>Ga0066256_1000012_pt1 | contig 1007509 bp, 982 predicted proteins | sample ThiBio_1000_biof_FD_87107 | JGI IMG/M metagenome (GOLD analysis project Ga0066256, IMG submission 87107) | Wastewater bioreactor microbial communities from Cape Town, South Africa - Thiocy_expt_1000_biof (version 2) | ecosystem: Engineered > Bioreactor > Thiocyanate-remediating >... | reverse complement strand
AGATTATATAATCTCTCCTTGAAATTTCCTGAAAGTTTATTGTAATCATTTATAACCCTTCTTTTCAGGGTATTAATCTCATCATCATTATATCCCGAAAGTATATTGGTAATCGTATTAAACTCCGCCATAACCAATACCATTTCCGAGTTCATCCCATCCCAATCTTCCTGTTCAAAGTTGAGTTCGATTTTCTTTTGGGGAGGGACTAATGTTTTCCTGTCGAAATGCAGAGCTTTATCTTCTTCGTTTGAGGCATTCAGTAGGTCATTAATGATTTCCTGAATGTAGTCCTGTATAAAAAAGTTTTCAATGCCTAAGTAGGCTGCAAGTTTCCTTTTTTTACTTGATACAAGTTCATCAACAATAGAAAGAATTTGGTCTATCCCCTTAATCGAAGTATCGCCATCTAAACCCTGAATTAGTGTAAATTGTTCCGGTGACACTTCGTGGTTAACATACATTTCCCAATTTGGAAATTTGTCTTTCCAGTTTTTTTGGTATTTTTCAAAATCTCCTTCTTTATTTGCTGCACCTAAAACTTTTGTTTCAAAATCAGTTTTGCTATATTTTCTTGGCGCATAACAAGCCAATATCTTTTGTTCGAGCAAAATAGTACCGTCATTGCCTTTATCCTTATTCCTCCTGATGGGCGTATAGTTATCAACGCCATATTTCAAAAGAAACAGTTCATCAATAAATTCTTCGAACTCAAATCCTTCTTTGGATTGAATTTGCATTTTAAAAGCGTTCTTCAATAATTTATCCATATACAAATCAGAGTTCCAAATTAATTTTAACCGTACCGTCAAATCCCTTTTCTACTATCTCTTTAAGGGTTTGAAGTTTGATATTATTGCCATAATCAGTTTCGACCTTAGAAATGTAACTCCTTTTCTTACCCACTTTTTGGGCTAATTGTTCTTGAGTTAGCTGTCTTTGTTCTCTGGCTTCCTTCAGCATTTCTCCAATATGTCTGCCTGATATTTTCATCTCAAAAAGGATTAAAATTGACTTTATTATGAATGTACAAATGTAATTTAAAAGTTGCATTGAACCAACTGTAAATTGCAATAAAAGCCTCCCATCATTTGTACTTCCGTTCTGGAAGTCCCCACCAACAAAGCCACTCACAGCCAAACACTTCCTTTGACTGCCACTTTCTTATAACGCCTCTTTTTCCACAAGACATTTGTCCCGAAAGCTCGCAAGGTGCGGGATAAACAGTAACAAATTAATGTGTTTCAATTATGGAAAAACAGAGAAAAAAAGTTTTGCTGGCAGCCGTGGCAATGCTGTCAGGAATTGGTGCGTTCGCACAGGGAAACGGCTCGGCAGGTATCAACGAGGCTACCCAAATGGTAACAAGTTATTTCGACCCCGCAACGCAGTTAATCTACGCCATCGGTGCGGTAGTCGGGTTAATCGGGGGCGTTAAGGTTTACAACAAATTCAGTTCCGGCGACCCCGACACGAGCAAGACCGCAGCTTCGTGGTTCGGTGCGTGTATCTTCTTGATTGTTGCCGCTACCATCCTGCGTTCATTCTTCCTTTAATCCTTTGCCTTATGAATTACAATATCAACAAAGGCATCGGCAGGACGGTGGAATTTAAAGGGCTGAAAGCGCAATACCTGTTCATTTTCGCAGGTGGGCTGCTCGGTACGCTTATCCTCGTGATGATACTGTATATGGCAGGCGTAAACTCCTACATCTGCCTGTTCCTCGGAGCAGGCGGTGCTTCGCTCATTATATGGCAGACCTTTTCGCTCAACAGGAAGTACGGCGAACACGGGCTGATGAAAATTGCAGCCAATAAAAGGCATCCCCGCTACATCATCTGCCGCAAGCCTGTACACCGCTATTTAAAATTCACACCTAAACAGAATGCCGTATGAGAAATGTAGCAAAGACCACCACACTGGAAAATAAATTTCCTTTGTTGGCAGTAGAGAACAACTGCATCTTATCCAAAGATGCGGACATTACCGCCTGCTTTGAAGTGCGCCTGCCGGAACTGTTCACGGTAGCTTCTGCGGAATACGAAGCCATACACTCCGCCTGGCACAAGGCTATCAAAACCCTGCCTGATTTTACGGTCATTCACAAACAGGATTGGTACATTAAGGAAAGCTATGCGCCCGATTTGGCAATCGAAGACCAGAGCTTTTTATCAAAGTCCTATCAACGCCATTTCAACGAGCGACCGTTCCTGAACCATTATTGCTACCTGTTCCTGACGAAGACCACAAAGGAAAGAATGCGGATGCAAAGCAACTTCAGTTCGCTTTGCAAAGGTACGTTGATACCAAAGGAAATCAGGAACAAGGAAACGATACACCGCTTTATGGAGGCGGTCGCCCAGTTTGAGCGTATCGTGAACGATAGCGGTTTTGTTAGCCTGCGGCGTTTGACCGAAGAGGACATTATCGGAACGGAAGATACACAGGGATTACTGGAACAGTACCTCACGTTATCGAGGGGAGCCGGAACACCAATGCAGGACATCGCACTCGGAAACGAAGAAGTACGCATCGGTAACAAAAGGTTAAGCCTGCATACACTTTCAGATACGGACGACCTGCCCGGAACGGTATCGGCAGATACCCGTTTTGAAAAGCTATCTACCGACCGTAGCGACTGCCGCCTTTCATTCGCCGCACCCGTGGGCTTGCTGTTAAGCTGCAACCACATTTACAACCAGTACATTTTTTTGGATAACAGCGAAGACAACCTGCAAAAGTTTGAGAAGTCCGCAAGGAATATGCACTCACTGGCTCGTTACAGCCGTGCCAACCAAATCAACAAAGAGTGGATAGAAAAGTACCTGAACGAAGCCCACAGCTTCGGGCTTTCTTCAATCCGTGCGCACTTCAACATTATAGCGTGGTCGGAAGACCCTGCGGAACTGAAACAGCTAAAGAATGATTGCGGTAGTGCATTGGCATTGATGGAGTGTAAGCCTCGGCACAACACTACGGACGTAGCCACTTTGTATTGGGCAGGTATGCCCGGCAATGCGGGCGACTTCCCCAGTGAGGAAAGTTTTTACACTTTTATTGAGCCTGCATTGTGCTTCTTCACGGAAGAAACCAACTACCACAATTCGCCCTCGCCGTTCGGTATCAAGATGGCTGACAGGCTTACAGGAAAACCTATCCATTTGGATATTTCCGACCTGCCAATGAAGCGGGGTATCATCACGAACCGGAACAAGTTTATACTTGGTCCGTCGGGTTCGGGTAAGTCGTTCTTTACTAACCATATGGTACGGCAGTATTACGAACAGGGCGCACACGTATTGTTGGTAGATACGGGTAACTCTTATCAGGGCTTGTGCGAACTCATCAAAGGAAAGACCAAAGGCGAAGACGGTGTTTACTTCACTTATACCGAAGATAACCCCATTGCCTTTAACCCTTTCTATACCGATGATGGCGTGTTCGACATTGAGAAGCGGGAAAGTATCAAGACTTTGATACTGACCTTATGGAAACGTGACGATGAGCCGCCAACCCGTTCTGAAGAAGTTGCCCTTTCCAATGCGGTAAGCGGTTATATCGAACGTATCAAAACGGAAGACGTTTACCCGTCATTCAACGGTTTCTATGAGTATGTAAAAGGCGACTACCGCAAGGTACTGGAAGAAAAGCAGGTCAGGGAAAAGGACTTTGACATTGCCAACTTCCTGAACGTACTCGAACCCTATTACAAGGGTGGCGAATATGATTACCTGCTGAACTCCAACAAGCAGTTAGACCTGCTTTCCAAACGCTTTATCGTGTTTGAGATTGATGCGATTAAAGACCACAAAATCCTCTTTCCCATTGTGACCATCATCATTATGGAGGTGTTCATCAACAAGATGCGCCGATTGAAAGGTATTCGCAAACTCATCCTGATTGAAGAGGCTTGGAAAGCGATAGCCAAAGAAGGAATGGCAGAATACATCAAGTATTTGTTTAAGACCGTCCGCAAATTTTTCGGAGAAGCGATTGTCGTAACGCAAGAGGTCGATGATATTATCCAGTCGCCCATTGTCAAGGAAAGTATCATCAATAACTCCGACTGTAAAATCCTGCTTGACCAACGCAAGTATATGAACAAGTTTGATGATATACAGGCGATGTTGGGGCTTACGGACAAAGAGAAAGGGCAGGTACTTTCCATCAATATGAACAACGATGCAAGCCGACTTTACAAAGAGGTTTGGATTGGCTTAGGTGGTACGCACTCGGCAGTCTATGCCACCGAAGTTAGTTTGGAGGAATACCTCGCCTACACGACAGAAGAAACCGAAAAAATGGAAGTAATGCAGCTTGCTTCCGAACTGGATGGTAATGTAGAACTCGCCATTAAGCATATCGCAATGCAAAGGCGGGACAATTCAAATCAATAGTCATTAACAATTTAAAAATTCAGAAACAATGAAAAAAGTATTGTATCTGGTGTGTACGGCACTGATGCTCGCCGTAGCACCGTCAGCAAAAGCCCAGTGGGTTGTAACCGACCCGGCTAATTTGGCTTCGGGCATTATCAACTCTGCAAACGAAATCGTGCAGACTTCTTCCACCGTAAGCAACGTGATAAAGAACTTCAACGAAGTGAAAAAAGTTTACGACCAGGGCAAGGAATATTACGACAAGCTGAAAGCTATCAACAACCTTGTGAAAGATGCCCGTAAAGTGCAACAAACGGTATTGTTGGTAGGCGATGTTTCCGAAATGTACGTGAACAACTTCGGCAAGATGATGAACGACCCAAATTTCACACCGCAGGAACTGACCGCTATCGGCAACGGTTATTCGGCACTGCTCAATGAAAGTACCGAACTGCTGAAAGAACTGAAGCAGATTATAACCTCATCAAGCCTTTCGCTCAATGACAAAGAGCGTATGGATGTGATTGACCGTGTGTACAAAGAGGTAAAGGATTACCACAGCCTTGTACGCTACTACACCAACAAGAACATTTCTGTAAGCTACCTAAGAGCGAAAAAGAAAAACGATGCCCAAAGAGTGCTTGAACTCTACGGAACTGCTAACCAAAAATACTGGTAAACTATGGAATGGGATAATCTTCACGAACTCCTGCGGTCGCTTTATGATGATATGATGCCACTTGCAGGCGATATGGCGGCAGTCGCTAAGGGTTTGGCGGGATTGGGAGCATTGTTCTATGTGGCATTAAAGGTTTGGCAGGCTTTAAGCCGTGCCGAACCTATTGATATGTTCCCTTTGCTGCGCCCGTTCGCTTTGGGGCTTTGCATAATGTTCTTTCCAACCATTGTTTTGGGAACCATCAATGCGGTATTAAGCCCCGTGGTAGTAGGAACCCACCAAATACTCGAAGACCAGGTGCTTGACCTGAACAAGCTGCAACAGCAGAAAGACCAGTTGGAATACGAGGCAATGGTAAGGAACCCCGAAACTGCCTATATGGTATCAGACGAAGAGTTTGATAAAAAACTGGATGAACTGGGATGGTCGCCCTCCGACATTGGAACAATGGCGGGTATGTATATGGACAGGCAAGCCTACAAGATTGAGAAAGCCATAAAGGATTGGTTTCGCAATCTACTGGAAATACTCTTTCAGGCAGCGGCTTTGGTCATTGATACCATACGAACGTTTTTCCTGATAGTCCTCTCCATACTCGGACCAATAGCCTTTGCTATTTCCGTATGGGACGGCTTTCAGTCCACGCTCACGCAATGGCTCACGAGGTACGTCAGCGTTTACCTGTGGCTTCCTGTTTCGGATTTGTTCAGCTCAATGTTGGCAAGAATACAATCCCTCATTTTGGAAAGGGATATAGCAATGCTTGCCGACCCCACCTATATACCTGATACGAGCAATACCGTGTACATCATCTTTATGATAATCGGCATCATCGGGTACTTCACTATCCCGACCGTAACAGGTTGGGTAATCCAAGCCGGAGGCGCAGGAAACTTTACCCGCAATGTAAACTCCACAGCAATGAAAGCCGGAAACATCGCCGGAGCAGGCGCAGGCTCAACAGTTGGAAACATCGGCGGTAAACTGATGAATAAATAATCATTAATCATTCTAAAAAATGGAATTTAAAACGCTAAGAAATATCGAAAACAGCTTTAGGCAGATAAGATTATATGCCATTGTGTTTGCGGTTCTCTGCATTAGCGTGGTAGGTTACGCCGTATGGCGTTCCTACCGCTTTGCAGAAGAACAACGCCAAAAAATCTATGTACTGGATAACGGCAAATCCCTGATGCTTGCCTTGTCGCAGGATGCGAGCATCAACCGCCCGGTTGAAGCAAGGGAACACGTCAGGAGATTTCACGAACTGTTCTTTACGCTTGCACCCGACAAGAACGCTATTGAAAGCAATATGAAACGTGCGTTCAACCTTGCCGATAAAAGTGCTTTTGATTACTACAAAGACTTGTCGGAAAAGGGTTATTACAGCCGTATCATTTCGGGGAACGTACAGCAACGCATAGAGGTGGATAGTGTCGTGTGCAACTTCGACAACTACCCGTATGCAGTGCGTACCTATGCCAAACAGTTCATTATCCGGTCAAGCAATGTAACCAGGCGAAACCTGATTACTTCCTGCTATCTCGTCAACTCCGTTCGTTCCGACAACAATCCGCAGGGCTTCAATATTGAAAAATTTGCAGTCGTGGAAAATAAGGATATAGAGGTTATCGAACGCTAAAAAAACAATCTTATGGAAGCATTATCAGATTTAAGCACGTTCGCAAAAATCCTTACCGATAAAGGATATAATGGGTATTTCCATACGCAGGGTTCGTATGCCGGAAAGCTGAAAGACAGTATCAGCGAATACCTCGAAAGCTGCCAAAAAGGGGCAGATACTTTGCCTAAGCAGGACTTACTGCTGACAGGCTACCTGCAATGGTCGGGCGATGACAAGCCCCGTGTAGAATGCAGTATGTGGGTAAAGTACCTGAATGGCAAATTCTCATTGAGCCGTATGGAGGTAGCGAAGAAAGACGGCTTTGGGCAATTACTCAAAAAATCGGAACTGGCAAACCTGTCCGTAATGTCCGCACCCAAATTAACGGAAGCGGTCGCACTGGTTAACGATGCGCCGAAGCAACAGGCGGGTAAAAGTCCTAAGCGTTTCAAGCTGTAACACAGAAATAGTAAGGCTATGAAAAAATTAAGAGCAAATATGGACAGGTACTTTGACAAGCTGGACGAACGTTGGCGGGCGTTGCCCTTGCGCAAACAGCACCAATATACGCTGTACTTCTTTGTGGGTTATCTGCTGCTTACCGTAGCGGTCATTGGCAAAGTGATGTACGATACCTCAAAGTCCGGTAACGGTATGGTCATAGAGCATATCGAAAACCCTGTCCTTAAAAGTAAAAACCCTGCAAGGTTGCAGGATAGTGTATCAACAATTTTAAAAAATCAGATTTATGAAAAAAAATGAAAAAAGGGTCAGCTTTCTCGTTGAGGGAGAAGACCAAAACGGAGCATCAAATCTGCCGGATAATAAAAAGAGCAATAAGGATAAGCTCAAAAAGCCAATCATTTTCCTTTTGATGGGCGTGGTATTTCTCGGCTGTATGTACCTCATATTTAAACCGTCTAAAGATAAAAAGGCAGTTGAAAATATCGGGCTGAATGATGCTGTACCGCAGGCTACCGGAGCAGGGATGCCCGATGATAAAAGCAAGGCGTATGAGCAGGAAATGCTCGAACGCAAAGAGCAGGAAAAGCGCAATGCACTGACCACGCTTTCTGATTATTGGAATACTGAAGATACTGCATCTGCTGACAATGAAGAAAGTTTACCTGAAGAAGATGAAGAAAGCAACGGCTTTGGGGGTGGTGGCAGAAAATCGGGACGAAACGGAAATTCTGTATTGAACAGTTACCGTAATGCACAAAGCACGTTGGGTTCATTTTATCAGGACAACAATTCGGAAACAATGGAATTGCGTAAGCAAGTGGACGAACTAAAAGCAAAGTTGTCGGAAAAAGATGTGCCACCTGTGCCCACTGTTGACGACCAACTCAAATTAATGGAGAAATCCTATGAAATGGCAGCAAAGTATCTTCCGCAAAATGCCAATACCGGAAACGCTGTTCCTACCAACGGTACAGTTACGGGGGCTGCGGGTGCTAACCAAAAAGAGCAATTTGTATCGTTCACACCAACAAGAAAGAACATTGTATCAGCCTTGTACCGTGAACCATCGGACAGTGCATTTGCAGCCGATTGGAGCCAAACAAAAAACCGTGGGTTCTATACCGCAGGTTCTATCGAGCAGGCTGTACAGCCTAAAAACAGTATCAAAGCCTGTGTACACGAAGCCCAAACGGTAGTTGGCGAAACGGGTGTGCGTTTACGCCTGTTAGAGCCTGCCAAAACCCTGCAACGTACCATCCCTAAAGGAACGATTGTAACGGCTAATGCCAAGTTTCAGAATGGCAGGCTACAATTAAAAGTTACCTCCGTAGAACTGGAGGGAAACATCATTCCGGTAGATATAACCATTTACGATTTGGACGGTCAGCAAGGCTTGTACGTTCCGTATTCGCCGGAAATGAACGCCCTTACCGAAATGGCGGGCAATATGAGCCAGACAGGAGGAACAAGCGTAATGCTCACGCAGAATGCCGGACAGCAGGTAGCGGCTGACCTTAGCCGTGGCGTGGTACAGGGTATTTCGGGCTATTTCGCCAAGAAAGTAAGAACGCCAAAAGTTACGCTTAAAGCGGGCTATCAGGTCTTCCTTGTATCTAAAAAATAATGTTCAATTCAAATAAATAAAACAATGAAAAATCATTTAAAAACCTTTTGGGCTATTGCCCTGATACTCGGCTTTGCCGTAACAACTTATGCACAGGACAGTGCAACTGTAAAAACACCGCTTGCATTGGGCAAGATAGAACCGTACCGTATGGAAGTTACCTACGATAAAACTTCGCACCTGATTTTCCCGACCGCCATTCGTTACGTGGATTTGGGCAGCGAATACCTGATTGCAGGTAAGGCTGAAGATGCCGAAAACGTATTGCGTGTAAAAGCATCGGTAAGGGACTTTGAACCTGAAACGAATTTTTCCGTTATCACGAATGACGGGCGTTTTTACAGCTTCAACGTGTATTACAGTTCCTACCCGGAGGCAATGAGCTACGACCTGCTCACAATGCAAAAAGCAGTGAATAAAGCCAAAGGTAACGATGTGCTTTTTGAGGAACTGGGCAACAATTCTCCCTCACTGGCAGGCTTGCTTTTGGAAACCATTTACAAGAAAGATAAGCGCATTGTAAAGCATATCGGGGCTAAGAGTTTCGGCATTCAGTTTATCCTGAAAGGGATTTACATACACAACGGCAAATACTATTTCCATACGGAATTGAGAAACCGTACCAATGTGCCTTTCGAGATTGATTTTATCAATTTCAAAGTAGTGGATAAAAAGGTAGCCAAACGCACCGTAGTCCAGGAACGTCCTTTAACTCCTTTGAGAACTTACAAGCCATTAGACGGTATTGCCGGAAAATCGACCGAACAAAACGTGTTCCTGTTAGACCAGTTTACCATTGCCGATGATAAGGTGCTGCTGATTGAGATTTTTGAGAAGAACGGCGGCAGGCATCAAACATTGCAGGTAGAAAATTCCGATTTAATCAAAGCCCGTTTGATTGACGATATGCACCTAAAATTTTAATAACCCTTTAAAGCAAGAATATGAAAAAGTATATCTATACCGTGCTGTTTGTCCTGATAGGCATCACGGCTGCACAGGCGCAAAGAATGCTGCCAAAGCAGAAAGGATTGGAAATAAGTGCAGGTGTATTGTCCGATGATAAGATTGGCAATGATTACTACATCAGCGCAGCAATGACGGTAAACGGTAAGAACGGTAACTACCAACTTTGGGCGTTGGAATATACCCACCAGTACCACGAGTATAAGGACCTCCGCATACCGAAGGAAACCTATTCCGCAGAGGGCGGTTACAGCTTCTTCTTATTGGGCGATGCCCGAAAGAACATCACGCTGAATTTCGCTATAACGGGTGTGGTCGGTTACGAAACCATCAACCGGGGCGAAGCGATGCTGTACGATGGTGCGAAGATATTGAGCGAAGATAATTTTATCTATGGAGCAGGCGGTCGCATCACTTTTGAAACGTACCTGTCCGACCGTTTTGTATTAGTCCTGCAAGGGCGTACAAAAGTGCTTTGGGGTACGGACTTAGAACAGTTCCGACCGTCGGCAGGTGTGGGATTAAGGTTTAACTTTTAAAACGTAAAAAACAATGATAGCATTATTCAATAAATTCAGAACAGGGCTACTGCCATTATATGTATTCCTGACAATCCTCACAGCTTCGGTTACGTTGGTATCTTGCAGCAAAGATGATGAACTCGAAATACAGAACAATTTTCCTTTCGAGGTCAATGTAATGCCAGTGCCGAAAGATGTTGCCAACGGGCAAACCGTAGAAATACGCATTACCATACAGCGTACAGGCAATTACAGCAACACGCAGTATTTTCTCCGCTATTTCCAGTTTGACGGGCAGGGAACGTTGCAATACTACAATGAACCGCCGTATCAGCCCAATGACCTGTACCAATTACCAACGGAGCAGTTCAGGCTGTACTACACTTCAACGTCTGCCGTATCGCAGTCCTTTGATGTTTGGATTTCGGACAGCTTCGGGAATGAAAAGCAGATAACTTTTCAGTTTAATAGCAGCGATTAAGAGTAGTATTTCAATTCATAAAAAAACGGCTTATCTGATGGGTAAGCCGTTTTTAATTTTAAGCCGGGCAATGTATTTCAAAAGAAATAATTTCTTATCCTTGTAACACACATTGCAGTATTGTATAAGATTTTATTTCCATAAACAATGAAAGCGGCTTGCCTTTTTGGTAAGCCGTTTTCGCATTTAGTTCACATTGCTTACAGGCTGAAACAAATATTTTTCGTAAATTCAAACAGTGGAAATAAAGTGTTTTTGTTATGGTCGCATCATTAGTTATAGGTATCATATTTTTGGTTGCAGGCTTGGGACTTCGTTACTGGATTAACCGCAGAAAGTTTTACAGGCGCAGCCCTATGGGAGCAGAGGGGTTCTCATCTTATGAAAGTTCGGTTTTCATTAAATTGATTGAAAGGGTTGGTAAATGGATAGCTTACGCACTGATTATTTTCGGTCTGTTGTCGCTGTGGGTTTACTCCCGTGAGAAAAAGGAAAAACAGAAACCTGAAGTAAAAACTGAACGACCTGCCCAACGCAGATAATTATCACAGCATAAATTTTAAAAGCAAATCGGATAGCCCAAAAAGTTATCCGATTTTTTATTTGCACAGGGTAGTAAACCGCCAAACGCTGCCTCTCAAAGCCAAACCCTGCAACATTCGCAAACGCAGCACTAAGCCTTTATAAATTCGACTTCCACAGCAAAATTGAGCAAACTATGGAAGTAATCGCAATACAAAAGTCCGTACTGGAGGGAATGAAAAGTGAGCTAAAGGCACTTTTGGAACTGACCGAAAATGCCACGCAGAAATACACGCCAATTTTCGCACAAGAGCAATGGCTCGATAACCAGGAAGTGTGCCTGATGATGAACATTACCAAGCGGACTTTGCAGACGTATAAGGACAAAGGGTTATTGCCTTATTCCAGACTGAACCGTAAGAATTATTATAAACGCTCGGATGTACAGGCTTTGCTCGAAGCCGGACAGCCGTACAATACTGCCGAAAATGGATTTATTCACGAATGACAATGACGAAATCATTGCCCATCAGGAAATGATAGCGCAGCTAAAAAGCCGTATCGAAAGTATATTGAAAAATTACCGCCCTGTAATGAACGGGGAAATATACCTGTCGGGCGAAGATGTATGTAAGCTGCTCCATATCAGCAAACGCACTTTACAGCAATACCGTGATGATAATATCCTGCCGTATATACAGATAGGCGGTAAGATTATTTACAAGGAAAGCGATATTCTGACAATACTGGAACAGAATTACATTTCACAAAAAACTGTTTGACTGTAATCTTTTTTGCATTATATGCAGTCAAAAAGGCACGGGTTTAGTATCTTTGCTATCGAAAATATAGAAAATACTTAAAGTGTTTTTGCTTTAAGTCCCACATTGAAAACTGGTAATTTTTAGACAACGGGACAGATAAGTAAGAACGCTCACGTCAAAGGCGTGGGCGCTCGCTTATTCGTTGTCGGGCATACCAGTGCCTCAATGTGCGGTAAGTGTAGTTGCCTGCGCTCTTTTTTTGTGCAAGGCTTCCACAACCTAAAACATTCAGGCTATGGATAACGAGCATATTTTTTACCCCGATTTTGACCATCCTATATCACAACTATCAGCATTCTCTCTCTGCATAGATGTTTTTATCATATCCCTCAAAAATGGTGAAATCGTAAAATTTAAGCCTAAAGAAATAGCTCATTTTAAGGAATGGCTTGAAAGGTTCAGCGTTAGGGATATTGCAGTTAATAATGGCATACCTCACGCTGATAAAACATCTAATTTATCTAAACCCACACACGGATTTTTTAACCTTATCAAACGAACTAAAGAAAATGGGCAAAGAAAAAATAATTAAGGTAGCGATGATAGACGACCACGACCTGCTTAGAAAGGGCATTTGTGACTTTCTGATAGGTTACGGTTTTGAAATACTATTTGAAGCGGATAACGGAAAATCGGCAATGGAAAAAATGGAGCAAAGCGAAGTTGTCCCCGATGTAATGGTTGTTGATATAAATATGCCAGTAATGAATGGATTTGAAACAGCAAAGGCATTGCTTAAAAAATATCCACAGACAAATATTCTCGCCTTTAGTGTGAATGATGAGGTGCAGGATGTAGTGAAGATGCTCAATTGCGGGGCAAAAGGGTATATACTAAAAGGGGCTGACCCTGAAGAACTCAAAAAAGCCATCACGGTAATAAATGACGGAGGGCGTTATTTCAGTGCAGGTGTAGCTGAAGTAGCAAAAGAATTTTATAAGCAGTTTCCCCAATCGTAGGTTTCTTTGTTACTTTCTTTTCCGCCGAACTCACGAAAGAAAGTAATCCCTCAAATCTAATTATGGGATAACGAATATCCCACACAATAACGCTGCAACCTGTTTGGTAAAATGGAAAAGAAAGGATTTGTGTAAGGGTGCATTTTGCTAAAGGGGTTGCACCAATTTAAAGCAAAAAGACTGCCCGACCATCGGGAGGATCTGTCTTTTTGCCGCCCAACTTTTTAGGGTCAGGCGGCTGCCATTTTAGCTTATGGTTTTTAAATACTCGTCGTAACGCTCCGTTATATCCTTGCCTTTCCTGAAAGTGTCTTTTGTATAGCTGTAATGCTCTTCAAAAAACTTTACCTCTTTGTTGGTAAGGTCTATTGTATAGCGGTAATCCGCATTTATCCGCCTTTCATCCATCGTGCAATGCTCTTTAAGCATTTCGAGTTCCTGCTCGCTGTTATCAAGGGATAACAAGGGCAAAAAAAGCCTTTCAACGATATATCCCTGTTCAGGTGCGCTGCTGCTGTCGGCAACACATATAATAGATTTGCCGTTGCTCAATTTGATATGAAGATTTGAACGTGTCATAAATTGAGATTTTAAATTGTGGTTTACTAAATAGCTAAGTTTAAAAGGTTGTTTGCCATTTTGCCGTCTGCCGTAAAAAGATACTCGTTTGCTTCAAAGGCTTCCTTTAGGCTTTCATCACTTGTTTCAAATTCGTACTGCTTTTCAAGTGATTTGTATAAATAGTTGTTCAGCCGATTGAGGCATTCCCTTAACCATTTGTCCAACTTTTCTAATTCATAGTCGATGTTAGGCAATTCGGTTTCCCTGCTTGGTATGAAATGATAATCCGTCCACGTTTCAAGCCAGTAACCCCTGTTTGGTGTTTCGGTAATGCAGCTACATTCTATCAATCCTTTTTCGATTAACCTTATTACCTGTTTATCACAAGGGCATTCCTTAAAGTTTAATTCAAGTGTAGGAGCATATTCTTTCCACGCCTCTGAATTGATGCCTTTGATAAACTTCACTTCGTCTATGGTAGATTTAAACGTGCTGCCGTCGCCCTGCGACCAAAAACCACTAAAGAAAATGCCGTCATTATCTATAATAACGCCGATGGTTTTACAAATGGCTGTAAAGTCTTCATACTCGCCCTCATACCAACTACCATCCTTTACATTGAAATGTCTGTATTTTTCAAATGCTTGCTCTTGCGCTTCTTGGCTTAATTCGTCTATGCTGAATAGATTTATTGATATGCTTTTCATAACTACGCAATTAATTGGGTTAATAAAAATTCTTCTGTCCAAAATTCCTCGCTGGTGTGCTTGCCGTATGCTGTATAGTAGCCTGTACCGTTTGCCCGCAATACAAGCCTGTGACAGTCCAGTCGGTTTTCAGGTACGGTAAACGTTTCCTGCTCTTGCTCGTCAAGCTCAACAAATACCCATTCTTTACCGTTTAGCAGTTTCTCAATGTTCGGGTTGTCGTCTTCGCCTGTCCTGTAAAAATCTACTGCCGTATCATAGTAGTTCATTGAGCAGAAATAATGATTGCCCTCTAACGGCTTAACCAATGCAAGCCGTTTTGCCTGTTCCTGTTTCCATTCTTCGGATAGGTAGATAATTGCAAACTCGCAATTATCCCATTCGCTGTTGGTGTTGGCTTTAACCAAAATATGTGCTGTTGCTTTATCTGATAGTTTCATCGTTCTAAATTTTAGTAGTGTTTAACTGATTTTCGATTTTACGTTCTAATAGGGTGTCGAGTATTTCCCACTCGCTGTCGTACTCTGTTCCCTCAAAATGGTAGGTGTCCGTTTCCTCGTCTAATTCATAGCTGTCAAAGTCCTGGCTATCTAAGCAGGTGTCCGTTAGTATGCCGTCTTCAAATATTGCCTGACCATATACTAAGCATCCTAATTCCTCATAGTCCTGTGTGAAATTCACTTTGAAGTGTTTGGCTATCTGCTTAACGGCTTGCGTATTTGGCGACCATTTTGTTTCATACTGGAATACGCCAACACTTTCATTGTCCTGACTGATATTGTAGAAATAATCTCCGTGCGTGTCCTGTACGAAATCGGGTAATTGCCCGCAGTCGTCTTTCTGTTCCTGTTCAGCCATTGATTTGAATAGCTTTGTTATCTGTTCTATTGCTTCGGCTGTTCCCTCAAAAACAACCCAATTGTTGCACCAATTAGCCATAATTATTTATCGTTTAAGGTTATCTGTAAAAATTTGTCACTCCCGAAAAGCAGGTGTATCGCCTGTTTTAATTGCGGGTTGCATTGTGCATCCTCTGTATATTCAATCAGGCAATGAATAGCGAAAATTGAATTGTGTCCGTCAAAAAAATGGTCTGTAAACCAGTGCGGGCGTTTCCAAAGTGGTTCATTTTGTCTATCCCTTTTTGTGCATTCTGCACAAGCCTGTACCAAAATTCAGCAGTAAAAAATCCCTTTTGATACCAACCCTCACGAAAGGCGGTTTCATTTTGCAGGAAGTAGTCGCATTGCTTTTTTATAGCGTTTTGCAGGTTCTCCAGTTCTGCGGGAAACAGTTTGCATAATAAGCCCGCTTTATCGAGGTTATCCATTTTATCTAATGCTTTCATATCTTTTGTTTTTAGTAGGCGACCACCTTTGCAGGCAGTCGCCTTTGATGATTAATTGAAGTTGAAAATCTCTGCTCCTGAATAGGCAAAGTCTGTACACAGTTCAAAGGCTTTTTGGGTCTTTAGCTGTGCTGTACCACCCATAACAATGGATTGTAGTTTGGCTTCGCCATCCCTGTAATTGCGTACATTCTGAAAGTAGCCTGTAACGGCATTGTAAGCCCCGAATAATGTGCCTTTGGTAGTTGCCATTTGTTGGGTATCGCTTATCATAGCGTATTCAAAGGCATCATCTACGGTGTTTTTGAATACGGTGGAAACTTCATCTTCCGCACCTTTTTTAAGCAGGTTAAGCGTGTCTTTGTTCGGGCAAAGTGCCAACTGGATTAGCTTTCTTACTTCTCGGTCTGTTACCCTTACTTTAGCCCAGTCGTTAAAAATGTTCTCTAATTGTGTGCTTAGGGTGTTGGCAAGCCCCATAACCTTGTGAGCATTTTCAAGGCGTTGTTTTGCTCCTGACGTGTGTTTGATACGCACTACGTTGGTCATACTCCGCAATGATGCGTTCAGGGTGTTTTGGCATACGATACGGATAGGAGTAAACGCTGCGGTAATACTTCCGCTACCGTCGTGGCTTGTGGTTAAGAAGATGTACTTTTCGGTAACATCGTCGCCGTTACCTACTCGGATATAGTCGGGCAGCTTGGCAGTGATAAAAATGCGTTCCCCGTTGCCCAATGCTCCTGCGGTTTCGTACAATATCCCATCGCCTGCGCCTACAATAGCATCAAAGAAATTGAACGCCTCACGGTTTTGTACGATATGGTAGTCTTTGCCTACTACGCCCAACGGTGTATTGGTGTCGGTGCGGAGTGTGGCGAAACTGTTAGGTACTAAGATGTCATTGGCTTCAATCAGTTCTCCGCTGCCGCCTATGCTCATTGTTCTGCCCTGTGTAAATAGTGGGGATTTGATAACCTCGTAATCTAAACCTGCGTGTACTATTGCTTCCTCGCTTGTTGGGTACTGCTCTACGATTTGCCCCAAACCGTGCCACGCTTTTTGTTGAACGCTGAAAAATGAATGACGTCCTGTTTGCTCGTTGAAATTGATGTTGTGTGCCATAATGCTAAATTTTTGATGTTGAAAAAATGTTATTTACTCACTCGCTTTTCTCGTTTCCCGCTTCCCGTTGTGGTTTGCTCCGCTTCGCTTCGCATAAATTTTTCCAAAAGAAAAACCGGAAAAAAGAAAGCAGATAATCCAAGCGGGCTAAGCGGGAAAACCAAAAGGAAACGGAATAAGTCCCGGAGGGTGGCAAGGCAACACACAGCAACTCGGCAAAGCCGTCATTTTGCCTTGCCATTATGCCGTAGTCTTTTGGTTGGGCGTGTGCGGTGGCTGCCCGCTATAACTTAGCTGCCTTTTTACCGGTTGATTGTGGAAATTTTCTGTTCTAAAATTTTATGGCATTAATGACCAGGCTATCATAGCCTGTAATAGAGATTTGAAAAACGGAATAGCAGGGGGCGTTAGATAAGGGCTTCGTTTTTCAATTTTCTATTTAGCAAGTAGGTAATAAGCTCTTTTACAGCGTTGGACTGGGTAGAGGAAAGTAAATGTGCTTTACCTACATAAAAGTATGGGCATAAAAAAAGCAGAACCGTTAAGTTCTGCTCATTGTGATTAAATAAAAGCTGATTAGATTGCCATCATAAATGCTTCTTCCATAGCTTTGAATTTAGGGGTAACCAAATCCATATCCTTACTGATTTTTTGGCTTGTGATTTTAGCGTAAATCTGTGTGGTGGAAATGTTTTTATGCCCCATCATTTTGCTAAGGCTTTCAAGCGGTACACCCTCGGTCAAAAACATTGTTCCGAAAGTATGCCTTGCCGTGTGAAAGGTTACTTTTTGCTCCGTAATAATCTCTGCCTTTTCAACCAGTTTACCTATGTGCGTATTGCAGGTTGCATTGGTCGGAACCGGAAAGATAAATTCATTCCTTGTCGTACCCTGATACTTCTCAATGATACGCTTAGGGATTTCCATTAACCGAACATTTGAAGCAATATCTGATTTCTTTCTCCTGCTGATAATCCATTGATGACCGTCAAAGAATGATTGAATATTGTTCCTTGTCAGTTTTTTAATATCCGCATAAGCAAGTCCGGTAAAACAACTAAAAATAAACAGGTCTTTTACCAGTTTATACCGTGGGTGCGGTGGTACGCACATCATCAGCTTTTCAACATCTTCTTTAAGGATATAACCCCGGTCGGTTTCTTCCATATTGATTTCGTAATCCTGAAAAGGATTATCACGTATCAAGCCTTTTTTAATAGCCAGTTCCACAAGGGCTAATACAGGCATCGTGTACACCCAAACTGTATTGTGGGAAGACTGCAAATCATACCGGAGGTAAAAATCAAACTCCCGGATAAAATCGGAAGTCAATTCCCGAAAAGCCATATCATCACGATGATAGCGTTCCTTTATAAATGTGGTAAGATGATTGTAAACTGTGATATACTTGTTGTAGGTGCTTTGTGAGCGTTCTTCCTTTTCGACCAATTTTTTAAAATCCTCATTTTGGTTGTTGAAAACTTTTAGGATAGCATCATCCATTACGCCGACACCCAAAAATGATAGCTTTACTTTTTGGGCGGTCGCAAAGCCCTCGTGCTTCAGCATATCTTCATAAATCTTGTCGATACGCCCACGTATATTATCCAGTTTTTTATTGATGCTTAATGCCTGCGCACTTTTGCCCTGAACTCTTCCGTGTTTCAAATCCCAATTATTGGGGTCAATTTCTAACTTTGTTCCGAAAGTCTTAGGGGTTCCGTCAATGGTAATACGTCCCATAATCGGGGCATTACCGTTCTTTTTCAGTTCGTTCTTTTTCAAATAGAAAAGCAGTTTGAACGTCGATTTTTTTGCCTGTTCCATAACTCAAATGTTTAACGTTTAAAATTAAATTACATTGAGTTACAAGGGAATGTAGAAAAGGGTGCAAAAGACTGAAATATAATCAGTTAAGCTATGCTGTTGCCTTTGTCAATCGGTAACGAATTAGTAACCTAACCTTGTCAATTTAAGCCCCAAACCTATCAGACACCGACTTCCGAACTAAGACTACTCTTTTTATAAAGCCTTGTATAGCAAAGGTTTTAACCGTTTTGCTTATTTTTGCTTTTTACTAATCTTTTTTAACGAAAATAAAGAATTACACCCCGGGTTCTTTTGGGGAATGGGTTTAATATTACTTTCCGTAATTTTACAAATGGTACGGTTGCTGAAGCCCGGATTTACCAATAGCGGATACGTGAAAGAAAAGAGCGGCATGGACTAGGTTGATTTTTTTGACTCTAAAACCTGGCGGTATGAACAAATACCTGGAGCAATTATTGGAGAGAGAAGTAATAGCACGCAACGAGCCTGCCTCTATGCTTGTTGAAGGCAGTAAACGTTGCAATGGACGCCTTATCGTCTCTAGCAGGCGGCTGATATTTATCTGTAATGGCAATGAAGAGCCCGAAGTGGATATTGACCTTGATACGGTCAATAGCATTGCCCACGAATCAGAATTTGTAGATCACAACATACTCGCTATCACCTACCTGCAATACCAGGTGGTGCGGTTCACGGTTATTGATTGCGATATGTGGGAAAAAACCATCGAAGAGCAGCGAATGACGGCGCATATAGAGCCCAAATTTTCTATTCACTCACTGAATTAGTGATACTGCCCACGCACAAAATGATCCTGATCGGTTAGTATAAGCGGATTTTTTACGAACCATTGCGTAAAGGCATTGTATTCCTTAGTATGTGTGGCCTTCCAGGCATCAAAACCAGCTACATCTCCCTGCAGAAGGATCCAGTGATTATAAGCATCTGAATAACCGAGGTCGCTTATCTTCTTTTCATATTCGAACAAGATGTTCGAGTATTGCTGAGCATAATTTTCTTTATAGAATTCATCAATAAAAGTTTTTCTTGCCATGCACATGGCTTCCATATCTATAGCATTAGCCGTAGCAAAACCCTTCGATATCAAAGGCTCATACACGGATGTTCCAAAACTATTCGCTTTAGAAAAACTTATAGATATAGCTGTATCATTCTCTTTTTTTACCTGAGACTGATAATTATTATACAGCAGTTTACTCATGCTCCTTGTCCTGTCGGTATTACGTTCCAGGTTTATGAAAAGCTCACCATACAGCATCCCCCATACTTTTTCAGTACCATCCAGTAATATGATCGCAGCCCTGAAGTAGTTTGAAGAAAAGGTAGGATCCTTATCTATTCCGGTCTCGTAATAATAAACTGCTTTTTCATAGTCATTATGAGTAAAATAAACATTACCAAGCTCCATATAAAGCCTGCCTGAATTCGGGAATTTCTTCAATCCTGCTTTATAGGCTGCCAGTGCTTTCGCAGTATCACCGGCCTGGTCATGCAAATTGCCTAGAAACTGATAGCAGAGCTCATCTGCATCCCGAAATTTCACCACTTTTTTCAGTTGCTCTAGTGCCTTTGGGTAGTTATTCTTCAACTGATAAGCATATCCTATTTCATAGGGATAATGATAATCTGAAGGATCAAGTTTTGCTGCTTTTGTTAATTGCACAATAGCCTCATCTATTTTTCCTTCCTCCAGCATTTTCATCGCATTTTCACTTATCTCCGCAGCCATTGCTTTTTTGTTCTGCGCGGACGATGTGGTTGCAAAAAAGATGGCAAAAGCTATTGTTAAAAATTGTTTGAGCATATTCAACGACAATCTATATTTTATTGTTTTTATAGTCAGGAATAATCGATCATTTAGCCAATATCCTTATCTCTACCCGGCGATTGGCAGCCCTGTCAGCATCTGTAACTTCAGGATCTATCAATCTATGTTTCACTCCATACCCAACATATTTGATCCGGGATGCTTCTATTCCTTTCCGGTAAACAAGGTAAGCAAATACACTGGTTGCCCTATGGGTAGAAAGATCTGATAGTGGCGCGTATTGTGCAGTATCTTTCTCACCGGCTGCCAATGGCACCCGCTTATTACCTACAATCTTATACGGGTCGGCACAACAAACATGCCCTTCCACTTGTATTTTAACACCGGGATTATCGCGCATAAACATAGCAAGGGCATCGAGCATAGGCAACGATTGCGGTAACAAATCTGATCTTCCCATTTGGAAATAAACTTTATCCAGCTTAAAAACGGTATTAACTTCTACAGCATTAACATCTATCACCGGCGCTCCATTTTCATATCTAATAATATCTCCAAGCTTTGTAGCCACTACGGCAGATTTTTTTCTACCAAAGCCGCCGGGCACTATCTGTACTTTTCTGTCCTCAGGGTATCCGGCTTTGTTATACGGACGGTTAACAGCTCCTTTGCCCGTAACCCACTCGATATTAGACGAATCCATATCCAATTTCATTAAATAATCGCGCACCGCCATTGCCCTTAAGGTGGATAACCTTTGGTTAGATTGTTCTGATCCGATAATATCAGCATAACCGATAATACCTACTTTACGCCCGGGCGCCAGTATATCGTTATAAACCAACGAATCGATCGTCTTTATTGACCTGGAATTTAAATGGGATGCTCCTATATCAAAATATATGGTTATGGAGTCGCGGGGCTGAGCGGCTGCGGTAAAAAAACAAGATATGAACAGCATTCCATAGCATACAATACGGCACATAGGATAACAGATAGTGTTTAATGCATATAAGATAGCCACATTATAGGATTTTGACAAGCTTTTTTGTAATTTCCAGAGTATTAAAAATTACCTTTGCGATTCTTTGAAACTATAGCGATAGTATTATGCTGCAGGAAGTTACTATAACACAGGATACAAGGTTGTCGTTTGACGAATTCAAACTGGGCGTTCTGGAAGATTACCACCTGGCGGTTGCCAGTCGAGAGGCAAGCCTGATTGGCCGACGCGAAGTGCTTACCGGTAAAGCCAAATTCGGCATTTTTGGCGATGGTAAAGAACTGGCCCAGTTGGCTGCTGCAAAATGTATGCAGCCGGGCGATATCCGTTCGGGCTATTACCGCGACCAGACCATAATGTTTGCAACCGGCATGAGCGATATGGAAAAGTTCTTTTCGCAGCTATATGCCAACCCTGACCTGGAAATGGAACCTTCTACAGGCGGCCGCATGATGAATGGCCACTATGGCACCCGCTGGCTTGATGAAAATGGCGAATGGATAGATTTAACCCAGGACATACATTCTTCCAGTGATATATCTCCTACTGCGGGCCAGATGGTACGCGCATTAGGACTTGCTTTTGCATCCAAATGCTACCGTAATATACAGGAGTTGCAGCAGGGTTTCGAGAAATTTACCCGTAACGGTAATGAAGTAGTATTCTGTACTATTGGGGATGCTTCTACATCTGAAGGCCTGTTTTGGGAAACAGTAAATGCCGCAGGTGTGCTGCGTGTACCGCTTGCTGTGTTTGTCTGGGACGATGGCTATGGCATATCCGTGCCACGTAAATACCAGACAACCAAAAATTCTATATCCGATGCGCTTGCTGGTATGCAATGGGACGATAGCACCGGTGGTATCAATATCTATAAAGTAAAAGGCTGGGACTATGCGGGCATGATGGAAACATTCCAGAAAGGCATTAACCGCGTGCGCGAAACACAGATACCGGCTATATTCCACGTGCAGGAGGTAACACAACCGCAAGGGCACTCTACTTCGGGCTCGCATGAGCGCTACAAAAGCAAAGAAAGGCTCGAATGGGAAAAGGAATGGGATTGTATTGCAAAGCTCCGCGAATTTATTCTGGAAAATGAGATAGCTAACGATGCAGAATTGCAGCGCATAGAAGAAGATGCGAAACAACAGGCACGCGATGCAAAACAACGTGCATGGGATGGTTTTATCTCCCCTATCCGCCAGCAAATACAGCAGGCTACACAGCTTTGCAACCAGGTGGTGTACGAAGGTGGCGCTAATGCACAGACCATTGCGGGCCTTGTAGCACAACTCGGCGCTATTAAAGAGCCCATACGTAAGGACGTAATGCAGACCGTACGCAAGGTGCTGAACCTGGTAAGCGGCAATAGCGAAGCAGTGAGGGCATTACGCAATTTCTATAGCAACCTGAAGGAAGATAACAGGGAGAAATTCTCTTCTCACTTGTATTCAGAATCTAAATACAGCGCCATGAAGGTGAAGGAAGTACCTGCAGTATTTACTGCCGACTCTCCAAGCCTGAATGGTTATGAAATATTAAATAAGTTTTTTGACCTGACGTTTGCTAACAACCCAGCGGTTGTGGCCTTTGGTGAAGATCTGGGTAAGATAGGCGATGTAAACCAGGGATTTGCCGGTTTGCAGGAAAAGTATGGCGTAGACAGGATATTCGATACCGGTATCCGCGAGGCAACTATCATTGGTCAGGGCATCGGTATGGCTATGCGCGGCCTGCGCCCGATAGCCGAGATACAATATCTTGATTACTTGCTGTATGGCCTGCAACCGCTCAGCGATGATGTGGCAACTATGCTTTACCGCACACGTGGCGGACAAAAATGCCCGATCATCGTGCGTACGCGCGGCCACAGACTGGAGGGTATCTGGCACAGCGGTTCACCAATAGGCATGATACTGAACAGCATCAGGGGTATGTACCTCTGTGTGCCACGTAATATGACGCAGGCTGCAGGCATGTACAATACTTTGCTGCAAAGCGATGACCCCGCTATTGTGATCGAATGTCTGAATGGTTATCGCCTGAAGGAAACTGTTCCCGCAAACCTCGATACATACACGGTACCATTTGGCATACCGGAAGTAATACGTGAAGGCAGCGATATCACTATCGTATCTTACGGTTCCACACTGCGTGTTATAGAAGAAGCGATCGTTAACTACCTGCAACCGGCAGGTATCAGTTGCGAAGTGGTAGATGTACGCACACTCTTACCTTTCGATATCAACAACATGATACTGGAATCTCTGAAGAAAACAAACCGTATTCTGTTTGTAGATGAAGACGTTCCGGGTGGAGCATCAGCATACATGTTCCAGCAGGTAATGGAAAAACAAGGCGGCTACCGCTGGCTGGATGTGGCTCCGCGTACCATCAGCGCACAGGCACACCGCCCTGCCTACGCTACAGACGGTGATTATTTCTCTAAACCAAATGCAGAAGATATCGCAGCGGTGATAGAAGAAATGATGAAAGAATAAGGCACCACCTATAATTTAAATAAACGAATAGCCTCCTGTTATCGGGAGGCTATTTTTATTATGAGGCTTGGTGCTCATCGCAAAACACATCCATTGCCTTCTTTAGAAAGTCCGGCAGTTCTTTAGCGTATTGCTCGTACGTAGCACGATACCTTTCATCATGTACATACATATCCCCAAAGCCACGGTACATTTTTATGGGGCAAGCGTAAAACTTATTGATCCAGGCATAATGCCGCGCCACTAATTGCTGTACAGCTGCATCTGCAGGATCTTTATCTATAAGTGTTACCAGCGCCAGGTTGATCTGCTCCCCTTCTTCTTTTAGGGCAGTAACTTCAGCTTTGGTCATAGCCATAATGTTTCGCTTAGACTCATCCAGCTTATCCGCACCCCATCTTTCAATTACTTCTTTTTCCCATTCTTCCACCTGTTCCTTTGAGAAACCTTTATACATTTCTTCGTAATTCATTTTTTCATTTTTTAAGTTAGCAATGGTATGGTCTATGGTTTCCAGCAGTGTACCATAATGCGCTATCCGTTTTTGCAGTTCCTTCCTGTGCGATTCCATCGCGGTCAGCACATCAAACTGTTCATCATCCAATATCTCACGTATATCGGCCAATGGTATATCCAGCTCGCGGTAAAAGAGTATTTGCTGCAGTCTTAATAGCTCTTCCCTGCCATAATACCTATAGCCCGCATCAGTACGCGTTGCCGGTTTCAGCAGATCTATTTCGTCATAATGGTGCAAGGTGCGCACGCTTACACCCGTTATTTTTGCCAATTGATTTACTGAAAATTTGTCCATAACCATACCTGTCATATACAAAGTAAGGGTATGACGCCACGTAAGGGTCAAGAAAAAACTCAAAAAAATTTTCTGGCTTGTGTTAATATTACCACATGACAAGGATAGGGCTTATATCAGATACGCATGGCTGGCTGGATGATGCAGTGTTTAAACATTTTAAAAATTGCGACGAGATATGGCATGCAGGGGATTTCGGAAATGCGGAGGTTGCAAATAAGCTAAAGGCTTTCAAGCCATTAAAAGGTGTTTATGGAAATATTGACGGCCAGGATATAAGACTTGAATACCCCGAAGTATTGCGCTGGCAATGCGAAGAGGTAAAGGTACTGATGATGCACATTGGTGGCTATCCTCCTAAATACAACCCGCAATCGCGAAAGCTCTTGTTAGAAGATACCCCTCAGCTATTCATTGACGGACATTCCCATATTTTAAAGGTGATCTACGACGATAAACTACGATGCCTGCATATGAACCCGGGCGCAGCAGGTCGGCAAGGCTGGCAAAAAGTACGCACCATCATTCGTTTTATAGTAGATGGCAAGGATATGCGCCAGTGCGAAGTAATAGAGCTGGGGCCTAAATGAGCCTTTATAATACAATGTATGTACCTTTGGCATCTTAATTTATACGACTATGGGCATCTCAGATATGTTATTTAAAAAGAAGGCAGAACAAGCCGAGGCTAATTTAAAAGCTGGACAGGAATTTCTTGCGCAGAATAGTAAGCGCGAAGGTGTAACAGAATTACCTAGCGGCCTGCAGTACGAGGTATTGGTTCAGGGAGAAGGTGAAAAGCCAACGGCATTCAACACGGTAACCTGCCATTACCACGGCACATTGATAGATGGTACTGTTTTCGATAGTTCTGTACAGCGCGGTAAACCTGCCAGCTTTCCACTGAATATGGTAATTAAAGGCTGGACAGAAGGCTTACAATTAATGCCGGTTGGCAGCAAATACAGGTTCTTCATTCCTGCAGACCTTGCTTATGGGGAACGCCAGGTGAGCGCGCAGATAGGCGCTAACAGCACTTTGATATTTGATGTAGAATTGCTGGGTATTAATTAATCTTACAAACCACATCTTATATGCACAAGCTGGTAGAAGACTTTAATGATTACCGCGCTAAGATGAACGAGGTGATCCTCGGCAAGCAAAATAAAGTATTGGGCAGGCTGTTCAACCTAGATACCAATACCTATATGGAAGGGGCTTTACCGGTAAAGACCAAAGAACTATTGGGACTGGTAGCCAGCATGGTACTTCGCTGCGACGATTGCATTAAATACCATGTTGGTAAATGCTATGAACTGGGCGTTACCACGGACGAATTATACGAAGTATTTGCCGTGGCAAACATCGTGGGTGGTACTATTGTAATACCGCACACACGTCGTGCTGCCGAATATTGGGAAGCGCTACAGGAAGGATAAAAATGATGTATTAGCTGACTTCCGCACGGTAGTTGGCTAATACATTATCATACAGCTGTTCGTAAAGCGGTATAATGCGCTGGCGGCTATATTTCTCCGCATGTTTTATCGCGGCTGCCTTAAAGGTTTTCAATGTTTCTTCATTGCTAAGGATGTGCAGTGCTTTCTCAGCCATGTCATCTACATCACCTACATTGCTCATATAGCCGGTTACGCCTTGTACATTGATCTCTGGCAGGCCACCTGCGTTGGTAGATATAACAGGCACCCCGCAAGCCATTGCTTCTAATGCGCTTAATCCAAAACTTTCGTACTGGGATGGTAATATAAACAGGTCGGTAATGCTTAGTATCTCATCTACTTGTTCCTGCTTACCAAGGAAACGTATATCATTGCATTGTGTTAGTGTGCGGCAATACTCCTCTATATTCTGGCGCTCAGGCCCGTCGCCTATCATCAATAGTTTGCTTGGCATCTGTGCATGCACTTTCTCAAACATCTTCACTACATCTTCTGCCCTTTTTACTTTCCTGAAGTTGGAAACATGCGCCAGGATACGCTCACCGTTAGGGGCCAGCATTTTCTTAAAGTGTTCTTTATTGCTATGCTGAAAGCGGTCTGTATCTACAAAGTTGGGGATAACAACAATCTCTTTTTCGATCTTAAAATGACTGAAGGTTTCTTCCCTCAGGTTATTAGAAACCGCTGTAATGGCATCTGATTCATTGATCGAGAAAGTTACTACAGGCGCGTAGGTCTGGTCTTTACCAACCAATGTAATATCAGTACCGTGCAGCGTGGTAATATAAGGTATATCCTTACCTGCTTTTCTTAATATCTGCCTGGCAAAGTATGCCGCCGAGGCATGCGGGATGGCGTAGTGCACATGAAGCAGATCCAGGTGGTGATTATTGATCACATTCACCATAGTACTGGTGAGTGCCGTTTCGTAAGGTGGAAAATCAAATAATGGATAGGTAGGAACCGTTACCTCGTGAAAATAGATATTCGGGTGGAAATTTAAGCGTACGGGTTGCTGGTAAGTGATAAAATGCACTTCATGTCCTTTTGCAGAAAGGGCCATACCCAGTTCTGTTGCCAGTACTCCACTTCCACCAAATGTAGGGTAACAAACAATACCTATTTTCATGCTGCAAATATCCGCTTTATCTTCGTATAACAGGATATAAGCCGATAAGGTTTGTTGATATTACAATTTGATAATATGAGGGCGCCTCATAGGCGCCCTGTGTATTAATTAACCTTGTTTTGCATTGCTTACCAGGTAGGCGGTAACCTTACCTGCTTCGTCATCGGTAAGATGCGCCTTCTTGGTCATCGTTGGCAGCACCTTATTCCACTTGTTCACATTAAAATCAGTTGGTTCAAACAATTTGTGACATTTGTTGCAATGTCCCTGCCATATAGCCTTACCATCCGCAAGGTCAGCCTCAGTATAGTTCTTTTTTACTTCACCGGCTGTAGCTTCTGTGCTCCTGGTAGTGGCTTTCTTAGAAGTACATGCTGCAAACAGGATGGCTGATCCCATTGCTGCCAATATTATTTGCTTCCTCATAGTAGTCTTAATGATTGATTGTGTTTTGATTCAATTATTGTACAAACAAATGTAAGAATTACCTTCATAAATAACCCTTTTCATTTTCGGGCGTTTTCCGATTGCTTTTTTACTTTTAAAAGATGAAATCAAAACTACTGGCTTGCTTACTGCTTATGGGCACCGCATCCTATGCCCAAAGCGACTCCATTATGTTGCGTAATATCTCGGACGAGGTGATGCTGCATGGTACCTGTTATGAAAACCTGCGCTACCTGTGCAAAAAAATAGGCAACCGCCTCAGCGGCACTCCGCAGGCTGCCAGGGCTGTAACATGGGGCGAAAAAGCAATGACAGAGGCCGGGGCCGACAAAGTATGGCTGCAACCGGTAGATGTTCCCTTCTGGATACGCGGACAGGAGAAACTGGCATTCCGATACCGGGGTGAAAAATCTTTTAAAGAGGTGAACGTACTGGCCATAGGTAATACGGTGGGTACTGATAACAAGCTATTGGAAGCACCGGTGGTACTGGTAAAAGATATAGAAGAATTTAAGAATCTACCTGATGACGCTGTAAAAGGAAAGATCATTTTCTTTAATTACCGTTTCCGCCAGGATCTTGTAAATACTTTCGAGGGGTATGGAGATGCTGGCCGTTATCGCTGGCTGGCGCCTAATATGGCTGCGGCCCGGGGTGCTGCTGCGGTTATTATTCGTTCCGTATCTACCGGGGTAGATGATCAGCCTCATACCGGCTCTATGCGCTATGCCGATACGGTAAAGCCTATCCCGGCTGTAGCCATTGGCAATACAACTGCAGACATACTCGAAAAGAAATGTAAAGAAGGTGCTGTATCTGCACAAATGCAGTCCAACTGCCATATGGCAGGCACTGTGCGTTCTTATAATGTAATAGGTGAGATAACAGGCTCTGAGCATCCGGAAACCTATATAACTGTAGGAGGCCACCTCGATTCATGGGATGTGGGCGAAGGCGCTATGGATGATGGCGCCGGTTGTGTGCAAACCATAGAGATAGTGCGTACGATGAAGGCATTGGGTATCCGTCCTAAACATACCATACGCGCAGTCTTATTCATGAACGAAGAGAACGGCCTTAAAGGCGGACTCGCCTATGCTGATTCTGCACGGGCACATAATGAAAAACACATGATCGCCATAGAAACGGATGCAGGTGGTTTCTCTCCCCGCGGTTTCGGGCTGGACATGAAAGAATCTAAAAAAGAAACTATACGTTCATATCGTCATCTGTTCCTGCCTTATGGCGTGTACGATTTTGAACATGACGAAGGCGGTGCCGATATTAGTCCGCTCCACAGGATGGGCGTACCTGTTGCGGGCCTGCTGCCAGATCCCCAACGCTATTTTGATCTGCATCATACCCGCGCAGATGTATTTGAAAATATCAATCATCGCGAATTAAAATTGTGTGCAGTATCTCTTACAGGACTGGTTTACCTTGTAGATAAATATGGTTTAGGACATATAGACCCGTTATCCGATACACCGATAAACAGCAACGTGCCTCATTCTTTAAAGAAAACAAACTAACTTCAAAGCCGGGTGAATTCGGACACAGGAATAATACGCCGGTTAATCAAAAAACCTTCAGCAATAGTAGCAATAACCGTTATCATACTGACATCGGTTATTGCTTTATTGGCTTATGTGCTGGCACCGGATAATACACCTTTTGGCAACCGGATGATCATCGAACTGGGATCACGGCAGCCGGGTTTTCAGAAACAATTGCTACTGATTCCAAAAGCGGTGCAGGACAATACACAGTCAGGAAGCTGGTTGAGTGGCACACCGTCCGGCTTTAAAGCAATTCCATTAAATGCCTGGGCATTCCGGGACACCGTGCTGGTAGCCCGCCATTATGTAGATGATGGTATCGAAGACACATTGGTATATCCTTTAAGGGCATTGTTAGCACCAGCACAACAATCAATGCCGCTGCAACAACAGCAGGAGTATATTAAACAACATCAAATAGAAAACAGGAAGTTCTACCTCGGCACAGATAAATACGGGCGGGATATTTTATCACGCCTCCTTATTGGCTCCCGCGTAAGCCTTGCCGTTGGTATTGTTGCTGTATTGTTGTCATTGACCATAGGCATTATTCTCGGTTCCCTTGCAGGATATTATGGTGGCATAGTAGATAATATCATTATGTGGGTGATCAATATCCTTTGGGCTATCCCTACCCTGTTACTGGTATTCGCCATTACGCTTACCATTGGCAAAGGTTTCTGGGAAATATTTGTTGCCATAGGCTTAACTATGTGGGTGAGTGCTGCCAGGCTGATACGCGGCCAGGTCTTGGTACTGCGCGAGATGGAATACATCACCGCCGCCAAAGCATTAGGTATTGGCGACATGCGCATTATCTTCCGCCATATTTTACCCAATATAGCCGGACCTATTATGGTAATAGCAGCCAGCAACTTTGCAACAGCCATACTTATCGAAGCGGGATTAAGTTTCCTCGGCATCGGTGTACAACCTCCGCAACCTTCATGGGGCCTAATGATAAAAGAACATTATAACTTCCTGCTAACGAACAGGCCACTACTTGCTATTATACCCGGCATAGCTATTATGTTACTGGTTTATGCATTCAATATATTGGGGAATGCGTTGAGGGATGTGTTGGATGTGAGGGGGGAATAAAAATTAATTCTAATTGACGAACTAATGAGTTACGATCTATTTTTCTACAAAAAGAAAGGAACTGAAATTTCAAAAAGTAAAATTTCAAGCTATTTGTCAGATAACTTGATCTCCCCAAATGTGGATGAAACTCAATGGTTTTTTGAAAATGAAGACACGGAAGTATATTTTTCATTTGAATACACTGATGAAAAAGCAATTGATGATTTAGCAGTGGTGCAACATTATGACGATACACATTTTAGTTTCAATTTAAACTTTCTCCGACCAAGTTTTTTCGGGCTTGAGGCATTTAGGTTTGTTGAGCAGTTTTGCAACGATTTAGACCTGTACGTTGTTAATCCGCAATCAGAATCAGGCTATCCATACAAACCAAATAAACAGGAAGAGTTTGAAAATTGGAATAAAACAAACTTAAGTGCAAGTAAAAAGCATTTTACAGAGATGCAAAGTTGTTATTTGAGTGAAGAAACTTGTAATAGCGTTTGGCAATACAATTTTAATAGGCAGATTTTGCAACAAAAACTTGGCGATGAATATTTTGTTCCAAAAATTTTCTTCTTTAAAGAAAAGAACAATAAACCGTTTACACTAACAATTTGGACAGAACATATTCCTATCATTCTACCTACAGTCGATTACATTTTGCTAACAAGGAGATACAAGAAATATTTTAAAACTATTAAAGATACCGTTCTAGTTTCTAGATCAACATTTCTTAATGCATTCGGTGGATATTTTGAAAAATTCGATTTCCTTGATTGCAAAATAATTCATAAAGACAACGCTAACCAAATAAAAAATATATTCAACTCAATAAGAACAGAAAAAGAATTAGGTGATTTCGCTGATAGATTATCAGTCGAAAATTTATATAACGCGATCGGTGAATAAACTCAAACAATCCAGTTAAATACCCTTCATTGTTAACCCACCATACTCTCCGCTGCTATATACCCGCTACTCCACGCATGTTGAAAGTTGAACCCACCAGTGATGCCATCTACATCTAATATCTCTCCCGCAAAATAGATGCCGGGCACTACCCTGCTTTCCATAGTCTGTGGATCTGTTTCTGATGTTTTGATACCGCCGCAGGTAACAAACTCTTCCTTGAATGTGGTTTTACCTTTGATGGAATAAGTATCGCGTATCAATTTTTCTATCAGCTTATTTTGAGCTGCAGCAGGTAGCTCACCCCAGCGGGTATCTTCATTTACACCACATTGTTTCAATTGGTATTCCCAGAAACGTTTAGGCAGGTCGAAGGGATTTTTATGATGTACTAATTGCTTACCCTGGTCTTTTCGTAGTTGCGCGATTGTTTCCTTTAATTCAGTTTCATTGATGTCTCCCAGCCAGTTGACAACGATATTGAAATCATAGTTCCGCTCATTTAGTTCCCTTGCGGCCCATGCAGATGTCCTTAACACCACAGGGCCACTAAAGCCCCAATGTGTAATTAGTAACGGTCCATGTTCTATAATTTTTGTTCCGGACACTTTTAATGTTACATCCTGCACGGCAACACCCATTAATTCTGTAATAGGATGTTTGGGCATATTGAAGGTGAACAAGGAAGGCACAGGCGGCATAAAGCTATGTCCGATATCTGTTAGCCATCTATAGTGCTCTGCTTTGGCAAAGCCACCGCAGGCTATCAGTATCTTATCTGCAACGTAAACAGATCCGTCCGCGAAATGTATATGCCATTTGCACTCTATTTGCTCCAGCCTGTCAACAGCTTTGTGATACATCACCTTTACTCGATTATTCATCATCTGTTGCCAGATGCAGTCTATGATAGTTTGAGAATCATCAGTAATCGGGAACATTCTTCCATCAGCCTCTGCCTTCAGGCGTACGCCTCTTTTACCAAACCAGTCTATCGTATCCTGTGGGGTAAAACGGCATAACGTCTTCTTCAATAACTGTTTTCCACGTGGGTACCTGGTTACTAATTCTGGTATATCAAACAGTGCATGGGTAGTATTACACCTGCCGCCGCCGGAAGCCTTTACCTTTTGTAATGCCTTACCCGTTTTCTCAAATACAACCACTTCCCTATCCGGCGAATAAGGGATATTGGCTGCGGCAAAGCAACCCGCAGCACCGGCACCTATAATAGCTATCTTTTGCAATTATGCGTTATTACCTGATTTTATCTGTGCTTCTACCACAGCTATGGCTACCATGTTTACGATCTGCCGTACGGTGCTGCCAAGCTGTAATACGTGCACAGGCTTTTTAAGTCCTAACAGTATTGGCCCCACTGCTTCGGCTCCGCCTACTTCCTGCAGCAGGTTATATGCGATGTTCCCTGCTGCCAGGTTTGGGAATATCAATGTATTGGGCGATTCATTTACCAGGTCGCTAAACGGATAATTTTCTCGCAACAGGTCCTTATTAAATGCGATACCGGCCTGCATCTCGCCATCTATTATCATTTCAGGATGCGTATTCTTGATGCGTTCTACCACGTTGCGCACCAGTATCGCTTCCGGTGAGGCGCTGGTACCAAAATTAGAATAAGAGAGCATCGCTATACGCGGCTTTATATTAAAGGTCTCAACAGCCTTTGCCGTTTGTAAGGTAATAGCGTAAAGCTCATCTTCGGTCGGGTTAAAGTTCACCGTAGTATCCGCAAAAAACAAAGGCCCTTTCTTGGTGAGCATCACATACATACCGGCTACCCTGCCCGCACCTTCTTCCATACCTATGATCTCCAATGCGGGACGCAACGTATTTGGATACTGGCGTGTGAGGCCGGAGATAAATGCATCTGCTTCACCTGTCTCCACCATCATGCAGCCGTAATAATTACGCTCGCGCATGATCTTCCTAGCTTCATACATATTAAAGCCGCGGCGTTGTCTTTTCCAGAAAAACAGCGCTCCGTATTTATCCCTTTGCTGCGCCTGTTCATCACTGCGCGGATCTATGATCTGCACATCGCTGAGCGGCAGGTTATTTTCTTCAATCAGTTTTTTGATCTTGGCTTCTTCACCTAACAGTATTGGTATGGCTATACCATCGTCCTTGGCTATCTGTGCGGCTTTGAGCACTTTCAGGTTTTCAGCATCCGCAAATACCACACGCTTAGGTTGTTGCTTCGCTTTATTGATGATGAAACGCAGAATGTTATCCTCCGAATTCAGCCTGCGGTACAATTCACTTTCATACGCTTCCCAGTCTGTTATTGGCTTCCGGGCAACGCCACTGTCCATGGCAGCTTTGGCCACTGCCGGTGCTACGGTTACCAGCAACCTTGGGTCTATCGGTTTAGGTATAATATAAGTGGGGCCAAAATGCAGGCTTTTCTCATTATAGGCCACATTAACGATATCAGGCACTTGTTCTTTCGCGAGTGCCGCTAATGCTTTTACGGCTGCGAGTTTCATTTCTTCATTAATAGCACGTGCACGTACATCTAATGCACCTCTAAATATATAAGGAAAGCCTAACACATTATTTACCTGGTTAGGATAATCACTGCGACCTGTAGCCATGATCACGTCAGGACGCGCAGCCATTGCATCTTCGTATGGTATTTCGGGATCGGGGTTGGCCAATGCAAATACAATGGGCTTGTCTGCCATCGACCGTACCATGTCCTGCGATAATATATTGCCTTTGGATAAGCCTATAAATACATCTGCACCTTTCATCGCTTCTGCCAGCGATTGATCTTTATCACTATTGGCAAAGATGTGTTTATGCTCATCAAGATCATTCCTTGTAGATGTGATCAGCCCCTTGCTATCGAACATATGAATGTTCTTCACATCTGCGCCAAGCGACATATATATTTTGCAGCAGGATATGGCAGAAGCTCCTGCCCCGCTGACAACAAATTTCACTTTGCTGATATCTTTACCCACCAGTTCTAAAGCATTCAACAATGCAGCACCGGATATAATGGCAGTACCGTGCTGATCATCGTGCATGATAGGAATATTCAGTTCCTGCTTCAGCCTTGTTTCTATTGCAAAACATTCAGGGGCCTTGATGTCCTCCAGGTTGATACCGCCGAACGTTGGCTCCAGGGCCTTCACGACAGATACAAAATGATCTATATCACGGGCATTCAGTTCTATATCAAATACATCAATATCCGCGAATATTTTAAAAAGCAGGCCCTTTCCTTCCATTACCGGTTTACTGGCTTCAGGGCCTATATCACCTAATCCCAATACGGCCGTACCATTGCTGATAACAGCTACCAGGTTGCCTTTTGCAGTATAGCGGTAAACATCATCTGGATGGTCGTGTATCTCTTTACAGGGCTCTGCCACACCAGGTGAATAAGCGAGTGCAAGGTCTCTTTGTGTTTTTGTCTCTTTAGTAGGAATTACTTCTATCTTTCCGGGCCTGCCTTTCTCGTGATATTCCAGTGCATCTTCCTTGCGGATAAGCTGTGCCATTGTATGCGTTTTATAACACTAAAGTTAAACAAAATAGCGCCGCTATCATAGATATCATTGATTTGCAATTGACGGATTGATCGGCACTTAAACCTAAGGCACAATTTTTTTAAGCTATAAATCAAAAAATATTTATGGCAAAGACTGCAACCCGTAAAACAGCGCCAAAGAAAACAAGCGCTAAAAAAACAACTGCAACAGCTACTCCTGACTCTATGTTGGAAAAATTCTTCCAGGATGAATTAAAGGACATCTACTGGGCCGAAAAACACCTGGTAAAAACATTGCCCAAAATGAAAAAGGCTGCCACCTCTGCAGAACTGCAGGCAGCTTTTGAAGAACACCTGAATGTGACCAAAGAGCATGTTGCGAGGTTGGAGCAGGTTTTTGAAATGCTGGGCAAAAAAGCACAGGCAAAGAAATGCGATGCTATGGCCGGTATTACAGAAGAAGGCGAAGGCATTATAGAAGAAACCGAAGCCGGCACAGCAACACGTGATGTGGGCCTGATACTGGCTGCACAAAAAGTGGAGCACTACGAGATCGCTACCTATGGTGGACTGGCACAATTGGCTACTACCTTAGGACTCGACGATGTAGCTGAAATCCTGCGTACTACTCTGGAAGAAGAAAAAGAGGCTGATGTAACACTGACCGGTATAGCAGAAAACGATATTAACTATGAAGCAAGTGAAGAAGAGGAAGACGAATAGTCTTCCTTTTCTTTCCTAATTAGTTCGTGCATATTTGCTACCCGACAGCCCTAGCAATGACACTGACCAAAAGGCAATTGTTCATTATTCATACCGCAAAGCATCAATAGGATTTAATCCTGCTGCTTTTCTTGCAGGATACCAGCCAAAAAAGATGCCTACTATTGCCGAAAAGGCAAAGGAAAGCAGCACTGAACTGGCCGTTATCACCACAGGCCAGCCACCAAACCTGGCTACTAGCTGCGAAACCAGGATGCCAAACAAAATACCTATCAATCCGCCGATGAAACTGATGAATACAGACTCGATCATAAACTGAAAAAGTACATCCCTGCTCTTGGCACCTACAGCCATCCGTATCCCAATTTCCCTCGTACGCTCCGTTACCGATACCAGCATAATATTCATAATGCCAATGCCGCCAACGAGCAACGAGATACTGGCAATACTGGCCAGTAAAATGGTTAGTACTTTTGAGATCGACCCAAATACATTGGCTATATCTGCCTGCGATCTAACCGTGAAATCGTCTTCGTCGTCCGGGCTGAGCTTGTGCTGCAATCTTAATATCTCTGTCACCTGTTCCTTCGCATTTTCCATATCGCCCTCAGACCTTGCGGAAGCGAGAATATTATTGACGTACATGCCGGACAACATTCTTTTTTGCACGGTAGAGAAGGGAGCAATAATAATATCATCCTGGTCTTGCCCAAAGGTGTTCTGACCTTTCTTTTCCAGCAATCCTATTACTCTGAACGGAATACTATTGATACGTATAAATTGTCCCACCGGGCCTGTTCCCTCACCAAAAAGATTGGTGGACACTGTTTGCCCGATCACACATACCTTCGCGGCATTGCGTTGATCTCCTGATGAAAACAGGTTGCCGCTTTCAATCTTCAGGCTGCGGATAGATATATAGCTATTATACCCACCCACTACCATCGTATGCCAGTTCTGGCTCCCTGCTATTACTTGCGATGATCTCATCACCACCGGCGATACCTCCGTAAGGTATTCGCACCTGGCAGCCAGTACGTCTGCATCTTTCTGGGTGAGCGTAGAATAGGAGCCTGCACCCATACGCACACCGCCCTGGTTCACCGATCCGGGATAGATCATTACTGTATTAGTACCCAGGCTGGATACTGATGCCTCAATATTCTGCCGCGAGCCCTCTCCTATTGCCAGCATAGAAATCACAGAAGCCACACCTATGATAATGCCCAGCATTGTAAGGAACACCCGCATTTTATTTTTGCTTAGTGATCTGGAGGCTATTTTTATCAGGTTCAGCAGTTTCATTTCGATGCAACTTCCATTTTGATTGATGGTAATTTTTCGAGCTCCTCTTTTGCGAACTTCCGATTCTGCACCGGCTCGTTGGAAACTATCTGCCCGTCGCGAAAAAGTATGTTCGACAAGGCAAAGTCCGCTATGTCCGGTTCATGCGTTACCATAAGTATGGTGATACCTTTGCTATTCAATTGCTGGAATATATCCATGATCTCGTAGCTGGCGTGTGTATCCAGGTTGCCGGTAGGCTCATCGGCCATAATGATGAGGGGATTATTCACCAGTGCCCTTGCTATGGCCACCCTTTGCTGTTGTCCTCCCGATAGCTGGCTGGGTAAATAGTGTAGCCTATCAGCAAGGCCTACTGACCTTAATGCTTCCGATGCACGTTCCATCCGCTCTTTTGCATTCACTTTGCCGTTATACAGCAAAGGCAGTTCCACATTTTCCAATGCAGATGTCCTCGGCAGAATATTAAACGATTGGAAAATAAACCCGATCTTATTATTTCGCAATGTTGCCAGTTCATTTTTATCCAGCGTTAACACATCGGTGCCATCCAAATAATACTTGCCGCTGGAGGGGTTATCCAGGCAGCCGAGGATATTCATAAAGGTTGATTTACCCGATCCGCTAGGGCCCATTACGGCTACAAAAGAACCTTTCTGTATTTCGAGGGTTACATCTCTGAGTGCATGCACTTCAAAGTCGCCCATCTTATACACTTTCGACAGGTTCTTAACAGATATGAGGCTGTTTGTTTCTATCATGGCCTGCTCCTCCTCCTGGGCATTTGGGGCATAAATGGATTTTTCGCAGCAGATGTGCTTACGGTATTCTCTATTCCTGTAATGATCTCATCGCCTGCTTTAATATTACCTTTAATTTCCAGCAGGCTACCGTCAAACAAACCAGCCGTTACCATTTCCGGTCTCATAGTCTCCCCTTCTCTAACCCATATATAGCAGCTCGTCCCCGGCTGTGGTATTTCGTTCGCTGTCAATTTCATAGAATCCATGCTACTTTTTACTGCTGCAGGTATATTCATCTTCGCCATCACATCTGCCGATGGCTGAAAATGCACGGCGTTGCTGACAACTTTCAATACATCGGGATGCATGGCTATATTAACCGAGATATTAGCAGTAAGTCCCGGCAGCAACTTCAATTCGGGATTCGCAACATCTATTACCACAATATAGTTCACCACGTTCTGTATGGTTACCGGTTGCAACCGTATCAGCCCCACTACACCACGGAATTTATCATTGGGATAGGCATCCACAGTAAAATCTACAGACTGCCCTACTTTCACTTGTCCTATATCTGCCTCATCTACATTGGCCAGTACCTGCATCTTCTTCAGGTTGTTGGCAATAGTAAATAAAGTGGGAGCGTTAAAACTTGAGATGACCGTTTGCCCCACATCTACATTTCTCGATATCACAGTTCCGTTAATAGGCGCTGTGATGATTGCATAATGCAGATTGATCTTTGCATGCTCCATATTCGCAAGCGCAGCCATAAGATCGCTTTGGGAAGATTTATAGGCAGCATACGCCTGGTCATAATCTGCTTTTGATGCCACTTTATCTTTATACAGTGTATCTATCCTTTTAAAATTATGGCTTTGTAGCTCTACCTGTGCCCTTGCTTTTTCTACAGTTGCTTCTGCATCCAGGTAAGCTGCATGAAGTAAGGTAGTGTCCAGCAAGGCTATCACTTGTCCTTTCCTTACAATGGAATCAAAGTCTACAAATATCTTAGAGATAATACCCGATACCTGGGCACCTACAAGTACGGTTGTATCTGCATTTACGGAACCGGTTGCGGTTACAGTCACTGCTATATTCCCCTTTTCAACTTGTGTTGTCTTCCACACTACAGGCTCGCCGGCTTTCCGAAACCATAGGAAATATGCCGCAACGATCAACCCTGCAACGGCAACAGAAATTATAATGATCTTTCTCCGCTTTTTCATGTTTTATTGCGTCAGTGAGTTTGTGTTATAGAAGTTGATGATCTTTGCGCGGAAGATGTAACTATACTTTGCTTGTAGCAATGCCAGCAAAGCCTTATTATAGTTACTTTTCTCTACCAGAAAGTCTGTTACATTCGACGCTCCCTGCATAAACTTTTTCTCCATATCCAGGTAAGCCCTTTCGTCTGCATGTAATTGCTCCCGGGATGATACATAGCTTTTTGCTGCAGCAATCTCATCAGTATAGGCCTGTTCTATGGCCTTACGCAATTGATTCTTTACAGCTGATTCATTCAGCCGGGAATTAATGACGGCGATTTTTGCTTTCCGAACATTGTTATGGTACAGCAGGCTATTGAAAATGGGTATAGATAAATTCAGCGTTATGCCCTGCCCCACATTATTCTTGTATTGCTCCCACAGGGGATAATCAGCTTTCGTGACGTTGGTTACGGGCACATCACTCACCACTACCTGCGTGGGATCATTCTGCAAATACCCTATTTTTTGTACAACCTCGGTTGTTTGTGAGTTCAGCCGGGTGTTCAGGCTCGAGAAAGATGTATTTATATTACCGGATGCGCTCAGCTTTGGATAAAGAACACCTTTATATGCTTTTAGCCCGTATTCAGATGCACTTGTTTTCGTCTGCGCACTCCTCACATCAGGCAGCAGGCTTAATGCATTGTTGTATATTTCAGAGGATGAGGCTGCAACGCTTTGCGGCACGTCATCCATACCTGCAGTTGCTATTTCAAAGTTATCACTCATCGGCATTTCCATCAGCTGCATCAGGTTCAGTTTTGCTAGTCGCAGTTGGTTCATGGCGGTTACTTTAGCAGCATTATCCCTTGCCAGTTGTGCCTGTATCTGTAGTAGGTTTAGTTCCGGCAGCTGCCCTACCGCTACGTATTTCTTTGTCCTGTTAAGTTGCTCTGTGGTGGCATCTATTTGCGCTTGCGCGATAGCGGTATCCTCATATTCAAAAAGTACCTGCAGGTAATATGCCATTACGTTGAGGCCAAGGTCGTTCTTTGCCTTTTCTATATCCAGTGTTCCTGCTTCATAATTGGCTCTGTTTTGATGCACCAGGTTTTGAAGCTGCAAACCATTGAATAGAATAACACCGCTGCTCAGTACCAGGCTATTGGTAGAAAAATTTTGCGCAGTACTTTGTTGGGTGACAGGATTATTATACTTGCCAAAGTTGAAATTTTGCGCATCGCTAAGGCCCAGTGTTGGCAACATATTTGCCCTTGCCTGCTCGTAGTTTATTTTGTTGATCTCGTTATTCCACCTGCTTTGGTTAAGCGATATATTTTGCTGCCATGCTTGCTGTAGGCATTCATCGATCGTAAAAACTCTTTTTTGCCCGTAACACAATATCGGGAGAAGGGCGATAATGTAAAATATATATTTGCCGGTTGTTCCTAAGTGCATCACCACTTGTTATAAGTATTCTTCACTATAAAGAATGCTTACAAAACAACCTCAATGGCCGATTTAAATAAATGATGCAGGTCAGGTATTAAACTGACAGGCATCAGAACGGCATTGCCAAAGCCAATTTACATGGACTGGCAATTGGTATATACTGCAACCGAATAACCAGGCAATGAAATAGAAGGTGCATTAAAAATATTGGGGTAGAAATGACCGCCATCACTGCTCTCGCAGGAAGAAAGCAACAACCGAAAATGATTGTACTGCGTCAACATTACTGTCTTTTGTTCTTCGCCAGACAAATTAAATACAGCCAGTAATTCCTCCGTCTCATCTTTACTTATTCGGTGCAGTATAAACACGGTATCCGATATAATATGTACCCTTGTGTACTGCCTGTCAAAGTTTTTTAAGGCTTTGTGGCTCTTCCGCAATTTTATCAAAGTCTTATACCAGTCAAGTAGTTCTCCATGTTTGCCATCGTTGCGCGTTTCCCACTGCAGCTTGCAACGCGAAAAGGTCTCATAACTTTTAGCATCAGCAGGCCCTTCTTGCCAGTTTTCATGTGCAAACTCTTTCATCCGTCCTTCTCGTATAGCTTCTATAAGCTTAGGATCTTTATGATCAACGAAGTATGTGAAAGGTGCGTCTTCCGCATATTCTTCTCCCATAAACAGCATAGGTATATAAGGTGCAAGCAACAGTGCCGAAGCTGCAACTTTTAATTGCGGAAGATCAACCTGGTTCGATAACCGGTCTCCTTTTAACGTATTTCCTACCTGGTCATGATTTTGTATAAAAGCGATGAAGCGATCTCCAGGCAAGCCCACAGAGGGCTGACCAAATTTACGTTTTCGAAAACTTACAAACTGGCCACTATGAACATATCCATCCGTATATGCTTTTGCGAGCTGGTCTATCTTACCAAAGTCGCGATAGCGGTCTTTACCCTTCGGATAGATCAATACATATAAAGCATGATGGAAATCGTCCAGCCATTGCGCATTAAACCCGTAACCGCCGCCCTCTATATCTTTTACAACCTTCGGATTATTGAGGTCTGATTCTGCAATTAAATAGCGAACTTTCCCAGTTTGCAGATTAAATACGTCCAGCTCTCCACGCAGATATTCCCAAAAATGTAGCGCTCCGAAATCATACATCTGGTGTATGGCATCCAGTCTTAAGGCGTCTATATGAAAATATTTTAGCCAATACAAAGCATTGCCGCAGAAATATTCCCTTACTCCATCACTATACTCCTCGTCATAGTTTATCGCGTCTCCCCATGGCGTTCTATATTTGGCGGTAAAATAAGGAGCAAACATCGGAAGGCAATTTCCTTCAGGTCCCATGTGATTATAAACGACATCCAGTATTAAGGCAATGCCTTTTTCGTGACACGCGTTGACCAGTTTTTTAAGTCCTATGTAGCCACCGTAGCTGTTTTGTGCAGCATAGGGAAACACGCCATCATAACCCCAGTTTCGCGAACCGGGAAATTGAGCAACCGGCATGATCTCAATAGCATTAACACCCAGTGCTGCCAAGTCGTCCAGTCTTTCTATCGCCGCTTCAAATGTGCCCTCGTCTGTAAATGTACCGATATGCAACTCGTAGATAATGTAATCACTAAGCGGTATATTTCTCCAGCTATCATCCGTCCATTCAAAACGATGATCCACCAATTGCGAAGGTCCGTCAACCCCATCAGGTTGGCAAAAAGACGCAGGATCAGGATAGTCTTTCCCATCCAAGTTATAATAATACCTGCATCCTGTATAAGAGCCGGGCAAGCAAATGTGGAAGTAACCTTTCACATCCTTCTGCATTTCAAAGATTTCGTCAGCAGGAGATACGATGTGCAGCGCTATTTTCTCTTTCTCAGGTGCCCAAACTTCAAAAACGCATTGATCATTTATAATATTGGCTCCTATATTTCTTTCCATACTATTACGCCTTTAAACGAACTACTATCCCTTCGTCTCCACTTAAATAAATAACATTAGCAACCATTGTATTTTCCAATTCAGGAATCGTTGCTACTTCCACCTTTCCCTCAATTCCTTCCGGTAGTTTAAAACAGCATTGCCGATGACTCAGGTTCAGTGCTATCAAAAAGCTATCATGTCCTTCCAGCTTCCTCGTATATACGAAACCTTGCCGGTCGTGGTAGATGCAATCATAATTCCCGGCCATCAGGCTCCATTCCTTTTGTCTTAATGCTATCAGCTTTTTATACAGCAATAACATCGACCATTGGCCCTTTTTTTGTACTTCCACGTTCTCTATATCCGCCATCTTATCTACCCGAAGCCATGGCCTGGCTTCTGAAAATCCGCTATACACACTAGTATCCCATTGCATAGGCGTACGTTCCGGATCTCTGCTTATATTTTTTTCAGGCATATTCAATCCCTGCGGATCATGCTGCTCTTCAAGTGGTATGGGCACATCCTGCATCCCTATCTCATCTCCATAATACATAGTAGGTGTACCGGGCAATGTCAATAGCAGTATCGCAGCAACTCTTGCCTGGTCTGATCCTACACGGCTTCGGATGCGTGGCTGGTCATGATTCCCCAATACCCAGTTTGGCCATCCTTTAGGGGGTAATGCGCTTAAGTACTCATCTACCATAGAAGATATATGCAACGCATCCCATGGAGTTTGCAGTAATAAAAAATTAAATGGCAATTGCGCTCCATTATTATTTATACCGTAATAGGTCACCAGGCTGTGGATGGGCAAGTACACTTCGCCTATCATCATTCTTTCCGGGTACTCATCTAATATCGATCGCATATAAGATACGATCTCGTGCACTTCGGGCTGATCGGTAGAATATACAGGCAGCAATGAATCGTAAGTAGGCATGTAATCACGGTAATCCGGGTTGGTAGGATTATTACGCAGGAGTTTATCCTTAATAAGATGCCATATCACGTCTATACGAAAACCATCTACTCCTTTATCCAGCCAAAACTTCATGATATTGCCCAGTGCTTTTACCACTTCTGGTTCCCTGTAATTCAGGTCTGGTTGTTCTTTTAAAAAAGCATGATAGTAATATTGCTGTGTCTCTTCATCCCATTCCCATGCGCTTCCACCAAAAACACTAAGCCAGTTATTGGGTGGTTTATTATCTACTGTAGCATCTGCCCATATATACCAGTTGCGTTTGGGATTATCTTCTGAAGATCTTGACTCTTTGAACCATGGATGCTCATCAGATGTATGATTAGGTACCAGGTCTATAACAAGTTTCATTTGCCGTTGATGCAATTCCTGCAGCAGCCAGTCAAAATCGTCCATGGTGCCAAATAGCGGATGAATAGCTGTATAATCTGTTATATCATAACCAAAGTCCTTCATAGGAGAAGGATACACCGGAGACAGCCAGATGATATTAATACCAAGCCATTGTAAATAATCAAGGCGTTTAATGATTCCCCGTATATCTCCTATCCCGTCATTACTACTATCCTGGAAAGAGCGGGGATAGACTTGATAGATAACGCCACTTTGCCACCATAGATATTGCCTGCTATTCTCCATAATATTAATTGCCTGACTATACCTTGAATAATCTCATGCCATTTATAGCGAGTAGAAATATTTCACATTATAAAGGCTTACAGGCCGGCAACAAAAGCCCCGTTTGTAGGTAGCGTAAATTGGGTATCGATTCTGCCGGGCAACATAGAATCTATCTTCACAAGCTTGGTGCTTGTCTTTTTTGAAGGAACATTAATAAGCTTATCAAGGAAGTTATTAGCCCATGTAAATATGTTCGCACGTTCTACCTTCTTCTGCATAGCAAGCAGCGTTTTTTGCTTTTGATCAATTGGCATGTTCAGGCCATAGCTGATTTTTTCGGCAAACGATGTAATATCATTCGGGTTAACGAGAATGCTTTCGGTAAGCTCATTCGCTGCACCTGCACCTTCACTAAGTAACAGCGCACCGTTCAGGTTAATATTACTTGCTATATATTCTTTACTCACAAGGTTCATCCCGTCTACAATTGGGGTAACAACTGCCAGGTCAGCTGTAGAGTATAATGCCGAGAGCATATTCGGGGGGAACGACCTGTAGAAGTGCCGTATCGGCTGCCAGTCAAACGTTCCGTACTTCCCGTTTATATCTGTGATCAGCCTGTTCATCTCCTGTTTCAACTGCTTGTATCCGCCTACATTTTCGCGGGAAGGAACTACAAGATGTATAAAGGTCACCTTTCCACGCCACTCTTCATAGTTCTTCAAAAACAGTTCAAATGCCTGCAAGCGTTGGATGATACCCTTGCTATAATCCAGCCGGTCTATCGATATCATGATTTTGGTATCGATCTGTTTCTGTAATTTCTGAGCAATTCGTTTTGTTTCGGCGCTTTGGGCAAGCGCTCTGTATTTTTCATAATCAATGCTGATCGGGAAGCATGATACCTGTACAGGACGGTCGCTGACAGTTAATTTATCAGTTCCTATAGAAGCGCCGCCAATCTTCACTGCCGCATTCTTAAAATGCGACACATCATTATTTGTTTGAAAACCAATTACATCTGCTCCCAACAATCCGTTAATGATCTGTTCTTTCCATGGCAATGCTTTAAATACATCTGATGAGGGAAATGGTATATGATGAAAATAGCCAATGCGCAATTTAGGATTAGCTTGTCTCAGCATTTGTGGAACCAACATCAGTTGGTAATCCTGCACCCATATAGTGTCTTCTTCGGTTGCATGTTCCAAAACTTCGTCCGCAAATTTCTGGTTTACCTTTACATAAGCATCCCAATATTCAGGATCATATACACTATAACTTGTAAAATAGTGGAACAGGGGCCAAATGATTTCGTTTGAAAAGCCCTCGTAAAAATTATCGATCTCTTTTTTGCTTAAAAAAACCGGGAACAAATGATCCGGTTTTAACAGTTCTTCAACTTCCATTTTTCTTAGCCCATCCACTTCAGCTCCGGGCCATCCTATCCAGATGTTTTTGTATTTATTAAAAACGCTCCCTAAGCCGGTTGCCAGTCCGCCATCACTATTTTGCAAACTAATATCTCCATCCGTTACGGTGATCTTAACAGGTAGCCTGTTTGATACGTTAATAATTCTCTTCTGTGTGTCCCAGGTATCTTTCATGCGTGAGGCTTTGACTACTTCTATAACAACATTGTGCCACTACATGGCAGGTTTGCTCTGGTTGCTTCTATCAATAAGGGTAAGTTTTTGAGTATCTGCCAACTATCTGTTCTTATGGTACGAATTTTATGGAGCATTCTCATAAATAAACCGGCACATCCAAAATGGCTATTACTCCCGGCAGGAAAAGAGTTATCATCAGCAATATTTTACCCACTGTAGATTGTGGCAAGTTTCCCGCAAAAATCATTATCAATCAACCAATTACTATTTCAGCAGACATTTTTACGGACGGCATCGATCAGGTATCCGCCCGTGTTTTAATACGACACTCCACACAAAAACTATGGAATGAACTGGAACTGCAATTACACGATAACGATCGATGGACCATTACATTTACTCCGGGTAAACTGGGAAAATATAGTTTTCAGATAATTGCATGGATCAATCATTTCGCTACCTGGCAGGATAGCATTCGAAAAAAATATGCTGCCGGCCAGGATATACTAGTCGACCTTAAAACTGGGGTAACGATTGCAGAAGATGCTTTAACGCGGGCTGCCGGTAAAGATAAAGCTGCGATACAGAAATGGCTGCAAGAGTTGAACGGAGTTACAGAATCTGCCGCAGGAATGACACTAACAGAGGATGAGACGATGAACAGCCTGTTCTGTAAATACCGTAATAAGATGGCCACGACTATCCATCCACAAACTTTTGAGCTTACTGTAGATCCCCCCAAAGCGGTATTTAGCACCTGGTATGAGTTATTCCCCAGGTCTGCCGCTGTTGAGCCCGGAAAGCATGGCACTTTTAACGATGTCTGCAATCTACTCCCCACCATAGCCAAAATGGGATTTGATGTATTATACTTGCCACCCATACACCCAATTGGATTAACCAACCGTAAAGGCAAAAACAATTCACTCATCGCAGAAGAATCCGATCCCGGGTCACCCTGGGCAATTGGTGGCACAGCGGGTGGCCATAAGGATATACATCCGCAACTGGGCAATTTGAAGGATTTTAAAAAATTGATTACCGCTGCCCAAAAGCAAGGAATAGATATTGCGTTGGATATTGCATTCCAATGTTCACCCGACCATCCCTATGTAAAGCAACACCCGGAATGGTTTAAATGGCGCGCAGATGGTTCCATTCAGTTCGCCGAAAATCCACCAAAGAAATATGAGGATATCCTGCCTTTCAATTTTGAAAGTGAAGCTTTTGAAAGCCTTTGGGAGGAGCTGAGAAGCGTCATCCAATACTGGGCAGATAATGGCGTTAATATCTTTAGGGTAGATAACCCACATACCAAAGCAATACCTTTCTGGGAATGGGCTATAGATAAACTTAAAGCAGAATATCCACAACTTATATTTCTTGCGGAAGCCTTTACCCGCCCAAGAATTATGGAGCACCTAGCTAAGGTTGGCTTTACCCAATCCTATACCTATTTCGCATGGCGGAATACAAAAAGAGAACTTGAAGAGTATATAACGGAATTAACCAAAACAGACCTTCAATATTATTTTAGACCTAATTTTTGGCCAAACACACCTGATATACTTACGGAAGAACTAGTGCATGGCGGCGTTAATGCACATATAGCACGGGTAATACTTGCAGGTACTTTATCATCGTCTTATGGTATATATGGCCCGGTGTATGATTTAAACGTCAATGAACCACGGGCGGGCAAAGAGGAGTATAATGATAATGAGAAGTACGAGATCAAACACTGGGATTGGAATAGCTATACGAAAACAAGAGAGATCATATCACGTTTGAATAGGATCAGGAAAGAGAACCTTGCGTTACAAACTACCAATAATATCGAATTCGCAACAACAGATAATGACCGGGTCATCTGCTATATCAAGGCCGATGACAGCAGGCAAAACATTATTATAGTTGTAGTAAACCTCGATCCTTATAATACGCAAACCGGCAACATAAAACTGCCATTATACAAGGTGGGTATGTCTTACGATAAGCCGTTTGTAGTGCACGACCTCTTAAGTGGCGATAAATACGAATGGAACGAATGGAACTTCGTTTCCTTGAATCCACATGATATACCTGCTCACGTGCTAAAGGTGATACAATAATCCGGAAAACATGAAAAAGGACGCAATAGACGATAAACTGCATTGGTACAAAGATGCCATCATATACGAATTACATATTAAAGCATTCCGGGATGGCAACTGCGACGGAATAGGAGATTTTGTGGGGTTAATGGAAAAGCTGGACTATTTGCAAAACCTCGGTGTCACCGCCATATGGCTGCTACCCTTCTACCCTTCTCCGCTTAAAGACGATGGCTATGATATTGCCAATTATTATAGCATTAATCCTAACTATGGCACCATTGCGCAGTTTAAGAAATTGTTGAAGGAAGCTCATAAACGCAAACTGAAGGTAATTACTGAACTGGTGATTAATCACACATCCGATCAGCATCCATGGTTTCAGAAAGCGCGCAAAGCCCCAAAAGGATCAGCAGCCAGAAACTTTTACGTATGGACAGATAACCCGGAACAATATGCAGATGCAAGGATCATATTTCAGGACTTTGAAAAATCAAATTGGACCTGGGATCCTATAGCCCAACAATACTATTGGCATCGCTTTTTCCATCATCAGCCCGATCTTAATTACGATAATCCCGCTGTGCAGGAAGAGGTATTTAAGATATTAGATTTTTGGTGCGAAATGGGTGTGGATGGTTTCAGGCTCGATGCGGTTCCGTACTTATTTGAACGCGAAGGAACCAATTGCGAGAACCTGCCGGAAACGCACGCTTTTTTGAAAAAGCTTAGAAAACATGTGGATGAAAAATATCCGGGCACATTGTTATTAGCAGAAGCAAACATGTGGCCTGAAGATTCGGCCAGCTATTTTGGTAACGGCGATGAATGCCAGATGAACTACCACTTCCCTGTTATGCCACGTATGTTCATGGCTATCAAGATGGAAGACCGCTACCCGATTACTGATATATACGATCAGACTCCCGCCATCCCAGATATCTGTCAATGGGGCATCTTTCTCCGCAACCACGACGAGCTGACCCTGGAGATGGTTACCGATGAAGAGCGCGACTATATGTACCGGGTATATGTAAAAGACCCACAGGCACGTATTAATCTGGGCATTAGGCATAGGTTAGCGCCCTTAATGGAAAATGACAGGAGAAAAATAGAACTGCTCAACTATCTCCTATTCTCGCTACCGGGCACACCTGTGATATATTATGGTGATGAAATAGGCATGGGTGATAATTATTATCTCGGAGACCGCGATGGTGTGCGTACGCCCATGCAATGGTCCTTAGATAGAAATGCCGGGTTCTCAGAAGCAAATCCGCAACGGTTATATTTACCTATAGTGCTTGATCCGTTATATCATTACGAATATGTGAACGTAGAGGTGCAGAATAGAAATTCCTCATCCCTGCTATGGGCAATGAAGAAGCTGATCAGCACCAGGAAAAGATACCTTGCATTTAGCCGAGGCGACATTAAATTCATCGCTTCAGAAAATCCTAAGGTATTATCTTTTATCAGAAGCTATGGCGATGAGAATATACTGGTAATTGTAAACCTGTCACGTTTTTCTCAACCCGTAGAGCTTGATTTGTCAGAATACAAAGGGCAGACGCTTACAGAGATGTTTAGCTATAACAACTTCCCGCAGATAAAAGCTGCAAGCCCATATTTCTTTACCATGGCTCCATACGAATGTCTCTGGTTCGAGATCAGTAGCAAGGAGATGGTAGAAGATCACCCACGACATATATTAGAGTTCGAAAGATGGCCGGTTTTTACAGATGATGCTGAAGACATGTTTGTCGATACTATTCTTCCTGCCTATCTAAATAAGATGCGTTGGTTTGGCGGCAAGGCGCGAAATACCAATTCTATAGATATTGCAAACTATACAACACTGGCTATTGCTGATAGCCATGTTGTCATGATGATACTGGAAGTCACCTATAAAAGTGAACTTCCTGAACGTTACCAGCTCTCTTTAGCTTTTGCTTCGGGAGAGCAAGCCACAAAAATAGCGGATGATTTTCCCAATGCAGTAGTTTGCAATGCGTCTGTCAAAGGCACCGAAGGTATTCTTTATGATGCACTGTACAGCGATTCGTTCAGGCAATATATTTTTGAACGGCTGGCAGAAAGACACAAGGAAAGCGTTAACCACATTGTATTCTCGGCAAATCGTGGCTTAAAGAATTACGCAAAAAATAATAATTCTATAAAGTCAAGAATTCTGTCTGCAGAGCAAAGTAACTCTTCCATTATTTATGATAATGCCTATTTTCTGAAGATATATCGCAAGGTAGATAATGTGGCAAATCCAGATGTAGAGATTACAGAGTTTTTAACTGAGTCGACTGATTTTAGCCACTTACCGGCATTTGTCGGGACTATTGAATGGGATACGGCTGACGGAAATATTATACTGGGGATGGTCCAGGAAATGGTTGAAAGCAATATAGATGGCTGGACGTTCATGCTCGACAGATTGAAAAGCTATAATGAAAAAATACTTGCAGCTGCACGAGCAGATGAGCTCATGCTAAAATTCAATGCAAGCCAACCACCCTATCAATTTGATGAATTACCCTTACAGGTAAAAGAATTACTGGAGCCTGCAGTTGTAGAAAGAATTACGCAACTGGGTATCCGCACAGGGGAAATGCACCTGGCACTTGCGAGTGTAAAGGATATACCGGAATTTAATCCGGAACCATTTTCGCTGCACTACCAGCGCTCTTTGTTCTCTTCCTTCCAATCGCAGGTAAGAAGTGCTTACCAGTCATTACAGAAAAACATAAAAAAACTACCACCGGAAGTACAAGCCGAAGCAGAGGAGGTATTAGGTCTAAAAGACAAGGTACTAGAGCGGTTCAGGTCGATCTACTCCAAAAAATTCGAAGTAATAAAAGTAAGAGTACATGGCGATTATCACTTAGGGCAAACATTGTTTACAGGGAAAGACATTGTGATATTAGACTTTGAAGGTGAGCCGGGCCGTAGTTACAGCGAGCGCAGGATAAAACGCAATGCGCTGAAGGATGTAGCCGGTATGATCAGGTCGTTTCATTACGCGGCATATGGCAATCTCTTCTTAAATAATAATACACGGAAGGAAGATTTATCAAAACTGATGCCTTTTGCAGAGCAATGGCATAAGTATATGTCTGACTTATACCTGCAGACGTATCTGAAAACTGTGAGTGGAAGTAAACTGGTACCCGGCGACATAGAAGATGTGAAAACACTAATGGATGTTTACATACTTGAAAAGGCGATCTACGAGCTCAATTACGAATTAAATAACAGGCCTAACTGGGTAACCATACCCTTAAGAGGCATTAAATCTATCATCCAACAATAATTTTGAATGAAAGCTGCGACTCTATCAAATATAAACATGGAACCTGGTTGCGAAGCATTTGCATCGCTATGGACAGACTATGATGTGAACCTATTCAGATCGGGCAATCACTACCGCCTTTATGAAAAGATGGGCTCACACATTATTTCAGTAAATGGTATACAGGGTGTTTACTTTTCAGTATGGGCTCCAAATGCATGCCGCGTTTCAGTTATCGGCAATTTCAATGGATGGAACAGGCACAGTCACCTGATGAATGTGAGATGGGATGGCTCAGGAATTTGGGAGCTGTTTATTCCGGGTATCGGCCAGGGTGAATACTATAAATATTACGTTGAGAATGCAAATGGATACACAGCCGAAAAAGGTGATCCTTATGCCATTCATTGGGAAACGCCGCCATCAACTGCCTCTATAGTGTGGCCAAAACAGTATAAATGGAATGATAAAAAATGGAAGAAGGCACTCGAAGGTCAAAACTGGCGCGAAGAGCCTTTATCTATTTATGAAGTGCACCTGGGTTCGTGGCGCAGAGCTGAGAACAACAGAATGCTCACTTATACAGAGCTGGCAAAAGAGCTTCCTGATTATTGCAAAAAAGAAGGCTATACCCATGTAGAACTACTGCCTGTAATGGAACATCCATTCTACGGTTCATGGGGATACCAGGTAACCGGCTACTTCGCACCAAGTTCCAGGTTTGGCACACCTGAAGAGTTTAAATACCTGGTAGATGAACTCCATAGGGCCAATATTGGTGTAATACTCGATTGGGTGCCATCTCATTTTCCGGATGATGAACATGGGCTTGCATATTTTGATGGGTCACATCTCTACGAACATCACGATCCCCGTAAAGGTTATCACCCTGATTGGAAGAGCTATATTTTCAATTATAGTCGCAACGAGGTAAAATCATTTCTAATATCCAACGCGCTTTATTGGCTGGACGAGTTTCATGCCGATGGCCTGCGTGTAGATGCTGTTGCCTCTATGCTGTATCTCGACTATTCCCGTAATCATGGAGAATGGGTACCAAATGAATATGGTGGCCGGGAAAACCTGGAAGCTGTCGACTTTATTAAGAATTTAAATATTGCAGTCCATACTTACTGCCCCCATGCAATAACTATTGCAGAAGAATCCACGGCATGGCCTGGTGTTACCCACCCTATAGAAAATGGGGGTCTGGGTTTTGACCTTAAATGGATGATGGGTTGGATGCATGATACGCTCAAATATTTCAGGCTCGACCCTATACACCGTAGCTATCATCAGAATAGCCTTACATTCAATATGTATTATGCCTATTCAGAAAAATATGTTCTTGCCTTATCGCACGACGAAGTAGTACATGGCAAATATTCTATGCTAAAGAAAATGCCGGGTGATGAATGGCAGCAGTTTGCCAACCTGCGCTTGCTTTATGGTTATATGTATTGTCACCCCGGTGCCAAGCTTTTATTCATGGGTAGTGAGTTTGGTCAGGATCATGAATGGCGCCATGACTATAGCCTTGATTGGCATGAAGAAGAACAGCCTTTAAACAAAGGGGTAAGTACATTGATGCAGGATCTCAACAATCTCTTTAAAACAGATCCGCGACTATATAAAACTAACTACTCACCTGACGGATTTGAATGGATAGACTTCAATGATGCTGCCAATTCGGTAGTTAGCTGGATACGGAGAGCCGATAATAAAGAGCTCATCGTTATTTGCAACTTCACCCCTGTAGTCAGGAACAATTATCGCATTGGTGTTCCAAGGCAAGGCTATTATCACACTTTAATAAATACCGATGCCATACAATACGGAGGTAGCAATGTACTTAATGTAACAATGGAATCTGCACCTATTCCACGTCATGGTAAGATGCATTCTTTATCATTGACATTACCGCCACTTGCAGTAATGATACTGGAGTGGCAAGGTAGTAGTATTTAACCCCTGTTATAAAATTCAACCAGGTATTTTAGTTGCTCTATCTGTGCACAGTCGAACGCATGTTCATCCATGCGCCATAGCCAATTGTTATATATAGTGCCGGGTGTATTCATACGGGCATGCTCATCTAATTTTAAGATATCCTGCATGGGAATGATAGCTGTATTTGCAACTGATCCATATACCATTTTAGTGAGTACATCCGTTACATTATGCTCATTCACCTCCGTGCCTGCATAAGATGCCAGCCTTTTCTTATCTTCTTCAGTTGTTTCATTCCTAAACCAACCAAGCGTAGTATTATTATCATGCGTACCGGTATATGCAATGCAATTAGGACTGTAGTTATGCGGCGCGTCTACACTTATACTCATATTATCGCCCCAGGCAAATTGCAATACTTTCATTCCCGGCAGCCCGGTTTTTTCCCTTAAAGCATACACATCGTCCATTTCATAGCCAAGATCCTCGGCCACTAAGGGCAGCTCTTGTAAAGCCTCCTTCAGGTAATTAAAGAAATCTACTCCCGGCCCTTTCTTCCATTGCCCATATCGTGCTGTTTCTTCGCCCGCAGGCACTTCCCAATAAGCCTCCAAAGCTCTGAAATGATCAATACGCACCATATCAAAAAGCTCGATATTCCTCTTCATCCGCTTGATCCACCACTCATAGTTACTCGCTTTTAGCTTTTCCCAATTAAATGTAGGAACTCCCCAAAGCTGCCCGTCTTTAGTAAAATAATCTGGCGGCACACCTGCTACACCGATCATTGCCCCATCTGCATCGAGCGTGAATATCTCGGCATTAGACCATACATCTACCGAATCATAGCTTACATAAAATGGAAGATCGCCGAGTATTTTCACACCTTTATCATTACTATACCTCTTCAGGTCTTTCCATTGACGATCTATAATAAATTGTACCCATTTAGTTTTTTGAAGTTCGTCCCGATGCTTTTCGGTGAAAGCCTGCAGGGTTTTCTCATCACGTGTTTTATAAGGCAACGGCCAGTCATACCAGGGCTTGTCATGGTTCTCTTGCTTCAATGCCATAAACAATGCAAAATCATCTAACCAATACTTCTCTTTTTCACAAAAAACCTGGTAAGCATATCTAAGTTCAGCAAAATTTTTTCGAAGAAAATTGTCGTATGCGGCGTCCAGCAATCGCACTTTGGTATCCTCTGCATATTTATAATCCACTTTACCTGTATTGGATATTCCAAAGGCGTCGACGTTCCTATTATCAATAAGGCCATCTTTTACTAATAGTTCAGGACTTACTAATAAGGCATTGCTCGCCATTGCAGACAATGAGCTGTATGGCGAATACATATTGGATGCGTTAACGGGATTTAAAGGTAATATCTGCCATATCCGCTGCTTTCCTTGTTGCAACTTATCTACAAAAGATCTCGCACCTTTACCAAAATCACCGATACAAAATTCCCCCGACAATGAAAATACCGGTAACAATACTCCTGCTTTACGCTTATTATTCTTCACGTTACCTTTCAATACTGCGAAAGGTAAATTATTCATGATCTCTTTTAGATAGACCTTTTCCGTAGTTTTTATCTTTTCATTATTGAATATATTTTCAAAAGAAACATCATTGCCGACTGATACATACGTATCATCCCAATCATTAACAGGCAAGCTTGTGATGCAAGTGATCACCAGGCACCATTCGTTCTTGAATACTCTCGCATAAGCTACAATATTATCAGCATATCTTCCTCCTGTCACTAAAGGTAAATAGCTGCCTTTCTCAAACAACTCTTTATGTCCTTTCCGCAGAGATAGTAATTCACGTGCAAACCAAAGTTTTATTTTTCCATTATAGCGTTCTTCCCACAAACGGGTTAGATCGTCCTGCTCTTCTATTTCTTTAAGCCATTTTTTGCGCAGTTCGTAATCGACAGGCCTGCGATTATCAGGATCTACCATACTTAGGTCCCAAAGTTCGCATCCCTGGTATATATCAGGGATTCCCGGGCAGGTACATTTAAGTATAAGTTGCGATAGAGAAAGAAGAATACCCGCGTCAGATATTTGCTCATGATATTGTAAAAAGCTATGCATGAATCTGCTGGCCGGATTCAATATCTTTTCTATAAATATTGATACTGCCTTTTCATAATCCTCGTTAGGATCGTCCCAATTGGTATGCACCTTTGCTTCGCGTATAGCTTTTTGTATATAACTCTTAAAACGATCCTCAAAATCATCCACGTCAGCACCGGGCATAGGATAGCTGGCTACCAATGCCTGGTATATAAAGTATTCATCGTTATCGGTTGGTGCGCCACCTTGTTTATAATCCAGGTTCCATGTGCGCCATTCATTTACCATCTGCATCCAGTCGTTGGCAAAGTGTGTTATAGCATTTAACCGCGCTCTTGCATCCTCACCATGTTTAGTATCATGTGTTGCAGTAGTGTTCATAGTGAGCGGCCACTTCTTTTGGCGTTCCTGCATTGCCTTGTGAAATTCTTCTACTGTGTATAACGCTGCAGATGGAGAATCCCCCACTTCATTATGTCCGATATAGCTATTGTAGGTGTACATAACAGTATCTTCTACACCCTTAGCCATTATAGGCCCGGTAAATTGCATGCACCGCTTAAAAAATTTGGCGATAGCATTTGCGTCTTCGGTTTCTGGATTGTCATTTATTAATAACGCCTCGAGGTATTGTACCTCATCAATGCATTCTGATGCGTATGCCTTTATTTCATTGAATATATTCTGCAGTTGTTTTTTCTCCGTTTCATCCAGCAGGTAAGTATTGCTATAAAACCGATAAACCGGAAAATGCACAAGGAATAAAGCAATCGCAGCCTTTAGTCGCTCGTCAGATAATGACTTACCGGAAGATATTGTTCTGGGTAGTAAGCGCAAAAGATTATCCAGCTCACCTGCCATATAGTTGTGCAGGATCAGATTTTTCTTTTCCAGTATTTCTCTATCAGCAGATGTTTGCCCGACAAGCTCATTGTAAAAACGTCTGAGGATAATGATACCGGAATTATTAGTCATTAAATTATTCACTAACGGTATAAAATCATAGCCGGTAGTGCCTTGTATAGGCCAGTACTCCGGCAGGCGTTCATCCGGTTCCAGTATTTTCTCCGCAACGATATAAGTGTCATCGCCCAATAAATTCCTTAATCTATACAAATATTCCGTCGGGTCATCAAGGCCATCGATGTGGTCTATCCTCACGGCATCAATAACACCTTCTTTCTTTAGTTCCTGAACAAGCCGGTGATACGCTATAAAAGTTTCTTCATTCTGTACATTCAGGCATATCATACCATTGATAATAAAAAACCTCCGGTAATTAATATGTTCGTTGGTTTCCTTCCAATAACTGAATTGATAGTATTGTTTAGCTAAGAGTTCACTAAGCAACTTTGTACTGGTATTAATTTGTTGTAGCCAATCAACAATTGTTTTATCCTCAGGTATAGATGCCTCGTTTATCGGGTAAGCAACATTATTAAATTTAATTACGGGTCTGCCATTTGATAGTGCTATTTGAAACGCCCCACTATCTATAGCTTCATCAAGCGGTTTATCCAATACAGGCAGCATTAGTTTTCCATTAAAATCCGGATGCTGCCGATCAATATCAAAATAAGAACTGTAGGAAGATTCAGGGCCACGAGCCAGCACATCCATCAACCATTGGTTATTGATATGGTACGCCATATGATTAGGCACAATATCCTGCATCCAGCCTACGCCGTTTGCATGTAGGTCTTCGCTTAGCTTTATCAGTTGTTCCTGTTTGCCAATTTCGTGATTGATCCTGTTAGCATCCGTTACGTCATAGCCATGGGTACTTCCCGGTACTGCGCTAAAAAGGGGAGAAGCATATATCGTTGCAACTCCAAGCTTACACAGGTAATCACAAATAGCACTAAACTTATCAAAATTGAAATCTTTATGAAACTGGATGCGGTACGAGGTAACTGGATAGTACATATTACAAAGCTTATTTTTCCTGATTCATCAATACAACCATTGATCTTGCATGAACACATATTTCTGTCATAGGATCATAGACCTCTCCATCTTCTGTATTAGGCTCTTCGGTATCTACCAATTTCAACCAATCATTCCCATACTTTTCTTCCGGTAGTTTGTAATTCAAATTTTCTTCGCTGGCATTAAATACGATATAGAAATTATTGTCTATAATCTTTTCTCCATTTGGGCCGGGTGATTTAATACCTTTGCCATTGAGAAATACTCCTAAAGACTTTGCAAACCCGGTTTGCCAATCTTCATCGCTCATCATACTGCCATCTGTTTTAAACCAGGCGATATCTTCCGTACCTACCCCGCTTATCTTCTGACCCTGGAACCACTTCCTGCGACAAAACACGGGATGCTCTTTTATAATCTTTATAACATGTTTGGTAAATTCCAATAGTTCCTGGTCTGCTTCAGCCCAATTGATCCATGATATCTCATTGTCCTGGCAGTAGGCATTATTATTACCACGTTGTGTTTTACCGATTTCATCGCCTGCAGTAAGCATAGGCACTCCAATGGAAAGAAACAATGTTGTAAGAAAATTGCGCTGCTGCTTTCTCCTAAGCTTAATGATCGCTTCGTCGTCTGTTGGGCCCTCTACTCCGCAGTTCCATGACCTGTTGTGATTATCACCATCATTATTATCCTCGCCATTTTGTTCGTTATGTTTATCATTATACGATACCAGGTCGGCTAATGTAAAACCATCATGTGCTGTGATGAAATTTATACTGGCTGTCGGGCGCCGGGAATCATCCTGGTACAAATCTGAACTTCCTGTAAACCGCTTCGAGAATTCATCCAGCATACTGTCTGCCCCTCTCCAGAAATCCCGTATGCAATCGCGATACTTGCCATTCCATTCAGACCATCCCGGCGGAAAGTTGCCCACCTGATAGCCACCCTCGCCTACATCCCATGGTTCTGCAATCAGCTTCACCTGCGATATAATGGGATCCTGGTAAATGATGTTGAGGAAAGAACCTAACATATCCACTTCATGCAATTCCCTGGCAAGCGTTGAAGCGAGGTCGAACCGAAAGCCGTCTACATGCATCTCCTGTATCCAGTAGCGCAGGCTATCCATTATAAGCCGCAGTACAGCAGGCATACGTGCATTCAATGTATTTCCCGTACCGGTGTAGTCGTTGTAATAGCGTTTATCATCCGTAAGACGGTAATAAACAGTATTGTCAATGCCTTTAAAAGACAAGGTTGGCCCCATGTGATTGCCTTCTGCGGTGTGGTTATATACCACATCCAGTATTACCTCAATACCCGCTTTATGCAATGCTTTGACCATATCCTTGAATTCATGCACGATACCCATTTTATCGATAGCAGATGTATAATGCGGGTCGGGTGCAAAAAAGCCCAGGGTGTTATACCCCCAATAATTATAGAGGCCCCTTTCTTCGAGGGCATGGTCGTCAATAAAGTAATGAACAGGCATTAACTCTACGGCGGTAATGCCCAGGTTTTTGAGGTATTCTATCACCGAAGGATGCGACAGGGCGCTGTATGTGCCACGGATATCTTCAGGAACGGCATCGTTCAGTTTAGTAAAACCCTTTACATGCAATTCATAAATAATGGTTTTGTGCAGGGGCGTATTGGGCTTTGCGTCGCCCTCCCAGTCATAATTGGGATCTGTTACAATGCACTTAGGCATGTGTGGGGCGCTGTCCTGCGTGCTGAAACTAAGGTCTTCCTGTTCGTTGCCAAACTCATAACCGTATAATGATGCATCCCATTTCAGCTCTTTTGTAATGGCTTTAGCGTTCGGGTCTATCAATAATTTGTTCTTATTAAAGCGGTGCCCGTTTGCCGGATCATAGGGTCCATCTATACGGTAACCATACAACTGTCCCGGCCTAAGACCGGGTACATACACATGCCATATATTGCCTGACTTTTCTGTTATATTGATTGCTTCGGTTTCCTGCTGATCTGTTTCGTTGTTAAACAAGCAAAGTTCAACCGCGGTAGCATTCTCTGAGTATATGGCAAAATTCACACCGTTTGCATCCATCGTAGCACCCAGGGGGAAGGGTTTCCCGGGGGTTGTTTTTAAGGTCATCTGGTTTTTATAGCAACCCGCTAAGAAAAATATGCCAACGCTCTATGTTATTGTGCTACAAGGCAATCAAATTATTGTAGCACCAGTGGCATAAGTTTTATACTATTCTTAGGTATGCCAAACCCCAACAATAATCAACCAGGAGAAGCGGATAGTGTTTTAGTAAACTATGCACGCTTCAAAGCACAGGAATATAACGTGCCGGCGCAGGATGTAATGGATATTGTTGAAATGGTAGAACACCAAAAGCAATTAACCAAAACATACCTCGAAAGGGGAAAGCGCGAGGTAAAAATTACCCAATCCGCTCTTTAGCAACCAGGTACAATGCATTTGCCCAGCCTAATGGCGTATTAGGGTTGGGTATATTTGTATTGGCATAATACAGCTCAGGGATACTGCCATCGGGCAATATTATTTGCTCTGTATGCTGTACGTAAGCGGCCGCCTTTTCATACTCACCTAATTCTGCATAGCAAATGGCCAGCCATGGCAATCCAAGACACCATTCTGCTTCTGTACCGTAATAGAATGGTTTGGGATGATGCCTACCCTCTGCTTCTTTGGTACTATAGTAGCTATCGCCTTCGTAACGGGCTACGCCATTGTTGCGCAACAAACGCTGCTCAATATTATGGAGTACTTCCAGTGCTGTCTTTCTTGAATATACACGGTGCGGATAGATGAGGCTTAACTGCGCCATATCCACCGGGCGATTATCGGTTTCGTAAGTGCCGAGCTCCTGCAGCGCCAGTAATCCTTTTGCAATGAGGCTTTCAGGAACATCTACCAGGTAGCTTACCGACCTGAGCCCGGATACGCAGGCACCAACAGAACTGGCATGCACTTCTCTTGCTTCTTCCCACATGCCGTTATCGTTATCGTGCCAGTATTCGCAGGTGCGCAGGTAATATACCAGTTTCTGAACCAGGTCCCTGTCGCGGTTGTTGCGGATGATGGGTTTACCACGTCGTTCGCCCTCGCCTACTGCCCAAAGCAATAAACCGATCGCATCGTGCTGGGCATGGCCCCATGCCTCGCTTAGCTCTCGTACTGAATCTGCATCATACTTGGCATGTATATATTGCCATGGTTCTACAGGCTTTTCCTTGATGTGAATATCTATCTTCCACTCGTACTCCAGCATCAGATCGAGCAACCTGTGTATGGTACGCTCGTAGGTATTGCACGATTTGTTTAGATACGGCATACTGATATAGAGCGAGTCGCGGATCCATACAGCAGAATAATGTTCGGAGGGGGAGGCAATGTACAAGCCATTGGGTAATCTTATGGCATCGAGTATGTTATAACTCTTTTCAACGTTCATCATCACAAAATCTAAGTTATCAAGTTAGATAATAAATAAGCAACTAGCGTGCCTGATTTAACGATATTACGGAATTATGACTTTTTCATGTATGTAAAGTTATTAACCTGTGTTTATAACTTGCGGGTGCTGGATTCTGGTTTCTTGATGCTGGATTCTTGATGCTTGATCTTTGATGCTTCACGCTGGATACTGCATACTGCCAATTGCAAACTGCCTACTGAATACTGCTTACTGAATTGCTAACTTTTGCTAACCTTTGATAACTCATGCTAACCGGTTGCTAACTTTTTGAGTAACAGGACGGTGATTGACAATCAGACGTTTATGGGATGCTGATGCTAACTTTTGATAACGTTTGCTATCTTTTGCTAACCTTTGCTAACCTATTTTGCGACTCGAAGTGTATTTGAACCTTGAATGCTGGATTTTTTGTTTGCGAAGCCCCGTGTGTAGGGATCGTTTTGATGAAAGGGTGTCATATCCATAAGGGTTTATTGTACATTTGTACAAAGGTAGGAATTCAAAAGTCAAAAACCAAAATAAAAAGTTGATTTGAGTATCTTATTTGATCATTTTTTTGAAGAGCATGATCAGGGTGATGAGCACTACCAGGCAGAGTATGCCAATACCGACATATAATATGGTGGGATCCATTGTTGCGTTTTTTATAAAAGGGCATAATTTCTATGCCAGTGGGGCCGAAAATCGGGAGATTTGCATACTCGGTTGCGTAGTCAGGAGACTAACGCTGAACAGGAATATTAAAATACAAGCGCAGTATCCAATATTTACGAAACAAATGCCATGAAAAGACTATTGTTGATATTATTGTTACCCTTAACGTTTTCTGGTGCCTTTGGTCAGGATAATTTAGATTCCAACAGGGTTCTTGAAAATGCAAAGCTCGTTGCATTTATTCAAGGAGGGTTCTTTGGCGATAATTTTAAAGAATTAGAAAGCGAAATCGCTACGACTTCCGCTCGTTTTTTAGATCAATCTGGTTTTTCGAACGTGTTATTTATTAAAGTAAAAGTTCGTCCAAGAAAAATGTTAGAGTATAAGGTGTTTAATAGTTGTCTGACTGATTCAGAAAACCATCATTATGCTGGACAGGCTGCAATCGCAACAGAGATAATTAGGGATAAAATTTTCAAATGTTATAACATCACAAAAAATACACCAAACGATTCATTAGAAGCAATATTGAATACAAATCCAGACTACAACATCTATGGGTTCAATTGCATTATGGCATTTGTTATTTTGCACCATAGATTTATTATTTTAAGAGATCGTGATGTGCTACCATCAGGAATCTGTGATTTAAATTATTTTAGGTCTTTGATCAAAAAAGGCGAAATAGTTGATCCGCTATTGTTAGATAAAAAGGAAGTCGACAAAGGATTGACTGAAAAGAGATACGAAGAAATTCTCAAAAAACTAAAAATAGAAAAGGCTAATTTAGGATTGTGAAATTATTGTTGAAGATGGTTATGCGATATCCATTTTCCCGATATTGTTTACTTAGCTTACTAGTTTATCGAGTTTATTCGAATTTTAATCCGCGGGTTGTAAGACTACGCTGAACGGGGATTTGCTTCCTGAGACGCGTAGTCGGGAGACTACGCTGAACGTCTAAGACTACGCTGAGCGGATTAGCTTATATAGTATGCTTAAAAGAGACAGTACGCAAATGAGTAACAAATATGTAAACTTAAATTTTCCATATTCATTATATGTAAATACTATATCGACTACTATAGCTAATAGACAAAAAATTAAGCCGATATATAAATGTTGTTTATTTTTCGTTTTCATTAGTAATACTATTCTACCCACCAAAGAAAGTAACTTTATTTGAGTACGCCAACGAATTGCGCTTGCCGGCATGGAAACGCCTGAATGTTGCATCCTCGTTGAAAACGAGGACGAGGATGAGATTACACTTACCTATCAATCAATTATAATCGTGCAATATATGTAACTTGCGCGGTAGCAAAGCTTCCATGGCACAGATCGACAACCTAACGGAACATCTTAAGGTATTGAACCAGATCGGCGCATCTATTCTGTCGGAGTTGACGGTGGAAGAAATCGTCGAAACCGTGTACCACCATGTCAACCAGTTGATGGATGCCTATTCCTTTGCCATTGGTGTCTATAACATTAATTCGGGCTATTTTGATTATGTAGGCGCAAGGGAAAACGGCGTGAAAGTTCCGCCATTCTCTATCTACGCGCATAATTCAGAACGTTTTTCGGGATGGGTGTTTGCCAATAAAAAGGAAGTGCTGATAAACGATTTCGAAAACGAATACCATATTTACCTGCCCGAACGAATAACTGCACTGCAAGGGCATGAGCCGGCATCGCTGATGTATGTGCCCCTGCTCGTTCATAAAGAGATCATAGGGATGTTGTCGGTAAGGACACCGGCAAAAAATGCATATACCCATCAATCGCTGGAAACGCTGAAAACCCTGGCAGTATTTATCAGTAAAGCCATAGAAAACAGCAGGATCAATGGTGCAGGTATGCCTGCCATAAAAATCCCCAAGTCTTATCATTTAGATCCGCTGTCTGCAAGAGAACTGGATGTCCTTAACCTGTTATCAAAAGGATTTACCAACCGCGCTATTGCGGACGAACTGTATATATCTGCCAGCACGGTGAAAACACATACGCTGAACATCTACATGAAGCTGGAAGCCGGGAACCGTACCGAGGCAATATTTAAAGCAAAGCAATACGGCATCCTAAAGTAAAAAATCCACCATTTGGCCGAGCGGCACCTTCAGCGCCCGATCTACTTTTGCCCTGCAACAAAAAAATGAAGCAATGAACAATTTAGAAGAGATCATTAAAAACTTACACGTGCGGGAAGAAGACCTGTTGAAACGCTCGCGCTGGTACGGGCCGAATTTCTTTACCTTCCTGGCTACGGCAGAAGAAACGAATGGCGCATTTGCCGTGCTTAAATGTAAACTCAGGCGCGGGTTTGAGCCTCCCAAACATGTGCACTCCAAAGAAGAGGAAAGCTATGTGATACTTGACGGAGAGATCATCTACGAACTGGAGGACAAAACCATCCATGCCAAAGCGGGCGATTATGTGCACCTGCCCCGGAACATCTCTCACAAATTCAGGCTTATCAGCGAAACAGTAACTTTTATCCTGATCATCACCCCAGGCGGGTTTGAGCAGCTCTTCTGGGAATTTAGCAGGCCTGCAGAGTATATGGACCTGCCACCGGTGCCCACTGCCAAGCCTCCCAAAGAATTCTTCGAAGCCATGGAACGGCTCAACGAAAAGCTGGGTGTAACCATGTTTCCCGAGCTTTAAAAAACTACAACTACCATCGATGCAATATTACAAATGGCTCAGCCGCATGAGTGGCTGATGCTATAAGCATCTGTGTGCGCGGGATACCCGCTACTAAACTCTTTTATCTCATCAAACCAAAAATTTTAAAATGAAAAGGATCTTTATACTCATGGCTGTAATGGGCACCGTGGCTTCGTGCAAAAAGGATGAAACCACGAAGAACAATACTTTTAAGGGCCCGGAAGTTAGCTTCTGGCACGGCAAAGCATGGACATCCGTAAAACTAAACGATGACGGCAGCCCTGCGCAACTGATGCTGACACTTAATGATGATGTACTGAACTCTGTAGGGCAAGGCAATGATTCCCCATCGGGGCATACCCATGCCAACCAGGCCGATATACCGCTGCCAAAAGAAGCACCGGCACCTTTTAAATTCATTATGCTCGACTGGAACCCGCATGGACACCCGCCTGTGAACATCTATGACAAGCCGCATTTTGATGTGCATTTTTATATGACACCGGAGGCAGAAGTGATGGGCTATACAGACACGGCAAAGATGGCCATCAACCCGCCTGCTGATTACCTGCCTGCCAAGCACATTGGCGCGAACGCGATACCGATGATGGGTAAGCACTGGATGGATGCAAGCTCGCCCGAACTGCACGGACAGCCTTTTACGCAAACCTTCCTTTACGGGTCTTATAACGGCCAGGTGGTATTTTATGAACCTATGATGACGCTTGAATTTTTGAAGAACACTCCAGACTTTCAACGTGCGATACCACAGCCTGCTAAATATCAGCAGACAGGCTACTACCCTACTACCATCCGCATCAGCAAGCATGATGGTGTGACGGATATAATACTGGAGGGATTTAGCCCGAAGCAGGCATCTTAATATATACTACTTAAAGAACGCCCCGGTTAGCAGCCGGGGTGTTTGCTTTTTAGCAATAAAGAATTATGCAAGTCGGGAGATTTGCTTCCACATATATTGTGAATGCTAAAAAAATAACAGAACTTTATAATATCAAAACTACTTCCATTTTATAACCTAAACTATTTTCTATGCTTAGAACACTACTCTCTTTTCTTTTCATCCTGTTATCTGTTAATAATACGCAGGCACAGATATCTTACACTCAGTATTTTGATGGTGCAGATACTTCAGTCAATAATTCTGTTATAGTTAGGATAGACACAGGAAGTAATAACATCTGGCAAATAGGCCGGCCGCAGAAAAGCATATTTAATGTAGCTGCCACGCAACCCAATGCCATCCTTACAGACACAATAAATAACTACCCGCCAAACGATACCTCAAGTTTCTCTTTTAGAATTGATAATCAGTTTTCTTCAGTTGCTATTATCGCTATCAGGTGGAAGCAAAAACTGGATATGATAAAGAAGCACTCAGGTGGGTATATCGAGTTTACGATCGATTCCGGTAAGACCTGGGAAAATGTCTTTCACAATAAAAAGGTCTATAATTTTTACGGCTTCGACACTGCACAGAACTCTCCTTCTAATGCCATAGATACTTTGAATGGCACTTTTACCCTTAGTGGCAGAGATACAGCCTGGAGGGATATGTGGTTGTGTTTTGAGGCTTCGACCATCAAATTCAATGACTCATTACAAATAAGATTTGTTTTTGTATCTGATACCTCAACTACTACGGGTGAAGGCTGGATGATAGATAATTTCCTGATACAAAAGACTTACTTCCATACTGTGGTGAAAAATGCGGAGGCAGCAAATGCCATTAAAGTATACCCTACGGCGGTGAAAGACTATGTATACATCGGCATCACAGAAACATCAAATGAGCGGCAACTAATAAAGGATTTGAAATTGTATAACGGAGAAGGAAGGCTATTGCAGCAGTTTGAGGTGAACGCAGACAGGTATCATATTGACATGCGTAGCCGGCCGAACGGCATGTATTATTTGAAGGTGAATACCAATAAATCACTAAAGACGTTTCCTGTTTTATTGTCGAGATAACTGGAAGCTAAATGCCTAAAAAGATAATAGTTGTCTCACTGCTTTTTATTGCCTTAACAGGTTTTAAGGCAGAGCGATCTCTCCATTTGTACCGGTTTCCTGATTTGCGGTATTTTCCGAGTATGCCGTGTGCTGCGGACAACCAGGTAACGGTAGAGGGAGCTCAATTAGGAAGATATTTATTCTACGATCCTATTTTGAGTAAGGACAACAACCTGTCTTGCGGAAGCTGCCATAAGCAGGCAAACGCTTTTAGCGATGCGCCTTTGTCATTTAGCAAGGGAGGCAATGGCGTGTTGCAAACCCGCAATACACCGCCACTGTTTAACCTTGCGTGGTACCCTGCACTATTTTGGGATGGTAAAGCAAAGAGTGTTGAAGAGCAGGTGTTTCATCCCGTACGATCCAGTACAGAGATGCAAATGGATTGGAAAGCAGTGGCAGAAAGGATCAACAAAAGTGCGTTTTACAAAGCTCGATTTGATATTGTGTTTCCCGGCAAACCAATTGACAGCGTGCTTATTGCAAAGGCCATCGCACAGTTTGAAAGGACATTGATATCTTGCCGCTCTAAATATGACAGTGTGCTGAATGGGCTTGTTTTTTTTACGCGCGACGAAGTTGATGGTTTTGAGATAGTGAATGATATGACGCGTGGTGATTGCTTACACTGCCATACCACCGATGGTGATGCTCTTGGCACTACTTTAGGCTTTAGTAATAACGGACTTGATTCGGCCAGGACATTTACCGGCTATACGGATAGAGGAAGAGGGCAGGTAACCGGGGTAGTCCAGGATAATGGTAAGTTTAAGATACCTTCTTTAAGAAATCTGCGCTATACTGCTCCTTACATGCACGACGGAAGATTTATGACACTGGAACAGGTTGTTGATTTTTATAGTGAGGATGTTAGGGAAGGCATTACTACGGATTCTAAAATGGAATTTGCACACGCTGGAGGTTCTCATTTATCTGCTGCAGATAAGCGCAAGGTAATAGCATTTTTAAACACATTGAACGATGATGCTTTTGTTACAGATACTTCTTTTAGCAACCCATTTGTAGTAAATAAATAGTGCGCTTAATTAATGGCTTTGGCTGGAAATAGTTGCCTTAGGCAAAAAAATAATGAGGCGAAAGCCTTTTCCTCCTCGATCAATTTCGTGCAGGCTTTAACCACTATGACCTACATCCACTATAGCCGGAGCCGGGTAACATGCAGTGTTCTTTGAGGAAGTTGTATTTTGCGATTTGGATTTCTATTGGTGCAATGAAAAACATCGCTCTTGTCTTATTTAATTCTTCGCGGGAGATACTGCCGGGCTGGTTAATCATATATTCTACATTCGTACCAACATTAAAAAACTTGTCTCCGTGTAAGGCCGGTTTTTGCGGGTAACCGATAAAGCCCTGGTCGTATAAAAACGCAACGTCTTTTGGGTGTATGTTGCCTGCCTTGATCTGCTGCATGAAAAACTCGTCTGAATAGATAAGGTAACGCCTTTTGTCGTACCGGCTGTACCTGTGTTCCCCATCATTGTCCAAACAACTTACATAATGGATTATTATAGGGAAGTATAAACCGGAAGAAAAGATATACTCATCAAATTTGAAAGATGAAGGACTTGTATAAAACCTCTTATCGTCTTTGTTTCTATTATAGTAGTCTATGGCGTCAAAGCTATCTATATGCAGCTCGTGCATAATGTCATACTGGTCCAGCCCTATGATCTTATCTGAAGGGAATCCTTTTTGAGCTATTATCTTCTTTACTTCTGACAACGAATGTGTCACCAGCGGCTTATACCTCAATATGTATTGCGGGATAGACTCACCGGGATGAAAATTTTTCGATAATTGATCGTAAGCATAGAGGCAGATCATTTTCCTTAACGTTACGGTATCTATACGCTCCAGGTAATGTGGCCTGTTTGCCTTATACAAGTCCGCAATCTTGTCTGTATTTTTTATGTATAGCGGATGGTTTTTGACATAGCGCATCGCATGCAGTTGAAAATGCCGGGGCATTAAACCATTTTGAAAAGCCTTTTTAATAATGGTCAAAAATGCCTGCTCATCGTTATCGTACAGGGCGAGCTGCATGGCAGTAATGCAATCGCCCATAAATACGAAATCGTATTTGTTGAATACGGCTATATAGCCCTGCACGCCCTGGTGTATATGGCCTTTAACGAATATCTCCTCTTCGGTATGATTGATGGATAAATGATATTGACTATAATCCTGTGCGGAAGAGCGGTTGCTGCCAGCGCAAAAAAGAAAAACCAGGAGTGCAATTTTCCGGATGGTATAATGCATAGTGATACTTATTAAATAGGAGACGCAGGCGTTGCCCGTATCCCTAATTTAATAAATCTTTTTTATGCAATGTACCTTAACCCGTCAAATATGCTATTATCTCTTATGATGCTGCCATTTTTCATAGCCCTCAATTATCTGCAGGATGGATGATTCGATATCGCGGGCTTCTTCTGGTGCGTCGTCTTCTATAGTAAAGAGTTCACTACCCTCTTCCTTTACCATGTAAAAAGGGAAAAGGCCTTCTATGGTTATCTTCCACTTGCGGTTTTGCAGCAGGTCGGCATTGTCGGGTTGCAGTTCTATATTATACACTGCACCGTTGATATCTATAGAGGCGCCAAATATATTGTCTTCCATACCCGGTAATAGTAAAAACTTATGCCCCGGAGGGCTGGCACAGATTTTTATGCTATTCCTAAAAAAAACACAGCGCTATGGATAATAAAGAACTAAAAGGCAGGCAAGACCGCGAACGGGTTTCGGGCAGTGAAGATTATGAACTGCGATACCTGGCAGAGCAAACCAACAGCACGCCCGAAGAGGTACAAAAAGCCATTGCCGAGGTAGGCAGCCGCAGGGAAGATGTGGTCAACTACCTGAGCAAGCATAAAGATCATTAAAGAGCCTGATAAAGGGAGAGTAAGCAGAATGTAGGCCTGAACGCATGAGCGATCATTGCAGGTAAGGATCTTATGTTCTGCTTCTCTGTGTTTATTGCTTAATGCTATATGGCTACTTTGCTTTTTTACGCTTATTGTTATCCAGTGGGATGGTAAGACCTTGACCGCTGAGATAGTAACCCGCACGGCCTGCATGTGTATAAGAAGTAATAAATATTAATGTACCGATCAGCGAAATACCAATACCGGTATAAATAAGAATATTTCCGTTATTACTTGTGCCGGTGCGGGATGGACTGGTGGTTTGGTTTGCAGTATAACTTGCACCCAGACCCGCGAAGAACAGGCCACCGGCCTGCAAAGCGATACCGGCAGCGGCGCCATTGGAAAAACGTTGTAATTCCCTGCCCGCTTTTTTCATCCTGTAATTGAGAGAATCGTTTTGAGCTTTTACCGTTAAGGGCATCAAAAGGAGGATCAATAGTTTTTTCATAGAGTGTGTTTGGGCGGCGAAAGTAATAAACCAAAATTGTTTATACAAAATCATTTAAACGTCATATCCCCTGCATACCGGCGAATAAAATTTAGGTTTGCATCAATCCAGCCACTGTGAAAAAAACGGGGGATTTTGCATGTGTATAAAAGTACATTTACCTAAGGAATTACAGGATGACTACACCGCCTTGTAATTATTCTTCTTAACCTTTAAAACATTATCTATGAGTATCATTTGCGACAAAAGCATCTTAGAAACTAATGCCACTACATTTTTCAACAACCTAATAGACAGTATGGCCTTGCAATGCCCGCAGGTTGATACGCAAAATCTTGAAGGGTTATTTGTCATTGCGGGCCGCATTGAAATTAACACATCAGGGGTGCTCAGCTGGCGAGGGGGAGCATACACGAACATCAATACCAACCCCACGCTTGTGCCAGGGGCTGCCATCAATTTCGCAGGTTCGCCGCAGCACATAGAAATTACTCCGCCGACGGTTTTTACTTCTGGCAAGACGGTATACCCTATTTATGCAGGTGTTACGCAGAATATAGCCTATACATCTACTCTATATGAGTTCAGGCCGGCAGCATATACTCTTTCTGTAGAGGCCGGTTTGCAAATTTATCTATCAAGAGTATTACCTTTTACAGCACAGTTTTACTATTACCCTAGCAGTTCTGCATTTAATGTAGGTGCAATAAGCCCATTAGCAAATAGTCTACTGTCTACAAGCAACACTTCTATGGTTTTTTCGAGCGGGAAGCTTACTGTTACAATGCCTTGGAATCTATTAGGAGCACCCGTATTAACGCCGATGAAAAAGACTTCATCAGGGAAAGTGTATACCTGCTCTCTAGACAACTTAACAGCAAACACTTTTGATGTTTATTTTTATGATACTGTGACCGGAAACGCAATAACCCCAAGCGCTACGGATGCTGTTGGGTTTTATGCTAACTTTGGACCTGCTTCTGAGATCATAGATTTTCAAACCAACGGAATTGCTACCGGTCAAACATTTTGGTTTTACGGGATATATCAATCCAAATAGTTTAATACCGACATTATCACTCCGAATGCTGCTCAAAGAGAGATGGGCAGCATTCTTTATATGCAGCTATAACTGCTGAAGTGTGCGACGCAGCGGACGATAATAGATAGGCGAACGCCCGCTGCAAAAGAATGACTAACTTCATAACAGCAACACACATCTACATGAAGAAACTGGCAGTCGTAATAGCGGTTATCGGCATATTGGCTTCCTGCAGCAACGGGCAGCATGCTGAAGTGCAAAGACTGCAGGCGCAGGTGGATAGCCTGCGGGATAATAGCTACAGGCCGGGGCTGGGCGAATTTATGATGGGCATACAGGTACACCATGCCAAGCTATGGTTTGCCGGGGAGGCGCAAAACTGGGAGCTCGCCAATTTTGAAATGGCAGAGATAAAAGAAACGATGGACGGGATAAAGCAATACTGCGCAGACAGGCCGGAAGTGAAACTGCTGAAGCTGATAGACCCCGCGATGGACAGTGTGAATGCAGCCATCACGCAGAAGAATGAACAACAATTTAAAAGCAGCTACCTGCTGCTGACGAATACCTGTAATGATTGCCACCATGCTACACAGCACGCATTTAATATAATAAAAGTACCCGATACCCCACCCTATAGTAACCAGGTATTTAGTACACAATAAACGATATAAAAGAGCCCCGACGAAATGCCGGGGCTTTCTGTTGCTACACCGGCCCTACTGCAACGTGAAAGCCAGCCGTGTTTCTTTTGCCGTTGCACTGATGCCGGAACCATCCGTAACCTCGAACAAGCGATCGAGGCGATTGCCAGCAAGATCGTAAACAGCATTTTTTAAGATCAATGTATAATTGCTATGTTGCCAGGGAGCATGCGGTGTGAGGATATAATCGCTGCCGCCGGGCTTTGGTTCTATTTTACAGGGCAGGTTGTGCCCATGAGCATCTGTGATGCGTGTACCATCCCAAACAGAGGCGTAATCCATCTGCTCAGAAAAATGCAGCGTAAGTGACTTTATGGAACCCGCATGTGGCAAATGCGCTGTATCTATATATACCGACGGGCATTGCCTGTCGGGCGCGGCAATATGATAAGCGCGCGTGTATGCTGCGGAGAGCACACTACCATCAACCGCCCTGACACTCTGCATGGTGATGCGATATGTTTTGCCGGAATCGAACAAAGGGCCGAGGTAATGGATACCACTCTTCACCCTGCCGGGATGTATCATCAGTACCAGCAGCCGGCCACTATCGAGCCAGTAAGCACGCTGGCGCCACGCGTTGGGGATGGTTTCGCCACGATCGTTAATGACCGATACATAACGCCATACGCGGGGATCCTGCACCATTGGTTTATTGAACCGGATATGGAAATATAACTGGTTGTATGGTATGACATCGGTAAGGGGATATATGGCAGAGACCGATACAGGTGTTGCCGCAGCAGGCTGTGCAGGCGTAGTGTATGCCTTGCTAACCAGCCTGCCCGCAACACTGTATTGCACCAAAAATTGCAACCCGTACCCCAAATCATTTGCAGGAACCATTTGCAGTTGACTATCCTTAACGATGTAATGCACAACAACAGGCACATCCGCGGGCCTGCCATCTACTATCAAGCGCAGGCTGAGTACATCTGCATAGGACTGTTGTTTGTTTTGAGCGGTGAGTGGTACCGAAAACACGGGCGACAGCGGCCGTGCATCGTCGACCGAAAGAGGTTCACCTGCAAAGCACAGCAGGTGAACCGAGAGGATAGCACATAAAAGGAACAAAATCTTAAGCATAATTATTCAACCGTAAGCTTGCCGGAAAGTATAGAACCATTATTAGTATGTACCTGCATAATGTACAGGCCATGTGCAAGATTGCTGATATCTACAGATGAAGTACCTGCGGCAAGATGTTTTGTAAAGACAATTCTACCTGATACGGAACTGAGGCTCATATCAGCAGACTGTGCGTTCTGTGCCAGGGTGATCGTTACATTACCGGTTGCAGGATTGGGATACATATTTAACTGCTGTGCCGCTACCTCATCTACATTAGTAGCGGGCGGAGTCTCTACAGACATCTGCTGCAGCTTAAGCGCACCGGTTGTGCCATCTTCGAGCACCAGCATACGATAGCTATCCCAATAAGCCATCATCCTTACCGGGCCGGTACTCATGAGTTTGATATCATCGGCCGGGTAAGCAGGTTTTATATTACCATTGTCATCGCGGAGCTCGGCAGCAGTATTGTTGTATTTGAGGGCGGTAACCTGGCTGCCATCCAGGTATTTGGTGCCAATGCGATATATATTGTTATCGTGCAGGTCGAAGAGCCAATCCTTCTTATCGTGGTACATATATACCACCTTGCTTGAGAAACCGTAATGAATATTGAAATCTTCCGTTACAGACAGCACGCCGCTGCCAGGTACCTTAGCAGCCTCTATAGAAAAACCGGGTGCGCAGGTAGTAACCCCCATCAGGCGGTTGACACCATTGATAGTACCAAAAGCGATGGTTTCCAAAGGCGCGGTAGTCTGGTAGGTGCCACCCCAGTTGGACTTGAACATAGTAGTAGCCCGCTTAGTAAAGGCAGTATTGTTGGTAAAAGGAACGTTAGCCATACCCAGTTCGCCATCGAGCGAAAAAGAGCCGGAAGAAACGTATAAAGTGCCATTGCCAAAAGTCATATCGTTAATGGCAAGGCCAGTGGGCCATGTGAGCTTACTGTAACTGATGTTGCTAAGGTCTACCGCCGAGATCGTTGCACCGTTCTTCACTACCTTGAAAAGAAAGTCTTTTGTATAAGTGAGGTTTTGCGCCAGTACATATACGGCGTGCGATAGCGGATTGACAGCCATATCCTTTACATAAACGGGCTCGCCGGCAGCGGCAACAAGCTTGGAACTAACAAAAGATGGAATGCTGGTGATGGCATTAGCCGCCGCCGTTGATTTGTCGTTATCTGCTACATCAAGGGCATAGACACAAGTATCGTTACCGGCAACCAAAACGGTATAAGAACCATTAGCTACAAAGCAGATTCTCTTCAGTCCGTCAACAGGAACTTTGCCCTTGGCGGGGCTTTTCAATAAAGTGTTTTGTGCAGATGCTGTGATACTGAAAACAGCAAACAGCGGAAGTAATAGTTTTTTCATAAAAAGTCGGAATGTTTTTCATGAAGACATGAAGAACATAAAAAACGACTGGCAATACTTCCTTTATTTGACAAACGGCTGACGTGCTGTGATAAATGGCATTTATCTATAAATGATCTACTGCTCTTCTTCTTCTTTTTTGATAGTAGTGATAGAGCCATTACGTTCCATATAGATACGCTCTATCTTATCGAGATCATCTGTGAGTGCAGCGCCACGTACTCCCTGCATTACATCTTCGCGACATACCAGTGCCTTGCCCATGTTGCCCGGTATGAATTCACCCTTCTCGTAAAGCAGCATTTTATTTCCTTCAATAATACGCGCCATACGCGGACTATGCGCTATCATCCAACCTACTAGACGATGCAGCAACACGATACAAAGACAGGAGGCCACTACCGGCACAAAGGGGGAGACGCCTACCACGGCACGGCTAAGCACCGCACCGAGGAGTATGACAATAATATTATCGAAAGATGTACGTGCACCAAACGAGCGACGGCCCGATATACGAATAAGAATAAAAGCGATGATAAATACAACTATTCCCCTGTCGCACATTTGTAGTGTAGTAAGATCTTTGCCTTCACCAAACAGTTTCATGAGTACATCGTCCATCTCCATCATCATTAATAGTGAAATAACCTAAACAATCGAAAAAACTGTACCAATAAAGAAGCTACAGAATGGTAAGGCAGTAGTAATCAAACACTTAAAAGAGAGGCAAGCTCCGTGATGAAAGCAGCCTGCGACGCATTGATCTTTTCAAGAGCTGTATCTAAAGAAAACCAGGCTCCATTATCTATTTCGGGCACATCTATAAACTTACCGGAGCGTGGCGGCCACTCGAGCGGAAAGGTATTGCTTACTATCTTATCCGGATCAATATCTCCCTGCAATGCCCAGGCGAAGATGAGCTTACCTGACCGCGCTTTAATTGGTTTCAGTTCTAAAAATTCGCCGGAGATTTGTTGTCCTGTTTCTTCGAAGAATTCTCTAATCGCAGCCTTCAGTGGATCTTCGCCCTCTATAAACTCGCCTTTAGGTATAGACCATGCACCGGCGTCTTTGTTCTTCCAAAACGGGCCGCCGGGATGCACCAGGAATACCTGCAGGCCTTCCCTGCCCTGCTTGTATAATAGTATTCCTGCGCTGGTCTTTCTCATCCTGATAAATGGTTATGCTAATATAAACATTAAGCTACATCATCCATCAGCCGAACGGTGCCCTGGTATTGTAAGCCATTTTTTAATCCGCCCGGCGTAGTGCTGATGCTCAGGATCACCTCGTCTCTATGCTCCAGCTCAGTAAGTATAGAAATGAGCGCGGTGATATGCAGATCCAGTGCGGAGGCCAAAACATGGATATCTATATCAACCTCTTTTTGCCGCGAGCGCAGGTCCTTCAGATAATTTAATATAGTGGTGGAGTTGACGTTCATTACAAAAATCAAACACCAAATCTATGCCATGATATAGTGCCGGTGGCATCATGTGTGCTAATCATTATTAATAACGAATGATTTATTAATTTGTAACATCATGAGCGGGGTTAACCAGATAGAAACCTACAAACTGCAAAAAGCCACCAGACTGGTGTATGGGGGGAGTGAATACTTCGACCTTGTGCAGGATATGATCAACAGAGCGGAAAAGACCCTGCACCTGCATGTATATATTTACGAAGATGATGAAACAGGCACACAAGTAGCAGAATGCCTGATGAATGCAGCGCGCAGAGGCGTACAAGTGTACCTGCTTGTAGATGGATACGCATCCAAAGAACTATCGGGGCGATTTATTGAAAACCTAAGAGAAGCAGGTGTACACTTCCAGCAATTCGAGCCATTGTTTCGCAGTAAGCAATTCTATTTTGGCAGGAGGCTGCATCATAAAATACTGGTAGCGGATAGCAGCGAAGCATTGGTGGGCGGCATCAACATTGCCAATAAGTACAACAGCATCAACGGAACCATCCCCTGGCTGGATATGGCTATGTATGTGCAGGGCGAAGCCGCATACGAACTGGAACGCATCTGCTGCGAAACATGGAACAGCACTACGGGTGTAGGTAAAAAAATTAAAGCCTGTGATGCACCTGCAGGCAACGGACAGCATACCATAGCAGTGCGTATACGCCGGAACGACTGGGTGAAGGGCAAACGGGAGATATGGAAAAGCTATGCCAACCTGATAGCCAACACCAAAGAAGAACTGGTGATCATGTGCAGCTATTTTTTACCCGGCCTCACTTTTCGCAAACTGATGACAAAGGCGGTGAAGCGAGGCGTACAAATAACGGTGATTGTTGCAGGAAAATCTGATGTGCCTATAGCCAAGAATGCGGAACGATACCTGTATCGCTGGCTGCTGCGTAATAAGATTAAAATATACGAGTACCAGAAAAGTATCTTACATGCCAAGGTAGCTATATCGGACAGAAGGCTGATGACTATAGGGTCATATAATATGAATAACATCAGCGCGTACGCCAGTATTGAACTGAACCTGGATATACATAACAAACCCTTTGCAGAAGGCGTATATGAGAAAGTATCGCAATTAATAGCTGAAGATTGCGAACAAGTGACGGAAGAACATTACCAGACCTACTATGGCGCACGCAAGCGGTTATGGCAGTATATCAGCTACCAGGTGATACGCGCCATCCTGTATCTTTCTACTTTTTATTTTAAAAGGGAAAAACTTTCCTAATCGTGAAATATACGATGCCATAAAGCACGGGCAACACGCTCATCCCATTTATCGAAACGGCCACGTTGCAGCACAAGCTTATTATCGCGTGGCAGGCTCAGGTAAAAATGAAACACGAAACGCTCTTCAGGGTTTGTCCACCCGATGATCTGGCCGAAGCGCAGATCATTAAATACCAGCGTATCGCCCCATTTCTCAACCGTATAATAACCCTTTGAAAAACGTAGCAGGTGCTGCACGGATTCATTACCGCTCATTGGCGCAAGCAAAGAATCGTTTCGTGAAAAATATTGCAGCCGTATAGTACGTGCCGTGTCGAATACGGAACGGTAGCCAATGCTATAGCCATCTTTCTGTTTCAGGACTATATACCATAGCCAATTATTCAAAGGCGTGGGCGTGGAAAAGTAATCGTTGTACGCAACCTGCTGCTTCGTCAGCATTTTCTTCACCGTGCTATCGATATACATCTTATCATATACGGTATAGAACAGGTAACTGAAACATGCCAGCAAACCCGTAACCCACCAGAGTGTGCGGCGTTTGTCGTTCCGCGACGATATCATCAGTGCAGTAAATGCTATTGCCGGCCATATAGAAAAGAAAGGATCTGCAACGAACATAGTATTGAACGAAAAACGCTGATGGCTAAAAGGCTCCAGCCAACCTACACCATATACATTGAATCCATCAAGAAAGATATGGATGAGGCCCTGTATGCCAAAGAACCAAAGCCAGCTCTTTAAAGAGATATTATGCGGCCGATGCCATTTCTCGGATATCAGAGCGAGCAAGGGCGTTATAATAGCAAGGAATAATAAGGAATGGGTAAAGCCCCTGTGCGCCAGGAGGTTTTCGGAAGCATCGCTCCAGGTGGCGGCAATAAAATCTATATCAGGTATAGATTGTGCCACCGCGCCCAACGCCATAGCACGCTTACCCAATTGCTTGCCCATAAAAGCCTGGCCAATGCAGCCACCGACAACTATATGTGTAAGGGTGTCCATGTAGTTTATAATATACAAAATCCGTGCTACTGCGCCTTCTTCCTTGCCTGCTTTTTAAAATAACCTTTTAGAAGGAAATTATGTTTCAACGCTTCCATGTCTTCGTTAAAAGCAGCGGTACCGTTTTCCACATTATTAAGACTGCGGCTAAGGCGTTGTGTAAACGAGGTATCTGATAGCAGGCCGTATAACATGCCATCCTTATTACCAACGCCCGATTGCAAAATGGAGGCAATACTATCCAGGCGCTGCATTAACCCATTGGCCTCAGCAGTTACATTATGGATATTGTTGAGCGCACGTGAAGCAGTACCCCTGGCTGCGGTATCTTCGAGCAACAAACCTGCTGCACCCTTACCTGCATGTATATCGTTTACTATTACCTGCAGCTCTGCAACAGAATGATTTAAATGTTCTGCAGAGGAGCGTACACCCGCCATAGTAGCAGAAAGGTTGGCGGGCAAGGTAGTATCACTGAGAATGCGCCATAATACCGGGCTTGAGTTAATACGCTTCACGGTTTCTACAAGTTCAGATGCTATAATAGCGGCATTGTCATTGGTACGGGTGAGCGTGCCTATCATATTGCCTATATCTGCCTGCTGTACGGTTTGCAATAAATCATTTTCTTTCACCAACTCTCCCTGAACAGGATTAGGATAGATGTTTACTACTTTGTTACCCATCAGTCCCTCATTGCCAATAGTGGTTTGCGCATTCTTCCTGATGTAGGAGCGTGCTTTTTCATCTATACTCATCACTACTTCAATGGTAGTATCGTTCAGGATCAATACTTTTTCTACGGTGCCTGTTTCTATACCCGCATACCTGACGTTATTACCCGCACGGAGCCCATCTACATTGCGAAAGCGCGCCCGCAACGTAAAACTGCTGCCAAACATGTTTGATTTTTTACCGATCATATACAGCGCGAATATGAGCAGCAGCAGTCCCGCGATAACAAACACACCCAGTTTTATATTATTTGCAATTTTATTGGCCATAGATTATCATTCAAAAAACTGTTTAACATTAGGATCGTCCGAGATTGCCAATTCACTATAAGTCCCTTCGGTGTAGCATTTACCATTCAACAGCAATGCAATACTATCAGCAGTATTTTTTACACACTTCATATCGTGAGAGATAATGATGGATGAGGTCTGATATTTATGCTGTATCTCTTTGATGAGCGTTGTTATTTCCCTGCCTGTAATCGGGTCCAGGCCTGTTGTTGGCTCATCATAGAGTATAATATCCGGTTTCAGTATCAAAGTACGCGCGAGGGCGATCCTCTTTTTCATGCCACCTGATAATTCAGACGGCATCATATCAATGGTATGCTCGAGGCCCACATTTTTCAGCGCTTCAACAACCCGCTCGTTTGCTTCCTTTTCAGATAGCTTAATGGAATGCCTGCGCATAGGAAACTCCAGATTTTCGCGAACGGTCATAGAATCGTACAAGGCATTGCTTTGAAACAAGAAACCGATCTTTACCCGTATCACATCCAGTTGCTCCTGGCTCATATTCAGCACATTTTGACCAAACACGTTGATAGTACCAGCCTCCGGAGTAAGCAACCCTATGATGCATTTTATCAACACTGATTTACCGGAACCGGATCGGCCTAATACTACTTTGCTTTGCCCTCTTTGCAAATTCATATTGAAATCATCGAGGACTTTGTTACTGCCAAAAGCCTTGTATACCCCCCTGATAGAGATAACAGCATCAGTTGTATTTGCTATGTTTTCTCTCGTGTCCATCAGTTAAAGCCCATTATATCCGTAACCTGCACCACAAGCAGGTCTATAATAAAAATCATTACAGACGACAGCACCACAGCAGAGTTAGCAGAGCGCCCTACCCCTTCTGTACCACGTGTAGAATTATAACCTTTGTAGCAGCCTATCATGCCTACAGCAAAGCCAAAGAAGAAGGTCTTGATAAAGGCAGGCATCAGATCGGTGAAGTCCAGCACATCAAACACCTGCCATATAAAAAGATTGGCGCTGGTAACGGTTTTAATATTTACACCCAGGTATGCACCGTACAAAGAGATCGTATCAGACAGTAACACCAATATCGGCAGCATCAATGTTGCTGCGGTAACGCGTGTAACCACTAAATATTTATAAGGATTGGTGCCGGATACTTCCATTGCATCTATCTGCTCCGTAACCCGCATAGAACCCAGCTCTGCACCAATACTCGAACCGATCTTACCTGCAAAGATCAGTGCAGTTATTACGGGCCCAACCTCACGTACAACGGCAATTGCCACCATGGCGGGTATCTGCGATTCTACCCCATAATCGACTAATGTAGGCCGTAATTGCATGGTAAGCACCAACCCCATGATGAACCCTGTGAGTACCACGAGCCCAAGTGACTGGTAACCAATGATGAAGCACTGGCGAATGAGCTCCCTAAACTCGTAGCGGGGCCGTATGGCCTGCCTGAAATACCAGGCAGTAAAACGTGCTATCCGCCCTGCCTCATCAAAAAAAGCTTGTAACTGTTTGGCTGGTTTGTTAGGTTTCATTGCCCGGTAATAAGTACGGGCATAAAATTATATTTGTTCCTACACATGAATAATGACCGCCATCATTGCTATTATGACCGCACTCATGTTTTTTGCTAACAGGTATCAGTAATCTAACTGACTACATAGGTATAATGCGACATGGTAATACTGTAATTTTAATAGTATGAAAAAACTTCATCCCGATAACGAGATACAAAAAAGGCTGAAAGCCATGAGGCTCTATGCCGAAAAAGTATCACGGCATTTCGGCGAAGAAGATATACATCAGCTAAGGGTAAACTATAAAAAGGCACGTGCCTTTATAAGGCTGAGCAATGGCAAAAAAGTAAAAAAACTATTGCCGCCAACGATCAAAGACCTCTACACCGCAGCCGGCAAGATCAGGGACCTGCAACTGCATATTAAATCTGTAAAGCGCTACTTTAAAGACCTGGACTCTACGCCCACACATTACCTGGATGCAGTTAACGCCGAATTGAAAGAAGCCAAAGATGAATATAAGCAGTGTTATAAAAATGTTTCCTTTCAACGCATTGCCAAAACAGCGTCGGCAAACATCGCCTCTGACCTCAGGCATCGGGAGATAAAACAGTGGGTGCAAAAGCAGTGGAAACGAATTGATAAGATATTACAGTTACCCCCCGATGAAGAGCAGTTGCACGAGATAAGAAAACATCTTAAAGACCTGCATTATACGCAACAGCTATCAAAAGAAAAAGACCAGGATAAACTTATAGATGATTTGGGCAGCTTTATTGATATGAAGGTACTGATGACGCTTAGCGATCAGTTTATAAACAGTGCCTCTGCCGATGAGAAGAAAATATTTGCGGCTGCTTCATTTCAATGGGATAGCGAGAAGAAAGCATTGATGGAAAAAATAGAGAAGCAATTAACAACGCTTAAAACCAAAATACAAGTCTAGTGAGCGATCTGCAATTGCCATAGGGTTAACATTGCGTGGTATTGGTATCGATCTGTTACAGGATTGTTTAGCTGAATCTTATTAGGCTCCTCTTCTATATAGCCAAAGCTGGAGCTGGAGCCATCCGAAAAAAGAACATCGAAATTGTAGCGGGAGCCTTCCCTGTTTGCTGTCACCTCGATACGTCCGTCCTCGATCTTGTATGTGATTGGATATGTCATGATAATGGCAATTTTATTAGTCTGAAATAAAAACTGTGCCATAGGCTAAAAACACAGAGGGTGTGCCTGAAGAAGCACACCCTTTACCAAAACGTTGCAATAGAATACCTGATGGTTATTGCACCACCAGTTTTCCATTTTGTGTTTCAGTGCCTATGTTTACCTGGTACCAATAAGTACCGGGGGATAGCCTGCTTATATCTACACTAAGATTGTGCTCGCCCCTCTTCAGTCTGCCTTTATAATCCTGTAACAGAATGCGCCCGGTAACATCTGTGATGCGGTAAGAAACCTCATTTGCAGAGGCAAGGCTAAGCTTAATATAAGCCTCATTTTTTGCAGGGTTTGGATAGATGCTTGCACTGCTGCCTGATGATGCGATGGTTTTCACACCGGTTGGGTTATCTATTGTTACGGAAGCGCAGTCCTTATTGTTATTGAGGATTGTGTCGTAAAGGTTGCCGCTAATATTGTACGGCATCAGCGCAACACAGATATCGGTAGATCCGCCTTTCCAGCTGGTATCTATGGTAAACTGAATACTGAATTCTGCAGAATCGCCCGGAAGAATTGTTTGCCCGGAAAGAACAAGGAAAGAATCATAGCCGCCGGAAGCATTACCAAAAGAGATCGGGAAACCATCGAAGTATAACATATACATACCGGAGTCGGTATCGCGCAACGTATCTACACCTAAGTTGTGAATACGTGTCGTGATATCAAACTGGTTATCGGGATAGATCACATCTCCCGTTACCGGTGCAACCAGGGAGACTTTGATGTCGGCATAGCGTTCCTGGGCTTTGCCGGCAACGCAGATGAAGGTCAATAAGACGAAAAGAAAAGTAAATCTATTCATATAGGTAGTTTGTAACGTAAAAATACGTTATAGTATTTATTAACGCTACAAGCTACCCAAATAAAAATCATAAATAAGTGTTAATACCTATATGGCGCGGAACCTACGGAAGTATCGCCATAAGTATGATCGGGCTTATGCTTTTTCAGGTATTTATCATCGAGGTTCTTAGGAGCCGGTGTTTTTACATCTGCATTGTAGTGCCCTGTCTTAGCCAGTACACCAGTGTCTTTAGGTGGTACGTGAGCATTACGGCTTACAGTACCTGCGCTGCGATTAACACTATTCGATGCTGAACTATTCGTGTTGGACCGCTCAGAAGCACCGCCTGCAGTGTTATTATTACTGGTACCTGTATTACCTGTACCGGTTGCGCTCATATCGTTTTCGTTGGAGGTGCTCATACCGCTGGTATTTTGCATATCGGTAGTGCCTGTATCCATCGTACCTGTAGCCGGCTCCGTAGTGGTCATAGATGATGTTGTGTCAGTAGTGACGGTGCCCGATGTTTCGTTATTGTTGTTGCAGGCTACCGTGGTAGTTACAGCAAGTATGGCAGCAATACCCCATTTTATAGATCTCATAACTAAACGTTTTAGAACATGGGCTAAAAAATACATGCCAATACATTTAAATATTAATAAAAAGATCCCGCGGCATTAGCCACGGGACCTATTTATTATCTCAATTGTAGTGTTATTTTTTACTTTGCCTGCGCTCTTTTTCCTGCTCTGCTTTCATCCTTTCCTGCTCCTTCCTGGCTCTTTCTTTTTCTTTAGCAGCTTCTCGTGCAGCTTCGGCCTTTTCCCTAGCCTGCTGCTTGCGTTCTTCCGCACGTTGTTTGGCCTCGGCAGCTCTTTGCTTTTCGCGCTCTTTGCGTTCTTTTTCCTTTTGTTTGGCTTCTTCTGCACGCTGTTTCTCACGGTCTTTACGCTCCTGTGCACGTTGTTTGGCCTCTGCTGCTCTTTCCTTTTCCTTCATGCGACGCTCTTCATCTTTTTCTTTAGCAGCGAGTGCTTTTTGCTTTTCAGCAGCTTTGCGGTCTGCTTCTTTCTGGCGTGCTGCATCTCTTTTTGCCTGCTCAGCCAGGCGCTTATCTTCATTTTTCTGGCGTTGGGTTTCCATGCGTTCTTTTTCGGCCTGGCGCCTTTCTTCCATTCTTTCTTTTTCTGCTTCTGCCTTCTTTTTCGCTGCCAGTTTTTCCTTAGCCTTTTTATCCGCCTTTAGTTTTTCCTTCTCTTCTTTAGTCAGCACTGTTCTTTCAGGAGCAGTACGTTTGCTACCCAGGCCTCTTCTTTTATCTTTCGGAGGTGGCGGCGCAGGTGGCACATAGGTAGCCCAATCGCCGATATCAGAAGTGACCTGCGCAAAACTTGCAGTATTGTCTATGTAACATTTCTTGATAGCGGAACATTTTTGCTTTTTATGGCCCTTCTTTGAAAGGTCATATGTTTTAAGGTCAGGCTGCTTGATGATACCCTTCAACTTGTCGATGTCGCCTTCATAATTGCAACCCAGGGTGGTAGCACCGCTATCAGCCGGAGATAAATTGCCCGATTTGAAAGGGCCTGCTTTTACCTTCTTATTATCTACGAGGTCGTTCTCGTTATAAATGATGTTTAGTTTATAATTATCGCCGGTAACAGGAGCAAACGGATTGCGGTTGTTATAATTCTCGAACAAGGAAGAACTGATAGCCGGAGCGATCATATAAACATTCACTTCTTTTTGAGCAGGTGTGTTGTAAACAGCTTCTCCCTGCATGAAACCACCGGATGCATTGAACAATAATTCTGAAGCTACCCTTGCGCCGATATCCTGCGAAACGATATTGATCTGCAGTTTCTTATCTATCATTGGCACTACCTTGCGCAGTTTGAGGCCCACGTTCATAGCGCTGGGGATGGTGTTGTGGTAGAAAATACCATTGATCTTCTTAGCTCCTTTATAACCGCTGATATCATTAGCATCCCAGTACACTTCAATAAACAACACATCTTTTTTAGTACCTGCCAGCAGAGCATCTTCGAGATCGCCAAAATCGCGGCGGGAAGTTTTATTGAAATCAAAGCGAGTGCCGTAAGCTTTTTTACGGAAGCCGTGGATAAGAATATCAGCAGTGATATTATCGTGCGCCATAGTGTTGATGGCCCTGATATAAGAACGCGCAACCGCATCGTCAATGCGTTCAATATTATCATCTATAGAGCCGGTGCTATCATTAATTCCATACTTCACCCGTATGGCAGACATGGCTTTGGGATGTGCCTTATACCATTCGCGGAGAGAACCCTTTTTTTGTCTTAACTCTTTATCGCTAATGAAATACTCAGGATAATAGAGTCCTTCCTTATCCATAAATATCCTTACCACCCTTTCGTATCTCATCCATTTGTCCATCCTTTCGCCAAAGACGGCAGGATATTGATAAGAGGGCTTAGCGCAGGAAGCAAATACAAATACTACCGCCAATATGTACAGGAGGTTCTTTTTCATTTCAGGATAATTCACTTTGTACCTTAAAAATAGTAAACTATTATCCCCGTGCAAACCGGCAGGCATAAAAAATCGGGATACCTGGAGTATCCCGATCGTAAAACATCTAAAAATCCTATCTCTTTACCTGCGGTGCCCGCCACCATGGCCGTATCCCCAGCCACCACCGTGCCCGTAACCACCGCGACCGTAGCCGCCCTCGTGCCTGTAGCCGCCGCCATAAGCAAAAACCCTGGCCGGACGGTGCCAGCCTCTGTAATATGCGCGTGGCGGAGGACAAACCGGCGCCGGCGGAGCATAATACACAGGTGGCGGAGGCGGAGCATAGTTATACCCATAATAACCGCTATTGCAATGCGGACGGGCATAGTAACCCCTTTGGTATCCGCGGGCATAATGTCCGCCGTAGCAGCCGCCACCTCCACCAACATTTACTGAAACACTGCCGCCCGGACCATTGACATAGAACCCGCCGCGCTGCGCGCTTGCAGAGAGCGCCCCCATTATAATGATGGCTACCGCTGCAAGACTCATTACCCATTTTCTGTTCATACTTTCACTTGTTTACCTAAGTATTCCAATTTTCTTACCAAACTTTGCCAATTGATGTTAAAGAAAACAGAAAGAATATTTAATCGACAATATCCGTAATATCGTTCTTATGCCACCGGGTATGGATTAGCTTATTGTACACCCACCTGCAGAGATAACTACCTCCCACAACCAGGCCCAAAAACAGTATTAGCCCAATCCAAAGCATGAAACCGTCGTTATTGGGCGTGGACCCACCGGATAATAATATTAGTGCCATAACTCATGAGGTTTGATGTACTGTAATTTACGAAATAACTATATACGAAAAATGCCCCGTGCGGGGCATTTAACATATTAAAAAGGGTAAAAGCGAAAGATTACTTTTTAGTTTCTTTCTTCATTTCTTTTTTTACTTCTTTATTCTCTTTGTAGCGCATATCGGGCGTACCATCCTTTTTCATTTTGGTGCCTTTATCGACTGCCTCTTTTTTAGTTGCGTCTTTGTTTTCTTTGTAACGCATGTCGGGCGTGCCATCTTTTTTCATTTTGCCTTTCATTTCTGTGGCAGGCTTAGCTGGCTTTGCGTTCTTGTCTGTGTTTTGAGCGAATGTGATGCCGGTTGTAATCAACAATGCCAGCATCAAGCTTAGTAGTTTTTTCATACAAATTTTGATTTTGTAATATAAAAGTAATAAGCAAAACACCAGCTTGTGATAGTCAGATTGTTAAATATTCATCAAATATATAAGCTAGTTTATTGTACTGTTTTGGGCTTAGTATCCCCCGCCATTTGCGCGGCAGCTGTATTGATATCGTACACCTTATCGGCAGGGATGGTGATCATTTTTTTGTCGGCATATTGTACGGTCACATTTGGTGCGCCGGGTTTACGTTCCTTAACCCATACAAAGCTGTTTTTCTTAATTAGCTTTCCGTCTGGCGTGGTAAAATTATCGAGCATATAACCGGGCCCTGAACCAGGTCCCCTATCGGCGCGGGTAATATTTCCTTTGATACCCAAGTTACGGCCTTCTATATCAGTTGCTATGAGATAACCACCTACCTGGTCGTGCACCAGTACAATATCGCCCTGCGAAAAATCAATCAACTCTTCCATAGCGTCAACACCAGCTTTATCAAGCGGTTTGTTGCGTGTAGCAGTCATGTAACGGGTAACGTCGTTTGTGCCCGGGCGAATAATGGATACTTTAGCCCCTTTGTCGAGTACATACCAGCCGGGGGCTATGTTCTGCGCATAACCGGTATTAGCAAACAAACACAAAAAAAATAATAGCGTACGATACATAGCTCCGTCGATTGATCGGTGATAAAAATAACACAGACAGGTTAAATGACCGGAAACGTTGCAGAATTTTAACGTTATGCTTGAAATCCACCGATTATTTACAATATGTTAGTTAAATTTTGATGAGATTGTTTATAATCATTGCGTTATAGAATATCTTTATAAAAAATTACGACAATTGGCGAAAACACTGCAGCTTGTAAAATTTGCTCCGAAATCTCCGGACGGGTTTTATGACAATGTGAAAGCGAGAGTAAACGAGTACTTTTCGACTACAAGTATATCTAAACAAGGCAATACAGGTATGTATATAAAGACAGCTGCAATGCTGTCTATGTACTTCATCCCTTATATTTTTATTGTAACGGGGGTTTTTCAGCATCATCTCTGGATATTCTATTCCTTATGGCTGGTGATGGGCTTTGGTATAGCAGGTATAGGCACATCTGTAATGCATGATAGCAACCATGAAGCTTATAGCAATAACAAGTTTGTAAATTCTATGCTCGGCGGGGTATTGAATATCCTTGGCGGATACAGCCGCAACTGGCGCATGCAGCATAATATATTACACCATACCTATACTAATGTAGAAGGACTGGACGAAGACATTGAAGCAGGTATATTGTTACGCATGTCTCCCCACAAAAAAAGATACAGCTTTCATAAATACCAGCACTGGTATGCCTGGTTCCTATACGGAATTATGAATATTTACTGGGTTACCGCCAAAGACTACAAAGGGCTGGTGAAATATAACAAAACAGGGTTGCTACGCAAGGAGAAGATAAGTTTTCGCCGCGCTATTACTGAGCTTAGCCTGTACAAGGTGATTTATTTTGGGTATGTACTGGTGCTGCCACTTCTTTTTTCAGGAGTAGCATGGTACCATGTAGTATTAGGTTTTGTGGTGATGCAGATGCTGGCGGGTCTGCTGCTTGCCTGCATCTTTCAACTGGCGCACGTGATGGAAACCAGTGAGTTTCCGGAGCCGACAGAACAAAACCGTATGGAAAACAGCTGGGCTGTGCACCAGTTGTTAAATACGGCCAACTTTGCACCGCGTAATCGTATTCTCTCCTGGTTTATAGGCGGCCTTAATTACCAGATAGAGCATCACCTGTTTCCACAGATCTGCCATATGCACTACCCGCGCCTGTCTGTAATTGTAAAAGAAGCAGCGGCCGAGCATAACCTGCCCTATAATGTGCAACCCACGTTTAGGATGGCATTACGCGAACATGCTATGATGCTGAAGAAACTCGGCAGGGAAGACCTCAACTAATACGTGTGATCTTTAAACAATAGACCACATCATGAAATAGAGCAACCCAACTACAAAAAACAGGACGTAGAAAACATAATTGACTTTATTACTCTGCTTGTAGTACTGTTTTAGCTTTTCCTGGAAGGTATTTTTGATCGTTTGCTTGTTTACCGGAACAATGGTATTAATAAACAAATCCCAGTATCCCCTATCAAGCTTTTTACGCCTGATGATCCTGACCTTGATTAATGCATAAACTATGAAAAGGATTACGAACGCGACAGGAGCGTATTCTAAGATATATGTTCGAATCATTCGGTTTAAAAAGTAAGGTATAACACTGGCATTATGCTTATAGGTTGCATATCAAATTTAATACCAGCAATGCAAAACTATGATTTATAGGCTATTCTATCCCAGATTTTTTTTTGATCGACATGCACTTTTGTGGTAAAATATCCACATGAGATAAACAAAAATGCAATATTCGCAGTTCCTCAGTATAGTTATATATACTGTAATATATTTGCATTACCGTACACCTGGATGATAATAGGATAAAAATGGGCATCAATAAAAAACAAACACTTGAGAAGCTGTATGCTTTCAGGGGAATGGATAAATATGCCACGTTTGGTAAAGCACAAACAGGGATCATACACAGCCCCGACGACCAGCAAGACGTTATCAGCAATATACTCGACGAATGTTGTAAGCATCTGGCAATAGAGATAGAGAGCACAACCCGCCCGGTCAAATCCAGCCTGAAGGAGATCATCGTCACGCACATGGATAAGATCATGCAAGCCCCGGTAAATACCGAGAATAAAGATTTTGGCTACCATCTTTGCTGGTTCCTTGCAGAAAAAGCAGGCGTAGATCTATGGCGCAACTCTAATACTAAGGTATGGGGATACTGGTCTGTTGATGATAATAAGGTGAAAACGGTAACACGCGTTCGTAAAAGAAAGACAGCATAGGCGTTGCGGGCATGATTTTTTCGTTTTTCTGCTAAAAATCAACCCGCTATGACCAAGTATTTTTTAATATTCATATTCCTCACCTGGACATTTGCATCCTGTAAATGCAATGATAAGCAGGTTAATGACAGCAATACTGCTACCGCCAATAATAATACAGGTTCTCAAAACATAAAAGCAATGAGCGAGGAGGCGAACAGCCAGGCTGTAAATAAAAGCCCGGATGAGCCCGGCGAAGAAGCGATGAACAGGATGTATGGCACCAGCACCGCCGCCAGTGAAGCGATGAGCAAACGAAATGCATTAAGAAAATCGGGGAAATTAACGGCTGGATACTACCCGGAAGGATCTCAAAGAAGGCTTACACAAGATGACATCAAATTTCTTTCGCCATGGGGACATGAAGTAATGCTGAATGAGATCTATGCACGTCATGGGATGATATTTAAAGATGAGCAGTTGAAAAGGCATTTTGCTTCGCAGGACTGGTATCATCCTGAAAGTGCTAATGTGTATCAAAAACTATCCGGCATAGAAAAACAAAACATAGCATTTCTCATCAACACTTCGAAAGATGTGCAGCAGGAATCAAATGTGGCTTCCAATCAATAAATCAATATAACATGGCAAAAAACTACTATTGGGTATTTGCAATACCTGCATTAATGATATTCAGCCAGTGTAAAAATGCCTCGGCCGGAAAAACAAGTGGTGGCAGCAGGACTACCGCTGTAATGAAAACAAATGATACCAGGGAAGAAAAGACTATCTCGAAGCCATCTCAGAATATGGTAGCAGCGCTTCCTGTAAACATTGCTTCTGCAGGGGAGCGTATTAATACTGCTGCGAATGAGCCATCCCTGTACACATCAACAGCAGAGCAGCAAAAACATGCGGCAGCCAGGAAACGCACCAAGTCCGGCAAGCGAATTGTACTAACCCGCGGCAACTTCCCGGAAGGATCAGAAAGAAAACTAACGGAATGGGATGTGGTTCATCTATCGAAATGGGGCTACACGGTAATGCTAAATGAGATATACGCAAGGCATGGTTTAATTTTCCATGAACCCGCGGTGGCGGCCTACTTTAAAAAAGTAAGGTGGTATAAAGGGCGCTATAAAAACGTGGACAAAAAACTTAGCCCGGTAGAACGCGAGAATATCATGTATCTGAAAAGTGCCGCGGTGGTTTCTATGCCAAGGTCATAGCTAATACCTATTTCTTTAGTTGGCCAACCAGCTCCATAGATTGCCTGGCAAGTTCCTTCCATTTTTTATGATGCTGTGCCGGAACCATTATCCAGCCATTCATCTTCCTGCCGGCCATGGGTTCAAATACATGGGTACCCGGTAATTCCAAAGTCTTTGCTTGTGCGTCATCATCGAGTTTAAAAACCATATCACCTTTATAATACATTACCCCTGCTTTACCGTTGGCAGCTTTGATACACAAAGCGCCAAACATTTTGCCTTTGGTACAGCCATCTAATGAATCGGCTATTTCGTTGTATAATTTTTCAGTATCTGTCACAGTTCAATTTATTTGACGTAAAAATAAATCTGGATCAATGAAATAGCAGTTTACAGATTACTTTTTTTACATACATTGCATTGTACTAGTGCTATATCTCTATATGATCAAAAGTTCTGTTGGTGAGCTGAAACTTTCACCTATCAAAGAAGAAGGCAGGTTTGTATTTTTCAATGATTTCATTACCATAAACGGCAAGGTATCCAAAGGAGATAAGATCAAAATATTTGTAGAAAGCTATCAGCCGCAGGGAAATAAAATAATGATACCGGAAGCATCCAACTCGTCTGCCGTACTGGTAGTACGGGGTCAGCAATACCGCCATGATGATATTACCGGTATAGATACCATGGATAAGCTTTATGAGCATGTTTCTACCCTTTATAAGAACCGTTTTTACTTTGGCGATAAGGCTTAGTCTGTAACATAATCCACAATTTTACAATGCTTTAAAAACAGTTTGTATCTTTCGGGAGCATTAGCTGCAGAATAGATTTATGCTGAAGAAGATACTCCGTTTTATACTTTACTTATTTGCTGCATCGGTAGTGTACCTGGTATTATGCAAATGGGTAATGCCACCAATAACCATAACCCAGGTAGGCGCATTAGCCGGCGCGTACGGACTGAAACGGGATTATGTGAGCTGGAGTGAGATATCTCCTAATGTAAAGCTCGCTGCCATAGCCAGTGAAGACCAGTTGTTTCCGGATCATGAAGGATTTGACTGGAAGGCTATTGAAAAAAGCATGAAGGACAAGCCGCGTAAAAAGCGGCCTAAGGGAGCGGGGGCAAGCACCATAAGCCAGCAGACAGCGAAAAATGTATTCCTATGGCAGGGAAGCGGTGTAATGCGCTATGTACGCAAGATACCCGAGGTAATATATACAGAAGGCATAGAACTGATATGGGGCAAGAAACGCATTATGGAAGTGTACCTGAACGTAATAGAAATGGGACCCGGCATCTTTGGTATTGAAGCAGCTGCAGAACGTTATTTCCATAAATCTGCCAGGAATCTTTCACGCGCAGAAGCGGCCATGATCATTGCATGCCTTCCTAATCCTAAAAAGTTTACCGTAGTACCTATGAGCAGGCGGGTAAGCTGGCGCTACCCGCAGATAGTAGCCCAGATGAACAACCTGGACGGTGATCCTGATGTAGCAGAACTGATCAGATAAAAAAAAGGGAGTACATACTCCCCTACTATACTACGACCTATAAACAATGCTCTTATAAATTCCTCTTACGTGTTTTTAATTGCTGCTCCCAAAAAACACCTTTAAAAAGGCCCAGCGTAATAACAACTACCATGCCTCCTGCTAACAAGGCGGCGATACACCAAAGTGCGGTTTCCAGTAGGTTTGATGATTGCATATGATTATTGGGTTTTGTATGAAAATATTAAACACTATGCCATCAAACAAAAAACATATTCAACATTTGTGGATAACATAAGTGAATAACTCGTAGTTTAGCTACATATTTAACTTGCAGTAAATTCTCGCCAGGCGGGTTCGCAGATTTCATGACAAGATTTTCACTAGTCTTTAGGATGGCACTTATAATAATGCCGTATAGCTTATTTGCAAATACTGCTGATACGGTAAGTGTGTACTTCAAACTAAATGAATATAAACCCGACATTAAAGCAAGGCAGGTACTCGACTCACTTTTGTATAACGACATCATCAATACGCAAACCGGCATATTAATAATAGGCTATGCAGATTTTTTAGGCAGTGAAGAACATAATCTGGGGTTATCTCAGCGCAGATCTAAATCTATAGAAAGCTACCTGGGCGCGATGTCGATACCACGGAAAAATATAAAACTATGCATAGGCAAAGGCGAGGTAAACCGAAGAATGGAAAGCAGGGAAGGCTACGCCCCTGACAGGCGTGTAGATATAGTTTTGTCGAACCTTCAACCCGCTAATAGACGTGCAGTACCAATTACCAGGCAAGCTATAATACGTAAACCGCAAAATGAAACAAATAAAAACCTGCAAATAATCAGCAAGCTGAAAGTGGGCCAGTCGCTAAAACTGGAAAATATATACTTTCTAATGGGCCGGCATATAGTAACAGATCAATCGTTACCACAGCTGGACAAACTGTATGAAGTGCTATTAGAAAACCCAAACCTGAAAGTACAGATAGAAGGACATATATGCTGCCTGCAACATGGATTTGATGCCGAAGATGATGATACGCACGAAGCGAGGCTATCTATAAACCGGGCGCGATACATTTATGAATACCTGATAAAAAAAGGCATAGATGAACGACGCCTGCGCTATGTAGGTTTTGGCAGGACAAGGCCCCTGGTGAGCCCTGAGAAAACGCCTGCGGATGAAGATATGAACAGGCGCGTGGAGATACGCGTGATTGAAAAATAGAAAAATCGCCCTCCTGAGTGGAGGGCGATTTTTTACTCAATCTTTATTCTATAAACCAAACATTAATCCAAGGTTCAATTTTACATTCTGGTTCATGTTATCCATATCGGTAACATAGAGCACACCCTGGTAATAGCTGGCATCTACATTAAACCATATATGGCGCGCCATTTTGATATTAACACCAGCGCCACCTTCTAATCCAAGATCTACAGTGTGGAAAAGGTCGCTGTTGGTCATAACAGTTGTGCCATCATAATGCATAGTATTATCATCTGTGTACTGATCTTCCGCAATCTTAACAGCTATAGACGGGCCTAAGAATATTTTAGGACGCACTGTATTGCCATATCTGCCAAAGAAATAATATGCTTTAGGCGTCATGCGCAGATACACAGGATCTACTTTTGTATTGTACCAATGGCCTGCCCTGGTATAATCGAGGCTATAACCTTCGTGAGATACTACTAATTCGTCACTGAAGCCCCAATGCTCCATGCGTGAATACATCAGGCTGATACCGAGATAACCGGATGGTTTGAACTTCTGGCCATCCATATTGCTGAGCCAGCTATGGCCAAAGCCAGCAACGGGGCCCAAAGAGAAATATTGCGCGCCTCTTGTTTTACTTAATACATTGCCGCTGGCTACGGTGTTTGCAGTTTGTGCATTAGCCGCGAATGAACTCATTATTACGCCGGCCATTAAAATCAAATACTTTTTCATTTCGCTACGATTTGGTTCATTGCACACTAAATAAACACCATGCCAATAACAAATAAAATATGATAGTACTATCGGGTTTACCGATGCGTAATAACGCCCGCTATTATTACCTTTATAATATCAAATACACACTGCAATGGATACAATGGACACGCTATCTGAAATAATTGAAAAACTGCGTAAAGAAGGATATACAGATGATCTGAATGTGCAGCAGAACAGGCTGGAATGCAAAAATGGCGCCTTCCAGATATTTCATGATGAATTTGTAATAGACAAAGTTTATCGTTTTGAAGGAGAAAGTGACCCGGGCGATGAAGCAACTGTATATGCCATATCATCACCCAAACACCAAATAAAGGGTATATTGGTAAATGGCGCCGGCATCTATACAGATGATCTTACGGATGAAATGCTGGAATCCCTGCAGATAAAAAGGAAGAAATAATATTAATATTGAAACCAAACCTCGGTGGCGCCAAAGCCATACCGGGCCTTCCAATCGTTGCTGAACCTGGCTACTTCAGGAATCTGCTTTAATATTTTGTGCACCTCGTCTTTAAGCACACCTTTACCCAGGCCGTGTATGATAATGGTGTGTACCTGCTTATTTGCTATGACAGCATTCAAATGCGCCTGCAATGCTTCGAGTTGAATATGCAGTATCTCACCATTACTCATCCCGTTGGTATTGCTGATAAGGTTTTCTATGTGCAGGTCTAATTCAAAACGTGGAAGCGATGCCCGCCAGTCTTTTGCAGGCTTTGATTGAGAAACAGGCTTACGCGACACCTCCCAAAAACTATCTTCAGCCTTTTTATCAGGTTGGGCAGCAAAACCTTCTGTACAGAGATAGCTAAATACAGGCTGATTGTTTTTGAGCACCTCACTTATATGCTCAAATAATTTCTGAGGCTTCATGCGCAAAGTATCTGAAACAATATTGTGTTTGGGGCTATCGGCATCAGTTAGCTCGTATGCGAAGCGCGGCTGCTCATTCATTACGTCAAATGCCAGGGTATGCAGATAAATATGGCCAAATCCATGCAACTTGCCTTCTAGCTTAAAGAGAGATTCCTTGTGCTTATTCGTAACCTCATACTTATAATAAATGCTTTGCGGCAGTTCATTTTGCAGGTATATCTTAATGTGGTCCACAATATCTTCAAACACATCCGGCTTAAATACGGGCAGAAAAGATAGATAAATCCCCTTTGCCAGTTTGGGCATTTTGTCCTTCGTCTTTTCTACCGGCAGTTGCTCCGGAGGGGTGCCCTTTCGTTTTGCTTTTGTTTTTTCGGTGAACCATTTCAGATAGGGGTGGTCTATATCCTGCATGTACACAGGGAAGCTAAGGCCGCTCACTTCCACCTCTACCATCTGGTCGTTGATATAAGCGATCACTACGCCTTCTTCGCCCGACTCCCTTAATATGATCCTGTCTCCTATCGAGAATTTCATGATGATGCCTGGTTTAATTGTTCCTGCAGGAAAGCCACCATCTTCCTCACGGCTATACCCCGATGACTGATGTTATTTTTTATTTCAGGCGAAAGCTCTGCAAACGTTTGTTCATAACCATCGGGTACAAATATGGGATCATATCCAAAGCCGCCCTCCCCTCTCTTTTCTTTAATGATTGTTCCATTACAAATACCCTCAAAGAAATAAGTCTGATCATTCCATATAAGGCAGATGACCGCTTTATAAAAAGCAGATCGATCATCTTTATCCGCAAGTTCTGCAAGCAGCTTTTGCAGGTTACCCTCATCGTCCCGCTTTCCGGAATAATGCGCACTGTCCACACCAGGTTGCCCGTTAAGGGCATTGGCACAAATACCACTATCATCAGCAAAGACATTTTTACCACAGAATTGATGAATTGCACCAGCCTTAGCTAAAGCGTTTTCCTCGAACGTGTGAAATGGTTCCGCTATTTCCGCAGTAAAATCTATATCGTTAAGTGATAGCAGATCAATACCTTCTATCATTTGCCTGATCTCCCTGATCTTTCCCCGGTTGTTGGATGCTATAACCAATTCTGCCATCCGGCAAATCTATTATTTAAACAGAACTATGAAAAAATTTTAACCTCTCATTAAACCAAAATTCCATATCCCCGTCTTAGTATAAAATCTGCTATTTATGAAAATAATGAAAATCACAGCATTATGCACCATTGCAGTGTTTGGGACTGTACTGATGTTTACAGCCTGTAAAAAAGATAAAACAACGGCAACAACCACTACTACAACTACTGATACCTCCGTTAATGAGGATACACAGTACGCTGATGACCTGGCACGCACAGAGCAAACATTTGACGAGGCACAGAACTTTGCAGACCAGGCAGCTGATAATGGCAGCGTAGAAATGAAAGGAGGTCCTGCATTATTGAGCAATTGCGCAAGGGTCATAATTGATACCGGCAGTTCACCGCATAAGATCACGATAGACTTTGGCAGCAGTAATTGTCTTTGCAGGGATGGCCGTTACCGCCGTGGTAAGATCATCATCACATTTGAGCATCGCTACAGGGACAGCGGTTATGAGCATACCATACGCTTTGATGACTACTATGTAAATGACAACCATGTAATAGGCACACGTACTGTAAAAAATATGGGACACAATGCGGCCGGCCATACTTACTTCGATGTACATATAGATGGCATGATCGTGCTGAATGCTACCGGAGATACCATTAAACATTCTTCTGCAAGGGTACGCACATGGGTAGCAGGAGAACGCACCCCCAACCTCGCCGATGATGAGTATGAACTGACAGGCAGCGGAACACTTACCCGTGCATCAGGCAAAACATACACCATTAATATTACAAGCCCGCTGCATATAGCGCTCAATTGTAACTGGATAGAAAAAGGCACGGTAGCTATAACACCATATGGCGCATCTTCACCAAGAATATTAGATTATGGCAACGGTACCTGCGATGACCAGGCAACTATTACCGTAAACGGAAGAACCAGGACCATCACCCTGAGGTAGTAATATCATATAAAGTGTGAAGGGCAGCCTATCGTGGCTGCCCTTTTTGTTTTTTGGCAGCAACGGGAGCGGTGAGGAATTGTTAAACTTATGATAATTGAAACGTAACAATATCTAACCATGGAGTTAACAGTGCTGCATCAATTTTGCCTGCAAATACCCAATATTTATGAATGTAAAAACTACCTTACTGCTGGTACTGATGCTGCTTGCTACCCATTTGGGATTTGCACAGGTAACATCGGGTGCCATGTCCGGCATTGTGCTCGACAATGAGAATAAGAGCCTTGCCGGCGCCATTGTTAAAGCCATCCACGAACCATCAGGCACCGTTTACGGTACTGCTACCCAGGATGATGGCAGCTTCAACCTGCAAAACCTGCGTACCGGCCCATACCGTGTAGAGATACACTTTATCGGTTTTGAAACTAAAATAGAAAAAGACATCCTGGTGCGCCTGGGTGAAACCTATTTCCTGAAAACATCTATGAAAGCAGGCGGAACGGAACTGTCTGAAGTAGTAGTGAAAACAGATAACCCGCTCATCAACTCTCAGCGGACGGGTGCATCTACTAATATAGGCACTACCGAGATCAATACACTTCCTACAGTAAACCGTAATATATCAGACTTTACAAGGCTGACGCCACAAGGAGGGCCAAGCTTTGCAACCAGTATGGGCAGCTCCAGCGCTCAATTCAATGATAACAGCTTTGGCGGAAGAGATGGACGTTATAATAATATCCAGATCAATGGTGCGAATTTCAACAACTCCTTTGGCCTCAACAGCAACCTGCTACCCGGCGGCAATGCACAGCCTATATCGCTGGATGCGATTGAAGAAATACAAGTAGGCTTTGCACCGTATGATGTACGCCAGACAGGCTTTACCGGTGCCAACATCAATGCCATTACACGCAGTGGTACTAATGAGATACATGGTTCTGCCTATTATTTCTTCAAAAACCAAAGCTTTACCGGTATGAAGGTAGGCGACTACAGCGTACCTAACCTGGGATCAACTACTAAAAATACTTACGGCATACGTTTAGGCGGCCCGATCATAAAAAACAAACTCTTCTATTTTGTAAACGTAGAGCATGAAGAAAGTAAAGCACCGGGCGTAACGTATGTTGCCAACCGCGGCGGTGCTGCCGGGGCAAATGTATCGAGCGTACCGGCTGACAGCCTTGACAAACTGAGATCTTTCCTGCAATCGAAATATGGATACGATCCGGGGGCTTATGAAAACTTCGCTAACCAGGCCGTGAACAAGAACACAAAAGTACTGGGCCGTATAGACTATAACATTAATGACAAAAATAAACTGTTTGTTAGCTATAGCTATATGAAAGCCCAGGAGCCTATAACGCAGGTGAATGCTACAAGTACCGGTGCAGGTTCGCGCCTTACTAACAATCGCGAAGGATTGACCTCGATGGCTTATCAGAATGCATTCTATGGTTTTGATCATAAAGTATGGTCCGTATCGGGCCAGCTTACCAGCAGCATCACATCTCGCCTGTCAAACGACCTGTTTGGTACCTACTCATCTGTGCAGGATACACGTAGCACACCCGGTGATAAGTTCCCGTTCGTAGATATAGACCTGAGCTCTACGAGTACGATGAGATTTGGTACAGAGTTGTTCTCTTATAAGAATGACCTTACCAATAAGAACCTGAACATTATTGATAATGTAACCTATAACTATAAGCATCACTCGTTCCTTGCAGGTGCTGCGTATGAGTATCTTTCATTTGGTAACAGCTTCCTGCCCTCAGGTACCGGTTACTACCATTATAAATCTTTATCGGATTTCATGAATGGAAACGGCCCAATCGCATTTGCTTATACATATCCTTTTGCAGACCAGGGTGGCAATACTTATGTAAAAGCCAACTTCGGACAAGCGAGCATTTACTTGCAGGACAAATACAATGTAACAAGAGACCTGACATTGACAGCGGGTGTGCGCGTAGAACAGCCTATGTATACATACCAATTGCCGGACAATAAATATATAGATACCGTAAAGGTGTTTGACAAAAACGGCAACCTGACTACTTATCAATCTGATAAATGGCCGAAAGCGAAACCGGTAGTATCGCCAAGGATAGGTGTTAACTATGATGTATTAGGTAACAGGAGCCTTGTATTGCGCGGCGGTACCGGCATATTTGCAGGTAAGGTTCCGTTTGTATGGTTTACCAACCAGGCAGGCGGTACAGGTACCCTCATCAACACGAAGACCTTTGCCCTTACCAATAAATCTAAATCTGACTCTGCCTTCCTGAACAATATGCAGTTCTCTAAAGACCCAAGCAATGTATCTGAATCAAACGGTAACCTGTTCCCGCAAAAGGCCGGGCAAACAGTGCCTTCATCCGTTGCTATCGTATCACCTGAATTCAAGATGCCACGTATCTGGAGAACGAACATAGGTGTTGATGCCAAGCTGCTGTATGGATTTGTAGGTACTGCAGAATTCATCTATACAAAAGACCTGGTGAACGTGTACATGCGCAATGCTGCGTTGCCAAATGCACAAACAACACTAAGCAACGGCGCTGATAATCGCCCTTACTGGACAAGTACCAAACAAACCGGTAGTCCGGCTAACAGCTATTACGTTTTGGAGAACTCCAACATGGGTGAGTCATATAACTTCAGTATTGGTGTAGCGCGCCCTGCACGTAAAGGATGGTATGGATCACTTTATTACACTGTGTCAGCATCGCAGGAGCTTTCCTCTAACCCCGGTTCCCAGGCATCATCTGCATGGAACAGCCTTGCCAATACAAGCTCCCCTAACGAGCAGGTACTCTCCTACTCTGAATACCTGACACCACACAGGATTGTGGCAAGTGCATCTTATCGTATAGAATATCTGAAACACCTGGCTACAACGATCTCTTTGTACTATGAAGGTGCCAGCCTGGGCAGGTTTAATTATACCTACGCCAGCGATATCAACGGCGACGGTGTAAACGCAGACCTGCTATACATACCAAATAATGCCAGCGAACTGAAATGGGCAGATATTAAAGATGCATCAGGTAAGGTAGTGTATACGGCACAACAGCAGGCCGATGCATTTAATGCTTATGTAGACCAGGATAAATACCTGAGTGCGCACAAAGGCAGCTATGCAAAGAGATACGGAGCTAAATATCCATTCTATAATAGGTTTGATCTGAAATTCATACAGGACATCTTCAACGATTTCGGTAAAAGAAGGGGCAGCCTGCAATTCACTGCCGATATCTTTAACATCGGCAACCTGCTGAATCCTTCGTGGGGTGCACAGCAACGCCTGGCAGTAGGTAGCGGTAACACATCGAGCATATTAAAAGTGGCGACATCGGGTAATGCGACTACGCAACCAACCTATCAACTGGCTACAGCTGTAGATAACGATGGCAAGACAGTATTACCTACCAAAACATTCTACAATTATGTGGGCACATTAAGCACATGGTCTATGCAATTAGGCTTCAGGCTTACGTTCTAACTTTCTTCCTCTCTACCATAACAAGAAGGGCTGTATTGTATACAGCCCTTTATTTTTATCGTTGTTCGTATGGATGGCTATGATAATAGACCGTGAAATATAAATAGAGCATACGCGAGTAGCGCATCAGCCAGGGCTGCGCGATGGTAGTGACCACTACACTGGCCCCAAGAAAATAGAATATACTATCATCCATAATAGACAAACCGAATATAGGCCAGTACCACAATGCATTCAGGAACATGAGCATCACCGTAAGCACGTAATTAATGCCGATGCCGTTGTTGGTTTCCTTTACCATCTTCATACCGCATACCTCGCAGCGCTCGGCAATGGCAAGGCATTTGTTTAGCGGCAATACGCTTTTGTTTACAAATACATGTCCTTTTCTGCAATTAGGACATTTCATTGTAAGCAATGCGGGCAACATTGCAGGCTTCTTTTCCTGTTCCATGTTTAATAATTCGCCGCAAATTTACCCTTTTATTTTAACGGATTGGCTACTACTGCCAGGGAGGTCTTAACCTGTATCTTGCTGTTAGAATCAGGATAATCTATAAAATGTGCCTCCAGCCTTACGTACATAGAATCTTTGAGGAAATAACTCTTCAATTCTACATCCTCCGGCGTCAGGTTGAATGCAGAAGCATTATTTTTTCCATATTCATGTGCGGCTAATACTTCCGGCAGGCCATCTGCTGATATATATACCCGCATTGTATCTACATAATCGAGATTGGTATTGGCAGGCTTAACCAGCGTAATACCCAGCTCATGTGGTTTTACGCTCGTAAGCAGGTTGCTGCTGGTATTATTGTCTTTGAAAAAAGTGCTGGAATTAGTCACCAAAGAATACTTAGGGAATGGTATCGTAATACCAGCCGTAGGAAATGCCACGCCGGGGTTTGGAATATTAGGAATATCCTGATCCTGGGTATATTCCACATTCTTGCGGATGACAATAATATCGGCCAATTTATTGCATGATGCAAGGCTCGCACCAAGTAAAACGAGGGGTATGATTAATTTTCTCATAGTCAATATATTACAAACATACATATAAACCCCCACTGTTACTAATTATGTTATTATCAATAATCGTAACTTTGCGCCCTTATGTTGTCAAAAACAGTCGCATTTCATACTCTTGGCTGTAAGCTTAACTACTCCGAGACCTCTACCCTGAGCCGGATGCTGGAAGCTGATGGCTTCGTGAAAAAGGATTTTGAGGAGGTGGCAGATGTGTATGTGATCAATACCTGCTCTGTAACAGACAATGCAGACAAGGAATGCCGCCAGATAGTGAGGCGTATACAACGCCGTGCACCGGAATCTATGGTGGTGATAACAGGATGCTATGCGCAACTGAAGCCTAAGGAAATAGCGGAGATAGAAGGTGTGGACCTGGTATTGGGAGCATCGGAGAAATTCAACCTGGCAAAGCACCTTCAAGACCTTACCAAGGGCGATAGCGCCAAAATATGCTCCTGCGACATAGAAGATGTAAACGGATTTAACAGCTCCTACTCTATCAACGATCGTACCCGTACCTTCCTGAAAGTGCAGGATGGCTGCGACTACAGCTGCAGCTTCTGCACCATACCACTGGCACGCGGGCATAGCCGCAGCGATAGCATAGAAGGTGTACTGAATAATGTAAGGGAACTGGCCAACTCAGGCACTAAAGAGATCGTGCTGACGGGCATCAACCTGGGCGACTTTGGTAAAGGCAATGAAGGTGGCAAAAAGATAGAAACAAACTTTTACCAGCTGATACAGGAGCTGGATAAGGTAGAAGGCATTGACCGTTTTCGTATCTCGTCCATAGAGCCTAACCTGCTGAGCAATGACATCATATCTTTCGTGGCACAGTCGAAGAAGTTCATGCCGCATTTTCATATACCACTGCAGAGCGGCAGCAGGAAGATACTGGGATTGATGCGCCGCCGCTACCAGAAAGAACTGTATGCAGACAGGATAGCGACCATTAAGGAACTGATGCCGCATTGCTGCATCGGTGCCGATGTGATAGTAGGCTTCCCCTCAGAAACAGATGAAGACTTTAAAGAAACTTTTGATTTCCTACATGATATAGATGTCTCTTACCTGCATGTATTCACTTATAGCGAACGTGCTAATACCCTGGCACTGGACATAAAGCCGGTAGTGCCAATGAACGTAAGGCATGAGCGCAATAAAGCACTGCGCAACCTGAGCTACCAGAAGATGCAATACTTTACCGCGCAGCACAACGGGCAGCAACGCAAGGTGTTGTTTGAAAGCGCGGAGAAGAATGGCATGATGGAAGGCTATACCGACAACTATATAAAAGTACAAACACCGTATCGCGAAGAATGGGTGAACCAGTTAGTTGACTGGACACTTTCATAATTGAGCAGAAGGTGTATATTTGCAATCCCAACTAAGAAATGATTCTGTAGCTCAGTTGGTAGAGCAGCTGACTCTTAATCAGCGGGTCTAGGGTTCGAGTCCCTACAGGATCACATAAAATGAAAGCCGCTATAGTAGCGGCTTTTAGTGTTATATCATTTTGGGACATCGAACCAATCCTTTTCTATGGTTCAAATCCAATAGGGTGCGATAGCAAAGTCGGCCACTAAAATTGCCAAATTCAATCAAGATTTATCGAATGAAAAAGTTATCGAATCCCCTCAATTCCAATATTTTGAGCAATGTCTCTTTTTAATTTTACTAATGATGAATTATCATAGTCTCTATTAAATAGCTCATCTCCAAAAATGTCCTTCTTTACTTCATCTTTACTGATTTTCATCAATTTTGCAATCTCTTCGATTTGGGAGTTGCTATACCTTTTGCGCTTTTTAATAAGCTTCACTGCTTCTTTTTTATGAAATATGTATCGTGATCTAAGCTTAAAGAGCTTAATTAAATCATTGTATGATTCTGCTCCTTTATCAATCTCATAAGATAATACGAAGTCATTTGTATTCTGCACGGATAGGTAGGTTAAATTATTGTTCGATGGAAAATATATTTTGAACCGAGCATGCTTAGTGAAACTAAAAACAAGAGATGATGGACTAAGATGCGTTAAGGCTGCACTTCTCACTAATTTGTTTGTCCCTTTAAATTTAGTATTACAACTGTAACAACTGGGAACAAGGTTATATAATGACAGTGCAGCTAACGGATACGATGCTTTATCGAGTACATGATCTAAGGTAAAATGGCTGGTGCTATTTTTTAGCTTATATAAACGCAAACTAGTTTTACACTTTTTATTAATAGGGCATTGCTCAAATGGCATATTCGTCTGTCGATGTGCAACGATAGCTGCAGCAGAGATGGGGCCAATACCTTCTATTGATTGCAATTCACCTTCTGTTGCATTTTTATAGAAATCATACCAAGTATTGTAATCGCCAACTCCCGTGATGGAATTAATGTGGTCAATATTGCAAAAAAAGCAAGAGTTCAAATCCAATCCATAACTGTTATTTCTAAAAAAGTCAGCAATAGAGGATTGGTAACTTGGGCTGCAACTTCCATTTTTATCATAATTGAAAATTCTTCCTAGGTCAGACAGTTCACCTGGAGTTGCCGCCTGCTTAATACTATCGCACACGATCCATAAATCTTCAATAGAAGAAGTTAATATTTCCTCTACAGACATTTGAATTAAACCGGCTAAGTGTGGGTATCGTTGAAGGAAAATATTCAGCAATACAGTAAGGTCTCCTATATTAAATCTTGATAAATATTCAGCATGAAATTGTTTAATATCCTTTGCGTTAGACGGATAATCAATCCTGATCATTTCTTTGTTTTTTTAGTGCATTAATCTTTTCCTCTAAAGCTAATATTTCTCTATCCCTATATGCGGTGTCATCCAGCAATTCTTCAATTTTTAAAATGTGGTTCTTAAGCATGTTATTGATATATTCTTCACCGAGATTTTCAACAGTGAAATAAAATTCTTCTTTCTTATCATTGTACTCACTTCGAAAAATTTCAATTTGATTTTCAGTCAATTCGGCTATCGTAAGCTGATTATGGAATTCAACAATGTTATTAATTTTTTTTGCAGCCAATGTACCTATTGTACCCGCCATAAAGAACGCGTTCATTAAATGCTCATGGATATTAGCGCCAAAAGTTTTGAAATCAGTTTTTACAATTACTGTTCGTCCGTTTTTCTCATTTTTTTTGGTCTTCTCCGTATCTAAGAAAAGAATATTTTGATTTGGTATATCTGAAAGAATAAAAGGAGAATGTGTAATAAATATGCAGTTTACTGCCAATGTTTTTAATATAGGCAGCCGATGAAGATTATCAAGAAAGTCAGCCACAAAGGTTCTCTGCAATTCGGGATGATAATATAACTCAATTTCATCAAACACAATATTTACACAATCGAACCGAATGTATTGTGACTTAGGTTCAGACACAACTGAATCAAGGTTTATCAGATGATAGATCCAGGTTGCGGAGCTGTATATCTTTTGTTGTTCCCCAGAACTTAAGGATCTCAAACTTTCACCGTTTTCAAATTTTATATCGATATTGAAAAATGGCGGCGGTAAAACACGGATTAAATCTTTGTTACTTGCACTTGCAAGGCCTGTGAGTATTTTCGATAATTGATCTATTTCTATTGGTTCTGCAGCATTGACAAGTAAATTGTAGTACACCTCAAAATTCTCAATAAAATTTATGGCCTGACTAAGTTTAAAAGTTATGTGGCTGGGATTACTCTTTATTTTCTTTAATAGATATAGAAGAGATTCCGGTACAAAACGATACTCTATGATTACTTTTTTGGAATCCGGCTCGGAAGAATCAACTTTGGAAAACTCCTTGATAAATTTGAATTCATCAAGACGGTAAGGGCGATATCGAGTTGTTGTTAAGTATAACTTTTTGCAGATGTAATTCAGGGCGATTTCTAAAAGATCGCCATTAATTAAATTTAACTGATCTATTTTTATTGTAAGTTCAAAGACGTTGATTACAGAATTAATTATATCGTCTCTATGCGCAGATAATAGTTCCTGGACAACCTCAGGCAATTTTTTGAAACTACTTTTTTCTTTATTAATTTGAAAGTCAAACGCAACTGCTTTTTTGCCAGGTGCAAGTTCATTATATAAGCTGCCATCTTTTGAGTGAATGGTCAATACATTTGATGCAACACGTGCTATAGTCAGATCCTGCTCATTATTTAAGTCAATAATGCCATCATCTCTGTAAGGATTTAAAACGACTGGAGTCTGATACCCGTCGTTCTTATGGAAAAGCGGGGAAAGCCATTCAGTATGTTTTGAATTTAGTGAATAGAATGAATAGTTAATTGCTATGGTATAAAAAAGCCATGTCAAGTCTGACGCTTGTAAATCGCTTTTGTTCAGATAGATTTTAAAAGCACTTTCATCGAAATTTTGTTTAAACAATTCTATATTATCACTTAAACAATCCAACCGGTAAAACGCCCCTTGCCTTTCGAAGTAGATAGATGTATAGAGCTCGGTTTCAAATTCAATCGGATTATCGGAGTCTCGATTCTCTTTTAAAATACCTGTTATATAAGCCACATTATATATTGAAGCATACAGAAGTTCAATTAACGTACTCTTCCCAGAACCATTTTTACCTACAATAGCACAAATACTAACTGGTCGCTCATTTGTTTGGTTATAGAATTTTGCAGGCAATGAAGTTTCCCCTTTCGATATGCTATTACGATCTACATTGTAGTTGTTATAAAATGAATATATCTCATCGGTCATAAGGACACGTTGAAATTTGCTTGCACAATTCTGTCGTGGTTCTATTGCTAGTACTTTAAAATCTTGCATGTTTAATGTTTACGTTAAATAGCTAACTATGCATAAAAAACTAATAAGTCCCAAAATATAGTATTTTGTTTTGTTTTATGACGCATACCAGAAAAACACTAGATAATTAATATGAGTATTGTACGGAAGCCTCACAATCTTGTTACCTCGTATTGGGACGACTCTCATTTTTTCTCAAAAGCTGCAAGTTCTCTGGTTCCGAGGAAGATTGAGCAGTACGATTATTTATCACCAGAAGAGAAAAGAGTTATTCGCTATGCCATTTTATCCTCATTTTTATTTTTGGAAGCGTTTATCAATGCGGAGTACTTCGATGAGATGGGATATGTGGACCCTCGAAAAATTTCGCTATTACAAAAGCAAAATCTTGATCAAATACTAACCGACACGTATTTTGAGGATAAGTGGTCGAATTGGATTGAAAATATCAGTAAAAAAGGAAAGCAACAACTAAAGGGAACGAAGGAATTTCAAAAAATTAAGAAATTGAAGGATTGGAGAAATCATTTAACCCATTACAAAATACATAATCTTATGCTAGTAGCAAATGATATAGAGACAATTGCGAATGCAATTGAGGCCAATCAAACAGCTAAATTGGCCATTGCGTGGTATTACAATATAACTGGAAAAAATGTACCCGATTGGATAAATCGGGACATTCTCTTAAAGTAAACATCCTAATAGCTTTAAACCATTCAAAAAATGGTTCGAGAAATGTACCAGCGGGATCACGAGAGCCTCCATAAATGTGGAGGCTTTTGTAGTTTTAATGCCTTTAGTTTACCTCCAGTTACTTAATTTTATTGCCCTGATTACTCGTGGGCGGTTATATCGCTGAAAGAAAACTGGATACAGGTTTAGTATGATATTCAACACAAGTAGTGATAAGGATTTAAGAAATCCAAATTTGAATAGTACAAAAACATTAAACCCCAGTACTATAACCAAAATGACCAAGTGGCCTAATTCAGATTTTTTTGTTTGATAAAGTAGATTCACTAAGGCATTGGCATTTTTCCCGACCGGGCTGGATTTTTTTGTCAATTTCTCCCAACCGATCAAGACTAACAATTTCCTGAAAAGATCTATTCCGAAACGTTGATATACCTTTCCTCCCCGCTCCCATTTCTGTTCATTATAGTAAGATGAAGTAAGTGGGCTTTTTAGCGTTTCGATAAAAGTCTGCGTGAATAGCATCAAAAGAAAATTAAGCGCCCAGGCAAACATAAAACTATCTAGTTTCATATAGCGAACAAGGGCATAGATCGAACCAATTCCAAAGATCGAAATTGAAATCAAAGTCAATATTTTTTTCATTTATTATTTTGTTTTGATGGCTTCCGGTGATACGAAACGCTCTATTTAACGATAGACCAGGTTGTTATTTTCAAGCCGGCAAATCTATCGTTATTTTATGAAACGCGCCTGTATCAACATGCCTTAAAACAAACTGATCTTTTTTACGGTGGGCAAGCTTATAACCGCATTGATCTTTTGTTTAGGTCCTTTCACCTAGAATAGCGTCACTATCCTTATAGATGGTTTTTATTATTTTTGCACAAACATTAAAAAAACTAATGGAGCAATTGAAGATTGGTGTACTTGGAGGAGGACAATTGGGTGCCATGCTTATAAGGCATGCTATAGATTTTGGATTGAATATTTCTGTAATGGATAAAAGCCTCGATGCTCCCTGTGCCCGTTATACCTCATCTTTTCACCTGGGTAACCCCATGAATTACCAGGATGTATTGGATTTTGGGAAAAACATGGATATCATCACTATTGAAATAGAAGCAGTAAATACCAAGGCACTACGCGAATTATCGAATAACGGCGTAAAGGTTTTTCCATCCCCCGAAACAATAGAAATAATACAGAATAAACATAGTCAGAAAAAGTTCCTGGAAAATGCCGGAATACCTGTCGCCCCTTCTGTATTAGTTAACAATAAGTCTGAGCTATATGGCCTGGTAAATAATTTACCCGGCTGTCTTAAACTATGCAGCAATGGGTATGATGGTAAAGGTGTAATGATAATAAGAAGCGCGCAGGATATTGAGAAGGCCTTTGATGAACCGAGTATATTAGAAGAATTAGTTGATATTAAGCATGAGATCTCGGTTATTGTAGCCAGAAACGAAAACGGACAAGTGGACTGCTATGATCCTGTTATGATGATCTTTAACAAAGAACGAATGCTCCTGGATTACCAGCTATGTCCTGCCGATATACCTGACGAAACGGTAGCAGAGGCACGTAATATTGCTATCAAAACAGCAGAGGCACTTAAACTTACCGGTATACTTGCCGTTGAGATGTTTATTACTAATGATGGTAAGTTATTGGTTAATGAGCTGGCTCCCCGCCCCCATAACAGCGGGCATCATACAATTGAAGCTGCAGTAACTTCTCAATATGAACAATTGCTAAGGGTAATAATGGGCTGGCCCCTTGGTTCAACCAAATTAACAAACAGCAGCGTTATGATGAATGTGCTGGAACCTGCAGCATCCGAAAAAAAGAACATGGAAAAGGCCTTAGTATCAATACTTGGTTTAGAGGATGTTCACTTGCACTGGTACGGTAAAAAAGGAGGATCTGAAGGAAGGAAAATGGGGCACATTACTATAACTGATGATACAGTAGAAAAAGCTTTGTCGAAAGCAGCAACGATTCGTAATATTTTAAAAGCATAACATGAAGAAAAATAAAGTAGGCATCATTATGGGTAGCAAATCAGATGCACCTATAATGGAACAGGCCGCAATAGTTCTTAAAAAATTCGGTGTGGATTACGAGTTTGCAGTTGTATCAGCGCATAGAAGTCCTGATTGGCTTTTTGAATATGCGAAGGGGCTTGAGGCAAATGATATTAAAGTGGTGATAGCCGGTGCGGGTGGCGCGGCGCACTTGCCGGGCATGACGGCAGCACTTTCTATTGTGCCTGTTATCGGCGTACCTATAAAGTCCTCTAATTCTATTGGTGGTATTGATTCCTTATTGTCCATAGTACAAATGCCCAATGATGTGCCGGTAGCGACAGTAGCAGTTAATGCCGCTCACAATGCGGCCATCCTTGCAGTGCAGATGCTTGCGATACACGATGAGGAGCTAAAGGAAAAATTAAGGACACTCAAGATCGACAATACGAAGAAAGTCGATCAACAGAATAAAGAGCTATTGGCTGAATCTTTAAAGAAATAAGCTTAGGATTTTCTGGCAAAAAACATCATACTGAAGAACCGCATGACATATTCATGCGGTTCTTCCTTTTGCAGCATTATTCCGATAACTTATCTGCATGACGGTGCGCCAGTTTCCATTCACCATTTTCTTTTCTAAATATCTCGGTCACCCGTAGGTTGAAAACAACATCTTTATCCTGCCCTTTCATTTTCACTGTTGAACGTTGAATACCCGTCCAATAAGCTAAATGTTCATCTGCACCCTGGTGCATTACTTCAAAATCGTTTTTAGCGCCTGGTAAAAAATTGGCTGCTCCTTTTTCATTGACGGCGTTCACCTCCTCTGCACCTTGCACACAGGTTCCGTTAGGGCCGAAAATTGTAGCGGGTGATTCCCGAACAGATATATCTTCCAGTGGTTTGAAATTTCCTTCTACAAATGCTGTTGATGCGCTGAGTCTTAGCTTCATAAAGCGCTCAAATTCTTCCAGGTGATTAGCGTCGTTTGTCATACTACCCTATTTATTTAGAATGTATTATAAAATAATCGCTAAAAATCGTAATGACAAAATATCAATCCCGATAACGATGCCCTAGTCGGTCACTATCTTTGTTCCATTCATAAGCGTCAGTTGCTCCATTTACATTACCCACATCATGCTTATCTGCCATTCTAATTTCGGTTGGCTGCTGTTCCTCGCTTATGCTTTTTTCGTTCATGCCGTTTAGGTGGTTATTATATGCTTCCATAACTTTTCTTTATCTCTATTAAATACAAATTAGTGCCACAAGGCGGAGCATTTTGCTAAATTGCATGACAAACAATAGCCGGGATATGTCAATAAACAACGAAGCGGAATTAATAGGTATGAAGAAAGCCAGCGAGGCAGTTGCCATTACGCTGAAAAAAATGATGGATTATGCACAACCCGGTATGAGTACAAAGGAACTGGACGACTTTGGCAACGATTTACTAAAGGAATTTGGTGCAAGATCTGCTCCTTACCTGGCTTATGGCTTTCCCGGCTGCACCTGTATCAGTGTCAATAATGAGTTTTGCCACGGTATACCCTCTAATGAACGGGTATTAGTGGAAGGCGATCTTGTTAATATAGATGTATCTGCAGAACTGAATGGTTTCTGGTCAGACAATGGGGCATCTTTTGTATTAGGCAGAGATATCAACGGGCATGGTGAACTGGTGGAGGCTTCACGCATGATCCTGCAAAAAGCGATCAACAATATTAAAGGTGGCGTTCGTATATCTGATATAGGCGGACTGATAGAAACAGAAGCCAGGAAGCGGGGATTAAAGGTAGTTAAGAACCTTACCGGCCATGGCATTGGCCGCAGCCTGCACGAAGAACCTTTTGATATTGCCAGCTACCGCGACAGGTTCAACAAGCAACGCTTTAAAAAGAATTCTGTAGTAGCTATTGAAACTTTTATATCTACGGACTCTACCATCGCCGTAACACTTGCGGACAACTGGACCATGGCAGGCAACAAAGGCGGTTTTATGGCGCAACATGAACATACTATCGTGGTTACCGATGGCAAGCCGTTGATACTAACTGCGATGAACGGAATATGGAATTAAGTATTGGTTACGGCCCTATGTTGCTGTAAAACCCCGGTCATAATACCTGACTGCAAATATTAAATTCAATGACAGCGGTCATTATTTCAAGCCAGATACATATTAACTTTGAATTTATATTCAAATTCTCCTGGTTATGAAAAAACTGATATTATTTACTTCCTTCGTTACGATTGCCATTTTTTCTGCTGTCATTTACAGCGGTTGTACCAAAGCCGATAAATGTGCCGATATCACTTGCCAGCATGGCGGCACATGCAGCGATGGTGTATGTAAATGCCCCACAGGCTACCAGGGTGCCAATTGCGAAACACGCACCTGTGAAGCTAATAAGACAGCAACTGTAAAATTCACAAACAAAACAGGCAGCAGCCTCACCTACGCTGTAGTATGGGATGGCTCTACCATTACCACCATAGCGCCGGGTGCCACATCAACCACATATACAGTAAGCGCCGGTCAGCATACGCTGCATTTTATGATCGCCAATACCACCAATGAAGCCTGCACGATCAGTAGTCCCAACCTGGCCGCCTGCGAAAACCAGGAATACTGGTGCACTAAATAATACTCCGGTCAACAACAATAATAGCAAAAGGGTTTCAACTATATGTTGAAACCCTTTTGATGATTAGCTATGAACGCAGGCTAATTCGGATCACTAAATTTAGGATTCTTTAGAAAGTCTTCATCCGTCAGCGATTTCAGGAAAGCAACCAGATCAGCTTTTTGCTGAGTTGTAAGGTTCAATCCAGAACCAAACTCCGGCATATGCTCATCCAGGTTAGGACTTGTTTGCTGTATTTTACTGCTATAGAAATCTACAACTTCTTTCAATGTACTAAACCTGCTATCATGCATATAAGGCGCGGTTACCGCAATATTCCTTAACGTCGGCACTTTGAACTTTCCTTTATCCGCAGCATTACCTGTAAACTTCATCAATCCGTCGTCTTTGGGATTCGCATCCAGTCCGTTATTCCTGAATTCATGATCTGTGAACAGTGTATTCATCAGGTGGCAATTTTTGCACTTGCCATCACCAACAAAAATAGCCAGGCCTCTTTGCTCCTGTGCGGTAAGCGCTGTACTATCACCTTCAAAATAAAAATGATCAAACCGGCTGTTGAATGATACAAGGGTTCTCTCAAACTGTGCTATCGCATTCACTACAAGATTACTATCAATAGTACGCGTACCAAAAGCCTTAAAGAAAAGATCGGGATACACGGTATTGCTTTGCAGCCTCTTTACAACCTCGGGCCAGTTGTTTGCCATTTCTATCGGGTTGGTAACAGGGTCGTGTGCCTGTCCTTCAAGGCTTGCCCTTCTGCCATCCCAGAAAAAACGCGTATTCCACCCAAGATTAATGATCGCCATTGCATTCCTGTCTCCGAAACTGCCATTCGTACCCTTGCTGAATGGCCTTGGGTCATCAAAGGCATTTTCCTGCTTATGACAACTGGCACAGCTAATGGTCATATCATTGCTCAATGTTTTATCATAAAACAATTTACGGCCCAGCTCTGCGCCTTCTGCAGTCATCGGGTTACTGCCCGACATCGGCATATTGCCCACATACTTAGCCACGTATGACGGCACGGTCACAGAGATTGCAGTGGGCGAATAAGTTTCCGTTGGCGTTTGCGTATCCTTTTTCCGGCAGGCATGTATCGTGCAGATGGCTACCATGCTGCCGATTAATATCAAACCCTTCCTCATCTATTCAACTACCAATTTTTGAACACCAGTACTGCCGTCTATGTCTGTAACCTTAATTACATAGGTTCCCGCAGGCACGCCATTGATATTTACAGAAGGATTTGTTTTAGCATTGGTATAGTTAACCGTCTTCACTACCCTGCCGTCAACTGATGTAATAACAATGCCTGACACTGCTTTCTGAGTTTTAACCATTACAACATCTTTTGCAGGATTTGGTACAATGCCAAAAGAAAAACCGGCTTTCGCTTCTGTAACGTTTAGAGCGCTGATAGCGTTGTTAATAGCAGCCTGTATCCCTGTTTGATCATTGGCAGCAGAATTCCGCTGATTGTAATATATCTTATGATCTGTGCCACCCATAACGATGACATGCGGCATACCAGATCCACCAAAATCACTTTCATTGATCGTATTACCGGCATTGCCAAAAACAGTCATGTTTGCTGTATTGCCAATGTTGTTTGCGCTTATCCATGTGTTTAATGCGCTGCAATTATCATCGCCCAGGTCATCGGACAGGTAATACGATACTTTACCCGGATTGGATGTACTGAAACTCTGCGCAGCATTGTAGGCAGCCTTGGCACCAAGGATGCAAGAATTGCATGGCATCACCCATACAAAAACGATCACTTTGCCATTATCCAGTTCGTTAAACAATGTATGGCTGGTACCGTTACAATCCTGGGCAGTCCAGTTGGTTGCAGTTGTCTGTGCATTAATAGAAGTGGCTGCTACAGCCAGTATGGCGGATATAAATATCTTTTTCATTTTATATTAATTAAATGATGGAAATAAAAATGGAATAAAACATACACCTTAATAGGTGTACATATAACTGCTTTTGAGTTTAGAAACTCAGCAATAAATCATCCGCTGTATCAAATTCGGTATACAGAGTTGGAAAGGTAAATGGGAACATCGGGCCATATCAGCGGAGGAGGCCTTAATAAATAGTCAGACGCAATATATGGTTCCCCGGGGTAAAATGTATTTTCAGATGCGTACCATGTCTTTATAGCAAGCTTTACTAAAAATTCAGTTTTAGGCCGGAAGCTGATAGACTTACGGTTCCTGTCTTCTGATTTCTTGAATTCAAGCTTTACAGTCTTGCAACAACCTTTGGGCATTTTCTTGCCCTTGCAACATGTTCTCTTTTTCTCAGAATGTACCTGTACGTACCTGAACTCACCTTTACAATGATGATAAGACAGGGTAATGCCCAATGCACAAAGCATGTAGCTTATAAACACCACTATGGCTGTTACCTTTCTCATCTGGTTATATAAAAATAAGAAAATCAACTGTAAACAAATGATGATTTCTGTTCGCTAATTGCCGAAAACATCTATGTAAATTTTCCAGCTGGCCGAAACTACGGGGTAAACTAGGATTTTCCTGAATGCCTGCAGAGACGTTTTATTATAAGAATAAAAAGCCATTGTGCTTTTTGCTTCCGCACATATTCAATTTAAAGATTGCTTTTGCCCAACGTTAAAAATAGCCCTGTCAGATACGCTCAGGATAGTTAACGTCAAGAGCCCTAGAACAACCAGTAATGCCATTTCAAGTGTAGAAAACATCTGCGATCTGCTGATGATTATCTGAGAACTTTGTCTAAGCTCATCGCCAGCGCCTACTTGTATCTTACTTAAACTATTGAGATCATTTAACACAGCATTCAGTCCGGCCTCTAACGCTATACTGTTTGGATTGTACTCCGTATCTCCATCCAAATATTTTTTTTCCAGGTTATTATATAGATCAAGATGCTTCCGAAATTCTGCCCAACGTAGCTTTTCTTCTTTGGTAAGCACCGTTTGCTCATAAGACTGCACCAGCGCAGCAATATTGCGGTTATGCGAATTGATAAGAGTCGCAGTTTGCGCATCATTGCCTTTTTCTTTCAGCAATAATCTTTTACGGTAGATATTATCTGTTATTTCAAAAATACAAACAGATGGTTTGAGCCGGTCATCGCAGATAGATGAAATGGACTGATCTAAACTTGAAATTTTTGCACTAAGGAAAAAGTTACCAACGAGGATAATAAGTATAATTCCCGTCAGCCCTAAGGCTGCCTTCATTTTGTATTTAATATAATACTGCCACTTCATAAGCGACGATTTTAGTTCTTAATAAATCGGGAACCTGCGATACTATTGCCAATTACAAATTCGGCTATGTAGCTACCTGGTTGTAGGTCACCTACAAAAACAGAATTTCTTTTTGCAGTACATGTTTTTATAAGCTTGCCACCGATGTCAAAAATGAGCACATCTTTTATTTGCTCATCACATTTTATGGACATAATAAGATCTACTGGATTAGGGTAAATGCTTATAGACGTTGGGGAGTAGTAGATATTATCGATGTTTGTGGTAGTCATATCAGCTGCGGTGTCAGCCACTGCAAATGGACTAAAGGAAGTAACGTTTTTTCTGCTTATAGTATACATACTCCCAAGTGAACTTGCAATTGAATAAGGATATTTATCCCATCCGCCGGCTGAATAATGGCTTATATAAGCATGCGCCCGATTAAAAGAATTTACTTCCATACCATTACTCCACATCATGTCGAGATTATAATTAATACCTGTAGCAACCGCACTGTTTATAAACCATGTGGCATTTACAAGTGGTCGTGTATCAGATAATCTGGTTCCCAAATAACCGTCGCTATACACTGTATCGGTGACTCTCGCACTGATAACATTACTAACAGTTCCTGTAGTATCTGTAACATTCAAAGGTGCATAGTATATTTCTGTACCTATCGGATAGGTAACCTTATGATTGGGCGCCACCGGAATTGATAACATACCACGACCGTCAGTTATTACATAACTACTTGCAGAACCACCAAGAATACTATCAGCATGGGTTACTATAAAGTTGTGTTCGCCCGACTTTACAAAGCCCGCTGCAAGATTGAGTATGCCATTAACAACAAGATTGCTACCTAATTGAAGCGCGGGACGATTCGTCGTATTTATAATAAGATTATTCAAAGTATCCGCACCGGCCACAAACTTCAGGTTGCCTTTTATGGAAGAATTAGCTGATAATGTAATGTTTGTTAGTGGGGAACTCATTACACTGCCTCCGTTAAATATAATTATCCCATCGGTGTTCAGCACATTCTGATGTATAAGTGATACAGTTTTGCCATTAAGGTCTAAAACACCGGAAGACACCAGCATTGTATCTGCAAGGGTAAAATCAGAGGATAGCTTGACAGTATCTGGTGTATTCATATATACTCTCATCAGCATATTGCTATTCAGCTCGTCGCCGGTAACAACATGCCCGGTATATGTTACATCATAGCCTGTTATTGCATAAAGTCCTTTCGGCGCCTTTATCCGGCCATTTTCGATGTTTACTTTTAGAGAAACTATAAGACTTCCATTTGTAATATCCAGAACTCCATCCATTAAGTAAAGTGCTCTTTTAGCAGTTGCTCCGGCATTAACAAATGTATTACCATAAGATGTGAGTATATTAACATCGATTCCATAATCTTTGACTACAACAGCCGGACCAATAACAATGCTATCAACCCCTATAAGTCCGCTCGCGTCTATTGTACCTGAATTAAATATCAATGCAGTATGATTGGAGTAAGAGTTTATACTTGACGCACTTACAGTTTTAAACAACGCATTACCATTAAATATTACGTTTGTATCCAAAGTTACCCCAGTGCCCACATTAATGATTATGGTATCGCCATTTATAATAGTACCGGGCGCTACACCGCCTATCCAGGTACTGCCTGCGGTAAACAGTCCTGAGGTTGCAGCCGTGTATGTACGAGCTTGTAAGGCATAAGCGGATAACGTAAACAGGAAAATATACAGGCAAAATTTAGTGATCTTAGACATAGGTTGTAGTAGTTTTATATCTCAAAGATATGCGTTCAAACTATTTAAGCTACTATGTACTGGAATTGGTCGCAAACAAAAAAGGGCCTCGCTTTGCGAAACCCTTTCGTGACCTTGTCAGGATTCAAACCTGAAACCTTTTGATCCGTAGTCAAATGCTCTATTCAGTTGAGCTACAAGGCCATTCCCGTTGTTTGGGAGTGCAAAGATAAGGCAACCATAACATTTTACAAACAGTTTTATAAAATTCTCTGCCCGATACCCGAAAAACCTTGTAAATACGCTATTTTCAGCCCGGAAAATTTTTAGAATGAACATCGAGATCTGGTCAATCGGCAAAGAAAATGAATCTTTTATACAGGCAGGTATTGACCATTATTTTCAAAAGACAAAACCTTACAACCCCGTTGAGCTGGTAATACTGCAGACCCCTAAAAAATTTGCCACTACAGATATAGAAAAAACAAAACTGCAGGAAGAAGAACTGATATTAAAAAAACTGCAGTCGCATCATTACTTAATACTCTTAGATGAAAAGGGCAAAATGCTCACATCACCTCAATGGGCCAACCAGTTTCAGCAAATGATGAACCAGGGCACCAAAACAGCAGTACTGTTAATAGGTGGCGCTTACGGTGTCAGCGATAATATCCGCAAGCAGGCAAGGCAGGTATGGTCTTTGTCGCACCTGGTATTTCCGCACCAGCTGGTAAGGCTGATATTGGCAGAGCAAGTGTACCGCGCTTTTAGTATCCTAAACAATTCTCCCTATCATCATTCATAATCGCTATTTTCGTCTAACATTTGTTATTAATGAGTTTTACCATCATCATCATAGTTGTAACCGTTCTTATTTCCATTGCTGCATTTAATAATGCAGATATGCTGAATAAGCTGATACTTTGGCCCCGCAGAATGGATAGCCCGGCTGAATATTATCGCCTGCTTACCTGTGGCTTTGTGCATGTAGATTATATGCACCTTGCCTTCAATATGATCACGCTCTATTTCTTTGGCAGGGAGCTTGAAGTTTATTTTGGTTTGCTGGGCAGGCCATTGCTCTTCCCGATATTATATTTGTCCGGCATAGTTGCCAGCTCGCTACCCTCCTATATCCGTCATAAGGATAACAGCTATTACCGTTCGCTCGGTGCATCCGGTGGTGTAGCAGCTATCATCTTCTCCGCTATCTATTTCTCCCCGTGGACGCGTATTTACATCATTGTACTGCCGCTACCCGCTATATTATTCGCGGTAGGCTATTTGTTATATTCTGCCTATATGGATAAACACGGCAGCGATAATATTGGCCACAATGCGCACTTCTGGGGTGCTGTATATGGTTTTGTGTTTACGCTGCTGTTCGACCCTACGCATGGGCGCATTTTCTTTGAGCAGCTCATGCACCCGTCTTTCTAAGCCTGGTTAAAAACGATCTTAATAACCTGTTGCGTTTTATCTTTCACTTTAAAACGCTCATCCAGGCGCATGCCGCATATCCATACAATGCGCCGCCCGGATTCCAGTACCCATACCTTCTCCTTTACATGCAGGGGCACTTTCTGGTCTATAAAGTATTTGCTTACCTTCTTTTTCTTCATGCCCATCCCCAGCGGGTAAAAATAATCGCCCGTTTTCCATTTTCTCAAAGTCAATGGGAAGCTGAGTAATGATGCGTCTATCATTGCCGTATTTTCCGCTACAGGAATGGCAGCAGGTTTATCTTCTATGGTAAAATGAAATGTGCCATGCTCCGTGCTGATCTCGCAAGGTACGCCTTCCACCTGCACTATATCCGTAGCATGTGGTGTGGCATCTGTTATTATCAGGAAGTCCCGGTTGCGTATCACCTTATGCGTTGCCGATCCTACCCAGTGACCGCTTTCTGCCATCAATAGAGAAATGATAGATGGCAATTGAGCCGCTGTAAAACCATACGGCGTAAACAGTTCATAGCAGATGGTCTGCAAAGCTTCTGCCTTCTGCAATTTCAATACGGGTATGTATATATCCTTCCCTCTTTGCTCCACCAGTTTCTTTCTCTCTGCGTCAATAGCTTTTCTATAGATGATCTCTGCTTCCGCAAAGCGTTCTATGCTATCGCGCAGATGGCGAATACCCTCGGGAAAAACCTTTTCTACCACCGGCAATATATGGTGGCGCACTTCATTACGCAGGTAATTATCCGTTGCGTTCGATGCGTCTTCTCTATATTTAATATCATTCGCAGACACATAGGCTTCAATCTCCCTTCGGCTCGCAAACAACAGCGGGCGAATGACCCTGTCATTCTTCACCGGTATGCCATGTAGCCCGGCCATGCCTGTTCCTTTAAACAGGTGCATCAACAACGTTTCCGCATTATCATTGGCATGGTGCGCGGTTGCTATATAGCTATATTTATATTCTTCGCACACTTCTCCAAACCATTCGTACCGTAGCATTCGTGCTGTTTCCTGCACACCCTTCTTCCACTCGTCCATTTTTTGCTTCGTTTCAAAGCGGGTATGATGGAAAGGAATGTTGTTCGCAAAAGCCCATTCTCTTACCAGCACTTCGTCTTTATCCGATTCATCACCCCGCAACTGGAAATTACAATGCGCAATGCCAAATGGCAATCCGGCTTTCAAAAACAAATGTGCCAGCACCATAGAATCGATACCACCGCTAACGGCTACAAGCGTTTTTTGTGTTGGGCCTGCAAACTTTTGTTTCGCCCAGTTCGTTTCAAATCCTTTCAGTAAATCCATATCAGTAGGCAAGGTCTTCATAAGCGCTTTGTAATTCACTATAGCTATGCATATCATTGGCAGCTTTGGCTACTGCCATACCACGCTCATATATATCCAGGGCTTGTTTTGTTTCGTTCAATCGCTCCAGCAGTTTGGCAAGATGATAATAGGTAGCCACATAATCCGGATGCTGTGCCAGGTTTTGTTCAAACACATCTTTAGCGGCATGGTCATCCTCTATCTTCACATACTCCAGCGCCAGTGCATGGTTCAGAAAACTATCAGTCGGACTATCCTTCAAAAATTCTTTTAATCGTGCTATCCTATCGCTCATGGGCTAAAATTAGTAAACCATCTTTAGTACAAGAAAAAAGCATAGACCAATAAGATCTATGCTTTCAAAAACTATTGCCGATGATTATTTATTGATCACTAAACGGGTATGCATTTTATCGCCACCGTCGTTACCAACAAATATTACATTATATACTCCATTGGTCAGGTTAGCGGTATTTATCTGTGTATTATAGCTGCTACATGGCATATTTACTACTACCCTGCCTACCGCATCCAGTATTTTCACGGTACCGTTTACCTGGCTCATACCTATAAAAGAAATATTCACCACATTAGCAGCAGGGTTTGGATACACCTCCATCGCCGCGTTTCGGGCATTTACATTCACCACTTCTGTTGGCCAGATAACGTCAAACCATTGCGTATAGCCACATCCAAAATCGCCACCAAAATATCCATTTAATACAAACGGTATAATACTGCCCATGCTCCTTACGGATAAGTTGCCGCGACCCGGATTATACGGAACGCCGGGATAGGAATATGGTGCGTAAGATAACCCATCACAACCTGCATCGGTAACTACAAGCCTATATGACCCCGGCCCTACACTTATTGTGTCATTATATTGCTTATTCAAAGCACAATTTTCTCGCTTAGCTATTACGTTATCCGTTGCATCTAATATTTTCCAGCTAGTTTCACTAATACCATTACTGGCATCTCCCGCATTCGTTAATAATTTTACGATAAATTGCATAGGCCATTGTGGTGCCGCGTTAAAATAAGATATTGATTTATTATTACTGGCATCTTCGTCCGCCGCACCGTTTACTTCCTTAATGTTAGCCATAAACATCAGGTTTGTGCCAGTTGCAGTTCTCAATTCCGGCACTTCAGGTAATACTACAGTTGTTGTATCTAAAGATGCAAGGGTTCCTTGCCATGTATATTCTCTCACTTGACCACCGGACACACTGTATTCAAATTTGATGCTTGTAATTGCCGAACTTCCATTATTTTTTACAACCACTCTCGGGTAATCACCAACTGGATTGTTGCGTACAAACATCGCGTTGTTGTTAGGTGCTATAATATATTCTACTGCTGCATCAACATTATGATTAAATCCCGCGTAATAAATGACAGCAGCATCTATGCCGTATCCGGCCTTACCATTATCGGTATAATTCTCAAAATCCACATCAATACTATAATTGTTGCCTGCAGACAATCCACTAAGTACATGTGTATTCGTATTTACCAGATCTCCTGGGCACCAGTTACCACGATCATATATCCAGGTGCCGTTTCCGGGATATAGTTGATTGAATCCACAATTATCTCTCCAGATATCTTTTTGAACAATTTGGGTACCATTCAATTTTACCTGATAATATTTTTTACAGAATTCAGAACAATTATTATTATCAGCACCATGTCCAGAAACTACAAATTTCAGCTCTGCTGATTGGGTATTTGCAGGTACAGTTTTGCTTTGTCCGGTTATAACGTTATCTATAGGTGCGGCACCTCCGTATTGAAAATACCCATGCCATAGACGGTCAAATCCAGTAACATTTCTGGTAGGTGTACCTTCTATATAGACGAACTTAACACTAGCAGTGTAACCGCCTGACCATCCGGAGTATGATATCCTTACCTTTCCGCTGTCTTTCAATACTGAATAATAATCTGTGACATCGAATATATAGTCGCCTTTCCAGCTATTAGAGAAAGGACCGTAGCCAGAATATCCAAAAGGGGTTATAAATCTGCCCAGGTGAATTGTATCACCATTATCCTTCATAAAATAATTATCAACCGTATAATCCCATTGCCCGCAATACGGAGGGTTACCCGGACAGGCATATTTACCAAGAGTAAACACCATGAATATTTTTCTATAAGTTTTAGACCCGTCCGGTAGATAAATAAAACTATCGAGGTCAATAGGATGGTCTCCCATGTCAATATTAGTTTGTGCATATATGACAGTAGTATCACCTACGGCAGCACGGCTGCCAAACCCAAGCCCCGTCAACAGGAGCGTAAACAGTAGTAGTCTTTTCATTTACAGCAATTTAACTTACAGTTAAGCAAATGTAACTATTCCATTATAATTTACTCAACCGCATAATACGTATAGCTGCAATTATAATAGTACCTTTGCACACTAATTTTAAAATATGCCGGGATTTACCGTAGCGATCGTGGGGAGGCCCAATGTAGGAAAGTCTACCCTTTTTAACCGGTTGCTGGAGCAAAGGAAAGCAATTGTAGATGATATAAGTGGTGTTACACGCGACCGCCAGTACGGTGTTGCAGATTGGAATGGCAAAAATTTCAATGTGATAGACACTGGTGGGTTTGTGGTAAACTCAGATGACGTTTTTGAAAAAGAAATACGCAAACAGGTACAGATAGCCATGGATGAGTCTAACCTGGTGCTTTTTGTTTGCGATACCGTTACCGGTATTACCGACCAGGACGAGGATATGGCCCGCATCCTCAGGCGCGGCAACAAACCTGTGCTACTGGTAGTAAACAAGGTAGATAATTCTGAGCGCGCACTGGCGGCTACAGAATTCTATTCTCTTGGTTTCGATCATATATTCTTTATTTCTTCTATATCCGGCAGCGGCACGGGCGAACTACTCGATGAGGTGGTGAAATTCATCCCCGATGATGCATTAGTAGATGAGGAAGAGGAAAACATACCTAAAATTGCCATCATAGGCCAGCCCAACGCGGGTAAATCTACCTTGCTGAATGCCCTTGTAGGCGAAGAGCGTACCATCGTATCCGATATCGCCGGCACTACCCGCGATACGATACATACGCATTACAAGCAGTTTGGTAAGGAATTTATATTGATAGATACCGCAGGCCTTCGTAAAAAGAAGAATGTGCATGAAGACCTGGAATTCTACTCGGTGATCCGTGCCATCCGTGCTATGGATGAGGCCGATGTTTGTATGTTATTGATAGATGCAGAGGTAGGCGTTACCGTTCAGGACGTAAACATATTCAGCCTTGCTACACGTAAAGGCAAGGGTGTGGTGATACTGGTAAACAAATGGGATACCGTGCAGAAAGAAACCAATACTGCCCGCGATTATGAAAAAGCGTTGAAGCAACGTATCGCTCCGTTTACCGATGTACCGGTGATCTTTACTTCCGCCACAGAAAAGCAACGTATTTTCCAGGCAATGGAGAAAGCCCTGGAGGTGTATGACAACAGGCAACGCCGTATCCCTACTTCTCAGCTCAACGATATTATGCTGAAGGAGATCGAACGCTTTGCGCCGCCTATGACGCGCGGCCATGCGGTGAAGATCAAGTATATATCGCAGATACCTACAGCAGTACCTTCATTCGCTTTCTTTGCCAATTACCCCGAGGCGATCAAGGAACCATACAAGAATTTTTTAGAGAACAAGCTGCGCAGCCACTTCAACTTCAGTGGTGTGCCCATCCGTATATTCTGCCGCAAAAAATAGTGCTGCACTTAAAATATTAATTAGTGAAAACGAAAAAACTAAAGAAGGACAAGGTTAATATCATCACGCTTGGATGCTCCAAGAACATGGTGGATAGTGAAGTGCTCAGTGGTCAGCTGAATGCGAATGGCATTAAGGTAGCCCACGAAAGCGGCAAGCTGGATCATAACATCGTAGTGGTGAATACCTGCGGCTTTATTGATAAAGCAAAGGAAGAGAGTGTTAATACCATCCTGGAACAGGTAGAACTGAAACGCGATGGCCGCTTGGATAAAGTGTATGTTACCGGCTGCCTCAGCGAGCGCTACCGCAACGATCTGATGAACGAGATACCGGAGGTAGATGCCTGGTTTGGCACCATGGAATTGCCGTTGATCCTGAAACAATTCAATGCAGATTATAAATCAGAGCTGCTGGGCGAGCGCCTGCTGGCAACACCACAGCATTATGCCTACCTGAAGATATCCGAGGGCTGCAACCGTACCTGCTCTTTCTGTGCCATTCCGTTGATGCGTGGTGGACATATTTCCAAAACCATTGAAGAAGTGGTGGCAGAAGCAAAGAAGCTGGTATCTATGGGTGTAAAGGAGATCATGCTCATTGCACAGGAGCTTACCTACTATGGACTCGACATATACAAAAAACGCGCTTTAGCAGATCTGCTGAAACATTTATCAGATGTGCCCGGCTTGCAATGGATACGCCTGCACTACGCCTACCCTTCCAAATTCCCGATGGATATACTGGATGTGATGCGCGAGCGTGAAAATATCTGTAACTACCTGGATATGCCACTGCAGCATATATCCAATAATATGCTCAAGGCTATGAAACGCCAGATGGAAACGCAGGAGATATATGACCTGGTTGCTGCCATCCGCGATAAGGTTCCCGGCATTGCTATCCGCAGCACTTTGATAGCCGGCTTCCCCGGCGAAACAAGGGACGATGTTGCCCAATTGAAACAGTTCCTCGAAGATGTGCGTCTCGATCGTGTCGGCATCTTTACCTATTCACACGAAGAAAATACTTCTGCTTACGACCTGGAAGACAATATACCTGCTGAAGAAAAAGAAGCCCGTGCACAGGAGATCATGGAAGTGCAGCAGGAGATATCTTACGAAAAGAACCAGGAAAAAGTAGGCCAGACATTCAAGGTGATCGTTGACAAGAAAGAATCAGGCCGCTACCTTGGCCGCACTGAGTTTGACAGTGTGGAAGTAGATAATGAAGTGATCATCAACACCCCGAAACCATTAAAACCCGGCGAATTCGTACAGGTAAAGATCACCAAGGCTTATGATTTTGATATAGAAGGAGACGTGATATAAGTCTTAAGTCATGAGGGGTAAGTCTTGAGTCGGATGTATAGACAAAAAGTACTTACCCCTCATAACTCACCACTCAACCCTCACGACTCATCACTCACGACTTACGACTCATGACTCTCTACTCAACCCTCACGACTATCCTACCCTATACATCTTCCCCGGCAGGGTCTTTACCAGCCCCTGCATTTCCAGTTGCAGCAATATGGCAGCCAGCTGAGAGCTGCTCATGCCACTGGCACGGTACAATTCATCTGCATGTACGGCATCTTTACCATCCAGCAGGTTCATCAGCATCTTTTCTTCTGCTGTCAGGTTTATGAAGAGTTGCTTTTGTACAGCAGGTTTCTTCTTTGCCTTACCCCAGTTCATCATCTCCAGCAGGTCGCCCGCATTGGTGATCATACCTGCTATGTTCGTTTTTATCAATTCATTACATCCTGCTGAGCGCTTATCCGTTACCTTGCCGGGAAACGCAGCCACTTCCCTGTTATAACCGCTGGCTATCCGCGCAGTAATCAGGGATCCTCCGTTGATATCGCTTTCCACTACCACCGTTACATCGCTCATACCTGCTACTATACGGTTCCTCATCGGGAAGTTCTCCCTGTCGGGTATCGTACCTGATGGAAACTCCGTAAGCACTCCACCTTGCTCCTGCATCTCTTTAGCAAGGTGCTTATTACCCGCCGGGTACATTTTATCATGCCCATGCCCCAGCACACCAACTGTAGGTATGCCATTTTGCACAGCAGCTTTGTGCGCTATGGTATCTATACCATCGGCAAGCCCGCTTACTATAATAATGTCTTCCTGCTCTGCGAGGCCCTCTACCAGTTCTTCCGTAAGTTGCCTGCCGTAGTCGGTATGCTTGCGGGTACCTACTATAGCTATCATTTTACCGGCATTCAGGTTGGCGTTGCCCTTATAGTAAAGCACCAACGGCGCATCTACACAGTTTTTCAATCTGTGCGGGTAGGCCTCATCATCTATCCAGATGGGTGTAATGTTATGCTTGCTGATATATGTTAATTCTGCTTCGGCTCTTTCCATCACTACAGGGTCTTTAAAAGCTTTTGCCTTTATCTCCCCTATTCCTTCTCTATGTCTCAGGTCTTTGAGCGGGGCCTGCATCACAGCCGATGCGGTACCGTAGTGTTGTATCAATCCTCGCCCGGTAATGGGGCCTACCAGTTTCACATTTGTTAAAGCCAGTCTGTATAGCCATTCATTACTCATGGTGTTTGGCAGCAAATTTGTTTTCTAAGATTTAAAAGCCCCTCAAAGATCATTCTATTATCTTTGGCGGCGTAAAATAATAATAATGATGAAAAACATTCTTTTGATATTGCTGGCAATTGTGTCTTTAAGTGCCTGCGCTGCAAAAAAGGCTACCACAAAACATCCTTCTGTTACTTATGTAAAGATGGACCGCACTGCATGTTTTGGCCGTTGCCCCGTTTATTCTGTAGAGGTATATGATAACGGGCTGGTGCGTTACAATGGCAAGCAGTTCACAGAGTATAGTGGTATCTATGAAAAAAATCTGGGTGCTGCACAAGCTAAGGCCGTACTCAACGATTTTGCAAAATACCGTGTGGATACTTGTAAAAATCTATACGAGAACCGCATTACTGATGTTCCGGGCATTTATTTCACCATTACCATCAATGGCAAACAAAAAGAAATAGCCAATGCACACTTTGGCCCGCATTTCTTTAATAAACTGGCGACAGAGGTAGATTCCTTTGCCAAGGTAGATGCGAGCTGGAAGAAGGTAGCGGACACACAAAATAAATAAACTGACTAATCTTAATAAAAAACCACCATCGTTCGGATGGTGGTTTTGTTTTTTTATAGTTGCCTGTTGCTTACAGGTGCAGTTTTTCTTTTTTGGCCAGCAGTTCTTCTACTGTCTCGCGATACATTTCATCAGGTACGCAGCAATCTACCGGGCATACCGCAGCACATTGCGGCTCTTCATGAAAGCCCTGGCATTCGGTACACTTATTAGGTGTTATATAATAAGTATCTACTGCTACCGGCTCATGTTTGGCATTTGCATCTGTAACGCTGCCGTCCATCAGGGTAAAGCTGCCTTTTACGGCCGTACCATCTGCAATGGCCCATTCCACCCCACCTTCATATATTGCGTTATTCGGACATTCAGGTTCACACGCGCCACAGTTGATACATTCATCTGTTATTTTGATCGCCATAAGATCTTCTTTTAGTTTTTCTGCGCGTAAAGTTACAATTTCGCACCTAAATTTAATACGCATGCTGCCATTGGAAAAAAGAATTGAAGTATTGAGCTGGCTGGGACAATATATGTTATCTGATGATGATGCATGGCAACTAACTAAAGAACTGGCAATAAACAACAATGGATGGTTTACCCCCGGCAATATAGAACTGGCTACCCGCAACATAGCTACCCAATACCTGGATGCAGATAAATTAAATGCATGGGTTGCGTCTTATCCCATACAAAACGTACAGCAAAGGCATGTGGGCATGGTAATGGCGGGCAATATACCCCTTGTAGGCTTTCACGACCTGCTTTGCGGTTTTATAGCCGGCCATAAGCTATCTGTAAAACTATCGTCCAAAGACACCATGTTGATGAAGCATCTTATAGATAAGATGATAGAAAAAGAACCTTCTATAGCAGAGCAAATAACTATTGCAGAGGTACTCAAAGGCTGCGATGCCTATATAGCTACCGGTAGTAACAATACCGCACGTTATTTCGAACAATATTTTGCCAAATACCCGCACATCATCCGCAGAAATCGCACTTCGGTAGCGGTTTTGGATGGCAATGAAACGGAAGAAGAATTGAGCCTGCTGGCCGATGATATCTTTTCTTACTTCGGCCTCGGTTGCCGCAATGTTACCCAGGTGTGCATTCCGCAGGGTTATGATCTTACCAAACTGATAGATGCCTGCAATAAATACAGCGATCTTATCTATCATCATAAATACAAGAACAATTTCGATTATTACCTGGCCATCTACCTGCTCAACAAGGTTCCTTACCTCAGCAATAATAGTATGCTGGTGGTGCAGAATGATATACCATTTTCTGCAGTATCAGTTTTGCATTATCGCTATTATGATGATAAAGCCGATATAATAGCCGAACTGCAAAACAGCGGAGACATCCAGTGCCTCGTAGGCAAGGGCCTATTACCATTCGGACAAGCACAAAACCCCGGACTTGCAGATTATGCCGACGGCGTAAACACCATGCAGTTTTTGACGGGATTATAATTAGTACTAACCTCGTAGACCGTCATGCCTTGCGCGACAAGGCATCTACTATTCCCGCGAAAAAGCGGGAAACCCACAACCATACGTCCTCGCCTTTAGGGGAGATAGAGGGGTAACCTTCGCGCACAGCAAAAATCCCGACCCACACACAGCTACCGCCATCAGTAGATTGCGGGTCAGGCCCACAATGCCAAATAAAAAAGCGTGAAGCCCACAACCATACATCGTCCCCTTCACGGCGGATAGAGGGACAACATACACCCGCTTCATTATAAACCCATTAAACCCACGCAATTATTTAACAAAAGCTTTGCGGAAATAAAAATTATTCCTATTTTAACACCATTATTAGCCAATGTCATGCTCATGTCAATTAAAAGCCTGTGTACACCAACGTTTTAATGGTGAAAACCTGTCTTTTAGTTAATAGGATGTGAAAATTAGCTGGTATGCCCTGTTGTAAGGGCTATTTCGGTATTTACTAAACGGTTTTTTAGAAAAATTAACCCATGATAAAAAAGTTATCCTCAAGGTTTGCTCTGGGTCTGTTGGCAGCTTGTAGTAGTTTATCGGCATTGGCACAGCCATGGACGATCACTACGAATTATACAACGCCCTCTCCGGGTACATTAGGTTTATTCATTACACCTCCTGGCCAGTTTGTGACCTTTTCTGTGAAAAATACTAATACCTATCCTATTAAAATAACTGAAATCGGTAATTATCATATTAACTCGGCAAATGTAAATTTTGGCCCGCCCACCGGCACTAAGGCTGTAAGTCAAAACGGTGCTACTTATACTTTATGGGAAGAGGGACCGGGAAGTTCCGGAGCACCAACAAGCGCGCCGGACATTAGGGTAGCAAACGGATGGAGGAATTGTGGCTCTTCTATTTCCCCGGTCACTGCAACCGCTAATGGCTTAACGACTGTAATCACCAATAGTTTTGGATTCGTTGCACCTGGACAAACTGCAAGATTTGCGTTGGCAATTGACGATACCATGTTTGTTTTTGGACCGAATCCGGGTCCATCTACTTTTTCTAACGCAGGAGTGGATTTGTTGCCAACTCTTGGAACATACTCAGGCCAACTGCCTAGTACATCAATTCCATTCAACAATCCTCCAAATGCAGGCCTATTCCAATTTTTAGGTTCTATAACTTTCGACAAATCCGAACCGCAGCCGCCTGTTATTACAGTAACTCCCAATCCGGTTTGTAAAGGTGAATGTGTAGAAATAACAGCCACATGCGACACTTATATCCACAATCCTGTATATACCTTCTACGATCAGAATGGCAATGTATTGTTACCCGGCCCTACCGATCCGCCAAATAAACGTACTAAATGTAATATGCAGCCTTCTGATGCCGGTAACTATTCAGTTACGGTTACAGACGGCACGCTTACTTCTGCACCTGCAGGTGTAAAAATAGGCGTGGTAGATCCTAAGCCGCCAATGATAGATGGTAAAGTAGATTTCTGTTTGAACGATCCTTTTACCCCGGTAACCGTGATTGGTAGTGCTCCGTTCAACTATTATTATACACAAACAGGCGGTTCACCATTACCTTTTGTACCGTATTTCAACACTACTACTGCCAACGAGGCCGATTTCTGGGTAAGCCAAACGGTTAACGGATGTCCAAGCCCTCGTACCAATATCCACTATCGTGCTGCGCCAAAACCAAATGCACCGATAGTTACCACTCCTATATACTATTGCGAAAATTCAACTGCATCCCAGTTATCTGCAAATGGTCAGAAACCACTAAAATGGTATTATCAGCCAACAGGCGGTATTCCATCACAGGTAGCGCCTACGCCTAATACTACCAAGCTCGATTCTTTCCAATACTATGTTACCCAAACGGTAGATGGTTGCGAAAGCGATCGTTCAAGGATAGATGTAGTGGTGGCACGCAAGCCTAATGGTCTGATCCTGCCTTCCCGCACAGAGATCTGCCAGGGCGATACAGTAATGCTGGGCTACTATGGTAGTGCATTCCCTACTTCCGGTTACAACTGGAACTACCCTTCTGACGCGGTACCAATGTCAAAAGATTCTAATACTGTAGTGGTTGCGTTTGACAGCGCAGGATTACACTCAATTAAATTAACCGTAGGTATAGAAGACTGCCACAGCCCGGAATACATTCAGCAAATACAGGTTGATGCTAAGCCGGTTGCTATCATAGAAAGCGGCGACAGGATATGCGAAAACCAGCGTGTTCAGATATCGCTGAGCTATTACACGCCTACTATCGACTCCTTCTTCTGGGATTTTGATGGTGGTGTAGTAAGCAATGCTTCTACAGACCAGGGCCCTTATGGTGTTACCTGGAGCACCCCGGGCAAAAAGAACATCCAGCTGCGCCTTGTTGACGGTGTATGTAACGTTACTTATATAGATACGCCAAACGTACACCCTAAACCAGATGCTACCTTTACACTCGATAAGACTTCAGGCCCTTATTGCTACGACGATAGCCTGCTGTTCACAGCCAATACTATAGCTTCAGGTTCTAGTTACTCCTGGACACCGGCACGCTTCTTCGATATCTATAACAACCTGCCTACTGCTTACGGCCATCTCGATTACCAGGATACTGCCAGCATCAAACTGACAGTTACCGATCAATACGGTTGTATGAATACAGAAGCAAAAGTGCTGCAAACCAAGCCATGCTGCGAGGTATTGTTCCCTACTGCCTTCAGTCCAAACCACGATGGTAAGAACGATTACTTCCACCCGATCATCATGGGGCACCAGGAGATCCGTACGCTGAAAGTAATGAACCGCTGGGGCCAGACAGTTTATGAAGCTGTGAACATCGGGCAGGGCTGGGATGGTACCATGAACGGTAAAGAACTGGAAATGGGTACTTACTACTACTTCCTCAGCTACAAATGCGCTGGCAAATCAATGGAACAAAAAGGTGAGATCGTATTAGTTCACTAATACCTCCACTCTTTCATAAAAGTTAAACTCCCGCTGTATAAGCGGGAGTTTTTTATTGCGGTTATTGCTACAATCTTAAATTATCAGCGACGTAATGGGTGCCATTGTAGATCAATCTCTACAGCCTCCTATCCATTTTTTTGAAGACATAAGCACAAAGCAGTAACTTTGCATCAAGGCAGCGTTATACCACCATAAACCAAAATTCCTGCGGTATGCTGCTTAAAATATTCTGTTAGCATTGTTAGCAAATGATAACAACATATTCAATTCACCTTTAAAATGAAAACTCTATGAATCTGGGAAACCTTCTCCTTATTTCCGCTTAAAGAATACGAAACCGTTAGCTGACCCCGTTTCTGTTAATTGAGGTAATGCCCTGTATTTATCTGCATCCTGCACTTTGCAGATGAAGTACGTGGGCTTATCAACCTGTCCGTTGAGCAGCCAATCCTCGTTCCGGTACAATGGGTTAATTTGGGGTTGTTTATCTGTGTAGAAGAGGTCTGCATAGCTTTTATAGCCCAGCACATGCACATAAACATCCCTGCCCCTGAAGCTCTTAAAGTATTCTATAGCAGCTCTTTGAGAGAAAGCCTCTATTTTGGGTGTAAAATGAATGATCGTCACCTGTATGATCACTAATTGCAATCCGCTAAGCAGCAGCATACCTTTCCTGAAGTTGCGGCGCATCCACACGATCGATATGATGATGCCGATAAGATAAAGCAGGCCCCATGCACATTCTGCATAGCTCCAGCTAACTGGTGCCTGCAGGTTGCCTACAGCAAAAGGATCATTTATGTAAGGTATCAGCTTGTCTTTGTTGAGGCCCACCAGCGGCAAGGCAATCAGTATCACGGCCCAGATGCAGCCCGTAAACACCAATACGATGCGTGTAGCAAGGTTCATCCTCACTTTTTGCTCCGATAGCCTGTACAACTGCAGCGCGGCCAGGTAGGTAAGCGGAAAGTAGCATAACGAAGAATAGTGTACGATCTTGGTTTTAACAATAGAAAACAAGATCAGCACTACCCAGAACAGGATCCACATCCAGCGGGTAAAATCCTTGTTCTCCGCCTTCGCCGCACCGCGCTTACCTATGTATTGAAACAGGAAAGCAGCCGCGGGAAAACAGCCTATAAGCAGCACCACAAAATGGTAAAAGAAAGGCCCGCCATGCCCGGCGTCTTCCGTTTGGAAAAGACGTACCTGGTATGTGATGAATTCGTTGACAAACCAGGTGCCGTGTTGCAGTATCTCTATGCCAAACCACAGGGAGGTGGTTAAGAGCGCCATAAGGGCAATAACAGCTATATGGCCTGCCTTATACCCTCTCAGTCCCCTGGCGGCAACCAGGTACACCGCAAAGCCCAATACGGCCACTAAAATGGCTACAGGCCCCTTGGTAAGCACCGCCAGCCCCAGGAATATACCCGCAAGGCAGGCATGCAGCATTTTACGCTGCCCTTCCTTTACCAGGTACACCTGGAAGAAAGCGAGGAATATATACAGGTTGAACGAAGGATCGATAATACCCGATTTGAAGTAGAAATGAGGCAGCCAGCTGGCAGCATACAGCAACACCCACCAGGTGGCCATCTTCTCGTTTACCGCGCGTTTGCCGGCATAGAAAAGCGCGCACAGGGTAACCACGCCCACCAGTGCGTTGGGAAACCGTGCGGCATACTCATTGATGCCAAACAGCTTCATGGCCAGTACCTGCATCCAAATGAATAGCGGCGGCTTTTCCCAAAACGGCTGAAAGTCTATCTGCATACGCAGGTAGTCTTTAGATACGATCATCTCGCGGGCACATTCCGCAAAATTGATCTCGTCCCAGTCAAACAGGTGTACATGCCCCAGCATGGGAAAAAACAGCAGTGACCCTGCTATCACGATGACGATATAACGTACATAGTTAGGCATGGTGTATTACGGTTGTTTTCTGAAAAAATACGGCTGCGCCTTACGCATCAGCCATAAAGTTACAATGGAAACAGCTGTGCCCACAATGCTGCCCACATATATATCTGCAAAGAAGTGCGCTGCAAGATACATACGTGAATAAGCTACCAGCATAGCAAGACAAAAGAAGATGATACCAACATATTTATACGCCGGCTTCAGCAGGCAAGATAACAGGCAATACATGCCAAATGCGCCACAGGTATGCCCCGAAGGAAAGCTGTGCTCTGTAAGGCGCTGCCATGTGGGTAGTATATGTATCCATGCAGCATCGTTAAAGTACTTCAGGGGCCTGGGTGCATCTGCCCAGTGCTTTAGCATCTGGGTAAAGATAGTCGGTAGCAGGTTGGCAATAAGTGCGGTGGTAAAATACCACCAGTTTCGTAGCGATGGAAGGCTTAGTAACAGCAATAATACTATAGTAATGAAGGAAGCTTCTCCCATTTGGGTGGCAGTGCTCATTATCCCATCTGCTAAACTGCTGTAATGGGTATTGACCATGGAGAAAAGTATTTGCTTATCATACATCAGCAGCATGACACCACCAACAACTAACCATAGAAGAAATGGAACAAGAAAATAAAGATTATATGAGGTATAAGGCTTCTTCACGCGATTTTTTTACGGGTAAAAAAGAACTTGATGCTTTCCCAGCGTTTCAGGTACCAGTCCCGGTTGAAAATCTGGGCATCGTTACGCGCCCTGTTTATCAGGAAGAAGGCTATAGGCAGCAACATGGCAGTGGCCATCCACATACCTATCCACGATGGTACAGAGCCAGCTTTAGAGAGCTTCTCACCTGTTACCGAAATGATGTGGAACACAACAAAGAAGCCAACCGCTATTACCAATGGCATACCCAGCCCGCCTTTGCGTATGATAGCACCCAACGGTGCACCTATGAGAAAGAGAAGTATACACGCAAAGGACAGGGTAAATTTACGATGCCATTCTACCATAAACTGCAGGTAATTGGTGTATTGCAGTTCCCTGTCGTTAGAGGATATATCCAACAGGCCTTTGCCGTTACGCGCATAATTGGCTGCAGCTTCCGCTACTCTACCCTTCATATCATCGGGCAGGCATTCTATAAACGACTTTTTATAGCTGAGCTTGTTGGCAGGGGTTATTTTCAGCACACTATCCAGAGTCCTTCGGTCGGCCTTGTTACCCAACACTATATTACTAGGCCCCAGGTAGATCCCTACATTGCTGGCAAGATGATTTTCGTATTTCTTAAAGCTGTCAATCCGCTCACCCAACTGCTGTACATCCATCATTTGGTAAGCATCTTTAAAGAGGTCTTCGTTGGTGCGGTTTACCTTGAAGGCAGAAAGGTCAAACACTTTGTCCCATTTTTTAAAGTGCATCCTGTATTGCTGATAGCTGACACTGCCTTTACCGTTATCGGTTACTTCCTGGTAGCGCCATCCGTCCTTCAGGCGAAATATCATATAGTGCTTATCGGGTGTAGACAGCATCTCTCCTTCCTTTGCCAGCACTACATTGTCATTGGTTCCTCCGCTTGAATGGTCATAGATGATCACGTTGCGAATGGTCCTACCATCCTTATCCTTCTCCCCTACGCGAATGGAGAAGTTATCGATATCCCGGTTGAACTGTCCTGCCCTGATATTGAATGCGGGCTTGGAATTGCGCAGATCATATAGCAATGACAAGGCTTTCAGGTTGCAGTAAGGAATCACATTATTATTAAATACAAAAGCAAACCCGCTGATGAAGATGATGAAAACAAGCAGGGGCCTCATAAAACGCAGCAGGGATATACCCCCGGATTTAATAGCCACGAGCTCAAAGTTCTCACCCATATCGCCAAAGGTCATGATAGATGCCAGGAGGATACCCAGGGGAAGCGCCAGCGGCACCATCGTAGTAGACATGTAAAACAGCAACTGGATGATCATCCATGTGCCTAAACCCTTACCTATCAGCTCATCCATATACAGCCAGAAAAACTGCATCACCAGCACGAAAAGGGTAACGAAGAAAGTAACTATAAAAGGCCCGATAAAGCTACGCAGGATCAGGAGGTCCAGTTTTTTGATCTTCAAGCCTTTCATTGATTGCAAACCTACATAAAAACGGCTATCAAAAGCAGATATTGCCGAACTATTAACGTTTTGATGCAAACAGAAAAAGCCTGCCTGTGCAAGCTTTCAACTGTATTATTTTAAAGAGTACTTAACTACCTATACGATGTTTCAGATCGCTCACCTGTGTATTCCAAAGGCGCTCCTGGTCTTTCATATCTGTCTTATCAGCAAAGTCTGTGATCTTCAGGATAGTTTCGTTCGTTATAGGGCTTTGCTCTATCCTGAACTCGAAGAATTCGTCATCACCATAGTAATCCCAGCGGTACTTAACAAACTCATTTTCCAGCTGTTCTACCACTTCTGCAGTATCGGTTGCACCGTTCCAGCTAAAGTAGAAGGTATGGTCTCTCTGATCCACTTTGTCTGCAAACCACTCCTGTAAACCTACAGGGGTAGATAGAAATTCGTACAGTATGGATGGAGAACATCTAACCGGGAATTCCATTGTATACATATTCTTTTTCTTACTCATTGTGTCGATTGCTCTGGTAATAAACTTTGGTGTGCAATAATAGAAAAAGGATTGAACAATCAAAATTTTTATTGGAAATAAAAAGGTATTTTTTTATCGCGCATTGATTTTTGGTTTGATTTTTGCTGTTAAGATTTCCTTAAATTTTATTTGGGTTGAATTGCTCTCACACTTAGATTTGCCATTATAATGTCAAAATTCATTGCTCATTAACTCCTTTCTATTCTCTAACAAAAACATGCATCGCCTATGTCAATGCGTCAACTAAAGATCACGAAGTCCATTACCAATCGTGAGAGTCAATCCCTGGAGAAGTATCTGCAGGAGATCGGCAAGGTAGACCTGATTACTCCCGAAGAAGAGGTTCAGTTAGCTATCAAAATCAAACAGGGTGATCAACGCGCCCTGGAAAAATTGACCAAAGCCAATCTGCGTTTCGTGGTATCTGTTGCAAAACAATATCAAAACCAGGGCTTATCTCTGAGCGATCTTATTAATGAAGGAAACCTCGGCCTTATCAAAGCGGCGCAACGTTTTGATGAAACTCGCGGTTTTAAATTCATTTCTTATGCGGTATGGTGGATCAGGCAATCGATCTTACAGGCATTGGCAGAGCAATCACGTATTGTGAGGCTGCCTCTGAACAAAGTAGGCTTATCTAATAAAATAAGCAAAGCCTACTCTCAACTGGAACAGGAATTTGAACGGGAACCATCAACTGAAGAATTAGCAGAATTACTGGATATTGGTACCGAAGAAGTAGAAACTACTTTGGGCGTAGCTGCACGCCACGTATCTGTAGATGCGCCGTTTGTTGACAGTGAAGATAACACCTTGCTGGATGTGCTGGAGAATCCAAATTCTGAATCTGCAGACTCTGAACTGGAACATTATGATTCTCTTCGCTGCGAAATAGAACGCTCTCTGAGCACGCTTACAGACCGCCAGCGCGACGTTATAAAACTATACTTTGGCATTGGTGTAGAGCATCCAATGAGCCTGGAAGACATAGGCGAGAAATTCTCCCTGACACGCGAACGCGTACGCCAGATCAAAGACAAGGCTATTACTAAATTACGTACTGCAACACGTTGTCAATTATTAAAATCTTATTTAGGCAATTAATTTTTACAATTCTTTATAGAGCTCCGTACCTTCACCGGTACGGAGTTTTTTTATGAAATATTCACTGCTAATTGCACTTAGCCTGTTGTCTATATCCACGGGCGCACAAACATATAACGACAGCATTGCAGCTCACCGCCGACAGTACAAGAACGAATTTATTACAGAAGAAAGGAGCCCGCTAAAAGGTGATGATACTGCGTATCTGCGATTTTATCAAACGGATATACAATATAGAATAACAGCCGAAATAAAGCTGACGCCAGGCAGCAAACCATTTGAAATGCCCACCCATAGCGGCAAAACAAAGACGTTTAAACAATATGGTATAATTAGCTTTAAAATACATGATACCACACTAACACTGCAGATATTTCAAAACCTGAAACTGCTGGAAGACCCAAAGTATAAAGACCATCTTTTTATACCATTTACAGACCTTACCACATACGAAGAAACATACGGTGGCGGACGTTACCTGGACCTTTCAACCAGGGATATACATCAGGGGAAGCTGGTCATCGACTTTAACAAATGCTACAATCCATACTGCGCATACGCGGATGGTTACAACTGCCCAATTCCACCGGTAGAAAACCGCCTGAAAGTGGCTGTCAGAGTCGGGGAAAAGCTATACGACAAAGAACATGAATAGAAAAAGAAAAAGGCGTTCATGATGAACGCCTTTTTACTGTATTAAGAAGTTAAGATTATTTGATACCCAGCTTAGTTTTTACAAGCGGCAACAGGTTATCAGCATCTTTGGTTACCAGTACTGCACCGGTGCTTGTATCAAACACGTAATCATATCCTTTTTCTTTAGCAACATCTTTGATAGCTTTTTCAGCTTTGTCAAGGATTGGTTGCAGCAGTTCTTTCCTTTTGGTTTGCACCTTATCCTGTGCACTTTGGTTAGTGCTTTCTATACGGGCTTGCAAATCCCTTATTTCCTTTTCCTTCACTTCCCTTACAGCATCGGTCATAGTTTTATCACCGGCCTGGTATTCTTTCACTTTCTTTTCGTATTCAGCGCTCATGCTTTGCAACTGATCCTGGAATGTTTTGGTATAGGCATCCAGGTCTGTGTTTGCTTTGGTCATTTCAGGCATAACGTTCAATAGCTCCTGGGAGTTGATGTGGCCAAACTTCGTTTGCGCGAAAGCCATATTGGTAATAAATAATCCGCAGGCAAGGAATAATACTAATTTTTTCATTGTTTATATTAATATATGCTTTAAACTATATTTTGTGCGTGCAAAGTAAATGCCATTATTTGTTTATTCCAAGTAATTTTAACACGTCTTCGCTTTTATCCAGCTTAGGATCAGCATAAAAGAGCGTAACACCACCCGCTTTGTCCAAAACAGCATCATAGCTCTTCGTTTGGGCAAACTTCTGTACTGCATTATATACTTTATCCTGGATAGGTTTTACCAGCTTCTGGCGTTCTTTGAACAGGTCGCCTTCATAACCAAAACGTTGCTTTTGAAGATCTTTCGCGGCCTTCTCCTTCTGCATGATCTCATCTTCCCGTTTTTTTCTCATATCGTCAGAGAGCATAGCCCTTTCTGCTTCGTAAGACTTGTACATCCTGTCGACCTCCTGCATACGGGTGTCAATTTCCGTTTGCCAGGTTTTAGACATCTGGTCGAGCCTTGTCTGGGCATCTTTATAATCCACCATCCTGTCGAGGATGTATTTGGAATCTATAATGCAATAACGCTGCGCATTCGCTGAAAAACCAACAGCCATCAAAAGCAGCAGACTTACAACTATTTTTTTCATACACTTAAAAGGTTTATCAATTAACTGATCATTTTTATAATTAACATCAATCCGGTTCAAAACCAAGCATAAAGGTAAAGGCTGAAATATTACCCAATTTGGTATTACCTGTAGCTTTGGAATAGTTATCAAAACCTACGCCATAGTCAAGCCCCAGTAAACCAAACATTGGCAGGAATACCCTTACGCCCACACCGGCAGCTCGGTTTAATGAGAATGGATTGTAGGTATTAAACGAATTCCATGCATTAGCAGCTTCCACAAACATTAAACCATAAATGGTAGATGTAGGGCTTAAAGAGAATGGATAGCGCACCTCTGCAGTGTATTTATTAAAGATCACGGCATTGGTCTGGTATGGATTTTTATAACCACGCTGGGCTATGATATCCTTACCAATGAAGAAGTTACGACCTGACAGACCATCACCACCAAGCTGGAACCGCTCGAACGGTGAATATCCGATATCAGGATTGTAATAGCCGAGGAAGCCATATTTAGTGGCAAACTTGAATACGAAATTACCGGTAATCTTCTGATACCATTCTGCTGTGAAACGGTATTTGTGGTATTCTATCCATTTATATTTTTCAGCAGGTGTCTCATTTGCGAGGTTTTTCCCTGAAAGGCTACTATAAGGAGGTGTAAACTGGAAAGTAAAACTGATATTAGAACCACTTGTAGGATATAATGGCTTATCCACGGAGTAACGTGCCAACACCAATTTAGCATATAAGTTGTTGCTAAAGCCATTATTAAATGGCTGATTATTCTCGTCCAATACAAGGGAATAATCTTTCAACTTATAATTCTGATAGTTGATACCGTAGGTGAATACGAAGTTATCATCAGGCCATTTGATACGCTTGCTGATAGACACACCACCACCAAACGCACGGATGTAGGAAGAATCTGCCGGGAATGGAGTTGTAACACCTGAATAGCGGCTATAGATGAGGCTGGTAGTAAGCGCGTTAGGCTTTTTACCGCCCAGCCATGGTTCCGTGAATGCGAAGTTTACAGAGTTATAATATTTACCGTTTGACTGGTAGTTGAGTGAAAGCCTCTGACCATCGCCCACTGGCAGCGGATCCCAGAACTTAGGCTTGAAGATATTACGCAAAGAGAAGTTGCTGAATACAATACCGATATTACCATAGAAGCTGATACCACCACCGAAACCGGCAGACAATTGTAACTGGTCGCTTGACTTTTCAACCAGGGTATAATCTATATCAACAGTACCATCTTCCGGATTAGGACGAGGTTGAATACCTATTTTTTCCTGGTCGAAGAAGCCCAGGTTTGCTATTTCCCTGTTGGAGCGTATCAGGTCTGCACGGCTGAATTTGTTGCCCGGCAGTGTGCGTAGTTCCCTGCGTATTACATGCTCATTCGTACGGTCGTTACCGGCAATGTTTACATTACGGATAGTAGCCTGGGGCCCTTCTGTGATGTGCATTTCGTAATTGATCGTATCACCTATGATAGATGTTTCTACCGGATCTACATTAAAGAACAGGTATCCATCATCCATATATAGGCTGCCTATATCATCGCCACCGTCAGGACTTAACGCCTTACCCAGGCGCGTGTCTAACAACTGCTGATTGTACACATCACCTTTTTTGATATTAAGTACCTTAGAAAGGAACTCGCTGGTGTACTTGGTATTACCCTTCCATTCAATATCGCCAAAATAATATTTGTGTCCTTCCTTCACCTTTATCTCTACATTCACATTGCCATTATCTACTGTATAAACAGTGTCCTTCTCAATAGAGGCATCGCGATAGCCTAAAGAATTATAATACTCTACCAACGCCAGCTTGTCGTCTTCAAACTTCTTTTGATTGAATTTGGATGAGCTGAAGAAACTTGGCCTGAAATATGGGTTGAGCGCTTCCAGCGTTTTAGATACTGATAAGAAGTTAAACTCTTTCAGGTAATTGCTAAAGGAGCGCTCTTCCTTATCATATAAAGTAACTTCATCGGCAGGATACAAAGAAATACGCGCCATTTCCTTTGTTGACTTTAACGTATGCTTCAGTTTATTTTCAGGAGCATGATCGTTACCGGCAATATTCACCTGGTTGATATGCGTTTTGTTTCCTTTATTAATATCAAAAGTCAGGACGATAGAATTCACGGCGCCGGTATCTATGCGTTCTGCAACCTTAACAGATACCTCTCCATAACCCTTATCTGCAAAGAACTTCTTAATACGAACGATCGTTTCTTTTTTAGTAGCTTCCGTAACTACCCTACCTTTAACTAACCCGGTTTTTTCTTTCAGTTCCTGGGCTTCACTTTTTTTGATGCCTTTGAAATTGTAGCGGGCAAGGCGTGGACGTTCCTCTACTTTAATATCAAGAAACACCTTAGAACTAATGATCTTTGTTACAGATATACTAACGTCTGAAAACAATTCCTGCTTCCATAGGTTGCGTATAGCTTTCGCAATAGCATCGTCATTAGGCAATTTGATCTTTGTGCCAACATTCAGACCTGTAACGGCTATCAAAAGGTCTTCATCAAGGTATTTGGTACCGCTAACGGTAACACCGGCAATTTCATATTGCTTAGGGGCATCGGGCATAGACTGAGGTGCCATAGCCGACTGAAGCCCGCCCATGTGCGAACTGGAGTCGCCGGGCATAGCTATCTGTGCATGTACATTATATGCACCTGCCATTAACAGGCATGCTGGTAAAAAAAAGTTGCGCATTAATGCTTTAAACATGCTGGGTAGTATTCGTTTGGATTTGTTCACTTGTTTTACCGAAACGGCGCTCACGTTGCTGATAATTGAGTATTGCTTCGTACAAATTTTGTCTTCTGAACGCAGGCCAGTGCACCGGTGTAAAATACAATTCGGCATAGGCAAGCTGGTACAACAAATAATTACTGATCCTGTACTCCCCACTCGTACGTATCATCAATTCAGGATCAGGGAAAGAAGCGGTATTTAAATAATTATGAAAAACTTTGTCATCGATGTCTTCCGGCTTTAGTTTACCGGCCAGTGCATCCACTACCATTTTTTTGGCAGCATCTACGATCTCCCAACGGGAGCTGTAGCTTAAAGCCAATACCAAATTAAGACCTGTATTATTGGCCATCATATCCATCGCTTCAGATAGCTCTTTTTGGCAAATGGCGGGCAGGCTCTTAAAATCGCCGATAACATGCATACGCACATTATTTTTCATCAGCTCATCGGCCTCTTTCCTTATAGTATTTACAAGCAATTCCATAAGGGCATCCACTTCCTCTTTTGGGCGATTCCAGTTCTCGGTAGAGAAGGCATATAAAGTAAGGTATGATATTCCCAATTCTCCGCAGGCATCAACAATATCCCTGACACTGCGTACACCTTCATAATGGCCGTACAGCCTGTCCTGACCTTGTTCTTTAGCCCAGCGTCCGTTGCCATCCATAATAATGGCAATGTGTTTGGGCATTTTATTTTTATCCAGAGATTGCAGAATATCCATATGGAAAATCGGAAGACACTTTAGTAAAAGTGTGCAAAGGTACAAAAATAGGTGCTTGCCGTATGTATCAAAATGGAGAATGCCAGTTTAACAATACTTTATCGGCATTAGCAATATAAATTAACCAATTAAACAATGTGTTAACAGTTTTTACAGTCTTGAATCCATCATTTATTTAAACTATTTTTAAGGTATGGTAACCAACCTCAGCCTGCATAATTCCATCCTCAGCGAATGGGTGCGGCAAATACGCGATGTTGAAGTTCAGGCAGATCGAATGAGATTTCGCCGTAATATGGAACGTATCGGCGAAATAGCCGCTTATGAGATCAGCAAAACATTACCGTATAAACTAATATCTGTGCAAACCCCGATGGGGCAGTCGGAATGTTTTGAACTGGAGCATCAGCCGGTTTTGGCCACCATCCTTAGGGCGGGAGTGCCGCTGCACCAGGGATTGCTCAACTATTTTGACCAGGCAGACAACGCCTTTGTGGCAGCCTACCGGAAACACCACAGGGATGGCAGTTTTGAAATAGACCAGCAATACCTGACCTGCCCCGAACTGGAGGGGCGACCCCTGATTATTGCCGACCCCATGCTGGCAACCGGAGCTTCCCTGGTACTGACATTAGAGAACCTGACCGACGGGTGTAGACCATCTGTCATCCACTTCGTTTCGGCGATTGCCTGCACCGAAGGAATAGACCTGGTAACCCGAAAATTTCCCGATGTACATATATGGACTGCTGCCATAGATGACGAACTGACAGCCAGGGGATACATAGTACCGGGATTGGGTGATGCCGGCGATCTTGCCTATGGGGTGAAAAAACAATCATGACCCAACTAAATAATATTTAACGCCGTCTTAAATAATATTTAACGCTCTCTTTGGAATATAGGATTATTTGTTTATTTTGGCTTTCAGAAACTCAATTAAAAATTCATAAACGTTACCCAGATGAAGAAAATATTATTAGGAGTGGGTGTGTCAATGATGGTCGCAACTTCGGCAATGGCTCAAGATCCGCATTTCACTCAATATTTTGCATCACCGCTTACTCTAAACCCTGCTTTGACAGGTCTAACGCAATGCGATCTTCGCCTTGCCGCTAACTATCGTACTCAATGGGCTAGCGTATCTTCTAACCCATACATTACGGGAACCATATCTTACGATATGGCTACCATGAAGGGTAAACTGAACAACGGTGACGCAATAGGCGTAGGTGTATTAGGCTTGTTTGACAGGTCTGGCACAGGCGGCTTGCAAAATGTAAGTGTAGGATTATCAGTTGCTTACCACAAAGCATTTGGTTACGAAAAACAACATACTTTATCAATAGGTGTGCAGGGTGTGCTGGTGCAAAAAAGCATAGACTTCTCTAAGCTGAAATTTGAAGACCAATTTGACCGCGCAACAGGCGGTACACCGTACAATACTTCTGAGAACATTGGCAACGCGGATCTTAACTACCCTGACTTCAACGTAGGGCTTATGTATTCAGGCCGCATGAGCGAACATGCTACTATGTATGCAGGTTTGTCTTTCTACCACCTGACTCAGCCAACTGAAACTTTCCTGCAAGACAGCCACCAGATACACATGCGCTCTACCGGCTATCTCGGCGGATCTTTCGATATGAATGAAAACATCGTGCTGTATGCAAGTGCTATGTTCAATGCACAGGCAAGCGCTTCTGAAGTATTAGCTGGTGCTGCTGTAGGTTTTGTACTGAATCCAGGCCACGATGCTGAATATGCTAAGAATACTATCCTGTACTTAGGTTCATGGTATCGCTACGGAGATGCTATTGCCCCTTATGTAGGCTTTGAGTTTTCTAAAATGAAAGTGGGTATCACTTATGACCTGAACGTTTCTGGTTTTGCACCTGCAACTAAGAGCAATGGCGGTTATGAACTGTCTTTGATCTTCAACGGCTGCATCAACAAACGTGAGTTCAAACCTACTTACAACTTCGCTTGTCCGAAATTCTAATTCTTCTTAATACCTCTTATAAAACAGCCGGTCGATGACCGGCTGTTTTATTTATAGCCCTTTTCCTTTACTCACGTACTTATTGCCCTTTATATAAAAACGGTACGGAAGCATGGCATCTTCTTGTGCATAAGCCACGCCTACCCTGGTTGCAGCAACAATATCTTTAGGGGGTACCTTAATGCCTCTATCCTCAATATATATAGCGTCATCGCGCAATAATAGCCCGGTATGGGAAGTAATGATACCTAAAGCAGCGCTCATGGCGCCGGGGCCTGCCGTAAGCGCAGGTGTGAGCTTCTCTTTCTTCCTTCGTTCCAGCATATATGCTATGCCTTCCAGCGGCTCTATTGCTCTTATGAGCACCGCGTGCGGCACGTCCTGCACATTTGTGACTACATTGAACAGGTGATGAATGCCATAACAGAGATATACGTACGCGCTGCCGCCGTTTCGGAACATGATCTCCGTGCGATTAGTACGACGGTTGCCATAGGCATGAGATGCCTTATCACCGGCACCTGCGTAAGCCTCCGTTTCCACGATCATACCCGAAGTCTTCATACCATCAATATTAGTTACTAAAACTTTTCCTAATAATTCCTTAGCGATCTTCACTACATCTTTACGGGTATAAAACGATTCCGGCAATATCATACAGCAAAAATACAGGTTGCCGTACAATGCTGTATTTTTAACCCCGGATGAACACAAAAGGAACAATATACCTGGTACCAATACCGATAGCCGAGGACGCATTCTCTACCCTTTCTGCGAGTGTAGTAAGCAAAACATTAGAACTGAGGCATTATTTCGTAGAGAATGTGCGCACAGCCAGGCGTTTCTTAAAAGCTTTACACCCATCCATAGTAATTGACGAGATACAGTTCTCTGAAATAGATAAACACGATGGCGCTGATACTGCCCTCTTCCGGAAATGGATAAAAGAAGGCCTGGAAATTGGCATTATGAGTGAAGCCGGCTGCCCGGGCATTGCCGACCCCGGTGCAGAGCTTGCAGGTATTGCACATAGCGCAGGCGCTAACGTGATACCACTTACCGGGCCTAACTCTATCGTACTCGCCCTGATGGCTTCGGGGTTAAATGGACAAAGCTTTTGCTTTAATGGATACCTGCCTGTAAAAGACCCTGCAAGAAGCCAGAAACTGAAAGCGCTGGAGGCTTTATCAAGAAAAGAAAGGCAAACCCAGTTATTTATAGAAACACCTTATCGCAACAACCAATTGCTCGATGAGATCATCAAACATTGCAACCCGCAAACACAGTTGTGTATCGCCCTGAATATCACGGGAACTACAGAGTACATCAAAACCCAATCGCTAAAAGAATGGAAGGCAAATAAACCACAGTTAGATAAAGCACCTGCGGTATTCCTGATGCTGGCCTAATAGGTTGCGTCCTTTACTTCCTCAATCCTATCCACCATATACTGCCCTTTTTCGGCATTTACGCTATTATAATTTTCGCCACGCCAGGGAAGGCTCCTGCGGTATTGGATATAATGCAGGCGAACGATCTTGCCCAGGCATTTCTCAAGCGAATCTGCAAGGGTAACATCATCTACACTGAAATAATAGTATTGAGAATTAATAGCAGCACCTCTCTGTCCAAACCCAAGCTGGATCATTTCACCCTCGTATGTTTTGAATAGATTGCCCTTGCGTGAGAATTTTTGCAAGACACCTTCCCTGCTACCATCGCTGTAGGGATTATAATAGAACCAGTACACATAACCGGTTATTGCTACCAATATTACTATAATACTTATGAAAATTGCTTTACGCATAATATCTCTTTATCCTATTCTAAATTAGTAATAGTTAGCGGATATTTATATGATTTCAACATTATTTAACCTTACGCCCCTTCCATCGATAAACACCAAAGAAGCCCAGGAAACCTGCTAAAATGATATACAAGATGTGTAATGGCTGCAGGAAAAGATAATAACGGAGTTGTTTTTGTTTATTAAAGAACCGTGCAACCGGGAATAAATAAACCAGTTCGGCTATTGTTTTTATCAGCAACATTACCAACGCAAGCAGCCAATAATTGCTGTTAACAAACCCTGCGATGATCAATACAAGAAAACTGAAATTAAAAATATATACAAGCAGCAGCACGGATGTAAGTGTATTATCATCGTACTTGCCCGACTTAGAAGCCCAGCGGATACGTTGCTGCAAAAAGCCTGCCCAATCGGGCTGGGGCGCGGTGTGAACGATGGCATCTTGTGATTTTAAGTAAGCGATACCCGCAGGAAACTTTTGCTTCAGCTTCATCATCAGCAGGTAATCATCGCCCGAAGCCAGGTGATCGATACCTTTATAACCATCAACAGCATTATAAGCTTCCCTGCTGAATGCAAGATTGGCACCGTTACTCATATTGCCCATATTGAGCCTGTGTGCAGCGCCAGTAATCCCCTGCATACTCATGAAGTCTATCGACTGAAATATTTGCACAAGGCTTCCATCGGTGGTAAAATTAACCGGGGCTACGATCATTACAGGGCGCTGAGCTTCATAAATTGAAACGATGTTCGCTATCCAATTTGGACTTGCGACGCAGTCTGCATCGGTGGTTACGATAAGCTCACCTTTGCTCTGCGCTATCCCAATAGACAATCCCAACTTCTTGAACGCAACTATTTTATCATCATTTACTACATGTTCCGCCAGGCGGATGCATTTAACCCTTTCATCGTTGAATGCATTCACTATCGCCGCTGTGTTATCATCTGAATGATCATCCACAACAATTATCTCTAAAAGATGAGTCGGATAATTTTGTAGCAGTGCAGACTGTACAACTGCTGCGATGTTATGCTCTTCATTACGCGCAGGTATTATTATGCTAACCTTTGTTTTAGGCTCTAATGAATCACCAGGTGTAAATAAAGGCTGCATTGCCCAACCACGACGATATAGCAGCATCAGCGTGACATAGCCTGCTGTAAGGAGTATGCTTATGATCAATATTATTATCATGCGCCTTTCAGGCATTTAGCAATTTGGGGCATGGTTTCTTCATCCAGCACACGATGGCCTTTTTCAACAATATGCAATTTGCCAATGCTGTGATTCTCTACAAATTGCTTGCCCATAGACACAGGTATCACCTTATCATAGATACCCATAAATAAGTGTAGCTCGATACCGTACTGCTCTACAGCCTTTTTCAATTTTTTATAATCGGGGATAAGATAGGCCATGCTGGGCCATACCCTCAGCAAAAATTGCCTGTCGGCCTCTTCTTTGAGGTACTGCATGGCAAACTTATATCTCGATGCATCGATCCAGTTCCGCCTTCTTGCCAACTCTATCAAATGCATATAATGCTTGGGGCGGTTCAGAAAGCTATTAAACAGGTATTTGCCCGGCGTGGTACGCGTCAGGAAATAATAAAATGTATTAAACGAAAGACCATCAGATGCAAGCAATACCACCTTATCAATACTTTCGGGATAAAGTTCTGCCATCTTCAGGCATACACGGCCACCCATGCTGTAACCCAGCAGCGAAAACTGAGATACACCTGTTAATTCCTTAACATGTTTTAAGATTAGATATAAGTCCGAAGGCTCCAGGTAGGCATTAGCAGACCAATAGCTACTACCATGATGTGGCAGGTTGACGCAGATCAAGGTAAATTCATCGCCAATGTACCTGGCAAGCGGTAAAAGCATCGCCGCATCATTGCCGTAGCCATGAAAAGCGAGCAGTACTTTGCTGCCTGAGCCGGCACTTACAAAATGTAAGCGCTCGCTTCTTATAGCTATATATCCTTCGCGGGGTATCATCTGACTGCCCAAAAATAAACATTAGCTAACGTTATTGACTTATAAAAAAATTAACAACAGCCGACCCCTTTATTTAGTAGATTTAGTGTAAGAAATATAGTTATGGAAACAAATACTAAAAGCGCAATGATAGGGGGCGGATTCCTGGTGCAGCCATCAGATCCGGAACAAACTTTTACCCCTGAAGATTTCTCTGAAGAACAAAGGCTGATAGAGCAAACCTGCAACGATTTTCTTGATAAAGAAGTAATACCCCAACTGATAGAAATAGACAAACAAAAGGAAGGACTGATGCCTTCACTGCTTGACAAAGCAGGAGAACTGGGATTACTGGGCGCAGCGTTTCCTGAAAAATATGGCGGGCTGGGTGAAGATTTTGTAACAGCTACGCTTATCAACGAAGCGCTTGGCGGTGGTCATTCCTTTGCCGTTGCAATGGCAGCACATAACGGCATCGGCTCTCTGCCCATACTATACTTTGGTACGGAAGAACAAAAACAGAAATACATACCCAAGCTGGCAACAGGGGAAATAAAAGGCGCGTATGCGTTAACAGAACCCGGATCAGGATCTGATGCATTGGGCGCGAAGACCACAGCAACATTAACTGCTGATGGCAAACACTACTCCATCAACGGGCAAAAGATATGGATCACCAATGCAGGCTTCGCAGATGTGTTTACGGTATTTGCAAAAATAGATGGCGATAAGTTCAGTGCATTTATTGTAGACAGGAATACACCCGGACTGAGCTTTGGCGAAGAGGAACATAAAATGGGCATTAAAGGCTCCAGCACACGCCAGCTATTCTTTGAAGACTGTAAAGTACCGGTGGAGAACCTGCTGGGCGAAATAGGCAAAGGCCATATCATCGCCTTCAACATATTGAACATAGGCCGCCTGAAGCTTTGTGCTGCAGCACTTGGTGGTGCCAAGAGAGCATTGGGCATATCTATTAAATATGCAGCCACACGCGAACAGTTTAAAACACCGATAGCGAGCTTTGGCGCCATACAGCATAAGCTCGCGGAGATGGCGATCAGGATATTTATTACAGAAAGCGCCCTGTATCGCAGTGCTAAATGGATCAGTGATAAAGAGCACGAACTGCTGGAGCATGGCAAAGCGGAACATGAAACATTACTGGGCGCTGCAGAAGAATTTGCCATTGAATGTGCCATGCTGAAAGTGATAGGCTCTGAAACGCTGGACTATGTAGTGGATGAAGGTGTGCAGATACATGGTGGTAATGGCTTCTCTGACGAATATGATATATCCCGTTCTTATCGCGATAGCCGCATTAACAGGATATTTGAAGGCACGAATGAAATAAACAGGTTGCTGACCCTGGATATGTATTTGAAACGTGCTATGAAAGGACGCATCAACCTGATGGGCCCTGCGATGGCTATTACTAAAGAACTTACCAGCGTACCTGACTTCAGCACCAGCGATGCACCATTTGCAGCAGAGTTGAAAACAATAGCCAATTTCAAAAAAGCGATACTGATGTGTGCAGGGGCCGCCGTGCAAAAGCTGATGATGAAGATAGAAGGCGAACAGGAAATATTAATGGACATTGCCGATATGGTAATGGAAACCTTCTCCGCAGAATCGGGATTGCTGCGTGCTATGAAGATGCAGCAAAGCGGGCACGAACATGCAGCACTTGCAGTGGATGCGGTACGCACCTTTATCTACAATGCGGCAGATCGTATCAACCACTCCGGCAAATCTGCGATCAATGCCTTTGCAGAAGGTGATGAGCAAAGGATGATGCTGATGGGATTGAAACGATTTACCAAAGTAGATAGTTTCAACACCAAGGATGCACGCAGAAGAATAGCCGCCAAACTATTGGAAAAACAAGCTTATTTCTTCTGATAAAAACGATCATTAAGCATTAAATTAGCCCTGTAAAACATACAGGGCTTTTATTTTACTCCTATGGCAAACAAAGAACAATTCATCGCGGATATAAACAAAGGATATAGTTTCAAAGGCACTTCTTTTCTGTTAGGCAAGGGAATGCTGGATGGTAGCCTTGTACCGGAAACGAATGTAAATATTGCGCTGAAAACGCTGAACAGGCATGGCCTGATAAGTGGCGCCACAGGCACGGGTAAAACAAAAACGCTGCAGGTATTAGGAGAAGCATTAAGTGATGCCAGCATACCCGTTGTGATGATGGATATAAAAGGCGACCTGAGTGGCATTGCAGCTGCCGGCGCCCCTAATGATAAAATAAATGAACGTGTGCAACAGATGGGTATCAGTTATGCGCCTGCAGCTTACCCTGTTGAGTTGTTGTCACTAAGCAAAGAACCGGGTACAAGGCTACGAGCTACAGTTAGCGAATTTGGCCCTGTGCTGCTTGCTAAGATATTAGGACTGAATGATACCCAGGAAAGCATACTGGCCATGCTTTTTAAATATTGTGATGACCACCAGATGCCTTTACTGGACCTGCAAGACTTGGTAAAAACTTTACAATGGGCAGCAAATGAAGGCAAGCAGGAATTAGGTGCAGCTTATGGCAATATATCCGCAGCATCGGTAGGCACTATTATGCGGAAGATCATTGAACTGCAACAGCAAGGTGCCGATACTTTCTTTGGTGAAAAATCTTTTGAGATAGACGACCTGATGCGTGTAAGCGATGATGGCAGGGGCATGATCAGTATAGTAAGGGTTACAGATCTGCAGGACAGGCCAAAGCTATTCTCCACCTTCATGCTGCAAATGTTATCGGAGTTGTACGCAACACTACCGGAGGCCGGCGACCTGGATCAGCCAAAGCTGGTAATGTTTATAGATGAAGCCCACCTGATATTCTCTGATGCTACAGATGTACTGGTGAAGCAACTGGAAACGATCATTAAGCTGATACGTTCTAAAGGAGTGGGTATTTTCTTCATCACCCAAAACCCGATGGATATAGCACCGGCAGTGCTGAGCCAACTGGGTATGAAGATACAGCATGCGCTGCGTGCCTTTACTGCCAACGATCGTAAAGACATTAAACTCACAGCCGCCAACTACCCTGAGACGAGCTACTATAAAACAGAAGACCTCATCACGCAATTAGGCATTGGCGAAGCATTGGTAACAACGCTCGATGAAAAGGGCATCCCTACTCCGCTCGTAGCAACGATGATATGCCCACCTAAAAGCCGTATGGATATATTGACTGCGGATGAGATCGATCAACTGGTAGCAAAATCTGCTATTGCTGCAAAGTATAGCCAAACTATAAACAGGGAAAGCGCTTATGAGATGCTTACTCAAAAACTACAGACGGCTGCTACGCAATCTGCATCTGCTGCAGGTACCAAAGGCGCGCAACAAGCGCAGGAGAAGTCTGTCCTGGAAACGATAACAGACAATCCCATTGCTAAGAGTATGATGCGTACAGCCGGTAATATGATCGTGCGCAGCCTGCTCGGCTCTTTAGGCCTTGGTGGACGAAGCAGTAAGAAAAGCTTCTTTTAAACCGAACAGTTTAGGACGATCAACGATCTATGACGTTACCCAATACATTGGTATCGTAGCGACGTCCTTTGTTTTTCCTGTTGATGCGTTTTTGCATTCTTTTATTCTGCCTGTAATTCTCCCGGTCCTGTCTTTGATAGTTCATCTTCATCCTGGCTTCCATCCTGTTTTCGCGTGAATGATAATAGGTTCTGGAGCTGGCGCAGGAACCTAAGAGTATGCAGATCATTAAACTGATCCATACCCGGTTTTTCATAAATCCTCCGTCTTAAATGTAGAATTTCGCCGCTATGCAAATTTAAAGAATGCTATGCTGGCATCGTGGATTTAAAGCGAGTTTTAACATAACAGAAACCCTGCTATTTGCTCTTTGCACGCCATTGCGCCGGCGTAAAGAGAGAGTCTGTCAATGGATCGAGATAATACACCTCCATTGCCGGTGGCTTGATGTAAAAATGAAACTGGGATACAAAGCGCTGTGCATTGGCATGCCCTACTTCTATCCAGTAATAATTAAAATCGGTTGATGGAGATTTAACCGTACGCATAGACAATGGCCAGCGCGCATCAGTGTCTATCTGTATCATGTGTTGTATCTCCGGAATGGCTTCCAGGGCTGCATACGCGCTGTCTTCCAATTGTTCTTTAGATAATTGTGCGGACGTATGAAACGAAATAAAGGAACAGATAATAAAGAGAAACAAAAGCTTACTCATCTCTTAGCTCTTTGCCCGTAAGGTTCAGGAATACGTCTTCGAGGTTAGCTTCTTTCACCTGTTTCTGGCGTTTAAAACCTTTGGCTATCAATTTATCTATCAGGGCGTCCGGTGTATCAATGGCTATGACCTCGCCGCTGTCTACAATGGCCACGCGATCACAAAGCACCTCTGCTTCATCCATATAGTGCGTGGTGATCACTACCGTAGTGCCCCTGTCACGTACTTGTTTTATCAGTTCCCACAAGTTGCGGCGTGCCTGGGGATCAAGGCCGGTGGTGGGCTCATCAAGAAATATTACCAGCGGCTCGTTAATAAGTGTTGTAGCGATGGAGAACCGCTGCTTCTGCCCCCCTGAAAGGTCTTTGAATTTGTTCTTTGCTTTATCGCGCAGGTTAACGGTATCTAATAGCGCTAAAGGATCAACTTCGCGGTTATATAAGCCGGAGAATAAACGAATGATCTGTACCAGGTTCAGGTTGGGATAATAACCCGCAGCCTGCAATTGCACACCGATGCACTTTTTTATTTCATGAGCATCTTTTTCCAGGTTCAGCCCGTTTACGAATACCTCGCCGGAAGTCTTTTCCCTTAGTGTTTCGATGATCTCCAGCGTTGTGGTTTTACCGGCACCATTAGGACCAAGCAAGCCAAATATCTCTCCCCTCTTCACCTCGAAGCTGATGCCCTTTACGGCAACAAAATCATCATACTTTTTAACCAGGTCCTTTACTGTGATAATAGCATTATCCATAGTTTGTGCAAGTTACGCTGAAGCAGTTATTTCTCTAATAAAAAACATTTACGATGAAGCTTTCCCTGGAAATCGAAAGGTGTGGTAGCAGCGGTAATATCTTTGATGGACGGTGTAGGGATCGCATTCCTATCCAGTTCAAAATTTCGATAATTGTTACTGAAATAGATATGTCCGCCTTCACGGCAGCCTTTTAACAGTTGCTTCAGCAACCATACATGATCGCGCTGCACATCAAAATTATCCTCCATGCGTTTACTGTTAGAGAAAGTTGGCGGGTCGCAGATGATCAGGTCAAATGTATCCTTGGGTATATCCTGTATCACTTCCATCACATCAGCTTGTATAAACTCATGTATATCGTCTTTATACAGCTTATTGAACTGCATATTGCGCTTGGCCCAGTTGATATAGGTTTTAGACAGGTCTACCGATGTAACACTGGCAGCACCACCATGTGCAGCATATACCGAGAACGAACCTGTATAGCAAAACAGGTTCAGCACACGTTTGCTCTTCGCCTCATCGCGCACCATACCACGGGTAATGCGGTGATCGAGGAACAGGCCGGTATCTAAATAATCGGTAAGGTTGATAATGAAATTGAGCCCTCCTTCAGGTACAATACGCTCTACTTTTTCTTCGGCAAACTTTTCATACTGGCCCTGCCTGCCCGCCTTTCGCTGGCGTACTTTCATATATACGTTATCCAAAGGCAGCTCCAGTACTTTTGAGATGATCTCTTTACATGCCTGCAGCCACTGTTCGTGTTCCTCGTCTTCCATACCGTGGCGACGTTTGTATTCAGCGGCGTGGACCACATCTTTGTAAAGATCAATAGCAAAAGGAAACTCAGGCAGGTCGTGGTCATATACCCTATAACACTCTACACCCTGGCGACGCGCCAGCTTGCTATAGTGTTTATACATTTTGGTAAGGCGATTCTCAAAAAAGTCGGAATGCAATAGCTAAAATATTAAGCTGCAAATCTACTTATAAAATTGATGGCCCTTGATATGATGATATTTACGCGGAAGGCTCATCAAATAAGCATAAATAGCATCTGCCTGTTTATCCGTCATCTGCGGAAACTTAGGCATTGGCTCTTTCAGTACCCTTCCATCTTTTGCAATCTTTTCGTGTAATGCCTTACGGAATTCTGCTTTGGTATAAGTACCTATACCTGTACTTTCGCAAGGTGTAAGGTTAGATGCACGCACCTTATAATCCGGCATTTTAAACTTCATACCACCAGCCATATAGCCTTTTGATTGTTCGGGATGCACATAATCGAGTCCCCCAATACTTTTGGAATGACAGTGGTAACATGCAAAAATATCTACCAGATAGCGGCCATACGCAACAGGATCATTTTCATCAGGTCCGGCTATCGGGCTAATATAAGGTGTTGGTTTACCGGTCATCTTCATGCCCAATTTACCTATACCTGTAATATGCGTACGGTTGGCGGTAGGCTGATCTGATTTTAAAGGCTCATCACCCGAACGCAGATAGGCCACAATATCGTTCAGATCTTTATCGGCCATGGTAGGCCTTATCATATATGGAATAAAAGTGCCTTTATTGGAGATACCTGTTTTCAGCAGGTACACCAATTGTTCATCAGTATATGTTTTCAGAATGCCATTGTTGGTAAGATCGGCGGAATAGATAGTTCCCAGTATTTTGGGGAGTTCCTCAATTTTACGGCCCGTGAATTTCCTGGTGCCTTTATAATCATAGTGACATTGGCCGCAGACATTGTAAGTAAGGTTTTTGCCTCTTTCCAGCGATGTAGCGCTAGTATGTACCGTAAACGGCTTGTTTGCCAATGGATAATGGGAACGACATCCAAGCCCTATTACAAGGATAGAACAGAGCGTTAACAGTTTATGACTGCGCATATAGGCTGCAAACTGCCTGAACGGGGGGATGTATTTCTTATCCATAGCTGTGTATTTACAAAACACACAACAAAAAGAATACCATCAAAAATAAAATATGAATTAACTCCCTTTAATATAGCTCACCTGCTTGCTCAATGGTGGCTGATAGGCCCTGCCTTTATTATGCGGCATGCCCGCATTGCGTTTCTGATAATAAACACTATCCTCCTTAGAATAGTCATAATCCTTATGGTAGATCATCTCATCAACCTGGTAATCTTCTTCCCGCACCAGCCTGCCATTTTCAGGATCGTAGAAACGCCACATGCCATGGCGCATAGTGCCTTTGTCTGTAGGAATAATACGGGTAACCTCTTTTTCGTCGGTAGGATCTATAACACGCACGGTATCAAAATCGTGCGCAGGGTTAAGGCCACGATAATAGCCCACGCAGGTAAGCTTTCCCTTGTCGTAATACTTTACTTCTCCGTCCAGGATATTGTTCCTGAAAGTTTCTATAGCCAGCAGTTCGCCTTCGCCATTCAGCTTATACCACAAACCGGTCTTATTACCGTGATCGTAGGTGCCAAATTCAGAAAAGCCATCCTCCCCCATACGCGAGCTCTGCTTATTCAGCCACATACCGTTTTTCAGGCCCCTGCTATCTGTTTTGTTGATATCATCGGTGCGTTTAGGCACAGGAGAATTCATTGCCTGTCCCTCTGCTCCCAGGCTTCCACACAATAATACTAACGCTATATATGCTCCTATCTTCATATTATACTGCGAATGAGCTGCCACAGCCACAAGTACTGCTGGCATTCGGGTTTTTGAACGCGAAACCACGTGCATTCAGCCCATGCTCAAAATCGATGGTCATACCAAAGAGATACAGGCCATGCGCCTTTTTCATCACTACAGGTATGCCTTCTATTTCAAAAACCTCATCATCACCTTCCTTCGCATCAAAACCCAACATATAGCTCATGCCCGAGCATCCACCACCTTTTACGCCAATACGCAGGTATTGGGTGGTATCAAAACCGGGTTCTGCCATGATCCTTTTCAGTTCCTTAACTGCGCCCTCAGACAAATTAACAGGGGCTTGTACAGTTGTTGCCATTGTTCACCAATATTTTATACAAATTTACCATGCTCTGCAGGGGTTACCAAATAGGCATCGTTAAAGTCTTCATACAATTTTTAAATATATTGAAAACTATTGGTATAATGTATGTTGCAGAACTTTTTTACATTTGCCTACCCAAAATTTTATTACAAAGCATGAGCGAGGTTTTAGACACCATATTTAACGAAGCAAACGGCCTTATGAAAAAGGCTATTGACCACCTGGAAACGGAATTGAGCCGTATACGTGCCGGAAAGGCTAATGCAGCCATCCTGGACGGTGTGTTTGTTGATTATTATGGCGCATCTACACAATTATCGAGTGCTGCTAATATAACCACACCGGATGCACGTACCATTTCCATACAACCGTGGGAAAAGAACATGCTGGGACCGATAGAAAAAGCGATCATCGCATCTAACGTTGGATTGAACCCTCAGAACGATGGTAATATCATCCGCCTGTTTTTGCCGCCGCTTACTGAAGAACGCCGTAAAGAACTGGTGAAACGTGTAAACAATGAAGGCGAACAGGCTAAAGTATCTGTACGCAGCATACGCCGTGATGCTATTGAGCAGATAAAAAAAGAACAGAAAGACGGGCTGAGCGAAGATGTGGCCAAAGATGCAGAAGCAAGGGTGCAGGGCATTACCGATAAATACATTGCACTGGTAGACCAGCACTGCAAAGACAAGGACAAAGAAATTATGACCATATAACAGGAAGCCCGTCGCAAACGGGCTTTTTTGGCAAGAACAGGGATATGCAAGAGTGGATACGCCATATATGGGAGGCACTGACCTCATCGGTATTTTCGATGTGGCAGAAGCAACTGCTATTATTGCTTTCCGTGCCTATTTATGCCCTACTCATACCTTTAGAGATCATCCTGAGTAATTACCGCAGGCAAAAGTACTACGGCTGGAGGGAAACACTAATGAACGTGTACCTAAACATCGTAAATGCAGGGATTGATCTGTTACTGCGCAGTTTTGCCCTTGGTGTATTGATATACATGTCTCAGTACAAGCTCACCCTCGCTCTAAATCCTGTTGTGTATTGGGCACTTTTGTTCCTGTGTGAAGATTTCCTGTTTTGGGTAGAGCATTATGTAGATCACAGTGTACGGCTGTTTTGGGCGGTGCATGTTACGCATCACTCATCTGAAGAATATAACCTCAGCACCGGCTTCCGTTCCTCGGTGTTTATGCCGTTCTACAGGTACCTCTATTTTATACCGCTTGCCTTATTAGGTTTTGCACCGATAGATATCCTGTTCATGTACGCACTTACTCAGACATACGGCATACTCGTGCATACACAATCCATCAAAAAACTACCGCGCTGGATAGAGTTTATATTCGTTACACCATCGCACCACCGTGTGCACCATGCAAGCAATGCTCCCTACCTGGATAAGAACATGGGCATGGCACTTATTATTTGGGACAGGATATTTGGCACGTTTGCAGAAGAGATGGAGGAAGAGCCACCACATTATGGACTCACTACTCCATTAGAAAATCAGCATCACCCTGTTCACATTATCACGCACGAGTGGAAGAATATTGCTACTGACCTGAAAAAGAAAGCTCCGCTAAAAGCGAAGCTGGGCTATATCTTCATGCCACCAGGCTGGAGCCACGATGGAAGCAAAAAAACATCCAGGCAATTGAGAAAGGAGTGGCGGGAGCAGCGTAATCAGCACAATTAATGTGGAATACTAATCAGGCAATGTGTTAAATCCGGTTTCTTTCTAACTGTAACATAAGTTTCTATTGAGTCCTGTGTTTTTTTATCTTCTGAAAAAGATGTTTGCAGATTTTCAAAATGCCAGACACCTACATAGGTTGGAGTATCCGGCATTACGTAAAACTTAAATCTTGCATCCAGCTCCAACGCAGATTCATCATCTGTTTCATAGCCATTAGTCATGCGTCCCGACTTGTAGACATCTTCTATATGACAGCCAATAGTATCCCGTAAGCTTCGCCCCCACCGGTATTTCATTATCGCATAGTGACCACCCGGAATATAATACCTGAAAAAATCTTCCTTTTTAGAAAAAGGAGTAACATCAAATGAATAGTATTTATTACTATCAATATTGTAAATACGGATCTGCCGATCATATTCTTGCCCAGGCCTACCGAATATTTGCATGAAACTACCATAGATAATAGTCCGCCCATAAGTTTCTCTCTGATCGCGGACTCTCACATGCTTCAGTTTTGTTACCTTCTCAGCAAAAGTTAAGTAACAGATAAAACATAAAACGACAGGAATCAAATAGCGAATAGGATTCTTCATAATTATTTCACCCCTCCCATCTTCAATATCTTTTTATACTCTGCAGGTTTAACGGTTCCGACACTCAGCCTTGAAAGACGCACCAGGTCCATGTTTGCAAATGCAGGCTCTGCCTTTATAGCTTCCAGTGTTACCGGTTTAGGGATTGGCTGCAATGGCTTCAGGTCTACTACTACCCAGTTCGGATCATCAGTCGTCGGGTCCTGGTAAGCTGTTGTTACTACTTCGGCAATGCCAACAATAGCAAGCCCTTCGTTGCTATGATAAAACAATACATGGTCGCCCTTAGCCATCGCTTTCAGGTTGTTGCGGGCAGCATAATTGCGCACACCATCCCAATGTGTTTTACCATCTTTTACAAATTGATCCCAGCTATATTTAAACGGTTCAGATTTTACGAGCCAGTAATTCATACAAATACGAGTTTGTGTTTGCTGCAAATATAGATAGCATAGAACTAATTAATAAGCAGTTATAAATACCTATGTATATTATTTATTCACTACAGGTTAAATAACCCTTCAATAGACTAATTTAGTATCAGCTAATCTTCCGGTATGATCCCATTCAACAAACCACATCTTACAGGTAAAGAAATAGAATACATTACGAAGGCTGTAGAGAATGGCAAAATTGCGGGGGATGGAGCCTATACGCGCCAATGTGAGCAATTGCTGGAAAGACGCTATGGCTACCGGAAATGTATGCTTACCTCGTCTGGCACCGATGCGCTGGAAATGGCGGCTATACTCACCGGAGTAGGCGAAGGAGATGAAGTGATCATGCCATCATTCACCCATGCATCTACTGCCAACGCGTTTGTAATGCGTGGTGCACATATCGTATTTGCAGACAGCTATGCGGATCATCCGTGTATTGACGTAAGCAGTATTGAAAGCCTGGTAACACCACGCACAAAAGTGATAGTGGCGGTACATTATGCAGGTATTGCCTGCGACATGGATACTATCCGGAGCATAGCCAATAAACACCAGTTACTAATAATTGAGGACTGTTCCCTGGCGCTGGATAGCTATTATAAAAAACGCCCGCTTGGTGGCATAGGGCATATGGCAGCTTTGTCGTTTCACGAATCGGCCAATGTGCAATGTGGTGAAGGTGGTATGCTGGTGATCAATGATGAGCAATTTATAGACCGTGCTGAGATCATATGGCAGAAGGGTACTAACCTGACCGCATGTATGGAAGGTAAAGCCGACCGCTACCAATGGCTGGATATTGGTAGTTCTTTTATGCCGTCAGATATAATCGCAGCCTTCCTGCTGGCGCAATTAGAAAGTATTAACGATATACAGGCTGCTTATAAAGAAAGATGGGAAGCTTATTACCATGCATTGCTGCCCCTGGAAAAGGAAGGGATATTAGAACTACCTAAAATACCAAAACATACTACTTACAACTGGCAGAAGTTCTTTATTATTAGCCGAAATGCGGAAGAAAGGCAGGAACTAATTAGCGCATTAAAAGCAAGAGATACGCATCCTTTGCTGCATTACCAGGCGCTACATAACTCCCCATTCTACAGGCAACATCATGATGGCAGGGAGCTACCTAATGCGGACCGGTTTTCGGACAAGCTATTGCGATTACCATACCATCTATCGCTTACGCAGGAAGAAATTGAAAAGGTTGCTGCGATCGTCAGGCGACCATTGTAAAAGAAGAAGCCGGCACACCTAAGTATGCCGGCTGAAAAAACTCGCTCCCATAAAATATCTTTCAAAATCGTGCCAATATCCGTCATGGCAATGTTAATTATCCCGTCCCAGCAGGTAGGTGGCCAATTCGTGCAAATGCACTTTTCTTGACGAAGGCACCGCTGCCTCTTCCAAACATCCGAAGGCTAAGTCAGAATAGTGCTTTACTGCATCGCGGCATGCTACATCTGCGCCCGTATTGTTAAATAAGGACAGCATCGCATCTACTTTAGAGTCATCATCCCTTTGCAATAAAGACCGTATAGCGCTTTGCTGCAGCATGTTTGCATTCTCCAGCGCTTTGAGCAATAAATATGTTTTCTTGTTCGATTTAATATCGCCGCCTATCTGTTTACCCGTATTTGCACTATACGCATCCAGGTAATCGTCCTGCAACTGGAAAGCGATGCCAAGGTTCTTTCCAAATTCATATAATTTACCGGCAGTACTTTCAGTAGCTCCACCTAATAGGGCTCCCATCTTTAAACTGCAGGCAAGTAGTACAGATGTTTTAAGTGTAATCATATGGATATACTCATCAATACTTACATCATCGCGCGTTTCAAAATCCATATCCAGTTGCTGCCCTTCACATACTTCTATGGAGGTACGGTTGAACAAGTGCAATATTTCGGGCAATGCTGTTTTGATATGTGCCAGCTGATCGTAGGCATAGATGCTCATTACATCCCCGCAAAGGATGCCCGCAGTGAGGCCATTACGCTCGTGGACAGTAATCTTACCACGGCGTAGAGGCGCTTTATCCATGATATCATCATGTATCAGCGTAAAATTGTGAAACAACTCGATTCCCAAAGCTGCGCGCCAGGCATCGTCCGTAATATTGCCAAACAGTTCATTGCTCATCAGGCAAAGAACGGGGCGTACCCGCTTACCACCCAGATTCATGAAATAACGGCAAGGTTCGTATAATGTATCTAATTCCTGCGGGAAAGGTAGTGTATCGTTCAACCTGCTTTCAAACTGCTGAACCAGCTCTTTAAAACTATGCATTAATATTTCTTACGTTTTGATTTGGGCTTACCTCCACCCTGTTTCGGCCTGCCACCTTTTGCTGCAGCACTCTTTGTTGTCCGGGCACTTCGTTGCGGTAATTCCGCTAAGGTATAATCAATCTGCCTTTTTTCAAGATTGGAAGCTACTACTTTGATCTTTAATTTATCACCTACTGTAAAACGCATGCCTGTAAAACGGCCCACAAGTGCATAATCGCCTTCTACCAGTTCAAAATCGTCGAGGTCGTGCAGATCTGTGACAGACACCATGCCTTCACATTTATGCTCTACGGTTTCTGCCCAAAAGCCAAAAGAGGCAACACCACTTATTACGGCTTCAAACTCCTCACCCACATGAGCAGTCATGAATTCCACCTGTTTGTATTTATTGGCGGCACGTTCTGCTTCCATAGCCCTGCGCTCCTGGTCGCTGCAATGGCGGCATTGCTGCTCCAGGTTCTTTATGGGCTTGATATTATCGGTAAGGCATTGCTCCAGTATGCGATGCACTAACACGTCGGGGTAGCGGCGTATAGGCGATGTAAAATGGCAATAATCTTTAAAACCCAAACCGTAGTGCCCTATATTCTCAGTAGTGTACACAGCCTTTGCCATGGTACGGATACCGAGACTTTCCAGTACGTGTTGTTCCGGCTTGCCTTGTACCAGCAGCAACATTTCGTTGAATGATTTCGCTATCGATTCCGGCGTGTTCATGTCAAACTTATAACCATACCTGGCAGCGAAGGCCATGAACAGGCCCAGCTTGGCTTCGTCCGGCACATCGTGTACACGATATGGAAAAGGCACGGGCTTATCTTTAAATGTAATCCCGGAAACATATTCCGCCACCGTACGGTTTGCCAGCAACATAAACTCTTCGATGAGCTGATGCGCTTCTTTGCTTTCCTTTACTATAATGCCAATAGGATTGGCTTCTTCATCGAGCTTAAAGCGTACTTCTTGTGATGAAAAGTTAATAGCGCCTTTCTTAAACCTTGTTTTGCGCAGGTTCTGCGCCATTTCGTTCAGCAACAAGATAACGTCCTTATGATCTCCTTCCGCGCCTTCTATTATTTCCTGCACTTCTTCGTAGGTAAACCGGCGTTGCGAGCGGATGATGGTCTTGCCCAGCCAATAATCTTTTACCTTGCCCGTCTTGTTGATGGTAAAGATGGCAGAGAAGGTGTACTTATCCTCATCTGGCCTCAGGGAACATAATTCGTTGGATAAGCGTTCCGGTAACATAGGCAGTACCCTATCCGGCAGGTACACACTGGTAGCACGATTGTATGCTTCTTTGTCCAATTCGCTTCCGGGCTCTATATAATAGCTTACATCTGCAATGTGTACGCCCAGTTCATATTCTCCTGCTTTCAGAGGTTTGAATGATATGGCATCGTCAAAGTCCTTGGCATCTACAGGGTCTATCGTAAACATAAGCGTCTTGCGCATATCCTTGCGCAGCTTCACTTCTTTTTTATCTACACCCTCGGGATAACGGGCAGCTTCTTCCATCACATCGTCAGGGAATGTAAGCGGGAAGCCATTCTCTACAAGTATACCCTTCATCGCCACCTCATTGACCGATTCATTGGTAAGGATACTGATGACCTCACCCACCGGATTTTTATTGCCCGTCCATTCTACGATCCTGGCCATGATATGGTCCCCATTCTTTGCCCCATTCAGCAGGTGCAGCGGAATGTATATGTCATAAGGCATCTTATCGCTATCTGTAACCAGGAAGGCAAAATGAGGTTTCACCTCCAGCCTGCCGGCAAATTCGTTCTGCTTGCGGCGCAGCACTTCTACGATAATTCCTTCAGGACGCGCGCCGAATTTGCGGCCATGCTCGGGTATCTCTACCCTTACTTCATCGCCGTTCAGCGCATTGCCCAGTTTATCTCTTTTAATGAGAATATCTTTTTCCAGTCCGTCCACTATCACAAAGCCCATACCACCTCTTGTGACCTCCAGTTTGCCTTTATATGATAACCTGCCTTTCCCGTCCTTCTTTTTCGTTTTTTTTGTCATGTGTGATCTTTATACTATAAAGATAAGCTGCTTAAACAAAACAGTTCTTTATATTTATGATAAGACCTATGATAAAAATCCTGCCAAAGAAGAATGGATCGCAATTTATCTGGAGGTATCAATAAGGCTGTTCAGGATTCATAAAGGCATTGTTCTCCGCTACTTCTTTCTCCACGTAGTTCATTACTTTATTATCAAACTCATCTCCGCCATTCAGCAGGAAGCCAACGCTGATGGGTAGGATCACAATAGGTACACCCCACTCTTTTAGCTTATCTGCATGTAATACCAGGCGGGCTGCATCCTTTTCCGTGGTGACGATCACTTTATTGCTTACATCCCAGTTGTTATATGCGTCTTTAATTTCTTCTATATCCCTGTTGAGGAAATAATGATGATCCGGATAGCTCAATACATGCACATCTTTTGCCGTGCCTTCGAGATGATTTACCAGGGGTTCAGGACGGGCAATGCAGCAAACCAGTATAGTATTAAGTCCAGAAAGCGACATGGACTGGCCGGTAAATAATTCATATGGCTGCTCGTACCTGATAGCGGTAAAGAAAACAGATTGGTGCGGCAAAGGCGCTATTTGCTTTTTGATCTCTTCCGCGGCAGCTTTGTCTAAATCAGGCGGACATTTAGATACAATGATCACATCTGCGCGCTTATATGCTGCACGTTTCTCACGCAGAGTGCCTATGGGCAGTATATGATCTTTATAGAACGGGCGCGAATAGTCGGTTATCAAAATATTCAAGCCTGCCTTTACTGACCTGTGCTGGTAAGCATCATCCAGCAACACCACCTCTACGCCCGGTCGGTTCTGCAACAGGCGTGGTATCCCGGTAATACGTTCTTCTGCCACGCTTACAGTCAGCTCCGGGAATTTCATGTGGTATTGCATCGGCTCATCACCAATCCGCAAGGCATTGGTATCTGCATCTGCCAGCAAAAAGCCCTGCGTGCGGCGCTTATAACCTCGGCTCATGGTAGCCACACGAAAACGATATTGCAAAAGCTTTATCAGGTATTCTACATGCGGTGTTTTGCCGGTACCACCTACAGATAGGTTGCCAACAGTAATCACCGGTATGCTAAACCTGATAGAAGAAAAGAAACCTGAATCGTACAAACTATTGCGCAGCCATACCACGCCACCATATAACGGGGCCAGGGGGTATAAAAATATCTTAACGAAGGAAAATAGCTTTTTCATAAAACAGTGTGCAGGCCATGCCTGCACCATCCTGTAAATGTAAGTTAATTTGCCAACCCTCCTAAAATGCTATAGATATTAGATATGCTATCATTAACGTTTATCTAACTAAAAGACGTCTAACTTCATCTTCTCTTTAAGCGTATATGAACTGGATCACACAACCATTGATATTGGAAGGAGAAAAAGTAAAGCTCGTTCCGCTTTCCAACGAATATTTTGATGAATTAACAGGGATCGCTGCCGACAAAAGGATATGGGAGTTCTTATCTATCCCCGGCTGGCAAAAAGAGGAACTGCAGATAGCATTGAAGAGTGCCTTACTTAAAAGAATGAATGGCGAAGAATATCCCTTTGTGATCATTGATAAGCTAACCAACAAAGCCATAGGCAGTACGCGCTATATGGAAATCGACGAAAAGTTCAGGAAGCTGGAAATAGGCTGGACCTGGTACACACCTGAGTATTGGGGTACCAAATATAATTTTGAATGTAAGCTGTTATTGCTGACACATGCATTTGAAAGCATGGGCTGCGTACGCGTACAACTGAAAACATGGGATAAGAACCTGCGCAGCCAGGCAGCCATTAAAAAGATTGGCGGTAAGCTGGAAGGCACGCTTCGTAATCATATGATACGCTACGATGGTCAAATACGAAATACTGTTATGTTCAGCATTATTGACAGCGAATGGCCGGAAGCAAAGCAAGCCCTGATAGCAAAATTGAAATAATCCATGCATCTGAAAAAAATAGCCCTTCTTTTCCTGCTCTTGTTGGCTCATGATCTCTTTGCACAGGATAGCTTGCTGCAGTTGCAGGCGTTAGACTATTTCAAACTCCGCACCGAACTTGACAGGAACACATCTTTTGATAAAGAAACCAGGCTTTATTATACCAGCCTTATAGATAATGCATTTAACCGGAACGAACTGGCCATAGCACATGCCGATTCCTTCAAAAGAATAAAAAGCAATAGGTGGACGGGTGACGATGTAATACGCCTGAATGAAATGCTGCTAGACAGCTATTTTAAAGCATTCAGATACCGGGAAGCTGCTGCCACGGCTGATGTGCTGATGCAGCAATATCAAAACACAGACCTTGCGGCGCTGCAGAATATGCGGGACATTTGTTATGGACTGATCAATGTTCCTGCTCAACGGGCTGTTATCAGGGATGCGACCAGCATACCGGTTATCAGAAATCAAATAGGCCTCTGGGAAATCCCTGTTCAGTTCAAAAATAGCGAGGAACAATTTCTTTTTGATACCGGCGCCAATATATCTACCATTTCAGAAAGCTATGCAATGAAACTGGGATTGCGCACCACAGGTAAAACGGTAAAAGTAAACGGCGGCCAGGGCAAAAGAGTAGATGCACAATTGGGTGTTGCAGATAGCCTGCTCATCGGGAATATCAGCTTTTATAACGTGGTATTCTTAGTAATGCCCGATGAGGTATTGCAATTTCCGCAAGTGCATTTCAACATCAATGGCATCATTGGCTTTCCTGTTATCAATGCTATGAAAGAAGTACATATCAACAGGCAAGGGCAGTTAACAGTACCTAAAGAGGCATCCGTAACCAGCCTTAACAATATGGCATTGAATGGTTTTACGCCACTTGTACGGGCGGTTGCAGAAGGTGATACATTGATATTTCAATTTGATACAGGCGCGGCCAATACCAATCTGTTCAGTAATTATTATAACAGCCACAGGCAACTGATTGCTGACAGGGCCAGCAAAGATCATAAGCACATTGGCAGTGTTGGCGGAGCAAGGAAGATGAAAGTATATGAGCTGCCCTCTATGAATATTTATGTTGGCGGCAATAAAGCATTCATCAGGGATCTGGCCGTTTATACCCAGGATATATTCAGTGCGGGCAAGGGCGTCGCCATTGGCAATATGGGCCAGGATGTCATCAATCAGTTTTCAGAGTTGGTGCTCAACTTCAAAACGATGAGCCTGGAGTTTAAAAACTAACTAGCGGTTAATAGCGTAATTTTTTATTCAGCACCCGTTCATATTTACACGTTTTCTATGTATATTCAGGGCACAATTATCTCTGAAGACCACATTCAGCCTGTACCTTATGAAGCGCACTATACTTCTAACACTACTGTTATTTTTTACTTCCTATAGCATATTTGCCCAGCCGGTACTATGCCCGCCCAATATAGATTTTGAAGATGGTAATCTAAACAATTGGGAATTCTACATAGGCGGCTGCTGCCCTATTAGTACACCTGTCAAATCAGGCCCTGTACCAGGCAGGCACGACCTTACCTCCGGCACGCTTGTTGACAAATATGGGGGGTTCCCAATAGTTTCTCCCGGAGGTGGAATGTATTCTTTAAAAATAGGGAACGATACCGCCGGCGCCCAGGCCGAACGAGCGAGGTATTATGTACATGTTCCGGCAAGCTTCAATTCGGCATATATACTTATTTATAGATACGCCGTTGTGTTTGAAGACCCCGGGCACCTACCTCCTGATCAGCCAAGGTTTGAAGTGAGTGCAGTTGATTCTGCAACTGGCAATTCTATCCCATGCACCAAGTATACATATGTTGCATCTAAAAGCTTACCGGGATTCAAAGTATCCCCTTATTTCCCGCAACCGGTCTATAAAGACTGGACAACGGCAAGTATTGATCTTTCGAAAGCTAAGGGAAAAACAGTAGCTGTTGATTTTGCTTCCGGCGATTGTGCGCTTGGCGCGCATTTCGGGTATGGGTATGTAGATGTGAGTTGTGCATTGTTTCAAACACACATTGATGCGTGTAAACCCGGCGATAGTGTTGTTATGTATGGCCCGCCGGGTTTTATGTCTTACGATTGGTACGATTCACTTTTTACAATAAGCTATGGCAGCGGTATCACAAAAACCATACTAGCTGCGCCTATGAAACGTACATATGCGGTTGTTATTACGCCATACCCCGGTTTTGGTTGTCCGGACACATTATATACCCAGGTCAGCGCAGAATTTTATAAGGCAATAGCATCGCCTGATACCAATCTTTGTGTACCGAAGGGACAGAGCATTTCAACGCAATTAAATGGAGAAGTAATTAGCTATAGAGCGCCATTTCAATATCAATGGACCCCGTCCTCCGGGCTTAGCTGCACTACTTGTCCTAACCCTGTAGCTACTATAAAATCGAGCACTACCTATACACTTACAGTTACCGATAGCACAGGATGTGTAAGGAAAGACTCTGCCCGGCTGAGCGTTTTCGAAACGGTAAATGCGGATATCATTAAACCATCCGATTCGGTATGCCAGTTCAGCCCTATCACCTTCCGCAATAACTATCCGCATCAACCCAATTTTTACTATTTCTGGGGGCTGGACGGCGGTAAGGCAAAAGCTGTGGATACCACGGGAGGCATTACCATAGCCTGGAATACTCCCGGCATGAAATCGGTAACTATTATGGCAGACAATTCCCTGATCTGCAACGAATATGATACCACAAATATCTTCGTGAAGGAAACTGCTGTTGCTGCATTTGATCTGCCGCAAAGCGGTTGTATTGACAGAGAACAAATATTAGCGCCCAAGCCAACATTGCCCGGTTCTTATCATTGGAATATTACGGAGCAGACTATCGGCGATACTGTGTATAAACCTGAATACAAATTGACCTGGCCTACCAGCGGGCAAAAATTCGTGATATTGACTGTCAGATCAGACAATGGCTGCAGCCCGCCACCGGATACACAGATCATTTATATCAACGACGATCCACCGGCACATATTAGTCTGTCTGACCCATCGAAACGAATATGTTTTGGCGATGAAGTGGTATTGAATACTACAGAAGGGAGGGATTATACATATGGCTGGTCACCACCTGAATACTTCTTAAACAATAACTATTATGAAGTAAAAATGAAGGCGGAAAAAGACACAACCGTGCATTTAGAAGTAACCAACCGCTGGGGCTGTTCTACCATGGATAGCCTTCATGTAACGGCAGGACTGTGTTGTAAGATATTTATGCCGAGTGCCTTCAGCCCCAATAAAGATGGCGTAAATGATCTATACCATCCTGTAGCCATAGATAATCATCGCATCCACACATTCATTATTACCAACAGGTACGGACAAATAGTATATTCCACTACCAGTAACGATGATGGCTGGGATGGCAAATACAAGCATACGCCACAACCGCCCGACACGTATTTTTATTACATAAAATACATATGCGATGATGGAGATACGTACGAAATGAAAGGTGATTTTGTGCTATTGAGGTAGGCATTTTGTACAAATATGCTTTAGTACTGGCGCCATAAAGTTTATCTTTGCGCTTTCTATATACATATGTCAGATAATAACAGGTATAACCAGAGAGGTGTATCAGCACAGAAAGAAGATGTACACCGCGCAGTAGCCAGGTTAGATAAGGGGCTTTACCCAAATGCATTTTGTAAAATATATCCCGACTACCTGGGTGGTGACGACGCTTATTGCAACCTGATGCATGCTGATGGAGCCGGCACTAAATCTATACTTGCCTACATGTACTGGAAGGAAACCGGCGATATGAGTGTATGGGAAGGCATTGCCATAGATTCGATAGTAATGAATATAGACGACCTGCTATGCGTTGGTGCAACAGGGCCGTTTACCTACTCGTCTACCATAGGCCGCAATAAGCACCTGATACCGGGCGATGTGATCGCTTCCCTTATCAATGGCAGCCAGGCCTACTTCGACAGGCTGAAACAATATGATATTGACGTGCATTTTCTTGGCGGCGAAACCGCAGATGTGGGCGATGTAGTACGCACCGTTATTGTAGACGGTACAATGGCCTGCCGCATGAGAAGGGATAAACTGGTGACAACCGAAAAAATGAAAGCCGGTGATGTATTGGTTTCTCTTGCCAGCTACGGACAAGCCACCTACGAAGACGAATATAACAGCGGTATGGGCAGCAACGGGCTTACCAGCGCACGCCACGAACTGCTAAAAAAAGAATACGCACGCAAATACCCCGAAAGCGTAGACCCTAACCTGCCGGATGACGTAGTGTATAATGGAAGCTATGGCTTAACCGATGCAACTGACACACCATTGAATGTAGGCAAGATGATCTTGTCCCCTACCCGTACATATGCACCTGTTGTATTAAAAGTGCTACAGCAGCATTTTGATAAGATACATGGCATTATACACTGCAGCGGCGGCGGACAAAGTAAATGTTTGCATTATTTACCAGCAGCGTTAAGGGTGGTGAAAAACAATTTATTACCGGTTCCTCCGTTATTTACCATGATACAGCAATCTGCAAAAACGGATTGGAAAGAAATGTACCAGGTATTTAATATGGGCCAGAGACTGGAGATATTTACGGACAAAGAAACGGCACAGAGCATTGTTGAGATATCTAAAAGCTTTAATATAGATGCACAGATATCCGGATTTGTAGAAAATGCGGAGCAGAAAGAAGTAGTTATAGAAAGCCCGTATGGTACTTTCTCTTATAAATAAAATATTATTGTTATTTTCATAAACAATTGTGGCACAATCTGTGCTGTAACTAACGAAATCAATATAACCTATGAATATTAAATCAATTCTTTTGGCATCCCTTGCCGCTGCTATATGCAGTACCGCTTCTGCACAAGACAAAATCTATAAACGCAGTGGCGATGTTATAGAAGGTAAAATAATAGAAGTTGGAACTAAAACCATTTCCTACAAAAAAGCCGATAACCCCGACGGACCTAGTTATGTAATTGAAAAAGGCTATATAGACAGGATCGAATACCAAAACGGTACTGAAGAATACGTAGATGACCGCCGCAGGATGATGCATCATGATGAAGAAGAGACAGAAAGAAAGAGGCCTAAGGTACACTACGGCAATAATATTATTGCCCTGGCTCCGCTACAGGTTACTGATGCCGGTGTAGGTATAGGACTGAGCTATGAAAGAGTGCTGGACAGAAGAGGTTATGTGAGCTTCTACATGCCTATGTCATGGTCTTTTATCAATGACAATAACGGCCCTTACTACAATAACAATGATTATCATAACAATACCTTCTATTTTATGCCTGGCCTTAAATTTTATCCTACAGGTTGCAGAGGTAAAGTTCGTTACGGCATCGGCCCTAATATAGTTGCAGGCTTTGCCCGCGAATCTCAGGATGTGTTCTACTATTATAATAATTACCCTTATTATAACAATTATTATAATGGCCAATGGGTACATGAACAAAATGATCGCTTCACGCTAGGTGTAATGGTAAACAACAGCCTTAATATCAACCCCACTCCGCATCTTTACCTTGGATTAGAATTAGGCCTGGGCGTGTCTTATATCAACCAACTTAATAGCTTTAACGACGACGAACGTTTCCTGGCGCAGTTTGGCTTTAAACTTGGTTACAGGTTCTAATAATATCACTTTATATTTTTGAAGCTCCCGTAGATACTGCGGGAGTTTTTTTATTCCTGATGACAATATCCATTGGTAGGAAATAGTTATAGGATAAAGCCTTAAAATGCAAAAACCACCTATTATTATTTTATTATTGTTATGCATGACTTTTATGGCATGCAAAAAGAAAAAACAAGAGTTGGAATGTGAGCAGCTACAATTTACCAAGGACGATCTTTATGGCAAATGGACGCAATATGGCTATGGCGCATTGCCTACATATGCAAGGGGATACTCCACCTATCAATTCGTTTTTTATAAAGACTCATTCAAAATGGAGGTCTATTGCATCAACGATACAGCCGATGATTGTGGTGCCACTACCTACAAGCTACATGCAAAGGGATTGTGGACACCATCAACATGGGGTATTCATTTGAAAGGAATATTCACAGACCAAAACTATGATGCTATTACTTCAGGATGCAGTTATCGCAGACCATTTGATGAAGAGTTCTTTACTTTTAAATGCAATGGTGAGGTATACATTGAACCACCATCGCACTCAAATTACATCCCCAGCAGACGGTTTTATAAAAACTAAAAGCCCCTCTATCGAGGGGCTTTCGTTATGTCGAATATGTCTTAAGACTATTCTTCTTCGTCAAACTGCAGTACATCACGGTTAGCCATCAGCAGTTCAAATTCCTCTTTAGAACCAACTACCAGGTCATCGAATTCGCGCATACCGGTACCTGCTGGTATCAGGTTACCTGTAATAACGTTTTCTTTCAGACCCATCAGTGAATCGCTCTTACCGTTGATAGCGGCCTGAGAAAGCACTTTGGTTGTTTCCTGGAACGATGCTGCAGATATCCAGCTTTGTGTACCCAGTGATGCTTTGGTGATACCCAACAACAGCGGAGCCGATGTAGCAGGGTTAGCATCGCGGTATTCTATCACCTTCTTATCTGAGCGGCGCAGCAAGCTGTTCTCTTCGCGAATCTCGCGCAGGGTAGCTATCTGTCCGGCATGCAGTTTATCAGAATCGCCTGCTTCAGTAACTACTTTCTTATCGAAGATCCAGTCGTTTTCAACCTGGAAGTCGAATTTATCAACTGTATCATCTTCAAGGAACTTAGTATCTCCCGGATCAATGATGGTTACTTTACGCATCATCTGGCGAACGATCACCTCAATGTGTTTATCGTTGATCTTCACACCCTGTAAGCGATATACTTCCTGTATTTCGTTTACCAGGTATTCCTGTACTGCGAAAGGCCCTTTAATAGCCAGGATATCACTTGGAGTTGTAGCACCATCAGATAGTGGCGTACCTGCTTTTACGAAGTCACCATCCTGAACCATGATGTGGCGGGTAAGAGGTACCAGGTACTTCTTCACCAGACCTTCACGAGATTCAACGATGATCTCACGGTTACCACGTTTTACGTTACCAAATGTTACCACACCATCTATTTCTGCAACTACGGCCGGGTTACTTGGGTTACGTGCCTCGAACAATTCTGTTACGCGTGGCAGACCACCCGTGATGTCTCGGCTACGACCCATGATACGTGGTATTTTTACCAGTACCTGGCCATTGTTTACTGTATCGCCAACGCTCACGATGATGTGAGAGCCAACCGGAAGGTTGTAAGATTTTTCTTCTTTACCTTCTACAATGATAGATGGGATCTTAGTTTTATCCTTGGTTTCGATAACCACTTTTTCGCGGTGGCCTGTTTGTTCATCAGCCTCTTCACGATAAGTGATACCTTCTATTACTGAATCGAATTTTACTTTACCGCTTACTTCTGATACGATAACGGCGTTGAACGGATCCCATGTACAGATCACATCTCCTTTCTTCACTTTCTGCCCGTTCTTCACTTTCAGCAGAGAACCGTAAGGTATGTTGTTGGTGATCAACAGGCGATCGTTAGCAACGTCAACGATACGCATTTCACCGGTACGGCCTATAACCACTGTTACATTTTCGCCTTCTGTATCTACATAGTTTGTAGTACGCAGACCGTCAAATTGTACTGTACCATCGAACTTAGCTACCAATTGAGATTCGATAGCTGAAGAACCGGCCACACCACCCACGTGGAAGGTACGCAGGGTAAGCTGTGTACCCGGCTCACCGATAGACTGTGCAGCGATGATACCTACAGCATCACCTCTTTGCGCCATGTAACCTGTAGCCAGGTTTTTACCATAGCACTTAGCACACACACCACGGCGGCTTTCGCAGGTAAGTACAGAACGTATTTCAACAGTATCTATAGCACTATCTTCTATATGCTTGGCAACATCTTGTGTAATTTCTTCACCCGCAGATACGATCAGCTCATCCGTAATAGGATCGTACACATCATGCAATGATGTACGGCCCAGGATACGATCATACAATGGTTCTACGATCTCCTCGTTGTCCTTCAGGGCAGACGTTGCAATACCACGCAGTGTACCGCAGTCTTCTTCGTTGATAACAACGTCCTGGGCAACGTCTACAAGACGGCGTGTCAGGTAACCGGCATCCGCTGTTTTAAGGGCGGTATCCGCAAGACCTTTACGCGCACCGTGCGTAGAGATGAAGTATTCTAATACCGAAAGCCCTGTTTTAAAGTTAGACAGGATCGGGTTTTCAATGATCTCAGAACCTGTAGAACCACTACGACGAGGTTTAGCCATCAGACCCCTTAAACCGGCCAGCTGCTTAACCTGTTGTTTAGAACCACGCGCACCGGAATCAAGCATCATGTAAACAGAGTTGAACCCTTGTTTATCACTCGCCATTTCGCGGATCAGTGTTTCTGTAACACGGGTATCAACACGAGACCAGATATCGATGATCTGGTTATAACGTTCGTTATTGGTAATAAGACCCATGTTATAGTTTTCCCATACCTCGTCCACTTCTGCCTGTGCAGAAACGATCAGCTCTTCTTTAACATCAGGAACAGTAAGGTCATTAATGTTGAACGACAGTCCACCACGGAACGCCGTACGGAAACCAAGTGTCTTGATATCATCAAGGAACTGGACGGTCTTAGGAATACCGGCATTTTTCAGGATGTCACCGATGATCTCACGCAGAGATTTTTTGGTAAGCAGCGCGTTTACAAAGCCGCTTTCCTTAGGTACAAACTGGTTGAAGAGCACACGGCCTACCGTAGTTTCTATCAGTTTCTTCTCCAGCCCGCCTTCTTTGGTCAGTACATCTACTTTTACTTTGATCCATGCATGCAGGTCTACCCTTGCTTCGTTATATGCAATGATCACTTCTTCAGGACTGTAGAATGCCATGCCTTCTCCTTTTACAGGATCGTTAGGCAGGTTCTTTTTACCCTTACTGATATAATACAGGCCAAGTACCATGTCCTGCGAAGGAAGGGTAATTGGTGTACCGTTTTGCGGGTTCAGGATGTTGTGAGAAGCCAGCATCAATATCTGTGCTTCCAATATAGCAGCAGCGCTCAACGGCACGTGTACCGCCATCTGGTCACCGTCAAAGTCGGCGTTGAACGCAGAACATACCAGCGGGTGCAGTTGTATCGCTTTACCTTCAATCAGTTTTGGCTGGAAGGCCTGTATAGATAACCTGTGCAGTGTTGGGGCACGGTTTAGCATTACAGGGTGTCCTTTCAGTACGTTTTCGAGGATATCCCAAACAACAGCTTCTTTGCGTTCTACCAGTTTCTTGGCGCTCTTCACTGTTTTTACGATACCCCTTTCTATAAGCTTACGGATGATGAATGGTTTGAACAATTCAGCAGCCATATCTTTTGGCAAACCGCACTCGTGTAGTTTCATTTCTGGTCCTACCACGATAACAGAACGGCCTGAGTAGTCAACACGTTTACCCAACAAGTTCTGACGGAAACGACCTTGCTTTCCTTTCAGTACATCAGAAAGGGATTTCAGCGCACGGCCACCTTCTGCCTTCACCGCGTTCGATTTACGGCTGTTATCGAACAGGGAATCCACAGCTTCCTGCAGCATACGTTTTTCGTTACGCAGGATCACTTCCGGAGCCTTGATCTCTATCAGGCGTTTCAGACGGTTGTTACGGATGATAACACGACGGTACAGGTCGTTCAGGTCAGATGACGCAAAACGGCCACCATCCAGTGGTACTAACGGGCGCAGTTCCGGTGGTATTACAGGGATGTATTGCATCACTGTCCACTCCAGCCTGTTCTCTACCCTTGTATTCGCATCACGGAAAGCTTCTACTACGCTCAGGCGTTTCAGGGCTTCCTGCTTACGTTGTTGTGATGTTTCGTTAGCAGCTGCATTACGCAGGTCGTAAGACAGTTGATCTAAATCGATACGGCTCAATAAAGAGTGTACCGCCTCAGCACCCATCTTGGCGATGAACTTGTTCGGATCATCATCAGGCAGGTATTGATTTTCTTTAGAGATGGTATCCAGTATTTCCAGGTACTCATCTTCTGTCAGCAGTTGCAGATATGTATTTTCTGAATCTTTCAGGTTCAGTTTCTGACGTATCAGGTCATCAGCTTCGCCGGCTTGCACTACCACGTAACGTTCGTAGTAAACAATGCTTTCCAGTTTTTTAGAGCTGCTACCCAGCAGGTAACCGATCTTGTTTGGCAAGCTTTTGAAGTACCATATATGTACGATAGGCACTACCAGTTTGATGTGGCCTAAACGCTCACGACGTACTTTCTTTTCGGTAACTTCTACACCGCAACGGTCGCAGACGATACCTTTATAACGGATACGCTTATACTTACCGCAATAACATTCGTAATCCTTTACAGGGCCGAATATTTTTTCGCAGAACAAGCCATCACGTTCCGGCTTGTAGGTACGATAGTTAATAGTTTCAGGCTTCAGCACCTCACCATACGAACGGTCCAGTATCGTATCAGGAGAAGCAAGGCTGATAGTTATTTTATTGAACCCCGCTTTCGGGCGGTTGTCTTTCTTTATTGCCATATCAAAAAAGAAGTATTTTAAATGTTTTTTGTGAAAATCCGGCTACCCTCATTTGAGGGTAACTGGTTTATTCAAATTTCAGTTCCAGGCCAAGTCCGCGCAGCTCGTTCACCAATACGTTGAATGATTCAGGAATACCTGGCTTAGGTATGTTATCACCCTTAACGATGGCTTCGTAAGTCTTGGCACGGCCAACTATATCATCTGATTTCAGAGTCAACAATTCCTGCAGGATGTTAGATGCACCATATGCTTCCAGTGCCCAAACTTCCATTTCACCAAAACGCTGACCACCGAACTGTGCTTTACCACCCAACGGTTGTTGCGTGATGAGGCTGTATGGCCCGATAGAACGCGCGTGCATCTTATCATCAACCATGTGGTGCAGTTTGATCATGTAGATGATACCAACTGTAGCCTTCTGGTGGAAACGTTCGCCGGTTTCACCGTCATACAGGTGTGTGTGGCCAAAGCCAGGTAAACCTGCCTGATCGATAAGGCCTGCAATTTCTTCAACTGCAGCACCATCAAAGATCGGAGTAGCGAAGCGAACTTCCAGTTTTTCACCGGCCCATCCAAGTACTGTTTCGTAGATCTGTCCCAGGTTCATACGGGAAGGTACGCCCAGTGGATTCAGAACGATGTCTACCGGAGTACCATCTTCCAGGAACGGCATATCTTCTGCACGTACTATCTTGGCAACGATACCTTTGTTACCGTGACGGCCCGCCATCTTATCACCCACTTTCAGTTTACGCTTACTGGCAAGATATACTTTAGCAAGTTTCAATACACCGGCGGGTAATTCGTCACCTATGCTCAGGTTGAACTTCTCACGCTTGTAACGTCCCAGTTCTTCGTTAAACTTGATATTATAGTTGTGCAGCAGTTGGTTGATCAGTTCATCTGTTTCTTTATCGCCAGTCCAACCCAGAGGGTTAACGTTCTGGAAGTCGATAGAGCCCAATGTTTTTGAGTTGAACTTACCACCTTTGCTCAGTACCAGTTCACCAAAGTTGTTTGTGATACCTGCAGAAGATTTATCTTTCAACAGGGTCATCAGTTTATCCATCAGCAGTGACTTGATATCTTCCAGGTTCTTTTCATGAACCTTTTCGATTTTTTCAAGAGCTGCTTTCTCACGCACCTTAGAGTTCTTATCCTTTTTAGCGCGTTGGAATAATTGCTTAGATATTACGATACCTTCTGTACCACTTGGCGCCTTCAGGGAAGCATCTTTTGCATCACCTGCTTTATCACCGAAGATGGCACGCAACAGTTTTTCTTCCGGAGTAGGGTCAGTTTCACCTTTTGGAGTGATCTTACCTATCAGGATGTCGCCCTCACCTACGTGAGCACCTATGCGAATGATACCGTTCTCATCCAGGTCTTTCGTTGCTTCTTCAGATACGTTTGGTATATCCGGGGTCAATTCTTCCTCACCCAGTTTAGTATCACGTACTTCCAGTTCATATTCATCAATGTGTACTGATGTAAACAGGTCGTCGCGTACCACTTTTTCGTTGATAACGATCGCATCCTCGAAGTTGTAGCCCTTCCATGGCATGAACGCCACTTTCAGGTTACGGCCCAGTGCCAGTTCACCATCCTTGGTAGCGTAACCTTCTGTAAGGAAGTCGCCTTCTTTTACTTTCTGGCCCACTTTTACGCATGGCCTTAAAGTAATGCTGGTGCTTTGGTTGGTCTTCTTATATTTAGTAAGTGTATAAACTTTCAGATCGTCTTCGAAAGATACAAGACGAGCAGTTTCGCCACGCTCGTAACGTACGTGTATTTCGTTAGCATCTACATACTCAACCACACCAGGGCCTTCTGCATGTATCTGGATGCGCGCATCGCGTGCTGCCTTACCTTCCAGGCCAGTACCAACGATAGGTACTTGCGGACGGATCAGCGGTACTGCCTGGCGTTGCATGTTCGATCCCATCAGCGCACGGTTGGCATCATCGTGCTCCAGGAACGGAATCAGCGATGCACTCAAACCTACGATCTGGTTCGGAGCCACGTCCATGTATTCTACTTCTTCCCTGTCTAATATCGGGAAGTCGCCTGTTTGACGGGATTTGATCTTTTCTTCTACGAAGTTGCCTTTGTCATCCAAAGGAATGTTTGCCTGGGCGATCTTAGCTTCATCTTCTTCTTCAGCGCTCAGGTAGTGCTGATGCTTCAGATCTACTTTACCTTCTTTTACTTTACGGTATGGGGTTTCGATGAAGCCCATATCGTTGATCTTAGCGTGTACGCAAAGAGTAGATATCAGACCAATGTTCGGACCTTCCGGTGTTTCGATAGTACACAGGCGGCCGTAGTGGCTATAGTGTACGTCACGCACCTCAAAGCCAGCACGTTCACGGCTCAGACCACCTGGTCCGAGGGCAGAAATACGACGCTTGTGCGTGATCTCTGACAGCGGGTTGGTTTGATCTAAGAACTGAGAAAGCTGAGAAGTACCGAAGAATGAATTGATTACAGAGGATAATGTACGTGCATTGATCAGGTCAATAGGCGTAAACACCTCATTATCACGCACATTCATACGCTCACGTATAGTACGTGCCATACGTGCAAGACCTACACCAAACTGTGCAAACAATTGTTCGCCCACAGTACGTACACGGCGGTTGCTCAGGTGATCGATATCATCGATCTCCGCTTTACCATTCGTCAGGCGTACCAGGTATTTAATGATAGAAATGATATCCTGTTTGCTTAATACTTTCGTATCAAGGTCAATATCAAGTCCTAATTTCCTGTTTATTTTATAACGGCCTACTTCACCCAGGTCATAACGTTTATCACTGAAGAACAATTTCTCAATGATACCACGGGCAGTTTCATCATCCGGTGCATCAGAACCACGCAATTGGCGGTAGATATGCTGAACCGCTTCTAATTCAGAGTTTGAAGTATCCTTATTTAAAGTGTTGTAAATGATAGAGAAATCTCCGCTTACTTCTTCCTTTTGCAGGAATACTGTAGGGATGCCCATCTCGATGATCATCGCCAGGTTATCCTCATCCAGTACATTATCACGATCCAGTACTACTTCATTACGTTCGATGGTTACTACCTCGCCGGTATCTTCATCAACGAAGTCTTCTGTCCATGTACGCAGTACACGCGCAGCCAGGCGACGGCCAATGTGTCCAGCCAGGTTCTTTTTATCCACCTTCACTTCATCGGCCATACCAAACAGTTCCAGGATATCCTTATCTGTTTCGTAACCGATGGCACGCAGCAATGTAGTTACAGGGAATTTTTTCTTACGGTCGATGTACGCATACATCACGTTGTTGATATCCGTAGCAAATTCCATCCACGCACCTTTGAAAGGTATTACGCGCGCACTGTATATTTTAGTTCCGTTGGGGTGAACACTCTGTCCGAAGAACACACCCGGAGAACGGTGAAGCTGGGATACAACTACACGTTCTGCACCATTGATAACGAAAGTACCACGCGGTGTCATGTACGGTATGTTACCGAGGAACACATCCTGGATGATGGTTTCGAAATCTACGTGCTCTTCATCATTACAGCTCAGTTTCAACTTAGCTTTCAGAGGTACGGAGTACGTAAGGCCGCGCTCCATACATTCGTCGATAGTGTAACGTGGTGGATCAATGAAATAATCCAGGAACTCCAGAACGAAGATGTTGCGGGTGTCAGTGATCGGAAAGTTCTCCTTGAACACACGGAACAAACCTTCGTTATTACGCTTATCAGGAGTAGTTTCCAATTGGAAAAAATCCTGGAAAGACTGCAACTGAATGCCCAACAGATCAGGCGTATCAGCTACATCGTGAATTTTACCAAAGTTTACACGTCCCGTTGCTGTGCGTTTTTGTGGTATTGCCATAGTATATTAAAAACTCCTTTTACAAAACAAAAAATCCCCGTACCCAAAGGCGACGCCTTTCAGTACAGGTTATAAAACTGTAACAAAAAAATTAGTCAAAATTAACTTGTGCACGTGCTAATTCCCCGAAGAGGGATTGCAAATATAGGAATTCCTGTTTTATTAATCAAAAAATATTCCAAAAACGAAGCTTTGCCATTTTTTTTCGTAAAATGTTTTACACATCAAATTAAACATTTACACCATAAAACAGATTGGCACTTGCTTAAAAGCATTTCCGGGTATAAATATTGCCGCAATTTATTAATATGCACCCTATTGCGTTACAGATTTTTATGAGATACTCTCTTTTACTACGCCGGTTGTTCTATATACTCGTTCTTGTTTTACCGTTTAGCAGTGAAGCCCAAAATGGCTTTGGCGATCTGAGTTACGATGGCTATAAACTGGTTTTCTCTGAAGATTTCAATTACGATCCTGCAACTTTTAAAGAAGATCCTGCATTCAGGCAAAACTGGCGGCTGCACCCAAATGAAGATTGCACTAATAAAGGAGCCTGCGTGGGATGGGGATACGAGATATACAGGGCATGGATGGTGGATATGCCTGAACCCGGCGTTATTCGGCTAAGGGATAGCGCAACAACGCCAGCCGACTGTATCAATAACATGGTAGGCAACCCGGTAACGCACATATCGGGCATGCTGAACCTGACCCGTGCTGATAGCCAGGGGGTTGTGAGTATGGGCATTATTGAGGCAAGCATCCGCATCCCACCTTATCAGGGCGATAAAAGCACATCGGCATGGCCGGCTTTTTGGGTAGCCTGGGGACATAACGGCGATTGCAAAGGCCCTAATGCCACCGGTGGGCAAACGGAAATAGATATTATAGATAATTCTGATGGAGCAGACAGATCGGTACAGAACAATATTTTCTTTAAAACCGGCTGGAAAGGAATCGAAGGCGAAAACACGCAGAACACAAAAGTGCCAACGGTACTTTCTGCTGATTTCCATACCTACTCCTGCCTATGGGAACCATACAGCGCTACCTTTTACCTGGATGGCATTTTCCTGAAACGTATAGAGTTTTCAGAAGAAAAGACCTTTAGTGATTTTCAAAGCCTGTATATCACACTACAAACCAACGAGCGCACAACAAATGGCCTGGAAATGAAGGTGGACTGGGTACGTTATTGGGTGCCTGAAAAGTCATTAGGGGCTTACCTTTCACACGGCTATACATCACCTGCATTCGCAAAATAGCCGCTCATATCCGTGCTAATACGCAGATGAAATTACCATATGCATGGTATATAGCAGGCATAGTGCGCATTCTACTTTTGCTTTCATAAAACAATTACTTCATTCAAAAAGCAATTATTTATGAAAAAGCTCGCCCCGATCGTTGCATTATCCCTGATGGTAGCCGCCTTCAGTTCCTGCAAAAAAGATTACACCTGCTCCTGCAAAAGCGGAACAGGTACGCCATTTACCTACCAGTTTAACAAGGTGAAGAAAAAAGACGCTAAAGCAGCATGCGATACATGGAATAGCACTTACCAGATATCTGGTGGCAGCTGCTCACTATAATGGGTACGGCGGTTTTTGTATGAAAAAAGAGAGCTTTTCGGGCTCTCTTTTTGTAGTCAATAATATTTTTTTAGAAAACATTATGATAATTGCATGACAATCTATAGTTTAGGGCACAACTAAAACTATAACGTTATGAAAAAAATCGCCCCATTAGCAGCGGCCCTGTTGCTTACTTTTGCATTTACTTCTTGCAAAAAAGACTATACCTGCACGTGTAAAGACGGATCAGGTGATGGTTTTACTTACAAGTTTACCAAAGTAACAAAGAAAAACGCTAAAGCAGCCTGCGACACCTGGAACAGTACTTACCAGATCGATGGTGGTAGTTGCTCGCTGTAATATGGACAGGTCAGTTGTTATCAATTAAGGTAACTATTCTGTTCATTGGTTGAGAAACTAAACTGAACAAAAACGAGGGTACTCTTATGGGTGCCCTCTTTATATTTGCTTAAGATGATAATTCTAAAAAAAATACTTCTAAGTATACTTTCCCTCAGCCTGGGTGCACTGTTTCTTTTTTCAGCTTTCACCAAAATATATGACCTCGAAAGCTTTGAGGGTTTTCAGTACACCATTGTAGAATATGTACACGTACCATGGATATTGGCGACTTTAGGAGCACGTATTCTTATAGGTATGGAAGCTGCGTTAGGTTTATTAATGGCCATACAGTTTTATGGCAGGAAGAAATGGGTATTAAAGCTTGCTATCTTTTTACTGATCATTTTCAGCGTTTATCTTGTATATCTATGGGCTGCTGTAGGCAATAATGTAGATTGCGGGTGCTTTGGAGACTACCTGAAGATGAGCCCTGCAGTATCACTTTTAAAAAACGCTGCTCTGTTGATAGGCATCTATCTCCTCACCAGGTTTTGTAATGGCATAAAGTTCAAACGGCAGGAATGGATCACGTGGATATTATTAATAGGACTGACAATTGCTCCTTTTATCATATATCCGCTTCCAAACACGCAGCCCGATTGGCTAAACAAGGATAAATATAAAATCAACCTTTCATCTCTTTATGCACCGGGAAAAACCGATGCGCCCAAAGAAGACCTATATAAAGGAAAGCATGTAATAGCCTTCTTTAGCCTAAAGTGCCCTCACTGCCGTATGGCCGCTAAAAAAATGCATATTATGAAAGAGAAGAACCCTTCCCTACCCTTTTATATGGTAGTTGCAGGTAATGATAAATACCTGGCACCATTCTTTGAAGATACGCACGCCCAAAACATACCTTATGCAAAGTTGAACAGTGAAGAGTTTACCGCGATTGCAGGCTTTAGCTGGCCGGCGATATTCCTGGTAAATAATGGGATGGTAGAGGCACAGACCAACTATATTAATATGAACCAGGCAGAAATAGAAGACTGGTTGAAAAAACCTTAACAATGCAAGGCACCTACCGGTGCCTTTTTTATTTCTGAAAATATTCCTCCGTTTTATTGTAACTTTTCTTTTACAACAACGATATACTATCATGTCATTCCTAGGCAAGACTATTTTTATTACCGGTGCCAGCCGTGGCATCGGCCGTGCTATTGCTTTAAAACTTGCCAAAGACGGCGCTAATATTGCCGTAGTTGCCAAATCGACCACAGAAAATCCAAAGCTGGGCGGTACTATTTATTCTGTTGCAGAGGAGATCATAGCGGCCGGCGGAAAGGCCCTTGCCATACAATGCGATATACGCGACGAGGAGCAGATAATAGAAGCAGTACAAAAAACCATTTCGGTTTTTGGAGGCATAGATGTACTCGTCAACAATGCTTCGGCCATTAGCCTTACCAATACAGAGCAAACAGAAACCAAACGCTATGACTTGATGTATGACATCAACGTGCGCGGTACCTTCCTGGTTACCAAACATTGCATCCCTTTTTTAAAGAAAGGCAGCAATCCGCATATACTCACCTTGTCACCCCCACCCGATATGCAGCCTAAGTGGTTCGGCATGTCTGTAGCTTATACCATCAGCAAGTATAATATGAGTATGATGACCATGGGATGGGCAGTAGAACTGAAACAATATGGGATAGCCGCTAACTCGCTATGGCCCGCTACTACTATTGCTACCGCGGCTGTACAAAACCTGCTTGGCGGCGATGCATTGGTGCAACGCAGCCGCAAACCTGATATTGTTGCCGATGCAGCTTATTATATATTATCTAAAGAGTCTGCCACTTGCACGGGTAATCATTTTGTAGATGAGCAGGTGCTTGCAGCAGAAGGAATTACCGAACTGGATCAATACGCGGTAGTGCCCGGCGGAAAATTGCAAAAAGACCTTTTTCTCGATTAACCATAACAAAACACATATACTTTGGAAAATATTCTCTCTATCAACAACATATCCAAGTCGTACGGCCCCGTACGGGCGTTGAACGATGTGTCTTTTGAAGTGCCACCGGGCTGCGTATTTGGCATACTGGGGCCCAATGGTAGTGGCAAGACCACCCTGTTGGGCATCTTATTGGACGTATTGCAAGCCGACGCGGGAACCTATAGCTGGTTCAATAACCCTGCATCCAGCGAATCGAGAAGGCAGATCGGTTCCTTACTGGAGACACCTAACTTCTACCATTACTTGTCTGCAGTAGATAATCTTAAAATCGCAGCTGCTATCAAACAACGGGGGAAAAACGACATTGATAATGTACTGGAAAAGGTAAACCTGCTACAGCGAAAAGACAGTAAGTTCCAGACTTACTCCCTGGGTATGAAACAAAGGCTCGCAATTGCGTCTGCTTTGCTGGGCAATCCAAGAGTATTGGTATTTGATGAGCCTACCAACGGGCTGGATCCTGCAGGCATTGCTGAAATAAGAGATCTGATACGCCAGCTGAACAGTGAAGGCATAACTATAGTAATGGCCAGCCACCTGCTGGACGAGGTAGAAAAAGTATGTACGCACGTGGCTATTCTCAAACGAGGCCAGTTGTTGCTGAGCGGACCAGTGAACGAAACGCTGCGCAGCGAAGACCAGATAGAAGTATCTGCAATGAATCTCGATCATTTAAAACAGGTAGTTGCTTCAATGCCGGGCATTAAGGATGTCAAATCCGTTAATGGCAGCTTACTGTTATCGTGCGAAAGCAACATGCTGCCCGAGCAGGTGAATAAATATTGCATAGACAATAACATAGTACTATCACACCTGGCAATGAAGAAGAAAAGCCTCGAAACCAAATTCATGGAACTCACCAACAATTAAAAACATGCAAGCAATACTCTCTATAGAATGGATGAAGGTAAAAAAGTACCGTACCTTCTGGATATTATCTGCACTGTTCCTGTTTATGCTGCCTGCATGGAACTATGGCTTAAAAAACGGCGTGCTAAAAATTGGCGGTAATGGTGTAAACATCCTCAACCAGGTATATAGCTATAGCTATGTTTGGGAAAACATCGGCTACTGGACCAGCCTGTTTGTGGTATTTCTTTCTGTACTGGTCATCATCCTTACTACCAACGAGTATCAATATAAGACCAATCGCCAGAACGTAATAGATGGATGGAGTCGCCTGCAGTTCTTCCATGCAAAATGGGGTATGGTTCTGGTATTAAGCCTGCTCACGACACTTTATGTTTTTATCAACGGTGTGGTATTTGCAGCGGCCGGCGGTTCTATGAGTGGTTTCCCCGGCCATATAGAAAAGCTGTTTTACACATTTGTGCTCACGCTCAATTATTTCAGCTTTAGCCTGCTGCTGGCTTTTATATTTAAGCGCAGCGGTATTACTATTGGTATATTCTTCCTCTACAGCATGTTTGTAGAAACACTATTAAAGTCGCTGCTCAACTGGCAGCTATCTTCCAACCCCGGCAATTTTCTGCCATTACAATGCAGTGATGAGCTACTCCCCTTTCCGCTGATGGATATGCTGAAGACCATTGCCAAAATGCAAACGGAAACCAATAATGCCTATTATGTAATAGCTTCCTTCGCATGGATAATTATCTATTACTTAATAAGTCGCCGGTTATTACTGAAATCTGATTGGTAAATTTACCTCATGAAACATGAGGACAGGCCTGTAATACTGATAACAAATGATGATGGCATTACTGCACCCGGCATACGCAGCCTCGTAGATGCCGTAAAAGACCTGGGGGAAGTAATTGTAGTAGCTCCTGATAGCCCACAGTCGGGCATGGGGCACGCTATTACCATAGGTGAGCCTTTAAGACTGCATAAATCCGATGTTTTTGACGGTATAGATTCCTGGGAATGTAGCGGCACACCGGTGGACTGCGTAAAGCTGGCACGAGATAAGATACTGCACCGCAAACCAGATCTATGCCTGAGCGGTATCAACCACGGCGCCAACCACTCCATTAATATTATATACAGCGGTACCATGAGCGCTGCCATGGAGGCTGCTATAGAAGGCATACCTTCGGTTGGCTTTTCGCTATTAGATTTCAGCTACGATGCCGATTTTAGCATTGCAGGCCATGTTGCACGTACCATTGCGTCACAAATGCTGCAAACTGCCATGCCTGCCCACACATTACTTAATGTGAACATTCCAAAGGTTTATGGAGAAGAATTTAAAGGCATCCGTATATGCAGGCAGGCTTATGCCAAATGGCAGGAAGAATTTGATCATCGCGTTGACCCACGTGGAAAGGATTATTACTGGATGACAGGCAAGTTTATGAATATGGATGAGCGGGAAGATACAGATGTACAGGCATTGCAAAATGGCTATGCCTCAGTAGTGCCCGTAAGGTTCGACTTTACTGATGAACATATGAAACAAAACTTACAGCAACAGTGGGCACACATTACCAATCATTAAGCCCAAATTCCTAACAATTAAGCATAATAATAATATCTGCCTAAACCCAACTAAATAAATAGAGTAGCTTGTCTTTGCAATAAACCTAAATTCCACTCTCTATGCAAAGACTATTATTGCCTGCATTGTTATGCCTGGCGCTCTGCACTTCTTTTGTTGCTAATGCATCAGTAAGTGTTGCTGCCGGTGAAATTACCTACGAATGGCAAAGCGATTCTACCTACCGCTTTATGTTTACCCTCTACCGCGATTGTTCAGGCGGTGCAGAACCGGATAGCGTACAATTGTGTTTTCATGATCCCTGCGATAATACACTAAGCTTTAGCACCTATCTGAGGAAATTATCAGGTACCACGGTCCTGAAAGACTGTTCTGAAGCGAAATCCCAATGCGATAGCCCGGCTTCTACTCTTCCCGGCCTTAAGCAGTATACTTACACAGCATTAGCTACTTTGCCGGGAAGATGCAATTCCTGGCATATTTTTACGCATGTAGATTATAGGAATAATATGATCAACCTGCAAAGCCCCACCTCTAAACAATATTACGCAGAGGCCCGCTTCAATAATACAGGAAGTTTTATAACCAATTCCTCCCCGAACTTTGGAGCCGTACCTATATTTTTTGCCTATACCGGAATTCCGTTTGGATATGACAACAAGGTTACCGACATCAATGGCGACTCGATCGTTATTGAAACTGTCTCGCCATTAACTAATGTAAGCACTTGTGCTGATACGGTCGCCTCAGTTGCGCCTTATATAACGACATCTCCGGCGTTAAATAATGTCAACAACCCTTTTCAAACTAACAATTCATTTTCATTGGGCTTTACTTACGGAACTCTAAGTTTTATACCAACAAATGCGGGCTCACAAAACGTTGCTTTAAAAGTCAAAGAATATCGAAGGGGAGTGCTGGTTGGTTATGTAACAAGAGAGGTACAAGTTGTAGCGTTTGCCCCTCCACCAAATATTGGCAGCCAGTTTAAATTTACTACTGCGCCACCTCCCACAAAAATTTGTGAAGGGGACACACTTGATTTTGATTTTGCCTTTATTTCTGCGGATAGTAACGCCCGCCTGGCTGTCCATGATAGTCATATATATAAATTCCCCAGCGCAACGATTACCTACACATCTCAATATTCAGATTCCGTACACGGCCATTTTCATTGGATAGCAACACCTATGGGGCCGACGAATTTTATTATCACTGCATTTGATTCTACCTGCAGAAGGCCTGGAGTAATAGTACCCAATACACAAACCATAACACTACTGAGTGTAGATCCAAGACAAAAACCTTTGATAGATACTACCATTTGCCTTGGCGATACAGCAAAATTCGGTCTGTTATTCTCCGGATCCTGGTCTGTATTTTCAGGTACACCAAACAGCATTAACTGCACCACCTGCCAGTTTGCAAGTATGTATCCAACCGCAACATCACAATACACAGTGTACATGTCTCCCGCAGGTGCTTGCCCGGCTTTTCATGATACGGTGCAGGTAAACGTAAATACCCATCTTACACACCCTGCGGTAACGATAACTGCAAGTCCGGATACTAATATAGCACCATTAACGTCCGTTACATTCAAAGCACATGTAATCAATTGTGCGCACCCCCATTACAAATGGTTTATCAATAGGATGCTCATACCGGGTGCTGTGACTGATTCATTTGTGCAGGCCAACCTAAAAAATAATGATGTGGTGACCTGTGAGGTAGATTGTGGTGATGATTGCCCCAGGCCTGCTGATACTGTGAGCAACCCATTAACTATACACGTCAGCAGCGGTATAAACTCAATCAAAGCCTCTTCTCCATTCAGCATCTACCCCAACCCCAACAATGGCAGCTTTACGATCGTTGGCAAAGTGGACGCAAGCAACAATACGATAGAGTTACTGGATATAACCGGCAAACAATTGTACAGCAAACAGGTTAAGACCGCCGATGGAACACTTAACGAGCAGGTACAACTCGATCTGCGGCCGGGAGTTTATATTCTACGAGTGGATAATATTGTTGTGCAACTAGTTATAAATAAATAATAATAGATCCCACGTCATTGTGGGATCTATTAAATTAATTAGACAATGAAACTATGTAAACTCGCAATACTAGTAAGCATATTATTATCATTTCATCAAACATTCGCCAATAGTATAGCCGCAGGAGATTTTTATTATGAATGGCAAAGCGACTCTACCTATAGATTTTTCCTGAAATTATATATAGACTGCAGTGGTAATGCGGAGCCATCTTCTGTTCCTATGTGTTTGCAAAACCCTTGCAATACCAGTCTCAATTTCACCGCAACACTCACAAAATTTTCAGGTCCGGGTAGCATAAGCGTTAGCTGCAGTAAGGTAAAGACAATATGTGATAGCCCTGCGTCCAACATTCCAGGGTATAAAGAATGGATATATTCTGCCACGGTCACATTGCCAGCTCAATGCAATGCCTGGCACATTTTCGCTTACGCACCATCAAGAAATAACAGCTTAAATATTGCTAACCCAACATCGGGTAATTTTTACACCGAGATCGGCTTTGATAATACAGGAAATTTCCAGGGCAATTCCTCCGTACATTTTAATGATAAGCCGGTTTACTATGCCGGCCAGTTCATGCCCTTTGGTGCAATACCCGGCATCACTAATACGGATGGGGACTCCATATCTGTAGAACTTGCGCAGCCACAAACCGGGGTCTCATCCTGCTCCGGCACACCGACCAATGTTACGTATGTAACCACTTCACCTCTAATTGCACTTCCCTCGAATCCTTTCCAAACAAACAATAGTTTTACCCTTAACGACAGTGGTATTGTTACCTTCAACGGTGCTGTACTTGGTAAAAATACGGCATGCTTTAAGATAACAGAGTATCGTAACAACACACTGATAGGCTATACCATGCGCGAGGCCCAATATTATGTCATGCAACCTTATCGGTTATCAACTACGGTAACTTCCAGTTCTAATATTCTTGGCTGTGTAGGCAAACCCTTCAATTTATTATTTACTGCAACCAACCACCCAAACACCAATCTGGTAATGACAGCAGACAGTCTTCCGCAAGGTGCTGCTATTTCATACTACGGACAACACACCGATTCGGTATCGGCCGTATTATCTTATACTCCACAACCCGGAGACGGACCGGTTAAACGTTTTATAGTTACAGCTATTGATTCTACTTGTTACCCACCGGGCATCGTCCCCTACTACGCTATCTCCAATTACGTAAAAATAGCAGACCCCATGATCATCTCTGATGATACCACAATATGCATAGGAGACACCGTAGGACTTTGGGCACAATATGGAGAATATCACTATCAGTGGCAGTTATTAAACGGTTCTGCAAATAATAACGGCTGCTGGACCTGTTCATCCCTAAGTGTATTTCCCAATACTACCTCAACATATGTAATCACATCGAGCGGCGACAGTTGTGGGGTAAATTATTCAGACACTGTAACTGTTCAGGTAAAAACCAGCAATCAACACCCTACCATATCCATTTCTACCTATCCTGATTCTGTCATTACATTCGGCCAGCAGGTTTTGTTTATAGCTGCCACAACAAATTGCGCTCAACCACTATATCAATGGCAGGTTAATGGTGTGGATGTCCCCGGCGAGACATCTGACAGTTTTCTAACCTCCGGGCTTATAGATGCAGACCTTGTATCTTGCAGGTTGCTATGTGCTGATACTTGTCCCCAACCGAGATATAGTACTAGCTCCGGTATAAAAATGTCTGTGGGTATAAGAACTATTCAAAAAAATAAACAGGGAAACTTCAACATCTATCCCAACCCCAATAACGGAAGTTTTACTTTGACTGGTACAACTCAAAATGCAGAATGCCGGATATTCATTACCGATATCATTGGGAAGCAATTATATAAAAAATCTTTTGTGACGGCAGTTAAACATATCAACGAACAAATTGAATGTAATTTTTCACCGGGCACCTATTTTTTGAAAGTAAATGATCAGACTATAAAGATGGTAGTTGATGCAAAATAAAGAAGCATAAGCACTCTATTTTCTTGTTTTTTTAATTCTTTATTTGCACTGATATTCTTTGGATAGATACGTTATCCCTTAACACATTTAGCACATACATTCCGGTAGATAAATCTCCAACATTTACTGTAATATTACCTTCCTTTACAATGTATTGTTTTTGGAGCACACCGATCATGTTGTAAAACCTTAAAACATCACCTTTCCGTGTATTATTAACAGTAATATTATCTGACGCGGGGTTGGGCGACACAATTAAGTCATTATAGCCAGGAATATTGTTTATAGATACCGGGAACGGAAATATAACGTTTGAAGAAATAAAATTATACCCTGTTGACTTGGAAGGAGCGCAACCATTCGGCACTTCTATATCGATCCGGTAAGCATGTGTACCGCCTGATGCAGAAGATGTAATTGTATAGGTCGTAGTTCCTGGGGGAAGTATTGCAATAGAAGTAAATGTGCCGCCGTTAACACTTTCCATAACGTGAGCAACCGTATTGGGCTTACCTTCATACAGATTCCATTTCAGAATAATACTGGTAGTTGTTGTTACTGAAGATACAAGGATAGTACGATGGGGTGTTACCGAATCCAGAATCAGTTCCTGTCCGAAAGTATCTACCAATGTAAGCTTATAACGATAACTGCGAACATCCGGGTGAGATCCTGTATCGATAAAAGTACTGAAAGCCGAAGCTGATTGGGTGTCGATAAGATTATATTGACCGATGACATTATCATCCTCACGATATATCTTATACATCTTGGCCCTGTTAATACCTCCTTTCTCCCACACTACAATATTTTTATTTGTCGCAGAATCTCTGCCAACTACACATATATTGATATGTTCAGGTGCAGGCGTACTGGTGTACGGTGTCGAAGTAATATTTAATATTTCACGATCATTAATATTGGCAGTGTTATATTTCATTACCATCCCTACCAACCTGATTTTGTTTATATTGTAACCAGTTGGTACTGTATAACTATACGATTGTGCTGATACAGCATTAACAGATGGATTGGTAACTACAGGTGTTCCCCAAACTCCACCCAACATTTCACGCAGTACATGCCTATGATAGAAACCAGGAATGGGATCCGGCTGTCCAAAATAAAGATGGCCAGTTGTTGAACCATAATAGTTTCTCTGGTCGTAGCCGGTTCCAGAACCACTTACGCTATCTTCGATCACAAAAACATTTAAACGATAATCACCTGTAAGATTTCTCAGAGCTTTACCTTTAACCACAACATTAATAACCCTTGTGGTCATATTAATTGAATAACTCATCGTTACATCATAATCCGGCAAAGCACTTTTTCTGGCAGTGGCTGCCGGCACCCACAAAGTTCTGTCTACTTCTACTGACGTACTAACAGACGGAATAGTAATCCTATCCACAGTACCCATAGGACATCCTGTTGTATAGGTCTGCTCCCATGTTGTACCCGCTGACGTTCCCATAGCGTCGGCATAGGTTATATTACTATGGATGCAAACCGGTATTACATCTTTTACACTATCAAAAACATGATTGATATATACATCTGCGTCGGGTGCATACCCACAGGAAGCACCTCGCGAAATTTCCAGTAGCACATTTTTAGTGCCATTGCTCGTTACAATGCCAGAATACTGAGCACTGGCAATAGAAGTTGCTAAAAGGAATAAAGCTATATATAGATATTTCATAGTATAGATTTGTTTCAATATACAACAAAAGACACTATCATAAACGTTATTCCTTACTGTATTAAAGAATCATGATATATTATACAATTTTACCCTTTATTTTTCAGCTAATAGACAAATCAACTTATCTTGCAGCTTCAATTAATTACAGGACCCAAAGAATGGATTTTAAACGATTATTGGTTACGGCGGCACTACCTTATGCTAATGGCCCGGTTCACATAGGCCACCTGGCAGGATGTTATTTGCCGGCAGATATATATGTAAGGTATCAGCGTGCACAGAAAAGGGATATAAAATTTGTATGCGGCAGTGATGAGCATGGTGTACCTATCACTATCCGTGCTATGAAAGAAGGTATTACCCCCCAGCAGGTGGTTGATAAATACAATGCGCTGATAAAGGAAAGCTTTGAGCAAATGGGTATTTCCTTTGATATATATTCCCGTACCAGTAACAAGATCCACCACGAAACATCGCAGGCTTTCTTTAAAAAGCTGTATGATGATGGCCTTTTTGAAGAACGTGAGAGCGAACAATACTTTGATGAAGAGAAGCAGGTATTTCTTGCAGATCGCTACATAGTAGGCACCTGCCCTGTTTGTGCCAACCCTAATGCCTATGGAGATCAATGCGAACGTTGCGGAAGCTCCTTATCCCCGGAGCAATTGATCAATCCGCACAGCGCACTAAGCAATGCAGTACCTGTAAAGAAGAAGACCAAACACTGGTATTTCCCTCTTAATAAATATGAGCAATGGCTGAGCGAATGGATAGTAGAAGGGAAAAAAGACGAGTGGAAGGCAAATGTATATGGCCAATGCAAGAGCTGGCTGGATAGTGGCCTGCAACCCCGCGCTATGACACGCGATAGCAGCTGGGGTGTGCCTGTTCCTCTGCCCGATGCGCAAGGCAAAGTACTGTATGTATGGTTTGATGCGCCAATAGGCTATATCAGTGCAACTAAGGAACTAACAAATCAATGGGCCGACTACTGGCAGAAGGAAGATACCAAACTGGTGCACTTCATTGGCAAGGATAATATAGTATTCCACTGTATTATATTCCCCGCCATGCTGAAGGCGCATGGCAGCTATGTACTGCCTGATAATGTGCCCGCTAACGAGTTTCTGAATATAGAAGGCGAGAAGGTATCTACATCGCGCAACTGGGCTGTATGGGTGCACGACTATATTCAAGACTTCCCTGATCAGCAGGATGTATTGAGATATGTGCTTTGCTCTAACGCACCTGAAACAAAAGACAATGACTTCACCTGGAAGGACTTCCAGGAAAGGACCAATAGCGAGCTTGTATCTATATTCGGCAATTTTGTGAACCGCGCTTTTGTATTGATGCATAAGCTTTGTGGCGGCCGCGTACCAAAGCTGCACACGGATGTAATGGATGAATCAGACCATGCACTGATACAGGCGATACAGAATGCCAAAACACTGGTAGAATCTGACATTGAGAACTACAAGTTCCGCGATGGCTTGTTTGAGGTGATAGACCTTGCACGCAAGGGCAATAAATACATGCAGGATAAGGAACCATGGATAGTGGCTAAATCGCTTGCAGAAAATCCCGATAATCAGAAACTGATTGATAATTGCCTGCATCTTTGCCTGCAATTAACAGCTAACCTGGCTATACTCATTAATCCCTTCCTGCCGTTTACCGCCAGGAAGATGTGCGGCATGATGAAAGTAGTAGACCGTATGCTGGAATGGGAAAATGCCGGTAAGATGAACCTGCTGAATATTGGCTATCCTTTAAAAGCACCGGAACTGTTGTTTAGGAAGATAGAGGATGAAGAGATCAAAACCCAGGTTGAGAAACTGCATGCTAATATGGTAAAACCGAACACTGCCGCAACTGAAACAGCAAGTACGGAAGCTAAAGTGGAACATGCAGAGCTGAAGCCGGAGATATCAATAGACGACTTTGCGAAGATAGATTTACGTGCCGGTGTGATATTGAGTGCTGAAAAAGTAGAGAAAGCCGATAAACTGCTAAAGCTGGAAATAGACCTGGGATTTGAAAAGCGTACGGTATTGTCTGGCATCGCGCAACATTTTAGTCCGGAAGAGATTGTAGGCAGGCAGGTAACAGTAGTGGCCAACCTTGCCCCACGTAAAATGCGCGGCATTGAAAGCAAAGGCATGATACTCATGGCTCAAAACGCAGAAGGAAAGCTTATATTCGTGTCTCCGCTAGAGCAGGCAACTGCCGGCAGCGAAGTAAAATAACTTGAAAGCACAACACAGATCACAAATGAAAAAGAAGACAGTCTGGTGGTTAGTAATAGGCGGTATTGTGCTGCTGATCATCCTTATTGCCATAGCTAAAGCCAACGGAGATAAAGGAACCAAAGTAGCCATTGAGAAAGCAGCATCCCACACCATTACAGAAACAGTTACGGCGAGCGGCAAGATATACCCTGAAACAGAGGTTAAGATAAGCCCGGAAGTAAGTGGTGAGATCATAGAGCTGAACGTAAAGGAAGGAGACAGTGTAAAGCAAGGTGAGCTATTAGTGCGTATTAACCCTGCCATATATAGCTCTATAGTATCGCAATCAGAAGCCAATGTCGCGGAAACACGATCTCGCGCGGCCAATTCTACACAAATGATGCAGCAGGCAAAGGCGAATTTCGACCAGGCACAGTCTAACTATAACCGCAATAAGAAGCTCTATAACGATAAGGTAATATCAGCCATGGAGTTTGAGCAGGCGCAGGCGACTTACCTGAGCGCCAAGGCAAGCTATGAAGCCGCTAAGGCCAGTGTATCGGGCGGAGGGTATAGTATACAAGCTGCCAGTGCAGGATTGACCCAATCACGCGAGAACCTTCGTAAGACAACTATAGTTGCACCGCGCTCAGGAGTAGTATCTGCACTGAATGTGAAGCTTGGTGAACGTGTTGTAGGTACTGCTCAAATGGCAGGTACCGAGATGCTGACCATTGCAGACATGAGCAGGATTGAAGTACGTGTAGATGTAAGTGAGACAGACATTGCCAAAGTAAAGATTGGCGACACCACACTAATAGAAGCAGACGCATACCGCAACAGGAAGTTTACTGGTGTGGTATCTAAAGTGAGTGTATCGAGCAAGAGTGCTTCTTCCATAACCTCTACTACAGACCAGGTAACTAACTATACTGTATACATCTGGATATTACCATCCAGCTATGCAGATATCAGCGCTACACTCGCCAAAGGCAACTTCGTATTCAAGCCCGGCATGAGTGCATCTGTAGAGATACAGACACGCAGGGAGCGCAACATACTGTCTGTACCGGTAAATGCCGTTACTACACGCGACTGGCCGGATAGTGTAAAGAAGAAGAACAAGGAAACCACTGGTGCCGATATAGATGACGTACGCCAGGTAGTGTTTGTATATGATAAGAAGCAAAGCAAGGTGATGTTGCGCGACGTAAAAACAGGGATACAGGACAATCAATACATACAGATAACCAATGGGCTGAAAGAAGGTGAGGAGGTTGTAATAGCACCTTATGGAGCAATAGCCCGTACATTGAAAGATAAGTCATCTGTTACCATCACCGACAAAGACAAGCTTTTCGAAGCTAAGAAGGAAGACTAAGTGAAAGCGGCTAACCTATAGCTGCTATGGTATAACTTAACAGTATAAGCATTGAGCGACAGCATTCTAGGAAATATAGGCATTGTTGGTAACGGAAGCTGGGGTACAGCCCTTGCCAAGATACTTACAGACAACGGACATAAGATACACTGGTGGGTAAGGAACAAAGAAGCCATGAACCACCTGGCTACGAGACACAACAATCCTCACTATCTTACATCGGTACGCTTTGCACAACAGAGCATCATGCCTACAGATAACCTGGAGTCGTTACTATCGCATTGCAATACAGTGATCGTTGCGGTGCCATCTGCATATGCTCAATCGGTGATAGAAAGCGTGGGTAGAAGCCTGTGGCATGGCAAATACATCGTGTCTGCCATCAAAGGTATCCTACCCGACTCTAACCTGCTGCTCAATGATTACCTGGCAAAGGACAACTCATTTGATCTGAATAGCTATGTCGCCATAACAGGCCCTTGTCATGCAGAAGAAGTAGCACAGGAACGACTGTCCTATCTAACATTCTCAGGATTGGATGATAACCTTACAGGCCAGGTAGCGAAGGCATTTTATACAAGCTATATTCATACTACGCATAACCATGATATATGGGGAGCGCAGTTTGCTGCCGTGCTGAAGAACATCTATGCCATCGGTGCGGGTATGGCACATGGCCTTGACTACGGCGATAACTTCCTGAGTGTATATATCACCAACTGCTACAGAGAAATGTACCGCTTCCTGGAAGCTCATTTTGAGAAAGTGCATCCATCGAACGATAGGCCAGACTTTCATACAAGTGCGTACCTGGGCGATCTTTTAGTAACCTGCTATTCATTACATAGCCGTAACCGCATGTTTGGTAATATGCTGGGCAAGGGTTACTCAGTAAAGAATGCACAACTGGAAATGAACATGGTTGCTGAAGGCTACTATGCATCTCGCGGTATGGAGACCATATCTACGCAACTAGGCATTGACCATCCTATAGCAAGCCTCATCTATAGTGCATTATGGGGCGATAGAACGCCTGCTGAAATTTTCAAAGAACTGGAAACGATGCTGTCGTAGCGTTAAGCCTGTTTTGCTAACAGGTAGTTGCATGCTATGATAGACTTGGCATCTTTAATATCATTATGCTCCAATGCGGCCTTTAATTCATCAAGGCTGTAGTTGAGTATCTCGATATTTTCTGACTCTTCTTCGAGCCCGCCGCCGTTAGTTTTACGACCTGCTTCATTCACTTCTACATAATAGAGGAATACACGCTCGGACGAGCCTCCCGGCGATGCATAGCATGTAGTAATGTGCCCGATTGTAGCCACCTCGTAGCCAATCTCCTCCAGCACCTCGCGTTTCATCTCTTCAATAGGATCATGACCTTCTTTGAGCATACCGGCTACCACTTCTGTGATCCATCCATCGCCATGAGCATAGCCGGGATAACGAAACTGCCTGACCAATATAGCCTGCTTAGCATCGGTATTCCATACCGCGCAGGCAACACTATCACCTCTATGAAAACAGAGCCTCGTTTGAGGCTCTGTCATCTTTCCATCAGGTAATTCATATTGAAATGTAGCCTCTTCGAGTTTGTAAAAATCATCGAAGACAATCTTGCTGCTCTCTACTATTACCTTCCTGTTCATTATTTCCTGATTTCCATTTCTTCGATGAGGTTATGCGCTTTACCTAATTTCTCGATCAGGAAAAGGATAAACCTTGCATCTGTACAAATGGTACGTTTGTAGTTCTTATCAAAAGCTATATCACCACTCATGGCCTCCCAGTTGCCATCGAAAGCAATGCCTATCCATTCGCCATTACCGTTGATGATGGGGCTACCTGAGTTACCACCTGTGATGTCGTTGTTTGTAATGAAGTCTGTATGTAAGGTACCATCTGCATCGACATACATACCATAGTCCTTCTTCTTATACAGATCAACCAGCTCTTTCGGAGAATCGAACTCATCATCTCCCGGCTTAATCTTAGCTACATAGCCATCCAGCGTAGTGAAGTAGTCATAATGCACAGCATCCTGCGGACTATACCCTAGCACTTTGCCATAAGTGATGCGCATTGTAGAGTTAGCATCCGGGTAGAACAATTTATTCTTGTTCATTTCCATCAGGCCACGTACATACTCTTTAGCCAGTTCTTTTTTGCGTTTAGCGAATGCATCAACCTTAGGCTCGTAATAGGTAGTGTAGTTATAAACAAAGCTTAATGCATATACTACAACAGGATCTTCATCCATTTTTTCTAAAGTAGGATGCGCACAAAAGGCATTGAACTTGTTGCTATCGAGGAACATGTTATTGTCCATCAGGTAAGCAGCATAATTCCTGAATGTTTTATCCATATCATCGCCACCAAACTTTTTGAAGATGACGCGCTCGTACACGCTTGGATGCTGGCTTTTAGGGATATCCTGATAGAACAGTTTAAGCATCTCTGCGGTAAGTTCTGTTTCAGTACCCTTATCAAAAGTCTTCATTATAGACTTACGTGCAGATTTGATCGCATCCACATGTTTCTTAATAGTATCCTGGTTAGGATTTTCTTTATCTAACTCTTCATATAGCTTTTCGGTGCTTGCACCCAGTTTTGCTAATGCCGGAGCTTTAAAACACTCAGAGTAGTACACAGCATGTTTGGCATAGGTATTATAACCATTGTATATTTTACTGAAGTCGCGCATTAAACCCTTGTATTCAGGTGCGTTTTTATAAGCCCATTTTGTAAATGCAGCTTCGTTATCCATTTTCTGATCTACTACGTGCAACCTTTTCAACTGTTCGGTCTGGCCAATGAAGTACTTCCAATAGTTGGCGATGCTGGCATACATAGAAGTCAGCTTCAGGTACACGGCTTTATCCTTATCCATGTGCGCCTTCATAATATCCAGGCGCTTGCCGCGTATCTTAACGATGGAAGGGTTTACATCTTTGATAGCTACTTCCACACCATAGGAAACCTCGTAACGGTTAGTGCGGCCGGGGTAACCAAAGATCATGGTATAATCGCCTTCTTTGGGACCTTTGATGTTGATAGGCAGGTATTTCTTTGGTTTGTAAGGAACGTTATCTGTAGCGTATTCCGCAGGCTCATTGTCTTTGCCGGCATATACGCGGAACATAGAGAAGTCGGCCGTATGACGAGGCCACATCCAGTTGTCCGTGTCGCCACCGAACTTACCAATGGACTTAGGAGGATTGCCTACCAAGCGAATGTCTGTATATTTCTTATACACCAATAACAGGTATTGGTTGCCATTGAAGTATTCTTTTACATTAGCGACATACTTTTTATTCTCAGCAGCTTTTTCCTCGATCTTCTTTATTACTTCTTCCAGTTTTTTTGCCTGCTTATCTCCCTTATAGCGACGTGTTGCTGCATTGATCTGCGCTGTTACATCTTCTACCCTTTCCAGGAATATTACTGTCATATCCTTTGCCGGTAATTCCTGCTCTTTGCTATATGCCCAGAAACCATTATCGAGATAGTTGTGCTCAATGGTACTAAGACCTGCTATGGCACCATACCCGCAGTGGTGATTGGTAATCAGCAATCCGTTTGCAGAGATCATCTCGGCAGTGCAGCCACCACCAAATTGAACAACTGCATCTTTAAGGCTGCTATGGTTAATGCTATACAAGTCGTCTTTAGACAGTTTCAGGCCCATGCGTACCATCTCATCGTAATTCTTGCCAATGAGGCTTGGTATCCACATACCTTCATCTGCCTTAACCTGCAACAGCGTGACAGCCGCAAGGAATGATAACAGTAATTTTTTCATCCGTTTGTAATTGAGTCCTTTTAAGAAATATGAGCCGCAAATTTAATCATTGCGTTCAAAGGACGAAGGGTTATATTAGGAGTGATTTAGCGGCTACAAAGCCGAAAATGTTAGAAAATGCTAGTTTTTGCTAGTCTTTTTGATGTTTTGGAAAGAAAATCTGCAAACCCGATTGAATCAAAAGTTTTGCCGAAGGAGATAATATATAGGTTCATAGTATAGTGTTTCTGCAAAATTACGGAAGATAAGGCAGGAGGAAAAATTGGGATATTGACAGTACCTATCTAATTCTTAGTTGCAGCGTATAACTTATCGAGTCGTTTCTTTTCTTCTTCCACTTTTTGCAAGTAGGCTTCGTAACGTTTAATATCCATCATTTGATAAGTGGCTTTGGTGATCTTTTTACCTCTTGCAGTTAGTTCGTCGCGTAGTGTAACGACCGTGTTTTTATTTCCTTTCACCCAGGTATAGTTACGTGTGTGCAACATCATTATATATTTCTTGTCTAACGGATATGGAATGGTGTCTGTCTTCTTCGTTACAGCAGTAGGCGCACCAATGTATTTTATCATGGTCCTGTAAAAGACTGTATCTACTCCTGCTGTTAAATGAATGAGCGAACTATCTGTATCATATAACTGTTCTATATCCCGTAGATAGCCGAAATAGAAACCGTATCCATTATCTATTAAGATACGATACCCCGGAACAAACCGGGCTGTATTATTACGCCCTGAATCTGTTTGTAGATTCTCTGCGGGATCTGCAATCATTTCCCCACAATAAACAAAACCAACGGTACGATTGCGATTTTTCCAGGTTTTATTGGTCACTTTACCCGCAACATATTCCCTACACCCATTATGATTATACTCATACAATTTCGCTGCCATACATTTCTCTCCAATAACAAAATCATCAGACATAATACCTATATCAAACCGAGCAGGTCCAGGCTTCACAAATTTCTGATTAAAGACAGAAGGCTTAATTGGTGCATACTTCCCATTTTCTGAGAGCCATTTGTCCAGCCCCTCCTTTTTTAAAAACACCTCTAAAGCCCAAGTCGGATTCAACCAATATTTGTGGAATATAGAATTTTTATCATTCCCTTTATTTTCCAATTCGATCTTCCTTCTTACATCATCTAAAGATTCCAAACCTATTTTTGCACGATCCTCATTTATCCTTTTTTCAGAAGCCTCATCCCAAAAGCCAGCGTAACGAACATGTTGATATTCTGCACCTCTAACATTTAAAGGAAAGTGAAGTGTAAGAGTGTCATATATAAACTCAGGACTCGGCGCATATTTTTCCAATGTCAGAAGAATATCTCTAGGATCGAAATTGAAAGAGAACAAAGCTTTGTATAGCAGCGTATCAAAAAGATGTGAAGGTCTACCACCTAATGCTGCCCCGGAATTATGATATATAATAAGATCGTAGTGTGAAAACTTTAGAACCGACTCTGACGGAATGCCGCTTGTTTGAAATATCTTCAGTAATTCGTTTGAATTGATAAGATCCATTGTGTAGGTAGAATCCACCATATAAGCGCCCCCATTCATATTACCGAAGTAGTCCCGTACTTTCTGATCCCGATCATAGATTTTCCTTAACTTTTTTACCAGCGGATCTGAATCAAGCCTATGATTAGGATGTTTGGCAAGCATCTTGCTTACATACATCCACTGATCTCCTGAATAGGCTTTAGTAATATGCTCTAGAGATTCTGTGTCTAGTCCGCGCTGAAGCAATTGTGCAAGGTATTTCTCAGCAAGCGTATATTCTGCCTGGTCCATAGCTACAAAAAAAGCATTAGTAAGATCCCTATACATAGATTTCTTTGGATTGATGGCAAAGGCAGCTTTGTAATATTCTGTCGCTTTTACAAAATCGCTATCGCAGATGGCGAGCTCGGCCAGGTTGGTATTGCGGTAATAATCAAAGAAACGTGCATCCTGTGCTGTTGCTGAATGGATATAACAAATACAAAACAGGATAATAGTGAATAGGTAAGTTTTCATACATGAAAACTACCTAATATTCTATATAAAAGCAAGATGATTTAATGCTTACTACGGCACATCGGTCTTATTGACCTGCACGATGCCTTTGGGATGGATGATGCGATACCAGGAGAAATCTTCGTTGGCTTCGAGGCCATCGCCATACATTATTTGTGTAGGTGTGGTAATGCGCACAAATTTCTCGGTGAATATCTTGCGGATGCTTTGATTCCAGACAAGTTCTTCTGTATTCAATCGCTCGCCTCTTTTGTTTACCATCACTACGCTATCTCGCACCAAAACATTTCCTTGCTTATCGTAATAGCGCGCATAGCGGGCCGTGAGCGTGCTTTCTATACCCAGGCTGTCGTTATAGAAATCTACGTTCACCCCTTTGCGCATATCGGTATATGGCGGCTTGGCCACTTCATTCTTTACAAACTCTTTGGTATAGATCTTAGCCTTGACATGCCCATTCTCGCTAAAGAGCATGGTTACATCAGTAGCCTTGTCTTCCTGCATATTGCCTTTGTTCACTAAAGCATCTATTTCCTTCGGATCATTACGGCAACCGGCCAGCATACACATACTAAACAAAATACCCGGAATAAGCATCCGGGTGGTTTGTATTAATAATATGCGGAAACGGGTGTTAATCATATTTGCGTTTGATAAACCACTTATCATTGAACGAGAAGCCAAGTCCAAATTTCACAAAATTTTCGCGAATGAGGCCATTAGCCGTTGTACCCCTGCTACCTACCTCTAAAGATGTATGTATGCGGGCGATGTTTTTGCGGAACGGTATAGACATACCTGCTGTGAGCGCGTAATAGTTTAATTGCGTATTGCGTAACATCACAGGATCGGTACCATAGTATCCACCTAAACGGTATGTAACGCGGCTGACCAATTTCTTACCTTCAGGATCCGGGGTGTACTCGACGCCTCCGCTCATTTTATAAGCGCTGGATGCCAGAGAATCTGTAAGTCCATAATTACGGTATTGAGACCAGCTTGCGGCGGAATAATCTACACCGGCATTCCAGTTATGTGTGCTAATGAGCATCAGACCAATGCTGTATTTTGTAGGCAATGTGATCTTGCCCTTTTGACCTTCCAGTTTATAAGCGGTATCAGCCTCATATTTATAGCCGATCCAATACTCACTGCGATTAGCATTCAGTTCCTGGGAGGCAGTGAATGTACCACCTATGCGGAAACCCAATGTTTTGCTGAGTTTGTGCTCGTACATAGCGCCTGCATTCCAATAGAGGCCACCCATCCTGGTATTGGTATAGAAACGGGAACTGATAACATTGGTGGTGATATCCAGAGGCTCTAGCGAGCTGGTGCGTTCTATGCCGCCAAACACGTAACCGAAATTGAACCCAAGGCTAACACCTTTTACCTTACCGGCAAAACCAATGAAACCCTCTGTAAGCGCGCCACTACCAAGATAGCTTTTAACGCCTGTACCGAAGGTATCGATAGCCGAAGTATCATTCATCTGGTAAAAAACCCTTGAAAAAGGTTTCATACCTAATGCCATACCGGCATGTTTGCCCAATGGGATGCCGATATCCATGTAAGAAACGGTAGCCATCCCCACTTTATATTTATCAACTCCCGAATTGAGTGTTGCCGAAGTACCCTCGCCGGCACCTTCGTAAGTAGTTAACTGCAATGAAGCGTAAGATGCGGGGTTATCTGTATTAACATTCAGCCCATTACTGTATGCAGAGGAAATGGAACCCATGCCCTTGAGCGATGTGTTTACGCCATTTCTAAGCTCACCGATACCAAACCTGGAATAAGGGGAATTTTCCTTATTGGAATAGTTGTAGGGCTGCGCTGTACCCGATACTGCTGATAATAATATGGTAGAAAATAAAAGGTACTTAGCGTATGTGTGGCGCATTATGCTTTAAGATTATATTTAGGCCCTTCATTAACAGATTAGGGTCAGCAAATATCTTACTTTTAAGCTTTCCTTCAAAAAAAGGAGCATCACCACCAGTTAATACAGCGTTAAAATCGGGGTATTGAGCAGCATATTCTGATATCATTCCGTCTACTTCCGCAGCAATACCAAAGATGGTGCCGCTGCGCATACAGGTCTCTGTATCATAGCCCAGCAGCAACAGATCGCCTTCGGGGCTAACATCGGGCAGCCTGTCTGTGAAATGGTGCATTGCCTTCAGGCGCATATTCATACCCGGAGAGATAGCCCCACCCCTAAATGTTTTATTCTTTTGTATAAAATTATAAGTAATACACGTACCCATACAAACCACCAGGTTGTTCATACCCGGATTGGCCATAAATACCCCTACTGCCATAGCTACGCGGTCTACACCCAGTGTACCGGGAGAAGTATAAGCGTTCATAATAGGCAATGGTGTATTGTTGGTCATTACCACCAGCGCGCGCATATTTTCTTTGAGCATAGGCTCTATAGCGGCAGATTTATCTGATACGGAGCACAAAATGCCCTTAACGGGCTTGTACTCAGATATCATTGCCAATATGCCTTCGCGGGAGTTATCTTCGGTAAAACGCCTTTGCTCGAGCAATTCATCATTATCGCCAAATATGGCAGCCTTAACACTGCTATTACCCCAATCGATACAAAGATTTACAGACATGCTACTATTAATTTGATGTGCGTGAGACAGCCAAAATAATAAAAACTCTGAACAATTTTATGATGGCGGTTAGAAAAAATGACAGACAGGCATTATGGTGCAACCGCAGGCGGTGGTGCGATCGTTAACGTGTGCCGCTGCCAAAGCAGGAAAAACAGGAAGACAAAAACACCAAACTGAACCTCGAGCATGGGCTCTACCATTAATGCCAATAAAAGGGACAGCCATGTAACCAACAGGAAAAAGCGCCCCTTCGCCCCCCTGCCCCAGGTTGCCGGGAAGAATGCCCACACTGAAAACAGGACGAGCGCCGGTATGCCGCAACCGAGACAAACAATAAGAAACTGGTTGTGAGGGATAAGGCGATACTCTGCCGGAACCTGCGGATACTTTGCCATATAACCCTTCTCCATTTCCTGCTGCATATCTCCGGCGCCTACACCGTTAAACGGATGAGCTTTGATAATATCTACAGCTAAGCGATACGAGATAAGCCTACCCATGTCGCTGAGGCCGGACGTGGCTACGCCGCCCTGATATTGGCGATATGTTTCCTTTACATACCAAACCCGCTTTTCGAGCGTGGGTACATAACGACTTGCAAGAAAACCCGCTGCAGCCAAAAATAGCAGCAGGCTGATGCCGACCATTGGCTTTTTCGTGAATACCAGCCTGAAACAAAACAGCACCAGGAAAAGATACCATACTAACAGGCCTGACCGCGCCGCCAAAACATGCAGATAAATACTTAACAAAATGATAGTGATGGCAATAAAAACACGCAGCCAGCGATGCAGTAACTGTGGCCAGATGTATACGCACCATACTATAAATAAAGCCACAGCAAGGCTATACCGGATATGATCTCCGTATACCAATGTTGGGAGGATATGCGAATACACATATTGCTCGGAATAATAAACGGGATCCTTAAAATAAAAAAAGAGACTGTATGCGGCGCTGCATAAAAAAAGAATAGAAGCAATGAGCGCGAAACGACGCAGTTGCTTTGCCGTAAATGCCGGGAGCAGCGTGAAGCTTAACGGTAATAATAAGATAGCCAGCTTAACCTCTACCCTTGTATGCCAGTTGCTGGCATCTGACGACCATAAGCCTGAGATAGCATACATGGCCACCCAAGCAAGGCCCCAGAGCCACCATTTATCGCGCAGCCAGTTTTTAAGATGCACATTCCACAAGGCCGTAGCACCAAAGCCCGCCATGCCCGCAGATAGCAAGCTACGGGACAAAAGAAAGCCTACCAACATCACGACCACAAAGAATAGTGCGATATCGGTTTTGCTTAGCTTTTTGATAATAAATGAATTGGCCTGGCCTACCAATGGGTAATTTTATCTTAATAACGCCTCAAGGGCAAATTTTAGTGCAGGGCAAGATAAAACAACTTGACCTTATTCTAAACCCATCTCGCGGGCAATACGCAAAAGGCCGGCGGTATTCCTGGCATCGAGCTTCTGCAACAGGTTGTAGCGGTGTGTTTCTACCGTACGCAGGCTAATGAATAATTTATCAGCTATCTCCTGGTTGGTAAGTTCTTTCATGATGAGATTAAGCACTTCGCGCTCGCGACGGGTGATACGGGGACTGAGCTTATCTATTTTGCGTTTCACAATAAGCATTTCGTGCAGCAACTGCTCTTTTAGGCTAGCCTCGAGGTATATGCCACCGTTGTACACCTCCCGAATAGCACCGGTAAGTACTACCTTGTCTGTATTACTCTTCAGCAGGTAGCCTTTACAACCCTTCTGCATCATTTCGCGGATATAGGGCGAGGATTCAATACCACTGAGGATAAGAATATGAAGATGGGGATATTGCTGCAATAATATGGGCACCAGTTCGGTACCTTTTTTATCCGGCAATTGCAGATCCAGCAAAAGCACATCAGGAAGTATTTCCTGCAGGCCGCTTAACAAAGATGCCCCATTATTATATGTTCCCGTAATTACTATGTCCGGCACATCGTTCAGAGCGTTGAGCAGGCCATCTATTACCAAAGGGTGATCGTCTGTTATAGCCAATTTAATCATCTAAATCAATTTTATGCATCTATAATAAATGCTGTAAGTCAAACTCCAGATACGCTGTAGTGCCTTTGCCCTGCACTATCTGAAGATCGAAATGCCCTTTGAGGGCAGCTACCCGTTTCTTTATCTGTTGCAAACCTACACCCTCTTTATTGATATTTTCCTTCGGCACCCTGCCATTATCCTCCACCGTAATATTCAGCATCATATCTGCGCAGCTAAGCTGAACCAATAATGCAGTGGCCTCTGCAGCATGTTTTAAAACATTTTGTATCAGCTCCTGCACCATGCGATAAATAGATAATTCTATTTCCTTATCGAGACGCGGCACCACCCCGTATTCCTGGAAGTCGACATCCAGACCGGTATTGAGGCGTGTTTTTTCGCAAACAGAAGCTATTGCCGTAGCCAGTCCCTCTTCCAGCAGCAGATCAGGCATTAGATTGTGTGCCGTCTTCCTTACATCGCGGGCAGCATCTGTAAGCTGGTGCAGCACGTATGTACGCTTGCCATCATCCATATTAAGGTTTTCCATATTCAGCTTTATTGCCCATAGCTGGCTGGCTATGTTATCGTGCAGCTCGTGTGCTATACGCTGACGCTCCTGCTCTTCTCCCCGCACCTGCGCCTTTAGCTGGTTGATCTCCTGCGATTGCTGCAACTGACCAATACGCGATTGCTGTATAGCCTGTTTATGCCGATAGTTTCTGCGTAGCACCATTATTACAAATGCCAGTATAATGAATCCCGCTATCGCTACCCATATCCATATATTTTTTCGCTGCAACTGGCTTTGCTGCCTTTCTATAAAAAGCTTTTGCTCCAGCACAGCCTTGTCTTTTTCGGCGAGCTGTGCATTCATGAATATTTCCAGCGCGCGTGATTTTTCCTGTTTGAATAAAGAGTCCTTTAATTCTGAATAATGCAGTATATGATCGTAGGCCTTTTTATATTGGCCAAGGCCTGCGTAAGTTTTAGCCAATGAAGGCTCTATGGTTTCAATAAGCTCCTTATTATTAATAGCCGCGGCCCTATTGAATGCCTGCTGCAGAATAGGTTGCGCTTTTACGTAATCTTTGCGCTGATGATATACACTGCCCAATATTGCATTTACTCCTATATCGCTGTATGCATCAAAGCGAATGGTTTTAGAAATTTCCAACGCTTTATGTGCATATTCTAAAGCCTTATCATAATCCTTATTTATTTCGTATATAGTAGCCATGCCATCTATGCCCCCCATATACAAACCGGGATATTTTTTCTCTGAAACAGACAGCACCTTATTATAATAGACCTCCGCATCTTTGTAGTTCTTTAGCCTGAAATACACATCACCGATATTCAGGTAGAGCATTCCGAGAATCTCACTATCATTTTTATGCGAAGCAATAGCCTCTGCCTGGCGAAACGTTTTCAATGCATAATTATACTCTCCTAATACGGCCCATGTTATGGCTATATGATTGTACACATCTGTAGAATCCCTTACTTCCTGTCTCTTTCCTACACCTTTTAAAGCGGCCAGCGACTTATAATAATAGTTCAATGCGAGATCGTACTTGCCCAGCGCTGCATAAGCCTGGCCAAACTCTGAATACACAAAATCACCATACTGTTTATTTACCGGGTAAGCAAGATAGGGTTCTGCCAGCTTCAAATAAGCAATAGACCGTTGATAGTCGCCCATTTCGCGAGCTTCGATGGCCATGTCGCTTAAAGCAATATATGCAGCACGGGGAAAGCCTTTTGCTTTGGCTTTGGCAAAAGCCGTTTTTAGTAAGTTCATTGCCTTTGCCCTGTCGTGCTGGCGAACGGTATCGAATTCTGCAAATAACCTCTTCAGCTCCAGGCTGTCCTGTACACGCGTATTGCTGCTGACGGTGATACGATTATCCTGGGCCAACACGGAAGTGCAAATACACATCGCATATAGCAATATGGCAGTACATAAAAAACGGAAATCAAGGGCAGGAAGTCTTTTATTCATCGTACCGTAAATTAAAGGATATACCGGCTGTTTTGAAATATCGGCACAGAATATACGTAGTTCTACTTAGAGATTTCAGTAATTCACTAACATAATAAACCGTCAAAGACCCTGGCATTGCGCTTTTACGACAATATCTAAGTGATTTACTTAGATATATAGGCGATATACTTACTAACTAAAATGGGTGATATTACTTATGAAACAGCCATAGACAGTAAATAATTTTATTACCGGACTAAAAAACGGCAATAATATGAGATACAGTTGTGTAATTGTAGAAGAAGATAAGGGGTTGCGTGATCTGCTGGAAGAGCACCTGGTGATGTTATCGGGCATTAGCATTGCCGGCAGCTTTGATACTGTGTCGGATGCGAAAGTATTCCTTGAAAATAACACTACTGATATTTTGTTTACAGACATCAGGCACAAAGAATTTATTGATGTGCATACAGACAGCTTTTTACCACCGCCTCCCAACCTCGTATTTACGACCTATGATGCTGCAAACGCACAGACGGGTTTTGAACTGGATGCAATTGATTGCCTGGTGAAACCATTTACAGCGGAACGCATCCTGAAAACGATGGAGAAAATAAAAAGAAGACTGCAAACAAAAAACACAAGAGATATAGTACCGGATGCCGCTTATTGCTTTGTAAAGACAGATCATAATTTTACCAAAATAGAATTCAGCAAGATCAATTATGTAGAGGGACTTGAAAACTATGTAAAGATATGCTGCGAGAATAAAACAGTGCTTGCATTGAGCACCATGAAGAGCATTGAAGCTGCATTGGCTTCCTATCATTTTTTACGTATACATAGATCTTACCTTGTAAACCTGGATAAAGTTGACAGCGTGCTTAACTATAATTTTTATGTAGGCGATAAAGTATTGCCGGTAGGCAGGAGCTATAGAAAAACCATTACGGATACATTAAAGCAGGAATATCCGTTTCCTTTCTGAGTGCTATACCATATAATTGAAACGCGGATGGAAAGGCAGCCTTAATGGCTGCTTTATTATTAGGGCCTCATTCGTCAGCCTGTGGATGCTGTTCATCAAGATCTTAAAAGAGCAGCCAACTGCGGAAGTAAAAAGAAAGTCTTTCAACACATGCGCAAGACGCATAGCAAAAAGGAGTAGTGAAACGGCAATCATGTGGTTTCAAAGAGGGGCATCTTCCGGTGCCCCTATCCTAAAAGTTTTAGTAGCAGTGATACAGCAATGCGGGCTAAACGAGCCCGCATTTTGCATTTACCGCCATTTGTCAGTCAACAAGTACGCTTTGTCAATGATGTTTAAAAACTGCCAACTCACACAACCAACAATATGTCTTCCACAAAAAACGACTTATGAAAAAGACATTTTTACCAGCTTCACTCACCTCCTGTATTGCCGGATGCTCGTTGTTTGCAGTTGCATTCGGAAGTTCTTCACTTGTAATGGCGCAGCACAATACCAGTACGCCGCAGTATGGTATGTATGATGCCGCGCATAGCTTTGAGTACAAGGTACCGTTCAACAATACAGACAACTTATTTGAACGCATGCAACTGTTATACCGGTCGGCAGAATTAGTATCCATGAGCGGATCTACAAAGGCACCATCCGGCAATATCACTAAAGTGTATCTGCACGCAAAAGCGACGGCCAAGGTTTATACACTCACTGATGTGATCATTAAACTCACCCAAACAACTGATACTTGTTTTGCCGCGCTGACACCCACATCGCCAGATGTGCCATTCTATACCTGCACAGAAGTATTTAACCAGAAGAGTTATTCCGTATCAACGCCGGGATGGATAGAGTTTACACTTTCTAAACCCTTTAAGTATGACAATACTAAAAACCTTGTATTAGAAGTATCGGGAGATAACGGGTTTAATACAACTACTAACAATGCTAATAAGAGAGCCAATTATGGCCGTCTGAACGATGCCAACGGTGCATTTGGATTTTCGATACACGATTTCGGGTTTGATATGGGCAATGCTACTTCTGTAAACGAAATAGATGCAACAACTGCCGTAGAAATATATCCAAACCCGGCTACAGACCAGGTGCGGCTTGCCGCAAGCAAGGCTATTAGCGGCAGCATTATTATCACAGATATCAATGGGAAAACTATTACCACTGAAAAGATCAATGGTACCCAATGTATTATTCCGGTTTCAGGTATGGCTAACGGTATGTATTTCTACAAAGTGTTCAACAACGAAAATATATTATTGAGTGCAGGTAAAGTGACTATCGCACATTAGTGAATGTAAACAGCCTTAAATAATCTGTCACAGACATCAGGCAAGTAAACAACGGCAAGAGACCTAAAGACCCTCACCTAAAAAGCAGCGATATCGCTGCTTTTTTTTATGAAAAGAAACATAACCAACATAAAGCCGTAAAATATAGAAGATACACTGCCAATACCCGCAATTGTGTCCACCTGGGATTAGTACGTGAAACGTATATTACCCTTTTCACGCAATATTTATTTCTATTCATACCAACACAGACCTCTTACCTTTTTTAGCAGTTTGTATTAACTATGCCTTTATTGACCAATAATACTTCTTCATTGACCAACGCATCCAACGAGAAGGGTTCGTATTGATAGAAACTATTTTATAGCTTTAGTGCCTGATAACAGATGAAAGAATTGGACAGGGCAACACAAGTTTTAGAAGACATAAAACAAGGCAGCTACCGGGCGCTTGCCCAAGGCATATCATGGGTAGAGAACAACCTTACAGGGTATGAGGAATTACTCATGCGACTGGATGGCACGCAAAATGCAAAAGTAGTCGGCATCACCGGACCGCCGGGGGCAGGTAAAAGTACGCTGGTAAACAGCCTGCTACACTACTGGACAAATACCGGGAAAAAAGTAGCCGTGATAGCGGTTGACCCCTCCTCCCCTTTCAACTACGGTGCATTGCTAGGCGACAGGATACGCATGTCTGAGTTCTATACCAACCCCAATGTGTATATAAGGTCTCTGGCTACGCGGGGATCGTTGGGCGGGCTGAATCCTAAGATCATAGAGATAACAGACATAGTAAGAAGCGCCCCTTTTGACTATATATTGATAGAAACGGTAGGTGTAGGGCAAAGCGAAGTAGAAATAGCCGGGCTGGCAGACTGTACCATTGTAGCGCTGGTACCGGAAGCAGGTGATGAAGTGCAAACATTAAAGGCAGGAATCATGGAGATAGCAGATATATTTGTTGTAAACAAAGCAGACCGTGAAGCCGCCGATACGCTATACCGAAACCTGCGTATCATGGCCCATGAACGTGCGGGGACGAAAACAGAAACACCGGTTATTAAAACAATAGCCACCCAGAAACAAGGTATTGAAGAATTGGCAGGTGCTATACAAACCTTCCTGGATACACAAAATGAACTACCCCAAAAGCGGCTGCACCTGCTTACGGAAAAGAGCTGGCTGCTGATACAGCAATATAAAATGCAGGGAATAGACCGCAGACTACTGACTAATGCAATAAAAGATGCGCTCACCCTGCCAGATTTTAACCTATACTCATTTACAAATTCCTATATACATAAGATGGAGCAATATGGAGGTTAATAAAAAATAACAACCATAACTGCGACCTGAGTATATAAGAATGCAACGGATCGTTATATTTACAGTAATATGCTGGTGGACATTATCGCGGGAAACAGGCCGGATATGATGAGGATGGCTTCTGTGCTGGAAGCCATACAAAATGAGCAACGAAAAGGGGTAAGAATAGGCTATCGGCTGATATATACCGGAAGGGAACGTGACCTTGCCGATGATAAACAACTCTATGAACAATTAGACATTGCCCTCCCTAACATATACCTGGATATTAATGAAACCAGCGAAGCCGCGCGTACTGCAGGGGTAATGCTACGATATGAACGACTACTGGCCAATAATAAACCCGATATGGTATTGGTTAGCGGTGAAAACACCGCCTCGATGGCCTGCGCTGTTACAGCCCGTAAAACAGAGGACATTAACCTGGCAGTGATCAATGCCGGGATACGCACCGGATATGAATCTATACAGGAAACCAACCGCATTGTAGCTGATTCGCTGGCTCATATCTATTTTACCAGTTCGCATTTTGCAAATGAACAATTAAGAAATAGCGGCGTGGTAGAAGAAAATATATTCTTCTACGGCAATACAAGGATAGACACCCTGCAAAAGGCGCTCAGCAAGGCTCAAAAACCTGCATTTTGGGACAGCCTGCAGTTAAAACATGGTAATTTTTACCTTGTTTCCGTCAATAAGCCATTTAATGTGGGGTACCCGGCTACGTACCGTCACCTGCTAAATACCCTTGTACGCGCGAGCAGGAATGCGCCCATCATAATGCTGCTGGAAGAGCAGGGCGAAAAAAGCATACAGGCTATTGGCTTCAAGGCAAGCAACCTATATACCTTCAAAAGATCGGATTACCTGCAGGTTTGCTACCTGATGCAACATGCCAGGCTCATCATTACCGACAGCAGCAGCATGCAGGAAGATGCGGCCGTACTACAAACACCGACCGCTACGTTATATCCTTATACCGATGTACCGGACAGTATAGCGTTGAGCACCAATGTGCTGGCGACTACCGATACATTGGAACAATGTGTAAACATAGCAGACGCCGGTAAATGGAAAAAGGGACAAATACCTTATTTATGGGATGGGCAGGCAGGAGAACGAGTTGTAGCAGCGCTCAGAAACCTTGTATAAGGGCCAAAATCGTGTCAAATCAACAACAAATCATATATTCTGCATTAACAAGATGTTAATCGCAGCGGAATTCTTTATATTATTGGATTAACTTTACATCTTCGCTAATACAAAGCAAGACTATTGGTTGTATGATGCCATTGCCATCACATCTTATCTACCTGTTAACTTTTATAACATCGCTTATAATAAGTCTTGTTTCTATACCCCAAATTATAGATATATCAGCCAAAAAGCACCTTTTCGACGTACCTGATAATGAGCGTAAGCTACATTTGAGGATCGTGCCCAATCTTGGGGGAGTAGGTATTTTCTTTGCATACATCACTACCTGCTCTATGTTCCTGAACCCGGACAGCTTCCGGAAATGGAATTATATCATTGCCTCGTCCCTATTGCTGTTCCTTACCGGCATCATGGACGACCTGATATCGCTGAATGCATCTAAGAAATTCTTTGCCCAGTTTATGGCCGCGGCGATCACGGTATGCTTTGCAGACATCAGGCTGACCAGCCTGCATGGAGTATTGGGTGTATATGAACTGACGTATTGGTATAGTGTTGTATTCAGTATTGTGGGTATTATATTTATCACTAACGCCTTTAACCTGATAGACGGCATAGATGGCCTGGCGGGGTCTATAGGGCTGCTTTGCACCTTTGGACTAGGTGTATGCCTGGCATTGTCAGGCAATGCAGGCGCCGCGAGCTTATCTTTCAGCCTGATGGGCGGTATTGCCGGTTTCCTGAGATATAATGCCCCACCTGCGCGCATATTTATGGGAGATACCGGATCTTTACTGCTTGGGTACACTATATCCGTATTGTGCATCATATTTGCCAGCTCTTATAACAGCGGCACTGAAATGGCCGAAGTTCTGCACTCTCCGCAAACAGCGCTCGTGTTAGGATTATCGATCCTGTTTGTGCCTGTATTTGATTCGTTCCGGGTGTTTACCACACGCCTGATAAAAGGCGGATCGCCCTTTAAAGCAGACAGAACACACCTGCACCACTACCTGCTGGACCTGGGCTTTAACCATTCGCGCACCGCACTGATACTAATAACGGCTAATGTGCTGATCATTACCGTATCGTTACTGATGTTGCTCCTGAACATCAATTGCAATATTATTATCCTTTGTATTCTGCTGCTATCATTTGGCTTGTTTGTATTGCTCTACTATATGCGCAAACATAAAATGGCCAACCTGCCTGCTGATGTAAAAAAACGCAACGTCAGCAATACTAAAATAAATCCTTCGGGAAACCTTTATAAGAATGATGCGGTATCTATGTAAACGATACACGTTTTATTGCTCTACCATGTAAGAACTACTCTGATACCTGTAAAGGTAGATGTGCTCATTTTCGAGGTACATTATTTTGCCATCGTCATTTTTTTGCTGCCTGATATCGAAACGGGTAAAAGGCGCAGCAGCATCGTCTTTAAATTTAGTATTGAATACAGTGCCGTATTTACTTAGCAGGTAGCTAAACCAATACGTCGTTTCATAACCCCGGAATACCATTTCTCCCGGTGTGCCACCAATATCCTGTTTGTACATATTGGCCAAGGCTTGTCCCGGACCTGTGGACATATCGAAATAGAAGGGCGCCGTAATATAAACTGCGATATTAGGGAATGCCTCCGGCTTTTTAATAGATGGCATGGAACGCCAGGAAGGCATACCATATACCACAAATTGATAATTTGGAAACCAGGTATTTAGTTGCAATAATATCTTCTCGGCCTCAGAAACACTTAATAGAGGCATTACTACCAGATTGGTACCCGTGCTATCAAGATTTTTTGCCAGCTTTTCTTTGGTCGGATAGTAATTAAATGAGATCCGTGGAACCGATGAATCGGCATTCAGGGCTGCGAAGGCCTCACTATCTAAAGAACCTACAGTGCGATATAATATAAGAGGATCCTTTCCTTTGTATTTTTTGTCGATGTGATCCATGATCCAACTGCAGTGCACATCTAATGAAGGCTGAATCATTACAAAAAACGGATTATCGGCAACACCTGCATCAGACGGTGAATAAGCGGATATGAAATTAATATTCCTTTTGCGTGCAAAGGTTGCTAAAGCAGGTATCTTGTTATTATGCACGCACCCGATGAACAAGTCGGAAGAATCGAGCGCCTTATGTGCGATGAGCCATTCGGGTGTTTCCTTCTCCTGCGTAACATCGTGTGTATAGATATCGATATTATACCCCATAGCATCGAGCGTATCCGCAGCCAGCTTAACGCCCTCGTAGAAATCAAGGCCGGTCACGGCTTTTTCAGGCAGGCGGCCCTTGTACACACTCTTGTTGTTTTTAATTAATTCATCGAGGTATAAGGGCGCGAAGAAATCAATTCGGTACCTGGTTTTCTTTACAGATGCGGGATATTCCCATGCCGCAGGCTTTTTTACCGAAGGCTTAGGTTTGGCCTTGGTTGCCGGTTTATGAGCAGGATATTTCTTCGTTTCCCTCTTGTGGAACCAGTTCTTCCAGAATTGGGCATCTGCCCTATTGCTGTATAAGGTGGCAGTGACAAGTAGTAAAACGAAGCATATCCTGTATCTCATAAAACGATCTGATAACTATTCCCATTCGATGGTAGCAGGAGGCTTAGAGCTGATATCGTACACCACCCTGTTAATACCTTTTACCCTGTTGATGATATCATTAGACACCTTAGCAAGGAACTCGTGGGGCAAATGTGCCCAGTCGGCCGTCATGCCATCTACCGAAGTAACGGCACGGAGGGCAACTGTGAACTCATAAGTGCGCTCATCACCCATTACACCTACACTCTGCACCGGCAATAAAATAGTGCCTGCCTGCCATACTTTATCGTATAATTCTGCATCGCGCAAGTGCTGTATATATATGGCATCAGCCTCTTGCAGCATATGTACTTTTTCTTCTGTAATAGCGCCCAGAACACGGATACCTAAACCCGGCCCCGGGAAAGGATGGCGCTGCAGGAATATGCTATCGATACCCAGCTCTTTACCAACGCGGCGCACCTCGTCCTTAAACAGGAAGCGCAGTGGCTCTACCAGCGACATGTGCATTTTCTCGGGCAAGCCACCCACATTGTGATGCGATTTGATAGTAACCGAAGGGCCGTGTACAGAAACGGATTCGATCACATCCGGATAGATAGTACCCTGGCCAAGGAAAGAAATATCTTTCAGATGCGTTGCTTCTTCCTGAAATACATCTATGAATAAGCGGCCGATGATCTTACGTTTCTTTTCTGGATCGGTAACACCATCGAGCTCTTTGTAGAACATTTGTTTGGCATCCACACCTTTGGTATTTAAACCAAGATGCTTATAACCTTCGAGCACCTGCTCAAATTCATTCTTGCGCAGCAGGCCATTATCTACAAATATGCAAAAAAGCCTGTCGCCTATGGCGCGATGAATAAGCGTAGCCGCTACGGTAGAATCTACCCCACCGCTCAGGGCCATCACCACTTTTTTATCACCCACCTCATTCTTAATACGCTCAACCGTATCATGAATGAAAGAAGCCGGTGTCCAGTCTTGCTTACAGCCGCAGATATCTGTTACAAAGTTCTTGAGCAACTGGCGGCCATCCGTGCTGTGTGTTACTTCCGGGTGGAACTGGATAGCGTACAAAGCGTTCTTTGCATAGCTTGCCGGCGCCTTGTATGCGGCAACCGGTATATTATGCGTTTGTGCGATTACCTCGAAGCCTTCCGGTAAATGCTTGATCGTATCACTATGACTCATCCAAACCTGTGAACCATCGGCAATGGTAGCTAACAGCGGATCGTGTACGATATTGTGGAGATGAGCACGGCCATACTCACGATGGGTAGATTTGCCAACCTCTCCCCCTGCCTGCTGTGCCAGCAACTGTGCACCATAGCATACTGCAAGTACCGGCAAATGATCGGCCATAGCTTTGATATCCGGCTTTGGCGCGTTGGGATCATTTACTGAAAAAGGGCTGCCGGAAAGGATAATACCCTTTAGGCCTTCTTCGTACTGAACCGGTTTGGTACAAGGCTGTATCTCGCAATAAATATTCAGTTCCCTGATGCCACGTGCTATCAGCTGTGTGTACTGGGAACCAAAGTCAAGTATTAAAATTTTATCGTTCATCTAAAAAGATTGTTTATGCTTGTCCTGCAGGGCCACCAAAATTAAATGGCATAGTAGTGGCCTCCTGTTCTTTAATAGGGCCATGTTGCGCTTCGAAACGCTTTACATTTTCTACCAATGCGCGCATCAGGCGTTTGGCATGTTGCGGGGTCATCACGATGCGCGATTTCACCTTGGCTTTAGGGACATTAGGCATTACGTTTACAAAATCGAAAACGAATTCTGCAAAAGAATGAGTAATAACCACAAGGTTTGCATAGCTACCATCGGCCATTTCTTCACTTAGCTCTATATTTAATTGTTGTTCTGCCTGGGGATTTTCCATTATACGGGATTTTAGAATTGAGCTGCAAAATTAGCAAAAGATAAGGACAGGTTAAAGCACGCTTTGCAATTAGCGATTTTATTATAGTTTTGGCGGCAATGCGATACGTTACAGCCATATTAGCTATATTTTGCATGAGTGCATGCAGGCCTGAAGTATATACACCAAAACCGCGCGGATACTATAAGGTAGAATTACCTGCTAGGCAATACCAGCAATTTGAACGGCCGGGGTTCCCGTATAGCTTTGAATATCCTATCTATGCTAAGATCAGCAACGACACCAGCTTTGATGGCAGTAAAGAAGAAACCCCTTACTGGATCAATATAGATTTCCCATCGCTTGGCGGCCGTATATACCTGAGTTATAAGCTAATAGAAGGCAGCAGGGACAGGCTGCAAAAACTAATAGACGATGCTTATACCATGACCGTTACCGTACATGATAAACGTGCGGACAATATTGAAGAATATGTATTTCACAATGACAGCACCCATGTACATGGCCTGTTTTACAATGTATCGGGCAACGCGGCATCTGCATACCAGTTTTACGCTACCGATTCTGTGCAACACTTTCTAAGGGGTGCGCTGTACTTTGATGTATCGCCCAACGCGGACTCTTTAAAACCTGTAAATGAGTTTTTAAGAACCGATATTAAACATATACTGACAACATTACGCTGGCATTAAGCCAAAGGCAAAAAGACGTGAAAGGTAGTGCCTTGGCCGGGCTCACTCTCGAACCATATACGGCCATGATGCACGTCCACTATCTGCCGCGTAATAGAGAGCCCCAGTCCATAAGGTTGCTCGCCGGAGGTACCAAAGCGTTTGGCCTCGGTGAATATGTCGAATACTTTATCCTGTATCTCAGCAGGGATACCGATACCCTGATCTTTAACCGTGATATTGTACCCATCTGCAGCAGGTGCTCCTGAAACTAATATTTCACTACCGGAAGGGCTGAATTTCATGGCATTATTAACCAGGTTGTTGATGACACGGGTTATCTTCTCGCGGTTGATATTTATTGCAAACGGTTCATCCGCTACACTCACCTCAATTACCTGGCTTTTCTCAGCGGCTTTGAACCTTAACAGCTCAATAGCACTCCTTATCAAAGCATTGATATCAACCGGGCTTTTGAAAAGCTTTTCGTCGCTAAGTGTGGCCACTTCCAGCAGATCTGTTGTCAGTGACAAAGCATTGCCGCAAGAGTCGCGCATCAGGTTCAGGTAGGCCAGCTGATCTTCGGTGAGATTATCTTTTTCCATCAGCAGCAAATCTATAAGCGCCATTGCAGAGTTGACCGGGCTGCGCATATCGTGCGATACTGCCTTGAGTATCCGGTCTTTTTCCTTTCCTACTTTGGCAACATCGTCTAAAGCCTTTTGAAGGATGCTTTTTTGCTCAACAATCTGATCGTTCAATTCCTGCAACTTGCGCAGGTTCTCCTTAGATTCTCTATAGTTTTTATAAACAAGAAAACTTACAGTCACTGCGGTAACACACAGAAAAACTGCAATAACCAGATACAATTTTTTAGTTTCATCCCGCTTTTGCAATACATTGATCTGGTTTTGTTTTTCGAGGCCTTTCACTTTTTCATCGATATCAATAAACCGCAATTTTTTCTCGGCCTCGTCAAGAGAATCTGTTAATGTTTTGTAACGTAAAAGGTAGGCGAACGCTTTGGTATCATTATGCTGCCGGGCCCAATATTGCCACATGATATTGTTCCACCGCAGCGCTACTTTCTGACTGTAATTAGAATCCTGCCATTCCCTTACCCTATCAAGCAACTGCCGGGCTTTATCAAATTTACTTTCAGTAAGATAGAGATCTGCAAGCCTGATACTGGTCAGCTGTGCATCATGATTATCATAATCCTTCTGCATGTTGATAGCAATGCTTGCCAGCATTTCTTTTTCAGCAGTATCTTTTTTACCCAAAGCAAAATAAGCCGCTCCTTTATTGCCACGAGCTACAGCTTCGGCCATATCGAATAGCCTGTTTTTGGTTGCAGGGAAACTATCACGAAACCTGTGTGCTATTGAAAGTGCAGAATCGTAAAACACAATAGCCGTATCATAAGCCCCCTCTTTGGCATAGCAAAGACCGATATTATCGGTTATCTCCTGTAATCTGTTTACTGCGGTAATATTCTTTTCGCAGGTATTGAACAATGTATATGCCTCTTTGAAATAAGGTATGGCCTTCCAATATCGCTCTGCCCTGTAAAGAACGATACCAATTTTATAAACATAGTGGCTAAGCGCACAAGAATCGTTATTTTTTTGCGCGGAGGCTTTGGCCTTGTAATAATATTGATAGGCTTCATTGTATTGCTTGTCCTGCAACAGATAATCAGCTTTCGCGAAATTTGCCATAGCATATTCATCTGCCATGGTATCTTCTTCACCCGTATTTTCTATCACATACACCATACTATCAATATACTTCCTTTCGGGTGCGGAGCGGCCCATATTACGGTTCACTTCGTACAAGTAATGGTAATAGTAAAATTTGTCGCGGATGGTGATATCTTCTTTGGCAGCAAAAGCAGAATCAAAGTACCTGATTGCCGCATCTCCATGCCCAGCCTCGTAGAGGTCTGTGGCGCGGTCTATTAATGTATCTACGGAAATAGCAGATTGCTCCCGGGTTTGAAAACCGGAATTGCACGCCGCCAAAATGATCATGACAGCAGCAACAATATATATAGGTATAGTCAGCTTAATAAAGCAGAAAGTTTGTTGTCCTCTATCTGTGGGTGCTTACCCAAAAATGACGTGCAAGTTACGATAAATCTATAGGTAAAAACCTCATAAGATAAAATATAAATATGAAAAGAGCTATGCTGATTAAGAAACAATTTCTTAGATTTGCTGCCCCAAAGGCGGCCCTGTAGTTCAATGGATAGAATAGAAGTTTCCTAAACTTTAGATACAAGTTCGATTCTTGTCGGGGCTACAAAAACGAGGGCATCCAATGTGGATGCCTTTTTTACATGATGAGCGATTCAGCGCAAATACGATCTAAACATGGATGGGTACATACCTATTGTTTTATATGGTCGCTGATCATAAGGTTGTGTATGTCTTACCTGCCGTTTAAATACTACAGAAGGCTATTAGGCGAGCAACAGAAAAAAGCTATTCAGGATGTAACTGATGAACAGTTGAAGCAAGCAGAGCATATAAAAGACATAGTGGAGGAAGTATGCAAAGGTACGCCCTGGAAAAGCGAGTGTATGGCACAAGCCATTATCTGCAAAAGGTTGCTGAAGAAAAAAGGATTGCAAACCACCATCTACCTGGGTATCGCTAAAGACGATAATAACTATCAAAAATTGAAAGCCCATGCATGGTTAATGCTTGGGGAGCATGTATTGACCGGCGCTTACGGGTATAAACAGTACCAGGTTGCTAATTTCTATAGCTGATCACACCAGGATATTTCCTGCCGTGTCTATATAACCATGCTTTAAGAGTGCGTCATAATGACAATCGATGATCCGCATGGCCTGATCGGTTGTTATTTCGTTTCTCCAGCCCCCTACTTTGCCTGAACGGAAAAACTTTTTTACATGCGGAGCCATTTTTATTGCGGTTTTCTGCTCCTGGTTTTGGAGCTTTTGAAAAGCTGCATTTTCAATAGCCTGTAATACATCCGCTTTAGTATGAGGTATATTAATATATGCGGCAATTTTAGAAAAGGCTTGTAGGGAATCATTTACCAGGTCCTCGTACTTTACCAGTAACATATTTTCGTGATGCACGTTTTCCCAGCTTTGCAGATGCTGGCTCCATGTGCCCATATATTGTGATACTTGATTATTAAGCTTTGTCCGTCTATTTGCCAAGGCATGTTCCGGACTGCAGATATAATCCAGCGCTTGTTCTATAGAAACATTGTGATGATTAGCAGTTGATGCTACCATATCGAAAGGATTACGCAATATATATACTGTGCCTCTTGTAATGGCAGGTGTAAATAAAACCTCTCCCTTTAAGATACAGGCATCATGCACTTTGCAAAGAATATATTCCTGTTTGTGCGCTTTTGCATAGACCTCATACATCCTGGTTCTGTAAAACAGATAATCGTCTTCCGGAATATCTGACGAACTGAAGCCCAAGGTAGCATCTATGAGTTGCCGGCTCGATATTATCAGGTTTGTCGCCAGGTTATTGATATCCGGTTCTTTGCCTGTAAGTAATGCAGAAAGAAAGATTCTGACCCAGGTATTACCTGATTTAGGATAAGACGCCAGCCAAATAAACTTTGCGTTGGTATTAAGCATTGGTCATGTTTTCAATGAACAAATCCGCCAGTTCTTCTATGCTTTTTGTTTGATCGTTGCCAAATAACATAACATCAACAAGGCTTGACATACCCAAAACCCTCGATGCATAGTAGCCAGACTTACCCATAGGGCCAAGTATCCAGGGATGAAAAAGATTGTCGCGCAGGTGGGTCGTTTTTCCCAGGCCGGATAAAGTTTTAAATAAACCACAACCTATTGAGCTCGTTAACACGCAAACTGTGTCGATACGTACCTGCTCCTGAAAGGCGCTGTTACTGACAGGATAAAAATATTTTTCCATATCTGCCCTCAGCTTTTGCCCTTCTTCCGCCTTTAGCTTCAGTTTTCGCAGGCTATCTTTCCACAGCATGATCCGGGGGAAGGAAGGAAACGCAATAACTTCTTTATCTATCACCTGTATATAGCTGATATCATCAGAAATTACCCGACAACCTTTCTGAGAGAGCGCAGCCAGCAGTGCGGACTTACCCATAGCAGAAATACCTGTAATTAAAACACCCCGGCCATTAATGATCACAACACCACCATGCATCATAATATAATTGCGCTGGTAGCCTAGCATAGCCAGCACGGCGGTAAGGGATTGCTTCCTTACATCCTCTAACGTAGCACCTTCTTCAGCCTGAATTGTAATGCGATCTCCCTTATTCACCCAGTACCTGCCTGCTCGCGGGATCTTAAGAAGATAGTTATCTTCATTCACTTCCACTATCGGGAAATCTGCCCTGTTATTATCAAGCGTTTCCGGGACCTCTCCGTAAGCAAGTACTACTTCAACATCTTTATGGCTGTTATCTAAAATCAATTCAGGATAATGGATATCGGAACCGATAGTAATGCCACCGACGCAATATTTATATTTCAAATTTGTTGTAGACAAAGCGGTTAAATTATCTGTTTAATTGCATTTCTATATAATCCAGGCTTTCCTGCATTGTGGCCATGTTGCAGGGCCTATAAAAATGATACATCGGGATATGAGCCGCCAGGGCCAAAAATAGTTCCCGCCTTTGTGTAATGGGATATAGCAGTTTTGCCAACCTCTTTCGGTACAAGTGTTTTGCAACCAATAATTTATTAGAGAAGCCTCCTATTTGTTCTAATATCATGTGGCCATCTTTATATAAAGGAAAAATAATTGCGCTTAACTCGTATCCATTACTGCCGGTAATTTCGGTTATGGGCAATATGTATTTACGCGTTTCAAAATTAATTTCCTGAAGGCCATCCCCCGATCTTCCTATCAAAGCCAACGACTCATCGGAAAGTTTGATACGGGGAACTGAGGGATAGGCAGTTATTTTTCCAGGAGCGGTGATGCGAAGAGTAGTTACATCGTCTGACAATACCTGATAACCCTTTGAATAAAAATGGGCAGTAAGTGTTGATTTACCGACACCGGACGCACCACAAAATAAAACGGCCCTATTATCTATGACGACAGATGCCGCATGCAGGCTCACGTAACCCATCGTAGCTGACATAATCATCGCTATTGTGCCGAGCAATTGTATGGTAATACCCATGTCATCAAGATGAGATGCGGGGGTGTACTCAATAGTATTATTATTCCATATTGCTACAAACCCGAACTGCTCTCTTTGAATGCAGGTAAGCGCCAGATCGGCGTTTAAATATGATTCGGCAGATAACGCCTCTGCAGGTATCTTTTCCGATATATCCCGCCGAACAGAAAGGAAGCATTCAGGCTCGTCATTCACTTCCGGGAGCTCCCGCAATGGAGTATCTATTTCAAAGACATAACCCGACAACCTGTACCTATAACCCATCTCAATTACACTGTAACAGATCAGGCCTTAATTGCAATTTCTTTATGAAGCAGTTGCTCAATAAAGGGAATTACGTCCTGTTCACATTGTTCAGGCGTAACATTATACTCCAGGGCAAGAGCCTCAAGAATAGAGGATAATTGCTGTGGTTGTTCCAACATGGTCCAAATTTTCCTCGCGGTATCGTTTAGGGATACATAGGTGCCTGTAGTAGTATTCATCATTACTATCTCACCATCTACTTCGTTGAAAATATATTGGCTTCCTCTTGCTAAACGTGTATTCAAATCCATGTCACAGTTGTTTATGCTTTATTTTTTTATATGCATTATTCAATACAATTAGTTTCAGATTCAGCTTAGCAGTAGTATTGCGAAGTTTACCCTCATCAAAAAACCGGGTGAGACCGGAGTCTAAAGATTCCCGCAGTTTACGTATTGATTGTTCGTTTTTTTTATAGAACGCATGAATAAAAGGTGTTGTAGGCACCATACTCTTCCCGCTATCCCAAACAGCAGTGGGAATATAATCTTTAACGGCAAGCTTGTAAAACTCTCTTTGGGAGCCATACTTTTTTTCAATGTGCGGTGCTATTGCCATCGTGAATTCCATTAACCGAACATCTAAAAGGGGGAATCTATATTCTATATTGAAGTGCTTACTTACCAGATCGTGTGTATATGCACGTTTTACGGCGGCTCTAAAACGCATGTTTCGAACGTATTTATCTGCCAGGCATGATGCAGATAAAAGGTCTATTGCAGCAGGATTTGCGAGTAAATTGTATTTTTCAATCACTTCACTACGCAAACCGCTATTTTGGATAGCCTGCAAAGCTTTTTTAGAAACTTCTTTGGTGATGGCTGTCCCATTTAATCCGCGAGCTGTATAATAACCTAACCGTGGAATACTACGCAAAGCGCCAAACTCCCTGTAAAGATTTCGCCAAAGCCTTAGATAATTTTTATCTATTGCATTTTGCATATAAAACCCTCTTGCCAGGTTGCTTGCTACATGATCGCCGCCATGGCCAGACAACATCACCCTAACACCTGCAGACTTTGCAGCCGGCAGGAAAGCACCTGTTAATAATGGTACCTCCGTTGTATCTTCTTCGTCGTACACATTTAATAAAATATCTTCTGCAATATCCCATGAATGATTGGCTTCATTCACTACATGCAGATAGCCCGATATATTATACTTATTGCAAAAATCCCTTACCACATACGTATCATCGCCATAAACGTCAAATTTTTTATTCTGTGCTTTACCGTGGCAGAAAGAATGAAATGGCGTTCCTTTCCCTAATATTTCCATTGCTATAGCAGCAATTGAGGTTGAATCCAGGCCGCCGCTCACTTCTGCACCCAAGCCCTGGGGCGAGCGCAAACGACATCTTACTGCTTCGAACAACAAGTCTCTGAACTTCTGTATGTATTCTTCCTCGCGGCAAGTAACAGCAGGAACATTCTTGCCAAATTCCCAATAACGGGATATTGTTACGTTTCCTGAATGCCATTCCAGGAAGTGGCCAGGTGGTAACAATTGAATATTGGCATAGGGTGTATTATCAGCTGAGGCTTCATGAACACCGCCGATACTTGAGACTATATAGCGTTCATTTATTTCAGCCTTAAAATCGGGATGGGCTAATATTCCTTTTATTTCGCTTGCGAATACGAACCGTCCGTTAATGGTAGTGTGATAAAGCGTTTTGATACCAATATGATCCCTGGCGGCAAAAAGAGACTTGCGCCCCTTATCCCAAATGACGAAAGCAAGATCTCCGTATAAATACTTTACACAATCATTGCCCCATTTTTTATAAGCAAGGGCAATAAAAAAAACATCTGCTGCTTCAATGTTAAGCGGCAGATCCATTTTTTTTGATAACTCTTCCCTATTGTCTATACGGCAATCTGCAACAACCACCATATCACCATATTCAAATGGCTGTTTTGTGTATGTCGACTCGGGAGTATCGTATAATTCAAGTGATGCAAGACTTATATCTTCATCCAGGTATATTTCTTCTACATCCGGCTGCCAGTGCCTAAGCTTATTCTGCATTAATTGTAATGCATCAGCGTCACTACCGGTAAAACCGCTTATACTACTCATTACGCATTATACGAAATACAGCTGTTTAATACGGATGCTATAAACGGAACTGCCTATGTATGATAAAAACTGTTCTCGAATATATCTGTAATACTGCCACCTTTAGTCTCAGCAACTGATTCTTCTATTAGCGCCGGCGCTATCCATGCTTTTTTTTCGGTGGTGCTAGCTGACTTTAGACCACCGGAGCCCTGCGTTGTTTTCTCCATGAGTAAGAATTAAAAAGTTATCGAGCTATAATTGTTCCATTACAAACCCAATAGCACATCTTATATATAAGATATATTATCGTTATCTATGTATGATAAAAACCGTTCTCTAATGTAGCAGTAATACCACCCCCTTTTGTTTCAGAAACGGATTCCTCAATCAAAGCCGGTGCTATCCATGCCTTCTTTTCGGGAGTATTATTTTCTTTTGGGCTATCAAAGCCGCGTTGTGCATTATTCATAATGGAATGTTTAAAATATACCAGCGAGCCAAAATTAATAAAAAACAAACACGATGGTATAGATGTGAATAAATATTTACAGGTATTTATACCTAATAACTATTTTTGAAAATATACAATGAATTATTTACAAGAACTGGAGGCAGAAGCGATCTATGTGTTCCGGGAAATAGCTGCCCAGTTTACAAAGCCGGTGTTACTTTTTTCGGGAGGTAAGGATTCCACCGTGCTCATACACCTTGCAGCCAAAGCATTCCATCCAATGCCTATCCCCTTCCCTGTAATGCACGTAGATACGGGCCATAATTTTGAAGAAGCATTACGCTTCCGGGATCAACTGGTGCTACAGAAAGGGCTACAACTGATCATTAGAAAGGTAGAAGACTCTATCCTAGAACATGGGATAGAAGAGCCTGTAGAGAAACTACCCAGCAGGAATGTACTGCAATCCATCACACTGATGGATGCCATCCGGGAATTTGGATTTGATGCCTGTATTGGGGGTGGGCGCAGGGATGAGGAAAAAGCGAGAGCAAAAGAACGTTTCTTTTCTGTTAGGGATAGAGAAGGCAAATGGCAGCCCTATAATCAAAAGCCGGAGCTTTGGAACATATATAACGGACGCATCAACGAAGGTGAAAATATGCGGGTATTCCCGATAAGCAACTGGACTGAAATGGATGTGTGGCAATATATAAGGCAGGAAAATATAGACCTGCCATCGCTCTATTTTGCCCACGAGCGTTCTTGTATTGTTTATAACGGCCGGTTGATAGCAGTATCTGGATACATAAAAATAGATGATGAAGATATACGCCTGACTGAAAATGTGCGATACCGTACCGTAGGCGATATGACCTGTACTGCTGCTATAAAATCGGACGCCCGAACCATTGATGAGGTAATAAGAGAAATAGAAGCATCGAACATAAGCGAACGAGGCGAAACGCGCATTGACGACCAACTATCGGACGCGGCAATGGAAGACAGAAAACTACAGGGATACTTTTAACAGAAGCAATGGAGCTATTGAGATTTACGACCGCAGGCAGTATTGATGACGGGAAAAGCACATTAACAGGACGCCTGCTATATGACACAGGCAATATCAAAGAAGATGTGTTGGAATCTGTAAGCAAAGTTGGCAATATCATCAACCTGGCACATATTACAGACGGCCTGCGTTCTGAAAGAGCGGGAGGCATTACCATAGATATCGGGTACAGATATTTTAAAACCAACAACAGAAAGTACATCATCTCTGATGCTCCGGGCCATTTTCAGTACACGAAAAATATGGTAACCGGCGCATCGAATGTAGATGTAATGATCATATTGATAGATGCAAAGAATGGCATCACCAGCCAGACAAGACTGCATAGCCTAGTAGCATCCTTCCTTAGAACCCGTTATGTGGTAGTAGCGGTTAACAAAATGGATGCGTTGGCGTATGGTGAAGATGCATTTGAATCCATCAGGAACGAATACCGATCTATTGCAGAAAGGCTGCAACTGCGTGATGTAATATTTATTCCCATCAGCGCATTACACGGCGATAATGTCTCTGCACACTCTGAAAATATGCCCTGGTATCATGGCCCTGACCTGCTGAGCTTTTTAGAGCAATGTGATACACATAAGACAACAAATGGCCCGGGACGTGTATCTATACAATACTGTGCCGAAGACGAATCGACCAAAACAAGTCTTTACTTTGGGAAAGTCCTCAGCGGAGAAATTCATGTTAATGAACCTCTGAAAATTTTTCCGCCGGAAAATGAAGTATTGGTAAAGAAAATTATTTCGGGGTACGAAGAAGTGGAAACGGCTAAAGCCGGTGAGAATATATGCCTTGAGCTGAATACCAATGATGGGATGAAGCGTGGCAGTATATTAGCCCCCTTAACACATCGCCCCCAATGCACGAAACTCCTCACTGCAGCTATATGCTGGCTGGATCCGGAAATTAACTGCGAGCAAAACAAAGAATTTATTTTACGCATTCATACGCAAGAATCTATTTGCCACATCAGGGATATAGAATACCGGATAAATCCTTTTAGCTTTGACAAAGAAAAAGTCCCCGGCTTAAAGGTTAATGAAGTAGCAAGCGCTATTATAGAAACCGAAGTACCGGTTGTGTATGATAGCTATGATGTGTGCCCGGAAAATGCGCGAGGTATCATTATAGACCCTGCAACTCATAACACGGTAGCTGCTATCATGATTTATTAAAACATAACAACCTGGATCTAAAAAAGCGCACGGCATCATTTATCAGTAACCTGGAAAGTATCTGGGCTATCACCTGGCAAACAGACAAACGCCTGGCTGTAACAAACATTGTACTGCAAATCGTACAATCATTGTTGCCGGTAGTATCGCTGTACTTTATCAAAGCCCTGATAGAATCGGTTACGGATGGCAACAGCAGCTTTGACCGTACACTGCTTTTAATACTTCTATTTAGCGGCGTACAGCTATTAACGGCAATGGCGGCACAATACTCCGGCTACATCAGCAAGATACATCTGCAAAAAGTAACGGATCATTTATCGGAAAAAGTATTACACAAAGCCATAGAAGTAGATTACGAATATTATGAAAACCCATCTTATCATGATACGTTACACCTGGCGCAGCAGCAGGCTATTTACAAAGCATCTGCATTACTCAGCAGTTTTAATTCTATAATACTTAACAGTACTTCCCTTCTTTTTCTGACGGGATTCTTCGTGGCGCTCCATTCATCTTTTGCCATACTGTTCCTTTGCATGTCTGTACCTCTTGCGATAGTAAAATGGTACCAGGGGCAATCTATAGCGAGGCAAGAAAGACAACTTGCACCGACAGAACGCGAGGCGGGCTATATACATAATATGCTCACAGCAACAACAAGCGCCAAGGAGGTGAGGACGTTGGGTTTTGGTGCATTCTATATCGGGAAGTTTCGGAAAATAAGGGCATATATTTTTGGCGAAAGGCGATCGCTGGCTGCTAAACATGCAAGGCATAGTCTGCTGGCAGAAAGTGCGGAAATAATCGTGATGTCGATACTTATTATTTTACTGGCCAGATCGGCATGGGAAAAGACGATCACACTGGGAACATTTGTGGTGTACCTGCAGGGATTTCAACGACTGCAGAGCGCATCAAGGAATTTCCTGCAATCGGTAGTACAGGTACTGCAACAAAACATCTTTTTGCGCGATCTGTTTGCCTTCCTCAATATACCTAATGTTGCTACGTCTACCGCTGAGCAGGCATTCCCCGAAATAAACAAAGGTTTGTTTGTTGATAAGGTCTCCTTTACTTATCCCGATGCCAATAAATACGCTTTGAAAGATGTAACCCTCGAATGCAGGCCGGGTAGCATTATTGCTATTGTTGGTGAAAACGGATCGGGCAAATCGACACTTGTAAAATTGCTGGCGCGACTGTATAAGCTGCAAACAGGAAGTGTATATATAGATAATGCAGAATTACAGTCAATATCTACGAGCTCCTATAACGCTAACTGCAATTTTATATTCCAGGATTTTGAAAAGTACTTTCTTACTGTAGAAGAGAATATAAAATTGGGCAGTAACGAACAACAAAATGACATCGGGAGGCTAGAAAATGCCGCGACCTTATCCGGCGCTCACCATTTTATTAAACGATTGTCGAAAGAGTATAAAACCAGGCTGGGAAGGTATTTTGAAAGCAGTGAACAACTAAGTGGCGGACAATGGCAGAAACTGGTGCTCTCGCGAATATTTTATAAGGATGCGCAATTGATAGTGATAGATGAACCTACCAGCGCTTTGGACCCGATATCAGAAGCAGAGGTATTTAAAAACATAAAAGATACACTCGGCAATAAAATGTTGATACTCATATCTCACAGATTATACAACCTGAAATTTGCCGATATGATCTATGTGATGCATGAAGGAGCGATCATAGAGCAAGGTAGCTTCGAAGAGTTAAAAGCTGTAAACGGTAAGTTTGCCGAGATGTTTGAAGCACAAAGGCTATAAAGCTACAGACACTTCCCCACTCGTTATTGATCCCGATTTTTCTAATGCTGCGATGATGGTGGCTACACTTTCCTTTATCGTGCTGTTATTTGCATTAATATGGATATCAGGTGTTGCAGGGCGTTCGTAAGGACTATTGATACCTGTAAAGTCTTTGATCTTTCCTTGTTCTGCCAGCGCGTATAAGCCCTTCTTATCCCGCATCTTACAGGTATCGATATTGGCATCAACAAATATTTCCACAAAACTATCAGCACCGATAACAGTACGCGCATTCTGCCTGTCTTCTGCAAATGGAGAGATAAACGCTGCAATAACTATGGTGCCTGCATCATTAAACAATTTGCATATCTCTGCTACCCTGCGGATATTTTCTTTCCTGTCTTCCTTTGAAAAGGAAAGGTCGGTGTTGATGCCCAGACGCGTGTTATCACCATCAAGCACGTAAGAGTTATAACCATGGTTGTGAAGCCAGGCATCCAGTTCTGTAGCGATAGATGATTTACCGGAAGCCGATAATCCGGTAAGCCAAAGTGTAATGCTTTTATGTCCGTTCTTATCTTCCCGCTGCTGCCTGTTGATCTTGATCGTTTGTTTGAATAACTGCGGTTCTATATTCTTCCTGTTCCTTTCAGCAATCTTTTCTTTGCTTTCGCCTTTTAACTTTATCTGATGCCAGGCTCTTTCATGTAAAAAATAAAACAAGAACTTAGTAAACAACTCCAGGCCACCAATCTTTAATCCTGTATTTAATTTACCGGTAACGATCCATCCAAGCAGCGTTGTATCTAGAGAGCCAACAATACGCCATGTAAGTGATTTTAACAGGTGTCTGCGAACCGAATAATCGTTCCTGATATTTTTAATGAACAGATCTAACATTTACTAACTATCAGCTTGTACTTTTGAACTTTTCTGAAGATAACCGAATAAACTTCACAAAGAAATATAAAAAATGCCATCTTTCCGGGAGCCGGTAATAGCGAATATCCTCTACTGAAGGTTGAAACATATATTTCGCCAACTTAAAGGTCAATTTTGCCTTACCTGTAATATCGTCGGTATTCCTAAGAACCGATACCTGCTTTTGCCAGGACGTTCTTTGCTTTTTTTTGCCCGATAATAATACGTCTATATAAGGAGTTGGATCTGTTTGCGTGGCAGGCGACAAATTGCCTCCGACACCCAATAGCTCATTGAGTAACTGAGACCCGGAAAGAAGTACTTTATTAAACTTGTATTCCCGGGTTATGACCGTTACAACTTTCATATCCGGCTCGCCATTTTGCAATATCATCGCAAGGTCAAGCATGTATTTTAGGGAATTCCAGTTTTCGCGCAACCCATGATGCAGAAGCATCGTTACAAAATGAGACTCTGTATTCAGGACTTTAACATCCGTGTTCCCGAGGTTCAGCACAGCAGGATCTTGAAACAACTGTTGGTTGGACAGCTTTTTATGCAGCTCGAATACCGGGTGATGCGCCAGCCATTGTATCTCTACGTGAAACTTACGTTGCCCATTCACGTACTTATCAAAATAAAACTCGCAGGTATTCTCAAGAATCACCCTTTTCATGCCAGGCGACAGGACATACATGGGCAGGTAACCAAAAGGAGTAATAATATCTATAAGCTTTTGCAGATCCGGAGCAGTTGAAGGGTTGATCAGCAGATCAATATCAACAAATTCCCTCAGTGTATGATCTTTGTAAAACGCATGAGCGAATGCGAGGCCTTTGTAAGGAACAGCATCTATGCCTTGCTGCTTTAAAACATTTAGCAGTTTCAAAAGCTCTTGCTGATGCTCGGCACAGTTTATAGCCAAAGACAGCCTATCGCGCTTCAATTGTTGCTTTACATCCGTTGGAACATCTACCGACTGTAATACATGATAAGCTACCGGACGTATTTTATTTTTAGCAATAACTCTATATAAACTCCACCAATCGATCGAATATTCTCTTAAAAAGGCATTTAACGCTTCCGTTGAGGCAGTGCCAACAAACACCCGGCAAATAAGCACAACTGCTGCTTGCTCCACACCGTACTTTTCACTGATTACATCGACCGATAACATTAAAAAAGAAAGATACTTTTAGGGAGCCTTGACGAACAGCAAAGCTAAAAAATCTTTCCGGTGCTTTTACATTCCGAATGGATAAGTTTCCGGCGTTTGATGGCCATCGGGCTTGATATGCAATGGGTGCAGCGCCCTTGTATGATCCAGGTAAATAAAAGCATCGTAGCGAAGTGGTAAAATAGTAGGCACGTAATTGCCATATTGCTCATATGCTGAATTATATACAACACCTATGGCCCTGTGCTCTATATGATGCTCCATAAACTGGTCGTCCATAAAATCTTCCATCAGCAGTAGTTTATTTTCGGGGCCTGCCTTATGCAATAAATATTCCCAGCTTCCTTTGGCTGCGGAAGGTACTTCCATATCTCTCATTTCTGCCCCCCATTGCCTGCCGGCTACTACATTACCTTTATATGATCCGAAGCCCACGAGGAAGACGTCCTCCTTTTTATATTTTATCCTCGCAAGCTCGCTTATATTGTACATTCCATCGGCAACCATGTCCGTTGCACGGGCATCGCCTATATGTGTATTGTGTGCCCAGACAATTGCTTTTGAATCAGGCCCATGAAATTGCAGCAGACGGTCGAGCGTATCCATCATGTGCTGATCCCTTATATTCCATGAATGCGGCCCACCCTGTACCATTGCCCTGTAGTATTTTTCTGCATTTACGGCCACTAAAGCGTTTTGTTCCGTACTAAATACATTTTCGGGATCAGAATCGTACCGGCTTATTTTATATTGAATCTCTTTTAAAAGGTCTACCACTTCATTTTCGCACAACTCAGGTACCAGCCGGGAAGCCAGGGCGTAATCCTGTCCTTCATTTTTGTAGGGTTCGAAACAGCGGAAGGCCTCCTGTGCCAGCTTTAGTGCGGCCGGATCGTTTTTCTCCAAATAATTCATGACCGCCTCCATCGATTCCCACAAACTATAAACATCTAGTCCGTAAAATCCGGCATTAGCTTTATTATCCGTATTGTAATTCCGCATCCATTCCATCAGGGCTACCATTTCCCAGTTTGCCCACATCCATGTTGGCCACCTGTTGAAATCGCCCAACAGGCTTTTTGCACCCTGTCCTTGTGTACGGTTTTTGATATATCTATTTAGTTTGTAACAATCCGGCCAGTCTCCTTCAACAGCAATAAAATTGAACTCTTTTTCTTTAATCAGCCGCCTGCTAATCATACTACGCCATGTATAGTATTCATGAGTTCCGTGTGATGCTTCCCCGAGCATTACTATCCTTGCATCGCCAATACGTTCGAGCAACTTATCTATATCGCTCTGTTTCCATAATATAGTTGCACGCTCTTGTATGGTTGTGATGGCTTTGGCTTCATCAAGATTCAAGCTTTTTGTAAAGTGAGACCGCATAAAATTTTATTTCAAAATATCACCTTAAGTCAAACATATATCTGATAAACATCATTTATATTCCTGACACTAGTCATTTCAATCAGGCAGCAGCCAGTATAAGTTTACCAAAAATATGTTGCCATGGGCATAGCGTTTCAGCGGGAAATAGAGATTCCTTTACCGGGAATACAGTTAAAGGGCGATCTGACAATACCCCAAGGAGCGGAAGCCATGGTCGTTTTTTCGCATGGAAGCGGCAGCAGCCGTTTCAGCCCGCGCAACAGGCAAGTTGCCACCTATCTTAACCGGCACAAGCTGGGGACCCTGTTGATAGACCTTTTAACAGAAGATGAAGATACCTTGTACGCTAACAGGTTTGACATCAGCCTGCTAACCAGGCGTTTAGCCGGCGCAACTGAATTTTTAAAGGAATTAGTAATTACCCGGGATCTGCATATAGGCTATTTTGGTGCGAGTACCGGGGCAGCCTCAGCATTACGGGCGGCGGCTTTCCTACCCTATATCTGCGCTGTAGTTTCAAGAGGTGGCAGGCCGGATCTTGCAATGGAAGCATTGCCCAAAGTGAACGCACCAACCCTGTTGATAGTAGGCAGCCTTGATTACACCGTGATAGAGCTCAACAGACAGGCTTACAAGGTAATGACCTGCACAAAATCAATGGAGATAATAGATGGCGCTTCTCACCTTTTTGAAGAAAAAGGCACGCTGGACAAAGTAGCCGAGGCTGCAACACACTGGTTTCAAAAATATCTCACTACGGCCAAAGTAGCACACCAATAAACATCATCTTTATGTACCAGGATAGATTCGACGCCGGCATAGCATTGGCAGAAAAACTTTTACAATACAAAAACACCAACGGAATCGTGCTCGCCGTACCCAGGGGAGGCGTGCCGGTTGCTTATGTTGTAGCCAAAGAACTGGGACTACCTATGGATGTTATTTATTCTAAAAAAATAGGACATCCTAAAAATAAAGAGTATGCCATTGGCGCATCTGGTATTGATGAAAGCTTTGTAGTACCTCATGAAGATGTATCAGAATCCTATATCGTACAGGAAAAAGCGCGCATCAGAACTAAGCTGCTGGAAATGAAGAAAATGTACACTGGCGACAAAGAGCCTTTACCAATTACGGGTAGAATAGCTATAGTAATAGATGATGGTGTAGCGACAGGTAACACGCTATTAGCCACCATAAACATACTAAAGAAAAGCAAACCTCAAAAAATAGTGCTGGCCGTGCCTGTAGCGTCCAGGACAGCCCTGGAGCGGCTATCCAAAGTTGCCGACGAAGTGGTTTGTCCACTAGTGCCGGATATATTTTGGGGCGTGGGAGAATTTTATAAAGAGTTTGAACAAGTACGTGATGAAGAAGTAATAGAATTTCTAAAGCTACTTAGCAAGGTAAAAGCAGACCAGCACGAATAATGTGCGTAAGACTTCTATATGAAAGTACTGACAATTATTATTTAACAACAAAACATATAACAAATGAAAACCGATCAACAATTGCAACAAGATGTAATGGATGAACTGAAGTGGGATCCATTATTGGCTGCTTCTGAAATTGGCGTATCTGTAAAAAACGGAGTCGTTACTTTAAGCGGCTATGTGCACAGCTTCTCTAAAAAATATGCAGCAGAAAACGCAGCAAAGCGTGTAAAGGGTGTACAAGCAGTAGCCGAAGACATTCAGGTGCGGCTGGGATTTGATGGCAAAAGAACTGACAGCGAAATAGCCGAAATGGCCCTGAATGCACTCAAATGGGATACAGAAGTGCCCGATAGCGACCTGAGGCTGAAGGTAGAAAATGGCTGGATCAATTTGGAAGGATCTGTAGAATGGCAGTTTCAAAAAGATGCAGCAGTAAAGGCTGTGAGAAATATTGTAGGCGTTAAAGGAGTTACCAACACAATCAGCGTAAATCCAAAGATCAACAAAGCAGTAGTGGAAACAAAAATTAAAAATGCACTGGAACGTAGCGCCACTGTAGAAGCAGAGGGAATAAAAGTAGAAACAAACGGGGGCAAAGTAATACTACGTGGTAGGGTAAGATCATGGGCGGAAAGACGTGATGCAGAACGGGCAGCCTGGTCTTCGCCAGGAGTGAAAGAAGTAGAAGATGAACTATCCATTATGGCATAAAGTAAAAGAGTAAAGCGCCACTTTTTTAGGTGGCGCCTTTTTATGCAGGTAATATCAATTCTCTTTAATAAAAGGTTGGTATTTCTTTTTGCGTTTCCTACCGATCCATATCAGCGTACCGGTGACAGGCAGGCTTGCAGCAACAAGGCTGGCAATGAAGGCTAATATCTTACCCGTTAAACCAAGAACAGCGCCAACATGTATATCATAATTCATGCCTATTAGCTTCTCTCCCCTATTCTTCTCTTTATAATTTTGGCGAGCAAGCAACTTGCCTGAGTACTGATCGAACTGTAACTGGTCATAATTATAATAAGTTTCTTCACCGCGGTAACCATATGCGTAAATAGTCTGTTCCTTGCCTGCGGGATAGGACACACCTATTCGTTTAGCATCCGGAAGAGCATTTAGTGATTTTGCAAATGCGATATCTAAGGGAGCTGTAACAACAGCGGTATTAATCTCCTGCGATTTCACAACTGTGTTAGCGGGAGGTGTAGTGGTTAATGCGGCAGCTACATATACTAATTGCTGAAACCATTTGAATGCCCAAACTAAACCGGTTAGCGAGATAACAGCTGTAACAAGCAGCGCATAAAAACCGGGGACATTATGTAGGTCATAATTCAGCCGCTTAAACTTGGCATCCCATTTAATTTTAAAACTCTTTTTATAGTTAGCACGATTCCATTTTTTCGGCCACCATAGTATCACACCTGTGATGAGCATGATGACAAATATTAAAGTAGCGATACCAACTATTGGCTGACCATAAGGTGTGTTTAACAGCAGGCTCCAGTGCAATGACTTTACGAGGTTAAAGAATTCGTATTTATAGTCAATAACACCGGTTACTTTTCCTGTATAGGGATCTACATAAGCCACTTTATAATACGCCAGCGCATCAAAATAACTGATCGCCTTTTCATTGCCTGCTTTGTATGCAGAGAACTCCCATGCCTTGTCGGGCTGCTTATAACAAACGGAAAAATTGATAGGCTTGTCGCTGCCAAGTGCTGCCTGTGCATTTTGTTTCAGAACAGACAAGGGTTGATAGCCAACATTAATGTTCTTAACAAACATCATATCCCTGTAGATATATTCCTTTATCTCTTTCTGAAATACATAGATACAACCTGTGATGCCTAATATAAACACCACCAGCCCGGACGATAGCCCGAGCCAGAGGTGTATTTTCCCAATAAGTTTTTTAAAAGTCACTATTAAAATCTGTAAGAGATACTCAACCTGTAATTTCTTGGTGCTTCTGCCTGCCAATAGTAGAATTTACCATATCCATAATAAGAACCGGTGTACAGGTAATCATTCAGGATATTGAATACGTTGGCAGTGACTTTTACTTTGTTTTGTTCCCAGGTAAGGCCGCCGTCTATCCTGAAATAATCCGGCAGGTTTAAAGTACCATTTGTACCCCATGTCCATGTATCCCGATCGACCATGTAGCTGCAGCCTGCATTGACACCAAAACCACGCAGGAAGCCCGATTTAACTTTGTAGCTTAACCATGCATTTGCATTATGCCTGGCAAAGCCCGGTATCCTGTCCCCTACTTTAATGGCGGTGATACCATCTGCTACATCTGTTACTTTAGAATCTGTATAAGCGTAGTTTACCACCAGGTTAAGACCGGAAACGATCTCGCCCCTTACATCCAGTTCTACACCTTGTGCAGTCTTTTGTCCAAGTACTATAGAATAAGATTCTGAAGCGGCATTAGAAGGATCAGCAGTCAGTTCATTATTTTTCAAGATACGGTATATAGAGGCTGTAGTATTCCAGCGGCCATCCATCCAGTCTTTCTTAATACCAATTTCCATATTGTTACCTGTTAGCGGCTTTACTGTGCCACCATTACGGATAATACCTGCCTGGGGTACAAATGCCTGGTCGTACAGAGCGTATACTGATGTTGATTTATTGATAGAACCACTTACACCTATACGCGGTGTGATCCTGTCGGCCATCTTTGCAGGAGCACCGTAGGCAGACTGGCTTACTGATGTGTACCTGCCGGCGAGGGTTACACGCAATGCATTGTCAAAAAAGCCAAGCTCATCCTGCAGATAAATACCGGAATAACGCTGATCAATAACACCTCCGGTGCTGTTGGCGCGTTCTACAAGACTTTTACTTCGATCGAAGACGGGGTAACCGTTGACGGGGTTTGTATATACGGGATGATAAATATTAAACTCTGCACCAACAGAATCGAGATCGTGACCCTGGCTCCAATCTGCGAGATAATTTTTAGTACCCATATCGAGACCTGCCAGGATGCGATGATGCACCTTACCTGTATTCAGGTCACCGTTAAGGTAGGCCTGTCCAAACTTCATTGTACTGGATGCATCCCAGATAGACACATTACGGATCATATTCCCATTAGAATCTACAGAGCTGGGCCACATGGAAGAACCTTGCTGTGTATAGCTGAAATAGGCTGCCTGCGCGGTAAGCTTCCAGTTCTTATTGATCTTGTGCTGCAGGTTGAAGAACGCACTGTGATCGTTGATAACGGTAGGATCTAAGCCCGGCAATGCGGTTGTAAATTCCGGAGGCGTTTCTGCATAACCTTTTGCAGAGTACACATAGTAACTACCTACGTTGGACATTTTTGCATGTTGTAAAGTATATTCCAGTGTGATGGTAGTGGCATCGTTTACCTTGTATGCTATAACCGGGGCGATGCTAAACCTGTCGTTGTATTCGTAAGCGCGGAAAGAATTCCTGGTTTGATCCATCAGGTTGAGCCTGTATAATAGTTTTCCGTCCTTGCTCAATTTACCATCAAGATCCAGTGTAGCACGATAGAGATCGAAGCTGCCATAGGTGAAGCCTGCGGAGCCGTTGAAGGAATTGCCGGTAGGCTTTTTAGTTACCACATTGTACATGCCACTGGGATCACCGTTGGACATCATAAATCCTGCAGGGCCTTTTACAAATTCTATATGGTCTACAAAGCTCATATCCTCTGTAAGCGGGCCCCATGCGGAGTTGACCGCATTAACGCCATTTCTGAACGCAGCTATCTGCGATCCACGCATATTGATGCGCGTGTACATATCACCCCAGTGCTCCAAGCGGGTAGCTCCACTGACATTGCGGATAACGCCGTCACTCATACTGATAACCTGCTGATCGGTTAACACTGCAGCCGGAACGACCTGGATATTCTGCGATATTTCTATCAGAGGCTCGTTCAGGCGAAGGCTGGATGATATTTTATCTACTTTATACCTGTTCTTCGCAGACTGTATAACCACTTCGTTTAGCAGCTGCTTTTCTGATAGTTTCAGTTGCATATCAACCGTTGTTATTTCATCTGCGGTAACATCTATCATTTTTGTTACCGGACTGGCCCCAATAACATGAGCTATTAGCTCGTAGTGTCCCGGGGCAATACGGTTAAGCGAAAAAACACCATCAGCATCTGTGATAGTAGTTTTTTTCAAAGCCTTGATCGTGACGATGACATTCTCAGCAGGTTTATTATCTGCTGTAGTAATGATTCCTTTTACAGAACCTGTTTTATCGGTCGCCATCGCAGCGAATGATATGAATAGTAAGAGTATGGGCCGGAAAATTCTAAAGAGTTGGTTTCGGTTCATTTGTATGTATTTTTTCGGACGCAAAATTCTGATTTCATCCAGCAAGATGTTTTTACAATCAGGAATTAAGATAGTCCTCATCTGTACTATTAATTGTCCATAATATTGGTTAAGAACCAATACAGCAAAGGGTTTGAGCCTATGGAAGAAATTATCTTGTTACACAATCGGGAAAAACCGATCGAACTAATTCCCGAATGACAAAGATGTGACGAAGCTAGCGGAGCAGTCCATCATTTTTGCTTAAAAAGCACTACTCCATGACCTTTGATGAGACACCAGAGATGGAAACCAATTATGAATTTTTTAAAGGCATTTCTATGCCTGATAAGTACTATCTATGCGATTTTCACAAAACGAAATACAATGATGGAAGTGATGGATACAGGGTGCTATTGCAGGCAACGGGGCATAAGGACCTGGTAGCAGACCTGCAACTGATCAATAATTCTGAATGGAGGATGATGCACACCAGCGCCCCACTACATGCAGAGCTGCAATGGAAAATTATTACTGCGATATTAGAACACAATAAGAAAAAATAAAGGATGGCAATTGCCATCCTTTAGCATCATATCGTTTCTAAGAACTTAGATGTTAGTGTTACCGTTTGCTCAATATCGGCATAGGAAAGTGCGGTGCTGATAAACCAGGTTTCGAATGCAGATGGTGGAAGATACACTCCATTATCGAGCATGAAATGGAAATACTTATTGAACAATGCATTGTTGGCTGATGCAGCCGCAGCAAAATCATTTACAGGCTTATCGCTGAAATGTACGCTGATCATAGAACCTAATCTATTGATAACATAAGGAATGCCTTTTGCAGCTAAGACAGCATCCAGCCCTTTATGCAGTAATGCAGTCTTATCTTCTAACTGGGTATAAACCTCAGGTTGCTCTTTTAGAGTCTTCAGCATTGTATAACCGGCTATCATAGCGATAGGATTACCACTTAAGGTACCCGCCTGGTAAACATTACCCAACGGGGCGATATGCTCCATAATAGCACGCTTGCCGCCGAATGCACCCACCGGCATACCACCACCAATCACTTTACCATAAGTAACAAGATCGGCGTTGATGCCAAGGCGTTCCTGCGCACCACCTGCTGCCAGGCGGAAACCAGTCATAACTTCGTCGAATATAAATACGATGCCTTCTTTATCACACAAAGCCCTTAGCCCTTCAAGAAAACCGGGAGCAGGAGGAATACAACCCATATTGCCTGCAACAGGCTCTATGATAATGGCTGCGATCTCGCCTTTATTATCATCCGCAAGCTTTTGTACAGCTGTAAGATCATTGTAAGGAGCAGTGAGTGTATCATTATAAATACCAGCAGGCACACCGGGAACCGTTTGAATATTAAAAGTGGCTACACCGCTGCCTGCCTTTACCAGGAATGCATCGGCATGTCCATGATAACAACCTTCAAATTTTACGATCTTATTTCTTCCTGTATAACCACGCGCAAGGCGTATAGCACTCATACAGGCCTCCGTACCGCTGTTGACCATACGTACCAGATCCACATTAGGAACCATCGATTTGATCAGCTCAGCCATATCTATTTCCAGCTCCGTCGGCGCACCAAAGGATGTGGAATCTGCCACACGCTGCTGGATAGCCTCCACAACCGGCTCATAAGCATGGCCAAGGATCATTGGCCCCCATGAGTTGATATAGTCTATATATTGCTTGCCATCCGCATCATATAAATAAGCGCCTTTGGCACGCTGCATAAATATAGGCGTGCCCCCTACGCTTTTAAAAGCCCTAACGGGTGAGTTAACACCACCGGGAATGCTTTGCTGCGCACGCTGAAAAAGTTGTTCGTTCTTAGTCATTCTTAAAATAATTAGCTGATCAGTTTTACAGCGTCCTTTGCAAAATAAGTAGCGATCATATCTGCACCTGCGCGTTTGATGCCGGTCAGTGATTCTAAAATAGCTTTTTCTTCATTGAGCCATCCCATCTTAGCGGCAGCTTTGATCATAGCATATTCACCACTTACATGGTAAGCGCTCACAGGCACATCCACCGTATCTTTTACCTCCCTGATAATATCAAGATAAGCCATAGCAGGTTTTACCATTACTATATCCGCCCCCTCTTCGATATCCATCAGTACTTCTTTCACTGCTTCTTTCCTGTTCGCATAATCCATCTGATAGGTCTTCTTATCACCAAAGCCCGGAGCACTATCCAGAGCATCCCTGAATGGGCCATAGAAGCAGGATGCGTACTTAGCACTATAAGCCATAATACCGGTCTTAGTATATCCCTCTGTTTCTAAAGCCTGGCGGATAGCTAATATCCTGCCATCCATCATATCGCTTGGAGCAACGAAATCTGCACCTGCAGCGGCGTGGCTTACACTCATAGCCGCCAATACTTCCACTGTCGCATCATTAACGATCTCACCATTTTCTACTATACCATCGTGACCATAAGAAGAGAATGGATCTAATGCAACGTCTGTCATTATCAGCATATCAGGACAAGCATTTTTAATAGCCCTGATACTACGCTGCATCAAACCATCCGGGTTTAGTGCTTCTGTACCTTTATTGTCCTTCAGTTCATCGTTGCACTTAATGAATAACAGTACAGAGCGGATACCCATTTGCCAAAGTTCTTTCACCTCTTTTACAGTCAGATCAATACTCATCCTGTAGTAGCTGAGCATGGAAGGAATTTCTTCCCGGATATTCTCACCCTCTGTAATAAACAAAGGAGCTATGAAATCTGCAGGGGTAATGAGTGTTTCTGCAACCATCGCCCTGATAGCGGGCGACTGGCGTAATATCCTGTTTCTTCTAAGCAGTTGCATAGTAATTATATATTAACCCAATCGGTGGGTATTAAATGATCTAATAATTCTTTTTCCCTGGTTCCTTCTGCAGGTGTATAGTTATACTGCCAGCGCGCACGCGGTGGCATACTCATTAATATACTCTCGATGCGGCCATTAGTTTTCAGTCCGAACAAGGTACCACGATCATGTACCAGGTTAAACTCTACATATCTGCCACGGCGTATCTCCTGCCATTCGGTTTCGTGCTCACCGTATAGAATATCTTTTCGTTTCTGAACAATAGGTAAATAAGCATCCAGGAACGCATTACCATTAGCCTGCTGAAATGCAAACAAGCGTTGCGTATCGGCATCATCTTTGGGGCGCAGGTAATCATAAAACACACCACCTATACCACGCGCTTCATTACCACGATGTTTATTAATGAAGTATTCATCACACTGCTGCTTGTATTTAGGATATAAATCGGCACCGAAGGCGTCCATTGCATTCTTGAACGTGGTGTGGAAGTGCTTACCATCCTCCTTGAATAAATAATATGGCGTTAGATCAGCACCGCCACCAAACCAGCTATCTACCTTATTGCCTTCTTTATCGTATAGTTCGAAATAACGCCAATTGGCATGCACAGTAGGCACATAGGGATTTAGTGGATGTATCACTAATGACAACCCGCAGGCAAAGAAATTACTTTCAGGTACTTTAAAGGCCTCCTGCATAGCTGCAGGCAAGGAGCCATAAACAAAAGAAGTATTAACCCCACCCTTCTCGAATACTGCGCCACTGCTAATGACGCGCGTAATGCCACCACCACCTTCCGGGCGATCCCAGCGATCTTCGATGAACTTTGCCTTTCCATCTACCTGCTCCAACCCATTGCAAATAGTATCCTGCAAATTGCGCAACCAGGCTGAAAACTCGTCCTTGATACTCATCAGTTCTTTGGTTGATATTCTTTTACAGCTTCAACAAAAGCCTTCGCATGATCTACCGGTATGTTTGGCAGAATACCATGACCCAGGTTAGCAATATAGCGGGTAACACCAAAAGCATCGATCATTTCCGTTACCGCTTTTTTGATCTCCGGGATCGGCGCTAATAATTTACAAGGATCAAAATTACCTTGTAAAGTGATACTGTTATTCGTAAATTTTCTTGCCATAGCAGGATCAACACACCAATCCAATCCTAAACCCGCGGCACCTGAACTGCTTAGACCTTCCAACGCATACCAGCTTCCCTTAGGGAATAGTATCACCGGCACTTTGGTAACCCCTTTTACGATTTGTAACAGATAAGGCTCTGCAAATAATTTAAAATCAGCAGGACTTAACATACCGCTCCAGCTATCAAATATCTGCACCACATCTGCGCCGGCATCTGCTTGTTTATTTAAGTATTGTATCGTTACATTGGTTATCTTTTGTAACAGGCTATGCGCTAATGCAGGCTGAGAAAAACAGAACTGCTTTGCCTTGTCGAATGATTTGCTGCCCTTGCCTTCTACCATGTAGCAAAGGATAGTCCAGGGTGCACCGGCGAAACCAATAAGCGGTATCCTGCCATTGAGTTCCTTCTTTGTTAAGGTCAATGCATCAAACACATAAGACAATCGATCTACTTCATCTGTAATGAGCGCATCTATATCTTTCTGATCTTTTATTGTATTGGGCAATAATGGACCTTTACCTTCTTCCAGCAACACCTCTACACCCATTGCCTGTGGTATCACCAATATATCTGAAAAGATGATAGCTGCATCCACGCCTACCTGTTCAACCGGTTGTAAGGTGATCTCACATGCCAGTTCAGGAGTTTGTACACGTGTAAAGAAATCATATTGTGCACGCAATTTCATATAATCAGGCAAGTAACGGCCTGCCTGGCGCATCATCCACACGGGTGGCCTGTCTAATGTTTCTCCTTTGAGTGCTCGTAATAATAAATGTTCCTGCATATTTTAAATATCAAGCGGATTTCGTACCCGTTTTATAATAATCTATAATTGAATTCACAACGGCTTCCTGCGTGGGCTTTTCAGCAACTATTACATTCTCATAACCAGACAATGAAGCAGCCGTTGTGTTACCGATAGCAAACAATACTTGTCGACGGTCGAAATTATTGAGCGATAAATAACTTTTCACAGCACTTGGACTAAAAAAAGCAATCCCATCGTAAAGCCTATCTATTTTCGCCGGGGTGGCGATGGTACTATAGACCTCCAATTCCTTCACCTCTACACCATGCTCCTTCAATATTTGCGGCAAATGCGGCAGATGCATATCTCCGCAAAAGAAAGCCAGCTTTTTTACTTTACCATCTGCAATTATCTTATTTGCCAGTGATGCAGCATTGTCTGCCGTTGCTACAACAACGCAATCATTTAATTGTTCGGACACCGCCTGCAAGGTTGCCCCTGCCATACAATATACATTTCCCTTTAACAGATCATCGACATTAGCGACTGCCATTACAGCGCTTGTACTTGTAAAAATATAAGCATCATACGCTGAAGTATGCCGCAGCAATATTTTTATAACATCAGCAGAGGCAGATACTGTATTAACAAAAGGAACAACGGTTATATTGACACCTTGTTCCTTCGCTTTTTCTATCAGGTTTTTATCAACAGGCCGGGTAAACAATATGTTGTGTTCCCTATCCTGCATTTCTTATCTGATCTATTATAGCGTCTCCGCCGTTGGCTAAAATTCCGTTCGCTGCTGTTACTCCAAGATCACCGGCATCAGTAACAAACGCTTCCTTATATATCTCCGCTTTTTGCTTGCCATCTTTGGTGAGCATATTACCACGGAATACCAGCATATCGCCTTCTATACTTGCCAGCGCACTGATAGGAGTAGAACAACCACCCAATAAAGTACGCAGGAAAGAACGCTCTATATAAGTGCAAAGTTCCGTATCAGCGTCATTAAAAACCCTGCAGGCATCTAAGCAGAAATCATCGTTCCCTTTGCACACTACCATAATAGCCCCTTGCGCAGGTGCAGGCAGCATCCAATCCAGTTCCACAGCATTTGCTGGCCTCAGGTTAATGCGCTCGAGGCCGGCGGCGGCAAATATGGCGCCGTTCCAATTTTCCTCGGTTACTTTCCTTAGCCGGGTATTCACATTGCCCCTAAGCGTAGTAATGGTATGATTGGGATAGCGGTCGAGCCACTGAGCCATGCGCCTGATACTGCTTGTGGCGATAGTTGCCATTGAGGCTGTATCATCAAGGAACGTACTATCTTGTTTTGGAACGAAAATATCTTTGTAGGAGGCGCGCTTTAAAACTGCTGCCTGAACAATGCCCTTTGCAGGTTGCACTGGCACATCTTTCATAGAGTGCACGGCAATATCAATACGATCGCTTAAAAGAGCCGCGTCTAAAGCACGCGTGAAAACCCCTTGAACGCCTAATTCGTACAAAGGTGTTACCAGGTCTATATCACCTTCACTTTTAATAAGCACCAGTTCTACCACATTGCCGGCATTTTCCAACAGGCGCTTTACTTCATTAGCCTGCCACAAAGCCAGCTGGCTTTCACGTGTACCTATGCGTATTTTTCTTTCCATTATTTGGTAGCTATAAACTCATTTATAGCTTCTATGTAATAACAACCACGGTTGTCTTGTGCCTGTAATTTTACTGCAGTAGTGTTCACCACCTTTTGTATGCTTTGCTCATCTACTGTGAAGGTATCCCTGATAGCCTTGAAAAAAGGACACCTGTCTATACCTTCCAAAGTTTGTTTTAAGGTTCTCAGCACCTTGGCATGCTTCCTTTTCTCCAGCCATTGTGCAAACTCACAGATATGCTCGCCTATTATCCTCTTTGCCTTTGGTACTTCTGCCATACGTTTCTGCAGGTTCTCATCCTTTAGCCTGGAGAGCTCATCCACATTCAACAGATCAATATCGGGCAGCTCGTTTACAGAACGCTCTACATTGTAAGGAATGGCAAGATCTATAATTAATTTGTTGCCACAATTCTGCAGCAATTCGCGGGTAATGATAGGCTGCTGCGCGTTGGTAGATGTTATTATTATATCTGCCTCGCGGATGCATGCTTCCATATTTTCGACAGGCGCATATTTGAGACCCATCTCTGATGCCAATGCAGCAGCTTTTTCAGCAGTACGGTTCACCAGCGTGATATTGCGGTTATGCAGGTAATCTACGAGGTTCTTGCAGGTATTTTTACCAATCTTACCGGTACCTAGCAGTAAAATCTTCTTATGCTTATAATCAGCAATATGCTCACGAATATATTGAACGGCTGCGAAGGATACGGATACTGTACCCCCACTTAGCTCTGTATTACTTTTTATTGCTTTGGACGATTGGATGGCGCTGTTTATCCAACGCTCCATATATGGGCCAATAAGTCCCCTGCCCTTAGCAAATTTGGCGGCCTGCTTTACCTGCCCCAATATCTCATAATCTCCCAATACCTGGGAATCGAGACCGGCAGACACATTAAACAAATGTTCAATAGCTTCAACACCATTCTTTACATATGCCAATTCTTCGAATGCTTCCTTAGTACCGGCAGTCTCTGAACAAAGAATATCAATAAGGGGAGAAAAATTATTAGATACCGCGTATATCTCTGTGCGATTACAGGTAGAAACAATAAATAACTCCCTGTAACCCAATGCATAAGATTTATCCAGAATATTAGTGTACTGATCGTTACTAATAGCATATTGGCCTCTTATAGTAGCATCGGTCTTCTTGTAGTTAATCCCTGCGATCCAAAAGTCAGAAATGCTTCTTTCCACTATAGTAATTCTAGATTTCCTTAAAATACGTCGCAAAAGTACTTTGGGTTTTTTTTATATCACCTGATTTGTGTCATTGAATTGTCATTTCAAAAACTGATACCTATCATTCTGTAATTGTTGCTTTTCCTTTGCGTATATATTAGAAATGTCAATCGTGATTAGTGACAACGTCACCCGGGGAGTTATCCTCATGAACCTGGGTTCTCCGGAATCTACAGAAGTAAAGGATGTAAGAAGGTACCTGAACGAGTTTTTAATGGATAAGCGGGTCATTGATTCGCCTTACCTGCTGCGCCTGTTACTGGTGCGGGGCATTATAGTACCCTTCAGGGCACCGAAGTCGGCAGAGGCCTATAAGTCTGTCTGGACCGATGAAGGGTCACCATTGATCGTACTGACCGAACAGCTGCGGCAAGCTTTACAACAGCAAACAGATATACCTGTAACTATTGCCATGCGTTATGGTAAACCATCCATCAAGCAGGCTTTTGATGAATTACAGGCGAAGCATCCGGGCTTGAAGCATGTAACTTTGTTACCGCTCTACCCGCATTATGCAATGTCGAGCTACGAAACAGCGGTGGAAGATGCATGGGCGCAACATAAAAAAGGCAAGTATAGTTTCGACCTGGAGACTATCAAACCCTATTATAGGGAAGAGGATTATATCCATGCGCTCAGCGAAAGCATCAAGCCTTATTTAGAGCAGGAATATGATCATATCCTGTTCAGTTATCATGGTGTACCCGAAAGGCATATCGCTAAAGGTGATATTACCGGCAGCCATTGCCTGAAAGTAAATGAATGCTGCACTACAGATTCCACCGCGCATAAACAATGCTACAGGCATCAATGCTTTGCAACAACGAAATTAGTGGCCGAAAAGCTAAACATCCCTGCCGGTAAGCATAGTTTGTCTTTCCAGTCGAGGTTAGGGCGGTCTGAATGGCTAAAACCTTATACAGCTATGCGCCTGGAAGAATTACCCAAACAAGGAATAAAAAAACTGCTGGTAGTCTGCCCTGCATTTGTAAGCGATTGCCTGGAAACACTGGAAGAGATAGCAGTAGAAGGTAAAGAAACCTTCTTGCACGCAGGCGGGGAATCATTTACAGCAATACCTTGTATGAATGTGCATCCTGAATGGATCAAAGCTATTAATACATGGCTGGGGCAGATAAGTAAAGGGGACAAAACAATGTTGCTACAATAAATAGAGCATGTATAATTATATAAAAGCATTACACATCATCTTTATTGTAACCTGGTTTAGCGGTTTATTCTATATCGTCAGGCTATTTATATACAACAGGGAAGCCCAGGATAAACAGGAACCCGAAAAAAGCATCCTCAGCAATCAGTTCAATATTATGATCAAGCGGCTGTGGTTTGGCATTACCTGGCCATCTGCTGTACTAACACTGATATTCGGGTCAACCATGTGGTACCTCTTAGGGTCACTGCCGGTGTGGCTGATGATAAAACTTTGTTTTGTGATCGGTTTATTTGCCTATCACCTGTCATTGCATACTATTTATAAGCAGCAAGCCAAAGGCATTTTTAAACATTCATCGCAGCAATTACGCATCTGGAATGAAGTGGCTACGATATTCCTGGTTGCGATAGTAATGCTGGTAGTGGTAAAGCAGGCCATGAGCTGGCTATGGGGATTGATCGGCCTGATAGGTTTTGTAGTGATCCTCATGAGCGCCATTAAGATCTATAAGAACATCCGGAAGAAAGCGGAAGCAAAACAGTAACAGTCATTATATAAAAGCCCACGACCGGGCTTTTTGCTTTTTGGAGGAGCTTCACAATAGCTAATTGCGGGCTTTTAACAGATATACTTCAAAATCTATACAAAATTCAATAATACCTTTGCAGGTTATGAAGGTTTTGGTTGTAGAAGATAATAAGGAACTGGCAGGGAGTATATACGACTACCTGTCAACCGAGCATTATATATGTGAGATAGCCCATAATGTAGAAGATGCCACAGAAAAGCTGGCTTTATTCAGCTATGATTGTGTGGTGCTGGATATAATGCTGCCTGATGGCAATGGCCTGGACCTTCTTGGCTATATACGCAGCGAGCACATGGACAGCGGCGTATTGATCATATCTGCAAAGGATTCTCTCGACGATAAAATAATGGGGCTGGAAAAAGGATCTGATGATTACATCACCAAGCCATTCCACCTGCCGGAACTAAATGCAAGACTCAGGGCTATCTTTCGTCGTAAAAAGATGGAAGGCAGCAACCTTATAGTAATAAATGAGATCAGCCTGAACCCTGATACCCTGGTTGCTACAGTAGAAGATACCGTATTAGACATCACCCGTAAAGAATTTGACCTGCTGATGTACTTTATCATCAATAAAAACAGGGTATTATCCCGCCAGGCTATAGCTACTCACCTTTGGGGCGACTATACAGATAACCTGTCTAACTTTGATTTTGTTTACCAACATGTAAAGAACCTGAGGAAAAAGATCAGCGCCGTCAATGGAAGGGATTATATTGAAACTGTGTATGGATTGGGTTATAAATTTAATACTGCCGCGCAATGAAACTGCTGAATAAAATAATGTTCTGGTTTACGGGCATCGTGTTCCTGGTGACGCCCATCAGCATGTTTGTGTCTTATAACAACATTAAAGCCCAGATTGATAAGTCGCATGAACAAAGGATGGCTTATGAAAACAGCCTTATTGCAAAAGAACTATTGAAAGGCACTTCGCCCGATAAGCTCACTAATGGTCATGCAGTTACAATAGAGAAGTTAGCAGGTAGCTTACCTGAAAAAAGAGAGGTGGTAACAGAGCAATCAAGCTACATACCGGCGCTAAAGCGTAAAGAATGCCTGTTAACTGTTCATTCTTTCTACAATATCAACGGGCAGAATTACGAAATATCGACCTCTAATTATGTTACCAAATCGAACCAGATATTTCATGGAATGATGAATGCCGTGATCTGGAAAATCATACTCATATTACTCGGCGTATTCATAGCAGCAAGATTACTTTCACAACAAATAATAGCGCCCTTCAAAAAGACACTGAAGGCCATTAATCACTTCAACATTAAAAAGAAGGAAAAAATAAAGCTGCCGCAAACAAGCATTAAAGAATTTAAAGAGCTGAACCAGTTTTTAGAAAAAATGACGGAACGCGCCGTTGAAGATTACGCATCAGTCAAAGAGTTCAGTGAAAACGCATCTCATGAGCTGCAAACACCGCTGGCAGTTATGAGAACAAAACTTGAATTACTTTCTAATAGTAATATTGATGCATCACAGGCCTCGCTAATAACAGATATGCATAACGCGATAGAAAAATTATCGCGTATCAACAGATCGCTGACTATACTTACAAAACTGGACAATAAGGAATTTGAGACCACGGAAGTAGTAAAATTTGATAAAGTTGCAGCAGAAGTTTTTGATGTTTATTCAGACAGGGCAAACCTGAAGGAAATATGCATTGAAACCCATATCGATAAACAAATAAATGTAAAAATGCACCCGGCCCTTGCGGATATGTTGTTAAACAATCTTGTCGGCAATGCCATAAGACATAATGTTCACGGTGGAACTATATCTGCAGATCTTACCAATAAAAATTTCTCTATCCGCAACACCGGATTGCCGCCGGAGATCCCTACGGAAGACCTTTTCAAGCGATTTAAGAAAAGTAATCAATGTGCCGAGAGCATTGGCCTTGGCCTTGCTATCGTAAAGCAGATATGCGAGGTTAGCAACTTTGATCTATCATATGTATACGAGGATGGATGGCACCACGTAAAAATTGACTTCAATAGCAATTAGAATTTAACTATAGTTTTATAAGCTATTCTGCAGGACTTCAAAATTGCTTCAAAATATAGTTGTCACTTGCACCCGATTTCCATTGGAAAGTGGTTTTGCAAATAACAACCGATGTTTACAAGAACGATTTTACCGGCATTTATTCTACCTTTCCTTCTCTCTACCCCGCTTCTTGCACAGGAACGCATTACGCTGAAAAAAGCCGTAGCGCTTGGTGTAGACCAGTATGGTACGGCAAAGGCCAAACAAGCATACGCTGCAGCTTCTAAAGCAATGACAGCAGAAGCAAGACGGGAATACATTCCCAACCTTGGCCTCTCCGCCCAAGCCGATTATGGTACCGTTAACGGCCAGTTTGGCCCTCAATACAGCTTTGGCGGTATTCTAGCCACTGCTGCCGGCCCTACAACCGCCACACAAAACTGGACAGCTGCTTTTGGAGGATTGTACCTCGCCAACATTAACTGGGATTTCTTTGCATTTGGCAGGGCACATGAAAAAATAAAAACAGCAAAGGCTGCTGCAGTAAGAGATTATGACGACTGGCAGCAGGAAATATTTAAGCAGAAAGTACGTGTGGCAGGCGCCTACCTGAACCTTATAGCCGCACAACAACTTACCAGGTCTTATGAAAAGAACCTTACACGTGCCGATACATTCCGCCAGATCATCATCACAAGGGCGAAAAACGGGCTCGTTGCCGGTGTAGATTCATCACAGGCTAATGCAGAGTATTCCAGTGCACAAATACAACTTACAAAAGCTATGGACTACCAGCAGGAACAAAACAGCCAGCTGGCACAATTCATAGGTGAACCAATGCAAGATTTTCTGCTGGATAGCTTCTTTGTATCCCGCGTTCCTAACATATCGACTGATACAACCATCTCTTCGGAACATCCGCTCCTGAAATGGTATCAAAGCCGCATTGACGTGAGCAGGGAACAAACAAAATATTTTAAGACCTTTTATTATCCTACATTCTCATTCGCAGGCTTTTTGCAAACAAGAGGCTCGGGATTTGGCTACGATTATGCAACCAATCCTTCGAGCTATAATACAGACTACTGGCAGGGAATAACCCCTACCCGTACCAATTATCTTTTGGGTATTGGTATTAGCTGGAACCTGACGCAGCCTTATCGTATATCTCAACAGGTAAAAGCACAAAAGCTCACCAGCAAAGGATTGCAATATGAATACGAACTAGCTAACCAACAGGTGGAAGCTCAACTGAAACTTGCAGATGTAAAGATCAAAAATGCTTTGATCAATTATACGCAAGTGAAAGTACAGGTGAAAGCAGCCTCTGATGCCTACACACAAAAAGCAGTTTTGTATCAAAATGGATTGACAACACTGGTAGACCTGACGCAAGCCTCCTATGCATTGACAAGAGCTGAGACCGACAGAGATATTGCCTACGCTAATGTATGGCAAGCACTACTGTTAAAGGCTGCAGCAGTAGGTGACTTTAGCTTATTTGAAAATCAATTATAGAATCATTTAGCGCTATCAGCGCATCCTAATATTAAAATATGAATCTGATCCGTTTTGCATTAAGAAAACCTATTACCATCCTGGTGTTGGTAGCAGGCCTATTTTTCTTCGGCATAAAAGCTGTAACCAGCGTTAAGATCGACATCTTCCCCAAGCTGGATATGCCGGTCATCTATGTTTCTCACCCGTTTGGCGGATATACTCCAACACAGATGGAAGCATTCTTTGCCAAACAATATATCAACATCTTCCTGTTTGTAAATGGCATCAAAAACATTGAGACCAAAAACATACAGGGCCTTACACTGATGAAGATCAACTTTTACCCCGGTACCAATATGGCGCAGGCTGCAGCCGAGGTAAGCGCATTTTCTAACCGTATACAGGCGGCCTTCCCACCAGGCTCTAACCCACCGTTCATTATACGGTTCGATGCATCTACCCTGCCTGTAGGCCAGCTTGTACTGAGCAGCGAAAAACGCAGCAATAACGAGTTGCTGGATATGGCTAATGTATATGTACGTTCATCTTTTACATCTATACCAGGGCTTGTAGCATCTCCTCCATTCGGCGGTAACGTGCGTACAGTAGTTATTAAGGCCGACCCTGAATTGCTGAGGCAGCACAACCTGACACCGGATCAACTGGTAGAAGCCATGAGGCTGAACAACCAAACGGCACCATCGGGCAACGTACGCATCGGTGATAAAAACTACATAACACCTGCCAATACTACTATCCGTACTATCAAAGATTTCGAGAATATCCCTTTGTTTAAGGGTGGCGTTCAAAACCTATACCTGCGCGATGTAGCAACTGTTGAAGATGGTGCAGATGTTACATCCGGGTATGCTTTGGTAAATGGCAGACGATCTGTGTACCTGAGTATAGCCAAGAGCGCTGATGCATCTACATGGGAGGTGGTAAAGAACCTTAAGAAAGCATTACCTAAAATGCAGGCACAATTGCCGGAAGACGTAAAGCTATCCTATGAGTTTGACCAAAGCACTTATGTGATCAATTCTGTAAAGAGCCTCCTTACGGAAGGTATTATTGGCGCAATATTAACCGGGCTGATGGTATTCCTGTTTCTTAAAGATATCAGGGGTGCGCTTATCGTGATACTCACGATACCAACTTCCATTATATCTGGTGTATTGTTCCTAAACCTGTTCGGACAAACCATCAATATCATGACGCTTAGCGGCCTTGCACTCGCCATTGGCATATTGGTGGATGAGAGTACAGTAACGATAGAAAATATACACCAGCACCTGGATATGGGTAAACCCAAGGCCGTGGCTATATGGGACGCGTGTAAAGAAATAGCCTTTCCTAAACTGTTGATATTGCTTTGTATACTCGCTGTATTTGCCCCTGCGTTTACCATGGGTGGCATACCGGGTTCTTTGTTCCTGCCGCTGGCATTGGCTATCGGTTTCAGTATGATCGTTTCTTATTTCCTCGCCCAAACATTTGTACCGGTAATGGCTAACTGGATCATGAAACATCATGGAACGGCAGAACATACAACCAACACAAATCAGCCGCATGAAAATGCCTTGGAACTAAAAGCACATCTTGCAGAAAATGCAGATCTGGACAACAATAAAAAGTTAAGCGGGTTTGAACGACTGAGAAGAAGATACTTAAGGTTTATAGACAGGATGATGCCGTATAAAAAACCTATCGTAGTCGGCTACATAGTTGTTGTGGTGGTAATGGTTGGCATATTGCTATCTTCTATAGGCAGGGATGTATTGCCAAAAGTAAATGGCAGCCAGTTTCAGCTGCGCATGCGGTTACCGGACGGTACACGTATAGAAAGAACCGAAGCAGCAACTATGCAGGTCACACAAAGTATTAAAGATATTGTAGGTAGAGACAATGTATCTATAACATCTGCATATGTCGGTATGCACCCGCAATTATTCTCTATCAGCCCCATCTTCCTCTGGATGGCAGGACCGCATGAAGCAGTGATACAAGTAGCTTTGAAAGAAGGTTATAAAACAGACCTGGATGAATTGAAAGATAAGATCAGGGAAAAGGCAAAGAATATCAATAGCGATATGAAGCTGTCGTTCGAACCTATAGAACTTACTGATAAGATATTGAGCCAGGGCTCGCCAACGCCCATTGAAGTTCGTTTCTCGGGTCGCAACAAAAAGATAAATGAAGAGTATGCGAAGAAGCTGATACCCGAACTGCAAAAAATATCTTACCTGCGCGATGTGCAGATCGGGCAATCTATTCACTACCCTGCAATAGATATTAATATAGACCGTATCAGAGCTGCACAATTGGGTGTTGATATGTCAGATGTGTCACGCTCATTGATAGCATCAACTTCTTCATCCCGTTTTACAGAAAAGAATGTATGGGTAGATGAGAAGGCAGGCTATAGTTATAGCGTACAGGTAGAGATACCGGAAAGTAAAATGAACAGCCAGGCACAGGTGGGGCAAATACCACTACTGAAAAATTCGTCACGCCCTGTATTAAGCGATGTGGCAACCTTCACTCCGGATGTTACTTATGGCGAAACAGACAACCTGGGTGCAATGCCCATGCTTACTGTGACCGCTAATATCAGTGATAAGGATTTGGCAACTGCAACCAAAGATGTAAATGCAGCTATCACAAGACTTGGGGAATTGCCACGCGGACTGACGGTAGAACCGATAGGCCTTAGTACTACGCTTACAGATACATTAGATAGCCTACAAAACGGATTGATCGTTGCCATAGTCGTGATCTTCCTGATGCTGGCTGCCAATTTCCAATCATTCAAAGTATCGGCAATTGTATTGGTAACTGTGCCTGCTGTATTGTTTGGATCTCTGCTGTTGTTGATACTTTGCGGCTCTACGCTGAACCTTCAATCTTATATGGGCATCATCATGTCGGTGGGTGTATCTATATCCAACGCGGTATTGTTAATCACCAATGCAGAACAATTGCGTAAGCATAATGCCAACGCTTTATTGTCTGCCAAAGAAGCCGCAGCCTTGAGGATGCGACCAATCGTAATGACAGCATTAGCAATGGTAGTAGGCATGATACCTATGGCAGTGGGACTTGGTGAAGCAGGTGACCAATCTTCTCCACTCGGACGGGCGGTAATCGGTGGCCTTGTAGCGTCTACTTTTGCAGCATTGCTGATACTGCCGCTGGCATTTGCATGGGGACAGGAAAAAGCATCTAATCAAAGTGTGTCCCTGGATCCTGAAGATGAAGAGAGCAAATTCTATGATCCAAGCTGGCAAGGCAAATAATAAACGATAAATCAAAAAAACATTATAACAACTCCATATTATGATACAATTAAGCCGTTCTATAAAATTTTCTTTAGTTGCCGGTGTACTGGCAATTGCAGTAAGCAGTTGTAGCTCACACAAAGAAGGTGAAGAAAAGAAACCGGCAGATGCAGCCGCACAAGGTGGTTTAAAAACATTTAAGCTGAGCAAGGGAACACTCACATCCTCTGTAGAGATACCGGGTGAACTAGTGGCTTTTCAACAGGTAGATCTGTATGCCAAGGTAAATGGCTTTATAAAAAAGATGTATGCTGATGTAGGATCCAACGTTACAGAAGGGCAGTTACTTGCAGTGATGGAAGCGCCGGAATTGCAGGCGCAACTTGCCGGTGCAGAATCAAAACTGAATGCACAAAAGGCGCTATACCTAGCCAGCAAAGCCACTTATGACCGTCTCTTACGCACATCGCAAACACCGGGAACAGTATCGCAAAACGACCTGGACGTTGCAGATGCACGCCAGAAATCGGATCTTGCGCAACTGGAAGCCTCCAAAGCCGCTTATCGCGAAGTGGCCGATACACGCAACTACCTGGAGATACGAGCGCCGTTTAGCGGTATCATCACTGCCCGTAATGTAAGTGCAGGTGCGTATGCCGGCCCTTCAGGCAAGGGCTCTGAAATGCCAATATTCACGCTCCAGGAACAAAAGAAACTAAGGTTGGTTATAAGCATCCCGGATGCATATGTAAACTATACCAACAATACCACAGAAGTGAGCTTTACAGTTAAATCCCTGCCGGGAGAAAAATTTAACGCAAAGGTTGTCCGCCTGGCAGGTGCGCTGGATAATAAACTGCGTTCTCAACGTACGGAAATGGACATTGTTAATAATGACAAGCGCTTATTGCCGGGTATGATAGCGAATGTGACCGTACCGCTGCAAGGCACCAACACTACGTATGTTGTTCCTTCATCAGCATTGCTTCGTTCCACAGAAGGCGATTACGTGATCAAAGTAGATAGTAATAAAACGATCTGGGTGCCAATTACCATAGGAAGCAATAACGGCGATAAAGCAGAGATATATGGACCAATACAGGAAAATGATGTACTGGTGACCACAGCTACTGAAGAGATACGAAACAATGCACCAGTAAAATAGGTGTGACTACAAAGTCACACCTATTCCTATTATTTTGAAACAAGAATTTACGCCAAGGCTTGTAGTATATCCGCAAGGATGTCATCCCTGTGCTCCAGGCCGACAGATATTCTTATCAACCCGTTGGTAATATTTACTGCAAGGCGTTCTGCTTCTGAGAGTTTGGCATGTGTAGTACTTGCCGGATGCGATGCTATACTACGCGTATCTCCGAGGTTGGCGGTGAGCGATAACATTTTCAATTTGTTCATGAACTCCCTGCCCGCTTCCAGGCCACCTTTCAATTCAAAACAGATAATGCCACCGCCGTTCTTCATTTGCTTTTTAGCAATAGCATATTGCGGATGACTTGGTAAGTAAGGGTATTTCAACCAAGAGATTGCAGGATGGCTTTCTAATTGCGCTGCTATATATAATGCATTAGACGCATGACGTTCCATCCGCACATCCAGCGTTTCCAGGCTCTTGCTCAGCACCCAGGCGTTGAATGGAGATAATGCCGGTCCACTGCTCCGGCAAAACAGGTAGATATCGTGTATCAGATTGGCCTTCCCGCCAACTACCCCACCTAATACCCTACCTTGCCCATCCAGCCACTTAGTAGCAGAATGTACTACAAGGTCAGCCCCAAAATCAACAGGACGCTGGCACACGGGTGTCGCAAAACAATTATCTACGTTGAAGATGAGTTTGTGCTCCCTGGCAAACTTCCCGGCCAGTTCCAGGTCTATCAACTCAAGCCCCGGGTTAGTGGGTGTTTCTATGTACAACATCTTTGAATTAGGCCGTACGGCGGCCTTCCATTCATCTATATTGCCTGCGTCCACATAAGTGTATTCGATGCCGTACTTTGGCAAATACTTTGTAATGATCGTATGTGTGCTACCGAATATGGATTTACAGGCTATGAGATGATCACCTGCCTTTAGCAAAGCCATGAAGGATGCGAAAATGGCACTCATGCCGGATGCAGTTGCATAGGCAGCTTCCACGCCTTCTAATGCACACATTTTATCGGTAAACTCTTTTATATTAGGATTGCTGAACCTGCTGTAGATATTATCATCAGATTCATCGGCAAATGCGGCACGCATATCTTCTGCATTATCAAAACAGAAACTACTGGTGAGGAACATTGGTGTTGAATGTTCCATTTCATTGGTGCGTTCTGTCTGTATGCGTATTGCGCTGGTTATCGGATTTTCTGCCATTGGTCTAGCTTGCTTGTTCGTTGAGTTTTAATTCCCAGATAATCGATGCTCCTGCTCTGCGCAGTGTTTCTGCAACAGAACAGTATTTTTCTATAGATAATGTAATTGCCTGGTTGGCTTTAGCTTCTTCTATACTGCCATTCAGATAAAACACCACATGCACTTTTTCCCAAACGGCAGGCAATTCCTTTTTTTCACGTTCACCGGTTATCACCATTTTATATCCGGTAAGGTCCTGCCTCATTTTTTTCAGTATGCTCACTACATCAATACCGCTGCAGGTTCCTAATGCCATCAGCATCGATTGCATGGGGCTGACACCGAAATTCTGCCCACCATGATCCAGGCTGTTATCAAAACGTGCTTTGTTACCATGTATATCTACTGCCTCAAATCCATACTCTTTCTGAACTAATTCTATATTAACCGTTACCATAGTTATTTTTGCCCAAAATTATACAATTAATAACGGCAAAGGATGAAACAAACATACCATCATGCACAATCATTTATGACGGAAAGCGGTGTGGCCTTGCCGGAGTTAGATATTACCTATCATACTTATGGAGAGCTGAACGAAGCGGCTGATAATGTGATATGGGTATGCCATGCGTTAACCGCCAACTCTGACTGCGCCGACTGGTGGCTGGGTATGATAGGACAAGGTATGCCTTTAGATATTGATCGTTACTTCATCGTGTGTGCCAACATATTAGGTAGCTGTTACGGAACTACAGGCCCATCATCCATTAATCCGGCAACAGGCAAGCCATATCTTACAACGTTTCCTTCCATTACTATAAGGGATATGGTACAGGCCCATATACTACTTAGGAAGCACCTCGGGATAAAGAAGATAGCGCTCATTGTAGGAGGCTCTATGGGCGGATACCAGGCTATGGAATGGGCTTTAATAGAGTCTGAAATTATTAATAAACTATGCCTGCTGGCTACTTCACCTGCTGAAAGCGCATGGGGCATTGCTATACATACTGCACAAAGGCTGGCAGTAGAAGCTGACCCAACATGGAATAAAGATGTTGTTGATGCAGGATCTGCAGGATTAAAAGCAGCACGCGCTATAGGAATGCTTACATATCGTACATACCAGCAATATAAACTTACGCAGTCTGATGCTGATATGGAAAAGACAGATCTTTTCCGTGCATCTTCTTATATTATCCACCAGGCCAACAAACTGGTTAACAGGTTTCATACATACAGCTATTGGTTACTGACCAAGGCAATGGACAGCCATAATATGTGCCGCGGAAGAAACAGCAAGATGGAAGAAGTATTGGGTTCTATACATTGTCCCGCTCTTATCATCAGTATATCCAGCGATATATTATGCCCGCCGGAAGAACAACGCTTTATGGCCGATCATATACCCGGTGCAACATACAGGGAAATACATTCTGACTACGGGCATGACGGTTTTTTGATAGAATCAGGTAAAATAGGTTCCTTGCTGCGCGACTGGTTGTAGCGATAACAATAATAAAGCACGGATATTAAGTCCGTGCTTTATTTGTTCAAAATATACATCGCAATAGCGCTTAAGGAGGGGTATAATTGTGGGTAGCAGACAATGATCTAAATTCGTTCTGATTAGATCAAAGCAAATTGTTTGCCAAACTTTAGTTTTAATTAAAATTTGTTGGCTGCGGGCAACTATACTAACTGGGAGTTAAATATATTCTAGGCTTTAAATATGCGCTCTACCGCGGATGCTTTCAGGCGCATTTCCTCCCACTCCTTTGCAGGATCGCTATCATAGGTAATAGCCCCTCCTGCCTGGTAGCTGAGATACCCGGTTCCTTCGTTATAAAACAAACTCCGAATGATCACGTTTAAATCCATATCTCCTGAAGGTGTTATATAGCCCACACAACCTGAAAACAGCTCACGCCGTGCCTGCTCATACAGGTCTATCAGTTCCATTACTTTTATCTTGGGTGCACCGGTCATACTGCCCATAGGGAAGCTATACCTGATAGCATCTGTAAACGTGTTCCCTTCTTTTAGCCTGCCGGAAACGGTTGATATCATCTGGTGCACCTGCGGGAAACTATATATTCCAAACAACTCATTGACCCGTACGCTGCCTACATCACAGCTACGGGCAAGATCATTCCGCACAAGGTCTACTATCATTACATTCTCTGCCCTTTCCTTAATGCTTTTATAAAGCGCTTCTTTGTTGGCATTATCGTGGACTTCATCTGCGTCTCTTGGGGCAGTGCCTTTAATAGGCTGAGATAAAACTATATTGTCGTTTTTGTACAGGTAACGCTCTGGGCTGGCACACATCAGGTAATTGCCATTGTTAGCATAGTACGCTGCAAAAGGAGCCGGAGATAACCTGTTCAATGCTTTATATGCCTGCAAAGGATCTATCTCAACATCTTCTGCATAACCCTCGTTGCAATAATTGATCTCATAACAATCACCGTCTTCAATATGCTTTCTTAACCTTTGAATGGTATCGATATAGTCTTGTTTACCAATTCTTTGATTAAATTGAACTGTGGGCAGTTTACCTGGATTATCTGTCACAGTTGCCATTATCTCTTCATACACAGACTGTGGTGACTGCACCAATGTTTCGATGCATAATTGTGTTTTAGCTGCATCTATATAACAGACAACCTGTGGACGAAAGAAATAAAACTCATCATCGCTCCAGCCCTTAAGCGTTTCGTGCCTGGATGAAAGGAACGGTTCCAGTTCGTTTTTATAATCGTAGCAGATATGGCCAAAGAACCAGTCGCTATGTATTGTATGGAGCTTATGTAGCTGATCGAGGCTATAGCAATCAACATTGGAACCTACGCCTGCAAGACATTCATAACGGCTATACGGATCTGTATACCCATTACTATCCAGGAAAACTAAAATGCTGAACCGGTTGGCCCAATTCAGCATTTTATCTTTTATTTCCTTGTATTGCCCCGAGGCAATCTGATATGTACCTTTTTGTCTTTGCAAACAAAGCACGTTTAATTAGAAATCGTCATCATCGTCATCGAAGCCGGTGTCTTCGCTAAAGAAGCCCAGGTCTTTGAAATCATCATCTACATCAAAGTCATCTCCTTTTGAAGACTTTTTAGCAGCACCGCCGGTTTTGCCCTTGGATTTTGGCAGATCGAATTCTTCAAAGTCCTTGTCCAGATCAAAGTCCTCATCGTCATCGCTATCGAAGTCGTCGTCATCATCATCAAAATCATCATCATCCACATCGTCGTCATCGTCATCATCATCGTCGTCAGAACGTTTAGCCTTACCTGTAGTAGCTTTTTTTACAGCCGTTTTTTTCTTCGGTTGCTCATCTAGCTCCTCTTCCAGTTCATCATCATCGTCATCATCTACCGCCTTTTTTGCAGGCTTAGATGCTTTCTTTGCAGCCGACTTAGCCGGTGCAGATTTCTTAGTCGTACTTTTTTTATTTGAGTCGGATTTCATAGCACTCATACCTTGATGACGTAAAATTTTAATTGTTTAACGAAATTCCCAAATTTTTTTTCAGATACAAAAACATAATTTTTTTTCTTAACCAATTACCAGCAGTTGATCGCGGCCGGTACCATTAGAAACGAAACCAATTTTTGTGCCTAAATATTGTTCTACAAATTTGCAGTAGTCTTTAAATACTTGCGGCGTGTCTTCAAAACTAGTGCAGGTGCTCAAAGGTTTATCCCAACCGGGGAAAGTTTCATAAACAGGTTCTACATCGGTACTGCAAAGATCATAAGGCATTTCCTTAGTTTCTTTGCCATCTATTTTATAAGCAACAGCTGCCTTGATGGGATTAAACTCATCCAGCACATCTGTTTTAGTCATAATTAATTTGGTAACACCACTCAGCATCACAGTATAACGTAATGCCACCAGGTCTATCCAGCCACAACGGCGGGAACGGCCTGTAACCGCGCCGAATTCGTTACCGGCTTTGCGCAGCGCTTCACCTGTTTCATCATCCAGCTCTGTTGGGAACGGACCGCTGCCTACACGTGTACAGTAAGCTTTTGTTATACCATACACTTCGCCAATGTGTACAGGGGCAACGCCTAAACCGGCGCACACGCCTGCAGCGATGGTATTGGAGGAGGTAACAAACGGGTAAGTACCGTAGTCGATATCCAACATGCTGCCCTGAGCCCCTTCTGCCAATATTTGTTTGCCACTTTTCAGGTGGTCTTCCAGCCAGTATTCTGCATTCACTATCTGTAATGTACGGAGATATTCCACAGCTTCCATAAATGGTTGCTCCCATTCTTCCCATTCGATCTTCTGATCGTATTGTGCCAGCATCTGCAGATGCTTTTCCTTCAGTTTATTATACCTCTGCTGGAAATCTTTACTTAAAATGTCCCCTACCCTCAAGCCATTGCGGCCTGTTTTATCCATATAGGCAGGGCCGATGCCTTTGAGTGTAGAACCAATCTTATCACTACCCTTTGCGGCTTCAGAAGCTGCATCCAATGCACGATGTGTTGGTAATATCAAGTGGGCGCGATGTGCTATAAATAACCTGCTTAATACATTGGGCCTGATTGCTAATAGCTGTTCTATTTCTCCCTTTAAAGCTACCGGGTCTATTACCACACCATTGCCTATCAGGTTCAGGCAATGATCGTGAAACACACCGGAAGGTATGGTACGCAATACCACCTTTACGCCGTTTACATACAAGGTATGCCCTGCATTAGGGCCACCCTGGAAGCGGGCAATAATATCATACTTATGCGCAAGGTAATCTACTATCTTACCCTTGCCCTCGTCACCCCACTGCAACCCTAACAATACATCTATCATAGAAAAAAATTCGCGCCCAAAATTAGTGGATAGTTTGAAATAACAAATTACTTAAATCAAAACTACTGCTACATTGCCTGTATATGGGCATAACCGGGCAAAAGTACCTAAATCCTATTGGTGTCCGCTATTATTTTTTACAATATTTGACTGCTGGCTGATAGACATCAATTGCTGCATTGTACGCTGCATATTTTCATTAGACCCATCGAGGAATATGGTGTTGCCTTTACCGTTCTCCGCGAAATGTTTGATGGCATCGGTCCACATCGAGAAAAGGATAAAAGACGCGTCGAGATTGGCATTTTGCATCTCTTTGGCCGCAACTGCCATGCCGCGGGCCACTTCTTCCCGGAATAATGCCACACCCTGCCCCCGTAACTGAGACGCCTGGCGTTCGGCTTCAGCAGATATCTTTATGAAATTACCTTCCGCCTCGGCTGCCTTAGTTTTGGTAATCAACAAAGCCTGCCCTTCGTTCTCTGCGGCAGCCTTCAGGTTGTTAGATGCTACCACCTGTGCCATAGAACGCATGATGGCTTCATCAAATGCGATATCGTTTAGCTGAAGATCAAGCAAATGGTAGCCCCAGTCTTCCAATTGCTTATCCAATTGCTCCTTTACATGAAAAATGATCTCGGTGCGCAATTGCAGTATTTCTGACTGCTTTTTGGTGGCCACGTATGCACGTACAGCGCCTTCCACACTGCGTATGAGCGCCTGCATAAAGTTGCGCTCATCCACAAACTTAAAAGCTACGTTTTGTATGGTTTGAGACTCTTCATTCAGCACCGCATACAGTAACATAGCCGAAAAGTTCACATTGGCCTGATCCTGTGTAATGGCCTAGAACTTAAGTTCTATCGAACGGTTTTGGTATGATATACGCCTGTAAATGGTTTCTATGATCGGAACTCTCATATTCAACCCCGGGCGCAGAATTCGGCGAAACTTACCGAACGTGGTAATTACAGCCACCGTACCCTGGCGCACCGTTACTAAAGAAAACAAGAGGTATAGTACAACAATACCGGCAATAATAAGGGCAGCCATAATGATCTAATTATTTGGAAATATACAAAGATGGGCGAAATTTGATGTGTAATCATAATATTTCATGGCAAAGCAGGTGTTGGATATGGCGGCGATACAGGAACGCGAGTTTTCTGACACTGCCCTCATCGGCATCAGCACCAGCCTCTCCCCTCATAAATTTTGCCATGAGGTTAACAATAAACTGGACATGGATTTTGTCCGCAGGCCGGAAATGGATATCACCATCCATGCAAAAGACCAACAATATTCTTTCCATTTTTTTGAATACCAGGTACCGTTAAACGGTGGCATCTATACGATCTACAAACTGAAGAACGGCGCCCAGTTTTTATTGCCTGAATTAAAGCAACTGGACTACCTGTGGAAAGTAGAATGTGCCTGTGCGGAAGATGAGGCGGAAAACATCATACAATATCTTTATCACTTCCCCGATATTCAGCTGGCGCAACTGATACCTACCGACAGGCTGAAGAACCTGAGCCATCTGCTGATATAACCTTTATACTGCGTTTGATATAGCAAACCACAAACATATAAATATGTTAATTCCGTTAGGCGTATTAGGCGCATACGTGTATTTTTCTATTTTTGTTGCCTGTCTAAATAAAGCTGCATGAATTTTCGCAAAGTCAACAACCTTGTTGGTTGGATCACAGGTGCCATAGCGACACTGGTATACCTGAAAACTATGGAACCCACAGTAAGCTTTTGGGATTGTGGTGAGTTCCTGTCCTGTGCCTATAAAATAGAGGTAGGCCACTCCCCCGGCGCCCCACTGTTTATGATGATCCAAAGGATGTTTGGATTACTGGCAGGTGGAGACCTGGCTAAAGTTGCCTTGTTTATCAACGCATGGTCTGCAATAGCCAGCGGATTAACGATCCTGTTCCTTTTCTGGACGATCACACACTTTGCAAAAAAACTCACAGCGGCCAATGACGAACCTAACAGCCTGCAAACTACCCTTATTATGGGTGCCGGCCTTGTTGGTGCGCTTGCCTATACATTCTCTGATACATTCTGGTTCTCTGCGGTAGAAGCAGAGGTGTACGCTACCTCTTCCTTCTTCACGGCCCTGGTATTCTGGGCAATACTGAAGTGGGAACATATAGCCAATACAAAATATGCTGACCGCTGGCTGATATTCATAGCCTATATGATGGGCCTGTCTGTAGGCATTCACTTACTGAATTTACTTGCTATACCGGCGGTAGCGATGGTCTATTACTTTAAACGCTACGAGGTTACCAAAATGGGCACATTCATTGCCTTCCTGGTAGGTTGTGTGTTCTTAGGTTTTGTACAATTTGGCGTATTGCAAGGCTTGCCAATACTTGCCTCTAAGTTCGACCTGCTGTTTGTAAACAGCTTCGGCCTGCCATTTGACAGTGGTGCACTGGTATTTATGCTGCTGCTTATCGGCGTAATGGTGTATTTGCTAATCTATGCAAAGAAAAAGCAATGGTACCTGGTGCATACAGGCATATTATGCGTTATGTTCATCATCATTGGCTTCTCCAGCTACCTGGCGCCATTGATCCGCTCCAGGGCAGATGTACCTATTGACATGACCAATCCCGACAACGTTTTGAGCCTTACCTCTTACCTGCAACGGGAGCAATTTGGCCAACAACCATTGTTCTTCGGACAAGACTTTGACCAAAGGCCTACCGAATATGCCACCAAGGGTGACCAATATGGCATGAGCAAGAAAAATGGCAAAGACTACTATGAAGTGATCGGTAAAAAGCTGGAGCCTGTGTACAATGCCAGCAGCAAACGTTTCTTCCCTCGTATATGGGACAACAATGAGGCTTCGCACATTCAGTATTATCGCGACTTCCTAGGCTTAGGCCCTGATGAATCTCCGACAACAGCCGATAACTTTAGTTTCTTCTTCGGTTATCACATGAACTGGATGTACTGGCGTTATTTCTTATGGAACTATAGCGGACGCGAAAATGACCTGCAAGGCATGAACCCATCCAATCCTAAGAATGGCCGCTGGATAACCGGTATACCTTTCATTGACAAAAACGTCCTTGGACTGGGAGACCTGGATAAAATGCAGGATGGTTATAGAAATAACGATGCCCGCAACAGCCTGTATATGCTGCCGTTGATACTGGGTATCCTTGGTTTGATATACCAGTTCAACAGGAACAAAGAAGATGGCATCACTACCCTGGTATTATTCTTCTTTACCGGTATTGCCATTGCCATTTACCTGAACATGCCGCCATTGCAACCACGTGAGCGTGACTACGCATTTGCGGGATCGACCTATGCATTTGCTATATGGATAGGACTCGGCGTACTGATGGTGAACGACTGGATGCAGAAAGCAGTGAAGGGTGCCGCAGGTGCCTATGCTACCATTGCATTAACGCTGCTGGCAGTACCTGTGTTGATGGCTAAAGAAGAATGGAACGACCACGATCGCTCTAATAAAACACTGGCGCGCGCTACGGCGTATGATGCACTGATGTCTTTAGAGAAAAATGCCATCATATTCACATTCGGTGATAATGATACCTACCCATTGTGGTATCTGCAGGAAGTAGAGCATATCAGGCCCGACGTTCGCATCATCAACACCAGCCTGCTGGGTATCGACTGGTATATAGACCAACTGAACTATAAAATAAACGATGCCGATGCTGTGCCTATGGTATGGAAAAAACCTGCTTACGAAGGTGATCATCACAACTATGTGCAATACTATGCCAGCCCGGATGTACCTCAGGACAAGTACATCAGCCTGATAGATGTTTGTAAATTCATGACCAGTGACGATCCGCAAACAAAACTGCAGACACAGACCGGCGAAGCGGAAAACTACTACCCTACCAAGAACTTCTACCTTCCTGGTATGAGCAAAGCGCAAATGGTGTCTGAAAACATGCTGAGCGCTGCTGATACAAACAACATCAACACAGAGATGAAGTTCACTTTCCCTAAAACGATCGCTTATAAAGATGACCTTGCAATTATGAACATAGTAGCGGGTATAGCGCAGCAGGGCTGGAAGCGACCTATCTACTTCAACGGCGGCCTGCCCGGTGATAACTACCAGGGTATGGACGATTATATGCGTATGGAAGGTATTATGTATCGCCTGGTGCCATTTAAGCTGAATGACTCGCTGAAAGCAAGACAACAGGATATGGGCTCTGTGAACCTGGATAAGAGTTATAACCTGTTTACAAAGGTGTATCAATGGGGCAATGCAGAACGCAACGATGTATATTTTGATGAGAAGAACCGCCTGATGTTCGCGGCATTCCGTATCAACAGCGCACGCATAGCCAGCGAGCTTACCATGAACGGCAGGCAGCAACAGGCTGAAGAAGTGCTGGATGCGGTAATGAAGGGAATATCAGAGCACTCTTACTTCTATGACGGTACTGCCTACTATGTAGCACAAGCATACTATTTTGTAGGTACAGAAAGCGCTAAGAAAAAAGGTAAAGCGCTTGCTGAAAAAATGGTACGCAATTCAGAAGACGATATTAACTATATCTTATCTGTGCCGGAAGGTAAGCGCGATGTGCTTGCCGGCGATGTGCAACGCGATGCTACCATCATTAACGTAATGGCAGGACTCGCCAAAAACGCGGGCGATACGGATACTTACCGTAAGTGGGATGCGAAGCTAAACATGCTTACAAAACGAGCAGCCGAGCATATGAACCTGCAATCGCTGCAAGGTGGCGGTGGCCAGTAAAAAATTATAATCTGCTGACAATCCCCTTCCAATAACGGAAGGGGATTTTTTAATTTTGTATTATGAATCAATCGATGATAGGAAAAATAACGAAAGTTGCCTTCGCTGTGGTTTTAGTCTTTTCTTCAATGAACCTGAAAGCGCAGCTAATCAAGAAAAAGCATATTAGGGAGAATGATATTCCAAAATTTGTATTAGTACAACTACCAACAGAAAGCAGGAAAATAAATTGGTTTTCGAAAGGCAGTAATAAAACACTTGTAGCTGCTATAAAAAACGATGCAGCACATGTAAGGGAGGCAATGATCAATGATTTCAGTGATCATTTTGATGCTGTCCCGGTTTATTATTATATCGATACCAACGCGACGCTTATTAAAGAGGGAAAATTCAGCGGTATATTGCTGGACAAGAATATGAAGGCGGTAACCAATGCATCCAGTATGGTGCAGCCATACCAAATCATTATTTACGGATCGAGGGTGCCAACAACAGATGAATATAATGCATCAGGGAATAATCCCAATGACGGGGCCTATGTTATTGGTACCAAAAAAGATTGCCTGGTTGTTTATGATAAGAACTTCAACAAAGTTCCATCTCCTGCACCAAATGGTGATGATCTGCGATGGATACCTGCCCGGAAACTAGGAAAAAAATATCCAAAATACCGGTACCTGGGTAGTAAAGAAGATATCAATTACATTCCGTACGCTAGCCAACTGAACCAGGAGATCAACGAATATTATTTTGGCGGATAGATTTAGCAGGCATAAAAAAAATAACCCCGGAATTTCCGGGGTTATTTTTTAGAGGTCGCGAGCGGATTCGAACCGCTGTAGAAGCTTTTGCAGAGCTTTGCCTAGCCACTCGGCTACGCGACCAAGAGGATTGCAAATGTAGTAAAAATTAGTTTCTGAACAAGATAGTTGCTCACTTATTTATTTAGTTTAAGTGTCATAAAAACAAAGTATGCTACAGGGTCGATAAATATGCCACCGGCAGGCGTATCATCAAAGACAACTGTTAATGTGGTACTGTATTCTTCCGGCTCGCCTTCCGTATTTAATGCCGGCTCCCAGCGTGGCATATTATAGATAAGCCGTTTAGCTTCTTCTTCCAGTAACGGATGATTGTGCTCATCAATTGATACGTTTATAACCTTTCCTTTTTTGTCAAAATCAACATCTAGCACCACCTTGCCTTTGATATGATTTTTCTTGCAATAAGGAGGATATTTCAAATTGTTATGAATGTAGCGCCGGTATTTATCCCATCCACCCGGAAAAACAGGACAGCATTTAGCCGGGAAATAGGTGGTGTCTCTACCTGTTCTTGTAAAACAGTTCCCTGACTTTAATTTGCCGTTATGCCAGAGCTCTGTTCGTTCCTTCTGTCCACTTTTGTAATACAAAGTGCGTTGCATATAGTCATTCTTAAGTCTATCAACGATCGAAGAAGGCTTACTATACCCTTTTGAATAATAAATATAGTGACCTGTAATTTCTCCGTTTTTTACGTCACACTCAAAATCTTCACTTCCATCTTCATTGTAATAAACACAATGACCATCCTGTACATTCTCATTGCTGTCAAGAAAATAGCCATCCATCTCTAGTTTGCCCGTACTTTTATAGTAATCTTTTATATGATAATGGCCGTCTGCGGAACGATTGACTATAGGGGTAAAATAGAATGCATCTTCTCTACTTGCTTTCTCCCAGTCTTTATCAAACCAGGCTGTATCCTGCTGGGCAATGGCAGCAGCGGAATGGAATAATAGTAATAGTAACAGGTAATACTTCATATTCTAAATATAAAAGAAGTATTTTTTAAATGAAATAGCCTCTATAATAGCAGAGGTTAATATCGGCATATTGAACCTTGAAAATTTGCTTTGATCTCTTCCAAACAACACATCTAAATAGCGGTCGCTTTCAATAGCCTGACCTGTTTCCAGATCAACCGCGGGACGCCAATTAGGAATACTAAGTACTAATCTCAATGCTTCGGCATCTAGTAGTGGATGTACCTTGGTAGAAACAATAGCCTTGTATATTTTCCCGGTTGAGTCAAAAAAAGTGTGAACATATACTCTGCCATGGATCTTGTTTTTTTTTGCAAAGATCCGGGTAAGTCATGTGCTTTAGCATATATCCTTCATATGCTGTATCGCCGCCCGGGAAACGAGGCAAACTAAAATCCTCAAAATAAATAGTATCCTTGCCCGTGCGAGTATAACAATGCGCTTCATTTAAACGGCCTCTCTTCCATATTTCTTTACGCTCAACTACCCCATTGGGATAATAGCTAATTAATTTTCCTTTAAAAAAACCATTTTTAAAAAATCTTGTGCTGCGGATTTTTCCAGAATTTTTATAATAAATTTTCCAAACACCGTTTGAAACTCCATTTATTGCATTTCCCTCGCTTTCTAAAACACCATTGTCATAATAAAATTTTGTCCCACCATCTTGCATGGTACCATCCTTATCTGAATATTGTCCTTCTTCCTGCAATTTCCCCGTACTTATATAGTAATCCTTTATTAGATAGTGTCCATCCGAAGATTGCCGGACCAACGGCCGAAAGTAAAAAGCACTATCTTTTATCGTTTTTTCCCAATATTTATTAAACCAAGTAGTATCCTGTTGAGCTTGGACTGCAAAGGAGACAAATAATAGTAATAGTAACAGGTAATGCTTCATATACTAAATATAAAAGAAGCATCTGTAAAATGAAATAGCCCCTGCAATGCAAGGGCTATAATATCTGTTACCGATGTAAGCTTACACCTGGAAAACACCCGTCTTAAATTCCTTCATTTCAGGATTATGATTAGCGGCGTTAATGCCTTCTGATATTACTCTGCGTGTTTCTGCAGGGTCAATGATCTCATCAACCCAAAGACGCGCTGCGGCATAGTAAGAACTGGTCTGCGCAGCATATTTATCCGTTATCTGCTTCAGCAGTTCCTTCTCTTTTTCCGGATCAATAGTTTCTCCCTTAGCTTTCAAGGATGCTACCTGTATCTGTAATAAAGTTTTAGCTGCCTGCTCACCGCCCATTACCGCTATCTTGGCATTAGGCCATGCATATATGAAACGAGGATCGTAAGCCTTGCCGCACATGGCATAGTTGCCCGCGCCATAGGAATTACCAATGATGATCGTGATCTTAGGTACTACGGAATTAGCTACAGCATTCACCAGCTTGGCACCATCTTTAATGATACCGCTATGCTCACTGCGGCTGCCTACCATAAAACCGGTAACATCCTGCAGAAATACCAATGGTATTTTCTTTTGATTACAGTTTTGAATAAACCGTGCAGCTTTATCTGCACTGTCGTTATAGATAACACCACCTAACTGCATCTCCCCTTTTCCACTCTTTACAATCTTGCGCTGGTTGGCAACGATACCTACAGCCCAGCCATCGATGCGCGCATAGCCGCATACGATCGTCTTTCCATAATCTTCTTTAAACTGATCGAACTCAGAATTATCAACCAGCCTTTCTATTACTTCAACAACATCATAAGCCTTGCTGTTATCTGCCGATACCAATCCGTAAAGCTCTGCAGGATCTTTTTCCGGCGCAATGGGTTGGGCGCGATCAAAACCGGCGCGCGGTGTCTCGCCCAGTTTATCCATTATGCGGCGTACCTGGTCCAGGCATTCCTGTTCTGTATCAAATTTATAATCTGCTATTCCGCTGATCTCTGTATGTGTTTTGGCACCACCCAGGGTTTGTATGTCTATATCTTCTCCAATGGCAGCCTTTACCAGGTATGGCCCCGCCAGGAATATAGATCCGTTCCCTTCTACCATCAGTGTTTCATCGCTCATAATAGGCAAATATGCCCCACCCGCTACACAACTACCCATTACTGCTGCTATCTGGCTGATGCCCATTGCGCTCATCTGCGCATTATTGCGAAAGATGCGCCCAAAATGTTCTTTGTCGGGAAATATCTCATCCTGCATAGGCAGGTACACACCGGCACTGTCTACTATGTATATTACAGGCAAGTGGTTTTCCATAGCTATTTCCTGCAGGCGCAGGTTTTTCTTTCCGGTTATAGGAAACCATGCTCCGGCTTTTACTGTATTGTCGTTGGCTACAATTACGCATTGGCGGCCGCAAACATAGCCCAGTCCTGCAACGGTACCTCCTGCGGGGCATCCACCATGTTCTTCATACATTTCCCATCCCGCAAAAGCACCTATCTCTGTAAAAACACTGTCTTTATCCACCAGGTATTGAATTCGTTCGCGCGGCGTCATCTTGCCTTTTTCCCTACTCTTCTCTATTGCTTTTTTGCCACCGCCAAGGCTCACCTGGGCATGCCTTTGTTTCATCTGGCTAACGGCCAGCTTCATTGCATCTTCGTTCTTATTAAAATCCAGATTCATGGACACAAATATAATTCGGCTGTATGACAATGGATAATATTATATAGCCGCCCTGTGATAAGCGATCGTAATAATTCACCCCAGATTTACGTTTTTCACCACAAACCTGTCTTTAATTGAAACGACAATGTAAAAAAGCTAAACAAACCGCAAGCTAATTGTAAACTTATAAGTTACTTTGCATTATATATAAATGAAACCCCTACGTTCATACATAGTCATTTTCGTGATATTGCTTTGCGCAACGAAAGCATCGGCCTCTCATATTTTTGGCGGGGATCTTTTATATCAATACGTAGGAAACGATAGATACAGGGTTGTACTTACTATTTATGGCGATTGTTCCGGGCAAAATTTTCCAACATTAAAAGGTGCCTCTCCTAGTATCATCCTACAAAACAATGGGCAAGCATTTGCCTTTCTGTCTTTGAAGGCAGAAGACTCCGGAGTAGAAGTAACGCCTGTATGCGTGCAGGACAGTAACAACACAGCCTGTAAAAAGCCAACTAATCCTATTCCGGGCATTACCAGGTATATCTATGCCGATACCGTTACTGTGCCATTTCCTGCTGCAGATTGGGTATTTGCTTTTTCTGGTGTAATGGGCAATAATTCAATAGCAGGCAGGACCAATGCCATAGGCAACATCAACATAGATCCTTTGCAAGGATCTACCATGTACCTGGAGGCTCATTTGAATAACCTGAACGGCCCTAACAATTCACCGGCTTATACTACGATCCCAACTCCTTTTTACTGTGTAAACCTGGCACAGGAATATAACCAGGGCGCTGTGGATCCGGATAAGGATTCTCTCAACTTTTTACTGACACCGGCATTGGAATCATCAGTACAAACAGTTACTTATATACCACCCTATAGTGCCACCGCGCCGATAGCCACAGCCGCGGGCTCATTTAGTTTCAACAATATTAATGGGCAAATGAGCTTTACACCCAATCTTGCACAGATATCGGTAGTAGTAAACAAGGTGGAGGAATATAAGAATGGTGTATTGGTAGGCAGCAGTATGCGTGAAATGACATTTATTGTTCTGAGCACCTGCAATAACTCTCCTCCGGTTGGAAAAATAGATTCGAATGTAGATGGAGGATTAACGGCCCCCGGTAATATTGTGAATGTATGCCAGGGCACGAAGCATGTGGCGTTCACCATCAGTCCTAAAGACGCCAACGGAGATAATATTACCGTAGACACCAGCGGCGGGGTTTTCGGTGGCGCATTAACGATAACGGGCAATGGCACCAAGAGTCCCAGGATTAGCTTTTCATGGGATCCGGACGCTAACCAACCCCTCGGAGCCTACACATTTTTTCTTAAATATAAAGACGACGGCTGCCCGCTATCCAGCAACCAAACAATTGCCTATACTGTTAGGGTGATCCGTCCATTTTCGATCAGCTACGAGGTGCTGGCGCCAACCCAATGCGCGCATAATGCTTATGTGCGCATCATAGTGAAAGATGGTGTTAGCCCCAAAGTACTGGAGGTGGATAAAAATGACCGTTTATTAAAGTCGTACAGCGACAGCCTGGAAAAAAATGATACTACCTATATCATTGCCGATAGTTTCATGAAAGGAAACTATCACCTCATTGCCTTTTCGCCCTACTTCAAATGTGTTTCTGATTTGAACATGACGATTGCAGACAGCGGTGTTTACCCCTTTCCGCCATTCTTTAAAGATAAAGATGTGTGCCTGAACGATTCTGTTGTTCCTATATTGCTTCACGAGGACACAACGGTGTTTCATATCAACTGGTATGACATTGAAGCGGGAAAGCTTGCAACGGTACCTACGTATGAGACCAACACTACCAAGGTATATACCTGGCTGATAAGCCAGACGCACCTTGTTTGCGAATCGGACAAGGTACCCTACCATGTGAATGTGCATGACCTGCCAACAATAGACATACTTGCGGAATCTCGGAAGGTATGCATCGGGGATAAAATATTTTTACTGGCAAGTGGCGGAGTTTCCTATACCTGGCTACCTGCAGATAAGATATATTCAGACGATCGGGTAAACTTCTATACGCGCGTATTGGAACCAACCACCTACAAAGTAGTGGGAACAAGTGAATATGGATGTGTTGATACAGCATCCATCACCTATAGTGATATTGAAAACTGCTGTACTTTTTCCTACCCTAATGCCTTCAGCCCGAATGGCGACGGCAAAAATGATCGTTTTCACCCTCTTTTATACGGCAACTCCCTTGAATATTCGCTCACCGTTTACAACAGGTGGGGACAGGAAGTTTTTCATACTACAGATCCTAATGATTCCTGGGATGGCAATTACAATAGCAAGCCCTGCGATATGGGTGTTTACTATTACCGATTGAAAAGCAAATGCTATACCGGCCATGAAGAAACCAGCGCAGGTGATGTGACGCTGATCAGGTAACCTCTATTCCCATTTAAACATCCGGGATGCTACTGTGTACACCACTACACCCCATATCAGCAGCGCAAATAGATCCCATTTTATTTCCCATACTCCCAGCCCTTCGAAAGCTATTTTTCGCATAGCATCATTTAGGTAAGACAATGGCAGCACCCGACAAAAAGGCTGCATCCACTTAGGAAAATTATCTATTGGGAAAAATGTACCGCCCAAAAGGAATTGTGGCAGCGTAATGATATTGGCAAATGGCGGAATGGTTGCATCGCTTTTAGCTATAGAACTCACAATGAACCCAAATCCCATAAACACCATAATACCTAACGCGCTCAAAAGTATCAATTCTACGATTGTAAAAAATCCGTTTACCAGTGTAAACCCAAACGCAAAATGCCCGACACAAATAATAATGACTGCACCCAACAGTTGAAATACCATACGTGCGATGCCCTCGGCTATAACTATTACTTCTCGCCTTACGGGTGTAGCAAAAAACCGTTTCAATACCAGGGTCTGCCTTAGGTTAAAGAATACGAAAGCCGTTCCAAACACACTACCGGCCAGTAATGAGAATCCAAGCTGTCCCGGCAATATAAAATCTATCATTTTATATTCCCTTACTACACTCTCCTTCACCTCTATACTTGCAATAGCCGATGAACGTCTTGCAATTTCAGGGTCCATGCTCTGCACCACAGAGTTAATAATACCCTGCAGTTGGGGCGCTTTATCCATTTGTGATGAGGATGCATTGATTACTACAGAATAACGTGGTTGCGAACTATCTGAATTAGGAGTAACAGCTATAGTAGCAGCTATAACACCTTCCTGCATGCTTTTTGATAAAGATGCCGAGTCTACATCTTTCCATTTTAGCACAGGTACATTTTGTAGTGCCATATAAAGCTGATTGGCCGTATCACTTCCCGGTGCTTTGGCAACACTGATAGAAAACCTGCCGCTACCGCCGCCAAGAAACCCAAAAACAAGTATAAATATTAATGGAAATGCTATACTGAAAACAATTGCAGACGGACTCTTCACTATAGCTTGCAGGCTTGCTTTAATAAGCGCCCGCATAGCGCGTGCATTACTATATTGTGGCATAAGCAATAGAAAGCACAAATGTAACAAAGAACAAGCGGTAAGGTATAGCAATATTATAATTGTTGTTAAAAAAGCAACCCTGCCTCCGACAAGCTATATAATAGTGTAACTTAGATTACCGCATGAAAAAGACGTACGCGTATATAGGAACATTCTTAGCCATTTTAACCTGCCATGCTGCCATTGCATCCAAGATATTTATACCCATGGATGCCGATAATCAAACCAACCATTTGAAAGCATATGGCATTGCCTATGCAGCACTCAAAGATGGAATGACCATCGACTGGCTGCTAAACTATGAAGGCGGCAGTTTCGGGATGGATCAAAATGAAGGCATCGAACGGATGTGTAAGCTGCGCGGCGTAAGCTATGAGGTGATGAGCGATGCACAATACCTTGGAGTGATCAATAAGATCTCAGACCCGAATTTTAATGGTGATATCATCAAGCTGGAAAAGGCTCCTAAAATATGCGTGTACACCCCACCCGGCAAACAACCCTGGGATGATGCCGTAACGCTGGCCCTTACCTATGCAGAGATACCATTTGATAAAGTTTATGATGATGAAGTACTGGCAAACAAGTTGCCGGAATACGATTGGCTGCACCTGCATCATGAAGATTTTACCGGTCAATATGGTAAATTCTGGGCATCATTCCAGAATGCTAACTGGTATCAGGAAGATGTGCGCCTGAGCGATGCTATGGCAGCGAAGCATGGGTTTAAAAAAGTATCGCAGCTAAAACTTGCGGTAAGTAAAAAAATCAGAGATTTTGTTGCCGGTGGCGGTTATTTGTTTGCAATGTGCTCTGCAACTGATAGCTATGATATTGCATTGTCAGCAGAAAATACGGATATCTGTGATGTGCCGTTTGATGGCGACCCGCCTGCACCTGATGCACAGCAAAAACTTGATTTTTCAAGATGCTTTGCCTTTAAAGATTTCCAGCTGTTTACAAACCCATATATATATGAGTTTTCCAATATAGATAATACTCAATTCAGACGGGTTAATAAAGAAGCTGATTATTTCACGCTGTTTACTTTTTCCGCCAAGTTCGATCCTGTACCCTCCATGCTCTGCCAGGACCATACCACTACCATAAAAGGTTTCATGGGGCAGACTACATCTTTCCGTAAGGAAGTATTGAAGTCGAATGTTTTGATCATGGGCGATTACAAGCCAGCTAATGAGGCACGCTATATACATGGTGAATATGGCAAAGGAACATGGACTTTCTACGGCGGCCACGACCCCGAAGATTATGAGCACGCCATCGGCGATCCGCCAACAGACCTAAACCTACATCCCAACTCACCGGGATATAGGCTCATTTTAAATAATGTGTTATTCCCTGCAGCGAGGAAAAAACCAAGAAAAACATAGTACCGGCATCTCTGCTGGTTTTTCTATTTTCGATAAGTCAACTATTCAAGTAACTTCGCCCCCGTTATGTATCCTGATTTTCAACAACTCTTACAAAGCCTGTTCGGCACACCCATGCCCGAATGGTTAAGCATATTTAAAACCTTCGGCTTAATGGTAGCCATCGCTTTTTTTGGCGCAGCATGGAGCCTTATACAGGAGCTGAGAAGAAAAGAGCAAATGGGGTTGCTGATACCCACATTTACAGAAATAGAAGTGGGCAAACCTGCTTCCGCGACAGAGTTACTATTATCTGCGCTCGGTGGGTTTGTTCTCGGCTTTAAGGGCGGTGGTATGATAGGCAATGCTGCTCAGGTCTCCCCAGACCCGCTTGGGTATGTTTTCTCCCTGCAAGGGAGCCTTGTATTCGGCATACTAGGTGCAGTAGTATTCGGATATATCAAATATTCAGAAAAGAAAAAGCAACAACTAGATGAACCACAAACCAAACGTATTGCCATCTACCCACATCAGCGCATCAGTGAAATAGTGATGATAGCAGCCATTGGCGGCCTGGTAGGTGCTAAAGTATTTAATGCACTGGAAACATGGGACGAGTTTATTAAAAACCCTGCAGAAAGCCTATTGTCTTCATCAGGCCTTACCTTTTATGGTGGACTTATTGTGGCTACCGTTGCACTGATGTATTATGCACGTAAGCATCAGATCCCTTTTAAGCACCTATGCGACGCTGCCGCACCCGGATTAATGCTTGCATACGGCATTGGCCGTTTAGGCTGCCAGTTTGCCGGCGATGGCGACTGGGGCATCTTCAATAGTGCCTATGTAACGGAGCCGAACGGGATCTTAAGGCTTGCAAATCATGGTGAGTTTCAACAAGTAGTACAAACATATCCGCAATACTTCATACAAAATTTCGGCAGTATCGCCTCTGTTCCACATATCTATGCCCCGGCACCTTCCTGGTTACCCCAGTGGATGTTTGCTATGAACTATCCACACAATGTAAATAATGAAGGTATTGCCATCATGGGTTGCATGCACAACTATTGTGCTGTATTACCTGCTGGTGTATTCCCTACGCCGCTTTATGAATCCGTGGTATGTATAGGGTTGTTTTTTGTATTGTGGAGCATGCGTAAACGGCTTAATGCACCACTTCAGATGTTTGGCCTTTACCTTATACTTAATGGCATTGAACGCTTCCTGGTAGAAACAATACGGGTCAATTATAAATATGACTGGGGCTTTATACACCCTACACAGGCCGAAATATTATCAGTAGTGTTCGTTATTATAGGATTGGTGCTATTGTTAAGAGTACGTAAGGTTTCTCCTGCGCAAGCCTAAACAGGCACGGTTTTTTGAATGGTTGTGTTATGAAACAGGCAGCACAACCGCTCGACCCATCGCCCATCCGGCTCAACCGCAATACATTGTTGCGGTTACATACCGATACGCATAAGACAGCTGCTGCTGTACATCTGGTTTACATAACCGATAAGGAACCCGGCATCACGAGAATCAAAAAAGGCGATTCCTTCACATACATAAAGGATGGCAAGGCGCTAAAAACGGCGGAGGATATCAACCGGATCAAAGCCTTAGTCATACCTCCGGCATGGGAAAATGTATGGATCAGCCCTATCGCTAACTCCCACCTGCAAGTTACAGGTTATGATGCACGAGGCAGAAAACAATACAGGTACCACCAGTTATGGAGCAGTGTACGTAATCAAACCAAATTCTTCCATATGCACGCATTTGGGCAGGCGCTACCTGCTATTCGCCGGCAGTTGCAAAAAGACCTTAGCCTGAATGGCTTGCCACAGGAAAAAGTGCTAGCAGCCGTTATCTCTATTATGCAGTGCACTTGCATACGCATCGGCAATGACGCATATGAAAAGTTATATGGTTCATTTGGATTGACTACGTTAAAAGACCAACACGTGAAGGTAACTGGCGGTAGTGTACAGTTTAGCTTTAAAGGTAAAAAAGGTGTGTATCACAAAGTGGACATGAAAAGCCGCAAGCTGGCGCGGATAGTGCAACAGTGCAGAGATATCCCAGGCAAAGAATTGTTTCAATATTATACAGAAGAGGGTACAAGAAAAGCTATAGACTCGGGTATGGTCAATGCCTACATCCGGCAGATAAGCAATGGTGATTTTACTGCTAAGGACTTTCGTACCTGGGCTGGTAGTTTGAAAGCCCTCGAAGTATTAAAAGAAATAGAAAAGCCTGCGTCTGAAACGCAGGCTAAGAAAAAAATTGTTGAAGTATTAGATATTGTTGCTGGTCACCTGGGTAATACAAGAACAGTCTGCAAAAAATATTATGTCCATCCTATTCTGTTCGATCATTTCACCAATCATACCCTTCATAAATTTATCTCAAACCCGAGCTTAACTTGTGACACACTCCAGGGTTTAACAGAAGAAGAGCAACTCTTAATGACTATTCTTGAAAGCAATAAGAGTACTATTATAACCTAAATTAAACGGTAGTAACTACTTCTTCAGTAAGATGTCCTTTATTTAGTTCGGGGTTATTTCTTTCAGCTGCTTCTATAGGTGCAAAATTAGAGAGCGCTTCACCGCTGTTCTTACGCACGGCAACAGTATGTTCGTAGTGTACAGATGGTTTGCCATCAGCTGTAACAACCGTCCACCCATCAGATAGTGTGTATACATCTCTTGTACCCAGGTTAATCATCGGCTCAATAGCCAATACCATACCTTCTTTCAATCGCTTACCATCGCCTCTGCGGCCATAGTTAGGCACTTGCGGGTCTTCGTGTAGTTTTTTACCAACGCCATGTCCTACAAGCTCACGCACAACACCGTATCCATTCTGCCGTGCAGTATAGTCTTCTATAGCAAACGAAATGTCACCTACCCTATTACCATCTTTTGCTTGTGCTATGCCGCGTGCAAGCGATTCCTTGGTAACACGCATCAGCTTCAAAATTTCAGGCTTTACATCACCTATAGCAAACGTATAAGCATGATCGCCATGATAGCCATTCATATACACCCCGCAGTCTACAGATATAATATCACCATCCTTCAGCACATAATCGCTTGGGAAACCATGTACTACTACTTCATTCACCGATATGCAAAGCGAATATTTAAAACCACCATAACCTTTAAAAGAAGGTACCCCACCATTATCCCTGATAAACTGCTCTGCCATCGTATCGATAGAAAGCGTGGTGATACCTGGCTTTAAAAAGTTTGCCACCTCTGTTAAGGTGGCAGTGACCATTAAAGCGCTTTTGCGTATTAATTCAATTTCGTCTTTACTTCTAATATGTATCATTACTCACTAATTCAAATTATACGGAAGCTCCTGTTGCCGCCTGGCGGCCAGATATACGACCTGTTTTCATCAGGCCATCGTATTGGCGCATTAGCAGGTGGCTTTCTATTTGTTGCAGTGTATCCAGGATAACACCCACACCGATCAACATAGAAGTACCACCGAAGAAAGAGGAGAAACCACTTGTTACGCCCAGCAAAGCAGCAACGCCCGGCAGAACGCCCGCTACAGCCAGGAATACAGCACCGGGCAAGGTGATACGATCCATGATAGTAGCGATATAATCAGCAGTTGGTTCACCTGGTTTCACGCCGGGGATGAAGCTGTTGTTCCTTTTCAGGTTATCAGCCATCTCAGACGGGTTGAAGATCAACGCTGTATAGAAATAAGTAAAGGCAATTACCAGTACTGCATAAACTATGTTGTAGATCAGTGATGTATGATCAGACATGGCACGTACAAAACCCTGCGCACCTTCATTGTTACTAAAGCCAACCAGCGTAGCCGGTATAAACATAATAGCTTGTGCGAAGATGATCGGCATTACACCGGCTGAGTTCACTTTCAAAGGAATGAAATCACGAGAACCGGACACTTCTTTTGCTGCGTTAGTGCTGCCAATGATACGGCGTGCATAGTTCAGAGGTATTTTACGTGTACCTTGAGTCAATAGGATCAGGCCAACGATAACACCAATGAAGATAGCGATCTCAATCAGGAATATCAAAAGGCCACCACCGCCGCCAAGGTTCTTAGCGTCGAATTCCTGGCCTAAAGAGTGTGGCAAACGTGCAAGGATACCCACCATGATGATCAGTGAAGTACCGTTACCAATACCTTTGTCCGTGATCTTTTCACCCATCCACATTACAAACAGCGTACCAGCAGTCAGTACGATTACAGTAGATAACCAGAAGAGTACCGGGCTAAAACCTTCTACGATAGCACCACCTGTTTGCGTACGCAGGTAAGCAACATAAGCACTTGCCTGGAATGCGGTTACCAATACGGTAAGATAACGTGTGTATTGATTGATCTTTTTACGGCCACTTTCTTCACGTTGCATTTTAGCAATTTGCGGCACAACAATACCGGCAAGCTGCATAAAGATAGAAGCAGAGATATAAGGCATTACACCTAATGCAAAGATAGATGCACGTAAAAATGCACCACCTGCAAACATATTGAACAAGCCCAATAAGCCACCGTTCTGGCTGCTTTCAAGTGCAAGTAAGTTTGGGTTGATACCGGGAAGCGTGATGTAGCAGCCTGCTCGGTATACTAATACCAGCAATAGCGTAAATAGGATGCGCTTACGGAGTTCATCTATTCCCCAGATATTCTTAAGCGTTTCAATTAATTTCTTCACTTTGGACTGTAGTTAATCAACAAAAAATGGAAATGCGAATAAACGATAAAAGACGCATTTTACCAAATGCGTCTTTTGATTATAGAAATAGATTAAACTAACTCTACAGTGCTGCCCGCAGCTTCTATTGCTTCTTTAGCTTTTGCACTTATTGCATTCACTTTGAAAGCGATTTTAGCTTTGAATTCACCGAAGCCTAATATCTTAACAGCGTCAGTGCGGTTGATCAGGCCATTGATATAAAGATTGTCGAGAGAGAACTCCTGGATATTGTATTTCTCGATCAGGTAATCCAATTGACCAAGGTTGAATACCTTATAGTCAATACGGTTGTTATTTTTAAAACCACGCTTAGGCATACGGCGCTGAATAGGCATCTGACCACCTTCGTGGCCTATTTTGCGTTTGTAACCGGTGTTTGACTGAGCACCTTTGTTACCACGTGTTGCAGTACCACCATGACCGCTACCTTCACCACGGCCTATACGTTTTGTTTTCTTTACGGAACCTTCAGCAGGTTTTAAATTGTGCAGTTGCATAATTTACGATTTTTGGACTTGCGCGGAATGTAAAACCGCTCGCAATTGGTTAAAAAATTAAGCTTTTACTTCTTCTACTTTTACCAGGTGATGAACAGCCTGTACCATACCCAGAATCTGCGGTGTTGCCTCTACTTCTACAGTAGCGTGCATTTTACGCAGACCTAACGCCTGAAGCGTACGCTTTTGGCGCGCCGGACGGTCTATTCCGCTCTTTGTCTGTGTAATTTTAATCTTAGCCATGACGCTATATAAATTCAAAAGTTAAAATTCAATAATTCAATATGTTATGCCAGCCCTTAGGCTGTGCTAAACTATTACCCGTTGAATACTTTCTTCAGGCTGATGTTGCGTTCTTTTGCAACAGCTATTGGTTCGCGCAGCATGCTCAAAGCTGTGAAAGTAGCTTTCACCACGTTGTGAGGGTTAGCAGAACCTAAAGATTTAGAAAGCACGTCTGTAACACCTGCAGCTTCTAATACTGCACGCATGCTACCACCTGCTATCACACCTGTACCGTGAGCAGCCGGTTTGATCAGTACTTTAGCAGCACCGTCTTTTGCCAGTTGTTCGTGAGGGATAGTACCGTTCATCACAGGCACTTTTATCAGGTTTTTCTTAGCATCATCTATACCTTTAGTGATAGCTTCCTGTACTTCTTTGGCTTTACCTAAACCATGTCCTACAACACCTTGACCGTTACCTACAACAACCAGGGCAGAAAAGCTAAACGCACGGCCACCTTTTGTGGTTTTTACCACGCGGTTGATAGCCACTACCTTTTCATGCAGTTCCAGGTCTCCGGCTTTAACGCGATTTAATGTTGACTTCGCCATTATAATTATCTAAAGAAAAATGTTAAACAATGTTTGGATTAGAATTTCAGACCACCTTCACGTGCGCCATCTGCTACAGCCTTAACACGGCCATGGTACAGGTAACCACCACGATCAAATATGCAATCTGCCAGGCCAAGAGCCACAGCCTTCTCAGCGATAGCTTTACCAACCATAGCAGCTTTTTCTGATTTAGTGCCTTTTTGTGCAGCTATATCCTTCTGACGAGAGTTAGCAGCAACCAGCGTAGTGCCTGTTGCGTCATCTATCAGCTGTGCATAGATATCTTTGTTACTGCGGAATACAGAAAGGCGTGGTTTTGTAGCTGTGCCACTTACTTTGGCACGGATACGCCAGCGCAATTTCTGACGGCGGAGAACTTTAGGATCTGTTGACATTTTTTATCTGTTTTTTACGGGCTCAGGCTGCATAAAGCAACCTGGCTACCGATGTGTTTACAAAATTTATAAAAACAATTATCACCCGCGACTGCGGATGATAATCTTTATTACTTACCGGCTGCTTTACCTGCCTTACGACGTACGATCTCGCCGACAAACCTAACACCCTTACCTTTGTAAGGCTCTGGTTTACGCAGGCTACGGATCTTTGCAGCAACCTGACCTAATAATTGTTTATCGTTAGATTCGAGTATGATCTTTGGATTCTGACCTTTTTCAGCAGTAGCAGAAGCTTTTACTTCTTTAGGCAATTCCAGGATGATGTTGTGAGAGAAACCTAAAGCCATATCTATCTGCTGGCCCTGAACTGCAGCACGGTAACCCACACCCACCAATTCAAGTTCTTTCTTAAATCCATCAGTAACACCTACAACCATGTTAGCGATCAGTGAGCGATACAGACCATGCAGTGCACGGTGACGGATCTGATCTGTAGGACGAGTGATAAGCACTTCGCCATCTTTTACTTCTACAGTGATATCGCGATCTATATTCTGCTTCAGTTCGCCTTTAGGGCCTTTAACCGTTACTTCATTCGCAGGGCTCACTGTCAGTGTTACACCAGAAGCAAGCTTAATCGCTTTTTTTCCTATACGAGACATTCTAAAATATATTATTTATGTTATGGAAAAGTTTCTGACCGATCAGCCTGTATAGGTACCGGCTTAATGTATCAGAAACCTGTTAAAATCAATTAGTATATGTGGCACATTACTTCACCACCAACATTCTGAGTGCGGGCTTCCTTATCAGTCATTACACCTTTAGATGTAGAAACGATAGCTATACCGAGGCCACTCATTACGCGTTTCAGATCAGCAGGTTTTGCGTATTGACGCAAACCCGGACGGCTTACACGCTCCAGAGCTTTGATAGCAGGCTCTTTAGTTTCAGGATGATATTTTAAAGCTATCTTGATGATGCCTTGTTTGTTATCATCTTCAAATTTGTATTTCAGGATATAACCTTTATCATAAAGGATCTCTGTAATACGCTTTTTAACGTTAGAAGCAGGGATCTCCACTATACGGTGGCGAGCCATCTGCGCGTTACGAATACGGGTTAAAAAGTCTGCTATAGGATCTGTTACCATTATCTTTTAATAAGTTTTGTAAAGTTTTCAATTGCCTCCGGTTTCAGTAGTATACTGACCTTGAAACGTTTATAAATTACCAGCTTGCTTTACGTACACCTGGTATTTTGCCGTCCAATGCCATATCGCGGAACATAACACGACAAATGCCGAACTGGCGCATATATCCTTTAGGACGACCGGACAGCTGACAGCGGTTCTTTAAACGAACCGGTGATGAATTCTTCGGAAGTTTATCCAAAGCAGCATAATCTCCGGCAGCTTTCAGGGCAGCACGCTTTTCAGCATACTTTGCTACCATTGCTTCGCGTTTGCGTTGGCGGGCTTTTACTGATTCTCTTGCCATTTAATATTAGTTATTGTCTTTTTTAATGTTTTTGAAAGGCATACCCAGTTCTTTCAGCAGTTCGTATGCTTCTTCGTTAGTACGTGCAGTAGTAACGAAAGTGATATCCATACCACTGATACGGGCAACCTTATCGATGTTGATTTCCGGGAAGATGATCTGCTCTGTAACACCCATTGTGTAGTTACCACGGCCATCAAATGATTTTTCATTGATACCTTTAAAGTCACGTACACGTGGAAGCGTTACTGCGATAAAACGATCCAGGAACTCATACATGTTATTATGACGCAGCGTAACGCGGCAACCGATAGGCATTGCTTTACGCAGCTTGAAGTTCGAGATATCTTTTTTAGACAAAGTAGGCACTGCCTTCTGACCAGAGATGTTAGTCATTTCAGTAACCGCATCATCGATCATTTTTTTGTCTGATACAGAGCCTTTAACACCCTGGTTCAGGCATATCTTTACCAGGCGAGGGCATTGCATAACAGTAGAATATCCAAACTTTTTCATCAAAGCCGGCACTACCTCTTCTTTATACTTTTTCTGTAAACGAGGGCTGTATACTGTTTCCATTATTTAATTTCCTCCCCAGATTTTTTTGATACACGTACAAAACTTGATTCTTTGCGCTCACGTTTGATACGTACAGGAGCTTTAGCCTTAGCATCCCACAACATAACGTTAGAGATGTTGATAGCAGCTTCTTCCTGCACAATACCCCCTTGCGGGTTTTGAGCATTAGGCTTCAGGTGTTTGGTTACTACGTTTACGCCCTCAACCAGCACACGGCTTTTCTGAGGATAAACAGCCAACACCTTGCGTGGTTTGCTACGGTCTTTATCATCGCCGGCTATAACTACCACGCTATCGCCTTTCTTAATATTGAACTTAGGTTGAAATCTCTGTTTCACAATCTATTAATTAAGTTATTGGGCCATACAACCCAAAAACGGGCTGCAAAGGTACAATATTTTTTTTACAATACTTCAGGTGCCAATGAAACTATTTTCATATAGCCTTTATCGCGAAGCTCACGGGCCACCGGGCCGAAGATACGGGTACCGCGTGGTTCGTCTGAGTTGTTCAGCAGTACTACTGCATTATCGTCAAAATTGATATAAGACCCATCTTTACGACGCAGCTTCTTTTTAGTACGCACAATAACGGCTTTAGAAACAGTACCTTTTTTTACACCACCACCAGGCAATGCATCCTTTACGGTAACTACTATTTTATCTCCGATACCGGCATAGTCCTGGCCCGAATTGCCCAACACACGGATACAAAGTACTTCCTTTGCACCACTATTGTCAGCTACATTGAGCCTTGATTCTTGTTGTATCATCTTTAAATAAGATTACTTAGCTTTTTCAATAATTTCTACCAGGCGCCAGCGCTTAGTTTTGCTCAGCGGGCGAGTTTCCATGATGCGTACTGTATCGCCTATACCAGCAGTCTGGGCGTCATCGTGCGCGTGGAATTTTGTCGTTTTCTTAACGAACTTACCGTATATCGGGTGCTTTACCTTACGTTCTACAGCAACTGTGATGGTTTTATCCATTTTATCGCTGCTAACGATACCAATACGGGTTTTTCTTCTTTTTCTTACAGTCGTCATCGTTGACATTATAAAAAGTTTATTAGAAACCTAATGCTCTTTTGCGTTGTTCAGTTTTCATACGCGCAATAGTGCGGCGCAGTTGGCGAATAGTCAGCGGATTTTCAACCGGGTTTACCGCGTGGCTGAATTTCAGCTTTTTCAATCTAGACTCCTCGTCAGCGATATGATTCAGCAGTGCCTGTTCGTCCATTGAACGATAATCACTACCCTGTTTCGCTTTAGATGCTTTTGCCATTGTTATTTATTATTTATAAATATCTAATTCTTGAATCTTATTGACCTTCAACATAGTCTGGGCGAACCACAAACTTTGTTTTGATCGGTAACTTCTGTGCAGCAAGCTCCAAGGCTTCTTTTGCTACCTGCATAGGCACACCGTCCAGTTCAAACATGATACGGCCGGGGTGTACTACAGCTGCCCAAAATTCAAGGCTACCTTTACCTTTACCCATACGTACCTCGGCTGGCTTGCGGGTAATTGGCTTATCAGGGAATATACGGATCCACACATTACCTTCACGTTTCATGTGGCGTGTTAATGCCTGACGTGCAGCTTCTATCTGGCGGTTATTGATCCACTTTGGTTCCAAAGCCTTCAGGCCAAAAGACCCCATAGCTATTGTAGCGCCACGTTGTGCATTACCCCTGATCCTGCCTTTGTGGGCCTTACGATGTTTCGTTTTTTTAGGTTGTAACATTGTTACAATATTTTAAAAGTTGCTGTACTATTTTATTTACCAATTAGCGACGGCCACCACCCTGGTTGCCACCACCGCGACGGTCACCACCACCGCGACGCTCTCCGCGACCTTCGCCGCCACCGCGACGTTCTCCGCGGCCTTCACCACCACCACGGCGTTCACCACCTTCCGGACGGCCACCACCGGCTGCGTTACCGCGGCCATCAGAACCTGCAGAGAAGTTAGGGTTCAGATCACGCTTACCCAGTACTTCACCTTTACATATCCAAACCTTGATACCGATCTTACCATATACAGTCAGTGCAAATACTGATGCGTAATCAATATCCATACGGTAAGTATGCAATGGCGTACGGCCTTGTTTGAATTCTTCAGAGCGGGCAATTTCAGCACCGTTCAAACGGCCGCCTACTTTTATTTTAATACCTTCAGCACCCATACGCATTGCCGTAGAGATAGCCATTTTGATAGCACGTTTGTAGCTAACACGGCTTTCTATCTGGCGGGCGATGGTTTCGCCTACGATGTTCGCATCCAGTTCAGGACGGCGGATCTCCATAATGTTGATCTGTACATCATCTTTCTTCGTCAGTTTCTTCAGCTCCTCTTTGATGCGATCAACTTCTGCACCACCCTTACCTATGATAATACCAGGCTTAGATGTATGGATAGTAACGATCAGCTTACCCAGAGTACGCTCAATAACGATACGGGAGATACCGCCTTTATTGATACGCGCGTTAAGGTAAGTACGGATTTTATGGTCTTCAACAAGTTTCTGACCGAAATCCTTTTTTTCGCCAAACCACATGGAGTCCCATCCGCGGATGATGCCCAACCTGTTACCTATAGGATTAGTTTTTTGACCCATTCTAAGTATTATTAGTGTTGAATGTTTAAATTATTATGCGTTTGCTGCTACTGCAGTTTTGCTGTCTACAATAATGGTAACATGGTTACTACGTTTGCGCAACCTGTAAGCACGGCCCTGTGGTGCAGGATTCATGCGTTTTAATGTACGTCCGCCATCTACAAATATGGTTTTTACATACAGGTTTGCGCTTGCTACGTCAACACCTTCATTTTTAACCCTCCAGTTGGCAATAGCGCTCATGAGCAGCTTTTCCAAAGGCACAGAAGGATGCTTAGTGCTAAACTTTAAAGTATTCAGCGCATTTTCTACATCCATACCGCGTATCAGATCAGCCAGCAGGCGCATTTTGCGCGGCGATGTAGGATAGTTACGTAAACGAGCTACAGCTTCCATTTTAATTTTTATTTCTTAGGCGACACCACCAGAAGATGATGCCAGATTTTTTAATTTAATTATTTAGTACCACTATGGCCTTTAAAGTTGCGGGTAGGTGCAAACTCACCCAGCTTATGACCAACCATGAATTCTGTTACATACACAGGAATAAATTTATTACCATTGTGCACTGCAAAGGTTTGACCTACGAAATCAGGAGTGATGGTAGAACGCCTGCTCCAGGTTTTGATAACACCCTTCTTGGTTTTACCTTCATTCATAGCTGCAACTTTCTTATCCAGCTTTGCCTCTACGTAAGGTCCTTTTTTAATTGAACGAGCCATTATTCGTTATATTTTAATTCAGGAGGTTCCTGTTTTTATTATTATTTAGACTTGCCAGAAAGTTTCTTACCGTCACGACGTTGGATGATCAGCTTGTTGCTTCCTTTAGTAAGGCTTCTTGTTTTTTCACCTTTAGCGTATTTACCTGTACGGCTACGTGGGTGACCACCAGAAGACCTACCTTCACCACCACCCATCGGGTGATCTACCGGGTTCATGGCAACACCACGGTTACGTGGCTTAATACCCTTCCAGCGGTTACGACCTGCTTTACCCATTGATTGCAGCGCGTGATCACTGTTAGATACAGTACCTACTGTAGCCATACATGTGCTCAGTACTTTGCGCAATTCACCGCTAGGCATTTTCAGTACACAATACTTTTCTTCCTTGGCATTCAGCTGAGCATAAGTACCAGCCGAACGAGCCAGGGCACCACCTTTACCGGGTTGCAATTCTATATTATGTACAACAGTACCTAATGGCATATTTTTAAGCGCTAATGCATTACCTACTTCAGGAGCAGCATTTTCACCGCTCATTACAGTAGCACCTACTTCCAGGCCTTGCGGTGCAAGGATGTAGCGTTTTTCACCATCAGCATAGCTAAGCAGTGCGATGAATGCAGAACGGTTAGGATCGTATTCTATGGTTTTAACAGTAGCAGGTATGTTAGCCTTGTTACGTTTAAAATCTATGATACGGTACATGTGCTTGTTACCTCCACCCATGTAGCGCATAGAGCGGCGGCCCTGAGAGTTACGGCCGGCTGTAGATTTCTGATGCTCCAGCAAGCTCTTTTCAGGCACATTAGTAGTAACCTCTGCGTAAGCGTTACCTATTCTCCAACGTGTACCGGCTGTTACCGGTTTGTATTTACGTAATGCCATTTTCTAATACTTTATCAAGTCTTACATTGAGAACAAGTCGATAGAATCGCCCTCTGTAAGTGTTACTGTTGCTTTTTTATATGATGATTTTACACCACTGATAAATCCACTCTTAGTGAAGCGGCTTTTCAGCTTCCCAGGTACTACAGATGTATTTACATCTGCAACCTTTACGCCGTAAAACTCTTCTACTGCTTTCTTTATTTCCAGTTTGTTAGCTTTCTTATCTACTTCGAAAGTGTAGCGGCCTGATTTCTCCATCTGGCTGTTTACCTTTTCTGTGATTACCGGCCTAACTAAAACGTCAGCAAGTTTCATTGTTATTATTATTTCGGTTTACGAAAATCTTTTTTCTTAATTATGCTTCAACAGCAGCTTCAGTGAACATTTTAGCGGCAGTTTCTGTAAGCACAACCACTTGAGCGTTTACCAGGTCATAAGTGTTCATATCACTCAGTACCACTGTCTTGTTCCTTTGCAGGTTACGGCAGCTCAGGTACAGGTTCATGTCATGCTCCGGCATAATGAAAAGTGATTTTTGCTCACCTTTCAGTTTACCAAGAACTGTAGCCATTTCTTTTGTCTTAGGAGCTTCCAGTTTCACATCTTCCAGTACCACTATCTTGTTAGCACGCGCTTTGTGAGACAGTGCAGACATTTTAGCCAGGTCTTTCACTTTACGATTCAGTTTGAAATCGTACAGGTGAGGAAGAGGACCGTTTACAGTACCACCACCTTTATATAATGGGTTACGGATATTACCTTTACGGGAACCACCGGTACCTTTTTGACGGTGTAATTTCTTAGAAGCACCGTGCACTTCTGCACGAGTCTTTGTTTTGTGCGTACCCTGGCGCTGAGCGGCAAGATATTGCTTCACTGCAAGATAAATGCAATGATCGTTTGGCTCGATATTGAATATATCGTCCGGCAATTCTACAGAGCGGCCGGTTTTTTCACCCTTATTGTTAAAAACGTCAACTTGCATGGCTAAATTAATTCTGAATTAAAACAATTGCACCGTTATGACCAGGTACAGAACCACTAACTAATATATAATTCTGATCAGGGAACACCTTAACCACACGCAAAGCCTTAACTTTTACGCGGTCGCCACCCATACGGCCGGCCATACGCATTCCTTTGAATACCCTTGACGGATATGAAGATCCACCAACAGAACCTGGAGCACGCTGACGGTCGTGCTGGCCGTGGGATGATTCACCCACACCGCTAAAACCGTGACGTTTAACAACACCCTGGAAACCTTTACCTTTTGTAGTGCCTATAACACTTACTTTTTCACCTTCAGTGAATATTTCGCAGGTAAGTGATTCACCTACTTGCTTATCGATGGAACAATTACGAAGTTCTTTTACTATGGCTTTGGAGGAAGTATTAGCCTTAGCGAAGTGATTGAGAAGCGCTTTAGGAGTGTTTTTCTCCTTAGCTTCTCCAAATGCGATCTGGAGCGCATCATAACCGTCGGTATCCACGGTTTTCTTTTGAGTAACCACACAAGGACCAGCTTCGATAATGGTGCAGGCAGTCTGCTTACCATTCGGCTCAAATACGCTGGTCATGCCGATTTTTTTACCTATAATACCTTTCATTTTCTTATAGTTTAGCTTAGCGCCCGGGTGCCTTAATTGTGTGGTCCGGGATAAGCCGTTTTTCTAATATTGTTAAAGAACTAAAGCTATCAAGCTTTTATTTCTACTTCTACACCGCTTGGTAAATCAAGTTTAGAAAGCGCGTCCACTGTACGGGAAGAAGAAGTGTATATATCCAGTAAGCGCTTGTGAGTGCAAAGCTGGAATTGCTCACGTGACTTTTTGTTAACGTGCGGTGAGCGCAATACTGTAAAGATCTTCTTCTCTGTTGGCAAAGGAATAGGGCCTGTAACCACTGCTCCTGTATTGCGCACAGTTTTCACTATCTTTTCTGCAGACTTATCAACCAGGCTGTGGTCGTAAGATTTCAGTTTAATTCTGATACGCTGTGACATACTTATAAATATCTTCTATCCCGTAAAATTTGGGACTGCAAAGGTAATGGTTGTTTTCAAACAGACAAAATAATTTAAAAACAATTTTAAAATTTTTCGCCGGGGAGGCAAAAATACAGTAAAATCCACGCCCCTACTCTATATCGTCAATGTTCCAGCGCATAATATCGGGTGCCACAACGTACTTACTGGAGTATTTATAGCGCAGGTTGGAGGTAAGCGATAGCTTAAACGACGGCTCTCCATCTATTTTCCGCGGAAAATAAGTGCCCCGAACTTCTATTGTTCCAAATACAAGGTTTTCGTTGCGGGTGCGGAATCCGGCTCCAATTCCTGAATAAAGGTCTGACTTAAAGAAATGCTGATTGGGCGGAGTAATAACAGAGATATTGATGTTGGCAAAGGGGGCAAACTTAAAGCCCCATAGCTTATAAGGCAGAAAAACAGTCGTCTCCAGGTTGGTACCTATACGGTCGTACCCATAAATGTACTGGTAGCTAAAGTATTGCAATCCAAATGGATTATCTATCCTCAGCGGCTCATTAGTAACCGTATTGAACAGGTGCGTATAGCTCAGAGATATAAAATTGCGTGCTTTATAACGACCGTAATTCATAAGGCGGCTAAACCAGCTACCGCCAACCAACAGCCCTGCATCTTCAAACCCATGGTTGTAAAAAGAAGCCAGCCGGAAGAAGTAACGGTAAAAGTCCTCATGATCAGATATAGCATAGCCTTCCGCCTTGATGCCTGTATATGGCCGATTAAGCTGCAATTGCCGGTACCAGCCTGCCGTCACTGCTATGTTATATCCGTATGGGATATCCTCGGTAATACCGAAGCCGTACACATAATTGGTTTTGTAGAAATCCTGGCGAAAGAAGGTCATCGAGGCCAGCGCCATTTCCACATCGTTAAATTTCAGGTCTATCCGGTTACCTACTTGTACCGGTACCTGGTTAAAATCGATCCTGGCATAGCGGGCTGCAAGAAAACGCCGGTCGCGCACTTCGCTATGCAGCAGCTTTTTACTGGCCAGGTTATAGCCTCCCCATACATCAAAGGTATAGTTAGCATACTTATAAAAAGCGGTGTCGGGGCGTACCGAGGGATAACGATTGTAGCTTTCTGCGTAGCTGATCTGAAGCCCTCCTGCGGTCTTGCTATAGGGCGATACAAGCGCTTTATTTAACTGGAGGAAAATATTGTCTTCTTCTTCCCGATCATCATATTTGTTGGGGTACATAACGGAATACCCTACCATGGCGTCAATAAAACTGCCCTTTACGTTATATTTTTCATAGGTAAACTGGTGGCCAAATTTAGGATACCGCTCCTGGTCCAGCAGCCCTGTAAACTCCAGCTTCTGCCCCATTCCCAGGAAATTTCCATCGTTAATGGCGGCTTTTATATGGTGCGTGCTGCTTACATCTATCTTACCACCAACACTAAATACATCCCTGGTGATCACTTCCATATCTACCGAATCTGGATGCCCTTTTACCGGTATCAAACGGATCAGGGCATCCTGCATGAATGGCAATGTGCGGATATAGCGCTCGTTATCAGCAATTTTGTATGCATCTACCATATCGCCTTCATGGGTAAACAGGTTGTCATGTATTACCCAGTCTTTAGACATGGAATGAAACCTCGTCATCAACCGGGTACCAATATTCGTGCGAACGGTGGTAGTATCGTTTACGCGCTTTTCAAAGCCCAGTTGATTGTAAGTAATATGCCTGATGAAGCGCCCGTTGTACTTCCGAAATATGTCTTCACTTTTCACGGTTGCTTTGGGCCGGTCAGGTGTATTGGATATCGATTGGATGGTTTCCTTAAGAGCTTTATTGATGAGGTTATCTTTATTACCGATATGAACACTGTCAAGGTTAAGTGTATCAGTTGCAGGCTGCGCAAGACCGCTTACAGACAGCAATAAGTAAAGTATAAATAAGGGTATTCTACGCAAGCAAGCTCTTTAAAGCTATAATTTACAAAAATCGTACTAACAGTTAGTATAGCATTGATTTTGTGGCAGATAAACTAAAAAATAATAAGATATTATTGTATATATAATACGTGTATATTATTTTTGCGGCGAAACACACCCACTTATGCTTAAACGTATCCTTAAATGGACAGGTATAATCCTGCTCCTCATTGTCATTGGTATTACCATAGCTGTAGCCTCCAGGCAAAATCTCAAATATGACGCTCCTTATCCTGACATTGCTATTTCTACTGACAGTACTGTGCTAAAAAGAGGCGAATATCTTGTCTATGGCCCGGGCCACTGTGCAGATTGCCACGGCAAGGTAGATATGTTGGCAGAAAAAGAACGGGGAGATATGGTGCCCCTGGAAGGTGGCTTTAAATTCAATCTTCCCGTTGGTTATGTCTATGCACCCAACATCACTCCTGATAAAGAAACAGGTGTAGGGAACACCCCGGTAAAGGCATTAGCACGTGCTTTGAGGTATGGAGTGAAGCCTGATGGCTCTATACTATTTGATTTTATGCCGTTTCATAATACCAGCGATGAGGATATGACTGCTATATTTTCTTACCTGAGTACTATGCAGTCTGTTAAGCATCCCGTGCCCGAATCGCACCTCAATGTGCTGGGCAAAGTGGTAAAAGCCTTCCTGATAAAACCCGCGGGGCCGACGGTAGAGGTTCCTAAATCTGTAAAAGAAGATACATCTGTTGAGTATGGCAAATATCTTGCTAACAGTGTGGCGAACTGCCGTGGCTGCCACACAAACAGAGACCTGAAAACAGGCGCTTTTATTGGCGAAGATTTTGCCGGCGGCTTCCAGATTGAATCACCGATAGACCAGGCACACTTCGCGTGTATTACACCTAACCTTACCCCCGACAAAGAAACGGGAAAACTGGCCGGATGGACCGAAGATGTGTTCATCAAGCGCTTTCGTATGGGTAAGCTGATAAAACACAGCGCAATGCCCTGGGGGCCATTCAGGCGTATGAGCGATGACAACCTGAAAGCTATTTACAGATACCTGCAAACTGTAAAGCCGGTAAGGAATAAGGTAGAAAAGACCTTGATAGAATTAAAGGCTTAATAACCATACTTATCTTTCCAGCATTGCCGCAGGTAATCTCTCAACCTCGATTCTGACGCATTATTGCCGGGGTCGTAAAGTTTTGTACCTGATATTTTTTCGGGCAGGAATTCCTGTGGTGCAAAATTACCTGTATAGTCGTGCGCATATTGATAACCCTTACCATAATCCATTTTCTTCATCAGGTTAGTGGGCGCATTGCGTATTGCGAGTGGCACCGGTAGGTCTCCCGTTTGCGATACCAGCGACTGTGCTTTATTGATGGCCATGTAAGACGCATTGCTTTTAGCCGAAGACGCCAGGTAGGTTGCGCATTGCGAAAGTATGATTCTGCATTCCGGGTAGCCTATCAACTCTACTGCCTGGAAGGTTGTTGTCGCCAGCAATAACGCATTGGGATTCGCATTGCCTATATCTTCGCTCGCTAATATTACCATGCGGCGTGCAATGAACTTGGGGTCTTCCCCACCCTCTATCATGCGCGCCAGCCAATATACTGCTGCATTAGGATCGCTGCCGCGTAACGATTTAATGAACGCCGATATAATATCGTAGTGCTGCTCCCCTGTTTTATCATACAATGCCATTTTGCGCTGCACTACATCCTGTACTATCTCATTTGTGATCTGCTTCTGGTCTTCCGGCATGGACGATACTACCAGTTCCAGCAAATTGAGCAATCTACGCCCATCGCCGCCACTTAGCTGCAGCAATGCATCCCAATCTTGTACTGCTACACCGGTAGACTGAAGCCAGCTATCTTTTTCAATCGCCTGCAATACCATTTGTTTCAGTTCCTCTTCTGATAGCGGCTGCAATACATATACCTGGCAGCGGCTTAGCAACGCGCCAATTACTTCAAAGGAAGGATTTTCCGTGGTAGCGCCTATCAGCGTAATAATGCCTTTTTCTACCGCGCCCAACAAGCTGTCCTGCTGTGCTTTGTTAAAACGGTGTATCTCATCTATAAACAAAAGGGCATGCCCTGCCTTGCGTGCCATTTCTATTACATTACGCACTTCCTTCACGCCGCTATCTATCGCACTCAGGGTAAAGAAGGGTATATCCATAGCGTGTGCTATGATCTGTGCCAGCGTGGTTTTGCCAACACCCGGCGGGCCCCAGAACAGGATAGAATATGCTTTACGATGATGGATCATCTGTTCTAATACCTTTCCTTTACCTACAAGATGTTGCTGGCCTATAAAATCTTCCAGCACCAAAGGCCTCATTCTTTCCGCCAACGGTATTTGCGATTTGGCTGTCATATTTTAGCTATTCTTTTTGATGTAAATCCCTAAATTCGCTCTATGCAACGCAAATTACTAATCATTATCTGCCTTGTAAGCACTGTATTCACAGCTTATGGCCAAAAGAAGAAAAAACAGGAATTAACGGGTGACCCCGTAGGAGCCTGGATAAAGAAATACAGCCCTAAAGATACTTCGGTAAAGATCAACTATAAAGAAATTGGCGCGCCTATGCCGCCTTTCATGTTAAAGACTTTACACAACAAAGTATTTACAGATGATTACCTGACGCAAAAGGATCTGGATAATGGCGCAAATTTGTTCGTTATGATGTTTAACCCAACATGCGAGCACTGCCAGGATGAAACCGTGCTGCTAACCAGGAACCTGGATCTTTTTAAGAAGTCGAAGATCATGCTGATGGCAGCATACGCTATGGAAAACTACATGGAGTATTTTACCAATGTTACCAATGTAGATAGGTTTCCTGCAATAGCCGTTACCATTGATAACGACCAAACAAAATTTATAGACAAAACTTTTATCTATAAATCGCTTCCGCAGATCAATATTTACGATAAGGACAGGAAACTGATAAAGATCTTTACCAGCGATACTCCGTTAGACTCACTGAAGCCTTATATACAGTAGAAAAAAATTATAGACGACGGTAAGAACCAATCGTTAGATATTAAAAAATCAAAGCGTAACTTAAGCTACGCTTTGATTTTTTATATAGTCGCGTATTTTACGCACATAATCAAAATAGCCTCTCTCCATCCGCAGCCAGAACACTAATAAAATAAGTACTCCGATGGTACCTAATGTATAGGTATAAGTCAGGTACTCATTTTTCCCAAAATAGAATGTGGCACCGGATCCTATCAACAAGAACAAACAGAATATTAATATAAGCATCGGCCCCCCGGAGTCAATCTTGCGCATTTTAGCGCTGATGACTACCTGTGTTTTGTCTCCCTTTCCTGTAAGTTCTACATGAGTAATCGGCAATGTTTTGATCTCGTTCTCTTCTTCTGCGTGAGGAATGATCCGCAACATGCGGTCTTTTTCAGACACCTCGAAGTCCATATTGTGCACTTTTACATGCTTACCAACGAGGCGTCCTTTTATATCATCCGGACGCATTGAAGATTGATACCGGTAAGTTCGTGAGAATATCATAGGCACTTTTTTTGGTTAAGAACTACTTACTTTTTTTATTATATGAAAGTTAAGTACAATAATCAACCACCGCAATACAGGGCAAATTAAAATTTAACCTTCATTTTTAATATGTTCAAAAAGCGTGCCATTCTTAAAAGACAAAATAATGACAATCAACAACTTACAAAGAAAAGAAAAAACATCTGCATATTAACAGGTTATGCACATCTGAGGAAAATCACATTTTGGCAAAGCAGGTGAAATCCCTTATATTATTTACCAACCTTCTGATAGTATTGCTGTACCATATCACGGTAATATGGCTTTAATTGCGCAGGAACGGTTTTGTATTGCTCCAGCAACTGTTGGCGTTGATTGATATACTTCTGCAATTCAGGCGGCACGGGCCTGCTGATCTCTTCCGGGTTCTTCGAAGATCTTTTATCATCCTGCTCCTGTTCCCGCAAAGATTTTTCTGCCTGCAGCAATCGCGACATGATCTCTCTTTGTCTTTGCAGCAATTCATTGCTGAGCCTGCGATTTACAAGGTCAGTTTCAGTACGGTCCATTTTATCCTGTATATCCTTCAGCACCTTTGCATTACCTATTCCTTTGCTGTTTAGCAGGCTATTCAATTGCTGCAACTGGCGCCTTAGTGCAGCTTGTTGTTGTGCCAGCATGGCCAGTTGCTGCGGATCCCCGTATTCGCCATTACCTTGCTTACCGTTATTGTTATTGTTTTTACCACCTTGTTCACCTTGCTTGTCGCCTTGTTTATCTCCTTGCTCAGAGCCATTTCTTTGTTGCTGGGCGTTCTTCATCTGTTGCATAGCATCACCAAGTTGCTGCTGTTTGGTAATGATATCACTTAATTGCTCACCTGGCCCCGGCTTAGGTGTCATCCCCCCGGGTTTATTACAGCTTCCGGCCTTGCCTTGTTTCATTGCCTGTGCCTGCATCTGCATCAGGTTTGCCAATGTTTCATTCAGCATCAGGGCCAGGTTATTGGTATGCATCATAGCGCCTTGCTGTCTTACTACCACTTCATCGATACGGCGGTTCTCCAGCCCGGTAACAGACGCAGACATTTCTTTTTCCAGCTCTGTAGTTTCTTTATTGATACTTGCATGGAGCTTTGCGATTTTCTTGCTCATCTCAAACAGGCTATCACGTATCATGCGCGAGTTGGCATGAAGGCGCTTTTGCTCATCCTGGTTATTCAAATAAGCCTGGCTGGCAACTGGTGTTACACGCACTGTCTTCATTAATCGCTCTTCATCAAAAGAAAGGCGCACCAGGTTTGTCAATATCTGGCGAACCGCGCGTATATCTTTAGTAATAGTCGGCACGTCCATACCACCTGCAGAATTGCGCATGCTCTGTGCCATAGACTGCAGGTTTTGCGCTGCCTGGCTTTGCGATTTACTGGATGCGCCTGCTTTACCATCATTTAATTGCTGGCTGCTTTGCTGCATCTCTTTCTTAGCCTCGTCACCTGTTTTTGCTACATCATCGAGATTTTGCGGGCTTTCCTGTTGCTTGTTCAGGTCCTGCGCCTCTTTCATCTCTTTGTTCATTGCATTTTCCAGTTCCTTCTTCAACGCATCCTGCTCCTTGCTTAGCTGTTCTTTATCTTTCTTTCCTTTATCTGTTTGCGATTTCAGGTCCAGCTGCTTCTCGGCCAGCTTATCCATTTTGTTGGCAAGATCTTCCAGGCGCATCTGCATTTCCATCTGTTTCATCAGTTCCTGCATACGCTTCAGGTCCATGTTGAAGAGCTTATTTTCCTGCTCCATTTCCTTCATAGCCTGTAATGCTTTGTCTTTATTCAGCTGCTTCATCAGGTCCTGCAGGCGCTTCATCTGCTCTTTCAACTCCTTATTCAGCAGGTTATCCATCTGTTTTTGCAAAGCATCCTGTTTATCTTTCAGGTCTTCGCTATATTCCTTTTGCTTGCTTTGCTCTATCTGGTCCTCAAGCCTTTTCTTTACCGCTTCCATCTGCTGCTGCAGTTGCTGCTGCATATTGGCCATCTGCTGCAGGTTCTGCTTCTGCTCGAAATCGAGGTTGTCACTCTGCAGCATTTTGGTTTGCATCTCTTTGTATTGAGATTGCAGTTCCTGCGTATGTTCTGCACTATTGCTTAAGCCGGAATTGATCTGTTGCGAGTTGGCATTCATGGCGGAGTCTATTTGCTCAACGGAGAACATCTTGTAAGACATTTCCGCGCTACGGGTGGCCTTGCTGCCATGCACACCGTCATTATCCCATGCCTCTATGTAATAGGTCAGCTGCTGATCTGGCTGAAGATTAAATACAGATACATCAAAATAATGTTGGAAGGTGGTAAGGGTACCGGGCGTAGTTTTAAGCGGCACTACTTTCTCGGCAATAACCTTCTTATCAGCACCGGTTTGTTTAATATGGAATAATACCTTGCTGACACCATAATCGTCACCGGCAGTGCCATTAATTAATACCTGTGTGCCGTTTACGGTATCTTTAAACTCCTGCACTTGCAAAACAGGATATTCGTCTTGTATCACTTTTATATGATAGGTAAAGCTGTCTGTGATGCCGGAACCATTATTCTTTAGAGTCAACACATAAGATGTATCATTCATAAAACGATACTGCGCTCCAAACATACCCATCTGTGATGTCAGCTTCTGTGCTGCACCATCCCCCATCCTAATCCTGGCCTCATCAGTATAGGCCGCCGCAAATGCCCAGCTAACATAGGTGCCTGCAGGTACAGTCATATCGCCCAGGCTGCTGCGTTCTTCATCTTTCCGTCCTGTATAGTCAGGATAATTCACTTTCACCCTAAATGCTTTGAGCACCGGTTTTTGTGCTACTGTAAGCGTATATTCTTTTGAATAAAAACCGGAAGCGTATAAATGAAAGGTAACAGGCTCAGTCACATTTCTGAATGTGTATTGAAATTCATTTTTGCCGGTTGTCTGCATCAGTATCTTATCATTGCCAGTTGCCATATACATTTCGGCAGGCAGGGCATTTCCATCTACTATAACCTGCAATACAAAATCTGCATTGCGAACGGTTTGCAGCTTATCGTTTTTCACTATAAAACGGAAAGGTGTGGGCCGCTCAAATGTCGTAGTCGGCTGTAATAATCTGCGGGAGCCATCCTTAAAAACATTAGGCGCTGCCACCAGGATGAATACACCAACTAGTATAAGCGGCAAGAGATAAGGAAGATACTTCCTGTTCCTTGCCAGGTCTACCGCACCTGTAAAGGGAACAACCGCGATCTGCGCAGCCTTCTGCCCGATGCTGGCTTCTATCAATTCCTTGCTGGCAGTAATATCATGTTGGTTTTTTAACTGTAAAATATTCAGCAGCTTATCGCTCACTTCCGGGAAATGCCTGCCGATGATGGTAGCAGCCTGCTCATGCGAGATCACCTTACCCATCCTTGCCATCTTCGACAAGGGCAAGATCACCAGCCAGCCTAAAGCTGTTAAACCTGCAATTAAAAAAATAGAAATAATGGTAATTCTACCCCAAACCGGCAGGTACAGGTAATATTCACCTACCGTGGCTAACAAGATATAAGCTATAATACATATCAATATGATAAGGGTGCCACGTAACAGCTGGTTTGCATAATATTTGCGTATAAATGCATCCAGGTTCGATATCAGCCGGTCGTAATTAGTCATTGTTTTCTGCTATACGCAATATAACAGAAATAATGTTTCAATAAACTTAAAAATCCGCTAATACGTACCTTTGCAAGCCTTAGACAGGAATAGATATGATGCTGATATACCCGGCTCACGCTGCTGAGTCGTTAGAGTTTAACAAGGTTGTTCAATTACTGAAGCAAAAATGCCGGACGGATGCCGCGCGCGAACGTGTGGAGTCCCTGCGTTTTCATACCCGTTTAGAATATGTAGAGCGTGCACTGCAGCAAACCTATGAGTACACTTCCATAGTTCGGACAGGTAATACTTTTCCGAATGACTTTATTACCAACCTGGAAAAAGAATTGAAGTTGCTGGCGGTGCCAGGTGCCGTACTTTCGGGGCTCGACCTGCTCTCTTTTCAAAAGCTTGCGTTAACCATACGTGATATACTAACATGGTTCAAAAACCATGATACCCTCTACCCTCATCTGCGTGAGCTGACAGAAAAGATTATCTACGAAAAGCAGATCAGTTCTATTATTGGGGCCGTGATAGACGACCTGGGCCATGTGCGTGATAATGCATCCCGCGAGCTGATGAGCATTCGTGCCGACCTATCGTCAAAACGTAATGAGCTGAGAAAGTTGTTTGAAGGTGTATTACGCAAGCTGAATAAACAAGGTTACCTGGCAGATATAGCCGAAGGCTTCCTGAACGGCAGGCGTGTGGTTGCAGTTTTTGCGGAACATAAACGCATAGTAAAAGGTATTCTTCATGGTGAAAGTGATTCGCAACGCACGGTGTTCATAGAACCGGAAGAGACGATAGAAACTAATAACGAAGTTGCTTCCCTTGAAAGAGCCGAAGCCAGGGAGATACAACGTATACTGGCACAAACTACCGCTTCCTTATCTGCGTACCAGCCGCTATTGCTTAGTTATTATGAATTGTGCGGCTTGTTTGATTTTATACAAGCTAAAGCATTACTGGCAGCCGATATGAATGCGGAGATGCCAAGGCTTAGCCCGCATCCGCATATTGAACTGGTAAAAGCTTATCATCCGCTGCTGTTATTGCATAACAGGCTAAATAATAAACCTGTTATCCCTTTGAATATCAAACTGGATAGAACCCAGCGCATCCTTATTATCAGCGGGCCTAATGCCGGTGGTAAAACAGTTTCTATGAAAACTGTGGGTTTGCTGCAGCTAATGACCCAGGCCGGTTTGCTGATACCGTGTTCACCTGATTCAGAGATCGGCATCTTCAAGCAATTGATGATACATATCGGCGACACCCAGTCGATAGAGCATGAGTTGAGTACGTATAGCGCGCACCTGCGCGATATGAAATACTTCATGGACTTCGCCAACGGTAAGACTTTATTCTTTATAGACGAACTGGGCAGCGGATCTGATCCTAACCTGGGCGGTGCCTTTGCAGAAGCAATTGTTGAAGAGTTAGCAAAACGTCATGCACTTGGCATCATTACCACCCACTACCTGAACCTGAAGGTCATGGCCGGCAAGGTGCAGGGCATCGTTAACGGTGCTATGGCGTTTGATGAGGATAAACTGGAACCATTGTATCAACTGAACATAGGCAAGCCGGGCAGCTCTTATACTTTCGCCATTGCGCAGCGTAGTGGCCTGTCGCCCGACGTGATCAACAGGGCGCGGCAACTTACCGAACGTGGGCACTTTAAACTGGATAAAATGCTGCACCAGACCGAGCAGCAATCGCAGAAACTGGCCAACAAAGAAAAAGAACTGGATAAGCTCCTAAAGAAGAATAAAGACCTCGAAAAAGAGTTTGAAACGCTGATAGATAAAGAAAAGAAAGAACAGCACTTTAATACCCTAAGGCTGCAGAACAAGATCAAGAAAGAAGAGCTGGACTACCTGCGCGATATGGAGCGTAAGTTCAAGCAGATCATATTTGACTGGAAGAAAGCAGAGAATAAAGGAGAAGTGATCGCGGCTGCAGAGAACGTTTTGTTCAAAAGGAAACAGGTAGCATCTAACGCGGCTATTGCCAAAAAGGCCGACAAGAACTACGATACAGTAGGTGGAGAGGCTAAAGTGGGTGATATGGTGCGGAATAAAGACAACCATCAGGTTGGGCGCCTGACAGAAATCAGAGGCAAAAAGGCTATTGTGCAGATCGGGCAGATGCCATTCAATGTATCGCTCGATGAATGGATTGTGGTGAAAAAGAAAGAACAGCCCGCAAAGCAGAAAACAAAAAAGAAACAGGCTTAATAATTAGCCGGGTACGAGTCCAGTAGCCGGCTGATTATTAGATATAATACAATAGAAGATAGCAGCAACTGCCATCCCCACCACGGCGCCGGGTTCTTAACTACCACATTTACTATACGGTTAGCTGCATATACCAGGCCGGCGAATACCAGCATGATGATATTAAAAAAGCATATCAGTAGCAGAAACTTTGCATCAAAACTTACAATATCAAGGAAAACAATGACTACCAGCATTATCAGCCATGTGATGCGTAGTGGTGCAAACTTGTAGTAAATTTCTTTCATCTGTCTGCTGTGAAATTGAGAAAATTTCGTCATACGCCCTACTATTGTCGCTATATACCCTGCACACGTTATGACATATACCGATCTTTGTAACCTAAACTGTAAACTATGACCAATAAAACATTCAGTATTACCATCAATGCATCACCCGCAACTGTATGGCAGGTACTATGGAACGACGAAAGTTACCGTGCATGGACATCTGTATTTGCACCCGATTCACATGCTATCACAGACTGGAAGCAAGGCAGCAAAGTTCTGTTTGTAGATAGCAACAACAACGGGATGGTTTCTCATATCAAAGAACTTATCCCTAATGAAAAGATGACGTTCCAACACCTGGGCGAAGTAACCAATGGTACAGAAGACTCTATAAGTGAACAGGCCAAGCAATGGGCAGGCGCTATCGAAGAATATATCTTAAAGCCATCAGGCAATAAAACAGAACTATCCGTCAACATGGATATGGCTGACGAATTTGTGGAAGAATTCTCCATTGCTTTTCCGAAAGGATTAGAGATAGTGAAGCAAATGGCGGAAGCACAAAGCACTTAATCTCACATCCAAACGGATGAAAACCTGTTAAACGCGCGACGCAGTTCGCTCACTACTGTTTCCTCCGTTTCAAAACGGTGGGCCAGCAGGTCATATCCCTGCGATACGATGTCAGACGGGGATTGTGAATGGCTGTGCCTTAACCCTTCGTGGATAGCGGCAAGCGTCGCATTAATATCGTGCGATAGCTTGTCGATATTCTCTTGATGCAAGGCAAACTGGCTTTCATAATGCTCTACAAGCCTCAGCATATCGCGGCCGGTGTTTTTGCCGCCTATTTCTGTAAGCCTGCTTTTAAGAATACCTAGCTCTGTTTTGTAAAACTCCAAAGCTCTTAGCCAATCATTCAATGTATTGGTTATATGCGCAAGACTTGTATTATCCATGTGATATTATTTAGCATTATAAATTTATCACATTAAAACGCTTACTTCTTTTTTCTTTTGGCCTTTTTTTCTGTTTGTTCGTTTTGTTCCAGCAACAACTGCCAGTTATCGTTAGGAATGTCTTCTGAAAAGCTGATTGTTTCCCTGTAATCGTTCTTATCAATTTTCATCTCCGGGATGGCCTTTTGCATATACTTCTCTATCGCGGCCAGCATTGGCTTCTCTTCCGTACTACAAAAAGAAACCGCCTGTCCTTTACGCACGCCACGGCCCGTACGCCCTACCCTGTGCACATAGTTTTCCGGCACGTCCGGCAGGTCATAGTTCACCACATAATCTATGCCGGGTATATCTATACCCCTCGCATTTACATCTGTAGTAATGAGCAAGTTGATTTTCCCTTGCTTAAATTCTTCCATCACAGATAACCTGTCGTCCTGCTCTTTTCCCCCGTGCATCACCAAAGACTCAATTCCCACCCGTTGCATGGCAGCAAACACACGTTCCGCTCTCACCTTGGTTCGTACAAACACCAATATTTTGGTTGTAGGAAATTCCTTCACCAAACGCTCCAGGAAGAAACGTTTATCATCCATCTCTATATAAGCAACGGAATGGTTTACATTCTTAGATACAGGGTCTTTGGGAGATATCTGGATGCGTATAGGATTGCGTACTATATCATAAGCCAGGTCTTTGATCTCTTTATCGATAGTCGCTGAGAAGAATAAGGTTTGATGTTTTTTAGGCAGATGCCTCAGCACATCACGGATATCTTTTATAAAGCCGAGGTCCAGCATAAAGTCAGCCTCGTCCAATATCAGTATCTCCACCGCAGACAGATCCAGGTGTTTTTGATGTACCAGGTCAAACATTCTGCCCGGCGTAGCTATCAATACATCTACACCTTTCTTTAATTTATTTACCTGCTGCTCCTGCTCTACACCACCGTATAATCCAAGAATATCCAGCCTGGTATATTTACCGATCTGTTTAAATACATCAGCTATCTGTATTGCCAGCTCGCGTGTAGGCACCATTACCAGGCAACTGACCGTACCGTTTTTATTACGCCTGTCGCGCTGCTGCAGCAAATGCAGTACCGGGATGGCAAAGGCTGCTGTCTTACCGGTACCTGTTTGCGCTATAGCTAATACATCATCTCCTTTCAGTATAGAAGGTATCGCCTTGAATTGTATATCAGTCGGACGTTTAAATCCAAGTTCTTCCAGGCTGCGCTTTATATCGGCGGAAATATGATAGTCTTCAAATTTCATGAGTGGCCAAAGATACTAATAATGCCGCGCGGTTTAAGTATCCGGCATTCAGGTCTGCGGTATCTCTGGTTTTGGCGGCACAGGTGGCATTTCCGGTTTTTGAGGCTGTGGCGTGGTAGCAGGCTCCGGTTCAGGTATTACAGGCTCTTCAGGCTTCGGTGGTTCCAGTGGCTTGGGCACATCTGGTATCTCGGTTGGCGTTGTACCCGGCAGCTCCGGGTTCGTTGGCATTTCGGTGTTCATGATGTCGTCGATTTAGTTCATTATTATATTCTAAAAAATCGCTCCAGAAAACTTCATTATTTCGGTTGGATATAAACCCTTATTTTGCGGCGCAATTTCCATTATGCTCACACGGCAAATACCATCTTCCGGCGAACACTTACCTGTTATAGGTTTGGGTACCTGGCAGGTATTAGATGTTGCCGATCCCAATGCATCTCCTGACCTTACAGACGTCCTTTCAGCTTTTCATGCAGCTGGCGGGCGGCTTATAGATAGCTCCCCCATGTATGGCAACAGCGAACGTTCAGTCGGCATACTCACGCAGCAAAGCGACTACGCTGATGATTTCTTCTATGCTACCAAAGTGTGGACTACAGGTAAAGCAGAAGGCATTCGACAGTTGGAAAACTCTTTCCGCCTGATGCAACGCAATACTATAGACCTGGTGCAGATACATAACCTGGTCGACTGGCAGACGCAATTAAAAACATTGCAGGAGTGGAAAGAGGCTGGCCGCATACGTTATATAGGTATCACACATTATGTCAGCGATATGCACGACGAACTGGTGAAAATGATCCGCACAGTACCGCTGGATTTTGTACAATTCAACTATTCCATAACCGACCGTGATGCGGAACAGCGCTTGCTGCCTGTTGCTGCAGAACATGGTATAGCAACTGTCATCAACCGACCGCTTGATGTGGGTAAAATATTCAGCAAAGTACGTAACACTACGCTGCCAGGCTGGTGTGCGGAATACGACATCAGTACCTGGAGCCAGTTTATGCTGAAGTATATCCTATCTCATCCCGCAGTAACCTGTGCAATACCGGCTACCGCTAACCCGGCCCATATGAAGGATAATGTTGCGGCCGGGCACAGTATTATTACAGATCAAAAAGTATTGACCAGAATGGTTGAGCATATAACCTCTTTATAAAACCAAAACAAGACAGACTTATACAACGATATGGCTTTCGCTAAAAAGAACCTGGAAGTAAAAACATCAACACTCCCCAATGCAGGCAAAGGATTATTTACGAACGTATTTATTAAAAAAGGCACACGCATTACCGAATATGAAGGCCGCTATACCAATTGGGAAGATGTGGCCGAAGATGCAGATAACGGGTATATCTTTTACATAGACGACGACAATGTAATAGACGCGGGAAAAATGAAAAATAGCAAAGCCCGCTATGCTAATGACGCCGCAGGATTAACCCGCATTAAAGGTGTACGCAACAATACTAAATACGTAAACGAGAACAACCGCATCTTTATTGATGCCACACGCGATATACAAGCCGGTGAAGAAATATTTGTTGGCTACGGCAAAGAATACTGGGAAACTGTACGCAACAACATCCGACTTGATAAAGAAGAAGAAAAGAAGAAACAGAAGAAGGCTTCTAAGAAGAAGTAAGAAAGGCCCTCATAATGAGGGCCTTAATATTATTCGTGAATTATCTATTGACTATTGAAAAGCATTGATACCCGTTACATCCATACCTGTTATTAGCAGGTGTATGTCGTGTGTACCTTCATAGGTAACTACAGATTCCAGGTTCATCATATGGCGCATGATGCTGAATTCGCCGGTAATACCCATACCACCTAATATCTGGCGGGCTTCACGAGCAATCTTCAGCGCGGTATCGCAGCTGTTACGCTTTGCCATAGATATCTGTGCCGGTGTAGCACGGTCCTGGTCGCGCAGCACACCCAGGCGCCAGTTCAGTAACTGTCCTTTCGTAATCTCTGTGATCATTTCTGCCAGTTTCTTCTGCGTCAGTTGGAAGCCGGCTATCGGCCTGCCAAACTGTACACGCTGTTTTGCATAGCGCAACGCAGTATCATAGCAATCCATAGCACAACCCAATGCCCCCCAGGCTATACCATAGCGCGCGCTGCTAAGGCAGGTCAAAGGCCCTTTCAGTCCTTTAACGCCCGGCAGTATATTCTCTTTAGGAACTTTTACGTTGTCAAATACCAGCTCACCCGTGGCAGATGCTCTCAGCGACCATTTACCATGCGTTTCAGGTGTGCTGAAGCCTTCCATGCCACGCTCTACGATCATACCATGTATCTCGCCGGCCTCGTCTTTCGCCCAAACAACAGCAATATCTGCAAATGGTGCGTTAGAGATCCACATTTTTGAACCATTCAGGATCACATGGTCGCCCGCATCCTTGAAATTGGTAAGCATTCCCGCAGGGTTAGAACCGTGGTCCGGTTCTGTAAGCCCGAAACAACCCATCATTTCACCGGTTGCCAGTTTAGGCAAGTATTTCATCTTTTGCTCCTCGCTACCAAATTTGTAGATCGGGAACATTACAAGGGAACCCTGCACAGATGCGGTAGACCGTACGCCGGAATCTCCGCGCTCCAGTTCCTGCATCATAATACCGTATGATATATAATCAAGGCCTGCACCGCCATATTTTTGAGGCACAAACGGGCCAAAACAACCCAGTTCACCTAATCCTTTGATTATCTGTGAAGGAAAAGCCGCACGCTGCGCATAATCCTCTATTATTGGGGATATTTCCTTTTTTACATAAGCGCGCACCGACTCGCGTATTAATTTATGCTCATCTGTCAGTAGCTCGTCCAAAAGATAATAATCCGGCTGTTGATACAAGTCTTTTTGCATAGTATTTGTTAAATAGTGGCGCAAAGGTAGCATTTTTGACAGTTGCGATATAGCTTTGCATAAATAATGGCTAAGACTGCCATTTTCGGTAACCGCCTATTGCCCTATAGCTTAAATTCATAGAGCTGCAAATACAAGTTCAGAACGGTTTCACGTTATTGTTGAATGATTTTGATAATATATTATAAAAAATCACGCTAAAACGGAACGAAATTTGCGGTAAATGAAATTAGTTAAAGTGCAGTAGACTAACAAACTTTTTTAGCAGTTCGCTCGTCTATTTTAAACCGGTTTCCGGGCAAACAAACAAATTAGTAATATTTAAACCAGGATAATATATGAGGCAGTTAAAAATTGCCACCCAGATCACCAACCGCGATTCGCAAGCTGTAGAAAAGTACCTGCAGGAGATCAGTAAGATCTCGATGATCACTCCGGAGGAAGAGACAACGCTGGCCCAGAAAATTCACATGGGCGATCAGCGCGCTCTGGAGAAATTGGTAAAAGCCAATTTGCGTTTCGTTGTGTCGGTGGCAAAACAATACCAACACCAGGGATTGTCTTTAAGTGATCTGATCAATGAAGGTAATTTGGGCCTTATCAAAGCTGCGCAGCGCTTCGATGAAACCAAAGGTTTCAAATTCATCTCTTACGCCGTATGGTGGATCCGTCAATCTATCCTGCAGGCTTTAGCAGAACAGGGCCGTCTTGTACGCCTGCCACAAAACAAAATTGGTACTTATAACAAGGCCAATAAAGCTTTCATAGCATTTGAGCAGGAAAACGAACGGGAGCCATCTACTGAAGAACTGGCAGAGATACTGGATATGAGTGAAACGGAAATTACCAACATCTTTACCAGCAATACCCGCCACACTTCGCTGGATGCACCTGTACACGAGGCAGAAGACGTAGCTATGGGGGACCTGCTTGAAGGCGCGAATGATACAGATGATGATGTAATGAAGGATTCACTTCGTAACGAGATCAAACGTATCCTGAAATCGCTGAGTGTTCGCGAAGCGGAGATACTCGGTGCTTACTTTGGCCTGGAAGGCGACGGTGGACCAACCATCGAAGAGATCGGTGAAAAATACGACCTTACTAAAGAACGTATCCGCCAGATCAAGGAACGCGCTATCAAACGTCTGCAAAAAGCACGTTATAGCAACGCATTAAAAGTGTACCTGGGTTAATCCCTGATATTTTACTGATAATTTATGTATACACCCCGGCAATGCCGGGGTGATTGTTTTATGATATTATGATTCTTGCTTTTTATTGCCTGATATAATATCATAGACTACAGTTCCAATAATCGCCAGCAATAGAGCATCACAAATTATTTTACTAATTCCATATACGGAAATTGTTAAAGGGCTTTGATAGTGAATATATTCACTATCAAATACTATGTATGGCAGCATCATAGCATAGGTCCATTTAGTACTCTTGCTTTCTAAACTTAATCTTCTACTTTTCGTGCTTTCTTCTGCATATTCTAATTCTTCCAGAGTTTTTAATATTACATACCTAAGTTGTTTTTCATTGGCTGTATCTGACTCCCGAATTGTCTTATTAGGAGGTCTTGGCTGACCCCCAAAATTATCCGTAGGATTACTAATCGTTATATGCGTAATTTCTTTCCCTTTTTTGTCTTTTAAAAAAAACGTGCATTTAGGATCACCTATAATAGCCGGGATGTGCTGTTTTTCTTCAAGGACGAAAGTATCTAACGGATATACTGTAGTTAAATTAAGACTCGATTTTTCGTTTTGACGGTCCTTGTATAGATCGGGATGGTTTGAATTTAAAAGTTTCCTTAGTAAAATAATCTTTTGAGTATCTATTAGCTTAAAATACTGGTCTAAAAAGGAAAGTTCTTTTTGACGCTCATATTCCTCTATATCAGGATCAACTTTAACAGCGTGATATGTATAATTAACTGCGTAGAGAAACATTAATGGAAGCACAATACCCTTAAGTAGGATAAAAATTGATGTTGATAAATATAATATTCGAATCTTCGGCTTTACTTCTTGTACACCATACTTATCTTTATATCTTTTTCTCTTTTTTCTTATCCCAAGCATAAATAAAATGATCACGCCAAACAGAATAAGAACAAATTCATAGATACTATATCTATAAATAAAGAAAATGTTGATTATTATAAAAAAGGCAAAGAATACAAAAGATATAAGAAGAAATGAATCTAAGGCTTTTTGAGTAATTCTCTTTTTTTCGTTCATAAATTACTACGGTGAAAGAAAGCAATAATATTAGTAAAACTAATTAATTATATTAAGCGGTATAGCCCATGCTGTTTGCAGAATGCAGTGTTATCCGCTACCAATTGCGAATTGTCAATTGCGAATTACTAACTCCATCACCCCCTCTATCCCAATCTCCTCCACAAACCTTGTATCGTGTGATACCACGATCACGCAACCTTTATATTCGTTAATAGCGGCGGTTAATATCTTTATGTTCTGAATATCCAGGTTATTTGTCGGCTCATCAAGGATGATCATATCGGGTGCCTTATTGCCAATGGTAAGGCAGCAAAGCATGAGGCGCATTTTTTCACCACCACTGAGTGTACTGCAAGGTTTAGCCCAATACTCTTTAGTAAATAAGAACCTGTTAAGCCTGCTCTTCACTTCATGTTCCTCCAGGTGGTCCAGGTTATATTGCTGCGCCTGCTCATAAACAGAGAGTTTGTTATCAATAAGCGAATAATCCTGGTCTACATACAAAGCATTAATGTCCGCACGTTGTATCAGTCCCGCAGTAGGTTGCAGTATCCCCAGTAATATTTTTATCAGCGTGGTTTTGCCGGAGCCATTCAACCCTTTAATAACCATTCGTTCATCGCCCGTTATTACAAAACTCAAGGGTGTTCGCCATAATGACCGCTCAGCATACCTAAAATTAATGTCCTTTGCAGTTACCAATACTTTGCCCTTATGCAGAGAAGAATTGTCCAGCGCTATCTTCATTTTATCTGCACCGGGTAATTCATTACGAAGCCTACCAACTTCTTTCGCTATAGAATCTATCTTCTCAGCATGCACATCTTTTGCCTTTGCAGTGCTTTTCTCCGCGTTATTGCGTAAGGTATTCATAGCAATAGTAGGCACACCCGCCTTTTCCTGCTTCTTTTTACCCCTCGCATCCAGCTTTTGCTGGCGCTCCATCATCTCGCGTTCAGTTTCTTTTGCCTTGCGCAGTGCTTTCTCCCTGTCGCGCAGATTTTCATTCAGCGCACTTTCTTCCATGGCTTTTTGCTCGGCATAGAAATCATAATTACCGCCATATAATGTAAGCCCTTGTGTACTAAGTTCCGCCACATTATTCAGCATGTTTAGCAATACCCTATCATGACTTACCACTACCAGGCTACCATTGGTAGTTTGTATATAATGGTACAGCAACTCCCTACCCTCAGTATCTAAATGATTACTGGGCTCGTCCAGCAAAACGATCTCGGGTTGATGAATGGTGAGGCCTGCAAGCAATACTTTTGTCTTTTGTCCACCACTAAGGCTCGCCATTTTCTGCTGCAGATCCAGTCCTTCCAGTTTCCAGTAACTCATAGCTTCCGCACACCGCTCTTCAATGGTCCAGTCGTCATCGAGCAGGGTCATATTTTCTTCGGTTACATCGCCTGCCAATATACCTTTCAGCGCCTGCAACTTCGTATCAATATCAAGTGCCTGTGCAATGGTCAGGTCATTGTATTGCCCAACCAGTTGCGGAACATAATAAGGCATTTCGCTGGAACTGAGGATTCCTGCGGATGGTTGTAAAATGCCTGCAATTATCTTCAAAAGGGTAGATTTGCCCGAGCCATTATTACCTACAAGTGCTATTTTTTCGTGATCGTTTACAGTAAGATTAATACCTGTAAACAGCTGATCTTTATCAGGATGTATATATGTAATATCTCTAAGAATAAGCATAATTCTTTCTTTAAAAAATGAATGACTATTGTTTTAGTCCCTATTTCGTTGGAAAGAAATTATTCTACATCGTTATATTCTATTCTTAGATTTTAGTGATTTGACTGGTTACAAAGATACAACACAAATTCATACCATTTAAGACTTCCGTTGCTAACTGCATACCGCCTGCTGAAAACTGCCGACTGTAAACTGTTAAACCAGCTTCGCAAATTCTTCTATATGCGTAGATGCATATTTTACGATATCGTTATTGGTTTTTGAATTCAGTTCCCTGAAACGTTCATCCAGCGCCTCAAACTCCTTAAATTCATTATATAGCTGTGCGAACTCTTCCACGGTGGTTTTCTTGTCCAGCATTTCCCTGTTTAGCACATATACTTTCAATACATCATCGATGATCTGTGCCATTTCCATATCGCCCAATGCCTGCAGCCATCCCGGCAGTTGCGGGAGCAAGCCTATATAACCGTTCTGTATCAGTTGTATAAAGCCACCCTGCATCACCTGCATCTGCACATAATCATAGGTAAGCATCAGTTGCTGCCCTTCAGAAAGATCATCAAGAAAGGTAAAATCCTGCCGACGGTATAATTCCTCGTGTAATGGTTGTACCAGCAGGTCGTACAATTCTCCTTTGTCTTCAGATGCTAATGCGTGTTCAAAGGCTTCAGTTGGTATTTCAGGTAAGTATAAACTCTTCATGCTAAATCGTATCACTAAAATAATATAAAATAACTTTACGGATACTATGAAAGAGGCAAAAGACTTATTCTCTAAACAAGCCGGCAGCTATGCCGCTTTTCGCCCTACCTATCCCGAAGAGTTATTCGACTTCCTGTTCAGCATAACAAAACAATACCATCGGGCATGGGATTGTGCAACCGGCAACGGACAGGTAGCATCAGTACTTGCAACACGTTTCGACAAGGTACAGGCTTCTGACATCAGCGAACAACAGATGGCACATGCCACAAAAAAGGATAATATCTTTTATAGCAAGCAAAGAGCCGAACATACCAATTTTGCGAATGATAGTTTTGACCTAGTGACGGTAGGCACTGCTATTCACTGGTTCGATTTTGATAACTTCTACAGGGAAGTGAAGCGTGTGGGGAGACAAGGTGCTCCTATTGCTGCCTGGTCTTATGGTCTTTTCCGCTCCGATAACGAAATAGAAAATACTATTGATGATTTTGCCTTTGGTACCGTTGGCAAATACTGGCAGCCCGAAAGACATTATATAGAAGAACAATACAAAACTATCCCATTTCCCTTCGAAGAGATACCTGTGCCATCCTTAAGCATTAAAGAAGTATGGACTTATGAACGAATGATAGGATATGTAGGCTCTTGGTCGAGCGTGCAGGATTATATAGCGCAGAATGGAACAGACCCTATACCGATATTGGAAGAGCGAATAAAACAGGTATGGGCTCCGGGCGAATCAAGAGAACTGAATATTCCGCTGTTCATGCGGGCAGGTATAATCAAATAGCCGCAACGCTAATATGTATGCGCTTAGGGTAAGATTTTATAATTTAGCTGCATGGAAAAAAAAGAGCGAGCCCCGGTCTACTATAGCGAATACCTGCAACTGGATAAAATTCTGAATGCACAGAATCCTGAAAGCACCAAGGACGGTATCCGTGCCGATGATGAGATGCTCTTTATTATCATTCACCAGGCATACGAACTTTGGTTCAAAGAGATACTCCACGAACTGAATATCATACGCGATATTTTCCGCCAGGAAAACATTCCGAACAATTCTCCTGATATATATAATTGTGTGCACCGCATCAAGCGAGTGAGCCAGGTATTGAGCCTTGCAGTTACACAAATGGGTATCATTGAAACGATGACCCCGCTCGACTTTCTAGATTTCCGCGATCTGCTGCGACCTGCTTCCGGTTTCCAGAGCATACAGTTCAAGATGATAGAAGCTACCCTTGGCCTTACTTACGATCAGCGCCACGGGCAGAACTATTATCTTTCTCAACTGAACGAAAAGGACAGGGAGCGTGTAAAGGAAGCGGAAAGCCAGGTATCATTGTTGGTACTCATCAACCAATGGCTGGAAAGAATGCCTTTTATTAAAGACAATGCAAAATTCTGGCTTAGTTACCGCGAAGATTACGCATCCACTTTGCTGGATGTAGAAATGGGTAACCTGAAGACTTTTGATAAACTATTCGTGAACGAAGGTGAATACGACCCGGCAAGGCGTTTCAGCATGGCAGCGAATCGCAGCGCGTTGTTCATTATGCTCTACCGCGATTATCCATTGCTGCACCTGCCGTTCGAACTGGTAAGCAGCCTGCTGGAGATAGATGAGGGTCTTTCTATGTGGCGACACAGGCATATACACATGGTGCAGCGCACCATTGGTAAGCGTGTAGGCACAGGTGGTAGCACGGGAGCCGATTACCTGAAGGGTGCAGCCGACTCACACATCATCTTCAAGGAAATGGCAGAGCTGACCTCTTTCCTGCTTCCAAGGCATGCATTACCTGCATTGCCTAAGGATATCACAGATCAATTGAGCTTTCAGTAAGCATGGCTTTAGCTCTGGATATACAGGGTCTTTATAAAATGTACAAAGGCGGCTGGAGCCCTGCTTTGGACGGGATGGATATTTCTGTACGTGAAAACCAGCTATTAGGTTTATTGGGGCCTAACGGCGCAGGCAAAAGCACGACCATAAACATCCTCTGCGGATTGGTAATTCCGGATAAAGGAACTGCTAAAATATTTGGCAAAGACTGTGTATCAGATACCGTGACTGTACGTTCTGTAATTGGCGTAGTACCGCAACAGATCGCCCTGTTTGGCCAGCTTACTGCATGGGAAAATTTCCGCTATTTCGGGAAGCTTTATGGGCTTAGTAATACACAGATCACCCAGCGTGCGGGCAACTTGCTGAAACGCCTGGGATTGGATGCCCATGCCGACAAACGTGTGGGTCGCTATAGTGGTGGCATGAAACGAAGGGCTAATATCATTGCCTCGCTGCTCCACCAGCCGCAGATGCTGATACTGGACGAGCCCACTGCCGGCGTGGACGTACAAAGTCGCGCAATGATCCTCGATTTTCTGAAAGAATACAACGAGCAGGGGAAAACAATCGTCTATACATCGCACCTGATGGAGGAAGCAGAACAAATATGCGATGAGGTAGTGATCATAGATGAAGGGAAATTTATTACCAAAGGTGCTCCAAAGGAGTTAATAAATAACACCCCTGGTTGTAAACGACTGGAGGATGTATTCCTGCACTATACTGGCCACAGCGTTAGAGATTAATCATGAGAAAAGTAATCGCTACTATCATAAAAGAATGGATACTACTGCGCAGGGATGTGGCAGGGTTCATGCTTTTGTTCCTGATGCCGGCGATACTTATTGTGGTAATGGCGTTGATACAGGACGCCCCGTTTAAAGATTACCAAAACCTGCGCTTCGATCTGCTTCTTGCCGATAACGACCATGGAAGGCTGGCGGCGGAGATAACACGCGGACTAAAACAAAGCGACAATTTTCATGTCATCGACAGTATAGATAATCAACCCCTATCCGATTCTGCATTAAAGCAGTTATTGCAACAAGGAAACTACCGGGTAGGAATTGTGATCCCGGCAGGTGCTACTGCAGAGATGGTAAATACCGCCAATACCGTCGCTAACAAAATAGCGGAGAAAATAGGTGTGGGTAAATTACCCGCCCGCGAGGCAAGAAGCAATAAATATGTCCGCATCTACTTCGACCCGGTAAGCAGGCCTACCTTCCGCATGTCGGTAAATTTTGCACTCGATAAATTGATAACAGCGTCTTGCAGTAATGTACTCATCGACCGTATGTCAAAGCTATCGGGCGATACCGCTTCTGCACCTCCCACAGAAGATTTCAGGAAGATGTTCAGCGGCATAGGCATACGCGAAGAGGCACTGAATGATAAAACAAAAGATACGGCACATATCAACTCCGTACAGCACAACGTACCTGCATGGGCTATTTTCGGGATGTTCTTTATTGTAATTCCGTTGGCAGGCAATATGATCCGTGAACGCGATGAGCGTAGTGCACTACGTGTTCAACTGATACCAAATGCCAATAGCTCGGTAGCATTGGGCAAGATATTCTTCTACACCCTGGTGTGTATGTTACAGTTTGCCCTGATGCTATGCATTGGTCTTTGGCTGCTACCTGTATTCGGTTTACCTGCTTTGTACCTAGGTCTGCATCCGTTAGCACTACTGCCAATTGTATTGTGCATCGGCCTTTCTGCTACATCTTACGGTTTCTTTATTGGCACATTATTTAAGACTGCAACACAAGCCATGCCTTTTGGCGCTATCTCTGTAGTGATATTATCTGCCCTAGGTGGTATCTGGATCCCGACCGATATAATGCCTGCCGCTATGCAGAAACTTGCAATGGCTTCCCCACTCTACTGGGGGCTTGATGCGGTGAATGATATTATTTTAAGAGATAATAAACTTTCAGGATCCTTCCTGGCGCTAAGTGTCTTACTTGCTTTTAGTACATTATTATGGTTAGTTAGCCTGCGTATCAATAAGACGAGAGCCTATTCCGTACAGTAGTTATCTATATACGATCTCCCTTTTCGTAATCGAGAACGGTTTGCCATTCCTGTATTCAGTACGCTTCAGGAAGTTATGATGCGCATCATATACATATTCATAGGTGTACTCATATTCGATCTCACCTTTATCGTTGTACACGGTTTGTTTAGATGGATTATCGAACATATCATATTCCAGCAATGTACTGCTCAAGACATTGCCGTTGCTGTCGCTACCATGTATCACCGTTATATGTTCATGCTTATCATCATAAAAGAATGTACTTGTGGATGTCGTAATGGATAAATGCTTGTACCGCTGTTTTCTTACAGTAGAATCTCTAAAATAAGTGTAGCTCACATCTACAATAACATCGCCCTGCTTATCCACACTACTCATATGCATAAGGTTATCCCCGTCATAAGTATACTGTATCTGCACCGGTTCTTTATCCGGTTTCATAGTTAGCAGGTGTCCTTCACAATCATAATTATACGTGTATCGAACGGTATCATGATTATAATCGGTAATAAAAGTGTCTGATACTATCTTATTATCTTCATCAAGCCCATACCAATGTATCCCCCTGTTCTCACCATATACCAGTGTATCATCCACCATCCTTACCATATCACTCTTCCACCGCATAGACTTTGCTAATCCACGCACTCTGATATTCGATTTTTGAAATACATCGCTTTGTGCATTAACAGATGCACATAAACAAGACAATATGATAAGAAGCCAGAGCCTCATGCATTAGGATTTTCTTAGTACAAATATCAGGTTTGCCGTCAGCTTTGCATTGTCCAGAATTTCTACCGACATATTATGTCTCGCTGCAAACTCTTTAATAAATGCTTTGCTTATATAATGCAGTTCGTTCTGCGTTTTGTTGAAGCCAATAATACGCGTGCTGAACAATTCCGTAAGCTTGGTTCCCTTAATGCGTTGCTGCATTTCAGATACGCCATCCCTTATTATCAGGGTTCCCCCTGCATTTAGCACATGGGCACATTGTTCCAGCAAAGCTGATTGCTGCTCCGGCAATAAATAATGCAGTACATCACTGATAATGATACCATCGCATGGCAACAGGTCCAGCCCTGTAACATCCCCCTGCTGAAATTGTATATTATCATCTCGCAAAAAATTACCTTGCGCTGTTTCTATCTTTTCTTCGTCATAATCTATCCCGGTAAACTTCCTGCCGGGCGCTGCCCAATGCAGCATATAGGTCATAAAGCCATAACCGCAGCCCAGGTCATAGAATACACCTTCCCGTGGTAGTAGTTTATGGAATGGTTCATAATATTGCTCCAGTTTCACTTTTATCCTGCAATACCATTCCAATACAGGCCCTTTATAAGTATAGCTTCTCTGCAGCTGTTCGCGGAAGTAGGAGGGTGTTTCTTTTTCTTCTTTTACTTTTTGCAGTGCTACCCTCATCCACTTTCCAATATACTTGGCTCTTTCACTATAAGTATCTCCGTAGCTTTTGTCAGCAATAGTGATCCGAGGATGTATATATACGGAGCTGGTACCATCTTTAAGCAACCAGTCGCCTTTTTGCATTACATAGTGTACCCCGTGCATTACCACCGGTACTATATCCAATTGCAAACGTTCTGCTATAAAAAATGCCCCTTTATGAAAGCGTTTTATCTTATCGTCATACGAGCGGGTGCCTTCGGGAAAAACCATTATAGAATAGCCCCTGTTCACAAGGTCCTGTAGCGGTTCAATGCTATCTTCTGCACCTTCTGCAACCGGATAATACTCGGCCATACGCACTACAGCACCAAACACCGGGCTCTTCCATACCCATTTATTGGTGAGCAATATCAGCCGTGGGTGCAGCATGGTTGTGATCAGGATATCCAGGAACGATGTATGGTTTGCAATATACACGGCAGGCTTCTTAAAGTCCTCGCCAGACAAATTATAAACGCGCACTTTTTGATTGAACATGATATGCATCATGCTCCAGGTAAACCTACTCACCCAAATATGAAACAAGTATTTGCCCTTTTCTTTACCGAATGGCCAAATTTTGGTGAATACCACACCGAGTATAGTGAGTATAAAAGAACCAATAAAGAAATAGCTAAATGCAAATACGGAGATCAGAAAACTGCGGAGCGTAAATGGCAGGAGTTTTTTATTTGCCCTGTTTTGAATAAACCAGTTGAAAAGGAAAGGCTGCAGTGTTTGCGATATAAACAGGACACAGAGAAGTCCGGTCACCGAAATAAAAGCTATAGATCGCAATGCAGGATGCTTTGCAAGCAACAATACACCCAGGCCAATTATTACCGTGAGTACAGATACATATACGGCTGACCGTACAGATGCCAGTTTATGGCCACCTGTTTTGTACCGCTCTATCAGGCCATCCATGGTAAAAATTGCATAGTCATCCCCAAGGCCAAAGATCAACGAAGAGATAATGATGTTTACAATGTTGAATTGTAATCCAAGCAAAGACATTAGCCCAAGTATCCATACCCATGATATAGCCATAGGAAGGAAAGCTATTACTGCCAGCTCTATTCGCCCATAGCCAATAAGAAGTGCAAAGAATACGATGAGGGAAGAGTATATGGCAATATTGGTAAAGTCACGGTTCAATATCCCTACCAATTGCGTAGCACCTTGCTGCCTGTCTGTAACGGTTACCCCGGTTGCACTCTTTAAATAATTAAATACCTGCTGCCTATGCTGCTGGCTTACTTTCAATGCTGCGATGGCATAGTGATTATTGCTATCCGTAGAGAACCCTCCGGGGAATAGAGATCTTAATATTGCCTTCGATTGCTTGTCAAACGGTTGGTATTGTTTGTTCAGTGTTTCGTTAAAACGGCCGAAGGCATCAGGATTGTAACCATTGGCAATCGCCGCTGTATGTACATAGTTCAATACCTCTGCCTGTTTTTCCGGTGTCCAGTATTTTTTCCACCTGCTGATACGTCGTTCCTGTTCTGCATTTGAGGTAAGCAATATTGTTGGGTTGGATGCACTACGTACCCACCCCTTAGTCATCATCGTATCAAGACTTCCACCAATTCGTTCCAGGTTTTGAAGAGATTGTTCTTCATTTGGCTCATTCGCAACTACAAATACAGAACTAAGTGCAAAGGCATTGGCTTTACTTATCTCATCTTGTGCTTTTTGCATTTTCGGAGACAGGTAGTTAAGGTGCATTAAGTCGCTATCGAATGATACACCATTAATGCAATAATACATTACCGGTGTTAGCACAAATATCCCCAGCACCAGCCATTTATTCTTCTCGGGGTGCCAGTTGCCCAGTTTATCAAAGATCGTCTGCCGGTCATCGCCATGCTTTATACCTAATGGCAAATGCGGGAGAAATACCAATGTACATATTGCAGCTCCTGTGAGACTGCCGGCTGCAAACAAACCAAGATCTTGCAGTATTGGTGTATGCACAAAGCGCAGGGAGAAGAATGCAGCTATTGTAGTAAAGCTGCCAATGGTTAATGGATGTGCCAGTTCATGTACTGTTTCTCTAAGGCTGCCTGTATGTCTTGCGTGAGATAAGAAGTGTATGGAGAAGTCAATAGCGATACCTAATATGATAGCCCCGGCTCCTAATGCTATTACAGATATAGTTCCTTGCACCAGGTACACGATCGCTAACCCAAAGGCAGCCCCATACACAACCGGCACCATTAATAATAACGGCGTTCGCTTTCTGCGAAAGAAATAATACGTGAGTATCAGCAGCAGTACTATAGTTACAGAAAGCGTGACTATAGTATCTGTACGCATCTGTATAGCATTCCCTGCCGCAACTGCCGGACCACCGAAATAAGTGATATGGATATTGGGATGTTTTGCTTCCCATTGATCGGTAAGCTTTTCTACTTCTTCAAAAAATGGCCCGTTCTTCCCTGTCTGGGATGCTTTATACTTTGGTTTTAGAAAAAAGGTCAGGTTTCGCTGGTTATTGGAGAATAGATAGCCTTCATAGGTTTCATAGCTTGGGTCGAATTGCAGGGCTCTAAGTTTACCCCAGACTAAACCTGATATACCAGCAGGATCTTGCGCAACAAGATTTTTATATACCACACTAGCCGGCGATAGTAATATCTTCCTGTTGGCTTGCAAAGTGGCATTAATATGCTCAGGTGTCAACAAGGTATCGAGCCTTGCAAAGTCGTTTTCAGTAAGCAGCAATGGTAAATTTTGCTGAATGATATTAACTAGCGCTTCTTCATACCCACCGCCGATTTGCAGGGAAATGGTATCGATCCACTTTGCACATTTCGCTTGTAGTTCCTGTTGATAAGTTGTCGCAGCAGCTATCAGGCTATCGGGGTCGGTAACAGTACTGTCTTTGAACGACATCATATACACCACCTGCTCACCGGCCTGCGTATGACTAATCACATCATTCATCGCCTTCAGCGCTTTGCTATCCGGTAACAGACTGCTTACATCTTCCTGGGGCTTTATGCGTGCAGTAAAGAATATACACACGCCAAAACTTAGCAGGAATATGATCCAATAGAGAAATTTATTGCGATGAAAAAAATTGTAGATCGAAACAAATAAAAACTGCATGTTTTGCTTTCGTAAGGGGTAACTACTAACTACTATTCAAAGTCGGGGTATAGCAGGTATTTCTTCCTGATCTTCTTAAATACGATCAGATCTTTTTGCCAGGTAGCAACGATCTGATCTTCCGTCATGCCCTGCTCTACCTGTTTTCTCAATTCTTTCGTTCCTGCCAGTTTATCAAAAAAGTCGTTAAAGAACTTGTCTTTGTAGGGATACCAGTCATATGCACGAATCAACCAAAAGAGACGGATACGATGGTTCATCATTTTCAAAGCCTCATCGACATTAGCGGCTGCTAACTGACCAAAGCAATCCTGGTAAGCATATAAAGGCTCTGTTTTGTGTCCCCATACCGGTACCGGGCGAAACGCATAGATAGTTTTACCGCCAAATAGCGGGTGCCCCCACACCTGGAATGGCATGGATGTGCCACGGCCTACACTTACCACCGTACCTTCGAACAGGCATATACTTGGATAACAAAGTATGGCAGCCTGCGACTTGAGGTTAGGTGATGGCCTGTCTGGCAACGTGTACAAGGTACTATGATCGTAGTTGGCACATTTGATGACTTTAATATTCATCTTCTCGGTGCCTTTTACCCATTTCTCGCCTATCAGCATTTTTGCATATTCGCCTACTGTCATACCATATACTATTGGCACAGGTTGCATGCCCACGAACGATGCCAGTTCCTTTTTCAATACCGGTCCATCAACATAATGTCCGTTAGGATTAGGGCGATCCAGTATAATGAACTGCTTCTTATTTTCCGCACAGGCCTCCATAGCATATTGCATGGTAGATATATAGGTATAGAAACGTGCACCTACATCCTGCAGATCATATATCAATACATCTACATCCTTCAATTGCTCCGCAGTTGGCTTCTTGTTGCTTCCATAAAGAGAAACTATAGTCAAGCCTGTTGCTGAATCTACATTGCTTTCCACCGTAGCGCCGGCTTCTTCTGTACCTCTGAAACCATGTTCGGGAACAAACACCTTGACTACCTTCACCCCGGACGACAACAAAGTATCCAACAGGCTGGTTTTGCCGATCATAGAGGTCTGGTTGATGAGCAAAGCGACTTTTTTGCCTTTCACCAAAGGCATATATTCAGGCATTCTCCACGCACCGGGTACTACGCTGTCACCAGTTTTTAAAGGTTTATAGGCTGCAAATGCATGATTTTCAGACAAGCAAATAATTCCTAATACGAAAAGAAAGATGACATATATATTCCTACGATACATTGGCCCTATTTTAGCATAAAGATAATCCTGTGTTTCCGATATTATGGCTAACTTGCATCATTATTAGTTTTATTAAATAAATTAACATGCAACAAGTAAAAAGCGGGGACACCGTTAATGTGCACTATCACGGTAAACTGACAGACGGCTCTACATTTGATAGCTCTGAAGGCCGCGAACCTCTACAGTTTACAGTAGGTACAGGCCAGGTGATCAAAGGTTTTGACGATGCCCTGATAGATATGACCATCGGCGAAAAGAAGACAGTACAAATACCGGTTGATAATGCGTACGGACAACGTAATGAAGATATGATCATGGAATACCCTAAGAGCGATTTCCCTGCTGATATGCAACCTGTAGTAGGACTGGAACTGCATATGAGCGATAACGCAGGCAATGTATTCCCTGTAGTGATCGCAGACGTGAAGGAAGATGTAGTGTTGCTGGATGCAAACCACCCGCTTGCAGGCCAGGATCTGATATTCGAGATCGAACTGGTATCTATCGAAGGATAATTCATTCAATAACAAGTTTATAAAGCCATCTGCCACGCAGGTGGCTTTGTTATTTTTAACAAGTTGAAAAAAACTGGAATCACTATATTTGAGCGTATCAAATTCACAACATGACAATTCTGTCCATCTTATTGCAGGCCGATACCGCTGCGCAAGCTGCTGCCACTACCGTAGCCAAACAAGAGGAGATATCATTGCTATACCTGCTGAAAGAAGGGGGTATCCTGATGATACCACTGCTGATATGCTCCGTAATACTTGTCTATGTGTTTGCACAGAGATGGATGGCGATCCGCAAGGTATCTGACGTGGACCCAACCTTTATGCCCCGCATACGCGAGCAGGTGACAGAAGGCAACATACCGGCAGCAAAGTCACTGGCAAGGAATACACAAGGCCCCGTAGCCCGGATGATAGAGAAAGGATTGAGCCGTATAGGCAGGCCTATCGACCAAATAGAAAAATCGATGGAGAATACAGGTAAACTGGAAATATACCAACTGGAAAAGAACCTGTCCATCTTATCTACTATTGCAGGTATAGCGCCCATGTTTGGCTTCCTTGGTACCATCGCGGGTATGATCATACTGTTCTTCAATATACAACACCAGGGCTTCTCTTTAGAGAACATAGCCGGTGGTATCTATACCAAGATGGTTACCTCTGCAGTGGGCCTTATCATTGGCTTGCTGGCATACGTGGCTTACAACTACCTGAACGCACAGATCAATAAGAACGTAAACCGCATGGAAGCTGCATCTGTGGAGTTTCTGGACATATTGCAGGAACCTGTTAAATAAACTGCCATGGATCTCAGAAAACGACTCAGGCACAATTCATCGGAGCCGCATACCTCTGCGCTGAACGATATCTTGTTCATACTGCTGTTCTTCTTCCTTATCATATCTACGCTGGCTAATCCCAATGTGGTGAAGCTTTCCATACCCCATGCGCAAAGCGATACTAAGGCGAAGCAAACAGTGGTGGTATCTATAGACCCGGAGCAACACTTCTTCGTAGGTACGCGTGCTGTAGCCGTGGATTCGCTGCAACCTGCCATATCTGCCATCGTTGCCAAATCGCAGGATGCGGAGCCAACCGTTGTGATCAATGCCGACAAGAAAGCCGAGGCAGAGAGCATTGTAGCAGTAATGAAAGCAGCGAAAGCACTGAACCTTAAGACCGTACTGGCAGTAGATAAGGAAGGTAAATAATCAACCTATTCTCGCCATCTTCTGCAAAGAGCGGATGTTGTGTATCACTATCTTCTTACGGTCAATATCAAGGATGCCTTCATTGGCGAATTCATTGATAAGCGTCGTCACAGTTTGCCTGCTGGTGCCCGTTAACCTTGCGATGTCTTCATGCGTCAGGTAATTATCAATGCTATAAGAACCTTGTTGCATCTTTTCCCCTTCCGGTAACAGTGTCCAGAAGAAATAGAGTATCCTGCTGCGTGCATCCTTTTGCAGGAGGTTTACCAGGCGGCTTTCTACCTTACGCAGTTTCTGCCCTACCTTCTTGGCATATTGTATGGACATATCAGGGCGATGCGTCAGCAACCGCTGGAAGTCTTCTATGGTAAATGCACAAAGACTTACGTCCGTCTTGTATGCCTGTGCGTACTCCCCTTCCAGGTTATTGCGCTCCAAGGTAAACTGACCGAAGATATCACCCGGCTGCAGTATCTCCTTTACTATATCATTCCCATCTTCATCTATGTTGCCGATCTTCACATGACCATCTTTTACGAAGTATAACTTGTTAAGAGAAGGTGCATCAAAGTAAATGTACTTGCCCTTTTCTGCGATCACATAATTATGCTCTATATTCAGATTTTCGTAGTCTGCGTCCGACAGCTTTGCAAGAAAATCGTTACGGCGCACCATCAGCAAGGTATTATCCAAACTCATGTGTGTAATTTACAACTAGTTCAGGTCTCGCAGCGTTATTTATATTTGCCAAAATTATCAGCATCAGCAATACAGCCCCCATATTAGATTCACCGGTAGAATACCTGAAAGGCGTTGGCCCCCAACGTGGCGAACTGCTGCGTAAGGAACTACAGATCGCCAGCTTTGGCGACCTGCTGGAGCACTACCCTTACCGCTACTTCGATAGGTCGCGCGTGGATAAGGTGGCTGCTATTGGCGGCACTACCGAGTATGTGCAGCTAATAGGTACGCTGGTGAACATCTACGAAGAAGGCGATGCCCGCAAGAAGCGGCTCACAGCTACCTTTTATGATGATACGGGACGCATAGAGCTGATATGGTTCCAGAATATACAATGGGTGCGCAAGTCGCTTGTAGAAAGTGGCAGGTATATACTCTTTGGTAAGGTGTCGGTATTCAATGGGGCATACAACATAGCCCATCCTGAATTGGAACCTTTAACGACAGATGCCAGCGTACCAAGCATGCAGCCCGTGTACTCTACTACCGAGAAGCTGCGTGTGAAAGGCATCAGCAACCGGTCTTTTGCCAAGATCACACAGAACCTGTTTGAGCGTATACGCCCGGGTGATATACCTGAGACGTTGCCTCATCATATACTCGCGCAATACAAACTATGCAACCGCTACCAGGCTATTCTGTGGATACACTTCCCGGATAGTGAGGAGCATCTGCAGGCTGCAAGACACAGGCTGAAGTTTGAAGAGCTGTTGGTATCTCAGCTAAAGATAGCGCAACTGCGGTTGCAGCATACCATACAAAGGGGCTTCAAGTTCGAGAAGGTAGGTGACTACTTCAACGACTTCTTCAACAAGCATCTGCCCTTTAGCCTTACAGGAGCACAGAAGCGTGTACTGAAGGAGATACGCGTAGATACTGCCACCGGCAAGCAAATGAACCGACTGGTGCAAGGCGATGTGGGTAGCGGTAAGACCATTGTTGCGGTGATGTCTATGCTGCTGGCGATGGATAACGGCTTCCAGGCATGTATGATGGCGCCTACCGAGATATTAGCTACGCAACACTATAACGGCATCAAGTCGCTATTGGCTGAGATGGGCATACCTGTTGCCCTCCTTACAGGTAATGTGAAGGGCAAGGAACGCAAGGCCATACTACAACAACTGAGCACAGGAGAGCTACCTATTATTGTGGGCACCCATGCCTTGATAGAAGATGCCGTGCAGTTCAAGAACCTGGGGCTTGCCATTATAGATGAGCAGCACCGCTTTGGCGTAGAGCAACGTGCCAAGCTATGGAAGAAGAACGAACTACCGCCACACGTATTAGTGATGACCGCCACGCCTATACCACGTACCCTTGCTATGACCATGTATGGCGACCTGGACATATCGGTGATAGATGAACTGCCGCCGGGCAGACAAGAGATCAAGACCGTACACCGCAACGAGATGCGCCGTGCCAATGTGATGGAGTTCATCAAGAGCGAGATCAACAAAGGACGACAGGCGTACATTGTGTACCCGCTGATAGAAGAGTCTGAGAAGATGGACTACGAAAGCCTGATGGCTGGCTATGAGCAGGTGAAGATCTGGTTTCCGGAGCACAAGTATAAGATAGCGATGGTGCATGGCAAGCAGGAAGCCGCACTAAAGGAACGCAATATGCAACGCTTTGTATCGGGCGAGGCCAATATACTGGTATCTACCACCGTGATAGAAGTAGGCGTGAACGTACCTAATGCCAGCGTGATGCTGATAGAAAGCGCTGAACGCTTTGGGCTATCGCAACTGCACCAGCTACGCGGGCGGGTTGGCCGTGGTGCGGAGCAGTCTTACTGCATACTGCTTACCGGCAACAAGCTGGGCAACGACAGTGCCGAGCGTATGAAGATAATGGTAAGCACCAGCAATGGCTTTATCATAGCAGAGAAGGACTTAGCGATGCGCGGGCCGGGCAACCTATCTGGAACACAACAAAGCGGCGTACTGAAGTTTAAGATAGCGGATATAGTAGCAGACAGCGCCATATTAGAACAAACGCGTATTGCAGCACAACAGATCATTAGCGAAGACCCGGGGCTTACTTCTGCACAATACTACCCGCTCCGTGCTATGCTTGCCGAGAAATCTCACCAATCGCACTGGGCAAAGATCAGTTAGCCTCTCAAAAATCCGGAAATGTTATAAAATGTTAGAAAATGCTAGTTTTTGCTAGTCTTTTTGGTGTTTTCATAAATGCGGCAATGCGAAAATGTGATGATGCGGTAATGTTTTACCGGGGTTTACAGGATGTCAAAGAACAGAATAGTACAAAGTTCGGGAATATGGGTGAGGTTGCAAAAAATGGTTTAGAACTGAAGCATATAACATGTTTCGTAACACTTGACTAACGTCAAAAGTAGATTGCGGGTCAAGCCCGCAATGACAAGATGAGGAGGGCATACTGAACTTGATTCAGCAGGATGTTATGTACCTCTCTTTTTTGTCATGCTGAACTTGATTCAGCATCTACTATTACCGGCTACGGTAAATTTATCATAACACTTCACTATTGCGGAGGTAACAGCCGTACATGTATATTTATACAATGAAGAAAGGCTATGTATATATATTGGCTAACAAGTACAGAACGGTATTATACATAGGTGTTACTTCTAATCTTGAAAGGAGGTTGCAAGAACATAAATTGGGAGATGCGGAATCATTTACTTCAAAATACAATTGTAATATACTTGTGCATTATGAAGAATATTCTGATATAAGTAACGCGATTGCAAGAGAAAAGCAGTTAAAGAACTGGAAAAGAGAATGGAAAGAAGCTTTAATTAAAGAGCTAAATCCTCATATGGAGGACCTTTCCAAAGATTGGGAGATTTGACTACCGTCAAAAGTAGATTACGGGTAAAGCCCGGAATGATAAAGCTGGAGGAAGTCTGCGAGCCGGGCCTGCAATCACGAGATGGGGAAGGCACTCTGAACTCGATGCAGCATCTACTATTAACGCGATAATAGTGCGTTATTAAACACTTGACTGACGTCAAAAGTTAGATTGCGGGTCAAGCCCGCAATGACAAAGGTGGAGGAAGTTTGCGGATTAGCTCCGCAATGACGACAAGGGGAACCCCGCTAGAATGAAGCCAGAAGCCCTCCATCAATTATCTCTATATAGCCTATAGATAAAAACTTAATTAAACGTTTGTTTGATTTTAAACAAGCGTTTAACTTTGCGGCGCAATAACCATAATACTCATGGAGTCTACAGATAAAAAAACGCAAATACTGGAGGTAGCCCAGAAGCTGTTCGCCAAGAACGGTTTCGATGGCACTTCGGTACGTGATATAGCAAAAGAGGCGGATGTGAACATTGCGATGATATCGTATTACTTCGGCTCGAAGGAAAAACTGCTGGAAGCTGTTTTTGAAAAACATTCGAATTATATAAGGCTGCAACTGGAAAGCCTGATAGCGGACGATAAAATGGAACCTATGCAGAAGGTGTACCAGCTCATTGACAGCTACCTGCAGAAGTACTTCGGCCAGATGAGCTTTCATAAAATAGTGCTGCGCGAGCAAATGGCCAATAAGCTAAGCTGTGCCACCGATATGCTGCTGGAGATGAAGCGCCGCAATCAGGAACTGGTAAAGCAGATAATAAAGGAAGGACAAAAGAAAGGTGTATTTAAAAAGAACATAGATATACCTATGATGATGGCCACGATGCTGGGGACTGCTAACCAGGTAATGACCACCCTGCCCTTCTATAAAGAAGTGAACAACCTGGCAGATATGCCTGAAGAAGAATTTCAGAAACTGATAAAAAAGAAGCTAACACTACATTTAAAATCCATCTTTAAAGCAATACTGACTTATGAAGAACAATAAATATATAGCAGCTTTTATGGCTGTTGTCTTATCAGTGAGCGCTTATGCACAAGAGACAAGAAACCTGTCTCTCGATGAAGCCATCACCCTGAGCCTGCAAAACAGTAAACAATTGAAACTAAACGGCGCTAAGGTAAGTGAGGCTGCCGCCTCCCTGCGCGAAGCAAGGGAACGCCGCCTGCCCGACCTGAACGTTTCTGGGTCTTACCTGAGGCTGAACCAGCCTAATATAGACCTGAAGCTGAAGCTGGGTAGCAGCGGCTCGGGTGGCGAAGGAGGTTCAGGATCGGGCTCCTCTGCCAGCGCAATGCCTACTGTAAACCAGGCGGCCTATGCTATGGCCAACCTTGCCATACCGGTGTTTGCGGGTTTTAAGATCCAAAACGGCATCAATGCGGCTAAGTACCTGCAGAAAGCCACTACGCTGGATGCGGAGAACGACCGCGAAGAGGTGATCGCCAATACCATTGCAGCATATAGCAATATGTATAAGGCAAAAGCAGCGCTGGAGATCGTTAAAGAAAACCTGAAACAATCAAAGCAACGTGTGCAGGACTTCAGCAATATGGAAAAGAACGGCCTGATGGCACGTAACGACCTGCTAAAAGTGCAACTGCAGCAATCGAACATTGAAAGTGCATTGCTGGATGCAGAAAACAACTGGAAGATCACCTACATCAGCATGAACCTGATGCTGGGCCTGCCGGAAGAAACTATCCTGATACCGGATTCTACAGCATTTGTACCGGTAAGCGATAGCAAAAACTTTGAAACATGGGAGACTGCAGCCCTGCAAAACCGTAAAGACCTGGATGCCATGAACTGGCGCATCAAAGCTGCGAAAGCAGGCGTGAAAGCCGCACAGGGCGACTACTACCCCAGCCTGGCGCTGACAGGTGGTTATATAGCTGCTGACATCCCGAACCTGGTAACGCTGACCAACGTGATCAACGGCGGTGTTGGCTTGAAATACAGCCCGTCTTCCCTATGGAAAACAGGATCAAAAGTAGCGCAAGCCAAGGCACGCCTTCACCAGACAGAAGTGAGCCAGGATATGATGAGCGATAACATAAGGCTGCAGGTAGCCCAGGCTTATCAAAACTACCTGTCTGCCACCAAGAAGATAGATGTATATAATACAGCCCGCGAGCAGGCTAACGAGAACTACCGTATAGTAAAGAACAAATACGATAACAGCCTTGCTACCACTACAGACCTGCTGGATGCGGACGTAGCACAACTACAGGCGCAACTGAACTATGCCTTCTCTAAAGCAGATGCCGTAGTGGCCTATAAAAAATTACTGCTGACCGCAGGTGCCCTGGATCAACAAACAAATAATCAATAACCACTCATTATTACACATTAATCAAAACTATTAATACAGAATATATGTCACAGGATACAACACAAGCTCAACAGCCAAAACCAAAGAACAGACGTTTTGCCATCGTTTTAGGAGCGCTGGTAGTGGTAGGTGCTACATTCGGCATTACCAAATATGTACACTCTCTACACCACGAAGACACAGATGATGCACAGGTCGATGCCTACATCAGCCCCGTGATACCCCGCGTACCGGGATACGTAACTGAAATACGTGTTGCAGATAACCAACTGGTAAAGAAGGGTGATACCTTGCTGATACTGGATGACCGCGACCTGAAGATAAAACTGGAGCAGGCAGAAGCTGCCCTTGCTGCCGCACAAAGCAGCCTTGGTATTGCAGAAGCCACTACCACAGCATCGCAGGCGAGCGTTGCCGGTTCGCAAGCCAATGTATCTGCACTGGATGCGCAGATAGAAGCAGCAAAAGTGAACGTATGGCGCGCTACACAAGACTATAACAGGTATGCCAACCTGATAAAAGATCACTCCATCACCCAGCAACAATACGAGCAGGCACAAGCTGCAAAGCAAACTGCAGAACGCCAATTGCAGGGACTGACAGAACAAAAGAACGTAGCATCCCGCCAGGCAAGTGCCGCATCATCACAAAGTGCAGCTACTTCTCAGCAGGTGGGTGTAGCTAATGCTACCATCAAACAAAGGATGGCAGAAGTGGAGAATGCAAAACTGCAATTGTCTTATACGGTGATCACTGCACCACAGGATGGCAGGTTGTCTAAAATAAACATTCAACCAGGCCAACTGGTACAGGCAGGCCAATCCCTGTTTAACATAGTAGGCACAGGCGGTATATGGATAACAGCCAACTTTAAAGAAACACAGCTGGAAAAAATGAAAGAAGGCCAAAAAGTGATCGTGAGTGTGGATGCATTCCCCGGCCATGACTTCGAAGCAAGGTTATCTTCATTGTCTCCTGCAACAGGCGCTAAATTTGCCCTGCTGCCTCCCGACAATGCTTCCGGCAACTTCATCAAAGTAGTGCAACGCGTACCTGTTCGCATAGATTTTGTGAACAAGAACGATAAACTGGTAGATCAGCTGCGCCCCGGTATGAACGTGCAGGTTGATGTACACTTAGATTAATCCATTATAACTTATCACGTTTCATAATAAACGTATGACAGATCAAAATTCATTGGTAGAATACGGTGCCCGCAGGGTCATTATCACCATCACAGCGATATTCTGTGCCCTGCTGGAGATCGTAGATACCACCATCGTAAACGTGGCGCTGAATGATATGCGCGGTAACCTGGGTGCCACCCTTAACGAAGTGGGCTGGGTGATCACCGCGTATGCCATCGCCAACGTAATAGTAGTGCCGATGACCAGCTGGCTATCGCAGCAGTTTGGCAGGCGCAACTATTTTGCCGCATCCATCATCATCTTTACCGTATCATCCTTTCTCTGTGGTAATGCAACCAATATATGGGAGCTGGTGCTCTTCCGCTTTATACAAGGTTTGGGGGGGGGCGCCCTGCTGGTAACGTCGCAAACCATCATCACCGAAAGCTACCCTCCTGAAAAACGAGGTATGGCGCAGGCGATCTATGGTTTAGGTGTGATCATTGGCCCTACTTTAGGACCACCATTAGGAGGTTATATAGTAGACCACTTCTCATGGCCGTATATATTCTATATCAACATTCCGATAGGTGTTATAGCAACATTGCTTACCCTGCAATTTGTACGCAGTCCTAAATATGCTGAGAAGAAAGCTGCCAACGAGATCGACTGGTGGGGCATTGCCTTCCTTGCAGCAGCTGTAGGTTCCCTGCAATATGTACTGGAACGCGGGCAGGAAGATGACTGGTTTAACGCTACGAGTATTGTAGTACTTACAATAGTGGCGGGGCTTGGCTTTTATTTCTTCATCTGGCGTGAGTTGGTATACAAGAACCCGATCGTAGAATTGAGGGTATTGAAGAATGGTAACCTGCGCATTGGTACTATCCTGTCCTTTATATTAGGATTCGGGTTGTATGGTTCTACCTTTGTGATACCCTTATATACACAGGCAACACTGGGATGGACCGCACAACAGTCTGGGATGCTGATGATACCGGCGGCGCTGACCACGGCCTTTATGATGCCCATAATAGGTAACCTGCTACAGAAAGGTGTGCCACAGCAATACCTGGTAGCAGGTGGTATGTTCCTGTTTGCTATATTCAGCCTATGGGGGTATAAGATACTAACACCCGATACCGGCAAGGATGCGTTCTTCTGGATGCTGATAGTGCGTGGTGTAGGTATGGGTATGCTGTTTATCCCCATCACTACCCTGTCGCTCTCTACCCTGAAGGGCCAGCAGATAGGACAAGGCGCGGCCTTTACCGGGATGATGCGCCAACTGGGTGGTTCGTTTGGTGTGGCGTTGATCACCACTATGATATCGCGCAGGAATATGGCGCACCGCAGCGACCTTGTGGTAAACCTGACATCGAACAGCCCGATGATGCAGCAAAAACTACATGGCATGGAAGGCAATTTCATAGCACATGGTATGACACCTGAAAATGCTACCCGAAGTGCTTACCAGATGATCGATTTCTCGGTGAACAAGCAGGCAACAGTTTTATCGTACATGGATATATTCATGTACCTGGGTATCCTGTTCCTGATATGTATACCATTCATATTGATGGTGAAAGGCAATAAGAAACAAGGCAAGATAGACATGTCTGAAGCAATGCACTAAGACAATTAAATGAGAATAAATGAAAGCCCCTGTGTTGAACAGGGGCTTTGTGTTTTATTAATCTATCTATTTTTTAGCCGGTTTCAATACCAGGTATTTAACCAAAAGGTTCATTGTTGTGGACAGCATGACTAACGCATATACTCCTTGACTTAATCTGTCAGACCTTGTATCGAGATGAAAAAAGACATAAATCAAAAGTATCGCATTGATGAGCGGCCATATGATGTTTGTGATAGTTTTCACGTCTGAGGTTTTTAGTGATATAAAATTAGCTCATTTCCCTCCTTCAATCAAATAAACGGGTTGCTCTTTAGCGATTTGAGTATATCCTAAGGCAACAAAGCTTATGATACCCAGTCCGGTCACTATCTCAAAATACCAATGATCGTCATCTGTCTTCCGGCGGCTGATTTCACTAATGTATGTACCTTGTATATCCTGGTTGGTTTGACTAAACGCCAAATCGTTCACTTCACTAAAACTGAGTGAGCAGGGGCCCTTCCAGATATGGTATGTACGACTCGCTTCATCGTCTACCCAATCATATATATAATCTATATTGAGGTTGAGGTTCTTATCGCTAGAGGGCAACAGAATGGAATTTATGATGCTGTCGTGCCAGCACATTTCGTCAAAATCAGCATCTGTCCAGATCTTTTTTACCTTCATAGTTATTGGTTAAGGCGATGTAATTTACATGTTAACAACATGTCAAGGGTATATCAAATGTACATATAGATATAAAAACCGTAGTATGTTTACATCTACTACTACAATAGACAGACTGAATGACGTCGACTACTACCATAGAGAAGAAATCATCGAGCGTATATTTCCCGAGCCTGAACGGGGTACGTTTCGTAGCTGCACTGGGTGTGATCATGCACCACCTGGAGCAGCATAAATATATATTCGGGCTAAAGAATGTGTACCGTACCTCCTTTGTGGGTGGTGTATTTGGCAAGCTCGGCATCATTATGTTCTTCGTGCTGAGTGGCTTTCTGATTACCTATCTTTTATTAAAGGAAAAGGAAAAAACTGGTACTATATCTGTAAAACACTTCTATATCAGGAGGATGCTGCGGATATGGCCTCTGTATTATTTAATCGTCCTTACCGGCCTGTTCATACTACCACATATACCTTTTCTTTCCGTACCGGGTAGGTCTGAGTTTGTACACGACCATTTTGGCATCAAGGTATTTTTTATGATCTTCTTCATGCCTAATATTATTGATACTATATACAGGCATACTCCTATCCCATATACAGACCAAACCTGGTCGGTAGGTGTAGAAGAGCAGTTTTATTTCATATGGCCATGGCTGGTGAAGTATTCCAAGAACCTGATGCGGACGCTTACCTATATTATCTGCTTCTATTTTATTGTAAAATTCACCCTTGAATTCCTGAATTATAAATACCCCGAGAACGCACTATTTGATAATGAAAATTATTTCTGGACGTTCTTCTGTATAGATGATATTGCATTGGGTGGCATTATGGCCTGTATTCTATATTATAGGAAGGAAAAAGTGCTGAAGTTCCTGTTTAATAAATATGTTCAATGGATCACCTATGTATCGCTGGCTATTATTACCGTTAAAGGTATAGCTGTGCCACACGTTACCTATGAAGTTTATGCTGTTTTCTTCGCCATTATGATCATCAACCTGGCTGCCAATCCCAAGACGGTTATCTCCTTTGAAAATAAGATACTTAGCTACCTGGGAAAGATAACTTATGGGCTGTACCTGTACCATTATATAGCCATCGTAATAGCCATAAAACTGGGAATGCGCTACGTGGATCCTAACAACCTGTTCCTGAGCAATGTGGTGTATTACGTGATCACCTTCGGGTTATGCATCCTGATGGCTGTGGTTTCGTATGAATTCTTTGAAAAACGCTTCCTGCGTGCTAAAGTAAAGTACAGCACCATTGTAAGCGGTGATAACGCAAAGGAAGAGTTGGAAGCAGCCCAGGCAAATAATGCAGATGGCACTACCGTTGCGCCCGCTACTGTAAAAGCAGTACTTTAGGAACACTACTTTATTGATTCACAGGTATATTGGGTTATCATTTTTTGGTTTAGGCCCGATTATGTACCTTTGCGCGGCTAAAACAGGTTCTTTATAATATGATAAGCCGCAGAAACATCCGGGTAAAAGTGATGCAGACATTGTACACACTTACTTCTATGGAGCCCGGATCGATGGAATTGACTAAAAAGACAGGCTCTACCATTCTTGACGACAAACTTAACCGCTCCCTCGACCTATTTATTGTATCTATATTGTACACTTTCCGCACAGCACAACATGCTGAGGTAATTGCTGTACAACGCTCTGCTAAATTTTTGCCTACAGCGGAAGATCTGAATGTCAGCACCAAGATCGCGGGCAATGAGTTTATGTGGAAAGTATTGGCCAACGAAACCTTTAAAGAAAAAATAAAGCAGGCGAAGCTGGAGCAATACATAGATGAAGAATGGATCAGGAAACTGTATCTGCAGCTTGCAGAAAAGGGGGAGTACAAAAATTATATAGCCATTAACGAACGCACACCGGCCGGCGAAAAAGCCATTATGCAGTATATCTGGGAAAACCTGGTTTGGGAAAATGAAGCCCTGCAAGAGCATTTTACAGACGAGTTGCCGGGATGGGAAGATGATAAGCAAATGGCTAAGATGCTGATGGAAAACTTCTTCAAAAGTAATTCCAAGATCAACTTCCTGAACCTGATATCTACAGAAAAGAAAGAATATGCCCATCAGCTAATGTACACCGTGCTGGATAAGGAAGAATATTGCATGAGCCTGATACAGCCAAAGCTCATCAACTGGGATGCAGAGCGTGTAGCACTGATAGACCTGTTGCTGCTGCGTATGGGTGTTTGTGAGTTATTATACTTCCCTACTATACCTACCAAAGTGACCATCAATGAATATATTGAGGTTGCGAAGCTGTATAGTACCCCACAAAGTGGCCAGTTCGTTAACGGTGTGCTGGACAATATTTTAAAAGACCTGGAGAAAGAAAACAAGATACGCAAGCAAGATCACAGCCGTAAGTCTTAAATTTGCACCTGTTATGAAAAGGCTTGTATTTATATTATCAGTTTCTGTACTTGCTGCATGCGGCAATTCAGATGACAACAAACCTAAGGGTACACTGTCTGCAGACCTCGTAAGTAACCCGGTATCTGCCGACGGCGCTGATACAGCAGTATTGAATGCCATGCCTACGATGGATTTTACAGATACTACACACGACTTTGGGCAATTGCAGGAAGGCGAGGTGGTAACTTATGACTTCAGCTTTAAGAACAACGGCAAAAAACCGCTCATCATCAGCAGTGCGGCCGGCTCTTGTGGCTGTACGGTACCCGATTATCCGCACAGGCCTATCAATCCCGGAGAAGAAGCTGTGATCAAAGTGAAATACAACTCTGAGGGAAAACAATACCACCAGGAAAAATCAGTGACCATAGCTACCAATTCGAAAAGGGGAACGCATATGCTATATATAAAAGCAGATGTGAACCCAAGAAACGATGGCAGCCTACCAAACGAATAATTATTATATAAAACCAATACAATGTCAGTAATGCTGAATTCAATTTTATTGCAAGCGCAGGCACCAAGTGCAGTACCTCAATTACTCATCATGGTGGGTATGTTTATCGTAATGTACTTCTTCCTGCTGCGTCCGCAATCCAAACGCGCAAAAGAACAAAAGAAATTTACAGAATCTATATCTGCGGGTGAGAAGATAGTTACCACTGCCGGCATCCATGCCGTGATCAACAGGGTAAACGAAGACGGTACCCTGCAAATAGAAGTAAGCCGCGGCAATTTTATGATCATAGACCGCAGTGCGGTTTCTATGGAAATGACCAATGCCTTCCGTAAGAAAACAGAAGGTACTGCCGTAGCAGCAAAATAGTTCGATACCTATGCTTAAAGTAGGTATTACGGGGGGCATTGGCTCCGGAAAGTCAGTAGTATGCCAGGTGTTCCAGACACTTGGCATACCTGTTTTCAATGCAGACGATGCGGCCAGGTATTTGATGGAACATGATGCCGGGGTGATAGCGTCTGTAAAGAATCTGTTTGGCGACGATATCTATGCAAATAACAAACCTAATCGCGAACGAATTGCTGAGCTTGTATTCAGTAACAACATTTTGTTGCAAGGACTTAATGCAGTAATGCATCCTGCTACGATACAGTATGGTAAAGACTGGATGCTACAGCAAACCACGCCATACGTTATTAAAGAGGCGGCCATATTTTTTGAAAGCGGCAGCTATAAAGAAATGGACGTGATGGTGGGTGTATATGCTCCCAGGGAAATACGCCTGCAACGTGCCTTGAAACGTAGCGGAGTGAGCGAAGCCAAAATACTGGAGCGCATGGCCAACCAGATGAATGAAGAAGAAAAGATGAGCAGGTGCGATTATGTGATCCACAACGATGACAAGACTGCCATCATTCCCCAGGTGATGGAATTACATCACCGATTTCTTAATGTCCGCAAGGCTTAATTATTCAAACACTATCTTATAATAATTGCGGAAGGTACTTTTAGTCCCTTCATCTGCTTCGTTTTTGATCATTTCTTCAGTAGCCGTTTTCACAGCATCTATCCTTGATTCATAAGTTGCCACATCTGCATTGGTGCGGGCCTTTTTCTTTTTATCCTTGTAACGTACTGCCACGGTTATTAAATAAGTACCAATTGAAGAACGATAAGAATTGATAGGCTCGCCCTTTACCATCGCCCGAAAAACATCCAGTCCCCGATCGAAAGATTTGCTTGAAATAACATTAGCTAAATAATCTGCAAGGCTACTTGCCAGCTGGATCTTTTTATTGCCATAGTAATAAGGAACCCTTTTTTCGAAGAGGGGCGCATCATCGTCCTTGGCACGCTCCCCTATTATATCCCATACTGTTGCTTCCAGCTCACCTTTAGGATCATTTGCCAGCATCGCTTTTGAGAGCTTGTAAGTTGTGTCCTTATCAAATTCATTAAGCGCACCAAGTGCGGCACCTGCTACCAGGTAAGAACTATCGTTCAGGGCAGCGTAGATCTTATCTTTTGCTTTAGATACCTTCCAGTCACCTAGTACTTCCAAAGCCCCTGCTCTCACTTTATTGTTACCGTCATTCTCAGCTAGGTACTCTACCGTGCTCATCCACTTATTTTGATGTTGGCTGGCTGTAATCTTGTCCAGCATACTTAAAGCAGTTGTTTTAATAGCATAATCTTTATCCTGCAATGCAAGGTCAATGATCGCCCTATTTGCAGTATCGTCATATTTCTTATCTATGCTGATGAGTGATTTTATTTTATCTATTATGTCATCACTACTATTTTTAAAAGTGGCCAGCCAATCGACCGGTGCCTTATCTTCATTGATCTCTCCAACAACCCAATGCCGGACATCGGGAATGACAACGGGCCTTTTACCATCTTTATACGGATAAAAGAATGTAGTGTTCTTATCTGTAATATTCCAATCTATCAATTCTTTGTCAGTGCCATAGCAAACAGCTGTTTTCATAGGTAATTTATAATTGCCACCATCCTGGGTTTGGGCAACAGTCACCGTTAGTTGTTTTATATCATCATCATAACGATATTTGATATCCAACTTAGGATGACCGCCTTTATAATACCATTGATTAAAAAACCAGTTCCAGTCTTGCCCGGTAACTTCTTCAATAGCCAGCCGCCATTGTGTGGCCTCTGCAGGATGCAAGGCATGCTTTTGCAGGTATAGCTGCATAGATTTTGAGAATGCCTCGTCGCCCATCAGGCCGTGGAGGTAATGCAAAATAGCGCCTCCTTTCTGGTAAGAGACCCGGTCGAACATGTCTTCCCTATCGCGGTAATGAAAACGAACCAGCGGCTGATTTACCTGCGCACTACTTAAGTAGGTGTGCAAGTCTTTCCATAGCAACAAGTCAGCAGACGCGTTTCCATAATGATGCCTGCGCCAAAGCTGCTCACCATATGTAGCAAAAGATTCATTTAAAGTGAGATTACTCCAGGACTCGGCAGTAACATAATCGCCAAACCATTGGTGAAATAACTCATGTGATACCACATCCTCGAAATCCTCATCTTTATTCTCCCGATCGTTCTGGTTCAGAAATTCGCCCAACAAGGTTGCAGAGGTATTTTCCATCGCACCCGAAACATAGTCGCGCACCACTACCTGGCTATATTTATTCCATGGATAAGAAACACCCGTAACCTCAGAGAAATACCCGATCATATCAGGTGTATGCTTGAACATCGTTTTTGCGTAAGGTGCATACGCGGGCTCCACGTAATAATTAACCGGCTTCCCGTTCCAATCCTTATCTGGCACAATGGAAAACTTGCCGATGGTAAACATGATAGCATATACCTGTATAGGTTTATCCATTATCCATATATCGGTACGCATGCCGTTGACAGATTTAACCTGATGATCGAGGTAACCATTACTTAAAGTCGTAAAGCTATCAGCTACCGTAAGCTCAAGCCGGGTTGTAGTTCTTTGATTTGGTTTGTCGATAGTTGGTAGCCAGCGGCTGTTGGATTCTGTTTCACCCTGTGTCCATACCTGAACAGGTTTATTAGGAACCGCATTATCGGTATTTATAAAGTACAAACCCTTGTCTTCGGCAATTGCACTGCTGCCACCCGCTTTGCCGGAGTAAGGCATCGCAGTATATTTTATATAAAGTTTTATGGTATCTCCATTAGTGTACTTCTTATCTAACTTGATATGAAGTTGATCATCATGATAAGAATAAGCTAAAGTTTTACTTTCGGTAACAGCTTTTATCTTAACAGAATCAATCTTCATCGTTTTAGCGTCGAGCACTACTGAATCTGTAACATAAAAGTAGGGATGCATGGTTATCCATTCTCTACCCTCTGCTGTTTTGTCCTTATAATTAAAACTCAGCGCAACATGTGAGTTTACCAGCTCCCATGATTTAGTTGAAGTTTCCCTGTAAATATCCAGCGGATTATTTTTTGCAGAAACGGTTATCGCATCCAATTCCACCCTTTTCTTCGCTCTCCTGCTCGGTCCGCAGGAAGAGATAATACCGGCGAGCAAAACAAAGAATATTACTTGCCTGCCTATAGAATTACCCTTCATCAAATCTTATAAAAATGCTAAAGTACATATCCGTCATTGTTATACCATCACCTTATAGAGGGTATATCTTATAAAAGATAACAATGCAGACCTTTAAATGATTATTTTTGTGACCTAATTTACACACGCACATGTTGCAGGCCACAGTAAATAATAAGAAGACCTTTGCTATAACAAACGATGAAGGCCAATGGCAAATAGACAACAAGCCGGCAAACCTGGATATACAAATGCAGCCAAACGGACTCATCAGCATTTTGTATAACAACAAAAGTTTTACCGCTACCGTTGAGAAGATCGATACCAGGAACAAGGAACTTACCGTAAAGATAGACGGACAGCCGTACACACTGGCAATAAAAGAGCCTATTGACCAACTGCTCAGCAGCATGGGTTTGGATCTGAAGGCTATGCAAAAGGCAGAGCCGGTAAAAGCCCCCATGCCGGGTATGATACTGAAAGTACTGGTAGAGCCCGGCCAACAAATATCCAAGGGCGACGGATTGCTGATACTGGAAGCGATGAAAATGGAGAACGTATTGAAAGCCAGTACAGATGCAACGGTTAAATCAATTAAAGCAATAGAAAGAACGGCGGTAGAAAAAGGAGCCATACTTATAGAACTGGAATAGACCTTGAAACATTTACTGAAACAGATCGTACTGGCAGTATTACTGTCTATACCGGCGCTAAAAGCAGCAGCGGATCAATTTTCTTACGTATATATCCAAGGTGACAAGCAGACCCCTTTTTATGTAAAGTTTGAGGACGAGATGCTACCCAGATATGGCAAAAATTATTGCATCATCCCGGAGTTAACACCCGGCCCCATACACATACAGATATTATTTCAGCAGAACGTATATCCGGCACAGAAGTTTACCATATTGGTACCTGAAGGAGGGTCGCGTGGCTTTTTATTAACCAGGAAAGGAGAAAGTTTCTCTCTGTATGATATTGACCAACAGTTCTATTTGAGGGATGGCAATTCGGAATCGGACGACAGGGTTCCAGAATACAACAACTTGCAAATCAGCGAACTACAAGCATCAGCTACAGCAGAAAATCAAGAACAATTACAGCCCGAAGCAACTAACTTAGCAGCCAACACTCCTGCTACTACAACTACGCCATCCACAACGAATCAACCCGGGAATATCAGCCCGGCTTTCATGGACATGGAATTGAATAACACCAGGGTACTGGAAAATGATAAAACCCCGAAGAGCGATGAAGACTTTAAGGGCAAGGTAGCCATTGTAAACAGCGACTGCCCACATGCTATAGATAATGACCTTTTTGATGCTATATACAAGAAAGCAGAAGGCAAACCCGAATCGGCAAGACTTAAATACTTACTTGATAAAACATCAGATAACTGCTTTACTACCAATCAAATAAGAATACTTACGGGGACTTTGAAAAATGATCCTGAGCGTTATACTTTTTTAAAGAAAGCTTATTCCCGCGTTACGGATCAATCGGTATTTCCTGCTTTGGAAAACCTGCTTCGCAGCCGTGAGTGGAAAGACTATTTCAAATTAATACTACCATAATACTACATGAAAAAGATAATATTATTTGCATCGCTGGCAGTAGTACTGTACTCATGCAAAGGCGATAAGAAAGATATGATAGCGAGGAAATGGCGGGCAATATCTGTTGCCAACCCTGCGCTTGATTCCCTGATAGCAGACCGCCAGGTGTTCCTGGATACATTTGGCCGGAACAGCGATCCTGAAACCAATGAAAAGATATACGGTTTCCGTAATGTGGACAGCCTTCGCCAGTCGCTGAAGGCAGAATGGAAAGATATGAAAGACATGCAGCAACATGCGGTGGAGAATACCTGGTTCGACTTCAAGAAAGACGGTGTTGTGATCATGAACTTCAGCGGACAGGCAGATTCCAGCAAATGGACTATTGACAAAGACGGCAGCCTCATTCTTACAGAACCAAAAAGTAAACCAAATGCTGTGAGCATAAAGATGGAGATTGTATCACTGAGCGATACCTCTTTAAAGCTGCGTTATAATGATAATGGTGGCACCAGCACAGTAACCTTTCGTCCTGATAGCAAATAATCCGTTTACTTAGTATCTTTACGCGCCCTTAAAAACAGGGCATTCATATAATAATATGGCAAACATGCGCACAATACCTTTCCGCCAGGCTCTACGCGAAGCATTAGAAGAAGAAATGCGTCGTGATGACAAAGTATTCCTGATGGGAGAAGAGGTAGCACAATATAACGGGGCTTATAAAGTAAGCCAGGGTATGCTTGATGAATTTGGAGCACGCAGGGTAATAGATACCCCGATAGCTGAGCTGGGTTTTGCAGCAATAGGCGTAGGCGCTGCCACCAACGGTACCCGCCCTGTAATTGAATTTATGACCTGGAACTTTGCCGTACTGGCACTGGACCAGATACTGAACCACGCGGCCAAAATGGTATCGATGAGTGCAGGACAGTTTAGCTGTCCTATTGTATTTCGCGGGCCTAACGGTTCTGCAGGCCAGCTGGGTGCACAGCACTCACAGGCTTTTGAAAGCTGGTATGCCAACATACCGGGCCTGAAAGTGATCTCTGTATCGAACCCGTACGACGCTAAAGGCTTACTGAAATCTGCCATCAGGGATAATGACCCGGTAGTTTTCATGGAAAGTGAGGTAATGTATGGTGAAATGGGCGAAGTACCTGAAGAAGAATATTTGATACCGATTGGTAAGGCCGATATTAAACGTGCAGGTAAGGATGTGACCATCGTGTCTTATAATAAGATGATGAAGGTGGCATTGGGCGCTGCTGAAGAACTGGCAAAAGAAGGTATTGAAGCAGAGGTAATAGACCTGCGTACCATCCGCCCACTGGATTCTGAAACCATCATAGAATCTGTAAAGAAAACCAATCGCCTGGTGATCGTAGAAGAGCAATGGCCATTTAGCTCGGTTTCTTCTGAGATCAGCTACAGGGTACAAAAAGATGCATTCGATTACCTGGATGCACCGATACGCCGCATTACATCTGCAGATGCCAATATGCACTATGCACCCAACCTGGTAGCAGCTTACCTGCCTGATGTACCACGTACGGTGAAGCTGGTGAAAGAAGTGATGTACATGAAAAAGTAATTGTCTAAACGAACTAAAAACAAACGCCTCCGATTTCGGAGGCGTTTGTTTTATTCGGCATTCAGTTGCTTGAATTCCCTATAATCGATAGCTGCAGCATCTAATATTCGACATTGTACCACTAGTAGCACAAAACATATAGTTGCAACGCTTGCGGTGAAAATGGCATGTGCATGTATATGCGTATGCCCATTATTACCTGTTATGATACCAGTCCACACAGGTATATACCATAAGCTTGTTTGCCTCGCTATTTGGTAATAATAGTTATCATGAGGCTTATAACGTATCAGTGTATATATCATTCCCCCAAATATTCCGAACATCACAATATCTGAGGCATAGTTCTGATCAAAAAAATCGTAATAATCATTTGCAGCAGCCCACAAAGAAAATTTGTAGATACCCCACCATAAACCAATACTTAAAAGTAAATAAGGTATAGATGTAAGGACACTCTTCATGCTTTGCCAGTATAATCTACGATAACGACTACGCATATTCTTCTCGAAATTGGCCTGTATCACATAAAAGCCAAGGGTGCCGAAACTACGGTGGGCATTCTGCATCGCATGCTGCAGATCGATGCGAGTATCTTTAGCCAGCTCCTCCTCCACTTTGCATGCAAAGTGATCCAGTATCTCATTTACTACCAACTCATCTTTAAAGCCACGAGAATTGATGAACTTTCTCAATTGTTGTAGTTGTTCCTCGGTCAAAATTATTTTATCCATTGCTTAGTTTGGGGTTTAGTATTAACTGAACGGATTCCAGCGCTTCTTTCAGCGCCTGTATCTTGCTTTGTGTTTCCTTCTTTCCTTGTTTGGTAAGTGCATAATACTTGCGTATCCTGCCATCTACTTTTTCGCTTGTAGTGGTGAGCAAACCATCCTCCACCAGTTTATGCAATGCAGGATACAACGCTGCTTCGGTTATACTCATTTTGTTTGCGGTACTTTCCCGCACCGCTTTCGTCATTTCATAGCCGTACATGCGTCCATTATCCTCCAGCAATTTGAGGATAATGGTGGTAAGACTGCCTTTTACTACCGGGTTCGGCTCCATTTTTATTACCTAATTTAGTGAGGTATTTACCTAATAAAATTAGGTATAGTTATACAAAATACCAAATCATACTATAATCCCCCTAAATTTGCCGCACATCGATTATGGCTAAGAGCATAGACACAAACGTTATCATTATAGGAGCAGGCCCGGCGGGCGCGGGTACATCTATTTATTTAACAAAAGCGGGGATACCCCATGTGATCATAGATAAGGCAGTATTTCCCCGCGACAAAGTATGCGGCGACGGATGCAGTGGCAAGACAGCATTTGTGCTACGCAAAGCCAATCCCGACTGGCTAAAAGAGATATTCAGCCGTGAGACAGACTTCATGCCGAGCCACGGCATTATAATGGTAGCTCCCAACGGCAGGGCTATTAATATCCCCTACAACCCAAGCAGGCAACCGGGTGAAACAGCACCGGGCTTCACCACCCCACGGATGGTATTTGATAATTACCTTTTTGAAAAGCTACCTTCTCCATACGCTACCATATACCAGGATGCCAACGTAAAGACTATTGTGCGCAATGCTGATAAAACTATCACCGTGAGTTTTGCACAAGGTGAGGAAACAATAGAAGTCACTGCACCACTTATAGTAGGCGCAGATGGCGATAAAGGCATTACACGCAGAACCATGCTGGGTGAGCACTTTTCGCACAAGGCATATACAGTAGGCCTAAGGGGATATTATGAAGGTGTAACCGGACTGCACCAGGAAAATTTTATTGAACTGCATTTTCTGCCGGAATTACTGCCGGGTTATTTTTGGATATTCCCGATGCCGAATGGCATGGCTAACGTAGGTGTTGGCATACTGTCGGAACGCATCAGGAGTAAAAAAATAAACCTGAGGGAAAAGATGCTGGATGCCATCAAAAACAATCCTAACATCAGCCACCGGTTTGCCAATGCAAAGCTTGTAGATAAAATACAGGGATGGGGATTGCCTATGGGCGTAGAATTATTACCGGTATCAGGAGACAACTTTTTATTGACCGGTGATGCAGCCAGCCTGGTAGACCCTTTTAGTGGGGAGGGAATAGGAAATGCCTTATATAGTGGTATGCTGGCAGCCTATGCAATAGAAAAAGCCATGCAGGAGAATAGATATGACGCTGCATTCCTGAAAGAGGCATACGATGGACCGCTATACAAGCGCCTGGGGAATGAACTGAAGCTGAGCACATCATTGCAAAGACTTTGCAGATTCCCATGGTTATTCAACCTGATTGCCAATAAGGCAAACAAAAGCCCCGAACTGAGCAAGACCATCAGTTTTATGTTCACAGACCTGAACCTGCGGGAGCTTTTCAAAAAGCCATCGTTCTATGCTAAAATACTATTCAACCGATAGTATTACAGGTACACAATTTTCCGCGCGTACTTTTTATCGCCTAAAATGATATGCAAGATGTATACCCCACTTGAAAAATGTGGAGTGTTCAACGTAGCCTTGTTATAACCTGCATCGGACTTGATGGTTTGCGTAAACACCTGCCTGCCTATGGAATTGAACATAGCCAGTTGCAGATCGGTACCACCAACAGCACTCCACTCTATATTCAGCTTACCGTCACGTGTGGGGTTAGGGCTTATGCCTATGAGGTTATCTACGGCAGGAACAGGTATATCATCAAAAATCTCTACATCATCAACAGCCAATCCCTCCTTTTCGCTACCCTGATCTGAGAAGAAAATATAGCGAAACCGGACTGTCTGAAGCCCTTTAGGCAGCTTTACAGAAACGCTATGCCAGTCTGTTCGCTCACCTGTCCAGATATTATAGGAAGTATCTGTGTACCAGTTAGCGCTTTGAGTCGAATCATTCAGCCGCTGCCAAACGACCCCATCTGTACTATATTGCAAAGCTGCGCCATCGCAAAGGACAATTCCGCAATCTTCTATATCGTGTGCAATAGCAAACCTGAATTTTGGATATTTTAGCGAACTAACATCGAAACATGGTGAATACAAATAGGAAAGCTCCAGCGGATTATAATTACCGCTAAGGTTGGTCTTCCATGCTTTAGTACCGCTCGCAGCCTTATTTATCTTCGGAGATGCAGGTGTACCATAAGCCCAGGAATCTGAAGCACCTTCTGTGTACCAATTTCCATCGCCATTCTCAAAAGTTTCTTTGTATGGGAATGATGCAACAAGTGGCTGATTGTGGAAAGAGTAATTTAAAATACTGTCATTCTTTGTATAACTGTCGCCAGTAGCGGCAACCCAAACATCCAAGGTATGACCACCAGTTTTGGAAAGGTCCATTAATGCATTAAAGCTATAGTCAACCGTTTGTTTGCCGGCGAGAGTACTAAGGGTTTCGTTAACTACCGGCCCACCATCAAACCTATAATAAAGCTGCACATTATTAAGTGTTTGGTTAACACCATTGCGTAGCCGGATAACCAACGGCACCTGGCCATTTAAGCCACATTCAATGATACCAGGGGTAACAATAGATAATAACTGAATATCGTTTTGCACCATATATAATTTCACATTATCAATGGTAACACCCGAACCATAATTCCGTTCGCTAATGAGCGATTTATCGTCCTGCAGGAAATCAACTTGTGTACTGGTGGTAAATGCCTGGCCGGAAGCCTGCAAAGCATCAGTTATAGATAAAGAACCTGAGTTGACAGCATTGCCCGAACCCGCTGTTGAAGTTTTATATACATATAACTTTGACCAGTTCTTCGTATCAGCTCCACGAACCGCGACCGCATTGTCTTCAGGTGCCAATGGCGTGCCATGCAATATATAATCAAACTCAAGGCGTACTTCATCATTAGCTACATCATAGTTAATCATATTGAACGTCCCGGTAAATTCATTTGCATGGTTTCGACCGGCATTGTAAATAGCATCAAGGCTGATGGAACGATTACCTGTGATCGTGATCGTTGAGTTTACAATACTCCTTAAACGGCAGGTATCATTCTCATTGTGATAGTCCCAACGGCCATCAGGAGAAATACCTATGCTATCATTTTCCGTTTCCAGCGCATCCCAGGCCTCAAACCCATCCGTAAAAGTACCGGCAATGTTTACAGGTGGATTATCTAACTGCTTGAGTACTTTTATAATACTATCATTTGCAGGAACCGGATCGGTAGCAGAGAGATTCTGAACAGCAAGGCGCAATTGATATATACCCGATGCTGAAAGGTCGATGCCGGGAATAGTTGCCAACCCTACGCTATTTGCTGCAATTGGCATGGTCATCACTTTGGATTGCCAGGTGCCAGCATTGATGCTATATGATACCCTGTAGCTATCCACCTTTACATCGTCGAGGTTGCGTACCAATACTGATAAAGTTTCATTAGCGGTCAATTCTGTACTGGTAAGCTTACGGCCGGTTGAAGGTTTTACGAGCGTTTGTACCATCAAATCGTTATCAGAGATATGGCCTGTGCAATTGCCATCCTTAGGTGTGCGAAAAATAGCCAGGCTACGGTAGCCACTCATACCATCGATAACAGGCCTGGCAGCAACATAATAGGTGCTGTCTAAAGACAGCCCGCTGAATGTGTAACTGGTATCAGTAACTGTATCTACCACCACCATTTTAATGCCCTTTTTCATCATCACCTCATAGCCGGAGGCAGATGGTACCGACGTCCATTTGATATGTATATAGCCGGGACATTGAACGGCATCGAGTGCGGCAACAGGGCGGGGGGTAACAGCAAACAGGCCTGTTGTATATTGCTGACCTGTGCCATTACGGGTCAGGCGCATTTTACATTTACCGCTACTGATATTTGCAGGCACCCCCCACCTGAACTGTCGTACTGAATCGCCAATGGTATTGGAAATAACAGTCCAGTTAGCACCGCCATCCGTACTATACTCTAGCGTAAAGGAATTTGAATTGTCTGATGCCGTCCAATATAAACGTGCACTATCGCCGGCCATGACAGCCGTTCCTGTAGTTGGGTAAGCGAGCATGACACCAACAGGAATGTAATCATAAGCAATTACAAAATCCTGCGAAGCCGAGGGTATATTAAACCCTTTTACGCTGGCAGTATATGTGCCCGAGGCAGGATTATTTATCGTAACCTGCTCTACATTGTTAAGCCTGTCTACACCTTCTTTTGCATTATTCTTTACGTTGGCCGGTGAAGGATCTAATATCAATGGAGTATGGATAGCTGAAGAAGGTTCTGTAACCTGCAGATCGAGGTCATTTACCAAAGCTGCGGACGCAAGCGGGTTAGCAACCGCATCGTGATAATACAACATCACCTTTAGCTGTGCTGTATTGGGAGGCACACTAAAGTCGATATCCTGCTGTCCGCCGTTTGTAATAGTACGTGTTGCGTATCTGCCGCTATCCAACATCTGCAGGGAACGATATACATCCATGAAGCCGAAACCAAAAGTATAATCGGGACCAGGATTGCCCATATCCATAGCACCATTCAGCAATACCGCCTTTAGCAGATCGGCATTGGGATTGTTACCACCGTTTAATTGTTTGTATCGCTCTGTAAGCAAGGCAAGGCCGCCCGCAACGCCGGGCGATGCCATACTGGTACCACCCGCTTCCAGGTATTCAAAAGTGTTAGTTGTAGACACTACCCCCCGGCCTACTGCAGTGATCTCCGGCTTCAACCGGCCATCTTTTGCGGGGCCGCGGGATGCATCGTCAGCATCTACATAATATTTGTCGGTGCTGGTAACAACAATATTATCCTTAGCGGGCTGGTATCCACCGGATACATTTCCAAAACCATTAGGGTAAGGTGTACAATTAAGCAAACCATCATTCCCCGCGGCAAAAACATGCAGCACCTTATTATATTGCAGGGACATTCTATCTACCGCCACAGACAACGCATTGTAGGTGCCGGAATAGCTGCAATCATTAATAACGGCAGCATAAGAATTGTTGGTAATGGTCATATTGTACTGAGGGAAGAAAGTACCTGTGCGCTGCCAGATAGCATCAAACAAGTGATCGATAAGTTTGGCTTCCGGCGCTACACCCTCTCCTTTGACATCCATTATGCCGGCACCACCTACAATACCGTTTATATGTACACCGTGATTTGTATATGGCTGGGGATTGTAATTAATGATCCTGTCTTTCAGGTCTATATGGAAGTTGCCTGATACATTGTCACCGACCCCTACCGTAACGCCGGCTCCCCTTAAACCATAACCACCATACACTACCGGGAGCGAAGCAATAGCAGCTTTCGACGCGCAACGAGATTCAAAATTTAAAGGAATCGGAGTATTGTATTTACTGATATACTGTAAGCCATAAAAGCCTGCCAAGTGCAATAGTGAGCCTGCCTTTATACGAAGTTGATATACATGTACGCCCTGCAGTTCATTTGGTATAATGGAAGCACCCAGCTTTTTAATATTTGCCTCGATACTATCGGCCGGTATGCCTGTAAAGAATGAGGCCAATACCTGTATTTCGTTTTGTGGCTTTTCCTGTAGAAGTATATCATCCAGCTTCCAGGCAGGATTAACATCGGTAAAACCATATACGATAGCCGGGAGACTGCTTACCTTTTTTGATATATCTATCGTCGCAACATAGGTTTTACCATGAATATAATCCTGTAATTGGATACCGGCGGACGCAAGGAGCGTACGATCTTGTACACCGGGCAGACGTGTAAGATGCACAAGGGCCTGCACATTACCCGATGTACGATTCTTTGCTATATCCTGATACCATGCATCCGCGTTAGCAGTAATGGTTATTGTATTGTTCTTTATACTTATTCTATTGACGTCAGCTGATTGTGCGATGGTATCGCTTACGCAAAGCAGCAAGACCATCCATAACAACCCTATCGTTAACTGTACAGATCTTTTGTTCATAATAATATCAAATACAATTTACTGTATTAGTTTGATATAGGGTTTGAGTTATATAGAATATGACAAACGTATGGAAGCCCTTTTTTCGCTATATTTATAGATATAAAAACAGACTTGATAACACTTAAAATCCGATTATGAGGGTAAAAACTCTACTAGCTGCGTTATTTCTATCAACAGGTACAATAGATGCCGGTGCACAGGCCATAAAAATGCAGTTTATTAACAACTGCGCAGATGTTTCACTTAATGGTGTAGATATATACGTTAACGGTGTGCTTGCGGTAGACAACCTTAACTTTAGGGCAGCTACAGTATTTACAGATTATTTTACTGTACCCATAAACAAACTGGAAATAGCCATTGCCCCTGCAACCAGTGCTACCGTTAATGATACGTTTTTTTCCACGTCGATAACTTTTACTACACCAACGCCGTGTATTGCGGTTATCAACGGCGTACGCAGTGCCGCCGGATATAGTCCGTATAAAAAGATGAGCGTCGACATTTTCAATAATGCAGTATTAAATGCATCTATAAACGGAAATACCGATTATATACTTATGAACGGATCAACAGATGCTCCCATCTTTGATGTAAGATCGGGATTGAATATGGTGGGCAATGACCTGGCGTATGGTAATTTTACAGCGGGATATACATCTACACCTACATCCGATTTTAAGATGAGGCTTACTAATACTACCGGCAGCAAAACCATTAATACCTACAACGCAGATTTTGCCGCTAAAAACCTGACCAATGAAGCATGTATCATCGTTAGCTCAGGATTTATGGATCCTTCAAGCAATAGCAATGGGCCTGGTTTTGGCCTTTGGCTTGCCACACCTCTTGGTGGGCAAATGACACAATTGCAAACAACAACACCCGAAGCTTTATCTCGTGCTCAATTCATTAATAACTGCGCGGATACCACAGCAGATACCGTGGATGTGTATCTAGATAACACAAAGATCCTGGACGATTTTGCATTCAGAACTGCAAGTGCGTTTATGGATATGACAGCAAAAACGGCGCATGATATTGATGTGGCACCTAAAAACAGCTCTTCAGTAAATGATAAATTTTACCATTTATCTATAAGCCTGGATTCAGGAAAAAAATACATGTTCGTTGCAGATGGTATACAAAGTTCAGCTGGTTATACTCCTGCTTTACCTTATGTACTGCACTATAGTAAAAATGCTATGGAAGATGCTGCAAGTAATGGCAATACAGACGTTAGCTTTGTGCAAGGTAGCACCGATGCCCCTCTTATGGACCTCAAGGAGAGTGGGAATACGTTGGTTAGCGGTGCAAGCTACAGCTCATTTAGTTCTTATCAATCCTTGTCAAGTTCCTACCATCGTTTATCTCTTACCCAAGGCTCTAAGACAACCGATTACGATGCAGACTTAGGCAATTTGGGATTGCAGAACCTGGCTGTCGCAATAGTTGCTTCAGGATTTGTTACCCAATCTGCCAATTCTAATGGCCCCAATTTTGGTTTATGGGTTGCCTTACCAGCAGGTGGGCCTTTAAAAAAGTTACCGATTTCAGAGTCTGTATTTAAACTTGCCTACAATAAAGACTTTAAAATCTGGCCCAACCCCGTACAGAATTCCTTACGCATAAGTACGTTAGATAATCAAACCATCTTATCGGCAGATGTGCTTGATATAACAGGCAGAACTGTTTTACAAAATCAAAAACTCAGTAATAATATCTTAAATACTTCTTCATTAGCACCCGGCAATTATGTGCTCAAATTTGTTTACAAGGGACAAATAGCCGCCCTGCGCTTCAGTAAATAAACCGCTATTTTAAAGACAATAAAAAGGCGCTCTATGGAGCGTCTTTTTTATTGGTACCATTGTTATTAGATGTGAAAACAAGGCTACACATGGATAAGAAACCAATCATCAATATAATAAAACACTGAATAAGCATACAGATATAAAAAAGAAGCCGCACCTATTTGGTGCGGCTTCATAAAACTATATTGAATCAGCTTATTCGCTTTCGCCTTCAGCTTTCTTCATTTTGTCTTTCAGAGCAGCCAGAGCGCCCAGATCACCTAAAGTTGGTTTTTCAACCTTGCTTTGGATGTTCTTAACTGCTTTCTTGGTTTTCTCACCTTCAGCAGTGGCTTCTTTCTTAGCAGCTTCTTTTTCTTCTACCTTACCTTGTTCCCAAACCTTAGTGTGAGAAACCATGATACGTTTGTCGTTACGATCAAATTCGATGATCATGAAAGGTAAAACAGCTTCCACTTCTACCGTGCTGCCATCCTCTTTCTTCAGGTGGCGTGCAGGAGCGTAAGCTTCCAGGCCATATTGAAGTTGAACAGTAGCACCTTTATCGTCCTTACGGGTAACAGTACCTTCGTGTACGCTACCGATAGGGAATACAGTTTCAAATGTATTCCAAGGATCGTCTTCCAGTTGCTTGTGTCCCAGAGACAGTTTGCGGTTTTCTTTATCAATACCCAGTATTGCTACTTCGATCTCATCACCAACTTTAGTGAATTCGCTTGGGTGGTTGTAACGTTTGATCCAGCTCAGGTCGCTGATGTGGATCATACCGCCGATACCTGTTTCCAGTTCTACGAATACGCCGTAAGGAGTGATGTTTTTAACGATGCCTTTGTGGCGGCTATCGATCGGGAATTTATTTTCGATTGTATCCCAAGGATCTTCAGTCAGTTGTTTGATAGACAGGCTCATTTTGCGCTCGTCTTTATCAAGTGTTACAACAACTGCTTCGTATTCATCGCCCATGCGGAAGAATTCTTTCGCGTTGATAGGCTGAGAAGACCAGGTGATCTCAGAAACGTGTACCAGGCCTTCTACGCCAGGCATGATTTCCAGGAATGCGCCGTAATCTTCGATGTTTACTACTTTACCCTTCACCTTAGCACCTTCCTTAATATCTTCTGGCAGGCTATCCCAAGGATGAGCAGTCAATTGTTTCAGACCGAGGCTGATGCGTTTCTTCTCGTCATCGAAGTCAAGAACAACCACATTCAATTTCTGTCCGTTTTCGAGCACTTCGCTAGGATGCGTTACGCGGCCCCAGCTAATGTCTGTGATGTATAACAATCCGTCAACACCACCCAGGTCGATGAACGCACCGAAATCGGTAACATTCTTAACAGTACCTTCCAGTACCTGTCCTTTTTCGAGCTGAGAAATGATAACGCTGCGTTGCTGTTCGATATCGCTTTCGATAAGCGCTTTGTGAGACACAACAGCGTTACGGATAGCTTCGTTGATCTTAACAACTTTGAAATCCATTGTTTTACCCACGTACTGATCGTAATCAGTTACAGGTTTCACATCTATTTGTGAACCAGGTAAGAATGTTTCCAGTCCGTAAACATCCACGATAAGACCGCCCTTGGTTTTGCTGGTGATAGTACCAGTAACCACTTCGCCGGTTTTGTAGAAGTCAACGATCTTCTGCCATGCGCGTGCAGCACGAGCCATTTTGCGGCTCAGGTGCAAGTGGCCATTCCTGTCTTCTTTCTCTACAACCATTACCTCGATATCTTCACCGATCTTAACATCAGGCATATCGCGGAATTCGTTCAGAGAGATCAGGCCATCTGATTTGAAACCGATGTTAACGATAGCATCTGTTTTTGTAAGGCCTACGATAGTACCTTGCAACAGTTGTGCTTCGTCAATAGTTTTAAAAGTGCTGTCATACACTTTTTCCATTTCAACGCGCTTATCTTTACTGTAAGAAGCTACGTTCCTTTTGTCTACGCTCCAATCGAAATCGTCGTGAGCGCCGCTCTGGCTGTCTGGCAGAGCCGCAGTTTGGTTAATAATTTGGTTTTCTTCCAATGTTTAGTCCCTCCTTTTAAGTGAAATTTTTGGGACGGCAAAGATATTAATAAAATCTATAAAAAGCGCAGTTACCGAGAGTTTTTAATGTTTTTTACATATTTTCAATCGCTGCCCCAGGTATGAAAAAACTTGAAAACTACTACTTACTAATTACCCTTGTCCTTGTAACAGTTTTTGTCTTGCCAAACATTGGCCATTTTAATGTACAGGAATGGGATGAAGCCAGAAATGGAGTGAACGCCTACGAAATGGCTCAAAACCACGACTATTTCAATCTCTATTATGCCGGTGAACCAGATACATGGAACGCCAAACCGCCATTACTAACCTGGTGTATTGTTGCCTCGTATAATCTTTTTGGATATAATGAATGGGGGCTTCGTTTCCCTTCGTTCGTGTTTACTCTAGCATTCTTTACTTATTTCTATTTGCTGGTGAAGAACTTAAAAGACCGGCGAACAGCTATGTACTGTTGCCTATTGCTACTCTCATGCAAAGCTATTTTGGGTATGCATGTGGGGTTAACAGGCGATTTTGATATACTACTTACCTGGTTTCTGACTGCATCCGCCTACTATTTTGTGAGATATATTGATGGGGGTAACCGGGCTGCCATACTCCTAACCGGAGCATTTACCGGGCTTGCTTTTTATGCAAAAGGGCCTGCCGCGTTTTTATTTATACCGGGTCTTATGCTTTACGCCATCTATAGCGGTAAATGGAAACAAATACTAAAGGACAAACTTACCTGGTTAGCGGTGGCACTTTCTATATTAATTGCAGCATCGTGGCTTTTACTGCAAAGCCTCTATGGGCTCCGAACTGATCCGGGGCAATCAAGATACGGGAGTAATAGCTCAATAGAAGTATTGCTCTGGCATGATGTGGTAAGGCGTTTTACAGATGCCGATTTTGATCATGGCAAATATATAAGAGACTATTTTTTCTGTGCACATGCTTTTGATGTGCGAATGAACATCTGGAACTATATTTTTTACCTAATAGCATTCACCGGCTGTATACTATTATATAAACATCGCAAAGACCTGAGAAATTACACCCAACACCATCCAGCGATATTTTTTGCTATTTCTCTTAGCGTACTACCTATCCTTTTCCTAACACTATCTATGAACCAGCACGACTGGTACCTGGCACCAGTTTGGCCCCAGTTAACCATTATCTTAGTTAGCGGGATGCAATATTTCGCAGCAAGGAGGAGACAAGCCGGGTATTTATTCTTAGGCCTGTGGTTAGCGCTTACCGTAAGGCATGTTATTAATATCGTTACCGAGCCCGAGGAATTACACCTGGCTATCAAAGAAAATGCGGATACGCTGCATAGCTGTGATACAATCATTTGTTTAGGCGCCCCTTATCAAAACATCTTATTATATGCCGAATGGCAGCAAAAACCCATGCTGAAAATCGACAATATCTCAGATGCCCGATACCACAGCGGGCAATTACTGCTTTTAGCTAATAAAATCTACAACGAAGAGCATCCCGTATATATAAAAAAGGTGTTTCGGGTAGGCGAGGATTACATGTTTGCGAGGATAAATTAAAACAGTGTTAAAATCATTCATCGTAGTAAATTTCTGCCTCCCGTCATATTAACGATGAACGGTATTACGTAACTTTAAAAACAAGAGATAATTCTTAATTTTTGTTATGAAAAAAGCTATATACACACTGACCCTGTTATCGATAGCAGCAATAGGCGCTATGTTTTCATCTTGCGAAAAAAGCCCCACTGTATGGACGCCAGCCAACGGTACTGTAAAAATGCAGTTTACCTATGTTTGGGGTAAAAATGAAACACCGCTGGCGCTGGAACAGAAGGTGGTACAGGAAAAGACAGGCGATACCTTGATATTTACCAATATAAGATACTATGTCTCTAACATTAAACTAAAAAGGGCAGACGGAGTATGGTGGTCGATGCCTGACAGCTATTTCTTACTGGATGCTCAATCTGCCGAAGCATCAACCATTACTATTCCTGATGTACCTTTTATGAATTATACTGCGGTTCAATACACTATGGGTGTGGATAGCCTGCACAATGTATCGGGGGCACAAACAGGAGCGTTGTCGTTACAAAACGGTATGTTCTGGGATTGGAACAGCGGCTACATTATGATGAAAGCTGAAGGACGATCACCCAATAGCCCGACAGGTTCATTCGCACTGCACATGGGTGGTTTTAGCGGACAATACAATGTAGTAACCGTAAATACCGCAGAATTTGGCAAGACTGTGCAAATTGGCAATGGTGCTAACCCAACCATAACGATGGTTACCAATCCGTCGGACCTGTGGGACAATGCACCAAGTGTTAAAGTCAACAGTGTAATACACATGCCCGGCGCCTACGCGTTAGCTATGGCAAAAGGGTTCTATGGTGGTATATACCTTTCCGCTGTTAGCAAGTAATATGCGCAAGCGCATTCTTTATATTATTTTATGGAGCGGCCTTTTAGTAGCATGTAAAAAGCGGGAAGAAAGCATTACCACAATGCCACCTGCGGATGCTCCTGAAAGGCCGGCTTCTTTTCCGGCTGCCTACTACAGGCACGATCCTAATACTTACAGCAATGCAGGGTTTGAACTTGGGCGCAAATTATTTCATGACCCGCTCCTATCCGTAAACAATACGGTATCGTGCGCCAGCTGCCATAAACAGGAATTTGCTTTTTCTGACGGTGGCCTATCTCTTAGCAAGGGTATTGATGGCCAAACCGGTAAAAGGAATGCACCGGCTATATTCAACATGGCATGGAATGCCAGTTTTATGTGGGATGGCGGCGTTAATAACCTGGAAGTAATGCCACTGGCTCCACTTACCAATCCTGCAGAAATGGGGGAAACCATAAAGCATATTATTTATAAACTGAACCGTGCACCTGAATACCCCACCCTTTTCAAAAATATTTTCCATAGAGATAGCATCAATGACCAGCAGATGTTTTGGGCGCTTGCACAATATATGAGCAACCTGGTATCTGCACATTCCAAATATGATCGTGTAGTGGCCGGTGAAGATAAGTTTACACAGGATGAGCAAGAAGGTTACGCATTATTTAAAACCAATTGTGCATCCTGCCATAAAGAGCCATTGTTTACTGATTATAGCTTTCAGAATAATGGGCTTGATACGACGTTTGCCGATTCCGGCCGCTATCGCGTGACGCAAAACGCTGCTGATATGGGTAAATTTAAAGTACCTACACTTAGGAATGTGGTGGTTACTTATCCATATATGCACGACGGGCGATTTGCCACACTTAATGAAGTATTGAAGCATTATGCTTCGGGAATAACATCTTCTGCTACCTTATCAGATAAATTAATTAAAAACGGCAAGCCGGGATTGGCGCTTACTAATGAGGAACAAAGTAAGGTGATAGCCTTTCTTCATACCCTTACCGACAGTACGTTAATTAATAACAGCAATTATAAACAATAACCCTATTGTTTGAAGAATGGGTTATTGGTCATTGTAGTATCTGTAAATGTATTCAGGAAAGCGATCAGTTGTGCCTTCTCTTCGTCTGTTAGATGCAGCCCGCCGTTTAACTTGGCTGGTTTAGTCATAATGGGGTCGATAGAAGGAACTCCTATATGCACACCATGATCGTAAAAATTAACTACATCCATCAAAGTTTTAAAACGGCCATCGTGCATAAACTCTGTACGTAATGCCACATTCCTGAGGTTAGGTGTTTTAAACTTACCCAGGTCGTACTCACTATGCGTTACATTGTAATAGCCTTTATCTATATCTTTTGCGTAAACGCTGTCAATACCATTATTGTGCATCATATCGTCGGTGAGCACCACGGCAGCATGACAGTGAAAACAATCTCCTTTTTCACTGAAAAAGATATCATATCCTTTCATTTCATAATCAGTCAAGCCACTCTCGCCTCTTACAAATTTATCATACTTACTATTACTTGATGTCAGCACCCGCATAAACTGTGCAAGTGGCTTGGCCAAGTCTTGTGCTGTGATATTGCTTACACCATAATACTTACAAAACTTATCGCGATAATCCTGGATAGCATTGATCTTACCTATGTCGGTATTGAAACGTTTAGTGATCTCAGCAAACATCACATCTTCCAAAGTGCCCTGTAGCCTGCCCGTCCACATGAATATATTATACCAGGCGAGGTTTACCAATGGCGGTTTGGAAAGGCCATTGTCAAAAGTAGAAACGCTATCGCCTGCAAAACCCATATTCTGCTTATGACAGCTATTGCACGATTCTCCGTTATTTGACAGGCGGGCATCGTAATACAATTGCTTACCTAAAGCAATACGTTCTTCTGTAAACTGGTTATCAGACGGGATATTCGCTAAAGGGAAACGCGAGGGATTGGTCCATACATACGGCTTCATCTCCACAACAGAGCAACCGGAATTTCCTCCGCCATCGTTGCCATTGTTAGTATTGGTTTTCTTACAGGATACAACAATACCAATTGTTGCCAATAGTATTAGTAAATAGGACTTTTTGCGAGCACTTTTCATTGTATATAAAGTTAATAAATTAGTTGCTATCAAACATGATAATCATCATTATCGTGTAATTTTTAATGATTTTTTTAGAATCTTGTCCGGATTGTAATATCCCATTCGTCATACTATCAAATTCATTATTCATCTTAAATCATTTTGTTTATGAAAGAGTATCTTTTGTTGTTCAGATCGCACAACGGCGCCTATGAAACTTCTACCACTCCTGAAGAACTGCAGGCCAGTATGGAAGCATGGAGAGGCTGGATGGCCGACATTGCAAAGGAAGGGAAACTGGTAGCAGGCCAGCCCCTTGCCACAGATGGCAGGCACATGCCAGCGGCTAACAAAATAACAGACGCACCGTTTGCAGAAGGCAAAGAAGTAGTGAACGGCTACTTGCTTATAAAAGCCGGCGGCTATGATGAGGCCTGCAAGATAGCTTCCGCGTGTCCTATTTTCGGTGACTCCGGCGGCAGTGTAGAAGTACGGGAAATCATGGTAATGGACGGCATGTAATTATGCCCTGCAACAAAAATACAGCCGCAATGGCTGTATTTTTGTTTGTAAGCTTATGAGCAGCGCCAAATATATCGCCACAGGAGTACAGAAGGTTATTGCCGACATTACCCGCTCAGATGCAGGGAAACTGGTATCTGTGCTCACACGCATTTTCGGCACCCATAACATAGAAACAGCAGAAGACGCTGTACAGGATATATTGATTAAAGCGCTGGAAACATGGCAGGCGAAGGGCATCCCTGATAATCCTGAAGCGTGGCTTTTTCGTGCTGCCAAGAATAAGGCCATCGACATCATCCGCAAAAACAGGCGACAGCAAACCTTTATGCCGGGTATAGACCCGTTGCTGGAGTCTGAATATACCGCAGCAGTAGCTATCGACGGGTATTTTAAAGATGAAGAGGTTTTTGATGACCAGTTGCGTATGATGTTTGCCTGCTGCCATCCCCTCATTAGCCGTGAAGGTCAGATAGCATTGATCCTAAAAACGCTGTGCGGATTTTCTGTAGCCCAAATAGCAAGAGCGTTTATAACCAGCAACGATACCATAGAAAAGAGGCTATACCGAGCCAGGCAGGTATTTCGTGAACATAATATCTCCTTCGAAATACCCGAAGGCAACGCACTCACCAACAGGCTGAATAACCTGCTGGAAACTATATACCTGGTTTTTAACGAAGCGCACAGTACATCGCACCAGGATACGCTCATACGGCCTGATATGGCTTTTGATACTATATACTTGTGCAAATTACTCATCAACTATCCACCCACCGCCCTGCCTGAAACCTATGCTTTGCTTGCCTTACTATACTTTCATACCAGCAGGATGCCATCGCGCATAGATGCAGCAGGGAACCTGGTATTGATGAAAGACCAGGACAGAAGCCTATGGGATAAAGAAATGATACTGCCAGGCAAATATTACCTGGAAAAGGCAGCAACAGGAGATCGTATTAACAGATACCACCTGGAAGCAGCGATTGCTTATGAACACTGCAAAGCAATAACTTACGCAGATACCGACTGGGAAACGATACTTTCTTATTACGACCTGCTGAGTCAACTGCTCCCTTCACCAATCGTATTACTTAACCGTGCAATAGCGATCAAAGAATTATCAGGGTCGGCAGAGGCATTAAAGGAAATCCAACGAATACCACATCTGCAATATTTGGAAAACTACTATTTACTGCACGCCATCCTTGGAGATCTGTATGCCGAGAACCATGATATTGCCGCATCCAAACGACATTTTGAAAAGGCATTGAATTTAGTGCCTTCTGAGGCGGAAAGGCGATTGATAGAACGGCGTTTGGCTGAATACAATAAATAAAATATACCAATAACAAGAACGGCCCTCAAATGAAGGCCGTGCTTATTATAAGATAGAACTAAATGATCTATTGAATGATTAAGCGGGCAATTTGTGAAATGCCTTCAGCTTGTAACCTAACGAAATATACTCCGCTCCTCACATTATCAAGTTTCACCTCACTCACTAATACATTATTGACAACATTTATGTTTTGAGAATAAATAACCTGTCCCAATTCATTTACAATGTTCATTTTAACATCATTTGCATTTACATAACCCTTTAGCAGGAAGCTGCCATTACTAGGATTAGGTGATATACGAATGTTGCAATCGGGCGTCACATTTTTAACGCCAAGCGTTACATTCATTATTATTTTATCTATTGCAGAATCGACAGTAGCGCATGGCAAAGAACTCTTAACAAAGGAAGTTATCGTATCTCCGTTTACAAAATCGACGCCTGCTATAGCAGTGTACGTGGCCGATGCCTGCCCCGCGACCAATACACCATTTTTATACCATTTGAAAGACGGATTTGCTCCTGCACTGGATGGATTGGCCGTAAAAACAACAGTTGTACCCTGCGCAACAGTTGTACCCGCAGAACTTGATAAGGCAAGTGTTGGCGTAGAATCGGCAAAAACATACAAATCACTCAGATCTGATGTCATAGCCAGTGTTGTAGTTTTTACACGCAGCTTATAAACACCAGGAGCTAAAGACGCAGATACGGTACAAGGAATGGTTACGACATTAGGTGTACTTACAGAACCAACTGTATAAGTACCGATAACGGTAGGTGAAGCAAAACTGCCGGATGCATCAGATATCTCTGCAGTGAACACGGTGCCAGGCACCTGAACAAAATTTCCATTAATAAGATTAGTTATAACTGAGAGAGATTTGCCTTGACAAACGGTATCTGGCTCCGGCAGATAAATACCCGTGGCATATTGTTTGATTTCAGAATCATCCAAAACGCGGTTATAGATTCGTATATCATCAATAAATCCCTTATACCAGTATGGATACGAACTATTTATCATACCAGCACCAATGCTAATGCCATAAGTAGAGCTACCAATTGAGCCAGCCGCGGGATAGACAGATTTGAGAACCCCATTTATGTAGACTTTAAATGTATCCGTTCCATTAAAAGTGCCGACAACGACATACCAATTATCGCGGACAATTTGCGGTGAATATTGCCAGTTACTAATCGAGCCATTATTTGTAACATTTCCTGTTGCTAAAGCAAAAACATATTTCGTAGAATCATCAGTATAACAATCGTTATATGGGTTATCAGTGAACTCCAATTCATAATTGCCAGCAGAATATTCCCAGCCGCGTTCCATAATGATATTACCCTGGCAAAGGCCGGGATAAAAGCCAGTCGGCTTGACCACAGCACACAAGCTGTAACGGGTGATATTTAAATCTGACTGGTAAGGAACTGTAATATAACTGCTCGAACCATCAAAATAATAGGCTGTATTGGGTTTCCCCGTTATTCCTGTCCCTGACGAAGTATTATATGCTGTGCCGGTATGCCCGTTGCCTGATGAATCGTTAGCGTTACCATTGAATGGCCAATGGGCTATAAGGCCTGAGTTAGACTGCGCATATCCGGAAGACATGCTTATCAATACCATAGGAATGGCAAGAAATGTGTTTAGTTTCATAATGTTATTTTGGTAAGGAGCCCAAAAGTAATAACAAATCCGCGAAACATATTATAACTGTAGCGTTTTCAGTAATTTTGAAGAATGCCCGATAATGCAATTACACAGGTTGCTATCAAGAAAGTAAATACCGGTAATGTGGCCGATAAGGAAGATGTATTGGCAGTTGAAGAGCCGCTTGAAATACGCCTGAACTATGGGCCTGCTAATAGCAGGATTCAAAAAAGCATATCTGTTACGATGCGCACACCGGGCAATGACACAGAACTTGCGATCGGTTTCCTCTACACAGAAGGTATCCTGAAAAGTTACGACCAGGTAAAAGGCGCTTTCACAGTTCCGGATAACATAGTACAGGTTGTTCTTAAAGAAGACATCCCGCTTGATCTGTCAAAGCTGGAACGTAATTTTTATACTACTTCCAGTTGTGGTGTGTGCGGTAAATCTTCTATAGATGCGGTGAAAACTGCTTGTGATATTACTGCCATGAGCGATACACTACGCTTTGATGCGGGACTGATATATAAATTACCGGATATATTGCGCCAACATCAACAGGTATTTGATAGCACGGGGGGATTACATGCATCTGCCTTATTTGATACCTATGGTAACCTGGTACTAACGCGCGAAGATGTGGGCAGGCACAACGCGCTGGACAAACTGATAGGCGTTGCTTTGGAACGTAATATGTTGCCTTTAGATAATTATTTGTTACTGCTAAGCGGGCGTGCCAGCTTTGAACTCGTGCAGAAGGCAGCCATGGCGGGCATTAAAATAGTTGCCGCGGTTGGGGCACCATCGAGCCTTGCAGTAAGCACGGCAAAGGAATTCGGGATCAGCCTGATAGGCTTTTTACGAGATCAAAGGTTTAATATCTATACAGGGGCGGAACGTATCAATTTTTAAAACAAAGCAAATGAAACTCAGGATAAAAGGAAATTCAATAAGGTTGCGATTGACAAAATCCGAAGTGGAGCGATTCGGCAAGGAGGGATATATCGATGAGCGTACGGAATTCAGCACGCAATACCTGGTATACGCACTGCAACAATATGATGGCCCAAATCTTTCCGCAGATCTTGAAAATGGCGTGGTGACCGTGTACATGCCGGCAGCACTGGCACATGAGTGGGCCAACAGCCAAAAAGTAGGATTTGAATATGAGCATGAACTGGCAAACGGTAAAAAATTGTATATTTTGATCGAGAAGGATTTTAAGTGCCTCGATGAAAATATTACAGAAGATCAATCTGACCAATACGACAACCCATTATTAAAACACGAATAATGAGCGAAGAAAGAAAAGACATACAGCCCAATGCAGAGAACCCCGAAACATTTACGGGCATCAAACTGGGTAAGCCTAAGGATGTGGCAGCAGGTATCCCTGCCGTGATATCGAGTGCGAAACATGTTTTTGGTGAAATGGATGTAGCCCGTGGTATGAAGGCATTGCTGGCATTGAACCAAAAAGATGGTTATGACTGCCCCGGCTGTGCATGGCCTGATCCCGACGGACATCGCTCTTCTATCGCTGAATATTGCGAGAATGGCGCTAAGGCAATCGCCGAGGAAGCAACTACTAAACGTGTTGATCCGGCATTCTTTGCGAAATACAGTGTGAAGGAACTGGCAGAGCTAGACGATTATGGCATTGGCAAAAAAGGACGTATCACTGATCCTATGTACCTGCCTAAAGGTGCGACTCACTACCAACCTATCAGTTGGGAAGATGCCTTTAAGAAAATAGGAACGCACCTGAACTCGCTTTCTACACCGGATGAAGCTGTGTTCTATACATCTGGTCGCACCAGCAACGAGGCTGCTTTTCTATACCAGTTGTTTGTACGCGAATACGGCACCAATAATCTACCCGACTGCTCGAACATGTGTCACGAATCGAGCGGCGTTGCACTAAATGAATCTCTCGGTATTGGCAAGGGTTCTGTAACGCTGGAAGATTTCTACGAAGCGGAAGCTATCATTATATTAGGGCAAAACCCGGGTACCAACCATCCACGTATGCTTTCTGCATTACAGAAGGCGAAAGAAAACGGCGCGACGATCATATCTGTAAACCCACTGCCGGAAACCGGCTTGATGGGATTCAACAACCCCCAGAAAGTAAAAGGCGTATTAGGCATTAAGTCGAGGTTGACAGATATCTTCCTGCAGGTGAAGATCAATGGGGATATGGCTTTGCTGAAAGCTATAATTTCCTTGTTGGCCAAAGAAGATGAGCAAGCACCCGGGTCTGTTTTTGATCATGAGTTTATTAAAGAACATACCAGCGGGTATGACAATTATATTGCTAACGTTCATAAATATTCGCTGGACGAACTGTCTGATGCAAGTGGCATCTCCATCCCGCAAATAAAGGAAACCGCTAACGTACTCAAGAATAAGAAAAAGATCATTGCCTGCTGGGCAATGGGACTGACCCAGCATAAGAATGCCGTAGATACTATTAAGGAAGTAGTAAACCTGCTTCTGCTTAAAGGCAGTATAGGAAAGCCTGGTGCGGGTACCTGCCCGGTACGCGGGCACAGCAATGTGCAGGGCGATCGTACGATGGGAATCTATGAAAAGCCATCTGAAGCATTCCTGAATAAATTGCAGGCAACTTATGGTTTTGCACCACCCCGCAATCATGGCTTTGATGTTGTGGACTGCATCAAGGCAATGCATGAAGGAATGGCAAAAGTGTTCATTGCTATGGGTGGCAATTTTCTTTCTGCCACACCGGATACTTTGTACACTGCAGAAGCACTACGTAAATGTAAACTCACCGTTCATATATCTACCAAGCTGAACCGCAGCCACCTGGTACATGGCGAGGAAGCACTGATATTACCGGTGTATGGCCGTAGCGACAAGGACGTGATGAACGGTAAAGAGCAATTTGTGAGCTGTGAGAACTCAATGGGTGTGATACAGATGTCGAAGGGTAACCTGAAGCCAATATCTGCCAACCTGCTGAGTGAACCTGTGATCGTTTGCAAGATGGCTAAAGCAACATTAGGCTCGAGGAGTAAAGTCAACTGGAATCTTTATGAAGAAAACTATGACTACATACGCAACGATATAGAATTAGTGATACCGGGATTTGAGAACTATAATGAAAGAGTAAGACACCTTGGTGGTTTTTACCTGCCCAACGGCGCACGTTCCGGCAAGTTCAACACGTTCTCTGGCAAAGCGGTATTCAACTCAGCGGACATCACCGTACAAAGATTAGCACCGGATGAGTATATGATGATGACCATTCGCAGTCATGACCAGTTCAATACAACGATTTACGGTTTGGATGATCGCTATCGTGGTGTGTACAACGAACGCAGGGTAATATTTATGAATGAATATGATATGACCCGTGCAGGACTGAAAGCCAATGATGTGGTAGATCTTTACAATTATCACGACGGGGTGGAACGCGTAGCGCATAAATTCCTGGTGATACCCTTTAGCATACCGGAAAAATGTACTGCTACCTATTTCCCGGAAACCAATGTGCTGGTACCCATAGGCAGCGTGGCAGATAAAAGTAATACACCAACATCTAAGATGGTGATTTTAAAAATACGTAAATCGTTAGCCTAGGTTTTTTACATTTCAATTACATTATAAACATTATCTTTAGCACTATAGCATTTACTAATAGTCTAAAATAATTTTAATTGTCAGCTATAATATACTACCTGGCACTGCCATTTATTTACCTGATATCCCTGCTCCCCTTCCCTGCTTTGTACGCGGTGTCTGATGGTTTATACCTGTTATTATATCGCGTACTAGGATACCGTAAGGATGTGGTTCTTGCTAACCTGTGCAATTCATTTCCCGATAAAACAGACGAAGAGATACAACGTATTGCCAAAAACTATTACAAGTATCTGTGCGATCTGTTTCTCGAGACATTCAAAACGCTGACGATCAATAAAAAGACAATGCTGAAGCATTGCTATTTCAATCCGAAAGCAAAAGCATTGTTTGATAAGCTGGCAGAAGAAAATAAAAGTATCATTTTAGTCCTTGGCCACCTGGGCAACTGGGAATGGGCAGGCAATACCGTAAGCCTGCAATTAAAGCAGCAGTTGTACGTTATATATCATCCTATCAGCAATAAATATTTTGATTGGCTGATGTATAAGATGCGTACACGCTTTGGCACGAAGCTCATTGCCATGAAAGATACCTTTAGAGAAATGCTGGAGAACAGGGCTGAACTAAACGCTACGGCATTTATCGCAGACCAGACGCCGGCACCTGAAAGCGCCTACTGGACCACCTTCCTGAACCAGGATACACCTGTATTTAAAGGCACCGAGCTGATAGCACGCAAGATCAATTACCCGGTTGTATATGCAACCGTAAAAAGGGTAAAAAGAGGTGAGTATGAGTTATTTGCCGAGATGCTCTGCGACGTACCTAAAGCAACTGCAGAAGGAGAAATATCTGAATTACACACCCGCAAACTGGAAAGGGATATCATTGCCCAACCGGAAATATGGCTATGGTCGCACCGCAGGTGGAAACACAAACGCATCAAACAAACTGAAAATACTTTAGTGGAACAATGAGAACAGGCAGAGAGCTGATATTAGCTACAAAACCCTTTACAAAGGAAGACAGGTTTCGCAGCTGGATGTACCTTGTCTCCACCCTATTGCTGCTGGCAACTGCAATAGCGGGAACCATTCTAATACCGTATCTGTTGGCCAAAATAGTTTTTAGTGTGCTTGCTGGCCTGCTTATGGTACGTATGTTTATCATCTACCACGATTTTCAGCATCATGCTATATTACATAGGTCGGTGCTGGCAGATGTTATCATGACTTTGTATGGTATGTATGTATTGGTTCCCTCAAGTATCTGGAAGCGTTCACACGATTATCATCATAACCATAACTCAAAGCTGTTTAGTGCCAGCATAGGCTCCTACCCTATAGCTACCAAGCAAAAATTTTTATCGATGACGCCTGGCGAAAGGAGATTGTATCTCTTTGTACGCCATCCTTTCACCATATTAATGGGTTATTTTACCATGTTCATCTTCGGTATGTGTATCAGCTCATTTGTAAGCGCACCGAAAAAACACTACGATTCACTGATCACATTAATAGCGCATGGGGTGATCAGTTATTTTGTTATTAGCCTGTTTGGCTGGGAGACATGGTTGCTTGCCATATTCCTGCCGATATTTATTGCCTGTGCTATGGGTGCTTACCTGTTCTATGCACAGCATAATTTTCCCGCCACCACATTTAGCGATAAAGAAGATTGGAAATATGAAATGGCAGCGATGGAATCATCGAGCTATATGGTGATGAACCCGTTTATGGAATTTATGACCGGTAATATAGGTTATCATCATATTCATCATCTCAATTGCCGCATACCCTTTTATCGTTTGAAAGAAGCAATGGAAGCGATACCGGAATTACAGGCGGCAAGGACTACATCATTACATCCTAAAGAGATAGCAGCCTGCTTTCGCCTGAAGGTATGGGATCCTGAAAGAAATAAAATGATCGGCTTCAGGGAATTAAGAGAGGAACCTATCTTTGCGGTATGATCGAGATCAACGATATAACAACTTACCTGCCGGAAGATAGTGCCCTGAATAGAGCAGCAAATGCTGAGATCAAAAAGATCATTGATTACATCTCTGAACAATTATCTGCACAGGAAACGAGTGACGAAGACGATTTTTTGGTGAACCTGAATGGTAATCCTGCTGCGCTTGTTGAAAAGCACCAGGTAGAGATATTGTGGGAAACGGACATGGAAGAGCTGGATGAAAAAATATCTGCCTGGATACATGAAGCAAATCAATAATAGATAAGCTACTCATAAGTAGCTTCCTTTTTGCCCATTAATACATCAGGGCAATTCATTTATTAGCCGTAATTTTAAGGTATGAGTCGTGCGCATGCAGATTTGCCCCTGCACTACGGACAGGTACCTGCCTGGCTGTACACACGGATGGGCAAATTAGGAGAAGCTATAGTGGAGGCCGTTATCATGGAATACGGCAAGAGTGCATTGCTGCAGAGAATGAGTGATCCGTTCTGGTTTCAATCTCTTGGGGCTGTATTAGGTATGGACTGGCACTCATCGGGCATTACTACCTCAGTGATGGGAGCTTTAAAGCATACGGTAAACAAACGCTCCAAAGAATTAGGTATCTACATATGCGGTGGCAAGGGCAAGCACTCACGTGAAACTCCCAATGAATTATTAAAGATTGCGGAAACAACCGGACTAAACGGCGACCTACTGGTGCGCAGCAGTAAACTATCTGCCAAAGTAGATAATACTGCCGTGCAGGATGGGTACCAGATATACCTACATTCATTTATTGTAAGCAACGAAGGGGAATGGGCTGTGATACAACAAGGGATGAATGACGCCAACGGTATGGCAAGAAGGTATCACTGGCATTCGCCCGGGATCAAATCATTTGTAGAAGCGCCGCACACTTCCATCTATGGCCACAACCAGGGACTTATCATTAACCTGACGGATATACACGCAGATACTACACGAAACGGGGTGCTGCAACTAACCAAAGAAAATCCCGATATCATCCTGGATGAAGCACGGCAACTATACATGCCTGCACATCACGATGTAAAAGCCAAGGATGTAAATCTTAAACGACTGGGGAGCGTACTGGCGGTGGCGCATGAAAAAGAGTTGCTGGATATGGAATCATTGTTGTTACTGGAAGGTGTAGGTCCACGTACTTTGCAATCGCTGGTGTTGGTGAGTGAAGTGATACATGGTACGCCCAGCAGATTTGAAGACCCTGCCCGTTATTCTTTTGCCCATGGTGGCAAGGACGGACATCCCTTCCCTGTGCCAACTAAAGTGTATGACGAGGCCATTGAAGTACTGGACAAGGCGATACGACTGGCAAAGATGGGCGATAGCGATAAGAATGAAGCCATCAAAGCATTGCACAAGACTGCGATGCGCGTAGAAGAAACGTTTGTACCGAATAACAACTTTGAGCAACTGGTGCAAAAAGAGCGAAACGAATCGTGGAAGTATGGCGGAAGGACGGTGTTTGGAAAGGCAAAGCCACCGAAGGATAAGCCGGGAAATAACCAGTTGAGCTTGTTTTAAAAGGGAAAGCCATCCAGGCGGATGGCTTCACAGATCTAACTTATACTAATTAGCTTCTTTTGATACTGCAACCAATCGATTTAGTTGTATTAGGATCTACCGGCAATTCTGCCAGCATATTGTCCATTGCTTTCTTCAGGTACATTTCTTTTGAGTCTGCAGGGCTGCCGGGGTTATCTTCCATTGCGCCTTTATATATCAGTTTGCCATTAGCATCAAAGAGAAATACCTCAGGAGTATGGCTTGCGCCAAATGCATCTGCCAGTTTCGATTTTTCATCGACCACATAAGGAACGGTATAACCCTGCTTCTTTGCATATTTCACCATCGCTTCATAAGAATCTGCTTCGCCCCGCTGTGCTTCATTGGAATTGATAATGACCATACCAATTTCGTGTGCCTTTGCATATTCCATCACTTCTTTGGTACGGGGCTGGCTTTTGATCACGTATGGACAAGTATTGCAGGAGAACATCACGATAAGTCCATTGTCGGTTTTAGCGTTATTCAATGATACCTGCTTGCCATCAGTAGATTTCATATTCACATCGCCCATTGGTATGGTGCTACCAATGGCAAGTGTTTCAAATGTGGATTGCGCATACGACTGTACTGCAGTAAATAGCAAACCTGCAAGTAATATCTTTTTCATGAGTTTTTGTTTCTCTAAAATTAGGGAGAACAGGCATTATAAAAATGCTAAAACTCTTTAACTATTTCGCATTGGGATCGAGGCTGATATTCTCGTCACCCGACTGGTAAGGTAAGTACGTGATAATGAATTGGAACATCTCATCTGTAGCCTTCATACTACCATTATTGTCCCTTATCAAACGTGGAGGCGTAAACGGATTATTCAGGTTTTGTTTGGTGTTGTCATATACCCCTTCTGCCACTATGGTACTACCCTTCGGTATTTTAACCATGTGCTTAAAGGTGTAGAAATACTGCCAGTTGAAATCCCACCGTGGAATGGATATCAGGCGGATGGTATCTCCGTTTGGCTGCAGGGCATAGGCTTTAAAACTTTTGCCTAAAAGGTGCATGTGCGGATTTACCGTAAGTACAGAAATATCCTCGGGAACAGTGAATTTACTATACACGCTCTTTACTGTATTGGGTTGTATCACCAGGTCGGGCAAAACGGGAGATATACCTATAGTACCAAGCTGAAATTCTTCAACTGGCCTGTTAGGTGGTGTTTTAGCAAAAAAGATATTGATGTAAGAGCTATCTGTAATAGCCTTGTCTTTTGTGAAACCGTAATGCAGATCGTTCAACAGAAAGGCACCTTTGCGCGGCAGCCTGAAACCACCGATACCTTCCGGATAGCGCTGGCCATATACACCCGGCAGATAGTTCACTACAGATTTCTTCAGCTTGGGATAAGTACCATCATCATTTGGTAAGCCCAATTTCTCAAATGCCTGTTTTATGGTACTGTCGTTAACCATATCTACAATTCGATCACCTTCAAATACATTTTTCTTTTTATCAAAATCATATTCTACCATATCGCCATTCACATGATGTACGATATTGTTAGAACCGGGCATAAACTCCACTACACTTGCATAAGTATCACGTGGCAGCTCAAACGGTACTTTAATAATGAGAAATTTATCGACACTGTTGGCCGGTAAAGTGTATGGTTGCACAGGTATGCGCATATCCGGCTTGCCGATCAATGAGCCCGTCGGGAATTCGGGAAGTTTCGGCATCTTGTCTTTAGGCCCCTCTTCCATTCCGTCGAGTACCCATTTTTCCAGCAGGCGTATCTCATGCTCGCTAATAGTGCGCTGTCCTACAAACTCTGTATAATGTGGGTCAGCAGGCCAAGGTGGCATAATGCCCTGCCGGCAAACATAAGCCAAAGCAGACCCGGAATTCTTCGCTTGCTGATAAGTAACCAGGTCGAAATGCGCAGTACCACCCGGACGGTGGCAGATCGTACAGTTGTTATACAGTATAGGCGCAATGTGTTCCGTAAAAGTCACCCTGTCGGGCATGCGGTTCTCGTTCTTACATGCGTGCAGCATCAACGCTAAGAACAATATGATAATGATGCTATTTCTTTGCTTTACGTATTGCATTTTCCTCACGAGATATTCTACCCAATAATATACTTACGTTCAATTCGTATCCTATCAATATGATCAATGTATTCAGCCACATCCACACCATAAACGCCATTAAGGTACCAATGGAGCCGTACACTTTATTATAATTAATAAAGTTGTTTACCAGGAAGAAGAATACCACGGTTGACACGATGCACATAATGGTAGCAAACACAGAGCCTGCTGATACAAAATTTACTTTTTCCTCGAATGAAGGACCATAGCGATAGATAACCGAGATGGCACTGAATATCATTAATATCACTATAATGATACTGGATATTTTGATCCAAGCCACATTACCTATCAAGTGCGTAAGGATGTCATTGATATCGTTTCGCTGAATGATGAGCGCGACGATACTCATCAGTATCACCCCTATCAGCATCATGGTGAGTTTAATAGCCACCCAGCGACGCTTGAAGCCAGAGCGTTGCTGGTGCATGGTAAGGTGGCTTTTTTCAAAACTGCGTATCAACCCCATCATACCGTTGGACGAATAAAACAGGGTAAATAAGATACCTATGGACAATACATCGCCACGCTGGTGGTTCATAAAGTCAACAATAACCCCTTTTAGATTCTGATATATTTTGGCATTGGGGATAATGATCCTCATGGTGTCCAATATCGTCTTTTGTACCCCTTTCAATGGCAAATAAGGTATCAGGGAGAAAAAGAACAGCATAGTGGGTGGAATGGCCATCAGGAAGTTATAGGTCACTGCCGCACAACGCACATTCAACTTAGCATTACGCGTTTCACGTATAAAAAACCTTCCTATCTCGTAAAGCGACAAACCTGTACTCCCCGGCACGGTAACCCTGCGTGTCCATCCCGTAAGTATACGTACGGGCATCGAGTTAATGATACGCGTTTCCAGTCTTGTCATACCGCAAATTACGGTCAAAGATTGCTGAGAATGAAATCAGTCATTCTGTTATACAAGTGATTACGGGTGTTACCTCCGGAAATGCCGTGTGTTTTATTAGGATAATATTCACTATCAAACTTCCTATTGGCTTTGATCATTTCATCCACCATCATCACCGAATTTTGAAAATGTACATTGTCGTCAGCGGTACCATGTATCAGCAGGAATTTACCTTTGAGCTTACCTACCATTTTTTCCGGGGCGTTCTCATCATAACCGGCCTGGTTTTCTGCAGGGGTGCGCATATAACGCTCTGTATAGATATTATCATAATACCTCCAGTTAGTTACAGGCGCAACAGCTATCGCCATTTTAAACACATCGGCACCTTTAAATATACAAGTGCTGCTCATAAAGCCACCAAAGCTCCAACCCCAGATACCTATCCTGTCCTTATCAACATAAGGCAATGTACTAAGGTAGCGCGCAACATCTATCTGTGATTCACTTTCCAGCTTGCCTAGCTGCAGGTAGGTCTTTTTGCGGAATTCCTCACCTCTGAAGCCGGTGCCAATACCATCTGCGCATACAATGATGTAACCTTTTTCCGCCAGCATCTGGTGCCAAAAGAAATCGCGTATTGGGAAGCGATCTGCCACTTCCTGTGAGCCAGGACCGCTATATTGATACATTAGAACCGGATACTTTTTATGCTCATCGAAACCCGGAGGTGTTATCATCCACGCATTATAATATTCACCCTCGCGTATCTTCATTTTCTTAAACCTGATCTTGCCCAGGTTATATTCTTCCATTTTTGAACGGAGTGCTTTATTATCTTCCAGCGTCCGGATGATAGCTCCCCTTGCATCCCTCAAGTAATAAACGGGAGGTTCATTCAACCTTGAATATTTATCGAGGAAGAAATGGTTGCCTTCTATTGGTGTAATGCTGTGCGTGCCATCTTCGGGTGTGATGGTTTCCGTATGCCTGCCATTCCATTTTACGGAATAGAGTTTACGTTCCATCGGGGAATGCGCTGCGGCTGTATAATATACCAGTTCTTTTTCCTTATCTACCGCTACAAGATCTGCCACGTCGTAATCAAATGGGGTAAGGTTTGTGAGTTTACGTTTTTCCCAGTGCCACCGGTAGAGATTTGTATAACCCGACCTGTCGCTGCTAAAGATGAAAGATTTTCCATCGGGCAAAAATTCAAGGGTATTATTGATATCGACGAAATACTTATTCTTATCTGTACCTATTACATCAGATTCCCCATTAGTGGCGTTCACCAGCATGAATTCCAGTTTGTTTTGCAGCCTGTTGAGCCTGTACACACAAAGCTGTTTAGGATCGAGCGTCCATTTGATTCGCGGAATGTACTGGTCTGTTTCCTTGCCCAGTTCGGCGTCTACCGTCTTCTGTGATCTTAAATTGTATATCCTGATGCGGATAATGGAGTTGGGTTCCCCTGCCTTAGGGTATTTATAAGTATAGTTATCAGGATACAAACCTGTATACATAGGAATTGTATACTCCGGCACTTGGCTTTCATCAAATCGGTAATAGGCTATACGCTTATTATCCGGGGCCCATTCGAAAGCCCGGGTAAATGAGAATTCTTCTTCATACACCCAGTCGCAATTACCATTGATGATCTTATTTTTTTCGCCATCACCAGTAATGGCAATCGTTTTACCACTTTCCAGATCGCGATAGTAGAGGTTATTATTTTTTACAAAGGCCACTTTACTGCCATCGGGAGAAAAGGTGGCATGCAACACTTTTTCGTCATCTATCATGTATTTTTTACCGGTAGCAATATCATATATATATACTTTGTTTAGTACAGAGCGACGATAGATATTCTGGCTTTCCGACTTCAGCATTATTTTGGTTTCATCAGTACTAAAAGTGTAATCATCTATATGTATAGCTTTTCCGTTCTCTGTAAAAGCTTCATTGGTAACAATCTCTTTAACGGCTTTGCCCGTCTGCAGATCGTACACCCTGATTGTTTGTACACCGTCTTTTTGATCAATTTTGGTATATCGTCGGCCGTCCTTCATGGCGTTGAAGCCCGGAACACTTTTAATACTGAACGTATTGTTGACAAAAAGATCATCGGGCGAAATGTTCTTCTTTGCAATTTGAGCATAGCTGATGAATGATAGTAATGCTAAAGGCAGTAATAATAAATACTTCATAACCAAAATTGAGCAGGGTCAAAAATAAGGTCTACGGGCTAGAGTTGAAAGCATAAAGAATTCTTAAAAGGGTGATAATATGGGGGAAAGGAACAATATAAAAACCTTATCCTCCGTTGATGATGGAAACCAGCTTATGAAAAAGATAATCCTGCTATGCTGCATCTTACTGGTTGCAGCAAACAGCTTTGCCGCCGATAAAGCGCAGGCCGCAAAGCTTCCCAACGTGACCTCTATTAAGCCTTATCAATCTACCACAGACGACGTGGAAGCATTGATAGGCAAGCCTACAACAAGTATGACCGCAAATAATACGATGCGCTGGAGCTATGCCATGACGGACTATTCACTGCAAATAGAATGGGACATGAAAGTAAACCGTGTTGCTCGTTACCAGTTTAGTGCCAAACACCAAAACTCAGGCACATGGAATGCAGGGAAAGCACAGTACCTGGAACCGGGTAAAGCTACCATGGACGAAGTAATTAAACAACTGGGGATACCACAGAATATGTCCATTGACCTCAATAATCAACAACTGCGCTATACGTTTGATAATGACATGGTAGAGCTCCAGTTTAAAAACAATGTACTGCAGCGCTACTTAGTAGAGTATAGATCGAAAAAGTAGTGCCAAAAAAAGCGCCCTGTTTCCAGGGCGCTTACTGTATATATTTCATATTACTAATAATCTATAGTAGCCTGTATGCCCCTGTCAATAAGGGCTTCCGCCATTGGCCGCAATATATCAAAGCTGCCCTTTTTTACGCCGCATTTACCTTTGTGATGAATGATTAGGGCGCATTGTTCTGCCTGCTCCGGATGATGATCGCATATCTCCATTAAGGATGCGATCACATGGTCGAACGTATTCACATCGTCATTCCAAACAATAAGGTTATGAAATTCTTCCGTAAGGACGGCGAGTTCTTCCTCTTCCTGGGTTTGCCACTGAATACCATTCTGATATTCCCGAGTGTTCATAAATAGTTGTGATTTGGCTGCAAATATACGATTAAGCACTATATCATTACAAAATAATGACACAAAAAATATTGCTTTTGCCGTGCGGACGCGTCTTATTTTTGCCGGCAACTTTAGAGCGCGATGTTTACAAAGAAAACAATGGACGAATTGGGCAGGATAGATGCCGCAGCCATACAGCAGGCAGCTAAAAAACCAGTATTGGTAATACTGGACGATGTGCGCAGTATGCATAACGTAGGGTCTACGTTTCGCACCTGCGATGCGTTCGCTGCCGAGGGTATCTATTTATGCGGTTATACACCGGCACCGCCCCATCGCGATATACAGAAAACGGCACTCGGCGCTACAGAGACTGTGGCATGGAAGCATTTTGCTACCACTATGGATGCTGTAAAAGCTGCTAAGGATGATGGCTACAGGATATATGCCGTAGAACAGGCCCATAACAGCATTTCGCTCGAGCAATTCGGCATGAATGAAGGTGAGCGCATTGCCCTTGTATTTGGCAACGAAGTAACCGGGGTGAATGATGAAGTATTGGCTATTGCCGATGGCTGTATAGAGATACCGCAATGGGGATCAAAACATTCTCTGAATATATCTGTGAGCGTGGGGGTGGTTCTTTGGGAATTGGTGAGAAAATAATTGAATACCCGTATCAGCTATAGCAATCATTCAGTTGCAATAGCATCATTACTTTCGGGTAAAATTTTTGATACTATGAGTTTAGCGCAAACCTATGTGCAGCAATTGCAGGCAGTTGCTGCGGGTAATAAAAAGATACTGGAACGTTTACCGGAAGATAAGCTTGAATGGCGCCCGCATGAAAAATCGATGACGCTGGGCAGACTGGCCATGCACTTGGCCGAATTACCTTTATGGGTCAACAGGTTGCTGGATTCTGATGGTTTTGACTTTGCCAGCATTGTGTATAAACCCAACATGCCGGAAAATAAGGAACAGATACTGGCAGAATATGACAACAAGCTGGCGGCAGCAGTAGAAGCCTTAAGCAAAGCCACAGACGAAGATCTGCAGAAGAACTGGAGCCTTAGAAGAGGTGACCACATAATATATGACCTGCCACGCACTGCTATACTGCACCGTGAGCAGCAACATATGGTGCATCACAGAGGCCAACTTAGCGTGTACCTGCGCTTGCTGGATGTACCGGTGCCAGGTATGTTCGGCCCTTCGGCAGATGAACGTTAAAATTTACAAATAGTACTACAGGCTGTAAAGACTACCGCAATAAAGCCTGATTTACAGTAACTTTGCAGCCTGTAATACTACTACAATGCAGCGTATTTACTTTGATAATGCAGCCACCACGTCCCTCGATCCGCAGGTGCTGGAAGCTATGATGCCCTATCTTACAGAAAAGTTCGGCAATCCGTCTTCCATATATTCTTATGGCCGTGAAACCAAAATGGCCATTGAGAACGCACGCAAAACCGTGGCGAAACTGCTGCATTGCAACCCGGGAGAAATATTCTTTACCTCCGGAGGTACAGAGAGTAGTAATACAGCCATCACTGCTTCGGTACGCGATCTTGGCTGCGGGCACGTCATCACATCCCCGATAGAACACCATGCTACCCTGCATACGGCAGAGAATATAGCAAAGTCGGGACAGGCGAGGCTGAGCTTTGTAGACCTTACAGAAAATGGCCAGGTAGATCTTACGCATTTGGAAAGTTTACTTGCAGATAGCCCGGAAAAAACGCTGGTAACGCTGATGCACGCCAATAACGAGATAGGCAACCTGCTGGACGTTGCCGCTGTTGGCGAACTGTGTAAGAAGTATGGCGCGCTCTTCCATTGCGATATGGTGCAAACCATTGGCCACTACCCTATAGATCTCCGGTCGCTGCATATACATTTTGCCAGCTCTGCAGGGCATAAATTCCACGGGCCTAAAGGTGTGGGTATCCTCTTTATTAATGAAGAGATCAAGATACACCCAATGCTGAATGGCGGGGCACAGGAGCGCAATATGCGCGCGGGAACCGAGAACCTGTATGGTATTGTGGGGTATGCAAAAGCCCTGGAACTGGCCATGCAAAAGCAACAAGAGGATAGTGACTATGTGCGGGGCTTGAAGGATTATATGGCACAAAAGGTGACTGAATCTTTCCCCGGAGCAACTATTAACGGCGAGAACGGAAGCAAGGCTTTATATACGGTTTTAAATATTTCCTTCCCTAAGACTGACAAATCTGAAATGCTGCTCTTTAACCTGGATATGGCAGGTATTTGTGTAAGCGGTGGCAGCGCCTGCAGCAGCGGCGCTAATTCCATCAGCCATGTTATTAAAGCGCTATACAACGGCCGCAGCGAAAACATGGTGCCAATCAGGTTTTCTTTCAGTAAGCAAAACACCCGGGAGGAAATAGATACTGTAATTGAAAAACTTAAAGAACTCGTATAAAAACTGAAGCCTGCATTGCAGGCTTTTTTATTAGGGTTGTATCTTGGGCATCAATGAGTCAAAACACAAGCATCAGGACCAAAGCATTTGAAGAAACCGATAATGGCGCACTCGTTGTATTCCGGATATTATTTGGACTGATGATGTTTGTAGAATGCCTGATGCAAATAGTTGCGGGAGGTGTTAAAGAAGCGTTTGTAGATCCACCCCTGCTCTTTCCCGCTATTGGTTTTGAATGGCTGCAGGTTTTACACGGGCCGGTTATGTTTTTTTACGTAGCGGTTATGGCTATTGCTGCGCTCGCCGTGGCGGCGGGTTTGTACTTCCGCATTTCATCCATAGTAATGGCAACATTATGGACCTTCTTCTACCTGGCGCAGCAGATCAATTATAATAATCACTATTACCTGATGGTACTGCTCTGCTGGATGCTGGCGCTGACACCCGCAAACAGGCGATTGTCAATGGATGTGAAACAAGGAAGAGCAATAGCATCAAACACCTGCCCCAGATGGTGTACTTTTCTATTCCAGTTCCAGGTAAGCTGTGTGTTTGTGTTCGCAGCTATTGCAAAATTGTACCCGGACTGGATGCACGGACTGCCGTTGAAATTATGGTTTGCTGAAGAGACCGGTAATCTCTACTTTGGCTATATCGTAAGGCAATCATGGGCGCCTGTCGTATTCTCCTGGCTCGGAATCATCTTCGATCTATTATTAATACCTGCCTTATGTTTTAAACGCACCCGTAACACCGCCTTTATCGCTGCTTTGATCTTTAACTTCTTCAACCAGCAGATATTCCAGATAGGCATTTTCCCATTTATGGCTTTGTCCTCTACCCTGTTTTTCTTCCCTGCATCGTTCTATGATAGTTTTTTACCGGAAGAAAAAACTGTAGGTGTGCCAGCGCAAACCTCCGGTCAAAAACAGAAAATGATCATCTCGTTAATATCTGTTTATATACTCCTTCAATTAATACTGCCCATCCGGCATTTTTTCATAAAAGGCGATGTCACCTGGACGGATGAAGGGCATAAAATGGCCTGGCGAATGATGCTGCGCGATAAAAGAGGCTTTGCCTTTTTTGAAATAGTGAATATAAGAACCAGGGAAATGCGCATAGAACAGCCGGCACAAAGATTGCCCGAAAGACAGGCTATTGATATACCCGGTTCGCCGGAACTATGCTGGCAGTATGCGCAGTACCTAAAAAAACTATATACCGGATTGGGGCAGAAAGTGAAGATTTTTGTTAACAGCGAAGTGAGTTTAAACGGACGGATTCCGCAGCCTTTAATTGATACTTCGGTTGATCTTGCCGCTACACCCTGGCAAAGCTTAACGCATAAACCATGGATATTGCCCGGCCCTAAGCAATAACCCGTTGATAATCAGTAGCTATCGTTAACCATTCATTAATCTAATGTTAAGCAGGTACTGAAATTTCTATATTTTCATATTAAGTTGCATCTTTGACCCATCTTTCATAGACAAAAAATAATATTCATGAAATCTATCCTCTTTGCACTTATCATCACATTAAGCTTACCTCTGGCAGCTTCTGCAGGCTGGGGACACTGGGACAATTATAAGCCCCCTACCAATAATGCACCTTTGGATGGCGGATTAAGTCTTCTGCTAGCTGCAGGCGCGGGGTATGGCATTAAGCGCTATGCCCAGTCTAAAAAGAAAAATGCTGAAAAATAAAGGCATGTCTAAAGCAGCCTCCTTACATAAAGTAATTCCAGACAATGCCCGGCCTTTTATTTTAAAGGGCCTGGCATTAGTTATTGGCTGGAACCTGCTTTACAAATTGTGGCTGGGCCCTATCGGCATTCCGGATGCTCAATTGACATCTGCAGTACAATATGGCACCGCAAAGCTGCTGGATCTTTTTATAAAGGCTACCTGGGTAGGAAACAGCGTTTACATAAACGGTGTTGAATCAGTAACTATCGCTCCGCAGTGCAATGGCCTGGAGCTAATGGTACTGTATATAGGCTTTATACTGTGCATACCTACCAACTGGCGCAGGATGCTTCTTTTTTCCCTTGCCGGCAGCGTTGTGATATATATACTCAATGTAATTCGCTGCGCAGTACTTGCCGAAATGTTTTATACCCACCATTACCTTACCGATTTTGCCCACCATTACGCATTCAAGCTGGCGATTTACGGTGTGGTATTTTATGGTTGGGTGCTTTATGCTAAAAATGCCTTCCGGAATGCGGCATAAGCTACGTTTCTGGCTGGCTTTTTCCATTATCATATTATTCAGCTGGCTCGATTATCAATATTTCACCGAAGGACACGCTGATTTTTTTCCAGCTGTCATCAGGCAATTGGGGCATCTTATAGTGCTATTACTGATACTCGCCGCCGGGTATTGGGGCTGGGCAAAGCAAGTTTTGCCTTGGCCTAAACGAGTTTGGGTATATAGCTATGGGCTAACCATATCTATTATAGGAATCATAGGGCTGATACAATGGAAAACGGAACTTTTCGGCGTCGGATTCCTGGATGTAATAAGCTCAGTCCGCCTGTTTTTGGGTAGCCCGGTGCCCTATTTTATGATGTATATTTTGTATACCATTACCCTGAACCCAACCAATATGAATGGTTCGGATAAAAAAGAGGAAGAAAAAAACCGATATTAAAAGGTTTATTTTTTTGTTGGTTTATCAAAATATATTACCTTTGCAGTCCTTAAAAATTACATTAACGGTATAGATAATGCCTACTATTCAGCAATTAGTTCGTAAAGGTCGTACACAAATACGCGCAAAATCAAAGTCTCGTGCTTTGGATGCTTGTCCTCAACGCCGCGGTGTTTGCACACGTGTGTACACGACTACTCCAAAGAAACCAAACTCTGCCCTGCGTAAAGTTGCCAAAGTGCGTCTTACCAATAAGGTAGAAGTTATCGCATATATCCCTGGTGAAGGCCACAACCTGCAAGAGCACTCTATCGTGCTGATACGCGGTGGTCGTGTGAAGGACTTACCGGGTGTACGTTACCATATCGTACGTGGTGCGCTGGATACTGCGGGTGTAAAAGACCGTAAGCAAAGCCGCTCTAAATACGGTACTAAACGCGAAAAAGCTAAAAAATAATTAATTCATTCAAGTAATTTATAGCCAAACATGAGGAAGGCACAAGCAAAAAAGCTCCCTTTAGCTCCAGATCCTAAATTCAACGATAAACACGTTACACGTTTCGTTAACTGCCTGATGTGGGGTGGTAACAAAACTGTGGTTCTGAGTGCATTCTACGATGCACTGGATAAAGTGAGCCAGATGACAGGTGAAAATGGTTACGAAGTGTGGAAACGCGCTTTGGCTAACGTTACTCCGGCTGTTGAGGTTCGTAGCCGCCGTATTGGTGGTGCTACTTTCCAGATCCCTGCTGAAGTACGTCCTGACCGTAAAATATCCCTGAGCATGAAATGGCTGATCCGTTACAGCCGCGAACGTAATGGTCGTACTATCGCTGATAAACTGGCTAACGAAATCGTTGCTGCATCTAAGGGTGAAGGCGGCGCTTTCAAAAAGAAAGAAGATACGCACCGTATGGCTGAAGCCAACAAGGCGTTCTCTCACTTCAAAGTATAATCTATACCAAAAATACTTACTCCCAAAAGCTGTCTACATCTGTGGACGGCTTTTGGGTTTTGTACCATTTGTTTAATTTAGAATACTTGAAATCCTCTGCTATGAAAAAACTTTTAATCCTGGGCATGAGTGTTATCACGTTGGCCGGTTGCACCCCAAGGGATGGCACACAATACGATCTCAACAAAGGTTTAAATAGCGGTGCCTCTTATGCCCTTGTTAATGGACGTCCTTATATAAGTTCCATAACCAATGCGGGATGGGAAAACAACTTTCCAGGGAAATTCGGGTTGAGCCTAAGTGTTTATATTGATGGCTTTGAAAGGCAGGAATTGACAATCGTAAAAATAAACCCATCGGTTACAAATCAGCGGGTTTATTCCAATATGATTAATATTGGCGGTGATAAGTATCAGTCGCTTAATACAGCCCTTTGTAATGCTATGTTTTTCCTTTCTTTTTACGATGAAGCGGAGAATACATACTATCTCCAGGATTCTGCAAGAAATATCCTTAATATAGAAAGTTATGATAAAACAACCGGAGCTATAAAAGGCAGTTTTGATCTTACTTTTTTTAGGGTTGATAGAACCACGCATCCGCAAACACAAGGATTTGGAGATACTTTACATTTTACTAATGGTAAGTTTGAAACGGTGATAAAGCAGTAAAATAGAGTTGATATTATTTACTGAAATAGCTATTCACAAATGTGGATGGCTATTTTCTTATATGGCGACAATAAAAATTTATTTCATAAATAAATGAATATTCACTTATCTTTGCCAACGTAAAAGATGAGAACAAGAGATACAGACAAACAGGAACTGGTAAAACAAACTGCTATACAAATGATCGTAGAAAACGGTCTGGAAAGTTTTAGCCTGAACAAACTGGCCAAAGCCTGTGGTATTTCTGTAGCGACCTTGTACATCTATTACAAAGACAAGGATGACCTCATCATCTCTATAGCAGTGGACGAAGCAGAAAAAATGGGTAGCCAGATGCTGCAGGATTTTGATCCTGAGTTGCCTTTTGAAGAAGGATTAAGACAGCAGTGGAAAAACCGGGCAGCCCAGATGCTGAATAACACCGTAAACATTCGCTTTTTTGAACAACTCCGCACATCGTCGTACGAAGAGAAGGTACACGAAACTTTTGGTTCAGTATTTCGCGATGCTATGGGAAGATTCATGACCAATGCCATAGAACGAGGTGAGATTGATCCCCTACCTATTGAAGTATACTGGTCGGTAGCCTTTGCCCCACTCTACAACCTCATTCGCTTTCATGTGGAAGGCCGCAGCCTGGCCGGCAAACCATTTCGAATGACGGACGAGATCATGTGGCAAACTTTCGACCTGGTACTTAAAGCCCTTAAAAAGTAAAAAAATCCATTTAAATCAAAAAAACCAAATGCACCACCAATTATGTCACCAGCCATTCAATACGACATCCATGTATTTAAGACTAACATCGATACAGAAACAGATTCTCAAATAGTAGGTGAGGTCTTGAATACACATGAAGATGTGATGCACTGGAGCGTAGACCTCAATGATGTAGATCGCGTATTGAGAATCGTCACCTGCAGCCTTCACCAATCTGATATTATCTCATTAATTAACCAACAGGGCTATCAATGCTCTGAACTACAATAGTTGTTTATGGAACAAAAATCAAAAGAGGAACTGATCCCATTTAGCGGGTATCAAAAGTTTCTTATTGCTATACTTGCGCTACTGCAATTCACGGTGATACTAGACTTTATGGTACTGTCTCCCCTTGGCGATGTGCTGATGAAGACGCTGAACATTACCCCATCTCAATTCGGATATGTAGTATCAGCTTACGCATTCAGCGCAGGTATCTCAGGTATACTTGCTGCGGGCTTTGCAGATAAATTCGACCGTAAAAAAATGCTTTTGTTTTTTTACGCAGGTTTCATTGCAGGCACATTCTTCTGCTCTATGGCCAATAACTTTGTTACACTGCTTGCAGCGCGTATTATTACCGGCTTATTTGGCGGCGTGATAGGCTCTATATCTATGGCCATCATTACAGACATGTTTGCTGTACATCAACGTGGCCGTGTTATGGGTTTTGTGCAGATGGCCTTTGCAGCCAGCCAGATATTAGGTATACCAATAGGCATTGTTATTGCCAATAACTGGGGATGGCATGCCACCTTCCTGATGATCGTTGTATTGGCATTAGCCATCGGCGTTGCTGTTATCCTGCGTATGAAACCGGTAAACAAGCACCTGGCACTGCAATCGGATAAGAGCCCGTTGCTACACCTTTGGCATACATTGCAGCACCCTACTTACAAAGTTGGCTTCACGGCTATAGCTTTATTATCAGTCGGCGGATTTATGATGATGCCATTTGGCAGCGCTTTTCTCATTAACAACATCAAAATAACACAGCAAGACCTGCCTAAGATATTTATGATCACGGGGCTTTCATCTGTTGTTATCATGCCTTTAGTAGGTAAACTCAGCGATAAGATAGATAAGTTCTATTTGTTTGCAGCAGGTTCTATCCTCGCTATCATTATGATATTGATTTATACCAACCTGCCACCTGTGCCGCTTTGGGAGATACTCATTGTTAACGTGATCATGTTTGCAGGCATTATGAGCCGTGTTGTACCAGCAACAACGCTTAACACGAGCATACCTGATATGAAAGACCGTGGCGCATATATGAGCATTACATCTTCCCTGCAGCAGATATCCGGCGGTATCGCAGCCGTTATAGCAGGTAAGATCATATCGCAACAAACCAAGACCAGCCCCCTTGAGCACTATCCCACCCTCGGTATCGTAGTATCGTGTGTCTCTTTACTGAGCATCTATCTTATTTACCGCATTAGCGTGGTGGTAAAGAAGAGAGATGCAGAAAGAGAACTGGAAAAGATCAACGCTGTTCTGGCCAGCAAACAGTCAACCGCCGGCCTCCAGGAAATTACAGCATAGACGCTACATCCCTTTTATATTTAACAAGCTGCAACCTTAGTTGCAGCTTGTTTGTTTTAGCATGGTTTGTAGTCGTATATTTAATATATGGAAAAGCATCTTGTAAAGATCGTAGACATTATACCTGTAACACATGATGTACGCTCGTACGTGGTAGAAAAGCCGAAGGGTTATCGTTTTATCCCCGGACAGGCTACAGAAGTGTCTGTGAATAAAGAAGGCTGGGAAGATGAAAAGCGGCCATTTACATTTACCTCATTAAATGACTGGAACCATTTGCAGTTTACTATTAAGTCCTATCCCGATCATGATGGTGTTACCAAACAAATAGGCCTGCTGCAGCCGGGTGATGAATTGTATATCCGCGATGTGTGGGGTGCTATTGCATATAAGGGCGAGGGCTATTTTATTGCAGGCGGTGCAGGCATTACTCCATTCATAGCAATATTACGTCAATTGCATAGCGACGGTGCCATTGGAAACAACCAGCTCTTTTTCTCCAACAAGACCGTTGATGATATCATATTACATAACGAGCTTGACCAAATGCTTGGCACAAATGCGCATTATATACTCTCTGCTGAAGAAGCAGCCGGTTATGAGCATGGCCGTATAGATAAAGCATACCTTTTGAATCACATCAAGAATTTCAAAAAGCCTTTTTACATCTGCGGGCCGGATAAGATGATCCAGGACATTACAGCAATATTAAAAGATCTGGGAGCCGATCCGGATACCGTAGTATTCGAGAAGTAGTTAAAATTAAAACAAAACAAATGTGTATAAATATTTGCACATTTGTTCAATTAGTGTCGAAAATTTGTCTATATTTGAAAAAAAATTACTTTAGCAACTAAATAGAAATAAAATGGCAGTAGCAGACGATAAATTAAAGGTTTTAAAGCTGGCGATAGACAAGATAGAAAAGGATTATGGTAAGGGGTCTGTGATGATGCTGGGTGATAAACAGCAGGATAAAATAGATGTAATCAGTACCGGTTCCCTGGGATTGGATGTTGCTTTAGGCGTTGGTGGGTTTCCACGTGGCCGTATCATAGAAATATATGGCCCGGAATCTTCAGGTAAAACAACCATTGCCATACATACCATAGCAGAAGCACAAAAGAAAGGTGGCATCTGCGCTATAATAGATGCAGAACATGCTTTCGATGCCAGCTATGCACGCAAGCTGGGAGTAGATGTAGATAACCTGATCATCTCTCAGCCGGATTATGGTGAACAAGCCCTTGAAATTGCGGACAGGCTGATCTCTTCGGGTGCTGTAGATGTAGTAGTAATTGACTCTGTAGCCGCATTGGTACCGAAAGGTGAACTGGAAGGCGAAATGGGCGACAGTAAAATGGGCCTGCAAGCGCGCCTTATGAGCCAGGCATTACGTAAGCTTACGGCAACGATCAACCGTACAGGCTGCTGCTGTATCTTCATCAACCAGCTTCGCGAGAAGATAGGTGTTATGTTTGGCAACCCGGAAACCACAACAGGTGGTAACGCCCTTAAGTTCTATGCTTCTGTGCGTTTAGATATACGTCGTATAAGCCAGATAAAAGATGGAGATGTAGCGAGTGGTAACCGTACCCGTGTAAAGGTGGTTAAAAACAAAGTAGCTCCCCCATTCCGCCAGGTAGAGTTCGACATTATATTTGGTGAGGGTATCAGCAAGATCGGTGAGATCATTGACATGGGTGTAGAGCTGGGTATATTACAAAAAAGCGGCTCATGGTTTAGCTATAATGATAGCAAAATAGGACAAGGACGTGATTCGGTGAAACAATTCCTGGCAGACAACCCGGAAGTAGCTGAAGATGTAGAAAATAAAATTCGCGCGGCATTACAACCAGCCGAGTAGTTAATAACAAAATTTATTTTTGGGTTAGTAAACAAAAAAGGACGCCCCGCTTCTGCGGGGCGTTATCCATTTTATGAATGTCCTTAATTAAGATTCAGGATTTAAAATTGCCATGAACTGGTTTTTATCAGTAAACATCTGGTTAGTGATGTCTTTGATATCATTTACCGTGATCTTATCGATCATAGCATTATAGTTCAGAAATGTGCTTTTTTGCTGCTTATTCCAAAACAGAATTTCCTGCAGATTTTCAAGCCAATAACCATTTTCTTTTTCCTGCTGGCGGATCTGCTCGTGCATTTCAGCTTTTACTTTATTCAAATCCTCGAGAGAAGGGCCATCTTTTTTAATGGCAGCTACAACCTCATTAGCGGCTTTAACCAGCTTATCTACATTTTCAGGACCGCAAGGCAATTGCAATTGAACAGTATAATGTGAATAAGGATAAGGCTCTAATGAAGCGCCGTAACCACCACCATAAATACCACCCAGTTTTTCGCGCAATTCTTCTACTACCCTGATGTTCAGTATCTCAGCAAGCATATTTGCTTTTAGATCAGCTTCTTCGGAATATGGCATATCACCTTCGTAAATACCCAAGATCAGGCTTTTCTTTTCTGTACCTTTTTTGAAATTAAGCGATCCGCCGGTTACAGGGCGCACGCCATTATCTTTAAATGACGGCGTAGTATTGTTTGATGGTAAGCCGCCCAGGTATTTTTCGATCAGCGGGATCGCAGTTTCCTGTTTGATATTGCCGACAAGGAAGAACTGATAACCATCTGCGCTGCATACCTCTTTCTTGTATATCTCTACAGCCCTGTCGGGATTTATTGCGTCAAAATAAGCTGCTTTAGGAATTGCAATAGGAGCCAGCGGATTTTTTTGATATAGAACACTATACAATGTATCTACAAAAGCTATCTGCGGATTTGCAGATAAAAACTGCATCTGCATTTTTTGTTTATTCTTAAAGGCATTGAACAAATCCTTATCCATGCGCGGAGATGTGAGCTTCAGATAAGTCAACTGTAACATAGTTTCAAAATCCTTTACGCTGCTGCTGCCTGCCACCTGGTCCTGTATCTCGCCAATAGATACACCCGCTTTAGCTGTCTTGCCGGAAAGGGCTTTTTCCAGGTCGGTAGGTGTAAAGCTACCAAAACCCATAGCACCTACAACAGCGGTAGCATAATTTACATTATACTTATCGGCAACATCGTAGTTGTTAATGCCACCCTTTCTGATGCCACGAAATAGTATTTCATCACTCTTAAACTCAGTAGATTTAATTGTAACCTTTACACCATTGCTTAAAGTATAAGTGGTAGCGGCAAGTTCCTTATCTTCTTCTTTAGAAACTACCTTGCCCGGTGTTGGCATCTTATCCAACAGATTGTCAGCTATCTTCTTCTCTTCAAGCGGTTTTACATCCTGCAGTAAGCCTTTTTGAGTCATTGTCAGCAGTTCTGCATCCGTAGGCAATTTTGAACCTGCTTCAGGGCCAGTGATCAATGCAAAGAAATTATTCATATTGTTCAACCAGCTTTTAGCTTCAGCATTCAGATCTGCTACGGTAATGGTTGGCAATAATTCTTTTGAATAATTATATTCATTTTCAATACCCGGAATAGGCTCGTTTTCAAAGAAATTGCCCATGTACTCATCTACGTATTCAGCGCTTTCTGTTGTGTTGCGCTCATTGTACATTTTTTCATAGGTACTGGCTACATCTCTTTTTGACAGCTCCAGCTCATTCGCTGTAAAACCGAAATTCTTCACGCGTATCAATTCTGCCGTAAGGGCATTAACAGCTTTCTCTGCTCCATCAGCACCAAAGCCTGCCTGGGCTACCAGGTTTTCGTAGCCACGTCCCCAGTTATCATAACCAACGGCGGCAAAAGTAAACGGAGGATTGCTTCCGCGAGAGAGTTCATTGAGCCTGCGCCTCCACATAGAGGTGATGAGGTTACGCTCAATATCTTTTTTATAATCGCCTACTGTTGTTTCTATAGTTTTTTTTACAGACGGGAACAGTATCTGCACGTTGTAGCGTATTGCCTCTTTATCTGTAACTACCATTGCACCGGGTTTTGTTCGGCCCGGTATTTCAAACAAAGTACGCGGACGTTCCTTTGCAGGATTTTTCAACGGAGCAAAATACTTATTGAGATACTTCATAGCGGTAGCCTCATCAATATCGCCCACTATAGCTATTGCCTGCAGATCGGGACGGTACCAATCTTTATGGAAACGACGCAGAACATCATATTTGAATGTCTTCAGTGTTTCGTCTTTACCGATAGGTAGGCGGTCTTTATAACGGGAACCTTCCAATACTACAGGCAGGTATTTTTTCAACATGCGGTCTTCAGCGCCTTTACCAAGGCGGCTTTCTTCCAGTACCACATTGCGTTCTTCATCAATATCCTTATCTGTAAGCAAAGCGTCGTGCGCCCATCCTTCAGCAATTTGGAAAGCTTTATCCAGGTTTTCAGGCTTGTCTGTTGGAATTGGGAGATAATAGAAGGTTTCATCAAAACCGGTTGTTGCATTAAGATCGGCACCAAACTGAACACCAATTGATTGGAGGTAGCTTACCATATCATTTTTCTGGAAGCCTTTGATACCATTAAAGTTCATGTGCTCCATAAAATGCGCCAGGCCCAGCTGATCGTCATCCTCTACTATAGAACCGACATTTACCATTAGCCTTATCTCTACCTTTTTTTCAGGTTTAGAGTTAGGTCGGATGTAGTAAGTCAATCCGTTAGGGAGTTTACCTTTTTTTACTTTTGGATCAACGGGCATTTTAGCGCTCAGATCCTGAGCGATGGCGACATTGCACACGCCGGCTACAAGTATGGCACCTGCCAGTAACCTGCGCATCAGAGAATTAGTCGAGGGTTGCATAAAATAAATTTGAAGTATTGCAAAGAAACGCAATTTAAGGTTTATCTGATATTGTAAAAGCGATAAAATACCCCTAAAATAACCTAGAATTTAAGGTACCGTTAAACAAGGTTGCCAAATATTTAGTCCCCTGACCTTAAAGTGCTTATCTTAGCGGTTTAATAAATCAGCGATAGAATCGTTCTCATAATGGCACTAATAAAATCGATATCTGGTATTCGCGGCACCATAGGAGGAACACCAGGCAAGGGCCTTACGCCGGTGGATATTGTAAAATATACTACAGCGTATGCCGCATGGGCAAAAAATCAAAACAAAGGTAAAAAGGTAATAGTGGGCCGCGATGGCCGTATCTCCGGGGAATTGGTTAGAAACCTGGTAACAGCTACGTTACAATCCTGCGGAATGGACGTTACCGACCTGGGATTAAGCACAACCCCTACTGTAGAGATGGCAGTAAAAATGGAAGAGGCTGCAGGCGGCATTATTCTTACCGCCAGCCATAACCCCAAAGAATGGAATGCATTAAAATTGCTGAATAACGAGGGTGAGTTTTTGAGTGGGGAAGACGGACAATGGATACTGGATCATGCGGACAAAACCGAGCTGGTTTATGAGGATATTAATAAGATAGGAAAACTACATCACGACGATAGCTATATACAAAAACATATAGATGCCATACTGGCCCACCCTCTTGTGGATGTCAAAGCTATCAGGGAAAGGAATTTTACTATAATAGTTGACCCTGTGAATTCAACAGGTGCAATTGCCGTACCGGAAGTGCTAAAAGCGCTGGGCGTAGACAACATTACCGTGATCAATGAAGAAGTTACCGGGAAATTTGCCCACAATCCCGAACCATTGCCTGAAAACCTTCGCGAACTGTGTGGACAGGTATCTAAGAAAAACGCGCACCTGGGTATAGCGGTTGACCCTGACGTGGACAGGCTTTGTTTTGTGTGTGAAGATGGCAACCTTTTTGGGGAGGAATATACGCTTGTAGCGATAGCCGATTATGTATTGTCGCATAAAAAGGGCAATACTGTTTCCAATCTTTCTTCTACAAGGGCTTTACGAGATATAACAGAGAAACATGGCGGTGAATATTTTCCAAGCGCCGTTGGTGAGGTAAATGTGGTAAAAAAGATGAAAGAGGTGAATGCAGTAATCGGTGGCGAAGGTAATGGCGGTATCATTGTGCCGGAATTGCACTATGGTCGCGACGCCCTAATTGGCATAGGCTTATTCCTGACCCACCTGGCTAAAAGTGGCAAAACTGCAAAAGCCCTTCGTGGCACATACCCCGATTATTTTATCTCCAAAAATAAAATAGAACTGAATGAAGGGGTGAATGTTAAAAAGATATTTGAACAGATAAAGAAGAAGTATAAAAAGCAGCCTATTAATACCGAAGATGGATTGCGAATAGATTTCGATACAGACTGGGTGCACCTGCGTACATCTAACACAGAGCCTATCATACGCATATACGCTGAAAGTACCAGCGAAACCACTTCTGACAATATTGCCAAACGCATTATGAGCGACATCCGTGAGATGATGTTTGCCAGTGCCGAATAAAAATAATTTAATACACTTCTTATAATTGCCGCCTGTAAATACATATGATGTTGTAATTACAGGCGGTGGCTTAGGGGGCATGCTCTGTGCAGTATTGCTTGCCAAAGAAGGTATGAAAGTATGTGTATTGGAACGCGACAAACAAATTGGCGGATGCCTGCAGACCTTCTCTGTACACAAAAAAGTATTTGACAGCTGCGTACATTATATAGGCGGGCTTGGAGAAGGCCATACGCAACATAGCATTTTAAAATACGCAGGGATAACTGAACAGTTAAAGCTTGCTACATACGATACCAACTGCTTTGATGCCATAGCGTTTGGTGAAGACCCTACTCTATACCCGCATGCACAAGGCAAGGAAAACTTTGTAGAACAACTTGCTTCCTTCTTTCCTGAAGAGCGTAAAGCACTAGAAAGCTATATTAACACTATAAGCTTTGTTGGCGACCGGTTCCCTTTATACCGTCTGCGAAACGGTGATGCTTATGAGAAGACTACTGTATCGTCGTGGGAAGTGAGTAAAACTATAGCCGGGATAACAAAAAATGAAAAGCTGCAACATGTATTAGCAGGCAACAATTTGCTATATGCAGGCATAAAAGGCCGAACGCCATTTTATGTACATGCACTGGCAACAGAAAGCTATATTCACAGCAGTCATAAGGTAATACCAGGAAGTTCGCAGATATCTAAGCTTTTATGGAAGCAGTTGCAAAGTTACGGCGGAGAGGTCTACAGGGACAATCCTGTAACTGTGATGAAAGAAGAGAATGGGAAAGTGCAGTATGCCCAAACAGCAGATGGCAGGCGTTTTTACGGTAAGCAGTTTATTGCCGCTATGCACCCCGACGTATTGTTAGGTATATTGGATAGTTCGCTGATAAGGCCTGCCTATAAAAAACGCATCCGGGGATTGGAACAAACAACGTCCTGCTTTATGCTAAACCTGGTATTGCAGCCGGGAACAGTACCAATGCGGCATCATAATATCTACTGGCATGCAAAAGACAATGCCTGGTCTGCCATACATTATACCCCCGATGCATGGCCTGCTAATTATGCAGCTTTCTTTACAGAAGATGAGCATCATAAAGGATATGCAGAAAGCATTTCGATATTGAGCTATATGCACTATGACGAGGTAAAACAGTGGGAGCAAACCATCAACTATACATCGCACGAACAGGAACGTGGGAGAGAATATGAAACGTTTAAGCAGCGTCAGTCAGAACTGCTGCTTGAGAAATTGCATAAACAAATACCAGGATTAAAAGGCAATGTAGCGGATAAAAGTGCAGCTACACCACTCACTTATAGAGACTATACAGCATCGCCCGAAGGCTCGCTATACGGCGTTTTGAAAGACGTAAATAAACCCAATGAAACACAAATAGCCGTAAGGACGAAGATACCAAACCTGCTGCTAACCGGCCAGAATGTAAACCTGCATGGAGTCCTGGGCGTAAGCATCACAGCAGTTGCAACTTGCGCCGAACTACTTGGCATCGACCACATCCTTACCAGGATCAATTCAATGAAATAATTACAAAGCTAAAACCAGCGTACCCGCTATTACCAACAGCGCACCAATGGTCTCCTTCAGAGACATATACTCCCCCAATATAAAATAGGATAAGATAAGAGCTAATGCCACACTCAACTTATCTATAGGCGCTACTTGCGATACCTTACCTAGCTGCAACGCTCTAAAATAAAACAACCAGGACATACCGGTTGCCGCACCGGATAATATAAGAAACAACCAGCTATGCTTTGTTATACTACCCATGGTATTATAACTGCCTTTGAAAAATACTATACCCCATGCAATAAATAGGATGATAACGGTTCGTATAGCCGTGGCAAGATCGCTATCTACACCTTTAATACCTTTTTTGGCAAATATGGCTACAAGCGCAGCAAAGAAAGCAGAAAGTAAAGCGTATGCTACCCACATAAGATATTGATAGAATAATTATAAAATTAACATGTAAGGCAGCACACTGGCAAGAATTTTTTATCCTTTAAGAGAACAAAAGCTGAATTTATGAAAGATACTATCATCATCGCTGCGTTATTATTAATAGCATCAACAAGTTGTGAAGCTCAGCAACAAGACACAACAAAGCCGCCCCCGTTTGTAAAATCTATACCGGGTGACACTGTAAAATATAACACACCGGTATTAAAAAAGATCGATACGATGAAAAACAATATGCCGGTTGTGAACCCGAAGGAAAAGAATGTAAGACCTAAGTAAATAATAAAAGCCCCGAATGGGGCTTTATCTAAATATTTGGTTACCAATTAATGCAAAGAATTAGCATCCTTCAGGAACTGCTCCAATCCCAGGTCAGTCAAAGGATGTTTTAATAGACCCAGTATAGAACTTAATGGACAAGTACATACATCTGCACCTGCTTCAGCACAACGGACAATGTGCATAGGTGTACGGATAGACGCTGCAAGTACTTCTGTCATAAAGCCCTGGCTGTTGTATATACTAACAATCTGCTCAATCAGCTGAACGCCATCCCAGTTGCTATCGTCTATACGGCCAATGAATGGCGATACAAAACTTGCGCCTGCCTTTGCAGCAAGAATTGCCTGACCTGCTGAAAATACGAGCGTACAGTTAGTGCGGATACCATTGTCAGTAAACCATTTGATTGCTTTAACACCATCCTTTATCATCGGTACTTTTACTACGATGTTCTCGTGCAATGCAGCCAGTTTTTTACCTTCCTCTAATATGCCTGCAAAATCAGTACCCAGCACTTCGGCGCTAACAGGGCCATCTACAATGTTGCAGATGTCGATATAATGCTGCATAATAGCATCATGTCCTTTTATGCCTTCCTTAGCCATCAGTGATGGGTTAGTAGTAACACCATCAAGAATACCCAGATCGTGTGCTTCTTTAATTTGCGCAAGATTAGCCGTGTCGATAAAAAACTTCATAGTTATCGTTATTTATTATTCTGATTTTTGATTGGTTGATTTCCCATTACAAAGTAAACACATATGGGCATAAAAAAACTGGCAAGTTACTCACATCGCGCCGCTACAACCGCCTACCCTTGCTACATTCCTGTCCTGGGGGATTCAGCAGGAGCTGGCCGTGTAAGACTTGCCAGGGCTGCAAATGTATAGCATTTATCCTGTCTGTGCAAAACATTTCGCAAAAAAACGTCCCGAAATTTTCGGGACGTTCATACAGTTAATGTTAAACAGTTATGCCTTTGCGAGTTCGCCTTTTAAAAAGTCTATCACTTTCACCTCGGTAGCATCTTGCTTATGCAGGTCGGCCAGGTAAACGGATACCCAATCGGTAAGATGAATAAAGTAAAATACTTTCTCCCAGTAGCTCTTACCTTTTGAGGTAATCTCTATAATGTTCGGTGTATATTTTTTAATAATCTGCTTGTTCAGATCCATACGCAATTTCACCCGTTCGTAATCATCGTCGTTACGCAATATTACTACCGCCTTGTTTTTGTCTTTATCTCTCCAACCCACTAATTCGTTGTGGTTCATTTCGGGTATTACATGATGCCAGCAAAGCATTTTACTGTTCTCATTTATTTGCTGGCGGAAACGAATCGCTACACCTTCAAAATCTGCTGCAGCGTATATGATGGGGAGTTTGCCATTCAGTTTGGCGGCAATGGCTTTAGCCTTTTTATGGATATCTTTTACCTCATCTTTTATCAGCTTGATGGACGATTTCACATCCTTCTCAAAATTGTCTTTTACAAGTCCAAAGTGCTTTAGCACAAACATAGCCTGCACCATAGAATAGCCCACGCACGAACGTGGAGGCATACCTGCCGGTACCAGGATGCAATCTATTTTTTTCTTCTTTGCAAGCTCCGCCACTTTGCCGCCCGATGTGATGCATACCACCGTAGCCCTGGCTTTGATGGCCTGTTGCATAGCTGCTAATGTTTCTTCTGTATTACCCGAATAGGAAGAAACTATTACAAGGGAATTGTTGTTTACAAAAGCAGGAAGAAAGTAATCTTTATTTACCACAAAAGGTACTTTCAGTTTATCAAAAACATAGTTTTGAATGATAGAACCGCCTATCCCACTGCCACCAAGACCGGTGAGTACAACATTGCTGAAGGATTTTTTTGCTGAAAGGAAACGGTAATTTTGCCCGATGATAAGGGCCTCGTGCAGTTGAATGGGAAAGTCTGTTACTAATTGCTTCATTACAATACTATCTTTTTTTCGATGACCAAACATAAGGAAACTGGCATAAAAGGCGAACAAATCGCTGAAAACTTTTTACTAAGAAAAGGTTATACCATCCTTGAAAGAAATTGGCGCTTCGGTAAAAAAGAGATAGATATTATAGCTGAAACCAATGGCTTGCTGGTTTTCGTAGAGGTGAAAACGAGGGCTACCACTTACTTTGGCTATCCTGAAGATGCAGTTTCTGCGAGCAAACAGGATTTTATGAAATTAAGTGCAGAAGCATACATAGCTGCACATGTTCAGTTCTCTGAAGTACGCTTCGATGTAATAAGTATCATTTTTGTTAACGACATTGTGAAGGAAATTCTACATATAGAAGATGCTTTTTACTAAATAACACATTTGATTTTTATTTCTATAAAATAATTTTCCATACATTGCGCAAAAAGCTACGTATGAAGAAGACACTATTTTTTTCTGCAATATGCATCTTGGCGCTCGCTGCCTGTAATAACGAACCAAAAACCAAGGAAATAACGGACACTACCCCGCTCTCTACACCTGCTACTGATACGGCTGTTGCTGCACCTGTTACTGAAAAACCTGCCGAAAAAGTAGATTCTGCGACTGCTATGAAAAGATGGCAGGCATATATGACCCCCGGAGATGCACAGAAACAACTTGCCGCAGCTACGGGCAAATGGAAGGTTGAGACCACGAGCTGGATGGAGCAGGACAAGCCACCGATGACCAGCACAGGCACCGCGGAATACAAAATGATAATGGCCGGCCGCTACCAACAGGCATCCTTCAAGAGCAATATGATGGGGATGCCTTTCGAGGGACAAAGCACTATGGCGTATGACAATGACAAAAAAATGTTCATTAGCACGTGGATAGATAATATGGGCACAGGCTTAACTACTTTTACCGGCACATGGGATGATGCAGCCAAATGTTACAATATGAAGGGCAAAATGTATGACCCAACGACACAAAAAGATTTTGATTGCCGTGAAGTAATAAAAATAACTGACGATAAAAATATGACCATGGAGATGTATAGCACCATGCCGGGCGGAAAAGAATTTAAAAATATGGAGATCAAATACACGAAAATGTAATTAACTGATGAATTTTGTAAAAAAGGAGCCTCTATATGCAGGCTCCTTTTTTCATATCCTCAGTAAATATAATCTACCTTTGCGCGTTTATCAGGCATACCATTAAATGAAAGCGCTCTCCGCAATAAAGTCTTTTATTCTTCAGTACAAGGTTTTAGCGATATTATATGTCCTGGCAACAATAATCGGCATTGCACAGATAATAGGCTTTGGACATGTCAATAATTTCGCAATATTCCGCGGATCCAGCCATCACATGCTTCAAAAATTGCCTTTGTATGTAGAATATCCTAAAGAGTATTTCGACCTCTTTTATTACAACCCTACTTTCCCTATGTTATTCCTGCCCTTTGCCCTGTTGCCGGTGAAGCTGGGAATCATCACGTGGATGAGCTTTACAATGGCCCTTGCCTTTGTTACTTACAAGGCGTTGCCGCTGGACGATCAGCAAAAGAAGATCTTCATACTGCTAATGGTATTTGATCTGCTGAACAATATCACCCATACACAAACTAACCCGGTATTTCTATCATTCATGCTATTAACATGGGTATTTATGGAAAGAGAAAAGCCGGTATGGGCAGCCTTGTTTGCTGTACTTAGTTTTTTAATAAAAGGTTATGGGGGTATTATAGGCATTTTGTGTCTTTTCTATAAATCGTGGTATAAAGTGGTTCTCTATAGCATTGCATGGTTAATAGCATTGCATGCATTATTGCTACTTTTCATATCTCCGCAACTGATGATACAGTATTACACTGATTGGATACATATCATATCCAGCGACACTATTAAGGAAAGCTGTTCTGTTTATGGCGTGGTAACCAATTTGCACCTGGCAATACCGGAAGGCTATATTTTGGCAATTGCAGGAATTATCCTGGCGATCTTCCTCAGCATGCAAATTTTCTTAAAACACAGGAGGCGGGAACATATTGTTGCGTTTTTACTAATATGGGTAATTGTCTTTAACCGCGCATCCGAACCTGCTACGTATATCATAGCAATTGCAGGTGTTATAATATGGTACCTTGCCCGTCCTAAAACATTGTTTTCCACAACATTGTTTTGGATTACTATTCTAAGTGCTTCTATCATACCTACTGATATATCAGCTTTTTTCGACAAATTGCGTTACGAATACTATTTAAAGAGTATTTTGTGCATGTTTGTATTGCTTGATATTGTAGTATTTACAGCAAAAAGACTCACACTCCCTACACCCCCCAAAAACGCAGCGCGGATATGATTTTTGACCTGGTGATACCTTTCTATAACCCATCGGTGGGATGGGAAAAAAAGTTTGCGGATAAATTCGGCAAACTGGTAGATACTTATTTTGATGGCAAACGGGAGCTCATCAACCTGGTTGTCGTGAACGATGGTTCTACAAAAAACTTCACTGAAAAGGAGCTAGCTTATCTTAAAGCTGAGATCCCGCATATTGAAATTGTGAGCTATAGCCAAAACCAGGGAAAAGGATATGCGCTGCGTGAAGGCGTAAAAAAAGCAGTAACAGATTACTGCATTTACTCTGATTATGATTTCCCGTTTGGCTTGCAGATAGTGAGCGATATGTATAAAGAATTAGTGGCTGGTACAGACATTGTTACAGGATGCCGCAAAAAAGGGAACTATTTCGATTCCCTGCCATTCAAAAGGAGAATAGTATCTAAGGGGCTTATTATATTTAATAAGCGCTTTCTGCAATTACCGGTTACAGATACACAGGCAGGGATAAAAGGATTCAACCAATACGGGAAAGTAGTATTTCTTCAAACTACCATTAACAGGTTCCTGTTCGATATGGAGTTTATATTACTTGCCAGCAAGGTTACCGATATGCACATCAAATCACTGAGTGTAAACATCACGCACGAAACCAAGCTTAGCGATTTTGGCATGAAAGTAATGCAGCAGGAATTAAAGAACCTCTTGCAAGTGGTATTCAAAAAGAAAAATGAAAAGCAGTACAAAAAAGATATTATTCAGTATAGACCTGGAAGAGTTTGACATCCCGGAAGAATACGGGCAAACCCTGCCTTTGAAACAAAAACTGGAAACCAGCCTGCATGGACTGCAAAAGCTGGAGGTGCTGATGGATAAACACAACGTCGTGGCCACCATCTTTACTACTGCGTTTTGGGCTACGCATTATCCGTTGCATGTGCAAAACCTTGCACAAAAACATGAGATCGCTTCTCATACCTATTACCATAATTCCTTTAAGACAGAAGACTTAAGGAAATCAAGGGAAACCCTGCAAGACATTACCAATACCGATGTTGTAGGATTACGGATGCCCCGGATGAGCGATGTAAGCCGTACTGATGTCCGTTCTGCGGGCTATTTATATGATTCTTCATTGCATCCTACATGGTTACCGGGACGCTACAATCATCTGAACAAACCGAGGACATTGCATCAGAATGACGGTGTATGGGAATTGCCAGCCAGCGTTACACCTGTTTTGCGGATCCCTATATTTTGGCTTGCATTAAAGAATTTTCCTGTAGCATTTTATAAAATGCTATGTAAACGGATCCTAAACCATGATGGATACATCGTATTTTATGTCCATCCATGGGAGTTTACCGATCTGATCGGGCACAACCTGCCCAAAATGGTACGCCGTATTGATGGTGACGGGCTGGTTAATCGCCTGGATGATATCATGACGTACCTTGGCAAATACGGAACGTTTGCCACACATCGCAGCCTTATAGAAAACGTATAAGATTCGTATTTGCTCATAAAACTGTTAATAATATGTGTGTACGGATAAAATGTACCTGATTTTAACACCGGACATATTCTATTTGCTGTAATTTTGCGGCAAACCAATAGATGCGCTATACACAAAAAATATTGCTATACATTTTAGCTGTATGCATCTATTTCGTTAGCAACCAATATGCTGACGTCAATTCTTATTCGAGCCTCCCCTTTTTTTATAAAAGTGCCAAGGCGCACCTAAGCACACGAACCCATAGCATTAACAAATCACGCGATCTGCAACAGTATGTTAAGATCCGTATCAAGCACTGCGAGGGACAACGAATACCATTACAATTTATCGCGGCTCCACAAGTTGTCTTCCCGGAGCAGCGCATGAAGTTCTCATTAAAGGACTCTTTTGTTGATAACTATAGTATATCATCCTTCTTTTTAAGAGGCCCCCCTGTATTGGCATAATTATTCTTCATGCAGTGCAAAGCTTTGCATTTGCATATCGGTCATTACCGGCTTTATCAATATAATATACGACCAGGACTACTTCTGCAGAATGAGTATTCATTTTGCCATTGCGCTTGTATATCACCTGGCAATATCAATGCAAGCAGATATGAAAAATAATTTTTCGTGAGAAATAAATTTATAGAGAACATAAGGCTTCGGGCCAAAAACTTTTTTGATATAATAACGCACGACAGTGTGCGCGAAAACTTGCTGCAGGCACTACCCTTTTGGATAGCGTCCCTCATTACAGGTATTGTGGCAGTAGCGTACACAAAACTGTTTACCTATGCTGAGGATGTTATGCGGTATATACTAAGCATACATAAATGGTATATCTTTTTGCTTACCCCAATCTGTTTTCTGCTGGCAAGGCTTGTTGTCCGCTGGGCACCGGCAGCAAGAGGCAGTGGTATACCGCAGGTAATGGCCGCGATAGAGATACCGGCCCGCTACCAGGAGCAGAATACAAAGAAGTTATTGAGCCTTAAGATCATTGTAGTTAAGATACTATCCAGCCTGCTGATGGTGCTTGGCGGTGGCGCCATAGGCCGGGAGGGACCCACAATACAAGTAGCCGGCTCTATATTCCGCTTGGTTAACAGGTGGATACCTGCTTCCTGGCCCAAGCTATCGCAGAAAAGCTTTATACTTACCGGCGCAGCGGCGGGCCTGGCTGCGGCATTCAACACGCCATTGGGGGGTATTGTTTTTGCCATAGAAGAACTGGCCCGTGTCCATATAAGCTTTTTCAGAACTGCCCTGTTCAGCGCCGTCATTATTTCGGGCATGGCGGCACAAGGTTTCCTGGGGCCCTATCTATATCTCGGATACCCCGATGTAAAAAGCCTCAGTAATATCACCTATATCGGCGTTTTTGTTGCTGCCGTGATTGCCGGGCTGTTGGGCGCTATTATGTGCAAGCTCATTCTTAAACTGATGGCCTGGAAACGCACCTTCAATAATACTCAGTCCATGGCTTTTATACTCATTGCCGGGTTAGCTGTTGCCGCTGTCGCCTTCTTTTTTAATGATCATGTTTTGGGTTCCGGTAAAGACCTGATGGTACGTTCTCTGTTCACACAGGATAAATATATGCCTTGGCATTCAGTACTGTTGCGTGTGTTAGGGCCGGTAGTATCGTTTAATACAGGTGCCGCTGGAGGCATATTCGCACCTTCATTGGCTGCAGGAGCATCAGTTGGTTCATTTTTGTCCGGCTTATTTGGTGTAATAGGCGCCAATGCAAACATCCTGATACTAAGTGGCATGGTGGGATTCCTGACCGGCGTTACACGCACTCCATTTACATCGGCGATCCTGGTGCTGGAAATGACTGATCGCCACAGCGTCATCTTTCACCTGATGCTGGCCGCGATGGTGGCTAACATTGCAGCGTTGGTTATTGACAAACACTCGCTCTATGAACAACTAAAAAAACAATATCTCGAAGAAACTTCGACACATTCCTGATTTTAATTCTAAAAATAAAATGTCAAAAACGTCATCAAATACAACTACTCAAAACGCCATACCCATATCTCCCATCCTTTTATCTGAAATGCAGGCTTTGCACGCAGAAAAGAGTATGCCTGTAACCAGGCGCGTATTCTATCTTAGTCTTCAGGCAGTAGTGAATGCTATTATTATAGGCGCTATCGCAAAGCTGCTTGTCGCACTCATCACGCTTATTACCAATTTATCGTTTTATGGAAAATTCTCATTCGCAGAATCTTCTCCTGCTGATAATCATTTAGGATTATTGGTGATATTGATTCCCGTTGTCGGCGGGTTGATTGTGGGTGTGATGGCAAAATACGGATCTGCAGCGATACGTGGCCACGGCATACCGGAAGCTATGGAACAAGTATTGACCAACGAGAGTAAGATAAAACCTATCATCACTTTTTTGAAGCCTATATCGGCAGCCATATCTATTGGTACAGGCGGTCCGTTTGGTGCAGAAGGCCCCATCATTGCTACGGGCGGCGCCTTTGGTTCTGTAACGGGCCAGGTAATGCGCATCACAGCAACAGAAAGGAAGATTATGCTGGCTGCTGGTGCAACTGCAGGTATGTCGGCCATCTTTGGTACACCCGTTGCGGCAGTGCTCCTTGCAATAGAATTACTGCTGTTCGAATTCTCTCCACGTTCTATAATTCCGGTTGCCCTGTCTTGTGCTACGGGTGCCGCGATGCACTTTACTTTATTTGGCACTGAGCCGGTATTTGCCATGCTGAATATTCCTGAGCCTACAGGTGTCGCAGTATTTACCTACACCATCCTGGGACTTATTATCGGCGTAGTTGCAGCTTTGGTATCTAAGGGTGTTTATTATGTTGAGGAACTTTTCGAAAAGCTGCCCATACACTGGATGTGGTGGCCTGCAATTGGGGCAGTAGCTGTAGGTGTTACAGGATATTTTGCTCCGCGCACACTGGGTGTTGGGTACACTAATATTACCTACCTGCTTTCAGGAAACGCACCGCTCACTATAATGCTGTCTCTCTTTTTCCTGAAGTTCGTATCCTGGGTGATATCCCTGGGCAGTGGTACTTCCGGTGGTACGCTGGCACCACTCCTCACCATAGGCGGCGCATTGGGCGGTTTGCTGGGCCTGATAGTTACTACATACTTCCCTGTAGCAGATGTTAACATTGCAACCTGTGTACTAATTGGTATGGCTGGTATGTTTGCAGGTGCATCACGCGCATTGCTTACATCCATCATATTTGCACTGGAAGCTACAATGCAGCCTCATGGGATCCTTCCTCTACTGGCAGCTTGTACCGCCGCCTATTTTGTATCATTCTTCCTGATGAAAGGAAGCATCATGACGGAAAAGATAGAACGCCGCGGTGTATTTACCCCACATTCTTACGAACCGGATGCCTTACAGAACCTTGCCGTAAAAGAAGTATTTACAGAAGAAATGACCCTACTATCTATAGATAACACCCTGAAACAGGCTCGTGAATGGATCAAGCAAAATAGTTCATCAACATCGGAGCTATACTATATTGTAACTGATGAGCAGCATAATCTTTACGGCATAATAGACAGGGCCGCTATTTTTGATAAGCAGCATGACGACATGCTCCCGGTTAGTGCGTTAACAGAAACACATTGTCCTTACATCTATACAGGCAGCACTGTTAGTACTGCCGTAGAGATGATGCATAAATACGACCTGCCTTTATTGCCGGTATTGGAGGATTCCACATCGCAAAAAGTGATAGGCTTAATATCCTATAAAGAAGTATTTACTGCCTATAGCAAACGCAGTGATGCAGAAGATACATTCGTACGTTCCATATCACTAAAACACAGGAGCAAACGGATGATCATCAAAGGCAAGCAGATACTGGATAAGTAAATGGTTATTTCAAATGCAAGTAAGCATCTGTTTCCGCAGGCGCTTTTGAATCGATAGCGATAATGGTGTCTGCGTATGCAGCGCCGTATATTGCCCTTATAAAATAGGTACCTGTGTACAGGCTATCGAAATGCACTTGCGGTTCTTTACCTGTAGCGGTTACTGATGTCTTCGCCATATCATAACTATTTGTATCAGACGGGGCGGTATTGCTCGCATATTTTATGAATATGCGGGCAATTACTCCTGTATCATGTAGCCTGGGAAATACAACTATGCTGTAGTTACCTCCGATACCCCCTCCAAGGGGAATTACGGGCTTTGCATACCTATCGCGTTTATCATGACAAGCGGAAAATATAACCAGGGAACTTACTGCTATTAAAATCTTTTTCATCGGGTAATTGTACATAATGGGTGATGTTGTAAATGTAAGTACTTTAAAAATAACAGGACAACGGCCTATCACGCAGGAAGCCGTGAACAATATTTGATTCTTTGATTTTCTTAATTTTGCTACATGACGAGCAAACCAGAGAACAGGCATTTTTTTGATCTGAAAAAGCAAAACCCATTCAATGCGCAGAAATTTGAAACATCCGTCACAACTGTACTCATTCCTTATAATCGCAGGGATTATTATAAAATATGGCTAACTGTTGGTGACAGCAAAATACACTACGCCGATAAAAGCATTGACATTAGTCAACCCGCACTCATACTATCTAACCCGTTAGTCCCCTATTCTTTCGAAAGTAATACGGAAGGGAGGTGGGGTTACATGTGCATCTTCACAGAAGAGTTTATGAAAGAAAACGACCGCATCAAAAGCATTCAGCAATCTACCCTCTTCAAACCCGGTAGCGATAAGGTATTCTTTCTTAATGATGAACAACTTAAATCTGTTTGCAATATTTACGAAAACATATTACAGGAGCTATCTTCAGACTATACCTACAAGTATGATGCAATACGCAACTACATCAACCTGCTGATACATGAAACTATGAAATTACAACCCACCATATCGGCATCCACGCATCCAAATGCATCTACCCGTATTGCATCATTATTTATAGAGTTACTGGAGCGGCAGTTCCCAATTGATTCGCCTGATAGAGAATTAAAATTAAGAAAGGCTAATGACTATGCAGAGAGTTTGTCGGTGCATGTGAATCATCTGAACCATGCAGTGAAAGAAATCACAGGCAAATCAACGAGCGTACATATATCAGAAAGGATCATCAACGAAGCAAAGGCGTTACTGAAGCACACCGACTGGAATATTGCGACCATTGCCTATAGTCTTGGTTTTGAGTACCCTACCTACTTCAATAACTTCTTTAAAAAGAATACCGGGGTGACACCTCTTTCGCTGCGACGATAAATTATTTGATTTTTATAATCATTCCTTTGAAACCAGTTATTCAGGTGCATGCCACCCGGGTAATTTTGCTTCATTAAAAGAACGACGAGATGAAGTATAAATTATTAGGCAACACCGGATTGAAGGTTTCAGAATTATGCCTCGGCACCATGACTTTTGGCGGCAAAGGGCGCTTTGCCGCAGTAGGGAATTTAGACCAGCAAACCATTGACCACTTATTGAGGCGCTCGATAGACGCGGGCATTAACTTTATCGACACTGCAAATATCTATTCAGAAGGATTATCAGAAGAACTTACGGGGCAGGCAATACGTAACACAGGCATTAACAGGGACGACCTTATTATTGCAACAAAAGTACGCGGTACTATGGGACCCGGTCCTAATGATAAGGGCCTCACGCGCAAACATATTATGCAACAGGTTGATGCCAGCCTGGAAAGACTGCAACTGGATTATATCGACCTGTACCAGGTACACAGCTTCGACCCCCTGACACCATTGGAAGAAACATTAAGAGCGCTGGATGACTTGGTACGCAGTGGCAAAGTTCGCTATATAGGCGCCAGCAATTTCGCCGCATGGCAACTGATGAAGGCGCTGGATTATTCTGCTTACAACCAGGTAGCTAAGTTCGTTTCTCTACAGGCGCATTATACCATTGCTACCCGCGAACTTGAACGGGAACTAGTACCGCTAATGACGGACCAGAAGCTGGGATTACTGGTATGGAGCCCATTGGCCGGTGGATTATTGACCGGTAAATACAAGCGTGGCGTAACACCTGAAGATGGCCGTTTATCGCGTTTCGATTTCGTACAGGTAAACAAAGAAAAGCTGTTTGATATAGTAGAGGTACTGGAGCCAATGGCGGCAGCCAAGGGTGCCACAGTAGCGCAACTATCTCTCGCATGGCTGTTACATCAGCCGGTAACTACCAGTGTAATTATAGGTGCCAATAAACCGGAACAATTGGAGGACAACCTGAAAGCCGTGGACATTGTTTTTACCGCTGATGAATTAAATCAGTTAGATGAAATTAGCAAGCTAACTAGGGAATACCCCGGATGGATGCTGGAAGTGACCGCTATGGACAGAACTTTGTAACGAAACATACAAGACCATATGTAAAAACCCGTACTAGTGCGAGTTTTTACATATCTCTATCAATCTGCTTTTAATGAATTCCTTCAATCATTTTTTGGTATGAAGCTTAAAACGGTTTTCCCACCGGGATAAAGCTTGGATTGTAAAGGGGTGAATCTTTGTATTTTATCGAGGTCACCGAAAATAGTCATGCCTTCACGCATAGCTGTTGGGTTTATAATAAGATGATACTCGTCAATAAGCCCTTCTTTTATTAGCGAAGAAACAAAACCGGCACCACCAAAAACAAGGATATCTTTGCCGTTTTGCTTTTTCAGGTCAGCAATTTCTTTCACAAAATCACCTTTCGCCAGGGTCGTATTGCTCCAGGTCGATTTGTCGAGCGTTTTGGTAAAGACAACCTTGTGTATGTCCGTTATTTTTTGGGCAAATGGATGAGCAGGATTTTGAGCCGCCTCTTTTTCCCAATAGCTGATGATACCTTCGGCCGTTTTTCTGCCTAGTAAAAGTGTGTCTGAGGTATCTATCAGGGAGCTAAGGAACGATATAAATTCTGCATCAGACTCCCATGTCATCCAGTTGTTTTCGCCATTTATACCTCCTACATATCCGTTTATGGTCATTTGCATTTGCAATTTCATTTTCCTCATTAGTGTCGATTTTTATTTGTTCGATACAAATCTCATCAACAAAAGCTGCATGACTGCTGTGTAAATGCGACAATCTTGGTGGCAAAATGCGAAGGACAGATGTAAGCCTGCGCTTCGGAAACTTTAACCATGGTCAAAATAAGTGAAGATGAACCTTCTAACCTCTTTGTAAGGATTTAAACCGAATAAAACATTTATCACTGCGTCATTTTGGATACGATTAAACTCAGTTTGGCAACACTAATGCTCAACCGGTTGCTGACTTTTGCAATATTAATTTTAATTAAATGCAAAGAACAATTTTTATTACCGGAACTTCTTCGGGGCTGGGGAAAGCAACCGTCATACTATTCCAATCAAAAGGCTGGCATGTTATTGCCACTATGCGCTATCCTGATAAAGAAATGGAGTTGAAAAAACTTGATAACATCACACTATTTGAGTTAGATGTGACAAACCCCAAAAACATCAAGGAAGTCGTCAATAAGACGATTTCGGAGCATTCTGTAGATGTAGTACTAAATAATGCCGGCTATGGACTAATAGGACCATTGGAAGCCTTCACAGATGAGCAGATTACCCGACAAATAGAAACTAATTTAATGGGGCCTATCCGGGTTACAAAATCCTTTGTTCCCTATTTCCGTGAAAAGAAAACAGGGATGTTTATCAATATCACTTCAATGTTTGGTATGATAGGCTATCCAACGTGCTCTATGTATGTCGCATCTAAATTTGCATTGGACGGTTTTTCTGAGAGTCTGGCTTACGATTTATCGCATTTCGGCGTTAAAGTAAAAATTATCGCTCCGGGTGGTATCCAGACTGATTTCTCCGGGCGCTCGATGGATACAGCAACATATGATGCCTATCAGGGGCTAATAGATAAAGTAAGCGAAGGATACAACGAAGAAAGCATAAAGCGGTATTCCACACCGGAAATGGTAGCCAATGCTATTTTCAAAGCGGCAACAGACAATAACAACCAATTACGATATATTGTCGGATCGGATGCAGAGGCTTTATACAACGAACGATTAAATATCAGTCCTGAAGGACAGTATAAAAAAATACAGGAAATATTCTCTTTCTAATTCCGTACAAAATAACACGCAATGAAATGGAGGTCTGTTATTACGTTTGTAGTTATGTTAAATTGATAATATTATTGGTTTCGTAAGGTGCGGGAAGAGAAAGAAAGGCGCTCAATAAATTTATTGTAATGAAAACATCTGAAAATACACCACAGAAATATAATTCCATTTCAGACTTGCATAGGGCATTAGGCTTTCCTAAACCTTTGCATCCGTTGATTAGCTTGGTAAATTATGCCGAAATCAAAGTATCCGCTCATGAATTACCGAAAGCCTTATTTTTGAATTTTTATAAAATTTCTTATAAATTTCATTTTACAGGCAAAATAAAATACGGACAGCATTATTACGATTTTGATGAAGGCGGCATATCGTTCGTTTCTCCTAATCAGGTGATTGCTGCAGGAGAAAACGAAAAAGACTATTCAGGCTATACGCTGCTAATTCACCCTGATTTTATCCGAAATTATCCATTAGCAACAAAAATAAAACAATACGGTTTCTTTTCTTATTCGGCTAATGAGGCTTTGTTTTTGTCTGATAAGGAGAAGCAAGTAATTCTTTCCATTTTTGAAAATATAAACAATGAATTACACAGCACCATAGATGATTTCAGCCAGGATGTCGTTTTATCGCTTATAGAAGTGCTGCTTAATTACGGTAACCGCTTTTATAAGCGACAGTTTATTACGCGAAAGGCTGTAAACCATGATTTAATAACTCAAATGGAACATTTGTTGAATGAGTATTTTGACAAACAAGAATCGTTGACAAAAGGACTCCCAACGGTTGAATATCTGGCGAACCAACTTCATCTTTCACCACGGTATTTAAGTGATATGTTACGCTCCCTTACCGGCCATAATGCGCAACAGCATATTCACGAAAAATTAATAGAGAAAGCGAAAGAATACCTGACCACAACGGAGCTTACAGTGGCAGAAATCGCCTATCAATTGGGTTTTGAGCATCCGCAATCATTCAATAAAATTTTCAAAAAGAAGACTGACACAACTCCACTGGAATTTAAACAATCATTCATTTAATATTAGAAAATGGACCTCAAAGATTTTATAACGGATTGGCTTTGGGCAAGCAATTCGTACGATACAAACGCATATTTAAAGATGTATCAAGAAGATGCCGAATTGGACGATGTATCCATCGGACACATTTTCAAGGGGCATTCCGGTATACGCAAATACTTTGAAGATTATTTCATCAAATACAAAACACAAACAAGACTTGTTAAGCTAAATATTATAAACCCAAACAAAGTATTCATCGAAGTTGAATTTAGCGGGGAATTTCCAGAAGGAAGAATTGGCGGCACTTTTGATTTTACTTTTAAAGGCCATAAGATTAAAACAGTGATAGCCAGTTTGAAATAAAATAGATAACTCAAAAAAGAACGGGGCAAGTTATGTTAAACATGACTTGCCCCGTTTTGTGCCCAGGAATGGATTCGAACCATCACACCCTTGCAGGCGCTGCGACCTGAACACAGTGCGTCTACCAATTTCGCCACCTGGGCAGCTACTTTTTTGTGATTCAGGGCTGCAAAGATAATCACGTTTCTAAAACAAACAAATATTTTATGCAGTCATTAAGCTACAACCTCGCAAAGCAGAATGATCCATCCGTCCTAAAACCTCGAAACTACCATCCAGGCTTATGTTTCCGATATCTTCCGTTGCTATAAAAGAACAACTGTTGACATTAGCAAGGTCTATTATATTAAGGCAGCCTGCGCCACTACTGCTTACATCCAATGGATCATTGACATCGCGCACCAGCACTTTCATCGTTGCAGATGGCATAAAAATGCCGTCATGTTTTGAATAGGCTTGTGATAATAGTTCAGTCATGCCGTATTCAGAATGTACAGATGCTGCACCCCATTGCTGTTTTAGGTAAGCGTGCACCTGTGCCCTCGTCCATTCTTCCCTCCGGCCCTTCATCCCCCCTGTTTCCATCACTATGGTATGCTCTAATTTTAGCGGATGGCTTTCTGCAAAATCGAGCAAGGCAAACGTAACGCCCAGTAACAAAACAGGCCGTTTCCTCACCTCCAGGCTCAGCAGCGTGTCGGCAAGCTTTTCCCACTCATTCAGGTAAAAACCGTTGTCCGGGTGCGGACTTTCTTCCATCAGCACCTTGGCCATGTGTACCAGGGATGCATTTTTACGCTCCAGGTAAGATGGCAGCAACGCAATGATCACATAATCTTTGGGATCGCCGTAAAACTGCTTAAAACCATGTAAAAGAGACGCCCTGTAGATGGCCTCATCAGTTACATAATGTTTGCTGGTCACCTCCCCTGTTGTGCCGCTACTCTCAAATATTAAGGTTGGCGCATCGGCTCCTGTTATTACCTTATGGCTTTTAAAGAACGAAATAGGTAAGAACGGGATCGCTTCAAGGCTTTGCACATTACGAGGCTGTCTATGTAACGCATCTGCAAATTGACGGTAAACAGGGTTTCCCAGGTACTGAAAGTTAAAGATCGCAAGGGCAATATCCTGAAAGTTTTCAGAACTTATATCATTTATGGAATTAATACCTTGTAAGCCTATTTTGTTTAATACCACTTTTGTATAACTTTGGTAGCTATGAAAGTCAGACTTATTTTATTAGCAGTATTAGCTATAAGCCTGGGAGCCTGTAAAAAACAGAATAGTAATAGTTCAACACCTTTCGTATACTTTGAAAGCCTGACACCTAATTCTGTTACCGCATCGTCTCCCAAAGATACTGTTTTTATCTCCTTCAAGGTTGTAGATGGCGACGGTGACCTGGGTAACGACCCTACATCAGGCAACCACGATGTGTACCTCATAGACACGCGTGTAAACCAGTCCAATCCATATTTTTTCCCAAGCATTCCGTCTGATCTTCAAAATGCTAAAGATGGTATTACCGCGCATTGCACAGTAAAAGTTATTGCAGCGCTTTTCCTGCAAAAAAGAAATGATGCGGTGCACAAACTGGCAGACACGGTAGTATACAAAATATATGTAAAAGACCGCGCGGGCCACAATAGCGATACCATTACGGCACCGCCTATCTATCTTTACTAAACGAAATTTCTTTAATAAAAAGCAATAGCCATTCAAATCGAATGGCTATTGCTTTTGAAATACAGTGAATGTTACTTCTTACCTTTATCGTGATGCTCAAACATACAGTGATGTTTGTGGTTCCTGAAATTATCCAGCACCATATTATAGATCATCCTGTTTGATCCTGATGATATGATAAGCGTACCATTTGTAAGCTTTGCTGAAAGCAGCATAGTTTCTGATATTCCTGCGGTGATTGTAGAAAGATCAAGCATTGTAACTGCAGTAAATGAGGTGTTGTCCGTAATAGTTACATTAGTTTGCTCTGTCTTTAGTTCCATAAAGTCAGTTATGATCAGCTGTACAGGAAACGTGGTGGTTCCGTTGCTATATTGCCCATCCAATTCCATTGCAGGATTTTGTCCATTTTTATCCAGATCTATTTTCAATTCTATCTTATCATAAGTGCCGCTCGGTATCGTAAATCCGCCAAAACTAACCGCAACCGGAGACATAAGATCAATTTGCGCTGTATTGCTTGATTTATACTCTATTTCAGTACCGCCTTTTTGTGCCTCAAATTTCACTACAGATGGATTCGCATATCCTGCTGTCCATTGCAGGTTTGCACCCGCTGTTGTCCTCATTTCAGCCGTCCGGTTGGTAGTTGTCAACTGGTAGCTCATATCCGCGCCAGATGTATTCTTTGTGGTTGTAGATGGGTTCACACTATCGTTTTTCTTGCACGACGAAACTGCAAGTACTGCTAATGCTGCGCATACTAATAATTCACTTCTCATAATATCCAATTTTAGTTAAACAATCAATTCTATAAAATGTAGGGTAGCACACAAAAACATTATACCGTGCATCATATACAATATGCCGAAACGGGAATATCTACTGTTAAAAAAGATTTAACTGGTGTTACAGTGCCTTATTATGAAAAAAGCCGCTCGTTTAGAGCGGCTTCGTTTTAGCTATTTTGTCCGTTTTTGGGCAAATTCCGGAACCGTTCCCGGTTCTCCAGCTCCAGCTTTTCTTCCTGCTCCTGCTCTTTGTCATAAGCGCGAATGATCTGTTTCACTAACCTGTGGCGCACTACGTCTGCCTCATCCAGTTGTATCTGGGCAATACCATCTATATCTTTCAATATTTTGGTAGCCTTCAGCAAACCGGATTTCTGATTCTTCGGCAGATCTACCTGGCTAAGGTCGCCGGTGATGATTGCTTTTGCATGTGCGCCAATACGAGTAAGGAACATTTTCAATTGGAGGTCGGTAGAGTTCTGTGCCTCATCAAGGATGATAAACGCATTATCCAATGTACGGCCACGCATATATGCCAGCGGAGCTATTTCTATGATACGGTTAGCCATATAATAGCTCAGCTTGTCGCTTGGTATCATATCGTCAAGTGCATCATACAGTGGTCGTAGATATGGATCGATCTTCTCCTTAAGATCCCCGGGTAGAAAACCAAGGCTCTCCCCTGCTTCTACCGCGGGCCGGGTAAGGATGATCTTACGGACCGATTTGTTTTTCAGAGCCCGTACCGCCAGTGCAACGGCTGTATAAGTTTTACCGGTACCTGCGGGGCCCACGGCGAAGATGATGTCGTTTTTCTCAGATACGGAGGCCATTAATTTCTGGTTCTGAGTCTTAGCCCTGATCACCTTTCCATTTGGCCCGAAAACAAGAATATCATTGTTATTCTCATTTTCCGTTACCTGTGTTTCCCCATTTTCATCGTCGCCGAGAATCTCTGAAAAGTAGTTTTCAGAAAGGTGTCCATTACGCTCCAGGTACTTTATTAGCTGTCCGATACGCCCTTGCGCGTTCGATACCTCATCTGCTTGTCCGGAGAGCTTTATCTGTGTTCCGCGGGATAAAATTTTTAATAATGGGAATTTGCGTTTTAAAATATCAAACTTACTGTTGTTAACACCAAAAAATTCAATTGGATTAACCGTGTCCAGGTTTATTATAGCTTCTGTCAATGTGCGATCAGTTTATGTATTATCTCAAATAAAAATAGCTATAGGGATGATAATCCCGTGTTAAATCAACATCAAATTTCGTACTCCTGCTGCTTAAATGCTTCTACGCGCTCAATTACATTCTTGTTACTGAGGGCAAAGATACGCGCCGCCATTACAGCCGCGTTTTGCGCATCGAACTTACCTACCGCCAGGGTACCAACCGGCAGGCTCTCCCGCATCTGCACACTACTGAATAAAGAATCTATGCCACCAGCCAAATGTACATCTGGCAATGGTAACGATGTATATGCGGCACAAATTCCGGAAAATGCTACAGGCATATGCGCAACTGCTACAACAGCACCATATCCTTTTGATTGTGCAGTTGCCACCGAGCCCATCGTGATCATTACTTTCATTATCGTTTTTGAACTATTTGTACTGCGTGTTTAACGGAAATTATAAAATATTATTCCTACAACCTGTTGAAGTATATATATAGTTTTCAACCCTTGTGTATATCTTTTTAGTGTATATACTAATTTGACTACATACTACCCATTTTCGATATGGCTATACAGCTAACTTTACGGACTCGTTAAAAGAACTTTATGTATTCTCTGCAGAACAAAATAGTTGCAATTACAGGCGCTTCATCAGGAATTGGCCAGGCTCTGGCTATCGAGGCAATGCATCGTGGTGCAAAAATAGCAGTTTGCGCCCGCAATATAGAAAAACTAAAGCAGGCAATCGGAATTGATGATCCTGAGAAAGTACTTTATATACAGGCAGACGTAAGCAAGGAAGCTGATTGCGAATTATTCATAAAAGCAGCAATCAATAAATGGCTGCGGATAGATGTGCTGATAAATAACGCAGGAATCAGTATGCGCGCCCTTTTTGAAGATGCCGACCTATCCGTTATCCGCGAATTGATGGATATTAATTTCTGGGGGGCTGTCTATTGCACTAAATACGCCGTAAAATCCATCAGGGAAAACAAGGGAACAATTGTAGGTGTATCCTCTATTGCAGGGTACAGGGGCCTGCCAGCCCGTACGGGGTATTCAGCATCCAAATTTGCCATGCAGGGCTTTATGGAAGCTTTGAGAACGGAATTGTTATCTACAGGCGCCAACGTAATGTGGATTTCCCCCGGCTTTACAGCGAGCAATATCCGCAATGTGGCACGGAGTGCAGATGGATCTGCGCAGGCAGAAACCCCACTGGACGAATCAAAACTGATGACTGCAGACGAATGTGCCAAAATCATTTGCGACAGCATACAAAAAAGAAAACGAACAGTGGTAATGACCGGACAGGGAAAACTTACCGTTTTAATTAATAAACTTTTCCCTCGTTTAGCCGACAAGTTGGTTTTTAAGCATTTTTTAATGGAGCCTAACTCACCTTTACAAAAGTACAAAGCGTCTTAATTAGAGAATGTTACGTAACTTTAAAATAGGCCTTTTACATATATAAAAATGAAAAAGAAATTACTGTACCTATCCTTATGCCTGCTAGCGGGAAATCACTCATTTGCCCAAATATCAGGCGAAACGCTTTATCTCCCTTATGGTAAGCCGCCTCTGGTTTACGATGACAATGGTAAAGAGCTTGCCTACGCATGGGCGGGAGCATTACGAAACCCTCAATTTGCTAATGTTGATTTCAATAAGGACGGCATCCAGGACATGGTGATATTTGAACCAGCCAGTGGTGTAAAGGTTTTGATTAACACCAGCAAGGTAAAGGGCCAACCACACTATGTATATCACGCAGAATATGCTAATAGTTTTCCTGTGATCAACGGGTATCTGAAATTTGCTGACTATAACAGAGACGGAACGCCAGACCTTATATATCGTGGATATTCGGGAATTACACCCCTGAGAGGTTTCTATGGAGATGACTCAATATTGCATTTTGACCCTACAACAACATTCAGCGGCTACCGTGGCCTCTATTATCTAACAGGCGGATCGGGCATGGTGAATGCCTATGTGGCACCCAACGATCTGCCAGCTATGGCAGACGTAGATGGCGACGGCGATCTTGATTTTCTATCGTACGACCTAAACGGAATAGGCATTTGCTTTTATAGGAATTGCCAGGTAGAAGATAAGCTGCCTAAAGACAGTATTACTATTTGCCTGAAGGATGTTTGCTGGGGCAAAACATCGCAGTTTAATGAACGCAATATAAGAATGGGCGTTTACTGTGGCACTACAGGTACTACCTGCAAGGGTTGTGATAATAGTGGTGCAAAAACAACACACTCAGGCAATGCACTGACACTGCTGGATATGGATGGCGACGGCGACTATGATATGCTGGACGGTAATGTATCCTTCCCCGATATACAATATTTAAAAAACGGCAAAAATGAATTGTCTTATGTTAGGGATAGCATGATTTATGAAGATACCATTTGGACTTCAAACGGTGTTGGCATAAACCTGCCATTACAACCTGCGGCCTATTGGGTAGATGTAGATAATGATACCCATACAGACCTCATATTTTCTCCATTCGTGCCAAATGTAGGCGCCAAAAGATGCCTGCAATACTTCCGTAATATGGGCACCACCCAGCATCCAAATTATGTGTATCAGTCCGATACTATTTTTACTTCCGACGTAATTGATGCCGGTGCAGGTGCCGCACCTACACTCTACGATTACAACAAAGATGGCAAACCCGATCTTTTCTTAGGTAGCGAAGGATTTACTGATCCTGCAACAGGCGTTACTAAAGCAGCTATCTATTATTTTGAAAATACCAGTACCTCTCCTACCTCTCTTTCTTTTACTATGAGATCGCGTGATTTCCTTAACCTGGCGAGTGCCAACCTGATATCCTCTTCTCTTGCCTTTGGCGATCTTGACGGCGATGGTAAAGATGATCTTGTAATAGGTAGAGCGGATGGCACAATGACCTATTTTCATAATACAGCGGCCACCGGTAATACTCAGCCCATATTTCAAAATCCTACACCTGTTACAGACCAGTCGGGCACCGCTAAAGTTCGTGGTTATGCGGCACCATTTATTTACGATCTTAACAAAGACGGGAAGAATGACCTGGTTGTAGGATGCCAGCTCGCAACATTGTATTATTATAAAAATACCGGAGGCTCAGGTTCTGTAAATTTCAACCTGATCACAGATACCTTGGGTGGTGTCGTCATCAACGATTATGCTGCAAAAGGCGATATTTATAGCTATGCAGTTCCCTATATTGGCAAGATCGATAATTCGAACAAGGATTACCTTTTAATAGGAAGCAAAAATGGTACGATCTACCGATATGATAATTTTCAAAGTGGTAATACCAACGTTAAATATATACGGGTAGATTCTGCATACAGCAGTATCTATGTTAGGGATCGTGCGCACCCGACAGTTGGTGATATTGATGGTGATGGCAGCTATGAAATGATTGTAGGAAACGAGGTGGGCGGCCTTGCGTTATATAAACAGTATTACAAAACTTTTATAAGTGCTCAGCAGTTAGCAAACGGAGATATAAAAATCTTCCCCAACCCTGCCAATAACATGATCAATATCAGCTGGCTGCCAAGTATTGGAAATGGTGAGGTGCATATTACGCTCATATCTGTTACCGGGCAAAAAATGTATGATGGCGCAATAGATGCCAGCAGGACCAATGCGCAAATAGACGTATCGGGAATTGCGTCAGGTACTTATTATTGTATTGTAAGAACTACAGATGCACAGGCATCCTCCCCTGTTTGCATTATGCACTAATATCTAAACCATATGAAAAACTGTATCCTTTACCTAAGCCTCGGATTAATTGGGTTTTCTTCTGTTTATGCACAGTCCGGTTCGGGCCAGCAAATTTATCAACCTTATGCTGATGCTCCTTCGGTAACCGTTGAAAATGGCAGAGTATTAGCATTTCCATGGGCCGGAGGCCTGGACAATCCTCAACTATCAATGGGCGATATCAATAACGATGGCATCAAAGACCTGGTGATTTTTGACCCTAATGGCGGAGTTAGAACGTTTCTTAATAAGAGCAGAACGCCCGGCAACCCTCAATATGTTTATGCACCAGAATATGCAGATAATTTTCCGGATGTAAATGTGTACATGATGCTAAGGGACTTTAACAGGGATGGAATTCCGGACCTGATATTCAGGGGGAATCCCGGTATTACCGTGTATCGTGGCAGATGGCAAAAAGATAATAACAATAAAGACAGAATCTCATTTGACCTGAGTACAAAATTTCATGGCTATGATGGATTGCATTATAATGATGCTCTATCCGGCTGGACAAATGTGTTTGTATCCACTGCAGACTATCCCGGTGTTGAAGATATTGATGGAGACGGCGATCTTGACATTGTGACCTATGATCTAAACGGCGCTTTCATGTATTATTTCCGTAATTGCCAGATAGAGGACGGGCTCCCCAACGATAGCATTACTATATGCCTGAAAGATGGCTGCTGGGGAAAAGTGAAACAAAACTACGAGCGTACGTTAGCCTTAGCGCAAAATTGCGATGGTATAACAACCCCGTCCTGTAAAGGTTGCAATAGTGGAGAAAAGACAACCCACAGTGGTAATACAGTATGTCTTATAGATATGGATAACGATGGCGACTACGATGTATTAAATGGCAATGTCTCCTTTTCGGACATACAATACTTAAAAAATGGCCGTGTAGACTATGGTTATAATAAGGATTCCATTATAGCGCAGGATACAAGCTGGCAGGGACGTGCCAACCTCGCGCCGATGAAGCCTGTAGCTTTTTGGCTCGATATCAATAACGATGGAGTAAAAGATATTGCGGTTGCGCCGTTTGCACAGGGTTTCGAGAATTACAAATCCTTGTCTTACTTCAAAAACACAGGCACAACAGCGCATCCAAACTACGTCTATCAAACAGATACCCTGCTTATGCAGGATATGGTAGATGTAGGAAGCAATTCTGCACCTGTATTTTATGACTATAATAAAGACGGTAAGATGGATCTTTTTGTCAACAGTCGTGGCTTTTATCAGTCGGGGAACGGTACTATGAGATCCTCTGTATACTATTATGAAAATACCGGCACTCCATTAAAGCCGGCTTATACTTTGAAAAATCGCGATTTTATGGGGTTAGCCGGCAATAATGATTATAGAGGAGGGACACTTGCTTTCGGCGACCTTGATGCCGACGGAAAAGACGATATGATCATAGGCACTGCAAATGGCCAGGTTTTCTATTTTCATAATACCGCTGCTTCTGCATCGGTGCAGCCAGTTTGGACTTTCACTAAAATATTAAATGACCAGTTTGGCACACTGGATGTCGGCAACTATGCCTCACCTTGCATATACGACTTGGATAAGGACGGCGATAATGACCTGATCATCGGCTGCGATATGGGACGCCTATATTATTATAGTAATTCAGGCGGATCCAATCCATTCTTCAGACGTGTTACAGATACACTCGGGCATATTTTCATAGTTAAGGATGAGGACGCCTATACTTACCTAAGCCCTTTCATTGGCAAAATAGACAATTCCGGTAAAGACTATTTATTGATAGGCACTAAGTATGGCATGCTCTATTGCTATGATAATTTCCAAAGCGGTAATGAAAAAGCCACATATACCCTTGTTGATTCTAACTACAGCTATATTAATGCCTTTAGGTTTGCAAAGCCTACCGTTGCCGACATAGATGGTGATGGATTTTACGAAATGGCAGTTGGCGACCAGGTAGGGGGCATTAAAATGTACAAACAATATTTCAATGTAGGCATCTCTGATCAGCAAATGGCAAATGGAGGTGTTAAGATATACCCCAACCCGTCTAATACCATGATCAATATAAGTTGGCTACCAACTATAGGAAATGGTAAACTTGATATTTCATTAATTTCCGTAACAGGCCAAAGGATATATAATACAGAAACGGAAGCATCGCGCACCAATGCGCAGATAGATGTATCTGCCCTACCCTCAGGCACCTATTACTGCATTATACGCTGCGATGCCACACAGGTAGCCTCACCGGTAGCGGTAATACACTAAGGGTCGATATTTTCAGAAGGTAATTACATATAAAAGCCCCTGCAGCAATTGCAGGGGCTTTATAAATTATATCAGCAAATTGATTATTTTTTACCTTTTGTTGCTTTAGATTCCTCAGTTTCTGCCTGGCGAAGAGCACGGGTAGTAACAACTGAAGCAACGGGAATACGCGGAGAGTTCATGATCTCCATTTCTGGAGCATTTACGTCCTGCACACGAATGTTACCATGCAGTTCCAGAGCCTCGATGTTTACCTCGATATTTTCTTTCAGGTGCTTAGGCAGTGTACGAACGCGCAGGTTCTTTACTTTGATCTCTAAACGTCCACCTGCTTTCACACCTGCAGGCTGGCCTACAAATTTCAAAGGCAGGTTCGCGATCACTTTCTTGTCTTCTACCAGTTCCAGGAAATCTACGTGGCTCAGTTCATCTGTAAGCACGTCAAATTGCAGGTCTTTCAGGATGCAACGGTAAGTTTTACCATTTACAGTTACTTCTGCAAGCTGGAAGTCAGGAGTGTACACCAGCGGGCGGAATGCCAGCGTAGGTGCGCTAAAGTGAACAGTTTCGTTACCGCCGTATATCACAGCAGGAACATTTCCTTCAGAACGAAGACGGCGTGTAGCTGTTTTACCGTGCTCGCTTCTGCTTTGTCCTTCAATTTTTACACTTTTCATTTTAGTGTTTTTTTGTCTTTCAACACCGGTCGGATACCTGTCAAACATCCGGACGTTGAAATGGTAGTTAATAATTAAGGTTCGTCATACTGACGGACAGGTTTTTTTGTATAAACAGTCGTTAATTATATTCAATAAACAGCCATTCGGCCGCTTACCTATTTTCTATTGCTATGAATAAATAAAGAACTTATTGACTTGTTCTCAAAAGTATTGCGGATAGCCACGGCAAACAGCTCGGCAGTTGACAATACTTTTATTTTATCAATTTGTTGCTTCAGTGGTATGGTATCACAAACTACCAGTTCTTCCAACTCAGAGTTTGCTATGTTCTCATACGCTTTGCCGCTTAGCACCGGGTGTGTACAAAAAGCACGCACAGATAATGCACCACGCTCTTTCAATATACTTGCCGATTTGCTCAGTGTCCCTGCCGTATCACATATATCATCTATCAACACCACATTCTTACCGGCAACATCACCAATTACGGTCATGGCTGCTACTTCGTTGGCACGTTTACGCTGCTTATCGCAGATAACCATATCCACCTCAAAATACTTGGCCACTTCGCGCACGCGGTTGGTGCTGCCCACGTCAGGGGACGCAAAGATAAGGTTTTCTATCTTAAGATTTTCAATATATGGGATGAAAATGGCCGAGCTATCCAGGTGATCCACCGGGATATCAAAGAAGCCCTGTATTTGTGGAGCATGCAAATCCATAGTCATCACCCTGTTGGCACCCGCAGTAGTAAGCAGGTTGGCTACCAACTTTGATGCTATAGCTACGCGGGGCTTGTCCTTACGGTCTTGCCTTGCAAACCCAAAATATGGTATTACAGCAGTGATGTAACCGGCAGAAGCACGGCGCGCAGCGTCAATCATCATCAGCAATTCCATCAGGTTGTCTGATGGCGCAGATGTAGACTGTACCAGGAAAACATAGTCGCCACGAATGGACTCATTGAAAATCGGCTGAAACTCACCATCACTAAATTTCTGGATGGTAAGATCCCCCAGCTTTTTGCCAAAAGATTTAGCAATTTGCTCTGCCAGGTAAGTAGAACTTGTACCTGAGAATATCTTTACAGAAGGCTGCATGAACATTGTATGGGAAAAAATGGACTGCAAAGGTAGGCAAAGCTATTGGTTATCAAAGCAGATTTTTATGAGAATACTCGCCATTAAATTAAAGTTTCAGAATATTTTGAAAATACAATATTCCATACTATCTTTACACTATGAAACTCAACGAAGCCAAACAACAGTTCATACAAAGTTGGGGTGCGATTGGCACACAATGGGGTATTAACCGTACTATGGCGCAAATACATGCCTTGCTACTGGTAAGTGCTGACCCCTTGAGTGCAGACGACATCATGGAAGAACTGCAAATAAGCCGGGGTAATACCAATATGAATGTTCGTGAACTGATAGACTGGCGCCTGGTAGAAAAAGTCCTAAAGGCCGGTGAGCGTAAAGAATTCTTTATAGCCGAGAAAGACATTTGGAAAGTCGCGATGCGCATCACTTCAGAACGCAAGCGCCGTGAACTGGATCCTATGATTAAAGTGCTGGAAAATATCGGAGAAATTGAAGGTGACAAAAAGGATAAAGATGTAAAAGCGTTTACCGATACTGTAGGCCAGTTACAAAAGTTTGCAAAACAAGCCGATAAAGCTTTTGACAACCTGGTAAAGGTAGATGAGCATTGGTTTACGGGAACGATCTTAAAACTCTTTAAATAATACAAAAAAACACCGGGTATTTCCCGGTTTAAAAAGGCAACAAATTTTCATTTTTTCCTGAAAATTCTAATAATTAAATCATGAAAAGATCAGCCCACCCTCCCCCGGTTTTATAATCATTGTCTACAAATTCCATTCTTTCACTTATCAAAATTCACTAGTCATGGACAACATCATAATATTATATAGTTTCTACCTGGCAATAACTATTTGCGTAACCATTTGGGCGGCACGCACCTTATTCAGAAATGGCAAATTATTTCTTATAGATATTTTTCACGGCGATAAAGATCTTGCCCAGGCTGTAAATAACCTCTTGCTGGTAGGCTTTTATCTCATCAATATCGGATACGCTGTGTACACGCTACGGGTTATTAGCGAGGTAAATACCGCAAGGGTGGTTATCGAAGTGCTCAGCCTGAAAATAGGCGCAATCATTCTGATACTTGGTTGTATGCATTTCCTGAACATGTTCATCTTCTTCCGCCTGCGCAAACGTGCTTTGATTGAAAAAAGAAATCGTGAACTGGGCTTTGAATAATCATATACCGGGCAGCCTCAAGGGCTGCCCATATTTAACATACAGGAAAATAATATTTTATGAAAACATTACTTTCTTTCAAACAAATTGACTTCTGGTTGCAAATAATTCTACCTGGATGTCTGCTACTGGGCACAAGGGATTTTATCGACATATATATTACTATAGGTGCGATACAGGTACTTAGTTGTTTACTAAATCTCTTCCTGCTAAAACCCGAATACAAACATAATGGCCGTTATCTGTATAATGTCGTACTGCTTTTTATCTTCATCATAAGCCTGGCAGTATTCCTGCCATTAATATGGGACGCTGGCAACGGTGATATCGTTTATGTATTTCTATTCAGTATGCTGATTATTGGTTTCGTAATGGCAATATGGTACCTGGTGATCAGTTACAGGGAAATGCAATTCATCAACAAACTGGTGAAACGTCATGAATTAATAAAATAAGCATAATAAGTTGACAGATGGCTATGATGTATCCCCTAGCCATAATATATTTACGGCACATACGTTTACCTCATGTCTATGAAAAACTTCCTAAAACCGTTCCTGATCGCATTTCTGTATGGCATTGGATTTTATATACTACAACTGTTTCTCCATCAACGAGACATGGTACCTTCTTTGCCCGAGAACAGCACATTGCGCATGTGGGATGCCGGTTGGTATTATGACATTGTAACAAAGGGTTATCACCTTGGCTACGGAAATCAAAACAATACAGCCTTCTACCCTTTGTTGCCGTGGATATGGAAATTAACTCATTTAGATGCCTGGGGAATGTCAATATTAAACATCATTTTCTTCTCTTGCGCATTATCGATATTCTGCAGCCTTTATACCATTACCGATTCCGATAAATTCATCTGGATCAGCCTGCCTGCTTTTATCTTCATTTTTGTTCCTTATACAGAAGCATTGTTTATGTTATCCGGGATGCTTATGATCCTGGGTATAAAAAAGAAAAATAAAGCGCTCACCTGGATCAGTATTTTATTATTAAGCGAAACCCGGCCGGTATCTATGATTCTGTTCCCCGCATTTCTTATTACCGAAGTTTTATCCCGCAGGCGTGGCGAAATATTATACAGCCTTAAAAGCTTTTTGATAAACTATGCCATACCCCTGATTATCGGGTTTGTATTTCTTGTCTGGTATCAATATCATGAAACCGGGGAACTCTTTAGCTTCTTCAAACAGGAAGAGTCATGGGGACATAAGTTTGGCTGGCCGGTATTTCCGCTTGATTGTCAACTGGGGCCTAAAACTCTTTGGATCAATTCTATAGCACTGTTTATTGGTTTCATATCATTGATAGCGCTCATAAGGGCAGGCATTAAATGGCTGGCAAAGAATGTAACTATAACAGACCCTATACTATATCTAAGCTATCTGTATCTAACAGCTATCATGTTCATTATCCTTTTGTTTAATCCCGAATGGACAATTAAAAACACAACTAGTGTTCATGATGCTTATCGGTATGCAATGGCATCTCCATTCTTTTGGGTGTTCCTTTACAAATACCAGTATGACAAAAAGTACACGGCAAAAGATTATATTTTAGTATTTTTCCTTAGCAATGTGTTTTGGCTGGTATTATTTGCGTCCTATACGCATATCATGTATTTCATTTATTTCAATTTTGGTACGGCGCTGATTCTTTTATATATGGGCAACGCATCGCAGAAACATTCTCTTCCACCGCTCATCATTGCGGCAATCAATGTATTTGTCCAGGTATACTTCTTCCAGTTCTACATTAACGCCATGCTTCCAATTTAACATTTAAGTGATGGTATTAAACTATATTTGGCCTCTAAAACAAACCAATTATGAGACGCACTGCAACTGCCGTATGGAACGGCTCCGGAAAAGAAGGTAATGGTACACTAACTACCGCAAGCACTTTGCTTAATAATGCACAATATTCTTTCAAAACCAGGTTCGAAGACGGTATAGGCACTAACCCCGAAGAGCTGATGGCTGCTGCACACGCCGGCTGCTTCAGTATGAAACTTTCTTTTGTATTAGGTGCAGCAGGTTTCACTCCGGAAGAAATACATACAGACTGTGCCATAACCCTTGATGCTGCTGCAGGCGCCATCACCAAAAGCGAGCTGACGGTTAAAGCAAAAGTACCGGGCATTACTCCTGAAAAATTCCAGGAATGTGCTGCTGATGCCAAAGCAAATTGCCCTGTTTCAAAGGCATATAACATGGAAATCACACTGAATGCGTCCCTGATTTAGATGACATTCATCATCTTTTTACATAAACAAAGCCGGCAAAATGCCGGCTTTGTTATTTTATGAATATTTTTTTCGCCAATTGATACATTTTTATATACATATCTATAAATGCTACAATCACTACTATTGTAACTACAATATTTTCAATTTTTTTTCATCAAAATGAGTTAGGTCATAGGCGCAGGCTCTGCCGCGTAAGATATTTGTATTGTTAAACGAAACAATACAATTTTCAAATATCAACGGTATGAGCAGTCGCAATTTTGTAAATCTGAATGTGGCAGTTGTTGGAGGGGGAAAAGCCGCAGAAAGGCTGGCCATGATACTGGCCTTTTCTGATCACGATGTATATGTTGGTGTAGCAGATGAGGAATATGAAACCGCCATGGAGCAGTTCAGGTTTTACGATAATATCATGGTGACGTCTGTTGAAAACGCAGCCGGACTTTCTGAGGTAGTGATCATTGCTGCCCCCAATAATGAGGTAAGAGAAATGGCTTATTTCGTTGATGATGTAAAAAGCAAGGTAGTAATAGATTATAGCAGCTTTGCTCAGTCAGGCATTGAAGAAGTAGATTCTTTGAACGCGATAAAAGTAATTACCGGCTCTAAGCAAATTGTAAAATGTTATGCGGCAGATGCATACAAGAAATTTACGAGCCCTATGCTTGGTAAAGAGAATATAGACATTCTGATGGTGGGAGATGACAAGAAAAGCAAAGTGATCGCAAAAATAGTTCTGGAAAATCTTGGCTTTGCACAGTGTACTGATTTTGGCACAAGCGAAGCCTTAAAATTGTTGGAGACCATAACAACAAAAGACATATTAGCACCTGCTCCTCAAAAAGAGTTGGTACCGGTAGCAGTGGAGAGATAATTGCAGGTGCAGGGCGCTAATGTGTTTAAAAATACTAAGGCAAATTAGACATATTCAAACAAGCCAAACAAAACAAACAAACTCCTAAAGAAACAAAGCAAACAATTGATTTTTCATGGTGTGTGGTGTATAAGCGTGTCAGTTCTCTGATGCGCTTCTTTCTTTATACATAGTGGCAATCTCTAAAATCACCTATTTTAGTAGCCTAATACCACATTTATGCGCAAATACGCTACGCTACTGCTGGCTATGGGAATATTTGCAGGATCCTGCAATAACCAACAAAACAAAAAGGAATCCATGAATAATAGCAATGATGCTGCTTTTGATAGCTATAAAGAACGATTTGTAGAAGCGTTATGGCGGCAATACCCCGGCTGGGCAAGTAGTGTGGGATATCACAAATATGATAGCATATTGATAGTACCTGATGCGGCAGCACGCGAAAAGGAAATAGCGTTTTGCAAAGGCCAGCTCGATTCTCTCCAGCAGTTTGATGATAATAGCCTGTCAGATAATAATAAGATCGACAAAGCTATGATGCGCAACCAGTTGGAAAGCTCCATCTGGTCTGTAAACGAGGAAAAAAGCTATGAATGGAATCCTGCACAATACAATATATCCGAAGGATTCGCAGACATATTGAACGGCACTTATGATTCGCTCGATAATCGCCTGCATAATATAGGCAAGCGGCTTGCAGTTGTTCCTGCATTTTACGAAGCAGCAAAGCAAAATATAAAAAATCCAACTGTAGAACATACGCAACTGGCTATAGAACAAAATATCGGTGGTGCGTCAGTGTTTGAACAAGACCTTCCTGCTGCATTACAGAAATCGCATTTGTCGGAAGCAGAAAAAGCTGTGATCAAAGAAAAAGCTGCACTAGCTGCTACAGCCATGAAGGGTTATGCAGATTGGCTAAAGAATCTGAAAAATGATCACCCGCGCAGCTTCCGCTTAGGGAAAGAATTGTATGCTAAGAAATTCGATTTCGATATCCAGTCAGGCTATACAGTTGATGAGATCTATAAAAAAGCACAGGAGCACAAACAGGAGCTGCATACCAAAATGGCTGCGCTGGCAAACCAGCTTTGGAGCAAGTATATGGGGAATACGCAAAAGCCAGCGGATAGCCTGCTACTCATCAGGCAGGTGATAGACAAAATTTCCCTGCAGCATACTATTCCTGATTCCTTCCAGGCGGCTATTGAAAAGCAAATTCCTGTGCTGGTTGATTTTATTAAAAAGAAAGACCTCATCTATATCGATCCCGCCAAACCATTGGTGGTGCGTAAAGAACCTGCATATATGGCCGGCGTTGCCGGTGCATCCATCAACGCGCCTGGCCCTTATGACAAGGGAGGCAACACTTATTATAATGTAGGCAGCCTTAGCGGATGGGATAAACAGAAAGCCGAAAGTTATCTGAGAGAGTACAATAACTATACACTACAAATTCTGAATATACACGAAGCTATTCCCGGCCATTATACACAACTGGTGTATAGCAACCAATCGCCCAGCATTATTAAGGCAATATTAGGCAATGGTGCTATGGTAGAAGGATGGGCTGTGTATACCGAACGTATGATGCTGGAAGAAGGTTACGGCAACAACGAGCCCGAAATGTGGCTCATGTATTATAAATGGAACCTACGCAGCACCTGCAATACAATACTCGACCATGATGTACACGCGGGGAATATGACCAAAGAGCAGGCTATGCATTTGTTGATGGATGAGGCATTTCAGCAGCAATCAGAAGCCGAGGGCAAATGGCGCAGGGTAAATGTTACCCAGGTGCAGCTATGCTCATACTTTACAGGCTATATGGAGATATATGAATTGCGGGAGGAACTGAAAAAGAAAATGGGTGATAAATTCAATCTGAAGGCATTCCATGAGAAATTCCTGAGCTATGGCAGCACTCCTGTTAAGTATATAAAGGAAATGATGCTTAAAGATATTAAGTGATAATAGATTTTAAATATGGCATAATTTTTTCACATATGGATTTTAGCGGTAACTTAATGTTGCAAACAGTCTTTACCCAAATCCACCAAACATGCATATACAATCTATCGATCGTGTTGATGATATTTCGCCGCCGGATTTTCGTGAACATTATCTGCTGCCCTCAAAACCCATAGTAATAAGAAACCTGGCCCATCAGTGGGACGCTATTCATAAATGGACCTGGCAATATTTCAAAAACCTGGTAGGTGAAGTGAGTGTACCTGTTTATAACAATACCCGTGCTGGTGCGAAAGTACCGGTTAATGGCGGTGATGGTTTTATGAACTTTGGCGAGTATATAGACCTGATAAGCAAAGGCCCGTCTGAATGGCGCATATTTCTATTTAACCTCTTCAAGTACGCGCCACAGCTAAAGAATGATTTTACTTTCCCCGAGCAGTATATGAAAGGGTTCCTAAAATCATACCCTATGCTATTTGTAGGAGGGGCCGGTTCTATTGCCCACATGCATTATGACATAGATCTCGCGCATATCTTTCATACACAGTTCATCGGCCGCAAAAGAGTGTTGTTGTTGGAAAACAATCAATCAGAACTTATTTATAAAATGCCGGCAACGGTAGAAAGCGCAGCCAGTTTTGTAAACTGGCAGGAAGAACTTGATTATGAACACTTCCCAGCCCTCCAGCATGCAAAAGCATATACAATAATACTGGAGCATGGTGATACACTATTTATGCCAAGCGCTTACTGGCATCATATGCAATATATGGATAGCGGCTTTGCTATGAGCCTGCGAGCGATGCCAGCGGGTGTTTCCGGAAAGCTGAATGCTTTGTACCATATATTGGGCATGCGTGGGTTTAACAATATGCTTATAAAATTGGCACCTGAATGGTGGTATAACTATAAAAGAAAAGTAGCACATAAAAATGCCACAAAGGCTATGAAACAAATGCAGGCTGTTGCATAAAAAAAAGCCCGTAAGGGCTTTTTTTTATTTCATATTATCTCCAGTATCCGCGTATCCATACTTCACCCCCACGGCGGCGTTCCCAATGGCCCGGAACCCAAATGGCTGCAGGTCTTGGCGGGGCTACCCAATAACCACCGTGCCAAACATATCTTCTGCCACGCGGCACCCAGTCTTCCTCTACCCAAACGTGACGTGGAGAAGGTGGCGCGGGCCTTTGCACCACTACAACTCTTGGCCTCGGCGGGCGTACACGCACTATTATTTGTGCATATGTTGTATTGGCAGCAAATAGAACCATCAATAATAACATTCCGATTTTCTGTAACTGTTTCATAACGGATCGCTTTGTTTTACATAAGAATTAGATGTAAAAACGATGCCGCGGTTTAGCCTGTATTTGTAAAAGAAATCTAAAAACTCATTTTACCTTATTTTATATCGGAAGCCACCGTAGAAATTACTACCCATGATCGGTCCCCATACCATAGCAGCATCAAAGCCCGGCCCATAAGGGTTGGCCGCACCAACTATAGGCTGTGCCATTCTGTAGTTGGTCAGGTTTTCGCCACCTATATATATATCAAATGCTTCGCTGATCTTTTTAGTTATCTGTGCACTCATTTGCCAATACCAGGGCGAATAATGTTCGGCAATCGTCTGACCTATAGCATTGTCATACAAAGTAGGGATACGCTTACCTCCTATCAGTTGTACTGTGTAGTCAAACTTCCAGTTATTGCGAGTCTCATAGGCTATGTTTGCAAAGGCCCTGTGCGATGGCACTAATATCCTTTCCTTCAGGTTACCGTTGAAAGTGGTACGGGTATCATACCAGCGATATGAAAGTCTAACATCCAGATTATGTATCAGTTCATAGTCTAGCTGGGCTTGCAGGCTATGGGCAAAAGCGATACCGTTCAAATTATAAAACACCACTTTGTAGGGGCTACCTACATCCATAACAATATGATTTTCGAAAGATGTATAATAATAATCAACACTAAATGCTCCATCCCTGTAGTCAAGCGTAAACTTTTGTGTCAGGTTCAATCCCATATTCCATGCAACCTCCGGCGCAAGTCCATATGGATTTCCCGGGTTAGTCGACTGGATAACAAAAGCTCTGTTGCTGGCCATAATGCCCATATTCTCAGCGAATACATTAGCAGTTCGTTGTGCCCTGCCTGCCGACGCACGGAACACCGTCTTTTTGAATGGTGCATACCTTATATGCAATCTTGGCGTAGCAAAGGCACCGTAAATGTTGTGGTAATCACCGCGCAGACCTGCAACTACATTCAGCTTCTCTGAAAAATTGTGCGTGTATTCTGCAAATACGCCCGGAACTAATTCGTTACGCAGGTATTTTGTTCCGTTATAGGTCTCATCATATTGCTCTACCATATTGCTGATACCCGTTTTGATAACACGATTGGTATTGCCAATAATGGTTTGATAAATCAAATTTGCATAGAATGTTTTCTGGGTAGCAGCATAGTTAGTAGCACCTAATACAGCATCCTGATCATGATACACACCCGATAATTGCAGGCCCATACTGGTAGCTGGCTTGTTGAATATCTTGCCGATCTTTGCCCAACCCTCAGCACGTTGCAGGTTCAGGTTATAGCCCCATGGTTTGCCTGGCAGTTGCTCCATACCTTCTTTATAATCCCACTGCCCACCTGTATTATGCAGGTAAGAACCTTTCACGCCACCCTGTACTTCCCATTTCTTCGGCGCGAACCAAAACCACCTGTTAGCTACTACCAATTGTTTATCCAGCGGCTGGTCCAGGAATCCGTCGTTATTCCCATCCAGCTTCAACCATTGCGAGCGTGCATTTACCAATAGGTTTGATGATAGGCTTTGGTTGAATTGATGACGAAAGACCAAATTACCTTCTGTACGGCCCTGCGAATTTTGATACATATTGATCAAAGCCTTTTCGTCTGTTTCTTTAAAGGGCTTCTTCCATTCTACGTTGATCTGGCCTGCAAGGCTTTCATATCCGTTAACCACACTACCTGTTCCCTTACTTAGCTGCATACTCTCGATAAATGTGCCGGGCGTAAAATTCAACCCTGTAATAGCAGCAAGCCCACGTGTATCAGGTATATTCTCACGCGTTATCAATGTATAAGGGCTGGCGAGGCCCAGCATCTGTATCTGCTTATAGCCGGAAACGGCATCTGTAAAAGCCACGTCTACCGAAGGTGTAGTTTCAAAACTTTCGCTGAGGTTACAACAGGCTGCTTTCAGCAATTCACGAGAACTAATAAGTTCTCTCTTTAAAGGATCCAGCATACTAATTTGGGTAGTAGAACCTCTTTGATGTATAACAACTTCCTTTAGCTTTTTCGCACTATCTTTAACTTCCTGTCCGTTTGTATATGCGCACACCAACATCAGGCTACCTGCCAGCAGCAGCTTATTATAATTCCTGTTCATTTTACCGATTACCTGTTTTAGTGTGAGCAACTATTCGTTTTATACTGGCAGCATTCGGGCAGCTTTTTATAATCAGCTTCTGTTGCCATTACTTTTGGGGAACTATGGCCTGCTTTTGCCACATGTTGCAAAATGCTTGTTTCATCTGTTTTAGATGGACGATATATTACCGTAAGCACATGAGTATCCACATTCCACTCTGCACGTTTTACACCTTTGATGAATGCGGCTTCTTCTATGCGCTTCTTGCACATTTCGCAGTTACCATCTACGGTGTCTTTAATAGTTGCTATGTCATTCGACTGGGCGAACGCACCGATCGAAGAAAGTATAATACCTGAAAATATTAGTAAACGTTTCATTATTGTATGTTATGGTTATTAAATAAAAATGTATCTGCCATAGAACATGGCATGGGGGAAGTGATACATTACTTAACCATAGTAAGTGAAACGCGAATGAAGTTTAAATAACGGGATACCTTGCCATCGCCCCGGTGGCGCATTGGGTCTGCCTGTAGTAGTGGCTGGCTGCCGGTATGATATCAGTTGTTCCCTGAAGTTTATAACGGGCGCAGAAGGCAGAATCCATTCTACTACAGTCAATTTTATTTGGGAAAATGAAGCAACATTTTGATCTGTACTGACTTTAGACACTACTACCTTGTCCTTACAACAACCTTTCTCAGCATTCCCTTCATCCTTACAGACATCATCTTTACAGCCCTTCTTGCCTTTTACGTACATCTGCCACGATGCCAGCTCTTCACCGCAATAGTGGGTATGTATAATAATGCCTGTAACTGCAAGCAGGTACATGATCATTACCGGTATGACAAGAAGCTTCTTCATTCGTTATTTGCAAAGATACTTCAGCACTTGTTAACAAAACAAAAAAAGCCCTATAACTTATTGATGGAGTTTACATTATTTTGTAAGTACATTATGAAAAATCCATTTCAGCCCGGTGATATTAAAACCTTTACACATAAAGTGACAGAAGCTGATGCGGCGCGTTTTGAAAGCGGCGAGGTGCATGCCGTCTATTCCACTTTCGCCTTAACGCGCGATGCAGAATGGAGTGGCCGCCTGTTTGTTTTAGAGATGAAGGAAGAAGGGGAAGAAGGTATTGGCACAGGAATTACTGTCACACACCACTCCCCCGCCCTTGTAGGACAAGAAGTAGTCTTTACAGCCACACTGGCTGGAGTAAACAAAAATGAGGTGGTGGTTGACTATACTGCCAACGTAGGCGACCGCCTTATAGGCAGTGGTAAAACCTGGCAAAAAATTCTGAAGAAAGAGAAGATCGATCAGTTGTTTGAATCACTTAGGTGATCAATGCTTTAATACTTTCGCTATTTCCGGCGCCAGTCTTTCCGCCCATACACGATATTCGTTCCCTGAAGGATGTAACCCATCTTCAGCCAGATACGCAGCAGTCGTACCATTTTTGCGGGTACTGTCTGTGATATAGATATAGTGGCATTTATGCGCCTCCGTTATCTCCTGCTCTGCCTTGTTATAAGCATCTATCTCTTGCGCTACCTTCTGCCTGTCCTTACCTTCTGCAAACGGTGTAACGCCCCAGTCTGGTGTAGATAATACAAATACATTTTGTGTATGCCCGTTGGCAAAACGTATAGCCTGGTCCAGCAGCTGCGTATACTCTTCTTTATAATTTTCAAGATCGCGGCCACGATATTGGTTGTTTACGCCTATCAATAGCGTTACAAACGAGAAGGTCTCCTGCAGGTTACGTTCGCGTATTGCAGCAGCCAGTTCATCGGTCGTCCACCCGGTGGTTGCTATTATTACAGGATCTGCTACTTGTAGTCCTTCTTTCTTTAATAATGCCGCCGTCTGAAACGGGAAGTTTTCGTGCAAAGGCACTTGCTCCCCAATAGTATAAGAATCGCCTAATGCGAGGTATGTATAAGTCATATTTAGTTGCTAAAACTAGTTCATAAATACCGTCTTCACATTTACAAACTCACGGATACCAAATATACTTAATTCCCTTCCATAACCACTTTGCTTTACGCCTCCAAACGGCAGACGAGGGTCTGAATGCACGAATGCGTTTACAAAGCAGTTACCTGCCTGCAATTGGGTTGCAGCGATCTTTTCTGCTTTAGCCCTGTTTTTAGAGAATATACCAGCGCCCAGGCCATAGATGCTGTCATTAGCCAGGCGTATGGCATCTGCTTCATTCTTAGCTTCTATAATGGCCGCAACAGGGCCAAATAGTTCTTCGTCATAAGCAGGCATACCTTTTTTTACATTGGTGAGCACGGTTGGCGGGTAGTAAGCGCCATCGCCTTCAGGTATATAACCTCCGCATAAGAGCTTAGCCCCCATTTCTATGCTTTTAGTTACTTGCGCATGCAAGGTATCGCGCAGGTCCCTGCGCGCAAGTGGGCCAATCTTATTGTTTCTATCTGTAGGATCACCGAACGTTGCCGCTTGCATTTGTTCGGTGAATTGAGCGATAAACTCTTTGGCCACAGGCTTCTCCACAACAAAACGTTTTGCAGAAACACAACTCTGCCCACTATTTACCAGTCTGCCATTTACACAGGTAGCTACAGCAAGTTTCATATCTGCATCCTGCAAAATAATATAGGCATCACTGCCACCTAATTCCAGCACTTGCTTTTTGATATGTGCTGCCGCAGTAGCTGCCACCTTACTCCCTGCAACCGTGCTACCGGTAAAGGTTACCGCGCTGATAGCAGGGTGTGCGATCAGTTCTTCTACCCTGGATGAAGGCAATAACAAGGTTTGAAATAAACCTTTGGGCGCTCCTGCCGCTTTTAGCACTTTTTCAATTGCAAGCGCGCATCCACTTATATTCGATGCATGTTTCAACAGCATTACATTCCCCGCCATTATAGCCGGCGCCATAGCACGGAATACCTGCCAGTACGGAAAATTCCATGGCATCACAGCCAATACCACACCCAGTGGCTGAAACGACACATAACTCTTACGTGCATCTGTTTTAACGACTTCGTCTTTAAGAAATTGCGGACCTTCCTTAGCGTAAAATTCCAGGGTAAAAGCGCATTTCTCTACTTCATTCAGGCTTTGTTCTATGGGTTTACCCATTTCTTTAGTTGCCAGTAATGCCAGCTTCTGCTTGTCTTTTCTTAGCTGGGCAGCTATATTCTTCATCACCGCACCACGCTCTTTAAAGCTTAGTTCTTTCCAGCTGAAAAACGCATTTTGCGCCTGCTTCAAAGCATTAGCTACTTTTTTTTCATCATATATCTCGTATGTTCCTAAAACCAATCCTGTAGCGGGATCTATCGATGTAAGTACCTCGGACATGAAATAATGTTTATAAACCAAAATTAAAGAACCTGAATGGTCGAAAGGTTTACTTATTTTTGATGGCGCTATAAATTAACACATCGTTTTTAATATGATAATTGATAAGATAAAATTCGGCACCGATGGCTGGCGTGCTATCATAGCACAAGACTTCACTGTTTACAATGTGGCAAGAGTTACTAAAGGTCTTGCAGACTGGTTGCTGAATGATCATGAAAAACCGACCGTGCTACTGGGGCATGATTGTCGCTTTGGCGGACCATTATTCACAGAAACGGTTGCTAAAGTTTTGTGTGCTAACGGCATAAACGTAGTAATGGCAAAAGGTTTTGTAAGTACACCTATGATATCCTTCGGTGTATTGCAGGTGCAGGCACAGCAAGGTGTAATCATTACCGCATCACACAATCCGCCTACATACAACGGCTATAAACTGAAAGGCGCACACGGCGGACCATCTAATCCTGCAGATATTGCCGCGGTAGAAGCTTTGATACCGAATACTGTAGACATTCCTAAGCAGGGAATGAAATACTGGGAAGATAACGGAATGTTGCGTTATATCAACCTCGAGGATATGTATGTAGCGTACCTCGAAGAAAAATTTGACATCGCTGCATTGAATAAATCTCCCTTCAAGCTAGCTTATGACGCCATGTATGGCGCTGGCCAGAACGTAATACGCAGGCTCTTCCCTTCTGCTGTATTACTGCATTGCGATGAAAACCCCGGCTTCCACGGACAGGCCCCGGAACCATTAGATAAGAACCTCAAAGAACTGGCTAAAACAGTAGCTACTACTCCGGAAGTAAAAATAGGACTGGCCACAGATGGCGATGCAGACCGTATTGGACTGTACGATGAAGATGGCAATTTCGTGGATGCGCACCATATCATCTTGCTGCTGATACATTACCTGCACAAGTATAAAGGGATGACGGGCAAAGTAGCTGTAGCATTCTCGGTTACCGACCGCGTAAAACGCATGTGCGAAGCTTACGGATTACCGATAGAAATAACGCCTATCGGTTTTAAATACATCAGCGAGATCATGACCAAAGAAGATATATTGGTAGGCGGAGAGGAAAGCGGAGGTATTGCTGTTAAAGGCCATATACCGGAACGCGACGGCATCTACGACGGACTGGCGTTGTATGAATTTATGAATACCACGGGCAAAACGCTGAAGCAACTCTGCGAAGAGGTGTATGAAGTGGTAGGCCGCTTTGTTTATGAACGTAACGACCTGACGCTGGAAAACGAGAAAAAAGAGGCAATTATCGAAAGGGCTGCTGCCAATGGCTATGGTAAATTCGGCAAATACGGATTCAACCGCATCGAAACTATCGACGGCATCAAATACCACCTTGATAACGGCGGCTGGATCATGCTGCGCGCATCCGGAACGGAACCTTTGCTGCGTGTATATGCAGAGGGTAACGGCAAGGAAGAAACGCTGGATATCCTGGAAGATGTAAAGACTACAATACTCGCATAGATGAAAAAGGGCTGAACGATGTTCAGCCCTTTTTTGTAGCAACTATCTTGCCTAATGTGCAGGCTCCTTTAATTTATCTTTAAACACTTTTTTGAACTTATCCATCTTGGGTTTTACCACAAACTGGCAATAGCCCTGGTTGGGATTATCGTTGTAGTAGTTCTGATGATAGTCTTCCGCCTTGTAAAAGGTGGTATATGGACTGATCTCGGTAACTATGGGGGCATTAAAGGCATGCTCCTCATCCAGTCTGCGCTTATATTCCTCTGCTTTATGCTTTTGTTCTTCGTTATGGTAGAAGATGGCGCTGCGGTATTGCGTGCCCACATCATTCCCCTGCCTGTTTAGCTGCGTAGGGTCATGAGCTATCCAAAACGCCGCCAGCAACTCGTCATAGCTGATAATAGAAGGATCGTAATAGATATTGCAAGCCTCTGCATGGCCGGTTTCCCCGGTACATACCTGCTTATAGGTAGGATTAGGTGTATGACCGCCAATGTAGCCCGACTCTACCTTCTCTACCCCCTTAAGCTGCTGGTATTGCGCCTCTACGCACCAAAAACAACCTGCTGCGAAGGTTGCCACCTCTGTTTTGTGTTCTTCTTTTGATTGTGCCTTTGTATTATTCATTTCTTTAAATGTTTTCGATTGCTCGTATTTATGGCTGTTCTGCGCACATGCCGTCAGGTTTGTAAACAGCAATATAGCCAAACTTGTTTTCAACAATGGTACCATGCTTTTGATTTTGATACTGCAAGTACGTATAAAGCGGCTTCAGGGTTTGTATTATAGCCGACAAAGCGCCCGGTTTTAACATTGCGTTATAAAATATGTGGCTTGTTTTCGAAAAAGATTTTGAAAATACCGGCGGTTATATAATTTTGCGCCCGGAGAGATGGCAGAGCGGTCGAATGCGGCGGTCTTGAAAACCGTTGACTGTCAAAGGTCCGGGGGTTCGAATCCCTCTCTCTCCGCTAAAGGGGACAAACGATGCAAAGCATCAGTTTGTCCCCTTTTTTCATGCTCTGGAATGCTTTGCAGACTGGCAATTAGCTGAAAAATGGAATTTACTTTTGTAGTTCGAAATGCCCCGATTTTGCGATCAAAGACAATTCCTTCAGGAAACAGCAGTTTTTGCAGCTTCTCTTTATCCCGAAACCCGCCAGAATCCCATACGGTAGCGAGTTCTGACGAAAGTTCCACTGCTTTGCCTATTGCAACTTCGGGGTTCGAAATAGTTTCGCCACTTTTGGAAAGTTGCTTGGCCAGTTCCATGCGTTCCTGATTAAGTTTGGAATAGAACCGATCAAAAAGTTCCCGGCTCATTTCCCGGTTCACATAATACCCTTCCTCCAGGTTCTCCATCTTCTTTTCTACTTCGCTAATCTGCTTTTTGAGACCAGCTTCGTTAGCTATTGCATCTTTGTTTATTTCTTTCCATAACAGCCTCATTTTTGCCATTATCGGGTCTATTAATTGGGGCCGGATAGAATATTGACTGAGAAGCTGTAGAAACATACCATGAAATTCCTTTGCACTCTTATTGCACCGGCAGCCGTTGGTGCGGCACTTATAATACCATAAGCCCTTCGCTTTAACTTCATATCCGGTAAATGGTGTGTTGCACTCCGAACACATAACAAAGACTTTTAACGGTATTTCGTCCACTTCCTTTTTATGGGCTACGCCATGCCCCGCACTTTTCATATTGATTTCATTGATCTTTAAAAACAATGATTTTGAGATCAGCGGTTCATGTTTGGCTTCTATAACCTGCCCGTCAAGCAATCCATGAGCAATCAGGCCGCAATAAAATGGGTTCTTAAAAATTTTGGTAAGTTGCTGCTTATACATGGGAACCCCTAATGCCCGAAGCCTTAATATGATTTCCTCATTTTTCATACCGCCTGCTTTCCACTGGAATGCCCTGCGCAGCTTTTTGCCAATTTCATTAATAACGATCTGCTTCACATCATTCGTCCAGATTATATCGTAACCCATTGGAACCTTTGTTACCCAAATGCCCTTAGCAAGTTTGTCCGACATTCCCTTGATCGCCCTAAGCCTTCTTAAATCATTATCGTACTTACTAAAGATAAACTGCATGGATTGTTGCAATACTCCTCCGGCATTAGAAGTATCTGCCGGTTGTGTAACAGCAATTATATCTACCCCATACTTTTCCCGTAAATCTTCGGCAAGCTGGATAGCTCCCCCGCCTGTCCGGGAAAACCGGTCTAATATATATACAAGTATATGCGTGATCTTGCCTTTGCTTTTCTTTACGTAGTTGAGCATTCGCAGAAATTCTTTGCGACCATCGGTTTTAGCTGATTCATAGGTTCCTCCAAAAAATTCAGCGATCAGGAAACTATTGCGACTTGCATATTCTTCAATGGCATTGCGTTGTGATTCCAGGCTAAGGTTTTTATCTGCCTGCTCTTTGGAAGAAACGCGGGTATAAACTACCGCGTTTTTGATACCAGGTCTTGCTGCCTGCTTTCTACGCTGCGCCTTCCCGAATTTGGATAGCGCATAAAAATTATCCATAACGTTTGTTTTTCTCATGCTGCCTTCTTGTTTATAGGATTTTCAAATGGGATAACTATTGTTTTTTGATCGCTGGTATGTTCACCGGCAAAAAGTAAGATGTGTGCCATAATATCGAGGCTGCCTAATATCTCCAGTGCTTCATCATCGCTGTAATGCTCACAGCCTTTGAAAGAGCGAAGCCATTCAGGGGTATGCGCCTCTGATTGGCTTACTGAGGTATCTTCGTAATTATTATCGTGTTCAGTCATAGTAATATGAATTTGCTTATTTCGGTAATCCGGTTGTTCGATTAATAAAAAGGGCTTTTGTTTGCTCTATGTTTATAGTTATGGGGTGATGCTTTCTACTTCATCTGTAAATATTGATCGCAGCTTTTCTTCGGCAAGCGCAGGAAATTCGATTAAAACAAGTCCTTTTTCAGTTTCGCTCAACGGGCGGCTGGCTCCGGTATCATCGTTATGGATAGCCCAACAGTCCGCATACTTTCTGATGATGTACATACGCTCATTTTGATTGTGAATGAATGGTGTCAGTCTGCTAACAGGTCTATTTCTTTCAGACCTTCATGGTGTGATGGCCAGTCCGGGAAATACCACACCGTAATACAAATAGTGTCATCCCCTTCGGCGTAATTGATACCACTGTTCAGATCATGCTTTTCCAGCAATTTGACAAAGGCTACCATGTTATCTTGCGGGATAAAATACTCTTTTGATTCCTGCATTTTGTTTGATTTTTTGTTGTTATCGAATAAGGTGGGGAGCGTTCCCTTATGCAAATATAAAGCATTGATTATCAAATGGTTAAAAGTATAAAAGAAGGAATGTATTTGTAAAAACTGGACTGATTTACAGGCCGTTATGCAAAGCCTTTTTCAGCGGTCGGCGTAAGGATTGCATCAGGGTTGCGCAGAAATTGCCAGCAATCCTTCAATTTGTGTGACCGCACTACGCTGATAGCCTTTGCCCAGGTTTACACTGAGCGATAGGGTCAGATGTTTTTCATCATCTGTTACACTTTCAATGAAAAAATCTATTTCATTGTCATGAATAATCCGCAATACTTTCATCACTGCCGGTTGCGGCATAGTAAAATGATAACTACGGAAAGGGATAAGAGCAGGCTGCATGAATTTTATCTGTTTATGATGCACACATGAAAGCAGATGCAACGATTAAATAATAGAATACACTGCAATATTGAAGGAAAAGGAAGCGGGCAATGAATAGAACTGTATCTAAAGAGAATAAACGATACTACTTTTAAGGATAATGTAAAATTACATCTGCCGGAAAGTGTACTAAACCCGCGCGAACCTGCATGAAAGTGGTAAATAGACGGTATCATTCCGGTGCAAAATGTGTTTATTTTGTATTCTTGTGCCTTACCGGAATTACTATGTGGCTTTCTATAGTTAAAAAAACCTGGAATAAATACTTTTTGAACCGAAAAGCAATACTTATGATAGATAAAGGACTTGGCCATATCGCTACAATCAAACAGCATTCCTATAAAACCCTGGACGCAGTGAGGGGAACAAAGGAAAATCCTCTTGAAATATTCCTACTGCTGATGCTGGATCGGCTACACAATAACTCAAAAGCCTTAGAGCTTTTACTAAACGATTATATAAAACACCCAACACATGATTTCTCTATTGGGATATTGCTCCGCAGTGCATTACTGGATACAATAATTTCCATTAACCTATTTCATGTGATCGAAGAAAATAATGGCAAAGCAGAAAATGAGATAAGGGAACAATTAGATGCAAATGCAGAACAGTACCTGAGCGATGGTTTTCGTCATATCATAGGGAACGTTGACGGTGATCTGGGAAAAGGCTTTATATCAGGTGACGAGGCAAAAGATTTCTATAATGGATTAGTTGCCAAGTACCCTAACTTTTTCGAGGAATATCAATATGACGGAAGCAAGCCAAAAGTAAGACATGGTAAGGTTCAACAGGGAACACTAAACGAAACAATCAAATCTTCGCCTACACTAAAAAACTTATCAGGCATAGTAAACACGTATGAATTTTATTCAAAGTACGACCACTTTACGCTTATCCACTACGAGATGATACGCCAGGATCGTAAGATAAGGGAAGCACGTATTACAGCATCCATTGAACATCTTGTATTTCATTCCATGATCTTACATACACTTATAAGGGAGGTTTATCCAGGCGATTTTTTTATAGAACAATCTAATTGGATCGCGGGATATGCAGAGCAGAAAATTATCAGTGAGCGGACAGGCAAATAGGTCTGGCTACTAAAGATCAAGGTAGCATAAAGCACCCTTCCAGAAAGGCGTTCGGAAATTTCGTCTAAATCGCATAATGTTTTAGCAAAAAGTTACGCAACCCGTACCAGCTATTTATTTTTGGGAAAACGGGCGCAATATGTTTATACTACAATCGTACCCCAGGAAGGAATTAGCGCAGCTATACTTCCCTGGCCTCAACCCCCGAAGCGCCTATATGAACCTGCGTAACTGGCTCCTGGAACACAAGGATACACACCCGGAGCAATTAAAGCAGATACATGGCAGGCGTATCTTACGAAAATGCGATGTAGCATTGATCGTAGAACTGATAGGAGAACCGTAACCCGGTTCTCTTTTTTTGTCCCTTCATTTTTAGCAGCTATTTATTGCGCTATAATCCGTACCGTCCCGTTGTGGTGATCTGCATAAACTTTTCAAAAAAACACATGCAGTTAAAACCATGTAGCAATTTGTAGCAAAGCCCTCTTTTATTGTTCACCTCTTTACAGTAAAGGGTTTTGCTATGCTACATCCATGCTACAATAAAGCTACATCCTACTACATCCGTTATCCATTTGTCTAATGGCATGAATATTCCCAAAATATGATTAGACGATTCTGCTACAAATATGCTACATCAAAAAAAGGGTTAAAATGGCTTCTGTTCCTTTAGGGTAAAGGATTTGAACCCGTTACTACAAGTTGCTACATCAAAAACACCAGCACGTTCTGTACAAAATAGTATCATAGGGCTAAAAGCAATAAACGATGATGCAGTTGATTGCATACCCCCCTTTTTCGTGATGTAATCTTTGCATACCGACCGCAAATAAACAGGTCAGCAAAGCGCAAATGAACATCAATCATAATCCTTTCCCTCCCGAACAGCCCTCCTTCCTGGGTAACACATCTATCTGGACGGTCGCCTGTAGCACCATAGGCGGGGTTTACAAAGCCCAGGCAACGCCCCGCCTTTTATTAGACAGCCTCACAATGGATGGTAGTATCTCCGTGATCGCCTATGCCTTTATGAGCGCGGTTGTCGGTTACTGCACCAAGAAAGGGCTGGACTACCTGTTTAAAAAATTCAAGAAGGACTAAATGAACACGCTCGTAAAAGTTGGCATAGGCGTAGGCGCACTCGTTGTCGTGAGCAGGATGCTCCAGTTAAACAAACTGGTAGCGAATGTTTCCGTAACGCTATCCAAAGTGCGCGTCCACAAAGTCAACCTGAGCGGTATAGAGATTGCGGCAACAGCGAAGATCAATAACCCTACCGGCGTTACCGTTACCATTGTAAACCCTGTAGTATGCTTGTGGAACAACAAAGGCAATATGATCGCGGAAAGCCCCGCCACAGGAAAGAGCTTTCCGATTGCCGCCAACCGGCAATCGGAAGTAGGTGAACTCATGATGCCGTTAGGCTGGACTACTGTATTGCCCTTAATTGGCATAAAAGACATTACCAGCATTATTACCCTGTTCAGTAAGAATGGTACAAAAGGATTTTTAAAATCGTTCAGCTCGCCCATATCTATGAGCATTATCATGCAGGTATCCGGCATGACCATAGAAACACCGAAAACAGTTATCAATAAGTAAGCCCGCTATGCAAATCTTCAACCAGAAATATGAACCGGATCATGAGATAACGAGTGGGCAACGGGTTATCCGTACCGATAGCGGCAAATATAATTTCCTGTTCCCCGCTTCGGACGGTAAGGATAGGATCATCATGGAGGATGGCGAGGTAACGGACACCATAAGACTTATTGAGCGTGTCGTTTGGACATACATTGACGATACAAAGAAGCTGGCTGCGCTGCTGAAGCAGGACAGCATCGAAAAGACGCTGCTGGCTATATGGGAATTTCTATACCATAACATACAGTACAAGCTGGATCAGCCCGGACTGGAAGAATTAAGAAGACCGGCGCGAAGCTGGTATGACCGCACGAGTGGCATTGACTGCGACTGCTTCTCGATCTTTTGTTCATCCATTCTGACCAACCTGCAAATACCGCATCGGTTCAGGATCACCAAGTACTCCAAACCGCACTGGCAGCATATCTACGTGATCGTGCCGAAAACAGGTACTAAAGGCTATTATACGATTGACGCAGTGTTGGGGAAATTCAACTATGAGAAGCCCTACACGCATAAAATGGATTATACCATGAGCTTATCAGGAATCAATATCGCCGTTTTATCCGGCGTAGAAGATATGTCGCCAGCCGTAAATGATACCGGCAGAATAATAATGAACTCCATGCAGCTTGCGGCTGCTAACAACGTAGCACTGAATGCGGCGGTGTTCGGAGTGGACTTACAGGGCTTAGGTATCCTGGCTGGCGACGAATTTATGTTAGGCAGTGTGCGGGATGCGGATCTGGAGGCGGGGCTGTACCGATACCTGGTAGCCACCCGCCATGCTGTAGCGGAAAATCCCGCCACTGCCTTTGTTTCCGGCTATAACCAGCAGGAATTAGTCAAGATGCTGGACTATGCGATACAGTACTGGTTTACCGATAAGCGCGATATGGCGCTCGGCCAGCTTATGGCCAATGAAGCCTTACTGGATCGCATTAACGGTTTCGGATCGCTGGACGGTATCGTTAGCGATGAGGAGCTGTACGGCGATGATGACATCCTTACCGGCGATGAGGATTACCTGGGCAAAGCGAAGAAGAACAAGAGCAAAAAGCCGAAGAAGAAAAAGAAGGGCTTTTTTAAAAAGATCGGCGGCGCGTTAAAGAAGATCGGCAAAGGGATCATGAAGTTCAACCCGGCTACCATAGCCGCCCGTAACGGTTTTCTGCTTGCCCTGAAAATGAACATCGGTAAAATGTCTTCCAAATTGAAATGGGGATATGCTACGCCGGAGCAGGCCAGGAAAAAGAACATCAGCCCTGCTATTGTTGCCAAAGCAAAGAAGGCCATAGAAAAAGTAGAAAAGCTCTTTACCAAATTGGGCGGCAATCCCAAGAATATGCGCAAGGCGATCCTCAGCGGCAAGAAGGGCAAGCTGGACGGCTTTGGTGACGTGGAGGGATTGGGTGTCATTCCCCTTGCCGCTGCCGTTGCCGCTGCAACGCCGGTTATCACTGCTGTTATCAAAATCCTGAAAGGTTCCGGTTTGGTGAAGCCCAATGAGAATGTGGACATATCGCAGACCGATAATGAGAACGTAGAAGATGATGGCGTGAGCTTTGATGATAATGCGGCATCCGCTGATTATTCGGAACCTACTGTTACCGATGTCGGGGAAAGCTATCCTACAGAGGACTATAGCGGAGAAGATAGCATGGAAGGATTAGACGGCATTCTTACAGGCCCGATAAAATTTGCGCAGAACAACCCGATGCTGGCTATTGGTATCGGCGGTGCGGTAGCCTTCGGCGTGTACAAGCTGCTCGACAACGACCAGAAAGCACCCGTGTCCAAAGTTTCTAAAACAAAAGCACTTGCCGGTACTGGCAATAGCCGTAAGAAATCGAATGGTAAGCCATATCTGCTCTAAGCATCCTTATTACCCTTCATCATAACAATTATTTCTTTCTTATGCAAACATCAGTTATAGAAGCCTTGAAAAAAGGCAGCTTCTTCAAGATGCCCGGCAAGAAGCCGGTATATATCAAAGACGATTACAACCGTACCCTGAAAAAATACAGCGCATACAAGTTTGATGATGTGAACGCCTACCGGCATCTGAAGAAAGGAACAATCGTAGAGATCGGTTTTGATTTTTAACGATGCGCTGCACAGGAACATTTTTTTCACCCTTAAAATTAAAACACAATGGCACAAGCAAAAGCAGCACAGCCAAGAGCGGCAAAATCAGCCGGATTGCAGGATGTAATGAAGCAGGTACAGCCGATGCTGGAGCATGTGGCAGGCTTTGTCGTGGGCAACCTGGCTGTCAATATGGCCAGTAAAGTCCTCAAGATCGACCCTGCCGATACTTCGGTCAAAGGATTCAAGCGGGCATTACCACCGATTGCGGTAGCCGCAGGCGCAACTTTCGGCGCAACCAAAGTAAAGCAGCCCATGATAAAGAACGTATTGCAGGGCGCGGCGATTGCCGGGGCGTACAAAACAGCCAAAGCACTCATGCCTACTGCATCTTTCCTTGCCGGTGACGGCCTGGGGCTGACACCGGTATCAGCAGCGAGCAATACCGACCGCTGGCTCTACCAGGAAAACACCCCGATCAGCGGTATCGGCTTCCCCGACCTGGGCGCAATTCAGCCGCCAAACAGCGGCTCCGGTTATTATCTCGACGCTCCGGCCTATTTCCAGGGAGCGGATGAGGAGCAGATATACGGCGATGAAGAGCTGCAAGGCTCCGCAGACGATTACGCCAACCAGATGTATGGTGAGGATACGGAAATCCTGTAATCTGTATCGTACTACAACAGCAAACCCAATTGATTAACGCCTGCACAGGCACAAAACAAAAAAATACAATGTTTACGTTAGGACAACTTTCAGATAGCGAATATAATTTACTCGGCAGCATGAACGAGGCCGAATTTTTAGGCGCGGTAGAGCAGGCTCCCGTAGAAGAAAAAGCCCGTTTCTTCCGCAAGACCAAGAACATGGCCAAAGCAAGTACCGGCAATAGTACAAGGGGCAGCCGCAGGGATTTTGAAAGCCGTATCAATCTCCTGCCGCGCGAAGTACAAAAGGGCTTAGGCAATAAGTCCCTGCAAAGCGTGGATATATCTTACTACGCGGTAAAGGACATTACCAACAGCAAAGTAGTCAAGATGCTCCGCGATGATGATAACAAAGCGGTAGGCTATACCAATATCAGCAGCGCGAAGCTGGAGAAAGGCGCGTTCTTTTTGCTTCACGCGATCCGCCTGCAATACGGCGTAGCCGATGTGGGCATCGGCAATCCCTTTAACGTGAACTTTTCTACCGTACCCGACTTCGTGCGCAACGGTGAATTTGAGTTCAAGGCCAATGGCGCGGTATTGGTTCCCAATACCAGCCTCGATGTATTCAACACCAAGAACAATTACAAGCTGGTAGAAGGCACTTATATCCTGGACAATCCCAAGCTGATCCGCGACCAGCAGACCATAGAGTTTAACCTCGAATGGGGAACCAATGCGCCGGATCGCTCCTACCTGAAAATGATCCTGATCGGCACTACGGTAGTAAAAGCCTAACCCGTACCGGGTAGGTACGATCCATACCCGGTACATTTTTCCTTTAACACATGAAGAACAATAAATTCCAGCGCATCCGCTTACGGGTATCGGCAATGGGTGAAACGATACGCTTCAACGGGGTTTGCGATAAAGGCTATAAGTACATTAAAGGCGTATATGTATCCATACCGCAGGATAAGGCGATACAGTCCGCAACGCTCGGTTTTCGCCTCAACAACGTGGAGCTGCTCGATGACGGCCACGAGGTACGGATGCTAACCTGTTCCAACAATGTTGCGCCCAATACCAAGTTCTTTTCTTTTCCCGAAAAGATAGAGGCCAATAGCGGCAGCATAGAAGGGCGCTATACGGACGGCAGCAAATATCCTTTGCTGGTGGACAATGGCGAAGACCTGGGCGTGTTCGATCCGGGTAAGGTGGACTTTAAGAACCTGGCCGGGTATAATACCAATCCCTTTGGTGTGGTATTCCCCTATGATGTCATTATCAATCTCTGGCTCACCAACGAATAACACGCACTATGATCTTAGGATATAGATTCCAGAAAGTGAAGCTCCGTATATCGAAAGCCGGGCAGCGTGTGTATTTCAACACGGAAACGGATAAGGATTTTACGATGCTGAAAGGCATAGCCCTGTCTGTAGGTTACGAGGGGGCTTTATACGGCTCAACCTTTGGCTTTCGCGTGGACGAGAAAGAAATTTTTGATGAAAGCCATGAAGCGCACCTGCTGGTGTACAGCAATGACATTTCTCCCAATAGCAAGATGCTGCTGTTTGAAATGCCTGTACCTGTAAAATCTTCTAAAGTAGAGGGTATCTATACAGATAGTTCCTTGCAATCGCTCTTAGGCAATGCCAGCTACAACCCAAGCGGGGGCGTTATTTCCCGTAATGAGGTCAATATCAAAAAGACCTACGTCAGCGGCAAGGAAGTTGTCAAGTTCAGCAATTTCACGGTGGATGACAACCTGGTTGCTTACGCAGGTTCCGGCAGTGGCTTCGGTGGCGGCTTCGGTATCGGCGCAGCACCAGCACCAGACCCGGCAGCGCAGGTATATTATCCTTATGACGTGCGGGTAATTCTGTTCTTATCAAAATAAGCAGCCATGACCAAAGGAAGGATCACATATTACCCCGTTCAGTTTATTATACTGAACCCTAAAGCCCCGGTAACGATCAATACCGTATTGCCCAATCATATCAGCAGGATTTTAGGCATCAAGGCTATTCATTCCGTTGGTATTGAACAGATGAGCAGCGAAAGTTATTTACCCGTGATCGGGCATCTGTCCTTAGAGTTCAATAACAAGCAGTACCATTTCGGGAACCTGGACATACCTTTTGACAATCGCCCGGAGGCGAGCGATGAGTACCTGGATGCCCGCATTGATGTACAGCCTAATTCCCTGCTTACCGGAAATTATGAAAACAAGGTATTTACGGACAGTGCCTACGTAGGCGCGGATGGTGTTGTGACCGACAAATGGAAGAACTATATCGTAACGATTTACCTAAAGACCCTCTCCAATGATTAACATAGAAGATTATGTAGAACGACAGATGAGGCGCAGGGGTATTGAGATCGCCTATGCCCGGACACTGCCCATTGTGGTGCGCCGGATCACTGATGACCTGGGAAACGTTATTACAAGCAGTATAACCTACGAAGCCTATAACCAATATTGGTTCCTGGTCAATGCCTTTGAGTTACCTGTAGGCACAAGGATCACCAGCGATACCAATGTGATGCTGATCGAAGCGCATAGCAATGATGTCATAGAAGAATTTTGGGGCAAGATCAACATCGAACTGCCTGCCTCCTTTACCGGCTCCCTTTGCCAAGCCCTGTTTTACCAGGTGTTACCCAAGTAAATATCAAGACACAAGTATTAAGACAACAAAAATCATGGCAGCACAAAGCGATTTCCCGGAACTGCGTTCCCTGTTCAGCAAGAACCGTGAGGTAATAAAAATGCTGAAGGCGGAAAAGAAGCTGACCGATAAGCAGATTTATTTTACCGCCGTATATAACAAGCTCGGCAAGAAGATCAACGAAAGCAAGGATAAAACATCCCTTACTGCTTTCACTACCGTAATCAACGGGCGTTATCAGGTCTGCCAGCCGGACAGCATTATTATCACCTGGCATAATTACGACACAGATGAAAAGCTGTTTGAATACACTTTCTCCATCAACAAAGCCAGCCGTGACCTGACGGAAACAGAACCCATGACGCAAAGCGGTTTTCAGGGATTAGGGGAAGCGGAAGTCAACAGCCTGGTAGAAAAACGGCTTACCGAAATGCGCCAGAAAGAAGAATATGAGCGCATCAAAGAGGAACATCAGAAGATGTGCAACCGGGTAAGCGAGCTGGAGGATGTGAAGCAACAACTGGAGCAGGACATAGCGGCGAAAGAGACAATGGAATCCTATATGAAGATCATTGGCATGGCACTACCGGGGTTGAGCAAGATTTTTGGCGGCGCAAGCATTATCAGCATGCTGGCCGGAACGGATGAACCGGCTAAACCGGAGATCGCACCGGCTGTAACAGAGGCCAGGCCAAAGGATGAGCGCGAGGAAATGATCGCCATGCTCCGGGACTATATGACCGAAGAACTGAACCAGCAGGAAGTCGCTACCGTGTATATGCTGTTTATGGAGATACAGAAAGACAAGACCCTGATCCAAAAAATCCTTACCCACCTTACCACAACTGCAAGCACATGAAACTACCCTCATTAAAGGCATTTAGCCCCGACAAAAATAAGCAGGCTTTTGGCGTGATGATCCAGGTACAGGCAGGCAGCGAAGCGGAAGCAGCCGAAATGCAGGAGGCCATACAAAGTTTTGTCAGCCATTTTAGCGTGGAAGAAATGAAGACGGCGGCAAAGAAACTGAAAAGCCCTGCCAACCGCAGTATGATAAAAACCTTTTTGTAACTATGACAGGTAACGGTAACAAGCTGCAAGAACAGTTAATGAGCAACCTGCCGATGCTGCTGCTGGCAGGGGGTGCAATCTACCTGGCCAGCAAGATACTGAAGGGCGCAGGACAGACAGCAGACAGTATCGCACAGGCTTTGCAGCTAAAGAAGTCAGATGAACAGCTAAAGAGCGAAAGGCAGTCGCAGCAGGCCATTGAACGGTACACCGATGATGTGCTGAAAAAGCAGAAGCCCACCCGCCCGGACGGTTTTTGGGCGCAACTGGCAGAGCGGATCTACAGGGACACCCGGTACAGTTCCAGCGGCGATAACCATGAAGATGCCCGTTACTGTATGACCTATGTATTTAACGATGCGGATTTTGCCCTCCTGTATAAATATTATGGCAAAAGACAGGAAACATGGTTCGGCGTGATCCCGGATGGCGACCCCAAAGACCTGACAATGGCTATCTCCAGCAACCTGAACGCGAAGCAGAAAAAATCCATTAACGATAATTACGCAAAGAAAGGCGTTAGCATACGCTTTGTTTAAACCTTCTTACCATGAGCGACAAAAGCAATAAGCAAAAGAAGCAGGAAAACCTGGCGATGTATGTGGTCTATGCGGCAGCCGCTTACTTCGGTATGCAATTTTTGTTCAAACGAAATACAGCCAGAGGTGCAACGGTCACTACTACCTATGCTCCCACTGCTGATCCTGTACCGCAGCAACCGATACCGGCTTATGAGCCGGAGCCAGTAACACCTAAGCCGAAAACAAAAAGCAGTGCAAAAAAGGCGACTGCCTGGATCACCGAAAATTTCCCCTTGCGTAAGGGCATGAAGGGTGCAAACGTAAAGGCACTACAGGCAAAGCTGGGCGTAGCTGCGGACGGCGCATTTGGCAATAATACCGAAGCTGCGCTGATGCAGCAATACGGCATCCAAAGCGTGAGCAGGGAAAAGTTTGCTTCCATTGTGCAGGGTAAGGGAACTGTCCTGAACAAAATAACTGATCTGTTTACGGGTAAACCGGCTAATCAGCCGAAGGCCGATACTACGCCCGTACTGAAAATGGGCAGCCGGGGCAGCGATGTGTACCGCCTGCAAAAATGGTTGGGCTTTAAGGACAAGAAGCAGGCAAAGAAGGGTGAGTTGGTAGCGGACAGCATATTCGGCAAACAGACACAAGCCGCCCTTCAAAAGAAGACCGGGCAAACCGCTATCAGTGTCGGGCAACTGAATGCGCTTATGCTGCAGGGCGGCGGTATCTTGAACTGGCTCAAGACCAGTGCCGGTATCGGCCAGGTAGGTGAGGTCATTATTACCCAACGCGACACTACGGTACTTAATGACCAGCTCCGGCCACATCGCAGGGTACGTAAAAATACCCTGCTTGGCAAAAGGGTCATGGAGCTGACCGACCCGGAGCAGGATAAATCCTTTACCCAATTCCAGACCATAGACGGGCATCACCGTTGGGTGGATAATGAAGACGTATAGCATTACGCTTAAAATCAAAGAATCATTATGGCAAGTTTCTCCCTCCGTTCCCAAAGAACCGGACAGTATAAATCCTTTACCCTGCTCGAAGTGCTGAAACTCTTAGGCGACCGGGTAAACGATGAGATACTACTCGAAGACGGCGAAGATGTATATAACCTTTCCTCTTTCCAGGAAATAGGCAGCGGTGGTAATGGCGGCACTGCTGCATCCGAATACTGGAGTGTGGAAACACCCGCCAGTACCAGCGGCCTGGACACTTTTTATCTCCAGTACCAGCCTTCAGCGATCAATGGTCATGTGCTACTCGTGATCCTGAACGGGATGGTACAGACCGTGTACCAGGATTTTTCACAAAATGGCAAGGAGATAAAATTCCCTTTCCGGCTTACCGGACAGGACAGCCTCAAATTCATTTATCCCATAGAAAGACCGGTCAATTTTTCATAACAATTTAAAATCAATTATTACAATGGCAGAAACACGTATCAGGCTTGATAAACAGATTCAGAAAGCCTCTAAAGTAAACCAATTCCCCTTGTCCGATGCTAACGGCGAATTGCAGTATGCCGATCTGAACGGTGTAATTAAGGCAGGGGAAACCCTTACCCGCCTGGATTCGGTAGAGATCGTGGGCGGCGACCTTATCATCAAGTACACCGCAGAGGACGGGCAGCAGCAGGTGCGATCTACCAAGCTACAGATCAACCAGACGGACATCAATGTAGCTGACGCCAAACTGGAAAACCCAAGCGCAGGAGTGTACCGTTTGCTCCTTACCGAAACAGACGGCACGACCTACCCCGTTGATCTTTCCGCACTACTGGCAGTAGTTACATCGAATACCAATTACATTACCCTTTCGGGCAATGGCACACCTGGTACGCCCTTACGCGCTGACCCCACCACTGCATTTTTTAACCTGATCCCTAAAGTACTCGATAACCTCAACGACTGTACCGTTACCAATGCACTTATTGACGAGCAGGCTGCCAAGCCCGGAGATGTAGTACTCGTTTGGGATCGTGACATGAAGCAGTGGGTTCCCAGGTCCAGCAGCAGTATGGATAACTACCGGGAGATCACAGAAACCTTCCCCGATTTGAGGGCGGGCAATATAGCCCCGCTTCAATACCGGATCAACCAGCTTGTACCGCAAAGTATAAAGGTGTTCCGCAACGGGCTACGCCAGTTGTTAGGCGTGGATTACACGCTCGGCAGGCAGGGTGAGCCCGACACCAATGAGATCGTCTTCTCTGTTCCCTTCAAGGACAGCTATCCCGAAACCATTATCGTGGATTATCGTCCGCTGCCTAATGCCGTACTCGCCTAACACTATCAATGGCCTTATCATAAGGTAAGGCCATTGTTTTTTTCACCACAAAAAAACAATAACCATGAATAGAGCGAACCTGTTACAGCGATTAGCCGCTGCAACGCCAAAGATCAATGTAGCCAAATGGCTCGCCTGCACCATGCTTTATGCGTTGGTCATTATCCTCAACGACCATTTTCACCTGGTAGCAGCTCTCGGTATGCCAGCCAAAGAAGAAGCTATACTGCGACTGATCGGCGCGTATCTATACATCATCATTACCATTTATCATTTTCAAAAAAGAAAGCCCAATGAAAATACTCTTTCGCATACTCAAAAGCCCCCTCGTATGGCGCCTGTTATCCGCAGCAGCCGTCTTCATGATGCTGCGCGGCCTGAAAAACACAAGACACGAAGTGCAAAGGTTGCAGCAAAACCAAGAGTTGCTATTACAAGGTCAGCAAGAAGTCTTGTTGGCGAACGGAAGGGTAGCTTATCAAAGCGGCGTGTTATCCCTTCGGCAAAAAGAACTCTTATCCCTGCTGCCCGAAGTAAAACAGGAGCTGGAACTGCTAAGGGTAAAGCCAAGACAGGTACAAAGCGTATCTACTTTGGGCTTCGCCGTACAAAAGCGGTTCGCCGCGCCGCTTAAAGACAGCATTACAATGCTTCCTGTAGCTAAAGGCGGTTATATAAGCACAGATACCTTCCGCTACAAAATGTTCCGCTACCAGGATGCCTACTATGATGTGAGCGGCGTATCACTGCGCGATACCCAACTGCTCCGTATAAGCATCACTGATACCATGACCCAGGTTGTGTACTGGAAGCGCAAGCGTCCCTGGCTCTGGATTCTTAGCCCGCGACACCTGGAGCAGCGGGTTTATTTCCGAAACCCGGATGCCCATATCCATTATTCACGCACCATAAATATAGAGCGATGAGCGAAAAGAAAACAAACCTGCTGCTCCCTTTAGGAATCGGGGCAGCCCTGCTACTGCTCCTGACCAAAAAAAGCAAGGCAGCGGAAACCGCTGATAGCCCATCCGAAGATAGCAGCACTTCGCCTGTACCACAGATCACGCCTGACCCTGCGCCTGAGTATAGCTTGCCTGCTGCCAAGTCCGGCGGTACGCAGGAAGATTCGGAAGGCGCAGAACCGGATGATGAGGAAGGTGGTAATGAAGAAGGAGGGCAGGAGGATGAAGACAGTGATGAAGCAAGCAATACAGCTTACCGTCCTTCTTCCGGCGGTGGTGGTGGTTCCTCTACAGCTTACCGTCCCGGTGCAACGATCAATCCGGGCGGACAGCCGACCGGAAAACAGTACCCTGCGCCGTCTGTTCTTGACCGAAAAAGCCTGCGTTTCTATTCAGACCAGGCCCGGCAGCGGCTAATTGCCCAAAATACCGGAAAAAGAAATTCCGGTGGTCTGCGGCAATACTCTGACCAGGCGCGGAAATTTGCAGAACGACAGAAAGCAGCGCGGTTCAACCCGCTTATTATCGGTAACGGCAAGCCCCGCATGGGCGTACAACTTCCGGTAACATATCGCCCCGGTGCAACCAGTACAGGGCAGCAGTCTATTGTGATTACCCCGAACAGTGCGGCAAGTGCAAAGCCTTCTGTTAGCCCGCAACCGGCAGGGGCGATCTTTCCCCTGAAGTTCGGGCAGCGCAATTCCTATATCAAGGAAGTACAAAAGAAAATAGGCGTTTCGGCTACCGGGTATTTTGGTACGCAGACCCGCGCCATGCTGCAAAAGCGTTTCGGCACGTCCGAAGTCAGCGAAGTGTTATATAAACAGATCACAACGGCTAAGACTGTATTACCTGTAAAGCGCACTGTAGCCCGTCCGGTGAAAAAATACAGGCCGGTAATAGCCCGTAAAAAAGTAGCCAGACGAATCAAATAAGCTATGAACAAGCAAAGCAATACCGGCTGGTATGTGATCGGAGGCATCGCCCTGTTTATTTACCTGGCTGCAAGATTGTCCAGGCCGGGTAAAGGCAATAACGTTACTGTTCCTATTATAGACAGCACCAGCGCACCCGATACCGCAGCCAATACAGAGATCATCATTACCGGAAAATAACTCACGTCATGGCATTACGGACACAGCGTTTCCCCTCGATCAATCAGCCTAACCCTTTTTCGCCAAAGGATATGAGCATTTTCCTGACAAGGATCAAATCGCAATGGCTGCCGTATTTTAAGCAGGCCGCTTATGTTACCGGCCTGCCCCTGCAACTGCTTGTTGCCAAAAGTGCGGTGGAAAGCAGCGGAAACCAGAAAACAAGCAACAATACCTATGTTGGGCTGATGCAGATCGGCAAAGTAACGATTGCCGATTGCCTTAACTACCTGCAAGGAAAAATGTATGCGGACGGCAGGAAATGGATCGCCCCGGCTCCTGTAATTGCAAAAGCGGTTCCCATAATTAAAAAATTCTTTCCAGCTTTCAGTGCTACCGGCGGCACGATCAGCAAAGATGCCGCTTTTGCACTGGCAAAGTCCAACACGGCGGCAGGTGCGGAATTTAACGTGCTTATGGGGGCGGTCTATCTGCAATTCCTTTGCCAGAACCCGAAGTTTATTGACGGCGATGTCCTGCGCCTGGATAAAGTCATGGCTGCCTATAATACCGGGCCTAACTATACCTTTTACAAAGCACCTGTAGCGGACACTTCCGGCCTCGTAAAAATCATTAAAGGCTCCGGCCTTTCTTCGGGCAAGAAGCTGGAAACTTCCCGGCATATCCTGAAATTCTGCGGTATTGGCGGTGCGTTTGACCTGCTGTTTAATAACAAATTCTCCCTGACCTAAACACATGCGTTTATGCAACTCATCCATATAGATCACCCCAACATTCCGGCGGCTATACGCAATGCGTTTGTCCAGAAAGTAACAGCTATTGCCTCATGGCTGCAAATAGACCCTAACTGGCTCATGCAGGTCATGTACGCCGAAAGCAGGCTGAAGGCCAGCGCACAGAACCGGCAGGGTGGCCGCCTGATCGCTGCCGGTCTGCTCCAGTGGACAAAAGCCAGCGGCGTACCTGGTGCGCCTGCTTCGATGCTATCCTTAAATCACCTGCAACAGCTCGATAAGGTGCGGGAATACTTTGCACCTTACCGGGGCAGGATGTACAGCTATTTTGATGTGTACCTGGTTACGTTTTTTCCCGCAGGCGTGGGCAAGGGAGACGATTATGTATTCTCCACAAAAAACCTGTCTGCCGCCCTGATCGCAAAACAGAACCCTGCTGTCAATATCAATAAGGACGGGCGTATTACCATGAAGGAATTTAAGCAGTATGTATGGAACAGTACCCCGGAAGGGGTACGGGGATTGGTATTTAAGGCACAGCAGGTAATAGAGGATGTTAAAGAAGAAGCAAAGCAGATCATTACCGTAATCAGCAACGAACCGGGCAAAGCAGCCGCAGCAGTAGCCGGGATAGGAACGATACTCGCTTTTTTTTTCTCATAAGGCGAATGCACAACGACTAACACGCATAAAAACAATACTGCATTTATGATAATCCCATTCCCTGTAAAAAGACAAAAGGTTGTCCGTATTGCCGCTTATGGCGGGGGTGTTAACTCAACGGCCATGATTATTGGGCTGACACTTCAGGGCATTAAGCTGGATGCTATCCTGTTTTCTGATACGGGTGCAGAAAAAAAGGAAACCTATGCGTTCATACGGCGGTTCAACAAATGGTTGCGCAAACACGGGCAGCCTCGGATCACCATAATCAGGCGCGTCACGAAAACCGGAACAGCAAAGACATTGGAGCAGCATTGTCTGGAATACAAACAACTGCCTTCCATCGCCTATGGCTATAAGCAATGCTCCCATAAGTTTAAAATAGCACCGCAGGAAAAATGGGTAAACAGCTTTGGGAAAGCCCGCAGGTTGTGGAAACAGGGAGGCAGGATTATGAAGTATGTAGGCTTTGACGCTTCAGAGCAAAGACGTACCAGGCCGGGCGATCATAAATATACACCTTGCTATCCGCTTATTGATTGGGGTTGGGACAGGAACCGCTGTAAAGAAGCAATCATAAAGGCCGGGCTTTGCCTGCCGCCAAAGTCAAGCTGCTTCTTTTGCCCCAATATGAGGAAAGGCGAAATCTTAACACTACCGCCTGATCTGCAACAGCGGGCTATTGCCATAGAACGCAATGCCCAGGCTTCGCTTAGGGAAATAAAGGGTTTGGGCAGGAACTATAAATGGGAAGACCTGTTGCAAGCGGATAAAGAGCAGTTACGCCTGTTCGATGACCTGGAATTATTCGCCACACCCTGCGCCTGTACCGGATAACTAATAAATAGAATTATGGTTAGAGAAAAGAAGCTGCCCAATACCAAAGAGGATTTTGTCATGGCCATGAAGCAGGATTTAAGGACGCAGAAGCCGCATACCAAGCTGACGGTGGAAAAACTGGCGGCGGCTTTTGGCATTAAAGACAAGACTGAAGTAAAGGAACTGACGGAACTGGCCATTGTGCGCTGCGCAAGGGAACTCGCGCACAGCGCAGGAACCATCCGGGAGCGGTACGATAAAATTGTCACCCTCTATAAAAGCCAGGTGAATTTAAGTCACCGCACCAGCATGAGCATGCTGCTCCAGCAATATTCCACGCCTGCGCCCATTGGTTATCTTATGGGAATATACACCGGGCTGGATAAGTTGGATAAGGGCGGCGAGGGCTTTGAGCCTTCCGCCGGTAATGGCCTGCTCACCGTTGCCGGTGATCCCCGCTATATTACGGTTAATGAAGTGGACGACCTGCGTCGCCGCAATCTGGAAACACAAGGATTCAAAGCTGTCTGGAAAAGTGATGCTGCCGAACCTTTCCCGATTCAACATTGGTATCGTGCCGTAGTGACCAACCCGCCCTTTGGAACACTGCGCAAGCCGGTTTATTTCGATACCTATAAGATAGATACTTTGGACGGCCTTATGGCCTTACGCGCATTGGAAACAATGGTATGCAACGGGCGGGCTGCAGTGATTATGGGCGGCCATACCGTTTGGGGCAAGCATGGCCGCATACAGGGAGGCCGTAACCGCATTTTCTTTAATTACCTGTATAACCGTTACCACGTTGCCGATGTCATCAATATCAATGGCCGCACGCTGTTTTCCCGACAGGGGACATCCTTTAATACCCGCATCATCCTTATTGCCGGGCGCAAAACCACGCCGGAAGGGGTTGCTCCATTATATAACCCCGAAAAGGATAAAGTGGTCAACACATTTGAGGGGCTGTATGAACGCTTTATGGAAGCAATGGAGGCAGCAACCAAAACCATACAGCCTTACCTAAGTACTATAGCAGAGCGATATGAACAAAAGTACCTTCCTATTGTGCAGCGTTATCCGGGTAAGATCGTACTACTTAGCAACAAGGATAACTATGAGGTTTTCGGCGAAGATGCGCTTACCGTAATGAGGATCACGAAAAAGAGCATTTCCGCGCAATTTCTTTACCATGACCAGGTACTATCCCTGCTGCGCCTACCCCGCGAAGGCAGGCAATGGATAGATGATGTCTTGCGCAGATCGGGGAAGGCTTATGTAATGATTGATGAACTGGAAAAGCCCGAAACGCCATCCCAACAAAAAAAAGCCATTATGAAAACCTATGCTGAAAAATATAAGCGTTACCTGAAGCTGGAACGGATGCTGGAGATAGAACCCAGGTTTGATGAAATTATTATTTATCAGGAAGGCAGTATGTATGAGGTGTACGGACAGGCAGTCCCATACCTGTGCCGCAATTTTGGCCTGAAGCCTGAAGGGGAGTTTCTTTATGCCCGCAAAGTAGTGGAGGTTGTGCGCATACCGGAAGACCGGGTACAGGAAATAAAAGCGCAACTTGAAAAAGATCAGTTCCGCGTAGCTATTTATAACAATACGCCGGGAAAGACCGCCGGAGATAGGATAAATGAACTGGAACAGGAAGCCTTAGCCTTCCTGAAAATGCTGGAAGATAAAGGCTTAGGCGCACCTTATACGCCTGCCTCAGATGCCTGCGTGGTACTCGATACCCAGGTTCCCGACAGCATGGCCTTTGAAACGCAGCAAGCTGTAGAGCAGATAGAGCAGGCAGTTGGCGGTGATATTGACAATTTTGTGCGCGACCGTCTCGGCTACCGCAGCAAAGTAGAGCTATGCAAAGCCCTGAGTGCAGAACAGATAGATGCCGTAGCAATGGCGATCTATAACATTGAGGCGCGGGGTCAGGGTATGGTGATCGGCGACCAGACCGGTATCGGCAAGGGGCGCGTAGCGGCCTCTATGATCCGGTACGGCTGCCAGCAGGGATTAACGCCGGTCTTTATCACCGAAAAGGCCAACCTGTTCTCGGATATATACCGCGACCTGGCGGCCATCGGCAGCGGGCATCTGCGACCGTTCATTGTCAATGCACAGGAAAGCAAGAGCGATATAAAGGACGAGGACGGGCATGTGATCTACAGGGCATTGCCCCCGGCAGAACAACAGGCGGCCTTTGTCAGCCAGCGTGTGCCGGTACAATATGATTTTGTCTGCGCTACTTATACGCAGTTCAACAGCGCGGAGAAGAAACCACTAAAACCCAACTTCCTTAAAGCCATTGCAGAAGATAATATCTTCATCATGGATGAGGCGCATAATAGTTCCGGGGCTTCACAGACCGGGGTATTCTTACAGGAAGTGGTACGCCTGACAAGAGGCGTTACTTTCCTGTCCGCCACTTTTGCTAAAAGACCGGACAATATGCCGATCTATGCCTTGCGCACCGCCATTTCGGATAGTAACCTGGACAGCGAAAGCCTGATCTATTCCATACGCAGGGGCGGCGTGGCCTTGCAGGAAATCCTTTCGGCGCAACTCGTACAGGAAGGACAGATGCTACGCCGCGAACGCAGCTATGACGGCGTGGAAGTCAATTATATTACCCTCGAAGATAAGACTGCCGAACATTGGGCTATATCGGACAATATCACGCAGGTGATCCGCGATATTATTGCCTTTCAGAAGGATTTTATCGGTCATGAGATCGCGCAGCTTGACGAGGAAAAGGCTAAAGCAGGGGAAGAAGTGGCCCTGCGGGAAGGCACATCAGAGGCGGGCGTGGACAACGAGCCTTATTTTTCAAAGGTATTCCAGGTCATTAACCAGATGCTTTTCTCCCTGAAAGCGGAAGCCGTTGCCGAACGTGCCATTCTGCGCCTGAAGGAAGGCAAAAAGCCGGTGATCGCATTCGCCTCTACAATGGGCAGCTTTATCGAAGACCTGATTGCACAGTCGGGCGCACCCTTTGAGGAAGGGATGACGATCAATACCGATTTTTCCCAGGTACTGCGCAAAGGGCTGGAAGGGGTACTGCGCTATACCGTCTATGAGCCGGACGGTACGCCTTCGCACCATGTCTTTGATATTCAGGAATTGCCCTTACCGGCACAGATCGAATACAAAAGGATTTCGACCTTTATTAATTCCGTATCTACCGGCATTACCATTTCACCCATTGATGTGGTAACAAAGCGCATCCGGGAAGCAGGTTATACCGTTGCAGAAGTGACAGGCCGCAAATACACACTGGAACTGGATGATAAAGGGACAAGCGGTATTGTAAAGGTGCGCAAACGCCTTAATACCAATGATGCCTTCCGTCTGTTCAATAATAATGAAGCCGATGTGCTGCTCATCAACCAGGCAGGATCTACCGGCGCATCCGCACATGCCATTGCAACGGCCAAAGTACCGCCCTCCGAAGTAAAGCAACGGGTAATGATCGTGCAACAGCCGGAACTGGACATCAATACCGAAGTACAGAAACGGGGACGCATCAATCGTACCGGACAGCTATTCAAGCCGATCTATGACTATATGACCACCGCCATACCCGCCGAAATGCGGCTGATGATGATACTCCAGAAAAAATTAAAGTCCCTCGATGCCAATACTACCTCTAACCAGAAGCAAAGCACCAAAATTCTGAACGTGCCGGATTTCCTGAACAAGTTTGGGGACGAAGTGGTAGCCAACTACCTGACCGAGCATGAGGACATCAATAAGATGCTGGACTACCCGGTAAAACGTAATGATGCGTTCCGAAAGGAAGGTGAAAATGTGGTAGAAGATGCTGCCTCCAAGACTTGCGGACGCGTGGCCGTATTATCTGCGAAGATGCAGCAGGAGTTTTATAGCGAAGTGTCGAATATGTATGATGAGTATGTGGAATACCTGAAACAGACCGGCGACTATGACCTGGAGGTAGAGGCCATGAACCTGGAAGCGGAAACGCAGGCTACCAGCATTGTCAAGATGGGCAAGGGGGCGCAAAGCGTATTTGGCAAAGACAGCCTGCTGGAGCAGGTAAAGGTCAATGTGCTGAAAAAGCCGTTTACCCCAACGGAACTGAACAATATCCTGAATGAATCGTTAGCCGGAAGGACGGCAGCGGAGTTGCAGCAGGAATTGCAAGATGAATTTCTGAAATACGGTAATGTCATTTTAGAAGAAGAACAGCAGGAGATCAATGAACAATTTGACCGGCTGGTAAAGGGCATACAATCAGAGCGCAAGATCATGAAGCTGGCAGAGGACATGGAAGCCTGGCGCGTGGCTATTGCCCAGCGGGAAAAGGAGCTGGAAGAAGACCGGCAAAAGAAGCTGGCACAAGCAGGTAAAAAGGCCAGCGACCGGAGATTTTACCTGAATAGGATTTTACCCTTTTTCCAGATCGGCCAAAGCCTTTATTACCCGATCCGTTACGGTATGGATACGGAACTGATCCCCACCGTGTTTTTAGGCTATCAGATAGACTGGAAAAAGAAGAATCCTTTTGCCCCCTCTAATATCAAACTGCGCTTTGCACTCGCTGATAGCCATAAATACCTGGTCATCCCGGCGTCCAATAAGGAAACGGTCATGGCTGTGATGGGAGCCAGTGAAAAAGTAGAGCCGCCAGACCGTTTTACCCTGCTCGATAATTGGGAGGCGTGGATCAAACAGGGGAGCGTGGACAGGCAGACCCGCTATATCATCACCGGCAATCTCTTACAGGCGTTCGCCGATCATCCGGGTAAGCTCATCAGCTATACCACCATAGACCAGCAGGTAAAGAAAGGCATTTTGCTACCTGAACACTGGAACCCGAAGGAACAATTAGAAGATAAGGTAACGGTTCCGGTAATCAAAGCCCTGCCGCTGATCGCCTCCCTGACACAAGGCCATTCCATCGTCACTAATACCGGCATCGGCATTTACCGGGAAAGCAATCAGTCTTTCAGGATCATCGTTGCCGCCGCACGTTCTGCTGCTGGTGATATTTTTCTGAACGAAGATATTTTAAAGCTGGTGAACGGTAACAATTTCGAGAAGCGGTCGGATAAAATGGTAGCTAATATCAGCGCAGACAAACTACCGGAGCTGGTCGGACTTATCCAACGCCTCAACAACTGCGCCGTTTCCATTCCGCATAGCCAGTTGAAATATATTACGCAGGATGAAGTTTTTGCAGATAGAAAACCAATCCGCATGCCGGAACCGGAAGGGACAATTACAGCGGACGATGAAGAACTGGAATTACTGGAGCTGGAAGCAGAGGCCGCCAGCGTAATTATCATGCTGGAGCTGGAACTATATGGTAAGGCGGCCTAACGACTATCATAACATCCAAAAGATAAAATTCATTAAAATGAAAGTGACTATTCATAATTACAAGGAAGCAGAAGCGAAAATTGACTGGAGCGCGGCATCCCAAGCCCTCCAGGTCGGCAAGACACTGACGGAAAAAGGTATCAAACATTATAGCAATCCCTCAGCCGCAACCGCGAAGGATGCCATAGATAAATACTTCCTGCTACTGGAAACGGTATTAAAAAAAGCTGCACCCGCAAAGAAAAAGGCTGCACCTGCACCCAAAAAGGTAGCTAAAGCTCCTGCCGCTCCAAAGCAGACGTCCAGGAAAGCAGCGAAGGAAGTCAAAGAACCGGCTGAAACCACTGCCACTGTTGTAGAGCATATCACAACCGACATTGCGCTGGTTCGCAGGTTCACCAACCTGCATGGCAAATCCAAGAACTATGACCAGCTACTTTCTATCTGGCGGGCATTTGAGAAAGCAATCGTGGAGCGGAAAGTGACGAAGGGGTCGCCTTACAAAGACGAGATAGCATATATGAAAGAAAGTCTGACCGGCGCACTGCGGGCGGCCAAAGAGAACGGAACCATTGAGCTGGTGATACCGGCATACAAGTACCGGAACTTTAAAGCCATTGCCGATAGTGTAGCGCGTTCTTTAGGCGTGAGCATTCTGCTCGAATTTATCAATATCAGCGGCAGGGCGCGGATGCAGGAGCGGGCAAAGAAATTACAGGCCAGGATAAAGAAGGCACTGGCAGAGGGTAAACTGAAAGGGGATCGCTATATTGAGGAAGTAAGGAGCGCCTTAAAAGACCTGGACGGTTACGTAGGCAGCAAGAAAGCCAAAATAGAGATAAACGATTATTACTTGTCCGGCGTAGGGGAAATTGCCTTGCATGGCTGCAAATGCGGCGGTTCTTTACATGGCTTCAGCAGGGGGCAGAATGCCGTTATCTTAAAACTGATCCAGGAGAAGGCCAAAAACTTTAACGCCCCGGAACTGAACCGGGTATTTGTTGATACCGTTGCCCCGGACATCTGCAAGCTGATCGTGCGCAGGCTTGTGGACACCGGGCAGCTTACCATGCGCATGATCCGCAACCCGGCAAAGCCGAAAGCAGGTATTGCCCTTAGCGGTGTGCCGGACGAACCGGAACCAGGCAGCCCTTATGATTTTAATGCGGAAGTCATGGACATGCGCCTGCGCAGCGCAGGACGGGTAATACCCATGCCAGTTGATCTTCCCGTTTCCGGGCTTTCAGGTTTCAGTAGCGGGGTTCCTTATCCTGATACAAATGATGTACAGATCATTTCCGCAAGCGAGCTGGTCAAAAAGAAGTTCAAAACCATCGGGCTTACCGGCAAATACCGCCGCCTGATCGGTGATCCTGAACCGGGGTTCTCCATGATGATATTCGGCAAGCCCAAGCAGGGAAAGTCAACAGTTGCTATAGACTTTGCCAAAGACCTGACCAGCTTAGGAAAGGTGCTGTATGTCGCCTTTGAAGAAGGGGCGGGCTTTACGCTCCAGGATAAGGTGATCCGTAACAATGCCAATGTACCCGGATTGGATTTTTCGGGTAAGCTGCCTCGTACTTTATCAGGCTACCGCTATGTATTTATTGATAGCGTAACCGATGCCGGGTACAATGAAGCCGGGCTTAAAGCATTGATAAAGGCCAACAAGCCAAACGAAATTTCGATTATCGGCGTATTCCATGCGACAAAGGCAGGGAATTTCAAAGGCGGCCAGTCTTTTGCCCACGATGTAGATGTGCTGTTAAAAGTGGAAAACGGCATAGTACACGCGCAGGGCAGGTATGCGCCGCCTGCTGAAATGAGCATTGCCGCTATCCTTCCTGCGCAGCGGCAGGCTGCATAACAAAGGCATCCGGTATGGTCAGCACAACGGAAGTGCCGGAACCGGGTACGGAATAGATGCCCAGGCTTCCCTTTATTATCGATGCCCTTTGCCGCAGGCTGTCCATGCCTACGCCTTCCTTAAAGGTCGCCGCATCCGTATCTATTCCCTTGCCATTATCAATAATGCGCATCTCAAAGTTCTTATCGCCGAACTTCAGGTGAATGCCTACCCTGTCCGCCTGGGCATATTTGATAATATTCTGTATCGCTTCCTGCGCAATGCGAAATACCATTAACCCTGTCTGCTCAGACAGGGCTTTTCTTTCCCCCTCGATGTTGACCTCACACCTGATCCTGTTCGTGGCATTCAGCCATTTGGCTTCTTCCTGGAGTGAATTAATAAAGCCCCTGCTCTTTAAATAGCGAGGGTTGAGCGTATGGCTGATATTTTGGGTGTCAAAAATAAGTGTGTTCAGTATCGTGCTGACTTGCTGTACGACTGGCCGGGTATCTGGATATACACCGTCTTCGATAACGTGCATGTGCATACTGGCCATATTCAGCATCTGGTTCACATTGTCGTGGATCTCCATTGACAGCTTGTACATGGTATGCTCCCGGTCTTCAAGGAGTGCCTCAAGATGTTGCCGACTTTTAAGATTCTGCCGCTTCTTGAGCAGGATCAGGGTGCAGGCCATGAAGAAGACCACGATAACAGTAAGCAGGGTTGCTGCAATAATGAGCGGCATATAAGCGTGTTCAAACATAAATTCTTTTCATTTTCGGATAGAGGAGGTACAGTACCGATAGAGCGCCATAAGTACCAATGCTGTTGAGGAGCAAAAGCATTTGCAAGTGTTCGGTCGCTGCCTTGTCCGTTGCCCGGTAAAAATCGTACATCACCCAGGACCAGAGTGCGCCGCATTGGTACAGGATCAGGATCAGCGGTATCCAGAACTGTGTCTTACGGCTGAATCGCAAATTGTCGTCATCAATCTCCAGCAGCTTGTAAATCCCGTACAGGGACATGCAGACAATACCGAAACATTCCAGGAACAGAAAATTAGCATTGATCCGGTTTATGGGCTGGAGTAAGAAATTCAGCCCGCCAGCTACAATGCCCGCCAATGCAAACCATATACCGATATGGTCTTTGCGCATCCTGCCTATACTGAAATAAAAATACCCGCAGATCAGCACCCACTCTATGATGCAGGAGATATTAAATACAGGCAGATTGTTGTGGTATTTTTTAGCGGCGCAGCGGGCGACTATTTCCGTTACCAGCCCTAACCAGATGAACCAGGTAATGAACCTGGTTCCTTTATCTGTTATCCGGTAACGGTATGCGGCGATCAGTGATAACAGGAACAGCAGGCAGAGGTAAACAACGTACAGCACTTCGTTCATTCAGGGTCGAGGTATATTATTGTAACAGGTTACTTGATGCTGTGCCGAACTTCGGGCAAAATTCAGGACAGGGCGTACAATGGTTAGGAACCCTGTTTCCGGGCGCAAAAATATAATTTCCACGTTTATCATATCCGGCCACGACAAGCGTTAGTGCCTTGCTGCTCATGGCTGCAGGCTTGCCCATATTCCCGGCATCTATATATTGACGGGTATGCGCAAACATGAACTTGATATTTTCGATCTCCGGGTTCTGGTTCAGGTAGATGCGAAGCTCTTCCGCGTCCATAATCAGGGAATAGAGTTCCGGGTTGGGTTTGGCTTCGTTATTCGTATCGAGGCTTTTCAGGTAGCTTTCGATCATGACGTTGGCCGAGTCCTTCGTAATGAACCCGGTGTAATCCGTGTCCCTTTGTTTTCGGGTGCAGGCACTTAGTAGCAGTACGATAGCGGCAATAGCGGTAATTTGGATTCCTTTCATTTGTGTGTTGTATTTATTAGTGAACAATTGTGTGCGGTTAATATACCGGGCTAACCCCGGTGTCAATGGCCACATACCCGTACCGGACGGCAAACAAGGCCAGTCCTGTCCGGGTCTTTGCGCCGGTCTTCTGGAACAGCCGGTGGCGATAGCCCTCTATGCTTTTTTGCGAAGTCCCCATTTTATCGGCGATCTCCAGGTAAGTAAGGTCTTCAATACAATAGCGGAGTAGCTGCAATTCCTTTTGGGTCAGTTTCGGCAATACCTTCTTCCCTTCCCGGACAGCCTTAATGTCTTTCAGGCAAAAAATTTCATTGCAATAGATGTCATATTCCTGTACATGGCGTATAGCTTCTTTTACGGTACGGGGGTGGCTGTTCTTGGAAAGGTAGCCGTTGACCCCGGCGTAGATCATCTGTACTACATAGGCTTCCCGCAGATAGCTGGTCAGGATCAGTATTTTGATCTGCGGCCATTTCTTTTTAAGTAGAGGTACTGTCTGAAAGCCGTCCATGTCCGGCATCATAATATCAATGAGGCATACATCAGGTAGTGCCTTAGCCTGCTCAATGGCTTCGACCAGCTCCCGGCCATTGGCGGCATTGATGATTACTTTGATGTCCCCGGTGTCCTCAATATGGGGAATGACGGATTCACGGAGAAGCTGGTGGTCGTCAGCGAGTGCTACGAGTACTGGCAGGCCGCCCCTGCCTTCGGTAATATGTTCCATACGCGATTTGTTTTCCGGTAGCGATAACCGTTACCAATTCGCGCACAAAAATATAATGAAAAAATAATAAAAATTAAGGGATAAATCCCTTAACATAAACGATTTAAAAGTGTAAAATTCCGCACACACGAATAGCCTTTTCCTATTATAAAACAATAGCTAAAACGATATTTCCATTGGAAAGACGCGGGGGTTTATCCCGTAGGTAATTCTTTTATTCCCTTCACATTTGCAGCCTTAAAAAATAATCTAAACACCAAATCTAAAGGTGGTATGCCGGAGTTTGTAGAGTTTGCGGGGCTGCGCCATTATCCCGTTGGTAATGCACAATTATATAAGAGAAACAATAACCTGGTCGTTTCGGCACTGAAGCATCCAATGGACGGTATAGTTATTGAAACGGGAATGGCAACCGAAGTCGCCATTGAGCTTGCACCGCTCGAATTGAATGCTGATACGGTGCTGGCCATTACCTTCCAGGCTACCGACCGGGCAAGGCGGTTAAGAGGCATCGGCCAGTGGGTGATTATACCGGATGCTGGCGGCAAAACGGCCTGTCTGCTGATTAACAGCAAGCCGGAAGGCATCAGTATCGCACTTACCGGGAAGCAAAGGCAATCCGATCTGTTCCATAGCATTATCCAGCCGCAGCGAAACAGCAAATGGATCGGCATTGCTACCATTGACCTGGCCGGGCGCAATACCTGGCTGTCCGGTATCCGTTGTCGTATGGAACCTTTGCGGGACAGCAAGGGCAGGATTACGCAACTTACCGTTATCAAAACGATCAGCAGTAGCGCAGCGATACAGCCGCTAATGCAAGACCCCATTGCAGGACATTTAATACATCAGGGTTATTACGCCATTGATGCGCTGCATATTGCCTCGACAACACAGTACCCTGAAGGGCTGCCTTACGAATGGGAGAACCATATTTCCCAGGTCGTGATGACCGGCCAGCATATAGCGGAAGTGTTGCTTACCCATAGCCAGGTACTGTAACCATAATAGACAATTATACGGGATAAATCCCCCCATCTTTTATTTTCTGAAGATGCGGGGATTTATCCCGTATCCTTTTCAAAAACAGGTGCAAACTTTGGTTGTTCATGAAAAGAGATATTTCATATCGCAGCTTTATTTCCCAAAAAATCCCCCGTTGCTGGTGGCAACCGGGGGACTTAAAAATGATGCTGCATTGCGTACATCCTCCTTAGCTACGCTAAAGAAAATCTCATTATGGTATCAATACAATCATTCATTTTAAAACATAAAATTATGAAAATTACACCGATGCTGTTTGCCGCAATGCTTTGCGGTATCGGCACATACGCACAAAACGCAGTGGAATGCAGCTATACATCTATCAGCTCCAATATCACGACCAATACCACGCTTTCAGCCAGCACCCTGTACCGGCTCGAAGGCTGCATCCATGTTACAAGCGGTCACACCCTGACCATTCCTGCCGGGACAAGGATCATGGGTAAGAAAGACGCCTCGTCACCCGGAATGCTCATCATTGACAAAGGAGCGACCCTGTCCGCTTCCGGTACATCGTCCAACCCGATCATCTTTACTTCCGATCAGACACCGACCCATAAAAACCCAGGTGACTGGGCAGGTATCGTAATCGAAGGCAAGGCGACCAATAACGTAAGCGGCGGTATTATCTCCATTGAGAACCGCGCCTGTTCCATCGAAGGTGGTGTGGCCAGTGGCGCAAACGATGCGGATAATTCCGGTACGCTGCAATACATACGCATTGAATACGCTACTTATCCACTGACGCTCTTATCGGTGGGAAATGGTACAACTATTGACCATATCCAGGCTTCTTATGCTGACCGCGATGCCTTCCAGTTCTTAGGCGGTACGGTAAGGGCAAAGTACCTGGTATCGCTCAATGCAAAAGGTGCTGATATATTGTCCAAGTTTGGTAATCGCAGCCTGGTACAGTACGTTATTAACCTTCGTCCAGATGCGGGTGCGCACACTTCTTCCGGCGATCTATCCAATAGCATTGTAATGGGCAACAACGATAACGCAGGCGGCGGTTATGCCGGTACGCCTGCCAATCATCCGGTGTTCAGCAATGTATCTATTATGGGGCCGCTGTATTGTGGAGCTGGTACGATCAGCAGCGATTTTAAAAACGCAGTATTCTACTACCACAATACACAGGGCGGCGTATATAACAGCTTCGTTGCCGGTTATCCTGTTGGCCTGCGCATGGAAGATGCGACTACGCTCAATAACGCGGACGCGAACGATAACCTGCTTTTCTCTGAAAACAGTTTTTATAACAACACAACCGAATACTCTAACAACGGCTCGTGGCCGGGAACCTGCGCAAGCAACATGACTGACTGGATCAAAGGATTAGCAGGAGGCTCCTGCGATCAATTCGGCAATCAGTTCCAGTCTCCGTCCTATACCGTTGGCTACAGCAGTACGATATGCGGTAATTACAGTACGACCACGCCTACGTTTGTGTTAGGAACCACAGGGCTGAACAATGCCAGCTTTCCAAGCGGCAGTGACCTGGACAATGTTTTCTTTACTTCCACGTCGCAGAAACATGGTGCATTGAATACTTCTACCGACTGGACAACGAGCTGGGCAGAATGGAACCCACAGGCATTCGATCCATGCCCAGGCATGCGCCCTGCTGCGCCTACAGGTATAGAAAGCCTGGCTAATGAAAATACAACGATCCAAATCGCGCCTAATCCGAGCGAGGGCATTACCTATGCTTCCTTTGATGCCAAGCAATCAGGCAGCATTAAGATCACGGTAGTGAACAGTGTAGGACAGGTAGTGAGAACAGTGGACAGGAACGTAGAAAAAGGCAGCCAGCGCATAGCGATCAAAACAGAAGGCTTGAACGCAGGCATGTACACGGTAATTGTTGAAACAGCAAAAGGCGCTGCTATGCGCTCAAAACTGGTCATAAAATAGCTTGCTGTTTCACACCTGATAATAATTACTTAAAACCACAAACAACATTACATGAGAAGATTTAGTTTTATCGCAATCTGCGGATTGCTGTTTTTAACAGCCTGTAAGAAGGAACAATTGACCAAAGCGGATAGTACCCCCGCCCCTGCGAAATCAAAACTGTACAATGCTGCCTCCATATCGCCGGACGGTCTTGCAGATGAAGTAAGCGTTTCAGCTTATGGCTTCCTGGTACTGCCGGACACCAATGTATATGCCCATTATATTGACTTCCTCGATAGCAATTCGGCAAACAACATTGCTGCATTCCATAGCAGTATAGGTTTTAGCAGCCAGGCTGCTGTACAGGGACAGGCGGGTAACTATATCCCTCCCTCAGTGAATAATGGAGAATATGTATTTAACCAATCGGGCATCGTCCAGATCGGGAGCATCGTTTATCGGGGCGTGAACAGTGAGGGTTATCTGCTTGCTATGCCGGTAAATTATCTCAATGCCGGTACTTATGCTGCTTTGGTCAACAAGCAGTTCCTTCCTTCTGTAATGTGCAAGCTGAAAGTTGGCGGTAGTTATGGGGATAACCCGGAGGCGTTTATTCTTGGCAATATCGGTTATGCCGATGTAGCTCCGCCGCCGCCAGCCCCGGTTATTTGTGGCAAGAAGGTGACACATACTTATACTACCGGAAATGTGACCGTCCAAGATACTTCCTGGTATTTCCTGGGTATAAGGTATAGGCACGAGGTCATCATTATTATTCACGATTAGGTTAATGATCTTTTAAACCATTTAAACGTCTGCTCTATTTAGGGCAGACGTATTATTTTTATCCAATGAAAATCATATCCCTCGTCAGTACTTTTTTATTGCTCGTTCAGTACGTCGATGCACAAACAAAAGAACCTTCAAAAACAGCCAGTGGCATTACTTCCGTTGACATGGAAGAAGTCGTTATCAAAGCCAGCAAGCCCGATAAATACATACATGCTATCAGGCCGGAAAATGTCTTTATAGTGCTTGCCCGCCGCATCCCGGCGACCGGGTAGATTCAACCTGGTATGCTACTGCTTTTCCGCAAATAGCAGACGTACCGGTTTCCTTATATTCCGCAGAGATAAAATTGAAACCATTTGATACCAGCCTGTTCGATATAAAGCTGATCGTATTCCAGGTAACGGGAAATGATACGCTTTTCAGGAGCATCAATATTGATGCTGGCAGTATCAAAAAGAACAAACTGAAAATTGATCTTTTTGCGGAGAATATTACTTTGCAGCCGGCTGAATTTTACCTGGGGTACGGCTTTCACACGAAGCACATTACAGAACCATACCGCTACCGGCTATTTTCGACCAGCAAAGGCGAAGGGGCATTACTGGAGCGCAAGAACGGAAGGATAAGGATCATAACACACGAACACATGCCCTATGTGTTTCCTTTCAAATTGTCCTTTAAGAAATGGGGCTGAGGCCGGTAGGATGGGAATTTTTATCTTTGTGCTTTTACACACCTGCTAATAGGCTATCCAATGTTTGACGAATTAAGCCACTATACTAATACTGACCATTTCTTCTTTAAACCTACTGATAGCTTAGGCAAAGTTTGCAATGCACCGGCAGACAAAAGTGGCGTTTATCTTATCTATGCTTTACAACGAGGCAGGATAGAACTTGTTTACATCGGTCGTTCAGGTGAAGTAAAACCGGATGGCTCGCTTTTCATTCGTAGGGCAGGGCTGGGCGGTATTAAGGACAGGCTTGTAAATGGAAAACAGTTTGGTGCAGCCAGACGTAATTCATGGAAACAGCAAATGAATATAGAAGGCATTGAAGCACTGGACATATATTGGTATGTGACGCATAATGACGATTATGTAGATTGCCCCAAAGTTTTGGAAAACAAACTGATTTCAAAATACATAGCCATTTATGGACACCTGCCTATTTGGAACAACGAACTGTAACAGAAGATTCGGAAATGCCGATGTATAAAGAAGCCCCTGTAAAACAGGGGCTTCTTTATTGGATTCAGATGTATTTTATCGTATCAATATTACATCACCTTTCAGTGCAATGGTCTTATTTTCCTTTGTTTCGATGTTGATATGATAATAATAGGTTCCGAGTTCGGCAGGCTGTCCATGAAACCTGCCGTCCCAACCCTGTAAGGCCGCAGGGCCATAGGCACTAAATACCTGCTGGCCATAACGGTTATAGACCTCAAAATAGCGCACGAAGATATAACCCGATGCCACTGGCCGGAAATAATCATTCAGCCCGTCCCCATTAGGCGTAAAGGCTGTAGGCATAAGGACAGTAGGGTTTACAGCGACCTGTACCGATGCCTTGCCAATACATCCCTGCTCTGAACGCCCGGTAACAATGAAGGTGTGTGTTGTGTCCATTGCTACGCTTTGGTTATATGCGGCCTGATCGGGTAGCAGGTATGCCGGTTCCCATGAAAGTACCGTATAAGGTTCGCCCGCCGATGAGTGCAGTTGCACCACTTCACCCCGGTTCACCAAATCTTTATCAGCGTCCAATACCAAGTCCAGCCCATAGACCGTTATCGTCTTATAAGCCGTATCATGGCAGCCCTCTATGTTTGTCGCCACTTGCGTAGCGGCATAGGTTCCTGTCTGCCCATAACTATAAGACGGGTTTTGCAGGCCGGAAAAATTACCGTCCCCGAAATACCATTTCCATAAAGGCGCAGAGCTGGTATTGGTGAAATCTACCCCCACGCCTTTGCAGGCTACGCTATCCACAGTAAACGATGCTTCGGGTACGGGTAAAGGCTGTATCGTAACATACAGTGTGGTATCACACCCGGCAGGCGTGGTGATACGAACCGCATATAGCCCGGTATCTATTGCCTGAAAGGTATCGCCTGCATTGCTTACTCCTTGCTGTAAGATAGTTCCGCTTGCATCTTTCCAGCTATAGGTAAAGGTAGTGGTATCGTCTGCTTTGGGTCGCGCCCATGCTTTTGCCTGTCTTGCGCCGGGACAGCTATAGCCTGTTGTGCCGAGTGTGGGCAGCGCATAGAAGCGTACCATGAACGTATCTATCTCATAGTCGCAGTTGGCATTAATGTACCGGACAACATACCTTCCGGTATGGTGTACCGTATGGGAGCGGCTGGTATTGCCACTATCCCACTTGTACCGCTTGCCGGTATCGGCGACAAGGATAAGGCTATCCCTGAAACAAACCGTCACCTGCTTTACTACACTTACCGTGTCCGGTGCGGGGATGATCGCAATATCGTTAGGCATCCCTCTTTCCGCACTGCCGGAACTAAGTGTTATTATATTGGGTACAGCATTGCAGAATGTCCCTGCAAGGTTGGGCAGATTGATCGCGTGGATATAAGCGGAAGACTTACCGCTGCTGAAATAAATCTTGTCGTCCTTTCCTCTTTGCAGATCGCCGAGGCAATCCAGCGAAGCACTGTAATCGGTGAACACAACGGTGTTAGAAGCAATGATCGCCGCCGTTGTGGACAGGCTTACATCGAACTGCCTTACCTTGCCGGGGTAGTATGTACCGCCATAGCCGAACGATGAGGTAGAAGCATAGAGCTTGCCGTTATCCGGAGAAAAGCAGGTTCCGTAATAATACCGTAACGTACTGCTGCTATCCAATACCCTTGCATTGGAGAGGATGCCGCTACGCATATCGAAATCGTACAGTTCTAATCCCCCTGTGCCATTCCAAGCCTTATTACAGGCAGCCGCCATTTTTGTACCATCCGGCGAAAATTTGATCGTACCATAACGATACCAGGATAGCGGCAGGTCGCCCACATTGGAGATCACCGGCGTGGTCACGATCCCGGTATCGGTGATCTCATAGGCTTTGTATTGGTTGGCAGATTTTGACCGTACTACTACCCAAATGCTATTACAGCCTTTTACCACCGTGAGCTTTTCGGCAAGGTTTGTGCCTATCGATATGCCTTTCTTGCCGGATGCAATACCGCCCTTGCCCCCGTTGAGGCTCATATCAATGAGTGAATACAGCAGGTTGCCGCTCGTACTTAAACTGAACAGGTAGTAAAAGCCGGGATGCGCGGGATAACCGGCAATAGCCGTTGCCTGTGTCGCATAGCTGCCGTTCCAGTTCATAAGCGGGGGATCGCCAATAGGGGACATAGGGGCGGTATAGCCGCTTACCCCTCCTGTCAGTTCCGGCATCAGCTCATGGTCGCGGTTCCATACCCAAAAGCCATTGGTATAAAAGAGCAGTTGCCCCGCGCTGTTACAGATCGAGGCACTCCCTTCATATCCGGGGAAAAGGTTGGTAGCATAAGGGACGGGAGAAGTTCCCGTAAAATCCAGCCCGGCATGATCCCCGAATGCCCAAATATTTTGCTCGCCCTGTCCCCATGCGCTAAGGACAGTTTGCAGCAGCAGCCCGGTAACGATGATTGTCTTTTTCATATTCTTGCTATTATGTATTTTGAGAAGAACAAAAACCGGCAGGAGTTTTCACCCTGCCGGTTTGATAGGATTAATGGCTGCGGGAGATCACCAGCTTTTCGGTCTGTAGCAATGCGCCGGACTTATCGGTAATACGCAACAGGTACAGGCCATTTGATAAATGGCTTACGTCAATATCCTTTGCGTTGGTATAAAAACCTTCTGTCCGTCCTTCCATGCTGCTGATTGTAACGTTTATCTTTTCTTTCGCATCTATGTAGAGCCGGTCAGTGGCAGGGTTGGGATAGATGCGTACCGCATTGCTTTTGCCGTTCAGATCATCTATACCTACCGTTCCCCCGTCAAAGGGTGCGGACGTACCTTCGCAGCCGTTGGCATCCGTTACGGTAACGGTATAGTTGCCGGAAGTAATGAGGATAGTATAGCTTACTCCTGTTGCGCCGGTAATAGGGCTGCCGTTATGGTTCCATTGATAAGTAGCATAAGTGCCGGTAGAAAGTACAGTACCGCTTGCGGCTATGACCGGGACAGGCAGGGGGTGAACAAGGATCGTATCAATAAGCGAAGTATCGGCGCAGCCCTGCGATGAAGTAACGATCACAGCGTAACGGCCTGCAATACGGGCGGTATAGAGCGGGTTGATCGCACCTGCTATTGCCGTATCATTCCTATACCATTGATACGCCGCACCTGTGCTGGCTGATAAGATAACGCTGTCCCCCGCGCAGATACTTACCACTCCCGAAGGGGTTATTATAGGCAAGGGGCTAACTGTGATAGCCATTATGGTTGCTATACTTGTGCCACATGGAAAATTGGCTGTTACACGCAGGGTATCGCTGTTTGCTCCTGCTGTTACCGTGATCGTATTGCTGCTGCTTGTCCCGCTCCAGCCTGCGGGTATGATCCACGTGTAGGAAATGGCTCCCGTTACTGCGGGTACGGAATAGGTATAGCTGGCATTCCTGCAAACGGTATCATTGCCTGTTATCGCCGCTGGTGCGTTAAGGTCGCAATCGTTAAAGACCGCAAGGAAGCCATCATCGCTGCCGCCATAGCTGGTATGAAAAGCGCCGGTAGTGGCCAGCCCTATGCTGCTCGATGTCTGCCCGCCTAAAAATACTTGTGACAGTTGGTTGCAGTACACCCCATAACCCGTTTCATCGGCATCGCCCCCGAAATAGGTAGCCCACTGCCTTACTCCTGCCGTATCGAAACGGGCAAGCATGGCATCTGTTGTACCGTCTAAGGTATCTTTCCATGCCCCTGTAGTGGCTATCCCTGTTATGCTGGCCGTCCTTCCGGTCAGGTAAATATGTCCGTAACCGTCTGCACATACCCCCGAACCGTTATCAATGGCTGCGCCACCGTAATAGGTTCCCCATTTCCTTACCCCGCTGCCGCTGAATTTGGCAAGGAAGGCATCGGGGGCAAGGCCGCCGCCTAATGTGTCCTGCGCTGCGCCCGTTGTAGCAATGCCTGAAATGCTGGTCGTATTGCCAGTGATATACACGTTGTTCTCCGGGTCGGTGCATACACCATAAGCCCTATCCAGCTTTGCATCGCCATAATAAGTTCCCCATTGCCTTACCCCGGCGCTGTCAAATTTGACAAGGAACGCATCATCTAAGGCAGTCCAGCTTGTCTGATAAGCCCCGGTTGTAGCTATGCCGGTCGTGCTGCGGGTATAGCCCGCGAGGTACACGTTCCTGCTGGTATCGCAGGCTACCGATTGGCCATAGTCCAGTAGCGAGCCGCCGTAATAGCTTGCCCAGCGAAACACGCCGCTGCTGCTGAATTTGGCGATAAAGGCATCGTTTGCGCCGCCGTAGGTGGTCTGGTGCGCCCCGCTGCTGGCTATAGCACTGCTGCTTTGTGTATAACCGCAGATATATACATTGTTTGCTTTATCGCAGGTCACGCCAAAACACTGTTCCGTACCGCTGCCGCCGAAGTAAGTTGCCCATTGCCGTACCCCGCCCGTATCGAATTTGACGAGGAATGCATCTGTACCGCCATTCAAACTTGTCTGAAAACTACCTGTAGTAGCAATACCGGCAGTGCTTTGGGTATAGCCCGACAAGTACGCATTGCCGAAGGTATCGCAGGTAATGCCGTACACATATTCATAATCCACGCCCCCATAATAGGTAGCCCATAGCCTTGTGCCGCTACTGCTGAATTTGACCAGAAAAGCATCTGTAGTGCCTGCTATAGTGTCCATATAGCTGCCGGTAGTGGCGATGTTGGCGGCACTGCCGGTATTACCCCCAAAATAGCCGTTGCCGTACTTGTCGCCACTGACGCAACCGTTACGGATCGCTTCAACCCCTATATCGCCGTAATAGGTCGCCCAACTAAGCGTAGGGTCTATAACAAGCGTACCGGAATAGTCGCCGGTCGCAAAACCGAGGGTATTACCCTGAAGGACAAAGGAAGAAGCCACCGCCTTGCCGTCTGCCTGGTAGCTGACGGGCGCAGCTTCGGTAACGCTGCCCATAGGCGTAGTGGCGGTAAGTTTTCCGGCTTTATCAATGGCCAGTGCGGTAGTACCGCCATATTGCAGCTTAATGTCCGATACCTTGCCGCCCGGACGTACTACAAAATCGTATTCTACCGCGTTGTTCCTCACATACAGCACCCAATCAATATTAGGGTACACATTGCGGTAGGTGATCTTTTGGAAGGCGTGGGCGGTTAAGCCCTGCCCTGCAGCAGTGGTATAATACCGTTCATAATAGCTTTGCTTTTGTTCCGCGACAAATTGTGCCTGCGGATCTGCACCGATCAGGCTAACGTCCATACGGTACAATGCGGTACGCTCGTCACCAAGAGGTTTTGCCCATTGGTAATGCAGCTTGCCACTACCGACAAACAGGCTGACACCGCTACCGCCGGAGCGGAAATGCACATCGGTACGGGGCTGGCTGTGCTGGTCTGTGATCTGGCCTTTGTTCTCTACAAAAAACAGGGTGTGAGGAGCTGGTTGCTGCCGTTGTACCGCCTGGGCATTGGTTGCTGTATTTGCGGACAAAATGCCGCCAAACAAAAGGGGAAAGAGTAGATGCCTTGCATTCATACTTACAATCATATTAAAGGATTAACAAATACATTCTTTAGAATGCGAAACCCTGAAACACGCCGGAGTATGCGCTACAAAACCCTTTTAGAAGGAAGGACGATCTTTTAATAACTGGAAGGAAATAAAAGAGCGTGGAACTTCACTTAAAGCTAACAGAGGCCCTCGGAGGCCCACAAGCGCAATAAGGAAGCCCACGCCTTAACGTGGGCATTCTACTTATCTACTCGCGCTTGTTGAAATTTCCGAGGTTTCTGTTAGCGAGATTCTAAGCGAATGCTTCTGAATATTTTAGAAGAATCGCAAAATTACTTTTTTATCTCTTACAATGTTAACTTTGCTAATATTGCATGGACGAAATTCCCCAAGTGAAACTGAATATCCAACAACAAAAAGTTGTATTTTATTCGTCATAGTTATATCAATCCCAAAGCGTTATGACAGCACCAGATTTAAGAATAGGCAGTAAGTTGAGAATTTTACGCGAGGTTCGCGGTTTAAAGCAGCAAGATATTGCTGACAGGTTGGGTATCAGCCAGACAGCTTATTCCCGATATGAACAGAACCAGACAAACCTATCTGTTGAGCAGGCTGAAAAGCTGGCAGAGATATTTGATGTGAGCCTTCCTGATCTTCTTTCTAAGGACAATCCAATAATTACTTTTTCTAATAATCAACTGATTGAAAAAGGATATATCCAGAGTAACTATGAAGCATCTGGAAATGAAAACAAAGTAGTTGCTGCAAATGAAAGGGAGATAAGTACGCTTAAAGATGTGATTGCTGAACAAAAAGAGATAATAAAGAACCAACAAGCACAGATTAGTCAATTAATGGGTATGTTGGGCGATTATATGAAAGAGGTAAATAAGAAATAGCCCTGACGCCAGGAGTATTTGGTGTTTTTTTTTATTTTTCTTAATTTCGTATTCATGAAAACCCAAAGAAAAAGAGTAGCGGCAAAGGGTGACAGGCTAAACTGGACACCTCTGAAAGACGTGAAGCCGGTAAAGCTATCCGGCCTCAACGTTAAAGGGCGGGTTGTTGTTATCACCAAAGATTCCAAAGCGAAATCTGCCAAGATACTTGTTCCTTGACCTTTGACTACCCAGGTTACGACCTGCATTTTATCCAAAAAGAAGGCTGTAAAGACGGAACTGCACATGAGTTTACTTATGTGTACAAATTTCATTCGCCTATAACTGGCTATCACTATGTACTAAGGGCTGATTACCACGCAGAAGATGTGTTTGCCGTAAAATTCTATTGCAAAAAAGACCGGCATAGTGAGTACAAATACTCCAAGATCATCAATAAAGGTGACATCGGCAATATTCTGATTACCTGCGCGGAAGCTATACCGCTCCTGTTGGAGAAGCATCCTACGGCATCCTTTGGCTTTGTGGGCGCACGTACTATTGATAAGGCTTCGGGCAAAGTAGAATCGTACATCAATACACAACGGTTCAGGGTCTATAAAGAAATCATCAAAATAAAGTTTGGAAAAGTAACCTTTGAGCATTATGAGTACCCGGAAGTAAGCGGCTACCTGCTCATCAACAGAAAGTCTGGCAACGATCTGGCTACCAAAGAAGCCGCGATCAGGAAGATGTTTTCCGGTACATACAACAATCTACCTGATATATAACCGTAACATCATTTCATAACAATGGGCTGCAATCATTTGATTGCAGCCCATTGTCTTTTGTCATAAAAGAATCTCATATTCATTTTGAGGGTAAAATACCACATTGTCGCAAATTGCATTATATATAATTTGCACCCTGAAACTAAACACCTGATAATCGCTGCATTCGATTATCGTAAGCCTTATTGTTTGCCTGTTTCAGCGAAACAAGAGAATAGTAAGCCCCCTATCTAACCGTTTAATCTATGAGCAACCAAGAAGACGGCATAAGCCTACCGCCTATTGTGCGATACAAACACTTTAAGGGTATCTATATACAAGATACCCAAGATTATTTCCTCTGTGATTTTTACGAAGTACGGAATACGGACGGTAGCATCATATACCGGGTGGAGGCCGAGCTGCCTAATAAAGAAAGGGAGTGGACTATAGATTTTGAACCGGATGGCTCCGGTAGCTGGCGACGTATTACCGGAGATATACCACCGGCGAAACTGGAGCGGCAGCTTGTTCACTACATTATTACCATATGCCTCGTAAGATGAGGGGATTTATCCCTTATCCCTATGGATAGATAATTGTATTATCACCACCTAAATAAAGAACTTATGAAAACACCCCTTCTATTATCTATGCCAAGTGGCGAGGAATGGCTCGGTTTGATTGGTATTGCCCTTCTATTCATGTTTTTTGTGTTTAAAGCCGGGCAGTGGTACGGGCAGTCAAAGACTAAACAAAAATAGCTGTAAATTCATCGACTATAAAGCTACACTAATGTCGCAAAACGCAACCTTATTAAGCATTTCAGAAAATGACATCCAGGATTTTATTGCATCCCCTGAAAAGGTTGGCTGGGCTAACATCGCGGCTGTAGCGAAAAACAATATAGAGGTTCAAGGCTCATTTTTAGCTTTGGAATACTTGTTGTCAAAGGGTCTGCCGACCGACGACCAGCAATTAATCCGCGAAATCTTTAGCCCTGATGCAACATTGGGCGAACCTCTGGATGACGATGATTATGCGCGCATCTTTGAACTGCTGGAATCGGGCAAGTCTATACCCTATATATCCCAACAAAGGGTAGGATTAATATACTCCCTGTTAGACAAAATTACGCCTGCTGATGTAGCGGAGCGGTACAATGCAGATGAGCTAAACCAGGAAGAAATATATCCTTCCATTTGGCACAACGACAATGCGCCGGATAAGTCTTTCAACAAACAACATCTGCTTACAGATTTTGAACTGATAAAGAATCTCTTTGCAACTGCTGTTCAGACAGGTGATAGTATCGTCTCTGTTGTTTCCTGAAGTGTAACTATATCAAAGACGAAGGCCACTCATTGAGCGGCCTTTTCTTTCAGTTATTTGTATGGTCATTTTTTCGGGGGCTTTGCGTTAGCTACCTGGGTGCTAAGCTCTTTCCCTGCTTTAAATTTCGGAACTTTTGTTGCTTTGATCTTAATCGTTTCCCCTGTTTGCGGATTACGGCCATTACGGGCGGCACGTTGAGAAACGGAAAAAGTGCCGAAACCTACAAGTGTTACCGAATCTCCTTTCTTCAAAGCGCCGGTAATTGTATTCGTAAAAGAATTTAGTGCTTCGCCAGCTTGTACTTTGGTAAGACCAGCGTCTTTTGCTAATTGATCTATCAATTCTGCCTTGTTCATACTTAAAAAAAATGGGTTAGAAAATAATTCTTCAAATATAAAGAGATTACAAGAAAATATCCTTTCCAGACTTATAATTGAGCCAGTCCTCAATTGTCTGGTAACTCTCAAATAGAAGAGGTTTTTCGGGGTCCTGGTTGATAAATATGTCTTCGTAAAGCCAATTGAAAAATTCGACCTTTCTTTCTCCAATTTGTAGATAGGGTTCCCAAACATCTCCCTTCTTCGATCTTTGCATACACCATTGCGCATGGTGCTTTTCTACTAAGGCTTCGCCAACTATAGCTATTATTGCTGCAAAATGTTGCCTATATATTTCAACAGGGTCTTCAGTTGAAAGAATTTTATTGTCAATATCTTTTAAGGCATTTATATCTACTGTTTGTGACCTTACTCCAAAATCTGCAAGAAGGGATTTAGAAAGTTTTGGTGCATACGTTGGAAAATTATCGGTGTATTGGAATATCCCGCTCAAGAGATGATTTTCAGCATCAGGGTTTTGAGCTAATTTATTATAAAAATCCTCTGTGCTTTTTTTGAGCAGATTGATATCGCCAATATTCCTGTACAAATAACAACCACCATAATTTTGCATTAATAGTATTCTCCCATCATCCAGTTTATATAAGCTGTCATTTTTATCGCTGCTTTCAATTGCTGTGACTTTCTGGTTTTGAACAATACTATTGGCACTATCTTTTGCTATTTGTTGGTATCTTATAATTTCGCCATTGTCAAGTCGTGTAAACCTTTTACGTGTTTTATCCATTCCGATTGAAGTGTTTTTTCTGAGATTCGGTGCATGCTGATTTTTATCCGCATTATTAGTGCAGGAGAACAGGATACTTCCGAATGCGAAGATTATTATTATTTCTTTGACTTTCATTACCTAACATTATAGTCAACAACAGTCGATTGTCCGGGTGCTTTAGGAAGGCTGACACCAGACTTAACAGCGCCATTAATTTGTGATCCTCCAGCACCAACCCTTATACGATTAGGGTTATCCTCATCCTGTTGGACTGTTCGTTGATAAATAACAACATTCTTTGATGTTGCATAATCCAAAAATCCAGGATCAATTTCCGTGTTGGAAGGGGAAACAATAGTGATTGACGCAGCCCCAAAATCAGTTGCTTTTAAGGAGGCATCCCATTTCCCATTCTTAAAGCCTCCCCGCATATTTGCCAAAGCATCAACCATATTTCTCATCTGATCTGGATTCCAATCATCACTGCTTCCAACCGTTGATTTAAATTTTGCATCAATAAATGAAGCGTTCTTAAATTCATATCTATCAATATCTGTAGGCTTGAAAGGGTCATTGTGAACATTTACGATGGATGAACCAACTAAATCAGGTTTTACAACTCCGGTACTGCCTCTAAAGCCGGCACCAGAATATTTACTTTCACCCATTGACTCCAAAACGGCAGATTCAAATATTCTTCCAAGTCTTGTAAACCCGTATGTACGGCTTGTAATTTCGGGCTTATTAAAGTATCCAGAATTAGCGGCTGTTGCTATGAATTCCTTTGTTGTTACCTTCGTAAAATCTCTCGCTAAATCAGCCAGTAGCCTAAATGGGTTCGGAGCTGCGCCACTTGGATCAACATAATAGATAGGGTTATTATTGCAGAAAGCATAAGGGCTTATACTTGGAAATTTAGATGCTAAAGGATCAACGTTTAGTGCAAAAAGAACGGGATCAAAATTATAGTTATTGTATAATGATTGTTCAGTAGTGAAATCCTTTATTTGCAGCTTCTTCGTATCAAATAATGTGCGGCTATACCGCTCAATTGGTTTATCAACAATATCTTCATCAAATAATCCCCATGAAAGGCTTGCATACCTTAATTGAGGTAATCCGTTTTCATCGGCTTTCTCCCCCTTTAAGTAATTTTTTTGTGCAAGGAATGTCACGGTGTCACGAGTCCAGCCTTTCAACAGGATATTCTTCATATCCAAAGGCATTTCACGGTATCCTAATCTATACAGCTTTTTTAATAAGGTTTCATAGTCCTGAAATGCGGGAGTGCCTCTCAAATGCTCAATTGATTTTTCGGAAGCAATTAATGCTCTTTCCTGTACTTCTGCCTTCAATAACAACGCATTTAGGTTAAGGCTGTCATATTGAAGTGCAACACTGGCGCAGCTTAATGCAAACGTGTCTGCATTTTCAGCAGGAAATTTGCTCTCGAAACTTTTTGCGAGATAAATGAGTGTTAGAGCTACTGATTGTTCCTCGTCAAGTGGCCGGAGAGAAATATTATTTTTTATTGCATCCTGCGTCGTGTATGTGAGCGTGGCCAATGTTCCAGTTCCAGGAAATGCTTTGCTTGCTAATTCAACGTTGAATTGCCTTCCATTGTCATCCTTATGAGTAATATAAATGTGGCCTGGCGCGGTACAGATACTTGCTTTTGATTGAAGTCGGTCGGAGTAGATTTTAAATAATGAAGCATAAGCAAAGCAGTTCCCTTTTCCCTTTAATAATAAGCTGCCGACTTGTGTATTCTCCCAATCTATTGTGCCTAATGGGTCAGATGTAGTATAGGAAAAAGGATAGTGTACACTTGTTGTACCATCTGTTTTATTTAGGAAATGTGTGGTATCTGTGATGTAAGAATAGATAGCATAATTCGTCTTGGCGGTATTAATATAACCCGCGTCTTGATGGCTCTTTTGACGCAATGCTTCATAAAAGTTTTTTGATTCAGGTTCTTTTTTGTAGGTATTCTGTTCTTCGATTACTTTTATATGATTAATACCTTCAGTAATAGCATCTTGGAATGTTTCAAAATTTAGCCTGTTATTCCACCAAGCATTTTCTAAATAATAGATAGCTTTTTCATAGCTTATGGGTTGCTTGCCGTTAAGCATCGCAATAATGCTGTCTTTGGCATTATAGAAATACTCCTTCTCAGAACTCTTTGCCAATTTTTCCTGTGCCCAGGTAGAAACAAAAGATAGCAGGAAGGCTATTACCAATAATAGACGTGCTTTCATAGATGTATATGTTTGGTGTATATTCTTAGGTTTTTTATTTTGACTTTATAAATAGACTACGTTTTTCTTTTCCACTGATACCATATTCTTCCTGAATTTTCCCTCTAAACTCATCCTCTTTCATCATGGCTTCATACATACTTGCTGGTTGATCCTGGTAGCCAAGTTGGTTAATCAGTTTCTCATTCTCAAGCCATTTATTATATAACGCCTGGGCTTCAGGGTATTTCGCAATATCAGACAAGTAACCAATTCTGTGTTTACGCATAACTTGGGCAAGTTCATAACCATACATATTGCTGTATGTGAAGTAAACAGCAATATTGTTTTTATTTGGAAATTGGCTTTCTGCGACCCTAATTGTTTCCTTCATAAACTTCTCATCCGCTGCCCCAAATTTTCTAAAATATCCGAAAGACAATTGTAGAGCGATGTCCCCTACAATTTGCTTTTTGCTGTATGGCGATAAATAGATGCCATTGTTTATTGCCTGCTGACTGATGAACATATGCTCCTGATACCATTGATCGCTAATATCCCAATTCGAGGTTGGTTCATAGTTCCGCACTTTCCCACTTTTATCAGGGTACTTAATCAGTGAATGTTGTGGGGCAACTGCCAGGTAAGCGGTTCCACCTAAAGCCTCAACAAGTACCAAATAAACTGCCGGAAGGCTATTGCACTGCCCCATACCCGTTGCCAGACATTTGGTAAGAAAGTAGTTCCTGTGATCTTTCTCCCCAGTATAATCGTTGTAATCATATCTGAAGGGAAGATGCGTAATTGTTTTCATGCCCGATCTGCCGTCTTTGTCTGGTTCTGGAACCAAAATGTCCTGTTTCTTCGCAATAAATTGCTGAACAGCGAAGTTAATGTCTGTATTGCTGCGAAGGTTTAAATTATTTTGCTTCATCCATAACCTAATGAAATCCGCAGATTGCTTGATAATATCGTTATATTCGTGTTTGGTTAGATAGGCTTCTCCATAAGCACTTTCCATTGAAAAATAGGCATCGGCAATTGATAGCTTTTGTTTCCCTGAAAGCATGTTCTTTAAGGTTTGTAGAGCATCAGTATATGCCTTAGTCTTTGCGGAAAATGCAGGAGATGCAAAGTCTTCTGCTGTTGTACTGCCTCTCTCTACCATTCGACTATTGTCTAAATCTATTATATCTTGAAGTAATTCATGTAATTCCTGTTGCTTATTGATTGGAAAGTTATTTCGCACTCCATTCCTCAATGAAGGATTGTACGCCGGGTCATTTGCCATTTGCGCATGTATCCATGCTTCAGTTGCCCGCTGATTATCAGCCGGACTATTCCCGCTTTGATAGTAAGGGCTGTTCCTATTTGCCTGCCGTAGAATGTCATCTGCGGTCGCGCCAATTTTAACCTGCCCATTTACATTAGGCATTGGCGTAGTGCCACCATAATTATCATACCTGGGCATAGTTGCAGGCTGCGGCGTGGGTATTGTGGGAATACCAAAGTTCTGTGCGAACGCTGGTGATATGCCACATACCATACCCGACAGTATGAAGGCTGCTGATAGTTTTCTCATTTGGTTCTAAATAAATTAGGGTGATATAGGCACTGCGATATTACAACTTTTTAATTATATTTTACTAATTCCGAACAGTTGTCCCGGACATATTCTATCAGAGTCTTCGCCATCCAATCCGTACAATGATAACCTTCCGCATTTAACCCTTCTATTGCCGTTTTCCATTCCGCAGGGCTGGAACTTTTTACCAAGTAACTGCCGCAGCCGCCGGCCAGCATCCGAAGTAGGCAATCTGTGTCCATATTCGTAGTCATGGCAGCCATTTTTATTGCCGGGTATTTTTTACCGATAATTGTCGCCAGCTCATCCCCGGTCATTCCAGGCATCCGGTAATCCAGAACGCATATATCCGGTAATGTCTGCGCACTTTCCAACTGCGATAACAGGTCTTTCCCGTCTTTGGCCTCCATTATCACATCGAAGCCCATTCTGTTCAGGTAGTCACAAATTGCAGTCCTCATTTGTTTGTGGTCATCGGCAATAGCTATGGTGATCGGTTTGTTCGTCTTCATTTCTGGATTCATTGATATGCTGTTTGTGCGTTATGTAGTAATTGTTATACGCTCGCCGCTACTTTCTGGAAATAGTAAAAATTACTTAATGAAAACAGCAGCTAAGGAAGAAATTTAACTGTGTATGACAAAGCCGCTTTGCGGATAGTTTAATAGTTTTCAGGATATTTTACCACGCAAAGGAATATGATATTCAAAACCAGCAATTTATGTGACAGATAGTGTTTCTTCCGAATCAGAGGCCATAAAATCATTACGGCTGAAGGTGAAGTAACGGCCTTTGAATTTTATGTACTCGCAGGCGAGTGATATTTCACCGTTCATTTCTCTGCGTTCAATGATCCGGGGAAAGTACTTCATGCTGGGGGATTCAGCAGCTTTATATCCCATACGCTTGAGCGTTTCGCTTACATAGCTTTTGTTGTTCTGCTGTTTTACCAATGCAGCTATCTCGGTAAGTGGCATGGTAATTTCTGGTACACCCGCCGTTTCAAATAATTCAGCAATAGCAATCATTAATTGCTTCTCCATTGTTACCTTGCTCCTGGCAACAACATTCCTCAAAGCCTCTGTAACTAATAAACGTGATTCAAACCAATGCCTTTCTTTTTCATGGGCTTTAATAGTTCGTTTATTCAGGTAGTTCAGGAATTGCGGTATTTCCGCTACCATTTTCTTTAACAGCCGCACGTCCCTTTCCTCATCGGGCAGCCTGGGTACTTTAATCACCCAAAACCTTATTTCTTCCTTGTCTATTCGGATAAAGTCATCTTCACGGTTACTTATCAGTATGAATTTAGCAAAAATCGGGATGCTCCTTTGATCTTTTCCTTTCGCATTCAGGATTGCAGATTTAGCCGTAGATAAGGATTTAAGGCGTTCTACCACCACATCATTATCTATCTTCGTTTCATCCACCGCAACGATCAGCTTGCTCAGCCAATGGGCGTTAAAATCCCCTTTCAGGTCAACATTGCCGACGATAGCCATGTTCTCCTTAAAAATCTCTTTCAGCCAATCGCCAAAGGTTGTTTTCCCGGTTTGCCGCTCAACAGATACCAGGCATAAGATAGGTAATACCTGCTGCGGCTTCTGGAATAATAATTGCAAATAGTCAACGCCTAATTCCCAACGCTCAATACTGCTTTCGGTATTGCTGACATCCAGCAATATTTTTTCTGTTCCGAAGATGTGCCGGATGAATTGCAGGGTATGCGGGCATTCGCCCTCTTCTGGTTCCCACTCAAAGGGGTGATACAGGTTATAACAGTTATGGACTACCTGTTGGTAGTCGGTGTGTGAAGGAATGTTGCAAAAGGTCATATACTTGGGTATGTGTTTAAAAATGTCTTTACCATTATCCTCTATAATTGTCTTCTTTTCCCTGCGCTCAAAGGTTCGGACAATACGCCCCCATTGATCGGGTATTTCTACATATTGATAATAGGAATCTGCTGCGCGGAAATAATTCGCTGCACCTTTGGGGACAATAATGGTGCATTGGGATGTTTGCTCATCATATTGATAGGTCGTGCCAAAGAATTTAAAAGGGGTATTCTGTAGCTCTGGCCGCAGTTCAGCATGGTATCGGTAGAATCCGTTTACGTCATCGAGCATGAAGTACTTATATACACTGTGCGTACTTCGTGTTACTTCGATACGGGTAAAGTACACACCAGAGTAGTAACCAGCTTTCTGTATTCGGAAGTCGTTGAACTCTGCAGCAACCTTTTCTTTTTCAGGGTCGCTGACCAGGCATAGCAGGTCATCAATGCCTTTGGGATGCTGCTCCAGCTCCAGGGTATTGATATGGGCAAAATAGAGCCGTACCCCTTCTTTGCTTAGTAGATCATGGAACGCCTCAACGCTTTTATAGAACACATGGGGACGGTGCGCCAGATCTACACTGTCCGTTATTTCTTTAGCGGTGATGTTGCGGCAGTCGCCATCCTGTAGCCATACCACTTTCTGCACCTGGCACTTTCGTATCAGTTTGATGATGTCTTCGTGCATTAATCCATCCGCATCCTTTAGGCAGGTAATAGAAGGCAGGCCAACACACATAATATGGTGCATGGTCGCTTTGAACGCCTTAAAATGGCCTTCCGTCAGATACAGGATTTCTATTTCTTCTCCTTTATCGTATTTCTCCAACAGTGCCGGAGGAAAGAAGGGAAGCGTTTTTTGTCCCCTCGGTATATCATACTTCTGAATACCGTCCTTTCTGACTTTGGGATGCAGCAGCCGTGTCTGCCGGTACACCCTTGTTTTCTGCTTTCCCTCGATTGACCGGAACCATTGTACTTCCCCTTCGATACTATATAGCAGGATACCAATGCCTTTATCGTTCGGCTCGAATATCCGGTACTGCTTTGTTGTATTAGGGACGTTATGATAATTGGTATTGGTAAAGCTGTCCGTATAAAGGTCAATATCCAGCATGGCATCGGTAATACCGAGTGCCGCCATTCTTTTATTAAAATAATCAACTGTGTCCGTATTGCCTAAGTATTGCATCCGATAAGAAAAGGGTAAATCAAAAAGGTTATTGCCGGAAGAAGAACAGTGTTACTTGGTTAAGGCAGCCTTCCCGTTTTCCGTCATTATATGGTCTATCTGCATTTCTTGCAGGATCGCGCTGATTGGCGGACTGATCTGGTTCTCCATGTGGGACACAAGCATGTTAAGGCTGAGTAAGTCCAGCGAAAACAAGATCACTTCTTTTTGGCAATTGGGACACCGGCACTGTTCATATCGTCGTTCCAGTTCCTTATAAATTGTCTTACATTCTGCCTGAAGTTGGAGATAGGATTGATACACCTCAAAATCAAAGTTGTTAATCATGTTGGATTGCTTTTATTGAATGATTAACGGGATTAGGCGCATTTTCCAGTTCTTGCAGGCTTTTCTGAAAAATCCGGCAGATGACTTCTTTAGTTTCTGCACGTACATAAGTCGTGTCATTCACCTTTGAGTACATGATGCGCTTGATCGTGTGGCGGCTCTGGCCAGACTGCTCAATAATACTGTCCATGATTGCGCTCCTTTTCTTGAGCGGCAGGTTCATCAACCAGGCACGCAAGTTGAAACGGTAGTGTAGTGATTCCATAACAAAAGTTTAATTATTCCCTTTTTATAAAATTTTGCCTTTTTGTCTAAAATTTTATACTTTCGTGACAATTTTAGCGGGTAAAGATAATAAAAGGGAATATTATTTTATCATTTCTGTTATAAAAAGACAAAATTATTTCCCAAAAAGGGAATAATTCTAAATGCTTCGGTTATGAAATTTGATCTCAAACAATTCAGGGAAGAAAAGGGCCATAAGCAATACGCCTTTGCAGAGCTGGTAGGTTACAATCAGCCTACGCTATCCAGAATGGAGAATGGTGAGAAGCCGGTAAGCGATAAGCTGCTCAATAAAATAGAGGATGTTTTTAAGATCAACCTGGATAGCTATAAAAAGTATGACCGAAATAAGCGTGGCCTTTACCTGCATCAAGAATCCCAAACCGATACCAGCACTCACCCGGAAGATGTGCAGATTGAGCATGTGCATTCAGCAGCGGACGAGGAATTAAAAAAAAGATACCTGCAACTGCTGGAAAAGAAATCTGAAATAGACGACCGATATTATGCGCTGCGGGAGGAACACGACCGTACTAACCAAGAGCTTGTAATACTGCATGAAAACAACCGGTTACTTAAAGAATTGGTTGCTGATATGAAGGAAGTACTAAAAAGAGTATCTCAGCAGCCCGATGAGACAAACGTCTAATGGTTTATTCATTAGTCTAAAATTTTCTCGAAAAATGCTACAAGTTGCTACATTTTTGCTACATGCTTTTTCTGCCTTTGTAGCATTATTTTTTACTTGACTATCAATCAATAATTAATAAAATAAGGAGCATGCTACAAAATGCTACATCCATATTGGTAGCATTCAAAAAATGTTCGCTGTTCGCAAAAAAGAGCGGCCACAACTTTAGGTTAAAGATGTGGCCGCTAAGATAAATTCCCGTGAAAATCGTACTAACGGAAGTTGATAATTTCTATCAGGTCTGCATTAATTTGGTTCGAACTTTGACAACTTGACCCCGCCAAATAACCTTCAACGGAGATTAAACGCCCACAAATCATTGATTTTTGGGCGTTTTTTCATTTATAGCCCCTCAAAACTTTCATTTCTTCTCAAATATTCAGTGAGTTATTCAGTGAGTTGATTCGTTTTAAAAATTTACTCACTGAAATCTTTACAACAGATTGAATATCAACATGTTCAGCCATTGAACATCTTGTCTTTAAGTAACTACAATAAGATTTTTGTAACCAAATAAATGTAGTTATATGCTAGAAAAAAGTTTGAGTATTCTGTTTTACCTGAAAAAATCGAAAAATGATAAAAAAGGTAGTTTGCCGGTATACTTGCGAATAACCGTTAATGGGGCAGTGACAGAAATGACCACAAAGTACAGTTGCGACCCGGAAAGATGGAATAGCCAGGCGCAACGAGTAAGGGGTACTAATGGGACAAGTAGAACATTGAACATGTTACTCGATACACTAGAACGCAAGGTCCATGAGACACGTATAAAACTTATAGAAATAGAAAAAGAAATTACCGCGGTCGCCATCAAAAATGAACTTACCGGGCGAGAAGAAAAGAAACTTATGCTTCTGGATTTTTTTAAGCAGCATAACGAGCGCATCACCGCCCTGGTAAATAGTGAATTCGCACCTGGAACAATCGAACGTTATAATACAGCTTTTGATCATACCCGCAATTTCATCATGTGGAAATATGGCAAGGCAGATATCGAGCTCAAAAGTTTGTCTTTTGATTTTGTTACAAACTTTGAATTCTATTTAAAAAGCGAAAGAAAATGCAGCCATAATACTACCATTAAGTATATATCAAACTTGCGAAAGATTGTAAACCATTGCGTAAAAAGTGGTTGGCTGCACAAAGATCCTTTTATAGGTTTTAAGATGACTAAAAAAGAGGTCTTAAGAGATTATTTAACAGAAGATGAATTAAAAACCATCGCAACAAAACAATTCAATACTAATCGACTAGACCAAATACGTGATATCTTTCTATTTAGTTGCTACACAGGCCTTGCTTATATAGACGTATTTCAACTTCGACCATCAAACATCGGTATTGGAATAGATGGTAACAACTGGTTATTTACAAAACGTCAAAAGACTGACATACCTAGTCGTATACCACTACTGCCGATGGCTCAAGCTATCTTGGAAAAATACAAGGACCATCCCAAATGTTTGTCTGAGCGTAAAGTATTGCCGACAGTAAGCAACCAAAAAATGAATGCCTATTTAAAGGAAATAGGCGATATATGTGGTATTTCAAAGAATCTAACTTTCCATATTGCACGCCATACATTTGCTACCACTGTAACACTTAGTAATGGTGTACCAATTGAAACAGTGAGTATGATGTTAGGACATAAAAACATTAAAATGACTCAGCATTATGCAAAGATTCTCGACAGGAAGGTGAGTGATGATATGAAGAAACTTTTGGCGGTGCCGTCGATAACGATATCTACCTCTATTTATTCAAAGGACTGAGATTTTTTGTGTCGGGGGTTCAATTCCCAGTATAAACAATAAAAACTTCGCATAAGGTGTTAATCTCTATATTAAATCACAGGAGTTTTACAATAGCGGCTTTTATGTTTTGTGATCTCTATTTGACTTACATCGAACCGGTTTGTTGAAGGATTAAAGCTGTTTTCACGGTCACCCTAAAATCGCTTGATAAGAAATAGAGGTGTTTGCCATTGTCGAATACGTTTTCAGCGAATGCTTTTTCTTATTCGGCTCAGCGACGATTGCGTAACACCCAGGTAAGATGCCAGGTAGGACAGTGGAATGCGATTGACCAATTGCGGATATGTCTCCATAAATGCCAAATAACGGGTGGTGGCATCTTCAGAAACCAGTGGACTGCGCCTTTCAATTTTTTGGATAAGAGATTTTTTGATGATTTTGTTTATTATACTTTCCCAACCTACTATGGTATCGGAAATATCCTCCCAATCATGCTTGGAAAAAATAATGAGCTTACAGTATGTAACGGCTTGCACATATCCTGAAGAAGGGATTTCGTTGTCAAAACTGTCCAGATCTACGACAAAATTATTTTCATCAATGAAATATTTGGTAACATCGTTGCCCTTGTTATCATAGTAACAGACCCGGAGGATACCCTCCAAAATAAACCCGACCTTTTTTGCAATCTTTCCCGCCTCCGAAAAATATTCGTCCTTATTAAGCGTTGACACCTTTCCTTTTTTCGTTATGAAGTCGATCTGTTGCTGGTTCAGGTTTCCAAACTGTAGCAGATAGTTAATTACTGTTTCCATATCATTTCATCTGGCTCATTATTAATTTATCGAACATTCTGTCTGATAGTATTGTTTTCAAAAATAACATCAATTTAGCACCTGAAGCTCCGGCGTATCTCGTTCTCGGACTTTTGGCCTCGATGCCTTTTTTAATGAGTTTGGCAATCACAATCGGATCCGATGCGTTTTTCTCAGTCGCCGCATACATTTTACTAACCCCTTTTGCCAAATGTCCATATGGTGTTTCGCCCGAGATACGGTTTAAATATTCAGTTCCCAACCCCGTCATTTCGGATTTTGTTCCGCCCGGTTCGATCACGATGACGTCAATGCCAAACTGTTTAACTTCTTTGCGGAGTGCATCACTCAACCCCTCAATCGCAAATTTACTCGCGTGGTACCACACGCCCATCGGTAATGTCACTTTGCCACCAATGGATGAAACATTTACGATCTTACCATATTTGTTTACACGCATGGTAGGCAAAACCAATTGCGTCAGGCGGGCTGCGGCAAAAACGTTCACGTCGAATTGGTATTTTGCATCAGACATCGGCATATCTTCCAATGCTCCATAGTAGCCCGAGCCGGCATTGTTGATCAAAATATCTATTCGACCTGCTTCTGTCAGAATTTGTTCCACGCAAGCCACAAGACTGTCTTCTTTCGTAACATCCAAAAATAGCGGTTTGATATCGAAGTTTTTCAGCTCTTCCATTCTCTCCACCCTGCGTGCGGTGGCGTACACATTATAACCGTTTTGCGCTAAAAAAATTGCGGTTCTTTTTCCAATGCCAGATGATGCTCCGGTAATCAACACTGTTTTCATTTTTTATTCTTGTTAACCCTGCAAAGGTTGCTCATTTAAAAACCAAAATATTTGTCTTACGGCAAAAAGTGATTTCAATGGACGTCTAACGACAATTATTTGAACTTCCTGGAACATTAAAGAATATAACAGTTACTGAACTTTGCGCTATCAATTCATGTAACAGAATATTATGTCGAAGGAAATTCCTAATAACAGCCCAAAAGATAACGCTTACATTATTACCGGTCCTACTTCAGGTATTGGCAGGGCAACGGCATTCGAGCTCGCTAAACATGGTACAATTATATTAGTCGGCCGTAATGCAACAAAACTAAAAGCGCTGGAAGAAGCAATGAAACAAAAAGGTCTTAAAGCCGTTTCAATTGTCTGTGATGTATCAGATATCACAAGTATACAAGAGGCAGCAAAAAAAATCATTGCTCTGCCTTTTGTAATTTCTGGCCTGTTGAATAACGCGGGTATTATGCAGCAGCAAGCTACAAAAAATGCCCAAGGTTGGGACATGACCTTTGCCACAAATCACCTCGGCACATTTGCCCTGACTGAGGCACTTGCACCACATCTTCCCGACGGAGCAAATGTTATTTTCATTGCTTCGGCAATTGAGGATCCCGAACGAAAACCCGCTAAAATAATGGGAATGAAAGGAGGTCGCTTTATTTCCATAGAAGCAAGCGTACAAGGAAAATGGAAAGCTGGAGGCGCGAAACTTGCTGGTATAGATGCTTATGCCACATCAAAGCAATGTATTCTTGCTTCTGCAATGGCTTTTGCACGAGAAAATATAAGATTGCAATTCAATGCGGTGGAGCCTGGAATAACTCGTGGAACAGGCCTTGGGGCCGAAGGTGTAAATCCTTTAGTCCACGCCATATTTGGCCGTTTAATGTCTGTAATTCCCCCCTTTTCAAAGTATGCAAGTACACCTGAAAAATCGGCAAAAACTATCACAACAATAATGACTGACAAATCGAACAAAACAGGTGTCTATTTCGACGAAAAGGCGAAGCCAATGCTCGGCTCAGAATTGTCGCGTGACCCAAAATTTCAAGACCGGGTGGTTGCAGAAACAAGGGCGTTCCTGGCAAAAGAAGGCTTTAGGTTTTAAAAAAATGATCTTTTTGCCATCAACATACCCTAACTTAACATAGCACTGATGGACCGATCACCTTCATATCTTATAGATAAGATATCGCCTGAGCATTTTATCTTTCAGCATACCTTTATGTATGTCATTAAAGGTATTGTAAGCTGTTACGACGGAAGCGAAACCCATACTTTTCGTTCAGGAGAATGTGGGATTGCGCGTAAGAACCGTTTTGCGCGGTATAAGAAAGAAAAGGAAGATGACGAGATAGATAAAGTGTTTGTTTTCTTCGATGACGTTTTCCTCCGAACTTTCCAGGAGCGATACAAGCCAAGCATGGCAAAATTTAAACTAACAGACACACTTATAAGGTTACAGTCTACTGAACTGATTGATAATTTCATCTCATCCTTTAAACCATATTATGATGGCCGGGGCAGGATAAAGGCCCCCTTCGCAGATGTGAAGCGTGAGGAGCTTCTGCTAATTCTACTAAACAATAATGCAAATATAGCCAGCCTATTTTTCGACTTTGACAGACTCGAAAAAATCAATATAGAGGAATTTATGAACCGCAACTACCGCTTCAATGTCAGTATAGAACGGTTTGCATATTTGACTGGTCGCAGCCTTTCTGCTTTTAAGCGTGACTTCCACGAGATATTCGGAGATACCCCGTCGAAGTGGCTAATTAAAAAACGCCTTGAGGAAGCTTATTTTTTATTGGATAAGAAAGGCGCACGACCATCTGAAATTCATTTTGATCTCGGTTTTGAAACATTTTCACACTTTTCATCCGCATTCAAAAAAAAATTTGGAATTAGCCCAACAGACTTGCTAAAAGAACGTCAGTAGCTTTTGCAACCCTAACACTTTGCCCGGTTGTTTATACAAAAGGTGGGCTTATCCCCAAAGAATATCAGTCGTTGAACTGGTAAGCGATTTATTATGTTGTAGCAGAACCGACGAGCTCTGCACACGGGTGGTATTTTACCCTTTAATTGAAAGAGGCGCGGAAAGCCAGGGGACTTAGGTTAGTTTTGCTTTTGAAAAGTTTGCTAAAAGACTGAAGGTGTTCAAAGCCTAAGTCATAGGCAATCTCGCTCACTGTCAGATCGGTTGTAGATAGCTTTTCTTTGGCCAATTCGATTAGCTTGCTATGCAAATGCTGCTGCGTGTTTTGCCCGGTTAAGGATTTGAGCAAACTACTCAAATAACCCGGTGAAATATGTAAGTTTTCAGCGATCCAGGTGACGCTGGGCAGTCCTTTTTGCGCGAGGGCACCGCTGTCAAAGTATTCAGTAAGCAGGTCTTCCAGTTTACTCAGTATTTCATGGTTCGCCATTTTTCGCGTAATGAACTGCCGCTGGTAAAACCGTTCAGAATAGGTCAAAAATAATTCTAATTGAGCGATGATCACGCTTTGACTGAACCGGTCAATGTTAGAAAGATATTCCTGCCTGATATTTTGTACGATGCCCGTAAGCATTACTTCTTCCATATCTGAAAGATAAAGCGCCTCATAGACGGAATAACCAAAGAATTCGTACTGGCGAATGGTTTTAGCTAATGGTGTATGCCACAAAAAGTCCGGATGCACCAGCAGCATCCACCCCTCAGGGTGGTGTGTCAGTTCTCCTGCATTAAATTCAACGCTGAAAACCTGCCCGGGTGCCATAAAGAACAATACGCCATCGTCAAAATCGCTGTCCTGCTGGCCATATTTGAATTTGACGTTCCTTACCTTTTTCATAGAAATGGCATAAAAGTCATAAACAACGCTGAACGGGCTTTCGCTCAGTGGTCCAGCCAGATCATCCATGTGTACTAGGCTGATCTGGGGGTGTGCCGGGTTGGGCAGACCTGCGGCCCGGTGATACTCGGTGATCGAATGAAAGTGAAATAGCTGGTGATTTTTCACGATGATAAATTTCGTTATTTCTGATGATAAACTTTGGCAAACTCTTTAGCGAAATCCCTTAGCTTCACTTTCCCCATCTTAGGATTGGCGCGATGAAAATTTTCCATTGTTTTGCCGCTGTGTGTAGCTGCCTGCATTTCAACCAGCGTCTTCGCTAATTTTTCCGGCACCTTAGCCATCTTCAATCCCCGCAGCATTTCTTCGTCCGTAAGCAGCACCCATCTGAGCCAAGGCTTGCCTACTGCCGTACCGATGATCTGTGCCGCTTCATTACAGGTCATTTCTTCACTGCCTACATAGCGGATGGTCTTCTTTTCCGGCAGCAACAGCAGTTCTTCCGCTACGGCATTTGCTATATCTATTGGTGATACAAAAACAATGCGGTCATCGCCCCCGTAATTGCCCATCAATAAGCCGGTTTTGCCCGTGAGCAAAGCCCAAAGTCCATTGTATCGCAGGGTCAGTAATTTCCCCATCAGTCCTTTGCCTTTGATTAAATCGATCGACTGGTAAAAGTTTGTATAGAAAGATGCCGGCCTCATGATGGTCAATGAGGTATCCAGGCGGTCAAACAAGTGCTCCACGTTTTCAGCCTTCACAAGGTCTGCTGCCCAGCCGCTTAAAACTACCACTCGTTTGACCTTTGCTTCGCTCAGCGCCTGTATATAGCTCCCTGCTGCACGTCGCATATACGCACCCAGATCGGGTTCGGTGAAACTCAGTGGTATCATCACATACAACGCGTCAGCCCCCTTGAATGTTTCGGTAAGAAAAGGCGTATCCGTAATGGAGCCGATAGCTGGCGTCGCTCCCAGTTGTGCAATGACGGCCTTCTTTTCCGGGTTACTGCTGATAACGGTTACGCTGTGTCCCTGGGCGACAAGTAGCTCCGTTAATGGTTTACTAATGTTGCCTAAAGACCCGGTTACTATAATTTTCATCATTGCTTATTTAGTGTAAATGCCTGTTTGAATATCTTCCATAAGCGTCTGATGGACTGGATGCCAGCTTAAATGTTTCTGCGTCCACTCACTCGAAGCAGGGCAGTCGATGGCTGCCATCTGCGCAAACCAGCCAAAATGGCGAGCGGCAGCTTCCGGTGCTATGGATATCACAGGCAGACCCAACTGTTGGCCGATTGCTTCAGCTATAGATTTTACGGTGATGGCTTCTTCAGCCGCGGCGTGGTAACGGGCTGCCGGAGCTGCATTTTCCAGTGCCAGCCTAAAAAGGCGGGCTGCATCCAGCCGATGTACGGCATTCCAGCGATTGAGGCCTTCGCCGATGTAGCAGGCGGCGCCCTTTTCCTTAGCGATATTTACAAGGATGGGAATGAAGCCATGCCTGTCGCCATCGCCATGTACCGATGGGGACAAACGAACGGACGCTGCGCGAACGCCTTGTGCAGCAATTGCATCCGCGGTCTGTTCGGAAACACGCGGCCAGGAAGGGTTAAAGGCCTGTATGATATCTTCAGTTGCCAGCTGACCGGGACTTACCAAGGCAGTGCCAGAAGTGACAATAAACGGACGCTCGGAACCAGCCAGCACGCTGCCTATTGTTTCAATTGCTGTTTTATCTACCCTGCAAACTTCTGGGAAACGGGTAAAGTCATGAATAAAGCCGGCATGGATAACGCCGTCTGCTTTTGCTGCGCCGCTGCGCAGGCTGTCAATATCTTCCAGGTCGCCCCTGTGAACCTCAGCGCCTGCATCGGTCAGCTTTTGAGCTGAGGCTTCCGAGCGTGCTAGGCCCAGTACCTGGTGGCCCGCATTTAATAATTCCTGTACGATGGCAGTACCGACGAAGCCGGTAGCCCCTGTTATGAAAACGCGCATAATTGTATTTTTTTGCTGTTACAAAAGTGCAGCTTTGCCTTCGTCCGTGTTTATCCAAATCAGTGTTTGGTTTAGCCGAAACATATATAGAAGCCAGACAACTAATATCAGTGCCTGATGCTGATCAGTTAAAAACTTTTTGTATGTTCATTGCGATGATCGCTGTCAGTCCTCGTGCGAATATTAGCCGCCCTAATTATTTTGTCCTAACTTTCTGATACGGTTTACGTATATCTAAGAAGAAGATAGGATTTTTATCGTTTGGACATTGGGCTAATCACCCTGCTTATAAAACCCGTACAGCAAGTGATACCTTGCTCCAGTCTATTGACCTGGCAGTTGCTGCCGAAGATATAGGTCTGGACGGTGCCTATTTCAGAGTGCATCATTTCGCGGCACAGCTTGCATCACCGTTCCCCTTACTCTCGGCTATTGGCGTTCATGTATGCAAACCCCTGAAGCTTGTAAGCAAATCAACGAATCATTTTTTAAAAGTCTGTCAGTTTAAAGCCTGCTCTCTATTTTTCCTTAAGGCATTCAATTGCAGACCCTTCAGCTGGTATCGCAAACCAGTTCTCCTTAGATTCCTCTTTACATGGCACACATGAAGGGTCAGCGCTCACGTGTGTAGATACTTACATTGCCCCATCCGTGCCACATCCAAAGCTTGTCTAATTGCATTGTCAACCAATCCCTTGAATATCCGCTACTGAAAGCCGTCCCATCGACAATTTTCAGGTATAATCAACACAAAAAATTCTTCCAAGAATAGAAGCTACACAACTAAGAGAGCTTCTATTCTTTAGTGCTGTCAACGTACACTAAGCAACTTATATAAACCTAAAAACCAGAGCCGCCCAATGGGGCGGCTCTTACAACAAAAATCGAAAACCACCGGTATGGGTGCATGTTTAAGGAAATGCTATCCTGTTCCAGGCATTGATGATAATAATGGCCATGATGATCTGGGCCGCACATTCTTCGCCAAAGAATACTACAGCTTTGCTGTACACATCATCGCTCAATCCTTTTTCATGGGTCAGTGTTATTTGTTCTGTCATTTCCAGTATCAGCCGTTGATCTTCAGACAACATATCACCAGCCTCCCTATAGGCAATCATTAGGTAAATACGTTGTTCTGTCTATCCATATTGCCGGGCATCAAGGGTATGGATATTCAGGCAATAAGCACAGCTATTTATCTGTGACACTCTTATTTTTATCATCTCCCGATGCAGCTTGTCTAGCTCAGATATCTTATTGTAAGTATCTAATGCCGCCATTGCTTTATATGCTTCAGGCTGAACCTTAGCCATCTTAAATATATCAGACATAACTACTATTTAGTGATAGTCAGCAATTGCTGTGTTAACTGATCGGGAACAGATAAGAAAGGACTGTGCCCGCTATTGAGTGTGTATGTTTTGGTAATACCGGCGGCATTGGCCATTTTATCCTGCAGATCAGGGCCAATAGCATGATCCTGGCTAGTGTGTATGTAGTATTTATCAACTTTTCCGAACTTATCGGCAGACAAGCTTGCCTTATTTGTGAAAGGTATAGCCGGTTCTACCCTAAACTTCTGGGTTAGTAATGCCTTTGCTTCGTCAGATCCGTCCTGGCAAAAAATATTGATCCTGTTCTCCTGCTTCACATCCAATGTAAGCATATCCTGGGATGGGATCAGGGAAGGGCCCAACTGAGATTGCGCATCCTGAAAGGCGAGATCTTGCAGGGATTGTCCGTTCGCAGGTACGAAAGCAGCTACGTAGATCAGTTTTTCCAGTTTATCCGGTATAGCGTCTGCAACTTCTGATACTACAACACCGGCCATACTATGCCCTACCAATACCACCTTACCATCAACGGCATTGATAGCGCTAACTACCTTATCCCGATACACATTTATGGAAACGTTTTCGGGCGCGGTATTATCATCGCCATGTGCAGGTAGTTCTACTACGATCACTTTTTGTCCTTGTGCTTCTAATTGTGTCTTCACAGTTTGCCATACATAAGCACCTTGCCAGGCGCCGGCAACTAAAACAAAGGTTTTGCCCCCTTTAGTGTTATTCCCGGTTGGGGATGGGCTATCATCTTTGCTTTTACAAGACGAAACCGAAAAAATGGTTATTGCAACCAAAATAATATAGAATATATGTTTCATGCTCATTCATTTTTTAAATAAAGAAATGTGGACCCAGCTAGAATTACTATTCAGTAGACTCTTGTAAAAGGATAGAGCTGATAACACCCGGCATAGAAAGAAACGGAACATGGCTTGTGGGAACAGTATACATTCTTACCACATTTCCTTTTTGCGCCATTTCCGTTTGCAGGTCCGGAGCGATGGCCTTATCGTTAGCTGTGCGCACGTACACTTTAGTGATCTTACCAAAGTTTTCTGCAGTTAATGATGGTGGCGTTACAAATGGAGCCAAAGCATCTGGTTTCTGGTTAAGGATATAGTGTTTCATAGCCTCATCAGAAACATCGGCAGAAAAAGTTTCCCTAACGCCTTCTTTTGCAATAGAGCTAACCCCATTCTTCTCATCAACTTTCAAATTCTTTCCAAGCAGGCTTTCCTTGTTTTCAGGCAGGGAGGATAACTGTAACAATGACTCTCCATTTTGCGGGAGGAATGCTCCTATGTATACGATCTCTTTTATCCTATCCGGTATCTGCTCGGCAGCAGCACTTACAACTATCCCGCCCATACTATGGCCAACAAGTATTACATTTTTGCGATTGCCGATCGCTTTTTTTACCGCATCAGCATAGGCCTGCAATGTCAGTGCTGGTACGGGTGTATTATCTTTTCCATGCCCCGGCAAATTCACCGCTATTACTTCGTGCCCTGCAGCCTTGAGGGCTGGCACTACTTTATCCCAGCTACTGGCATCAAGCCATGCACCATGCACTAGTACAATTGTCGATCCTTTTTTTCCATTTTGCGCAAACAACGTGAGAGAACAAAAGAGCCCTGCACAAAGCGCCATCATTTTTAATTTCATCGGTTAAAATGTTTTAAAGTTTTTAGAATAAGCTTCTTCGCAAAAATCGCCAGCTATAGCTCAGGCTTCAATGGTTATATAAAGGATGAAGTTGCCATAACCATCGCAGCTGCAAAATCATTTAGTGACTAATACTTATCCATATATCCTTTGTACAAGCATCGCAAGTGTATTACCATTTACTTCTACCCAATGCGATTAAAATATTTGTATTATTTCAATGGTGTGCCATGCAACAAGAAAATATGAATCCTGACAGTATAGTTTTCCTATTACTACTGCATGGATACAAATGCAACTTTAATTTCCTCGGCGAGTACATATACTGCATACAGACAGACAACTTCATACCATTGAGTGAAATTGCCATTACGCGGATGTTCTACCTACCTAAAAGCGAAGACCTACCCATTGCCAATACCATCTATGCTATAGAAGTTACAAACGCAGGAATGTCCGGTATACTGAGACTGGAGGGTGTAGAAAACACATTACGCTTCATAGATCTTTTAAATAAAGTCAGGTCCGTATCTATACCACTTGGTACTCAGCATATCTCAACGGAAGTATTCCTGCCATGATCCATACCATAAGCACCTCTTTTTGTCAATTGATGGGATTACCTCTTACAAATAGCTTTGAATATCAGTATATCAGCGTACTTATATTTTAAATGTAAACAACATGATCAACACAAAATCGAGAACTATCCTTTTTATTACGGGTGCATTTGTTGGTAATAATTCCTGGGATGAATGGAAAAAATATTTCGAAAATAAAGGATACACCTGCATCGCTCCATCCTGGCCTTATAAAGACCAAAGTCCGGAAGTACTGCGGAGTCGTCAACCCAATAACGATATAGCATCTAATCGTCTTGCTGGCCTAATAGACTATTACGCAGGCATCATCAGCAAGCTGCAGGAAAAGCCAATACTTATTGGCCATTCGCTCGGTGGGCTCATCACACAATTATTGATCCAGAAAGACCTTGCAGTATGTGGTGTAACCATTCACTCGGTACCAACCAAAGGCGTCAATACATTTAAATTTAGCGCATTAAAAGCCGGTTGGCGATCATTAGGCTATTTCACATCGGTACGTAAAGCTTATCTCATGTCATTTAAAACATGGCAATATGCTTTTACCAATGGAATGCCTTTGAATCAGCAGCAGGAAGCGTACAATAAATACGTAGTCCCGGAATCTAAACTCACAAGCCGCGACTGGATGACCAACATTGCGAAAGTAAATTACAACCAACCGCACGCTCCATTACTCTTTATATCCGGTAGTACAGACAACATTATACCAGCCTCGTTCAACTACGATAACTATAAAAAGTATAAGGATACAAGATCGGTTACAGACTATAAGGAGTTTAAAGGAAGAAATCACTTTGTACTCGGCCAGTCTACCTGGAAGGAAGATGCAGAATACATTTACAACTGGCTCATCAAAAATCATTTTGAACCATCGCATTAACACAAACTCAAATAGAATATGGAAAACAAATTTGTAAACAGCCTGGATGCTGATAAAAGCCTGCTGCTACTGGTAGACTATCAACGGGCCATGCTTTACGGTGTAGAATCCGGGGATCGTACACTTATAAAGAACAATGTTATTGCACTTGCAAAAGGTGCGGCGGTATTCGATATACCTACAGTGCTAACCTGCATAAACGAAAAACGCAATGGTCATTTCTTCCCTGAAATTACAGACGCGTTACCGGCTATTAATGTTATAAACAGGCAAAACCCATGCTTTGATGCTATGGATGACGAAGAGGTGACGCAGGTTATGCAAAGAACAAACCGTAAACAACTGGTGATGTCGGGCTTGTGGACGAGTATGTGCTTTGCACATACCGCACTACATGGCCTGCGTGATGGCTACGATGTGTTTGGCGTTGTAGATGCAGCGGGCGGAGAATCTAAAGAATCTCACGACATGGCTGTACTCAGGATGATACAGGCGGGTGTAGTACCTGTAACCTGGGAACAGGTTGTAGCCGAATGGATGAAAACATGGAAAAATCCAAAGGCCGGTCAGATAGAGCAAGATGTATTTGCGGCACACAACGCTTTTATGAGCATGTAGTTAGAGCCTATCACCATCAAAAAAGGATCAGTAAACTGATCCTTTTTTATTTAGATGAAACTAAGCTGATGCATCGTTTGCTTTCTGAATTCGGAGAAGTTACTGCCCGATACATTTTTGAAGTATTTGCTAAAATGGTACGAATCATCAAAACCCAGATAGTAGGCTATTTCTTTCATGGACAAGCCTTCCTGCATTATTTTCCTCTTTGCTTCCATAATCACACGTTGCTGTATATGGTGTCTTGCCGAAAAGCCCGTATTCTTCTTTATCATCTCGTTGAGGTAATTAGGAGTAACAGAAAGCTCTCTTGCATAATTGTTTACCATCTTCATAGTAAGGAACTTTTGCTCTAACAGGTTGAAGAATTTCTTTACAAGAAAAATGTTACCATATCCATTCGCCCTTTCTGATACAACATTATTTTTTTGATTCAGCAACAACAACATCACTTTCATCAGTTCCGGTACGATGGGATCATTGACATCCTGCTCCTTCATTTTACTTACCAATACATCCAGGCTATCATCTTGTCCTGCAGGTATTGTCAATGTCCCGGATAAAATATCAAATAACGAAGAGCCCGTAAACTGCCTAAATGTATCGGGCTTTACCCCAAGAAAGTCGAGTGAAAAATGAATTACATACCCTCGTGCCTCATCAGCAACAAGGACACTAAGCGCCTGCTGAGGCTTAAACATATATATAGTGTCTGCATCCATCTGCACCGCATCTATATCTGCTATGTAAGTACCCGACCCTTCTTTAAGCCATAGTATCGTGTACATGGCGCCTTTGTCAACAAGAACAGGATCATGTTTACCGGCCAGATCGCTGAGGCATTGGATACGAAATGTTTGGATTGGTCCAGGTACAGACCATGTTGCAATATGGTGTCTCATAAGAAAGCATTTACACCATATAATGCCAGTTACATACCATAATAGAGATACTGGCAGAAAAAATCGCCGTCCGATGCGTAATACATTAAACACCAAATACATATCCATTTTAGAGTGAACAATCGAACACATTCCTCTAAATGAAAAACTCCGAAACATTCGGAGTTCTCAAAATAATCTACTGTTTTTTCGGAGTTGTCATTGAAAATCTTCTTTCCTGATTCCTAATCTCAACATCCTGGATTCTAATGTTGTTGGCTTTTGATTGAGCATCACGGCAGCACCTTCAGCTCCTCGTATCCTACCTTTTGTCTTGCGCAGCGCATTGATAATAAAATTCTTTTCGGCCTGCAATTGTAGCGCCTTAACATCATCCAAACTTTGAGCCTGCGCTGTACTTGTCTGTGTTTTGTAACCCGTTAGCGGGCGGCGCAAACTTAGCGGCATCCCATCATCAGAAAGTATCACGGACTGCTCTATCACGTTTTCTAATTCACGCACATTTCCCGGCCAGTCATATTGTTCTAATTGCTGTAGCATAGCCTCACTTATTCCATAAAAATTTTTGTTCATCTTTTCCGCTATGCTTCCGGCAAAATGATAGGCCAGAATTTTTATATCAGCTAGCCTGTCTCGTAGCGCCGGCAATTCTATAGGAAATACATTCAGCCTGTAATATAGATCCAGTCGAAACCTGCCTTCAGCAATTTCTTTCTCTAAGTTGCGGTTTGTAGCAGCTATTACCCGTACGTCGATTTTAACGGGCTTAGTGCCGCCGACCCGCTCTATCTCCTTTTCCTGCAATACCCGCAACAATTTCGATTGCTGTTCCAACGGCAATTCGCCAATTTCATCTAAGAAAATAGTTCCTCTGTCTGCCAGTTCAAATTTTCCTGCTTTCTTATCAACGGCCCCTGTAAATGCTCCTTTTTCATGGCCAAACAATTCAGATTCTATCAGGTTTTGAGGCAGCGTAGCACAGTTGATCTTTATAAATGCACCATCACGCCTTGAGGAAAGGTTATGTATAGATGAAGCTATACGTTCTTTACCTGTACCACTCTCACCCAATAAAAGAACAGATGTATCTAAAGGAGCTACTTGCTGCACCATATCTAAAACGCCAAGCCATTCACTGCTGTTTCCAATAATACCACTAAATGGCTTCCGCTGATCATTCACTTTGCGTTTACGCGCATCGGCAACACCCTGTATACCTGGATGAAGCGCTTGTACCATCTGAGAAAGCTGATACTGCAGCTTTACTACTAACGCCAGGTGCGCAGCATCAAACGCTGCTGCCTTTTTGCTGTAAAAAGAGATGCAAAAATGTCGCTTATCGTGCAATAATAATGGAAGTCTTATTTCTGAAAGCATCTGCAGATGCAATTGGTATAATAGCCTTATCTCGCTAACATCCTTTTCCTTAGTGATATCAACTGTAAGTGCAACATCGCCCGAACCATTTTGTATTGCCTTATCGAGGAGTATTTTTACTTTTTCTACAGGTAAATGAGTGATCATCGAAAGCTCATCGATCCCTATATGCTGATATTCTTCGTAACCTATACGAAGGAATGCATTATAGGATATATGCTCCACAGATAATTCATGAATACTCAAAAAGTCGAATGGCAGATAAACCTGTAGCACCTTTAATAGTTCATTTACCAGGCTAACAGATGGTAAACTTCCAGTTAAAATAGTATTGAGTTGCTTCTGCAGTAGATCTTCCTGCCATGTACGAAATTCTATATTTTGTTTGTGCCTGTATCGGGCAATTTCAAGCGCTATGAGTACATCTTTTTCCCTGTACGGTTTTACCAAAAAACCATAGGGCTCTGTTATTTTCGCCTGATCTAGTATGTTTCTATCTGAGTTTGCGGACAGGTAAACAAACGGTATATGTTTTTCTTTCAGTTGATGTGCAAGATCTATACCCGTCAGTTTTCCCTTCAGGTGAATATCCAGCAAAACTATATCTACCTTATTGCCGGCTATCAGGCTATTGGCATCGGTAACAGATGCCGCAATGCCAACCACCGAATACCCGGCCTGTTGTAATATAATCTTAAGATTATTTGCAACTATAAATTCATCTTCAACTATCAGTATATGCTCATTCATAAATTAGCCTAAGACATAAAATTAAACCTCCCCGAAGTCACGGAAAGTTATAATAATTTTTACTCCATCTTTATTTATTACATCTATTTTCCCGTTCAACTGGTTGGTCAGCCCTTTGATCAGGTTCATACCCAAAGCTCCCGTAATTCATCACTCTTTTATTTGCATCGGCGTTAGGTATGGGAATTCTATTTCTATTTCAAGGCCTGTATTGTTCTTCAATATCAGCTTACCTCCTAATTGCTCGGCCAGACCTTTCATAAGGCTCATTCCCAGCGATCCTCCTTCACATGCATCATAGTCAGCCGGTAGCCCAACTCCGTTGTCAGATATCTTAAGGTTTATGGTACCCTGTTCATTTTTTTTGATCGATACCTCTATCTTTCCCTGCCGCTCATCAGGGAACGCATATTTTAATGCGTTAGAAATAGCTTCGTTTAGTATTAAGCCTACGGGTATAGCCTGTGCTACATCTAAATCAATATCCGGCCCTTCATCCAAAACAATACTCACTTTTGCATCGTAGCAATCACGCAGATAACTTATCAATTCCCGTATATACGTTCTTATGCTTATCGTGGCCACATCGTCCGATTGGTAAAGCCGCTGGTGTATTAGCGACATAGCATGCATCCGGTTCTCGCTTTCCCGTATAGCCCTTACTGCCGCCTCATCATTAAGATACAAAGACTGGGTATTCAAAAGACTGACAACTACCTGCAAATTATTTTTCACACGGTGATGTATTTCTTTTATAAGCCATTCTTTCTCCTTCAGCAAGCTTTCCAGGTGGGCATTTTTATTATTGATCTCTTGTTGCTTAGCCTCCAGTGCCCGGTTACTACGCTGTTTTAGCCTGTACCTGTTATAGCTTACTCCAAGTAGCAGGCTGAGCATCAGCACTCCGGCAACGGTAATGTTCCGGGTAAGCATTACTTTATCCAATCGTGTCTGCTTCAATAGGGATTGCTTTGTTAGCAGCTGGATCTTCTGTTCCTTCTTTTCAGCTTCGTATGCTGTTTTTACCTCCTCTATCTGCTTACTCTTATTCTCATTAAAAACGGAATCTTTTAGTGAACTGTATGTTTCAAAATCCTTTATAGCTGCAGCATAGTTACTTAGGTTAGAGTCTGCCTGGAACAACCAATAATACCCGCTCGACAGCTCAAATTGATTGCCATATTTCTTACAATGATCAATATACTTGTTGGTAAAAGGATATACCTTTTTGTATTGTTTGGTAGCGAGGTAATAGGAGATGATGGAAGTTAGGTTATTGATATGGCTATTGTCTTCCTCTTCTAACTTAGGTTCAATAGCTATTAATTCACCTACATAAGGCAATGCCATGTCATATTTTCCTTTCGAAAGGTATACCTGTACATACGTCTTATCAATTTTTAGTTTTACAAAATCCAATATTCTTGATGTATCAATATCATTGAGCGTGGTAAGAGCCTCATCATATTTACCAAGGCTGGCAAATGCATCTGCAATATTTACATTCACCAAATTGATGTAGGTTGAATCTTTATATTTCTTTGCCACAGTCAATGCCTTTTGGAAATATACCAATGCTTTATCAATTTGATTTAAGTGGCATAACACAACAGCGTTAAAGTCATAAAGACTTTCCATCCTGGCGGTTGTATCATGATTCATTTCCGCAGTTTTCACAGCTAGGTAGCTATATTTCAAACCTTGCTCATAATTGCCCATGTTTGCATAGATCGCACCTACAAGGCTATATGTTGATGCAACCTGATCAGAATGTATAGCCTCATAGACCGCCAATGCCTCTTGTAACTTTTCAATAGCTTTGGGTTTGTTGCCAAGTATTAAACTAAGCTTACCCAAATCTGCCAGTATGGATGCTTGCTTCTCTTTATTACCGGCTTTTTGGTAATACTCAAGTGCAGCCTTCTCGTCTCTTTCCTTAGACTCAAATTGCTCAATCGCCGGAGACACACTTGGATCTGATATCTCCATTAATTTGCTTCGCAACAAATAAGCGTCGCCAGTATATTCATTGTACCCACCCGTTTTAAACAGTGAAATAGCACTATCTATCGCGTTCGTTGCATTTTGTTTTAGTTTATTACTGGCATTGCTATCAGCAGCTGATTTAATAGCTTCTTGCCTATAAACTTCTACAATAGACATAAGGCTTTTGCCCTGCCATTGAACATCAGGTATCTTTTTGCTTAATTCCAGCGCTTCATTTGCAATAACTAGGGCACTGTCCGGGTGCTCCGTGACACTAGCTTTTGACAATAATTTACCGATTCGGGCTGTATCTTCATTATTTAAAGATGCATTACGGCTATCGCGTGTTTTACAAGACAGCAAAGCTGATAACATAATGACTGTAACACACAGGAACTTGTACATAAGCCTTTTGTTAAGATAGGATACCTAAAAGAGCATTATACTTCATTAAAGTTCAAAAAAATGTCTTTACAAAGCTATTTCTGCCGGCCTGTTCTCCGATGTACCAATCATAGGATAGGTTGTATAAAACAAATTAATTGCCTCCTTGCTGAAAGTCACCTTTTGAAAGTACAACAATCGGCTCTATTTATCAATTGCCTGATCTTTTGCTCATAAATAGTTTTGGGCAAGATAAAAAGGAAAATAAGACTATGCGTTACACAAGACGATATCCATTAGCAATAGTAAGGCGTGCACTACAACAGACAACAATATGCACCGCCATCTTCTTCATTAGCTCCTGCGATCAAAATAAATCAACCACATCTTCAGAAGCAAAAAGCGAAACTATGACAGCAAATACGGAAACACTGCCCGCACAACCACCTGCCAATTTTAAACATGCTGTGGCGACTACCAATGGCATTAAGATACACTACGTGATAGGCGGCAAAGGAGAGCCTCTTTTACTACTGCATGGCTTTGCGGAAAACTGGTATGTATGGAACCGCCTTTTGCCGGAACTATCAAAAAACTTTACTGTGATCGCACCGGACTTGCCTGGTGTTGGCGAGTCTGACAAACCCCAAAGCGGATATGAGAAAAAGAAGATGGCGCAGGATATGCACGAATTTATGCAACAACTAGGATATAACCAGGTATACATTGTAGGACATGATGTAGGCCTTATGGTAGCTTATGACTATGCAGCACAATATAGGAATGAAGTAAAAAAATTGGTTTTGATGGATGCGTTACTACCAGGTGTGGAACCTGTCTGGTCTCAAACAGCCGCCACAACCTGGCACTTCAAGTTTTTCAACAGGCCCGTAGCGGCAAGCATGATACATGGCCACGAAAAAGAGTTCTTTCCCGATTTCTGGTCACAACTTTATGGAACCAATAAAGCACCATTCTACAAAGAAGAAATTGATGAATTCGTCCGGGCATACTCTACACCAGGATCGGATACCGGGAGCCTTAACTGGTACAAAGCTTTTTCGCAAGACGCAATTGACAACCGGGAACTTACCAAACAAAAACTGCAGATCCCCGTATTAACCATGGGCGGGGAATTCTCTGCGGCCTCTTTCATTGAAGATCATATAAAACTTGTAGCCACTAACGTAAAAGGTGTGGAAGTAAAAGGTGCGGGGCATTGGCTGGTTCAGGAACAAACGGAACAAGTATTAAAAGCCTTGCAAGCATTTTTAAATAAAAAATAAAAATGGTATCTAATTAATTGCAAATCATATAAATAATTATATCTGGAATTAAAAATTGGCCAGAGACATGAAGTATTCACTTTCTAACCAACGGACTTATAGCAACTGAATAAGCAATTGCTATAGTCGCCATCCAAAATGCACTTACCGGGCGGGAAGAAAAGAAACTTATGCTTATGGAGCTTTTTCGTGGCGATGATCACTGTCAGTCCTCGTGCGAATATTAGCCGCCCTAATTATTTTGTTTTAACTTTCTGATACGGTTTACGTATATCTATGAAGAAGATTGGATTTTTATCATTTGGACATTGGGCTAATCACCCTGCTTATAAAACCCGTACAGCAAGTGATACCTTGCTCCAATCTATTGACCTGGCAGTTGCTGCCGAAGAGATAGGTCTGGACGGCGCCTATTTCAGAGTGCATCATTTTGCGGCACAGCTTGCATCACCGTTCCCCTTGCTCTCTGCTATCGGCACCAAAACAAGCAAGATAGAAATAGGAACGGGAGTGATCGATATGCGCTATGAAAACCCCTTGTACATGGTGGAAGATGCAGGAGCTGCCGACCTGATCTCGAGAGGGCGTTTGCAACTCGGCATCAGCAGGGGCTCGCCTGAACAGGTTATCGAAGGCTGGCGCTATTTTGGGTATGAACCGGCAAAAGGAGAAAATGACGCGGATATGGGACGCCGAAAGGCACTGGAATTCCTGGATAAATTAAAAGGAATCGGCTTTGCCCAGCCCAATCCGCGGCCGATGTTTCCTAATCCCCCGGGACTGCTGCGCCTGGAACCACATGCTGAAGGCCTACGTGAACGTATCTGGTGGGGGGCTGCCTCCAATGCTACCGCTATCTGGGCGGCTGAAAATGGGATGAACCTTCAGAGTTCGACACTGAAGTTTGATGAAAGCGGCAAGCCATTTCATATACAGCAGGCCGACCAAATCAGACTTTATAAAGAAGCCTGGAAAAAAGCAGGACACAATCGCGAGCCGCGGGTATCGGTAAGCCGTTCCATTTTTGCATTGGTGAACGACCAGGACCGGCAATACTTTGGGCATGAAGGAAGACAGGCAGACCAGATTGGGATGATAGAGCCAGGCAGGAATGCTATTTTCGGCAGAAGCTATGCTGCAGAACCCGAGCTGCTCATAAAAGAGCTGGCAGAGGATGAGGCCATCCGGGAGGCGGATACACTTCTTTTGACAATACCCAATACTTTAGGTGTAGACTATAATATACATATGCTGTCTTCCATCCTGAAATATGTAGCTCCGGGATTAGGCTGGCGTTAGATTACGATAGTCAAATGTAACATTTAATGCATTCATTATTATCTATTAGAAGTAGCCCCGCAAAGCCAGTCTACTTCTTTATCCTTATTTTATCCGTTACCGAAAATACTTTTTCTGGATAAGGAAGAAGCACCATTGGCTCAAACCTCGGCCTTCGCAAACCCAATGTGGGATAATCCCGATACCCTAACTATTCTGTCATCTTGCAATTATATAACAGTCAGTATGTTTGATCTCATTGCCAGTATGTTTGAGTTAGTCCTTGTGTAAGGATATGATCTTGCTGCGCTTCATTCTACATAATTAGAACCTAATTGAATGTTGCTCTAAATTCCAGCGGCGAAAAATTTGTCTTCTTTTTGAAAAGTGTGCTAAAGGACTGCGCATGCTCAAAGCCAAAGGCATAAGCAATCTCGCTGACCGATAGATTGGTCGTGGAAAGCTTTTCTTTGGCTTTAGTGATCAACTTTTCATGAATATGCTGCTGTGTATTTTGCCCTGTATGAATCCTAAGTAGATCACTCAGGTAGTTCGGCGACAGGTTCATCTGCGCAGCTATATATTGCACCGTGAGCAAACCCCTTACCTCGCCGTTAAAGTAATCTTCTATCAACTGCTCAAACCTGGTCAGCAGCGCTGAATTATTATTCCGGCGGGTCAAAAACTGCCGTTCGTAAAAACGATTGGAGTATTTCAGCAGGCTCTCAATCTGCGTAAGAATGATCCCCTGAGTATGCTTATCAATATGCCCGCACTCTTGATCAATTCTATTAAGAATTGTGATCAGGTCATCTTCTTCTTCGGCCGATAGGTGCAGCGCCTCGTTAACGGCATAATCGAAGAAACCATAATGATGAATGCTGCTTGCAAGCGTATGCTGTAACAGGAAGTCCGGGTGAACGATCAGTAGATAGCTGGACCCACATTCCATATTTTGCAAGTCCAGTTGTTGCACCTGGTTAGGTGCAGTAAAACTCAACACTCCTTTATCATAATCATAATATTGTTGCCCGTATCGGATCTTACCTTTAGCTTCGCGTTTGAGCGCTATGCAATAAAAGCGATTAACGAAACCTTTCCATATACCATCTTCCAGAAAAACACTTTCCGCCAGGTTGATTACACTCACCAGCGGGTGGCGCGGCTCCGGCAATGACAGCAACCGGTGAAACTCTGATATGGAGTTAATGGCGTTCATAATTAAAATTAATCAATTAAACCCATACTGAACTCGTCGTAAGGAGCGCCTGTATCCGTACCCAAGGGCACGATGCTTTCCAGTTGTGACAGATCGGTCCTAGTTAACTCAATGGCAGTCGCCGCAATATTTTGCTCTAGGTACCTTCTCCGTTTCGTTCCCGGGATCGGTATAATTCCCTTACTCATGATCCAGGCCAAGGCCAGCTGCGAAGAAGAGACGCTCTTTGCTTTAGCCATATCTTCAATGGCCTTCACCAGTTCTATATTCTTCTGAAACATTTCGCCCTGGAAACGCGGGATCGACCTTCGGAAATCGTTCTCCGGCAGGTCATCTATGCTTTTGATCTGTCCCGATAAAAAAACCACGGCCTAATGGTGAGTAAGCTACAAAACCGATACCTAGTTCCCTTAACGTTGCCAACACGCCGCGTTCTTCCACTGTACGTTCAAATAGAGAATACTCGCTTTGTACCGCAGTGACCGGGTGTACGGCATGTGCCCGCCTGACCGTTTTGGATGATACCTCTGAAAGGCCGATATAACCTACTTTACCTTCTTTGACCAGTCCGGCCATGGCTTCAACCGTTTCCTCGACGGGGGTATTTTTATCGAGGCGATGCAGGTAATACAGATCGATGTAATCGGTATTTAGATTCTTTAGCGAACGCTCTAAAGATCTCTTCACATAATCTTTCTTACCGTTAATTGCCCAAGTCACCTTATTGTTGTCATCGATTTCCCAGCCAAACTTAGTTGCCAAAATGTACTGCTCACGCTTGCCATTGATCGCCTTAGCAATAAGCTGCTCATTTTTCAGCGGCCCGTATAGATCGGCTGTGTCTAGAAAATTGCCACCCAACTCGAGTGAACGATGAATTGTAGCAATGGCCTCCTGCTCATCTGCAGGGCCATACATATGTCCCTCTTCAAAGCCTGTCATGCCCATACAGCCCAAGCCGATAACCGGCACAACCAATCCCTGGCTGCCTAATGCAAGTTGTTTTATTTCCATGATCCAAAAGTCGGCAAGTTAAATTGCGTTTATGTATGCAAACCCCTGATGCTTGTAAGCAAATCAACGAATCATTTTTTTAAAGTCTGTCAGTTTAAAGCCTGCTCTCTATTTTTCGTTAAGGCATTCAATCGCAGACCCTTCAGCTGGTATCGCAAACCAGTTCTCCTTGGATTCCTCTTTACATGGCACACATGAAGGTGTCAGCGCTCACGCGTGTAGATACTTACATTGCCCATCCGTGCCTCATCCAAAGCTTGTCTATTTGCATTGTCAACCAATTCCTTGGATATCCGCTACTGAAAGCCGTCCCATCGACAATTTTCAGGTATAACTGCTGCCGGTACGCGCCTTATAGTCCTAGCGCGAAGCCAATACTGTCAGCATGTTTTCCGTTGCCAAGCGGGTGAGCCCTTCCAGTGCGGTAACAAGCTTTCGCCCAGCGGTGTGAGACAATATTCAACCCTAGTCGGTATTTCGGGGTACATGGTTCTCGATACCACGCCGTCCGTCTCCAGTGTCCGTAAGGTTAAGTAAACATTTTTGTAAATTGCCTAAGAACGCAGTTTTTGGAAATTTATTCCAGTATCAGTGAGATATACAGTTCATCTACCATATTTCTCTCTATTTATTGGCAATTATCTTTTTCCTGTTGACAGTATGCGCGCTGAAGTACCCCAAAGCACCGCCGGAAATATTACTAACCGGGTTGGTTGGCGATGCCGAGTTCTGCCCCATCGTTTGACCTAATGTTTGGTAGTAACGATATACACCATAATCCACACATTGCATTTCAACCATTACACTATCGCCATTACTAATGTTAATATCATTCCGTAGGGCTTGTTTTACAATGCTGCCGTTATTGGTTTCGTCGTCACGTATATATACTTCCTGGGATGTGCTGTCCAATACTTTTAGTATAAAGTGGTAGTAGTTGCCCGGAGTCGCAGGGTCATGATATAATGGTACTACATTGGTATTGTTGCCTATTAAAGAAGCTTGTGTGTAAATGCTATCCAGTAATACAGGTGTTGGCATGGTAGATGTGGATGTGAATTCCTGCCCATCATATTGTATATGAAGATTGTAGCTATGGCCGGGTATGCCTGTTAAGTTATGCCCAACATACATGCCATTGGTAGCCTGGGTTAAAGTATCTGTGATGTTATTAGTGGCGTCTGTTACATACACAACCGCTCCGCTAACATCGGGAAAATTATTATCCTCATCAAAGTTGAGGCTTTTAGTAATGGATACAGTTGCCCCGTTCCCATCGTTAGCTATGTTGCCTGTTATTACATATTTGGGTGAGGAGCTATTCAGGTTCACATTAATTACTTTTTGACAGGAGCAGAAACTAACTGCAAGTATGGCGAAGATGATATATTTCATGACTGTTCCTAAAATTTAAAGTTGTAAGTAATGGATGGTACCCAGCGGAATAGGGATGTCTGCACTGCTTGTGTCTTAGACGGATTATCCGGGTCTGTCTCAAAAGTTATAGTATATGGGTTCTGGCGGCCATAAGCATTGTAGACGCTGAAGGCAAGCTCCGAGGAGAAGTGTTTGCGCTCGCGTAGTTTCCACGTGGCGCCAATATCCAGCCTGTTGTACGCCGGGGCCCTGTATCCATTACGTTCGGTGTAGTAGAACACTACGTTATTATCTACTTTATATTTCCCGCTTGGGAAGGTTACTGCATTGCCTGTGTAATACACAAAATCGGCAGACAATAGCCATTTCTTACTGAGCTTGTACATAGCTACGATAGATAAGTCATGTGTCCTATCCTGCTTTGCCGGGTACCAGTTGTCATTATTGATCTGGTCAATTTTCAGTTCCGTCCGCGATAATGTATAGGATATCCATCCTGTAAGTTTACCCTCATTTTTACGTACCATAAATTCAGCACCATAAGCACGTCCATTGCCAAATCGCAATTGAGGTTCCACTGGAGTGTTAGATAACACCTGTGCATTGTCCTTATAATCCAATGCATTTTGGATCGATTTGTAATAGGTTTCCACACTAAATTCAAACTTATTGTCGTTCAGGTTTTTGAAGTAGCCTAATGATACCTGGTCTGCTGTTTCGGGTTTGATGATGTTATTGGATGCCACCCATTTATCAGTTGGATTATCTGTGGTCGAGTTAGAAAGTAAATGCAGGTATTGTGCGTTACGGGCATAAGCAGCCTTTATCGACGATGTTTCCGTTAACTTATATGCTGCTGATAACCTCGGCTCGGGTACAAAGTAGGTTTGTACAATTTGCCCCGCCTGGGAGTGTAGCGTATCAACGATGTTATAGTTTTGGTCAAGGTCATTCAGTTTATTGTCGCCACCTAAAACAGAGAATGCACTTACCCTGATGCCAATGTCCAGGCTTAGTTTGTCATTGGGCTTCCATTTATCGGTCAGGTACACTGCATTCTCCCAACTGTTGGTATTGTCTGCTTTTGTTGGGTTGGTTGATGTTGAAAATACACCCGGTGTTATAGTATGATAAATAGAATTGAAACCTACATTGATGGAGTTGTTGGAGCGCATATAATAATTGATCTCTTCTTTCAGATTCCAGTCTTTGATAACAGAAGTAAGGTTGCCGTTAACAGCGGCTGTGTTAACATTGATGTTGTATTTGTAATCGCTGTATATCAGTGAGGTATTAGAGAATACTTTGGGATTAAACACATGGTTCCAGCGAAGGGTAGCTGTCGTGTTGCCCCAGTTGATGCCAAATGCATCAGAGAACCCAAGTACATCTTTACCATAATAGCCTGATAGAAAGATGCGGTCTTTATCGCTTAGCATATAGTTCACCTTGGCATTCAGATCATAAAAATATAGTTTGTCCTTATTCAGGTCCGGATTATTGGATAGCGCCAGGAAGGCATCAGCATAAGTACGCCTACCACTTACCAGGAAAGAGCCTTTGTCTTTTACTATAGGCCCCTCTACACTCAGGCGAGATGATATAAGCCCCAACCCTCCGTTTACATGGTACGACTGATCGTTACCATCATTCATTTTTACATCCATAACAGAAGAGAGTCGTCCTCCATACTGTGCAGGCTGATTCCCTTTGTAGAGTGTCAGGTTTTTAATAGCATCTGAATTGAAGACAGAGAAGAAACCCAGCAAGTGCGATGGATTATATACAACGGCTTCATCCAGCAATATCAGGTTTTGGTCTGTACCACCACCGCGAACGAAGAAGCCCGATCCGCCATCTCCTGCAGGCTTTACACCCGGCAATAGTTGCACTACCTTCATTACATCTTTTTCTCCAAACAATACAGGCAGCACACTGATCTCTTTTACATTCAGGCGTTCCACCCCCATTTCTGCATTCGTTATCCTGTCGTTTTTGGATACCGATTTTACAACTACTTCATTGAGCTCTTTACCTGCCGCAGCTAATGCTATGTTCAGCGAATAATTCTTTTCTAATTTTATTTTCTGCGTTTGCTGTACATAGCCCATATAGTTGATGTGTACTGTATAATCTCCGGGAGCCAGACTGATAGAATAGAAGCCATATTCGTTAGTCGAGGTGCCCGTATGCTTTTCTTCGATGCTTACAATGGCACCGATCAGGGTTTCGCCCGTAGCCTTATCTTTTACAGTACCGCTGATAGTGCTCGTTTGCTGCGCACTACTGCTAACCCAGCTAAAAACAAGCAATAAGATGATCAGTGTTTTATTCATTCCGGTTAATTAAATGAGCCACAATATTATTGATGAGATGTGTACCACAAGATTTTATTATAGGAAACAGCATATTTATTATACGAAACCAATAGCGAGTGCATGCAAAAGCTTGAGTAAAGGGTACTAAACGCAAAAGGCGGTGTGTTTGGTATAAAAAAAGAGGTGGTTTGTATAATTAACAGGTTCCTAAGTAAGGATGCTTGTATTTTTGGATTACAATTGGATCAGAATAGAAACATAGAAACAACGGCAACAAATAAGTTCCTGGCATTGCTTATATCGCCGAGGTATAGCAGATACCGGCACATATCCCTCTTATTAATGCTAAGCATAGTTGCATATTACATGCCGGCAAAAGAAGAACATTATAGTATAGGCAAAGCTGTTATGTTTGTTTTTTGTTTACTGTTGTTCTATATCAATATGTATGTATTAATCCCTCGCTACCTGTTTCAAAATAAATATCTACAGTATTTTGGTAGCATAGTGGTTTGTGCTGTCCTTGCCTATTTGTTCATCTTTTTTAGAGATTATCACCGTCATGGAAAAATTGATGGGCCAGACTTTATTAAGGTACGTTACGTAGCATTCGTATTTGTTACGATGGTATTTATTGCCGCCACCACAGCTATCAAATTGTTTCAGCGATGGGTGGCAGATTCTGAACATATTATGGAATTACAGCGTACCAAAATGTTTGCAGAGCTCGAGCAATTGAAAAATCAGATCAGCCCGCATTTCCTGTTCAATATGCTCAACAATGTAAACGTATTAACGCAGAGAGATCCAGAAAAAGCATCACAGGTATTGATGAAACTGAGCGATTTTTTACGTTATCAGCTTTATGACAGCAGCAAGCCTAAGGTGCTGCTTACTTCAGAGATCCGCTTTCTGAGCGACTTCCTAAACCTGGAAAAGATTAGAAGGGATAATTTCCGTTTTACGATAGAGGAAGAGGGTGATCTGTTTGGTGTACAAGTGCCATCTATGCTATTTACCACATTTATAGAAAACGCCATCAAGCACAGCCTTAATCCATTAGGTAGCTCTTATGTAAATGTTCGTTTTTGCCGATATCAGGATAAACTCAATTTTCAGTGCACCAATTCTAAACCTGGAAGCGCAGTGAAACATGCGGTTGGCGGGCTAGGTTTGGCAAATGCCAAACGTCGCCTGGAGTTGCTTTTCCCTGATCATAAGCTAACGATCGGAAATAATGCAGACACTTATAGTGTATCGTTAATTTTAGATATATGAGATGTATTATAGTTGATGATGAGCCATTAGCAAGAGAAGGTATACAGATGCTGGTATCGCATGTGCCCGGGCTAGAACTTATAGAAAGCTTCAGCAGCGCAGATGCAGCAGCTCTATTTCTTGCAAATAACACTGTAGATATTGTATTTCTTGATATCCAGATGCCTGGTATTACAGGCATTGAATTCGCGAAGCAAATACCGCCGAAAACGTTGGTAATATTTACCACCGCTTATGCAGAGTATGCATTGGATAGTTACGAGGTAGATGCAATAGACTATTTGATCAAGCCTGTTAAATTTGACCGTTTCCAGAAAGCAGTAAATAAAGCTGCGGCATATCTTCAACTGCTAAATAGTCCTAAAGCAGATAGCTTCGATACTATTGAAGATTATTTCTTTGTAAAGGCAGATCGTCGCGTATTTAAGATCTATTTTAAGGATATACTATTTATAGAAGGGTTGAAAGATTACGTGATCCTCCATACAGATGACCAGAAGATCATCACGGCTATGAACATTAAAACCATATTTGCGCAACTCCCCGCGAATATATTCGCAAGGGTCAGCAAGTCCTATGTAGTGAACACCACCCGCATCCAATCCTTCGATAATAACACCGTATTTTTAGGCAAGCACGAGATCCCCATCGGCAATACCTACAGGACCTTCTTTTTTGATGAGTTTGTATCGAAGCGGATGTTGAACAGGTAAGGAACGAGAAACGCTCTATGTGCAAATGGAGCTACGAGTCTCACTTACATATGGCGGCCCCATTAAACATCATGATTTTGAATTCTTTCAGTTCTTCACCCTTTGGGCGGTAACGGTGCAATGAAAATCGTGATTAATTGGTTTTAGCGCTGATATCTCACGCTGTACTTTATTGGTGGCAAATGGCGATTGCCTATTATCAATTCAATATGCACGGCAACAGACGTTTTAGAGAGATTGAAGGTAGTATCTTAGGCATCACAACCAGAATGTTATCCAGAGAATTAAAGAAATGGAAATGAGTAAACTCGTAAAAAGAACTGTCTATGCTGATATCCCGGTTTTAGTTGAATACGAGCCTACGGAACATTGTCGCTCCTTTGGGAAAATTATACAGGAGATGATTGATTGGAGCAAAAACCATAGAAATGTCATCATAAAAGGATAACAATTAAATTGATAGTTTTTGAAGGGTCGATTTCAAGCTAAGCTTTAAAAGAAGTCCATTTAACCTCAAAAACTTCTTTTAGTCTTTGAAAATGTAGGAACACCAGAAAGCAATTTTGAAAAAGTTTATTGCAAGTTTTAATGCGATTAATTAGGCTTGTAGCAGCCTCATCCTTCGTGGGTACAACGTTATCAATAAACTTTGTAGCAAAGCTATTTCTATTCTATGTACATGCTTTACATAATTAAATCTATAACTCGAAAGTAGATTAAAGTCATCGAATCGGACACGATGTCATACAGAAAAAACTTCTCCCAATTCCAGTATTTTCAGCCGTCCATTAATCGCCTCTTCTTGATTGAGTTTGTTGAGTATCACCTCAGGTTCGCCCATGGGTTCGTCTGCTGAATCAAAAGTGCCGTAATGAAAGGGGATCATTGTCTCAGCGCCTAAGGCATTAAACGCTTTAACTGCATCGTAAGGGTCTTGGTGGTGCTGCGCCATAAACCATGATGGTGAATACGCCCCTGCACCAATAAGTGCAACATCTATTTTTGGAAATAGAGTTCCAATCGTATGGAAGTGCTGCCCATGTCCTGAATCGCCGCTAAAGTATATACACTTTGTTTTTGACTGGATCATGAAGCTACCCCAAAGCGTTCTGTTAGTATCAAAAGGACTTCGGTTAGCCCAATGGCGGGAGGGCAGGAATGTTATAGTCAATGCATTGTCCAGTTGGTATTGCTGATACCATCCTGCCTGAAGAATTGGATTATTAACCCATTTAGAAACGAGTTGATCCAATTTCAACCCCACCAATATTTTAGCGTTGGGATTATTAGCTGACAGCAGCTGGATGCTCTTTCTATCACAATGATCGTAATGCGCATGAGAAACAAGGATATAATCTATATTCAAAAACTTTTCGGGTGCAACGGGTAATGCAGAATATCGTTTAACAATGGGCAACTTGCCAAACATCGGGTCTATTAAAATACGGATACATGAAAGCTGAATAAAAAAACTGGCATGCCCTAACCATACAATTTTATCAACAGGGTTATTGAGCCATGCTTCATCAGTACGGACGGTTATGCGCCATGTATCGATTTTCTTCTCCTTCCTTTGCGGGTTTTCCTGGAGCATAAATTTCAGAACATCCCGGATACTAAGTATCGTAGGACTTTCCGGATAAATGAATAGCCCATTTTGATCCAGCGGGGTACCTGACCAGCCTGGCTTAATAGTAGCTAAACCAGGATTTGAAACATAGCTTTTAACTACAGGCTTTTCCTTCTTTTTAAAAACCATTGTAATACGAATAAAATTGTGAGCATTGTGTGAAGAATCAGATATTAAATCAACCTTAATTATTTTTCGCTCAGCTGGCTCGGAGCTAAACCAAATTGCTTCTTAAAAGCAAATGAAAAATGCGACAGGTTTTCAAACCCCACTTCGTAGCATACATCCAATGGCTTCTTCTTTTTTTCCGCAAGCTGATAGTAGGCCAGCTCTAAGCGCTTTTGTGTGAGCCAGCGTTGTGGCGTAGTGCTGAAAGCCTTTTTAAAATCCCGCTTAAACGTGGTGAGGCTTCTACCTGTCAGGTAGCCGAATTTTTCCATTGGCAGATTGAACATAAAATTCCTCTCCATGTAGTCGACAAGATTAATCTTACCGGGCTCTTCGAAGTTGGCCAGCACCTGATCAATCTCTTTGTTGACTGTCCTGAGAATGCTGATAGCTTCGATGATCTTAATAGATGCTATATCTTCCGGAATATCCTTCATATCAAAATAAGGGATCAATGAAGCAAGACAGCTTTCCAGCAAAGGATGATTGCTGAAACTGTAGATTTTCGGCGATTTCAGGGGTTTGTGTTTTATTTCTTTACCGGCATAGAAATCCCTGAGCCTATCCACTGATAAATGCATCACCACCGTTTTATGTGGCTGACCGTCTTTAGGATAGTTAATGATGGTTGCCAACTGATTTCTGGGGACCAGGAAAATGTCTCCCTTTTTAAAATAGTATGTAGCATCTGCCTGCACGATCTTGGTTTCACCCGAAAGAAACCACACCAGCATGTGGTGATCAAACATTATATCTGACTTGAAGAATTTGTCCTCATAGCTGGAGAGCTTTATATCTTCGGTAATATATCGGGCTTTGTAGTCCATGATTCTATTTTTTTAAGAAAATCAGCAAATCAAAGATAGACGATTGTACACAGTTTACTTTGTTTAAAGGGCCATATTTCAAAATGGAAGGAGAATTCTATTTATTCTCCTTCCGCATAGGATGGTTGTTAAATAGATTGACCGCCATCTACCAAAAAGTTACCGCCATTCAGGAAGGCAGCCTCTTTGCTTGCCAGGTAATGGATCATACTGGCGACCTCTTCAGCTTTGCCCATTCTTCCTGCAGGAACACTTTGTATCAATTGTTTTTCCAGGCTTTCATCCAGGCCAATCTTATTCATAATCTCGGTGGCTATTGGCCCCGGGCTTACTGCATTGACACGGATCTTACGAGAGGCCAGTTCCAGTGCGGCTATTTTTACAACAGCATTTATGGCAGCTTTACTTGCTGCATATACAGAAGCCGTTTGGGGAGATATAGTTGCGGAAGTTGAGGAAAGCATGATTACGGAAGCTCCATCATTGAGCAAAGGAATAAACCGACTGAGGGTAAAATAAGCGCCTTTGAAATTAATGTTCATCATCTCATCAAACTTGCTTTCTTCTATCTGCTCTATGGTAGAGAATTTTGTAATTCCCGCGTTGATCACCAGGATGTCAACCCTACCGAATTGTTCTTTGACCTTGCTGGCAACATGCTCAATGTCGGATACCTTCGACTGGTCTGCCACAAATCCAGTTATATTAAGTTCTTTTGCAGCCGTCTCAACTGCATCCCTTCTTCTACCAGTTATAATAACCCTGGCACCGCTTTCTTTCAGTCTTTTTGCAGCGGCATATCCAATACCACTATTGCCCCCAGTAATTACAGCAATTTTATTTTCTAAATTTTTCATTGTTCTGTTTTTTAAAAGTGAGTATTATACATTAAACTTTAAACCCAACATGTCTTCTGTAAGCGACCAGAGCTCTTTTGCGCTGTATTCGTCCAGCGAATATGGATCTACACCCTTTTGGCTGGCTATATCAGTACATAACGTAGCAATGTCTGCATCTTCACAATACACACCACCGATATTGTTTAATAAAGGTGATGTAGCGCACCACACTGTTGTTGCAGCCCCCTGTGGAATTGTTTTTAATGAGGCGGCTACCTCCGGCAACATATTGCCGTTTGCATCCACGAAACCCATTTTCTGAAACAGCTCCAAAGGTGCTTCTCTTCCCAGCTCGGTGCCGCCAATAGAACCCGGGTGTACGGCATATGCCCTTATATTATGCTTACGACCGCGATTGTCCAGCTCCATTGAAAAAAGATTGACGGCGGTTTTGGACTGCCCATAGCCTTGTAATGTTTCGTACTCGCGGTGCAGGAAATTGGGATCATTAAAATTGAAGGATGCAAAATGATGCCCATGAGAAGAAACATTGACTACCCTGGCTCCATTTGCATTTTTAAGCGCAGGCCACAGCTTTGCTGTAAGCTGGAACTGTGCCAGATAATTAGTAGCTAATTGAGATTCTATGCCTCTGTTATCTCTGCGCAAAGGGACCCACATAATACCCGCATTGTTGATGAGTAGATCAAGTGGTGTTCCTGAAGCAAGAAACTTGTTTGCAAATGCGTCAATAGATGCTGGAGATATCAAGTCCATATGTTCGATCTCCACATTGGAAATGCCTTGTAGGTTTTTACCCGCTTTGTCCATATCCCTTGCTGGTACGATAACTGTTGCTCCTGCAGCCGCAAGCGTACGGGTCGTTTCCAGACCAATACCTGTGTTACCGCCTGTTACGATGGCTATTTTCCCTGTGAGGTCAACACCTTTAATTACATCTTTGGCAGTTGATTTTGCATTGAAGCCCGAGCCGGCTGGTTGTTGCAGCGCTCCCTGATAATTATTCTGTTCCATTTTTTATTTTTTTTGTTGGAACAAAAGTAGAGCGTCCTCAAACCACAGACTTTGTTTAAAAGGCCTATTTTGTTTGTTTAAAAGATCATTGGAAAATTATAACCATAGTTTTGCAAATACTTTTACCTATTATTTTTCCGTGTGGTATAGATTGCGCAATGAATTGTCACGCTATCCATAATCAGAGAAGTCCTCTGTCCACCTTAACCATCAAACGATGTTTTATAAACACTGAAAGCTTAATTTCATCCAAAATAAAACGTTCATAAAATCTCTATAAACATTAGTTTACCATTATGCGTATTCCCTGGATATCAGTAACCGCTATTGCATTAATGCTCATAACTGCCACCGGTTGTAAAACAGCGAAACCATCAGTCACAAACTCGGCGATGTCTACAGCAGCTTTACCTGCCAATAACTCTATTGCAGATAAAAACTATATACTGGGTTTTACCATGCGGGTATATCGCACTAAGGGAGACAGCAGTATATATTTTGATGCGCAGGGCTGGATAAAAGCTGAAGGCAAGCTCAAACCTAAGCAAAACAATAACGGCAAAGATTTTATTGCGCTCTTTGTTGATGACAACAATAATGTACTAGCGACAAGCATGCTGATGAATCCATTGGACGTATTGATGGAATCTCCAGGTGAAGGAAATGGACTGGTTAGTGTGAAGGTAAAAAAAGATGAGGGTTATGTAACTGTACGCGTCAACTATAAGGCAGCTATGAAAAAGATCATTATTAGGAAAAGCGACTCTGCAGATACCAGCACCTTAGCTATTATCCCAATTCAGGCATCATAATAATACGGGCTTAAACTATAAGTTTATAAAATGGTCACAATTATTCCGTTACTTAATTTTTCTTGTAGAGGCTACCGTTTTTGACATTCATGGAATCGGTAGTGTTATTAACTTTATTGATATTTCACCTTTGCCGGTTTTTTTATGAAGCGATTTTTACTACTACTATGCGCTGGTTTATGCATCACTTCCACTGCTAATGCTCAAATATTCCCTGTAAAAACAATTGCTAAAACCGGCAATGATACTAACCGTATCAACTTTGCTTACCTGCCTGATGGCTTTCAGTCATGGAGACTGGGGAAATTTGATACGCTGACTAACGGTGTTTATAGCTATATGATGAGCATATCCCCTTTTAAAGAGTATGCTGGCTTTTTCAATGCATATTCTGTAGAGGTTCCTTCTGTTGATTCAGGGGCTGTACACCTGAACATAGCTATAGATTGTCCGCCTCTCTCACTCTTCCCGATCGCTAGTCCTAATACCTATTTTAATTCATCTTTTGATAACGCCGGTATTCACCGTCTTGCTTATCCGAAAAATTCGGCAGCTATGAGCAGTGTATTGTTGGCCAATATCCCTGCATACGATCTCACATTCACGCTTATCAATAGCAATGAATACGGCGGCGCAGGCGGTGGTACAGACATTTCTGCTACGGTAAACGCGTCATCTAAAGAAATATCTGTGCATGAGACAGGACACTCATTAGGCGACCTGCAGGATGAATACTGGAGTGGTTACGGATGGGAAGCTCCCAATATGACCAAGGAAACCGATCCTACGAAAGTAAAATGGAAAAACTGGATCGGCACACAAAACGTAGGCATATATAATTACCCAAGCACGGCCCCGGCCTCAACTGTATGGTACAGGCCACACCAGAATTGTAAGATGTATCAGCTGGGCAGTCCGTTCTGCCCGGTTTGTAAAGAAGCGCTTATTACATCAATATACAAACGCGTAACACCGATTGACAGTATTTATCCACTGGCAACAAGCACTGTAAGTATAGACAATACAACACCTGTAACATTCTTATTTAAACCTGTATACCCCAACCCAAATACGCTTACGTTCTCCTGGCAGCTAAATGGGACTGCTATAGGAACAGCAGATACCATGTTGTCTCTCAGCTATACGCAGCTAGCAGGGGGGACAAATAAACTAATCGCATTCGTTACAGATACCACGGCACTTTCTCGTAGTAACCTACCTACTAAAGGTTATGTGTTTACCATAGAATGGACGGTGGAGAAGGCAACATCCGGAGGAGGTACAAGTGTAACGAACGTGAATACCTCAGGTAAGTTTACTTATAGAATGTATCCTGTGCCCGCAAAAGATATACTCTACCTGGAATGTGATAATAACACGAATGCAAGCGCTGTTCAATATCGTATCTTTTCTACGATCGGCACGTTAGTCAGGCAAGGCACTTTAATGCTTGGCAAGGGGGAGCAGGTAATACCCATAGATATAGCAGGGATTGCAGCAGGCGCCTATAATTACCAATTGTCAGGAGATGGTGTTTATGTAAACGGCAAAATATTAGTGCAGTAGGATTGAAGGTAAACCGCTATTCCTACGTTATTAAAGCCAGGTCTCCCAATTTGCGAAACAAAAAAGCGCCACACTAATATGTGACGCTTTAGACTTGATTTCTTTACCCAAGCATCCTTAATGTACCACTACTATCTTCGCTTTATCCTGCAAACCGGTGTCTGTGTTCATTACCACCAGGTACACGCCAGCAGGTATGTCCTTAATACTAATAGGTATTATATCACTACCTCCTACTTTCCCGCTCCAGAGTTTTGTTATCACGCTACCTGTAAGGCTTTGCAAATAAATATCTGCATGTTCCTCTTTTGTGAGCGACAATTGTAAATAAGCTTTATTATCTGCCGGGTTCGGATAAACCTTAAACGCAGAACCAAAGGATTGAGTAATAGACACCCCAGTTGGCGGTATGGTTACAGAGGCTTCGGCTGTCGCCGCTTTTTGTTCGCTATTCTCTACCTTATCTATAGCCAGTGAATAGAATCTGTAGGACGAATCAGGCCTTCCCTGCAATATCAAACTATCTTCTACTGATGCCGCTGCCAATATCCACGGGCCACCATTGGTTGAGCAATACACATAGTATTTGGCAATTCCTGAACTGGAATCGCTACCGCTAAAACGCAATACAAAAGTGCTGTCGTAGATGAGTGTAGCACTCAATATCTGGCTGGTAGGCGGGGCAAGGTCCAGCTTATTACTCCACACATCTGTGGCTATGGCTGCATTCTGGTCAAAAACAATGCTCGCCGTACTGCTTAATACCGTACCATCCGCTAGAGACGATAAAGGTTCTACCTCGTAGCTTACACTGGCTTCACCTTCCGGCATATTTACATTAGGCTTCAGGAAGCCATCAAATGCCGGCCTGTTACCACTGGCAGAATCGATGGAGGAAAGCATCCAGGTGATCACACCACTGGCTGTATCCGTTTTACCGGTTATCCTTACAAACATGCCCGGACGGTTAGCAAGGCTCTTCTGCAAGGTAAACTCACTGCGTCCTTTAGGCACACGGTATATTTGGTTGGCTATTACTATATCTCCCAGTGTAACGCTGCGGATATCAAAATGGCTTTTATCAATGGTATCACGTATTACTACATCTTGTGCATCGGCACTTGCGGTATCCGCATTTTCAAAATGAATAACAAACGGTTGCCTTTTTACATTTGCTATATAGCGCGGCGTATCTACCCCTACCGGTCCGTAAATACTATTCGGGTCGAAGGAATTGCGGGTATCTATAGTTGATAACGATGGATCCTGGTGATCCAGTTCCTGGTTGAGCAATTTCTTTAGCTCCTCTATCTGGTCTTGCAATTCAGGACAATCTTTGGCTAATTGCTCCAGCTTCTTCAGTTTTTCATTAAGGTCATACAGGTTTTTGGTGTCATTAAGAATGTCCGTTAATAATTTCAAGCGGTCATAATTAATACCTGTGACACTTTTGCCCAGGTTAGCCATTATCTTTTGCGTAGCCTCAAGCGTAGCAGGGCTCATATTCGCTTTATTCGCCAGCAGCCTGTTGCCAAACTTTATCTGCTCATTGGCACTTGCCGCTCTCGATACTGCTGAATTCAATAAAAGTCCTCCTACTTCCTGTGCTGCCACTTGTATGGCATATTCATTATTGGCATCTGTTTCTGCGATCCAATCTGCCACATTCGCATTATGGTCTGTTTCGTACCCATCCCACCACGCCCAGAACTCTTTACCGATGTAAGTAGCTGCAGACTGCATATGGTGTTGTCCTATCTTGGCCGATTTAGTAAAGGCAGTCAGCGCCGGTATCTTAGATTTATCAGCTATCATATCAGCTGCATCCAGCAATTCTGATGAAATATCGTCACTATAATCTTCATAATTACCCGTAGGGCAAGAGCCTAACATGTTGGGCCTGTGTGTATAGGTATAGAACCTTGTTGCAACCGGTAATGCCGCACGCGCTATGAATGGTATCTCTACCGTTGATCCCGGTGGTACATGCTGCACCTGGAAGAAACGTATGTACCCGTCAAACGGCTGTCCTTCAAATGAATCTATTGCGGTAGTAGTGGTCAGGCTATCGTAGATATATTTAAATATACTGTTAGGATAGACATAGGTTTTGCTATTGGCTAACAGGGTATCATTTTTGCTATAATCAGGTTTGTACACATTTGCTTTCCAGGTAACCTGTACGTTCTTAGGCCATACCATCGCCACCACTACACCATTTGCAGTTACATTCCCTTTGTTACCTACCAATAAGGTGTAGATATTATCCACGCCGGTTCTCATCCTGCCCGGGCCTGTTATCTGGCTCCAGGCATATGGATATTTTAATGCTTCTACATAAAAACCTTTTGTGTAGGTGATCGGTGTCTGGTTGGGTACTTGTATCACCACATCATAATAACCGGTATCAGCAAAATGAAGGTCAAAATCAACACCAAGATGGTTTAGCCGGCTGTTAGGGTACAGATCTCTCGGTGTCAGAACAGTGCTTCCTTTCACCAGTTTTACTTGTGTAGCAGCGCTAAGATCCCCGCCATATATCTGCATCATTACATCGCCACCCCTGCCCGCTTTAATTGGTGTATAATACTCGACCCCGGCTATGGTAAAGTTTACTTTTGCAGTATCGCGTGTACTGCATCCGCTACTGGATGCCACCAGTTTTACATCATAGTTTCCCGGTACATAGGTAGTCATCGGCGGGTATCTTGATGAGTATTGCTGCCCGTTGCCCATAAGCCACAAATACGCATCAGAGTATCGAGACAGGTTAACAAACCCTAACTCATTACCCATGCGGCTGTAGGTTAGATCAGCCTTGGGGCCGGGTACATATTCGTAACGGAACTGGTACGCACTCGCTGTACCACCCCATGTGGAATTGAAGTAATTGTAAATATCCACGTATATGGTGTCGTCGTTAATACAAGTTATGATCATCGTATCCGTAACGCTTTGGTCATACGCCAGAGAAAGATTGTTACGAAGATGTAATATGCCACTGCTTACACCTGTTGCGCTTTTAATGCTATACAGGTTACCATTTTTGTCTGATACTTTTACTAATGGCGCGCCTGCAAGCCCGTTGATGTACCCCCATGTATTACGTCCCGTAATATACAGCACTACAGAGCCTCCTGCCGGCTTCACTATCCGGTAATAATCGTCCACATCCGTGCTGCCCCCGCCATCTATATAGCTCACATGCCCGTGTACGGTATCTGCAGGGGTGATGGGTTGTGCAGTTGCCATAGTCTCATTCGGTCCTGCTTCATTATAGAAGCTTGTATCATCCAGTTGGTACCTCAGCGTATAGTGACCGGCAAACGCCCAACCCTGGCCGGAATGGAAGTTCTGAACATGTATATAGAATGTATCCTTTGCACGTCCGAAAACATGCATGGTATCCATTACTGTACCCATAAACGGTACTGACCCGGCATTTGCTACCCTAAGAGCTCCCGATTGTGCCCCTGCATTATTCTGGTTCAATATCTGTGTTCCGTTCTTATCCTCTACTATAATATTCGGTGCAGGGTTTGCCTGCTGGTTCCAGGTATTTTGGGCAGAGGTGTATAAATTGATGGTCGCATCTTTGTCTAAAACTACGCGATAATAATCGTCTACATCAGGGCCATTTCCTACATAAGAGATGTCACCGTAAATAGTTTGCCCTGCTGCCAGGTCGTTGGCAGTTGCCCGCGTTTCATTGGGGCCCGGCTCGTTATTATAGGCTGTATCGGTTACTATCCAGTGCATACTATAGGTAGCAGGCCAGCTGCTACCAAATGCATCCAAAGCAACATACATGGTATCTGCAGCGCGGCCATAGATATTCAATGTATCAGCTACTTGCGAGAATGCTGCCTGTGCCCCCCAGGCTCCGAGGTTTAGCCATGTAAAGCCTGAGGAATTATTATTATGGTAAACACTGAGGTTTGCATACCCGTTACGGTCGTAGAAATACATTCTTGGCATTACATTATTGTTGGTCGTTAGCATACACCTTGCGCTCACATACAATTTGAAAGTACCATCGCGCGGAAAGATGATCTTATACCAGTCATTACCATCTGCGCCGGCAGCTGTACCGAAACCTATGTAACCATCTCTGTTTGTATTTAAAGCCAACACTTCTGCCGTCTGACGGGTGTCATTACTCGCAGACAACTCCGTATTAGGAGCGCCATACAGTATATCGTATTTCACAGTATAATTCTGGGTCTGCCCGGCCCACACATTATCTACGAGTATGTACAGGCTATCAGCCTCTATGGCACCCACGATAAAAGTGTCAGCGCCTGATGATAGGGCATTGAGATTAACATTGTAGTAATTGATCGTATTTTGATTCTTCCAGTACACGCGGTACTGTACAATACCAAACGCGCCACCTGCGTTGGCTGTTGAGGTAATAAGGCGCACTACCCCCTGGTTAGCCGGCAGCCAGGTCTTATAATAGTGCTGGCCAACCGTACTGGAAACCGTGCCCGACTTAGTGACACCGGCACTCATTGTATCTGCTGTGGCAAATGAGTACTGCGCTTGAGTTGTGCCGTAGAACAGCAGGCACAGCATAATGGTAAGTATTTGTTTCATACTCCTGGATTTTGAAACAAAAGTATCCGGATGGGCAAGCGACTACAATAACTAATTTGTATTAGTGATGCCCTAACCCATTGACGGGTTCAAAAAGAAGAGATAGCTTTACTATGTCCCTCATATTGTATGAAACGGTCATTGGCAGTTATATTGATCTTACTGAGCGCGCTATTTTCAAAAGCGCAGACAGAAAGAATTGCCGACTTAAAGTTAGCTATACATGCTGCAACTGATCCGATAAAGCGATTTGATAATATGCTCCAATTGCTCGATGAGCACGAAAGCATCTATAAGGATAGTTTGCCGGTATATGCCCGCGAGGCTTTTATTCTGGCAAAGCAACTGAACAGCAAAAAGGCGATAGTAAATGCAGGCATAGCACGCATCAACAATTTTTATCGGCACGACTTGTTGGATAATGCCAACAAGCTTACTGATAGTTTATTGGCCTTCGTAGATAGCAACAACGTGGCCGAGCAGGAAATGTATGTACAACTGGCTCTACAAAAGGTAAATGGCTATGCCGCAGGTACCAACTACGAAGTAGCAACAAGTTTGATATTTAAAGTACTTGCTATCGCAGAACGCATCGGGGATACGGTAGCACAAGCCAAATGCATGAATACCCTTGCCGTATTTTCTTATAACATGGATAAGCTGGATGATGATATTCTATGGTGCAGGCGCGTACAGGCATTATGCCGAAACAAAGAACGCTTTTTAAAAGTTCAGGCATACAATTATATCAACCTGGCCACACATTTTGCCTGGAAAGAACAGTATGATAGCGCCAATCTCTACGTCAACGCAGCAATTATAGCAAGTGAGCGGTTGCAAAACTTGTACTATCTCGCCAATGCTTATTTATGGGTGTGTAACATTCATAAATGGAATGGAGATTTGCACGGAGCCGAGCAAGCGATGCTAAAGGCTATGGATTACCGACGTAAAACAGAGGGCAATCTTACCTTCTCTAACGAACAGCTTGCACTTGCCAATCTATATGTATCAGAAAAACAATATCAAAAAGCGATTGATCTCTATACACAAGGAATTCACTACGCCTATGACTCCATCAAAGCCAGGGGTAATGCGTTTGACTATGATGTACTGCAGTATTACTATGTAGGCCTAGCCCGTAGCTACCAGGCAACAGGCGACCACGACCTCTATGAAAATGCCCTCGAGCATATTATTACACTTAAAGACACACTCACTCAATTAAACTCTGCTCGTGCTATTGCAGACATGCAAACAAAGTACGAGGTGCAGCTAAAGGACAACACCATCATCCGGCAAAAACTCGACATCACGCAAAAAAATGTTTTATTCTACGGTTCGCTGATCGTACTGGCACTTAGCCTCATTATTGCGTGGCTGCTGTTTCGAAATTATAGCCGCAGGCAAAAAATGCAGTTTTACCTCGCGCGCGAAGAAGAACAAAGAAAGGCTGCATGGGCTGTTAAAGAGGCACAGGAAAAAGAACGTAAGCGTATTGCTGCAGACCTGCATGATAATATGGGTAGCTATGCAGCCAGCATCAAGGCAAATGTAGAAGAATTGATGTCTCAGGTACAAACTACTGCCCCGGCCATTAACAGCCTCAACGAAAACTCTCAGCAAATGGTAGCATTGCTGGGCGATACAATTTGGGCATTAAATAAGGAAGAACTATCGTTAAGTGCCATTAGTGATCGTATAAAAGTATTCCTGCAACGCTTGCGAAAAAACTATCCGCAGATAGAATTTAATGTAGATGAGCGGATAACAAACGATATAAAACTACCCCCCGTACACGCTTACAATCTGTTCATGATAGTGCAGGAAGCGGTCAACAACGCTGTGCGGCACAGCAGGAGCACAGAGATACAGGTATCGGTTGTAAGTGAACGCAACTGGAGCATAGCAGTGACAGATAACGGTATAGGTATGGGCAACAGCAGCGGCACAACGGATGGTGGCAATGGTAGCCATAACATGCGTACACGAGCCGCAGAAGCAGGCTGGCAGCTGTCATGGGAACCAATAACCCCTACAGGAACGAAGGTATTAGTGAGTAATACAAATTAATTATTGTAACAGGCGCGACGCCGTATAATTTTGTACGGTACGAGCCGAAGTAAACAATTAGAAAAGATGATGGACAGGAAAATACGTATAGGCCTGGCAGAAGATAAAGTGGTGAACCGTAATGCTTTCATCAGCAAGGTAAACCAAATGAACAACTGTGAACTTGTGTTGAATGCGCATAATGGCCGTGACTGCCTGGATCAGTTAAAAGGCCTGCCCGAAAGCCGAAAGCCCGATGTGATCTTTATGGATATAGAGATGCCTTATATGGATGGCATTGAAACAGTAGCTTACGCCAGGCAACTCTACCCATCTATGCACTTCATAATACTCACTGTATTTGACGATGACGACAAAGTGTTTGATGCCATAAAAGCCGGTGCAGAAGGCTATTTGCTAAAGCATGAATCTGCAGCTGTACTGGAAGATGCAATAAATAATGTGCTTACCTACGGAGGGGCACCTATGAGCCCCGCTATAGCCCGAAAAACATTACAACTATTGCATCATGCAGATAGGCCAACTGTTACACAACCCTTGCAACAAAGCAGCGATCTGCCATCTGACATGAGTGAACGCGAAATGGAAGTACTGCAAATGATGGTGAACGGCCTGGATGCTAAAAGTATTGCAACTAAAATAGACCTGAGTGTACATACTGTGCGCAAGCATATTGCCAATATATACGATAAGCTGCATATCAATTCCAAAGCCCAGGCAATAAGTCTTGCTCACAGGCAAGGTTGGTTTAAGGGGTAGCGCCTTTCATTTTTTTTTGAAGATTACCCGTGCCTATATTAATAAGTCACACAATTCCTATTATAGTAAGCTTCTGTATCTTACTATAAAAAAGCTATTTAAAAGATGAATAGCAATGGGCAGGGCTGAAAACATTAGCTTTTAAAACAGTGCCGTTCTTTTATTTCTTAATTCCGTGTACCAAAACATCAATTGTTGCATCGATCAAAGAATGAGCATTACCCGCATACTCACCGAATGTCAGCGCGAACTGTAAACCTTTAAGACTATTAGTAAATACTGTAGAAACCAATGTCAGGTTAGATTTGGACAAACTTTTAAACTCTCCTTTTTCTATTCCGTAAGAGATGATGTTTTTAACAAGCTCTATTTCTATTTCGTCATAACGTTTGCCTATGGCCTTAAAAACACATAAATGGTCAGGCAACTCTATTTGTGCTATGTTGTACATGTCCATACGTTTCAGCATAGATTTGTACTTTGAGTGCGCCATCACGCGCAACTTGCTCTCTGCAGTCTTTTGAGAAGCAATAACACCTTGAATCTCTTTAAATATAAGGTCTTTTTCACGCTCTACAACCGCAACAAATATGTCTTCTTTAGTAGAATAATAATAATAAAGGCTACTTTTCCCCTTACCAATGCTACGGGCTATATCTTCCATAGTAGTTTTCGCAAGCCCAAATTGGCGGAATAGCTTTTGCGCAGCATCTATAATGGATGCTCTCGTCAAATCATCTTTACTTACAGCTACAGAACTACACATAACGCAAATTTAAGATTTTCATGGAAGGGTAATAACTAAGCCAAAAAGTAATAACTTTTTAGTAACAATAAAACCCGGCAACCTCTAATTCTGTTCACCAGGCTTTGAAAATACTGAAATATTAGATAACCTGTTGAACAATATAATACCTGAAATCGCACAGAGGATACCGGCGCACACATCTATTACATAATGATGACTGTTATACACTGCTGAGAACCATATTCCCAACATTAAAGCAGAAAATAAGATGTTTATCCATCCCAGCCGGTTCTTAAGGCCATAGTACAATACAATAACCGGATAGGATGAATGTAGAGAAGGCATAGCGGCAAAAACATTGGAACTATGTGCATACAAACCTGCAAATATATGCACCCCAAAAAGGCTGTCAAACCTGCTGAGGCCTGCTGTATTACCCGGTGTATGTGGCAATAATTCCATGCCGTACGTCTGCACGTACCAGGGAGGTGCCGCCGGGTAAATATAGTAGATAACAAAACCGATAAGATTGACAAGGAGAAAAGTCAGTGAAAAATAGTAGAACTGTTTCCTGTTTTTGAAGAAGAGGAAAACAGCAAATCCCAACGGTACAGGTACCCATGTCAGGTAAAAAATACCGGTGAGCACGTCTAAAAAACTGTTATGGTGTAAAAGCCAAAATTCATTAGCTGTAAGAAGTTTCCCGGACGACTGAAAACCAAAGATTGACTTTTCAAGGTTATACAGGCTTTCAATATGTACTGAATTATATTCATAGTTGGGAAAGGCCTTCATATAATCAAAGATGACCCAGTAAATGATGAATATGGAAAAGCCTTTGATAAAGTTGCGGCTTACCGGACCGGCGAAAAAGAACAGATTTATCAGCGCCAGCAGAAATAACTGTTCCGTTTTGAAACCAATGAGCAAATAAGATACTACCAGGTAACTCGCGCTTATTAATAACATCACAAGGATACTATTAACACTAAAGAAATTTTCCTCGCGGGTTTGTGCTCTTAATTTTGCTAACATTATACTGTCTTTCCTGTTTTATGGTTTTAAACGTTCCATCACCGTATTACCTGTCAATACATCCGTGCCTTTAAGCTCTATATATACCACATTTGGCGACCAGAAAGTCCCACCATCTATCTTAATAAATATGCGTTTTAAGACAGCCATCTTATTATCGATTGTAGTAAAAACATAAAACTTATTATCCGTAGCCTTTCGCAGGTGTAGTGTTTTCTTCCCGTATGCAACAGACCAGATGTCATAGTTATCTTTACCGGTCTTCTTTACCTTCAGTCCGTAGGCAAATCTGCGTTGTATAAAATTAAGCTCCTTTCTCCTCGCATTTTCTTCAGCATATCTTATCCAAAAGATATGTATGGGACTTTCCTCATCAAGCACTCCGGGCGCAACCTCATTGAGCTCATAGCATATTGTATTCGTATTAGGTGTACGCTGTATATAGAACATTAGTTGTGCTACATCTTTTGGTACCGGAAAGGTATCCTGCACATCAATTGTTGAAGCTGACGCACCTACAAAATAAAACAAAAACAAAGCGATTATTGCAGTTTGTATTATTTGCATTGTTTCGGACCGTTGCCCAGGTTTCTTCTTTGCATCTTTAGCATCCAAAGCTCTTTTAGCATCTTTCAGCCTGCCTAATGCCGTAATATTCGTCATAACAGCCATCACCGTGATTGGGATAGTAAAGATGGACATAGTCTCAAATACATGAAATGGTATGCCGTCTACAAATAATTTATAGTCTCCACCAAGATAATGCCCTCCTATACCACAGGCTATTGCAGATATACCTACCAATACCACCCGCTCCGGCCTCTGCATCAACCCTCCTTTAGATTCTATACCTAATCCTTCTGCACGTGCCCTGGTATAGCTCACCATCATAGAGCCGATAAGTGCAATGAACGCAAATAACGAACTGAGAAAATAGTGGTGCGAAACCAGGTAATAACATATCCCGAGGAACATAACCAGTTCGCTATACCTGTCAAGCACCGAATCATACAATGCTCCAAAAGTAGAGCTCATATTACCCAACCGTGCTACCTGCCCATCCAGCATATCAAAAAGCCCTGCAAACAATACAAGAGCACCTGCCCACCCTACATAAGACATATCTCCACGATTAGATGTCTCTGCACCAAACACAAAGATCACCGCTACTCCTATATTTAATATCAGGCCTATCGTTGTCACCATATTAGGTGTCAGCCCCAGTTTTATAAGGAACTTAACAAAAGGGTTGATAACCTTATAAATGCCTTGCTGTAAACTATCTCTTGCTTTCATATTGTACATTTCGAATATTGGATGGAATATTTTTTCTTAAAAATCAAATTTGAACCTTGCTCGTACACCATATTCAGTCACATTCGGGTGATTGAGATAGGCAAACCTTCTTATCAGGTCTACACGAAAGAACTTGAGTATGTTGCCCACACCGATGCTACCTTCTATGTACGGCTGCTTATCCAAAGTATAAGTAGTCGTGTTTCCTCGTTCGTCCGTCGGAAACTTCAACAGATCCGGAGAATTAGCGGGTAGATTTTCGTCACGAACACCGCCATATAACATTTTCAGACTAATGAATTCCCTGAATTTCAATTTCTTTACCAATGGCATTTTATTCAGGAAAAATCCGTTAAAGCAATGGTCCAGGTTCAGGCTGGCATAATGATCGCTTACAAACTCAAGAAAGTTCATAAGATTGTACGATTGCAACTGATACGAGTAGGTTTGGTTTGCGCGATGAATGTCCAGCAAAGGGTATGGCAATTTCCCTCTTATGTACCCACCCTCTAACACTATATCCGTATATCCAAGCTGCGATAAATAAACACGTTTATAAATATTGGCACTGAAATTTTGATAGTTGTACTCACCGCCCAGTAACCCTTTAACGCCCGCTATCGCTCTAAAACTAAATATTGGGTACTGATTGGGCATAGGAACACGATACAATTTTCCCTGGTAGAACTCTTCTCTCGGAGCCCAGCGAAATTCTGCAGAGAGCTCGGATGTAGTAATAGAGGCTATCGGTTCAGGAGAAATATCGTTCACATAATGCAATCCGCCCGCCGATGATTGTTGCCAGTTCTTGTAACCTAGTCTTATAGATATATGGTTGCGAAACTCCTGCAAGAAATTGACGTTGTAAATATCATTGTACAACCACTTATCATTTACACCACGTTTGATGGAAAGCAGTACGTTATCTTCCTGCACAAACTGCAACTCTTGTCCCGGTATCTTTGTATCTCTTTGAAAGTTGGCAGAGATCATACTTACAGGGAACTCATAGATAGACCTGTTATGGAACGAGTATATTCCACCTAAATAATACTTCCAGCGTTCATCTTTGAACCCGTATGCCACATAGGCTTCTCCATACAACCTCTTGCTTAGTAACGGCGTTGTCCTGCCACCAATCCTAAGCCTGAAACCTTCTACAGGATTAAAGCTGTAAAATGTGTTGACAGGGCCAATTTCTACATACGGGCTGGCTTTGGTATATCCGGCAAACAGCAGCATGCCTACATTCATGATGCGTTTGAATGAAGCAGAATGTTGCAGGCTATCCATATTAGTATAGACAGTTTTCTCTGCCCGCGTAAGGCTATCATGCCTGTTTACACTCCAATATGCACTATCCTGTTTTTTAGCATTAGCAGCATATTCTATATCGGGACCATTAAATACACTATCCGGAATAGGTGCTATATTATATCCTTTTACAGACATACTACGCTTAGCATAAATACCGCTTTCCCCACCCTTTGTAATACCAAAATCTGCTCTTATCTCGCTCTTTTCTACGTGATAACTCCCGCTTTTCTCCAGGTTAAATTCCTGGTGAAGATCAAGGCTGCGTACCCAATTCAAATTAATATGTTTGCTGACCTTCAGGTTTATATTTTGTATTGCATAATTATTATCAAGCGCCACGAACATTATACCTTGAAACAACATGTCGGTTGTATTACGGGGACCAAATGCCAATTGCACTACCTTATGCCCCGCGATTATTTGGGTATCTACAATATAGAACCGGTAAAAGGTTGGAGCCAGGTCTGCCACGGGACTTAAAAACCTATTGGTTAATAGGTTTATATCATTATCATAAACATCCACATCCTGACAAATATGCTTCACATAAGAAGTAATACCATTGTTATCTATCACACTGGGATCAAAAGTTACTTTTTGCTCTGCTTTAATAACAGACTTAGTTTTGGCAGGATCATTTCTTTGATAGTTATCAGATAGCGTTTCCTGCAAAAAAAGCGGTAGTAGTGCCTTACCCTCTACAGACACAGTATCCAATGAAGATGCTATAAAACCATACTTCCTGACAAGAAAGTTCTTCTTCAGCTTTTCGGGACTATTACTTAGTGCAAATTGTATCTTCTCATACTTCTCAAAAGACACGTATTGGGTTTGAGCAGTCCGGTTAACAGATTTGTGAGCTATCACCTCCTTTATCAATTCCACCGCAGGATTATCTTTATTTCTATACCTGGTTCTCTTAGGCTTTATCACTATTTCATTTAGTTGTCGGGTATCAGGGCGTAACGCTATATCTATCACCTGCGTACTGCCGACAACAATCTTTACCAATGCCGAGGCATATCCTATATATGAAACCTTGATCTCTGAAGACGCTTTACCTTCAAAAGACAGGTAATAATTACCCTTTTCATCTGTACTTGTCCCAATATTTGCCCCGCTTACAAACACAGTAACATAGGGTAGCTCTTTGTGTGTTTTAGCGTCCGAAACCACACCTTTTACAACTGTGGTTTGTGCAAACACATTATAACAGCTAACAATAAATAAGACAAAAAAGAAAGTAGTCTTACGAAACATACTCTGCTTTTTTAAACACATATCTTTTTTGCAACGTATAATTGTAGAACCAGCCTACAAGTATTGCTACTATGATTTTTGATGCTACGTAATTCCATTCCGTATACTGTGTGATCATATATACACCTGCAGTATTAAGCAACAGGTTACCGCACCACACTAAAAAGTATCGACTGAGCTGGCTACGCAATTTGTTTTGCGGACCATTAAATACCCAATCACGATTTATAAAAAAATTTACAAGCCCCCCACTAATTACACCTACAGCATTCGCCTCTGCATACCACATACCCAAGGCGGTTACCAATGATATAGTAACCAAAAAATCAGTTAGCGTAGCTATAATAGAAGATCCTTGTGCTTTTAAAAATGTTATCATTAATTCAATACTTTGAAATACCACAAAAGTTGTAGCACTATATTCGCATACACACCGGCAAGCAAATCATCTAACATTACTCCCCATCCTCCCGGAAATACTTCTGTTCTTCTTATATATAATGGTTTCGCAATGTCGAAAAAGCGAAAAAGTATAAGCCCAGCAACGACAAACTGAAAGTTGACCGGCAGTAGCAACAGCGATAGAAACATACCTGCCACTTCATCTATCACAACTTTAGAGCTATCCTTACCCCATTCCGCTTCTACTTTGTTACCCACGTAAACTCCGGCCAGGGCTGTTATTAACGTCAATATAATTTGCAAAGCAACCGGGGGCTGCATATAGTACCACAACACACATGCAGATAATGCAGCAATGGTGCCCCCGCCTTTGCCTATATATCCTATGCCAGATACACTCGCTACTATTTTGCTCACTTTTATCACCCGGTGCTTTGCTTTATATCTTATAGCGCTTCTACCAGTTCCTGGTAATAGTCAAGGCCCAAATGTGTTATCAGATCTTCGCCCATAACATGGCGCAGCGTATTCTGCAGCTTCATCAATTGTTTGAAGATATCATGTTCAGGTTTCAAGCCGGGGGCTGTCTGTGGTGATTTGAAATAGAATGAAAGCCATTCCTGTATACCGCTCATTCCGGCACGCTGCGCAAGGTCCATAAACAATGCAAGGTCTAATACGATAGGTGCTGCAAGGATAGAATCGCGGCAAAGGAAATTGATCTTGATCTGCATCTGATAACCCAGCCAGCCAAAGATGTCTATATTGTCCCAGCTTTCTTTATTGTCCCCGTGCGGAGGATAATAGTTGATGCGCACTTTATGATATAGCTCTCCGTACAGATCAGGATTGATGTCAGGTTGCAATATTTCTTCCAGCACACTTAGTTTAGAAACTTCTTTTGTTTTGAAGTTGTCCGGATCATCCAACACAAGGCCATCCCTATTACCTAATATATTTGAGGAAAACCAACCGTTGATGCCCAACGCACGTGCATGCAAGCCAGGGGCAACAATTGTTTTCATTAAGGTTTGTCCTGTTTTAAAGTCTTTACCCGCTACAGGTACACCATATTCTTTTGCCAGTTCTAAAAGTGCCGGTATATCGCAGGTAAGGTTGGGCGCACCATTAGCAAAAGGCACATTCATTTTGATAGCTGCATAGGCATATATCATGCTTGGGGCTATTGATGGATCATTGTTCCTTAAACCTTCCTCAAAACTTTCGACCGTTTGGTGAACGGAACCTTCCTCAATATATTTTTCTGTAGAAGCACACCATACCATTACCAGCCTGTCGCAATTATTAGCAGACTTGAACTCACTGATATCCGTCATAAGTTGCTCCGCCAGATCCCATTTAGTTGTACCTTCTTTTACATTGGTACCATTCAGGTTCTTTACATACTCCTTATCAAAAACAGCTTTCATTGGCCTAAGCTGTTCCAGCTCGCTTTTAACAGAATGCAACAATCCGGGCTCCAGTACTTTAGCATTCATGGCAGACTCGTATACATTGTCTTCGTACACGTCCCATCCGCCAAAAACCAGATCATTGAGGCCTGCCAGGGGCACGAAGTCTTTGATAAGTGGATACCTGTTTTCGGTGCGCTTACCAAGACGTATATTGCCCATTTGCGTAAGCGAACCTACAGGTTGAGAAATACCTTTCTTAATGGCTTCCACACCTGCGATAAAAGTAGTTGCTACAGCACCAAGTCCCGGTATCAAAATACCCAGTTTCCCTTTTGCATCGCTAATTTGATATTCCATGTTATTTCAGTTTAATTTATTATTTGAGTAATTTTTTCCTTATTATAGCCAGTTATGCTCCTGGTACCAGTTAAGTGTTTCTTCTAATCCTGACTGTAAATCATACTTAGGTTCGTACTGCAGATGATGTCGGGCTTTAGCAATACTGCAGCTCCAATTCTCAGCAGTCAGTTCATTTAGCTTCTCGCGATTCAATAGCGGTGCACTATTCCCGCTTGCTGCTTCTATAACATCTGCGATAATCTTAACGATACTTGTTGGCACATGTATCTTAACCGTTTTCTTACTCAACAATTGTTTAGCAATATTGGCCAGCTCGTACCGGTCATAAGCCTTACCGTCCGAAATATTATATATATCACGGTTTGACGGTGAACTAAGAGAACGTATCGCAATGTTCGCCAGATCTTTTACGTACACAAAACTCAGGTACTGGTTTCTGCGTCCTATATACGGTTCAAAACCTTTGTTCAAAGCCTTTAGCATTACCAGTATATCTTTTTCACGCGGTCCATACACGGCTGTAGGTCTTAATATGATCAGCGGTAGATTTTTAATATTTGATATCCACCTTTCGGCAAGAAGCTTACTGCGCCCGTAACTCGTAACGGGCTTAGGCAAATAAGTTTCGTTAATGGGGTTCTTATCCCGGTAGTATGTTGGCCCAAGCGCTGCCAGACTGCTTATAAAAGCAAATTTTTTTAGATCAAATGATGCTGCGGCATTTGCCAGGTTCGTGGTGTATAATGCATTTATCTCGTTGTATTCCTGCTCCGACTTCGCTTTTGTTGTACCGGCAGCATGGATAATGTAGTTATACTTATTTTCTTCAATATTCTTCTTAAGATCATCAACAGAGCCAAATGCAAGGGTTGTATACTTGATTGGTAAGTGTTGCAGGTGTTCTATACTGCTGCTGTTTCTAACACCGGCATACACCTCGTATCCTTCATGCAAAGCTGTTTGTATTAGATGATAGCCAACAAATCCACTTGCTCCCGTTATTAATAATTTTTTGCTCACGTGTTTATAGTTGTTGTTCGTATATTCTATATCTTTTATACACTTTTCCATTGACGCTCTCAATACCTCTATTCATCATTTGGTTACCTTCCAATATCCACGATGCTTCAGCAGTAGTGATATTTTTTTTGAGGCCATTTTTGATGATCATTCCATAGAAAACTGCTTCAATACCCATTTTACGGTAAGGCGCTGTCACACCCAATGCAAGGATCCTGATCGCATTAATTCTTTTACGTTGGGTCAACAGTTTGAATATCCCGGTTGGAAACAATCGCCCTTTCCTCACTTTTATCAATATCTGGTTTATATCAGGTATGCAGAGTGCAAAGCCAATAATTTTATTATTGTGTTCGGCTACCAGGCAGAAATCAGTATCAAGTATCAATTTCAGGTCTTTGGCCATGTAGTTAAACTCCGCATTCGTCATTGGCACAAAACCAAGATTCTTATCCCATGCGCCATTATATACCTCTTTTAGCCCCTCTACTTCGGCTTTAAAATTCTTCAGATTAGCTGTGCGTATCGTTATACCTTTTTGTTCCAGGCGGGGGATGAGGGTATCCAATAATCTAATCGGCTTATCGTTGAATGTGTCCGCTTTTATTTCGTAGGCAAGCAAGTCTGTCCTTTTCTGAAATCCTAATGACTCAATATGCTTACCATAGTAGGACTTATTATAAGTCATCATTGCAACAGGTGGCTTATCGTAGCCATCAACAAGCAGCCCACAAGATTCGTTAGTAGAAGGATTTACCGGGCCCACAATTGTTCTTATCCCCCGGTTCGTAAGCCATTCCTTTACTTCATTCAAAAGTCCCTCTATAACTTCAGCATCATCAATTGCATCAAAAAATCCAAAAAATCCTTCGTTAACTCTATTAAATGAGTTGTGATTATTATTCAATATGGCAGCCGCCCTTCCGGCTACCTTTCCATCTTTATATGCCAGGAAAGGCTGAATAGCTGAATGATCTAAAAATGGATGCTTCGTTAATATATCACGCTGGGCTATGAACAATTCGGGTACATAATTTGCATCACCTTTATAAAGCTCATGCGGAAAATCGATGAACTTACCCAGTTCTCTCTTAGACGATACTGCTTTTACATGGATCATAATTGAGCTGCCGCTAAGTGTTTTTTAACTTGTTTATAAGCCCTGCTAAGTTTGTCAACTGCTTCATCTATCTGCGAAAATGTATGAGTTGCCATCAACGAAAATCTTATCAGTGTTGCTTCCGGGGGAACTGCAGGCGACACTACAGGGTTCACAAATACACCGCTACTTTGCAAATGTTTAGTTAGTAAAAACGTTTGCTCATTATTGCGGATGTATATGGGTATGATAGGGGTTTCGGTGTTACCTATATCGAAACCTGCATTTCTCAGCTGGTTCATGGCATAATGGGTATTACCCCATAATTGCTGTATTCTTTCCGGTTCCGATTGTATGATCTCTAACGCAGCGATGGTGCTTGCAACGGATGCCGGAGACATACTTGCACTAAAAATGAGCGACCTTGCATGATGCTTCAGGTAGTCAATTATACTATGACTTCCTGCTACAAAACCACCGAGCGAAGCTAAAGACTTGCTGAATGTACCCATGATCATGTCGACGCCATCTGTAAGCCCAAAGTGAGAGGCTGTACCTGCACCATTTTTCCCAATTACGCCTAGGCCGTGCGCATCATCTACCATAATACTTGCGCCATATCGCTCAGCAATAGCAACTATTTCAGGCAGCTTTGCTACATCACCTTCCATACTGAATACTCCGTCAACAGCAATTATTTTAATGCTGTCTTGCGGAAGCTTGCTTAGTTTCTGTTCCAGGTCAAGCATATTGTTATGCTTGTACTTGATGGTTTTGGAAAACGAAAGTCTTGCGCCATCAATAATGGATGCGTGGTCATACTCATCCAATATCAGGTAATCGTTACGGCCTGTTAACGTTGACAATACGCCAAGGTTCACCTGGAAGCCGGTACTAAAAACGAGTGCAGATTCTTTACCTACAAAACGTGCCAGCTTTTCTTCTAGTTCCAGGTGTATATCAAGTGTTCCGTTCAGAAACCTGGAACCCGCACATCCTGTTCCGTACTTGTTGATTGCCCTTTGTGCGGCTTCTTTGATTTTAGGATGGTTCGTTAGTCCCAGGTAAGAGTTAGAACCAAACATTAAAGCTCTCTTACCATCGATGATCACTTCTGTATCCTGTGCTGAAGATATCGGTCTGAAATATGGGTAAATCCCAAGTGCCCTTGCTTCATCGGCTGCAGTGTAAGCATCTACTTTTTCGAGTAGTTTATTCCGCATTCCTTCGTTTTAATGATACTATTTGAACATTTTAGTTTTCGACTAAAAATGTATTTTGGTCCAAAATTATAGATTTATTATCCATAAACCTCTATCAGTTTTATCTATGTTGTTGCAAAAAAATGATATAAATAATACCGGGAATTATTATAGGAGATATATGTACAACTATATGAGGATAAATCATTCAACATATAGAAATAGGTCCTAACCGGATAAATAAGAAAGGGATGGAAGTCATTGAATGTTCAATGACTTCCAATAGTACACCTTATAATAGCGAATAAAATCAATTCCTTCCTCCACCCGTAGCACGGTACAGGTCTATAGCTGCATACATCTGTTGTTTCTGTATAGAAGCAAGATCAAGCTCCGCCTGCAAGGCATTAGATTGTGCTGTTATTACTTCCAGGTACGTTGCAAGGCCACTATTAAATAGCATCTGCGCATCTGACACTGCGGTATGCAAAGTTTTAACCCTGCTGGTCAATAAGTCCTTTTGTTCTTTTGTCCTGTCTATGCTAATGAGTGCGTCTGACACTTCGCCAACGGCTTTCAGGACAGATTGCCTGAACTCCAAAACAGATTCATCTCGCTGGATTTGCGCAACTTTATAACGGGTTTTCAAGGTCCTATGCTGCAGTAAAGGTTGTGCCAGGCTCCCTGCTGCAAGGCCAAATAACGAAGCAGGTATGCTAAACCAATTACTTGCTTTAAAAGAGTTGATACCGCCGGCAGCCGTTATATTAAGCGCAGGATACATTTCCGCCTTCGCTATCCCTACTTTCTTATTAGCTGCAACCAAGCCCAGCTCTGCAGCACGCACATCTGGCCTGCGATTAACCATTTGTACCGGGATCCCGGCAGCAAGGTCATCTTTAATATACTGATCATCTAATTGTGCCCTACCGATATTCTCGCCGGGCATAGCACCTGTCAATATATTCAGGGCATTTTCCTGTAAAGAGATACTTCTGCTTATAGCAGGTACCAATGCCGCTGCAACCTGGCGTTGTGCTTCAGCCTGCTCCAAAGCAAGCGTTGTAACGTTACCTGCATCCCGTTGCAACCTGGTCATTAATACAATACTATCAGCCAGCGCAAGATTGCTTTCTGCCACAGCTAATTGCTTGTCGTACATTTCCAGGTTATAGTAGCCCTGCGCAATATCAGAGATAAGACGGGTCTGCACTGCCTGCCCTGCCTCGTAAGTCTGCATATACTGTGCTACGGCTGTTTGTTTTTGCAACCCAAGTTTACCCCATATATCAGCTTCCCAGGATATAGATATCTGTGCGTTGTAATTTTCTATATAAGTAGAGTGTAAAAAACTCTGCGCAGTAATTCCGTTAAGGCTATTATCTGATGGGCGGGTAAGCTGGTAATTCGCAAGAAAGTCGGCATCTGGCAATAACAGCTGTTTGGCTTGCTTTAATTGCTGGTTGGCCGCATCAATATGCTTTAATGCTATCAGCAGATCATAATTATACTGCAAGCCCTTTTCTATAAGACTTTGCAATTGAGGATCTGCAAAAAAACTACGCCAGCCAATATTGGCAACGCTTGCTGTATCATTGGTATTATGAGCACCATGAAACTGATCGGGCAATTGCAGATCGGGCCGATGATATTGCTTATGTATACCACAAGATGCCAGCACCAACATGCACCCTATCAGTAGTGAGTATTTATTTTTAATAAATGGCATTTTCCGTTATTCAAAAAGGTTACTAATATTTTTCTATTTCTATTGCTCCGTCATTTACATGCAATGCATTACCATCCAGGGCTTCTCTATGACGGCGTTTTTTACTAACGCGTTCCTGCAAATGCTGGAAGATCACAAACAGCACAGGTATTACAAATACACCAAACACTACTCCGGTAAGCATACCGCCAACAGCACCGCCACCTATCGATTTATTACCAAGAGCGGATGCACCGTGAACGCTGAGCAAAGGAAGTAAGCCTGCTATAAATGCGAATGAGGTCATTAATATTGGTCTAAGCCTCAATACAGATGCCTGTATGGCTGCTTGTACCAGCCCCATACCGGCACGTCTTCTTTGCACTGCATATTCTACTATAAGTATCGCATTTTTAGACAGCAACCCTATAAGCATGATAAGACCTACCTGCACATAGATATTATTTTCAATACCCATAAGGTTGATGAACAGCATTACACCAAATACACCTAACGGTATAGTCGTGATCACGGCAAGTGGCAGTATATAACTCTCATATTGTGCTGACAAAAGGAAGTAAACAAATATCAGGCTCAGTATAAATATGAAAACTATTTGTGAGCCGGATTGTACTTCTTCACGCGTCATACCGGTCCACTCGTAGGTATAACCTCGTGGCAGCGCTTGTGCCGCTGTTTCCTGAACCGCACGTATAGCGTCACCGGTGCTGTACCCAGGTTTCGGAACACCATTTATCGTCACCGCATTAAAGAGGTTATTACGGGTCACAGTTTCCGGACCATACACCTTTTTCAATGTAACGAGCGTATTCGCTGGCACCATATTACCCTGTTCGTTTTTCACATAGATACCATTAAGGGAAGAAGGGTCTGTACGGTAGGCGATGTCCGCCTGAGCCATCACGCGGTAATATTTACCAAAACGGTTAAAATCGCCAACGAAGCTACTACCAAAATATATTTGTAAGGTCCTCAGCAACTCACTCACAGATACACCCAGTTGTTTGGCCCGTGCGTTGTCTATCTGCAATTCATATTGCGGGTTCCCTGTTGCGAACGTAGTGAAGGCATACGCGATCTCTTTACGCCCCATAAGAGCGCCAATGAATTTATTGGCCGTTTCATTCAGTTTGTCAAGCGATCCGCTGTTGCGATCCTGCAACATAAATTCAAACCCACTTACATTACCAAACCCTTGTACCGTAGGGAATGTAAAGAAGAAAGCGTTAGCATCTTTTACCTGGCTTACTTTCTGCGAAAGCCTGTTAGATATCTGCTGAAAATCATTTACCTCTCCGCGTTGGCCATAAGGCTTCAGCCTGATAAAGCCTGCACCATATGGCGATGCATTTGCATTAGAGATAAAGTTCATCCCTTCTACAATATATCTTTTATCTGCAGCAGGATCGGCTTTAACAATACTATCGATCTTAGCCATAGCTTTATGCGTTCTGTCCAGAGAACTGCCCGGAGGTGTCTTTACAGCATAAAGGATAAAGCCTTGGTCTTCTGTTGGTATAAACCCTGTAGGTGTGGTTTTTAGCAGGAACAAACTAGCCACAGCTATTACCGCAATACCACCAATAGCTATCCACTTACGCTTCAACAGCAATTGTATACTACGCTTATATCTTTCTGTTACAGCGTTGAATCCCACATTAAACGCTTCAAAGAAACGCTTACCAAATCCCTTTTTCTCACCACCTTCACCAACAGCATGATTGTTCTTAAGGAACAAGGCACATAACGCCGGACTCAGTGTAAGTGCGTTAACAGCTGATATGATGATCGCAATAGCCAGCGTGAAGGCAAACTGTCTGTAGAACACCCCGGTTGGCCCCTGCATAAACCCAACCGGCACAAACACAGCGGCCATCACCAACGTAATGGATATGATGGCACCTGATATCTCATTCATAGAACTGATGGTTGCCAGCCTTGCCGATTGTTTGGTATGCTCCATCTTAGAGTGTACCGCTTCTACCACTACGATGGCATCATCCACCACTACACCTATCGCCAGTACCAAAGCAAAGAGCGTTAGCAAGTTGATCGTAAATCCAAACAATTGCATGAAAAAGAAGGTACCTATGATCGCCACCGGCACTGCAATAGCAGGGATCAGTGTAGAACGCAGATCTTGCAGGAATATAAATACTACGATGAACACCAGCACAAAGGCTTCCAGCAATGTTTCTGTAACCTGATGTATAGAAGCATCAAGGAATTCCTTTGAATTATACATTACCGTAGCATGCACTCCCCTTGGCAAATTGGCCGAGAACTGCTTCAGCTGCTTTTGTGCTTCTGTAAGAATAGCATTAGCATTGCTACCTGCAGTCTGGAACACTGCAACACCGGATGTGGCATTTCCATTAAGCTTACCATTTGATGAGTAGATATAAGAACCAAATTCTACCCTCGCTACGTCTTTCAGCCTTACAAAAGATCCATCGCTATTCGAGCGCACAATAATATTCTCATAGTCTTCATTCTTATTAAGCTTTCCCTTATACTTCAGCACATATTCAATTGCTTCAGTGCTACTTTGTCCAAAGCGCCCGGGCGCTGCTTCCAGGCTCTGGTCTCTCACCGCGTTGGTCACATCCTGTGGCGATAAGCCAAGTGCTGCAAGCCTATCAGGTTTTAGCCATATACGCATGGAATAATCGCGTGCACCAAAAGGTTGAGCTTCGCCTACACCGGGGATACGCTGCAATTGAGGTACCAGGTTTATTTTAATATAGTTGAGCAGGAAGGTCTCATTGTAGATGGTATCAGAACTTGATAATGCCACGAACATGATGATACTATTCTGTTGCTTCTGTGTAGAGATACCTGCCTGTATCACTTCCTGTGGTATCTGACTGGTAGCTTTTGATACCCTGTTCTGAACGTTTACCGCTGCTATATCCGGGTTAGTACCCTGTTTGAAGTAAACACTTAGAGTAAGGCTACCATCATTGCTGGAGTTGGAGGTCATGTACGTCATGTTCTCTACCCCATTGATGGCTTCTTCCAATGGGGTTGCTACTGAGCGTGCCACTACCTCAGCATTCGCACCCGGGTAGTTGGCTGTCACCTGTACACACGGAGGTGCAATATCAGGGAACAAAGTAATGGGGAGTGAGAACAGTGAAAGCCCCCCCAGTAAAAGCAATATGATGGATATGACCGTTGATAATACCGGCCGTTCTATAAATTTCCTGAACATGTAGAATTTTTTTCTGTGGTTATAACCTCAGTTTAGATTGAATGTGTGAATGCCTCATTGACTAGAGCGGGTTTGCTTTTAGCAGACTGTCGGTAGAAATTTCTATAGGCTTGATAGCGGCACCATCCCTCAAACGGTCTAACCCCGCAAGGACGATTTTATCGCCCGACTTTACCCCCTTGTCTACCAGGTAGTAGTTGCCTGCCTTACCGCTAACGTTGATAGGCTCACTGATCACCTTATTGCTGTCTGCAACCCTGAATACAAATATTTTATCTTGTATCTCGTAAGTAGCTTCTTGTGGTACTACTAGTACCGCAGACAAAGTTTGAGGAATACGGATCCTGCCCGTATTTCCCGAGCGGAGCAGCCCATTTGTGTTTGGGAATACTGCACGGAAGCTAATAGTTCCCATGGTCCTGTTAAATTGTCCTTCTGCCAGTTCCACGGTTCCTTTTGATGGATATACAGTGTTATCAGCCAGCACCAGCTCTACGGCAGGCATATGCTTTATCTTCTCCTCTATAGTATTGCCATCAAATTGCTCTTTGAACTTTATGAAATCGTTCTCGCTCAAAGAAAAGTAGGCATACATATTTTGTATCTCTGACAATACAGTAAGCGGATCGGGAGATGAACGGCCTACAAGGCTGCCCGGCTTGTACGGCATTCTTCCTATATAGCCGTCTACCTCGGCCGTAATATTGGTATACCCAAGGTTGATGCGCGCGTTACTTACCACAGCTTCAGCCTGTGCTACGCTTGCTTTTGCTGCATCATACGCAGCCTTTGCACTTTGCACCTGTACATTAGATACAAGATTATGTTCCAGAAGAGGAGTTAATTTGTCAACATTGATGCGCGCATTCTCCATATTGGCTTTGGCAGCCAACAAGCTGGCATTCGCATTGCGCAATTGTTCCTGGTAAGGCTTGTCATCAATTTTGAACAACAGCTGCCCTTTGCTTACGTGGGCACCTTCATCAACGTATATTTTTTCCAGGTACCCATCTACCTGCGGACGTACATCTATGTTCTTCGTCCCTTCTATAGAAGCGTTGAACTCCTGGTAAATGGATGCATCCTGGGTTGTAATTGCCACCACGGGCAATTCCTGTGGTTGGTCTCCGCCATTTGCCGCTGGTGCAGATTTGCAGCCATATAGCAGTACAGACACGACGATAGTATATATTATATTTCTCATAAACGGTGTTAGATAACTTAACAGTGTTAAATAATTGAAACTAAATTTTTAATTGCCTGTTAACTCAGTTAACAAAATGCAACACTAATTACTATTGTAAGAATGATGGGGGACTATTCTACAATGGTCCTGATGATACCTGTAATGGCATCTTTTAAGATCTCCTGGTTCAATTCGTCAGTTTGTCCTTTATTGACGATGTTGATACTGATCAGGCCATGTATAACAGACCAGAAAGTGTAATATTTTTTACATGCATTGGTTTGTGGGTTTTTACTGTTATCAATAAGGGTTTGTATTACCTCTGTAAATATGGCGGATGGCAACTCTTCCTCAGCCAAATAATTTGTTTTACAGTTGCAACAGTTTACTTCTACACCATACATCAATTTGTAATATTCCCGCTCATCAAAGGCAAAGTTCCAGTAGGCAAGCCACATTGCTTCTAATTGTTTTGCCGGAAGCCTATGCTTACTTTTCGCTTCGTTGAGCCTGGCAGCAAGATGTAAGTATCCCTGTCGGGTAAACTCGGTTAGCAGTGCATCTTTATTATCGAAGTATCCGTAAATGATTGGCGCGGTATACTCTATGGCATCAGCAATTCTGCGCATAGATAGTGCCTGCCAACCCTCCTTCTTCACAATATTCCATCCTGCGTTAAGAATGTTCTTTTTAACATCCTCCTTTTTGCGCAGAATACGTTCTTTACTACCCACGTTTACACGATTAACTTATTTAACACTGTTAAGCAAAAGTACACCTTTTATAAAGCGACAATATTTGTTTTACAAATAGTAGCATAAAAATATAATAACTCTTCCCAGGTTCATTTGGACGAACTTTCATGATGTGCCGGATATTGTATCCTAATACAATAAGCCGGTACCCGATTCCGGCTAATTATTAAGCTTCAAACAAGCCTAAAAAGTCTTTCTTTCTTCGCTTGGAAATATCAACAACGGAACCGTCAACCATAGTCACATACCCTCCATCACCTCGGTGATAATGTTTTATTAGTGACAAATTGATAACATGTGAATGATGAACTCTGAAAAATTGTATCGAAGGTAGTAACTCCTCGTAATCTTTAATCGGTTTTGAACTGAGTATAGTCATTTTATCAAGACAAAAGATTTGTGTATAACTGCCTACTGCCTTCATTCTTATAATATTGTTCAGAGCAATAAAACGTAATCCATCATTTACTGGAACCGCTATCGTGTCGGGATTTGCTGTTTTCTGTGTAAGTTGATTTACGATTGTTTGTACATTATAGAAGCCTTTTTTCTCCAATATTCGTTCTTCTGCTTTTTGTACAGCCAATTGTAGTTCAGATATGTTAATAGGTTTGAGGAGATAATCTATAGCGGAAACCTTAATAGCATTAAGTGAATATTCGCTATATGCAGTGACAAATATTACCTCAAAAGCTATGTTTTTTACATTTTCAAATAACATAAAACCATCTCCCCCTGGCATATTAATATCCAGAAAAACGAGTTCGGGCTTTAGTTGCTGAACAAGGGTTGTACCGTGTTCAACGTTATCTGCATCAGCCTTAATAATTACATTATTACAGTATCTAGATAGTAAAGTGCAAAGCGTATTCCTGCTTTTCAACTCATCATCGATAATTACCGAGCGTATCATGGCGGACAATTTTAATATTGATACGGGTAAATAGTTAGAATAACCTTCTTTAGTTAATTAGTAGGTAAAGTTCTTACGCTAATTTACTAAATTAACAATGCAGTACGTATGTAGAATACTATTTTAATCAACTTTAAATGTGCTGAAATATTTCCTTTTTCTCTGTTTTTTTTCTGTGAGCACACAGTGCGCAGCACAGTTTTGTACCAGTAATTATAGCTATGAGAAGATAGATACAAGGCAGGGGTTGTCTCATAATATCGTATTATCTCTTTTACAGGATAGCGAAGGGCTTCTATGGATAGGGACATACAATGGATTGTGTATGTATAATGGAACTAAGCTCACCAGGATGCAAAACGTTTTAGGTGAAAGTGATCAAAATGTAGTGAATGCTATAGAGAGCATTTTCGAAGACAAAGAGAAAAATATATGGATAGGGACACGTTATGGCTTAGTAAGCAGATATACAAAAAAAGAACTGCGATTTTATGTATATCCTAATATTATAAATACTGCTATCACCGGCTTTTTCCAGGATAAAAAAGGTACTATATGGGTAACTAATGATAAAGGAATGATTGGGTGTATCACAAAGGATAAAATAAATTTTTACCCTATTGCGGTTGATGAGAATATTTTAAGCATGGTTGAAAAAAATGATGATTCATTAATTTTAGTATGTGCTGTTAAGAGTTATGCTTTTTCTAAATTAAATAAGACTGCTTCCATAATGCACTACAATGGAGAAAGCCCTTATGATTATAATAGTGCAATTGCCACCAGAGGTGCAGATATCTTTACCATAAACCAAAAGGGGTGTAACCTAATTAACATCAAAGAGAATACGTTAAAAACAATAATACCAACTCCATCTTTTTTCAGAAGTCCTTCTCATCAAAAAATTGCACTAAGTAATAGCATTATTTATTATACAGATGGTGTAATAATGAGTGCGTATACGCTACAAGGAAAGCATATCAGCAGCTTTAGCATCAATGAACTAGACCAAAAAAACAATACTGATATAAATACAATGCTATCTGATAACTCAGGTATCGTATGGTTAGGGACCAATAATGGTCTTCTTAAGATAGATAAATATAAATACCAGTTCGATAAATACGCGTCAAACGGCATAAGTAAGTATATCACACATGATTATGTCAGATCAATATATACAGACAAACAAGGTAATTTATGGATAGGTATGCGCAATGGCGCTGTAAATAAACTTTGCTATAACAGATTGAATAATCAGTATCGTTTTTCAGGTTCATACTTGCTTCACTACTGTAATAAAAATTTATCGGAATATACAGTAAACTGTTTTTTACAGTTGCGCAATGGCAAATTACTTGTTGGCGGGCAACAAGGAGTTTCTTGTCTTAAAATCAACTCTAATATTTTTACAAAATATTTACCAGATAGTATTAGTACGCGGATTGACGAAGTATGGTGCCTGTATGAAGATGCAAATGGAAACATTTGGATTGGCTGCAATAATCTAGGCTTATTTATATATAATCCGATGTCAAAGCGAGTTTATCATTACATCCACTCCTCAGATAAAAATACAATTACCGGTAATTCTATATGGAATATCTACGAATCGAAAAATGGCTACATATGGCTTGGAACCAGTAACGGGCTATGCTTCACCCAACAACCTTGTAAGGTGCAAAACCTAAGTTTTAAACAATGCATACTAAAGGATACTAAGCCAATTCAGGTGTGGAGTATAGTTGAAGATCGAGACAGTAACTTGTGGATAGGTACAACCGGAAATGGTCTTTACTCTGTGTCTCTAAATACAAGCAAGATCAATCATTTTAATAATTTAGTAAATAATGTCGTAGCCTCTGTTTTTTTTGATAAAAAAGGTACCATTTGGGTGAGCACAGTAAACGGCCTTTATCATTACGATAAACAAATAAATCTTATAGATAGATTCGGTGAACAAGACGGCCTGCAAAGCTCAGATTTTAATTTCAAAGCATATAGCATAGCGGCTAACGATAAAGTGTTTTTGGGTACGAAATCTGGCATAGTGAGTTTTTCCCCTGATAGTATAAAGGTAAGAAATTATAACAGCGTCCCTGTTTATATAACGTCATTAAAAATTTCGGGAGTAGATTCATCACGCGCAATTTCCCAACATAATAGTATTAATCTTAGTTATAAACAAAATACTATTAATATAGGTTTCACAATTGTAGATTTTTCAAAACCGGAAACACATACATATAGGTACAAACTTGAAGGATTTCAAAAAAAATGGACATACACTTCAGCCGACCAACCATACGCCAATTATACCAACATACCGCCGGGTAAATACAAATTTTTATTAGAAGGAAGTGTAAATGGAAATGATTGGAACGCCCAAAGCCAATTTTTGTTTATTGATATCCATCCTGCTTTATGGCAAAGGCCGATATTCTGGTTTGCGTTAGGTATTGCTACAGTAACTGCCGTATCCATTTTTGTTTATAACCGAATAAAGTATATAGTAAAAAAGGAGCGAGAAAAAAATAAAATACAATTAGAGATTGCAACCCTCGAACTTAACGCGTTGCAAGCTCAAATGAATCCTCATTTTATTTTTAATACCCTTAATGCAATACAGCATTACATAATTAATCATGACGAGATAGCGGCTAATAACTATTTGTCAAGGTTTGCCAGATTGATGCGGTTATTCCTTGAGTCATCAAAAAATAAATATACCTATTTGCAAGCTGAGATTGAGTTGAATAAACTGTACATATCGTTAGAAAGATTGCGTTTTGAGGACAAGTTTGATTATTCTGTAAGTATCGATCATAAGATAAATGTAAACAGCATAAAAATACCATCTATGCTAATACAACCTTTTATAGAAAATGCTATTAAGCACGGACTAGTATATAAACAAACCAAAGGAGCGCTGAAGCTGTCATTTTTTATTTCAGATGATCAGGAGTATATTCTTTGTGAAATAGATGACAATGGCATAGGAAGAGAAAATTCCAAGCAACTACATAACAAAAATAAAAAGAATAACACTTATACATCAAGAGGTATGCAGCTTATAAGAGAACGTGTTGACGCTTATAATTTTATTGAGAAAAGAAAAATAAAGATTGACATTATTGATAAACATTATCCTGAAGAAGGAACTCTTATTAAGTTAAAAATTCCTGTGAGCTAAAAATCATTGAAAAATCGTACTCTTATTTCGTAGTACTTAAAAAACAAGAGGAAATAAGTTATTCATGAGTAGGCAAAATGTAAATAGCCTTCGCACATGAAAATTAATATTGCGAGCTGGGGTTCTAATCCCTCTCCTCCACCAAAGAATAAAACCTCACATTTGTGTGGCTTATTTATTGAATCCATGCTTCCAATGCCTTGGACGATCTTTCGCTCAAGATTTCGCTTTTAATACCAATAAATATCGTTGATTCCCAACCAAAGGAGATTTAAATCATGACAGGTAGCAACAGTAACTCTAAACCCCTATAAACATATTATCTTCTATCTCTATTACCCCCGGAGATGACCATACCGCATTTTCAACATCTCTTCTTTCAGACCACGACCTCACTTTACCTTTCAAAATCACCTTATTTCCTCTAATCTCTACTTCTATATTCGACGCTTCAATAGTAGCGCTCCGTTTTAACGCGTTAATAATATCAGTTTCGATTTTAGTCACATTTGTTTTGGGTGCTAAAAATATCAGGTTGCTAACTCCCTTTACGCCGGCAAGGTCTTTTACCGCATCCATCGCTGCATTTTTTTGATATTGCCAGTCAACAGTACCCTCCAATGTTAACCATCCGTTCTCTACTTTCAATTTTAATTGGTCGTCAGGCACATTGGAATGCCATTTGATGGCATCCAGGGCAGCTGCAGCAATATCTGTGTCCGTACGTTTAGTCCCTTTCCCAAAATGTACTTCTATTTTTTCTGTAACCGCCTGTACGCCTTTAACACGCTTTGCGGCATTTTCAGCAGCAAACTTTTTGGCGTATGCATCTACATAGCCATTAAGGGTAACTACACCGTTTTTAACGGATACTCCGATTGCCGAAGCTGAAAGAGCAGGATCCCATTTAATTTCATCCATTACATCTTCCTGCAGCTCCTTATCAGTTTTCATTTTCTATATTTTTTTTGAGAGTTAACAATATCGTTACTTCATAAATATAACAGAGAATGTAAACGGGGCTATTGATGGAGATCAGACAGGTGCATGATATTAAACAGAGCGCTCAGCACATAAGTTCAAAACCTTGATTAACGGTTTATTTGTAGCTGCTCTTTTATTTTTTATAAGTTGAATTGTAAACATTGGCCGGAGCATTTTGAAAAGTTGTACGGTTGGGAATCTTAATAATAAACGTTGTTCCTACACCTACCTCGCTCGTAAAATTTATTGTACCATTCAGTAATTCTACGTATCGCTGCACAATATTCAACCCAAGGCCTGTGCCTCTAATATTGCCTACATTAGATGCTCTGAAATATTTATTGAATAGTTTTTCATGCTCATCCTCAGGTATCCCAATGCCACTATCTGCCACAGCTATGGTGATCTGTTTTTTGTTTACCTCAATATCCAGTTGTATGTTTTTTCCAGAATATTTTATCGCATTGCTTAACAAATTTGCCAGCATATTGCGCAGTATTTTTATCTCAGACCGTATTTTCGGATAACCTTTGTAAGAAAAAATAATTTTTTGCCCCGCTTTCATAATACTTTCAAATTCATCTACCGTTTCTACAGCCAGTTGTTGCAGATCAAACAACTCATCTCTTAATTCAATCACACCATCGTCCAGTTTACCAACGGCCAGAAAATCATTCATGGTGTCTGTTAAATGTTTTACCGCAGCCCTTATCCTGTTCAAATGTGCATATTCATTTTCAGGTTGATTGAGCTTTATATAGCTTTCTATAAGGCCTACAGAAGACAATATGGTACTTAAAGGTGTATGAAATTCATGAGACGCCAAAGAGACAAACTGAGATTGGAGTTTGTTGTTACGTTTTTCCTGCTCCAGTGCCGCAACCAGTTCCAATGTTCTTTGTTTGACACGTTTTTCCATTTTCTGGTTCATCATTACCTGGTCTTGTATATCTACACAAGTACCTGTATATCCTATAAAATTACCGGGGGGGTCGTACATCGGCTGGCCTGTGTAAGCAACCCAACGATAGCTTCCGTCATAGTAGCGTACTCTGAATTCCCGATGAATGGTTGCCCGCTTTTCAAAAGCTTCATCAAAAGCTTCCACGAAGCTTTGCCTGTCATCCTCAAACACCGCCACTGCTCTGTTTTTACGTGTTTGTGTTTCAAAGCTAAGGCCGGTAAACTGCAGGAATGCGGGGTTCAGATAGTTTGTCCGCTTGTTTGCGTCACAACTCCACATCATTACAGGAACGCAATCTGCTATATACTGGAACCATTTTTCACCTTGTGCAATTACCCTTTTCTTGTCTGTAATATCGTTGTAATAAATAAATATTCCTGATTTATGTGCATACGCACGGATTTCTACCCAACTATCTAATCTTGGTATATAAAATTCAAACTGGGAATTCGCCCTTTGTTCCATTACCTTTCGGTACTCACCTTCTACTTCGGTACCGCTTATTTCCGGAAAACATTCCCAAAGCGTGTTACCAATAAGCTCTTCGGCCTTTTTGTCCAGCTTTTTTAATGCTGCATCATTCAGGAACTGAAAACGCCATTCATTATCTAGATAAACAAAAGGCTCATACATACTTTGCAGTATAACTTCAGGTTCAAGTAAGTGGTTTATATTGGTTGCGGTGTTCATAAGCTTGCTCAAAATTTGAATGTTACTACTGCGTATCGGCTGTCGCTATCTTACTAGTTGATTTAAGCGATTCTTGTTTAAGATAGTAATATGCCCGTCCTTCATATCAATCAGTTTTTCCTGCTTAAATTCTGTCAATGTTCTAATCAGGGATTCCGTAGCAGTTCCGGCTATACTTGCAAGGTCATTGCGTGTTAAGTCGATAGTAAAAGCTTCATTTTCGTGGATATGAAATTTCTTTTCGAAGCTTGCTAAAGCCTTGGCAACTTTCTTTCTCAATGTATTGTAGGCAAAATTTAATACCTGTTGCTCTTTATCCTGCAATTCGTCGGCCATAAGTCCGATGAACTTTTTCATTACTTCTGTATGGGTATTAGCCACTTCATCAAACCTGCTTTTGGGTATAACTATCAGTTTGCAATCTTCAATAGCTTCTGCGGTCAATAGATGAATATGTCCTTTTATCAGGGGAACATAGCCAATGAAATCCCCCACTCCATGCAATCCTACAATAAGATCTTTACCATCTTCATGGCTCTTATAGGTTTTGATCTTTCCTGATTTTATATAGTACATATTCCTGGCAGGGCTACCTTCCTTGTATATCATTTGCTTTTTATGATATTCGGTCTCATCACAACCATCTGTCAACAGCTTTATGATATCCGATTCTCTGGTGATCTTGCGGAACTCATCAGGCCTGGTAATTGCCTGAGGTATCTTTATTTCATCTTTAGCTTTATTTGCCTGCCTGAGGCGTTGGTCAATAGCCTTCAAAAGGTCACCTGCCTCAAATGGTTTGGCTATATAGTCGTCTGCCCCCAAATGCATGGCCTGCCTGTAATAAACAGCTTCTTTTTTAGAGCTGAGAAATATAAAGGGAATGTTCCTGGCTTTGTCTTCCTTTCGTAGAATGTGTAATACACCAAACCCATCTATACAAGGCATGGAGATATCGCTTAGTATCAGGTCGTATGGCTCTTTGTATGCTTTTTCAATACCTTCCAGGCCATTCCTGGCTATACTTACATTGTGGTTGGCTAATGAAAGGATCTCGGCTACATTTGAGCACACATCCTCGTCATCCTCCATTAATAGAATGTTGGCCATATAGAGAATAGAATTGCGTTACAATGCAAAAATAATCCTAATATCACCCATTGCAATGACTTTCGTCATCATACAACCAAATTATTGTCAATTATTTATATAAATTCAAAAAAATATACGTATAAAGACGGGCAAAGTAAAAAAGGGAGCGGAAGCTCCCCTTACTTAACGGGGTTACCCCCTTTCCAACCTCCTTAACCAATAAACTTGTTTAATACCTTTTTTTGCGCACTAACGACTACAGGTCAATCCACCTACTTTAGTTAGGCACCTCCAGACATGATATCGACCTTGCTTTTAAATGTCAAAAAATCATGTTTAAAGCAAAAGTATATACCGGTTACTCCTATAGTTATTGACGCAGGTTAGGTCAGACCTTGATTCTCGTCAATACAGCAATTAATCTATACACAAGCGCCTGGTGCGTTTGATTAACATCAGAACAGCGTCTGACAATCATCAGGGAACGCTTTAATACTACGCACTACTTTGCAACCTCAAACTCCGGCAAATGACAGTACTTACAACATACTTCAGCCAACGCTCATACGGTACGCAACACTTAAATATTTTCAGGAGAATGGCACACACCATCATCAGTGATTATTTAAGGGAAATGAAGGAATACGTAGAAGACAAAGGCTTTCCCCCTTCTTTTGAAGAAATGATGAGCGCAGCTAAAAGATTGGAAAACGATCTTTTATTAAAAGGCGATTGGCTGAAGCTTGCCTATAAGAAAGAGAGAGGGAAAGGATCTCCCAGTTTATCTAAAGGCGTGAAAAGAATCATAAAAGGAGCGCTTAACGATTATATAAACCGTACAAAAGCAATAACGCCTAATAAGCCGAAAGAAGTGTTATAGTGCATACCACGTATTGATTTCCTAAAACTATAAAAAGCACAAAAAATGAGCACAACAATTAAAGCAGTGGCTGTAAACGAGAGCACCACAAATATTGAAAGGAACGCCATCCGTATAATGTTGTTGAATAACGGAGCGTGTGATCATGTAAAAACTTTTCCGATTGAAACCCATGCCAGGAACACCTCCGTATTGTTATCAGTATTAAAAGAAGAATTGCCCCCCTACAAAAAAAACGCCTACCTGGGCATAGGGTTTGTTTCTTATGAGAATGTCAATCTGATACAGTTCAAATCTACTTTCAAGTCCTTTCCATTAAACCGGGGCGATGAGTTTGTCTTCTACTTTGAAGACGGGCAAAAACTGGTTTTCAATATGAATTTTGAAAGCAAAAAAGAAGGTCCGTTTTTCAAAAATGAAAGCCTGATAACAGATGAAGAACTTGATCTTTTAAAAAGAACAGACATTAAATACTACAAATTGACAAACTATCAAAAATACATCTCCGTAATCGGGGGCTTTGTTCACCAGGAAAATAATATTCAATACAGCTCAGAACGCACCGGAAAAAAATTATTCAAGTTAATGGCCAAGCGCATATTGCTGGCAAGGCGAAGGGTTGAGCTGGCATGCTGTAACAATTATTAATACCTAAACTAAATAAAAGAGTTATGAAAAAACTACTCCTGCTTACATTGAGTATAATAACTACGACTGTAGGCCTGTGTCAAAAAGCAGATGAAACAGTTGCAATTAATTATGTTGATAGCCTCTTTGCTCCCGGAGAACACAAGTTGGAAATACTGGAAAAAAATATCCCTGCAGATCTGAAAGAAATAATAGTGAATTATCGTAAGTCAATTGCTGATAGCCTGCAGTGGTACGATGTGTACTCGCAACAACATAAAAACGAAGTACCCCTGCCCTACCATGCAAACTTTGGAATTACCAAAGCTGATTACGACCGCATGAACACGGAATTTCCGGCAGTAAAGATGAAAGTAAAAACTGTAAAAGGAATTACGGTTAATAAATTAAACGGCCAATTGGTATTAAAAGGTAAGGGTGACTTTACCATACTCGACGAAATAATATTTGACGTGGCCAATAAAAGCTTAATAATCGGTGATCAGCACATCCCTTATACCGGCGAAATAAACGAAAGTGAAAAATCAGGTATCGGGGCATGGAATGGTTATGACTGGAAATTAGAGGTTGGAAGCATGGCCGATGTAAAGGCCTTCAAAAATGTTGACTACACCATGATAGATTTAAGCATCGGCAAAACGCAGGCCGAAAATAAAATCGTTCTGCAATACAAAACCATATACGTTATTGACGGCGATCCAAAAATAAATGGCTCGCTAACGGCATTTTTGAAATAACAGCAAAAATCACTTTTATGCCAGGAATTAGAAATATTTCATTAGTTGTAGGCATTACTACATGCCTGTCATTTGCTGCACATGCACAAAAAAGTGCAATTTCTATTGGCCCTGCAACGCTCTACTTTACTGTAGACAAAGGACAGACAGCAACGCAAACCGTATATATTACCAACAAACTCAGCAAACCATATAGTTTCAGTGTTGAACTTATCGACTGGACGCTTGACTCTAACGGCGAGGACCGTTTTTATGAACCCAAAACCGTACAAAACTCCTGCGCCCAATGGATAACACTGGACAAAACATTCGTTGAGATACCGGCAAACTCCAAAGAAGGCATCAACGTAACATTATATGTACCAGACTCTGCAGATGCAGTAAAAGAGATCAAATGGACAATGTTGCATATTGGCACCAAAGGAGAGAAAAAAGCCCCAAAAAAAACGGGCGACCTTGAGTTAGAGATGACAAAAAGCCTGGCCGTAGGTGTGCGAATATACCAGGTACCACCCGCAAACGTATCGCTTACAAAAAAAATAAAAATGCGATCGTTTTCAATGCTGCAGGATAGTGCCACCTATAGGATAGATGGCGAAAATACCGGCGACATGATGCTGCGATGCCAATATTCCATTGAGCTGTCTTCAGAAAGCGGCGAAAAAACTACTGTTGGCCCTAAACAGGCATTGATGTTACCTGGCCAAAAAAGATATATCGATCTGCAAATACCCAAAACATTGCCCAAAGGAAAGTATACAGCAACAGCTCTTATTGAACCGGGTGATGACGATGTGCCGCTGGAGGCATCAGAAATGACAATTGAAGTGAAATAAGTATGAAACAAAAAATGCGTCGGCTATTTTGGGTTGTATTGATCTTCTTCCCGGCCTTATCTAAGGCACAGGCAGATGCAGATAATAGCTTTCACGTAACATTAAATACACCTTTGATTATCAGCTATTCAAATATAGATGAGGTCTTGGCGCCTAAGGTGCTTCCCAATGCTATCGAACTAACGATAACTCCAAAGGGATACACCAGGACCATTATGGTAAGTATTAACTACACGGGTATATCACAAACAGACATTGCGCCAAATTGGATATCCTTAAAACTGAGGAGCGTTAACTCTTCGAATGTTACTATATATCAGCCACAGGTTAATTTATCGGTGTCACCAATCTTGTTATTTACACTGCCCGCTTCCACTGGCAATGAAAATATCATCCTCACATACGACCTCGTAATTAATCCGTCGTACACATTCCTTTTAACAGGCAATATCAATTATGCTATTGCATTTTCAATCCAATGATCATGAGGAGATTTATATTAGTTACATTGTTATTTCCTTTATATTCATCGGCACAATCTTTTGCCGGTCGCCAAACTACTGTCTCAGTTCAGGGTACGATACAAATGCCATCAATGGTAAGTATAAACGTAATATCTGCAATTCAATCAATATCGATAAACAGTTTTGAAGAAATCACCTCAGGAAAAATCTATCAGTCTTTTTTTCAGCTTCATGTAAAAAGCAACAAGGCATGGACTGTCAGCGCAATGACCAATACACAGCATCTATCTTCCATTACGATTGCCGGCACCCAAAAGATCCCGGCTAATATCCTTAGCTTAAAGGCAGAACCGGGCAATGATTTTGTCCATTTGTCAAATCAACCGGTTGCGCTTTTTCATAATGTAAATAATCAAATCGAGAATACCTACAAAGTAGATTTAAAAATAGATGGCCTGCTCAATTATTACGGCGGCGACTATACCTACAATATAATATTTATCGTCTCCGCACGCTAAGTGCAGCTGCAAGAAAAGGTTTGCAGCAAAATTCCAACCTGTTTTGTAATCAGTAGTAAAAATCCTATCGGGGCAAATTAAACGATTTTGTTTATTTTGCCCCTGTTCTTATTTTAAGACACTCTTAGCAACGTGCTTTCATTAACGATAATAGCCTGGGTTAGGATCTTTCATTAATTAGTGGTGCTTTTTTAGACCAATAATTTATGTCAATTTAATACCAGGACGATCTAATATTGTCTTTCAACTTTGTTTGGAAAAAATAGCAATCTTTCGGTGAGCAATTTATTTTGTGGATTTCCTGTTACATCCGGTGCATAACTCTATTGGGATATTTCAATTCATATAAATTTCCTTGAGTTGGAAATGCTAGTCATACACTATACTATTTTAGTGTTTAGTTCCATTCTGCTAAAACATGCTGCCAACAATGCTTTCAGCGAATAAAGAAAGGCATAAAGAGCCGGCTACTGCAATACTATTAACACTGCCAAAAGTGGACATCACGATGTTGATAAAGAACGTTCAGCGTTTTGCAAAAGTTCATTATTGCGTGTCTTTAAATCAGCACAAGCATCGCTTTCTCATTAAAACATTCCAAGTACAAATCCCTTAAAACCCTTTCCGCTATTGCATCTTCTGTAAATAAACATTTCTTGTCTGAAGAATAATGAATGAACAGAAAGCACCATTCAACGATGTCTCTTTTAATCGTTACTAATTTGTTTATAACTGCAGTAAACAACCGTCCGGTTTTGATGGAAGTTTGTGTCATCAAGGCTTTGAAACACAAATTTTAAACAACATTTAAAAACCAAATTAAAAATTGCCAATTATGAAAAAGCTAACATTAACAGCTGCTATTCTATTTGCAGCTATCAGCATGGTAAAAGCTCAAGCAAATGCTAACAGTGAAGTTCCGGGAACAGTGGATAATACCACATTAGTAGGATCCCTGGGTATTACCGATATGATTGACCTCGTACCTGAATACCAGGTTGCAGGTAATAACGCTGATACATGGAGCGAATTCGAAAACGGCCTTAACTTCCTGGAAGCATGGCCAAATACACCGGTAGGTGGTAACGATATCGAGTTCCGCATCTCAGCAACTCGTCACTTTCATGCAAGCGTAAAAGGTGCAACTTTCACAAGAATAGGTGGTGGCGATCCGGGCCTGCCAGCAAGCAGTTTCAAATGGCTGGTATACAGCTATAGCACAATACCAGGCGGTGCCGCAGAAAACGGCTTCGGTACAGGTAATGGCGCAGCGCTGTCTAATTCTGCACAAAACTTCCTGCAGGGTGACGGTTGCTACAACAAACTGTTTATTACCCGTCTTTCTTTGAACCCAGGTGCTGCTTATGGCCATCTTGGCGGTACATATCAAGGTAACATTATGGTTACCGGTACATTAGCTCCATAGTCCACAACTATAGCTGTAGCTAATAGCTGATGATAATGTTAAACCCTTCCCCGTAAGGAAGGGTTTACTTTTTTAAAAATGTACATTTTTTAGCAATGATATCATTTTTGAAACATATCAAATTCATTACTTCCATATTGTTTTGCATCTTATTCATAAGTGCAAAAGCAGCCAATGTAGATCATTGCAAATTTTTTGAGGTTCGCTATAAAGATTCCTTAGTAGCTAAAAATGAGACCAACATCCTTTATAATACCATTAAAATAAACAACCCTAACAGAAAGTTCATCAGGCTGGGAATTACTGTTAAGATTCCGTCAGGCTGGAAACTTTTATCTAAAGATTCCCTTCTATCTGGCAGGGAAATATTCTGCGCCCTTCAACCCAACAGCACAAAAAGTATTCCTCTAAATTTATTGAGACTCCCTAAAACTAAGGCCTGCTGGGATAGCATTAAGATATTTGTTCGTGTGCCCGATGTTACTGATCGCCACATATATTACTGCCACCTAAAGCCTGAAGCAGACCCTAAGTTTATCGCAGAATACATTACAGAAGACCTTTTATTTTATGAGCGGCCGGATAGCGTACAATTAAGCTTTCATTTGAAAAACACGGGTAATATCGATGACACATACACATTGCAATGGCAGAATCAGAATATGCTCCTAAACGACAAGAATGTTATAAAGCTTGATCCGGGCAGGGACACCATTTATAACTGGGCATTGAAATTGTCTGCTTCGCAATGGCAAAAACTCTGTCATGAAAATATTGCGCTATGCATTAAGGGCAGCGGTATGAATTCTTACACACACTTGTATAAGTTAAGCAGGCCCAGGCACAATATCAAAGAGAATTCTTCGCCTTACGCTCAAATACCCCTTACTATAGAAGGCGGAATGATCAATCAAAATAACAGGCTTAATTATTATGGGGCTGCGAGAGGCGATATCCACTTTGGCAATAGAAATGACCTGAGATTTTATTACAAGAGCAAACAATTTGGTACAGAAGTGTACGGCATCCAGCAAAACATGTACCTCGTAGATTATATATACCACGACTGGAAGTTATCAGCAGGCACCATACAACCCATACAACGCTATTTTTTAAGTAACGGGCGCGGATTTGGCATTAGCCATAATTTCAATAACAATCTTGAAGTGGCAGTTACAGCAAATCTCAGAGATCGCAATTTTTATTATTCAAGCAATAACTTCTCAACACAGGTACGGTACCAACTGGGCAAGATAGGATGTACGAATACCATAAGCTCAAACTTCGATGACCAAAACCATTTAAATGGCTATGTCTTATCTGGTACTGCCCAGTTATTAAATACGCAAAAAGCTGTGCTCTCGGTTCAGGCAGGAACAGGTCTATCTCAAAAAACAAGGGATATTGAAGGGGTAAAAAAACAAACCTGGGGCTTTACCGGCGGTTATAAGTTTTCATTCCGCCAGGATAACAATTGGACTATTAATTCGAGTGTGGAATATTATGATAAGAATTTTCCCGGTATCAATAATGGCATGACGGTACAGATGCACCAGGTAGCACGCGAATTCAATAAAAAATTTGCAGGCCTATTTTATTCTTCAAGTTATTTAAATACAAGGTATTATACTGATACACTGTATAACACAGATATACTGAAGTACAATAGTGAGCGGTATGGTGTAAACGCAGGCTTAAAAGATACACGAAACAGCCTTATGATTTCTACAGGTTTGTTAAATGAAGGTGGAATAGGCAGCCAAACAGACCTTGACAATATGGTATTCTTTGACGTGAATTACTCTTACCAAAAGGATAAAAAAATTTCGGTGTTGTTGAATTCACAGAATGCTTTTAAAAATAATGTCGGCAGTAATAATGCAAGCGTATTTGTTACCAGTACAATGGCCTCAGTTAATGTCGGCTGGCCGGGTATAATGGCTACATATACGCGAAAACCGGTTTTAGGTTACGACGGCCCATCCCAAAATGTAAAGAGTTATGATGTTACATTATGCGGAGGGCCTTTCATGAAATTCAATTTCTTTAAAAGCAGGCTGAGTGGCATGGTGAAGTTCCAGGTCTCTAAATCTGTTTATGATCAGATTGTAAGATCGGCTGTGGTTGGCAGCGTAAATTATTTGAATGATAAAATTGGAACGTCAATACAACTCGCCGGAAATATCCCAACAAGCAACATCCTCACAAATGGCCACCAATTGCCGGTTACAGAAGAAAAATTCCTGACATTATCAATATCCAAGCAACTCAATGTTCCGGTAATTACAAAGAGAAAATTATACACAATGACGTTGGTATTGTTTAATGACCATAACAATAACGGATTATTGGATGCAAAAGAAGAATTATTAAAAGACGTACAAATATTGGTCAATGGGAATCAAATCCTGCTAACCGACAAAAAAGGTGAAGCCAGGTATGTGAATATTACAAAGGGCAACTATGCTATCGAGTTCAATACAATTCAATCAAAAGGACTGGTACCTGTAAATGGCATACTTCAATCTGTCTCTCTGGAAAAAAACACAACGATTACAATACCGTACAAAAAAGGCACAATTGTTTCGGGCAAAATCAAAATAATAAAAGATGCCTATAGTAAAACCAAATTTACTGCAGACGGAATAAAAGTGATAGCAGTTGATACGTCCGGTAAAACTTACAGTACTGTAGCAGATATTGAAGGAGACTATTCTTTTAGTTTGCCGGCCGGCATTTATACTATCTCATTAAATCCGCAAGCTTTTGAAGGTAGTGATTTCATCCCTGATAAGCTGTCTTACAAAGTTGATTTATTTAAAAATAACGAAGATAAAACTGGTTTTACGATCACACAAAAACCACGCAAAGTAGAATTCTTGAATAGAATTAAATAGGAACCCGGGATGACAAGTATAAAATATAACAACAAACAAAATTATAAACTATGCAAAAGACCTCACTATTCATCGCCATACTGGCCTGCATTATTATAGCAGTGAACATTTAAACTGCAATGCAGCACCTAATAAAAATAATGCTAACAAAAGCAAGCATCATGAGATCAATACAGCTTACATCCATTGGCCTGATGCTTCGTGCATACTTCGGGGCAGCATTTGCAATTATATACATAAAACACCTCATCTCTGTGTACTTATTATCAGCATAAGCCTGATTACAAAGTGCCTATTACCTACTATATCCTGTACTTGACAAGAATCAAGTAGCCGTCTGACCTTAATCATGTGAAGTGACTATATGCACCAATAAGTTTGCATTATCAATTCATATAAAAGCAAACAGCATGAACAACAGTATTATTAAGTTCCGAACAATTAACCTTGTAGTGATGGCCATAGCACTGATGGCAGTTATACCATCCTGTAAGAAATCATCTAATGATGACGATAATAATATTACCCCCAGCCAGAATATCTTTTCCGGTATTTACTATGGAACATTTAGCAAGGGTACATTTAGCGAGGCAGACACGATTGTAATACCTGCAACCTCCTCTTCAGATATAGTAATGAATTCACGCACAGAACGTGGATCTGTATACAGCATCAAAGCCACTACCGATGCAAGCAATTTTACTATTCCATCCCAGTATGTAACCGTTGCAACATTAGGCGGAACTTATACCGTTACAGGTACAGGTACCTTATCTAATTCAAATCTTGTTATCAAATATACATTTGTAACATCAGCAGGTTCCAGCAGTAACTGGACATTTAATGGCACTAAGCAATAATACTATATCCATCGCAACGAAGTTGCACTTTATGAAAAATTAGGATTACACATTGGACTATTCACGCCCGCTCAAAAGACAAAGCCTCACTACATACCGTGGGGCTTTTTTATTTTCGATATGCTGGCCACTGGCACAGAAATCGCAGAAAACAATCGCGATTATACCTGCTCTAAACTTTCCATCACTAAAAAATAAATGCCGCTGGCACAACACTGTAGATACTAACAACCACCAATATGGTCGGGGAAACCCAGTTAAAAAACACGTCAAAAATATAGACTATGGATGCAGTACTTATTACCGGTGCAACAAGTGGCATTGGCTTAGAGCTGGCAAAGCTGTTCGCCAAAGACGGAAATAACCTCGTCATTGTAGCAAGGAATCCAACAGAACTGGCCACCACCGTAGATGTGCTAAAGCAACAGCACCAAAACATTGAGATACTGGCGATTTCGAGGGATTTATTCGATCCGGAAAATGCCTTTGCCATATATGATGAGTTGAAGCAGAAAGAAGTAACCGTCAACGTACTTGTAAATGATGCCGGGCAGGGATTATACGGCGAGTTTGCAGATACCGATCTCCGAAAACAATTAAAGATCATTCAGCTAAACATATCCAGCCTTGTTGCGTTAACGCACTTATTTCTGAATGATATGCTGCAGAGAGGAACAGGGAAGATACTAAACCTGTCATCCATCGCGGGTAAGCTTCCTGGCCCATGGCAATCCGTATATCATGGCACAAAGGCTTTTGTGCAGTCATTTACTGAGGCTGTCAGGAGCGAGGTAAAAGACAAAGGCATTGTTGTTACGGCTTTGCTGCCGGGCGCTACTAATACCGACTTTTTCAACAAAGCAGGAATGCAGGATTCTAAAATAGTGCAGAATAAAGAACAATTGTCAGACCCCGCGGATGTAGCAAAGGACGGCTACCAGGCATTAATGCGGGGAGACGACATGATAGTGTCGGGCTTCAAAAATAAAATGCAGGTGGACATCGCGGCTGTTACTCCCGATGAAATGCTCGCGGACAACTTAAATAAACGGCAGGAACCGGTGGATCGAAAGGATAAATAATATTCCCTCGCTCCGCTCTTTTTTGGGTAATAACTGGCCAAGCAGGACGACGCTGTAAAGTCGAACGGCCAATATCGCTTCATAAATATAAAAACGTATGAAAAGACATCTATTTTGCCTAGCGATGCAACTGTTATGCTTAACGGCAACCGTTGCACAGACCCGGCATGTTACCGGGCAGATACAAGATGAAAAAGGCGAGGGATTGCCCGGTGCTACTATTTCTGTACAGAACAATCCGGGCGTTGGTACCGCTACGGATGCAGATGGTAATTTTCAGCTCGATGTGCCGGAAGGCGCCACTACCCTTATAATACGATCGGTTGGTTATAATGAGATGACCCAACCTATTACAGATCAGCCAATGGTTATAAAAATGGCCGCAGCGGCAACTACCTTGCAGGAAACAGTGGTAACTGCTAATGCCATACGGCGCGAAAAGCGTTCATTGGGGTACGCTACTACACAGGTAACCGGGGAAGATCTTACCCAGGGTGGTAATACCAGTCCGCTGAATGCATTAGTAGGCAAGGCGGCTGGTGTCAATATTAATACTACGGCAAATGCACCGGGGTCCTCTACGAGAATTGTGCTAAGGGGTGGTTCCTCACTATTAGGCAACAACCAGGCATTGATCGTGGTAGATGGTGTACCTATCAGCAATCAAAACTTTGCAACCAATGGTAGCATAGGAGAATTAAGCAACCAGGTAGATTTTGGTAACCGTGGCAACGATATCAATCCCGAAGATATTGAGTCTGTCTCAGTACTGAAAGGCCCCGCCGCAACTGCATTGTACGGCTCATTGGCATCTAACGGTGCCTTGATCATTACCACAAAAAAGGGATTAAAAAAGAAAGGTGCTAAAAAAACAGATATACAGGTTAGTTCCTCTTATGAGCTGTCCAGTGTGCTAAAGCTACCCGAATTTCAGAATAGCTACGGCCAGGGCAATATCTACGAAGGCATCCCGGATGATCGCCGGGAAAACTTTAGCTGGGGACTACCTTTCGATGGTCAGCAACGCCCGTGGGGACAGGTGATTGATGGACAGCAAAAAGTAAAGCCGTATGAAGCACAGAAAAACAATGTGCGGGATTTCTTTGATGTTGGGCAGATCTGGAATAACAATATTTCGCTAAACGGTGGCAATGAAGATGCTGCTTATCGTTTATCTCTGGGTTCACTCAATAGCAAGTCTGTTTTTCCCGGCAAGAAATATGACAAATATACGATCGGCTTCAACGGCAATGCCAATCTTTCCAACAAAGTATATACCAGCATCAGTGTCAATTATATCCGTATCAATAGTGATCTTCCAAGTTTCGGCCAGGGATCTTCTTCTGTAATGGACAACTTATTGCAAACGCCAAGAGATATACCAATAACCGAACTTAAAGACTTGAATGATAAGTTCAATTCGATGGATTATGTAGACGAAACGGGAACACACCACTATGGATATTATGGAGCTTATGCTATAAACCCATATTATACACTGAAGGAGTTCAAAAACATCAACAATGTAGATCGTGTGCTCGGTAATACAATAATAGGTTATAAACCATTCGAGTGGTTACGTGTCGAAGACAGGCTTGCCGCAGATATCTATTCAGACAGGCGTTACCAAAGCGTACCAAAATATAATTCTGATGCCGTAGATCCGTTCTATGCAAACAACCCGCAAGTGAATCCCGGCCGCTATGCCGAGGATATTTATAATACTAACAACATGTTTAATGACCTGATGATAACGTTTAACAAGGACGTTGCAAAAGACCTCAATCTGAACGTCTTGCTCGGTCAGAATTTTACACAGTTCCGCACTTTAAACACATTTTCAAGCACCAACGAGGAAGGTGGCCTTATAGTGCCGGGGTATTACAATCTGAGTAATTCTAACGGCACCCCACTTGTCAACAACAATCTAAACCTGGTTCGGCGTGTAGGCGCTTATGCCGATGCAACGGCGGGCTATAAAAACAGGCTTTTTATTGGTGTCAACGGACGTAACGACTGGTCGTCTACCATCGAAAAATCTTACTTCTATTTTGGCGCCAACGCCTCATTTGTAATATCCGAATTATTTGGCAGGGGCTTACGTAACTCGTGGAATTATTCCAAAATTCGTGCATCCTATGGTTCTGTTGGTAATGATGCGCAACCTTATCTGAATACTACTACTTATAACCGCGCGGTAGCAAATGGTAACTTCGGCAGCACTACATTTCCTTTCAACGGCATAGGAGGTTTTAGCTATGGTAACCAGATAGGTAATCCCGCCATTCAGCCGGAATTCACCCGGGAGTTCGAAGTTGGTACCGAAGACGCTTTCTTCAACAACAGGCTGAGCATCGACTTCTCTTATTATTACAAGCAGTCCGAAAATCAGATCGTGCCGGTACCAATAGCAACATCTTCTGGTTTTACATCCAAAGTCATCAACACGGGCTTGTTTGTAAACAACGGTGTGGAAATAGCATTGAGGGGTACGCCGGTTAGCACTGCAAGCGGCTTCAGATGGGATCTGTATGGTACGTTTACCAAAAACAACAGTGCGGTGAAGGAGATATTCCCCGGCACCGACCAGGTATTGCTGGGGGGCTATTCGGGCATGAGCATTGTAGCGGCAATAGACAAGCCCTATGGTACTTTCTACACTACCGGTATTGCAAAAACAGCCGACGGCAGAACAATTGTCGATTCTGCAACAGGCTTGCCCACGGTAACTACTACTGCTAATTATTATGGTACTTATTTACCAAACTACCAGGCATCGCTTGGTACCACAATTTCCTACAAAGGCTTTAGCCTGAATATACTTTTCGACACCAAGCAGGGAGGTGTGTTTTATTCGCGTACCCGCGATGTCATGAGTTTTGTCGGCACCTCCAAAGAAACAGAAAACAGGGACCCGCATGTTTGGGAAAACTCAGTGTATATGGGTGCTGATGGACAGTACCATACCAATAATACCCCATTCTCCCCTTACACTTATTTTACATCAGCAGGTTTACGTCCCGATTCAGAGAACCTGGTAGATGCAAGCTTTGTAAAACTCAGAGAGGTCAGGCTCACCTATACTTTTCCAAAGAAATGGTTCACCAGGACCTTTATTGGCGGAGGCTCATTCAGTGTCTATGGTAATAACCTGTTTATATGGACGCCTTCTTCCAATAAATATGTTGATCCCGAGGTCAATTCCTCCGGAGCCAGCAATGCACAGGGATTTGATTTCTCCGCGCAACCTTCTTTACGCAACTACGGCATGAACTTAAGATTCACATTCTAAAACATCCCGACATGAAAAAGATACTTTATATACTTTTTGTGCTAACCATCCTTGGCCAGTATAGCTGCCGAAAAGCGTTAGACGTAAATAAAAATCAAAACTTTCCGGCAGATGTAACGGTCGTACAACTGTTACCTGCTGCAGAAATTTCCATAGGCCAGGTAGAAGGTAATTATTTGCAGATCGTTGGCGGCGTTTGGGCGCAATATTGGACACAAAACCCTTCTTCATCACAATACAGGCCATTAGAGCAATACCAACCTGGCCCGTCATCAGCCAATACTGCATGGTCAGAACTATACTCGGGCGCGCTTACTGATCTGAAACAGATCGTTGCAAAGGGTGGCACCGCCGCTAATACGGTCAACTATACGGCCATTGCCAAAATACTGCAAGCCTATACTTTCCAGGTACTTACAGACAACTTTGGCGACATACCATTTTCAGAAGCTCTAAAAGGTGAAGATGCAGGTATTACAAGTCCTAAATACGATAAACAGGAAGACGTTTATAACGGCATCATAGCACTGGCAAAAGAAGGGAGGGATATGATTAATGCGGAAGCGGGTGGTCCCGGCGCCGAAGATGTGATCTATCATGGCAACATGACGCTATGGGCCAAATTTGCGAATACATTACTGCTGCGTATGTATTTGCGGCTTGCCTACAAAAATCCCGGTCTGGCTGCTACCGGCATTGCAGAATTACAAACTTCAGCAATCGGTTTTATCTCAGGGCCATCAGAAACTGCACAGATTTCCTACATGAGTAACCCGGGAAATGCCAACCCTCTTTATTCCGAAATGGTCAATCTCGGCTATGTTCAAAATCTGGTAGCTAGCGCCACAGCTTTAGATACGCTTACTGCAAGAGGCGATCCGCGCAGGTCCGTATTTTATTCCTCCGGTGTGGGCCTGCCACAGGGATATTATAATATTAATCCGCCGGGTAGCTATGCGCTTCCTTCGCCTGCTGTTGGTGCTTATGCAAATAGTTCAGAATCTGCCACCGCTCCTGTTAAGCTTATCTCATCTTACGAAAGTCTCTTTCTGCAATCAGAAGCAGCGGCAAGGGGATGGCTGGCTGGTGCTGCCGATCAGTTGTATGTCAATGCCATTACAGCCAACTATACAGAGTATGGCCTTACCGATAAAGAGTCTATGGATTATCTCGACTCTGTTTATTTGGCGAGTATTGCTCCTTTCCCTTCTACAGGAGGAACAGAAGAAAAGGCTAAAGCTATTATCACAGAAAAATGGATTGCAATGACAGGTAACCAAAACGATGAAGCATGGATAGAATGGAGACGTACGGGTTACCCAACATTCTTTACTATATCGCGCACTTCCAGGATCGGTAATCAATTTCCTCAGCGCATCCCATACCCTGAAACGGAAATTACACGTAATCTGAATTTTCCGGGACAAAGAAGTATGACGGAGAAAGTATGGTGGGATGCTAAAGACTAAAAAAACAATATTATGAAAAAGATATTCGCAATACTTGCAATTACAATATTGACAGTTACTGCTTGCCAAAAAGACAAAACTGTTTCTCATGTCGTAACGGTGCCCACAGTAAAAGTTAATGGCGATAAGTTCATTACCATTAACGTAGGTGGTACTATGCCGGAAGACGCAGGTGCCACCGTCATAAATGATGAAGCCATATCAGGAGGTAGCAATATAATGGCATCAGAAAACAATGTGGATGTCAACACGCCCGGTATATATTATATGCTATATCAAACGCAAACAAAGAATGGCTACACCGTTGGGGCTGCGCGCTATATAGCTGTTACGAATTATACAGACGCGGAAGACCTAACAGGAACATACGTTCGTACGGCCAACGACTTGCCCGTAGAGCTTACCCGGAAGTCGCGCGCATTGTACGAAAACAATGATATGGGCGGTGCCGGCCTTTCTGATGCTATTTATTTCGCTGTAATTAATGACTCTACAATTGTTGCAGGGCCCGAATATTCAGAAACATTAAGTACTGTTATAGATACAAAAAACGCGGAGCTGCATATAGAACCCGGCAACACTTATTTTCAATACATATTGATAGCGCCTGGTTATGGTACCCCGTTAAGGAAGTTTGTAAAAGAGTAGCTACAGTGTGGCTACATCTTTACCCCCACTGCCATTTTATAAGCTAATGCTGCATCAGGCAGTGGGGTCATAGTATCTAATAAATATTGGTAAGTACCTTGCGACGATAACTCATCGGCTACTTTTTTTATCAGCGCAAGTGTAGCCTTCATCAAACTTGATCCCAGGCTCAGTCGGGCAACGCCTAAGTCTTGCAACTCCTGCACAGATGGTGGCAACCCATCTCCTATGGCAGGGTTTGAGAGGATGTTGATGGGTGCATTGATCTCTTTAACCAACGTGGCAATGATATCTCGTTGCCATACAGGTTGCACAAATATGCAATCCGCCCCTGCTTCTCTATATTTATTTCCTCTCCTGATCGATTCCCTTAACTTTTCCTGCGGAGACGCTTGTGATGTATAGAACGAGTCCGTCCTCGCATTGATCACCAAATGAAAACCCAGCGAATCAGATAACGAACGGATAGCTGCTATCCGCTCGCAAAACTCGTTTTCGTCAATAAGCGCGGGGTTCAGGTTAATACTGTCTTCTATATTGACCCCGACTATCCCGGTAGCAATGATCTGTCGTATCGATGCTAATACTTCTTCCGTATTATTCCCATACCCTGCTTCTATATCCACTGTTACAGGGGCTTCAACTGCATTTACCACCTGCGTTATCGCACCTATCATTTCCTGCAGTTGTATCACCTCGCAGTCTGGATACCCAAGCGATGCTGCTATTCCCATACTGGTGGTTGCGATTGCTTTATAGCCGCATGCCTCTATTAATTTAGAGCTACCGGCATCCCAGGAATTTAATAATACCAATATTTCTTCATCCTGATGAAACTGTAGAAACCTGTCAGCCTTTGCTTTTTGAATAGCAGAAACCATGATAATGCATTTTAATAATGGGAAAATTCCGTGCGTCCCCAGTAAGTTAAATATATTTTATCGCTATTTAAAAACTATCCTGAGCTTTGAATGCTTGTACACCTATTTCACACAATATCATGTACTTTCCATCAAATACTACTCAAAGTTGCTTAATTACAACCGCAAGTAGTGGGTATACAACTAAGAGTAAAGCTGTTTTTGCTGATTTCGGCTAACGGCCGAAATACCTTTGCCCTATCTAAAAAACATAAAAGACGATACTTATGGATACGAAAATCATCGGCAGCAAAATTGTCCAGGCAAGAAAAAAAGCTAATATGTCGCAGGCGCAACTAGCCCAACTTCTGTTTATCAGCCCCCAGGCGGTTGGCAAATGGGAACGTGGTGAATCTGTCCCGGACATCATCACTTTTAACCGCCTGGCAGAAATTTTGGGCGTCGACCTCAATTATTTTTCAGAGAACTTTCAATCACCAGTTAGTGAAACGAATCTTACAGAAACGGACGATAATAATACTCCTGAGGAATCCTTAAAAGAAAGCACAGGTTCTATGGTACCTGGCCAGCAATTGCTAACCAACTTCAATGGAAGCAACCTCACAAAAAGCGATTTTGCCGGCGTCACTGCCCATAAAATGAAGTTTAAAGCAAGTGCTTTGTTCGGAGCAGATTTTTCTGGGGCCGATCTTACAGGCAGCATTTTTGACACCTGCGACGCCCGTGAAGCTAATTTTGATTCTGCCAACCTCACAGATTGTAATTTTTCTATTACAGACCTCACTGATGCGAGCTTCAGCAAAGCTACTCTTCAACGCACTACATTTAATATATCAGGACAGGGTGCAAATTTCACAGATGTAAACTTCGTTGATGCAAAGTTGACCAAGACCGATCTTAGAAAAACCATATTTGACAACTGCAGCTTCAACAACGTAGATTTCAATCATTGCGATCTTAGGGGAGTCTCTTTCGAAGGACAAATTTTCGATAGTGTTACGTTTGATATGTCTGCGCTAAATGATGCCAGCTTAATTGATGCCACGCTGAAAAATGTATCCTTCCGTGCCAGCTTCGCGATTACGAATAAATTTTATAAGGCGCTAAAGACTATTCACTTCGACGGTGCTAAAATGGATAAACTTACTTATGCCGCATTAAAGGGACTGGGTGCGGAGCTGTCCGGAGTAACACTTGTATAATGTGATTCATTAAAATCAATCACAATTGATATTATTGAAGAAGCCGGTAATCTAAATTGCCGGCTCTTTAATTTTCTACTCCGAATAAGCTATCGTACTGATCAATGCGTTCGCATCCTGGCGAGAATCAAGCCTTGTATGTTGTACCACTATCGGCACATCCGATACGATCAGGCTGGAATATTCCTTTGCCGGTGGTATTGGCTGCGGGTTAGTAAGATCATTCAGGCGAATATGCTTGGTTCGCCTGGCATGTACCGTTATTTCGTAAGGGCCAACAGGGTCTCTGTCACTATAGAATACCGTCAGCTTCACATGCGCATCTTCTTCTGATGCGTTTAAGATGCAGATAGACTCATGGCTGGTCATCTCGGGGTCGGGCCCGTTGCTCCACCCCGGTATATATCCTTCGGCTATCGCCCATACTTTTTTTCCTATGTGCATATGTATGGTTTTAAATCAATTTAATTAATGGCAGATTTGTTTCATCATCAAACAGGCGTTCTATTCTTTGATTCCCTTCCGTAAGCACTACCTCCAGCGTCGGGTGCACCGTACCTTTTAGAAAATGGCCGCCAACCGTGCTGCCATCGGCCTTTCCCAGCAATACGTGCGCATGTACTTTGGGCTTATTCTCATACATGGATATATTACCAGTAATAGCCAGCACTTCTACCTGTTCATTTACCTCTATCTTTTTATAATCTTTGATGCTAAAGTCAAAATAGCCGATCGTCGCACTGCTAAACGCACCGATGCCCTGCAAAGATGCAAACCCAATACTATTATGCGCGGCAAATAAGCTCAGTTGGTTCAGTACTTCATCTCCGTCTTCAAAAATCACAAGGCGGGTACGCGGTTCATTGTTGATCAGTTTTGTTTTCATTGGTTCGTTTTATTTAATAAGATACGTTTCATCCTTTCCAGGTATTCGTTTTCAGGATATGCTATTGGCGCCGTACTGTCTTTTTGCAAACCCATGTGCAATACCTGTGCCAGGTGCAGCGCCTTCCGGTCTGTTTGTTGTTCTATTTGCCCGCGGCAGCTAAAGCCATCCGCAACTATAAACGTTTCTTTCGGCGCATTTCTTACTTGCGGCAGTAATACTAATTCTCCTGCTTTTACAGACACATCGTAATGTGTTCCTTTTTCGTATCCAAAATAACCTGCCATGCCACAGCAGCCCGAATCCAGTATCTTATAATCAAGGCCTGTCTTTTTTAATATAGCTGCGTCATCGTTCATCTTCATAATAGCTTTATGATGGCAATGGCCATGCACCAATGCCTCGCCTCTGATTTGCGATGCAAACTGCGGAGCTTTCAGCTGTAGAAATTCTGCCAAAGTATAGGTTTGCGTCTTCAGTCTTTGTGCATTGCGGTCTGCCGGAAACAGATTGCAAAGTTCATCCCTGAACACCGCGACACAACTGGGTTCCAATCCTACTACGGGTATTCCCTTTTCTATCTCTACACTTAAACTTTCCAGTATATTCTGCAGTAGTTTCTTCGCTGTATCCAGCATTCCAAAATCATACAAAGGCCTTCCGCAACACAATGCCTGTTTGGGCACTATCACTTCGAAGCCTGCCGCTTCCAGCACTTCCAGTCCTGCTATTAACGTTTCAGGTAAAAAATAATTATTGAACGTATCTGCCCATAGGATCACTTGTGGGCGCGGCCTCTGGCCCGGTGTATTTCTCTTGCCAAACCATTTTTTAAAAGTAGTATCAGCAAACCTGGGTACTTTTCTTTGCGGTGCGATACCCCCGATCCATTTAAATATCGGGCTGATGAATTTGTTCTGTGTTACAAAATTCGCAATGCCGGGTATTGCAGATGCGATGCTTGCCCATTTGTGTATCCATCCAAATGTATAGGCGGTAACAGGTCGCAACTTACCCTTATAATAGTGCGAAAGAAACTCTGCCTTATAAGTAGCCATATCTACATTCACCGGGCAGTCGCCCTTACATCCTTTGCAGGACAGGCACAGGTCCAGCGAATCTTTTACATGCTCATCTTTCCATCCATGCGCTACATCACCCATCAGCATTTCAAAGAGCATACGGGCACGCCCGCGTGTACTGTGTTTCTCTTCATTGGTTACCCTGTAGCTGGGGCACATAGTACCGCCCGATGACCTGCGGCACTCCCCTACTCCCACGCAGCGGGTCATGGCAAACGAGAAACTGTTTTGTTCTTCCGGGTATTGGAAATGTGTCTTCGGTTCTTCAGGATGATAGTGGACACCCATCCGCAGGTTGGTGAGTTGTCCGTAGGGTTCTATCATCTTTCCGGGGTTCATCTTCCATTCAGGATCCCATACACGCTTAAAATCCCTGAATGCCTGCAACAATTCTTTGCCATACATGATTTCCAGTAGGTCTGCTTTCGATTGCCCGTCTCCGTGCTCACCTGATATAGATCCTCCATATTTTACTACCAGGTGTGCTGCTTCTATGGTAAACTGTTTATAGGTTTCCAGCCCTTTTTCCGTAAGCATATCAAATGGTACACGACAATGCACGCAGCCTTGTCCAAAGTGGCCGTATAAAGATGGGTTCCACCCGTATTTATTGAACAGCTTTTTAAGGTCTACGAGATATTCCCCTATTTTCTCAGGCGGCACTGCAGAATCTTCCCAGCCTTCTTCTGTGGTGGGCTCACCCGGCACCCATGCTGTCGCTCCCAGGCCCGATTTCCGTACTTCCCATATCTTCCATTCCTGCGCCGGGTCATCTACAAGGCTGGTGGTGGGCGCATCGGGCATCTGTTCTATTGCTGCTATTAATTTCCTTCCTTTATTATCTGCATCTTCCTGCGAATTGCCGCCAAATTCCACCAACAGCCATGCTTTCCCTTTGGGCAACAAAGGCAGGTATTCTATATTCAGGTCTTTCTTCTTCATGTACCCTATCAGCAGGTCATCAATGCCTTCCAGCCCTATAGGTTCATGCTGTAGTACATCCATAATGTGCTTGCCCGAACTATACAGATCAGGATATCCCAGCACAACCAGCGTTCTTGCTTCAGGCTTAGGCATTAGCTTTAGTGTAGCTTCCAGTATGGTAACGCATGTACTTTCGGTACCCACCAATGCTGTGGCCATATTAAATCCGTTTTCGGGCAGTAACGCGGGCAGGTTATATCCTGATACCCGGCGTGGTATATTAGGAAACTTAGTCCTGATAAGTTCTATATGCTGATCCCTGATTCCCTTCAGTCTGCTGTATATCTCTGCCCTTCGCCCGCCTTCTGCTATTATTTGTGCATATTCTTCTTCTGTCGTGGGGCCAACTTCCATTTCAATCCCATCATAAGTGATCACACGCATGGATGTGATATTATCAGACATGCGCGCACCATAACCGTAGAATGCCGACATCACCGAATGTACCCCGCATGAATTGTTGCCGAGCATACCACCAATAGTACAATGGTTGTGTGTTGAGGGATCCGGGCCAAAGGTCAACCCCAGCTTTTCAGTTTCAATTTTCATGTGGTCGAGCACAATGCCGGGTTGCACACGCACCAGTTTACGGTCAACGTCTATCGCTAATATCTTGTTATAGTATTTAGACATATCCATTACCACTGCTACATTACAGGTTTGCCCTGCCAGGCTGGTACCACCACCACGCGACAATATAGGCGCACCATATTTTCTGCATACCGCTATAGTCTGTATGATGTCTTCTTTATGCAATGGTATTATTACACCAATAGGTATTTGCCGGTAGTTAGAACTGTCGGTGGAATACAGCGCCCTCGATCCCTCATCAAAACGCACTTCGCCCTTTATGATCTTTTTTAGTTCCTGTTCGAGGGCATTTATATCCACGCCTCGTGCGTAGGGAGAGGATAAATAATAATCTTGCAGCGGTGTAGTATTGCTGTCTCCTTTATTTGCATTTGTTTCGGCTATTTTCAGGTCCACTTCATCGGGCTTGCTTTCCATAATTCGTAGTAGATTTATATTATCCTGTATTTTTCTGCATCGGCATGTTTTATTTCCAGCCCCAATCCCGGCCTGGTCATATCAGGCTGCACAATACCATCCACAGGTTGTGCAACACCGTCGAAAAACATGTTTTCTATCCGCACATGGTCATAAAAATATTCTGCTATATAGAATGCCGACAGCGACAAGGCGGCATGCAGATGCACGGCCGGTGCGCAGTGTGATGAATAAGGCAACTGATAGCTTTCGCAAAGATGCCCTGCTTTGATAAAGCCTGTTATTCCACCACAGCGCGTGGCATCGCCCTGCAATACATCCACAGCACCGGCTTCCAGCATGGCATTAAAATAGGGCAGGTTATATCCGTATTCTCCGGCTGCTATCTTCATCGAAAAAGGTGCGTGTTCCCGTAATAGCTTTAAGCCTTTCAGGTCGCTGCTTGGTACCGGCTCTTCAAACCAACTGATGTTATATCGTTCATATTCATGCGCTTTCTGTAATGCTTCTTTTGCGGTATAGGCTCCGTTTGCGTCAATAAATAATTCTGCGGTTCCTATAGTATCCCTTGCCAGTTTTATCCTCGTAATATCCCGGTCGGGCTCAGCGCCTATCTTCATCTTCACATAATTTATTCCATTGGCTACCCATCCGCCCAATTGGTTTTCCAGCTCTGCATCCAGGTAAGATGTAAAGCCGCCGCTGCCATATAGCAGCATCCCATCTTTTACCTTTCCCAACAGAGAAACCAATGGCAACCCAAGCACACGCGCTTTCAGATCCCAAAGGGCAATATCTACAGCCGATACGGCCATCATGGCAATACCACACTGCCCGTCATTGCGTATTGCTTTGCTCATATCGTCTGTAAAAGCCGGCGCCAGCATCACATCTTTACCTACTACCAGGTCTTTCAGTGTAGCATCAATTACATCTGCTATCGCTTTATGTCCGTAGGTATAGCCAATGCCTTTTTTGTTACCTCCATATACTTCTACTAGTATCATGGTGGTGCTATGCCATTCTATAGTGCCATCCGCCTCGGGTATACTGGTAGGTATGCTATAAACGGATACCGTCATTTTTTCAATGATGGCCGCATCACCCGGTGAATATGGAAGATCATAACCTGCCATTGCTATGCTTTAGGAAAATATTCGTCCATTACATCTTTATATGTTTGTTTTATCATCTCCCATCTGTCCACATCTCCTTTCACTATCGATTTTAAAAAGTCTTTGGCCTGCTGAAAGTTTATATGAGGCGGCAATGGCGGCACATTCGGGTCTGTTACTGCTTCCAGTATCACCGGGCGGTCTGCACTAATGGCCTGTGCTATGGCATCTGCAACATCATCGGGGTTATCTACGCGGATACCTTTAAGGCCGAGCATTTCCGCATACTGGGCATATTTAAAATCAGGTACATTTTGCGAACCTTCAAATTTTGGCTCACCCGCCATCACGCGCTGCTCCCAGCTCACCATGTTCAGGTCATGGTTATTAAGTACCAATACTATCAGCCTCGGGTCCTGCCAGCGCTTCCAGTATTTGGCAATGGTGATCATTTCATTGATGCCCATCATCTGCATCGCCCCATCCCCCACCAATGCTATGGATACTCTTTCGGGGTAGGCAAATTTTGCTGCTATTGCATAAGGTACACCCGGACACATCGTAGCAAGGTTGCCCGATAGGGATGCTTTCATTCCTTCTCTTAGTTTCAGGTCGCGCGCAAACCAGCTGGCGGTCGATCCTGAATCTGCACTCAGTATACAGTTATCAGGCAGGCGTTTGGATAGCTCCCAAAATACACGTTGCGGGTTCAGCGGATCTGCCGTGTTCATAGCGCGGGCTTCCATCAGCTTCCACCATTTCGCTATTTCTTTTTCTATTTGTTCTCTCCAGCTCCTGTCTTCTTTTCTTTTCAGCAAGGGTATCAATGCTTGCAATGTATGTTTGCTGTCCCCATGCAGGTTTATATCTATAGGATACCGTATTCCCAGCATGCGCCCATCAATATCTATCTGCACGGCTTTGGCAGCTCCTTCCTTCGGCAAAAATTCTGAATACGGGAAGCTGGTCCCCACCATCAGCAGCGTATCGCATTCCATCATCAGGTCATAGCTGGGCTTGGTACCCAGTAGTCCTATAGAACCGGTCACATAAGGTAGTTCATCCGGTAATACTGCTCTTCCCAATAATGCTTTGGCAACGCCGGCACCCAGCAGTTCTGCAACTTCCTTCACCTCTTCTTTCGCACCCCACGCACCCGCGCCAACCAGTATTGCAACTTTCTTTCCTTCGTTTAATAATTGTGCTGCTTTCTGCAGGTCTTCCTCAGTAGGTATAATTACCGGCTTTGAATAGCCAACGCTGGAATGTATGGTACCATGACTGCGCGCCGGTTCCTGGTAATCAAGTTCCTGCAGGTCGTTGGGCAGTATCACGCAGGTTACTGTTCTTTCTGCCTGGGCGATCCGGAAGGCACGGTCTATCAAATGCCTTACCTGCGATGGTTCGGTGGCCATTTGCACAAACTCGCCGGCTACATCTTTAAACAGGTTTACCAGATCTACTTCCTGCTGGTAATTACCTCCCAATGCTGCACGTGCCTGCTGTCCTACTATGGCGACAACCGGTTGATGGTCCATTTTGGCATCGTACAATCCGTTTAATAAGTGTATAGCCCCCGGCCCCGATGTAGCGATACATACTCCCGTCTCGCCGGTAAATTTAGCATGGGCACAAGCCATAAAAGCGGCCATCTCTTCGTGCCGCACTTGTATAAAGTCTATCTTATCTTCTGATTTTCTAAGGGATTCCATTACCCCGTTGATGCCATCTCCCGGATAACCAAATACGCGCCTTACTCCCCATTGGTACATCCGGTCAACAATGAAGTCGCTGGTATTTATTGCCATAATACTTGAGATTTACAGGCACGAGGGCAACAAAATCAAGCCATCAAAACATTTTCTTCCGTAGAGATTTCATAAAATATTTTTTGAAAATAATACCGGAAGGTATAATTTTGTATCGTCGGAGTTTAAAAAATGAAGAAGTCAGAAAGAACGAAACAGTTTATCGTAGAGCAGGTAGCACCCATATTCAATGTCAAGGGATATGCAGGCACTTCCTTGTCCGACATGACTTCTGCTACCGGCCTTACCAAGGGCAGTATCTATGGCAACTTCTCAGGCAAAGATGATGTAGCGCTTGCCGCGTTCGATTACAACCTTAGCAAGTTGCAACATATTATTTCCGGCGAAATGAGCAAACAAACAGGCACCCGCGATAAGCTATTAGTGTATGTAACGGCTTACGAAAATTACCTGCGCCTGCCCTTCCCTCAAGGTGGCTGCCCGATACTCAATACGGCGATCGAGGCAGATGACACCCATCCAAAATTAAAGCAAAGAGCGGCCAAAGCAATAGAAAGCTGGAAGACAAAGATCATTGACCTGATCCAGGCAGGAATAGAGGAAGGAGCATTTAAAAAGACAACGGATGCAGAAGCAACTGCCTTATCTATCATTGCTTTAATAGAGGGTAGCATTATGATCACTAAAGCAACAGGAAAGATCAATTATAAATCTGCGATCATGAAAACAGTTGAAAATATGATTAATGATCTGTGATTTTTTTTAATAAATAAAATACCGAACGGTATATTTTAAATGCTTAACTAAATATCAAAATAATGACTACACAAACTATCCTCATTACAGGAGGAACCGCAGGAATTGGCTTTGCAATGGCAAAATTATTTTCTGAGCAAGGCCACAAGGTGATCATCACAGGCCGCAACCCGGAACGGCTCAACAATGCCACAAGCCAGTTGAAGAACGTTACCGGCATACAATGCGATGTTACCTGCGAAAAAGATGTAGACAATCTTGTAGCTATGATCAACAGCCAGTTCCAGGATTTGTCTATGCTTATTAACAATGCAGGAAGCGCATTTTATTACAAATTGTATCCCGGTGCCCAGGCATTCGACAAAGCCAGCCGCGAGATAATGACCAATTATCTTTCTATCGTAAGCCTTACAGAGAAACTACTTCCATTATTGAACATGCAACCCCGGGCAGCAATCGTTAATGTCAGTTCTATTGTGGCTTTTGCTCCCGGCACCAGGCTGGCTACTTATTCTGCAAGCAAAGCGGCTTTGCATTCTTATACGCAATCATTGCGCTATACCTTGTCATCTACCAATATCCGCGTATATGAATTGATGCCTCCCCTCGTGAATACAGAGTTCTCTAAAGAAATAGGCGGCGAAAATGGTATATCTCCTGCCGCTGTTGCTGATGCATTACATGAGGCGTTAGAAAGTAATACCTATGAGATACATGTAGGCAATACGGCACAGATCTATGCTTTATCCCGTCAATCGCAGGAAGAGGCTTTAAAAGCAATGAATCAGGCTCGTTAATTATTTTATCCAATAATATACCGAATGGTATATTATTGGATAATTACACTCATCTCATGCGCAGAACCATACTTATAATAACGGTTATAGCAGCGGCCGTAATGGAGCTGATAGATACGTCCATAGTCAATGTTGCGTTATCGCACATGAGTGGTAACCTCGGCGCTACCATTGAGGATGCATCCTGGGTTATTACATCTTATGCCATAGCTAATGTGATCATCATCCCACTTACCAGTTTTTTGTCTGCACAGCTTGGCAGGCGTAATTATTATATAGGCTCTGTAATAGCGTTTACTTTCTTTTCATTCATGTGCGGACAGGCTACTAATATCTGGGTATTGGTGATCTTCCGTTTCCTGCAGGGTATGGGTGGCGGTGCCCTGCTGTCTATCTCGCAAACAATAGTATTCGAGCAGTATCCGAAGGAAAAACAAAATATAGCAAGCGCGCTGTTTGGCGTTGGTGTATTTGTCGGGCCTACTATCGGGCCTACATTAGGAGGATATATTACTGAACATTTCTCCTGGCCATGGATCTTCTATATCAATGTTCCCATCGGCATCATCGTAGCCACAATTTGTATCGCTTTACTTGCTGAACCGAAGACCAAACCTACGGTAGCTAAAGTAGATTGGATAGGGATTGCATTACTGGCAATAGGCGTCAGTTGCTTGCAGACAGTATTGGAGCGTGGCGAAACAGAGGATTGGTTTGCCACTACCTATATTATCTGGCTATCAGTGATCGCCTTCTTTGGCATCCTGCTATTTATCTGGTGGGAGCTTACTACAGATCATCCGGCGGTTAACCTGCGGGTACTTAAAAGCAGGAACCTGAGCATCGCGGCGATACTTACTTTCGTATCAGGGATTGGTATATATAGTTCTGTTTTCCTTACACCGGTATTTGTTCAGCGTTTGCTGAATTTTACACCTACGCAAACAGGGCTGTTGCTTTTGCCGGGTGCTATTCTAGCCATTGGCGGTTTGATGATCTCTGCCCGTGTTTTGCAAAAAGGTGTTTCTCCCGTTGTCATTATAGTCGCGGGGATGGCAGGGTTTATATTGTTCACCTGGCAAATGTCAAAGCTCAGTTTAGATAGTAATAGTGCTGATATTACTACCTCGCTCATCTGGCGCGGTGTTGGGCTCGCATTGGTCACTGTTCCGCTTACTACCCTTGCGGTTTCCTCGTTAGATCCAAAGGATATTCCGCAGGGCGCTGCACTCAATAATATGATGCGGCAATTGGGAGGGTCATTCGGCATAGCGATCGTAAATACTTTCCTTACCTATAGAAATGCTGCGCATAGAAATGTACTTATTTCTCATATCACTACAGACAATCCATTTGCAGTTGCCCGCCTTAATGGTTATACCCAATATTTTTTAGGGAAAGGTTATAGCACCTATAGTGCAAGGCATATGGCCATAGGTACATTAGAAAAAGTAGTAACACAACAGTCAAATGTGATGAGCTTCTCAGATGCTTTTCTCTTATTAACTATAATATTTATTGCAGCACTGCCGATCTTATTCTATGCGGGGAAAATTAAAAGCAAAGTGAGCAAAGTTTCTATCTCCGACCATTAGGCTCATATTTTTTTCTCCAGGAACTCCTGAAGCACTAGTGCATGATTATGTTCCGTATCTTTTGCTGCGTACACCAGGGTGATTAATTTTTCATCCTGGTGATTCTCTATAAACGCATCAACGCTTTCATTCTTCCGAAGCTCTGCCCTATATTGTTTTTGAAATGCTACCCATCGTTCCGGGTCATGGCCAAACCATTTCCTTAGTTCCGGTGATGGCGCCAGTTCTTTCGCCCATTCATCAATAGCAGCATGTTTCTTATCAACACCTCTTGGCCACAACCTATCCACCAATACCCGAAAACCATCTTTAGGCGAGGCATCTTCATATACACGCTTTATTATTATCCTGGGTTTCAATATTTTCTATTTATTTTATTTAATACCTCCACAAATATATGCCAGTGCTTTACGAATTTAATTTGATTTCATCTATCCGCTTTTACGTCAGGTTTTTATAAGATTTAACAAAAACAAATATTGCACACTGAACTTTCCGAGTTAATTTGCGACGTTTTTATATTTGTCCTAAACCGTTTCACCAAAGTTTTGCTTTAACGCATTAATAGTCATGCTATTAAATTTGATGTACTTTTTGCTGGTATTATTTCAGTCCTTCCACACCGGTGGGGCGCAAATAACAGCACATACATACAAAGAAGCATTATGCGTTTCCGGGGTTCAGCAGCTCGCTCATAAAACACATACTGCTAAAACTTTTACGACTATTATTGGCATCGAAGAAACGGAAGATACAGACAACTCTTCAGCAGACGCTATTAATACGGGTATTCTTATCTCTGCATCCAACTCCTTTTTAAATACGCCTGCTCCATTAATGAGTATCGGCCACTCAGGCGTGCCGCCATCATCCTTATTTGGCAAACGCCTTTTTGTATTGCATCACAATTTCCGTGTCTGATAATTTTGGTATGCGTTAACAGCAACGCATAAACCACAACCATTTTTTTCAGTCAATACAATCTCCAATATTCTCCATAAGCCAATGCGCTTAGCACTTACAAGATCAGTTTACATTTTGAGCATCCTGCTCATTAGTTTCTATTGCATCTGGGGCAATGATACCCGGGCGCAGGGATTCTTGTACAGCTATACGCAACATTCCGGCTTCACCCGTGGAGAAACACATGCCAATTACCAGGGGCAGACATTAAAGCTTTTAAAGCGGTCGAAGCTTGCTAAGGTAAGTGTGGTACAAAACAAAAGGGTCTTCAAACCCAAAAAGATAGTACTACGCAAAGAAAAGGCTACCATTGGTACTTCTGAGAATGAAGATGACGACGATGACCAGGTATCAATAAAAAAATACCAGGCTGCCGCCAATGCCTTTACTGCCGCTGGCTTCACTTCATCTACAGTTTCCTTCTCATCGCATCTGAAAGAATACCTGCCATCATGCAGGCCTTTCTTATACCCTTCATCGCTCAGGTACATCCTGCTCCGCGTTATACGCATTTGATATCTCATCCTGCCGGCAGCATAGTCTCCGGCATTCGGCATTTACTATGCCCTGTCTCTGCATGCCGGAAATGTTCATACACATCCCGGAATATTAGCAAGTAAACAAATCAATTAAGGACTCATACAATTTTATGAAAAGAACACTCATGCTTTTGGGCTTGTTTTCGGTATTATACCAGACAAGTTGCAAATCAGACAAGAAAGAAAAAGAAGAAGAAGCAAAACTACTTGTCACCAGTCCTATTAAAATGGACACCTCCCTTGTAAACCAATATGTTTGCCAGATCCACTCTATCCGCCACATCGAGCTGAGGGCTCAGGAACGTGGTTACCTGGAAAAAATATATGTGGATGAAGGCCAGCATGTAAAACAAGGTCAGCTCCTGTTCCAGATCATGCCGAAGCTGTACGAAGCAGAACTGCAAAAAGCGCTGGCTGAGGCTAAGTTTGCCGGCATCGAATACCAGAATACAAAATCCTTGACAGATCGTAATGTAGTATCACCAAACGAGCTGGCAATGGCTAAGGCCAAATTAGATAAAGCGAATGCAGAACTGGCACTCACAAAAGTGCATCTCCAGTTCACAGAGATCCGTGCGCCGTTCGATGGTATTATAGACCGCTTCCAGGTAAGGCCGGGTAGCCTTGTAGATGAAGGTGCTTTGCTCACTACTCTTTCTGACAACAGCAAGATGTGGGTGTACTTCAACGTACCGGAAGCTGAATACCTGAACTATAAGGAAGAAGCTAATAATAACGACGGCATGCTGAAGGTGCAGCTGCTGATGGCAAATAACCAGGTTTTCCCTTATCCCGGTGTTGTAGAAACCATTGAGGCCGATTTCGATAACGAAACAGGTAACATCCCATTCAGGGCTACCTTCCCTAACCCTAATGGACTGCTGCGCCATGGCGAAACGGGCAACATCATCGTGCATGTGCCTGTAAAAGACGGCGTGCTGATTCCGCAGAAAGCAACATTTGAGGTGCTGGATAAAAAATATGTGTACGTAGTAGGCAAAGACAATAAAGTGGCCTCACGAGAGATCACTACAAGTGCCGAGATGGAAGATTTGTTCGTTGTTAAATCGGGCCTTCAGCCTACAGATAAGATACTGCTGGAGGGCCTGCGTAAGGTAAGGGATGGCGATAAGATCGCTTATACGTTTGAGGATCCTAAACAGGTGATCCACAATTTGAAGGTACACGCAGAATAATCAACGATTAAAAGACGAAAACATGTTTAATAAATTTATACAAAGGCCGGTACTCGCCATAGTGCTATCCCTCGTGATAGTATTCATGGGTATACTGGCTATTAAAACCTTACCGGTTTCGCAGTTCCCATCCATTGCCCCGCCAATGGTTGTGGTAAACATCGCGTACCCCGGTGCCAGCGCCAACGTGCTGGTAAACTCGGTGCTCATCCCGATGGAAAAAGCCATCAACGGTGCGCCGGGCATGAAGTATATGACCTCTGATGCCACCAGTGCGGGTGAGGCTACTATCCAGGTTGTGTTCGACCTGGGTACAGACCCCAACCAGGCGGTGGTGAATGTGAAGAACCGTATCGAACAGGTGACGAACAGGTTGCCCGAGCTGGTTCAGCGCGAGGGCCTGATCGTGAGCTATACATCGCCAAACATGCTGATGTATGTGAACCTGTATAGTAAAGACCCTAACGCGGATGAAAAATTCCTGTACAACTTCGCGGGTGTACACATCATACCCGAGATACAAAGGTTGAAAGGTGTGGGTGCTGCCAAAATATTGGGTAGCCGCCAATACGCGATGCGCGTATGGCTGAACCCCGACAGGATGCGTGCCTACAATGTTTCTACAGAAGAGGTGATGAAAGCCTTGTCTGAGCAGAGCGTTATCGGTTCTCCCGGCCGTATCGGGCAGGCTACCGGTAAGCGTTCTCAATCGCTTGAATATGTGCTTACTTACCAGGGCCGTTACAATACTCCCGAGCAATACCAGGATATCATTATCCGTGCCAATGCGAATGGTGAGATACTGCACCTGAAAGATGTCGCTGAGGTAGAACTGGGTAGTGAATTCTACGATATCTATTCCAATATGGATGGCCACCCTTCTGCGGCCATCACGCTGAAACAGACATACGGTAGTAACGCCAGCGATGTAATTAAAGAGGTAAAGGATAAACTGGAAGAGATCAAGAAGAGTTCCTTCCCTCCGGGTATGGACTACCAGATCAGCTACGACGTATCCAGCTTCCTTGATGCTTCTATCGAAAAGGTAATTCACACACTGGCAGAGGCGTTCATCCTCGTGGCGCTTGTGGTGTTCATATTCCTGGGCGACTGGCGCTCTACATTGATCCCTACCCTTGCGGTACCGGTATCGTTGATCGGTGCGTTCATGTTCATGCAGTTGTTGGGGCTGACGATCAACCTGATCACGCTCTTCGCGCTGGTATTGGCGATAGGTATTGTGGTGGATAACGCGATTGTGGTGGTGGAGGCCGTCCATACAAAGATGGCCGAAGAGCATTTATCGCCCTACAAGGCTACGAAAAAGGTATTGAAAGAGATCAGCGGCGCCATCATTGCCATCACGCTGTTGATGACGGCGGTGTTCGTACCGGTGGCGTTCATGACGGGCCCTGTGGGTATCTTCTATCGCCAGTTCTCTATTACAATGGCTACGTCTATTGTTATCTCGGGCTTCGTGGCCTTAACGCTTACCCCGGTGCTCTGCGCCATGATATTAAAAAATACGCATGGCCAGCCACGCAGGAAAACGCCGATCAATATCGTGATCGATGCGTTCAACCGCTGGTTCGAAAGGTTGACAGGCAGGTACACCAATGTTCTTTCTAAGATCGTTGACCGCAAGGCGGTTACCTGGGGTTTGCTGCTTGCATTCTGCGCGGGTATATGGATCACATCCAAAACATTGCCTTCAGGCTTCATACCCAACGAAGACCAGGGTATGATCTATGCCATCATCCAGACGCCTCCGGGCTCTACGCTCGAGCGTACAAATGCCATTGCAAAGGATCTGCAAAAGATAGCCGAGCATGTAGAGGGTGTGCAATCTGTGTCTGCCCTTGCGGGTTACGAGGTACTGACAGAGGGCCGCGGTTCTAACGCCGGTACTTGTCTGATCAACCTGAAAGGCTGGTCCGATCGTAAACACAGTGCTAAGGAGATCATCGAGGAGCTGGAAGAAAAAGCGAAAGTGATACCGGGTGCGACGATAGAATTCTTCGAGCCGCCGGCTGTGCCGGGCTATGGTGCCGCGGGTGGTTTCTCGCTGCGCTTGCTCGATAAGACTAACTCCGGCGATTACAAGGAATTCGGTAAGGTGAATGATGAGTTCATGGCCAACCTCAGGAAACGTAAAGAGCTGATGGGTCTGTTTACTTTCTTCGCTGCCAACTATCCGCAGTACGAGTTGCAGATCGATAACAAAGCTGCCATGCAGAAGGGTGTATCTATCGGTAAGGCGCTCGATCAGTTGTCTATCCTCATCGGTAGTACATACGAGCAGGGCTTCATCAGGTTTGGTATGTTCTACAAAGTGTATGTGCAGGCATTGCCTAGCTTCAGGCAGTTACCCGAAGATGTATTGAAATTATACATCAAGAACGATCGGGATGAGATGGTTCCTTATTCTGCTTTCATGAGCATGAAGAAAACACAGGGGCTGAATGAGATCACGCGTTACAATATGTACACTTCTTCTGCCATCAACGGTGCGCCTGCGCCGGGATACAGTAGTGGTGAGGCTATTAAGGCGATACAGGAAGTGGCGGATAAAACATTGCCGCGTGGTTACGGTATCGACTGGCTGGGCCTTTCTAAAGATGAGGTGGGCCGTGGTAACGAATCACTCTACATCTTCCTGATCGTACTGGCGTTCGTGTACATGGTACTTGCCGCGCAGTACGAAAGCTTCCTGATCCCATTGGCGGTTATCTTATCGCTGCCGGTGGGTGTGTTCGGTGCCTTGTTACTCATCAAGCTGATGGGGCTTGCGAATGACATCTATGCACAGGTAGGTCTTGTAATGTTGGTGGGTTTACTTGGTAAAAATGCGGTACTGATCGTGGAGTTTGCGGTGCAGAAACGGCAGCAGGGCGCAACGATACTCGAGGCTGCCATTGAGGGTGCCAAGGTGCGTTTCCGTCCTATCCTGATGACGTCCTTTGCGTTCATCGCGGGTCTGATACCGCTGTTGTTTGCAACCGGTCCGGGTGCTATTGGTAACCGTACTATCGGTTCTTCTTCCGCGGGCGGTATGCTGTTGGGTACCATCTTCGGGGTTATCGTAGTACCGGGCTTGTACTATGTATTTGCTAAGATGGCAGATGGACGTAAGCTCATCCGCGACGAAGACGAGGTACCTCTTACAGAAGACTTCATGCAAAACAAGAAGAAAAAGAAGAGAAGGTTCAAGATATTCCGCATCAGGGAAGTGCATTCAACAATTCATCAAAACGGGCACAATGACGAAAATCAGTAGATATAAATACATAGGCCTTGCATGCTTGTCGCTCACGTATGCAGCCTGCAAAACGCCGGGCATTGCACAGCGCACGGCCAATAAAAATGTTCCTGCGAGTTACAACAGCTCGCAGGATACTACCAACTCAGCTCAGCTGAAGTGGAGGGAATATTTCACAGACCCTTACCTGGTGGCTTTGATAGATACTGCGCTGCAAAACAACCAGGAGCTCAACATCACGCTGCAGGAGATACAGATCACCCGCAACGAGATCAGGGCTCGCAAGGGCGAATACCTGCCGTTCCTCGGCATCAGGGCCGGCGGTGGTGTCGATAAGGTGGCGCGCTATACCAATATCGGCGCTATGGAGGCCAATACAGAGATAGAACCGGGTAAGGAAATGCCGGAGCCGCTGCCTGATTATCTGATCGCTGCCACTGCTTCCTGGGAAGCTGATATCTGGGGCAAGCTGCACAATGCCAAAAGGGCTGCGGTAAACAGGTACCTGGCTTCTGTAGAGGGCAAGAATTTTGTGATCACCAACCTCATCGCAGAGGTAGCTAATTCTTACTACGAACTGCTGGCTTTAGATAACCAGCTGGCCATCGTTAAAAAGAATATTGAGATCCAGAACAATGCCCTCGAGATCGTAAAATACCAAAAGGATGCTGCGCGTGTTACAGAGCTGGCAGTGCGCAGGTTCGAGGCGCAGGTGCTGCATACCAAGAGCTTGCAGTACGATATCCAGCAGAATATTATCGAGGTCGAGAACAGGATCAACTTCCTGCTGGCAAGGTACCCGCAGCCTATAGCGCGCAATGCGGATGCATTTGAGAACCTGGTTCCGCAAACGGTGCATCCGGGTATGCCTTCGCAATTGCTGGCCAATCGCCCCGATATCCGCAGGGCAGAGCAGGAACTGGCGGCTGCTAAGCTGGATATCAAAGTGGCAAAGGCGCAGTTCTACCCTTCTTTGGGTATCTCTGCTTCTATCGGCTACCAGGCGTTCAATCCTTCTTATCTCCTCAAGTCGCCGGAGTCTATGCTCTACTCGCTTGCGGGAGACCTGATGGCGCCGCTGGTAAACAGGAATGCGATCAAGGCCACTTATCGCACGGCTACTTCAAAGCAGGTGCAGGCTGCGTACAATTATGAGCGCACTTTGCTGAATGCTTATGTAGAGGTGGCTAACCAGATAGCGAAGGTGAGCAACCTGCAGCAAAGCTATGATCTGAAATCGCAACAGGTAGATGCGCTGACGCAGTCTGTCACGATCTCTAACGATTTGTTCCGCTCTGCGCGTGCCGATTATATGGAGGTATTGCTGACGCAGAAAGATGCCCTGGAATCCAAGTTCGAATTGATAGAAACCAAAAGGCAGCAGATGAACGCGGTGGTAAACATCTACCAGGCGCTCGGCGGCGGCTGGAATTAATGATATAGATAGCAACGTCAAACGAACCAACAATGCCGGTTCTCCGGTAAGAACACTCTCTCATAAAAGGTAACATGTACGTTACACAGTAGCCCCGGTTCTCCGGGGCTTATTTTTTTCAAAAAAACTTTCAAAAATATTTTGCGCAACCGATTGTTTGCACATATATTTGCAACTGAACGGTTGCGAATTAATCATGAGAAGAGATATTTACCAGGCAATTGCAGACCCCACACGGCGGGCCATACTAACGCTCATAGCCTTACATGCCATGACGCCCAATGCTATTGCAGAGCACTTCAAAACCACGCGCCAGGCAGTGTCTAAGCATCTGCAGATACTTACAGAATGCGAACTGGTAAAGCAGGTGCAGCAAGGCCGGGAGATCTATTATTCACTGGAGATAGAGAAGATGAAGGAGATCGATAAATGGCTCGAACAATTTCGTAAGATCTGGCAAGACCGATTCAATGAAATAGATAATATATTATTAGAACTTCAAAATAAGAATAAATGAATCCGAACTTACAGTTTGATTTCCTGGTAGATAAAGGAAACAACACCATCACCGTAAAACGTGAATTTGCAGCGCCTCGCGGGCTGGTATGGGACTGCTATACCAAGAGCGAGTATCTCGATCGCTGGTTTGCACCCAAGCCATTTACCACCAAAACAAAGGAGATGGATTTCCGCGAAGGCGGCCATTGGTTATACGCCATGGTAGATCCCGGTGGTGCTGAATACTGGGGCCGTATGGATTATCTAAAGATCAGCCCCATAGATAACTATAAGGCGCTCGATGGCTTCTGCGATGCCAATGGCAATATTAATCCCGATATGCCCCGTGCTAACTGGGATGCTTCTTTTCATGATCTTGGGGAAAAGTCTGCGGTGGAAACCGTAGTTACTTACAATTCGTTGGCCGACCTCGAAAAAGTGATCGCTATGGGTCTGCAGCAGGGCCTCACCATGACGCTGGAAAGCCTCGACGATCTTTTACTGCAACTAAACAAATAATAACCACATAAAACCAATAACATGAGCGCAACAAAAATTACGGTGCAAACACCGATACAGGCAGATGTTCAAAAAGTATGGGACTATTACACCAAGCCCGAGCACATGACCCAATGGAACTTTGCAGCAGACGATTGGCATTGTCCAAAAGCAGAGAACGACCTGAGGCCGGGTGGTAAACTCAAATCCCGCATGGAAGCAAAGGATGGCAGCTTCGGCTTCGATTTCGAAGCTACCTATGACGAAGTACAGGAACCGAAAAAGATCAGCTATACCATGGGCGACGGCCGCCAGGCCACTACCCTGTTCGAAGGCAACGGCAGTAACACCAACCTCACCATTACCTTCGATGCCGAAAATCAAAACCCCGTAGAAATGCAGCAGCAAGGCTGGCAGGCTATCCTGAATAATTTTAAGAAGTACACGGAGAATAATTAACTACATGCAAAAAGGAGGCAATTGCCTCCTTTTTTATTTCTTAAAGCTTAATGATTTTAAAATGCTGATCGTGGTTGTCTTCCCGGATATTCAAAAAATATAATCCATGGTTAACCGTGGTCATATCTATTGCTATTTCAGAAACCGCACTAAATGTCTTTGTCATCACCTGCTGCCCATTGATATCTATCAATGAAACCGATAGCTTATAATAGCTTCGTCGCAAATTAACGTACAGCATATCAGCTACCGGATTAGGGTAAAGAATAAGATTGCTATCGATTGCAGTATCTACACTTAATGCAGGGCTGCAATTGCCATTGTAAAATTTATTCCCATAAACCTGTCCCCCATTTCTATAAGCACATACCAGGTACTCTGCATATAAAAAGTCGCCCCTGTATTTATAGATATTGCTCGCATTACAGCCAACGCCCTCAATAAACTCAATATGCTCGTTTTTGTTAATTATGCTGCCTCTGAAACGAATATGTTTATTACCATTCAGATAATATACAGAATCAACAATATTATCACCCGGCTTTGCAGGTCCATAGTATTCGGCCAAGTCAAAACTATCACCGGCTTTTAGATTGAAATCATAAAGAAGAACTTCATCGGTATCGCCGGGTGCGATCAATGCTGGCTTAAAAGATCTGAACCAAACCTTGCCGCCCACAGTATCTTCCCGCATCACGCCAATTACATTTTTCAAATAGGTATAACGCACTTTCTTGCACATGGTGTCATGTACCAAAGTGTCACCGCCAACCCAAAAAGTATCTATCTGCGGCCAGCCATTGTAAGAATATTCAATGATATCATAAGCATTCGACCCGAAGACTGATTTATAAGATGCAGCCTGCGTTAAAACAGACCATGAGAGGAACAGCAAAACGAGCAAGCTTTTCATAGAGGGTATTTCAATACGCAATTTATAGCTCGTTTATTCTTAATTTTTGCAGGCAAAGGCTTCGTAACAATAATTTAATCCAATACACAAACAGCATAAAACGGTAATGTCTCAGTTTGAGACATAAAGATTTTGAGATGGAAGCCAAGATAACCGACAGACCGTAGAAGATAGAAGATATAGTAAACCTGATTAATAAGTACGAAGGGAGTAAATGATCTCCCTTTTTTAGGTATTAAATCATAAAGCTATCCACCGGGGAAATTGTATATTTGTATAAACTAATTTGTGATGAGATTAAATGATGTAGCACCGAAATATAAAATCGCATCCCCTTTTGGCATTGAAAAAATACAGTTGGCTTATTTTGTATTTAAAGTGAAAAATACCTTACCTAACAGAGTTGTATGGGGTAATTCAGCGACAAAGCTTTTAAAATTTTATCTTTAGATAACACTATTGTTCGTTTACAAAAGGGGCACTTGCAAAAGTTGCCCCTTTTTAATGCTATATAATGTCTCTATCTTATCACAAATCCTTTGCGGACAAGGAATTTCACCATAAATTGCATGATGAAATAATAATTATGATTAACGAATACCCATTCCATTTTACAGCAAAAGACCAAAGCACAGTAATAGTTTATGTTCAGGACAATGAATTCCTAAACTTTGAGATACTCCATCCTGATTTAGGCAGAGCAGATATCAATTGGAAATACAACGCTAAGGGCCATTTTTCATCATTTGTAGCACTTACGGACGCAGGACTTGAAGTCGTAAACGCTATAATTCAAGAATATCTTGAGCACAGAAATGGAGTAGAATAGTTTTATTCAAACTGAGACACTAATAGATTTTTCCATTCCATCATTTTCTCGTATTTTTGCAGTAACAATTCTGTTCTTTGACATACTGTAAACCCTTATCAGAAAACATTTCCACAGCTTCACATAAAAACAGGTTAGCAAAAGTTAACAAAAGTTAGCAAAGGTTAACAAAGGTTAGCAAAACACCATTATTACGCGTCAAAAATCGTTCACCCGTGTGAGCATTTGGGTTAGCAACAGGTAAGCAGCACGTTAGCAAAGGTTAGCAAAATGGCCCTCATTTATTGCTTATTGGTCATCCCCGATATTTCTTTGATGGCTTCATCCAGCTCCTGTGCCGTGGTCATAATATGCTGCAGCAGTTCATCCTTATCTACATTAGGTTTGCCGGCCAGCCCTATCAGCCCCATAATGCGGGCCACCGGTGCCCGCGCCACATGAGATTGCTTCCACCCTATCTCCTGCAGTTGCTTGTTCTGCGCCTCTATTTCGCGTATATAGTTCTGCCGTTCTGCTTCGGTCTTTTTGCTTTCGGTAATATCCAGGCAGGCGCCTATCATCTTTATCGGCTTCCCGCTTTCGTCACGTATCAGCCTCCCCCACGATCTCAGGTTCCTTACCTCTCCCGTTGGCCTCAGGATGCGTTCTTCAAATACTATATCCCTGCCCGTCTGCAATACAGAGCTGATGTCGTTATACACACGGTCTCTGTCTTCAGGGTGCAATAGCTCCAGGTAGCCTTCAAATGTGGCCTTAAAGCTTTCTTTGCTGCGTCCGTATATATGGTACAGCACATCAGACCATACCACTATATTGTTCACAATATCCCATTGCCAGTTGCCCAGGTTGGCCAGTTCCTGTCCCTGCACCATCAGCATAGACATCTCATTCAGCAGCGCCGCATTCTGCCTGTTTTCCAGGATGATCCTGAGTATCTCTACAGAACGTTCAATGATGGTCAGGTGCATAGGCTCAGGCTCTTTCACCTCGCGGTAATACACTCCCAGTACGCCCATGATGGTTCCTTTAGAGTCTACCACCGGTTGAGACCAGCAGGCCATCAGGTGGTGTGCCAGTGCCAGTTCTCTGTAATTGATCCACAATGGGTCAGTGGCTATATCACTAACGATCACTTGTTTCTTACGGTAAGCAGCCGTTCCGCAGGAGCCAATACCCTCGCCTATTTCTATACCGCTGATGCCATGTATATACCCTTCCGGCAGCGATGGCGATGCCCAGTTATACAGCCGGTTGTTCTTGATGGTGTGTATGCTGCAGATAAGGCCGGGGAACAATGCTTCGATGCCTTTGATATATTCTGTTAATACCGATTCTACCGGCATTTCCTTCAGCGCATTCAGCTCCAGGATGTGTTTTTCAAGATGGTCCAGTTCGTTCAGGCGATGTGTTTCTGTTATATCCACCATCAGGCCGCGCAGCCATTTAGGCTTGCCCTCCTCATCTATTACAGATACTATATCTTTTATCCAGATGATGTCACCGTCTGCTTTTATCATTCGGTAATCCAGGCTGTGGTTCTGCGATTCCATGGTTTTCACAAGGCAGTACTGTACTGCCTGCGCCCTGTCTTCGGGGTGTATATGATTGGCCCAGAAATCCGGGTCGCTATACCACTCCTCGGGGCTGTAACCAAGTATGCTTTTTACCTTGTCGCTTACAAACGAGAACAACAGTGTTTCCGCATCTGCTTCCCATACAATGCCATCTACGGTTTGTATCAGCGATTGGTATTTATCTCTCGATTCTATAAATGCCTGTTCTATTCGCTTATGCTCGGTAATATCCTGGGTAGTACCGTAGATCCTGGGTGTCCCATGGGCTGTTGCATCTGCCATACCGGTAATGCGTATCCAGCGTTCGTTACCTTTCGCGGTTACTATTTCCAGTTCCAGGTCAAACCTCGACATATCCCTGATAGCTGCCTCCACTACCTGCACCAGCTTAGCCTGAGAATGCTCCTTGTAAAACTGCATGCTCGATTCAAAGGTCGCCACGAATTCATCCGTCACTTCGTATATATCCCTTACCACATCAGACCATATGATGATGCCGCGCTCCATATCTACTTCCCAGCTGCCTATTGATGCTATCCGCTGGGTTTCATTCAGGAACCTTTCTTTTTTTACAAGGTCTATTAATATGGATTCTTCCTTCTCCCTGATGAGATATTCCTGCGTACAATCGGTTACTGTACTAATGATATGCGTTACCTGTTTCTCTTCATTCAGTACAGGTTTATGAAGCACCGATACATATCTTGGTTCCGGTTGCCCGCTGCCGTTCTTGATCTCAAACTGCACTACCGGTGTCTCTACAGGCCTGCCGGTTTCTATAGCGTTGTACAAGGATGATTCCCATTCAGGGTCTTGCGTAAAGGGTGCTATATGGTCCAGCTCAAAAAAATGTTTGCCTACCATTGCTTCCCTTTGCACCCCGGCAAGCTTCAGGTAAAAATTGTTGACTGCTGCAACGGTGAAATTGGGCTTATCCGCCCTTAACACAAGCGTGGCAACCGGCAGACTATTAAATATATCCTGGTACTCAATATTCTCTCTCATGAGCCTGGTTAAAACTATAATGCATATGGGCGATCGGAGTTTGGGAGTTTCTCTACTGTAACCTTAACAAGATAATGAAAAAAAGAAAAACTTCCCCCATGAAAGGATTATTATATCATTAAACAAAGATGCCCTGTTAGCTAAGCTCTATGAAGCCTATTTCCACCCCTTCTCCGAATGCGGCTTTTACGCGCGCGGCGTGTGTGTCTGTAAGTATCACCTGCCCGAAGTTGTCTGTGCGAATAATGCGCAGCAAGGCTTCCATCCGGTCCTGGTCCAGCTTTTCAAATACATCATCCAGCAGCAGGATAGGTTTGTGGTGCAGCAAGTTGCAGAGGTAAGCGTGTTGTGCCAGCTTCAGTGCAAAGAGAAAACTCTTCTTCTGCCCCTGCGATCCGTAATTCTTTATCTGCGTATCGTTTAGTGTAAACTCCCAATCGTCTTTATGTATGCCTCGCAGGGTGCGCTGCATACGCAGGTCGTGCTGCAATCCATCCTTCAGCCATTGCGCCAGCGGCTGCCGGTGCATATCCGATTGGTATTCAACATTTATATACTCCTTACTGGATGATAATTCATTGTAGAATTTCTGCAATACAGGTAGGAACTCGGCGTTGAAGGCTTTACGCTTATCGTAAATATAACTGCCATCCGCTGCCAATTGGGCGTTATAAAACTCCAGTTCTGCACTGTGCGTCGATGGGTTGGTGGCTTGCAGCTTCAGCCAGGCATTGCGCTGCAGCAGCACTCTTTGGTACCGCATCAGGCATTCCAGGTAATGGGTATCTGTCTGGCTCAGAATGCCATCCACCCATTTCCTGCGCAGCTCACTGCCATCATTGATAAGCTCCATATCATCCGGTGCTATCATCACCGCGGCATACTTGCCTATATGGTCTGTAGGCTTTTCGTACAGGGCTCCATCTGCAAAAACCTCCTTCTTGCCCTGCTTCCATTTGCAGCTGATGATCTCTTTGCGGTCGTTTTTGTAAAAAGTACCCTCTACCCTAAAGCCATCCATACCCTTTTGCACACTGTTTTGCTGGTAGGCGCTGAAATAGCTCTTGGTATAGCACAGGTAATACACCGCATCTAGCAGGTTGGTCTTTCCACTGCCATTAGGGCCTGTAATACAGGTCACCTGGCGGTCAAAACCGAAGCCGGAGGACGTATAATTACGAAATTGTACTAATGTGATACTCTTTATTGTAGCCAAGCGACAGAAACGAACGAAAGTTTTTATATTTTCGCACAAATTTAGAAAAACCGTGCAGACTCCTTTCGGTAAAGAAACATATTTGTATTGGTACGAGATCATGCTATTGCTCCGCCGCTTTGAAGAAAAAGCCGGCCAGCTATATGGCATGCAAAAGATACGCGGCTTCTGTCACCTGTACATTGGCCAGGAAGCAGTAGCTGCCGGGATGATGACAGCTATCAGGGATGACGATAACTTAATTACCGCTTACCGCGATCACGGGCTGGCTATTGCCAAGGGCATTCCTGCCAAGGAATGTATGGCAGAGTTGTATGGCAAGGCTACCGGTTGCACCAAGGGTAAGGGCGGTAGTATGCACTTCTTCTCTAAAGAAAAACGCTTCTTTGGCGGCCACGGTATCGTTGGTGGCCAGATAGGCCTGGGTGCAGGCATCGCATTTGCAGATCAGTATAACAATAACGACAGGGTAACGATATGTATGTTTGGTGATGGTGCTGCGCGCCAGGGCCTGCTGCATGAAACCTTCAATATGGCTGTATTGTGGAACCTGCCTGTAGTGTTCATTTGCGAGAATAACCACTACGCGATGGGTACTTCTGTAGAGCGTACCTCTAAAGCCTTAGACATCTATCGCATGGCTGATGCCTACGATATGCCGGGCGACAGTGTGGATGGCATGAGCTGCGAAGAAGTACACAAAGCCATAGAACGCGCTGTAAAACGCGCCCGTGAAAAAGGTGGACCTACTTTCCTCGAAATAAAGACTTACCGCTATCGTGGCCACTCTATGAGTGATCCTGCTAAATACCGCAGTAAAGAAGAAGTAGAGGAATACAAGGAAAAAGATCCGATCAATACTACCCTGAAGATCATTATGGATAATAAATGGGCTACAGAAGCAGAGATCGAGGCCATCAACGAAAAGGTGAAGGGCGAAGTGGAGGAATGTGTGCAGTTTGCAGAAGAAAGCCCATGGCCTGATGACAGCGAATTGTACAAGGATATATACGTTGACGAAAACTATCCTTATATTACCGACTAATTTCAACAGAAACGACCATACTAAATCAATTACAAATCATAAGTACTTAAATGGCAAATACAGTAAGAAATAAGCCAGGCATTGAAAATGCAACCCTTGTTGAGGATAACAGGACCCTCGACAACATGATGGAAATGTATGAGAAGAATAAGAATCGTATCAATACCATCGTTTTAGTAGTGCTGGTAGTTATCGTAGGTTATTTTGCTTACGATAAGTTATACATGGGCCCTCGCGAAACAAAAGCTGCCAACAGCATTGCGTTTGCTCAGCGTTATTTTGAAGCTGACTCCCTGCAAAGGGCTCTTAATGGCGATGGACAGCACCTTGGCTTCCTGAAGGTAATGAAGAAATACAGCGGCACTAAAACCGCTAATATGTGCAATTACTACGCCGGGGTTTGTTACCTGCAAATGGGCGATGCTAAAAATGCTATTAAGTACCTGGAAAAATTTGACGCACACGGTAGTTCCCTGGGCTATGCCGCTAATGGCGCTCTTGGCGATGCTTACATGGAAACCAACAACACTTCCAAAGCAATGTCAGCTTATGAAAAAGCTGCCGGCAACAAGAACGACGATAAGCTGACACCAATGTATCTGATGCGCCTTGGCCTGGTTTGCGAAAAAGCGAACAAAACTGAAGACGCGAAGAAATACTATCAGCGCATTAAGGATGAATTTCCATTGAGCGAACAGGCACGTGATATTGACAGGTACCTGGGCCATCTTGGCGAACATGATTAATTTTTTATAAACATCATATTACTCCCCTTTTTACCTTTGACGGCGAAAAGGGGTTTTTACTTATATGGCACAATCGGCAAACAGCACCTCGTTACTGGATACATCTGCACTGGAATCGCTGCAAAATGCACGCGTAGCTATTGTTTATACAGAATGGAATGATAAGATCATTAATGAACTGGTAGTAGGCTGCGAAAGGGTGCTACAACAATTCAACGCGGTAGTAACGCACAAACTGCTTGTTCCGGGTGCATTCGAGATACCTTTTGCATGCAGGCAATTGCACGATAACACGATTGCAAAGAATACAGCCCCTGAAGCTATCATCACATTCGGAACGGTAATACGTGGCGGCACCCCCCATTTTGATTATGTGTGCAAAGCGGTAACAGAGGGCATTACTCAATTGAATGTGACACTTACCATACCGGTTATCTTTGGAGTACTGACCCTGGATAACGAACAGCAGGCATGGGAACGCCTTGGAGGCGTGCATGGCCATAAAGGCGAAGAAGCAGCCATCGCCGCACTCAAGATGATCAAAAACAGCCGTGCTTATAAAGCGTAGCCGAAACAACTTATTTTTACAACACAAAACAGCTTCCGTACCAATGACTAAAGTACAACTCTTTATACCTTGCTTTGTAGATCAGCTATACCCCCAAACAGGAATGAACATGGTAAAAGTGTTGGAAAAGCTAGGGTGCGAGGTAAGCTATAATGCCAAACAAACCTGCTGCGGACAACCCGCCTACAATGCAGGTTACGGACAGGAAGCACATGCTGTCGCACAAAAATTCTTGCATGATTTTGATGGTGAAGGCTATATAGTTGGACCAAGTGGCTCCTGCACAGGTTTTGTACGCAACTACTACGATAAAATGACTCAAAATACTCCTGAACATCTGCTGAGCAATAAGGTACGGAGCAATATGTATGAGTTTACAGAATTCCTTACCGAGATCCTTAAAGTAGAAGACCTGGGGGCGACATTCAATGGCAAAGCAACCTATCATGATGCTTGCGGCGCATTACGTGAATGTGGCATCAAACAAGGTCCGCGTAAACTGCTGGAACACGTAAAAGGACTCGAGATGGTGGAAATGAAGGAATGCGAAACCTGCTGCGGCTTCGGAGGCACGTTTGCGGTAAAGTATGAGCCAATATCATTGGGTATGGCGCAAACCAAGGTGCAAAGTGCACTGCAAACCGGAGCAAAATACATGATATCTACAGATGTTTCCTGCATGATGCATGTGCAGGGATATATAGATAAAAACAACCTGCCCTTGCAAACACTGCATATAGCAGATGTATTAGCCAGCGGGTGGTAAACACCTAAGCTATGAAACCTACCCGATCCAACTACCCATTCTGGCTTATTGGCATTGTCGCATTCTGCTATATATGTGTTCGCACATTTACCGTCGCCATTACTTATGACGAATGCTGGACACTGTTTGGATATGCACGCACACCCGTTTGGGATATCGTAAGCTATAGCTCCCCGGCTGCAAATAATCATATTCTCAATTCCCTGCTTACCAAATTTTGCATTCAGTTTTCAGAAAGCGAATTTGCTATCCGGCTTCCAAACTTACTGGCATCGATCTTATACTTTTACGCTGCATACAGGATATCGTTACTCTATTTTAAAAGCCAATGGCAACAACTTGGGCTCTTCACCACGTTGATCGGTAATTTCACTTTACTTACCTTCTTCGGGCTGTGCCGTGGGTATGGCCTTGCCATTGCGCTGATGCTATTTTCTGTATACCAGTTAATATCATACAGCCAAACCAACCGCAAACGGCAATTGCATCTTAGCCTGCTAACAATAGTGTTAAGTATGTATGCCAATTTCTCGATGATGCCCGCTTTGCTGGCCCTGATGCTAACTGCAACATTCATTTCGTGGCATCATTCCGGCAGACTTTTGAATGCTGTAAAACTGCCACTATTGTATAGCCTTGCAATAGCCGTAATATCGGCCTACCCGATTTACAGAATGGTAAGTATGGGAGAAGCTTACTTTGGTGGTGAAAAAGGTTTTATTCAAGATACAGTTTACAGTGTACTGCAAGGCTATTTTGGATCCTGGGCTATCTTTGAACGCCCAGATATTACAAGCTACATTGTACTTGCCCTTATAATCGCCGGTTGTGTACTTACTTATCGAAGTCTCAAAGTAAACATAACTAACAATATACGTTACGGGATACCTGTAACCATCTTGTTAGTAGCTGTTCTTATCATCAATCTGCAATTTTACCTGCTAGGTGTAAAGCTGCCTGTCGGCAGAACAGGCTTATACCTGTTTCCATTACTGATGCTATCCCTGTTTACTTTATTTTCTAATTGGAAAAGCAAATATCAGAAAGCATTTGTAGCATTGTGCCTTGGCTTTGGCATACTAAGCATATTCAATGTGGTAAAGGAAGCTAACTTTACTTCGACCCGGGATTGGTGGGATTCGACCTACACCAAACCTGCCATACAATATATAGTAGCACATCTACCCAAAGAAGAAAATGCGCCGATTCATGTAATGGCTATGTTCGGCACCGACAATTCTATGAACTATTATGCCGAACGACTGGCTCCGCCTGGCCGCATTGCTCCTATAGCAAAGTTATTTGATGCCGATACCGTAAACTATGACTATGCTTTTATCAGGAAAGACTACAGATGGCCAGCAGATAGTAGCTTTAAAATAGTACAGGCTTACCAGGATAGCACCTACCTATTGTTTTCAAAAAAATAAAGCCTGCAGAAAGCAGGCTTTAAAAAGTGCGGCAGAGGAGATTCGAACTCCCACGCCCTTTCAGGCGCTACCACCTCAAAGTAGTGCGTCTACCAGTTTCGCCACCGCCGCATTTTTTTTGAGGTCTGCAAATGTAAACGGAAAACTTAAAAGTCAAAAAAGAAAAACAAAAAAACTATTACCTCCGCAGAATAATACGGAAAGTGGTGCCTTTACCTACTTCTGTTTGCTTTACAAACAACGAGCCATGGTGAAACTGTTCAACAATACGCTTAGCTAATGATAACCCGAGGCCCCAGCCGCGTTTCTTGGTGGTGAATCCCGGAGCAAATATTTTTTTCACCTGGTACTTTGGTATACCTTTCCCCGTGTCAGACACATCAATTATCACCTGCTGCTTTTGATCAGTGAGCCGGATATCAATATTGCCTTTCCCATCCATTGCATCTAACGCATTACGGATCAGGTTTTCCAATACCCAATCAAACAGGGGGCCGCTCATATTTACCAGTATTTCCTCTGTATCTGTATGCACTGCGATCTTTACTTTGCTAGGTGCTCGTTTCTGCATGTAGTCCACCATATTTACCATACGGCTTACCAGGTTTTCCTCTACAAGCTGAGGTGCACTGCCCACCTTACTGAACCTGTCGGCTATAAGTTTTAACCTGTCCAGGTCCTTTTGCATTTCCGCGACGGCTTCATTATCTCCATCTGCATCGTGTAATATCTGCAACCAGCCTTCCATAGAACTGAGGGGCGTACCCAACTGATGTGCCGTTTCTTTTGATAAACCGGCCCAAACCTGGTTTTGAAGTGAACGCTGGGCAGAAGTAATAGCAAAAACCACTATTAGCAGAAATATAATAATAATAGTAAGCTGAACATAAGGATAATAACGCAATTGCATCAGCAAATAGGATTCTCCATAGTACACCCGTTGTTTGCCGGATATATAGGAAAATTCTACCGGCGGGTGTAATTGCCTGAACTCCTCTAACTTCTTACGGACATAAGAAGTATCTTTTGCAACTTTTATGCTGTCCAGATTATTTTGATCAATAATATTATCCTTTTCGTCGGTAAGTATGAGTGGGATGGTCCTGTTTTGCTGCAATACAAGCCTTGCATATTGAAAAACAACCGGATCGTTGGAGATGGCCTGTATCTTAATCACGTCTATAAACTGCTTGATATTCTTACGTTCTTCATTGGCCAGTTTGGTTGCCAGGGTATTAGTGTAAGACAGCGAAGCCCCAACTATAAATACAGCAATAATTATCAGATATGTCTTCCAGTTGAGATATTGTCGCATAAAGGCTTGTAAAAAACGAAAACAAGGGTAAAAATATTATGATTTTGACCGAATAACTATTATTTTTGTGACCGGAAAATTTTATCGTTTCGCACATGCAACACAACCAGGAACATTTAATAAATCAGGGAGAAGACTTGCCAAATCCAGCGGATATAGAATTAAGCAAACCTTCGAAATCACGCTTTTTATTCCTGCTGTTTTTCTTCGGTTATTTCATTTTTGCATGGGCAGGTTGTTATAACCTATACGAACATAAATATCAGAAAAACGATAACATCACCGTTCCTGATAATACATTATACGAGCCTAAGTATAAATAATCATTGTTTTTGCAATGATTACCAGCCTGCAAGATACCGCTGTTGTCATTCTTAGCTATAATGGCAAAAAATGGCACCAGCTTTTTTTGCCTCTTATAGTGGCGCAGGCCTCTACAGGATATGATGTTGTGGTGGTAGATAATGCATCTACTGACGATACCCTGGAATATGTACAAACCAACTTCCCTACAGTACATACACTGCAAATTGCAGTAAACAAAGGATTTGCCAATGGCTACTATGAAGCACTCAGGCAAATACACGCAAAGTACTATGTGCTATTGAGTGCGGATTTTGAAGTTACCGAAGGTTGGTTCCCTCCCCTGCTACACGCTATGCAGCGATACCCCGGTCTGGCAGCATGCCAGCCTAAGGTCAGGTACTGGAAAGAAAAAGAAAAATTTGAGTATGCCGGCGCCGCCGGAGGGTTTATAGATAAGTGGGGCTATCTCTTTTGCAGGGGCCGCATTTTCAACGACCTGGAAACCGATAACGGCCAATATAACGACGATATTGAAACATTCTGGGCATCGGGCGGATGTTTTATAGTGCGCGCAGATCTTTACCACCAGGTAGGTGGCCTTGATCCTGACCTGTATGCACATATGGAAGAAGTGGACCTATGCTGGCGATTGCGCAATATGGGCTACAAGATCGGTTACACCGGCCAGTCAACTGTTTATCATGTCGGTGGCAGTGTTATCAGCTACGGTAGCCCGCAGAAACTGTACTATAATTTTAGAAATAGCCTGGTACTACTGCTCAAGAATGAGCGAGGTGCCAAACTGGCGTGGTTGTTCCCGCTCAGGCTAATACTAGATGGGATAGCAGGATTACAGATGCTTGCCGGTGGTAATTTTGTAGGCACTTTTACAATTGTTAAGGCACATTTCCATTTTTACGGCAGCCTGGGCAAATGGCTGAAAAAGCGCAAGACAGCGAAGAAAATGATCACCCATCGCGACACAGGTGGCATCTATAACAAAAGCATTATCTGGCAATATTTTGCATTGCGGAAAAAGACTTTCACCAAACTGAACTGGGCACCGGAAAGGCTGTATTAAACTCTAGCATCTCCGCAACCCGGTTTGAGTGCTATCATTCCCCGACAATAATCGTCCGTTTACCGATTTCCATTAATACTTTACCTAATAGAACTTTTACAAGCTACAGGCAGGTAATACTTTTACATCGTTAAATTAATAGACGATGCAACATAATATTCAGGAATGGCAGCAAGGCTGGAACAGACAAGACCCTAACTGGAGACAGCAAAGAAGAGAATGGAACAGGCAAAGGTATAACAGACGGCAGAAGGGCGATAAAGTATGGTTCGGTGCAATAGTAGCCCTGCTCGGTGTATTTCTTTTGCTCAAGAAACTGGGCATGTTTTATTTTGACTGGGATATACTATGGCCGGTAGCGTTGATTGCCATTGGCTTGCTGATAGGTGTAAAAAAGCGTTTTCATAGCCATGCATGGTGGATACTGACGCTCATAGGTGTGGCGCAACTGGTACCTGAGTTCCAGATATTGAACACAACCTCATCGCACCTGGTATTTCCGCTGGCGCTCATAATAGGCGGCTTTATGATAGCCATAAAATCGAAGAAGCATAAGAACTGGCAGGACCACATGCAGGTGGTAACGAATGATGAAAACAGCCTGAATATAGATATTACGTTTGGCGGAAGGAAGGAGATAGTGACCTCAAAAGACTTTAAAGGCGGGAACATCAAAAGCACCTTTGGCGGATGCGAGGTAAACATGATACAGGCAGACAGTACTACACAACCTATGGTGCTGAATATGCAGGTAACCTTTAGCGGTGTAGAGCTGATCGTTCCGTCGCACTGGGAACTGCAGGTAGAGATAGAACCGACATTTGGCAGTGTGGAAGATCACAGGGCTATGCGAACCACAGCGCCAAACAATGAAGAAAAGAAGCTATTGATATTGCGCGGCAACTGCAGCTTCGGCAGCATTGAAATAAAATCGTATTAAATCACATCCCGAAAGCCGGGTACTAACTTTTACAAAATGAGAGCTTATACTGCACAGATCATCTACCGTATCAAATGCGACGGCATCAGTACGGAACAATATGAAGAACAATGGAGGCTGATATATGGAGTCGATGCCCGTGATGCATTGTTCCAGGCAAGAGTAGTTGCCAAAGAAGAAGAAGCAACATTTGTTGACAGGCATGGAAGAACGGTGATGTGGGAACTGGTGGCGGTAAAAGACCTGCAGGAAGTAAATATAAAACACGGTGCCCTGCTGTTTTCTGAAGTAAAAGAGGTAACTCCCATAGCCTCACCGGTATGGGTAGAGCCTGCAACTGTAGCTACCCAAACAGCAGATAATTGCCATTAATACAAAAAAATATGCGGTGGCTATTGCCCTTACTGGTGATACTGGTATGGGCAATACACTTTGGGCTATTGTTTTTCTATACGGGAATGCCGCCGGGCATCTCTCTAATCGATAGCCTTATCAGCACATTGATCATGGCGACGTTTGTCTGGCTGATGTTGCTTACCTTAAATTCCTACCCAACCCGTGTAGGTCTGACCCTGTACGCATTGCTTATTGGCAGCTTCTTTTCACTGGCATCAGGGTACACTACCTGGTTCCTGTTTAAGACCATACCCGTAAAAGGATATGAAGGCTATGACCATTGGTTATATGCCAGTATGCCCATCAGGTATATTGCAAACTGGCTGGTGTTTTGCTGGATATCTACCTTTGCCGCGTTGCAGAATGAGGCCGAAAAGATAGAAACCAAGTTCTTAAAACAAACAGACCTTACCACCATGCACCGGGAGGCTGAGCTATATAAGCTAAGGCAGCAGTTGCAACCCCATTTTTTGTACAACAGCCTTAACTCTATCAGCGCTTTAACCATGATTGCACCGGAAAAAGCGCAGGAAATGATCAGTAAACTATCTGACTTCCTGAGGAGCTCTGTAAAACGGGAAGCACAAGACCTGATACCGATACAGGAAGAGCTAAGCTACATAGAGGCGTATTTATCGATAGAGTCCGTAAGATTTGGGAACAGGCTGAAGGTAATATTCGATAAGGGGTACACTGATGATGCTATGATACCACCTTTCCTGCTGCAGCCGGTACTGGAAAACGCCATTAAATTTGGCCTGTATGGTACCATAGGAGAGGTAACCATTGCGGTAAATATAGCTCTTACAGATGCGATGCTGCAAATAAGCATCAGCAATCCGTATGATTCAGACAGCCAGATACCAAGAGGTACCGGCTTTGGACTGGAAGGCATAGCGCGGAGGCTACACTTACTATATGGACGCGCCGACTTACTGGAAACTCTGAAAACAACAAACACATTTACTACAAAATTAAAAATACCCCAGGCACATGTATAAGGTTATTATCATAGATGATGAGCCATTAGCCAGGCAATTGGTAAGATCGTTCCTGCAATCTTATAGTGAGATAGAAATAGTTGCAGAATGCGGCGATGGATTTGAAGGCTTTAAAACTATACAAGAGTTGCAGCCTGACCTTATATTCCTAGATGTGCAAATGCCTAAGCTCAACGGGTTTGAAATGCTGGAACTATTGGATAACCCACCATCGGTGATCTTTACCACAGCATTTGACGAATATGCCATGAAGGCGTTTGAATCTCATGCTATAGACTATCTCCTAAAGCCAATCAGCAGAGAGCGTTTTGACAAAGCCGTACAAAAATGGATACAGTTGCGTGCCGGGTCTCAGACTCCTCAGTTTACCGGCATCAGCCAAAACAATGTGTATGAAGGATACCAACACAGGATAGTTGTAAAGGACAATGGCCTGATACGCATTATACCTGCGCAGGATATTTATTATGTGGAAGCGAATGATGACTATGTAAAAATTGTAACAAGGGACGGCAGCTTTTTAAAGAAAAGCACACTAGGCCATATTGAACAAAGCCTGGATCCGCAATTGTTTATACGTGTACACAGGTCTTACCTGATACCCATCAGCCAGTTGGTGCGTATTGAACCATACGAAAAAGAAAGCCACATTGCATTGCTACAATGTGGCGCTAAAATAACTGTTAGTAAAAGCGGTATGGCTAAGCTGAAGACTACCCTCGGATGGTAGCTATTCCGCATTGCCGGTAGGGCCGGGCTTGCGCTCAATGATATACCTTATCAGCAGGGCGCCCCCTATCTCTAATGCATACACTGTAAAAATTTTCAGCGGGTTATGCATTAAAAAGCTTTGCACACTATTGAAATCAACCGGCCCATGATAGGTGCTATAGATAACCATAGCACCAAGAAAGATACCTCCCAGCATCGCCAACACTGTAAACAAAGCCCATCTGCCTGATGGCAAACCTTTTCGGCGCGCCAGCTTGCTATTGAAGTACGCGAAGGCTACAAAAAAAATTATATCAAGCAAATCCTAGATGTTTTTCATGAATTCAGTTACACTTTCCATCACGTGACTGATCTGAGCTTCGTTCAGGCCATGATGACAAGCCAGCAACATACCACCACGCATTACTTTGTCTGCCTCTGTATAACCATTGGCAGAAGCTTTGTGGGCATAGTTTTTAAAGCCCGGCTGGCGTAATATATTGCCCGTGAAAACAGTACGGGTCTGGATGTTCCTCTTTTCAAGGAATATCTGCATATCGCGCCTTGTGAATGGTGCGGATTCTTTGATAGTTACCGCAAATGCCAGCCATCCTGTACGTGAGTTTGGCAATTGCTTAGGAAGTATAAAATACTCTTCGTATTGACTAAAGAATTCGCGCATAAGCTTATAGTTATGCGTACGTGTATCTATATTATGAGCCAGGTCATCTAACTGCACATTACCAAACGCCGCACCCATTTCTGAAGGTTCGATGTTATACCCCGGTTCTTCGAACACGAATTTAGCATCGTACTGTATGCCCTCAATTTCTACATTGAAACGATTCTCGATCTTCTCAGATTCTACAAACAGTGATGAACTGCGGCCCCAGCTACGCAACAAACGGCCACGATCGTAAAGAGCTTCTGTATTAACACAAAGCATACCACCGTTGCCTGCGCAATTGATGATGTGTGAACCGTAGAAGCTGGTTGTACTCATATCCGTAAAGCGCCCGGACGATGCACCATCGATCTCTGCACCTAAAGTATCCGCAGAGTCTTCCAGTACAAAAAGATTATGCTTGTCTGCTATTTCTCTCAGCCTTTTCCAATCTGGCAGATTTCCTATCAGGTTAGGTATGATCATAGCCTTTGTTTTAGGCGTTATCATTTCCTCTACCTTATTTACATCTATATTATAAGTGCCTTCTTCTACATCTACATAAGCAGGTACCCATCCTTTTTTTACTTGTGGCGCTATGGTAGTAGAGAATGTAAGCACCGGTGTAATGATCTCAGAACCCGGTTCGTAATCGAGCAGATCGGCAGCAAGATATAATGCAGATGAACCACTGTTTACCATGATGCCATATTTCTTAGCATAAAGCGCTGCAACGCGTTCTTCCATGCGGCGAACGTGCTTACCCATTTGCGTAGTTGTACGCAACACGCTCATTACAGCTTCTATTTCTTTTTCGCCATATACAGCTTTGCCATAGGGCACTTGTATATAATCTGTTTGTAACATATTTGTGTGAGTTAAGAGTGCTAATGTACAAGTAAAGGCGCAAATTAATGCGTTAATACAATCTGAAAAAAAGGTTAAAACAAAAAAAATACCCTTGTTAGTTCTAACAAGGGCATTATTAGTTGCAAATATTTATTAATTAGTCAATTCGTTGCCATCTTTATCCAACTCCACAACATCGTATCCAAGTTTTTTGATGCCGTCAAACACTACTGTTTTGTCGCCTACCAGCAAGACATTTAGATGCTCCATTTCGGGCAGATTCTTTGAAATAAGCCCTTTTAGCTGGTTAAGCGTCATAGCGCTGAGAATAGTATTTTGTTGTTTAGGATAATCTGCACTCAGATCATACTCCATAATGCGTGAAAGGAAACCGGCTTTTTGGAAACCTGATTCATATTTACGGGCATCGCTCTGCGCAAGAGAACTTTTAGTGAATGCCAGTTCCTCTTCGGTAGGCCCATTCTTTTCGTACTGCTTCCATATCTTAATGATATCCATCATAGCGCTATCTGTAGCCGCAGCCTTGATGCCTGCACTGAATGTGTAATCGCCTGTGTATTTATCTCCATCAAAAGAAGAGCGGGCGCCATAAGTCCATCCTTTGTCTTCGCGCAGATCGAGATTGAGACGGCTGTTAAACGCACCACCGAAAGGATAATTCGCTACGGTCATTTTATAGAAGTCGCCTGTTGCATCATACTTCAGGTTGGTTACATCTCCTATCCTGAACTCTGTTTGCGCGGCATTGGGAACATTCACAAAATAAATACGTGTTTTGGCAGGTTTAGGCATAGGGTTTACCACCGGGGCATAGATCGTTTTATCTGGAAGCTGATCTACAAACTTAAGTTTAGGTAATATTTTATCGCGGGAAACGTCGCCTACAACTACTACCCTTGCATTCTGTTTGCTAAAATAATTTTTATAATAGTCTTCGATATCGGCAAGTGTAATGTTGTTTAATGTGGCTTCTGTACCGGAAGCGGGCCAACCCAACACCGTATTGCCGTATGAAAGTTTATTGTACACAATACTTGCTATGTAGTTCGGCCGTGCATACGCGTTCTTAATACTTTCGATAGTCCTTTTCCTGTTTCGGTTAAAGGCATCTTCCGTAAACCTTGGATTCAGCAAACGCTCCTTCACAAGCTCCATTGTTTTGTCAAGATTTTTAGCCAGGGAGCGTACGCTTACATCTATGCCATCATAACCTGCATTTACATCTATAGAGCTACCCAGTTTATCCAGCGCAACACTAAACTGTTCTGCAGTATAATTTTTAGTGTCCTCTTCCATCATATTGGCAAACATACTTGCCAAACCAGCTTTCTTAGGGACATTACCCTCTACCATACGTCCACCCTCAAAATGCATTAGTACAGTCACTACGGGTATTTCATCTGTTTGTGTACCTATAACATTGATATTATCACCTACTTTGTCTTTCCAGAACTCGGGCACCTTCACTATAGGATTAGGGCCATTGCCGGGCATTTTAGAACGGTCAAAATTATCTTTAGCCTTCACATATTTCAGCTTACTGTAACCATAGTCCGGCGCATTATAGCCCTGTGTAGATACCGTATAGTTATCCTCAGCAACCTTGTTATCTTCATTGCCTTTGGGAAGTACACTGACAGTAAGGCTGTGCTTACCCTTAATGTATTTTTCGTACACACGCATTACATCTTCTTTTGTAACGCTGGTATAACGCTTCAGTTCTTTACCAATACCATTAGGATCGCCGGTAAAAGTGTAGAATAACGCGAGCTGGGAGACCTTGCCGGATACTGTTTCCAGCCTATTGACCATACCTGCTTCAGCACTATTTCTGAACTTTTCGATGTCTTCATCAGTGACCCCGCGTTTTTCAAATTCTGCAAGGCACTCTTTCACCGTATTATCAATATCGGCAAGCTTCTGACCCGGGTAAGGGATCACAGAAATCGTAAACTCCCCTGCCAGTTCACTTGTGCCATCATAACAAGTAGCATTTACTGCTTTTTGCTTCTTTACAAGGTTCTTGTACATGATGGACGTTTTACCTTGCCCCAATATCTCTGCCAGGCAATCAAGGGCGGCCTCATCCTTATCAAAAGAAGGGACACCGGGGTATATGATTTTCAGCTGTGGCAGTTTGGCGTAATTATCTACCATCGATACATACCGGTCTTTTTCAAGCGCTACCGCCGGAACTTTAACAGGGTCTACTTCGGGGCCTCTTGGAATGCTACCAAAATATTTTTCCACCATTTTCAACACATCTTTTGTGTTTACATCGCCGCCTATAGTTAACACGGCATTGTTAGGACCATACCAACGGAGGAAGAAATTCTTCAGGTCATTCACATTTACGCTATTCAGATCTTCAATATACCCAATGGTTAGCCATGAATAGGGATGGCCATAAGGATACAAGTTTTTTGATGATACCTCGTTTACCAGGCCGTAAGGAACATTATCATAGCGTTGCCCACGTTCATTCTTTACGGTAGCGCGCTGCACTTCAAACTTTTGCTGGGTTACTGCATCCAGTAAAAAGCCCATACGGTCGGCTTCGAGCCAAAGCATTTTTTCAAGCTGGTTACCTGGTACGGTTTCAAAATAATTAGTGCGGTCCTGGTTAGTAGAACCGTTCAATGTTCCCCCGGCCTCTGTAATGATCTTAAAATGCTGTTCGTCGGCAACATTGTCCGAACCCTGGAACATCATGTGCTCGAAAAAGTGTGCAAACCCCGATTTACCGATCTCTTCGCGGGCAGAACCCACGTGATAAGTAACATCTACATGCACAATAGGATCGGAGTGATCTTCATGTATCACTACGTTCAGGCCGTTTGGCAGGACATAACGTTCGAATGGGATGACCAGTTCGTCACCTTTTTTCGTGACTTTTTCTACAAGCTTTGCCTGTGCGATGGCAGATGGACTATACATCACTGCCAGAGCGCATAAAGAAAGGAATATGCGTTTCATAAATTTAATTGCTGTGTTGGAACTGAGTAAATATAAAACCTATTGCTGGGAAAGCGTGAATAATACACCTATATTATAGCTACCCGCGTTGTAGCCAAAGCCGGGATTGATGCTTACATCCGTATTAAAACTGTTACCGGTAGTATTCTCATCACCTTTATTACCGGATTTTAACGTTTGAGAATTGGTTGACATGGTAATATATGATGTAGTGCCATTTCTCCTGATCTGCAACACACTCGCCGGCATATTTGTACTGGCGCCGCTACTCATAGCCTGAAAATAGGCGCTTTGAGCAGAAATATCAATAAGCCAGTTTACGTTACTTTTTACAGCAATCGTTGCAGCATTTGTAATTGTAATACCCGACATATAGTCTGACGCATCGTTAAAAGACACAACGCCGGTGAGATTAGTAATCGTAAGTCCCATGCACGCGCTGATATCTATAGTACCGGAGACTGTAGTAGATGATTGCGCCTGCACCTTTCCAAATGTTATCATTAATATCAATATGGCAAACAAATATCTCACGGGCTGGTCATTGTAAACATTAAAGTAAAGTTATAGTGGCCGGTAGCTGTGCTGTAGCCGGGGGCAGTACAAATAAGGTCGTAGTAAAAGTTAAAAGTAGTTGTGCGTCTGCTGATACTAAATAAACGCTGATCGGAAGTGGAAAGAATAAACGGTGATGTGACTAGATTACTTACGCCAGTGGTACTGTTAACCGATTTGTAATCTAATTCCAGATTCATGCTACCGGGAACAAACCCGTATGGTGCGCTATAATAATAGATCCTGGCATATACGCTAATATTAGAAGATTTAGGCCTTACAGTTACGATAAATGCATTTTGTTTTACGTTATCGTTTTCCAGGCTCGAAGCGGTATTGAAATTGAAGTTGAGGCCTGTAGTCGTGTTAAGCGAAAAAGTATTCTGCGCCAGGGACTTAGAGAACGGCAATAAGATCAACAACAGGGTACAGAATAACCTCATCCGGTAAGTAATTGGTTGATTATTTTGCATTTATCATGTAAAAATACTTTTTTTGCGTATACTTTGCATATATGAGGCGACTTTACTTTCCCATCATGTTCGCGCTCCTTTTTTTATGCTGCGCATTTAATGCAGTAGCACAAAATTTAGGTGCATTCCCAACGACCCTTGACTTTAAACTTGCTGCCGGACAGGGCGAGTCGCAAGCAGTTACTGTTTCCAATGGTTCTCCGCGAAAGGTTCAATTTAGATTGTATTTAAACGACTGGATACGTGACAGCCTGGGTGGCCATATTTATTATCGCGCAGATACCTTGTCCCGCTCCTGCGCCAAGTGGGTATCGCTAAGCACAACGTTCATTGAGCTGGAACCCGGCCAATCGAAACAAGTGACCGTAAAACTGCAGATGCCTGAAGACCCTAATGCTACCAAAGAAATGAAATGGGCCATGCTCTTCATAGAAACAGTAGAGGAAGCTAACGCATCTGCCAGTAAGACAACAGCTGCAAGCGTTCGTAACCTGCTACGTATAGGTGTGCATATCTACCAGACGCCCCCTAATGTTACAAAAAAGGAAATCAGGGCTTACGACCTGGTACCTGCTAAAGATGCAGCTAACACATATAACCTTATATGCCAAAATACCGGGGACATAATGCTGGAATGTAAAGCACACCTGGAACTATCGGCCATTGCAGATGGCAATAAGACCAAGCTCGACCAGATAGAGTTTCCTATGTTTCCGCAACAAAGAAGGCTGGTAACCTTTGAGCTGCCGAAAAATTTAGCAAAAGGCAAATACTCGGCATTAGCTGTGCTCGATGGTGGTGAAGACATATCGCTGGAAGCAGTAGAAAGCGAAATAGAAGTAAAATAACCCTCTTTAACTTATACTCTAAGCCGGCGAAATTCGCCGGCTTTTTTATTGTTTGCCACCCTATTAGCTGCAAAAAATGGCAAGTGTAAATACGTGCATAAAATTTTTATTTTTTTAACACTAGCATAAAAAGCTGATTATCAGCTAACAAAAGACCTCATTAACAAATGAATTAGAAATCATTAACGGAATGTTTGCTTTTGTTAATAGTATGTTATTATCTTTATATAACTGAAGCCGGAAATAAAGGCAAACAATGAGAAAAATCACCCTCATATTATTTTTGACCATCACATCTGTATATAATACATATGCAGATGTAAATGCTTCTGCTTCAGCATCTCAAACCATACAATTAGTATTAGCACCTGCTATTGAGATCAATACAACAGGTGTAGTGATAGGATCCGGCAAACAAGGTGCTAACCAATCATTTACGGTAAAATCTAACAACGAATTTACCATATCGGTAAGTACTGTTGCTGCAAACCAGCATGTAAGCGTAGCACTTGCAGATAATAATACTGACGGACAGCCTGCTAATGACGGCAAAAATCTGTCTTTATCAACAACAGCAAGGAACTTACTGAGCCATTGCAACAGAAGCAATGACCAGACATTTGCAGTAAATTATAAAGCTAAGAGCAATGCGACAGTAGTATATACTGCTACCCAGCCTTAAAATAAGACATTGTCTCTATCACCCTGGATGCACAGCTACGTACGATTAGTATGTAGCTGTTTCCGTTTTATAGAACATGAAGGCATTATTATTGCCGTTATAATCATTAAACAAGCAGCACATGAAATCAGCGTTAAAAACTGTAATACTCCTCGTTATATCTGCCATGGCAATCACCTCATGCTCCAAGAAAATAACGGAGGCCAATACTGACCCTTGCAAAGGCGTGATGTGCACGATGCTGTTTGCAATGGTACAAACTGATGTTACCGACCATTCGGGCAATGCTATTGCGCTCGATAGCTTTTATACTTTAAGAGCTAAGACAGGTGAGAAAATATACCATGATAAGAGCACAATGCCCAATGGATATACCATACTTGACGACGGATATCAAAAACAACTGGTCAATAAAAATGACAGCTTCTATTTTGTTGGATATTTAAACGGTAAACAGGTAATCAATGAGCCCTATGTAATTGGCGCCGACTGCTGCCACATAAAAAAGCAATCGGGTAAGGACAAGATACAGATACCCTAATATACCCTGGAAAAAGTGGATGCGCAGGTATCATCTACCGTACTGCCCGTAACGCGGTAATGAACGATCATGGTATTATCGTCGTAAGTGCCGGCGCCACTGAAGCTAACACCGTTTGTAGTCTGCACGGGTATGTTCAATGTGTTGTCAGTAGGATTCATGTCTGCACTAACCTTGTTTGACCATACCCCACTCCAGAAACCTTTTATATAGATGCGATTATTGATAGTGCTATCTTTCTCCACCTTACAAGTATCGCCCATGGAGCCGGACTGGCTGCACTGGCTCTTTTCTACAAAGAAACCAACCAGGCCATCAGCGGCATTTGCATAAGGGAGAACGGTGAGTGTTATTTTATAGTCTGTGAATCCGGAACTGGTACTACCACCCCGTACGGTAATGGGATACACCCCTACAGTAGCATGATTGCAAGTGATGGTAAAAATAGTGGTGAAAGAAGGACTGCCGATGGATATCGGACTAAACTTAGCCGTGGCACCTTTAGGAAGCCCCTGGCAGCTAAGCAATACATCTTCCAACTTACCTGAAACATAATTTACATTGATAGTTTGAGAAACTGAACCATTACGCTCCATCTTCATATCAGAAAGGCCGGTAATGGTATATTTAAGATCTCCGTAACCGGTATTGTTGTCGGGAGTTGGATCACTTGGTGTTTTATTACAAGCACTGATAACCACCAGTGAAAGTGTTGTAACGAGTATGCATATATGAATGGCTATCCGGCTACGTCTAAACATAGCTACTAAGATAACGCATTGTGTTTAAAATTAAATAAGACCGCTGCGAAGTATTTTTGCAACTTTAACTTAATAAGACAGAACGCATGGATATGGACCCGGCATCCATTTTGTCATTGAAATAGTTGATCTCATCTTTTGTATCCTGCAGGCCCAGCGTGTATAGCAGCGGCAAGTAGTGATCGTTAGTAGGAACCGCCAGACGGGCAATACTGCCAAGCTTATCATATCTAATGATGCTTTCATGGTTGCCACTGTCTATAAAACCCTTGATCTTTGCATCAAATTCATAAGCCCAGGGGAATTGCTGTTTGTTCTGAAAATCTATCATGCCCAGGTTGTGCACTATATTACCACTACCCATGATCAACACCCCTCTTTTTCTTAGCTCTTTGAGTTGCTGAGCCAGCTCGTAATGGTATTGAGGCGATTGGTAGTAATCTATACTCAATTGTAATACCGGGATATCGGCCTTGGGGAACATAGGAAGCAACACAGACCAGGTACCATGATCGAGACCCCATTGATGATCGTCTTTTACCTCTGTTGATTTAATAAGGGACATGGTATCTGCTGCCACATCGGGCGCACCCGGTGCAGGGTATTGCGCTTCAAATAATTCGCGGGGGAAGCCTCCGAAATCGTGTATGGTTTTGGGCTTTTCCATAGCTGTAACGTAAGTACCACGGGTAAGCCAGTGCGCAGATATGGAAAGAATGGCACGCGGCCTTGGTAACTCCGTACCCAGTTGCGCCCATGTTTTGCTGAATTCATTTTTTAAAATGGCGTTCATAGGATTGCCGTGCCCTGTAAACATTACAGGCATTATATCTGTACGGGGCTGCTCATCGGCCCAGCTCTTCAAAGATTGTAGTTTCATTGCTATCGGTGCTAAAAGTACTGCCGTGCCTGCTCTCAGGAAATCGCCTCTTTTCATGCAATAACAAAAGTACTAATTATACATTGCAGTAAAACATCAATTAACACTATAGCAACATTTGTAGATACATCAATATAAATATTCGGATATTAATCATAATATAGTATATTGATTAGCAATAGCTGGAATGAGTAATACATTAAACATACAACAAGCGGCAAGGGAATGGCTTGATAGCCACCTCAATGACGAGGCTATAAAAGCGGAGCTAATGAAAATAGGCTTTGAGGAACATAGCCTGCCGGAAATGATGAACGAAATAAAAAAACTGCGTAATTCCAGGAAAACATCCGGCGGACTGATCTTGATACTCGCAGGGGCCGTGCTATGCCTGCTCAGTTGCATACTAACCTTAACGGGCAGCTATAGTGGCACCAGCTTTCAACTGGTGCTCTACGGAATCACAACTTTGGGTATCTTAATAACGTTTGGCGGATTGATCAAAATCTTCAATTAATTATTTCTTATTGCCGGCAATAACCAGGCCTACGCCCGCTAATACCACAATACCACCTACGTAAACAGGCCAGCCAACGGAGTGTTTCTTTTCCTTATTAATTTCTAATGGACCGATATCAGCCACTTTTTCTTTCGTTTTAAAGTTGATACTGTTAAATACCAGCATTAATATACCTACTATCAATAAAACTATCCCGGTAACTTTCATAGAATTTCTTTTAGCAATGTGAACTATTGGCGCATCTTAGCGCTATCTTCAGAACTCGCAGTGTTTGCCCTAAGGCCGCTTTCATTGGCTCCCTGGCTGCGCGGAGAATCGGGCATAGCGGGATCCTGGGCGTCATAGGTTGCCGGCGCTGTACCATTGAGATTTGTTGAATCTATAGGCGTACTGCCCGGTACGTTGTCTTTAGTGCTATTGCCACAAGATGCAAAAGCAATTGCCAGGGGGAATAAACAGATGATTGCTGTCTTTTTCATATAACTGATTTAATGGTTAATGATGTGTGTGAGACACAGCGCTATATGACGAGAAAAAACTATGCCATGCGTTGTTCTTACCGTATAAGAGCAGCGTATAAAAATCGCCGGAATGTTATGTTTTTTGCAACAAACCTGTATTTTGTAGAAAACTTATACCCAATGGATGCTCAGAAAGTTGACATGTACATTATGTCAAACAGCAAAAACTTTGAAGGCTTTCAAATCGTAGCATTGCGAGACATGCTTATTAATGCCGATGACTCAAAATTCATAACACTGCAATCAGTGCCTTTGAAAGACCCAACCATCATGCTAATCGTTTCTTTATTAGCAGGAGGATTAGGCGTAGATCGCTTTATGCTTGGAGAAACAGGACTCGGACTAGCCAAATTATTTACTTGCGGTGGGCTTGGCATATGGACAATCGTAGACTGGTTCCTGGTTATGGGACGCACGAGAGAATTGAATATGCAAAAAGTTCAAATGGCTCTTTTGTAATGTATATGGCATATTCTACCAGTATAAAACGGTTTTATAGCTGGTGGGGCCTTTTTGTATTTGCCGGATGGTTTTGGTTTGCTTTATCAATACTATATAACGTACAGCATTTAAACATCTGCATTCTGAAGGCTGTTACGGGCATGCCCTGCCCCGCTTGCGGCACCACGAGGTCTATTAATGCAATTACCAAAGGAAACTGGAACCAGGCTTTTCTTATCAACCCATTTGGATACCCGGCATTAGCAGCCATGATAATACTACCTGTTTGGCTGATTGCTGATGTAGTGACTAACAAGTGCACCTTGTATAGTTCTATGCATATTGTTGAAAACAGGCTCAAACAGAACAAGATACAGGCAATTGCATTAGCCCTTATTATTATAGTTAACTGGATATGGAATATTTACAAACACCTGTAAACAATTTAGCATCTTACAATCCAAGAGAGGATGAAAGGGAGAAGGCATCGAATGGCTACCTGATGTCGGTTATAGCTGTAATGGCAGGTTTACCATTACCTATTATTAACCTGCTGGCGTCCGTATTATTTTTCCTGCTCAACAGAAAGGCTACATACTATGTGAAATGGCATTGCACTCAGGCACTACTTTCCCAGGTTACTATTTTTTTTATGAATTCAGTTGCTTTTGGGTGGACTGTAAAGATACTGACAGGCAATGCTCCGCTGACCAATACTTACCTTGGATATTTATTTACCATAATAATCTTCAATGTAACAGAAATCATCCTGAACATTTCTGCTGCAATTTCAGTACGCAAAGGACACCATAAAGAATGGTGGTTTTGGGGCGCCCTTACCAACCTCTTGATAAAACCCGGTAAGCGATGAAAAAATTAGCCATTCAGTTTATTGTTTTTGCCGGGAGCTTCTTTCTTATTTGGATGGGCCTTGCCCAATTGCCATGGACTAAATGGCTCCATGCCCAAAATTTCTCCGCTAAGAGGCAAAAAGCAATGTCGGATGTTTTTATCAAGGCATATGGCTTAAAGAATCGCAGTATATCCGATGAAAGCGTAAAAAAGATCGTTGACACGATAAAACGAAGAATTTGCATCAGCAATAAAATAGATACTGCTACAATACATATCTACATCTATCAAAATCCTGAAATAAATGCGTACTCCCTGCCGGGCGGCAATATAATGGTAAATACTGCCTTAATAGCGCAATGTAGCAATCCGGAGATGCTGGCGGGTGTTATTGCCCATGAAATCGGACATATTGAAAGCGGCCATATCAAAAAAAGGATGGTAAAGGAAATAGCACTATCCGTCGCCATGCTTTTTGGCGGAGATAACCTGGGTATCATCAAAACAGTTTTAAAAGAATTATCCTCGGGAAAATTTGATAGAACACAGGAAACTGAAGCCGATACAAAAGCAGTACAATATTTGATGACTGCCGGCATTAACCCTCTACCAATGGCAGATTTTTTTGACAAACTGCAGCACTCACATGGAGATACCCCGGAGATCCTTGAATGGCTCAGTACCCATCCTAATTCTAAAGAAAGGGCGATCCTAATAAGGAAACTTTCATCGAGACGGCCATACCCTGCCTTATTGAGTGATTCTTCCTGGCACTATTTGCGCAAGGCAACTACGAATCCAGGTTTCTAGCATGTAAACACCTCAAAGAAATAAATCTTATTTAGTTTTTTGTATTGTGAATTGATTTTTTTCCTACCTTTGCCGTCCAATTCTCATATTGCTCTTATTAAGATCGCATTTGGGAGAGTTGTTTAACGCAATTCGCTAAAACCAAAAAGTTTAAAAATGGCTAAAGAAATCACTGGCTATGTAAAGCTGCAATGTAAAGGCGGCCAGGCCAATCCGGCACCTCCAATCGGCCCAGCACTGGGTTCTAAAGGTGTCAACATTATGGAATTCTGCAAGCAATTCAATGCTCGCACACAAGACAAAATGGGTAAAGTACTACCCGTATTACTCACAGTTTATGCTGACAAGTCTTTTGACTTCGTTATCAAAACCCCTCCTGCCGCTGTGCAACTGATGGAGGCTGCTAAGATCCAGAAAGGTTCTAAAGAGTCTAACCGCCAGAAAGTGGGTAAGGTAACATGGGGCCAGGTAGAAGAGATCGCTAAAGATAAAATGTCTGATCTTAACTGCTTCACACTGGAAAGCGCTATGAAAATGGTTGCCGGTACAGCTCGTAGCATGGGCCTGAATGTAGAAGGAACAGCTCCCTGGGCTAATTAATCCATTGGTTCACCTTACTTAAATCATTGCAAACAATGGCAACACTAACTAAAAAAAGGAAAGCGGTAGACGCTAAAGTTGATAAAAACAAACAATATTCACTGGCTGATGCTGCTGCATTGGTAAAAGATATCAACTGCACTAAGTTTGATAGCTCTGTGGATGTGCACATACGCCTGGGTGTAGACCCTAAGAAGGCAGATCAGGCAATACGCGGTACTGTAAGCCTGCCACACGGCACCGGTAAAACAAAACGCGTACTGGTACTTTGTACACCTGACAAAGAAAACGAAGCGAAAGCCGCAGGCGCTGACTTCGTAGGCCTGGACGAATTTGTTCAAAAAATTGAAGGTGGCTGGACCGATGTAGATGTAATCATCGCTACACCGTCTGTAATGCCTAAAATTGGTAAACTGGGTAAAGTATTAGGCCCCCGTAACCTGATGCCAAACCCTAAAACAGGTACAGTTACTAACGACGTAGCTACAGCTGTTAACGATGTAAAAGGCGGTAAAATAGCTTTTAAGATAGACAAAGCCGGTATCATACATGCTTCCATCGGCCGTGTATCTTTCGATTCTAAAAAGATCGCTGAAAACGCTCAGGAATTGATCAATACCCTGATACGTATGAAACCTGCTACTGCAAAAGGTACTTACCTGAAAGGCATTAGCATGGCTTCTACAATGAGCCCGGGTGTTGCTATTGACACAAAAAGTGTAGCGTAATTGACGAGAAAGAAACAAGGTCTTTAATCCTTAAAAAAAATTGTAATGACACCAGCTCAAAAACAAGAAGCAATAGAAGTATTGAAAGAGAAGTTCTCTCAGTACAACAACTTTTATATAACAGATACTGAAAGCCTTAACGCAAGCCAAACAAGCGCACTGCGCAGGCATTGTTTTGACAAGCAAGTAGAAATGACTGTGGCTAAGAATACCCTGATCAAAAAAGCACTGGAAAGCCTGGATGCTGAAAAATACAGTGGTATCTACGAATCGCTGAACAATGTAACTGCATTGATGTTTAGCGAAAGCCCTAAAGAACCGGCTCTGATCATCAGCTCTTTCCGCAAAAGCAACAATAGCGAAAGGCCTGTACTGAAAGCTGCATTCATCAACGGTGACATCTTTGTAGGAGATAACCAACTGGTTAACCTTACTAAGATCAAAACCAAGAACGAGCTCATCGGCGAAGTTATCGGTTTGCTGCAATCTCCTGCAAAACGTGTTATCGCAGCATTGCTGCATAATGCAGAAAAAGGTGGTGAAGCAACTGCTACAGCTCCTGAGGCATCTGCACCTGAAGCATCTGCACCTGAAGCTCCGGCTGCTGACGCACCTGCTACAGACGCACCTGCAGCTGAATAATTACCTAGCCGGGTATAAAACGGCAATATAACATTGGCTTCCAAGTCGTACTATAAAAAACAATTTTAAAAACAATTTAAAAAGATAATAAAATGGCAGACGTAAAATCTTTAGCCGAACAATTAGTAAACCTGACAGTTAAAGAAGTACAAGAACTTGCTGATGTACTGAAAGCTGATTACGGTATTGAACCAGCAGCTGCTGCAGTAGTAGTAAGCGGTGGTGAAGGTGGTGGCGCTGCTGCTGCTGAAGAAAAAACATCTTTCAACGTAGTTCTGAAAGCTGCAGGCCCTAACAAACTGAACGTTGTTAAAGCTGTGAAAGAACTTACAGGCCTTGGTCTGAAAGAAGCGAAAGAACTGGTTGACGGTGCACCTAAGAACGTAAAAGAAGGTGTAAGCAAAGGTGAAGCTGAAGACCTGAAAGCTAAACTGGCTGAAGCTGGTGCTGAAGTTGAAATAGCTTAATTTCAATATATTGAATTTGCGAAAGCAGCCCGGATCGATCCGGGCTGCTTTTTTATTACCGATACCTGACAATGACGTGATACTAAAAATTTTACAATTGCGTTATTGTAGCATGTATTAAGGATTAATAATAATGGGTATCTTGCCGCCCCATAACAGGCTATCATTCGTACCGGCAAAGCGCTTTTGATGTATAAAAGATATATTACGGCAATAACCATCCTATTTTCCTCGCACTTGGGCGTAGCCCAGCAATTTATAGGGATGCCTAATACCGAATACACGGGCATCCAGCAGGTGCCTTATAATCCGGCTTTTATTAATAATTCACGTAGCGGTGTAGAAGTAAACGTATTTGGCGCCAGCATTTTCGCAGCCAATAATGCTTATGGCGTTAATAGCCGAATGCTGTTCAACCCTGCTGCTGACACAAATGCCGTGGAGGGAAAAGATTATTTCAGGCTGCGAAACAGCCAATACAAGAAAGCCTGGGTTAATGCTGACATATTAGGCCCCGCGGTAAGTTTTACCTATAAGAAAAAGTATCAATTTGGGATTTATACAAGGTTTCGCACGATAGTAAACGCGGGAAAGGTTAAGGATACCTTGTTTGATGTGCTGACCAACGAAAAGAACCCCTACTATTATTTTTACACCGCGCAGTTTGACAAAACAGGTGCATCTGCCCATATGTTTGGCGAAATAGGCATTACAGCAGGGCAAATGCTACATGACGATGAGTATTATAAGCTAAGCGCCGGGGTAACGGTAAAATACCTGATGGGCTTTGCAGGGATGAGTGTATATACAAAATCGCTGGGCTACAGACGCGATAATGACTCAATAGGATATATTAAGGGGGACCTAACGGCACTATATACTTATAACGTAAATCCAAGCTCCACATCAGACCTGGTACAGCGTGCCGGTAAAGGAAGCCTGGGGCTGGACCTGGGTATGCATTATGAGTTTTATGATGACCAGGACCCCAATAAAAAAACAAACTATCGGTTTGCGCTTTCTGCGGCCATCACCGACATTGGAAGTGTGAGCTATGTAGCAGATAAAGGTAGCGCCTTATATGACGTTAAAACAGGTGCAACAGAAGTACATGATATTTCGCTCGAAGACCAGGATAAGGATGAGTTCTCCCTGTTTACGGCAAGGAAGATCGCTGATGCCAGCCTGACCGTGAAAAAGAAATACGAGAAATTCAATATTGGCCTGCCTACAGCTTTCAGGGCTAGTGCTGACTATAATTTTGGCGAACATGTATTTGTGCAGGCCAATACTTTAATAAACCTGAGAGGTAGCAATGGCAAGGTATATCATCCCGGCTATGCCAGCTATATCAATATCACGCCGAGATATGATCACGGAAGTGTGAAGATAGGCATGCCTATAACCTTCATACGTTTTCGCACATTTGCGCTTGGTACGGTCTTTAACTTTGGGCCATTCTATCTTGGGTCGACAACTTCACTATCTTCTATACTGCTAGGTTCCAATATTTCCAATATCGATGTTTATACAGGGCTTACCGTAAAGATATCTAATGCAGAAAAGAAGGCCAGAGAATATACTTTCGATTATCGTGGGTACGATGACCCCAATAGTGGGTTAAGGAGACTTATACCTAGATTCCTTAAAAGACGAGAGTACAGATATTAATCATAAAAGAAAAGCCCCGAAGTTCGGGGCTTAATTATTTTGATCAGTTATTTCTTTTCAAGATAAAAATTCATGTGACCAATGAATACAGAATCTGAAGGATCAGATGGTGGCGGATCTTCACGGATCAATTTGCCGCTAACTATTCCCCATATTTTATCATTGCCATCCTTTATAATGTTAACGGCAGAATAAGTTGGCACATTAGTACTCATGAACACTTTGTTGCGCTTTAACATAGTGTCATACGCGGAATAAGTTATGGAGACTATTGGATCTGTAAGTGTTACATCTGATTTGCCTTTAAAAGCATCATTGTTACCAACAATCGTAATGGTTCTGAAAAACACAGAATCATTGATTACCCGAGCCCAAATGGTCCGTATATTATTTTCATCGACGGAATAATATCCCTTCAGATCATAAGTTTTGCCATCAATTTTTCCTTCCATTGTTCCAATCAGCACATTATTGGCGATTGTATTATCGAAAGGATTCATTGTAGAGGTCTGATCCTTTTTAGGATTAGCCGTATATGCACCATTATCGCAAGAACTAACAGCTATAGCAGCGGCAGCCACGAATAATGAGGTTGTGATGATTCTTCTCATAGAATAAACTTACTGAGTATAAAGATAATATTCTGGTTAGAATTTCAAAATCGTTAACCTATTTTCTGCTCTAAAGACAGTTCATTCAGCTGTTTTTTATCCACAGCAGCCGGCGCGTCGAGCATTACATCCCTACCAGCATTGTTTTTAGGGAAGGCAATGAAGTCGCGAATAGTTTCCTGGCCACCTAGAAGTGCGCAGAGCCTATCGAAACCAAAGGCGATACCACCGTGCGGCGGCGCACCATATTCAAAAGCCCCCAGCAGGAAGCCAAATTTCTCTTGAGCTTCTTCTTTGTCCATACCCAATGCCGCAAACATCTTTTCCTGCAGATCTCGCTGATAGATACGGATAGAACCGCCACCGATCTCTGTACCATTTAAAACGATGTCATAAGCATTTGCCTTGATCTCGGCATACCTGCTTAAGTCGTTCATCAATGCAATATGCTCCGGCTTAGGTGAGGTAAACGGATGGTGACGGGCTACCCACCTATTCTCTTCTTCATCATGCTCAAACAGGGGAAAATCTATTACCCACAACGGCTTATATACAGCCGGATCACGGAAACCGAGCCTGTTACCCATTTCCAGCCTCAATTCGCTCATTGCTTTACGGGTGCGTGTTTCTTTACCTGCCAATATTAGTATCAGGTCTCCGGCAGCGGCATTACAGAAAGACGCGAGGCTTTTCAGCTGATCTTCATTAAAGAATTTATCTACACTGCTTTTATAAGTGCCCTCTGCATTACACTTTACGTTCACTACCCCACTCATTCCTATCTGCGGGCGTTTTACCCATTCCGTCAGCTCGTCTAATTGCTTACGTGTATATTCAGAAGCACCGGGCACGCAAATGGCCAGTATCGTTTCGGCTTCTGCAAACACCTTGAAATCAACCTGATCTAATACCTCTGCATATACTTTACCGTCTGCTTTGAGGTTCTGCAATTTCATTTCAAAACGAATATCCGGCTTATCATTACCGTAGTTCCACATAGCGTCATCCCATGTCATACGCGGGAATTGCTCCTTCATTTCCACACCCTTCACATCATAGAATACATGTTTGAAAAGGCCCTCGAAGGTTTGCAGAATATCTTCCTGCTCCACAAAGCTCATCTCACAATCGACCTGCGTAAATTCAGGTTGCCTGTCGGCGCGAAGGTCTTCATCGCGGAAGCATTTTACGATCTGGTAATATTTATCATAGCCGCTCACCATCAGCAATTGCTTAAAGGTTTGCGGGCTTTGAGGTAAAGCGTAGAATTGACCTTCGTTCATGCGCGAAGGAACGATGAAGTCGCGTGCACCTTCGGGTGTAGATTTTATAAGGAAGGGCGTTTCAATATCCCAGAAGCCTTGAGTATCGAGGTAATTGCGTACTGCACGGTTTACTTTATAACGCAATTCAAGATTGCGCTTCAATGTAGGTCTGCGCAAATCGAGGTAGCGATATTTCATGCGCAGCTCATCACCGCCATCGGTTTCTTCTTCTATAGTAAACGGAGGCACGCTGGCGATGTTCATAATGGCAAAGTCCATTACTTCGATCTCGATATCACCGGTTGCGATCTTTGTATTCTTATTGCTACGCTCTATCACCGTACCCTTTACCTGTATCACATATTCCCTGCCTAACGGAGTTTCATCAAGACGCGCATTCAAAGATTCATTGAACAATAACTGGGTTATGCCATAACGGTCCCGCAGATCTACAAAAGTGATACTGCCAAATTTGCGAACGGTTTGAACCCAGCCGGCAAGTGTTACTTCCTTGCCCTTATCTTCTATCCTTAAAGCCCCACAGGTATGTGTACGATACATTTTAAAATTAAAAATTCAAGAAGTCAAAAATCGAAAACTATAATAATGTTGCAAGATAAGCTGAATTGTTGAGTGCTTAACAGGCAGGAATCTGCAAAAATTAAAAAGGGATGAGTTTAAACCCATCCCTTTAGCAATATTAAGATCAAACTATTACTTGCCGTACTTCAGCCCCATATTGTAGAGCATAAATGCCCATTTATCGGCCTGCTCATCAATAAGCATAGAGGTAGGCTTGCCGGCACCATGGCCCGCTTTGGTTTCTATACGTATTAGTATAGGCTCGTTGCAGGCGCTTGGCTCTGCTTTTTGCAATGCGGCAGCGAATTTAAAAGAGTGCGCAGGCACTACCCTATCATCGTGATCGCCGGTCATGATCATAGTTGCGGGATAACATACGCCTGCTTTCACGTTATGAACGGGTGAATAGCCTCGCAGGTATTCAAACATTTCTTTGCTATCGTCTGCAGTACCATAATCATACGCCCAGCCGGCACCCGCGGTAAATTTGTGATAGCGAAGCATATCCAGGACACCTACAGCCGGGAAGCATACTTTAAACATTTCGGGATGCTGAGTCATACAAGCACCTATTAGCAAACCACCGTTAGATCCACCTGAGATAGCCAGGTAATCCCGTGAAGTGTATTTATTATCTACCAGGTATTCTGCTGCAGCCACGAAATCATCAAATACATTTTGTTTGTTCATCTTTATACCTGCATTATGCCAGTTATCGCCATACTCACCACCGCCGCGTATATTGGCTACTGCATAGATACCGCCGTTTTCCATGAACACAAGATTGCTAACACTAAAAGAAGGTGTAAGACTAATATTGAATCCACCATAACCATACAGCATCAAAGGATTTTTACCATCCAGCTTGGTACCTACTTTATAAGTGATAATCATTGGTACACGGGTACCATCTTTAGAAGTATAGAAAACTTCCTTGCTTTCATACATTGAAGGATCAAACTTTACTTCTGAAGATTTATAAACTATAGATTCACCGGTTGCCGTATCGTATTTATAAATAACAGCCGGATTGGTATAGGATGTAAAAGTGTAATAGATATCCTTATCTATACGCTTACCCGCAAAACCACTGGCTGTGCCAAGACCGGCAAGCTTTACCTCGCGTTCTTTTTTACCTTCCAAATTATATTGATACACCTTTGACACAGCATCTTCAGTGTATTGGGCAAACAATTTTCCACCACAGGAAGTAACCGTTAAAGGGAAGTTAGCTTGTGGTATCAGCTTAGTCCAGTTGTCTGTTGTGGGATTTTGTATATCAGCAGCTATCAGCCTGCGGTTAGGTGCATCTAAATTGGTAACGATATATAGAAAATGGTCGTCTGAAAACACTACCTCGTGCTCGTTGTCAAAGCCGGTAACAATAGGCCGTATTGGGGCATCCGGCGTAGCCAGGTCTTTAATATACAGCTCATTGCCATAAGTGGCGTTCGCAGCAGATATGATCAGGTATTTCCCATCCTCAGTAACACTGCCACCAATATACCTTCGTGGTTGTTCGCTGCCGCCGAATATTAGCTTATCGGTACTTTGCTTTGTACCCAGTTTGTGATAATACAGCTTGTGATTTTGCGTCATAGCAGAAAGCTGGCTGCCTTTTGGCTTGTCATAACTGCTATAGAAAAAGCCATCATTACCGGCCCATGAAAGCCCGCTGAACTTAACATCGTGCAGTGTATCACCTATTTTTTCTTTAGTGGCTGTATTAAGGACAATCACTTTACGCCAATCACTGCCGCCTTCAGATATTTGGTAAGCGCATAATGATCCGTCTTTTGTAAAATCTATCCCGGCAAGCGAAGTAGTGCCATCTGCTGAGAACTTATTGGGATCCAGGAACACTTCCGGAGCGCCGCCTTCTTTCTCGCGATACAACACATACTGGTTCTGCAGGCCGTTATTTTTATAGAAATAAGTATAAGCTCCTTCCTTGAAAGGTGCAGTATATTTCTCATAATTCCACAGCTCGGTAAGCCTGTTTTTTATCTTTTCTCTGAATGGGATGTTCTTGAGATAGGCAAAGGTCACCTCGTTTTGCCGTTTTACCCAATCCTTTGTTTCAGCAGACATATCGTTTTCGAGCCATCGATAGGGATCTGCAACTTTTTGTCCGAAAAATGTAGTGCTGCTGTCTGCTGTCTTTGTTACCGGGTATTTTATTGTCTTCACCGAAGCTTTGTTACCTGCAGGGCCTTTTGCCACTACTGCCTGGATATTGCCGGAAATAGGAGCCTGCGCCATTGCCAGCATGGATGTGCCTGCCATTGCAGTTGTTAATAATAAAAATTTCATGATATACCGTTGATGAGAGCCCGAAAATAAGCCCCTTTTCACAAAAGAACGCAATCAAAAATGAAGTATTGTACGCAGAACACTATACATTAAAACTTATATCTAATTGTTTAACAAATATATACCCCGCCTTGTGGGTTGTAAATATTATTTTTGTGAGATAAGAAGCAACGGCTGAAAAGGCTCCTGAAAATATTAAGAAATACCCTGCTGGTATTGATCGGGTTAGTAATAACACTCGTGATACTGATCAATTTCACGTCAGTACAGACCTTTATTGCTCAAAGAGCAGCTTCTATACTGGCTGACAAGCTAAAAACCAGGGTATCGATACAAGGGGTAAGGATAGACCTGCTGAATCATGCCCATATACAAGGCGTGTATATAGAAGACCATCAGCACGATACCCTGTTATATGCCGGGGACATCACAGTACGCATTACAGACTGGTTTTTTATAAAAAAACAAGTGCCGGTCCTTAAATACATTGGCCTTGAGAACGCGTACGCACATTTATACCGCCCTAAAACATCTGCCGACTGGAATTACCAGTTTGTAATAGACGCCTTTGATACGGGGAAGCCTAAAAAGAAAACTTCCGGCGGGAATAACTTTGAAATAGACCTGGAGAAAGTGAAACTAGCAAACGTGCGGTTCCATATGGATGATGCATGGGTAGGCAGTGATATGGATTTTGATGTAGGTAACGTATTGGTGGATGCCAACGAGATAAACTTTAAAAAGAAGCTGATAGACCTTGATAAAATTGAATTGGACAAGGTTGCCATACAGCTTCGTGACTATGATGGTGGCAGGCCACCCCGTGCAAAAAAACCGGCACCGCCAATTGACACCACGGCTTTTAATCCTGATAAATGGCTGGTGAAACTATCCAGCCTCCAATTGCAGGATTGCTACTTTGGCTTAGAATCGGATACGGATAAACCTAAAGCAGGACAATTTGATGCCACGCACATGCGCATCAGCGGTATTAATATTGATGCGAAGAACATATCTATCATTGGAGATACGCTGAAGGCCAAACTCAATAATTTATCTGCACAAGACCGCTGTGGGCTTGTTGTGAAAAAGTTTAAAGCAGACGTTACAGTATCGCCTAACGCATCTATATGCGATAACCTGTTGCTGCAAACCAGCCGTAGCAAGCTGCAGCGTTACTACGCCATGCACTATACCAGGTTCCCTGACTTTACCGACTACATTAATAAAGTAGTGATGGTAGGTGATATCACTAACTCAACAGTGGACAGCCGGGACGTGGCTTGCTTTGCACCTGCATTAAAAGAATATCCTACCATACTGAAGATATCAGGTAAGGTAAAAGGAACAGTAAGCAATATAGCAGGCAAGCAACTAGCGATAACAGATGGCGCATCTGTTGTAAAAGGCAACCTGGCAATGAAAGGCCTGCCTGATATTAATACAACGTATATCGTATACGAAAACGGAGAATTGGTAACCACAGGACAAGGAATACTAAAATATGCCCCTTCTCTTAAAAGCAATCCTAACATAGCGATAGAAAAGCTGACGCACATCTACTTTAAAGGAAACTTCATTGGCTACATCAATAATTTTGCTACCAACAGCGTATTAGCAACAAACCTCGGCACGGTTAAGTCTGATATAAAGCTAAAGATGCCGGGAGGCAAAACGTCAAATTCAGTTTATTCGGGCACCATCCAAACAGACAACTTTGCATTGGGTACACTGCTGCGCCAGGATGACCTGGGAAGTGTTTCTCTAAATGCAAAAGTATCGGGAGCATCATTCGACCCTAAGTTTGCCCAGGTGCAACTCAACGGTACTGTTGACCATATTGAGTACAGGGGTTACAATTATCAAAACATAAACCTGGAAGGCTCTATTGAAAAGAACAAATACAATGGTAACCTCTTAATTAATGATCCAAACCTGGCACTGGCCTTTTACGGCAGTATAGATTTCAGTCAAAAGGAGATCAGTGTAAATGCCACTGCTAACTTGTTGAAAAGCGATCTGGCCGCCCTGAAGCTTACCAAAGATTCGCTATCTGCAAGTGCTGACTTTGACCTGAACTGCGTTGGCAGCAGCATTGATAATTTTATAGGGTACGCAAAACTGTATAATATCAACCTGCTGCGTAATCACCACAGGCTGGATATTGACAGTGTATATGTGACATCTAAATTTGAGGATGGCAAAACAAGGATAAATATTGCCAGCAACGTATTACAGGGTGAGCTTGCAGGTAACTTCACATTGAGCAAACTAGGCAACTCTGTTCAGTACTATTTGTCCGGGTATTTGCCGGCTTATATTAAGAAGCCGTCTAAAGAAGCACCTGCACAAGACCTTAGCTTCAACATACAAACCAGTGAAACAGATAGTTTGCTCGCCGTACTAACACCTAACATACAAGGCTTTAGCAAATCGAGCATTAGCGGTAGTTTGAATACAAACTCGCAGGCATTACAGTTGAATGTTTCCATTCCTTATGGCAAGGTAGGTACCATCGTGATGCAAAATGTAGACCTGAAAAGTACAGGCGATTTTAATACGCTGAAAATTAATGCTAAGGCAGATAATGTGACGGTTGGTAAAGACATAGTACATGGATCGCTGGATGTGAACACTACCGTTGGTAACAATGCTATGAGCTTTAAGATCGCTACGGCATCTAATAGCGAATATGGAACTGCCACACTCAATGGTACCGCAACGGGCCATGGTGATACCCTGAGTTTAAATTTATTGCCATCTGAGTTTTACCTGAACGATACAAAATGGGATATTGTAAACGGCAAGGCAGATATAAGTTCGGGCTATCTTTTTGTTGAGGACCTGCATATTAATTCAGGGCTGCAGACATTGCGTGCATACTCCAAAATGGATAATTATAACGGAGAATCGAGCCCTACCCTTTATACAGAATTGAACAATATTGACATTGCTCAACTGGGAAACCTTGTAGGCCTGGCAGACTATAAACCGGACGGCCGTATCAATGGTAAAGTGCAATTCGACAATATCTATAAAGACATCGTAATAGCAGGCAATATTAAAGCTACGGATGTAAAACTGGGCGACGATACAGTGGGTAATATCAATTTATCAGGAAGCTATAACGCAGCAAAAAACATCATAACGCTAGATAACCAAAGTGGCATTTACCGTGGCGATGGCTCACTAACGGCATCGGGCAACCTGTCTTTTGACAGCACCAGCAACCAGCATATTGTTGGCAATATACAGTTCAACAACACACCAGTAGCATGGGTAGCACCTTTCACTACAGGCCTTATGAGCCAACTGGGAGGCAAACTGGATGGCAATGTGAAAATAACAGGCATTGCATCGGCACCACATATAGACGGAAAGGTTCATTTATCTGACGCGAGTGTACGATTTGACTTCCTTGGCCCGGTGTACACAATACCCGAAGCGGATGTGAAACTGACTGATGAAAGAATAGACCTGGGTACCGTTACCCTATATGATGCCAATAAGAACCCAGGTACACTTACCGGATATATTTCACACAAAGCTTTCCAGGATTTTTACTTTAATCTGAACATGAACTCCCCTAAAATAGAGGTGATAAGACTGGATGAAAGTGAAAATGCACTTTTTTATGGCAACCTTACCGGCAGCGTAAAGAACCTGAGTATACGGGATAAGCTAACTGATCTGAAAATACGGATTGGTAATGTGAGCCCGGCAGAAAAATCGCACCTCTACCTGCCTATACAGTCTAGTTCCGGCCTGAGCACCTATAGTTATATCAGTTTTAAATCCTACGGAAAGGAGCAGACAGAACAAAGGAAAACGAAGAATAAACTATCACTTAGTATAGAAGCCGGGATGAATGAGCTTGGAGAAATAACCCTTGTTCTGGACCCAAGTACAGGTGACGCCATCAACGCCAAAGGTACGGGCACTATCCGTATAGAGATGCCGGCGGGCAATGATATGCGTATGTCGGGCAGGTTCCTTATAACCGACGGTGATTACACATTTACATTGAAGCAACTTGCTTTCAAACGGAACTTTAAATTGAATAAGGGAAGTGAGATCAACTTTAACGGATTGCTGGGGCAAACGCAAATGAATGTCGAGGGCCTTTACACCGCCAGAACAAGCTTATATTACTTATTAAATACGACAGAAAGAAACATCGTAGATGCTGATAAAACAGATCGTGAATATACAGAAACCAGGATGCTGCAAGATGTAAATATCCTGCTTTTTATGAAAGGCACTTTAGCTAACCCCAACCTCACCTTTAAATTAGACCTGCCAAATAAAAGCGGCGTAGGAACTATCGCGTATACTAAATTACAAGCCGCTAACCAAAATGACCAGGGCTTGTTTAAGGAGGTTGCCTCTCTTCTTCTTATCAATACGTTTGTACCGTTGGACGGCAGCTTTGACGCCGGAAGTAGCAGTAGCGATGTCGTTTCAGGAGGCATCAGTAACGTAAGTCAGATACTATCCAGCACGGCATCTAACCAGCTAACTAATATCATAGCAAAGCTGACCGGTGATGAAAGCCTTAGTGTGGATCTACGTTATAAAAACTATAACTATGCTGACCAGAGCAACGCAAACAACAGAAATGAGTTTTCATTTGGCCTGAAAAAAAGCTTGTTTAATGAAAGGCTCTCTGTGCAGGTGGGTAGCTCTTACGACTGGGGCAAACCGGTATCATCCAACACAAGCTCCAGCAACTTCAACCCTGTAGGTGACTTCAAACTGCAATACCTGTTTCGCGAAGGAGGCAGCCTGAGTGGCTATATCTTCCGCACTAAAAACTATGACGCATTGGTAGATCAGCCCATATCAAGAGGTGGTATAGGCCTTAACTGGTCAAGGACCTTCAATAACTTCCAGGAATTCATCTACGGAAAATCGTATCTGCGCCGTAAAGCTGCACAAGCAACAGAACCGGCTAACAATACAGATACCACTAACGATAACCATGATGGCGGTACCTGGTAAAGATTATTGCTTTACAGACTGAAGGTAATGTTCTAATTGTTGTGTAATGATATTCCAACTGAAGCGGGAACGGATCACCTCCATACCTTTTTGCCCCACGCTTTTTCTTTGGGCTTCGCTATCCAACAGTGAAATAACAGACTTTGCAAAGGCCTCTTTATCTACCTGCATGATAGCACCTTCGCCGCTCTCTATGCCCAGGCCTTTAAAACCTATGTTGGAACAAACTACCGGCACACCCATCGCCATTGCTTCTAATACTTTGTTTTGTGTACCGGCACCAAACCTTAGCGGGGCAACAACAACACTTGCTTCATTATACGTTGCGGCAAGATCTTTGATAAAGCCTGTTACGATAATATGATCGCCAGCAAGCTCTAGTACACTCTTTACAGGGCGCTGTCCGCCAATAATAAATTTAACCTGTGGATGTTTTTGATGAATGAGGGGCAATATCTCTTTAACGAAATATCCTACTGCATCTACATTAGGAGCATAATCCATATTGCCTGTAAACAGCAAAGTATGGTTGTGGCTATAATCGTGGCCGGATGCTTTGAAAGTATCAAGGTCTACCCCATTCGGTAAGACTTTGATAGTATGAATGTTATGAACCTGTTCCAGGTAATCTTTGTCCTCTTCGGAACATACAAGAGAAAGCGGGTATTTGCGCATGACCTGTTCATATTTCAATACCCTTTTCTGCTCTATTGTTTCAAAAGCTTTCAGAACCGGATTCTTCTGCGCCTTCTTACGACGTTCCCAGTACAAAGAAAAAGCATCGGGCATATCTAATATCCTTGCCATATCTGTACGTTCGGCAAGATAAGGCGACATGCGCAAATGCTGCACATGTATCGCGTCAAATTTATCAGCAGCCAGCACCTCATCCAGCTTGCTCTTCATTTCTGAAGATTTGAAATACAACACCTGGAATGGCGTGCTATCAAAAATCCCTAACAGGCAATTCAACGCAGAGCGCCACTTAGGCAGATATACGAAATGTACTTTGGTAAATATTTTTTCAAGCTCTGCCTTGTATTGCAGATCTTCCTGTGTTTGGGCAAAAGTTAGTAAATGTACTTCGTGCCTTTTAGCCATGCGGCGGGCAAGGTTATATATCTTTAACTTATCGCCCCGATAGGGAGGATAAGGCACACGGTTGGCTAAAAAGAGAAACTTCAAACGGGCAAACTTTTTTGCAAGATATTATTTTAAAATATCGTGGCCCAGTTTATCGCGTTTGGTCTGCAGGTAAAACTCATTGTGCGGATTAGGAACTATCTCAATAGGTACATTGTCCACTATCTCTAAACCATAACCAAGTAAGCCGGCACGCTTGCGCGGGTTATTACTTATGAGCCTGATCTTGGACACGCCGAGGTAGCGCAGTATCTGCGCACCAACACCATAATCCCGCTGGTCGTTTTTAAATCCCAATGCAAGGTTTGCCTCAACCGTATCTTTGCCCTCTTCCTGCAGTTTGTAGGCCTTTAGCTTGTTTAGCAAGCCAATGCCCCTACCCTCCTGGTTCATATACAGCACAAGGCCTTTACCTTCCTGTTCTACCATTTCCATAGCTTTTTGCAATTGTTCGCCGCAATCGCAGCGCAGAGAGTGCAGTATATCACCTGTGAAGCAGGAACTATGTACACGTACCAATACCGGTTCATCTTTTTCCCAATCCCCTTTCTTTAGCGCAAGATGATGTTCGCCGGTATTCGTTTGCCTGAAGGCTATCAATTCGAAATTGCCATACTTTGTAGGCATTTGTACCCTTACTTCTTCTTCTATCAGGCTTTCTTTGCGGAGGCGGTATTCAATCAGATCTTTTATGGAAATGATCTTCAGATCAAATTTCTTAGCTATTTCCAGCAGTTCAGGCAGACGAGCCATTGTACCGTCATCATTCATGATCTCTACCAATACACCTGCGGGCTCAAAACCGGCAAGGCGGGCCAGATCAACAGTTGCTTCTGTATGGCCTGAGCGACGCAACACACCACCTGTCTTAGCACGAAGCGGGAAGATATGACCGGGACGGCCGAGATCTTCAGGAACCGTATTAGGATCTATTAATGCCTGGACAGTCTTAGAACGATCTTGAGCAGATATACCTGTAGTACATCCATGCCCTTTAAGATCTACCGAAACGGTAAACTGTGTCTGGTGCAAAACAGTGTTGTTTTCCACCATCAGGTTTAGCTTCAGTTCCTCGCATCGCTGCTCGGTAAGCGGAGCGCAAATAAGCCCCCTACCGTGCTTGGACATGAAATTGATTATCTCGGGAGTAACGTTGCGGGCTGCTGTAACAAAATCACCTTCATTTTCACGATCCTCATCATCTACCACTATCAAAAGTTTTCCTTGCCTCAGATCTTCCAGTGCTGCTTCAATGCTATCTAACATATAGTATCTTCTTAGAAGCACAAAGTTACAATCTCTTGGAGGTAAATACGATATAATACTATTGATAAAGCTAATAAAGGCAGACGAAGCGGTAAATTATGGGTTTGAACTATTAATAGGCCCATCCATATTAACTAAAATCGCTATGGCTCAAAGCATTGTTAACAGCCTTTGAGATAACCTCGCGCCAAGGCTTGCTGCATTATAGTTTGTCTTTACTAGTGCTGCCGCATTATGAGTTATTGCTTCGGCTTCGGGCTCATGTTCCAACGCCCAGGCAATAGCATCTGCAAAGTCCTGCGCGGTATCAGCCAGCAGATAATGGACACCAGGTATAGCGTCAATACCTTGAATGGCGATGCCGGTGCAGATAACCAGCTTTTCCGCAGCCATTGCTTCTAATATCTTGACACGTATGCCGCCGCCCGACCTTAAAGGAACGATGAGTATTTTTTTATCAGCAATAAAACCGGCAGCATCCGCTACTTCGCCTACGCAAAGCACACCCTCGCCCTGCAACATTTTCATATCAACGGGCATATTACGACCGGCGTATTCAAACAAGAAATGCGGCGTACGTTTATGTACCAATGGCCAGATGTCGTTTATGAACCATTGCATAGCTTCCTTATTGGGCAACCAATCCATAGCGCCGATATGATAACCTATCCAGTCGGGATTACTGTTATTACCAACCATCTCCCCTACTTCGATCGCCACAGGTATGGTAATTATATCAACTGTTGGAATGTGCTTTTTCACCTCTGCAGCGTCAGCGCCTGTAATGCCGATAAGCAAATCATAATCTTTCCAGGCAGCGATCTCATATTTACGGATTCGTTCCGCGAGATTCGTTAGATACAGCTTTTTGAAAGGATTTTTGGTTTCTGCCGCTAACCTCGCCCATATTTGTCCTTCCACATTGTGCATACGCAAGGCGAGTTTTGCATTGCTGTTCTTTCGAATCAAGGGGATGTAGGACGAAAGGAATACACTTTCCATCTGCACCACATCGGGTGCAAATTGCCGCAATATCTCCACTAGCCTGTCTGCAAAAGCCGACACGAAAAATCTTTGTACATGGTTCGGCCTGCTACTAAACAGATAATTGGCAACTATCCCTTTCGTACTTATACTGTTATCAACCGGTATTGTTTCAAAAGCGTATATATCGGTATATATGTTTTTGAGCGTTTCATCTGCAATTGGGTGCCGGGTGGTATTCATAGCCAGGACATATACCTGCCAGCCTTCATGTTTATAACCTTCGATCATAGCATTTACAGCTATGTTACCTCCGTCGTTGAGCGGGTAGGGAACACGATTATATAATATTAATATCCGGCGTGATGGCATCAGTTCTACTGCAAAAATAAAACACAAGTATAAAACGTTTATTTTTACAAATTATTCAAAAGCCTGTTTTTAATTGCAGGCGCCGTATAGCGGTTGTTCATGAGCAAAGCCACCAGGATAGTTTTTACTGTAACCAACGATCTGAATTATGACCAGCGTATGATACGCATCTGCACTACTTTAGCAGAGGCTGGTTACGATGTTACGCTTGTAGGTTTTAAGCGAAAGGATAGTAAACCGCTTATGGATCGACCCTTTAAACAAAAACGCCTGCCAATCATTGCTGAACAAGGTAAGTTGCTTTATGTCGACTTTTGGACGAAGCTATTCTTCTACCTGCTTTTTTGCAAGGCTGACATTATGTGCTGTATAGACCTGGACACTATTTTACCGGTATATTTTGCTTCCGTCATCAGAGGAAAAAAACGTGTACATGACGCCCATGAGCTGTTTGTAGAATTGAAGGAAGTAATATCACGACCAGGCATAGCACGCATGTGGAATGCCATTGCCAATTTTGCTGTACCACGCTTCCCTAACGGATACACCGTTGGGGCGGGCATTGTAACAGAACTACAAAAAAGGTATCGTGTAAACTATGGCCTGGTGAGAAATATCACTGTTTTAAAGCCCATAACCATTCCGGAGAAAAAAGAGAAATATATATTGTACCAGGGAGCTGTAAACGTGGGAAGAAGGTTTGAGCAATTGATACCCGCCTTTCAATACATAGATGCACCATTAATTATTTGTGGCAGTGGTAATTTCTTTGAAGAAGCAGTGGCGCTGGTGAAGCAGTACGGACTGGAAGACAAGATCACCTTTAAAGGATATATACCACCTGAAGAGTTGCGCAATTATACATTGTATGCATGGATAGGGATCACACTATTTGAAGAAACCAGCCTTAGCAACAGGCTATCTCTCGCAAACAGGTTTTTCGATTATATGCATAATGGCGTACCACAGCTATGCATTAAGTACGAGGAATATGAAATAGTGAACAGGGAATTTGAAGTGGCATCATTAATTGGCGACCCGACACCTGAAAGCATTGCAGCCGCCATTAACAAGTTACTGCACGATGAAGCATACCACCAACGCCTGCAGGATAATTGTCTAAAGGCCCGCGAAAAATATTGCTGGCAGCACGAAGCACAAACTTTATTACAGATATATGACCGCATTGCACGATCGTAGATTACACATAGTATCTTTTGATGTGCCCTACCCACCCGATTATGGCGGCGCCATAGATGTGTTTTATAAGATCAAAGCATTAAAGGAAGCAGGGGCACAGATTTACCTGCATTGTTTTGCATACGGAAGGCAGGCCAATCGCGAATTGGAGGCGCTTTGCAGAGAAGTATTTTATTACCCACGCATTACAGGCTTACGAGGGCTATCACTTACAGCACCGTACATAGTGCACTCCCGCAGGAACAAACTGCTGCTGAAACGGCTTATGGAGATCGAAGCGCCTATTTTATTTGAAGGCGTGCACACTACCCACTACTTGTCCGACCCGGGCTTAAAGAAAAGGATCAAAGCGGTGAGAACTCATAATATAGAATCTGACTACTATGAGCAACTTGCAATAAAAGAGCCAGCATTTACTAAACGGTTGTATTACAAAATGGAATCTTCCCTATTGGGGAAATACGAGCATAGCCTTGAAGATGCTGATTGTTTCTTCTCACTATCATCTGAAGACAATAAGTATTTTCAAAACTTATACCCGCAAAGAAACACATCATTTATAGCCCCGTTTCACCCGTATAGCAGGGTGATGTCTTTTACAGGTATGGGTGAATATTGCCTCTACCATGGCAACCTGTCTCACCCGGAAAACAAAGAAGCTGCATTGTATCTGCTGAACGAAGTCTTCGGACAAATAGATATGGAAGTTATCATAGCAGGCCGCGAACCGGGCAAAGAGATATTTGATGCCTGCAACAGTCTTAGTAATTGCAGGCTCATTGCCAACCCATCTGTTCATGAGATGGAACAGTTGATACAGGATGCACATATACATGTATTACCTACCTTCCAGGCAAGCGGTATGAAACTAAAGCTATTGTATGCACTATTTTGTGGGAGACACGTAATAGCAAACGCAAATATGCTACATGGCACCGGACTTGATAACGCATGCATAGTAGCCAATACTACTACTCAATTTGTAGATTCCATTAACGATCTCAGAACTATTGCATTCACCGCAAATCACGTAGCACAAAGAGCTACAATATTAGCAGAAGGCTATGACAATAATATAAATGCAGAACGCATACTTACATACCTGCAGGTGTGATCTCTTTGATACCACTTTGCTCAATACGCACTACACGGGCAGGAAATTTCTGGATAATACCATAATCGTGCGTGGCCATTACAAACGCAGTGTGATAATCTCTGCAAATATTAAAGAGCAAGTGCATGATCTCATCTGTGGTATCAGGGTCCAGGTTACCTGTAGGTTCATCTGCAATTATCAGCTTAGGATTATTTAATAATGCGCGTGCTATATCCACACGCTGCTGTTCGCCGCCCGACATTTCATATGGCATTTTAAAGCCTTTATCGCGCAAACCTACTTTTTGCAGCACATTTTCTATTTTCTCTTTCATCAGCACTTTATCCTTCCAGCCGGTGGCAGTAAGTACAAACTCCAGGTTTTCATAAACATTCCTATCGGTAAGCAGCCTGAAGTCTTGAAAAACAACACCAAGATTCCTGCGCAGTAACGGTACAGTTTTCCAGGTCAGGGTCTTAAGATCAAAGCCGGCAACTTTACCGGTACCTTCTTTCAAATACAAGTCTCCATACAAGGTTTTCAGCAGGCTGGATTTTCCGCTGCCTGTTTTACCAATCATGTACACAAATTCGCCTTTCCCAACTTCAAAATTTACATTCTGAAGTATCAGGGTTTTTCCCTGAAAGATGTTGGCGTTGTGCAGAGATACTATACTTGAATCATTCATGCTTATTGTTTGTAACAAAAATAATCGGTTAACTCCACTCTGTATCTATAAATTTTAAAATAAAAAAATTGCCCCCGGAGTTCCGGGGGCAATTTTTTTATTTTAATACCAGACTCTTAATTAGTAAGATATCAGTTTATCAGTATAGTTCTGATTGCCTGCAGCAACCTGTACCAGGTACATACCTTTAACAGAGATAGCATTTGCAGGAATTTCTACACGGCTAAGTTTATCATTCAATACCTGGCTGGTGCGGAACACAATCTTACCGGTAATATCAGTTACAACAATATTCGCTGTTTGTCCTTGTTCTCCGTTGATAACCACATAAGCATTACCATTAGTAGGGTTTGGAGCAAGCGCAATATTCTTGTCTTTACCAACCAAAGTGTTAACACCCAGCGGGAACGGACTGATGTTGATGCGATCTATATAGAAGTTGTTACTGATACCCAGCTCGTTACGGCTTGCATCAGAGTTTGGCTTATAACGGAATCGGAAATAAACCTGTGCGGTACGAGCTGCAGCAGGGATCTTCAAAGACTGCAATGCCCAGTCGCCCAGCCATAAAGGAGCGTAAGGATCTGTATATTGACCTTTATTAAAGATTTGATCCTTGGTCAGATAAGCAAATGTTGTGAAAGAGGTACCGCAAGTTGTTGAATAAGCGACTTCCAGAGTATCTACTAATATAGAAGGATCTGCAGAAATAGAAGCTCCTGAATACATGTAATTAAGGTTACATTCACCATCCTTCATATTGCTTAAATTGAAGCCTGTGGTAAAGAAATCGTCATAATCCTTTGATAGTAAATTGCCTGAAGTTGGTTCATGTACCGCAGGGGCGCCAATAAGAGTTGCAGGATATACACGTTTATCAAATCCACGATATACTATACAAGACTTGTCGTAGAAACCATTGTTATCCAGCAGTTCCCATTTGAAATCGTTATTGTAATAGTTGAAGATAGGCCAGCTTGCTACGTCACCATCAGTATTGAATTCCTGGTAATACCCATTCATTGGATCTTTAAGGTTGTTAGGATCTGCAGCATAAACAGCTGCTTTCCTTGTAATTGTGGTATCGCCACTGTGGTTACCTGTAACGGTAAGCGTAACATCTACCCAACCCGGAGCAGTTACCGCGCTGGAAATTGAAGTATTAGTACCTGTGCTTCCGTTAGCTATAGACCAGCTGGTAGCAGTAATCGTATCTCTCCATGACTGGCTTTTGAATACGAAAGGCTTGTCTGCTGAGGCACAAAGAAAGTAAGAGCGTTCTGTAGAGTTACCACTTTTTTCAACTGAAAAATCAGGTACCGGTTTCAGATCAGCCCTCTTAATAGGCATCCAGGCTGCAGTGTCTAAAATACCCGTAACCACCATATTTTCAGGTGTGATCAACCTGAGACGATTACCTACAGTGCTTTTTAATGTAGAACGCATCCTGTCAACTTGTTGCAATGTAAACATCTTAGGACAGTCAGAATAATCCATGATGTTCTGCGTGTTCGCTATATCCGGATAGTCAGCGGTATCTTGTTGGGTTCCGTTTGTAAATGTTTTAAAATAACCGTCGTTACCATCCATTAGTGCGATATCATCTACATCAAGGAAGTTGCCGCTTGCCCAGTTAGTATTGTTATCGCTACCTGCAGACAGGATAATAGTTGCACTATCCGGGTTATCTCCTGTTGTATAATTTACAGGTATTACAAAACGAGCCCAGTTAGCCTGGCTACCTGAAAGTGTATATGTTGTAGAAGTAACGGTATTGCGAACATGGTTTACAGAATCGTACTTCGTCATCAGTAATTTAATGTAGCCATGATTGTTACCCACATTATTGTATTTCCAGTAACCAGTAAGTGTTGCAGGACGATGCTTGAAAGGGAAAGGACCGTTTTGAGCGGCTGCAGACACTAAACCGTTTAATACCGCTGCAGAATCGGTGCGTACTTCGATTGCTTTGCCACCATGTGTGTTGATGTGCCCGAAAATAGAACGCACAGTACCCGGAGCCAGGTTTCTATCCATTACTACTACATCATGATTAGATGTACCTACATTCTTCCAGTAAGGACTGGCAGAATAAGTGTATCGAAGTGTATCGCCAGGTGAGTATACTATTGTATCCTTAACATCAGCAAGTGTTTCGAAATTAGGATCAGGTATACCGGGGCCCTTGTAATGGATACAGGCCGTGTCATAATCATAAATAACATTATCAAGGTTACAGTTACCTGCACCATTGGGGTGCAATGCACCTGCCGGTGCTGTACTACCAAAGTGACCTGTTGTTGGCGGTGTATCATCTACTTCATCGTCTCCGCAGTCTTCACCGGCACCCTTGTTACTATTATTCCAGGGATGATACAGGTTTAGATAGTGGCCTATTTCGTGCTCGTAAGTTCTTGGCGCGCCGCTGTTTTGGCTAATAAAGGTAGCACCGCCGATCACTCCATCAGTATAAGGTACAGCTGCTGCTGTTGATGGAAAAACAGAATACGCAGCAACAACGCCACTTGAGGCTCCACGACCAATTTTGTTGATCAACCAAATATTCAGGTAACGGTCAGGTGCCCATAAATCTTGTTTGGCCTGATCGTCACCACCACGTGTGAGATAAGAGAACCTACGTGTGATACCGGTAGTAGGGTTACCAAAAGGATCTTTATTTGCTAAAACAAACTGAATCCTTGCATTACCGATATATGGTTTAAATTCACCCACTACATCAGCAGTATCCGAATTCTTTTTAATATAGGTAACATTCATTCTATCTACCCAGTTGTAGATATCGTCATCTTTTACGTATTCTGCGCCATATTCGTGAACAATATGCACTACAATAGGTATATAAACCAACGCGTAATCCGAATCTTTAGAAGGTGTGTACGGAGACACAATTTTTGCTGCTGCCGTTGATGAAAAACGTACTTTCATTAGCGCCTGCTGAAACTCCTGCTCCATCTGTGCCTTATATTTTGCAATTTCAGGATGCTTTTGGAGATACTCCCTGTTTACATCATCAGTAGCACAACTCTGAGCCGAAGCCATCTGACCTAAACCTGCTGCTAACGATAGCAATAGAATAGACTTTTTTATCATCTGTGTATTATTAATAATATAAGAATCTGTGGTTTCAAAGATAGATATTCCTGTTAAAGAAAAGCAAAGTTTTTTGTCATAGAAGTATGATATTTCATATATTCTACGCCTGCGCGTCCCTATTTTGACACTTACATGATTTTTTCAATATTTAGAAAAAGCAGCATTATCAGGATAAATGAAGTGCATCATACATCTTATCTATCTCGATAGGCTTTTTCAGAAAACCTGAGAACAACGAAATATAGTCTTCTTGCTGATCTGCTGTAATATCAGCGGTAAGTGCAAATATTAGCGTTGCATTGTTGGGATTTTCTGCCTGCCTGATTGCCTTAGTAGCGTCGAAGCCATTCATCTCAGGCATATGCAGGTCCATAAGAATAAAATCATATTTATCTGCAAGCGACATCTCTACCACTTCCAGTCCATTCTTTGCGTGTTGAGGAATCATGCCCCAGTTTTTTAATAGCTTGACTGCCACCATCGCATTTACGAGGTTGTCCTCTGCTAAAAGCACTGTCTTTCCTTTTAGCTGATCCAGGTTGCGTGTTTCGGCCTTACCCGGCACATCAGCTCTTTTTAACTTAAGATCAAAATAGAATTCAGAGCCAACGCCTATCTGACTGGCAACAAAAACCTCGCTGCCGTGCAGCTGAACCAGCTTTTTAACGATAGCCAGCCCGAGGCCTGACCCACCCTGCTTACGGGTGTTGGTATATTGCTCCTGCGAAAAACTATCAAATATCTGCGGCAGATAGGATTCTGAAATACCCGGGCCCGTATCTATAACTCGAAAACTAACCAGATCATAATCCTCATCCTTCATTATCTTATTCACTAAAACATCTACTTTACCAGTATCAGTATATTTGATCGCATTGCTAATAATGTTTCCCAGTATTTGCGATATTTTGGTTTCATCTATTTCATACGCAGCGGCAAGCCCATTTGTAACCAGGTTTAACTCAAGACCTTTTTCTTTTGCGAGGCTATCGTAAGTATTCCTGATATTTTCTAACAGGCCGGTGAATTTACAAGGCCTTAACTCCAGAACAGCCTTACCGGAATCGAGCTTGGTAAAATCAAGGATATCATTAATAATAAGTAACAGGTTGTTTGCAGCAAATTTTAAAGATGTCAATAATTGCTGTTCTTCGGGATCGGACTTATCCTTTAGCAAAGAGCTGATCATGATGACCGCGTTCAATGGTGTCCTTATTTCATGGCTCATGGTCGACAAAAACTCCTGTCTTACCTTAAATGCCTGCTCCACCCGGTTCTTTTTTTCTAGTATCTCGGCTTTTTCACGCTGCAGCTGGTTGTCTTTCTCAATAGCTTCTACCTGCGCTATCAGCTCATAATTTTCTATCACCTGCAGGGTCTGGGTCGTGATCACGCTTTCCTTGTATTTGATATACTCTTCCAGGTAGCTGAGCGCCAATTCATTATTGCCCTCGTTTTTATGCAGCTGATATAAGTGATAATAAGTCTTGAACCTTATGATGGCGATATTGTACTCTTTGCTGATTTCCAGCGCCTTCCCGAACGCTTCTTTTGCTTTCCCGTGTTCGTCCATTTCTGCATACAAGGCGCCAAGTTTGCGATAAGTCATACCTGTACCCAGCCGCTCACCGGATTCAAGGTGTATCTTCAGCGCATTTTTAAAATCGGCTTCTGCCTCCGCATACTTAAGCGCATGTGTATATACTTTTGCCCGGCCATATAAGGCAAATGCCAAGCCCCGCCTGTCTCCAGAGCTTTCTTTGAGGCTTATGGCCCGCTCGATGATATGAAGTGCTTCTTCTACCCTGCCCTGCTTCAAGAATATGCCCGACAGGGGATTATACCCGTTGGATTCAAGATTAACATCGCCCGCTTTGATGGCAGCATCTATAGACTGCTGGTAAGATTTTACAGCATTCTTGAAATCACCAAAATACTCGTAAATAGTGCCCAGCGATTTATGAACCCTTGCCTGGTTATGATAATCATTAAAGTGCCTGTATGTAGTTAGGCAATCCAATAAATGCGTAAGCCCCAGATGGTAGTTATCCGTTTTATAATAAACACCCGCCAGGTTGTATTTCACATCCGCTATACCCTTTTCATCCTTTAATTCATTGAAATACAGAAGTGCTTCTTCAGCGTGTTCTGTAGCTTTCTTATACTCACCCTGGATCATATAAAAAAGCGACAGGTAATTGAGGCTTTGAGCAAGGAGGGGGATATTTTCCTGATCGCGGCTTAGCGAAAGTGCTTTTTCTGCCAGATCAATGCTTTGTTTAAGATTATTCACACGGATCTTGTATGCAGCACTCAGTAACTGAGCAATGTTTTCGCTCTCAATTGTAACAGTTTGGTTCATGTGTCGATGGTAGTGGATACCGGGGATACACCCACCTGGCATAGAACTAAATTAAACATTGATTGTCAATTAACAAAATGTTATGCTTTAACGACATACTATCTAGGGGCTCCATGGCACAACTTATTATGCTGGATAATAAAACAACTTTTATGCAAACACCAGAACAAAAAAGACAAGAAATAGCAGACCATGGGTATGCTACCCCCGACCAGAAACCTGAACAAAAAATGAGCGGTAATGAACAAAGTAGCCAGTCGCTACAGGCAGAAGATGAAGAAGAGGAAACTGCTGCAGACCTTGGCGACGGAAGCGACGGTGGCGCCGCATCTGATGGAGAAGATTAGTAAGAAAGCCGTGAAAATTCACGGCTTTTGAATTACCTGGTAACCGGTTAATAAGATGTTATCCGCTTCAAAAAGACTTGTTAACCAGAAGAGGGAGTGCGAATAATTGGATCACTATACATCATCTTTGTATCAACAACAACAAAGACAAATAACCGAATGAAAAAAGCACTTATCCTCACCACCCTGATTATAATCTCTGCACACCAATTATTTGCACAAACAAACAGTTCTGCAACACAGAAAGTAAACCTGAACCTTTCTGATGCTATTGAAATTACCTATTATGGGTCAGGGTCCGGATCGGGAAATGGAAGTGTCAACCTGGCATTTAATACTGTGAACGACTACGCTAACGGAGTGGTATCATGGGACGAACATTATAAGGTGCGTTCGAACAAAAACTTCAAAGTATCTGTAAAAGCAAATGCCGCAAATTTCACCTATGTGGGCAGTGCCAGCCCTACCCCGGTAATGCCAGTTTCGGGTGTCCTGGACCTTATTGTTACATCAAATACTACGGGCGGAAGTGTTGCTTCACCATTCACTTTAAATACATCATGGGCCGGCTTATCCAGCGCTATGCAAGACCTTATATCGAACGGCAGCCGTGGTGGCGACCAAATGTTTGCAGTTAAATATCGTGCAACGCCGGGCTTTAACTATCCTGCCGGTAACTATACTATAGATGTAGTTTACACTGCTACTCAACTATAGAATCGCTAAGTTTTTTAGCTATATACCGTTAAAACACCCTTTTCTTTAATATTTTGATGTTGTACCTTGTAAGCAATTAGTTATCAGGAACAACCACCTTAAACATTATTACCATGGTTACAGTTAGTCCTAATAAGATCATTCGCATTGCCATTGCGGATGATGTACCCATTCTAAGAAAAGGATTGATTTTGCTGCTTAATTCTTACAAACCTTGCGGGGTAGATATTGAAGCAAACAATGGAGAGGAACTGATCAGTAAAATAAAGTCGGCCGAAAATAAACCTGACATCTGCATCCTGGATATTAGTATGCCGGTGATGGATGGATACGAAACACTCTCTGCTATAAAACAATACTGGCCTAATATAAAAGTGGTCATTTTATCTGTGCATTATAATGAATATACCATCATACGCACGGTGCGCGAAGGCGCCAGCTGCTGCCTGCCCAAGGAAGTAGACACAGATGAATTATTCACAGCAATAAAGCAGGTACACAATAAAGGATATTATCATACAGAACTGGTGAAGCATTATTTAAACAACTCGATGTATGAAGATGTGCGTAAGCTGAAGCTGAACAAAAATGAGCAGGAATTCCTTCGATTATGCTGCAGTGATATGAGCTATAAACAAATAGCCCTGCAAATGGAACTAAGCCCCCGCACTATAGACGGCTATCGTGATGACTTGTTTCTAAAACTGAATATCAAAAGCCGTAGTGCGCTGGTGATGTTTGCACTACAAACGGGACTTGTAACCTCCCCATCTGAAAAGGCATGACAAGTACTACAAGTACTAATTGCCCAGTGTAGCCTGCCAGATGAAATAAATATTTACCAACACATAAGCAGCTAAAAGCAACTGGGCAGTAGTCATATCAAAACGCCTGGCTGCGGCTTCTTTACCATCCTTTACCAGCTTTAGTGAATATGCAGTACAAACAATCACTACCAATATGCAAAAGAGCGTAATGCCGTGCAGCATATCTACCAGGGTAAAGGAACTTGATTCCGGCAGTGCAGAATCTATAATATACTTGTTACCCACTACTGCAAACAATGCACCAACACTAAGGCCAAAGCGGGAGTCAATGCTATCGGCATGGATGTAGAAACACATGTAGGCTATCAGGAATGCCACATACATCCCAAGGAACATCTTCCAGAAAAGTCCCATAGCGCTGCGGTCTATCAATATGGTTACTTTAAAATTGCCATAAGTGCTTCTTGGTTGTTTTATAGAGGTATCGCCAAATGTTGTTTCATATATTTTAGTGCCGGCTTTGACGGTCAGGCTGTCAATATCCCACCCTCTCAATGTGAAACGCGGATCGAAGTGTTTACCAAAAGTATCCGGGGCAAACACAAGAGCTTTGGAATCAAATTGAGAATTCTCTATGGAGAGGTGGAGCTTTTGCTTATCGAAAGGAAAATTGTTGATCTTCCACGAATCCTTCATCACGCACTGCATCTTCATGAGTACATAAACCAATGCGCCGCTGCTATCGATCGTAGCAAAAGACCTGCTCATTGTTTTAGCCCCCGGTATCTCTAAATTATTGAGGAAGTCAAACTTCCTGTTCGCATATTTCAGCCAAAGCCAGAATGTGATGGCGTATTCCTTTTCCTTGAAATCTATGTTATGGATGCTGGTGATATAGATACCTGTTTTCACGGTATCGGGCCCTTTTGAAGCGGAATCTGTAACTGTTGTTTGAGCATATGAAATGCAGGTACTAACCAGCAATGCTACCAGGATACCAAGCGAAAGAAATACTTTCCTGCGGAAGAAGTTTTGCATCGTGCAACAGATATACAGGAAAAGTACAAAAAAAGCTGATCCAAATGGATTGGCCTTAATACACCTCTTACCAACAAAACTTCGGATCAGATACCTGAGTCTTCCCGCGAAATTCACACACCCTGCGCAAGACTGTTTTTGTTGGGAAAATGTACAAACAGCAGCCTCCACATTAAAACATACAATATATCAACAGGAGATCTTTTACCTTTAGGATGTCCCTTTGTGGGAAACTCAATTGTTATTGGATTGTAGTTCAAATATTCAATAACAATTAAAATCAATCAAAATGAAAGAGTACATTCTTCTATTTAGACACGAAAACGTGAACGGGAAAGTATCACCGGAACAAATCCAGCATTGGATGAAACAACAAATGGACTGGGTAAACAGTATTGTTGCAAAAAACAAATTTGTCAGCGGTACAGGACTACTTTTTGACGATGCGAAGGTTGTTAATCACAAAAAGCTTGTTACAAATGGTCCGTTTGGAGACATTAAAGAAACGCTTGGAGGGTATATTGTCGTTATGGCAGAATCAGCAGATGAAGCAGCAGAATTTGCAAAAGGAGCGCCTATTTTACAAGGCGAAGGCAATACTGTAGAAGTGAGGCAAATTTTAAAGCACGGCTAAACTAAGGAAAGGCTGTCTCACTATGGCAGCCTTTCCTATAAATGGATTGACGAATGAAGATATTATAAAAAAAAAGCAAATTGCCATTCCGAAAATGTTTATTGGCAATTTATGGTTTGAAGTCAGGAGATAAACCCTTCTAATTAGTTAATGATCTGTCTTAGTGCGACTTGTTGAAGCAACAAAAAGCTTTTTGACTAGCAATGGAACATGATAATAACGAACTGATTCCTCATTTATTTAAAATAGAGTACAGCAAAATAGTATCTGTGCTTGTCAAATCTTTTGGTCTTAAACACATTGAAATAGCGGAAGATATTGTAAGTGAAACATTTTTGTCGGCACTTGATATATGGCCTTATAAAGGAAGTCCTGTAAATCCAACGGCCTGGCTTTACACTGTTGCAAAAAACAAACTAAGGAATCACCTTACCAGAAATAACAGTTTCTCCAAATTTGTTACGAAGAACTCAAATGACGAAGATGAATCGATCGAAACAATGATCGATTTTTCTGATAAAAACATTTCTGATAGTCAACTTCAAATGCTCTTCGCGGTATGTCATCCGTCCATTTCAAAAGAAGCGCAAATTTGCCTGGCATTGCGAACTTTATGTGGATTAGGTTTAGATGAAATTGCAAACGCACTTTTATCTAACAAGGAAACCATCCATAAACGCTTGCAACGAGCGAAGAGGAAACTCTACTCAGAAAAGATCAAGATGGAATTGCCGCCCGACAAAGAAATCAACGAGCGTTTAAATACTGTAGTCCAAACAATATATCTATTGTTTAGCGAAGGGTACTATTCAGAAAGTAATAATTCTATTGTGAGGAAAGAGCTTTGTGCTGAAGCATTAAACTTAACTTATTTACTTCTGGACAATACATTAACAAATAATCACGCCACCAACGCCTTAATGTCATTAATGTGCTTTCACTCTTCGCGATTAGAAGCAAGACAATCAATAGATGGTGGCGTTATATTGCTTAATGACCAAGATAAAACTCTTTGGGATAGTGAATTTATTGAAAAAGGGTTCTATTATTTACAACAAGCGTCCAAATGGGAAATTACTTCAACATATTACTTTGAAGCAAGCATTGCATATTGGCATACGGTAGACAATAGTAATTCCGATAAATGGCCAAGTATTCTGAAATTATATGACGTTTTATTGTTGGCTAATCATTCACCGGTAATAGCATTAAACAGAATTTGGGCACTCTCAAAAGTTCACGGAAATCTTGTGGCAATAACGGAAGCTGAGATTCTAGGGTTAAAAACAAGTCATTTTTATTTTATTCTTTTAGCAGAGCTATACAAAGAAATTAATATTAGCAAAACAATCGAATACTTAACCGAGGCACTCCAGCTTTGCAAGACAAATACAGAAAAGGAAATGATACAAAAACAAATCAATGAGCTACGTAAAAATCCGGCCAGTTAAGCCGTTTTCTGTTTAATTGCCGAATTGTAAACCTGCAACTTTATAATCTGTACGAGAGAAAATGTAGAGAACGGCCCGTTGAGCTTTATTGCCAGAGATGAAAATCTACCCTCAAAGGGAAACATGTTGTAGCTCTTGTAAAAAAACAATCCATTCAGAGGGGAAAACAGAAAGAGAGCAAGAAAAAAGGGAAAGAGAGCACACGCTTGTTGCTCTCTTTCCCTTAATATGTGCCCCAGACGGGAATCGAACCCGTACTCGCCTTGCGGCAAACAGGATTTTAAGTCCTGCGCGTCTACCTGTTCCGCCACCAGGGCATCCTTGTACGCAATAGTACAAATAAAAAATTCCAAACCGTGTGGTTTGGAATCTCTTAGAGCGGAAGACGAGACTCGAACCCGCGACCCTCACCTTGGCAAGGTGATGCTCTACCAACTGAGCTACTTCCGCATATGCTTTAAGAACTTTGGGAGTGCAAAGATACAGGACGTTTGTAAATATCCAAACTCCTTTTCAAAAAAATTTTTCTACTATTTATTATTGTTCTTAATACTATGCGTCTTTACTGGCTTCTTCTGCAACGCAACATTATACATTACCTTTGCCGCCATGTTATCGCAACTCGCAGCACTGGTAAAAAAAGACTTGTTGATAGAATGGAGACAGAAGCATACACTGTTCGGTGTGTTGCTGTATGTGGGCGCTACTGTATTTGCCGTGTATATGATGGCAGGGCAGCCGGAAGCTAAAATATGGAACGCGCTGTTCTGGATCACACAATTGTTTGTGGCGGTTAACTCGGTAGCCAAAAGTTTCTTGCAGGAGCACCCCAATAGGTTCAGGTATTATTTTACCATTGTAAAGCCATCCACATTTTTGCTGGCAAAGATGATATATAGTGTTGTGCTATTGCTATTGATGAGCCTGGTAAGCTTTTTCCTGTTTACGGTACTGTTGGGTAATCATCTTACCCAAACAGCATTGTTTGTTGCAGTAACTGCAGCCGGCAGTGTAAGCCTTTCTGTAGTATTTACTTTTCTATCGGCTATAGCTGCACGTGCGCAGCAAAACGCCGCCCTGATGGCGATATTGGGCTTCCCGTTGGTAATACCTGTATTGATGATATTAAGTAATCTGTCATTAAAAGCAATTGCTCCCGTATATCAACCCGGATGGTGGGTATTGGCAGCAGTCCTGATCGCCTTGAGCATATTGGTAGTTGTGCTCGGATTAATCCTGTTTCCTTTTCTATGGCAGGAATAATTGCAAACTGCATCATATATCCAAAAAGTACAACGCTAAACACATAACAAACAAACACCATGTAACCCCTTTCCCTATAAATAACCTGTGCGCGACTGTTTTATAAAAACAAACTTTGATATTGGCAATTCTCTTACATTTGCCAAAATTTTAGAATAGCCTATGCGTAGCTTGTGGTGGAAAGTACTCTGCGTCATAATGCTGGCTTATACCATAATTGGGGGGTTACTACTACCGGTGCCTGCACGTTTCATACTCAACGAAACCATACGCAACCTATACTTCCACGTACCTATGTGGTTTACCATGATCCTGCTGTTCGGTTTTTCCTTTTACTTCTCTTTATCATACCTGCGCAAAGGCGACCTGGAGCTGGACATACGTGCCGTGGGCTTTGCCAAAATCGGTATCCTGTTTAGCATCTTCGGTATGCTTACAGGTATGGAATGGGCTAAGTACACATGGGGCGAGCCATGGAGCAACGACCCTAAACAACTGGCAACCGCTATATGTATGCTCAGCTATTTTGCCTACCTGATTTTACGCGGTGGTATAAAAGATGAAGAGAAGAGGGCTAAGATATCTGCCGTGTATAATGTCTTTGCATTCGCGCTCATGATCCCATTGCTATTTGTATTGCCAAGGATGGTAGATTCTCTGCACCCAGGTAATGGCGGCAATCCTGCTTTTAGCAATTACGACCTTGATAACAGGATGAGGATGGTCTTCTACCCTGCCGTTATAGGCTGGTTCCTGCTAGGTTACTGGATCAGCACTTTGCATATACGCATCAACTTATTCAGGTTCAAAACAGAAAATACTTTCTAGCAAAATCTCAACTCATGCGTAAAATATCACTGCTAATATTGATGCTGCTAACAGTTGCAGCAAAGGCCCAGGAAGCCCAGCCGGAGATGGCTGACACCTTCCGTTCGCAGGGCAAAATTTACGTTGTGGTTTTGGTATTAGCCACTATCTTTGCCGGGATTATTTTATACCTGGTAAGGCTGGATCGTAAAATCAGCAAACTCGAAAAAGGTAATTAGTAATCATTAATTTATAAACATAACAATATAGTATGTCAGAAACAGCAACAGCCCAAACCCAAAAACATTATAGTTTTTTCCAGGGTGTTGAGCGCAACTTCGACAAAGCAGCTGCCTATACAAGGTTTGAAAAAGGTATCCTTGAGCAGATAAAAGCTTGTAACTCTATATATCAAATGAAATTCCCGGTGCGCATTGGGGATAAAATAGAGGTTATTGAAGCTTACCGCGTACAGCACTCTCATCACAAACTGCCTTGTAAAGGCGGTATCCGCTACAGCATGGATGTAAACCAGGACGAAGTGATGGCGCTTGCTGCACTTATGACTTACAAATGCGCTATTGTAAATGTACCGTTTGGTGGTGGTAAAGGTGGCATCAGGATCAACCCTAAGAACTATACAACGTTTGAACTGGAAAAGATCACACGCCGTTATGCATCTGAACTGGTAAAGAAAAACTTCATCGGCCCCGGCATCGACGTACCTGCACCTGACTATGGTACCGGTGCACGCGAAATGAGCTGGATCGTAGATACTTATGCTTCCCTGAAACCGGGTGAAGTAGATGCAATGGGTTGCGTTACAGGTAAACCAATAGCACAAGGTGGTGTACGCGGTCGTACAGAAGCTACAGGCCTTGGCGTATTCTACGGTGTACGCGAGCTGTGCAAAATGGAAGAAGACATGAAACGCATCGGGCTGACACCGGGCGTTAAAGGCAAGAAAGTAATTGTACAAGGTTTGGGCAACGTAGGTTACCACGCTGCTAAATTCTTTGAAAAAGGCGGTGCTGTAATAGTAGGCCTTGCTGAATACGAAGGCGGTGTATACAACGCTAACGGCCTTGACCTGGAAGCAGTAGTTGCCCACCGTAAGGCTACAGGTTCTATCCTTGGCTTTGCAGGTGCTACTGATTTCAAAAACGGATTTGACGTTATCGAACAGGAATGCGATATCCTGATACCTGCAGCATTAGAAAACGTGATCAATGCAGATAATGCAGACCGCATTAAAGCTAAAATAATTGGTGAAGGTGCTAACGGGCCATTAACTCCGGAGGCTGATGAAATATTGCTGGCGAAAGGTGCTATCATCATACCTGATATGTACCTGAATGCAGGTGGTGTTACCGTATCTTACTTCGAATGGCTGAAAAACCTGAGCCACGTACGTTTTGGCCGTATGGACAAACGTTTCAGCGAAAACCAAAACGGCTCTATCCTGGAAACAGTAGAAAGCCTGACAGGTAAGAAGGTATCTGACATGGAACGTCAGCACATCATGCACGGACCTGATGAAGTAGACCTGGTTTATTCAGGCCTTGAAGATACCATGATCGGTTCTTTCCACGAGATCCGCGAAGCAATGCGCGAACATAATATCAACGATATGCGTACAGCTGCATTTATCGTTGCTATTAATAAAGTTGGTGTTGCTTACGAAGAACTGGGTATCTTCCCATAGTAGTATTAAACAATCTGAATAAAAAATGGCTGCAATTGCAGCCATTTTTGTTTTATTGGAATGATTACTAATAATTAGGAACCTTTGATTTATCTACCTTCCTGATGTAGTCATTAAAAGTTACCATGTTAGATAAAACCTTGCAGAAATATTCTCTAAACTCCTGCCTGGCTCTTGTAGTATTGGCACGTATCAATACCCTGTTTGCTTCGCTCCTGAGCGAAACATAATTCTTTAATGAAGGATCTGTATCTGCCAACATATCGCGCAATACAACTTCCCAAACATAGCCACTGAATTTAAGGCCATACTTATCGAAATACGGCTTATACCTGCTGATCACCTTTTGATTATCAAGCGGTATGATGTAGTCAAATACATTGTATTGGCGGTCCCTGATTAATGGGAAGCAAAGTGCTGTTGATTGATGCGCGTGTGTTTTTTGCTGCGCGTAAGAAACGCAGGGTAAAAAGGCCAGGGCCAGCGCAAGAAATAACTTGTGTTTCATATATTTTGTTATGCAAATATACGCGCAACAAGCCATAGAGCCAGTTTTATCAGTAAAACACCCATATGTATACACGTAAATATTAAACGCAGATGTAAATACTCTGCTAAAAGCAGTGAATTATATATGTTTTCATTTTCAATTTTCTTTCGTTTTCGGTAACTTCGCGACGTCTTTTTAAAGTTTAAACCATTTAAATTTCCCGAATAATGGCATTTGATCTTGATCTTATCCAGAAAGTATATAGCGAACTTCCCGGAAAAATTGCAATAGCACGCCAGCTTATTGGCCGTCCGCTAACATTTGCAGAAAAAATATTGTACGCGCATACATTTCAGCCAACAACTGAGCCGTATGTACGTGGTAAAGATTATGTAAACTTCGCACCTGACCGTGTGGCTATGCAGGATGCAACGGCGCAAATGGCATTGTTGCAGTTCATGACCTGCGGCCGCGATAAGGTAGCAGTACCAAGTTCTGTACACTGCGATCACCTGATACAAGCTAAAGTAGGCGCTAAAGAAGATCTGGCGGCTGCAAATGATGTGAACAAAGAAGTGTATGACTTCCTTGCTTCTATATCTAACAAATACGGCATCGGTTTCTGGAAACCGGGTGCGGGTATCATTCACCAGGTAGTGCTTGAGAACTACGCGTTCCCCGGTGGTATGATGATAGGTACCGATAGCCATACACCTAATGCCGGCGGCCTTGGTATGATAGCTATTGGCGTTGGTGGTGCTGATGCCGTAGACGTAATGGCCGGCCTGCCATGGGAACTGAAAATGCCTAAACTGATAGGCGTGAAGCTGACAGGTAAACTGAATGGCTGGGCTTCTGCAAAAGATATTATTCTGAAGGTAGCAGGTATCCTTACTGTAAAAGGTGGTACCGGTGCGATTGTCGAATATTTTGGTGAAGGTGCCGATAGCTTCAGCGCTACCGGTAAAGCAACTATCTGTAACATGGGTGCTGAAATAGGCGCTACATGCTCACTGTTTGCTTATGACGAGAAAATGGCGGATTACCTGCGTGGCACCAGCCGTGCGGATATCGCTGCTCTTGCTGATAAAGTAAAAGATCATCTGCGCCCGGATGCTGAGGTATATGCAGACCCTGCTAAATACTACGATCAACTGATTGAAATAAACCTGGATGAACTGGAACCATACGTGAACGGCCCATTCACTCCGGACCTGGCTACCCCGATCAGCCAAATGGCGGAAGCTGTAAAAGCAAACGGATGGCCTGACGCGGTAGAAGTAGCCCTGATAGGTTCTTGTACCAACTCATCTTACGAAGACATCTCCCGCTCTGCATCTATCGCAACAGATGCTATGAGCAAGGGTTTGAAAGCTAAGAGTGAATTTACCATCACTCCTGGTTCTGAAATGGTTCGTTTTACCATCGATCGTGATGGTTTCCTGAAGACATTCGACCAAATGGGTGGTATTGTACTGGCTAACGCCTGCGGGCCTTGTATCGGACAATGGGCTCGCCACATTGATGATCCTACCCGTAAGAATACGATCGTTACTTCCTTCAACCGCAACTTTGCTAAGCGTAACGACGGCCTTGCATCTACACACGCATTTGTTGCTTCCCCTGAAATAGTGACTGCATTTGCCATTGCAGGCAGCCTGTCCTTCAACCCGCTGAAAGATAAGCTGGTGAATGAGAAAGGCGAAGAGGTAATGCTTGCAGAACCTAAAGGTTTTGAACTACCCGCTAAAGGATTTGCAGTAGATGATGCCGGTTACCAGGCTCCTGCTGCTGATGGCAGCAAAGTAGAGGTGATCGTAAACCCTACAAGCAGCCGCCTGCAATTGCTGGAGCCATTTACCCCATGGGAAGGCACCTCACTGCACGGCCTGAGACTGCTGATCAAAGCGTTTGGTAAATGTACTACTGACCACATCTCAATGGCAGGCCCATGGTTGAAATACCGCGGCCACCTGGATAACATCTCTAACAACATGCTGATAGGCGCAGTAAATGCCTTCAACATGGAGACTAATAAGGTAAAGAACCTGCTTACAGGTGAATATGGCGAAGTACCTGCTACTGCACGCGCTTACAAAGCAGCAGGCATTGGCAGCGTAGTAGTTGGCGACGAAAACTACGGCGAAGGCAGCTCTCGTGAGCACGCAGCAATGGAACCACGCCACCTGGGTGTACGTGCTATCGTAGTAAAGAGCTTTGCCCGTATCCACGAAACCAACCTGAAAAAGCAAGGTATGCTGGCACTTACATTTGCCGATAAGGATGACTACAATAAGGTACAGGAAGATGATACCATGGATATCATTGGCCTGACGACATTTGCTGAAGGCAAACCATTGACCATGGTACTGCATCATGCAAATGGTACTACCGACGAAATCACGTTGAACCATACGTACAACGAGCAACAGATCGAATGGTTTAAAGCCGGTGGTGCACTGAATGTGATACGCTCTGAGTTTTCTACTAAATAGATTACAATACTTAAAATAGTAAAAGGCCACCTTAACGGTGGCCTTTGCTTTTATATTGCTATCAGGAATTAATCTTCCATCAGGTCGCGTATGGCTACAGATGCTACACAAGCACCAAATATTGCAGGCAGGTAAGACATAGTTCCGTATGCTGATTTTTTGAAATTGCTGCCATCCGTCAGCATCAGCGATTCTTTGACTGGCTCTTCCGGCGAGAATACAACTTTAATGCCTTTATATATTTTCTCTTCTTTCAGTTTCTTACGAACCTGCTGCGCGAAGGGGCAATTATAAGTTTTAGATATATCTACCACCTGTAACTGTGTTGGATCGAGCTTACCGCCTGCGCCCATAGAGCTTACCATTCGAAAACCTTTTGCCTTCGCCGCTTTAATAAATGTAAGCTTAGGGGTAATACTATCTATAGCATCTATAACATAGTCGAACCGGGCAGAGGATAACACATCTTCCACTTTTTCGGGTGTAATGAATTCCTTGATGCTATGCAGTTTCAATTCCGGGTTGATGGCCAGTAAACGCTCTGCCATGATATCTGCCTTATGCTGTCCATGCGTTGTAGCTAATGCAGGCAATTGCCTGTTACGATTGCTGGGATCTACCACATCACCATCTACAATGGTCATCTCGCCAATACCAGAGCGACATATAAACTCAGCGGCAAACGATCCTACCCCACCCATACCTACTACTAATACATGCGCGTTATGCAGTTTTTGTAATTTCTCTTTGCCTATCAACAACTCTGTACGCGATAGCCAGGCTGTGTCCTTCATCTCTTAAAAACAGTTTCAAAATTTTTGCGAAGCTGCAAAATAAGTGCATCCGGCGGAGTTTTCCTTATCGAAGCAGCCGCATTGTATAAATCTATTATGCTTGCTCCGCTATCGTCTGTTTCCAGGAAAAATTTATCGGCCGGCACTTTACTTAATGCATCTCTCGCGCCTGCATCTTCCTTCAATATCGCCGTACCAAACGACAGATAATAACCTTGTTTCAGGATTTGCTCTGCCAGCTGCCATTTTTTATTAAAGCCATGAAAGATCACCGGTACGTTCACTGCACTATTCCTCAGCAAGCCAAGCACTTCTTCATACGCCCTTACACAGTGGATCACCAGGGGCTTAGATAGCTCTTTAGCGAGCTGTATTTGTTTACCAAAAGCCAGTAATTGCAGGTCCCAATCTGTATCGCATATTTTATCTAATCCACACTCACCTACTGCTATGACATTATCTGCATTTGCCACCTGCTCTAATTCCCGAAATTGTGCGTCAAAAGTATCATTACTAATGTGCCAGGGATGCAATCCAATGGAGCAGATCGTGTCATTCCCCACCTGCCCGAAGTTTTGATACAAACTCTGAACAGATAATACCGAAGGCATAGTTTTAGTATTATGAGTATGGATGTTTATGTATGTGACGTTCTGCATGCGTTAGTAAAACTATAAAGTTTACAAACACCTAACGAACGGAGGCCATACAAACTTGTTTTTTTAGTATTTTTACTACACATGAAACCGCTGTATAGCATAAAGAATTTTATTGAATGGAAGGCCTTCGGCGTTTGTACTGCGATAGGCGAAAAAATAGGCGTAGCTACAAGTCGCATACGCCTATGGTTCATTTATATTTCTTTTCTTACGCTGGGTTCCCCTTTGATCGTTTATATGGTGCTGGCCTTCTGGATCAATATGAAGAACTACATCCTGATGCGCAGGAGAAATCCGGTTAAATGGCTGTAATTGTCTGTGCAGTTTTCAATAATTCCATCTAAGAGCTATATAATTAGCTGTGATTTTACCCAAGAGGAGTTTGACCGAAAACTAATGTCTTATTGGGGCAATATTGAAAACACAACAGACAACTATTTTGACTTTTACTCCATATCGTATTTAGGAACAAAAGACGAACCACGTTTTAACATAGAAAAGTCGTTAACGGGGCGTGGGGGTAGCCAAGAATCCTATATCACCGGGGAAGGAAATATAACATCAGCCGCCCAAGGCATTAATATTTCCATCACATATTATGTGGACAGCCCAAAATTGGGAATCATGACAATAGTAACGGGAATAATGGCAATAGTGACGATTGTTCTTTTTATTGCAGGACTAATATCACCAGACAAAACACATGGCAATCTTAATATTTTTTTAGTCCCCCTAATTGGATTAGGTTTCTTTGGAATCGTGAGATCTATTCCATTACTTATGATCAGCACATTCCACAATCAATTTGTTAGTGTGCTAATGAGCTAATTAATCTTCGTAATCATCGTATGCAGCTTCCCTGCGGGCTTTTCTTTCAGCTTTGCGTTTGGCACGTTCTTCCTCTTTTTGCTTTTTTTCTGCAAGACGCTCACGCTCCATTTCTTCCTGCTCCCTGCGCTCTGCAGCTTCTTCGCGGGCTATGCGCTCTTCCTCACGCTTACGAGCTTTTTCTCGGTCTTTATCAGCCTGCTCCCGGCGTAGCCTCATAGCAGCCTCTTCTTTGACTATCTTTTCTTCGCGTGCTTTTTCGGCAGCAGCTTGTTTCTTCTCTTCTTCTGCCTGGCGTGCTTCTTCTTCACGCTGCATTTTCAGCCGCTCTGCTTTCTCCTTTTTACGTTCTGCAATACGTGCCTTTTCTTCCTGCTCATCTTTCAGGCGTTGCGCTTCTTCCTCTTTTGCTATACGATCAGCTTCTGCTTTTTCTTCCGCGGCTCTTTTAGCTGCAAGTTGTTGTTCATGCCGGCGTTTAGCTTCTATCTCTGCCTGGCGCTGCTCTTCACGTGCTTTTTCTTCCGCTATCTTTTGCTTCTCCTTTTCTTCTTTAGCCAGCCTTTTTGCTTCCTCATCTTTTTCTTTCTGTGCCAGTCTTGCTTTTTCAGCAGCGGCCTCCTGCTTGGCCGCTTCCTGACGCTCCCTTTCCTTCTCCATTTGTTTCTGCGCTTTTTCGGCTGCCTCCTGTTTTTCCTTACTTATTTTATCCAGCAGGTATTTCTTCTGTTCTTTATCATTATCATCATAAAAACCAATGCGGGTAACGAAAGCATTTTTAGGGGCTGTAGCTACCAATACAGGTTTAAATGTATAATTCAGTTTATTATTGTTCGCCATCATCACAGGATAGACACGGAAGTCTTTCTCATCAACTATCTCCATTTTCTTAAAGTTGAGATAGGTTTCCATCCTTGTTTCGGGAGAAGCGATCACAAAAACGTATTGGGTATTGAAATCAGGCCTTTTAGGATGTGCGCCTTCTGCAATACCAACAAGACTATCAAAATCAGCGGGCTCATCTATATACCAATAGTTAAGACCTTTACCTACTTCCACATTTGGCCTGATCGTGTAGCCATCCAGCGTTTTGAATTCAACCCTTTTTGACTGGGCGTTTGCTTCCGGGTTATAAGACAAGGCCAATATGGCCAATACCAATACTTTCTTCATATACTATGATTAGCGAGTTTTAAAAGTAATAAAATATAGCAGAACGTAAAAGCTATTTGACCGGTACAGATGCCAGCAAGCGCATCTTCCAGTTATTGTAAAAGTTGATCTTCGTTACAGATGGATATCGGGGAATGATACAAACCTTTAACGGGTACGTTTTATAGGTAAGCTGATGTCGGCCTTCATCCAGGTCGCAATAAACCTCTATAAAGCCGCCCGCTTTCATGCAAATCTTATTCATATTTACAGATGCGTTCCATTTGGTTTGTTTCATAATGATCGCCAGCATTATTTCCTTACTGAAATCCGGCGTATCAGGACGATGGGTAACACCAAAAAGCTTTTTGAACTCCTTTCTGTTGGCAATAACAAAATAGTTCACCTCCGATTTCAGGTCCATCCCATTGCCCAGGTAGTAGTAGTCTTGCAAAAACCGGGCTTCCACTTGCTGTGGCTGGGCATTCGCAAACAGGCAAAACATGATAAAAATCAGTGTAAATAGTGGTTTCACAGCATGAAAATACAGTTTGATCTTACAAATTATCTTAAATTTGCAATCATTTTTTAATAACCTCAAAAAAGAAAAGGAAGGTACACCATGCCAGTGCTACACAACCGCATTTCGAACGAGGAACTGAAACAGCGTATGCTCGCGGAAACAGAACCGCGTACAACAGTTTCCTTCTACAAGTATTTCAACATTGCTGAACCACAGCAGTTTCGTGACGATCTCTACATTGCTTTTGAAAAGCTGAAAGTATTCGGACGTATCTACATTGCCGCTGAGGGTATCAATGGCCAGGTAAGTGTACCAGAAAGCAATTATGAAGCATTCAGGGATGCACTATACCAGTCGGCACCGGAGCTGAATGGCATACGAATGAACATTGCCGTGGATGACGATGGCAAATCTTTTTGGGTATTGCGCATGAAGGTTCGCCCCAAGATAGTAGCAGATGGTATTGACGACCCCAACTTCGACCCTGCAAAGACCGGTGTTTATTTAAAGGCAGCAGATTATAACGAGCTATCGAAGAAACCGGACACCATCATTATAGATATGCGCAACCACTACGAATATGAAGTGGGCCATTTTAAGAATGCAATAGAAGTACCTTCTGATACATTCCGCGATCAATTGCCAATGGCGGCAGATATGCTGAAGGAGCATAAGGACAAAAACATCATTATGTATTGCACAGGCGGCATACGTTGCGAGAAAGCAAGCGCTTACATGCTGCACAACGGTTTTAAGAACGTGTTCCATGTAGAGGGTGGTATTATAGAATACACACGCAAAGCAAAAGAACAGGGTTTGCCGGTTGAATTCATCGGTAAGAATTTTGTTTTTGATGAACGCCTTGGCGAACGTATTACCAACGATATCATCGCACAATGCCATACCTGTGGCAAGCCATGCGATACACATACTAACTGCAAGAACGATGGCTGTCACCTGCTCTTCATACAATGCGAAGAATGTGCATCTGCTCTGGAAGGCTGTTGCAGTGAAGGTTGTAAAGAGGAGAAGAACCTGCCTGAAGAAGAGCAAAGAGCACGACGTGCAGGACGCGAAAACGGGCCTATGATCTTTAATAAATCAAAGGACCATCCTCTGCGAAAACATCGTAATGAATGGAAACAGGAACGCACTGAAAATACAAGCACCCAATAAGGGTGCTTTTTTATGGAATTCAGAAAAGTCTGCGTCTGTAATAGAAAGACGCACTATGGCAGATATTCAAGTAAAAAACAGCAAGGACAAAAGAAAGTCTCCCACTCCCCGTATTGACCTAACACCGATGGTGGACCTTGGGTTCATACTCATTACCTTTTTCATCTTTACCACCACGCTTAGCCAATCTCACCTTATGGACATTAACATGCCCGACAACACAGCAACAGCAACCCCTACCGCTTTTCCCGACACAAGCACCGTAACAGTAATACTTACGAAGAACAATAATGCCATATACTACACCGGAGCAATGAAAGCCAGCAATATGCAACTTACTCCATTGAACCGTCTATCAGAGCTCTTGACGGAAAAGCAACAGGCACTGCAGACACTTCCCGCGAGCTTCTCTAAGGAAGCACATAAAATCCATGTGATCATAAAACCGGGAGATAATTCTGTCTATGCCAACCTTGTCACTATCTTAGACCAAATGGCTATTAACGACATCACCTACTATGCGATAGCAGATTTGTCAGATGTTGAAAAAGCAGAAGCGAAAAAGCTGGATTGAGTATCGCTTTTTTTATTGACAATACAATTACAATAGTTATTATGTAATAGTGGAGGATGTGCATCTTATTAGTAAACCAATTCTTATGGATGCGCAAACACTCTTTCAGACCAACTATCTTGACATTGTCTACCAGAACCGAAACAAAGCCTATGGGAGCTACGAATTACGGACACATTATGAAAGGCGTGCTATAAAATCGTTGATGATCGTTTTTAGCGGAATAGGATTGTTATCTTTGTATGCTGTTTTAACCGGCAAAAGCCCCGTCCCGCCAACACAGAATGTACGTTATATAGAACACCAATTGACAGAGGTTCATATCGATCAACCGAAAATAAAAATCGAGCTCCCTAAAGTAATACCTCCGCCTGCAGCCAGACCGACGATTGCCAATCCAATACCCAAAATTGTAGAAGATGCTAAAGTAACAGAAGCACCTAAAACAGTTGCAGAGCTTAGTAATGCAGAATCTGGCCTCAAGACTACAACCGGTAACACGGCCGGCACTTCCAGTACAGCACTACCCGGTAAAAGCACCACTACCACAGTTACAGAACCTGAAAAGCCCCTGACATGGAGCGAAGTACCACCTGAGTTTAGCGGGAACCTGTTTGAATATCTTTCTAAATCTTTGCAGTATCCTGCAGGCGCACGTGATATGGGCATTGAGGGTAAAGTAATTGTGCAATTTGTGGTAAATGAAGACGGCAGCGTTAGTAATGCACATGTTGTAAAAGGAATAGGTGGCGGATGCGATGAGGAAGCCTTACGCGTGGTAAATGGCATGCAAAGATGGAAACCGGGTAAGCAGAATGGCCGTGCCGTAAAAGTATTCTATACTTTGCCCATCCGGTTTGTGCTTCAGTAGGGCTTTTCATCATATATTCATTTCCGCCAGATGAAATGAATTTATTAAGCTGATTTTTGTACGTTTGCACCCTAATTTTTAAAGACATGCAACCTTCGGTTTTTGATCTGGTTCAACAAATGGGGCACGAACAGGTAGTTTTTTGCCACGACCCTTATTCAGGACTTAATGCCATTATAGCAATTCACGATACAACATTAGGCCCTGCATTGGGTGGTACCCGCCTGTGGAACTATGACAGTCACCAGGATGCTGTTGTAGATGCGCTACGCCTGAGCCGTGGTATGACCTACAAAGCTGCCATCAGCGGATTGAATCTTGGCGGTGGTAAAGCAGTGATCATTGGCGATGCTGCCAACATTAAATCAGAAGGTTTGTGGCGCCGTTACGGCAAGTTTGTAAACAGCCTGAACGGTAAATACATTACTGCTGAAGACGTGAATACGTCTGCACGTGATATGGAATATATTTCACTGGAAACTGATTTTGTTACCGGTGTACCGGAATATATGGGCGGCAGCGGAGATCCTTCTCCATTTACTGCATATGGTGTATTTACAGGTATGAAGGCATCGGCTAAGAAAGTTTGGGGCAACGATAGCCTCGCTGGTAAGAAAGTACTGGTACAAGGTGTAGGCCATGTAGGACAATACCTGGTAGGCCACCTGATAGAAGAAGGCGCAAAAGTGTACATCTCTGATATCAACGATGCTAAAATAAAAGAGACTGTAGATAAGTTCCGCAGTGTGGAAGTGATAGATGGCGATAAGATATTTGACCTGGAAATGGACATCTACGCTCCATGTGCATTGGGCGCAACTGTGAATACAGAAAGCATTAATAAAATGAAGTGCCCTATCATAGCAGGCGCGGCTAACAACCAGCTTGCTGACGAGAACGTGCACGGCCCTATGCTGGTAGAAAAAGGCGTCGTATATGCACCTGACTTCCTCATAAATGCCGGCGGCCTGATAAACGTAGCTGCAGAACTGGATGGCTACAACCGCGAGCGTGTTATGGGCAATGTAGAAAAGATCTATGATCGTACTTTAGAGATATACAAGCTGTCTGACACGGAAAAAGTGCATGCGCAGGCTGCTGCCATTAAACTGGCAGAAAAACGCATCGCCGATATAGCAAGCGTAAAATCAAGATTGTAATAATTATCTACAGCATTATTATAAATAAACCCCGCACCAGGCGGGGTTTATTATTTAGTAGTGTGCAATTAGCTTTTTGATTTGTATTCTACTATACTACTCAATATTGCACGACACAGCTTTTCAAGCGTTGCATCATTTTGTATCATATCAACATTCGTAGCGTTTGCTATGTAGCCACATTCCATTGTAATTGCCGGAACCTTAGTGTTTGCCAGTACATATAGATGCCGCGTATGGGTAGCAGACTGAATATTTATCGCGCCGAGTTTAGTGCCGATCGCTGATGAAAGCAGCCGGGCTTTATTGAAATAAGGGCTGCGTTCGTCCAGTATAAATTCATATTCATTACCGGCAGGCTTTCCATCAGGTGCGCTGTTCATATGCAAGGATATCATGGCATCTGCATTGGCACCGTTGGTAAGTACCGCCCGATCCTGGAGCGTCACATATTTATCCTCTTTACGCAAGGCTACGATCCTTATATTATAGTCTTTCGATAGTTCTTCTAATTTGTCTGCAATTTTCAATACCATATCCTTTTCGCGGTAGCCATGTAGTCCAATCGCACCGTTGTCATGTCCGCCGTGTGCAGCATCTACAACAAGTGTTATAGTTTTATTAGCGCGGACAACATTGTCTGTTATCCTGAATGAGAATAGAAACAAGGAGCCAGCCAATAAAGGCAATGCAATTAGTTTTCGTAGGTTATGATACTTTGATTTTTTTGATCGGTTAAGCATAAGCAATCTTCTTTTAATTGGTGAGTAAAAAAACGGATGAACTACATCCCTGAAAGTATCGCCGTAATGCGTCTGCAGCAGCATAAGGGCAAATGCTTCCGTATCGTTATCCTTTATAGCGGCTTCATCAGCTATAAATTCGTGTACCTGTGATAATTCTTTCTGTATGATCCAGAAACAGGGGTTAATCCAGAAAATGGAAGTAACTAATTGCATACCTATTTTATCAAGACTATGCATCTGGCGTATATGCGCCAGCTCATGTTGCAATATTTGTTGTCCTTCTTTACTTTCTATTGCTATATCATTTCTCCAAAAAAGAAGGCTCATAAAAGAGAAAGGTGCATTAGCCTCACTTGTACTTATCAAATCAAAGCCATCCATCTTCACAATTTTACCCTTTTTCCTGATCTGATATACACGCAATATCTGCATCACCAGTTTGGCAAGCAATACAGCACACACCAGTAAATACAACCCTATCATAATATCTTCTACAGGTATTGGAGCCACTCCTTTTGCGAGTATTTCAGGTTCGGATATACCGCTATTTGTTATTTCCATTAGCTTAATGGCAGGATGGGTTACAGTTTTTTGTAATTGATGCCATCCAAGATGCAGCAACGGTACTAACAGGCTAAATGCGACAGTGCCTAACAAGAATATCCTGTTATAATTGTTCATCTTTCTGTTTCGCAGAAAGAGCCAGTAATATCCGAGGAATAAGGCGCTGCATAGCGCAGACTTTAGCAGGAATGTTATAGCGGGAGACAGCATCATTTCTTTTTTAATTGTTTCAGCAATAATTCCAGGTCCTGGATGGAAAGTTTCTTTTCATCTACCAGGAATGATACTACGTTACTAAAAGACCCCTCGAAATACGATTTGGCAACACCCGTCAATGTGGTTTTAGAATATGCCTCTTTGCTTACCGCGGGGTGATACCGGTGTATGCGGCCCAGGTTTTCTACCCTTACAAATTCCTTCTCTGCTAATATTTTCAGGATCGTAGCTACTGTATTTTTGTGTGGTTGTGGTTCCGGCATTGCTTCCACTATTTCCATCAATAAACCACCACCTAATTTCCACAATACCATCATTACCTGCTCCTCTGCTTTTGTAAGTGTCTTCACTGAACTAATTATTTAGTTCAAATGTAGAACTAAAAATTTAGTTTCCAACTTTTATTGAACTATTTTTTTAGTTTATTGTTATCCACACATCTGGGCATTAAAAATGGTGGTTTAAACTTCTGGTAATATCTTTGCAATCCATTCGCTCTGCATAAAATAGAAAAACCAGATATATGTCGACATTACAGTTAAAGAATCAGACTAATTTTTACAAGGGAAAGGTACGCGATGTGTATACCGTTGCTGACAAATACCTTGTAATGCAGGTAAGCGACCGCATTTCTGCCTTTGACGTAGTGTTACCCCGCCCGATACCCTATAAAGGACAAGTATTGAACCAAATAGCTGCCCAGTTCCTGGAAGCAACAAAAGATATAGTGCCTAACTGGGTAATAAATGTGCCGCTGCCCAATGTAACGATCGGACACAAATGCGAAACGTATCCTGTAGAAATGATCATTCGCGGTAATATTGCGGGCAGTGCATGGCGTGCATACAAAGCAGGTAAGCGCGAGATTTGCGGCGTTGCATTGCCCGAAGGCCTGAAAGAAAACGATTTCCTTCCTGCTCCTATCCTTACCCCTACTACCAAAGCAATGGAAGGACATGATGAGGACATTAGCCGTGAAGAGATCATTGCACAAGGTATCATCCCGGAAAAAGAATACGAGCAAATAGAAAAATACGCGCTTGCGATCTTCAAACGCGGCTGCGAGATAGCTAACGAGCGTGGACTGATACTGGTAGATACCAAGTACGAATTTGGTAAAAAAGATGGCCAGATATACCTGATCGACGAAATACATACACCTGACTCATCACGCTACTTCTACAAAGAAGGATTTGAAGAGCGCCAGGCAGCAGGCCAGCCGCAAAAACAACTTTCAAAAGAATTTGTACGCGAATGGCTGATGGAGAATGGTTTCCAGGGTAAGGAAGGTCAGCAGGTTCCTGAAATGACAGATGAAGTTGTGAAACAGATCTCTGATCGCTATATTGAATTGTACGAGCATGTTACCGGTAAGAAATTCGTTAAAGAAGATGTGAGTGAGGCTGATATGGTAACACGCATAGAGGATGTAATAGCAAAGCTGGGATAGTGCCCCCCTACCCCTTTATTTTTTTGACTTTTGACTTTTGAATTGAACGATATGTCAACCATACATAAAAACATACACGCGCCAAAAGGCAACCAACTGAATTGTAAAAACTGGGTTAGCGAGGCTGCATACAGGATGATACAAAACAACCTGGACCCCGAAGTGGCGGAACGCCCGGAAGACCTGGTAGTTTACGGCGGCATAGGTAAGGCTGCACGCAACTGGGAAAGCTATGATAAGATCCTGGAATTGCTTAAAGATCTGAATGAGGACGAAACACTCCTTGTGCAATCGGGCAAACCGGTTGGTGTTTTACGCTCGCACAAGAACGCGCCACGTGTTATTATTGCTAACTCTAACCTCGTTGGCCGCTGGGCTACGTGGGAGCATTTCCGCGAACTGGAAGCCAAAGGCCTGATGATGTATGGACAAATGACTGCAGGTAGCTGGATATACATCGGCTCACAAGGCATTGTACAAGGCACTTACGAAACATACCTTTCACTGGCAAGTCAACATTACAATGGCACCCTAAAAGGCACCCTGAATGTAACAGCCGGACTTGGTGGTATGGGTGGCGCTCAACCATTAGCCATTACCATGAACGAAGGTGTATGCCTTGCTGCCGAAATGGAAGAATGGCGAATGCAGAAGCGTATAGAAACACGCTACCTGGATAAATACACCAAGGATATTGACGAGGCTATCGATTGGGCACTGAAAGCAAAAGAAAATAAAGAAGCGATATCCATTGGGGTACACTGTAATGCAGTAGACCTGCTGCAACGCCTTATTGATCGTAACATCACTCCTGACACACTTACTGATCAGACTTCAGCACACGATGAACTGGTAGGCTATTTCCCTGAAGGCATGAGTGTCGAGGAAGCAAACACACTTCGCGAAGCAAATCCGCAGGAATATATTCGCCGTTCACTCGATACCATGGCAAGGCATGTACGCCAAATGCTGGAACTTCAAAAACGTGGCGCCATCACTTTTGACTACGGTAACAACCTTCGCGGTCAGGCCCATGATAAACGTGGTGTAGCCAATGCATTCGACTTCCCTGGTTTTGTGCCTGCTTATATACGTCCGTTATTCTGTGAAGGTAAAGGGCCATTCCGCTGGGTAGCATTAAGCGGCGACCCTGAAGATATCTATACTACGGACAAAGCGCTGATGGAATTGTTCCCTGATAACAAAGGGCTGCACCGCTGGCTGCATATGGCCAAGGATCGTATTGCCTTCCAGGGCTTACCTGCACGCATCTGCTGGCTGGGCATGGGCGAACGTGAAAAAGCCGGATTGTTGTTTAACGAACTGGTACGCACCGGTAAGGTAAAAGCACCGATCGTTATTGGTCGCGACCATCTGGATTGTGGCTCTGTGGCATCACCCAACCGCGAAACGGAGGCTATGAAAGACGGCAGTGATGCGGTGGCAGACTGGCCGATACTAAATGCACTCATCAACACCGCAGGTGGAGCAAGCTGGGTGTCCTTCCATCATGGTGGTGGTGTAGGTATGGGCTATTCGCTGCACGCCGGTATGGTAATAGTGGCAGACGGTACACAGGACGCAGAAGAACGCCTGCGCCGTGTACTGTTCAACGACCCTGCAATGGGCGTCCTTCGCCACACAGATGCAGGCTACGAACTTGCGGAGGAAACAGGCAAGAAGTTTGGATTGAATATCTGGTAGTACTCATTATAATATTTAGCATTATACCCAAATAGCACTTTGTAAAAAAGTGCTATTTTTATGATATAAACATTGAAATATGACTATCGAGGCAGCCAGGGAAAAATTACATGAGATCATTGACCATGCAAGCGAACAGGAAATAATGACATTACTTTCACTGGCCGAAGGTATCAAAGATGTAAATTACAAATACGATGATGCTACGCTATCCATGCTAAAAGAAAGAAGCGAAGCATATTTATCGGGGAAAGCTCAGACGTTTAGCATTGAAGAATCATTGGAAAGAATAAAGGTGCATAGAAAAAAAAATGGGTTATAAGCTTAGAGTAAGCGAACAGGCAGAAAAAGATTCTCTAAACGCTATTGATTACTATGGTCAGATAAACCCGTTTTTAAGCTCCCGCTTTATATCAGAACTCTTTGAGGTTTACCAGAAGATAACTCATAATCCAGAGCAATATTCCTATATTTCATCTGATAAACAATATCAGTTTCGTGATGTGAAATTAAAGTCTTTCCCTTATGTAATTATTACGAAGTAAGAGAATGCGATATATTTATGTCACTGCTATATTAAATACTTATAGAAAACCTTTTATAACTTAAAAACATGTTTAGAATAGGACAAGGAATAGATTTTCACCAGATGGCAGAGGGCCGCGAACTATGGCTCGGCGGGGTGAAGATACCACATACCAAAGGAGCTGTAGGCCATTCTGATGCCGATGTATTGCTGCATGCTATTTGTGATGCCATGCTGGGTGCGTTGTGCCTTGGCGATATAGGCAAGCACTTTCCCGATACCGATGTTGCCTATAAAGGCATAGATAGTAAGGTGCTGCTGCGCAGAAGCTATAATATGGTGCGCGAGAAGGGCTTCTGGCTGGTTAATATTGATAGTACGCTGTTGCTGCAGGCACCGAAGATAAGCCCTTATGTACCGCAGATGCAAAGCACTATAGCAAATCTCCTGCATGTTTCTATCGATGATGTTTCCATCAAAGCCACTACGACTGAGCACTTGAGCTTTATAGGCAGGGAAGAAGGTGTTGTAGCCACAGCGAATGTACTGCTGCAGAAATACTAATCTGGTAATCTAATGATATAAGTAAAGCCTGCTGATTGCAGGCTTTACTAGTCTTAAATTGAACTCGTTTTAATTATCGTTTGCGCTGTAAGATAGTTCCTGTGCTTCATCCAGCAGGTTTACGATCTTACGTTTTACATCGTCGCTAAGCCCGTCTATGTGTTTTTCCAGGTAGCTTTTCAGGTCTTCCAGGTTGCCATTGGCTTTGCCTATGAGCTTACCCAGTTTGTTTTTCCACTTTTCAGCAGATTCTGCCAGTTCATCGCGCAGATCTTCTCCTTTTTCGGGCGCCAGTAGCAGGCCTACTGCTACGCCAAGTGCTGCACCGAACAGGAACTTGCTTGTACCATTCATAAATTTTGATTTTTTAGAAGTTATAATTGAGTAAATAATTACTTACCACCACCAAAAAGTTTGGCGATCACGAAAAATATAAGGCCCACTACCACTACTACCAGCAGTATACCCGACCATACACCTGCTTTGAATATATCACCTATCAGTTGGCAACTGCTCAGCGAGGCTATCAAGAACAACAGTATGCCCAAATTTATCTTCTTCATAATGTGCGCTTTAATGGTTTTAAATAATGTGATGCGTTTAAAACTGATATTTATAAAACCATGCCACGCAGCAGAAAGGAAGTTAATGTGTTGGAATAGGATAAATCTATAAATCGCAAATACTTACGTACCTTTGCCGCTCGTTTATGAGTATGCAAAATATTAGGAATTTCTGTATTATAGCCCATATTGACCATGGTAAGAGTACCCTGGCAGATCGTTTGCTGGAGCACACCAAGACCATTTCTGAAAGGGAAATGCAGGCACAGGTGCTGGATGATATGGACCTGGAGCGTGAAAAAGGTATTACCATCAAGAGCCACGCTATACAGATGGATTATGTGTATAAGGGGCAGAAATATAAATTGAACCTGATAGATACCCCCGGCCACGTGGATTTCTCTTACGAGGTTTCCCGCGCACTGGCAGCCTGCGAGGGCGCTTTGTTGCTGGTAGATGCATCGCAGGGTATCCAGGCGCAAACCATATCAAACTTGTACCTGGCGCTGGATAATGACCTGGAGATCATCCCTGTCATCAACAAGATTGACATGGAGGGAGCTATGATACCGGAAGTTACCGACCAGATCGTAGACCTGATTGGATGTAAACCGGAGGAGATCATATTGGCCAGCGGCAAAAGCGGGATTGGTATCGAAGATATTATGGCTGCTATTGTAGAACGCATCCCGGCACCTAAAGGCGATCCGGAAGCACCTTTGCAGGCATTGATATTCGACAGTGTATTCAACTCTTTCCGTGGTATTATAGCTTATTACCGTATTGTTAATGGTACTATTAAGAAGGGCGACCGCGTAAAATTTTATCATACCGGCGGAGAATATTTTGCTGATGAGGTGGGCGTATTAAAGCTGGGCCTTTCGCCGCAGGCATCTGTATCTGCAGGCGATGTAGGATATATTATTACCGGCATCAAAACGGCCAAAGACGTGAAGGTGGGCGATACCATCACACTGGTAAACAACCCTACCCAGGAAGTGGTAAAAGGCTTTGAAGAAGTGAAGCCAATGGTATTTGCCGGTATATTCCCGGTGGAGACTGATGACTTTGAGGAACTGAGAGACTGCATGGAAAAATTGCAGCTGAACGATGCATCCCTCACTTTTGAGCCGGAAACATCGCAGGCGCTTGGTTTCGGTTTCCGTTGCGGCTTCCTGGGTATGCTGCATATGGAGATCATCCAGGAAAGGCTGGAACGTGAATTTAACCAAACGGTGATCACAACCGTACCGAACGTTAGCTTCAAAGCATACCTTACTAAAGATAAAGATGTTGCTATTACGGTTAACAACCCGACAGAAATGCCGGATCCAAGCCGTACGGACCGTATTGAGGAGCCATTCATACGTGCACAGATCATTACCCTGCCCGACTATATCGGCAATATTATGAGCCTGTGCCTGGGTAAGCGTGGCTTGTTGATAAACCAACATTACCTGACCCCTACCCGCGTAGAGCTAATATTTGAATTACCGCTGGCAGAGATCGTTTTTGACTTCTATGATAAGTTGAAATCATCTACCCGCGGCTATGCTTCATTCGACTATCACCCACTCGATTATAGGGAAAGTGATATTGCCAAGATGGATATCCTGCTGAATGGCGATAAAGTGGATGCCCTAAGCGCATTGATACACCGCAGCCGCGCCAACGATTTTGGCCGTAAGCTATGCGCCAAACTGAAAGAGTTGCTGCCACGCCAGCAGTTTATGATTGCCATACAGGCAGCACTTGGTGCCAAGATAGTAGCACGTGAAACTATATCTGCCATGCGTAAAGACGTAACAGCCAAATGTTATGGTGGCGACATCAGCCGTAAACGTAAACTGTTAGAAAAGCAGAAAGAAGGTAAGAAACGGATGCGCCAGATAGGTAGTGTAGATATACCGCAGGAAGCATTCCTTGCAGTGCTTAAACTGGATGAATAGATATGAAAGGGCCGTGCAAACGGTCCTTTTCTTTTTGATGCCATATTTATTGGCATGAATTTTACATTTTGTATAATAAAGTACACACATGAAAAATATATTACTCATTGTATTTGCATTGCTTATGTGCACGCCAGGGGTTAAAGCTCAAAGCTGCTGTGTAAAGGATGCCGATTTTAAACTGCTGGCAGTAAATGCCGATTTCAAAGCGTCTCACCAGGCACCGGAGCCTTTTGAATATACCCCCAAATCGGGTTCTATGATCACTTTTAATACTAAGGATGCCGCCAAAGACGGGCAGGCATTTTATGTACCATCTGATGAACCAACCAATAAGGTTTTAATAATCATACACGAGTGGTGGGGATTGAACGACTATATAAAAAGAGAAGCAGAACGCTGGCAGGAAAAGCTGGGCAATATCGATGTGTATGCCGTGGATCTTTATGACGGGCAAGTAGCGGCCACACCGGAAGAAGCCAGTAAGCTAAGCAGTAACCTCGACAACAAACGAGCTGCAACCATACTTAGCGGCTTAATAAGCAAGATTGGCAATAACAAGCTCATCGCCACGCTTGGTTGGTGTATGGGTGGCACATGGTCGTTTACAGCTACTTTGCTGGCGCAGGAACAGGCGGCCGGTTGCATTATGTATTATGGCTTCCCTGAAAAGGATGCTAAAAAAATAAAAGAACTTCGCACCGACGTATTATACATCCGGGCTAATCAAGACAATTATATATCGCAGGATAAAGTAAACCAGTTTGGCAAAGAAGTAACCGCCACCGGCCACAAATTTGAATTGCATAGCTATGATGCGGTACATGCATTTGCAAACCCCAGCAATCCTAAATATGACAGGCTGGCGGCGGCAGAGGCCGAGGATATCAGCATCAAATTCCTGAAAAAGAAACTACAGCTAGACTAATCATTTCCATACGTTTTTGCGCTGCCGGCTCTACAGCCGGCAGTTGTTTTATATACTAGTATGTCAGCGATAAATTATCTATGTTTAGTATCAAATAACCCTTATTATGCATAAGGCATTCATCGTTATATTACTATTGTTTACCCCGTTCTTGACAGTAGCGCAGCGAACACAGAGCATTGCAGGCAGCGTAGTTGATAAAGAGTCGAAGTCACCGTTGATAGGTGTTAATGTATCTGTTACCGATGTAACACCGGTAGCAGGAACAGTAACAGATGAAAATGGTAAATTTTCAATTAATAATATACCGGTAGGTAAGCACAACATCTCTTTCACCTACCTTGGCTATCAAGCGTATGTACTATCAAACATACTGGTAACATCCGGCAAAGAAGTGGTCTTACCAATAGAACTGGAAGAATCCACTAATAAAATGAAAGAAATAGTGGTGCGACAAAAAAAGGAGCATATCAATGAGATGGCCCTGGTAAGTGCAAAAACTTTCGATGTGCAGGAAACAGAACGTTATGCCGGCAGCCGTGCCGATCCTGCGCGTATGGCATCAAACTTCGCCGGTGTACAGGGAGCAGATGATTCCCGTAACGATATCATCATACGTGGCAACTCTCCTCAGGGGCTATTATGGCGGCTGGAAGATGTTGATATCCCAAGCCCCAATCACTTTGCCATACCGGGTACATCAGGCGGGCCTGTTAGTATGCTTAACAACAAAACGCTTGGCAACAGCGATTTCTTCACCGGTGCATTTCCTGCTGAATATGGTAATACTACGGCCGGCGTATTTGATCTGAAAATGCGCAACGGTAATAACCAAAAATATGAATATACTGCGCAGTTGGGGTTCCTGGGTACCGAGATAGCAGCAGAAGGCCCCATATCAAGGAAGAAAGGCTCTTCATTTCTATTCACATACAGGTACTCCACTTTGCAATTATTCGAGAGCCTGAATATTAAGATCGGTACCAGCTCTATCCCTCAATACCAGGATGCATCCTTCAAGCTCAATTTCCCGATAGGTAAACGTTCCAATCTTTCATTTTTTGGTTTAGGCGGGCTCAGTAAAATAGACCTGATCGTTAGCACATTGAAGCAGCCATCAGAGGAGTTGTATGGAGAATCAGACAGGGATCAATATTTCTATTCAAATACAGGTGTAGTGGGCACTTCTTTTAGCCATACCATCAATAACAGCACCTATACCAAAATAGTTATTTGCCAAACTGGTAATGAGATAGGCGCGCATCATGATAAAGTATTCAGGGACGTGAATTTTGTGCTCGATTCTTTAAAAAGTATTCTCGATTACACCTTTGATGTGAACAGCACGGTAGCACACTGGTTTATCAATAAAAAGATATCTGCCAGACATTTGCTCAGAGCAGGAATTATTAACAACTATTATTCAGTAAACTTCCTGGACAGCAGCAGGCAATACCCACCTACCCGGCAAGACTGGGAACATAGATTGGATTATAAAGGGGGTACAGACCTGCTGCAGGCGTATATCCAGTATAAATACAAGCCTACAGATGCACTTACCATTACTGCAGGGTTGCATGCGCAATATCTTACGCACAATCAGTCAAAATCGCTGGAGCCGCGTGCAGGATTGAGATGGAGGGCAAGCTCATCTGATGTACTAACATTTGGATATGGGTTGCACAGCCAAATGCAGCCTTTATACCAGTACTTCGCTCACCTGCCACAAAACCCGTCAACTGTAATGCACAATTATAATATGGGCTTTACCCGAAGCCATCATTTTGTAGGTGGATACGAACACCAGTTTAGCAATGTGCTCAGGGTACGCACAGAGGCTTATTATCAGTACTTGTACAACATCCCCATTGAAACACGCATCGGTTCTTCTTTTTCAGGACTCGATTATGGTTCCAGCTTTAGCAGGTATTTCCCTGATACCTTAAAGAATGCGGGAACAGGCTATAACTACGGTTTCGAACTGACGGTTGAAAAAACATTCAGTCATGGTTTTTATGTACTAGCCACAGGATCTGTATTCGACTCTAAAGCCAAAGGCAACGATGGTGTATTTAGGAACACAGATTATAACAGCCATTTCGCTACTAATTTGTTGGGCGGATATGAAAAGAAGCTTGGTAAAAACAGCACATTGATAACCGGGGTAAAAATTACTTACGCCGGTGGGAAATTATACTCTCCACCAAACGTTGCAGCATCTAATGCTATAGGTGATTATATTGTTGTAGACTCCCTCAGGAACACGCTTAAGTTTCCCAATTACTTTCGTACAGATATAAAGTTAGGAGTTCGTATTAACGGCAAGGCGATAACACACGAAATAGCTATAGACCTGGTAAATATTTTCGGAACAAAAAACCTTTTATCGCTTACATACAGTTCCGATCTCGCAGCGCAGGGTGTATATCCGTTTTATAAACAATACCAATTGGGCTTTTTACCGTTATTTTACTACCGCATAGATTTTGGATCGGGTAAACGCCAGTAATATTGAATGAAGAAACAGCAGATCAATGCATTAACAGCTACAAGAGGATTTGCCGCTTTGCTCATAGTGATCTTTCACTTTGGGTTAGAAAGGTTTCCTATTAATGTAATGCAGCCATTTTTTACAAAGGGCAATATAGCAGTCAGCTATTTCTTTGTCCTTTCCGGCTTTATTATGTGCTGGACGTATCAAGACCGCCTTATTTCCTACAGCGATTATATAAAACGCAGGGTAGCCCGTATTGTACCGCTATACTGGTTTGCTTTAGCTGCATATGTTGCCTTTTTTACCTGGCAGCATTTTCATCATGCTTTGGCATTGGATGCAGATTTCAGGATCGCTACTCTTTTGAATATCGTATTTCTCCAGGCATACTTTCCTCATTATGCACTCCTGGTCAATGGCCCCGGGTGGTCGTTGTCTGTAGAAATGCTGTTTTACCTTACATTCCCTTTCTTTTTAGCGATATATAATAAGCACCTGCGATGGTTTTATGTAATAACAATAACTGTCTTCGCATTATCCCAGGCATTGCATATATACTTTGTACTGCATGATAACGGCAGCAATGACAGCTGGCATAATTTCATTTACTATCATCCGCTATGGCACATCAATGAATTTCTATTTGGTATGATGGGTTGCCACTGGTTCCAGGTATTGAAGCAACGCCATCAATGGTTATTCCCTTTTTTACTGTTTGCTTTAATGGTTGTTACAGTAATGTATGCCCCGCCGGTATTCCATAATGGCTTAATGGCACCATTGGTATTATTGTTCATCATTTCGGTAGCTGTAAAACAACCGCGAATACTGGGCTGGAAGCCATTGGTGTTCCTGGGAGAGATCAGCTATGGAATTTACATACTCCAGTTTCCTGTATATGCATATTGGGAAAAGTTGAGTGATAAACTGTTTGGTGATCTTAATACGAACGCCTTCTTTTACTCTTATCTTATTGTATTGATTGTCGTCAGCGCTATCTGTTATTCGGTTATTGAGCAGCCGTTAAGAAGGAAGATCAACGAACTGGGCAAAAAATAAATTTGCTATGTATCTGGTAATCTCCTTAATATTGCACCCGTGAAATCAATGTCAAAACATAATAAGTGTAACTGGTACCATGGGTATTGGAAGGGTTTTGCATTAACTTAAACAAAGTATAACAGATTAAGATAACACAGGCCCTTCGGACAACCGAAGGGCTTTTTTAATGTTTAACAAAGTATGAAACTGATCAACAAGAAGATTTGCATGGGCAAGGATATTGGTATCCACGGCAACATGTTTGGTGGCATTTTAATGGCATGGATAGATGAGGCAGCGGCAGCGTTTGCAACAGAATACTGTCATACGCCGAATATGATCACACTAAAGGTGGGCGAACTGCTGTTTAAGAAACCAATAAAAACGGGAAACCACATACGCTTGTACGGAGAGGTAGCTCATTTGGGTAATACCTCCATCACGTTAAACATAGAAGTAAGAAAATACAATGTTTATAGCGGCGAGGAAATGGTAGTTTGTACTACATCCATCACTTTTGTAAGAATAGATGACGATGGCAACCCTACCGGCATTGGCGAATCTATAAGGGCTAAGCACGAACGCCTTATCAGTGAGGGCAATGCAGCAATTAATTAATGGTAAAGCCGCCCCTGATAAGGGCGGCTCTACCGATATATTGCGGTGTTGTTTTACCATCCGTCACCATCCATCAGGTTGCCAAGGCCACCTAGGATGCTGCCTTCTTCTTTGCGTTTATAGGTACCATATTGCAGTATTCGTGATGCAAGCCTGCTGATAGGCAATGTTTGTATCCACACCGTCCCCGGCCCGCGAAGTGTGGCAAAGAAAACGCCTTCGCCGCCAAACAGTGTATTCTTAATACCACCTACAAACTGTATATCATAGTTGACCGTTTGAGTAAAGGCTACCAGGCAGCCGGTATCTATTTTCAATATCTCTCCGGGTTGCAAGTCGCGGCTCATTACATGCCCGCCGGCGTGCACAAATGCCATACCATCGCCTTCGAGTTTCTCCATAATGAAACCTTCGCCGCCAAACAGGCCGGTACCCAGTTTTCTTTGTAATTCTATACCTACAGATACACCCTTCGCCGCGCAAAGGAAAGCATCCTTCTGGCATATTACGCGATTGCCAAGCTGCTGCAGATCCAGGGGAATGATCTTACCGGGGTATGGCGAGGCGAAGGAAACTCTTTTTTTGCCCTGCCCTACATTGGTGTATGTAGTCATAAACAAGCTTTCGCCTACCAGCAGGCGTTTGCCCGCAGAAAACAATTTGCTCATTAATCCAGACCCAACAGATTGGCTGCCATCGCCAAATATCGTTTCCATTTGTATGCCATCATCCATCATCATAAAGGCGCCTGCTTCTGCAACTGCGGTTTCCAGAGGATCCAGTTCTATCTCCACATACTGCATTTCTTCGCCTATGATACGGTAGTCAATTTCGTGGTTATAACGCATAAGTTATTATTTAGTATGTCAAAGCTAAGGGGTATTATGATACGGTTTATCCAAATTCGGCAAACTATATTGTTACGTCGGTGAGTTGGGTTTTAATGTCGGTGTCTAATGCCTCTTGCCTTACAATAGGCTACCCTGCCTGATTGTCGGCTGACATAAACTTGCTATAGTTTGTTAAAATGAAGATTACCAAAGTATCATACCGTATCTACCTACTATTTTTTGCGTAAATTGTAGTCTCAAATTATTTTATGGAAGATAGGAACACACCGCTCAATTATTCTGACTATACAGTAGTGCAGGATGATACCCGGGTAGTAGCCAAAAAATTTATGGCGAACGTATTTTTATGGATGTCAGCCGCTTTAATGCTTTCTGCCTTTACTGCTTACTTTTTTGCCGGCAATCCGCAACTATTACAATATTTAGTAAATGCGAATGGCAGGGGCCTTAACCTATTGGGATACGCAGTGATGCTGGCACCTATAGGTTTTGTACTTACCATGTCTCTTGCTTTTAACAGGCTTTCGTATGGTGCAATTTTAGGATTGTTCCTATTGTACTCTGCGATCAATGGTATCAGTTTTAGCTTTATACTGCTGGCTTATACAGCGGGATCTATAGTTACTTGTTTTGCATCTGCCGCGGGTATGTTTGGCATCATGGCAATCATGGGTTACACTACAAACAAAGACCTTACAGGTTTTGGTAGTATTATGATCATGGGATTGTTTGGCATTGTTATAGCATCACTGATCAACTGGTTTATTGGCAGCGAACAATTGAATTATATTATTAGCATTATCGGTGTATGTGTATTTACCGGCCTTACTGCTTATGATGTTCAAAAGCTTAAAAGGATCGGTGCCAATGCGGATTATGTAGGCGGGGCTGCCGCTACTACCGGCAAGTTGGCTGTAATGGGCGCGCTTAGCCTTTATCTCGATTTCATTAACCTCTTCCTGATGCTGCTGCGTCTATTTGGCAAAAGGAAGTAGTATTGCAGATACGTTTAAATAATAAAGGGTGTACTATAAAGTACACCCTTTATTATTTGTGAAATGGTATTACCTAGTACATCTCCAGGATGTGGTGGGTACCATGTGTATGTAGTATGTCCTTAGCTTTTTGAACCTCCTCTTCACTACCCTGGGCAACTAATAAATATTTACCACCTTCTAGTTCTGCATGATACTTCTTGGCTGCCTGCTCATTTACACCTGTATTCATCAATACCGATGCTATTCCACCCCCAATTAAGCCGAAGTCGAAACCGGCTATAGCACCTACAAGCGCACCGGCGCCGTATAAAAAGCCCACTCCTGGAATGGCAAATAATCCTACGCCGGTCAAAATTCCTAAAGTAGTACCCAGGGCTGTAGTGGCGGCAGCGCCTCCCAACTTCAGCGGATAATGTTCTGTAGGGTTACCCTGCTCATCCACACCTTCCGTTTCCGCCTTGCCAATGATGGATAAATGCTTTACCGGGTAACCTCCGTCCTTCAATTCTTTGGCTGCTGCCAGTGCCTTTTCGTGGTTTTCATAGACACCTATTGTTACTTTCATATCGATATGTGTTTTTGATTCTATATAAAAATACCAAAATGATGCCTATAAACGAAGAGTTTTGTTAAGCTTGTAAAATGCTAGCCATTGTTTCCCGCTGCCATTTCGATAGCCTTAAGATTAATGGCTGAATCAATAGAGATATTTAGCCTGGATGCTTTTTTCTGAACCTCTTCCATCATATCTGCGTCCTGGTGAATCGTTTTCTTTGCCTTCATTATTGGCCGTTCTTTCTTTACGCGTGCATAATATGCCGTTGGGTTGGTGTACATCTGGTAAGCGTCGTCTATAAAGCCATTACCAAAATGGTCAAGGCCATTACTACAATACATAATGATGATGGCTTTATAAGATTCGATCTGTGATTTCAGATCATATTCCCAAACTTCTTTTTTATCAGGTGTTTCGGGGACAACACTATTATTATAGTACCAGTACTCGCTTTTATCAAACGAAACTTCCATAACCCCCAGGTAAGCATATCCCCTGTAGTAGCTGTCACCAATGCCCAGTACCTTTATTGGAGTGGCTGCAGGCGAACCTGTGTACCCGATATTAGGATACGCCAGCGGCTTCCTCTCGGGGCCAACATGCTCCAGTGCGCTCTTGCCTATTGCATCCCCATCCCTCACCTTAGGTACATCAGAGAGGGTAACATCCTTCCACGATAACATTGGCAGTTCTATTCCTTTCAGATGCTCAATATACCGTAGCATAGTATCTGCGGCAATACACTCCGTATAGTAGCTCCAGTGGGTACCGTGTTGTGTGTACAGTGGGTAAGGCGCCGTATTTTTTATCGTGTTGAGATAGCCGTAATAATCAATGAAATTGAGCCCTAACGCTTTACTTTTGTTTACAAATTTCTCGTAGTTATTTACCTGCTTGGGGAATTTCAAATACTTAGCCGGCACAACGGTTTCCGGCATAAAGTATTCTTTGGTAGGAACATAGGCCAGTATCAGGTCAATACCTTTGGCCTTCAAAGTATCAGCAATTACTTTTGCTTTTGTTAATTGATCATTTACGGTGCTATCAGACAATGCATTTCTGCCCAGGTATGTGTTAATCGCATCTGTGCAAATAAAATAGTCGTCCTTGCCAACCACATACACGTACAGGCTTAGCTTTCCATACAATTCATAATCCAGCTGGTTTTTAACAGGCAATAATTTTTTACCAAGACGCGAATCATTTTTCAGGTATGCTTCCGTTTTATCCTGGTAATAACCATCCAGCCAATTGGAAAGGTCGAATTCGGGCGCACCGGCTACCGTTTCAGTCGTTTCATCCTCACTTTCACTTCCGGTCATTTTGTTATATGCCGCTAACCACATTAACAACCCGAGAATAGCATACCAGGCAATTTTTAAAGACAACTCAGAACCTGCCTGCTCTACCTTAACCTCTGACGTTTTCACTTGCTCTTTTTTCTTTGTCATGGATTAAAATTTAAAGTAGATGAACGGATTATATGCAGAACCGGAAACATACATAAGACAAACAAAATATAACGCACATGCTACTACAGAGAAGCCTATAAGCTGAGCTTTGTTATAATTTGCATAGAATATCTTATCGTGTACGAGGCCCGACTTAGGAATTAACATGAAGAACGAGAAAAACGCGGCAACATACACCAGGTAATCGAAATCGTTATTAGTTGCGATGCTTCCATGAGGATCAAAGTCAAAAGCAAACATTTTGTGCAGGTACAGGCCAAGCTTATGGATATCTTCTATGCGGAAGATCACCCACCCTACAACTACTATGAAGAATGTAATAATAACAGAAGGTATCCTGCCTATCTTATCCAGCACCTTGAGCAGGAACATGCGGTCTAATATCAGGAACAGGCCATGAAAGGCTCCCCAGATAACAAAATTCCACGAAGCACCATGCCATAAACCGGACGCAAGAAATACTATGGCAAGGTTTAAATAAAGCCGGCTTGCAGATACCCTGTTGCCACCCAATGGGATGTATAAATAATTCTTCATCCATGCGCCTAACGTCATATGCCAGCGCCGCCAAAATTCAGTAATACTGCCAGATACGTAGGGATTGTTGAAATTCTCGGGCAAAAAGAAACCCATCATCTTCCCTAAGCCTATTGCCATATCCGAATAGCCTGAAAAATCGAAATAGATCTGGAATGTATAGGCTATAGCTCCTATCCATGTAGCTGCGGTATTGAGCTGCGCCGGATCCATATTCATAATAGCGTCGGCCTGGCTACCCATTACATTGGCTATTAGTACTTTCTTTGACAAGCCAACACAAAACTGTGTAAACCCTTGCAGCTTGTTGTTTACAGTTTCATGCTCTATGTGATTTTGTATTTGGTCTGATATATGATGATATCTTACTATTGGCCCTGCTATCAGTTTCGGGAAGTAGATAATATACAGCTGATACTCCCAGAAGTTTTTCAGTGGCGCATGCACTCCCCTATAAACATCCACAGCATAGGTAATGCTCTCAAAGGTGTAGAACGAAATACCAATTGGCAATAATATTTTACCAACAATAATAGTATTTGCTCCGAAAACTGATGTTAACGCATTCAGGTTGTCAATAAAGAAGTTGAAATACTTAAAATAAAATAGTAAGCCCAGGTTCAGCGCCAGCGACATGCACAGGAAGACCAATTTTTGCTTTTTGTTATCTCTATGCTTATATACCTGCCCCACCAATATAAAATCGAGTAAGGTGACTCCAAGTATTACAAAGATGAACTTGGGCCCGCCCCAGCTATAGAAAAGTATACTGGATAGAAGAATGAAAATATTCTTCAGGTTGAGCACCTTGGGTAATAGGTTATATATAACCAGGAACAATGGCAGGAACACTACCAGGAATATCGAGCTGCTGAAAACCATATTATATGCAGATTACTCCCTATAGCGGGAGTAAACAAAAAAACGAAATTGCTATGAGAAATAAAAACCGGAAAAACAACGAAGGCTACCCATAAGGTAGCCTCCTGCATTGTACTTACAAACTATCTTAAATATGTATGGCTTCGCCCAGCGCTACTTCAATAGCATCTTTTACAGCTTCACTCATTGTTGGGTGCGGGAAGATAGTATCCAGCTGTTCCTGCCATGTAGTTTCCAATTTACGGGCCGATACTGTTTGCGCTATGATCTCCGTTACATTCGCACCGATCATATGCGTACCCAGCCATTCGCCATACTTAGCATCAAATATCACTTTGATGAAACCTTCATTTGCACCTGCAGCACTTGCCTTACCTGACGCAGAGAATGGGAACTTACCTACTTTAATTTCATAACCTGCTTCTTTAGCTTGCTTTTCCGTCATACCAACAGATGCAATTTCAGGAGAGCAATAAGTGCATCCCGGTACATTGCCATAATCCAGTGGCTCCGGTACGTGATGGTACTTACCTTCTTTTTGTGCAATAGCTTCCACACATATTACGGCTTCTTTCATTGCCACGTGAGCCAACGCCTGGCCCGGTACTATATCACCAATAGCATAAATACCTGCTACGTTAGTGTTATAATATTTGTCAACGATCACTTTATCTTTCTCTACTTTAACACCGAGCCCTTCCAGGCCAATGTTTTCCAGGTTAGAGGATACACCCACAGCGCTCAGCACTACATCTGCTTCCAGGCTTATATTACCTTCAGCAGTTTTCACTGTAGCAACTACGCCATCACCTTTTGCATCTACTTTCTCAACAGATGCATTGGTCATAACAGTGATACCTTTTTTCTTGTAGATCTTCTCCAGTTCTTTAGAGATATCTTCATCTTCAACCGGTACAATACGCGGCATAAACTCTACGATAGTAACCTTGGTACCCATGCTATTGTAGAAATAAGCAAACTCAACACCTATTGCGCCCGACCCTACTATGATCATAGATTTTGGCTGGCTTGGCATATTCATTGCCTCACGATAGCCAATGATCTTTTTACCATCGATAGGCAGGTTAGGCAATTGGCGTGAACGGCCACCTGTAGCCAGGATGGTGTGCTTGCTTTGGTAGGCAGTAACTTTGCCATCAGCTCCCGTTACTTCCACTTCTTTTTTATTATTCAGCTTACCCATTCCTGCCAGCACATCTATCTTGTTCTTCCTCATCAGGAACTGGATGCCTTTACTCATCTTATCTGCAACTCCGCGGCTGCGTTTAATTACTGCTGCAAAATCTGCTTTTGATTCACCGGCTACGATGCCATAATCCTGCGCGTGACTAATATATTCGAGTACTTGTGCAGACTTCAATAAAGCTTTGGTTGGGATACATCCCCAATTAAGGCAAATACCACCCAGGCTCTCGCGTTCTACAATAGCTGTTTTGAAACCTAATTGTGCAGCTCTGATAGCCGCCACATATCCGCCCGGTCCACTACCTATTACGATTACGTCGTATGCCATAAAAATAGATTATTTTATTTTTTAATGCTTGGTGCAAAATAACGGTCAAATGTAGGCAATAAATCAGACAGATAAAATAGAGCTTTATTAGCATCTGATCGATAAGCACAATAGCAATACAGAGCACTGTGAATAGCGCCCTGTATATATAAAACTATAATAAAATAATTTACTAAGCCGTAGCGGGATTATTATTGCCGCCTGTTCGTTTATTTTTCTTTTTATGCACTTTATACACTCCTTTTTCCAGGTTCATATCGCCTTCTTCAGCGTTATGGTCTTCCTGTTTATCTGCAGCCTTTCGGTACATACGCAGTGCCGGGTAATAAAGTACTCCTGCCGCTATAGCCATTAAGCCAATATTTCTCCATGTCTTATTCATAAACAAGATTTTTAAGTGATGGAATATGATAGATACCGAAAAAATCAAGCCAAAAATTGCCAAGGAAATTACAAAAAAAGAGCCCGCTGAGCGGGCTCTTTGACTATTATTAACTTAGATTATACAGTTACGGTCGCAGCTGCGGCACCTAAACGTGTGGATCTAAAAAAGATGATAGCATGCAACACTGCAAATATTATGGAGAAATAAAACAAACCTGTGTCGTCAGCGTCAGGCGAATTATGGTGCAACAGGGCAACAATCACCAAAATAGCGGTCATTCCCAAACCTGTATAAGAAACTGTGCGATAGCTTTTATTAGTAAAGACACCTTTATTCAACAAGCTATTTTTCATTCCGTAAAATAAATACACGTCAAAGCCAACTATCATCCATACTACAAGCCGGATCCATGTATCTAAAGGCAGGAATACCATCATAAACAAACAGGTAGCAACCCCTAGTATCGGAACTAGTGGAACTAGTGGTGTCCGGAAAGCACGTGGGGCATCAGGCATTTTATTGCGCATCACTATTACGCCAATACATACCAGGATGAAGGCAAATAAAGTACCAATGCTAGTCATCTCTCCGACCACCCTTGCAGGTACAAAAGCAGCAAAGAGGCTCACAAATAACATAAACAGGAAATTATTACGGGCAGGTGTCTGAAACTTACTGTGCAGATCAGAAAACACTTTAGGGATCAGGCCGTCTTTACTCATAGAGAAGAACACCCGCGATTGCCCCATCAGCATTACCATGATTACAGAAGAATATCCTGCAAGGATGGCAATGATGATGGCTTTGTTAAGCCATGGATAATCAGGGATGATCACCCCATCAGCACCGGCTTTACCCATATGATCGATAGCTACAGCAACAGGAGCGATACCATCCTTACCTGCAAACGATGTATAACTTGTCACACCGGTCATTACATGTGCGAACAATATGTATAACAAGGTGCAGATGAAAAGTGATAACAATATGCCTATTGGCATATCTCTTTTAGGATTCTTTGTTTCCTGTGCTGCGGTAGATACTGCATCGAAACCTATATAGGCAAAGAATACGATTGCTGCCGCACGTATAATACCACTAAAGCCAAACTCGCCAAACGTGCCGGAATTAGCAGGAACGTACGGCGTATAGTTTTCAGGACGAATGTACTGCCATCCCAATGCAATAAATATCAGAACAACGGCAACTTTCAAGGTTACGATAATGCCGTTTACAAAAGCTGATTCCTTTGTCCCTTTCATTAGCAGCAGGGACATAAGTATAATAATTATTACTGCAGGGATATTGATAATACCACCATCAAATGGTGATGATGTATACTCCGGTCCGAGATTGATATCAAAGTATTGGAGAAACTTTACCAGGTAACGAGACCAGCTAATGGCAACCGTTGCAGCGCCTACGGCATATTCCAATACAAGATCCCAGCCTATGATCCACGCAATAAACTCTCCCATTGTCGCAAAACTGTAGGTATATGCACTACCGGCAACGGGTATCATAGATGCAAACTCTGCATAACATAACCCGGCAAATGCGCAACCGATCGCTGCCACAATAAAAGAAATAGTAATAGCAGGACCCGCATTATTAGCTGCCGCTCCTCCTGTGATAGAAAAAAGCCCCGCACCAATGATGGCACCTATACCCAGCGCCACCAGCGAAGGCGCAGTTAATGTTTTTTTTAGCCCTTTCTCCGTATCCGAAGCTTCCGCTAATAATATATTCAGCGGCTTTCTGACAAATAGACCCATGTTGTGTTTATATACGTTCAAACCTAAAGATAAAATGTGGTTTGTACAAACCAGCCTTAGGCTTAGGTGAAAAACAAGGTGATATGTTAGGGAAAATAAAATCTTACATACATGAATACGCTACAATAAAATTTTGCCGTAGGTTTGGCGCATGTTTAGGGTTGCTACACTTCGCATTTTAGTTTTTTTAAGTTTTACATTCTCCGGCATTTATACTTACGCACAACCGACATTGCCCGAAATAACAGGCGCAATGGATAAAGGCGTTAACGTGTTAAGCTGGGTTTGTCAATATGATGGCATCAAATCTATTGCCGTGCAGCGCTCTTCAGACAGTGTTTTCAATTACGCAACTGTAGGATATGTGAAGGATACTAAAAAAGGGGTGCAGGCATTTATTGACGGGCACCCGGTACCAGGCAAAAACTGGTATCGCCTCTACATTGTCTTCAATTCAGACCTTACCTGGCAGAGTAACCGCTTTAAAATAGAAGTTGATAGCGCAGCAATAATGAATGCGAGAGTGCTGCCACCTAATGATTCTTTACAGAAGCTGGCAAGCAATGTAAAGATCGAAGTAAAACCAGCCACCACAACTAATCCGGCAACAAATAGCGGTACACAGGCCCCCGGAACAGTAGCGGAAGCTGCTCCCCCTGCCCCCAGAATTGTTTTGGAAATACCGGATGCTGCTGCAGATGAAAATGGGTTTGCTTATGTGAAATCACAGTATGTTTTTACCAATCCTTTTACCGGCCATGTAAATGTAGCCCTACCAGAATATCGCCGATATCAGTACTCCATAGATTTCTATGACAAACGCAACCGAAAGGTGTTGGAAGTAGGCCGCGTTACGGAGCCCGAAATGATCATAGACAAAAGAAACTTCCAGAGAAAAGGTATCTACAAATTTGAACTAAAGCAAAACAGGAAGGTTATGGAAACAGGTTATATAACAATATACTAGCCTTCTTCCTCGTTATTGTACCACGATTCCTGTACCATGCGCTTCCATTCCGGGCCCAGCCGCAGGTTATGGCCGGCAAATAGTTTCATCACGCGTACCATTTCTTCCGCATCCCAGGAATATAATCCGCGGGCGAAACGGGTTGGGAAACCGGCATAGTTAAAATACAGGTTGCCTTCGTGATGCAGGTTTTGGATGAGCTGCTCCTGTGTTTCGAAGCCAAAGTAATCGTAACATTCCCCTTTAAGCGGATGAGCGGTTTTTGTTGGTGAGCCAACATAATGCAAGGGACCTACAGATGGCCAGTCATATCTTTTTATCGTCCGGCGGAAGGGTGTCCTGTTTACAATCGTCAGGTATTCTTCGTCCAGCCATAGCTCTTCTACAAAAAACATCCGGCTGATAAAACGGTAAGAGGCCAGCAGGTATAATACAGAGGCACCAATACAGCTCAAAACCCTAAGCAGATCAGCCTTTATATAAAAGGATTCTAAAAGAAAGATAGTAGCCATGCCGGTGGTTACTACAAACTCTGCCCAAAAAAGTGCACGTATTCTGGGCATCAGGCGTTTGCCCAACTTTACCTGCAAGTGGTCGTTGCCCCAGTAATATGTGATCTTATCAGACATGGAGTCGCAAAAGGACAACTAATTTACGTTTTATTTATACCTGTTGCGTTATTAAATCATTAACTACCTCTGTTTCAAACACCTCGCTAAACGCCTTTTTTAATAACTGCTTTACTTCTTCTTCATCCACCCGCTTCCCCAGCTCATTTTCCATGGATGTCACCTTTTTATCCTTGATGCCGCACGGAACTATGTTATCAAAATAGCTCATATCGGTATTAACATTCAATGCGAAACCATGTATCGTTATCCATCGGCTGCTCCGTACGCCCATAGCGCATATCTTCCTGGCCTTCATCGGGTCATCCGGGTCTAACCAAACTCCTGTTGCACCTGGTAAACGGTCTCCTGCAATATTATAATACGAAAGAGCTCGTATTATGGTTTCCTCCAGGTTGCGCATATACCTTCCAAGATCTGTAAAAAACTGTTCCAGGTCCAGTACCGGGTAGCCAACTATTTGTCCCGGGCCGTGATATGTAATATCACCACCGCGGTTTGTATTATAGAAACCTACGTTCAGTTCTTTTAACCTGTCATTAGCAAGCAGCAGGTTTTCAAGATGCCCGCTTTTACCAAGTGTATATACATGTGGGTGCTGGCAAAAAAGCAGGTAATTTTTGATGCCCATATCCACGGGGTTGGGAGCGTTGGGTACATTAAACCACGATGATTTTATATCCAAACCTTGTTTCATCATTTCTTCCTGCATCTTCCACGCATCGCCATATTCTATCTCACCAAGATCCCTGAAATATATTTTTCTCATACACGTAAATCTGAATGCAAGTTACGCATTATCTAACCCTCAAATACCCCTCTTAGCATGGTTTTGATTAGCGTTTTATTAACAGCAAAACAGTTACATTTGTTTATTAGGTTAATTAATCATAAGAATATGTTGAGATTCATGAAGAATAAGATATTAATACCCGTATTAATTCTATCAGCCCTTGCTGCCTTCTTCTCGTTTGCAAATGGAAATGACGGTACTACCAGTGATCAGCGTAAGGAATTGATATTGCAGACAGTAATGAAAGCGATCCAACAAAACCACCTGCAACCCAGGGAGTTAAATGATTCTTTCTCATCTACTATTTTCAATAAAACACTTACTAGTCTTGATTATGAAAAACACTTCTTTACACAGGAAGATGTAGATCAGCTAAAAAAATATCAATACAAGCTGGATGAAGGAGATGGTACCGAAATGGTGCATTTCTTCGATGATATGAATGCTGCCTTTAACAAGCGTATCGACCAGGTAGAAGGATTTTATAAGGCTATTTTAGACAAACCGTTTTCTTTCAATGGTAATGATGCTATAGTGGTAGATGAAGATAAAGAAGCCTTTGCCGCTAACGATGCCGCACTAAAGGACCGCTGGATAAAGTACCTGAAATACAGGACGTTGGTAAAATATGTAGATCTCAAAGATGCACAAAAGAAACGCCAGGAAGCAAAAGACACTACATTAAAAGAAATAAAAACCGATGCACAACTGGAAGCAGATGCAAGGCAGGCTATCAGGAAAAGTATAGAATATTATTTCAAACGCTGGCACAAGCTGGGCGAGGATGATCGCTTTACAATATTCGTAAATGATATTACTAATTCAGAAGACCCCCATACTGACTATTTTCCGCCAGACGACAAAAAGCGTTTTGACGAGCAGATGTCTGGTACTTTCTTTGGTATAGGTGCGCAGCTTAAAGATGACGACGGGAAAATAAAGATCGTAGCAATATTGCCTGGTACTCCATGCTGGAAACAGGGCGACCTGAAAGCAGGTGACGAAATATTGAAAATAGCCCAGGGCGCTGCAGAGCCTGTAGATATACAGGGATATGATATCAATGATGTGATCAAAATGATCAAAGGCCCTGAAGGCACGGAAGTACGCCTTACTGTAAGGCACGTTACCGGCGTTACACAGGTAATACCCATAGTACGCGGAAAGGTGGAACAGGAAGAAATATTCGCTAAATCTGCGATCATCAATACAAAGAGTGGCTCCGTAGGTTACATTTATCTGCCTGAGTTTTATTCTGATTTCCAGAATATCAATGGTCGTCGCTGCGCCGAAGACGTTGCTTTGGAGGTAATGAAATTGAAAAAATCAGGTGTCAATGGTATTATACTCGACCTGAGGAATAATACCGGTGGATCGTTGAACGATGTGGTTAAAATGTCAGGATTGTTTATTGACCAGGGGCCTATTGTACAGGTAAAAAGCGCCGATGCTGCCGCAATACCGCTGAACGACCAGCAGGCAGGAACTTTGTATGACGGACCGATGGCTATAATGGTAAATTATGGCAGCGCTTCTGCATCTGAAATCATGGCTGCTGCTATGCAGGATTATAAACGCGCGGTAATCGTCGGCTCTACTACTTACGGAAAAGGTACGGTACAAAAAGTAATGTCTCTTGACGAATACCGTGGATGGCTGGCCAGCCTGATGGGCAAGACAGTGAACTACGACACCATAGGTTCATTAAAACTTACAATTCAGAAATTCTATCGTGTGAATGGTGGTTCCACACAGTTAAAGGGTGTAACTCCTGATGTGATCCTACCTGACCCATACGCGGAAATAGAAATCGGTGAGCGTAAGGATAAGGCTGCGCTTAAATGGGATGAGATAGCACCTGCTAACTATCGCGTTGTACCTAACCCTGTGCATAGCCAGGAACTGGCAGCGCTCAGCAAAAAAAGAGTAGATACGAACCCTGCCTTCAGCCTGGTAAAAGAAAATGCGACACGCATTAAGGAGGCAGAAGACAAATCGAGCTATTCTCTAAATGAAGCTGTATATCACAAAGAGCTGGATGAGGCAACTGCCATTGGCAAAAAAATGGAAGAGATCGAGAAAAAGGCTACCCCGCTTGATGTTGTCAATATTAAAGACGACCTGGCAAAAATCAATATAGACAGTCTTAGCATCCGTAAAAACAACGATTGGCTGAAAAACCTTAAAAAGGATTTCTACCTCGCGGAAACTGTAAATATTGTAAATGATATGATGAAGTACAATATGAAGGTAGATGCCCGTACGGGAATGAAATAAACTTCTTTAAAATAAGAATAAAGAGCCCCGCGTGGGCTCTTTTTCATACCTATTCGTTGTATTATATTAACTTTGGCAGCTAATAAAGATCAATAATTTGCTACGTTGCGCAGGCTCCGGCATCCACATCTTCCTGGTATTTCTCTTTTCCTTGACTGCTTCGTTTGCTGATGCGCAGACCAATGATTCTACTGTAATCGGTGGAAAGGATGCAGTAGTAGCGGATACTACTACGATAAGTAGCATTTCGCCGGCACCACCAATAAAAGATACGGTGCAGAAGAAAAAGGCTGCATTTCAGCCCAAGCCTAAAAAAGCAGGTATGTATTCGGCAATACTGCCGGGCCTTGGGCAGGCGTACAACAGGCAGTATTGGAAGCTGCCTATCATATACGCAGGCGCAGCTGCGGCAGGGTATTTCTTCAGCTACAACCTGGATAAATACCATCACTACCGTAAAGAATACCTCGATCGCTTAGCCGACCCTAACGCTCCTATTGCACCCGGAGAACCATATACCGGTTACCAGGAATTAAAAACGCTGCAGGATCAGTATCGTAAATTCCTGGACATGACTGCGCTGTTTTCAGCTTTGGGTTATACATTGCAGGTAATAGATGCCGTTGCTGCTGCCCACCTTAAGAACTTTGATATATCACGCGATATATCGATGAACTTTACACCTGTTGCTACGCCTTATTATGTGGGTGTGGGAGTGGTAGTTACTTTTAAATAGTGCCTTAGACAATCTCTGCAATTCTGCAACTTTTATTTCATTAAAGGCTGCTGTAACTTTGTATTATGCTGCACAGCAAGCCAAGAGAAGATAATTACCTGCACAAAGGACTACGCAAACAACTGGTACAAATATTAAGAGAGAAGGGAATAAAAGATGAACGTGTGCTAAGTGCTATTGAAGCCATACCACGACATTTTTTCCTCGATCCTGCATTTGAACGGATTGCCTACGAAGACCGTGCATTCCCTATTACAGCCAACCAAACTATTTCTCAACCTTATACGGTCGCTTACCAAACGCAGCTGCTGGAAATTAAGAAGTTTGATAAGGTCTTAGAAATAGGTACAGGTAGTGCATACCAGGCTTGTGTACTGGCAGAAATGGGCGCAACAGTATATTCTATAGAAAGGCAAAGAGCGTTATACGATTTTGTAGGGCAGTTCTTTTTTATCAGGAATTATCCAAATATTAAACGCTTTTACGGCGATGGGTACCTTGGGCTACCTACTTACGCTCCGTTTGATAAGGTAATTGTTACCGCCGCTGCGCCTTATGTACCTCCGAAGCTAATAGAGCAATTGAAACCGGGAGGCATAGCTGTAATACCCGTGGGCGACGATAACGGCCAAAAGATGTTGCGCATAACTAAAGACGCTGAAGGGAATATTAAAGAAGAAGAGCTCGGCGATTTTATGTTTGTACCAATGCTGCAGGGAAAGAACAAATAGCTACTGATTTTTTATTGTTTTCAGGTTTCTTTGTATTCCCTGCCACTTGGTTCGCTTCAGGGGTGAGTCTTTAAATACTTTCCTGAACTGCTCTTCACTCATCTGCTCCCATTCAGCAGCGGAAAGATTGAGCACTTCAGGAATCGGCGTAAAATGAGGCTCCTGATTTGGCTTCGAAAATCTATTCCACGGGCATACATCCTGGCATATATCGCAGCCAAACATCCAGTCTTTCATTTTACCATTGAACTCATCCGGTATCAACGCATCCTTTAGCTCTATAGTGAGATAGGAGATACATTTACTGCCGTTTATTATTGCCGGCGATACGATAGCATCCGTTGGGCAGGCATCCATACATTTAGTACAGGTACCACAATAGTCTGCCGAAAATGGAGCATCCGCTGTAAGTTCAAGATCGGTGATCAACGTAGCAATAAAGAAAAAGGAACCGGAGTGTTTGGTAAGCAGGTTTCCATTTTTCCCAACCCAGCCTAGTCCGCTACGCACGGCCCAGCTACGCTCCAATACCGGCGCACTGTCTACAAAGCCCCTGCCCTGCACATCACCAATTGTTTCCTTGATATATTGCAAAAGCAGGTTCAGCTTTTCACGGATCACATAATGATAGTCTGTACCATAAGCATACTTGGCTATGTGGGGTGCATCTGCCGATTGTTGCTGTTGGGGATAATAATTCAACAGTAAGGTAATAACAGATTTTGCGCCGGGCACCAGCTTTCGGGGGTCTGTCCGCAGATCGAAATGGTTTTCCATGTACTGCATCTTACCATTAAAACCATTTTGCAGCCAGCTTTCCAGCCTGCGCGCGTCTTCATCCAAATGAGTGGCAACGGTCATGCCGCAGGCATCAAAGCCCAGTCTGTGAGCTTCTTGTTTAATAAGTTGAGATCGCTGTTCCGGCTGCAAACTATACCTGCTTTTTCTTTACTGTAACACCTCTAATTTCCGAAAGCTTTTCGATATATGCATCTGCGTGAGGCTTAGGGATACCCGCTTCGACCATACAAAATAACTGCAGGTCTTGCTTATAGATGGTGGCTTCGCTTTGCCTCAGCAAGTACATTACCTCTCCCATTACAGGATAGTCAAACTGTACCTCCACCGGTTGTTCTATCCATTTCTCAGTTACCACGGCTTGCATTAATGCATCCGCAGTAGCTGTTTTGTATGCATTAATGAGTCCGGGAACTCCCAGTAAAGTTCCTCCAAAATATCTTACTACAACGACCAATACGTTCGTTAATTCTGCGCTGTCTATTTGCCCTAATATAGGTTTACCTGCACTACCAGATGGCTCACCATCATCGTTAGCACGAAAACTGACGCCATCTGTACCTATCCGGTAAGCATAGCAGTGATGCACTGCTTTAGGGTGTTCCTTTTTCAGCAATTGCAATTTACTTTTCACATCATCGGTAGTAGCAATAGGATAAGCATACGCAATAAATTTACTACCCCTGTCTTTGAACTCTGCAGTGGTTATACTTGTAATAGTTTTGTATTTATAAATTTCTGCCATCAATTCAACGATATTAACACAATAGCAATCACAGATAATATAAGTCCGGTTATTCTTGGTTTGCCTGATGGCTCTTTAAACAACAGCATGCCCACAAAAGCACAACACAATACAATACCAATATTATTTACCGGTATAGACGCGGAGCTTTTCATAAAATTGCTATTCAGCAAGCGTATGTAGTAGTAAATAGAAAAATAGTTGGGTACCCCCAATATTATACCTGCTACTACATTTTTTATAGCAGGTTTACTTTTCTTTCGCAGCGCAGAAATCGTAATTATAATGATACCAATTAAAGCCGCGACGGCAAAGACATGCACCGGAAAAACAGCTTGCAAACCTTTATCCTGCAAATAAGTATGCTCTGTATACTTCATAAAAGTATCCAGGGATCCGCACGAAATGAATAACAGAGCAGGGACAAGCAGGTTACCTACCTTGCCAGATTCGCCCTCCACCCTTGCACTAAAATATACAGCGGGAAACGCGATCAACAAACCTGCAATATTTAAAGCCGTTAAATGCTCATTATATAATAACACAGAAAACACAACCGGTATTACTATAGAAAGCTTATTGGCGATAGTAGATATTGTCATACCGTATTTACGTGTACAATAAGCTATGAAATTAAATATGCTTATGAACAACAACCCCAAAAACAGAGCCCAGCCAAACCAGGGCTGCTGCGTACTTGCTTTATTAATGGGGAAATATCCCAGAAAGATACTACCTGTGACTACGCAGGTAATGTAGTTAACTACGATGGCCTGCAATGCATCGATACCAAACCTGGGGAACAGTTTGAAAAGGATAAAAAGAAAAGTATTCAGCAGTATCGTTAGCAGCAGGTATATCATACAATCTACAATTCCATCCCCTCCACATAAGGATATGCGCTGTTGTTATTTACATACAAGGATAGCATGTCTGTTTCCAGTTGCGTATCAAAAGCTTTATTCCCATTTACTAGCAATGGCGCTGCAATACCGTGTGGCAAAGTTGTATTCGCGGTAATTATCCGGGCTTCATCCCAAAGTCCTTTACTGATAAACGAATTCAACAATTTTGCACCACCTTCAATAATCACAGACTGGATATTAGCTTTATACAATTCGGTAAGAATGGTGGCAGGTAGATTATCGTCAAAATTCATTTTCACATAGCGCACGTTCCCTGCTTCATCTTCCTTTACATCGTTGAACACCCAAGCCTCTGCATCATTATTAAACAGCTTTAGTGAGCGGGGCAGTACTAGCGACCTGTCTATAACGAGCCTTAGCGGTTGCTTGCCTTGCCAAAGTCTTGCCGTTAGCTGGGGATCATCCGCTAAAGCTGTATTGGTGCCCACCATTATCGATGCTTCCTCGGTACGCCACTTATGCACTAGTCTTGTACTAAGTTCATTACTCAACTGGTAACGCTTATTGCCATACGGGGCAAAGTAACCATTGGCAGTCTGAGCCCATTTCAGTATCACATAGGGTCTTTGTTGTTTATGAAAACAAAAGAACCGCCTGTTAAGCCACAGTCCTTTTTCTTTCAGCAAACCGGTGATTGTTTCTATTCCGCCGGCCTGCAATATCTGCAATCCCCTGCCATCCACTTTTTCAAAGGGATCATCATTGCAGATCACAACTTTCTTCACTCCTTCCGCTACGAGCCTCACTGCGCATGGTGGTGTTTTACCATAGTGGGCACAAGGTTCCAGACTTACATACATAGTACTCTCTGGTATCAAACGCTTGTCGGCCTCCGAAACATTTTCCAGGCAATTCACTTCGGCATGTGCTTCTCCATATATCCGATGCCAGCCCTCACCTATGATGCGCCCATTGTACACCAATACCGCGCCTACCATTGGATTGGGTGACACACTGCCTTTACCTAGTTGGGCCAGATCAAGGCATCGTTGCATATATGCAGCATCAGGAAGCATGGCGCAAATGTAAAACAAAGCCTTAAGGCCACCTAACAACCTGCTTACCCTTGTTTTAAAGTATCTTTGCAAAATGCTTACTTATAGCCAGGCCTTCTACGACCTGAAAAATGCCATCCTCCCGCTTTACGACGAAGGTGAATCTTCTGCTATTGCACACGAAATACTTAATTACCTTACAGACCTGAATCGGCTGCAACGCCTGAGCGAAAAGGACACCACTTTCACCCAGGAACAGCAATTGAGGTATAACAGCATTAAGAAAAAACTGCTGAATGCCACTCCCCCACAATATATTATTGGCAAATCTTGGTTTCTGGGCAGGGAGTTCAACGTAAACGAGCAGGTACTGATACCCAGGCCGGAAACGGAAGAACTGGTTCAATGGATCGTAGATGATACAAAGCAAAACAACCTTCATACACCAGCGATATTGGATATTGGTACTGGCAGCGGATGCATACCCATATCGCTAAAGCTGGCTATTCCGGATGCTAACGTTACCGCCTGCGATATCAGTGCCGGCGCCCTCTTAGTAGCACGCAGCAATGCCGACATGTACCAGGTAAATATCAATATCCAACCTATCGATTTCCTCGACGAATCATCCCGTGAGCAGTTAGGCAATTTCGATATTATTGCCTCTAATCCTCCTTACATACCCTTTACACAAAAGGACACCCTGCACCGCAATGTGGTAGACCATGAACCACACGTAGCCTTATTTGTGCCTGGTGAAGAACCATTATTATTTTATGTAGTTATTGCAGACTTCGGCCTTAAGCATTTGAATAAAAATGGCTGCATCTATTGCGAGCTGGACGCAGACCATGCTACTGAAGCAAGAGATCTCTTTGAGTCGAAAGGATATGTTGATGTAGAAATACGAAAGGATCTCTCCGGGAAAACAAGAATGATAAAAGCTGTGCTAAAAAAATAGTCCCGCCTTTTAAAGCGGGACCAGTTCACACTACAACTAATATTTTACTTAAGCTTTTTTTGTCTTGCGGGCAGCTTTTTCTTCGCTGTTGTCTTCCGTATTTTCTATTTCCAGCATTTTCTCCAGCTGGCGAACTTGCTTTTTCAGATCGTAGATGGTTTTATAGATCTCGTCCATTTCGCTACGGGTTGCTACCGGTATGCCTATCATGTATTTTTCCATCTGTGCTTCGATGTCTTTGCGCAGGCGCAGTTGCATAGCGCTTACTTCTGCCATCAGCTTGCTGTATTCTTCGCTTTCGAAAAGGGAAACATATACCTTATCGCTGATGTTAAGCCATTCCTGGTACAGGGCCACCATGTTATTGATCTCGCCACCATTCTGCAGTTTAGCTGCAACATTCTCAGCCAGGCTATCCATTACTTTAGTACCCTGGTTGTAGATCATATATTGCAACTCTGCGTTTTTGATATTGTACACCATAATGCGGTTAGAGATATCATTCCACTCCATCATAGTTTTAGTAAACTGGTTTGGAGTCATCATTTTTGTAAGTGGTGCGGCAGCATTGCTCATCATATTGTACCACGCATTGTAACCGTTCATCATATTGGCAAACATTTCGTTTGCTGAAGGCATCATGCTGGTCATAGCAGCGCGCATTTGCTGGTAGTTGTTCATACCTGCCTGGCTAGCCTGGCCAAAGCCTTTCTGCATCATGTCTGTCATTTGCTGCATGTACTGGCGGCTGTTATCCGGCATAAAACCGAAATATTTATCCATCAGTTCTTTATACAAAGCAGGGTTCATATATTGTTTGTACAGATCATTATTGAAGGTCTTTTCCTGGATAGATTTCCAGAAAGGAGCCCAGAATTCAGCAAAACGGGTAAATCCTTCAGAAACATTGATCATGTTGCGATATGCTTCCTGTGTAGTACCATTCTGCATGTTCTTTTGCATGTCTGCAAAACCACTCTTCAGCATATCATAATACTGGTTGAAGATACCGGTATAATTCTCAGAAGCTTTCTTCCAACTGTCCATGTTCATGGGGTTCATGTTCTGGAAATTGTTTGCCCAGTTCATCCAGTTATTGAACTGTTGCATATTATTTGTCCAGTTATTCCAGTTAGTGGTAGCATTGTTCCACATGGCAGACCATTGCTCCATAGGGTTAGCAGTGGTTGGCTGTTGCGGGATATTTGTTTTCATGAAGTTCATGTTCATTTCCCACATTTGCTTAGCCCAGTCCATCTGAGTATTGAACCAATTTTGATAGAATTCGTTCATTTTACTTGCGTTGTCCTGCACATTAGTACCCATGTTGGTAGCTTTCTCAGATGCGTTAGAGAAAAAGCCCTTTTGGTTATCCAGCCAGTTCTTATACCATTCGCTGCCTTTAGCCAATGTATCATTTACAAGAGCATTACCGTTGCTCAGTTTCTTGGTATTTTCTACCACACTGTCAACAGCTTGCTTTTGCGCATCTACTACACTTTCTACAAAGTTTTTACTGTCTTGGTTAGCCATAATATTGAATTTTAATTTTTTAAATTAACCTGGTTTATCAGGGTCAAAAGAAGCACTTTTATATTAGCAATAGGTTTCCGGGCTGTTAAATTATCTGCACCGCGCCTTTCAAAAAGTTCCTTTTGGCGGCGCAAAGGTAGGCGTTTCTTATTAAAAATAATCAAATCTTCACCAAATAAATTAAAAAAATTGCGGATAACTTACTATAGCTGCTACAGTAAAGGTTATCCGTATATCATTTTTTTACAAAATAATTGCAAACTGGTAGCAGAACCAGATTTTTACTGCTATCTTAAGGTGGTACTAAACTTATACCAGATGCTAAAAGAAGGAGACGAATTCCGCCACAAATTCAGCTATACACAAGACGATGTAGATACTTATGCCCGCGTTAGCGGCGATACCAACCCCCTGCATATAGACCCCGCAGCAGGTAAAGCCAGCATGTTTGGCCGTAACATCATTCATGGATTTTTAGGTGCCAGTGTGTTCACTAAAATATTCGGTGCATTATGGTATGCAGATGGCCATGTTTACATGAGCCAAACGATGAAATGGATGAAACCTATGTTTGTAGACACAGAATATGAAGCCGTGATCACCGTAAAGGAAACATATCCTGAAAAGAACCGTATTCTTTACGACTGTGCTGTGTATGAAGTAAGCACTGGTGATAAAACTATTGCCGGTGAAGCTCTGCTGCTGAATAAAAAGCAGTATGTATGGTAATACACTCTTGATATCATTGTAAAAATAAAGCTCCGCAATGCGGAGCTTTATTTTTACAATGATAGGCATCCACACGCCTAATCTTTAAAAATATAGATAGCCCAAATAAAAGCATTTCTATCTACACCGTCAACCACCCCGTCGTTGTCCATATTTATCTTTATAGAGAAAGCCCCACCTTGCCATTCGAATTTGAATGGATTGCTCAACCTAAACCTTTCAGTAGTAAAAAAGTTACCAATTTCATCATCGTTGATAAAAACATGAAGATGCGGTAGTACCCCGCCTGCTATACTGCCTTTACTAACTAATTTGATTGTATAGCGGCCTTGGGGAAGCTCTACAGGACCGCTCATTACAGGATTATTTGACCATAACGGTATAAGCGTATCTCCACCATCATTCATCACTATTTTCGGATCATATTGCGCATAATTAACGTTTCTGTAAGGATTCATTACAACCGGTAGTTTCACTTGCCAGCCCTCCGGATTAATAGCGATGCTTTCTCGATACCCATTTTTATACTCCAATATTTTCCCCTCCCAATCTTTGTCTGGCAAAGCAAACACAATCAATGGTGCATGAAAAGAAAAAAAAGCAAGATATGAAGCAATAAAGGCTGGTCGCAAATGTTTGTCCCAGCCCAGGATCAATAACCAAGATATACATGCATACGGGATAAAATAATATCGTGCAGAATAAAGTGCTAAGATATCTGACTCATTAGGCCAAAACACTATAATAAAACTTATAAAATAGGACAGCCCTGCAAACAATAACACATACTTATTAACATACTTGATATTCATGTACAACCGCACAAATGCAACTGTCAGGATAAACAATATTGCCAGTGCAATACCTGCTAAAGTAGTTTGAGAGAAATTTTGAAAAAAAGAACTTTTAAGGAAAAATAGATCCTCTACATTTTCAGTAAAAAGCCGCACAAGGTGCCATTCCCTATAGTTTGGTGCTCCCCGTCTTTGTGTGCCGGGATCAATAATTGTAAGGCATACAAGCTGGATAATACCACAACATAAAATGATAAGCAGCGGGAGCACGTTTTGCCTGTTAATAACTCTTCTGTTCTTCCACAACAGCAACACTATTATCGGCGCAATAATTAAAGCACAAGGCCCGCTAAGGCATAATATGACCAATAATAAATACTTAAAGAATGCTATTGCTTTTGATTTGACGGCACCATATCTCATTGCATCCCAGCTAAAAACATAACATATGATTGGCAGGGAAGTGATCCAAACCAAGTTGGTCAGGTTCATGTATATTTCAGAATCTAACGGCAAAAAAAGAAACGATGTTGCAAAAACGATCGGATGTCGAAGAGTCAATTTTTCCGCGCTGTATAGTAAATAGAGAGCTACAAACACAGTTATCATCAGACTGCTGTAATTATAACATGCCGGTGTATGTATAAGCGCGGCATGCCCCCAGATACCAGCCACTATTCTTGGAATCGCGTTTAAATATCCAGCATAAGGCTTAAACAAGGACAACCACCCAAGTTCCTTGTATTGCTGCAAAAAGACCGCTCCGTCTTCAGCATATAACTGTGGACATACGAAAGCATCATATCTTCTAAAGACAAGTGCTATTATAACAATAGCAAAAACATAGAGGTTAGTATCGGGGTTACGGAAAAAATTCTTTGTCAAAACGGCTTATTGTACAACAATATTAATGAGCTGCCGTGAATATAACAATCCTGGGGCATCTCAGCCCTCAAAGAAATTGCCATTATAGCAGCAATGTTTTCGCTGCTATAATGGCAAATAATGTAATAATGCTTGAAGAAACTATTTGATCTCACCTACCATTTCTTCCGGCTTCACCCATTCGTCAAACTGCTCGGCAGTTACATATCCAAGATCAATAGCAGTCTGTTTCAAAGTCTTACCTTGTTTGTGTGCAGTCTGTGCTATCTCAGCTGCTTTATAATAGCCGATCTTAGTATTTAGCGATGTTACCAGCATCAATGAGTTGTGCAGATGTTGGTCTATGTTTTCCCTGATCGGCTCAATACCTTCTGCACACTTATCGTTGAACGATACACAACCATCGCCTATCAGCCTTGCACTATGCAGGAAGTTAAAGATCATAACAGGTTTGAACACATTCAATTCAAAATGGCCGGTTGCGCCGCCAATGTTTATTGCCACATCGTTACCCATTACCTGTGCGGCAATCATAGTCAATGCTTCACACTGTGTTGGGTTTACTTTACCCGGCATGATAGAAGAACCGGGCTCATTATCAGGGATAAATATTTCGCCTATACCGCAACGTGGGCCGGAGCTCAGCATACGGATATCGTTTGCTATTTTCATCAGGCTTACTGCTACTGTTTTCAGAGCGCCATGAGCTTCTACTATCGCATCGTGTGCAGCAAGGCTTTCAAATTTATTCTCTGCAGTAACGAAAGGCAATCCTGTTAGTTCTGCAATTTTACCGGCTACATGTACTGCATAACCCTTAGGTGTATTAATACCGGTACCAACGGCTGTACCACCCAGTGCCAGTTCGCTCAGGTGCGCAAGTGTGTTATTGATAGCACGCAGGCCATGGTCCAGTTGAGATACATAACCGCTTATCTCTTGTCCCAGGGTCAGTGGTGTAGCATCCATAAAGTGGGTACGGCCTATCTTCACCACACCCATAAATTCTTTGGACTTCCTATCAAGTGTATCACGCAGTTTTTTAATGCCGGGGATAGTAACGTCTATCAGCATTTTATATGCGGCAATGTGCATTGCAGTAGGGAAAGTATCGTTAGATGATTGCGATTTATTCACATCATCGTTAGGATGCACAAATTTATCTTTATCTGTAAGCTGGCCACCATTGATCACGTGGGCACGGTAAGCAACCACCTCATTCACATTCATGTTAGACTGTGTACCCGAACCTGTTTGCCAAACCACGAGTGGGAATTCATTATCCAACTTACCTTCTAATATCTCATCGCAAACCTGTCCTATCAGTTTAGACTTTTCAGCAGGTAATACACCAAGGTCAGTATTGGTAAGCGCAGCGGCCTTTTTCAGGTAAGCAAATGCGCGGATGATCTCCTTTGGCATCTTATTGATATCCTGGGCTATTTTGAAGTTATCGATAGAGCGCTGTGTTTGTGCACCATAGTATGCATTCACAGGTACTTTTACTTCGCCCATCGTGTCTTTTTCAATACGGTATTCCATTGTAATATCTTATTATGATTTTGAAATAGATAATTGACGGCGCAAAGGTATTAAATGCGAGATTATGCGAAAGTGTATATTATTATTTTTAATTTTGCGACCGTGAAAAAAGGATTGATCATTTCGGCCTGCCTTCTGTGGGTGATACTGGGCTTTACGTTCAGCAAAACGCCTCCCCGGCTTACTAAGGCATCTCTTGGCAAAATGCTGTTCTTTGATCCCATACTATCAGAAGACAGCACCGTAAGCTGCGCCTCTTGCCACAAGCCGGAATTTGCATTTGCCGATACTTCTGCTTTTAGCAAGGGTGTACATGGCCGCCTCGGCACCAGGAACGCCCCTTCTGCCATGAACATGAGCAGCAGAGATGCTTTCTTTTGGGATGGCAGGGCCGCGACCCTGGAACAACAGGCACTTGGGCCAATTGAAAATCCTGTAGAAATGAACCTGCCTATAGAAACCGCGCTAAAACGGCTGAACCATAATAAACGCTATCGTTCCCTTTTCTTTACTGTATTCAAAGCCTATCCCAATAAACAAAACCTTACTGCGGCAATAGCGGCTTTCGAGCGCACTTTGGAAACGTCCGCCACACCTAACGATCGCTGGCTGAATGATGAACCAGGTGGACTGACGGATCAACAGGTACGCGGACGGGATATATTTCGGGTAAAGGCTAAATGTTTTGAATGTCATTTCACCCCAGACTTCACTGCAGACGAGTTTCGTAACATAGGGTTGTTTAATGGTAAAAACCATAATGACTCCGGGCGCTATTTGATCACTCACAATCCTGCTGACATAGGTAAAATGAAAGTACCGGGCCTGCGCAACGTAGCTATGACCGCGCCTTATATGCACGATGGTAGCTTTAAAACCCTAAGGCAGGTAATAGACTATTACGATAATCCGCACGCTACTATGCCCGACGGCATCAATCGCGATAGTGTGTTAAGCGGTCCGTTACATCTTACAGAACAAGATAAGCAAGACCTCGAAGCATTCCTTAATGCGCTGACGGACGACAGGTTCATAAAAAAATAGTAGCCTGTCGTTACAATATTAGGCAGCTGTTTTGTATTTATGCTGCAAAATTTACACTATAAATAATTATGAAAAACTTTCTGAGTACCTCATTGCTACTACTTCTATGCTATACAGCATCAATTGCACAAAATTTCAATATTCAATACAGCCCATCTTTTGATGAACCGGAAGATGGCTGGAACAAAGTGATGCAATTTAAAAACGGGAATACCTTTTTCTTACATTTTACTAAGGCCGGCATCGAAATTACCGTTTACGACAAAGCAAGACACATTATATCCACTAAGACACTGGAGAGTAATCTGTGGGAAGCAAAAAAAATGAAAGCCTCAACTATTGAAGGTTTTTACGAGATCGCAGGACAGCCTGTTATCTTTCTGCAACAACTATTGGATCGTACACCTACTCTTTTTCGAATCATTTTAGATCCCAACACGGGGGCAATGGTGAACGAAGCCAAAATAGGTGAGTTGCAGCGTTATGGTTTCGGCGCAGGATATGCCATGGCATTCGGGGGTGTTGACCCTGCCGATTTTTATGTAGAGAAAGATCCGGCTTCAGATTGTTATGCGGTCATAAATTTCAACTCGTTTTCACATGAAAGTGATAGCCGTATTGAAGTTGTCCATTATGATGGTAGCCACAAAGAGATCAACAGGGCACAATATGACGCACAGGGATTCAAATATCTTCGATTTATAGGAATGACCGTAGATGCGGACAAGCATGTGTATGTTTGCGTATATGGTTTTAATACCATGGCGTATGGCAAGGACTCACGTGTTATTGTATCTAAACTGAATGTTGGAGAAAAAGCATTCGTTAATAAACAGTTAGAGTATACGGACGATTTCAAAAATACTACAGCGGTTATGCAGTACAATCCGGGAACAGGGATGATACAACTATTAACTCTTACCCAGCGTAGCAGCAGCAGCAAAATATTCTCAGGTAAGACCACAAATTATTATCTCATATTGATGCAAAATATTGACCCGGAAACACTCACTATCATTTCTTCAAAACCTTTAACCGTAGATAAAGCAGATGCTTATGCAAAAAACCATCTAAAAAACGCCAAAGGATTTTGGGGATTACCACAACAAATGGTAATCAACAGTGACAATAGTACTACCATATTAATGGAAGAAATGTCCCAGGAGGAAATAAGAGGATCAAGAGGGGGCACATCATACCGAACCTATTTGAATAACATCGGCGTTACTGAGCTGGATACCAAAGGAACGGAAACTGATGGATATGCAATAAATAAAGTGCAAATGGCAAATGGCATTATTGATCCACTATACATTTCTAAAAAAAGTAAAGGTTTATGGTCTTTCCGCGGTGGTATGGCGCAGGGATGGTCTATGGGTATAGTTACCAACAACGCGTTTTTATCATACGATTATTTAAATGCCAATAACAAAAAATATATCATATTTAATGATTACCCTGAAAACTTTGAAAAAGAAGACACCAGGAAATATAAAACGGTAGTTGCTATTAGTGATGCAAGTACTGTTTGCTATGAGCTAAACAATGGTAAAATCGATAAGTTTTACTTGTTTGGGAAACCTAACGATGATGATGAAGCTAATTTTTGTTACATAGAATCATCTCATTTTCTTAAGGAAACTAATACCTATGCTACATTGATGGTAGAAAAAAGAGGCAGGAAGAAAAATGCAAAAATTGCATGGGTCCAGTTATAAAAATGTGATCTCCTAAAAAGCCGCACTTAAAAGTGCGGCTTTTTAATGGCTAGACACCACCTTTAATCCTACTATACTCGCTATCAAAGTAAAGATGAAAAACAGCCGCCAAAAATCCGCCGGCTCTTTAAAAAATATAATACCCGTAATTACTGTACCTACAGCGCCTATACCGGTCCATACAGCATAGGCTGTCCCCATAGGCAATGTCTGTGTTGCTTTATACAATAAAAGCATACTCAATGCAAGCGATACAAAGAACCCTGCAATCCACCATGCAACCTGCCCACCCTGTGCTTGTCGTGCATTACTAAGGCAGGTTGTAAATCCTACTTCAAACAGTCCTGCTATGATGAGTATTATCCAGTTCATAAACCTTCAGTTTGCCGCAAAGGTGGCAAATTATATATCAGTTGCAAAACATACTACTGACCGCAAATTGCCGTTTCCCTTGTATGAATAAATTCACTCGCCTGCTGAAAACTCTGAGCTATCATCCTAACTTAAAATTCCGAACTCTCATAACTATTACCGTTACTATCATAGGGCTTTACATTAACTATTTCAGGCTACAGGTCTTTTGCCGGCCCGTTTTCTGGGCTTCCTTATACATGGGTATTTTTTTTACTGCGCTAATATTCTTTCCGTTTGTAAAAAATACTTTTCTAAAGAAGGGGTTATATTTTATTTTAGGTGCAGGCACATTATGTTGCATCTATTGTATCATTTTTCTTGCAGATCCCTGGGAGCACTTTACCGGTTACATATTTTTTATCCTGCTTATTTTATTTTTCGGTGCCGGTCTCCTGGCATTTCTTCCTGTCTACTATTTATGGCATGTTCTGAATTATATGCGGCAAGGCAATACCGCCGATAAGCGCATATTTATTTATGGGATCCTAACGCCGCTATTACCTTTATTTATCTATCTCAGCAACTTCAGCATGCATTACAAACTCATTAACTTAGCCATAAAATCAAATAACATAGCAATAATTCCTGCTGACAGAATAAGTGAGCGTATTCTGGGTATCGGTTTTAAATACCATACCAAAATCAACTACCTATATGATGGCTGGCGGCCTCCTATACACGATCCTCTTCTTAACATTGGCTTATGGATATTTAGCAAGAGCTATTATCCTTACCACGCTATCCCATATTACAAACAGGTATTTCCGGAACTGCCGTTACAAGCAAACTGTGTCTGTGCTTATACAAAAGATGGACTGAGTTATTTAACGGACACTGCCTATTTTAATCAAGCTTACAACCCGGGCATCAAATCAAGAAAATAAAATCCTGTATTCCAGTTATCCGTGTCTTTCTTTGCAGGTGTGTAGGCTTTATACACTACTTCTCCTTTTTCTACTGAAATCGGGGAAGAAAAATACGGTGCATTATATACAAAAGTGTGAAACTCTCCATTCTCGCCGCAAGGGTCTACATTATCGGGTAGATCATTTAAAAAAGATCCGTCAATTTTTCTCCCCAGAAATTCTTTCGGTAGGAATTTTTCATTTAGGCATACGATCATCGCTTCAATGCCTGTTTCTTCTAACAGATGTATCAGTTGCCTGGTATCCTTTTTCCATAGAGGGAAAACAGCATCGAAACCCACTGATTGTAATTGTTGTATTCGATATTCTTTCAGGTCTTCGAGAAATATATCTCCGAATGCCGCAGTGTGTATCCCTTCCTGTTTAAGTTCGGTAAGTGCCTTATTCATTGCCTGTTTATAGGTGTCATCATCAGGAGCAGCAGGCAATTTTATTTTTTCAATAGGTACATTCATTGCCCGGGCTTGTGCATCCAGTAATTCTTCCCGCACGCCATGCATCACAATGCGATCATGCTCATTGTTAACGGTTGTGAGCAAGCGGGTCACCTCGTATTGTCCACCAGTTGACAGTAAGTGATATGCAAAGGCTGCATCTTTGCCACTACTCCAGTTCAATACTGTTTTAACTTTCTCCATTTCTGTGCAAATGAACGTATTTTACGCTCAATTATTGAAATATGCCATACGCAATTATTACAGGTGCTACGCAAGGTATAGGCAAAGCTATTGCAGAAACATTTCTGAAAAATGGCATTGATGTAGCCATTTGTGCTCGCAGCGCTGCCGATATACAAGGTGTGCATGCAGAATGGACAACGCAATATCCTAATCGGAATATTATTGCTTTGCAAGCAGATCTTTCACAAAAAGATCAGGCAGTAGGTTTCGCCGATAAGGTCCTGGAAATCTTTCCTACAATTGATATTCTCGTCAATAATGCAGGCCTATACTTTCCTGGCAATCTTGCGGATGAACCAGAAGGGCAATTAGAATTTATGATGGGTGTAAATCTATACAGTGCATATTATATCACCCGTCATGTGCTACCGGTAATGCGTAAACAAAAGAGTGGGCATATTTTCAATATGTGTTCTGTTGCCAGTCTTAAGGCTTACCCTAATGGCGGAGCTTACAGCATTACTAAATATGCTTTGCTAGGTTTTTCTGACAACCTGCGCAATGAGCTAAAGGATGAAAATATAAAAGTAACCGCCATCAGTTCCGGTGCGGTATATAGCCGCTCATGGGAGGGCAGTGGTATAGATCCGCAGCGCATTATGGAAGTATCTGATATTGCCACCATGGTTTGGGCTACCTATAGCCTGTCGCAACGCGCCAACGTAGAAAATATTATAATACGTCCCCAAAAAGGTGATTTATAGCCATCATTTTAACAATGCCTTCACTTTTCTGCAACATCTATAAAACAGTGTTTCGTCTATTTTTGTGATGTACCCAAATGAAACGCATTTATAATATGTGGCGCTATTGTATTGTATGCTTACTTGCCTTATTCGGCTGTGAAAGTATATGGGCGCAAAATGTGGTCTTCACTGCGCAGGCAGTCAATAAAGCCGGTATACAGGATCAGCTGCAGCTTGTTTATACCATCCAGGATGTAAATGACCTGCAAAGCCTGAATCCTCCGGAAAACCTGAAACGTGATTTCCAGATAATTCAGGGCCCCTTTACTAGCAGGCAAACCAATATGTCTGTTATTAATGGCAAAATGACCCAAAGCCAAAGCCTTAGTCTTACCTATATTATACAGCCTCGCCGAATGGGTAATATTACCTTGCCCCCGGCAGTTGCCAAAGATGCTTCCGGCCATACTTATCAATCAAATTCATTGGCCATCCAGGTAGTTAAAGGCAGCCTTGCCGCTCAATACCAACAGCAACAACGCGGATATGATCCTTTTGATGATGACCCATTTGAAGCTATGCGCCAGCAGCGTATGCAGCAAATGCAGGCAATGAGGCAACAGCAGCAGGCACAGCAAGCGCCGGCTAATGTCAACCTGGATAAAGACCTTTTCATACGGGTAACGGTAGATAAAAATAAAGTGCATGTGGGTGAGCAGATAACCGCTACCTACAAATTATATTCCCGTGTTCCCATGCAGGTGAGCATATCTAAACTACCTTCTCTCAATGGCTTCTGGACACAGGATTTTGAAATGCCGAAGGCTAATATAAAGCCAACCGAAGAAATTATAGACGGCAAAAAATACCAGGTATTTATCCTTAAAAAATCAGCTCTATTCCCGCAACAAACCGGCAACCTGGAGCTGGACCCTGCAGAAGCTGATGGTATTGCCCGTATCGTACAGCAGGTGCGTAGAAATAATCCTTATGCTAACTTCTTCGATGATCCTGCATTACAAAACGCTTTCGGTAGCCTTATGATGAATGATCCGTTCTTTAATGACGATTTTTTCAGTTCTATGGCGTATCGCGACGTAAAAGTGCATTTGAAAAGTACCCCGGTTAAGATCAATGTTACAGCATTGCCCGATGAAGGCAAGCCGGAAGATTACACAAATGCGGTCGGGAATTTTACTATTACCAGTAGTTTAGATAAAAAGGAACTTACCACAGATGATGTTGCTAACCTGAAGGTAACCATCAGCGGTAGCGGTAATCTGAAATTGATTGAAGCACCTAAGCTTAAGCTACCAAATGGACTGGGGTATCTTGATCCTGTAGTTATTGATACCATTACGGGCCGCACTACAACTATCAGCGGCTCAAAGATCATTACTTACCCGCTTACGCCGAATAATGCAGGCGACTACAATATACCACCTGTATCTTTTACTTACTTCAACCCACAAAGTGGCAAATACGTTACGCTGACTACCCAGCCCGAAAAACTTCATGTAACGCAAGGAAAGGGTGTGCATCACGATAACAAGTCGCTGGCATTGACGGATATACATCCTATCAATAAAAAACCGCTAAACGATCTTAGCTTTAACAGTAAACCCATGTTCTTTAAAGCGGGGTATTGGTCTATGTACGCTTTACCATTATTCGCATTTATTGGCATTGTAGTATGGAAGCGCAGGGATGAAGAAATGTCTAAAGACATTGTGGGCACAAAGATGAAGCGTGCAAATAAAATAGCATTAAAACGCCTGCAAACGGCTCAGAAATTGCTGCAGCAGGGTAATCAAAAGCTGTTTTATGATGAGGTTTCCAAAGCTATATGGCTTTACCTGAGTGATAAACTGAACATTCCTTTATCGTCACTGTCGCACGAACAAGCAACCGCAGCACTTACCTCAAAGAAGGTATCACCGCAATTGCAGGACAAGGTAAAAAGCGTTATTAATGAATGTGAAACAGCTCTATATGCCGGCTATTCAGGTTCGCAACAAATGAACCAGGTTTATAATAATGCAGTAACCGTAATCAGCGAACTGGAGGAGGTATTTAACTCATGAAACAGCTACTGACATTTATATTACTCTTTACTGGTACACAGCTGTTTGCCGCCGGTTCTTATACCGATTGGTGGCAGCAGGCAAATAAGCTGTACGATCAGAAGGAATATGACAGTGCCCGTTCTCTTTACGAGAAGATAGCAGCCATGAATCCATCCGACGCCGCTGTTTACTTTAATTTGGGCAATACTTATTATCGCCTGAATGATATTGGCCATGCAGTGCTCAATTATGAAAAAGCATTAAGGTTAGATCCCGGTAATAAAGCAATAGAAGATAACCTGGCACTCACGCAAAGCCGTATCAACAATCGTATTGCTGCATCCGGCGATATATTTTTTGTAAAATGGTGGAAGAATATCACAGCAGCTACCACTGCAGGCACATGGGCTATACTTAGCGTGGTTACATTTTTGCTGATGATTGGAATTGCCATTCTGAAAAAGCTAGGCATTATCAGCCTAAACATATTACCACAGGTTACCGGTATTGCCTGGGGAATTTTTGTAGTTTTTATGATCCTCGGCTTTATATCCGCACAGAATAAGAACGGCCATTATAAAGGGGTGATAATGGAAAATGACAGTCCGTTTTACGCCAATCCGCAACAGGCAAAGGCACAAGCTTACATACCAGAGGGAACCACGGTAACATTGGGCGAACAAAACGGCGCCTGGACGGAAGTGACGCTCCCTGATGGCCGTACGGGCTGGATGCAATTGCTGGTACTGTCAAAAGTGTGATATTTGCAGCATGGCTTATATTGTCAAAACGCCATGGTGGCTCAGAAAGCTTTATGGGAATTTTATTTGGAAGATGCCGCCGGGCGATGAGCTTGCCGTGTACCTGACCTTTGATGATGGGCCCCACCCTACTGCCACACCTTTTGTATTAGACCAACTAAAGAAGTACCATGCAACTGCAACTTTTTTCTGTATTGGCAAAAACGTGGTTCAGCATCCGGATATATATAAAAGGACATTGAATGAAGGCCATACAACCGGCAACCACACCTACAATCATGTTAATGGCTGGCATACCAAAACGGCGGGCTATTATAAAAATGTTCGTAAGGCGGCAGCACATATCAAAAGCAATCTTTTCCGTCCGCCTTATGGCAGGATAAAACGCAGCCAGGCCAATATCCTTTTTCGCAGCAATCCTGATCTTCATATATATATGTGGGATGTGCTTAGTGGCGATTTTGATACAGAACTAACTGCAGAGGCTTGCCTTGATAATGTTTTAAACAATTTAGAACCCGGTTCTATAGTAGTTTTTCACGATAGCGATAAAGCATGGCCAAGAATGAGCTATGCCTTACCTAAAGTGCTGGAATACTGTGCCGGTAAAAACTGGGCCGTTCGTGCCCTGCCTCAATAATAATGATGTTTACAGATACGCATACGCATCTATACGACGAGCAGCTTACAGCCGAAGAAGATATACTAATGCAGAGGTCTCTGGATGCAGGTGTTAGTAAAATGTATATGCCTAATTGTGACAGTGGCACTGCTGCTGAAATGATGCGTTTGGCAAAGAAATTTCCCGATAACTGCTACCCTATGATGGGCCTGCATCCATGCTATGTAAAGGATAACTATGTGCAGGAGCTGGCTATTGTAGAGGACTGGTTAAAACAAGAGAAATTCTACGGAGTCGGAGAAATTGGGCTCGACTATTATTGGGATGTTACGCATGTGCCGCAACAGGTAATGGCATTTGAGCAACAGATAGACTGGGCATTACAATACGATCTGCCCATTATCATACACAGTAGAGAATCTACACAGGACTGCATCAACATTGTATCTAAAAAACAAAAAGGCAGCCTCCGCGGCATATTTCACTGCTTTAGCGGTACGTTGGAAGAAGCAAAACAAATAATAGACCTGGGATTTTACCTGGGCATTGGCGGTGTTGTCACCTTCAAAAAAAGCAGCCTGCCCGATATCATTCAGAACATCGGCATCGGCAACCTGGTACTGGAAACGGACGCCCCCTACCTGGCACCCGTACCTTACCGCGGCAAACGCAATGAAAGCAGCTATATACCGCTTATTGCAGATAAAATATCAGATATCCTGGCGCTACCTGTGGCAGAGGTGGCCCGTATCACAAATGAAAACGCACAAAAAGTTTTCCGTAACTGAAGATATTGCTTAGATTTGCAGCCCCTCGATACGGAGAGATGCTCGAGTGGTTGAAGAGGCACGCCTGGAAAGTGTGTATATCTGTCAAAGGGTATCCAGGGTTCGAATCCCTGTCTCTCCGCCAAATCAATAATAAACCCGACAACAGTCGGGTTTTATTTTTACTGCGTTCCAACAAAATACATTCAATTATCATTAAGCCACAAAATAGATGAACCCAATACCGTAATAGATAAAAATAAAAGACTTTTTTATCTTTTATTAAAATTGTGTTCTATTTTCGCACTGCAAAAACGATCCATGTTTTCAAAAACCTGCGAATATGCCATTAGAGCTATGATATTTATCGCTCAGAAATCGAAAGATGGCACTAAGGTGGGCATTAAAGACATAGCGAAGGGAATTGACTCACCGGAGCACTTTATTGCCAAGATACTACAGGAATTGAGCAGGAAAGGTTTATTACAATCTATGAAAGGCCCAACCGGCGGCTTTTATCTCGAAAAAGAAGATCTCAGCTGCACACTGGCGGAAATTGTAAAAGTAATAGACGGAGATAAACTCTTTACGGGCTGCGGCCTGGGCCTCAAACAATGCTCTGAAACACATCCTTGTCCCATACACCACGAATTTAAGAAGGTCAGAAAGAGCATTCAGAATGTACTTGAAAAGGCTAAGCTGGGTGAGTTTACAGACGAACTGGAAAAAAATCTGACGTTCCTGAAACGTTAGTTTTTTTAAACATTAAATAAAAGATAAAAAGGTATTAATATCCACAAAATGAAGTCAAGTAGTTTTATTAAACGATTCCAGCTACTTATGGTATGCACACTGCTGGATGCATTTCCTTCCATAGCGCAGCAAGCTGCCGGCCCGTCGGGCTTTTCTTTTAGCTCTGCATCCGGCCTGATATGGCTGCTCTTCGCGCTTTTGATGGTGACATTCTTTAGCGTTTTGGTATTGAGACAAAAAGCCGAAGACATAAAAAATGGTCATAAACGAAAATCAGGCAAGGAACAGCAACACAGCTTTAACGCACACATCCGCAACCTGAACAGCAAACAGATATCAAGGCTGATCAATTATAAACGAAATACAGGCAAGGCCAAAACCTTGCTTATACTGTTTCTCCTGCTTCTGCTTTCAGGCGGAACCCTTTGGGCACAAGAAACGGAAAAGCCGGCTAGTGGTTCCATCTGGAATGAAACAGGGATCCTTATTACGATTATTCTCTTGCTAATACCCATACTTTTTGCCATTATATTCTTAATAGTCAAATTGACCAACGCCCTTAACCAATCAAAGAATCAGCAAAACCTTAAAGATGCCGAAAAGCTGGCGTCTTACCTGCGTTCTTTACCCTTAGAAGAAATAGATACGGAGTTAAAAAAGCGAAAAAAAGCATTGGACTATCGCTTAAACAACAAAGAGCTCACCGGTGACCAGCCTGCTGAAGACGAAAAGGGATTGTTACAGATAAATGAACAAACCGGCCTTCCTATCGTAGCTATTAAAAAGAAAGCATTACCCCGCCCCAACATCGATCCCGAACTATCACGCATGATCTTATGGTACCTGGGCTGTGCCACATTCTGGTTATTATTTGGTACTACTATCGGGGAATATGTAGGAATAAAATTTGTAGCTCCCGATGCAGACCATGTAAGCTGGTTAAGCTTTGGGAGGCTGCGTCCGGTACATACCAACGCAGTATTCTGGGGATGGGCTTCACTAGGTATGTTAGGCTTGGGTTATTATGTTGTTCCCCGTGTCAGCAATACACGTCTCGCCAATATGAAATTTGGCTGGTATGCCCTGTGGCTGATCAATGCTGCAGTAATATTGGGTACCCTTTGCCTGATGGCCGGTATTAATAACGGCGGAGGTGAATACAGGGAATATATATGGCCCGTTACACTCCTGTTTGCACTGGGCATTATCCTTACACTCATCAATTTCCTTCAAACGATTGCCAGGCGTACCACAAAAGAGATCTATATCTCTAACTGGTATATAGTTGCGGCAATCATCTTCACAATCGTGATCACACTGGTAGCATATATACCTTATTGGCAAAACGGGCTTGGCGAAACTATTGTACAGGGATATTATATGCACCAGGGTGTGGGCATGTGGTTTATGCTATTTACGCTAGGCATTGTGTATTATTTTCTGCCACAGCAACTCAATAAACCTATCTATTCTTACAGCCTTGGCATCCTCGCGTTCTGGACACAGATACTTTTCTACACACTAATAGGTACGCACCATTTTGTGTTCAGTTCCATACCGTGGTGGTTGCAGACAGTGGCCATTGTGGGCAGTGGCGGTATGGCAATACCGGTGATTGCGGGTACCACTAACTTTATCATGACGTTTAAAGGTGCCTGGTATAAGATTAAAGACAGCTATACGCTACCATTCTTCCTGGTAGGCATCATCTTCTATTTCACGGGTTCTATGCAGGGGACAGCCGAAGCATTCCGAAGTACCAATCTCATCTGGCACTTTACAGATTTCACGGTAGCACACTCTCACCTAACTATGTATGGTATTATATCCTTCTTCCTGTGGGCGTGTATCTATGCGGTTATCCCACGGCTCACTGGTAAAGAGGCTCCGCAAATCACCATAGGAGCACACTTCTGGCTGGCATTGGTAGGTTTGATGTTTTATACCATCCCTTTAATGTATGGCAGTACTTTAAAAGGACTGTTGTGGATGGAAGGCAAACCATTCATCGACGGAGTAATACTAATGGCGCCATACTGGCTGTGGCGCGCAATAGGCGGCAGCCTGATGTGGCTATCTCACCTGTTCTTCGCCTACAATATGTACAAGATGCTGGCTGTAAGGCATGTAATAGATGTGCGCGAAACAGCTATTCAAAAGCTTAGTGATCCTAATAGTTCAGCTCATACAATTGCATAATTATCATTCTTAAACAACATGGAATTCTTCGATAATCATAAAAAGCTATTTGGTACTGCCGCATTGCTCTTTGTAGCGCTTACCACGTTCGTGGCCATTATGCCGGCAATCAGAAATCAAAACAATAACCAGCCACTGCCTAATGCAGAACCCTTAAGTGCTGATGCGGCAAAGGGTAAGGCCATATTCATTGCCAATGGTTGCGTCGCCTGCCATACACAACAGGTGAGAAATGTAGATATGGATAAAATATGGGGCGCCCGCCCCAGCCTTGCGGCAGACTATGCAGATATTCACAGAACAGACCTGTGGCGTAATACCGCGACACTTATGGGCACAGAACGCACCGGGCCAGACTTAACTGATGTTGGCAACCGCCAACCGAGTAAGGACTGGAACCTGGTACACTTATACAATCCACGCATAGTGGTGAAGGAATCTATCATGCCTGCATACCCCTGGCTGTTCACTATCAAAAAAGAACCTTCCAAGTCTGATGTCGTTGTTAATATACCGGCGCAATATCTTAATGGACAGGATGGTAAGGTCGTAGCCACCCGCGATGCCCTATACCTTATCGCATACCTGCAGTCGCTAAAACAAACCAAACTACCTGACGGAACAGAAACACCGGCTTTTTTGTATAAGAAGGAAGAGAAAAAAGTAGCTGTTGCAAATGGCGCGGAACCTGATGGACAGACAATTTTTACAGCCAACTGTCAGAGCTGTCATCAGGCAAACGGCGAAGGACTGCCTGGTGCATTCCCTCCCCTGAAGGGTAGCCCGATAGTATTGGGAGATGATCTTGAAAAATATGTGGACATTATTATGAACGGATATGACGCTAGGGAAGAATTTGGTGTAATGCCACCTGTTGGAACGAATGCGCAGTTTACAGAACATGAACTGGCAGCACTCATCAACTACGAGCGCAGCAGTTGGGGCAACAACGGCAAAAAAGTAACACCGGATGAGGTAAAGAAGATATTGGACTTTGTAAAACTTAAAGCAGCCAAATAATGAGAAAGACACTGTTAACTATTCCGTTTCTATTAAACGCTGTTTGGGCATTGGCCTGTCCTGTTTGCGAACGCAACAAGCCTAAGATTCTAAGAGGCATAACGCATGGATCCGGCCCTGAAAGCAGGTGGGATTATATGATCGTTTGCGTAGCCATAGCTATAGTTCTATACACTCTATTCTTCTCTATAAAATGGCTGATACGCCCCGGGGAAAAATCTGACCGTCATATTAAACGATTCATTTTAAACAACGAATAAGATGAGCGATAAAAGCACCATATTCATTTTCTTAGACGACGATATCAAACCAATAGCCGAGCTGCAATCACCGGTAAGCTTTGAGCTGGATACACGCAAGCTGGTTGATGGCGATCATGTGTTGAAAATAGTCAGCAAAGACCCAACAGGCAAAGAGGGCATTCGGAAGATTCCTTTCGTTGTACGCAATGGCCCGGCCATAGCCATCGAGGGCATAAAAGAACATGCTGTAGTAGATGGAGTTCTTCCCTTAATGATCAATGCATACGGTAAAGGTGATCAAAAGTCCTTCCTGATTGTAGGTAGTGAAACACCACAAAGCATTCCCTGGTGGGTGTGGACGCTCATCATCGGCTTTGCAGGCTGGGCACTGTTTTATTTGTTCCGCTATTTTTCCATAACCCAATAATGCCCGGATGATGATGGAAAGAAAAGACATATCCACCTTTACAGATGTAGAATTACTGGTCCATACCTTTTATGAAAAAATAAGGATCGAAGCGATGTTAGGCCCAATATTTAACAGGGTTATCCAAGATCGCTGGGACGATCACCTGGAAAAGATGTGCAGATTTTGGCAAACTGTATTACTTGATGAACACACGTATTATGGAAGCCCATTTCCACCACACGCGCAACTGCCGCTGGAGCAGAAACACTTTGATAAATGGCAAAAACTATGGCGCCAAACTGTAGATGAGCATTTCTCAGGCACTAATGCAGACCTCGCCAAGCAGCAGGCTCATAGGATGGCAGCAGCATTTCTATCAAAAATCAGGTATTATCAAAACAATTATTCCATATAAACACCCTGAACGGGGGTATTAAAATCAACAAACATGAACATCACAAAAGAAACCACAATAGGAGCTATCGTTGCGGAAGATTATCGCGCGGCCGGCATATTTAACAATGCAAATATTGATTTTTGCTGCAACGGCAATCGAACAATCGCTACGGTATGCAGTGAGCAAAATTTATCGGCAGACGAATTGATCAGCCAACTGCAAGAAACTGTTAATGCAACCACAGGCAACAGTGATGCTGTGAGCGACTATAAATCATGGCCATTAGATCTATTGGCAGACTTTATTGAGAAAAAGCACCATCGTTACGTTACTACACAGATACCGGTAATACAGGCATACCTTGAAAAGATCATACGGGTACATGGCGACAAGCATCCGGAACTTATAGAAATAAAAATGCATTTTGATGCCTGCGCGGGGGAGCTTACCATGCACATGAAAAAGGAAGAACTATTGCTGTTTCCCTTCATCCATAAAATGGTACAAACAAAGCAGAGCGGCAGCAAAATCACCGGGGCGCCGTTTGGCACTGTACAAAACCCTATCAGGGCGATGATGCATGAACACGACATCGAAGGTGACAGATTCAGAAAGATCAGGGAACTGAGCAATGATTACAACGTGCCTGCAGATGGTTGCAATACTTACAGTGTAACCTTTGCAACACTCAAGGCATTTGAGGAGGATCTGCACTTGCACATCCACCTGGAGAACAATATCCTTTTTCCAAAATCTATTGAGCTCGAAGAATCGTTTGCCCGAGAGTAAAAAGGCAACACACCATCGCCGGGATAGAAAATACTATGTGCTGACAATACAGCATCATCCTTAAGATCATTCTGTATGGACAGGAATCTATTATCCATACATATAGAAACGAGTATCGGTCCTTAATGGAACTGATACAAGATAAACTATATGTTGACGACTTTGGGGAATGCGGCGGAATGGGCGATGCGCTACCTGCCAGGTAAAGCTCAGCAATGCACCACCAACCATAGGATTAGACAGAAACGAATCATCTACATTATCCAGGTTTGGAATTACCGATCCGTCCATACGGCTCAGTTGTCAAATCTCGATAGATGGTTCTCTGCACAATTGTATTGTAACGATATTGGCTTAATATTTATAACTTCTCCAATCTCATATTGCACATTACGACTAGTAAACTAACCAACAGTCCAATGAAATCTTATATTCATTCCTTTATTAATTACGATACTTGCTCTATTTCTGAGGCTCGCTCCTGCTTAGTAAAATATTAAGGGGTTTCCAGTCATCGATATGGTCACTGATAATTTTCATTATTGCAACAAATGGTATAAATAAGATCATCCCGGCTACCCCCCATAAAATTGTCCCTAATATGATCGCGACCATCATTGCCAGCGTGCTTACCTTTAATTGTGCCCCAACTACACGCGGGAAAATAACATTAGCCTCCAGGTACTGAACAAAGCTAAACACCAATACAATTCCGACTGAGTACCATATAGAGTCTTTTGTAATCAATGCAATTGAAATAGGCAATAAACTACTTATTATAATTCCAACATATGGTATAATTGTCATAAACGCAACCAGCATGCCATATAATATTGCATTCTCTATACCCAATAGGTACAAACCGGCACTATTAAGCGTTCCAACTATTATATAAACAAAAAAAGTTCCTCGTACAAAATGAAAATAGGTGTAAGTTATTTGCTGTAGTATAGTATGCAACTCGATATTGTATCTCTTACCTAGTACAAATTCAAGATATTCCACAAGGGTTTCCCTATGGTAAAGAAGCAACGCCGCATAAATAGGCATAAGTATTAGGCCAAACACAGTGCTGATAGTTGCAGATAATGAAGATCGCAGCATAGACATGAGTTCAGATTGTGTTTTAGTACTCAACTCATTTAACCACTGATCCTGAACACTTACCTGTAAACCAAATTTTCGATACATCCATTCCTGTAAGGCAGGAAGGTTGTTTTTTAATTTTGCTACAGCTAATGGTATTTCCTGGATAAATACATCTGCCTGCATCAGTAACAACCAGATCAGGGTAAAGAACACGGAAATAAATATTGCGATAACGAGGCCAATAGAAACACTTCTGGGCCAGCCCCGCACTTCTAACCATTTGCATACAGGGTAAGAAATAATAGCAATGAACAACCCGAAAAAAGCAGGAATGAATAGTGGTTTACCGAAATATAGAATAACCGCGGTAAAAAATATTAGCTCGGTATATTTTAAAACCTTGGTCAGTTTATCAACTTTAACACTATCCACTTTTGTAAGATTGATGCCTAAAATACCATATCTTCCTTTCCTGAAAAATGAGCAATATCAAACAAGGTGCTGATTACGATCACTTCTCACGAAGCAAACAATTAGCGCTGTTGACTTCGTTATTTTTTACTTAGTTTGTGTATGCTTAGAACCGGTATTTTTCCTGAATTAAAATATTCTTTGGCATTGTTAGGAGTCAGCAGTTTTTCAATGAATGCATCCTTTCTATTAGTAAAGAAAACCACAATTGCCGGCCTTACATTCTTTATTACAACCTGTAGATCCTCAATTATTGAACGATTTATATCTCGCTTCGCCCATTTATATTGTACCTTATACTCTATGCTACGAATAGGCACCATCTTATGTTCATAATCAAAAGCAAGATGAGCTACAATTATTTCCGCATTGAGGAATTTTGAAAATTCAATCACTTTTTTCAGCTCATTTTCTATATTCTCCATATCTGTCGCGTACAGGATACGATCTATCTTCTTTGTTCGATATGTACTTGGCACACACAACAGAGGCATTGAAGATTTAGCTATTAAACCGCTTACCGTCCCGCCCAATACCCTCGCTATTCCTGATCTCCCACGTGTACTGGTGCAAATAAATGCTGCTTTATTCTCTTTTGAAAACGCTAATATCCCATCCACTATATGTAAACTGTGATACACTGCTAAACGATAGTTTGCTGGTTTTGTATTTGAATGTCTAAATATACCCTGTACGAAACCGGTAAGTTCTTGTAACCATATTTCCCTAAATTGGTCAACGTAATTTTGATACTTCGTATCTGACCAAAAGGAAGCTCGCAATACTTGGTATACGTGCAAAATGATCAATTCAGCATTACGTTGCTTCGCCAGTTGCACAGCAAATCTGATACCGGCCTTAGAATTTGCGGAAAAATCTGTTGTTACAACAATTGTGTTTGAGGCTTCCACCATTATCGGCTATTTACATAGCAAATAAAGTGCGTAAAGAAACCATAAAGATTGAGCGCCGTAAGTACAATAGATGATTGTTGTCAGCAAATAATGTACTCATCCAGTTAACAGGATAAATATTCTATATAATTTTGCTGCTATCCCATCTTAACTTTGCGATTGATGATCTCTTTAGCCAGAAAATTCAAACTTAGTGTCGGCATCCTGCTCTTCTGCCAGGGTAAGGCGGAGCCTTTGAGCTATACCGTCGTAGCCTAACATTTCCGCGTAATAAGCCGCGGAGCCATAGCCTGATATCCCGTAGTGCTCTATCTTCTGGGCCCCGGCTATCAGTGCCGCATCCATGGCTTCATCCGTTGCATCTTTGGCCGTTACCATATCCCCTTCTTCCAGTATGCCCTTCATACCCGGATTAGGGTCTCCTGCGGGATCAATATTTAATTGTTTACAAATCAATTCTAATACCACCTTGTGCTGGTCGGTCTCTGCAAGATGTACAACCGTATCAAAATTTGTATTTAAAGATACAGCCTTCACCGGACTATAATCCGTTAGTGCATGTTGTTTCTCTGCGAATCAGCCAACCCGGAAGAATCATAATTGGCATTCGTCCCGGTTGCCGCATTATCAGGACTATTTTCACTTTGGTAAGGCATATCCTTATCGCCTTTATGCCTGTCTCCTGCATATTTATTATCTCTGCAACTGCACGTCAGGATAATGGCCGAAATAAACGATAGGTTTCTCATAACATTCATTTTATATAGACATTAATAACCTTGTGCCTTGCAATACGTTACTTTCTTCACTTTTATAAACATCTCTATATCCTTGTGCCATAGGAGGCAATTCCATCCTTAGTCATGACTTTTATTAAATGAAAAATTTAGCTTAGTGGCAGGAAATTTATCACGTACCAAAAAAGATAGAACGCTATGCCTGAGCTGCCAGATCTGCAAGTATTTAGTGCCAATCTCGAAAAGAAGTTAAAAGGGTTAACCATTACAAAAGTGGAAATACCCATTGCAAAAAAGCTGAACGTAACCAAGGCAGAAGTAAAAAAAGCATTGGAAGGAAGCGCTGTAAAAAGCATCTACCGTGAAGGGAAGGAATTGCATATAGATTTTAGTAACGGCAATACTCTGGGCTTACACCTTATGCTGCATGGCGGGCTTGATTTGTTTCAGGACAATAACCTTAATAAGCACACCATCATTGCTTTGTTCTTTGACAATGGCAGCGGCCTGGCACTTACAGATTGGCAAAATGCTGCTACGCCAACATTAAATCCTGAAGCTAAAAATGCTCCGGATGCACTTTCTAAAGAAATAACCGTGGCGTACCTGAAAGATGCGCTTGACACAAGAAGTATTATCAAAAATGTGTTGATAGATCAGAAAGTGATACGGGGCATTGGCAATGCATATGCAGACGAGATACTTTGGGCTGCTAAAATATCTCCCTTTTCCATCAGCAACAAAATACCGGAAACTGCTATTAAACAGCTGGCAAAATCAATAAAAACTGTACTTAATAATGCTGAGAAACAAATCAAAAAAGAAAAGCCAGATATAATATCTGGTGAGGTTCGGGACTTTCTATTGATACACAATGCGAAGAAGAAAGAAAGCCCTACAGGCGGTGCGATTTTGCAAAAGACCGCAGGCGGGCGTAAAACTTACTATACAGAAGAACAGGAACTATATACCTGATGAAACAGGGAAAACTACATATAGGCACATCCGGATGGCATTATAAACATTGGATCGGCACCTTTTATCCCGACGGTACGAGAGAGGCCGACCAACTTGCTTTATACATACAAAGTTTCAATACTGTAGAGCTCAATAATTCATTTTATCATCTACCCGATGCCAAAACTTTTAAAAACTGGGCGGCTGCTACGCCGGAAGATTTTATATTCTCTGTAAAAGGCAGCAGGTTTATCACCCACATGAAAAAACTGAATGTTTTAAAGGCCGACATCAATCGTTTTTTGAACAGGGTGAGCAAATTGGGAGATAAGGCAGGTCCTGTTTTGTTTCAATTACCACCGCGTTGGAAATTAAATGCTGAACGTTTGGAACTATTTTTATCGCGACTGGATGATCAATACCGGTATGTTTTTGAATTTAGAAATGATACCTGGTACGATGAACAGGGTTGTTCCTTGAAGTGCATCCTTATGTATTCGATCGCTTCCGCTATCCTGTCATAGTTGAGATTGGCTTGTGTTTCCATCACATTCAAATTTAGGATACAAATGTCACTATGGAACCCCAGCGAAAAAATCCGAAATATGCTATGTTTAAACTATAATGCAAAAACTGAAAAAGCCCCTTAAATAAGGGGCCTGTGTTTGCTTTGTTTGTCAATTACAGTTTAGTCTCCTTTAGCAGATCGGCTTCTTCTATATATCCTTCATGCTTCCATACCAATTTACCATCGAGGTACAATTCCAGGTAAGGAATATTCTGAATATTACGTTCTGCCAGCAGATCCTTATTATCGTCAGCGTCTATTCTTACTAATATCAACCTGTCTTTATCCTTCTCTGCAAGTCTTTCAATATAGGGTAGCATTTTCTTACAAGGCACACACCATGGTGCGTTATAATCTACCAACACATAGTTTCGTTTATTGATCAGTTCATTAAACTCTGCAACGGTCATTCCCTTAGGGCGGGTAGTGCCTTCACCGGCAACAACTGGTTTCCCTGCACGCTCCCACTTCATAATACCGCCTGCAAGGTTATAAACTTCCTTAAAGCCCATACCCTTCATAATATCCACAGCCTGCGCACTGCGGCTACCTGCAAGGCAATAAACAAATACCGGCTTGTCTTTGTTCAACTTGCCGATCATTTCATCAAAGTCGGTTTTATTGATATCCATGTTAACCGCATCCTTTAGATGTCCCTCTGCATACTCTTGCGGAGTACGAACATCTATAAGTTGGGCATTAGGAGACGTTCCAAGTTTTTGCTCATATTCTTCAACAGGGATAGTTCGGGCTATTTTATTGCCGGAACTTTCCTGGGCATCAGAGGTCGTTGCCTGCTGGCATGATGCAATAAAAAAGCCAAGAGATACCAATAGGGTGAGCGATTTTAATCTCATATTACTTCAGATTTAGCGAGTACGTTAACCGTTGGTTCGAAAATGATCTTCGAAGTTATAGAATTTGAGATCAAACAGTTCTGCTCTGACTTTTGCAAAACACGTTCTGCTCTTGCACGCTCTTCTTCATTTTCAATAGTTACAACAGGCTTCAGGGTTACCTCACTCATTACATACTTACCATCTACCATCTCCAGCTTGCCCGAAGCATTCGATTCAAATTGCTGATAGTTGAGTCGCGAGTTCTCTGCAATAGCAAGAAAAGTCGTCATCAGGCAACTGTTTACCGCGGCTGTGAACAAATGTTCCGGCGACCAGATACCTTCCATGCCATTAGGAAACTGTGGCGGGGTTGCTACCTCTATTTCATCATTTAATTCTTTAGATGCCAGAACTCCTTTCCTGTCGTTCAGCCATTTAACTGATACCTCGTAATTATGCGTGATACTCATTTTGATCTTTATTTGTATGCTGTTCGATAATTTTTTTAAGATGGCCTGCGGGTACTACACCCGATTGACGCCACAATATATTTCCTTCTTTAAAAAGGATCAAAGTAGGCACACCGGATATGTGATAAGCACTGGCCGCGAGCGGATTTTTATCTACATCTATTTTAATGATCGTTGCGTCATCTCCTATCTCTTTTTTCAATTCTTCCAGGATAGGCGCCATCATTTTACAAGGGCCACACCATTCCGCAGAAAAATCCACAAGGACAGGCTTGTTGTCTTTTATGATTTCTGAAAAGGTTTTTGGTTGCATGTTTGTTCTATTTAAGTTCTTCGTATTCTATTTCTTCTACGTTATTACCAGCTTTTCGTGTGGGCGGTGGTGTATAACACCCTCCCACACCACAGCAACCAGTATCTGTGATTGCCTGGTACATAAAAAATGCACCAAACAACCCGGCAAACATATCTTTCTGAATAAAGAAAGTAGCTACCATCCAAATACTGATGCCCAGCCTGATGACCCGCATTACGTGCCAGTTAGTTAACAGCCTTTGTTTCCAAACACTCATCTTTCGTATTTTTTCAGGCTGAACCAACTTCCTGCATTATGTACATCTGTAAAACCATTCGATTTCAGGATTGCTCTTGCAGAGCTGCTACGCATTCCCGAGGCACAACAAGTGATGACAGGTTTATCTTTCTTGATCTTTTTCAGTTGTGAGCTCAATGCATCCAGGGGGATGTTTACCGAACCTTTGATATGCCCGGATGCATACTCGCGAGCGGTACGTACATCGACAATTGTTGCACCATTGGCAATTAATTCACCCAAGTCTACTTTAGGTGCGGGTTTTAATATATTCTTTAAGAATTGAAGCATTATTATGTTGTTTAGTTGTTACGATAGTAGTTTACATCTAACCATGATCCTCCGTTCAGGCAATCGATTCCGTTCTGCTTCAGGATCACAGCAGCATTTGCGCTACGTGCCCCCGAGCGGCAGCATACTATGATGTTCTCTTTGCCTTTTAACTCATTGATCCTTTCAGGTAATTCATCTAACGGTATGTTGACGCTATCAGCTACGTGACCACCTGCAAACTCGGCGCGGGTACGTACGTCCACAATCATTACATTGTCTGTTTTTACTAATTCTGCTACTGTTTTCATTTTATTATACTTTTTTGTTTGTTTTGAACATGCTAAATAAAAGGTAGCCCATAAGAGCACCATATAAACTACTATTAACAGGTTTGGAAGTAATGGGACATGTGCCGGACGCACACCCTACAAAATACCAATAACACCATCCGGCAACAGCCCCTATCGCCACACCCACTATTTCTAACCTGTACTTTAATAAAACCGATCTCATATTATTTCTTCTTACGAGTACTAATGCCCAGGAGCAGATATAAAGGGCAGAATCCTATGAGCCCAGTAAGTATAAATATTATAGCGACAGCTAATAGAATCAGAGCCAATGTACCATTGATAATACCTACCAGGTAGAGGCTAAGGATAACGACAGCGATCAGCATCCTGATAACACTATCTGCAACTCCCATATTCTTCTTCATAGATCCTTCCGGTTTTATAATGCAAACCTACAAACCTGAAAAGACCTGTACGGGAACAAATGTTACATAACAGGAGAAAGCACGTTGATGGTGTTCCGGCTTAGGGAAACAAGACCTTTTTCTTCCATGGTACGCAGCAGGCGGCTGATAGCCTCGCGGTGGGTATGCAACTCGTCGGCTATTTGCTGATGGGTGATGGACAGGGTATTTGTACCTAATGCCTTTGTGCGCTCCGATAAGTAGTGCATCAGCTGCTTATCCATATTACTGAAGGCTATGAGGTCTATCACTTCTAACAGTTCTGCGAAGCGATTGCTATAGGTGCTGTTGATGAATATCTTCCATTCGGGGAACCGCAGCCATTCTTCGACCATTTTAACCGGTATTTGCAGCACTTCGGTATCATCCTCTGCAATCGCCTTCACCATGCTTTTTTTACCCGCCTGGCAGCAGTTAATGGCCATAGCGCAGGTTTGCCCGGGATACAGGTGATAAAGGAATATCTCGCGGCCTTCGTCGTTTTCCCTAACAATCCTCAATGCGCCCTTTTGAACAATAGGCACGAACACAATATCCAAACCAGCCTCCATCAAAACAGAATCGCGGGGAACGACCTTAATACGTGCATATCTATCAATCTCTTCTAATAACGCGGGATCTTTAAATATAGAGTTGTTCATTGAGGACAAGCGACGTAATTTGTTAGTTTTTGCTAGTGATTTTGCAGTTTTCTGCTAAAATACATCCCCGGCAATCTGTCGTCTATATGCAAGTTACGACCATTATTAATTATCTCAAAACAGCGCCAGAGATTCCTACTTGTTACGAACCGGGCTGCCTATCCATTCTGTATTTCCAGGCAGGCTTTCGCCTTTCATTACTAAGGAAAGCGGCCCAATGTTAACGTCGTCATTGACGACACTATCATATAGGATGATAGTGCGTGCGCCAACGGATGAACGCTTCCCGATCTTCACAGAACCTATCTTCATGACCCTGTCCTCGAACAGGTGCGTTTGAGGGCCGCAATCATCATTAAGAGCAGTATCGTCACCAATACTCACCATATCGTACTCGGTAATATCTGTGGTATTCATCCATACGCGTTTGCCGATTTGTATGCCTAGCAGCCTGAGCATCACCGGCAACCATGCCGTACCTTTCAGGTATTCGAGAAAAAATGGAACTGCGAGTGCTTCATAAGTAGTTGTAATAGCCTCGCTCCGCCACACTTTCCAGGTCCACATAGGATGCTGGCCTTCTTTATAACGGCCGACAAACAACCACTTAAGTGCTACGGTAACCAGAAAACATGGCAAGCCAATAAAATACAGATAATAGAATGGTATAAAGAATACCCGATAACTAAGGCCGACTTTTATAAGGTCGTGTGCATAAGCGATGAACAATACGCTGCATATCAGCAGTACTGTTTCCGGGATCAGAATACGTACCAGCTCTACCAGGCCACGAGCCATTTTTCTACCAAAGGAGGGCGTCATTGTCAGAGAAGATGAGAACTCCTTGCTTGGCTGCCTGTGTGGCAATGCTATAGCCGGAGAGCCGAAAAAATCACGTGCATTTCCGGCAGCAATCTGTTCTTTTGATGGTGGTGTTGACAACACACCCACCAGCATATTATCGGGCAGATCATATCCTTGTGGTATCAAAGCGCTATTGCCCACGAAGCTGGAGTTGCCAATGGAAGTACGTTCCAATATCAATTCCTGTCCACGTACATCGGCCTCGCCTAAGGAAACCGCATCTGCTATAAAAGAGCCCTCGCCAATGTCTAATAAAGTATGCGTGACATTACTTGCCGTAGATATCTCCGTACGATCGCCCACCTTAGCACCTAATGCCCGGAAGAACATAGAGACATATACCGTGGCATAGATAGGATGCAATACGATCAACGCAAGGGAAAGCAACTGGTCTGCCAGCCATTTGCGAACATAACTAAAACTGTAGACAGGATACCTGCCCGGGCCGATGTTTACCAGTAACAATCTTGTAAGCACAATGGTTATCAGCGCAAACAACATTACATATCCTAAGGTGAGAAAAGGCGTATAAACCAGGTAAGAGAAATCGTACGCAGGCGCTGCATTATCCAGCTCGTTAAGGATAACAATTGTGGGCAATAAAGGCAATAATACTGTTACGGGAAAGACTAACAATAAGGATGAAAATATGGCTTTATAACTATTTCGCTTAGACCTACTCACCTGCAATGGCTGTTTCAATTCTGCTTCTGCTATATTGCCCCTTAGTTGTGCAGGGCTGCCGTTCCATATTTCTGCCCGGCGTATCACTGAACCTTCCGCGAGATGGCTGAGATCCTGCAATTCCCCCCAGTCTTCTATAGTAGTATTGCCAGCAACAACAGAACTGCTGCCAATATACGCATGGTCTCCAATATAGATACGGCGAAGCTTTAATAAACCATCTTCTACAATAGCATTATTTAATACCACCTGTGAGCTGAGGCTGGCGTCTGCACCAATGGTAACCAGGTCTTCTGCACCAATAGTTAAGGCACTTAACTGGGCATCGGGAGCCACCTTTACACCAAGGCGCCGCAAATACACATTATAGATAGGCGTGCTATTGATGAACTGCATAATAGTGAGCCTTTGTATCGCCTTCACCAACCACCAGCGGAAATAATAAGTACCCCATAGAGGATAATCCCCCTCCTTCATCCTGCCAATGATGAGCCATTTGGAAACAATACTTAAAATGGCAAAAAAGGGTGAAACGAAACAATAGATCAACAACGCAGCTATCAATGCATAACCATGGTTGCCTGTATCCTGCTGCACATAATAATAACCCAGGTATGGAAAAAATATCTGTATTGCATAAAAGCCATAGATAAAGAATAAGGCCATCGTCTGCGCGAGTGCACATGTATAATACCTTAACCGTGGTACATCATTAAATTTAGCTTTGGCGGATGACTGCGTTTCCCGCCCCCTATTCCATACCTCTACAGCAGCCTGCAAAGGCCGATGCGTATAAATGTCTTTGATCGATGCATCCTGTATACCAGCCTCATTGCGCAAGCGCGATACAAGTGTAGCTGCCAGCAAAGAATGCCCCCCAAGGTCTGTAAAAAAATCCTGTGACAAGCTGACCTCCCGATTTGGGAACAACTTCTTTAATACTTGTATTACCCGTTGATCTAATGGCAGAGAACGATCTACCGGAGTATCTGCGCCCATTGCCGACTCAGCTAAAAGGCTCTGCGGTACGGGCAATTTTTTACGATCTATTTTACCACTCGGCAGCCTTGGCATCTCTGCTAAAGCGACGATGGTGGCGGGGATCATGTATAGAGGTAAAGTCTTCTCTAATTCCGCCTTCATTACTGCCTCATCCACCCTGAAGCCAGGCTTCAATAAGACATAACCAACCAGGGCATCCTGCCCATTACCGTCTTTTTTAAGGGCTACTGCCGCAGCGGCAACTCCGGGTTGCTGATCTATGGACACTTCTATTTCACCCAGCTCTATTCTATACCCTCTCAATTTTACCTGGTCATCTATCCTACCCTGGAACTCTACGGAACAATCTTCTTTTATAATAGCAGCGTCCCCGGTACGGTATATCCTTTCGCCAGGCATTGCAATTAATGCAGCAGGTTTTAAGAGAAACTTATCGTCTGTCAGGTCGGGCCGATTTATATAACCAACCCCAACACCCGGACCGGATATGACCAATTCTCCTTTTTCTCCCCGGGGCAAAGGATTCATAGCCTCATCTATAACAGCAAGGTTGTAGTTGGGTAGCGGTGCACCAATGGTTATTTTTTCACCAACTGCCAGTTGTTTGATGGTTGCGGTAACCGTAGTTTCCGTAGGGCCGTAGCTATTGAAGAATATTCTAGGCGCTCTTGCCCACTTATCCCGTACCTGGGGCGTACATGCCTCGCCGCCTGCATTGATGAGCCTAAGCGTAGGAATATCGTCATTCATTACGGAAAGCAGGCTAGGCACAGCATGCAATACCGTTATTTGTAGCTCTGATAATACTTTGTCCAGATCATCGATCAATTTGGAAGTAATGTTATCTGCTATAAACAATGTTGCCCCGGCAAGAAAGCCAATCCAGGTTTCCTCGCACCACATATCAAACGAAACAGAAAAACCCTGGTACACACGATCATCATGACGGATGCCGAGAATACTTTGTTCTGCCCTTATAAAATGGCAAATATTTCTTTGCGTTATAGCAATCCCTTTCGGTTTGCCCGTGCTACCGGATGTATATAGTACATAAGCAACGTCATCGCTATAAGTAGGATTGACCAATCGCGCCGAAACATCCGCCCCTGGGGAAGGTGGAACTCCAAACGTAAACCCTGAAAAGGCGAGTTCTGTATCCGTAAAACATGCGGAAGCTTTTACCTCTTCCAATATCGCCAATACCCTGTCTTCGGGCATATCCCTATCCACAGGTACATACGCCGCGCCCGACTTTACAATTCCTAAAATGACAACGTGCAATTCAATGCCGCGCGGCCACCATACGCCTACAAACTGCCCTCTGCCAATACCTTTATCGAGCAAGAAGCCTGCTACAGCATCGCTCCATTGATCCAATTCCCGATAAGTAAGCTGCCGCCCTTTGAAATATAATGCAACATGATCCGGATATGTTTCCGCTACGGAGCGAAAAATATCCGCCAATGTTTCCTCCTGTAACAGATCGGGCCTTAACTGCCCGAGCACAATGCTTGTGCTCAATAATGACATGATTAATAAAAAGTAAAATAAAAGTACTATGAATTATACATTGGTGTGCGTAGTATTGTAATTTTAACAATGATTACGGTTTTCTATACGCGTATCTCCCATCTTTTAAAAGATGCCGACTTTGCACACTACCTTGCACAGTTGCCTGAACCCATACAGAAAAGAATATCTGCATACAAAGACGAATATCAGCAACAGCTAAGATTAGCCGGCAAATTATTGCTAAAGGCCATGATAGAAGATAAGGCACCGCATCTGAAAACGGACGACCCGCAATATAGCGACTATAGCCGCCCTTACTTTCCCGGGGCTCATTTTGATTTTAATATCTCTCACTCAGGTGACCTGGCAGTGTGCGCATATCTGGAAAACGGGCACATAGGCATTGATGTAGAAGCTATAAAACCTACAACACTATTGCGGGATTTGTTTACAGATATAGAATGGGAGCTATTGAATTCAGACCCTGAACATAACAGGCTGTTCTTTGAGCTGTGGACGAAAAAGGAAGCGGTGCAAAAAGCTAACGGCACCGGAATATCAGACGATATGAAGACTATAGAGGTGTATACTAACGAGGTATGGGCGTACAATAACCATTGGTATCTATACCCCATACCTATTGATGATAACTATTGCTGCTATGCGGCATCTAACCTTTGCGACCAGGCTATTGTATTAAGGGAGTTCAGATTTCCTTAACCCTGGTGCGCCCCTTCCGAAATTTCCTCAATCATCTTTTTGCAAAATGCAGGCAGATCTTTAGGTGTACGGCTTGTTACCAACCCATTGTCTACCACCACTTCTTCATCTACCCAATCTACACCGGCATTAATAAGGTCTGTTTTTATAGAAGGGTAAGATGTCATTTTCCTGCCTTTCAATTCACCGGTTTCGATGAGTGTCCACGGGCCATGGCAAATAGCGGCAATAGGTTTATTATCTTCAAAAAAGCCACCAACAAAACTTACCGCATCCTGATCCTGCCTCAACTGGTCGGGATTCATTACACCACCCGGCAAAACCAAAGCGTCGTAGTCTTGTGCATTTGCCTCGCTTACTATCTTATCGACATTTACCTCGTCTCCCCAATTCTTATCCTTCCAACCTTTGATCGCTCCGGGCTTTAATGAAACAATATCCACCTGAGCGCCAGCCTGCTTCAGGGCATCTACAGGCACCTGTAGTTCTGATTGTTCAAAACCATTGGTAGCCAGTACCGCTACCTTCTTACCGTTTAAATTCTGCATGACTCTTTTTTTTGTGTATTGAAAAGCAAAAAAATTGTACCTGTATTATTTTAAAATTAATCGTTGTGCACAATGATACCACGAAGCAGATCATTCCATGAAAATTCCTGCGGGAAATCTATGTTCCCATCCAGTGATATCGAAATGATATTCTGGTCCCGGCTGAGAATAATATTTACTTCGTTTCTACTTCCAAAATTATCAAATGCTTTGCCGGAACAACCCCGCATCTGCAGGAAAATATATTCGCTATGGAGATTAGGAGCACGATAAATAAGGTCAGTTATTTTGAGCCAATGTTCTCCGGACCTATCGTTGTAGACCAATTTTACCAGGTCATTTTTCAATGCCACGGGTTTTAGCGCATCGGCCCCAGGGCCAGACAAAATAAAACGAACGCCTGATAAGCCCGCGTACAGGTGCCAAAAGCTAATATTTAACAGCTTATGGTTTGCATCCCTGAAGAGCAATTTTGCCGCATCGTTTGAGGCCAGAGCATTACGTTCTGTTAATTCGTATTCCAACCCATTTTGGGGTTTAAAGGTTGTATTGCGATCATGTATATTATTGATCGCGTATAATGGCTGTGTCAATTCCTGTGCTAATTATTTTGTTCTGCTATAATACCGTTCTATGATCTTTCCAATAATAGGAACCAGTCTTTTGTTATCATCTTCCAGGTAGGAAGTCCATTCGTAACAAGGCAATTCATTATCGGGAACCGCCTGTATGTAAAATGGTTCCTGCCCTTTGATAGCGATCTTAAATAAACTTCTATTCTCCAGGTCATTGCCTATGGCCTCACCCTTGCAATTCATGGTGTTTGACTTGATATTAAATGGGATTATTGTCGTATTCATACCCTACTTCACTTTTATTGTCAATCATTAAAATTCTGTGCCAACCTGATTGTGACGGCGTAATTATTTTATTACCATTTGTATGGCACTACATATTGGCACATCGGGCTGGAGCTATAAAGAATGGAAAGGATTCTTTTATCCACCGGTAATAAAAACTACAGATTGGCTTAGTTATTATGCAACGGTCTTCGATTGCACGGAAATTAACATGAGCTTTTATCATTTACCCAAACAGCAGACGGTAGATAAATGGGCGAATGCAGTACCTGCAGGTTTTAAATTCTGCCCCAAGATGAGCAGGTATGTGACACATATAAAGCGATTAAAGGATGTTGAAGATTCGCTGGATAAATTCTTCAACGTATTCGATCCTATTAGCGATCTGTTGGGACCCGTGCTGATACAACTGCCACCATCATTAAAATATGATCATGATATTGTGGCGGCTTTTATCCAAAGCCTTTTGAAAAAATACCCCATGCACCGTTATGCACTGGAGGCTAGACACGCAAGCTGGATCAATGATGATGCTTTTCAGCTGTTGCGTGATCACAATATTGCATGGGTAATTTCACAATCGGGCGTTGGATTTCCCTATGCAGAAGTGGTCACTGCCAATCATATTTACCTCCGTTTCCACGGGCCGGAGAAACTATTTGATTCATCTTATAGCCAGGAAATGTTGCAATACTACGCAAATAAGATCAGCGGCTGGCTAAGAGAAGGCTTTGAAGTGTGGGCATTCTTCAACAACACGATGAACGGGCACGCCATACAAAATGTGCGGGATATACAAGAAATGATAAGTATAGCCTTAAGTATATAATTCCTGGCAATTGGTACAGAAAAAGCTTCGCCTGTTGGTTTTCCCCAGGTATTCTTTTTTCAGGGGAATATCGCAGCGTGGGCATATCCTTTTTGTATGGGCTTGCCAATGTTTTTTTAATTCGAACTTCTTTTTCCAATCGTAAAACTGGAAGGCATATTTGTGTGTTTCAGTAATCAGCTCATTTAATTTCTTTTCGGGCAAAGCACCTAACCTACTCGCCGGATGTACTTTGATGCGAAACAGCACTTCGTTTTTAACGATGTTGCCAGAGCCGGCAAATATGTTTTGATCGAGCAATGCATCGCATACCAACTGATCCGGATTTGCTTTGAGCTTCTTTTTTGCTTTGGCATTGCTCCAACTGTCAGACATGATGTCGGCGCTCCAATCATATATTTCATCCAAATCCTCCTCCAGTATTACTACAGAGCATGCGTAGAAATTAAGTTCTCCATTTTTAAACACCATGCCCAATCGAGCATCTGCAGGTTTTCTCTCATCGATGCGGTAAGAGCCGAACAACATTAAATGTATACGAACCGTAAAATCTTTGAAACAGATGAGGAAATGTTTCCCCCAGCTTTTGAAATCAATGATCTTTTTATTCAACAGACGTTCCTTATCCACCTTGGTATTGCCGTGAACCTCTGTTATAAGCTTACCCTTGAACTGCTGCACCTGCTCTTTTAAAATTACAATTGATGGACCTTCCGGCATATAAATAATCTTAAGCTCCCAAATTCTTTAATACTTTAACTATGTCTACCCCTTTCTTTAATACAGGCAAGAAAATATCTCCTTTCTTTTCGATACGCTCCAGCGCATTATTAATATTAAAATCGAGAGGGTTTAAACCCATTTTCACCTCACTCCATTCCAGCGGCATCGATACAGGGGCACCCGGTTTTGGGCGAAGACTGTAGGCGCAAGACAAGGTTGCGCCTTGCTTGTTCTGCAGGTAATCGATATAGATATGATTTTTTTTGCGCTTACTTAGTGAACGTTCCAGGGTGGTAAAATCAGGCAGTTGCTCCTGCGCCATTTGTGCGATCACCTGTGCAAAATCGCGAGCCTGTTCGTATGTGTACTTAGCGGCGAGCGGGACATAGACATGTAAACCTGTAGAACCGGAAGTTTTACAATAACTTTCCGCACCACCTTGTTCTAATATCTCTTTTATCACCTGTGCGCAGGCAACTACCTCATCGAATGTATTTTTATCAGAGGGATCCAGGTCCAGTACGAGATAATCGGGGCGATCGGGCGATTGTACCCTTGAGTTCCAGGGATTGATCTCAATACAACCGAGGTTAACGATATAAAGCAATGCATCTTTCGTGTTGCATACCAGGTAATCGATGGTCTTATGAACATTCTCTGAATAAGTGGGATAGGTATCCATCCATTCAGGCGCATTCTCGCCGGCGTCCTTATGAAAAAAGGCCGGGCCTTTGATACCATTAGGTGTACGCTTTAACGACTGGGGGCGATCTTTAATATGCTTGATGATGTATTTATAAACACTGTTGTAGTAGTTCAATACATCGCCTTTGGTGTAGCCCTCATCGGGCCAAAACACCTTATCCAGGTTGGTGAGTGTGAGTTTTTTACTCAATGATGTGGTTGCCATATGTTTTGATGTTTGTTTTGTTGATTTAGATTCAGGTACCTCCACAGGCGCTTCCTGGTGCACATCCTTCGCTGCTTTATCGACACGTAGGCCCATGAATACCGGGTGCCTGCGAATACCATCTTTGGTGATCTCTGTGTACTTAAGATTACATACCAGTTTCGGGTTCACCCAGGTAACGGCTGTATTTACCGGTACCTTTTTACCAAAAGGATTAGCATCCGTAACAAGCGGCTGCAGCTTATTACATACGTCCTTCAGTATCTTATCAGTGAATCCTGTACCGGTATGACCAATATAGGTAAGCTTGCCCTTTTCATAGGTACCCAAAACGAGCGCACCAAAATACTTACGGCTGTTTCGGGGTTGAGTATAACCGGCAATCACCGCTTCGTCGGTCAATACATGTTTTATCTTTAGCCAATCGCCATTACGACTACCTTCTGCATAAGCACTTTGTGCATTCTTAGCAATAATACCCTCCAAGCCTTGCTTTTTCACCTCATTGAAGAAGGCCTTTCCTTTTTCCGCAATGTGATCACAAAATTTAATAGTATCGGATTCGGGCAAGTTATTTTTCAGTAGTTCCTTTCTTTCTATTAGGGGCAAGTCTTCGGTTGATTTATCATTTAAAGAAAGAATATCGAAGACATAATAGATGAGTGGAACTTCCTTTTCCCCGTATTGCTGCAACAACTGAAAATCAGGCATCCCTTTTTCGTTCAGCGCAACGATCTCCCCATCAATGATCATCTTCTTTCTGATCTTTGCCAGCTCATCAAAAACAACAGGGTACTTAGCTGCAAATGACAAACCGTTGCGAGAATATAAACGTGTTTTTGCTCCGTTCAATTCTGCAATGGCGCGATAACCATCCCACTTGATCTCGAATATCCAGTCTTTCCTGTCAAAGGCTTGATCGTGCAGCCGTGCGAGCATAGGCACAATAAAATGCGTATATTTTTCATCTTTCACGGCGCGAGAGGCCGGAGGGTCAATTATGGACTTGACTTTTTTTTTACACCCTTATGGTGATTGCGTTCTTCTGTGTATTTCAGTGAACTCTTTTTAGCATAGTCTTCGCTTGTGTATGGTTCGTCTGTTGCGTATTTATCGCGATGCTTAATTAATAGCCAGCTATTGTCTTCTTTTCCTCTTTTCAGTTTCACCAGGGCAAACTCACCTTTTAGGTGCTTACCTTTCATCCTGAATTTAATGCTGCCTTTATGTAAGTTGCTTTTAAACTCTGTTGGTGTAATGACCTCACTTTGTTCGTTTACCGGTTCGTATGTGCCATGGTCCCAAACATCTACGTGACCCGCGCCATAGTTCCCCTCCGGTATATCTCCTTCAAAAGTTGCATAGTCGATCGGGTGATCTTCCACCATCATGGCTAGTCTTTTATCTGCGGGATTCAACGATGGTCCCTTAGGAACAGCCCAGCTTAAAAGAACACCATTCAGCTCCAGGCGAAAATCATAATGCAAATGAGATGCATGATGGCGCTGCACCACAAATATCAGTTTACTATCCGCTTTGCGTGATTTTCCGGCAGGTTCCGGAGTATCATTAAAGTTTCGTTTCTGGTTGTATTTCGACAGGCTCATCAGGATGCTTTTTTACTTTTCTCGATGCTTTCTTTCAACTGTGCCATGATGTCTTTTGTCTTATTGTGCACAATCTTGAACTTAGGCTTAGCAATACGTTTGCCTTTTGCTTTTGATTCTATGATCTTCATCAACGCATCGGTATAGGTGTCTTTGTATTTGGTAATATCAAACTTCTTAGGTGTGAGCTGATTGATAAGAGCCAGTGCCATTTTCAGTTCCGCAGGTTTTACAGATGTTTTAGCAGGGGAGGCAATCTCTTTACTATCACGAATTTCCTGAGGGAACCTCAATTTCATCAGCAGTACTACATCGCCATCCGCCTTTAGCATACAGAAATTCTCTTTAGTGCGCATCACAAAGCTACCCAGCGCTACTTTATCACTTTCTTTCAGCGCCTCTCGCAGCAATGCATAGGCACGTTCGCCACCTTTTGCGGGCTCGGCATAATATACATTCTCGTAGTACATACTTGATATGCTATCTTCCTTTACAAATTCATTAATAGCAATCACATGGCTTTTTTCCGGGTTAGCTTTTTCAAAGTCTTCGTCCTCTAATACAACGTAATCATCATTGTATTTATAACCTTTAACGATGTCTTCCCATTTCACTACTCTGCCTGTATTCTCATTGACACGCTGGAATTTGATATTTGCATGATCTTTCTTATCCAGCATATCAAGATCTAATGTGCTGTCTTCTATAGCACTGTATAATTTGATGGGAATATTTACCAGGCCAAAGCCGATGGCGCCGCTCCATATAGCACGCATAGTACCTGTTTTATTAGGTTAACAGATAAAAACAATGCCAAAACTATTTAAACATTAAAGGTTTTACCATGAGTTTATGGTATAATTTTTATGATTGTTATCAGCGAAGTGAACTACTGAACCGTAAAACAATTTGTTATGATTGAGAATTCATCAGTATCCGGAAAGCCGGAAATAAACGTGGGTATGCCGGAACGAGAGTTATCAGTGATCGGTGGGTTGCTGGTTGGCAGTTATGTTGCTAAGAACAAAAATTTTAACCTGCCGTTATTGTCAGCAGGATTATACCTTTTTTATCGCGGCTTGACAGGGCACTGTACGTTATATAGTGCGTTCAATAAAGAAAAGCTTGCCAATCCTGTACGTAATATTAATGCACGCACCAGTGTGATCGTCGGACGCTCGAGGGATGAGGTTTATGAGTTTTGGCGGAATGTAGAGAACTTACCTTTATTTATGAACCACCTGGAAAGTGTAAAAAGCATTGACAGCAAAACATCTCATTGGAAAGCTAAGATACCGGGCGGCACGGTTGAATGGTATGCAGAAATTGTGAAGGATATCCCTAACGAGATGATCGGGTGGAATTCTTTACCCGGTGCGAGTGTGGTTAACGCCGGCAAAGTAATCTTTGAAGATGTAGGTGGCGGTGCTACCAAGGTTAGCGTCGTTATCACTTATCGTGCGCCGTTGGGAATTGTCGGAAACGCTGTATCCCGTTTGTTCAATCCTTCTTTTGAAAAACTGGTACAGGAAGATATTAAGGCTTTCAAAAAATATATGGAGTTGCAAGGCCTGCAAGAAAAGAATTTGCTTTAATAATAACGCCCCGTTTTGAAACGGGGCGTTATTTTATTTGAACATCTTTACAAAACAACGTTTGCGCTTGTGTTGTATGTGATCGTAATTTTTCCAGTGGTTGATCGCCTTTTCATTGGTTTCGATCATACCCGTAGTTTCTACGTATTCAACACCATGTTTTTGCATCACCTTTTGCAGTTCTGTAATAAGCAATGCGCTTACTCCTTGTGCCTGCCAATCGGGATGTATACCGGTAAGCAATAGGTCGACCACTTTAGGTTTCTTTAGTGCCTGTGTGAGGTAGTACCAGCCGAACGGGAATAACTTACCGCCGGCCTTTTGCATTGCCTCGCTCAGGGATGGCAAACTAATGATGAAACCGATAATGTTACCGTCTTTGTCTTCGATAACCTTTACAAACTCCGGGTTAAGGATATTGAAGTACTTATTGATGTAAAATTGAGACAGTTCTTTATTCATTGCCACGAAGCTGAACAAATCGCCGAATGCTACATTCAAGAGTTCCAGCACGCGTGGCGCGTACTTTTTCATCTCCTCCCTGTTGGCAAAATGGATCACTTTCAGGTTGTAACGCCTTTGGATCATGTCATTGAGCTTCAGGGCTTTCTCCGGTATTTCTTTCTCCAGTTTGAGGCGAAACTCCACCCAATCCATTTCTTTTTCGTACCCAGCAGCTTCGAAATGCGATTTATAATAAGGCAAATGATATTCTGACGCGATAGACGGAAGGTGGTCGAAACCTTCTATAAGAATAGCCTGGTGATCTAGATTGGTGAAGCCAAGCGGCCCATGCACGCCATCCATTCCTTTTTCTTTAGCCCATTTTTCTACCGTGTCTAATAATGCCTTGCTTACTTCTTTGTCGTCTATAAACTCAATGCGACTGAGGCGGCATTTATTTTCTCCAACCTTTTCGTTATATGCTTTGTTGATAATAGCTCCTACCCTGCCCGCTACCTTTCCGTCCTTAATGGCCAGCCAAAACTGAGCTTCGCAAATGCCGAATGCCGGGTTTGTTGCAGGTTGCAATGCATTCAACTCATCCTTTTTCATTGGGGGTACCCAATATTTATTGCTTTTATACAGGTCGTAAGGAAACTGAACAAACTTTTTAAGATCATTCAGTGAATCGCAACGTTTTATTGTTACAGACATTTTATGATTAATGACTTTATTTAAAACTTATGTAAGGGGCTCAGGGCAACAAGATAGCCATTTTTTGCTGTTTTGCTCCCTGCAGAACGATATTTAGCATGGCCTTGACAGTCTGCTTACCTGTGTTGAGGGTTTGTTTTATTATCTTTAAAAACATCTATACACCGATGAATAGCTCGCAATATAATACAGCATCTGCTAAACCGGGCAATCCCGGATTGAAAAGGTCGAGAGAATTCTTCCTGATATGCGCAGGCATATGCTCAGCGGCCATTGGCCTTAAAGGTTTTCTATTACCTAACGGATTCCTGGATGGTGGCGTTACCGGCATATCGCTACTAATTACAAGGCTGACAGGATTTCCTTTACCGATATTGATAGTACTGATCAACATTCCTTTTATTATTATCGCTATCCGGCAGATATCCAAAGAATTTGCCTTAAAAACATTACTAGCCATTGCAGGCCTGGCGTTGATTGTTGCTTTTATAGAAATACCGCACATTACGAATGACAAGCTATTGATCGCCGTTTTTGGCGGCTTTTTCCTAGGTGCAGGTATCGGACTTGCCATTCGGGGAGGTAGTGTGATTGACGGCACCGAGGTGATGGCGATCTATATTACCCGTAACTCCAGCATGAGTGTTGGGGATGTTATTGCATTGTTTAACGTACTTCTATTTTGCGTATCAGCATTGCTTATCAATATCGAAACCGCGCTCTATTCTATGCTTACTTATCTATCGGCATCAAAGACAGTAGATTTTCTTATAACCGGTATTGAAGAGTACATCGGGGTAACCATAATATCTGAAAAGGCAGACGAAATAAAATCGACCATTATTAATAACCTTGGCAGGGCTGTAACTATATATAAAGGTGAGGGCGGATTTGGTAAAAAAGGTATTATCAACGAAGACCGTAAGATCATATTCTCGGTAGTAACCCGCCTTGAAGTGCATCGCCTGGTGCATGAGGTAGAAAAAGTGGATAGTGATGCATTTATTATCCAGCATACTATCAATGACACTAAAGGAGGGATGATAAAGAAGCGCCCTTTACATTAAGAAATTGGGGCGCCAAGGTGTATCCAGCGCTGTATTTTATTTATGGAACATGAGTCGAGCTTATAAGTTGGCGGCATTTGTAAACTGCCGGGCAGTTGATTGATGATATGCATCAATTGGGAACCGTAGATACCATTACCGCGATACTGCCTGGTTAAGTATTGTTTTAATGAAGCTGTATCCTCCAGGTTAAGTCCTCCTTCCTGCGTAACTGAAGCTGCATGACATTCATAGCAGTTGTTCCTGATAATAGGCTGAACATCCTTTCTGTAGCTAACATTTGTAGTATCGCAAGCTGACGGTGCATTAGAAGTTGGATTGCCGGTATTTGCCGGTGTTACTACAAAATCCGGAGCGTTATGCTTGCAGGATACCAGAACAATGGCAGCAATAAATATAGCTGCGATCTTTTGACTTAACTGACGCACGTTTGTTTTGTTTGTCAGCAAGTTATGAAGCTAATATTATCTCAAAGTTAACTATTTGTGACGCCATTCATTCTTAAACCGCTCACCGGATATGGTGTCATGATAGTGCATAACAAACTCATTAGTTAAGGCCTCCACCACTGTAATACTAACGGTTTTGAGAATTCCATTCCTATTCATTTTCAGATCAGTCATTTCATCACCCTCACCACCAAACTCATGAAACTTCATAATTTCCTGAAAATTGAAATTGTGACCTTCCTGCAACCATTTATCAAACCACTGTTCCCTTTTTTGAATCACAGGCTTATCATATAGCATAGCAGAAGACCATATCTGCGGAAGATCCGGCTTTTTTTCTGCAATAAACTTGCTTTGGCCATCCCAGCGCATTTCCCAAAGAGAGGAACTATTCTGCTGCCATTGTACCAAGGTGAATGGTTCTATATCATTGAGCTCTATAGTATCGAAATTTCGCACCGGCTCAGGCCCATTGAATATTTCGAGGAAAATAATACCCCTGCTCTCTCTGTAGGCTTCCTGTCTTTTATGACGCTCAAACGCTCCATTCATGAGCACCATAATATTACCATTCTCATGCGCGCCCATCCAGGTGCCACCCTTTTCGCCATCCTGTGCAAACAATATTTTGCCAAAACTATATTGATGCTCCATGGGCGGAGTGGCCGGTTTTCTTAAAACAAGTTCATCCCGGTTAGAAGATAAAAAGATGCCGGTTTGAGTGGGAACAAAAGTTACAGTACACATAAATGAGCAAGTTACTAAGTAACGGAAATAATAAAGGCTACCAAATGGTAGCCTTTATCAATATGCTTATTTAAAAAATTAAGCGTTGCTTTCTTCTGTACCTTCTGTAGCAGGAGTTTCGTTGATCTCAGGAACTGCAGGAGATTCTTCGATAACAGGAGCTGAAGCTTCTGTAGCAGGAGCAGCAGTTTCTGTTTTCTTAGCAGTAGCAGTGTTACCACGACGGCTACGACGAGTTTTCTTAGCAGCGGCATCTTTAGTACCGGTTTTGTAGATCTCGTTGAAGTCAACCAGCTCGATCATAGCCATATCAGCAGCGTCACCCATACGGCGAGGCAATTTGATGATACGTGTATAACCACCGGGACGATTAGCTATTTTATCGCTGATAGTACCGAACAATTCTTTAATTGCTTCTTTATCCTGCAGGTAGCTGAACACTACACGACGATTGTGCATCGTATCGCTTTTACCACGTGTCAGCAGCGGCTCTACATAAACACGCAGAGATTTTGCTTTAGCAAGGGTAGTAACAATACGCTTGTGCTCGATAAGCTGGCTAGCAAGGTTTGACAATAAAGCCCGGCGATGCGAGGCTGTACGGCTTAGATTTTTGATTTTGTCTCCGTGACGCATGACTATTAGTTTTTAATTCCTTCATACCGTGTCAAGGAATATGAAGTACTGATGTTAAGTAAAAATTCAAAATTCAAAATCCAAAAGTAAAATGATTCGTTTTTTGAATTTCTACTTTTGGATTTTGGATTAATATTTAATCGTTGCTGCGGTGGAATTTGCTGATATCCATACCGAAGTGCAAGCCGCGTTCGCCCAACACTTGTTCAATTTCAGACAGAGATTTCTGACCGAAGTTGCGGAATTTCATCAGTTCTTCCTGGGTGTATTGTACCAGCTCGCTCAGTGAATTGATCTTAGCGGCTTTCAGACAGTTGAATGCACGTACAGAAAGTTCCAGATCTTCCAGAGGAGTGTTCAGTACTTTGCGCAGTTGCAATGTTTCTTCATCTACTACTGCTTCTTTTTCTTCGCGCTTAGTATCCAGTGAGATGTTCTCATCAGTGATGATCATCAGGTGCTGGATCAGGATGCGTGAAGCTTCTTTCACAGCTTCTTCAGGATGGATGGTACCATCTGTAGAAACTTCCATTATCAGTTTTTCGAAGTCCGTACGTTGTTCAACGCGGGTGTTTTCGATGCTGTATTTTACATTTTTGATCGGCGTGTAGATAGAGTCGATGGCGATAATACCCAACGGCGCTTCTTTAGGACGATTTTCCTCTGCAGGAACGTAACCACGACCTTTACCTATATGCAGTTCGATCTGGAAAGTAGTGCCAGGATCCATGCTGCAGATAACCAGTTCCGGGTTCATCACTTCAAAGTTAGGCAGCGCTTCGCCAATCATAGCGGCAGTAAACGCTTCTTTACCTTTGATAGTCAGTTCTACCCTGTCAGAAGTTACATCCCCTTCTACCGCCTTTTTCAGGCGTACCTGTTTCAGGTTCAGGATGATCTCAGTAACATCTTCGAGTACACCTTTGATGGTAGCAAATTCGTGATCTGCACCAGCTATTTTGATAGCGGTGATCGCGTACCCTTCCAGAGAAGAAAGCAACACACGACGAAGAGCGTTACCAATGGTAACACCATATCCTTGTTCCAGAGGACGGAATTCGAATTGTGCTTCGAAGTCATTAGCTTTCTGAAGAACTATCTTATCCGGTTTTTGAAAATTCAATATGGCCATATTGAGCTTTTGATTTTTTTACGTTTTTGTGTTATTGAGGTGCCTGCTAAAAACAAGCAAAGCTCCTGCGGTGAAGCAGGAGCGTAAAATTATTACTTAGAGTACAATTCCACTATCAATTGCTCCTTAATGTTCTCAGGAACTGATTCGCGTTCCGGATGAGCAATGTATGTACCTTTCAGATCTTTTTCATTCCAGTCAACCCAGCTGATCTTAGGGTTTTTACCACGTATCATGCTGGTAACATCTGTATTCACCTTGCTCTTTGGCTTCAGTTCAATGATGTCTCCCGGTTTCATTTGGTAAGACGGGATGTTTACGATCTCGCCATTAACCATAATGTGTTTGTGAGAAACCAGCTGACGGGCAGCAGGACGAGTAGGTGCAATACCTAAACGAAATACTGTATTATCCAGGCGAGCTTCCAGCAATTTGATCAGGTTCTCACCGGTTGCGCCCTTCAGGCGTGCAGCTTCAGTATATGTGTTGCGGAATTGTTTTTCCAGAACACCATAAGTGTACTTAGCTTTTTGTTTTTCTTTCAGCTGAATAGCGTATTCACTTGCAGCCTTGCGCTTCTTAGAAGGTCCGTGCTGTCCCGGAGGATTGCTATTTTTTTGCAGGTTTTTGCCTGAGCCTAAGATTGGTTCGCCGAAGATGCGGCAGATTCTGTTTTTTGGTCCTGTATAACGTGCCATTTTCGATTTTTGTTACCTGCTGCGTCTCATTTAAAATCGTAAAACCCGATACGTAGCAGTATTATTATTAAAAAATTAAAAAAATACTATTAATGTGGTTGTAGATTATACCCTACGTTTTTTAGGAGGGCGGCAACCATTGTGCGGCATAGGAGTAACGTCTTTGATAGATACTACTTCGATACCTACTGCTGCTAAAGCACGGATGGCACCTTCACGGCCAGAACCCGGACCTTTAACAAATACGTCTACTTTCTTCAGACCGGCATCGGCTGCTACTTTACCGCAGTCCTGAGAAGCCATCTGAGCAGCGTATGGTGTGTTCTTTTTAGAACCACGGAAGCCCATTTTACCTGCAGAAGACCATGAAATTACCTGGCCTTGCTTGTTGGTAATGCTTACGATGATGTTGTTGAATGTTGCGCTGATATGCACATCGCCGTGCGGATCAACTTTTACTACGCGCTTTTTAGCCGCGGCTTTTGCAGAAGATTGAGCTTTTGCCATTTTAATTTTGAACTAAGGTAGTCGTTAATAAAAAGAACCGTCGTTAAACGGTTTTGAGCCACTCCTCCCTGCTGCACCCCAACAGATCCGGCAGTGGCTCTAAGATTATTTCTTAGGTGCTTTCTTTTTACCTGCAACAGTTTTGCGCTTACCTTTACGGGTACGGCTGTTGGTACGAGTACGCTGACCACGCAGAGGCAAACCTTTACGGTGACGTACGCCGCGATAACATGCAATATCCATCAGGCGTTTGATGTTCATTTGAACTTCTGAACGCAACTGGCCTTCCACTTTAAACTCACTGCTTATGATGTTACGGATAGACGCTTGCTCATCATCGTTCCATTCCATAGCTTTCTTATCATAAGAAATGCCTGATTTGTCGAGGATGTACTGAGCAGTGCTACGGCCGATACCGTAGATATATGTGAGCGCTATCTCACCACGCTTGTTCTTTGGAAGGTCTATACCAGCTATACGAGCCATGTATTTTTATAAATTTTAATTTCTAAAAACTAATTTCTAATTAATATTATCCCTGGCGTTGTTTAAAACGAGGATTCTTTTTGTTGATCACGTACAGTTTACCTTTACGACGAACAATCTTGCAATCAGCACTACGCTTTTTTATAGCTGCTCTAACCTTCATGACAGTTGGTTAATTTATTAAAAATTTTATTTATACCTATAAATAATACGGCCACGGCTTAAATCATAAGGGCTCATTTCCACACCTACCTTATCTCCAGGCAGAATACGTATATAGTGCATCCGCATTTTACCTGATATGGTAGCTAATATTTCGTGCCCATTTTCTAGACGTACTCTGAACATAGCGTTTGATAATGCTTCAACAATAGTACCGTCTTGTTTGATTAAGGACTGTTTAGCCATATTTAAAAGGACTGCAAAGGTAAAGAAAAGTTTTTATTTTATAACAAATTTTCGTGCAAAAAATCCCTAATCTGTGAAAAATGGCATTAAAAACGGGATTAAAGTCGATCGGCCTGCCTATAAATACATATAAAAAGAGGTGCTGATAAAAGCACCTCCATAGTTTCATAAACACCTAACTAATTGTTATCCAGCAATTAATGCAGGTTTTAGCTGCTCTGCCCATACCTGCAGCGATGTGTGTTGCTCATCAATGAGATCATGCGGCAAAGCAAAAGGCTCGTATTTGGTAGTCAGGAAAACGGTATGCATGGCGAGGCGTTTACCAAATTCCATGTCCGAAACACTATTACCTACCATTACACTGCGTTGAAAATCGATCTCCGGGAAATCTTCCTTTGCCTGCATAGCCATACCGGTATTAGGTTTCCTGTTATGATCCGCATCATCTACAGCGGTGCAGGCATATACTTTATCAATACGGCCGCCTTCGTCAACTACACAATTAATCATGTTAGCATGGATCTCTTTCATCACATCCTTAGACATCACACCCTTTCCTACCCCACGCTGATTGGTAACTACCACAATACGCCCGAAAACTTCATTCAATTTACGAAGTGCAGGCAATGTACCTTCACAAAATTTAAAATCATTCCAATCGGTAATGTAAGATCCTACATTTTCCACATTAATCACCCCATCCCTGTCCAGGAACAGGGTCCAGCTTCTATCTATAGGTGCCGGAATGCTAAACGCGCTCATTTTCGTCTTTGTGTTTTAAATAAATAATCTTTCTTCTACTAACTGGCAGATAATATGTCCGATCGTGATATGGCTTTCCTGTATCCGTGGTGTATCCTTGCTGGGAACAGCTATTAAAAAATCGCACCAATCCTTCATTTTACCACCGCCTTCTCCTGTTAATCCTACAGTTTTCATACCAATCTCGCGGGCTGTTTGTAATGCCAGTGTAATATTAGCCGAATTACCGGATGTACTTAAGCCAACAATCACATCCCCGGGCTTACCTGTACCTTTTACTATCCTGCTATATACGAATTCGTAGCCATAATCGTTTGCTACCGCAGTTAAATAAGAAGTATTACAATGAAGCGCTTCAGATGGCAATGGTTTGCGGTCGGTATAGAACCTGCCGCTGAACTCCGCTGCGAGGTGCTGCGCGTCAGCCGCGCTTCCGCCGTTACCGCAGAACAGCACTTTATTACCTGCATTGAAAGCCTCTATTATTGCCGCTACTACCTGTTCGATGGTTTGCATCAAAACAGCGTCCTCTAACAACTTGCTTTTAACATTTATCGACTCTTGTAAAATAGTCCTGATCTTTTGCTGCATATACCCAAAAATACAACAGCGTACGATATGATACGTACGCTGTTGTATAAAACGTTATTATCGTGTGAATTATTATAATACCAACATGGCATCTCCGTAGCTGAAGAAACGATATTTTTCTTTGATAGCGGTATTGTAAGCCTCCATTGTAAGTTCGTAGCCTGCAAAAGCACAAACCATTATTAAAAGACTTGTTTTAGGCAGATGGAAGTTGGTAACCAGTGAATTAGCGATAGAAAAATCATAAGGCGGGTGGATGAACAAGTTTGTCCAGCCTTCTTCAGCCTTCAGCAGCCCCTGTGCGGTAACCGAGCTTTCCAGTGCACGCATGGTAGTGGTACCAACAGAACATATTTTGCGATGGTCCAGCTTGGCTTTGTTTACTATTTTGGTAGCAAACTCATCTACACGGAAATATTCCGCATCCATTTTATGCTTGGAAAGGTCTTCCACTTCTATTGGGCGGAAGGTGCCTAAACCGGTGTGTAAAGTAGCCTCAGCGAAATTTACACCTTTGATCTCCAGGCGCTTAATTAGTTCGCGGCTGAAGTGCAGACCAGCGGTAGGAGCTGCAACTGCGCCTTCGTACTTGGCATAAACAGTCTGGTAACGCTCCCTGTCTTCTTCTTCAGGCTTTCTTTTGATGTACTTTGGCAGCGGAGTTTCGCCCAAAGTATCCAATATCTTTTTGAAAGCTTCTTCGTCGCCATCAAAGAGAAAACGGATAGTACGGCCGCGAGAGGTAGTGTTATCGATTACTTCGGCTACCAGCTCGTCATTATCACCGAAGTATAGTTTATTACCCACACGTATTTTACGTGCCGGATCAACTATAACATCCCATAAACGATTTGGCTTGTTGAGTTCGCGAAGCAGGAACACTTCTATCTTAGCGCCGGTCTTCTCTTTACGGCCGTATAGCCTTGCAGGAAATACTTTGGTATTGTTAACGACCATTACGTCCTTATCATCAAAATAGTCGATAATATCGCGGAAGGTCTTATGCTCGATCTTACCAGAGTCGCGGTGAATAACCATTAACCTACTTTCTTCCCTAGTCTTTGCAGGATGCTGTGCGATAAGATTTAGAGGTAAGTCAAATTTAAATTGCGACAACTTCATATATGGCAGACAACTTTAAAAGTGTGCAAAGTTAGTCGAAAATAAATAATTTGACAATTTCGTTTTAAAATTTAAATAATAATAAATATAAAGGGCCGGATTTTCACCCGGCCCTTTCTTTCCTGCTATGGCAGGTTTTTTAAATGCCTTGCTGCATTTGACTTAACGTCATTTGCCGCCATTGCAAGCCCGTCGCCATTACTTTTTGCAAATTTTGTGAGCTTATCCGACCAATCGGACAGAGAGTCAGAAAGATTGCTGCGCACCTTTTTGCCTTGTTCTGTTGTAAACAGTGCAGCTACGCCTGCGGCGGCAGTAACGCACAATCCCAACAATACCCAGTTTCGTGTTGTCATAACATGTGTTTTATAAGATTTAAGATCAGTTTTTATATAGTTACCTGATTTAAAAACCATGCCATGCAATGCTATTTATAAGGATTTAAGGGGGGATTTATAAATGTGTGTTGAGGCTGTTTTATGAATTAACTACATTTGAGACCTAAATTTTTAGAAATGCAAGTTTGGAACGAGTACCTCACATCAAATAAGCAACGCTTCCTGGATGAATTACTGGATCTGCTGCGCATACCATCTGTAAGTGCAGACAGCAAGTACAAAGGCGATGTTGCACGCTGCGCTGATGCAGTTAAAGAGAATCTGCTGAAAGCCGGCTGCGATAAAGCCGAAATATGCCCTACTGACGGACACCCCATAGTGTATGGTGAAAAGATGGTAGATCCATCCCTGCCTACTGTGCTGGTATATGGCCACTATGATGTGCAGCCGCCAGATCCGCTGGAACTGTGGCACAGCGGCCCCTTTGAACCGGTAATTAAAGACGAAAAAATATACGCCCGTGGCGCTTGTGATGATAAAGGACAAATGTTCATGCATGTGAAAGCGCTGGAAGTGATGGTAAAAACCAACACACTGCCTTGCAATATCAAATTCATGATTGAAGGTGAAGAGGAAGTGGGTTCGTCTAACCTTGGTAAATTCCTGGAAAGCAATAAGGAAAAACTGAAGGCGGACATAGTACTGGTGTCTGATACTTCTATGATCAGCATGGAGCATCCATCCCTGGAAACAGGCCTGCGTGGACTAGCATACATGGAAGTAGAAGTAGTAGGCCCTAACCGCGACCTGCATAGCGGTGTGTATGGCGGTGCTGTAGCCAACCCGATCAATATCCTTTGCAAAATGATCGCTTCGCTGCATGATGAGAATAATCACATCACTATTCCGGGTTTCTACGATAAAGTGCAAAACCTGAGCGATGCTGACCGCAAAGCATTGAACAATGCACCATTTGACCTGAGTGAATATAAAAAGGACCTTGGCGTTAATGAAGTATGGGGTGAAAAAGGATATACTACGCTGGAACGCACCGGCATTCGTCCAACTTTGGATGTAAACGGCATCTGGGGAGGGTATACAGGCGAAGGCGCTAAAACGGTGTTGCCATCAAAAGCAAACGCTAAAATATCTATGCGCCTGGTTCCGGATCAGAATTCGGATGAAATAGCCGCGATGTTCCAAAAGCATTTTGAAGGTATAGCTCCTGACTATGTGAAGGTTACTGTTACAGCACATCATGGCGGTGAACCTGTTGTTACACCGACAGATTCTGTGGCATACAAAGCAGCAGCAGAAGCTATCAAAACATCATTTGGTAAAGACCCGATACCTACACGCGGTGGCGGAAGTATTCCTATCATAGCGCTATTTGAAAAAATACTGGGGTTAAAGACCGTACTAATGGGCTTTGGACTGGACAATGACAACATCCACTCTCCTAACGAGAAATATGATGTATTCAACTATTTTAAAGGAATAGAAACGCTGCCTTACTTCCACAAATATTATGCGGAAATGAGCAAAAACTAATTCCTGATATTATCATTCAAAAGCCCCGGTTAACGGGGCTTTGAATTTTATACAAGACGCAATCTTCCAATTGAGAATGATCTTTTAACAGCGGATGCTTAAAGTCTGAAACATAATTCATCCCTATTTTCTGCATCACATTTATAGAAGGTTGATTGACTTTAGGTGCCATAGAAAATATCTCTTCTATACCCTGCAATTCAAAGCCATATTGCAGACAACGCAATGCACCTTCTGTAGCATAGCCATTACCCCACGCATCTTTGCTTAATCGCCAGCCAATATCTATGCAGGGAGTGAATGAGGCTTCGAAAACCTGAAATGAAAGGCCAATGAACCCAATAAAGTTTCTGTTGTGCAGCGTATCTACAGCGAAATAACAATACTTTCTTTCCCCAAACTGATTTTGCATACGCCTGATAAAAGCCTCAGTCTGTGTATTGCTTTGGACTGAGGGAAAATACCGCATCACATCCGGATCATTGTTGATCCGAGCCATCAGTTCCATATCACTATCATTCCATTCCCTAAAACCCAACCGTGGTGAGGTAAATAAGTAGTTGTTATTCATTGTTATTTACATTAGCCCATATTCAATAATATAAATGTTTTAAAAATAATCTTCAATATTTTTTTTACCGTTTATAAGGCGGAAATTTGCCTTGATGAGGCATAAGATTATCATAGCGATAGATGGGTATTCTTCCTGCGGCAAAAGCACTCTTGCCAAAGAACTAGCCGCAAAACTTGGTTACCAATACATTGACAGCGGAGCCATGTACCGGGCAATAACATTGTATATACTCCGCAACAATATAGACATCAAGGAGACCGGTGAAGTGATGGATGCATTAGCCAATATTCACCTCAATTTTCATCTGAACGAAAGCACAAATAAATCGGAAATATTCCTGAATGATGAGAATGTAGAACACCAGATAAGGGATATGATCGTAGCCGAAAAAGTAAGCGATGTTGCCGCCATCAGGGAAGTACGCGCCTTTGCTACAGCGCAACAAAAAAAGCTTGGGAAAAAGAAAGGCATCGTAATGGATGGGCGGGATATAGGCACTACCGTATTTCCGGATGCAGAACTGAAAATATTTATGACCGCGGACCCGGCAGTAAGGGTAAAACGCCGTTTTGAGGAGCTATACGCAGTTAACCCAAGCATCACGCTGGAAGAAGTAAAACATAACCTGGAACTAAGGGACTATATAGATAGCAACAGGGACGTAAGTCCCCTTCGCCAGGCGGAAGATGCTATTGTATTGGATAACAGCGGCCTGACACGTGAAGAACAATTAGAAAAAGTTCTGGGCTGGGTAAGGGAACGTTCTTCGCAGCTGACAGAAAGCTAAATTTTCATTTTATTTTTCCATATCGATTTGCCACTTTTGAGATACAAAGTGGCTTTTCTTTGCCATAAAATATTGCGCTACAAAATGACCAATTACGAAATAGCTGACCAGTTCTCTCTACTATCCAAACTGATGGATATACATGGTGAAAATTCTTTCAAAGCAAAATCTTATGGCGTTGCTGCTTATAATATTGAGAAGCTACCTAAAGAGATCAGCACCATGGACGATGCGGAACTTTTCAGCATCAGGGGATTTGGTGACAGTATTGGCCAGAAAATAAGAGAAGTGCAGCACACCGGCACTATGGAAGCACTGCAGCAGATATTGGAAAAGACCCCTGTGGGAGTATTGGAAATGATGCAGGTAAAAGGACTTGGGCCCAAAAAAATAGCTGTGATATGGAAGGAGATGACGATTGAGAGCGTGGGCGAACTGGAATATGCCTGTAACGAGAACCGTTTGGTAAACTATAAAGGATTTGGCACTAAGACACAGGAAAGCATATTGCAGAACATAGCCTTTATACGTTCTAATATGGGCTTTCATCTATGGGCGGAAGTGGAAAATATTGCCAACCTGCTGTTAACCCAGCTACAACGCGTAAATCCCGGGAAGCTGTTTGCTCTTGGAGGCGCTTATCGCAGGCAATTGCCAACGATTGAGCACCTGGACATTGTTACAACTACTGACAGAGCGATCATTAAACAGCAATTTGGTGTTACGCAAGGCATCGCTATTGAAGAACAAGATCAACTGCTGCATATACAGGCTCCCAACCAGCCCAAAATAGTAGTACACACTGTAGCCAATGAATCAGCATTCTACTCTACTCTATTCCATACATCGGGCAGTAAGGACTTTATAGAAGCCTTCACCGAAAAATATAAACTACCTGAGGCGCTTAATAGCGAAGAACAGATATTCAGCTTTAATAACCTTGCCTATATACATCCGGCGATGCGCGAAGACCGCCACGTATTAGGCAAAGCAGCCGACAACCAATTACCGGCATTGATACAGGTGAGCGATATTAGAAGCATTATCCACTCACATAGTGTATGGAGCGATGGCAGCAATACCCTGGAACACATGGCTAAAGCAGCTATCGACAAAGGCTACGAATACCTGGTTATTAGTGACCACTCGCAGGCAGCCTATTATGCTAATGGCTTGACCCCCGAACGCATTGCGGCTCAACACCAGGAGATCGATGCGCTGAACGAAAAGCTGGCACCATTTAAAATTTTCAAGAGCATAGAAGCTGATATATTGAGTGATGGGAGCCTGGATTATAACACGCAAGTTCTATCGACGTTCGACCTTGTGATAGCATCTGTGCACAGTAACCTGAAGATGACACAGGAACGGGCCATGGAACGTGTGATGGCTGCGATACACAATCCATACACCAGCATATTAGGACACCCAACCGGACGATTACTATTATCGCGCGAGGGCTATCCGCTGGACCATAAGGCGATCATAGATGCCTGCGCAGCACAGAATGTAGTAATAGAAATAAACGCACACCCACGCAGGCTGGATCTTGACTGGAGATGGATAGAATATGCACTGGAAAAAGGTGTGCTATTATCTATTGATCCTGATGCACACGCGATAGAGGGCTATCATGATGTGTATTACGGAGTACTGGCCGGGCAGAAAGGGGGACTTACCGCTGATAGAAATCTGAGCAGTTTTTCACTGGCCCAATTTGAAGCATTCCTAAAGGAGCAACAGGCAAAAAGGAACAGGTAGTATTCGTGTACTATTCAGCGGCATGGACTAAGCAGCTCCATGTCGCTTTTTATTGTTGCAGCAATAGATCAGTATCAGCATCAGCAAGCCATCTTTTGCTTCAAGATAGTTATCGTTAGCCTCCATTTCATAATTAAAACTAAACTTAGACCATTTGAAATCGGGCTGTACTACGACCAGCGCCTGCTCGTCTGCATTATATAGTGTCATGCGGGTATCGAAGAAACCATGCTTATACAGATAAGTATTGCCGTCTGCCATGTGCAACACCAGGTGGCCAGCCCAATTTTGGCGTATCTCGGCAACCTCCCTATCGCCCTGAGTAACCAGGATAGCTGTGTGCCACACATTAGACGGTGCTACCTGGTACTCCATGCCACGATACTGAAGCGTAACATTTACTGAAAACCAGCCATCGTAATCTATCCTGCCGATAGAATCACCATTATCATCAAACAACTCGAAATGCCTGTTATGCTCACCTTTTGCGGTATACCTCATACAATTGAAATTAAATAAATGTAGCCGCATAAAAGCGGCTACATTTAAAAATATCTCACGAAATATTAACTTAGTAATTCTTCGACCACATCCTTCTCTACACGCAGGTTATCTATGATATGGCGCTGACGTTCCGGGGTATTTTTACCCATAAAATATTCCAGCATTTTTTGCAATTGAAGGTCATGAGCAAGCAAAACAGGTTCTTTACGCATATCATCGCCTATGAACTGTGCGAACTCTTCGGGGCTGATCTCACCCAAACCTTTGAATCGCGTGATCTCCGGCTTGCTGCCTAATTCAGCAATTGCATTGCGGCGTTCTTCATCAGAATAGCAATAGATCGTTTTCTGCTTATTACGTACACGGAACAATGGAGTTTCCAAAACGTATACGTGTCCATTCTTTACCAGGTCGGGGAAGAACTGCAGAAAGAAAGTCATGATAAGCAGGCGAATGTGCATACCGTCCACATCGGCATCGGTTGCAATTACAATGTTATTGTAACGTAATCCATCTAACCCCTCTTCTATATTCAGCGCGTGCTGCAGCAAATTGAACTCTTCGTTTTCATAGACCACTTTTTTAGTCAAGCCAAAGCAGTTTAGTGGCTTACCACGAAGGCTGAACACCGCTTGTGTTTCTACATTACGGCTTTTGGTGATGCTACCGCTTGCAGAATCACCCTCGGTAATAAAAATGGTACTTTCTAACTGCTTCTGCTGAAACTCTTCCTTGCCTTTATTCGGCACATCGTCATTCAGGTGAATGCGACAATCGCGAAGTTTTTTATTATGCAGATTTGCCTTCTTAGCCCGCTCATTGGCAAGCTTACGAATACCCGATAATTCTTTTCTTTCGCGCTCACTTTGCTCGATGCGCTTTTTCATAGCATCGGCAACAGCAGAGTTTTTATGGAGGAAGTTGTCCAGCTCTTTGGCAAAGAATTCCAGCACAAAGGACTTCATACTAGGGCCACCCTCAAAAACATATTGTGAGCCCAGTTTGGTTTTGGTCTGAGATTCGAATACAGGCTCCTGCACGCGCACCGATATAGCAGCACAAATACTCTGACGTATGTCTGCTGCATCGTAGTCTTTCTTAAAGAAATCACGAATCACCTTTACAAACGCCTCACGGAAAGCTGCCTGGTGTGTACCACCCTGTGTTGTATGCTGGCCATTTACAAAAGAATAGATATCCTCGCCATAGTCACCCGTATGCGTGATAGCCACCTCAATATCCTCAGCCTTTAGATGAATAATGGGATAACGACAAGATTCAGGATTGGTTTTGCGCTGCAACAGATCCAGCAGACCATTTTTCGAAAGGAAATTCCTGCCATTCAGATTTATCTGCAACCCTGCATTCAGGAAGCAATAATTCCAAACCTGGTTCTCTACATATTCATTTATAAAATGATAGTGTTTAAAAACCGTGTCATCCGGAGTAAAGCTGACCAATGTGCCGTTAGATTCCGTAGTATCGGTTTCTTTATGTTCTTTGATAAGAACACCTTTTTCAAACTCGGCCACCTTCATTCTGCCATCCCTGAAAGCAGACACCTTGAAATAACTACTAAGGGCGTTTACCGCTTTTGTACCCACACCATTCAGGCCCACGGATTTCTGGAACGCTTTACTATCGTATTTAGCCCCTGTATTGATCTTACTTACCACATCTACCACCTTACCTAAAGGAATACCACGGCCGTAGTCGCGGACGGTGACAGAACCTTTATCAATTCTTATCTCTACCCGCTTACCATAACCCATGGTATATTCATCTATACAGTTATCTATCACCTCTTTTATGAGAATGTAGATACCATCGTCCATACTGCTGCCATCGCCCAGCTTGCCGATATACATACCGGGGCGCAGGCGTATGTGCTCGCGCCAATCGAGCGATTTAATACTGTCTTCCGTATATTGATTCTGTTCTGCCATCTTCTGTTCTTTCACTTTATCTGTGTGCAAATATAGGTTTTGAGTTGAGATGTAGGCATAGTAAAAAAGGAGCGCAAATATGCGCTCCTCAACATATTCTAAAATTTAATTATTAAAATTTAACACCCACTGTCAATGCAGCATTGTTCATGCTGTTTTTAATAGTAGCGGTAGGAATAACCGGTGAAATAGTACTGTAGTTAAGTGCATAAGGATATTCCTGGTCTTGCACCATGGTGTGCATTACACCGAAGTCAATAAACCAATTGTCTAAACGGAAGCCAACACCTGCGGTAACATTCATACTCTGCCCATTGGTAGAGTTACTTTTGTAAGGGCTGCCATAATAGCCAAAGCCTAAGCGTATGGAAACTATATCGATACGGCCTTCTACGCCTACTCTTAAAATAGAAGCTCCTTTGTATGTATTTTTAATAACCTGGTTTACGGCCGTTTGCTGAGCCTTGTAAATACCATCGTATTTAAATTTTGTAGAAGAGTAATCGACATATTCATAGTCGGCAGAAATAAAGCCATACTTGCCGATGATAGCGGCCGCGCTTGCCACCATTCTCCATGGCGTTACCATATTATATTGAAAAACAGATTGGTCAGCAACTGCCTTGGTGATAGGATTTGTATCACTCTCGCCCAATATATACTTAAAGTTCTCAGTATTAGCCGTAAGTGTCATATCCTGTACATCCTTCATAGAATAATAGGTAGGCGTATGCACGGCAAGACCTAGGCGTAAGAAATCAACGGGTTTATATATCGCGCCCAATTTCAGATTCACACCTGTACCGCGAGTAACTAAAGACTCTGTGTATTGATAGTTATTAAAGAAATTATCGGGAACTCCGCTCGCATCTGATTCTGAGAAAGTGATATCGCGCTTATATATAATTGAAGGTATCCCTACCGTAGCACCCAGCATTAATTTTTCCATGTAGTTGGCACCAAGGGATATCGCGATGTCTGTAATACCACCACGTTCCTGTACCACCTTCTGCTGGTTGAGTTTTGAAGAATAAATAGTTACGGGAACAAAAGCCCCACCTAACGTATCCAGCAAATAGCTTTGATAACCGAGATAGCCGCGGGAATTTGTAGGCATCTGATTGGCAGTAGTTGGCGTGGCATTGTTATTGGCATCTATCGAGAATATCTCGGAAGCGGAATTATGCGTCAGATCATTATCGCCGGGCCCTTGCCATGGAGTAACAGCCCCCCCATATGTGTAGTTACGGCTAAAATCGGCAATACGATTAATGCCCACGCCAAAAGAAACAGACTTCCATTTACTGCGTTCGTAACGCTGGCCTTCAGCAGCGCTTGTAAATACAACACCCAGGTTATTAATTGTAAAGCGCGTAGTGTTATCACTTGTTTCCGTATTCAGGTACGTGCTTTTAGTGCCATTTATTTTAAGAGACGGTGTAAATGTGAACTCGGACCTGCGATACACACCGATGCCAGCCGGGTTTACACTCAACGAGGTAAAATCGCCTCCCAGAGCGCCTACAGCACCGGCAAAACCCATAGAGCGGGCGGTAGCCTGCGGGGATAAATAAGAATACCGTAACGCGTCTGTTTCGTCTTGCGCCACTGCATTAAAACCTGCTGTATTTGCCGCCAGCAATACGGTTGCTGAAAGATATGTGCGGATGTTCATAAAAGAAGTTTCTGTTATTAATTATGACAAAAAATGGTGATTAATGTTTAATAATGACACACCAAATATCAACAATCAAATATTATACCTCTGTTAAAATCTTTTTTGTTAAAAAAAATCCCGCGGATGCTGGTACCATCAAACGGGATCAATATATTTTGCCTGTTGCTGTAGCCTGAACTATCTGCGGCCACCACCGCCACCGCCGCGACTACCGCCGCCACCAAAACCACCACCGCCACCGCGGCTGCCTCCTCCAAATCCGCCACCGCTACCAAAGCTGCGGGATGGGGCTTCGTAACTGCGGCTTGGTTGCTCGTAAGTACGTGCCGGTGCTTCATAAGTACGTGCCGGTTGCTGCTGCTCGTAGCTGCGAGGACTTGCAGATTCATACGTACGTACTGGCTGCTGATAGCCTTGTGCGGGCTGTGCCTGGCGAACTTCGCCGGAACCGGAACTAAATGTTCTTACTGAATTAGGACTTGCAGCTTCTGCTCCTCTTACGCCGCCACCGGAAATGTTATTATACGGGCGGGCACTAACACCTGCCGGCATTGATGGTTGTGCCATACCGCGGCCTCCGCCAGTATTACCTGAAGTATTTACCGGGCCCGAAGTACGTAATTGAGGATCGGGGCGTGTACCGGTTGTGCTACCTGCCGCCTGGCGTATACCTGTTGAAACCCGGGGACCGTAATTAAATGTATTCATCGAAGTGCGGGGGCCATAAGTTCTTCCCCTGCCGGCCCCATTATTCAAGCCTGCATTATATCCATCGTAGAATCCGCCGTAATAGCCACCGTAACCATAATAACCGCCATAGTATCCACCAAAACCATAACCCCAGCCGGTGCATGCATAATATGGATAGTTCCATGCGCTATAAAAACCGGGATAACCATACCATGCACTGTAGCCCCAATATGGAGACCAATAAGGGCCGCCGTAGCCAATACCTACAGACCATCCTGAACCATAGCCCCAGCCATATCCCATACCAAAACCTGAATAATATGGAGAATACCAGGAATTGAAACGATAAGGGTCATAAAAAGAACCATAACCAAAATTGGAGAAACGGTTAGAATAATAACTATCGTCATCATAGTCTATATACACATCGCTGCTATTGTCGTTGCTGCTGTATATATTTCCATTGCCATTATCCTGCGCTGCCTGCCTTGCACGTTCCTGCTCAGCTGCTCTCTGCCGCTCATATTCTTCGTCAATTTTCTTCTGCTCTTCGGCATCCTTTTGTGCATCCTTCTTCGTATAGTAAATATCGTCTTCGTAATTCTTGCTTTGGGCATAGGAATTATTGCTAACGATGCTCGTCAACAAAAGGCCGGTAATGATGAGGCGTTTCATCTTATAATGTTTTACTTAGTGAAATTAGTACATTTGCCACACTTTTAAGACACCGAAAAGTGTGCCAAGATTAACATGAGCAATATTTTAACATCTCGTAAACAGGACTATGCCCAGTGGTATAATGACCTGATTTTGAAAGGCGGATTAGCCGAACACTCTGACGTACGCGGTTGTATGGTGATAAAACCTTATGGGTTTGCACTTTGGGAGAATATGCGCGACGTATTAGACAAAATGTTTAAGGATACAGGCCATCAAAATGCTTATTTCCCGCTGTTTATACCCAAGAGCTATCTGAGTAAAGAAGCGTCTCACGTTGAGGGCTTTGCAAAGGAATGCGCAGTTGTAACCCACTATCGCCTGAAAAACGACCCGAATGGCAATGGGGTGATCGTAGACCCTGAAGCAAAATTGGAAGAAGAACTGATCGTAAGGCCGACCTCGGAAACCATCATCTGGAGCACTTATAAGAAATGGATACAATCGTATCGCGATCTGCCCCTGCTCATTAACCAATGGGCAAACGTGGTAAGATGGGAAATGCGTACCCGCCTTTTCCTCCGCACAGCAGAATTTTTGTGGCAGGAAGGCCATACCGCACACGCAACACGTGAAGAAGCTATTGAAGAAACCGTGAAGATGCTGGATGTGTACGCGACTTTTGTCGAGGAATACATGGCGCTGCCGGTGATCCGCGGTGTAAAATCACCTAGTGAGCGCTTTGCAGGGGCTGAGGATACTTATTGTATAGAAGCCCTGATGCAGGATGGTAAAGCATTACAGGCAGGGACTTCTCACTTCCTGGGCCAGAATTTTGCCAAAGCATTCGATGTTAAATTTGCTGACAAAGACAATAAGATCGAATATGTTTGGGCTACTTCATGGGGCGTATCTACACGCCTGATAGGTGCCCTGGTAATGGCACATAGTGATGACGAGGGTCTAGTACTGCCCCCACGTATTGCTCCGCTGCAGGTGGTTATTGTACCTATTTACAATAAAGATGCAGAAGCAAGGCAAAAAATAGATGACAAGGCGAAGGCATTAGTGAAGGAATTACAGTTGAAAGGCATCCGTGCGAAGTTTGACAATGACGATACTACCCGCCCGGGATGGAAATTTGCAGAATATGAACTGCGTGGCGTACCTGTACGCATTGCCCTGGGCGCGCGTGACCTGGAAAATAATGTTGCTGAAATAGCCCGTAGAGATGAAAAAACAAAATCGTCTGTATCGCTGGATGGTATTGAGGATCATATCGCGCAACTGCTCTCAGATATACAGTCGAACTTGTATAACAAAGCCTTGACGCTCAGGAACGAAAATACCCGTGCAGTAGACACTTGGGATGAATTTGTTCGTGTATTGGATGAAACTCCTGGTTTTGTTTCTGCACACTGGGATGGTACGGCAGAAACCGAGGCTAAGATCAAAGAATTAACCAAGGCTACTATACGTTGCATTCCATTGAATAATGCGCAGGAAGCCGGTAAATGTATATTGACGGGTAACCCATCGGCACAGCGTGTATTGTTTGCAAGGGCCTATTAAGTATATTTACTTTATAAACACTATGAAATATGCTCAACGAAGAAACATCACAGTTAATTGTTGATGAAACAGCTAAAACCCACCTGAAAGATGCAGCAGGCTGGGCTAAGTTTCTTGGTATAGCGGGCTTTGTATTCCTGGGACTGCTGATCTTAAGCGGATTCGTTATAGGATCGGCATTGACGCAAACACCCGGAGTTAACAATGCATTTGCGACAATAGGTGGCATTGGTGTTACACTGATTTACATAATCCTGGCCGCCATCTATTTTTATCCGATCTATGCATTGTATAAATTTTCGGTTCTGTGCAAGGAAGCAGTGTACAGCAATGACAACAATACCTTTGCCAGAGCCATGTATTACCTAAAGAGCATGTTTAAGTATATTGGTGTTATTACGATCATCATTTTAGCACTATACCTGCTCGTCATTATTCTATTAATAATGGTTGGTTCCTTTGCAGGAATGCATCGATAATCTAACCGACATAATACTTATGATAAAGGCGCAGTTGACTGCGCCTTTATTTTTTGATTTATCAGCAGGGGTAATTATTCATTGACTTAGGTTAAGGATTCATTTTATAGCATAAAACTACACCGATGACATTTGGATGACATTTAATTTTTCTCTAACTTTTGGGTTCATTAATTGCATCGACAGGGGGATAAGACAGATGCCACATCAGAATAAAACTGCATTTTTCATTTTATGAACTGCAGATTTTTTTGGGAGAGCCTTTCTTGATTTCTCTTAAATATTTATGGCGGCATCCAGCAATATATGGCAATTGGTACAGAGCCTAACTCAACAAGAGAAATTGTTCTTCAGAAGGGATTTTTCAAAGGGTGCAGGCAACGGACAGGAGCCGTTGTATCTCCAACTGTTTGACTTAATAAACAAACAACAGGAATACGACGAACCAAAACTTATACAGCAATTATCACCTGCACTTAATGGCAGAAACATATCTTACACAAAGAATTATCTAGCAGAGCAATTATTCAAAGCTCTTCTTGTGTTGCATGCAGCGGAAGACATTGACGCGGGGCTTTATCAGCAGCTTTCCCTTGTACGCATACTAAGGAACAAGAACCTGCATAAGATGGCGCTTAAAATATGGCAGTCGTCTTTAAAGCAGGCAAGACGGTATGAGAATTATGCAATGATACAATTGCTAAAAGAAGAGTATAGAAAACTGCAACTGTATTATAACCCAAAAGCTACGCAGCAAGACTTACTAAATGATTATGACGAAGCCATTATTTCCGTTGAAGAGTATGCCAAACTGCTGCAAATGCAGGAACTACACTTCCAGGCTTTATTATTAAGACGGAAAGCACATTTCAGGCAAACCAAAGAAGACAAGGGAACTATAAAAAATATGCTGCAACAGCCAATACTGGATGCACCTATCGTTAATCGTTCTTTCCTGTATAAGCACTACTATCACATGACTAAGGCTACCCTATACTACCTGCAACATAATGCAGAAAGTTATGTACATGCCTACGTAAACATCCATAACTGGCAAGCAGCTCCAGACCGTATTGGATACGATCCTGAAAATTACATCGAGGTATTATACGTGTTTTACTACACCGCGGTACTTGCAAAAGACTATCAGCATGTGATAGATGTAATGGAACACCCGGCAAATAAAAGAATCAATGGCGCATCACATATTGCCTATTTTGAAGCGATTAAACACCTTGCACTAAACAGGGTTTATAACAAGCTGGCAGACTATTATAAAGTAGAAACGCTTGTAAAAGGCATGAAGAAGATGATGCCTCAGTGGGAGCAATATGTGAACGAAGACATACAGCGGACACTAAACCTATCTTTAGGGATCGCCTGCTTTGTACTGAGAGACTATGACGATGCATACCACTATATAAAGAACGCGCTTCTGCTATTCGACAACAATAGCAGAACAGAACACTATTCGTTTGCGCATCTGTTTCTACTGGTGATATGCTTTGAGAAAAAAGATAATTACCTTTTCGAGCTGCAGTACAAAAGCACCTACTCTTACTTTTACCGGCACGAAACACCGCTGCCTTTTGAAAAGGCAATTATACATGCGCTGAATAAAGCTTACCATACCGGCAATTTTAAAGGCCTGCAGCAACAATTTAACCAGCTATCAGACACCTTGAAACTTACAGGGAATGATCCGGTACAGCAACAGGTATTTACAATTTTTAATTTCCCTGTATGGATAGAAAGTAAACTCAACAGGGTACCTTATAAGGAATGGGTGGTAAGAAAAGTAAAAGAAGGCTTGCAGGAAAGTAAGACTGCATCCTAAGGTTCCTCCGGTTTATTAACTTTGGTGGCGTAATGGCTATCAATAAGCTTTCAATTGAGCAATTCCTGGAGCTCGCAGCAAAACATCCTGTTCTGGATGTAAGAAGCCCGGGAGAATACCAACAGGCACATATACCCGGCGCTCATAGTTTCCCGCTTTTTACAGACGAGGAAAGAAAAGTAGTGGGGACTGCGTATAAACAGCAAAACAGGGAAACCGCCGTTAAAATAGGCCTTGATTATTTCGGCGTTAAAATGCGTTCTATGGTAGAACAGGCAGAAACAATTGCCCGAAAAGACAAAACCTTGCTGGTGCATTGCTGGCGTGGGGGTATGCGTAGTGCTGGCGTAGCATGGCTGATGGATCTCTATGGATTCAAAGTATATACCCTGGCAGGAGGGTATAAGGCATACAGGCAATGGGTGCTGCAGCAGTTTGACAGACAATGGGATCTGCGCATCCTGGGCGGCTATACAGGGTCGGGCAAGACTGAGGCATTGCAAAAGCTGCGACCTCATATAGACCTGGAGTCGATAGCTGTGCACCGCGGTTCTGCTTTTGGTGATGTAGAAGGTAAAACACAGCCTCGCCAGGAAATGTTTGAAAATCTGCTGGCTACAGAATTGGTAAAACAGGAAGGGAATACAATATGGCTGGAAGATGAAAGCCAGCGTATAGGGCTGGTGAACATTCCACAACCATTTTGGAAGCAAATGCGCAACGCAAAGGTGTATTTTGTAGATATTCCTTTTGAGCAGCGACTGGAACATATTGTGAAAGGGTATGGAAAACAGCAGAAACCTAAACTTGTCAATAGCATTATGCGCATACAAAAAAGGCTTGGCGGATTGGATACAAAAAATGCGGTTAACTACCTTCTTGAAGACGATATTAAAGGATGTTTTTCGATACTGCTAAAATACTACGACAAACAATATAGCAAGGCATTGCAGGAGCGAACTGCGCAACAAATACAAACCATACCCTGTCCTACTACAGATGCCGTACAAGTTGTTACAACTCTTACTGAACACCTGAACAATTAATAATGGAACAGACAAATACAGAAATCAAACTTACACAATACTCGCATGGTGCCGGATGTGGCTGTAAAATTGCCCCTGCGGTGCTCGAACAAATACTTAAAAACAGCATTGCAACACCGGATGATGAAAAACTACTGGTGGGTAACAGCAGTAAAGATGACGCTGCTGTTTACGATCTGGGGAATGGCAGCGCAATCATATCTACAACAGACTTTTTCATGCCGATTGTGGATAATCCTTATGACTTTGGCCGAATCGCGGCAGCAAATGCCATCAGTGATGTATATGCAATGGGCGGCTCGCCATTACTGGCAGTAGCCATATTAGGATGGCCTGTTGATAAATTGCCTGCAGAGATCGCTCAACAAGTAATAGCAGGCGGAAAGGCAACTTGCACTGCAGCAAACATACCCCTTGCCGGCGGCCATAGCATAGACACCCAGGAACCAATGTTTGGATTGGCAGTGACAGGCCTGATGCCGGTAGCCAATCTGAAACGGAACGATACTGCAAGGGAAGGCGACCTATTGTTCCTGACCAAGCCCGTTGGCGTAGGAGTGCTATCTACCGCCCAAAAAAGAGGTGTTATAACCCCTGAGCTTGCTACTGTAATGGTAGAACAAATGACGAGCCTGAATAAAATAGGAGAACAGTTAGGAGCCATGAGCAGTGTTCACGCAATGACAGACGTTACAGGCTTTGGTTTGCTGGGACATCTAATTGAAATGACAGAAGGTAGTGGCCTGTCAGCCGAACTTAGCTATAGCGCAATACAAATATTGCCGGGTGTAAAAGACTATATGGCACAGCGAATAGTACCCGACGCTACCTACCGGAACTGGAACAGCTATTCCACCAAGGTAAAATTTGAACCGGGTGTAGATGTGATGCAGGCATTTAATCTTCTGCCCGACCCACAGACCAATGGTGGACTACTCATCAGCGTAGCACCGAATGCTGCAGAAGAGATCATGCACCTGCTTGAAGTAAATGGCCTGGCACAATGTATAAATCCAATAGGCAAAATGATTGCAAAGGATGAGAAAACCATTGTGGTACATCCATAATGCTTACATTAAAATAGTTACGACTCAAAAACATTGAAAGAAGCCTCAGCCTCCTTCAATGTTTTACAAATGAATAATACAACAATTATACATCTATTAGTTGTAAAATATGGTCATCATTTGGCTGATGGCATCTTTTTTTGTATCTTTGTGTAACAATATCGGAACCATCGCCTTAGGCTATCGAATACCAGTATTCTATCAGTATAGCTAATGATGCAGTTCCACTCTGTTTGAAGGGCTTGATGCCCATTTAGTGTCAGCCGAGGCTGAATTAATATTTACAGCAATAATCATAGCAATAATTCCATTATGGAATGGAGCTATTTTTTTAACCTTCCCAGGAAGATAAAATACTATGAGTATGATAAAATTGTATGACCGTACCACACCGCCGACAGAAAATGAAAAGCAAAAAATAGCAAACTTTCTTTTTAAACATCTTGATGAATTTGGCGACCCTCAGCCCGATATTGAAAAGGCAATCCACTATGCTACAGGTAAAGAAAATACACCCGGAGGGCTGCTTATTGCGCACTGGAATGAGGATGACATACTAGGCGCTGTAGTACTCAACAAAACGGGCATGAAAGGCTACATACCGGAGAACATACTAGTGTATATAGCTACGCATAGCGATCACCGAGGCAAGGGAATCGGTAAAAAGTTAATGAATGCCGCTATTACACAGACAGATGGAGATATTGCATTGCATGTGGAACCAGACAACCCTGCCAGGCAATTATATGAACAATTGGGGTTTACCAATAAATACCTGGAGATGCGTTTAAAAAAGGAGAACTAACTATGGCATTTGTAACACTGAATACAAAAAAATTAAAGGAGAATTATGAACAACTTGACCAATTATTTGCACAACACAATATAAAGTGGTCTATCGTAGCTAAAATGCTATGCGGCAATAAGAAGTACCTGGAGCAAGTGTTGTCTCTTGGCATAAAACAAGTTTGTGACAGCCGCATATCGAACCTACGCACTATAAAATCAATTGCACCAACTATACAAACGATTTTTATAAAGCCTCCTGCCCGACGCAATGCAGCACGCGTGGTAGAGTTTGCCGACATCAGCTTTAATACTGAATATGAAACCATTAAGCTATTATCGGAAGCTGCAGTGCAGCAACAAAAAACGCACAAGATCGTCATTATGATAGAGCTTGGTGAACTGAGGGAAGGCGTAATGCGCGAACAATTTATTGACTTTTACAGTGAGGTTTTTAGATTGCCCAATATAGAAGTTGTAGGCATTGGAGCTAATCTCACTTGTATGTATGGCGTGTTGCCCAACCATGACAAGCTGATCCAATTATGCTTGTATAAGCAGCTGATAGAAGCCAAATTCAACAAGGTTATACCCTATGTGTCAGGCGGCGCATCTGTAACAATCCCATTAATTGAAAAAGGGTTATTGCCCAAAGGGATCAATCACTTTCGCATTGGTGAAACCTTATTCCTTGGAACAAATGTGTACAACAGCAGCCCTTTTGACCATTTACACAACGATGTGTTTAAGCTGTATGCAGAGATCATAGAATTAAATGAAAAACCAATTGTTCCAACCGGTGAGCTGGGCCACAATCTAACAGGGCAGACTGCAACATTTGATGATGAACTTATTGGCACAACATCGTACAGGGCTATTGTAGACCTGGGATTGCTGGATGTTGAAGAGGCACATATCAAACCAGTATCAGAAAATATGCATATAGCCGGTGCCAGCTCTGATATGATAGTAATAGACCTTGGCACTAACCCTAAACGATTAAAAGTAGGAGACCTCATTGAGTTCAGCATGGACTACATGGGCATCCTGCGTATTATGAACAGTGACTATGTAGATAAGCGATTTGAAGGCCCGATGCCTGTTATTAAACAAGATTCCCCGGTGAACCTTGAACATGCGCTCGTGGCCGTAAACTAATCTTGCTACACATAGTCTTTAAAACAGGATTTATGAATATAATAAAGAATATTCTTGTACCAGTCAATTTCAGCAAGTCATCTAAAAACGCCGTAACAACAGCTATAGCCATGTGTAAAAGACATGATGCTGAATTGCACCTGATGCACATTATAGATACGGAACAATTGATACCTACTGCAGGCATGAACATTCCGCTGACCGGACTGGAGGATAAGATGATCTATGAATTAAACCAAAAGCTAAAACAATATGCGCAGGAAATATCTTCTGCTGAAGGCCTTGTTTGCCATACCTATTGCGATAGCGGATTTGTTCCTTATGCAATAAGCGAGAAAGCCAAAGCTTTAAACGCCGATTTAATAGTTATCGGTGGCCGCAACAAAAACAGCGTCAGCAATCTATTACCGGGAAATACTGCTTACAATGTTGTAAAACAGGCGCTCCAACCGGTATTGATTGTTCCGGCAACATCCAAATCGATCAGTTTTAAGAACATTTTGATGCCAGTAAGGCCTATACTTAATATTGCTGAAAAGTATGAGTTCATTAAGCCCATCATAAAGAAAAATGGTGCATCTGTTTTTGTTTTAGGAGCGGCAAATGAATATCAACCTCAGAAATACCAGGCTATGAAAAATGTTATCAGCAAGACTGTTGAGGATATGGGAAAACACAACGTGCCTGCAGAACATGAATACTATTTTGGCAGCAAACTGGCTGATGCGGTTATTGAAAAAAGCAAGAAACTGAGAGCCGATCTCATTGTCATCACCACCACTTTTAACAGAAGCATTAAACAGTTCTTTGTTGGTAGCTATACGCGAAAAATTGCCAATAACAATAGCACTCCGGTTTTGTGTATAAAACCATACAATATGGTACTGGAAGACTATGACATGAAGATGCAACTAAAAACACCCGCTTTGTCTTAAATCATCCAACATAAACCACTGCAAGACATGAATAACATTTGGCAATTTGAAATTTATCATAATACAGTACAAGACTGGCTAATAGCGCTAGGTATACTTGCAGGATGCCTGATCGCAGTACGGATATTTAAGAAGATCATTATCAGGTCGCTAAAAAAGTGGACAACAAAAACAGATACGCACCTGGATGATTTCTTAGTTTCCCTGGCAGAAAAATCGCTGGTACCGGTTGCGTATGCAGCAGCCTTCTATTTTGCCATTTATTCCCTGACGCTTCCTGCGAAAGTGCAACGTGTAGCACATGTTGCCGTGCTCATGGTTCTTACGTATTCCGTCCTTCGGATACTGACTAATGTGATAAGGCAATTCATATACTCGTTTCTAAAAAAGCAAGAGAATAGCGAAGCCAAGGAAAAGCAAGCAAACGGGCTTGTAATTATCCTGAATGTCGTGATCTGGATAGTTGGGCTTATTTTCCTTGTAGATAACCTTGGGTATGATGTAAGCACACTAATAGCAGGAATGGGCATAGGCGGTATCGCAATAGCCCTGGCAGCGCAAACAATATTAGGAGACCTCTTCAGCTATTTCGTTATCTTTTTCGACAGGCCATTTGAAATTGGTGATTTTATAATTATTGATGACAAAATGGGAAGTGTTGAATATATAGGAATAAAGACTACACGGTTACGAACATTAAGCGGAGAACAGTTAGTCTGTTCCAACACATTTTTAACCAATGCACAGGTACACAACTATAAACGTATGTATCAGCGCAGGATAGTTTTCACATTATCGGTAACATACCAAACCACAAAAGAACAACTACAAGCGATACCCGGCTTGGTGAAAAACATCATCCTTACTGAAGAAAAAGTTCGATTTGACCGGGGCAATTTCTCTGCCTATAACAAATCGAGCCTCGATTTTGAGTTTGTATATTATGTACTTGATCCTGACTATAACCTTTATATGGATATACAGGAGCGTATTTACCTTAAAATATTTGACACATTTAACTCGCGTAAAATTGATTTTGCTTATCCAACCCAGACGGTTTATATAGGGAAGAATGATATTGAGGGGACGCGGAATAACATGCCACAAAATAGCGTCTAATATTTACTTATTGTATTGTAGCCTTATGTGGTCGCTCCAAAAGGATGGATTGCCTGTTTGCCAAGTATATCCAACCGCCTTGAAAGTATCACGATTATTGTTCCGAAACTTGTCATTCCAAATGACATTTACATTTTTATAAGCGTCAATAATCAGTACTTTCTTTCCATTATGAACGATGGCCGAATCCGCGGAAATAATGTCTTCTCCAACTTCTGCGGAAAAACCATTCGTCGCCGTAAAAACTGTGTCGGAATACATTGTTGCATTACCGGATTTTACAAAATAGTATAATGGCACATGGCTTTGCTGGCTATATACTACAAATTGCATGACCGCCAGAAACGCGCTAAGAAGAAAAGCTCTCATTGCCGTCAATTATTAAGCATACATTGCATCAATAATACCGCTGTATCTCTGCTCAATCACCTTCCGCTTTACCTTTATGGTAGGGGTTAACTCCCCGGCGTCAATAGTCCATTCATTAGGTAACAGATCGAACTTCTTTATCTGTTCCGGGTGGCTGAAAAGCGGATTGTATTTATCTATCTGCTTTTGTATCAGTTGCTGCACTTCAGGCATCTTTACCAGCTCTTCGTTTGACGCTGGAGGTGTGGTTCCATGATCCTGCAAGTATTTACGAACATAATTAAACGCGGGCACTATCAAAGCGCTGACAAATTTTCGCCCGGCACCGATGACCATCATCTGCTCGATGAATACACTTTCTTTCATCTTATTTTCCACAACCTGCGGCGCTACATACTTACCACCTGCTGTTTTAAAAATTTCCTTCTTGCGATCTGTGATTTTCAGGAAACGACCTTCTACCCATTCCCCAATATCACCGGTGTAGAACCAGCCATCCTTTATAGCCTCCGCCGTCATCTCAGGATTTTTGTAATAGCCCATCATTATATTAGGGCCTTTACATAATATCTCACCATCCTCTGCAAGCTTTACCTGCACATCCTTTATCACAGGCCCTATAGTACCTACTCTGCGGTCCTCACTCACAAATTTGTTTACAGATATTACAGGGGAAGTCTCGGTAAGGCCATAGCCTTCCATTATTACCAGTTTGGCCGCTGTAAACACCCGTATCAATCTTACCTGGCAGGCAGCAGCACCCGTTACTATAGCTTTTACATTGCCACCAAGGGCATCCCTCCATTTTTTAAAGACAAGCGCGTTTGCAATTGCCAATTGAATACGATACCAAAGACTTCCGTGATTAATATTATCGAACTTAAATCCAAGATTTAATGCCCAGAAGAACAGAGCTTTTTTAATTCCCTTCTGTTCCAAGCCGGTTGCGTAGATACGTTCGTACACTTTTTCCAGCAGTCGGGGAACTGTTGTAAATACAATTGGTTTAACCTCCTTCAGGTTCGCTCCAATAGTATCCATGCTTTCTGCATAATATACAGACACGCCTGCGTTTAGATATATATAGGTAACAGTGCGTTCAAAAATATGGTTAAGTGGAAGGAAGCTAAGTGTACGTTCGCCCTTTGTTGCAAACCAGAATTCGCACATGCAGCTTTCTACATTGCTAACGATATTATGATGGCTCAGCATCACCCCTTTAGGATTGCCGGTAGTACCAGATGTGTAAATAATAGTGGCCAGCGTTTCAGGATGAATACCATTTACTACGCTGGAATCGGGTTGTAAATTTTTATTGATAAGCTCCTTCCAATTCGTCACGCCATTCACCTCATCAAACGAGAATATGTATTGGAGGCTTGGGATCTCCTTAAAAGCATCTCTGAAGCGTTCAAATAATTCCTCTCCTGCTATAAATATTATTTTTACCTGTGCTTCATTGAGCACATATACCATATCATGCGGGCTGATGGTGGGATATAACGGAGTAAGCACGGCACCGGTAAGTTGGACAGCCACATCTGTAATGATCCATTCGGGTCGGTTGGGGGCTATCAGGGCTATTTTCTCCAGCTTTTCCGGACTGGGATCCTGGTTGGCTATACCGAGAGACAATAATCCACCACAGAGCTTTTGTGCGGTTTCCCAGACATCTCTGCAACTATAAGTGCGGTATTGGCCGTTTTCTTTACCGGCAAGCATAACAGCTTCCGGCTCTTCGCGGTAGCGTTTTTCGACAATATCAAAAAGTCGTGATATCATATCTAAATTTAAGAAAATAAACCAGTTCTTGTTTCACATCTAATTAATACAATAAGTTAAAGCTGCAAGGCAACCGTGGAAAACTATCCAAGGATGTGGAATTCAATAAAACAGTTTACCCTGTCATTAGGATTTTAGGATTTATAAATTGAATATTTGTACCTGTTAAATAGAGGAAAACCCCTTATATGCAATTAGGCATTGAGCATGTGGTACCCATACCGCTGAAGGATAAAATAAATGAATACAATTCCTGGATATGGAACCAGGACATTGTCATTAACCCCGGAGAAAAAGTATTTATACAGGCGCCTTCCGGCACAGGTAAAACTACGCTTATGCATCTGCTGTATGGATTGCGTAACGATTACGAAGGCAAAATACACTGGAGCGCATATAATATGACGGCCATCAGGCCGGAGCAACTGTCGCAGTTAAGAGCTTCTTATCTAAGTATTATATTCCAGGACATGAGATTATTTCCTGAACTGACAGCATGGGAAAACCTGGAAGTGAAACGCAGACTAACCAATACCATTACCGAACATGAAGCAGAAAAATGGATGGAAAGATTGGGCATCGGCCATAAAAGAGACAGCCTTGCCAGAACTTTGTCTTATGGTGAGCAACAACGCGTGGCCATCATCCGGGCTTTGCTGCAACCATTTGAATGGTTATTGATGGATGAACCCTTTAGCCACCTGGATCATGCCAATATAAAGAAAGCAGTGGCGTTGATAAGAGAAGTGACGGAAACAAACAATGCGGGGCTAATACTTGCCGACCTGGAAGACAATGATTTCTTTAACTACACCCGAAAATTGTTATTGTGAGCCAGATTACGCAAAAAAAACTGCTACGGAAACTATTGCTACGCCAAAAAAGCAATAACAGGCTATGGGTTTCATTGCTGGCATTATGTGTAGGCACCACCCTGTTGCTGCTATCAGTAATGGTATGGTGGAATTTTAAGGAGATACTTAGTGGCAAAGGAAGCAATGACAGCCTGGGCAGCACATTTTTGACCATAGGTAAGGCGGTAACTAATGAAAGTATGGCCAAAAAAGGCGCAACCTTTTTCACTGCAAAGGAAATAGATGCATTGAAAGGCGCCCCTGAAGTGCAGGATGTAGGAATGTTAACATCGAACAGATTCCCGGTATGGGCTACATTGAATACGAATATAGCTTTTGCTACAGAAATGTTCCTGGAAGCTGCACCTGATAATTTTATTGATAAACAGCCGGTGAACTGGAGCTGGGAACCCGGGGACGCGCAGGTACCCATTATTCTATCTTCTGATTTCCTGAACCTATATAATTATGGATTTGCTCTAAGCCAGGGACTTCCGCAACTGTCCCCTCAGACAATTCAGCTATTGGCTTTTAACCTGAAGATAGGGCGAGACCCATACACCGAAACATACAATGCTCATATCGTTGGTTTTTCTGACAGAATCAATTCTGTATTAGTACCGCAATCCTTTATCGACTACGGAAACACCCGGTTTGCGGGTGGACAGGTAATAGCGCCTTCAAGACTGATCTTAAAAGTGAAGGATCCATCTGATGCTGCATTTGTACGCTTCCTGGAAGAAAGAGACTACACTACAAACAGTGAGCAATTGAAATGGAGCAAACTACGCTCGGTGGTAGATGCTATCACATCCGCAACCGGATTGCTGGCTATATTGATCATGGGGATAGGCACTCTGGTATTCATATTGTTCATTGAACTTACAATTGCTAAAGCGCAACAATCATTGTCGCTGCTATTGCAATTGGGATATAGCCCTGGCTATCTGAGCAGATTTATGTTTCGAAGGTTTCTGCCACTGGTTGCCCTGACACAGGGAGTTGCTGCGGGGTTAGCGATGTACGCCCAATATATAGCCGGCGAAAAAGTAAAAGAAATGAACCTGGCATTACCGACAGTACCGGGGTGGCCTGTTTGGACAGCACTGTTGCTGAGTACGGTAATTTTGCTGGCTTTTGTTAGCAGTGGCATCTATCGTGCCATGCACCAGCAAAAATAACATCCTTCCGTTTATCTTTATATAACAACAAACATACAATATGCAACCAGCGCCAATGCCGCAAAATGAGCAGGATCGCCTGAACACGCTTTACTCTTACCAGATATTGGACACATTACCTGAGAAGGACTTTGACGATATTACCATACTGGCATCAGAAATATGTCAAACACCAATCGCGTCTATCAGCATTATAGATGCCGATCGTCAGTGGCTGAAATCGAAGGTAGGAATGCTATCGCAGGAAACACCCCGGGAGATAACATTTTGCGGCCACGCAATAAATAAAGCAGATGAGATATTACTGGTGCCAAATTCTGAGGAAGATGAACGCTTCCGGGATAACCCGTTGGTAACAGGTGAACCCCATGTGATATTTTATGCAGGTGTACCATTAAAAGCAGAAGATGGCAACCCATTAGGCACGCTGTGTGTTATCGATACCAAACCAAGGCAGCTTAGTGATAGCCAGCTGAAATCGCTAAAGGCACTTGCCAACCAAGTAGTGACACAATTAGAATTACGTAAGAAAAACAGGGAGCTGGCCCTCAGCCGCTTTTCCTTGCAAGAAATAAATGAAGAACTTGAAAAGTTTGCACAGGTAGTAGCGCATGATTTAAAATCGCCCTGTAATAATATCATCGGGCTATCTGAGCTACTTTTACATAGCAATAATAATCAGTTAAATCATGAAAACCAGGAGATCATTAGATACGTGAGTGATTCAGCGGTGCAACTCAAGCGGCTCATCGACGATATCCTCCAATACTCAAGAACACTTAATTTTTCTCCGGGCGTCGGCGAATTTACGTTTGATAAACTCATGCTTGAATTGAAGCGCATGGTACAGTTGCCGGAACAATTTGAACTGATAAGCAATGGGCCCGATAGCAGAATATCCGTATCCAAAGCCCCTTTGTTACAGATATTACTTAATCTAACGACCAATGCAATAAGGTACAATGATAAAACGCATGGCCTCGTAACCATTTCTTTTTTCGAAGACAAAGATAAATACCACTTCTCGGTAGCAGACAATGGCAAAGGAATTGCAGAAGATGAGCTTGAGCGAATATTTGAACCTGACTATACGACACTGAAAGGAACCGACCGTTTCAATACATTGGGACATGGAATAGGGCTTGCAACTGTAAAACGACTTGTAAAGAAAATGGGCGGGGAAATACTCATTAGTTCTAATGTCGGCGAGGGAACAACATTTCATTTTACCATAGCAAAATAATTTTTAACTTGTTGATGCGTTATATTACTAAAACCGTCAACTATGTTATTCCTATTTATCGCTATGGGCGTCCTATTCGCCTTTTGTTTAGCCGTATACTATACCGGGCGCGCCATATTCAATAATTGGCGGGATATCCGGGGGACACTGCTGCTGCTCTTTGCCGCCGCATTAGGTACCACTACATTTTTAATTTATGTAGATGAATCGCCGGGGTTTAAAAATAAAATGACAACAGCTGCAGACTGGTTAATGGCAGCTATATATTTCTTCGTGTTCTTCACTTTCTTTTCGGGGCTATTCTTTTTGCTAAGAAAAAAAACTACCTGAAAAGGTAAACCATGGAGTATACTCCACCCCTTATACTTGCCTAAAAAAGATGAGTATAAGAAAAGAAACGGAACAATTTGTGAATACCAGGGTAGGTACCCTGCTGCATAAACAACTACTGGATCAGCGGAAAATATATCTATGGGGCGCTGTGGAAGATAGCACTGCTAAAGAACTGGTAGAACAAATGGTTTATCTGTCCTCCTTATCAAAGGATCCCATACACTTTTACATTAATAGCCCCGGAGGTATAGTTACCAGCGGCTATGCTGTGTATGATACTATGATGCATGTTGAAGCGCCTGTGTATACCTATTGTATGGGGTTTGCTGCATCTATGGGCTCCATTCTTTTATCAGGCGGGGAAAAGGGCCACAGATATATTTTTCCACGTGCAGAAGTGATGATACATCAGCCATCTATGGGAGGCTTCCAGGGAAACTATGCCGATATAGAGATCCATGCGCAGCAAATAATGAAAACGAAAGACATTGCTGCACAAATACTTGCAGATAATTGCAACCAACCCGTCGACAAGATCAAAAAAGACTTCGACAGAGATTACTGGATGGATGCAAGCGAAGCTATTGCTTATGGAATAGTAGATAAGCTGATAGCAGCCTAAGCAGCAAGCCTCATTTCGGGAAGCTCTATTATGCGGCTTATTTGCTTTTCATAAAGCGCCTGCTTCTCCCTATTTAACTGCATGCGCGCAGCATGCAGTTTTTCTATTTGCTCATCCAGGCCCGTTATTTTAATCTCCATCAAACCAATAAGCTTTGCGATATCCAGCACTTTTATTGATTGAAGCACTAATAATTCCCGAATCTCTTCTAACGTAAATCCGAGCGCTTTGTACTTTTTAATTACCCGTAATCTATCTAATGTTTCCTTGGGGTAATCCTTATAACAGGTATTCACCTTTCTCTGCCCTGGAACCGAGATCAAGCCTATCTTTTCATAAAAGCGTATGGTATCTTTTGAAAAACCTGATAACTTAGAAAGGTGACCAATAAGCATAAAAAAGCAGTTTAATCCAGGTTAAATTTACAATTTCACAGCCATTCATGGTTGGCTTTATTATTTATTATTCATTTGTATTGACAGCGGGTTATACATTCGACAATTTATTATAGCTTTATGTTATCATTGGCATGAATAGTACATTACCATTTTTTAACTGGTCTCTCAGAAAAGCGCTTAATACCGAAAAAGACAACCTCAGCAAGGCACGTATCCGCATCATCTACGCGATGCTGTTATTTTCGATATTGAAGACGGTTATTGTTATTGTAATCGGTGCAGCTTATCATCAAAATGGGCAGGTAGCCAGGGCGGCTGTTGCGTGCATGTTTTATGTTGCACTGACCAAACTTGTATTATACAAGCCACAAGCCTACAAGACGGCTGCACATGTTATGGTAATAATAGGGATCATGATCGTAACTACGAGCATTTTCCTGTTTGCACATAGCGTTAACCTGCAAAACCTGCAATTTGTTTTCATGATCCTCCTCGGAAGCTTTTATGCTTTAGGAGGAAGGTGGGGAGTATTTTATTCTGTATTGGCCGTGTTGCCGGTTTTAGTTTCTTTTTTCTTTTACGGTGCCGATTATAATACGATTCAGATATCTTCTTCTCAGTTTGCATCAACCGGCCTGATCATACTGGCAATACTGAATTTTATATCACTTATCACTGTACACTACTTGTTTTACAACGCATTCAATGAAACTATTGCTGAGAAAGAAAGGCTGAACCATCAATTAGAAAATTCTATTACCCAGGCCAATAAGTTGGCTGCGACAAAATCTAATTTTTTGTCTACAATGTCGCATGAGTTAAGAACTCCGTTAAATTCTGTTGTAGGCATTTCGGAACTATTACTGGAGGATAACCCTGAGGAAAGGCAAAAAGAGAATCTTAAGATCCTGCAGTTATCTGCCAGAGATCTGCACGCCCTTATAAATAATATCCTTGATTTCAATAAACTGGAATCTGACAAGCTGGTATTGGAAGATGTGAACTTCAGGCTTGATGAATTCATGCAAAATATTTGCATCGGCTTAGGTAAAAAAGCGCGGGATAAGCAATTGGACTTCAAACTTGAAATAGATCCTGTGCTTGAACATACTACTATTAAGAGTGACCCCACAAGGTTATCGCAGCTCATCTATAACCTTGTTGGTAACGCCATTAAATTTACAGAGCATGGCAGTGTCATCGTTCGTTTATCAAATATCGAAAAAAACCAATCGCAGGTCAGGATATTATTTTCTGTTGCAGATACAGGTATAGGTATTTCGCCAGACAAGCATGATTCTATATTTGACCTGTTTACCCAGGCCGAATCTCATACTACAAGAAAATACGGCGGTACCGGTTTAGGTCTTGCGATTGTTAGACAAGTATTAGGTTTATTCAATAGCTCCCTAATCCTGGAAAGTGTTCCGGGAGAAGGCTCTACGTTCTCTTTCACTATAACATTTGACCTTGTAGCAACGAAGCAAAACGATCAAAGGGAAGATACTCCAACCAGAAAGAATTTAAGTAACCTAAAAATATTGGTGGCAGAGGATAATGATGTTAACCGCCTGCTGATCAAAAAACAACTGGAAAAATTAAACATTAACGCCACCCTTGCCGTAAACGGCAAAGAAGCATATAACAGCCACTGCAATAATGATTTTGATCTAATATTGATGGATCTGCATATGCCTGAGATGAACGGATATGAAACCACTAAAAAAATAAGGTCGCTTAAAGATCCACTGAAGGCAAATGTGTATATCATCGCTTTTACGGCCTCCATTAGCGAACAGCAGGAAATACTGGATACCGGTTTTGACGACTATCTATATAAGCCTGTAAACATGACTGAGCTATATAATAAACTGGAAAAAGCTGCGCTGGAAAAACAAATTATTACTGCATAAGAAAAGCCGCTTGCGCGGCTTTTCTTATCAATATTATCCGGTCAGTTATCCTTAGATTCGCTCCAGCACTACTGCGCTTGCGCCACCTCCGCCGTTGCAAATACCAGCTGCACCATATTTAGCACCTTTCTGGTTCAATACACTTAACAAAGTAACAATGATACGTGCACCGCTGGCACCTAATGGGTGACCAATAGATACAGCACCACCATTCACATTCACCTGTTCCGGTTTCAGGTTCATTTTTTGCGTATTCACGATACCTACTACGCTGAATGCTTCGTTCAATTCTACATACTCAATATCCTCCATCTTCAAGCCGGCCTTAGCTACTGCTTTAGGCACTGCCAAAGATGGTGTAGTGGTAAACCATTCAGGAGCTTGTTCTGCATCTGCATAACCTTTGATCTTAGCCAATGGTTTAATGCCCAGCGCTTCCGCTTTTTCTTTGCTCATTAATACAACCGCAGCCGCACCATCATTCATAGTGCTGGCATTAGCTGCTGTTACCGTGCCATCTTTTATAAAAGCAGGACGCAGATCAGGTATCTTTTCAAATTTTACGTTCCATGGTTCTTCGTCTTTTGCAAACTTAACCGGCTCACCTTTCTTAGAAGGTATCTCTACTGTCACTATTTCGTTATCAAACTTGCCTTCATTCCAAGCAGCCTGGCTGCGTTTGTAGCTTTCTATTGCAAAAGCATCCTGCTCTGCACGGCCAATGTTGCATTCTTTAGCACACAGTTCTGCAGCATTACCCATTGCGTAGTTGTGATACACATCAGTAAGGCCATCTTTTGCCAAACCATCTATCAAAGTAACATTCCCATACTTGCTACCCCAACGTAAATTCTCATTATAGAAAGGGACATTGCTCATACTTTCCATACCACCAGCAACTACAACATCTGCATCCCCAAGCATAATGGATTGAGCACCCTGCATAATAGTCTTCATACCACTGGCACATACCTTGTTAACAGTAGTACAAGGAACATTATCAGGAATACCCGCAAAACGAGCTGCCTGGCGGGCAGGTGCCTGCCCAAGATTTGCCTGTAGTACACAACCCATCAAAACTTCATTTACCTCAGCAGCATTCAGACCAATACGTTCCAATGCCCCTTTAATGGCAAATGAACCAAGCTTGGTTGCAGAAAAATCTTTCAGAGCTCCACCCCAGCTACCTATCGGCGTACGTACGGCAGAAACTATATACACTTCTTTCATAATATAATATTTTTAAAGACCGCCAAATCTACACAAAATATAAATGCGTGGCACTATACACTAAATGGATGATAAATACCCACTATATATGAATAGAGAATGGCTTACTTATGACTTTTATCACCCTTTGCCAGTTATTACATTCCTTTAACATACTATGTCTTATTTTTGAAATATTCCACGTGATAATATAGAAGTAATATTTTACTCAAACCTTAAAAAAGGCATGAAGAAACTGATGTTGTGTATAGGGGTATGTTTTATGATGATGCCCCACGGGAAAGTAAATGCAGGCAATGGAATAGAAAACACCGTTATCTCTTTAACAGCTGAACAGCGTGCTGAGGGTATCTACAATTCCATAGATTTTGGCGAAAACGCTAAACCATCCCTTGATGTATTTAGTAAAGCATACCATGGCTACAGTAACCTTAGGGATGCAGGAAAGCTTAATGCAGACAAAGACATCATTACAATCTGTGACATGTCTTTATCCGCTAATGCGAACAGGATGTGGATCATTGACCTTCGCGAACGGAAAGTATTATTAAATACTTATGTAGCGCATGGACAGGGTTCCGGTGACGAATTTGCGAATAAGTTTTCTAATAAAATGAACTCGCACCAAAGCAGCCTGGGCTTTTATGTAACCGGTAATACCTATAATGGCGAGCACGGCAATTCATTGTATTTATATGGAATGGATAAAGGTTATAACGACCTTGCCTATGAGCGCAATATAGTAGTTCACGGAGCCGACTATGTGAACACAGGTTATATTAATAATAACCAAAGGCTGGGACGCAGCTGGGGATGCCCTGCAGTATCCAGCAAGTTGTCTGATAAAGTTATTGGCATGATAAAGGATAGCACGTGTCTTTTCATCTATTATCCACAAGCAAAATATTTGCAGTCTTCTGTTTGGCTTAACAAACCCATTACCGTAGAAAATGAATTTGATAAACTTGCAATGGCAGGCAAAAAAGCAAAGCCTGAAATTATATATGAATATGGCCCTTATGCCAAATCTCTGATGAAAGATTTGCCGCAACTAAGGTTGCCTTTATTTTAACAGGGAGGCAAGCTTTGGATCCCTTCCATACACATCGGGTATAAAATGAACGCGTGTATGCGTGCTATCTTCAAACGCTGTGAGGTAGATGATATGCACCGGTATCTTTTTAGCCAGCACTTCGTACCGGGTTTTCCTGGTTTGTATCATTGTATCCAGTTTGCCCTGTGTAAAGTATTTACCTTCGAGATCGCTTAAGATGAATTCCGCCAACTCTCTTGGCTTTTGCAGCCTTATGCAGCCGGAGCTTTTAAACCTGTCCTTTTTCCCAAAGTCTTCCCGATGAGGTGTATCATGCAGATATATATCCCATTTATTAGGGAGATTGAATTTTACATTTCCTAAAGCATTATCATCACCGGGGTCTTGTCTAAATACAAAACGTTTGTAGTTAGTTGCTGTAACTCTATTAGGGCTTACTTCATTACCCTTCATATCATACACTTTTAATCCTTTCTTACTCAGATAAGCTTGTCCGCTTTTTAGTAATCCCGGCAAAACATCTTTTTTCATAATAGTCGGTGGTACTCCCCACGGAGGGTTGATGACTACATTGGCCAGGTTGGCATTAAGGCTTGGCGTTTGCCGAATTGTTTTGCCAACTACCACCTGCATATTCATCGCATCATTACCATCTATACGCAGGAAAAACTGCAATAAAGGAACATTAACCAACACGTACAGCGATTCAGGATTTTGCTTCATCCATCTAAGCCGTTCCATATTAACGTCTATCTTCTCTTTAATAATATCAATAGGAGCTGCATAGCTTGCTTTAACTATACTATCGCCCTTACTATGGGTATAGGCCAGGTAATACTGATAGTCGGCTGTAAGTATCTTTTGAAAGTTCTTAATGCTGTCATCAGCAGAAGCATCCCATGGCAGCTCAGACCGCATAATAATATCCTTTACACTATCGGTAAGCATTCCACTTGCAGCGGCGGCTTTGGCACCTACATACGCACTATCGTTAGGTAATGAACTGTATTTGATCAACACGTTTCGTAGAAGCTTATATGTTAGCTGCCTGCTGCGAAAAGAATCGAGCGTTGGATAATCTGCCTTCCCGCTACCCATTTTAGCCAGGGAAATATACGGCTTCCAAACGGAATCATTTGCATGAAACCAAAGTGAGTCCGCTTTAGCGGGAATAATTTTTCCAAGCAAAAGATCTCTTGATGCCTGCAGATAACTATGTGTACAAAGGGTGTCGAATCTGATCACCTCATCATCACTAATATTTTTGCCGGATTTGTATGCGTTTAACATGGAGCGTAACTTCCCTGCATTGTAGTCGTCAGGATCAAGCCCATCAAACTTTGTATCGTTAATCTCCTGTAATAAGCTGGCAACATAGCTGGTATCTCCATTGTCAGTAAGCCAGATGGGGTAATATTCCTCTTCGCTATAAGCCTTTTGCATAACCTGCGATATGTTGAAAATTTTACCCTTTTGCCAAATACTATCATCAACGGAAGTGACATTGAATATCTTTTCCAGTTCGTCGGCTACATCCGATTCATTAAATTTTTCGGCTTTTGCATTAATAATGCCTCCTTTATGGGCATTCCTTACTCTTTTGGTTCTGCATGATGGGAACAGAAAAGACAAGGATATCAAAAACAAAGTAACAACTATATAAACCGACCTTTTGTGTGGCGTGTGTATTCTCATTAGTGCTAATAACTATTCTTACAATTAGATATACAAAAACTGTTCCCTAAACAGCTTTACAATAATTCCTTAACAGGATCCCAGAACAATTGTTTAAAGTCTACCACAATATCATCTTTCACTTTTATACCTTCTTTTTTGAGTAATTGCTCCATTTTTTCAGGCGGAGAAAAATGATGCTTCCCAGTGAGCATACCATTACGGTTTACAACTCTGTGAGCAGGAACTGCAGGCTTAAGGCCTGCGCAGGAATTCATAGCATAACCTACCATACGTGCTCCGGACTTTACACCTATTGCGGCTGCAACAGCACCATAGGTTGTTACCCTACCCTTTGGTACGGCACGTACAATTTCATAGATAATTTCATAAATGTTTTCTTTGGCAGGTTTAGTGTTGCTCATTCTCCTTACGTTTATTCAGTAATTCTGTGCGGCGTGGTTCCTGCACATTTATATAATCGTAGGGGCAATTTAAGCATCCCTTACCACAACAAAATCCTCTTTTCTTTAAAAAGAGGGCCGTAAAAACCAGGCGTCCGTCCGGCAGCAAATAATAATCAATCCCCTCTATCAGCTGACTCATGAGCCTGGAATCTTTCTGGCATTACGATTGGGGTATCCGGCAGAGAAAAAGATATAAAATATATAGTGCGTCCTTCCGCAAGGTGCATTTTCTCGTAATAGGTTTGTATGGCTAAAGGTCCTTCGGCCTTGCCTTTACCATATACATCCGCAATATTTTCGTGAATGGTACAACCCTGCTCTGCTATTGTTTCGAGTGTGAAATCGTACAATTCTTTGGAGTCGGTCTTGAGGTTGATCTTAGCGCCAGGAACTAATATCTTTTGATACTGATATAAAAAGCGTGGATGCGTTAACCTGTTCTTAGCCCTGGAATCCCTGAGGAACGGATCGGGGAATATGATCCATATTTCTTTTACCTCGCCGTGAGCAAAATAATTTGCGATCTGTCCTATATGGATACGCAGGAAAGCAACATTATCTAATTTTTCTGCCAAGGCGATTTTAGCACCTGTATATATTCTATTTCCTTTTATATCAACGCCTATAAAATTCCGTTCAGGATGCAAACGCCCCAGGCCTACACTGTATTCACCTTTACCACATGCCAATTCTAATGTGATCGGGTTGTTATTCTTAAAAAAATCTTTCCATGTACCTACAACATTCTCAGGATATTGTAATACATTCGGGTAGTTGCCAATTGCCTCAAACTTAATTAACTTCTTTTGTCCCATAATTAGGAAGCAAAGATAAGCTTTAGCTTATGTTTTGTTTTGTCACTACTACATAAAAACATATAATGAAACAGAAAACTTTGATTCTAGCCCTGCTGGGTGGTTTTGTCGTATTATCATTGTCCAGCTACGAGAGCGGACCGTTAGCAAATGGTGCCGGTAACAGAACCGGAAGCGCGGGCAGCAGCGGCAACTGTAGCAGCGGCGGCTGCCATGCATCCAATACTACTGTAACAGTGCCTACTATTACGATTACAGAAGGCAGCTCGTCCACACCTGTAACTTCATACACTTCAGGGAAAACTTATACAGTGCATATCGGAGGCACATGTAGCGCTTCGGGCATGAGCAGGTTCGGATTCCAGTTATCAACAGTATTAGCATCCAATACATCTGCACAGGCCGGTACATTAACAGCTACCGGTGCATCAACTGCTGTGCGCACAACCGGCAACCTGCAAATAGTAGAACATACAGCGTCAATTGCCGGTACTGGTAGCGGCAGCTCCTGGAGCTATGCAACTACAGCTCAATGGGTAGCACCACATTTTGGTTCCGGCGATGTTAAGTTTTACCTGACACTGAATGCAGTGAACAACAATGGTTCTGAAAGTGGTGATAAACCCAATAATGCTGTTTTTACATTTAGCGAATCAACGGTAGGAATAGCTAACACTAGCTTCGCACAGGGAGCAAAGGTGTATCCTAATCCTACAACCGGAACAATTAATGTGTATCAAGAAGATGCTGCTAATGGTAATTGGGACATCAACGTATATAATATGTATGGCAGCAAGGTTTATAGCCAACAGGTGAGTGTAACAACCGGCATCTTAAGTGCTAGTGTTAATAGTGCTAGCTGGGCACCAGGTATCTACCAATTACAAATAGCAAAAGATGGAATGCAGAAATGTATCCCAGTTATAAAACAATAAATAGAGCTAGTCAAAGAAAAAAAGCCACCCTGCAGGGTGGCTTTTTTAGTGATATAAAACCAGTAAGGCATAGAATAACATCATGCCGTCTATCAGGCCTAGATATATTCTATCTGAAGGATAATATTTAGCGTAAATGATAGCAAGCATGGTGATGATAGCTGTAATAAATTCGCCATTAAGCCGTACAAGTGAAGGATACCTGAAATACTGCATTACACTCAAAGCCATGAACACCAGTAATGTGAATGCTATAAGACGATAACTATTCTTAACGCCTATCAGGTTAGGCAATGTAAATATTTTATCCTCCAGGTCTGTTTGCATATCGCGGATATCGAAAGCTACACAAAGGGCAAACATGAAAGCGAAACGTAACACTATCTCAAGTGGGTATGCTGCTATAGGCTTATCCCAATAAAGCATAGGGAGAGCGCTGGTAACAATCGTCCAAACACTGGTAAGTACTACTATTTTGATCCAACCAAAATCTTTCAGGCGCTTTTTGTTTTTGAACGGAAGCAGAGGAAGCGAGTATGTAAACGACAACAATCCCAGTACTGCACAGCCCAACAGTAATTTCCAGGGCATCCAAAACAAACTGCCTAAAGCCAAAACAAACCCAATAGAAAACACAATGTAGTGCCAGGTGCGATAATGCTGTGACCAGCCAAACCGATCTGATAATTCGGGTGTAGAACGCTTGAGTAAAAAATGGGCATTATATATGACCAAAGTACTTCCGAAGACAAGTGAATGTAAAGGAGATAAAAGGCTTGGGATTGTATTTAATAACAATCTTTCCGTAGCCATACACATGCCCACTGCACAACTTGCAGCGAAAATACTGGTGAACAGAAACCAGTTAACGAGTTTATTGATTGCCGACAACACTTCCGTAAACAAAAATACGGCTACCGAAGCAGCCGCATTACAAATTTAAAAAATAACATTACAAAGGTATATTTCCGTGTTTGCGTTTGGGTGCATTCACTACTTTATGTTCCAGCATTTTGTAAGCCTTAATAAGCTTTGCCCTAGTTGCGGATGGTATGATCACCTCATCTACGAAACCACGAGAGGCGGCCCCATAAGGATTAGCAAACTTCTCCATATACTCCATTTCTTTCTCCTTCCATTTAGCTTCATGGTCTGTAGCTTCTGCTATTTCTTTCTTGAAGATGATCTCTGCAGCGCCCTTCGCGCCCATTACCGCAATTTCAGCAGTTGGCCAGGCATAATTCAGATCAGCGCCAATATGTTTAGAATTCATCACATCGTATGCACCACCATATGCCTTGCGTGTAATTACTGTGATCTTTGGTACGGTCGCTTCGCTCAAAGCATAGAGCAATTTGGCCCCATTAATAATGATACCATTCCATTCCTGGTCTGTACCCGGCAAGAAACCCGGCACGTCTACCAATACTAAAAGTGGAATATTAAAGGCATCGCAAAAACGGGTAAAGCGTGCACCTTTTTTACTGGCATTGATATCCAGTACTCCGGCCAGGCTTGCGGGCTGGTTAGCTACGATCCCTATGCTGCGGCCACCCAAGCGAGCAAACCCTACTATAATATTCTCTGCATAATCTTTATGCACTTCAAGGAAAGAGTTTGCATCAACCAGTTCTTCTATTACTTCTTTGATATCATAAGGCTGGTTCGGATTATCCGGTATAATGCTATCCAGTTTTGATCTTGTTTCGTCGGCCTGTTCATAAGCATAAACAGGGGCATCTTCCTCGCAATTTTGTGGTATATAACTCAGCAATCGCTTAATATTCTCAATACATTCTACCTCGTTTGCACAGGCAAAGTGAGTAACCCCCGATTTGGAAGCATGTGTCTGAGCACCACCCAATTCTTCACTTGTAACTGTTTCGTGCGTTACAGTCTTTACAACGTTTGGCCCCGTTACGAACATATAAGAGGTATGCTCCACCATCATAATAAAATCTGTGATGGCAGGAGAATACACTGCGCCACCGGCACATGGCCCCATAACAGCAGATATCTGCGGTATAACGCCTGATGCCTGCACATTACGATGGAAGATATCTGCATACCCTCCTAATGAAACAACACCTTCCTGTATGCGCGCGCCACCACTATCGTTCAGGCCAATCACAGGCGCACCATTCTGCATAGCCAGGTCCATGATTTTACATATCTTCTCCGCGTGTGTTTCTGATAAGCTGCCCCCGAACACGGTGAAGTCTTGTGAAAAAACATAGACCAGCCTGCCATTGATAGTTCCATAGCCCGTAACTACGCCATCGCCCAGGTACACTTCCTTTTCCATTCCAAAATCCTGGCTACGATGCGTTACCAGCATCCCAATCTCCTCAAAAGAACCTTCATCTAATAATAATTGCAGACGCTCTCTCGCTGTCAGCTTTCCTTTCTTATGTTGTGCATCTATACGTTTTGTCCCGCCACCCAATACTGCTTCCTGCTGCTTCTTATTTAATAAGGATATCTTGTCCATACAGAGTTTTAAAAAATCAGGAACAAACCTACTGTAAATGGGGCAAACATTAACTATTTATGCTGTTGTTTTATTTGCTTGTTGATGATGCCGTGATAACTTTACATAAAGAGCGGGATAAATATGAGATATATAGCTTATACAATTTTATTCGTATTACTGTCGATCGGGGCAAGTGCCCAGGAAATAACGGCATATAGCGCTGATGACTTAATGAAGCGAACATCTAATCCCGATACATTTTATGTGGTAAACTTTTGGGCAACATGGTGTGGTCCCTGTGTAAAGGAACTTCCTGAATTTGAAAAACTACGAACCAGCCTGGCTGATAAGCCGGTAAAAATATTACTGGTAAGTATGGACTTCAAAGAGGCCTACCCTGCCAAAATAATTGCCTTTGTGAAGAAGAAAAAGCTGGCTCATGAAGTACTATGGCTTAATGAGACTAATGCTAACGAGTTTATTCCGAAAATAGATAGCCGTTGGCAAGGTTCTATTCCGGCCACTATGCTTCGCTATAAGAAAAACGAATATGCAAATTTCTTTGAAGGATCACTCAAAGCAGACATGCTGCGTCCGCTTATAGAGAAACAATTATCGTTAGAATAATTTGGCGCAAATAGCCCCATATAAAACAATCAATAAGCTGCTGGAGCAGGAAACCTTTGAACCTGTCTTTAGCTGGGGATTGCGCATGGCTTTTGCAGCCATTATACCGGTTATATGGGGAAGCGCAACCAACCATGTTGCTGATGCGAGTTGGATGACCCTGACAGCCGAATGTATATGCTGGGTAGAGCTAAAAGGCTCTTTCGGACAAAGATTACGCATCCTGCTTGGGGGCATTTTCCTCACTCTTGCCTTTACCTTACTGGGAAGCGTTACAGGTAACAATATATGGATAAGTGTTATCAGCATGCTGGCCGTTGGCTTTATTTCAGGCTTATTTAAGAACCTGGGCGACCGTGGCAGCGGACTTGCAATATGCGTATACGTTGTCTTTATCATTACCAATGCCTATCCAACCCAGGACAGCAAAGGCCTGGAACATCGAATGCTCCTGGTATTAATTGGAGGAACCTGGAATGCCTTAGTGGGCATAGCAGCTGCCTTGTTTACACCCGCCAGGCAGCCGTACAGGCGGTCGGTTGCAGTGATATGGAGAAATATATCAGACCTGATAGAAGTAATAGCAAAGGGCTGGGAAGGAACAGAAGTTCGCAGCTCGTTAAGGGATATTTACCTGAAGGAAAAATCTGTCCGCACCGCAATTGACAGCTCCCTTGCGCTATATGAAACGATGGCGCACCAGGTAACGGCAAAGGACAAACATGAATATCAACTGGCGCAAACACGTAAGGCTACTTCATTAGTTGCCGCGCATATTATTACCATTAGCGAAGAGCTGGAACGACTAAACATACAGGAAGCGGATAACAGCCTGAAGTTAAAAATCTACGCGATACTAAAAGCGATGCAAAAGCTATCGGAACGGATGGCCTCATTCATGATCGTACTAAAACCGGAAGAAGAACTTTTAGTAATCTCCCGTATCAACAGGCTTGCCAACCTCACCTCTTTATTGAAGGAATATAATACCAACGACGATAGCAAATTTGCAGAACCCGCCAAACGTATCGTCCACCTAAGCGAGCGGGTAATAAAACTTGCATTGTCTGCAGTAAACAATCTAAAGGAGATGGAAAAGGATCATTCCGTTTTCCGTTCCTATTCCTTAGTGCGCACAATGTTTATCATTCATCCTAAACATTGGATACGAAACGTTAAACTACTTTTCAACTTCAACACATTTACTACCCGATATGCAATGCGTTCAGCAATAGCAAGCACCATTGCACTCTTCATTTTTAAATGGTTTAAGATAGATCATGGCTACTGGCTGCCATTTACGGTGATCATTGTTTTGCAACCATATTTCGGCGCTACCCTTACCAAGGCTTTTGATCGCATGATCGGTACCATAACCGGTGGTATCGCCGGTGGTATTTTCCTGATAACCCCAATGAGGCTTTATTTAAATGAGATCATACTATTCATCAGTTATTTGATGATGGTATATTTCCTGCGGAGGCGATATTCGGTAGCCGTATTTTTTATAACCATAAGCGTGGTGCTTTTGTTTGATGTGGAAGACAGCCTTAACCCTATGCTGATACTTACGCGGGCACTTGCAACAGCAGGAGGTGCCACCTTAGCCATCGTTGCAGGCTTTGCGCTTTTACCACACTGGGACGCCAAATGGCTGCCATCCTATCTTGCAGATGCTATATGCAGTAACTACAGCTATTTTGTCGCCACCTACTTTTCTGATATGCCTGTCACTAACTGGACAAGGCTGAAGAGAAGCGCAGAAACCAAGAACAGCAATGCCTTCGATTCGTTTAACAGGTATATGCAGGAACCGCGGGCAAAGCGAAAACAATTCGGACCTTATTACCAGCTCATCATGCATAATGTGCGGGTAACAAGAGAACTAAATAATGTGTACCTGGAGCAGGAGAACGCAACGACAACCGGAGAAAGCGACCTGCAATTTCAAAACAGCAAACTGACTGAACTTCTCTATTGGTTTAATGCAAATATGGAACTGGTAAAGAAAATAAATACAGAGAATACTACCCAGCTCGTTGAAAATGGAACAAGCCCCTATTTTAATCAACCTCTGTCTTCGCTGCAACAGCTCTATCTTGACAGGATGCTCATCGAACTAAAAGCAGTACATAGCGACCTGCTGAAACTTGCCAATAATGAAACTGAATAAAACCGTAGTTTCGTTCTTATGAACTATTTAGGTCATGCTTTCCTGTCTTTTGGAGATGGCGAGATATTAACAGGTAACATCACCGGCGATCATTTTAAGGGGTTAAAAATACTTGATACACTTCCTGAGCGAATTGCAAAGGGGGCAATGCTGCATAGAAAGATAGACGGATTCGCAGATAATCACCCGGCAATTTTGCGTGCAAAGGTTTGGTTCCGGGAAGATTTCGGACTTTATTCAGGTGCGGTGTTAGATACACTATTTGATCACTTCCTGGCTAGTGATGCGCGGTACTTCCCATCAGAAGATATGTTGCTGGAATTTACACTGGAAATCTATCAAAAGCTGGAAGTCTTCAGCCAATATTTTCCTTCTTCATTTGCCGCTTACTTTCCGCATATGAAAGAACATAATTGGCTATATGGCTATCGTAACTTACTGGGCATACAACGTTCCCTGCAAGGACTACAGCGCAGGGCGAAATATATAGCGCCTACGGAAAAAGCTTATCAGACCTTTATAAAACATTATTACGAACTGAACCAATGTTATTACGAACTTATAGATGACATGGTGGAATATGTTAAAATTGAGTTAAGTGCCTGAGAGCAAGCAATGGCATGTTATTTTTGAAGTTTCCGACAACAATGCGTAAATATTTTTTTCCATATATAGCCACCGGCATACTATTCGTATTGATAGTAGCCTGCCATTCCAAAACAGATCCTGTTAAGGCTACCCCATCGGGGTTTCATGACGAACCTGCTGCTCTTAAAAGTACCAGTGTAAACTATGCAGATACTAATGCGGCGGAGTACAGGGCCATTATCCATAGCCTTGACTCCTTTTATAATGTACAAGCTCGCGTAGGTTTTAACGGAAGTGTTTTAGTTGGATATAAAGGGAAGGTCCTTTTCGAAAGGTATATTGGCTTTGCCAACCGCGAAACACAACAAAGACTGACCACCACTACATCGAGCCAGCTGGCATCTACATCCAAGACATTTACGGCTGCTGCTATCATGTACCTGTATCAGCACAAATACCTGAATATAGATGAGAAGGTTCAAACCTATCTTCCTAAATTCCCATATGCAGATGTTACCGTAAAAATGTTGCTCTGCCACAGATCTGGCGTGCCCGATTATATACATTGGATACCTTCTTACAGAAAAGATACACGGACACCCATCACTAATGATGAAGTGCTGGATATGTTCGCCAAATATAAACCCAAGTTGGAGTCAAGGCCCAACACCAGGTTCCGCTACTGCAACAGCAACTATGCAATACTTGCCTGCGTTATAGAAGCTGTAACAGAAATGCGTTACCCCGATTTCCTGAAAAAATACATCTTTGATCCGCTGGGTATGAAAAATACATTTGTCTATGACCCTACCCGTCATCCAATGCCACCGGGTAACGCCATCAGTTATAAATATAACTGGAGGCGCGAACCAGACATGTTTGCCGATGGGGTATATGGCGATAAAAATATCTACAGTACGGTTGAAGACATGTATCGCTGGGACCAGTCTTTCTATAATAATACGCTGCTAAATAATGAAACCCTGGAGCTGGCTTATGGCCCCTGCTCTTTTGAAAGGCCCGGTCAAAAAAATTATGGCCTTGGTTGGCGTATGCTTTGCTTCCCTGATGGCGGCAAGGTCATTTACCACAATGGCTGGTGGCATGGCAATAACACGGTGTTTTATCGTTTTATTAAAGAGAACTTTACAATTATTGTGTTGGGCAATAAATACAACAATAATATCTACCAGCAGGCGAAGATCATCTATTCGCTGGTAAAACGCACACCGGTAAAAGCCGGTTTTGATACCGAAGAATAAGCCGGACATTAGTTAAATAAAATTTAAAGGACAATTATCCCCTTGATAGTCACCCATTTTTAGTATTTTTTTTGCGAATACTATGGGCAGACTCTATCTTCTTATCATCGCTTTTATGATACCTGTTGCAGGTATCTGCCAGCACGTGGCCGGTATTGTCGTAGATGAACAAACGCATCAGCCACTTGCTTTTGCCACCATACGCCAGGGAAATACAAGACAAGGATTAGTCACCGATATCAATGGCAAATTCTCTTTTGAATTACTATCAGGCATTCAGCAACTTCACATCTCTTATGTTGGCTACACTACTAAAACCGTTAGCGTCCACGATGTTGACACTATATTTCTTTCCCCTGTTGTAAACGACAACAACGAAGTAGTGATCCGCCCACCGTATGAAAAAATAAAAAGGATCATCAACACTACCATCCGCAACAAGGCCAATAACAACCCGGACAAATATGCACAGTATGCCTACGAGATATACTATAAAATGTATGTGGACTTGTTGCCAAACGAAGGCTTCGCTAAGGTAAAAACGGTAAAGCACAATAAACTGGACACCCTATCTGAAAGCGACCGCAAACTGGCAGACTCTATTATAGCAGCTTCGCGCAAAGAAATAGACTCGATACGCAACAGTATGCACATCATCTTTTCAGAAACATATAGCAAAGTAGCCTATAAACGACCTAATACAAGACAGGAAGATGTAGTTGCGTCGCGTTTCTCGGGTTTTAGCAAAACTTTTTTTACCAACGTCATTAATGGCATATTGCCTTTTCATGCTTATGACAACTACATTAAATTAAACACCATTGACTATACCAACCCCATATCGGAAGGATGGCAATACCGCTACAACTTTTACCTGCTCGATGAATTGCAAAACGGCAGCGACACGATCTATGTGCTTAAGTATAAGCCTAAGAAGAATGTGGTCTTTAATTCGCTGGAAGGTGTAGTGTATATTAACACTAACGGGTACGCTATATCACACATCATAGCTAAAACTACTGACACTACAGATGAACGTAGTGTAAAAATGGAACAGATATACCGCTTTGTCGATGGCAAGTGGTTTCCAAGAGAACTCAACTATGAATTTACATTCAACAAATATCCGTCTCCTGACATAGGTATGGTATGGTCGGGGCACTCTATTATAGACTCTGTAAGATATACTTTGGACAAAACAGTTCATTTCGACAAAGCGCATGCGATCAAACTAACCGATTCGGTTGACTTGCACTCAGAAGATGATTGGCGCAGATACAGGTTTGACACCATTACAATAAAAGAACGGAATACCTATGTAAACATGGATACGCTGATGCAACAGGCAGGTATTGACCAATACCTGAGCAGCGCCACCAATATAGCCCTTGGCCGGTTGCCCATTAAGTTTGTAGATATAGACCTTACAAAAATACTGGCGTATAACACCTATGAAGGCACAAGGCTTGGACTCGGACTATATACCAATGATAAAATATCCAGCTTCTTCACTGCCGGAGGCTGGTTTGGCTATGGATTTAAAGACAAGGTGGTTAAATATGGCGCTTCTTTAAAGATTTTTCCCGCGAAGAACGAAGAATATTGGATTGAAGCTGCGTATCAAAACAATTATAGAAATACCGGCAACATAAATATAAACCCGGAAATAGACCGGCGAGGGCTGCAAACATGGTTACTTGCAAGGGTAGATCATGTTACTGAATTCTCTGCAACCGCACATGGGCGAATCAATTACCTGGAGCTGGAACTTCAGGGTTTGAAACAAGAGTTAAAGCCTCTATACAATTATGCATTCAATCAGCCCGGCGCTGCACCAGGCATTTATGATATTACAGAAGCATCTTTGAACCTGCGCTATGCCTACGCTGAAAAACGTACACCGTTCTTTGGCTATTATCTTCCTGCAGGCACTAAATACCCTATTGTTTATGCTAAACTATCGTACGGGCAATTAACAAGCGGTACCTATACTACCAATTATGCAAGGGGGTTGGTGGCAATTTTATATACTCACCATTTTAATCACTGGGGCAAAGACAACTTTAAAATAATGGGAGGTATTATTAAAAGTAAAAATGACAATCCTTTACCAAGGTCCATTTTGCTTGCCGGCACCGGGTATAAAGTTGACAGGGGAGATATACAGTTCTATGCGCAGGGCGGGTTTCTTACCATGCTGCCTTTCTCTTATTTTAATGACCGTTTTGCAGGTATTTTATATCGACACGATTTTGACAGGTGTTTTTACACAAACCGGTATAGCCAACCCTATTTAAGCCTTGCGTATAATTTTTTATACGGAACCTTATCAGACAATAATCGTGCTGCAGACGCAGGGCTTGTAGCCAATGAAACAGGATATCATGAAGCGGGCGTACTCATTAATCATATACTGCGGGTTAACTATCTGCATCTAGCCTATCTCAACCTGGATCTGGGCGCTTATTATCACATTACCCCGGGCAAATTTGATTTTGGCAGCCAAGGGCGCATTGTAGCCGGCATATCAATAACCTTTTAATTGAATGGTTTTGCGTTAGAAAAATATTTGAAATAATTTTGGTTAATAATATTAACCAGTTTATTTTTACAATCAAATTTACATATCTGTATGCAAAACGAATCACTTTCAGAAAAACAAAGCCTTGAGATCATTGAGGATATGATACACACAGCTAAGCAAGAGCAAACAGGTGCTGCGTACTATCTCACTATATGGGGCATTTTAACCGGGCTTTATTGCCTGAGCCTATACATTGGATTTACCTATAAATTGGAGTGGCTATCCTATGCGTGGATTCTATTTCCGATTGGTGGATTACTTTCTGTGATAAGAAACAGAAAAGATGAAAAAGAGGAAAAGGCTAAGACATTTTCAGATCGCCTGTATGGTTTTACGTGGGGCGGCTTAGGTTTTTGTGCAGGAATTATCATGTCGTTCGGCACCAAATTGGGCATAGCCAATGTAATGCCCGTAATCATATTATTATACGCACTGGCAGCTTTTATTACAGGTGGTGTAACTAAGTACTATCCTTCTATAATAGGTGCTGTTTTATGCACGGTTTGTTCCATATTTGCATTCAATTCAGAATTTACGACACAATTCCTGTATTGTGCAGCTGCTATGGTGTTTGCCTGCATTGTACCCGGATTAATGATGAAAGGATATTATAAACGCAAGGTGAATGCTTAATGATCTTGATCCTATATTACACTCGCAGCTAAGACTTTCCATTATCTCTTTGCTAGTAAGCCTGGAAGAAGCAGAATTTGTGTATCTAAAGGAAAAAACGAAGGCTACTGCCGGCAATCTAAGCCTGCAGCTGGATAAACTCAGGGAAGCAGGATACATAGAAATCATCAAGACATTTAAGAAAAACTACCCCCTTACCAAATGCAAGATCACCCCCAAAGGCATAAAAGCATTTGAAAAATATGTAAACGATATCAAGGGATACCTACATTTATAGCATTCATTATAATAGAAAAGAGCTGCAATTGCAGCTCTTTTCTATCTCCTGGAATATCAGATTAACGCGAATAGTTTGGTGCCTCTTTAGTGATCACAATATCGTGTGGATGGCTCTCTGCCATACTAGCCGATGTGATACGAAGGAATTGCGCATCTTCCTGCAATGCCTTAATATCTTTTGCACCACAAAGACCCATACCAGCACGTAAACCACCAACAAATTGCTGCACTACCTCGTTTACCATTCCTTTATAAGGCACCCTGCCCACAATACCTTCAGGTACCAGTTTCTTCACATCCGCTTCCCCATCCTGAAAGTAGCGATCCTTAGAACCTTCCTGCATAGCCTCCAGCGAGCCCATACCGCGGTATGACTTAAACTTACGGCCTTCGTAGATGATAGTTTCACCCGGGCTCTCTTCCGTACCCGCGAAGATGGAACCCGCCATAATACAGGATGCACCTGCAACAATAGCCTTTACCATATCGCCGGTATAACGTATGCCACCATCTGCTATCACGGGAATACCTCTTTTCTTAACTGCGGATACCGCTTCCATAATTGCCGTTAACTGTGGAGCACCAGCCCCCGTTACTATACGGGTAGTACAAATAGAGCCCGGCCCTACACCTACTTTTATTGCATCTGCACCTGCATCTGCTAATGCTTTAGCGCCAGCAGCAGTAGCAATATTACCTGCAATCACGGGGAGTGTTTTAAATGTTTTCTTTACCAGCCTCAGTGCGTCGATAACTCCTTTGGAATGGCCATGAGAGCTATCTAATGTAATAACATCCACACCGGCAGCCATCAGCGCTTCTATGCGCTGTATCATATCGCCGGTAACACCTACCGCTGCACCTGCCAACAGGCGGCCCATGCTATCTTTGGCAGAGTTGGGATGACTTTTCAATTGAATGATATCCCTGAAAGTGATCAAACCGATCAATTTACCTTTCTTATCTACTATTGGGAGTTTTTCGATCTTGTATTGTTCCAGTATGCCTTCTGCCTTTTGCATGCTGGTTCCCGCGGCGGCTGTTACCAGGTTTTCGCGGGTCATTATATCGCCTACCTTCTTTTTAGTATTCTTTTCAAAACGCATATCGCGATTGGTAAGAATACCTAACAGGGTTTTGCCTGCATCAACTATAGGAATACCGCCTATTTTATTATCGCGCATCAGTTTTAATGCCTCACCCACAGTAGCATCCGGCGCCAGGGTTATGGGATCTACGATCAGGCCATTCTCGCTGCGTTTTACCTTACGCACCTGTTCTGCCTGCCGTTCAATGCTCATATTTTTATGCAGCATACCAATACCACCTTCGCGGGCCAGCGCTATGCCTAACGGCGTTTCTGTAACTGTATCCATAGCAGCAGACACCATGGGTATGTTCAGTTTAATATCTCTTGTAAGTTGGGTAACTAAGCTTACATCTTTCGGAAGGACTTCAGAGTAAGCGGGCACAAGGAGTACATCATCGAATGTAAGACCTTCGCCGTAGAACTTAGATTTTGCAGCCATGTGCAAAGATAATGCAGGAAAATGAATTTATAAAAATTGTCCATAACAATAGTCAATAGGCCTATAAAAGGCGCTACAGGCAAGCTTTTAGGCTTTTGCTATTTATTATCGGGCACTAAATTGTACCTTTTCATAAATTTTTTGCCCCATGCAATACCAGCCGAAACTGGCTTTTGATCCATTACATGTACAGGACGAATGGCAATCTAAAGAGCTGAAGCGATTGCTTCAGTATCTGCAAGCACATTCGCCCTACTATCAGCGTATTTTTAAAGAGCATCATATCAATATCGATAATATCCACGGGCTAAAGGATATGCATTTTCTGCCAACCACCAGCAAAAGTGATATGCAGGAACATAACTGGGATTTTCTTTGCGTTACTGCCGATAAGATCAAAGAATACACAGCAACATCGGGCACGCTTGGCAAACCGGTAACGATAGCATTAACCGCAAATGACCTGGAAAGACTGGCTTATAATGAACAACAATCTTTCCTTACTGCGGATGGCAAAGAAGGAGATTGCTACCAATTAATGCTCACCCTCGACAGGCAATTCATGGCAGGCATTGCATATTATCAAGGCATTCGCAAACTTGGGGCAGCGTTGGTGCGCACCGGCCCGGGACTACCTGCAATGCAATGGGATACTATATTTCGCCTGCAGTGTAACAGTCTTGTAGCTGTGCCCACTTTTATGCTGAAGATGATAGAATATGCAAATGAACATGGGATTGACCTGAAACATACTCCTGTGAAGAAAGCCATTTGTATTGGTGAGAGCCTCAGGCAAGCTGATTTTGAATACAATGTATTGGGGCAAAAAATTCATGAGCATTGGCCTATAAAACTATTTGGCACCTATGCCTCTACCGAAATGCAAACAGCATTTACCGAATGTGCCGCCGGTATGGGCGGACATCAGCAGCCAGACCTGATCATCCTGGAAATACTCAATGAACATGGTGAGCCATTGAAACATGGCGAATACGGAGAAGTTACCATCACAACATTGGGTGTAGAAGGTATGCCACTTCTGCGATATAGAACGGGCGATATTTGCACGGTATATGAAACACAATGTAGTTGCGGCAGAAGGTCGCGCAGGCTAAGCCCCGTTCTGGGACGCAAGCAACAGATGATCAAGTACAAGGGAACAACCCTGTACCCACCTGCGATATTCGATATCCTCAATAGCATACCCTACATCAAGGAATACGTGGTGGAGGTATTTATTAACGAACTGGGCACAGACGAACTAAGACTACATCTTACTACTCCACTGCCTGTGGATGATTGCGAAGCGAAGCTGAAGCCAATCCTTCAATCTAAACTTCGGGTAATACCACTACTCCATTTTCACTCCGGCAGCGAAATGCAGCAAATGCAGTTTCCACCTAATAGCCGGAAGCAAATAAAATTTATTGATAACAGAGATTTTGAATTTGAAGTATGATAATAAGCCGGGAGTTTATTGAAAAAAGCATTTATTATATAGAACTTAATACACCGAGAATAGAAAAATGCCTCGCAGACCTTACAGAAGTGGAGGTATGGAATCAACCCAATGAATCAACTAACAGCATTGGCAACCTTATTTTGCATCTGTGCGGAAACATTACCCAATACATATTATCATCTATTGGCGGGTTGTCAGATCACAGAGAAAGAGATAAGGAGTTTTCGATCAAAGGCGGCTTATCCAAAGCTGAGCTGCTACAAAAATTGCAACACACAATTAGCAGCGCAGTATCAGTAATAAAAAACTGCGATGAAGATAGCCTGGTAGAGATTCGCAGCGTACAGGGCTTTAATCTTTCGGGAATTGGTATTATTGTCCATGTTACAGAACACTATTCTTACCACACCGGGCAGATTGCGTTACTGACCAAAATGCTCCGCAACAAAGACCTGGGATTTTACGCGGGCAGAGATTTAAATGTACACAATAGATAAACGACATCGCTGCATATGCACACTTTTGGCAAATTACCAACAGGTAAAAGACTGGAAAGAATAAAAGCTTCTGCTAACTATAGCAATGGCAGTTTCCAGAATAAAAGCTTTACACCTAATCTTGCCGAAGGTGCCAGCTTTTTTAAAGTAACCAAAGAGTTTCTTTACAATAAGGATAAAAGAAACAGGCCATCCGTCACGCTCCCATCCGAAAAAACGGACCTCCATCACCTGGATCCCAAAAAGGATGTGCTCGTATGGTTTGGGCACTCGTCTTACTTTATACAGGTAGATGGTAAAAAAATATTGGTAGACCCCGTATTCAGTGGCAATGCATCACCATTCAGCTTTACAACCTACAGTTTCAAAGGCAGCGATGTGTACACCCCTGAAGACATGCCCGAGATCGATTACCTTATCATAACGCATGACCACTATGACCATCTGGATTATGAAACGATCATTAAACTGAAAAGCAAAGTAAAACGAATTATTACAGGCTTAGGTGTCGGGGCTCATTTTGAGCAGTGGGGCTTTGAACATAAAATCATCACAGAAAAAGACTGGGATGAAGAAGAAGACCTGGGAGATGGGTTTAAAATATTTACTACTTCAGGCAGGCATTTTTCCGGCAGAGGTTTTAAGCGAAACCAATCGATATGGCTGTCTATGGTGCTTGTAACCCCAACTATGAAAATATTTATCGGCGGGGATTCCGGGTACGACACTCATTTTGAGATCATCGGTGAACAACACGGACCTTTTGATCTTGCGATACTGGAATGCGGCCAGTACAATACATACTGGAAGTATATACACATGATGCCCGAAGAAACAGTGCAGGCAGCTATAGACCTCAAAGCTAAAGTTTTGTTACCGGTACATTGGGCCAAGTTCTCGCTTTCGCTACATGCATGGGATGAGCCTATTACAAGAGTGGTTGCAGAGGCAAGCAAAATGGGGATGCCTATTCTGCACCCTATGATCGGGGAAGCAGTAAATCTCAAAGACGAAAACGCACATAAACAGTGGTGGCTGGGTATTGATTAATCATACGCTATTGCCATGATGTAGTACATGCCTTTATCAGTATGTCGATACCAGCCCTATCCACCTCATCAGTGGCCTGGTTAGCTATAACAATGACACCTGTTTTCCTCTTTGGGTCAAAACCCATGTAAGATCTAAAGCCTCCCGTACCGCCATTGTGCCAAATGATATTGAATATGCCGGAGAATACGCCGTTTACCTTGTCTATATGCCATCCATAAGCAATCCCGCCAGTCGGGATCAAAGCGGTCTCCCGATGTGTTTTATGAAAAGAATTGTAAAGAAGATTATTACTATCCATATTTGCTTTTAGAAATTTAATCATGTCGGCAATATCAGATCTGATAGCTCCGCATCCATACATGGCACCAAAATTCCAATGGCAGGTTCTATTTCCTTTTTCATCATAGCCGGTAGCAAATTTGCTGCTGTCTTTAACAAACAAAGAGGTATGCGACATATGCAAAGGAAAGCATATCAACTCCTGTAAAAGTGTTTCATAACTTTTACCTGTTCTGTATTCATCAATATTAGCTAACAATGCGCTGCCAAAATTGGAATAATCGTAATGATGCAGATCAGGACTCTTTTTATCGGTACATCGTTTTAAGTACCTGGCAATATCCGCATTAGTAAGTGTACTATATGGATCACATTCATTTGTTAGCAACGCCAGAATAGAGTCTGGTATCCTTGCAAAACCCGAAGTATGATTAACTAAGTTTAATAATGTGGTGCTGTCATCAAATTTAAGTTTCGCACTATCGGGTAATACGGCCTGGATATTATCATTCCAATGCAGTAACCCATCATCTACGAGGCGCTGTGTTATCTCTGCTGTGAATACCTTGGTGATAGATCCTATTTCAAAAATCGTATTACTGTCAGGAATCTGCCCGCCGTTCTTATTTGTCATTCCATATCCTTTTATCATCACGGTATTTCCTTTTACTATCCCTACGCAGATGCCCGGAGCAAATTTCTTCTGAATGAAATTGTTACCTATTGCATCTACCTGTGCCTGCAGATCATGACTGTCTTTAATGTGAGTTATATGATACCTCAAGTAGAAGATCGTGCCTATTATTAAAACTACAAGCACAAGGAGGATGATACCGACAACCTTTAAGACTTTCTTCATTTACATCGGGTTTAGCTTTTGAAATTATAAAATATGTTCTGCCCCAAAAGGGGGATTTTATATTCAATTACGTTAATAAAAAAAGCCCCGGAAAAATCCGGAGCCGTTTTATTTAACTAACCCAAAAGATGTATTAGCGGGCAATATTTACCGCCCTTAATTCCCTGATAACGGTAACTTTTACCTGTCCGGGATATTGCATTTCTTTTTGAATCTTATCGGCTATTTCAAAAGACAGGCGATCGCTATCTGCATCGCTCACTTTGTCAGCCTCTACAATTACACGCAGTTCGCGGCCCGCTTGTATCGCATATGCTTTTTCTACACCATTATAGGCCATAGCCAATGCTTCCAAGTCTTTGATACGCTGCAGGTAGCTTTGCATCATTTCCCTGCGTGCCCCCGGGCGCGCGCCGCTAATAGCATCGCACGCCTGCACTATTGGCGAAATAATATAGGCCATTTCCATCTCATCGTGGTGAGCTCCTATTGCATTTACTATAGCAGGATGTTCTCCCGACTTTTCGGCCAGTTTAGCGCCCAGTAATGCGTGGCTCAGTTCTGTTTCTTCATCAGGAACTTTACCAATATCGTGGAGCAGGCCTGCACGTTTTGCCAGTTTCACTACTTTTTGACCGAGCCCTAATTCTGCAGCCATGATACCGCAAAGGTTTGCAGTTTCTTTGGAGTGCATCAGCAGGTTTTGGCCATAAGATGAACGGAAACGCATTTTACCTACCATGCGCACCAGGTCTTTATGCAAACCATGTACACCCAATTCTATAATGGTACGCTCTCCTATTTCCATTACCTGCTCTTCCAGTTGCTTTTTGGTTTTTTCAACCACTTCTTCAATACGAGCCGGATGGATACGTCCGTCTTGCACGAGGCGTTGCAGAGAAAGACGGGCTACCTCACGGCGCAGCGGATCGAAGCAGCTTAATACTATTGCTTCCGGGGTATCGTCAATAATCAGGTCAACACCGGTAGCTGCTTCTAAGGCACGTATGTTACGACCTTCACGGCCAATGATCTGGCCTTTGATCTCATCACTTTCCAGGTTAAATACCGTAATAGCATTTTCAATGGTTTGTTCTGCACCGGTACGTTGTATCGTCTGAATGATGATCTTTTTAGCCTCTTTAGTAGCGTTTGCCTTGGCTTCTTCCATTATCTCCTTCACATGCGCCATAGCAGCCGTGCGGGCTTCTTCCTTTACTAATTCTATAAGTTCAGCTTTGGCTTCTTCGGCAGAGAGGTTGGATACTTTTTCCAAACGCTTGATATGTTCTTCCTGGTGGCGTTCCAGCTCGGTGCGTTTGATGTTCACCACTTCCAGCTGCTTATCTAAATTTTCTTTAAGCTGCTGATTCTCATTAATTTGTTTTTGAAGCGAAGCATTTTTATCATTAATGCTTTGCTGCATCTGTTTGAGCTTATTCTCGCCTTCCGCTATTTTTTGGTTGCGTACCAGTACTTCTTTCTCGTGTTCGCTTTTTAATCTTAAGAAATTCTCTTTTGCTTCAAGTATCTTTTTTTCTTTGAGTGTTTCTGCGTGAGTTTTAGCGTCTTCAATTATCTTCTTCGCAGACTGTTCTGCTTCTTCTACTTGTCTTTGAGTGTTTTTAGCAAATAAGAGTTTCCCGAGAAAGATCCCTATTGATATAGCTGCCACCGCAACGATGGCAACGAGTATTGCACTTGAGTCCATAATAATGCTTTCTAACTTTTAGTCCAGTTTTTATTTCCTTTTCTACCAACCTTTCATTCATTATCTTTATATTAATTTATAATAAATGTAGTATGGCGTAATTTAGCCTGCTAAGTTAGTAAAAGATTTCTGTTAAGAAAACCTGCTGACTTCGGCCTAATTTGCTGCATAGAATGTAATATTGCGCACCTTATTAAGTTTTAATGGTTTTGTCTTACGCTTTTTGTAATGTTTCGGTAATGCCTATGCGGTCTGAGCCCTCTCACCGTGCAGAACAAGTCAACGAGATGCTTTTCGGGGAACGGTGCGAGGTATTGGAGGTGAACGACAAAGAATGGGTACGCATACGTTGCGAATGGGATATGTATGAAGGATGGTGCCGGCTGGGACAGTTATCTTTGATTAACCGGAAAGAATACAAGAAGATTCCTAAGGCGATGGCTGCAACTCATACAGACAAGCTTGTTTTTGATTCGGGCCAGCAATGGATGCCGATGGGAAGTGAATTGTTCGGATTTAAAGGCGGCCAAATATCCATATATAACAACATAGCGAAGTTTAAAGGCAAGAAGCTGAAGATCGACCAACTGGAGCTTAACTGTGAAAACATCCATAACGCTGCCTTAAAGTACCTCCATGCTCCTTATTTATGGGGTGGTCGCACTATGGCGGGTATAGATTGCTCCGGACTCAGCCAAATGGCTTTTAAGCTATGCGGTAAAGCTATCCCAAGGGATGCCAGCCAGCAGGCAAACGAAGGTGAACTGGTGGATTTTCTACAACATGCTCATTGTGGCGACCTGGCATTTTTCAACAATGAAGATGGTAAGATCGTGCATGTAGGTATCCTGCTCGATAAATCTACTATCATACATGCTACTGAAACCAGCGGACGAGTAGTTATAGACAAGATAGACCAGGGAGGAATTATAAGTGTTGGACTAAAAAGGCGTACACATCATCTACGACTCGTTAAACGCTTATTTTAACATTATTCGTTATCGTCGTAGTCCTGCCCTTTATAGTATATCCGGAACATGTTTTTACCTATCTGGTACTTGATCACATCATAATTCAGCTCCCAGCTATCCAGCTGAGAAGTAGTAACATCATAAAGCTCTCCCTCTGAAAATAACCTGAGTATCCCGGCTGCATTGACATAGGCAAGAGAATTATACTGCGCCACATATTTATCAGGATAATAGTTTTCGAGGCTATAGGTAACGCCTTTATAAAACACCTTGAAATAGCCGCTTGGATCCCGATAAGCTACTATATTATCGGCTACCCTTACATCAGTTGGCGTAAAGTAACCTACAACATGAATGCTATCGCCATAAAAAATTTTAAAATACCCGTCGCTTGATGTATAAGCTACCACATTGTCGCCCGCCTGCGAACTGAGTGGTGCAAAATCTTCTACCACAAATGTTTGCCCGGCATGAAATATTTTGAATTGCTTGTTGATGTCAACATAACTAACAGTATTACGGCCTGCATCAAAGCTATTAACAGCATAGTCTTCCTGCTTAATAATGTTGCCATCATAAAATATGCGGAACTGGTTGGCGTAATTATCGTAGGCAATGATATTGTCGGATACTTTAATTACCTCCAACGGATTGCCTGCAAGGAAACCTTCTATCGGGTATATCTGCCCTCCATAATATGCTTTGTATTCATTTCTTACCCCATCAAAAAATAAGATAACACTATCACCTACAAAATATTGTGTGCAATAAGTACAAAGGTTTTTGACAGTTCCCTTTTCGAAAACATTTAATGATTTACTATTGAGAAATGCTACAAGGTTATCACTCACCTGGAATTCATTGGTGAAACCGATATTAACGGTGCGTACACCACCACCGTAATAAATTTTGAAGGAACGGGAATTATCAAGGTATGGAATCGCTACCCTGCCTGTCTTTACTTCTGTTGGCTCCAGGTAGTCAACTTTTCTGATCATGCCTTTATCCCAAACCATTACCTGGTTCTGAAGATTAACATAGTACGCTAAAGGCTGGGCGAATACGCCGGCTGTGCAAACAGACAATAGTAGTGCTAAGAAAAATAAACGGGGCATTGCGGGTGTTTGAGGGAGTAAATATAATAAAAAAGCCGGCCCGAGAACAGGCCAGCCCCTATAAACCCTATCACTATGAAAACTGACGTAAAATTAAACGTAGATTAATTCACAACAAAATTTTTTTTGCAAATATTTTCTTAAAATAAAAAAGCCAGCCTGAGAACAGGCCAGCCCCTATAAACCCTATCACCATGAAAACTTCTTATATAAAAACGCTTATGCGTTGATATGGCCTCTTTCTAACTGCAAATGTACATTGCCTTTTGATTCTAAACAAGTACATTTTAAAATAATCTGCAAAAATTTTGATAAAATAGTTACCCTTTGATGAAGAAATAATTATTTCTTCTTTTTAGGAGTAAAAATTGCCAGCATACGCCTTCCTTCCATCTTTGGCATAGATTCTAATGAACCTACCTCTGCAAGGCGTTCTGCAAACTTCAGCAGTAATAATTCGCCTCTCTCCTGAAACATGATGGCACGTCCTTTAAATTGAACGTAGCATTTAACCTTGTTACCCTCCTGGAGAAATTTTTCGGCATGTTTGGCCTTAAAGTCAAAATCATGCTCATCGGTATTAGGAGTGAAACGTATTTCCTTCACCTCTGACTGCTTTGCCTTGGCCTTTTGTTCCTTTTCTTTCTTTTTGCGCTCGTAAAGAAACTTGCGATAATCTATTATACGGCAAACCGGAGGAACCGCATTAGGAGATATCTCAACCAGATCAACACCCTGCTCTTCCGCAAGCTTTAAAGCTTCTGCTAAGGGGTATACTGCCGGCTCCATTCCATCACTTATCAAACGCACTTCAGGTGCAGTGATCTCTCTATTTAAACGGTGTTCGTTTTGTACTTGTTTTGGTTTAAAATTTGGTTTACCTCTTCTTTGCATTCAATATTTTTAAAATGATGGCAAAATTAGTGTATTTATTTCAATTCTATATTTAGCGGATATGCATTAATCTTTCTTTCCGGCCAATTGCTTTTTTATAATCTCCAAAGTATCTACCAGGAAATCATCAACTGCAACGGCTCCCTTATCCCCTTCCCCATGCTTGCGCACGGCAACTTTCCCTTCGTTCATTTCTTTCTCACCTACTACCAGCATATAAGGTACTTTCATGAGCTCTGTATCCCTGATCTTCTTGCCTATCTTTTCGTTGCGGTCGTCAACTTCGGCACGGATGCCTGCATCTTTTAATTTTGCAACAACAGAATTAGCGTAATCCCCAAACTTATCGCTTATAGGTAACACTTTTACTTGCACAGGTGCCAGCCACAAAGGCAGGTTACCACCACAGTGCTCTAACAATACAGCTATGAAACGCTCCATAGAACCAAACGGAGCACGATGTATCATAACCGGGCGTTTACGGCTGTTATCGCTATCTACATATTCCAGCTCAAAGCGTTCCGGCAGGTTATAATCTACCTGTATTGTGCCTAATTGCCAGCTACGTCCCAGTGCGTCTTTTACCATAAAGTCTAGCTTAGGGCCATAGAACGCCGCTTCACCATACTCTACTACTGTTTTCAGCCCTTTCTCCGCCGCGGCATCCATAATGGAACGTTCGGCGATCTCCCAGTTTTCGTCACTGCCTATATATTTACTTCTGTCTTCTTGGTCTCGTAGCGATACCTGGGCAGTGAAGTTGTCAAAATCCAGAGATCGGAATACGTACATTACCAGGTCTATTACCTTTTTAAATTCTTCTAATACCTGGTCGGGACGGCAGAAAAGGTGCGCATCATCCTGGGTAAATCCTCTTACGCGGGTTAATCCGTGCAATTCCCCGGATTGTTCATAACGGTAAACGGTACCGAACTCTGCCAACCTAAGTGGCAGGTCTTTATAAGACCTGGGGGATGATTTATATATCTCGCAATGGTGCGGACAGTTCATTGGCTTCAGCATAAACTCTTCACCTTCCTGCGGTGTAGTTATAGGCCTGAAGCTGTCTTTACCATATTTTTCCCAGTGGCCGGATGTTACATACAATTGCTTACTGCCAATATGTGGCGTGATAACCGGCAGATAACCGGTATCCAACTGAGCTTTTTGCAGGAATTGTTGCAAGCGTTCGCGCAGCATAGCGCCCTTAGGTAACCACAAAGGCAACCCGCTACCCACTTTTTCAGAAAAAGTGAATAGCTCCAGCTCCCTACCCAATTTGCGGTGATCGCGCTTTTTGGCTTCCTCAAGCAAGGTCAGGTACTCATCCAGTTCTTTCTGCGCCGGGAAGGTAACACCATATATGCGCGTGAGCATTTTATTTTTCTCATTACCTCTCCAATAAGCTCCTGCAATATTTGTAAGCTTAATGGCTTTTATAAACCCGGTGTTAGGAATATGTGGCCCGCGGCACAAGTCAGTAAATCCGCCTTGAGTATAAAAGGTGATATTACCGTCCTGCAGATCCCGGATCAATTCCAGCTTATAGGGATCGTCCTTTTCAGTAAAATAACTGATCGCATCCGCCTTAGACACTTCTTTGCGCTGATAAACACTATTGTGCTTTGCCAGCTCTTTCATTTTATCTTCCAGCTTTTTCAGCTCTTCTTCATTAATAGCTCTTCCTCCAAGGTCTACATCATAGTAAAACCCACTTTCTATAGACGGGCCTATACCTAATTTAACGCCGGGATATAGTTGCTCCAGCGCTTCGGCCATCAAGTGTGCAGATGAATGCCAAAAGGTAGATTTCCCTCCTTTATCATCCCATGTTAGCAACTTGAGTTTTACATCTTTATTAATAGGCCTGGTAGCATCCCACACTTCTCCATCAACTTCTGCCGCCAGCACTTTGCGTGCCAGTCCTTCACTGATAGACTTGGCTACATCTAACGCGGTAGCACCATCCTGGTATTCCCTTACTGCCCCATCGGGCAATGTAATATGAATCATATACTTAATTACTCCTTAAAAATTTGGCACCAAATGTACGAATTAAAAAACCCACCGGAAAAGTAACCGGTGGGTATAAATACCTGTTTTACCGATTATTTTTTATTAAAAGTCATCGTGTACCTTACGGTAATATCTTTTTGGTCTGCATCCTTAACTTGGCCGGGATATGCAAAAGAAAATTTATCGTCTGTTGGATCCTGCAAAAGTCCATTGGCATCCTGCTTTAACAATGAGAACAGGCCGTATATATACATTTTCTTATCATTGTCTGATAATCCCCAGCTAAATTCTATGTCATCTGTTTCGTTATCAGAGCATTTAGTACCGCCGGTAATGTGATCACCCTGGTTATACATCTTAAACTTCAGATAATCATCTTTGATGCATTCAGGCCGTGTATCTTGTCCTTTTGTTGGATCAACTGTTGAAACCTTTTCCCAAACGGGGTTGGTCAGCGAGTCTCCACCTGTATAGCTCAAATATGTAATATTTAACGTCACGGGCACCCATTGAGATGCCTCTAGTTTTTGGGCCTGACTCATCGGTGTTTCCGTTTTTTTGCACGAAGTAATGATACAAATGGCCGATAATGCCAACAGAAAATATTTCATAACCTATTATACGAATTAATCACCTAAAACTAATCATTATCTTGGTGATGCAAAAGATTTGCGACTAATTTATTGCCTCTTTTCTGCAAAAACCTTATCGGGAATACCTTTATTGACCTTGTAATCCTGGTAATCTATCTCGATACGGCCTTTTTTTCGTCCACCGGCATTTGCTTTCTGTGCAGCCGGCTTAGTATCTCCATCATAATCCATGGTAACCCCTTTAGGCAATTTAAAATCTTTCACATCCATTTGAAACTGCACTTTATCAGGCAAGCCAAGCTTTTCATAGCGGCCATAATCAAGGTCCATTTTTACCGTACCATTATCTCGTGTAGTAGTCTCCATTCTCATAGCCAATATCTTATTTTCATCTACCCATATCTTTGTGAGGATAATAGGATCCTGTTCGTTTGCCGGTATTACTTTTATTAATCGTAGCTCCTTCCCGTTTAGCATGTCTTTACCAGCATCTATCACAGCCGCATCAGCGTTGGGCACCAGGTTATTCATAGTTAGGTTTACTCCGTTCCGGGGCAGAATAGAGATGCCGCCATTTCGCTCCAGTTTCATTTTATCAGGTGCTTTGAAGTATAATTTACCCTTAAGCCTCGGCACTTTTATAAACGGGATATCGATCTTCATAGAAACATCGGCCTCATAATCTTTCACCGCATCCAGCCTTGCTCTAAGCTTTAGAAAAAGCTGGTTTGCGGTTAACGGTTGCGCAAAGCTTACCGCACTCATCACACAAAAAACTACCACCGAAAATGTCCTGATCATGATTGTATATCCTTTTTATTGAACCACACTATCGAAGCCCCCAAAAACAAAAACGTATAAACCAGCAATACCATAGCAGATGTACCTACTGCTTTATATGGAACCGGATCGTCAAAAAAGGCCTTCCACCCAACCATATGAGTTGTAAACAGGTATTGCTTGATTACAGAAAATATAGGCAGATCGAGCGTTGAGAATATCATTAACACAATAATGATGCCCATAGTGCCCACGATAGGGCCTATTGAATTATCTGCAAAACAGGATAATAGCAATGCCAATGCTGCAACCGTAGCCATTGCCAGGGCTGCGAAGGCAAATGCAGCTATGTACCGCCAAAGAACATCGTCCTTCAAAATAATTACCATCGCATCACTTTTCAGGTTGATCATATCCCCTGCCCCGAATATTAATACAGAAAGGCCCAGCGCTACAATTGCCAGCCATAGCAATAGAAGCAACGCATAACATAAGGAGGCAACAAATTTGACGATGATCACCTTGCTGCGCGACTGCGGCTTGGTAAGTAACAGCCGTAACGTGCCCATACTTGCTTCTCCTGCAATCGCATCTCCTGCCACCAGGGCCACTAATAAAGGAATTTGTACCAGCAAAGTTTGCAGAATGATGTAGGTGATCAGGTAGCCATTGAGTATGTTCCCCCGTAGATCAAACTGCTCGTTGATGCCTTGCAATGCAAAGTTTATGAAGTTCTTCCCATCAGCATACATTGCCAGTTCTATAACTAACGCTATAGCCGCTACAATCCCAAAGCTGATGTACGTACGCGGCCGTTTGAATATTTTAAATAGTTCCAGCCGCAGCATGATCTTCAGATGTTAAGGATAAAAAATAATCTTCGAGCGAATGGGTAACATTTATTTGCAACACCTCGGCACCATGATTGACCAGCCAGCTATTAATTGCAGGAACATTTTTTGGATCTGTTTTGAACGTAATTTGCCCCACTTGCGTTGAGCTTATTTGTCCTTTCCATTCACTGTCTTTTAATTTAGTTATTACAGCTTCATCCGGCGTTAGTCTGATCTTGACCGATGTATCCGCAGGACTGAGCAGATCTGCAACCTTTCCTTCTACAATCTTTCTGCCCTTGTGAAGAATGATCATATTAGTAGCGACCTGCTCTATTTCGTGCAACAGGTGAGAAGATATCATTATTGTTTTACCGAGCTCCTTGCTCAATCTATTGATAAGAAACCTCATCTCTGCAATACCCTGCGGATCAAGGCCGTTAGTAGGCTCATCCAATATCAACAGTTCAGGATCATGAATCAATGCGATAGCAATGCCCAATCTTTGCTTCATCCCCTGCGAATAACCCTTCACTTTATCTTTTTCCCTGCCGCTTAGCCCTACAATATCCAGGACTTCATGCATCCGTGCACTAGTTATTTCTTTGCCGCTTAAATGCGCAAACAACTTTAAATTTTCCCAGCCGGTAAGATATAAGTACAGATCGGGCCGCTCTATCACTGCGCCTATATACGCTAATAAGTGTCTTGTCCTGTTATTAAATTCTCTACCCCGGATGTATACCGTTCCGTTATCAGGATATATAAGGCCAAGCAACATGCGCATCGTGGTACTTTTACCTGCGCCATTTTGCCCGAGGAAGCCATATACTTCACCATTATTTATCGTAAAAGACAAATCATCTACCGCCTTAAAACTGCCGAAAGATTTTGTGAGTCTCCTGGCTTCAATTATCTCGGTTGTCATTTAATGCAAAATAACAGAGTAATATGACTATAGTTCGCAAACCGGCGAAAAATTGTATTTTCATTAATTGATTGGTTTGCATCAGTTAAATTGCCGTTAAACCAATTGAGAAGGCAGCGATAGCAGTATATCATATATATCTTTGGTATGAGCATGAAAAGAGTTTTCCCCTTAATCGTATTCCTTATTACTCTATCCGTATTAGGCATTATATTCATTCAAATGTCCTGGATACGGGACGCTATTAAGCTGCGCCAAAATCAACGTACACTTGATATTGAATACGCCATCAGCCAGATAAAAGAACAAGCGCAAAAATTATACCTTACTAAATCGGGCAATATTGGCTATATGGATGAAGAGTCTCGCAACTATTACCTGCAAGACTTTACAGTGCAGATGCTTACTACGGATGAAATGAATACGATAGTGAGCAAGGCAATGAAGAAATATAACATAAAGGAGAACTATGAATATTGTGTTACTAACATCTTCAATGTTCCGATCATGTCTTCACCGGGCTTTAAAACGGAATATTTCACATCAAGTACAGCATCGCCCTTAACATCAGACCCAAATAAAAGTAGCAGACCGGAAACCTTTTACCTGCATATAGCAGACGATAAGAATTATATTTTAAACAAAATGGGCTGGATCATTGGCTCCTCCATCCTATTTACGGTTATCATTATTTCTGCATTTGCACTTACCGTGCGCACTATGTTCAATCAGAAGAAACTCTCCGAGATCAAGTCTGATTTTATCAATAATATGACCCATGAGCTAAAGACACCTTTAGCAACCATCTCGCTGGCTATTGATGCATTAACAAATGAGAAGGTAATTCATGATTCGGACAAGATCCGCTATTACAGCGGGATGATCAAAGATGAGAATAAGCGGATGAATAAACAGGTAGAGAAGATATTACAGGCTGCGCGTATAGAAAAGCAAGACATTAAACTAAATCTACAGAAAATTGACGCGCATGACCTTATTAATAAAGTGGCTAATAACTTATCACTGCAAATACAGGAAAAAAATGGTACTATAACGCTGAAATTAGACGCTCAAAGGCACACAATAGAAGCTGACGAAGTGCACTTTTCTAATATCATCTTCAACCTGCTTGACAATGCTATTAAGTACTCTAAAAACAATCTCCATATCGAAGTAAGCACATCCAATGTAAGCAATATGCTTGCTATTAAGATAGCAGATAATGGCATTGGCATGAACCGCGAAACGCAGTCCCGAGTATTTGAAAAATTCTACCGTGCCCACACAGGCAATATTCACAATGTAAAAGGTTTCGGATTAGGGCTTAGCTATGTAAAAGCCACTGTTGAAGCTCACCAGGGCAAAGTGACTGTAGAAAGCACCATTGGCAAAGGCAGTACTTTTACTGTGCTGATGCCGCTGGTATAGGAAAAACCGTTGATACCTTGGGCTGATTGATGATACCCGCTTGCTGACACTCAATGAAACAATTTTATCAAGGGGCTGTTCAGCGTTAATCAAATAGCATAAATGATTGCATAGACATAAAATAATGCGGGGTACTGAGAGGCGTTGTTGTATTATTAACTACATAATCCCCTATTTCTATATCACTCTACATCATAGTTCTTAGGCTTATTTACAACATTTACATACACCAAAAACGCCACCCGTAAAGGTGGCGTTTTTAATAACTCTTTTATTTAAACTTCATTGAACTTTACCGTATAAGGGTAACATTACCTGAGCTCTTGATCCTTTTACCTGATATACAATACCCTTCTGCCTCCCATACATAAACACCAAGTGCTGCATCTGCTCCGTTAACTTTACCGTCCCATTGCTGTGCAGGGTCCGTTGTTTCGAATACAACCTTACCCCAGCGATCAAATATCCTGAATGCTACCAATTTTACAATCTGGGAATTAGCAAGTCCGAAACGATTTACAGACGAGTTACCACTAGGCACAAATGCATTCGGTAAATTAATATCGTCGCAGCTAACGTGTACTACAACAGTATCTAATGCAGCGCAGCCCGAGTTATTGTCTCTTACCTGCAGGTAATAAGTATAGTCGTTAGGCGGAGTAACACTTGGATTAGGCACATTGTTGTTGCTCATATACCTGTCTGGAAACCATAGGTAAGAATAGTTTATGCCATCACTGGTAAATGGCCCACCTAATACGGTAGTAGCACCGTCTGCTATTGTTCTGTCTGGCCCGGCATCAGACTGCACTTTGAAAACCTTTACTTTAATAAGCGTATCTACAATACAACCTGATTTATAAGGCAACAGCACATGGTAATTAGTGCTGTATCGCGGCCAAACCTTAACGTACTGTTGGGTCGTATTATCAATATTGTAATCAGGAGACCATGTTTGGTTAATTGCTGCTGTGGAAATCAGGCGTAAACTGATGGTATCCCCACTACAAATTGTAGTGTCGTTAGACATAAAGATGTCCGGAGTAGGCAATACGGTAATGATCTTACATTGCACCTGCATATCCGGCATACCTTCATTTACCATGTAGTAGATATTGTAAGTACCGGCAGTATCATAACTGTAAGGAGGTGGCATCATAGTTGTAGAAGACTGGATACTGGCATTACTGCATTGCTGGAATGTTACTTTTACCAGGTTGCTATCCCCATCGTTGGTGGTGAATAAGTAGATATTATCGTGATCACGAATTGGCCTGGTTAACCCCGTCGGTCCAAACAGCGTAGAACTAAATGTATTGAAGTTTACTGCTGTGTAAGGCCCCGTAATGGAAGTCATATCCACTTTTACGAAGTTACTGGACCCCCGGTTTACAAAAAACAAATGAAAACTATCGCAATCCCTGATGATACTGATACCACCGGCATTGTTAACATTTTTATTTAAAGAACCTATTGTAGCAGATGTGGGTGTGGTGGTTGCCAGTTTAGGACCTAAGTCGACACGGGTGATGCTATCACTACCTTCATTGGTTACGAAAAAGTGCCAAACCCCATTTACCAAAATGGATGTATAGTCTGTAGGCTTCTTGATATAAGGCAACTTACCCAGATTTACATACGTAGGAGTTAAAGAAAGTAAAGAATCGAACTGTATGCGGAGCAGATCGTTTGTATTCTTGTTAAATGTGAAACCATACCAAAGTTTATCTTCCTGCTGAAAAAACAATCCGCTTGGCCCATCAAGCACATTGTTCCAGTTACCAAAGTTTACGATGTTCGGCACATTACCTAAAGATTTACCAAAGTCAAGGCGAGCGAGGGAAGAAGCTCCCACATTTGTACCGCCTACAACAAATACATGCCAGTTGCCATTGGTTTCATTTTTAATGATATATAGTGACGATGGATCTTTGGGAAGTACATCATCCATTGTGCCGTAATTCGTGATTTTAGGCTGATTATCAAGACTATTACCAAACTCCAGTCGAATTAATGATTGCCTGGCTCCATTATTCCCCCTGTTAACAACAAATGCATAATAGTTGTTACCATCCTTTTCTACTTCTACTGCAGTAGGTGCATCCAACCCATTTTTACCCAAAGCCGTTGCAACGGGTGTGTTAAAGAGGTAACCCGAACAAAAGCCCCAATAGTGGCTCTTGGCATTGGGTACATTGGTTGTTAGCTGCACAGGCTGCTTCGGACATACCGTATCCGGCGAATTAAAAAGCGGCTGGGCTATTAAAACATTAAGTTGTGACACTATTATAAGTGCTACAAGAAGTAGGCATTTTCTCATAAGGCAGAAAAGAGTTTCACTTTCTATGGGCTAATATAACAATTTGGATAAAACTTTTATAGCAAAGCAGTATTTTTATTTCTGTAATCAACACTTGCAAATGCTAAAGTCTTCCCTTTTTTCTTCAATTATTAAGACATCTATATTATTATCATTCGTTGGCGCTAATTGTCATGGTTATGCTAAAGAAGGTATGTGGCTACCACCTACCTTGAAAAGCAGGGAAACAGACATGCAAAAAATGGGACTGCAAATACCCATAGAGCAAATCTACAATACATCAGGAACCTCACTAAACAATGCCGTAGTATTATTCGGTAAAGGGTGTACGGGAGAGATCATATCATCAAAGGGGCTAATATTAACTAATCATCATTGCGGATATGGAACCGTACAAGGACTAAGCAGCAAAGAACACGACTATTTTGCTGATGGTTTTTGGGCGCAGAGCAACAGTGAAGAAATGCCCTGCGGAGGATTGACAGTGACATTCATACGTCGTATGGAGAATGTTACGGACAAAATAACAACCGGCCTAACTGATACAATGCCCGAAGCCGAACGTAATAATATTGTCAATACGCGGATAAAAAATCTGGAAAAAGGATATAAAGTTTCGTCAGGGCTGGATGCTGCCATCAAACCATATTTTAATGGTAATCAATACTGGGTGATATTATCCGAAACCTACAGGGATATACGGCTGGTAGGATTTCCACCTAATGGAATAGGAACCTTTGGCGGGGATACTGACAACTGGAGCTGGCCAAGGCATACCGGCGATTTTAGCATGTTCAGAGTATATGCAGGCAAGGATAATAAACCAGCGGATTACTCAAAGGACAATAAACCGTATGAAACAAAAGAATACTTTACACTTAATATTTCCGGTTACAAAGAGGGGGACTTCACAATGGTTTATGGCTGCCCCGGCACTACCAGTGAGTATATATCGTCGTACCAGCTCAACCAGATATATTCCATTATTGATCCTATACGCATTGAAGCCCGAACAAAAAGACTGACTGCATGGCAGGAACAAATGCAAAAGAACAGGGAAGTATTTCTTAAATATACCTCTAAACGCGCGGGGGTTGCCAACGGCTGGAAAAAATGGCAAGGAGAAGTAAGAGGCTTGAAAATAAATAATGCTCTTGGCAAAAAACAAGATTATGAAAGAAACTTCCAGCAATGGGCTATTACCGATAATAGCTTGCCCTATGCCGATGACCTGCTTAGCCAGATGGCAGCAAAATCACTGTCTGTTAATGATATCCTTAAAACGGATGAATATTTTAAAGAGGCTGTTTACGGAATAGAGCTCATCCAACAAGCATCGCTTCTTGATAAAATGCTACAGGTGATGCGTTCAGGGTTAAATGGCGGCATATTAAAGGATAGCCTGGTAAAATTATCCAAAGCATCCGGCGGATTCTATAAAAACTATGATGCAGAAACAGACAAACATGTTTTTGATGTATTGATGCCACTTTTTATGAATAAATGTGCGGGACGTATCCCAGCCGCGTTTACGAAACAATACAATGAGCAAGGGAAAGACTATACGCAATGGGGCAACTACGTTTTTTCGTCTATAGCTGCAAGCAGTGACGATCTCGCTCATTTTGCGGGTAACTCAACTGCAACTGATTCTAATAAGATCAAAAACGATCCTGCATGGATTCTTTACAACGCCGCTAATCAATATAGGAGCATGTATCTTACTCCGTTTATTAACCGCTATTATAACGATATGGCTTATCTAAACAGGCTTTATATGAATGCCCAAATGCAATTGGATAAGCATAAAGTATTCTACCCAGATGCTAATCTGACATTGAGATTGACCTATGGGAAAATAGATGGTATTGATCCCGATGGCCCCGCAGGATATTCGTATCAAACCACATTAGATGGCGTTATTGCAAAAGACAATCCTGATGTTGATGAATTTAAAGTGCCGCAAAAATTAAAAGCGCTTTATAACAAAAAAGATTATGGCCGATGGGCTGTCAATGGTACAGTACCTGTCGCGTTTATAGCAAGCAATCATACATCCGGAGGAAACTCAGGTAGCCCGGTATTAAATGCAAAAGGTGAGTTGATAGGAACCAACTTTGACAGGGTATGGGAAGGTACCATGAGCGATCTGTATTTTGATCCGAACCTTTGCCGTAATATCTCGCTTGATATCCGCTACACCCTCTTCATCGTAGAAAAGTTTGGCAATGCAGGATGGCTGTTGAAAGAAATGAAGATCGTTAATGACAAGAAAAAATAGTTTTTAATTAAAACAGCCTCTTTACGAGGCTGTTTTAATTTTATGCGATGGCTTAGAAGTTCCACTTCTTTATACACCAACCAATTCCCTGGCATTGAGCAAGGCAGCCTCGCTAGGCTTTTCTCCTCCTATCATTTGGGCAATGGCCTGCACACGCTCATCTTTAGTTAAAGTTTTTACCTTAGTAGTAATACGCCCATCCTTTTCTTCATTTTTGTACACATAAAAATGCCGGGTGCCTTTTGCCGCTACCTGCGGTTGATGCGTAATACATATCACCTGGTGATATTCAGCCAATTCGCGAAGCAGTATGCCTACTTGTCTTGCCGCCTCCCCTGATATACCTGTATCTACTTCGTCGAATATTAAAGTAGGCAATTCCATAGCCTTTGCTGTAAGTGCTTTGATGCATAACATAATACGGCTCATTTCTCCACCTGATGCGGCTTTATGCAACAATGAAAACTGACCGCTCTTATTGGAGTCTAGCATAAACATTATTTCATCCATGCCCGTAACTACCGGTTCAGCTAAATAATTTTGCACAATCTTGATTCGGGCATTAGGCATGCCAACCAGGATTAACAGCTCTTGTATTTTATGCTCAAAGTCAGGAACAACGGCACCTCTACCGGCTGATAATATTTTTGCCTTGTTTACAAGGTCATCGTATATGCTGTTTTTATCTGAAATGAGTGAATCAATTTGTTCACCCAAATCAAGGCTTGCCTTTAAATCATTCTGCAATTGTTGCTGCAGTTCCATCAGCTCTTGTGTAGTCCGGACGTTATGCTTCTTCAATAATTTATAGCCAATATCTATACGTTCCTGCATCTGCTGCATCAGAGAGGCATCCAGATTCACCCTGCCCGACAATGCCTCAAACTCATCAGCTATATCCTTCAGTTCAGCCCAGGTCGAAGCAATTCTATCCTGCAACGGCTTCGCCATTTCAAAAACCTCTGCGATGCTCTGAACCTGTTGCAATAAGCGTTTTATCTCGTTGACAAGCGGCTGCTCTCCCTCTGCTAACATCTGCTGTCCTTGCTGCAAAACGCCTAATATCCTTTCGGCATGCGTCATTTGCTTCAATTGCAATTCAGCCTGTTCTATTTCATTTTCTTTGAATGATACTTCAGTCAACTCATTCAGCAGATACTGCTTATAATCAGCCTCTTTTTGCCATTGAGCCTGCTGTTCCATCAAAGCAGATAAGGTGGCAGATATTTTTTTGTACTTGCTATATAAAGACTGGTAATCTTTCTTCAACTCCGTGGTTTGGGCAATGGCATCTACTACATCTATTTGAAAATTATCATCTTCCATTGCCAGGTGACCAAATTGCTGCTGCAGATCTACCAGTAAGGATGTAAGCTTATTTAAAACACTAAGCGTTACAGGTGTATCATTCACAAATGCCCTTGATTTACCTGTAGTGCTGATTTCGCGCCTGATAATGCAAATGGCATCATTATCCAGCTCCTCTTCTGCCATTATGGCTGCAAAAGAAGCGTTATCCGCCACATCGAACCACGCCTCGATAATAGATTTCTCATTTTTGTTAATCAATACACTTGTATCCGCCCTTTCTCCCAGTATTAGAGATAATGCGCCCAGGATTATACTTTTTCCGGCTCCAGTTTCCCCTGTAACCGTATTCAGGTTCGCGTCCGGCTCCAGCTCCAGGTGATCTATGATCGCGTAGTTATTAATAATTAGTTTCTTAAGCATACAAGCGTGATACCGCAAAAATAATTAACCCCCGGTGTCTGCAGTATGTTATTTTTGCACGATGGCTAAGTTTTTTTTAAGAAAAAAAGCGGGAGACCGTGTTGCTAACGGCCACCCTTGGGTTTTTGCAAACGAATTGGGAGATAGCGATGGAGAATATGAAGCAGGTGATATAGTAGAACTTTATTCTTACAATGGTTCTTTTATTGGTAAAGGGTATGTAAATCCTGCTTCACAAATACGTATACGCTTACTTTCCCGAAATAAAAGCGAAGAAATAAACAACGAATTCTTTTATAACCGCATTAGTGAGGCATGGGCTTATCGCCAGTCCATTGGATATATAGAAAATTGCCGCCTTATTTTTGGGGAGGCCGATGGCTTGCCTGCCTTGATTATTGACAAATTCAACGATTACCTGGTACTGCAAACCCTGGCTTTGGGTATTGACAAGTGGAAGCCCGCAATTGTGGACGCATTGCAAAAAATCTTCAAGCCCCAAGGCATATATGAACGAAATGATGTGCCCGTGCGCGAATTAGAAGGATTGGCACAGCAAAAAGGATTTTTATCTGAGCCTTTTGATACAAATATCATTCTGAACGAAAATGGGCTAAAGTTTCACGTTGATATAGAAAACGGCCAGAAGACAGGCTATTTCCTCGATCAGCAGGATAACCGGCGGGCCATACAACACATTGTAAAAGGCGCAGATGTACTTGAAGCCTTCTGTTATACAGGTACATTTTCTTTGCATGCAGCTCACTATGGTGCTAAGAGCGTATTAGGCCTCGATATTTCCGAAAAAGCAGTAAAAACAGCCCGCCGCAATGCAGAATTGAATGGCCTGCAGGACATATGTAAGTTTGATGCGGTTAATGCTTTTGACGTGCTGAAACAATGGGGTAAGGATAACAGAAGGTACGACGTTGTTATGATCGATCCTCCTGCATTTACCAAAAGCAGGGAAAACATACAGAAAGCAATCACGGGCTATAAAGAAATCAACCTGCGCAGTATGAAACTTACCAAACCCGGGGGCTTTCTCGTTACCGCTTCTTGCACTAACCTCGTTCCGCCGGACATGTTTCTTAAGATAATAGACATGGCTGCCAAAGATGCGAAAAGGAAAATACGGCAAGTGACCTGGCAAACACAGGCATCAGACCACCCAATTCTCTGGCATGTGCCCAGCACACAATATTTAAAATTCCTTATCGTACAAGTGATGTAAATAGAAAAACCCCGCAATTGCGGGGTTTAATATTATTTATCAATCTTAACTATAATTGATTGTATATCTGCGTATCAGAGCTACGTGCGATACCAAAATATTGGAATGTTTTACGACGATATCCTTTTTTATAGTAAGCATCTGTATCTCCATCTTCAGACACAGTAACCCAATCGTGGTTTTTAGGAACATACCAACGGTAAACACTTACCGTATTGGGTCCGCGGCGCGTTAATGCATAGAATTGAAGGTGCTTATTTGTATAGCCCATCTTTATCATTGCATCGTCTGTATATTCATCTTCAGCAATGCTCGCATAATCCTTAGTATCCGGATTGTACCAGCTATTAACAGCAACACGGTCAGCGCCGGGATTACGATACGCACTAAACATAGAAGTCTTATCTTTCCAGTTCCAGTTCAACATCTGGCCTTCCTGATATTCTCCTTCAGCAACTGTTACGTAATTTTGGTCATTTGGATTATACCAACGGTATACCTTTACTAATTCATCGTCCTGTGCAAAACTTTTATTAGCTATAAAAACCGAAGCCAGCACAGTTGTAATGAGGATGAAGGTTTTTTTCATAATTAAGCGCGTTTTTTCTAAATCGTTTCCAAAATACATAAAAATTTTCTTGCCTTGCAAGAGGTTGGGATATTTTTTTTTAAACCGCTTGTTATCAAACCGTTTTAGCTTGTTCAAATCGGGCATTTGGCGTAGTTTTGGAGCCCTTTGTGTGTCAGGCTGGCAGTTTTAAAATTTAGCACAGGCTTTGATACATTAAAGGAATACCGTCTGCGGTGTCAAAGATTGACATTTCCGGCACTATTTAACTATACAAGTATTAACTAAAAAAGATGATTGGTTTTCTTTCAAAATTATTCGGTGGCAGCAAGTCTGATAAAGATGTAAAGCGTGTAGAGCCCATTGTTGCCGAGATAAACCGTATTTACAATACCCTTCAGTCGATATCTATTGACGAACTCCGCAATAAAACCCGGGCATTCCGGGCTCAGATAGCTGAACAATTAAAAGATATCGATGCTGAGATCAATGGTCTGAAGGCTAAAGCAGAAGAGGAAAATGACGATCCGCATTCTAAAGAAGGCATATATAATGAAGTAGATAAACTCATAAAAAAGCGCGATGAGCAACTGGAAGTAGTTTTGGAAAAAATACTTCCGGAGGCATTTGCTGTAGTAAAGGAAACAGCACGCCGCTTTAAAGAAAATACAGAGATCGTATCTACGGCAACAGACCTGGATAAGGAGCTGACGCTGGAACGTGATTATATACGTATAGACGGCGATAAAGCTATATATAGTAATACATGGAATGCCGCTGGTAATACGGTAATATGGAATATGGTGCACTATGATGTGCAGTTAATAGGTGGTATTACACTGCATGAAGGTAAGATCGCTGAAATGGCAACCGGTGAAGGTAAAACATTGGTTTCTACCCTGCCAGCTTACTTAAACGCACTTGCAGGGCAGGGCGTGCATATTGTAACAGTGAACGACTACCTGGCACGACGTGACCAGGAATGGAACGCTCCAATATTTGAGTTCCTCGGCATTACGGTTGACTGTATAGATAAACACCAGCCTAACTCACCCATGAGGCGCAATGCCTATATGGCCGATATCACTTATGGCACCAATAACGAATTTGGTTTCGATTACCTGCGTGATAATATGGTGCATCACCCTGACGAAAAAGTGCAGCGCAAGCACCACTTCACAATGGTGGATGAGGTGGATAGTGTACTTGTGGATGATGCCCGTACGCCATTGATCATATCAGGTCCGGTTCCTAAAGGTGATGAACAACAATTTCATCTGCTGAAACCGCGCATAGAAAAATTGATAGAAGCGCAAAAGCGTGTGATCAACAACAGTCTTACAGAGGCTAAAAAGCTGATAGCTGAAGGCAAAAGCGATAAAGACTCCGGTGGCTTGCACTTATACCGTGCTTTCCGTGGCCTACCTAAAAATACTGCGCTTATTAAATACCTAAGTGAAGACGGCAATAAACAGATCTTGCAAAAATCTGAGAACTATTACATAGGTGAGCAGAAAAGAAATATGCCGGTAGTTGATGCTGAATTGTACTTCACTATCGAAGAAAAAAACAATAGTGTTGATCTTACGGAGAAAGGCCTGGCACTTATCACTCAATCAGGCGAAGATCCAAACTTCTTTATACTGCCCGATATTGCTACAGAACTGACCGAGATCGAAAAATCAGAAGGTACGCCTGAACAGAAAGCGCAACGTAAAGATGTCCTGCTCCAGGAATATGCGACAAAAGCAGACCGTATACATTCTATACAACAATTGCTGAAAGCCTACACCCTATTTGATAAGGATGTAGAGTATGTGGTAATGGATGGAAAGGTAAAGATTGTAGATGAGCAGACCGGCCGTATCCTGGATGGACGCCGCTACAGCGACGGACTACACCAGGCTATCGAAGCAAAGGAAAATGTTGAAGTAGAAGCCGCCACCCAGACATTTGCTACCATTACACTGCAAAACTATTTCCGCATGTACCACAAACTGTGTGGTATGACCGGTACTGCGGAAACGGAAGCAGGTGAATTTTGGGAAATCTACAAACTGGAAGTAGTAGGCATACCAACTAATCTGCCTATTTCCCGTAAAGATCAGCAAGACCTGGTGTATAAGACCAAGCGTGAGAAATATAAAGCTGTTATTGACGAAATAGAAGCATTGCGCGGCGTAGGCAGGCCTGTACTGGTAGGTACTACGTCTGTAGAAGTATCTGAATTGCTAAGCCGTATGCTGCAGCAAAAAAAGATACCGCATAATGTATTGAATGCGAAACAACACTCAAGGGAAGCACAAATAGTAGCGGAAGCCGGTATGGCAGGCGCTATAACAATCGCTACCAATATGGCCGGCCGTGGTACGGATATCAAGCTGGGACCCGGCGTAAAGGACGCAGGTGGTCTTGCCATTATCGGTACAGAACGCCACGAAAGCCGCCGCGTTGATCGCCAGTTACGTGGCCGTGCAGGCCGCCAGGGCGACCCCGGTACATCTCAGTTCTTTGTATCGCTGGAAGACGACCTGATGCGCCTTTTCGGATCAGAACGTATTGCTTCCTTAATGGATAAAATGGGTCATAAGGATGGTGAAGTGTTGCAGCACAGCATGATCAGCAAATCCATTGAACGCGCGCAGAAAAAAGTGGAGGAAAACAACTTTGGCATTCGTAAACGTTTGCTGGAGTATGATGACGTGATGAACGCGCAACGCGATGTTATCTACAAGCGCCGCAACCACGCCCTGTTTGGTGACAGGCTTGCGCTGGATATAGATAATGCCATGTTCGATGTTTGTGCAGATCTTGCAGGCCAGTTTGAAGATAACAGGGATTTTGAAGCTTTCCGTATAGAGGTAATGAAGCATATGGCCATGGAGCCGGCGAACATTACTGCTGATGAATTCAAAACCATTAATACCACTCAGCTTGGCGAACAGCTTTACGATCAGGCAAAAGACTTGTACCATCGCAAATGGACTGCTGTATGTGAGCAAATGATAGGGCCATTGACACAAATACTGGAACAAAATGGAGATCGCGTTGAAAACATCGTAATACCATTTACAGATGGCATCAGAGGTATGCAGGTTTATGCTAACCTGAAAGAATCTGTCGCCGAACAGGCAAAGCCGGTAGTGCAATCCCTGGAAAAAGGCATCACGCTCTCGCTGATAGATGACGCATGGAAAGATCACCTGCGTGCAATGGATGATTTGCGCAACTCTGTGCAAATGGCATCTTATGAGCAAAAAGATCCGTTGCTGATATACAAGTTTGAAGCATTCAACCTCTTCAAACAAATGATGCTGGAAACCAACAAGAATATCATTTCTTTCTTATTACGTGCCGGCATCCCGATGCAACAGGAGGAAGTTCCTGCACAAGCTGTTAACGAAATACCGCAGCAGCATACAGACATGAGCCAGATGCACATGAATAAAGATGAGATAGATGATGCCGGACAGGATTATGCTGCTGATGAACATGATATGTATAACGATCAAACTGCTGTAAGGCGCACTCCTGTACAAACAGGGCCTAAAATAGGCAGAAATGATCCTTGCCCTTGTGGTAGTGGTAAAAAATATAAAAGCTGCCACGGCAAAGGCTTGTAGTATTGTGCTGAATATCTTGTGAATTAGATAATACCAGCACAAGTATTTTATTTTGCTTTTGCAGTTTGACTTTTTAATTTTGACGACAATTATGAAACGCAACCAGGTAAATATTCTTTTAGCAATAGTGCTGATATTGGCAGCAGCAACATTACGTATTGTAAACAGGGAACTACATCTTTACAACCTTGCCCCGATTGGCGCAGTAGGTATCTTTGCAGGATCTGTAATTAAAGACAAGCGCTTGGCATATCTGATGCCCTTGTTCAGCATGTTTGTTGCTGATCTTTATTTCCAGTTTTTCACCTCTGTAACAGGTTTTTATGGTGTAGAGCAGGTTTTAGTTTATACTGCAATGGCTGCCGTTACCTTCCTTGGATCTAAAATGGGTAATATTACCCCTGCTAAAGTAGTTGGTTATTCCCTGGCGGGATCTGTGCTGTTTTTCATCGTTTCCAACTTTGGTTCTTACCTGAATGGCTGGTATGGCTACGATCTGAAGGGCCTGATGACCACGTATACAGTAGCTATTCCATTCTTTAAAAATACAATTGTAAGCGAACTGATAGGTAGTGTAGCACTGTTTGGACTATACTTCGCGGGACAACGTGCCTTCGCACCAAAATTGCAACAAGCTTAATTTATTATATTATTTATTTCTTAGATGCCCCGTTAATCGGGGCATCTTTTTTGTATATCGTTATTATGTGAAAAAAGTAACTATTAAAGAAAATGCGCTGGTAGCTAAAATAGCTGCACGAGTACTTAAAACCGACCGCGTTGCTATTGTATTTAGCAGAACGATATATCTGCATCATGTTTCTACAAAGGATTTTCTTAGGAATACAAAATGGGTATTGCATGAGCTGAAACATGTACAGCAGTACGAAACAGTTGGTACTATCCTATTCATCCTTAGATATTCATTACTTTCATTAAAATATGGATATAATAACAACCCATATGAGTTGGCCGCTTGTGCAGCCGAACAGGAAGATACATTGCTCAATGATTATACACTGGTATATTAAATAATGCTGTTTTAGTTTTTCAGGATTGGGTATTATATTTGCACAAAATCACGGTAATAATGCCTCAGAAAATAAAACCAACAGGCCGTCAAAAGTCAATTTTCTTTATTCATGTTATAGTGTTTGCAATTGCCACTGTAGTAATGGTAATGATACACAAAGAGCAAGGACGTGAGCATTGGGCTTATCCCTGGCATGCATGGATCATTGCCGCGTGGGGACTTTCCCTGCTGGGTCACGGCTGCGCAACATTCTTCAGTGTTGAAGATAAAGGCCACCAGGAATACAAACGCCAGGAAGTAAACGGATAATCATCTAACCTAATTATATTATAGCCTCTTGCAGTATAGCAAGAGGTTTTTAATTTTATATTGGTCTTAAACAAGCAAGCATGGATACGCCAAGATATAAGCAACTGCAGCAGGAATACGATACATTAAAGGACGAAAGGGCACGTCTTGATATCCTTATTGAAATGGCACTTGAGGTACGTAATATAGACGTAGAGCAGGCCATGGATATGGCAGATGACATTATGCGGCGATCTGAAACCATAGGCTATAAAATAGGACGTGGGCGTGGTATGAACCTGAAGGGCTGGTGCCTTTGGCAGCAGGGAGAATATGATGAAGGGATTGATATACTACAGGAGGCACTCAAGATTGCCAGAGACATTAATAATAATCCGCTGGAGGCCCGCGTACTTAACAACCTTGGCTATATTTACAGAGACCGTGGCGACCTGGCTGATGCGTTGAACCACTTTGAGGCAGCGTTAAAAATCAATGAAATAACCGGGGATGAAGTAGCTCAATCGGTAAACCTGTCTTCTATCGCTTACCTTCTCTACGACCTCAACGATTATGAAAATGCACTGGAATTTGCCCTAAGATGCCTGCCTATTTTCCAAAAGGCGCAGGACGTACACCGCCTGAATACGTTATACCATATCTTGGGTAACATCTATTTTAAGCAGGAACAATCCACCGAGGCGCTCAGATATTTTGAAGAAAATTTACAACTCAGCGAACCAGAAACGGTTTCCTATGCAATGGCAATTAGCGGCCTGGGCAAAGTTTACTACAAAATGCATGATTTTGACCATGCCCGTGAATACCTTGTCAGCGCTTTAAAACTTTCAGAAGACCTGAATAGTGTGGAAGTGCAGATTATCTGCCACTTTTATATCGGGAGGATGATGATGGATGAAGGCAACTACCGCAGCTCTTTGCAACACATGAACGCCGCGTTTGAACTGGCAGATGAATACATGCGGAAACATGATGTAATGAGTGTACATGAGGGCCTTTCGATGTTGTACGACAAGATGGGAGACATTCCAAAGGCGTTTTATCATCTGAAAGCTTACGAGGAACTCAAAGAAGAAATCTTTCAACAGACAACATTTAATAAGATACGAAGCCTGCAAACAAGACAACAGGTAGAGCTGGCGCAAAAAGAAAAAGAGGTTGCTGAGAAAACAGCACAATTGAAACAGCAATTCATGGCCAATATGAGCCACGAGATCCGTACACCGATGAATGCAATTGTAGGTATGACAAGGTTGTTGTTAAGCAAAGATCCTAAGCCGGAACAATTAAAATACCTTAATGCTATCCAATTATCAGCAGATAACCTTTTAGTTATTATCAACGATATCCTGGATCTCTCAAAAATAGAAGCCGGCAAGATCATCATTGAACAAACGGATTTTGCTATAAGAGATGTTTTACAAAGCATCCGCGATATGCTTTTGCTGAAGGCAGAAGAAAAGAAGATAGATTTCCGCATTTCTATTGCAGAGAATATCCCTAACCGACTGATGGGCGACCCTACCAGGATCAACCAGGTACTTATTAACCTGGCTGGTAATGCGGTCAAGTTTACAGACCATGGCCATGTTGAAGTAAAGGTAAGCGCTCAACCAATGACGGGCAATAAACTACCTATACAGTTTGATATTATAGATACAGGCATAGGAATAGCCCCTGAACAGATCAATGTTATTTTTGACAGCTTTACACAAGCGGGTACAGATGTAACGCGAAAATTCGGCGGTACGGGCCTCGGCCTTACTATATCGCGCCAATTGGTAGAACTTATGGGGGGAACTATTGAAGTAAAAAGCACCTTAGGCACAGGTACTATTTTTACTGTAGTGATACCGATGGAAATATCTGCATTACAGGAAGCCACTACAAGCAATGCCGGCATCGACAAAAAGCTCATGGATCGTCTTAATAACATAAGCCTGCTGCTGGTAGAGGATAACGAATTTAACAGGATGGTAGCAGAAGATACGCTTCGTGAATTACTGCCGGATATTACCATTGATTTTGCCATAAACGGAAGTGAAGCGGTGGATAAGGTGCAGGCAAAAGGCTATGATATCGTATTGATGGATATCCAAATGCCGGTTATGGATGGAGTTACTGCAACAAGAACTATCCGTACTACGCTACCCTCGCCTGCAAGGGATGTAAAGATCATTGCAATGACAGCCAATGTATTACAGGACGATGTAAAAGAATATTTTAACGCCGGGATGAATGCTTACGTATCTAAACCTTTCCTTACAGATGAATTGCTGTTAAAGATGTCAGGTGTTTTACAAAACAACATCGAAAATGCGGGCTTAGAGCAACAGAAGCTGGTAGGTATGCAACCGCCTTTACCATCTTTGCCGGATGTGATAACGGACAAAACATTTTTGAAACAGTTTACCGGTAATACCCCGGAAAAGATGGCCAAGTACATCAACATGTTTTTGGAAAACGGGCCAAAACTATTACACGCTATTCAGCAAGGCCTTGAGAAAAAAGACTATCCTGCTATAAAAATTGCAGCACATTCAATGAAACCACAGTTATCATACATGGGTGTGAAAGAAGAAATCAGCCATATATTTTTAATTGAACAAGCTGCTGGCGAAGCAGCGCATTTTGACAGGCTTCCGCAACTTATTACAAACCTGGGCAGGGTTTGTGAGAAGGCATTTGACGAGTTACAGTCCGGATTAAACTAACTCCAACTTTAATCGACAATTAATTTTATCCAAAAGTTAATAATTCAATATTATACATTATAATACCTACTATACTTATTAACGAGCTAATAACAAATACTTTAATCGTTAAATAAATCTTTATTATTTGGCTTTAATTATATTTGTGCGCATTTAACGCACATATAGAGTTTTAACTTTCTTTTAAAAGCCCAAAAATGAAGAAACATCTACGCGGTGTATCCTTTTCTCGTTTACGTATACTGAACATTTGCATTGTATTGTTTTTGTTAGTATCGTCTGCTGCAAATGGACAATGGTCTTATTCTATACCTATACGTATAGATAACAATGCAAACCCTCTGTTAGTCAATTACCAGGTTCCGATCTATGTTAACACAGCATCGCTGGTATCTGCTGGTTATATGCAGTCTGATGGTAGAGATATAAGGTTTAGCAGCGATTGTAGTATGTCGAAGCTATATAACTATTATATAGACTCAGGCATGAATTCTTCGATGACCAAGATATGGATCAGGATAGACAGTTTAAAAGCTGCTTCCAGCCAGGTCGTCTATATGTTCTATGGAAATTCTGGCGCTTCAGCAGCATCCACAATTTCCACATTCTTTGGGCCATTCTCTGCAACCGACTCGGTTTCGGGAGCAAATACCGGGGGCGTAGGTAATAGTCAGCGAGGATTTCGTTTCTCTCCTAAGTACCCCATCCTGGTAACGGAATTTGGTAAAAATGAGCCAACCGGATCTACCCGTTACATTACTTTGTTTGATTTTTCATCACAGGCTATTATTACTCAAAGCCAGGTTTCCGGTAGTGCTGCAGTATATTCTTATGGCGCATTATCATCACCTGTTTGGCTGAATAAGAATCAGCAATATCTTCTTGAAATGTACCAGGGAGCCAGCGATGGATATTATTTCGGTGCTTCTCCGCAAATAAACTCTGCACTTAACTTTTATGACATGAGGTATTGTAACTCATGCTCACAAACAACATTCCCGACAAACTCATTAGGGGGAATGCATTACGGATATTCCGACTTTCATTTTTATACAGCGGATACCAACTCCAATATAGTGTCGGCTCCAACTTACTATGTTGGTGATACGAATTATGTAACTATCGTCAACCAACCATCTGGCGCTAATCTTTGCGATGGCGACATCGTTAATTTTGGCATCACCGCTACCGGCGCAACAGCTTACCAGTGGCAAATAAATACAGGCTCAGGTTGGGTGAACCTTACCGATACCGGCGTAATAAGCGGCAGCACTTCCAACTATGTACACGTAAGCGCTGTAAATCCATCAATGAACGGCTATTATTTCCGTTGCAATGCAATTGGCGCATGTGGAAAAACAGTTACTTCGAATGCCGTAAATATAATAGTAAGTACGCCAGCAGTTATTACTACCCAACCGGACTCTACAAATATGGCGGCATGCCTGGGCGGTACGATATCTGCAAGTACTTATTCGTCAGGAGCAGGTAATTATTATATCTGGCAAGAAAATTCAGGATCCGGATGGCATACGCTTTCAGGAGTTAATGTCGCTACGAATTATGTGGCACTTAGTGCAACAACAAGCTATTCGCAGATGATCATCAGCAATATTACGTCCGCATATTCAGGCCGTATGTATCGTTGTATTGTTCAAAACTATTGTACTACTATAGACACAACAAATGTAGTTACGGCAACAATTAACACACCCGCTGCTATTGTATCAAACCCGTCTTCGGTAACTATCTGCGAAGGATCCAATACATCTTTTACGTTGGGATTAAGCACAACAACCGGTATAACATACCAATGGATGGTAAATAGCGGAGCAGGTTATACCAATATACCTGCCGCGGCTCCTTATTCTAATACTACAAGCGCTACATTGAACATTACGGCTGCAACAGCATCTATGAACGGCTACAAATTTATTTGCAAAGCGATTGACCAATGTAGTGACACACTAATATCAGATACTGTTACGCTAAATATTAACACTGCTCCAGCAATAACTTCACAACCTGGAAATGTATTAGCGTGTAGCGGTAGTGGTGCGGCGTTTACTCCGGGAGCAACCGGTACCAACTTAAATTACCAATGGCAGATCAATACAGGTGCCGGCTTTACTAACCTCACCATTAGCAGCCCATACTCAGTTAATACTTCCGGTGAGCTAATGATCAGCAGCGTTACCCCAGCCATGTCCGGTTATATCTACCGTTGTATTATCTCCGGAACTTGTTCCCCGTCGGTAACAACGAACGAAGATACTTTAACCGTTACCACACTTCCACATATAATATCCACCAAAAATGATACTGTTTGCAGTGGCAGCACAGCTCATCTAGTTGCAACGAACTCACCTACCGGATTGACTGTGTGGTACGCCGCATCTAATGGCGGATCGTCTGTAGCATTCGGAGATTCACTGACATTACCGGGTGTTACCACCAACGCGACGTACTATGCACAATCTGTTACTGCATTGGGTAACCTGTTCACAACTTATGCGGGTGGCAACAGGCAAGATGGCATCATGTATGATGTTCATGCTAAACGCAACATTATAGTTACAGGTTTCGATGTAATGCCTAATCAGTCAGGTACATTCAACTTCCAGATATATTATAAAACAGGCACCCATGTTGGTTCTGAGTATACAGCGGCTAACTGGACTTTGCTGGCATCGTCCGTGGTATCCGGTACTGCCGGAATTGCGCTTTCTATTCCTGTTAACCTGCAACTTAGCCTCTCTGCAAATAACGACTACGCATTCTACATAGTATCATCCAATCCCGGAATTTATATTAATTACACCAATGGTACAGGCATTGGCAATGTGTATGCGCAAAACGTAGACTTACAGATAAAAGAGGGGCAGGGATCGCAAGGTATATTCGGTGTTGGCGGAGGATTCTTCTCACCACGCGTCTTCAACGGTGTGATCCGGTATCAGTCCTGCACCGATGGATTGTATGTACCTGTAACACTAAACGTAAATCAATTACCTGCAATCACTTCCTCACCAGCCAATAGCACTATATGCGAAGGTGCTAATACCAGCTTTTCTATTACTGCGTCAGGTACAGATAGTACTTATCAATGGCAGGTAGATGACGGCTCCGGTTTTGCAAATGTTGTAAATAACAGCATTTATAGCGGCGCAACAACAGCTACTTTATCATTAACCAATCCCGCTCCTGCTTATAATGGCTATCAATATCGCTGCATAGTAGGTGGTATTTGTACACCTTCTGTTACCAGCACTGCTGCTACACTTACTGTAAACAGTATTCCTCGAGCAACGACGCAGCCATATTCCAGCACGATATGCCTGGGCAGCAATGCGTCATTTACTTATAATGCTACAGGTACAGGCCTCTCTTATCAGTGGTATGAAAATACCGGCGGTGGTTTCGTTGCATTAAGCAATGGCGGTGTATATAGCGGATCTGCTACAAGCACGTTATCTTTAATAACACCTCCAACCACACTGAGCGGCAACTTGTACAAATGCGTTGTTACGGGTACTTGCGCACCAGTGATTACTTCAGATACAGTAAAACTTATAGTAAATAGCCCTATTACAGTATCTGCATCTCCTGCTAACCAATCAGTATGTGTAGGCTCCAATACTAATTTTACAGTTACAGCAACAGGTACATCTATCAGTTATCAATGGCAGGTAGATAACGGCTCCGGCTTCACTAACTTATCAGATACAACCGGCATTTATAGCGGCAGCACTACAACCTCATTAACACTTACAAACGTTGTAGCTGCAAAGAATGGGTATAAATATAGGTGCGTATTAACCGGTGTTTGCGGTCCTATAGTTAACACAAATTCTGCAACACTCACCGTAAACACGATACCGGCTGTTGTTAGTCAACCTACCAGCAAAACGATCTGTTTTGGCAACAATACGTCATTTTCATTCACGGGTTCAGGATCCGGACTTACCTATCAATGGTATGTAAATACGGGTTCAGGATTCACTGCGTTAAGCGATGGAGGCGTTTACAGTGGTTCGTCAACCGGCACTCTTACACTTACATCTCCGCCTGCAACTATGAGCGGATACATATATCGATGTGTAGGAACCGCAATATGTGCTCCTACTCTCACGTCAAATTCGGTTACACTTACGGTAAATACATCTCCTTCTATTACTACACAACCTGTTGCAGCAACAACCATTTGCCAGGGCAGTTCTACTACATTTGCTGTTACTGCAACCGGCACCTCAGTTGTATACCAATGGCAGCTTAGCGGCAATGGCGGTGTTACCTGGACAAATATTGCCGCAATATCTCCGTTTTCTAATCCTAACACAGCAACACTTACCATCACCAATGCCCAATATTACCTCAATGGTTCACAATATCGCTGCGTGATATCCGGTACCTGTTCGCCTTCAGTAACATCAAACGTAGCCAGCCTTACTGTAAACCAACTACCCTACATCAATACCCATCCTTCTGAGGCTGTAACATGTGCAGGCAGTAATGCCAGCATGACCGTTGCAGCAGTTGGTACCGGACTTAGCTATCAATGGGAAGTAAACACCGGATCTGGCTTCACTGCAATAACAAATAATGCAACATACAGTGGTGCCACCACCGCCACGTTGACTATGAGTAGTGTTCCGGCAACCATGAATGGATATAGGTACCATTGTATTGTATCGGGTATATGCAGTCCTGCTGCGGTCAGCACTACACAAATGCTCCATGTTAATACCCCGCCAACTATCACTACGCAACCATCGGACAAAGTAGTTTGTGCCGGTGGGGTTACCCAATTCACTATTGGTGTAGGCGGACAAGCATACCCTTCTTATACTTACCAATGGCAGGTTGATGACGGATCTGGTTATGTAAACCTGTCGAATAACAGCACTTACAGCGGTGTAACAACTGGTGGCCTTACAATTACAGCAAACGTTCCATTGTACAATAATAAATATCGTTGCATTGTATCTACAGGTTGTGCGCCAAACGTTACATCAAACGATGCGACGCTCACTATGTATGACCTTCCAATGATAGTGAATGTCAGTAAGTCGGGTCCTGCAATGCTCTGCCCTAAAACTGCTGTTACTTTCAATGTTGCCGCAGTTGGCTCAAACCTGAATTATCAATGGCAGGTAAATATGGGTGCGGGCTTTGTGAATGTACCTAACACGCCGCAATACCAGGGACAAACCAATCCTATACTGAAGATTATGTCTGTCAGCAGCAATATGAATGGTTATCTGTTCCGCTGCGTCGTAGGTGGCTCTTGTTATCCATCTGTTACATCTCAGGCGTTGACATTAGGTGTGTACGATCCTGTTGGCATTGCATCACAACCGCTTACAGATACTGTTTGTGAGAACGCGAATACAAGCCTTAGCGTAGGTGCTTATGGAGGCGGACTATTATATCAATGGCAAATAAAGGAATCGAATGGTTCTTATACGAACGTAGCAAACATACCACCATACTCCGGCGCTAATACAGCTACACTTACTTTCACAAATACACCGGGAACTGCAGATGGTACTATATACAGGTGTATGGTTACCGAAACGGTTTTCTGCCATCAGACAGTATATACAACAGATATACCTGTGAAGGTAAACCTGAAACCGGTGGCACTGCCAGTTAAGGAAGTTGCACCATTCTTTGGCTCTGTAACCTTTACAGTTCCTAATACTGCTACAGAATACCAATGGCAGGAAAACCATAACAATACCGGCTTTATAGACCTGCAGGAAACACCACCCTATTCCGGTACACAAACGAATGTGCTAACCATCAGTCCTGTTGGTTTTGATATGAGCGAAAACACTTATCGCTGTGTTGTTAAAGGCACTGCGTGTGCACCGCTCACTACCACAAGTACCGTATCCACATTGATAGTAGATCCTGCGCTAAGTGTAAATAGTGTAGCAGGCAATGAAAGAAATATGTTGTCCGTATACCCTAACCCCGTTGCAGATGCCAAACTGAACATCAGCTTTAGTAACCCGATACATGGTAAAACAGACATCAGGGTACTGAATAAAATGGGCCAGGTTGTAAAGGTTATTACCGTGGACTTCGTTAATACAAGGACTACAACAATAGATGTAAATGGGTTAGCAGCAGGTGTTTATACACTACAGGTTGTTAATCTATCAGAACAGATATCTACATCAACACTATTCACAAAAAAATAGATCAATTATTAATATATGAAGAGCCCCGAAATCGGGGCTCTTTTATTTTTGAATACTGACCAAACACCTTTTAACTTTTAAATATTTTTTCTATTTTTCACGAAATTGAATCATCAATGGCTACAGAACATTCACGTTACATCTTTCTGGTAGACGACGAACCTATCCAGAATGAAATGCTCAAAGACTATCTGTCAGAAAGATTTCTTTATAATATTAAAACTTTCGACAATGGTGAAGAAGCAATAAGTAATCTGAATCTCAACCCGGAGATCATTGTACTGGATTTTCACCTGAACGCTCATAAGCCGAATGCCGAAAATGGAGTTGCCATCCTTAAAAGGATAAAAGAAAAAAGCCCGGCAACACAGGTAATTATGCTTTCCGGACAAGATAAGATCGATGTAGCTATTGATAGTATGAAATATGGAGCCTATGATTACGTTGTAAAAGGAGAAACTGCGTTTTCACGCATGGAAAACATCCTAAACAATGTAAGTGAGCTGCACCGTATGAAAACGATCAACGGGGCATATAAAAAAACTATCCTGTTCCTTTCCGTAGTAATAGGTATCATCGTAATAGTTGCATTGTATCTCTTCTTCTTTACTACTGCCTACACTCATATGTAGTTTTAACAGGAGGAAAATCAATTTAACAGGTATTCTTACTTAAATTTGTCGCTTTAACGGCAGTTTTACACATGCAATTAGCACAACGACTGAATCGTATCGCCGAGCCACAGACGATAAAAATGGCCAAATTGAGCCGCGAATTAAGAGCTAAAGGAATTGATATTATAGATTTGAGCCTGGGAGAACCTGATTTTGCTACACCTGAATTTATCGATGATGCAGCAACATTGGCTATGGAACAAGGATACACTAAATATCCTCCTGTAGCCGGCTATCCTGAATTGAGAGAAGCCATCAGTAAGAAGTTAAAACGCGATAACGATCTTGAATATAGTGCTGATGAGATTATAGTATCTACAGGTGCCAAACAATCTCTGGCAAATGCAATACTTTCCATCATTAACCCGGGCGATGAAGTGATCATCCCCACTCCATATTGGGTAACTTATGGTGCATTAGTTTCATTGGCAGAGGGTATTAATAAGTTCCTGCCGTGTACGATCGACACAGACTTTAAACTTACTGCCGAAAGGTTAGAACAAGCAATAACGCCTAAAACCAGGTTATTCATATTTTCTTCACCCTGCAACCCTACTGGTAGTGTCTATTCAAAAGACGAATTAGCCGCTTTGGCTGAAGTATTTAACAGGCATCCGCAGGTTGCTATAATCAGCGACGAGATATATGAATACATTAATTACAATGGCAAACACGAAAGTATTGGCCAGTTCACAGAATTGAGAGATCGGGTTATTATTGTCAACGGCTTATCAAAAGGCTTTGCAATGACGGGATGGAGGCTTGGCTATCTTGCCGGCCCTAAAGAACTGGTACAGGCCTGCGAAAAGTTCCAGGGACAATTTACCTCTGGAGCCAACTCCATTACACAACGTGCTGCTATTACTGCACTTACCTCAAGCCTTGAAGAAACCTATAAGATGCGTGATGCCTTTCGCGAGCGCAGGGACTATGTTATAGAAGCTCTAAGAGCAATGCCGGGCATTTCTATTAATGTGCCGGAAGGGGCTTTTTATGCATTTCCTAACGTCAGTTCATTTTTCGGAAAATCAGACGGAGCAACCATCATCAAAAACGATGAGGATTTCTCTATGTACCTGATGTATAACGCACATATCAGCACAGTAAACGGAGGAGCATTTGGAAATGACAACTGCATTCGCCTGTCTTTTGCTACTTCTATGGATAAGCTACGCATCGCAATGGAGCGTATGGCCACGGCATTATCCAAACTCAAATAGATTTATTATTTCTGAGGATACTGACTTTGCAGCCTGTTGAGGTCTGTAATTACACGCGCATATATGGTATCGAGCTCTTCCGGGTTTCTCTTGTACCAATCTACACTTTTGGTAAGCTTTTCCATACTGATACTGTGATGGGTAAGAATAGCTTTATAATAAACTGCCAAAGAGTCTATATTTCTGTTACGAATTGTATGGGCGCTGTCATTAACAAGCGTACTGTTAGCCTCCGCAAGGTATATATCAGTGAGTACTGCCTCCATTTGACGAGCATCTAAGATATCCTTGGGTTTACCTTCGTTGCACGACGACAACATGATACAAACCATAAAAGCGGTAAGAATCGTTCTCATCCCTATTTAATGCTATTATATTTTTGAACATTCTGCACATCTACCTGCTGCAGCATAGCCAAGTAGCGGGTACGTTCTCCGGGATCTGTTTGAGACACTATACTGGCATATTCATCGCTCTTAGCGTTAAAGAAAAACTGAAGCAATATCGATCCGGGGTTTTCCCTGTTCATCTGGATCAGTTTGGGCAATGTTTCCAGTATCACCTTCCTCGATTCTTCCGGTTTCGAAGCCATGTTATCCATTCCTTTTCTATGGTAGGTGTACCAGATATCATGGAAATCTTTGTACCGCGGGCTCAGTAGCTGGTCAATGATCCAATAGCGGTTTTTATTACCGTCAACCGCCTTCCAGCCTGTAATAGACTTGCCTGATTCCGGCGCATTGTTCACTACGTTTTGCGCCTTTTTGAAAAAGTCCGAACCACCATTCAGCGCAAAACTGTCATAATCTAGCCCCAATATCAGGTAAGCGTAATACGCTATCATGGCCGTAAGATTGGCTGCGTAGGGTTCATTGCCAGCTACACGATTATCATCAAATTGTAGTGGCGTATACTGATTATATCTGAACTTAAAATCTTTGTCAATAAAGTTGATCAGCGGGCTTGTGTAGCCGGTATTATACACTGGCCTGGTAGCCTGTATGTTCATGGTAGCTTCAAAGATATCCTCATCCGGTTTGTTAACCAGGTTAATCATGATGTTGCAATCTATGCGCTCATTCGTCTGAAACTGATCGTTAGTCCATTTCCTGGTGTTTATGAAACTTGTGATATTACGTTCCATACTGTTAAACACTTCCTTATCTACCCCCTGGATCTTTTCATGCAATATTTTCACTTTACAGTTAAGCTCCTGGGCATAGCTGTAAGCGGAAACGATAACTAGCAGTGCAACACTAAACAATCTTTTTAGCATCTCTTAATTGAACAATATTATCTACAATAGCTTCTGCAACAAGGTTTTTACTTTGAAGCGGCAATGCTTTGTTGCTGCCATCGGCAAATAGCAAAGTTACCTTATTGGTATCATGACCAAAGCCTGCGCCCTTATCATTTAACGAATTTAAAACAATCATGTCGGCATTCTTTGCCTTCATTTTACCCGTTGCATGTTCCAACTCATTATTGGTTTCCAGGGCAAAGCCCACCAAAACCTGGTTATCCTTCTTTTGCCGGCCCAATGTTGCCAATATATCTTTATTCTTTACCAACCTGATATCTAACGTATCGTCAGCCTTCTTTATTTTCTCCGGAGCCATTTGATCGGGCCTGTAATCGGCAACGGCAGCAGCTAATATGGCAATATCCGTTGTTTGGTAAGCCGCGGTTGCTGCATTAAACATTTCATCAGCACTTTCCACACTCACCAATTGTATATGCTTATTACTAACCTTTATTTGAGAAGGGCCTAAAATAAGCGTAACAGAAGCACCTTTATTTGCAAGCTCTTCGGCAATAGCAACGCCCATCTTACCGGTAGAAAAATTGCCTATAAAACGTACGGGGTCTATGCGCTCGTAAGTAGGGCCCGCAGTAACCAGGGCTCTTACGCCATTTAGTGGTAGTCTATTGTTGTTCCCTGAAAAAAAAACGTCTAAAAAATGAACTATATCTTCCGGCTCTGCCATTCTTCCATCACCAACCAGCCCGCTTGCCAGTTCACCATGAGCAACAGGAATGATATGATTGCCGTAAGTCTTTATCTTTTCAAGATTATGCTTTGTACTTCCATGATGCCACATATCCTCGTCCATAGCAGGCGCTACAAACACAGGACATATAGCTGATAAGTAAACTGCACACACCAGGTTATCGCAAAGGCCATTAGCCAATTTTGCCAGGCTATTTGCGCTGCAAGGTGCAATAAGCATTGCGTCCGCCCATCTGCCCAGCTCCACGTGATTATTCCACGCCGCCCCGTCAGCTACATTACTTAATACCGGATGCTTAGAGACGGTTGCCAACGATAAAGGACTTACAAATGCTTCTGCAGCGGCAGTAACAAGTACACGTACTTCTGCACCTGCTTTTACCAATAATCTTACCAACTGCGGAGTCTTATAAGCTGCAATGCTGCCCGTAACAGCCAATACTATTTTTTTACCTGCTAACTGCATGAATATCTATCTAATAGCTATTGCAAGGTACGTTTTTTATATAGACGTGGTTTTACGCTGCGCTAAAATACGTTTAACAGCTTCTATAGCTTCAGGTCTGTAGTTTTTCGCTAATATTAACTTCTCTTGTAAACGCTCATCATCCATACTCTTGAATTGTTCAACAAACATACTGACAGCGGTTTCCTTATCTCGCTCGTCAAAGTCTTTCTCTTGTTCTAACAAACGCTGTTTTTGTTTGTAATTACGCTTATTGGGAATCGGGAATAGACTGTAAACAGTATCGGTAGTAATGATGTCAAACTTTTCGGGATCAAGCATTAGTGATGTGAGATAGAACATGCTACCGTCTTTCATCCCCAATTTTATGTATCCATAATTTTCAACCAACTGCCTGCTACTATTTTCTTTTGCCACAGGACTACCATTAATGATTTTTTCCGCCAATATGATATCAGTCAGTTTATATCTGTAAAAGCTAGCTTTTGTTTGAATATTAATTTCATCGTTTTGTATCGAGATAATCATGCCCTTATTATACCTCCAATAAATAATATGCAGAATAACTGCTGGCAATCCCAATATCAAAAAGACTGGTATTACGAACTCAAGACTAAGATACCATTGAGCGTTGACGCCAACTATTATTCCGATAACGATAAATATCCCTAATAACAGAAGATTAGGCCGCGCCGATCGTAGTTGATCTTGTAAATTGACTTTATAGATCCTCATTTCTTAGTTAGGCTAATTACAATATAACCCACTATACAAAGCAGCAAAATTACTACGACCGCAAGCAACGCCCATTTATTTCCAGTTATAGCACGAGTGCGCCTTCTCCTTTTTGCGTCTATAGTCTGCCTCAATCTGTAATTTATCCTATCGACAGCTTCTTTGCTATCCTCGGCAGGAAGTTCTTTAAGCCCCTCAACGGCATCGGCCTCCATTCCTTCTCCGTTAAGCCATTGCTCCACCTTGTGCTGCTCACCGGGCGCCAGCTTGCCTTCCAGGTAAGCTAGTAGCTTATCTTCGGGCAGCTTCCCTTCAGGATCGGTCCATATATTATTCAGATCACCCATTGCCGTTTCGTGTCAATATTAATTTCAGGTTTCTTTTCCCGTTTTGTATATAGCTTTTCACCTGCGAAAAACTATACCCGGTTGCTTCCATTATCTCTTTATAGGATTTATCCTCAAGATAGAACATAGCAATCGTTATTCGCTGTGCTTCTTCCAGTTGCAGCAATGCTGTCTGTACATCCTCAATGGCCCTATCCTTCCACCACAGGGCCTCCAAATCGGTACCTTCGCCCTTCATGTTGTTCAATAATTCAGGATCTGCAGAATATTGCTTATCCCTCAGCAGCTGATAGCAATGATTGCGCATCAACACATATAGCCAACCCTTAAAATTTTGAATTGCTCCTGTAGGTAGGTTCCTGATAGCCTTTTCAAATACCTGCTGTACGGCGTCCTGCGCTTCGTCTTTATCTTTCAGATACTTCATAGCAACACCTAACAATAGCAATGTGTAGCGCTGTAGCAAAATGCCAAGAGCCGAGGTATCACCACCTACACGATATTGCTTCAGCAACTCTAAATCGCTAAGATCATTACCTGTAATCAACTATTGGCATTTGTATTGTAAACGTATTTTTTAAATAATTCCACAAACAATTTATCAAAAATTTTGCTTTTTAATTTTCTATGCATATTTTTCGACGATCCTTTAACTATTGATTATGACTACTAAATACAAAAGCCTTGTTGCTATTGCCGTATTATTATCGGCCTTTTCATTTACTTCAAATGCTCAATTCCGCCTTCCAAAGGTGATACAGCGATACGAAATGGGGTATTCTTTCGTTACTGCTTCAGCCGATTATGATGGACAAAGAAGGTCTTATACATCTGCCGACGGAGGAACCATCACAGATGAGCCCTTTAAAACAACGGTACAAACCAAGGCTGCTTATGGATTTATGATAGGTACTTATTTTCCAATTGCACATTTGGGACGTGCCAGTTGCCTTGCCGTAGATGTAAATCTTATTGACAACATATTATGGTGGAAAAACATTGGCAATGATCTATTCTCAGCCGTAGGTTTTAACTTTTCGGGCGTAACCGGCCAAATAGGTGTTCCTGTAGGATTGGATTTTAAATTTGGTTGTGATGCTACTACCAGTAAAAACCAACGTATGTGCGCCAGCCTAGGTGCAGGTGTATTGCCTGCATATTATGTTACCGCATTTGATGATAACGTAGGGCTTAATTCTGCCGTTAGCCCCTATATAAAAGCCGAAGCAGGCATCCGCGCAGGTATTTGCTTTAAAATACGTATGATGTATTCATTTGGCAATGTGCCATTGATCACCCAGGATGGTGGCATCAAGGGCAACTTCAATGATGTAGTATCCTCATTTAAACTTACAGGTAAATCAAACGTAAATTTCTCCCTTATACTGATGCCTTTTGCATGGAACTGGAAAACAGAGGGATGGTGGGACAGAACACAAACCAGTAAAAAAATGTATTAGCAGATATACTCCCGCTTTTAGCGGGAGTTTTTATTTAATACCATTACTACAATTGTATAGCTGTACTTTTACTTATAATGAACAAACTGCTTACTCTTATCTGTACCTTATTGGTAACAACAGCTTACGCACGTAAAACTGATTTTGAACTTTCCAATGGTAGCAGATCGGTAACTTATAAAGAGCTTATTGCTTTTTACAGACAATTGGATGAGGATTATTCCACTATCAAGATGGAACAGGTTGGCCCAACTGACGCTTACTATCCTCTGCATGTTGTTTACTATAGCAATGACGCCAGTTTTGATATCAGAACCTGGAAGGATCAGGGGAAGATAGTCATCCTGATTAATAATGGTATTCACCCTGGAGAACCTGATGGCATAGACGCGAGCATGATGCTATTAAGAGATGCAGCAGAGGATAAACTTAAAATACCGGACAATATAGCGCTCGCTGTCATTCCCGTATTTAATATAGGCGGTATGCTCAATCGTGGTAGCTACAGTCGCGCCAACCAGGATGGCCCCGAAGAATATGGCTTTCGCGGCAATAGTAAAAACCTGGATCTAAACCGTGATTTCATCAAAATGGATGCGAAGGAAACGCGGTCACTGGTAAAACTATTCCGCCGGCTCGATCCCGATGTTTTCATTGATAACCATGTAAGCGATGGTGCAGATTACCAGCATGTAATGACCTTGTTACCAACCCTGCACGATAAACTGGGCGGATCTATGGCTTCTTATATGCGTACTACCTTCGAGCCGCTTATCTACGCTGACATGAAAAACCGCGGGTATGACCTGGTGCCTTATGTTAATCATTGGGGCCATACCCCCGATAAAGGATGGATTTCGTTTTATGACGGGCCACGTTTCATGAGCGGCTTTGCAGCGTTGTTTCATACATACGCATTCGTTACAGAAACACATATGCTGAAGCCTTTCAAACAACGTGTTGACGCAACTTATGCTATGATGCAAAGTTTCATTTCCTTCTCATATTTACATGCGGATGAGATCACCGCAACAAGAAAAGCACAAAAAGAATATTACAGCAATGCAACTAAGTTACCTATTGCATGGCAGGTAGATACGGCCCGCCATACTACCATCACATTCAAGGGATATGAAGCCGGATATAAACCTAGCCTGGTATCCGGCCAGCCTCGACTATTTTATGACCGCAGCAAACCTTACACTAAACAAATTCCGTTGCATGATTCCTATACGCCTGCGCAATCTGCATCTGTACCTAAGACTTACATCATTGGCCACGGCTGGACAAATGTTATTAATAGGCTAAAGATCAATGGGGTAAAAATGGACATCATTCCTGCAGACACAACCATTCTGATAACAGCGAATTATATTGACGACTATGAAACTGTGAAAAAACCTTACGAGGGCCACTATCTGCATAGTAATATTAAGGTACACGCCATCCATAAGGAGGTACGGGTGTTGAAAGGCGATTACATTATATCAACCAATCAACCTGCAAAACGCTATATTCTGGAAACACTCGAGCCAACTGCACCCGATGGATTTTTCGCATGGGGATTTTTCGACGCTATATTACAGCAAAAGGAAGGCTATAGTGATTATGTATTTGAAGATGAAGCAGCAGAGCTTTTAAAACAGAATCCCGAACTAAAGCAATTGTTGAAAGAAAGACAAAAAGCAGATTCTAATTTTGTTACAGATGGAGAAGCGCAGCTTGATTTTGTGTATAAACACTCTCCCTACTTTGAGTCTACTTACGGGCGTTACCCGGTTTTCAGAATAGAATAGCCTAGGCAATAAGCTTATCAATAGCCTCTGCGAGTTTTCTATCTTTATCTGTAACCACATCTCCTGCATCATGGGTACTCAAACGAATGTCCACCTTATTCCACACATTAGTCCATAGTGGATGGTGATTCATTTTCTCGGCGATGAGCGCTACGCGTGTCATAAAAGCAAAAGCTTCCGAAAAATCTTTAAACGTAAACGTCTTAACTAAGGTATCGTCTATTTCTTGCCACATAATAGCTTCCAATTTAGTAACTATTATTTAGAAAACATCAAACCACACTGGTGTAGCATCATCCCAGTTACCATTATAATTAATAGTAAGCTCTTCACCTTCATTAATTTCCCTGACTGTCTTAATACTTATTGTCCCCTCTTCATAGTCCATAAAATATTCACAATTGGACGTATAGGAATGGTTGTAAACTGATATATAGCCTTGTGCCATGCAGCACAGGTTTTGTCCATCTGGCTTCCATTCAAAAATATAATCGTGCAGCAGCGTTTTATCAAGCAATAATCGATCTTCAGCGCTCATGACAATTACCGGAGAAATCTCTATAACTGTATCCGCAGAAATGGGCTCCGAGGTAAAAACCCCACGGCCTTTTTCTGCCGTTTGATCAATGAATAAATTATAGAAAATAGCGATCACCTGTCCGGAAAAGTCTAAATTAAAAAAAGCCCCCCGATTTACGGAGGGCTCTATTGAAGCGTATTTTTTTATAATTCTGATTTAGCCATAGTAGCACCTTTCAGGTTATTCTGTGCAAGGATCCCAATTTTACCCTCGTCTTCAGGAACTACTACTACTTTAACTTTAGCTACACCTTTATTTTTAAAATCCAGCTTTTTTGCTGCGATGCTCGCCAGGTCTATCAGGCGTTTATTATCAGCTGCCATACGATCGTTGATCTTCACATATACAACTTCTCCGTTAGACAGGTTAGTAACCTTAACGTAAGAACCCAGCTTCAGCTTATTGCTGGCGGCAGTGAACTTATCATTATCAAACACATCCCCGGTAGCAGTTAGGCGCCCTTCGAATTTGTCGTGATAATAACTGGCTATGCCGTTTCTAACTTTAGTAATCACCTTATCCAGTTTATCAAGCGAAGATTCCTGCGCATTGATTTTAGAAAAAGGCAATAGCAATAATGCGAATAGTAACATCAACCTCATACTCATAATTTTTTTGCTGACTGCAAAGAACGGGCTTTATTCCCTAAAAAGCAACATGAAATAATTATTTATCGTAATATCTCTTGTTAACTTTTTGTGAACCTCCACTTGAATGGCTGCGGGGCGCCCTACCCGATCCACCTCCATAACGTGTTGAAGATGAACCTTTTGATGCGTATCCACCTCTTTCCCTGTCACGTTGTTCCGCCTCTTCTATACGCACTTTCCTGCCTTTGAATTTCTTCTGGCTCATCACCTGGATGATATATTCAGCAGCAGAAGAGCTTACGTTAAAGAAGCTGCTTAGATCGCGAACCGTTATCCGGTCTATCTGCCCTGCCTCAATATCTGTAGATTCAGTTATGAAGTGAAGCAGTTTTTCATTGCTGCTAATACCATCCTTCATACCTACATTAATAAAGAGTCGTACACTTCCCGAACGGGCTTTGCCTCTTGGCTCCTGGGTATTATAACCTGCATTCAGATCCTCAGCATCACCATAAGCTGCAATTGTTTCTTTTAATTGCAACCATATCAGCCTGCGGATCAGCTCATCCTTTTCCATATCGGCAAAGCGTTCATGGATCGAAGCCTGGTAAACGCGCCCAAAATCTTCCTCAGGCGATGCTGTCTCAATTTGTTCCAGGTAATAGAACAATTTTTTACGGATCACCTCCGCCCCATCAGGTATATCGCTCTTATTAAAACGTGTTTTAGATATGCGCTCTACCTGGCGGATGTTGGATATTTCCTTCGGTGAAACGATAGACATACAGATACCGGATTTACCTGCCCTTGCCGTACGTCCGCTTCTGTGCGTGTACACTTCCGGATCATCAGGTAATTCGTAGTTGATAACGTGCGTGATGTCGTTCACGTCTATTCCACGTGCGGCAACATCGGTAGCTACTATGGCCTGGAGCTGCTTATTTTTAAAACGCTCCATTACTTTGCTCCGCATCTTTTGATCCATATCACCATGCAGCGGGCTCACATGATAGCCCATCTTCATCAGTTTCTCGGATATATCCTGGCAATCCTGCTTGGTACGTGTAAAGATGATACCATAAATACCGGGTGTAAAATCCAGCAAGCGGCGCAGAGTTTCAAAACGATTGTGATGGCTGGTAACGTAATATTGGTGATCGATATTTTCGTTAGTTACGTTTTCTTTGGCAACGGCAAATTCCTGCCATTTGCTCATAAAGCGTTTGGCGATGTTACGCACGTCATTGTTCATCGTCGCAGAAAACAGCCATGTGTATTGGCGCGCAGGCGTATTTTTAAGGATAAACTCAATATCCTCGCGGAAACCCATGTTCAGCATCTCATCAGCTTCGTCCAATACTACATATTGTACCTGCTCCAGGGATAATGCTTTACGCTCCAGGAGGTCTATTAACCTACCCGGTGTTGCAACAATTACTTGCGGGTGCGACTTTACTTCGCGGATCTGCCCACCTATGGGCACACCACCGTACACAGCTGTGGTACGCAGGCCACGCATGTAATAACCATACTTTTTAAATTCTTCCTGTATTTGCATACACAATTCGCGTGTAGGGCTTAATACAAGAGCTTGCACATGTTTCTGTGCAACATCCACGTGGTGCAGTAGCGGAAGTCCGAAGGCAGCAGTTTTACCGGTTCCGGTCTGCGCCAGTCCAATGATATCAGAAGGTTGAGATAAGAGTTGCGGGATAACTTTTTGTTGAATAGGGGTCGGCGTCTCAAAGCCCATGTCCGATACGGCACGAGTCAATTCCTCTCTAAGCGAGAGGCTCGAAAATGAAATCATCTAGAAAAGAACTTTTTTATAAAATGAGGCGCAAAGATACAGTATATACTTGATATATAGACAAAATATTAAAATTAACGTATAGATAATGCTTAATTGTCGCCAAGCGTTTTCTTATACAATAGGTCTGGTTTTCAATGTATTAATAGCAAATGGATATTTTTTGTTATTACACAAGGCAGATCTATAATATTGAATAAAATTCATTTTGGATATTAATCTCTAATATTTTATTTTTGAATGGTCATTCATTCATAAATGTCCCCTAAAACAAAAGAACAATTCGAGGCCGCTAGGCAAAAAAGCATTGAAAAAATAACAGACAGTGCAGTAAAGCTATTTGCAGAATACGGCTATCTCAATGTATCCATTAATCAGATAGCTAAAACGGCCGGCGTGTCACAAGGATTGATGTATAATTATTTTAATAGCAAAGAAGCTTTACTGCTATACATCATCAGCTCTATGATGGAAGAAATGGGACACCTTATGATGTCGTTCCATGCCATTACAGACCCTTTTGAGAAATTTGAAAAAATAGTAAGGGCAACTTTCACTTTATTGAAAGAAAAAAAAGAATTCTATGCTACTATATGGCCTGTTATTACACAGCAGGGTGTATCGCAACAATTGCAGGAAATGCTGCGACATACTTTCACCTCACTAATAGATGTAATAGAAGTAATGCTTAAAGATATGAATATAGCAAACCCCAGGCTGGAGGCATTCCGCCTCGGTGCTATGCTCGATGGTGCAGCATTGGGCTATTTATACGTTTTTAAGGAGGAGTACCCCCTGGACGAAATGGAGCAATTGATCATTCAAACATATAAAAAATAACAGATGGATTTGTACGGCAATCAATCGAACAACATACCCCAGAAAACGTTGATCATCACGCTGGAACTGGTTCTTTTGTTTATTGCCTATAACATACTATTGGGTGATCTTGGTGCAACTATATATAGATGGTTCCATATTCCCTTCTCTGGTGGTAACCCTACCCGTAACGTGATCAACCTCACCTTCTCTATTGTCGTTTTTTTGCGAATCTGTGTTACCATACTCTACCTGCTAAAACGCAGTATGCCATGGGAAGAAGCTGTTAGCATTCCCTTCGCTTTTTCGCTATACTATGTAGGCTACGCTTTATTAACATGTAATGCAAATGCATCTATTAACTGGCTTGACTATACAGCAATATTTCTATTTGTCGTAGGATCATTGATTAATACAGTATCAGAATTGTTACGTGATGCGTGGAAAAAACAACCTGGCAATAAAGGGAAAATTTATACAGGTGGCTTATTCAAATATTCAATGCACATCAATTACTTCGGGGACATGCTCTGGGTAATTGGCTATGCTTTGCTCAGCCACAATCCATGGTCTGCTTTGATACCCTTATTTCTTTTCTGCTTTTTCGCATTCTACAATGTACCCAAATTAGATGCTTACCTGGCAGGTAAATACAAAGAGCAGTTTACCCGCTATGCATCTCATACCAAAAAATTCATACCGTTCATATACTAAATATAGCTTCATGAAAAACGAGAACATTCTTATTTCGGGCGCAGGCATTGCAGGTACATCAGTCGCATTCTGGCTTAGCAAATACGGTTTTAAACCTGTGATCGTTGAGAAGTCACCTGTTTTTAGGACCGGTGGCTATATCATAGATTTTTTTGGAGTTGGTTTCGAAGTTGCAGAAAAGATGAACATTGTAGATGCATTACGAAACGAAGATATTCAAATGAACGAGGTAACAGCCGTAAATAAAGATGGTAAACGAATAAGCGGCCTTAATATGTACCAGTTTCGCAAAGCATTAAGAGGTCGCGTATTCAGCTTAAAACGTAGTTCCCTTGCCAAGACGATCTACGATGCATTGCCCAAAGGAATTGAGATCATTTATAATAATAGCATCAAATCATTAAAAGATGAAAATGGGGCAGTGGCTGTAGAATTTGAAGACGGAACCATCAGAAATTTTGACCTTGTTATAGGTGCTGATGGATTACATTCAAAGGTTAGAGAATTAGCATTTGGCCCCGAAGACAAATTTGAAAAATTCTTCGGCTATTACGTATCGTCATTTACAATGCCAGATAAGTTGACTGTCAATAAAAACTTCTTATCTTATAGCTTACCTGGTAAGCAAGCTAATCTTTATACCTTAAATGATGGAAGGCAGGCGGCATTATTAATCTACCGCTCAAATAATAAGCTTAAATACAATCATCATAACGTAAAAGAACAAATGCAGTTGCTACGGAATGAATATGCCCATGAAGGTTGGCTTTGTCAGCAAATGCTTGACGAAATGGAGAAAACAGAAGATTTCTATTTCGATGCTGTAAGCCAGATAAAAATGGACACATGGTCTCGGGGCCGCATCTCGCTGGTGGGAGACGCCTGTGATTGCCCTTCTCTTCTTTCCGGGCAAGGCTCTACCCTTGCCATGGCAGCCAGCTATATCCTTGCGGGAGAATTAAAAAAATCTAATGGTGACCACACTATTGCTTTCAGTGAATACGAAAGAAAATTCAAACCATTTATCGACAACAAACAGAAACTTGCACAAGGATTTGCCGCATCTTTTGTCCCCTCGTCTGCACTCAGCATTTGGTTACGTAATATGGCACTGCGGCTATCAGGTTTTCCATTCTTCGCAAAATGGATGGCCGGCAAATTTATGGTAGATGATATAGTATTGGATGAATACTAACTCTTCCGCACTATTTTTTTATTCCGGGGATAGCACGACCATTTTGCTTTAGCAATACACGCTCCACCTTATTATTCTTGTCTCTAAGAAAACGTAGCTCAGCATCTGTTACTTTTAAGAAAAATTCATTCGGGGCAGCAGGATATAGCTGAAAAGCATTCTGGCCAGGCAATTGCCCCATCAGGCTGTTCCCATCCATAAATACTTTCATTACAAATCCTGGTGCCAGTTCATAATTGCCGGCATATTCCTGCAATTGCTTTGTGGTCATCTTTATCTCCCTATGCCCAGCCGGCAGCTGATATTCCTTATCATTGATGATCGCTGATATGGTACGCCTGATAGCGGAGAGGTCATTGCCCATATCATTAGACAATAAAACAATGACGCTTGCATCGTCCGGGGTCATAAACAAATTGGCAATAAATCCATGTACACCTCCGTTGTGGCCTATACTTACCCTTCCGTAATTATCTCCTATCATCCAGCCATAACCGTAATTTTCCTGGTTGATAGTGGTCGCTATCTGCCAGTCGGCTTTTGTGATCAATTGATTGTGCAACATCGCCACTGCCCATTTATTAAGGTCGCCAACAGTGGTATATATACCACCTGCCGCAAACGAAACAGACGAATCTACCTTTGGTGCTATCATTCCTCTGTTTCCGTCAATAGCGTAGTAACCTGTCGCTTTATTTTTATCTTTTAATCCGGCAAAATCACAGCCCGTATGTTTCATGCCTAAAGGTGTCAATATCATTTCCCGAAGCGCTGAGAAATAAGTCTTACCTGTAACATCTTCTATGATATACCCAAGAATACTGTAATTAGAGTTACTGTAACCAAATTTACTGCCGGGTGCAAACTGTATGGCATGGTCTTTAAAATACTGCATCATTTCTGCCTTCGAATGATGTTTGAATGGCTCTTTTGCCATAAAGGCACTGTCATCGGTATAGTTGAAAATACCGGAGGTATGGGTCAGGAGGTTTTCAAGGGTTATGTCATTGCCTTCGGGAAAATCAGGATAATAATTCGATAATTTGTCCTTTACATCAAGTTTATCCTGCTCCTGCAACATCAGGATCATTGTAGACGTAAACGTTTTGGTAACTGATCCTATCTGGTATATAGTATTACTATCATTAAGGGTCTTTTGCTTCAGGTCTTTATAACCATAACCCTTTTCCAGGATCATACTGCCGTATTGCGTCACAAGGGCCGAACCATTAAACTTTCCCTGCTTGTTAAAAGCAGTAAGTGCTGAGTCTATTTCTTTCCGGTAATCCTTTGCGTATGACGAAATATGAACTGTAAAAAGCGTCGTCAGCAGCAGTAGGTATCTTTTCATGAGGAAACAATATAAGCTGCTAAACTAAGCAAAAAAGCAAAAGTCCTTCTTTAGGAAGGACTTTTGCACTATTAAATATGAGTTGATTAAAGCTGAGTAGCAGTGTACACTACGTCGGTAGTATAAGTACCTGCCGGGTAGCTAAAGCCAGGTGTTGCCTGGTACATTACACTGAAGGTTTGGTTACCACCACGGCTACCGTTGGTGATCAGGTTTTGGTTGCTGCTTGTCAAACCTGCATAAGCTGTAGTAGAGAACGGTGTTGCTACTGTTCCGCTTGTAGCGTTTGCACTTACTTTAAGAGCCAGTACACCACTTACAGGCATTGTAGGTGCAGGTGTAGTAGAACCTGTATAAGAAAAGTTAGCAGAGCTGGTCTTTACCGTTACGCTGAAGTTTTTGTTAGAACGTACTTTCAGTTCCTGTGCTGCAGAAGTAACACCGTTTGCATAGTCATTCACAGTATTGAAAGCCAGGTTAACATCTGCTCCGTTTGCATTACCGCTTCCTGTGAAGGTAAGTTCGATAGCGTTAGACAGGTTCAGGTTTACAGTTTGCGTAGCTGTAGAAGAAACCTGTGCATTAGCTGCGTAAGCTGAAGTAAGGATAGCTGCGATGGCGATGATCTTTTTCATTTTGTTTGTTGTTTGTTTGAGTTGTTGTTTGTTCGTTTGATGATGCAAAGATGGGGGTATGACAGCCGCATACAGAAATTTTCAAGCCCCCTTAACCCGTAATTAGCAAGCGGTTAACGAGCGGTTAACAGCCCAACTTATCATATAAACATAAAATGCCAAATGAAATGAGATGATATCTATGAATTTCCGGTAGTTTTTTAGTAACAATAATGTAATATTTTCTTAATAATTTTTATATTTATAAGCAATAAACACAATATCAAAATCACAAAACACCACAATATGAAATCAACTTTACTAGGGTCTTTGCTACTTGCGGGTGTATGCGCGCAGGCTCAGCCGGTTATGGTTAGCGATTTTAACCGGATCGACAGCAGCAGCTCTAATCCCTGCTGGTTAACGGGGTATTATAACAAGCTCCTCTTTTTTGCTGATAACGGTATTAATGGCAACGAATTATGTACTTTTAACGATACAGCTATTGCAGTGGTTGCAGACCTGAACCCAATTTCCGCAGGTGGTCCATCCTCCAGCTTCAGAAAGATGGCCCAGGTGAAGAACGATATATATTTTCCCGGCGACAATGGCAATACCGGTATGGAACTATTTAAATGGACTGGTTCCGGGTTGCCCGTCTTAGTGGCCGAAGTACGTGCCGGGGCATCGGGCAGCGATCCGGATGAAGTTGTTGCCTTTAGTGACAAATTATATTTTAACGCAAATGATGGTATCAATGGTAACGAGTTGTGGACATACGACCCTGCAACCAATAGCGCGCAACGCCTGACTGACCTTGCAACCGGAACGAACAGCAGCAACCCTCACGATTTTGTTGCGTATAAGGGGAAGCTATATTTCGTTGCTACTGGCAGCAGTACCGGCATCGAACTTTATTGTTATGACCCCGCTACCAACGCTACCACCCTGGCCACGGATATAAATACAGGCATTGGAAGCAGCAATCCTCAGGCATTGACGGTTATTAATGATAAACTATACCTCACTGCAAGCACACTTACCTATGGCAGAGAATTATACATGTTCGATGGCAAAAATATAGTTCGTCTAACCAATATTGATAATGGTGCAAACGACGGGGCGGCCGCAGTCGCTAACGGACAAACCGGCATCATCAGCTACAAAAACATGATACTTTTCTCCGGCAATAGCGGACTTAGCGGTAATCAATTTTACCAATACAATCCTGCAAATGGTGTTGCCTCAATGGTGTTTATGATGAACCCGCTTGGGAATAGTGACCCATCCAACTTTAAAGAATATGCAGGCAAATTATTCTTCTCTGCCGACGATGGCGTACATGGAAATGAACTTTGGGCTTATGATGGTAAATTACAACCCTACATGGTGGGTGATATAGATTCAGGCATGAACGCGAGCAGCCCCATGGACATGACTCAGTATGGAACACATCTTTATTTTAGCGCATCAACAACGGCATCCGGTAGAGAACTGTATGTTTTATTAGATTCTGCCGCCTTAAGTGTTCAAAACGTAAAGTTCAATGCATCTGTTAAGGTATATCCTAATCCTGCAACTTCCGAAACACATATTGCCATAGAATTACAGCGTGACCAGGCTATGGCGATACTCATTACCGACATTACAGGCAAAGAAATACTAAACATTCCTGTTAAGAATTATACTTCCGGAGAGCATATCATCGATGTACCAATGCAACAGGCAACACCGGGGATTTACATTTACAGGATAGCAGACAATTCCGGTAAAATGCTTGCCGGCGGCAAAATCCAAAAACAATAACTCACTTAACTAAACAATCGTAATAACAAAAACCACAATTTATGAAACGTAGTTTACTTGGTTTAGCACTTATAACGTCAGCAATGGCGGCCAATGCACAAACAAAATTGGTGCAGGATATCAATCCCGGTACAGGCTCCAGCTACCCGGTACGCCTTACTGTATTTGGCAATCAAATGGTATTTGGCGCTAACGATGGCACTAACGGTGAAGAGCTTTGGTCGATGACCGATAGCCTCACGCAAATAGCTTATAACATCAATCCATCTACATCCAGCAGTATCATTCCTGTTTACAATCGTACTATGGCTGTTTTAGGAAAAAATATCTACTTCCCCGCAGACAATGGCACATCTGGTACGGAACTGTATAGCTGGTCCGGCAAAACTGGAGATGCTCCTGCGCTTGTGGCGGAAATAATGGCCGGCGCATCCGGTTCATCAATAGATGAAATAGTGGAAATGAATGGTAAATTATATTTTGATGCTAATGACGGATCGTACGGACAGGAGTTGTGGAGTTACGATACGGCAACTGCTATGGCAACACGCCTCAGCGATATTTATGCAGGTGCTACGGGCAGTTTTATTTCTTCCATCACAGCATACAATGGCAAAATATATTTCTCTGCCTATAACAGCACTACCGGTGCCGAATTGTATAGCTACGATCCTGCTACCAACAGCACTTCGATAGTGTTGGATATTGATCCGGGTGTTTCCAGTTCAAGCCCAAATAACTTTACCATTATCAATGGTAAGTTGTATTTCAGCGCATCTACTTCCACATACGGCCGCGAATTGTATATGTACAATGGTAGCAATGTACAAAGGTTGACCGACCTGGTTTCTGGAAGCGGAAACGGTATGGCATTTTCTGCAACAGGTGTTTCTAAGATTGTAGGCATGGGCGACGCCATATATTTATCCGGAGAAGATGGAACATACTCCGGCCATCTGTATAAATATGATGCGAAAACCGGTATCACTTCCCTGGTATATAAAACCAACCCTACAGGCAGCAGCGTTATTTCCAATATGACCATGTATGCCGGCAAAATGTACTTCAGTGCCAATAACACAGCAGCCGGCAATGAGTTATGGATGTACACAGGTTCAGGCATCCCTACCCTTGTAGCGGATATCAGGGCAGGCGCTGGCAGCAGTTCACCGGCAGAATTCCGTCAATGGGGTAAAAACCTTTACTTCAGCGCGTACGACAGTGCCACAGGTGTAGAACTCTACAAATTGTATGATTCTTCTATCCTGGCGGTACAAAACGTGAAATTCAATGCAGATGTAAAAGTTTATCCTAACCCAACTACTTCTGTTGCCACAATTGATGTGAATTTGGAGCAAACTCAAAAACTTAGCGTAAACGTACTTGATATGAACGGCCGTGTAGTTTACACCGTTCCTGTTACCGGATACAATAGCGGATCAAATAAGATAGCTGTTCCCGTATCAGACCTGGCACCAGGCATTTATTTATTTACCCTGCATAATGAAGCAGGTAGTATGATGTTCAGCGCACGTTTGCTAAAACAATAAAAAATCTATTATTATAGTAAAAGGGATAGCAATGCTATCCTTTTTTTTATTGCCGTAATCCTATTTTTGCGATCATTATTTCATATGTACGAACAAATACAGGAAGCTGCTGCTTATATAAAGTCAAAGATCAGTAATACCCCTACCATCGGTGTTATATTAGGAAGCGGGCTTGGTAGCCTTGCGGATGCTATAGAACCGGAAGCGGAAATATCCTATAATGATATTCCGAATTTCCCGGTTTCTACAGTTCAAGGGCATTCCGGTAAAATGGTAATTGGCAGGCTAGGCGGTAAGACCGCTGTTGTAATGGTAGGCCGTACGCATTATTACGAAGGCTATACTATGCAGGAAGTAACTTTCCCTGTAAGAGTAATGAAGGCCATAGGCGTAGAGGTCCTCTTCCTGAGCAATGCTGCCGGGGGAATGAATCCATCCTATAAGATAGGAGACATTATGCTGATAAAAGACCACATTAACCTTTTTCCTGAGCACCCGCTAAGAGGGCCAAACGACGAACGTTTAGGCACCCGCTTCCCGGATATGAGCGAACCTTACGATCACAAATTACTGGCCCTTGCCAAAGAAATTGCCCAAAAACAATCCTTACCTGTTCAAACAGGTGTATATATAGGCTTGCAGGGCCCTACATTTGAGACACCGGCCGAGTATACATGGCTACGAATAATTGGTGGCGATGCCGTGGGAATGAGCACCGTGCCTGAAAATATTGTGGCAAAACATGGTGGGATGCATGTTTTTGCTGCCAGCATCATCACAGACCTGGGCATTACCGGGCAGGTGAACACTGTATCTCACGAAGAAGTGCTTGCTGCGGCGAACGAAGCAGCACCCAAGCTCTGCACGCTCGTTTCCGCAATGATAGCTGAAATGTAGCCGTTATTCAATTAACTTTGCCCGCTATCAAATCATATTCATTGCAATACGCCCGGGAAATATACAAGCCGATTATATTATTCACATTGCTGTCTTTGGTCACTGTTTTCAAAACATTGGCTCAAATACAGCCTCCCGGCACCGGAGCCAACCTGCAAGACCCCAAAAGAGATAGCAGCCAGTTTAAAACCAACAATGCAGACTGGAAAGAAGAAAATGTAAGGATTTTTTACAGGCGTCAATATTCAAACCAGGTATTTTCTCCTGATTCTGATCTCCATACATTTCACAGGCGGATCGTTTCGTTGCCCCTGCGCGATCTTGGCAATAGCGGCAGCCCGGTTCAAAACCTATTCTTTACTCCCGAAGACAGGACAGGACCAACACTCGGCTATCATGTTTATGATGTTTATAGATATAATGCCGATAGCCTGAATTATTACAACACCAATCGTCCTTATTCTTTTTTTACCTACCAGCTCGGCGCCAAACTGGAACAACTGGCCAACCTGATGCACACGCAAAACATCAAGCCCAACTGGAATTTTGCGATCGGATATCGCAAGATCAATTCACCGGGGTTTTACAATATTCAGCGTACCAATCACGATAATGCCAACCTATCCACCCATTATCAAAGTAGAAAGCTCCATTACGAATTATTTGGCGGACTGGTGTATAATAAAGAGCAACAGGACGAGAATGGCGGCATGACCAGTGATACTTTTCTTACAGACCCTAATTATACCGACAGGAGAACAATACCTGTAAACTTTAGGAATGATGCCTTTGGTACAGGTACTACTACACAACGCTCTTCTGTAACAAATATGCTGCGCGATTATACTATTCTTGTAAATCACGCATATACATGGGGCAGGATCGATACGCTCTATAACGAAGACAGCACGCGTTATAGCTTTGAGCTTACCCCCAGGTTTAGCATAGCGCACCGTTTTGAGCTAAGCGATTCCCGGCATCTATACAAAGACCTTCGTCCTGATTCGTTACGGTATTCACCCTTCTTCAGCTATCCTTTTGCGGGCAGCGGTACAGATTCTGTTTACAGCAGGCAAGACTGGTTGAAAATTGATAACCGCTTTACTTTAAATGGCTTCCTGGGCAAGCATGAGAACCAACTGCTATTCAGTGCAGGTCTGGGTAATCGCTTTGATCGTTTTAAAACCAATTTTCTTGTAGATAAGTCGGTGAGCAATCTTGTAAGCAATTACTTTATCGCATCCATAAACAAAGAGGCGCTGCTTTCAGGCAAATGGTTTTATGGCGCTGATATTCTTACCTATTTTACCGGTGAAGCTGCCGGGAACACTGCGCTAAATGCCAAACTGGGTAAGGATATAGGAAAGTCATTAGGAAGTATTTCAATAGGGCTAAGTCAAAACATCAACAACGCGCCATACAACTACACCACTTATATCAATCAATACGATACCATCAGTAAAAGTTTTGAAAAAGAAAACATAACGCAGGTATATGGCAATTGGTATAGCCAGAAACGGCACCTGGGGTTTGGAGTAAAAAACTACCTGGTTAATAATTATATCTACCTTAATGAGAAACAATTACCGGATCAATACTCAGGTACGTTCAATATTACACAGGCGTTTTTAAGAAAAGCATTCAGGTGGAAAATCCTCGTCCTCGATAATGAATTGTTTTACCAGGTTGCTACAGCAGGCGCACCAGTTAATATCCCGCAACTTATGGGTCGCCACCAGTTGAGCATAGAAACCAATCTGTTCAAAAGTGTTTTGAAGATTGCCACGGGTGTAGAATTAAGCTATCATAGCGCCTATAATGCTGCTGCCTACTCGCCTTTTTTTAACCGCTATTATTACCAGGGCGGATATTATCTGAGCAACAAGCCCCAGGCAGCCATTTTCTTCAATTTTCAGATCAAAAGATTCCGCGCCTATATTATGGCCGATCAGTTTCAGCAGCTAAGCTATACCAACACTATTTTAGCCCCCGGTTACGCAGCACAAAATTTATCTATACGTTTTGGCTTTAACTGGATACTGCTCAACTAAACATACACATTACAAATTGCCTTATAAGTTTATTTAAACTTTTACCTTTTACAATTTGCATTAACTTTGTGACCCGCCGCTAATGGCTATCGTTAGCATTGTTTTAAAGATTTTTTGATAAAAGAATAATCTGCCACTCGCTGGTTTTTTACGATGAAAGATTTTTCGTACGTGATGAATTCACACCCTGCCTACATAGAGTCTATGTATAACGATTATGTAAAAGACTCATCAGCAGTTGACCCTGAATGGAAGAAGTTTTTTGAAGGTTTTGATTTTGCTGTAACCAAGCCAAATGGCAACGGGTCTGTAGCAACCATTACAATTGACAAATCGCCGGTGAGCAACGAGCAGGTTGCGAAGGAACTGAATGTTTACAGGCTGATACGTTCTTACTGGAAACGGGGACACCTGGTAGCCACTACCAACCCTATCCGTCCACGTAAAGACCGTAAACCGCACCTGGCATTATCAGATTTCGATCTTACAGATGCCGATCTGAATACAGAATTCAGCGCAGGCGCTTTTGTAGGATTGGGTAAAGCTAAGTTGAGCGACATCATTGCTAAACTGAAAAAGCTATATACCGGCAACATAGGTATCGAATATACGTACATCAATGACTACGATACCTGCATGTGGGTACAAAAAGAATTTGAAACCCTGCAGGAACTTACGCTCTCTATCAGCGAAAAGAAACGCATACTCGAAAAGCTGAATGAAGGCGTGATTTTTGAAAAATTCCTTCACACAAAATATATCGGTCAAAAACGTTTCGGGCTAGATGGTGGTGAAAGTACCATTCCTGGTCTGGATGCTATTATCACCGAAGCTGCCGATGCCGGCGTACAGGAAGTGGTGATTGGTATGGCCCACCGTGGCCGCCTGAATGTGCTGGCAAATACACTAGGTAAAACATACGAGCAGATATTCTCAGAATTCGAAGGCAATATGCCCCCGGATATGACAATGGGCAGTGGCGATGTAAAATATCACCTGGGATTTAACTCAAATATTACAACGCCTAATGGTAAAAACGTAAACCTGCAACTGGCGCCTAACCCTTCGCACCTGGAAGCGGTTGACCCAGTAGTCTTAGGCTTCACACGCGCCAAAGCAGATACGCTCTACGATCAGCAGAACAATAAGATATTACCTATACTCATACATGGTGATGCTGCAGTTGCAGGACAGGGTATTATCTATGAGCTATTACAGATGAGTAAACTCGCCGGTTACGAAACGGGCGGCACCATACATTTTGTTATCAATAACCAGATAGGCTTTACAACTGATTTTGATGATGCCCGCTCTGCAGATTATTGCACCAGCATTGCCTCAATGGTACAGGCCCCTGTATTGCATGTTAATGGCGATGATCCTGAATCTGTAGTGAAAGCGTGCAGGCTGGCAGTAAAATATCGCCAGCAGTACAATGAGGATATTTTTGTAGATATGGTTTGCTATCGTCGTCACGGACATAACGAAGGCGATGAACCTAAGTTTACCCAGCCGCAGTTGTATGCACTGATCGACAAACATGCCAATCCGCGCGAAGTATATACGCAATACCTGCTGAAGAATGGTGAGACTGACGCTCAGGACCTGGCCAAGCAGATGGAGAAGAAATTCTGGGATGTGCTGCAGGAACGCCTCGATGAGGTAAAACAAAAACCATTACCATATACTTATCAAAAACCGGAGTTGTGGTGGCAGGCATTACGTCGCGCTACAGCAGCTGATTTTAATAAATCTCCAGAAACAGGTATTAGTACAGATCTGGTAAAAATGCTGGTTACGAAAATGATGCAGTGGCCTGATGGTTTCAAGCCTTTGAGGAAAATAGAAAAACTGCTGAATGATAAAACCAAGCTATTTGAAACAGAAGGTAAAATAGATTGGGCTACCGGTGAATTGCTAGCCTATGCGAGCCTGCTTACCGAAGGACATGATGTACGACTAAGTGGCGAAGACGTTAAACGTGGTACGTTTTCTCACCGTCATGCTGTTATCTACGACGAAAATACAAACGCGTCTTACAATCGCCTTTCGAATCTGAAGGAAGGCCAGGGCGACTTTCATATTTACAACTCACTGCTGAGCGAATTTGCGGTACTAGGTTTTGAATATGGATATGCAATGGCTAACCCTAACAACCTGGTGCTTTGGGAAGCCCAGTACGGCGACTTCGCCAATGGCGCCCAAACGATCATCGACCAATACATAACAGGTGGTGAGCAAAAATGGGCAACTATGAATGGCCTGGTAATGTTGCTGCCGCACGGATATGAAGGTGGTGGCCCTGAACACTCCAGCGGCCGTATTGAGCGCTTTCTGCAAATGAGCGCAGAATACAACATGGTTGTAACTAACATTACTACCGCAGCAAACTTCTTCCATGCATTGCGTCGCCAATTGAAATGGGAGTTCCGCAAGCCAATGATCAACTTCTCTCCAAAAGCAAATCTGCGCCACGTACGCTCGTACTCTGCTATCGAAGAGTTTACAACCGGTGGTTTCCGGGAAGTACTGGATGATCCGTTTATCAAAAAGGCAAGCACTGTTAAACGTGTGTTACTATGCAGTGGTAAAATGTACTTCGACCTTAGCGAAAAACAAATTGCTGAGAACAGGCAGGACATTGCCATCGTAAGGCTGGAACAGATATATCCTTTGCCTATAGATCAGTTGAAAGAACTGCAGGCGAAATACAAGAAAGCAGAATGGGTATGGGTTCAGGAAGAGCCAAGGAATATGGGCGCATTAGCCTTCCTTATGCTGAATCAGGATGCTATCCCAATGAAATATATCTCTCGCCCTGCGGGAGCAGCGACTGCAACAGGCTTTAGCAAATTCCACGCTAAGGAGCAGCAAAAGCTCGTCGATGACGCATTTAGCATATAAATCACTCTTTTCGATATTCAAAGCCTGCCAACCAACGGCAGGCTTTGTTTTTATGTCTATATTTAGTGATAACGATCCACTTCTATGAAAAAACTTACTTTCCTATTGCTATTCGTTTGTTCAACGGTAGGCATTTTTGCACAGCACATCAATATTAGCCTGCAAGGTGGTTTTATTTTTAATTCACCCATTAGTACATCTTATGGCAATTCTGACGGCGGCAACTATGTCAATCGCGGCCTTGGCGCATCCTTACAAGCACGTTATCAGATCAATAACAAATGGGAAGCAGGCCCGGTTATAGAATATGGGGCTGTGGAAACGTTATATGGTTTGAGCCCTACATTCGGCCTTATTGCCAACCGAAAAATACACCTGAGAAAACTAGAACTCTTTGTTGGCGCTATGGGCGGATATTTATTTTGGCAGCAAAATGAAACACACTATAAAAGTCAACAAACCGGTTATAATATAGGATTACATGCAGGCTGTGCCATCCCACTGAGCAAACTAGCTGATTTATATATTTCCGCAGGGCCTAGGTTCGGCAAGGTAGGAACAAGATCCTGGTACAATGGTGAATGGTCGGGCTATTATTGCGAAACCGGATTTAATTTTCCTGTATTGGTAGGCCTGCAATGTCACCTATGATTTTTCTTCCAGTCCCTGCTCTATCTCCTTACTGGGTATAAACCAAATAATAGCCACAAACACAAACAAAGAAATAGATATTGCTGTATGCAAAAACGCTAATGGAATGGCAGCAAGGTAGCACGCAGTAGAAATTAATGCCTTTGCCTTTTGCTTTAATAAGGCATGTTTCAGTACAGAATCATCCCTGTATTCTGCCATGATATTCCTTCGCAGGATGTCATACGCTATACCACAGATCAGCAGCATCGTAGCATATACTGCTACAGGAATAGTCTTAAAGTTATTCTCCCCCATCCATGCCGTACTGAATGGTACCAGCGACAGCCAGAACAAAAGGTTCAGATTGCTCCACATAATAGAGGGTGAAAGCTTTTTTACAGTGTGCAGCAGATGGTGGTGATTATTCCAATATATTCCTATGTAGGCAAAGCTAATGGTATAGCTGAGAAACACCGGAGCCAGGCCACATAGTGCATCTACTGTTGGCTCATGGGGAACTTTTATTTCCAGCACCATGATGGTAATTATAATAGCCAAAACGCCATCACTAAACGCTTCTAACCTGGTCTTATTCATTTATAAGTATTTTTGCAACCACATGCCGGAAAACTAAGGAATCTATATTGGTTTTAATACGAAATAAATTCTATTTAAAATACAATAATATATATAACGTGTAAAACCTGATTTACATAAATAACCCTGTTTATACTATTTTTGCCGCACATCCTGTATTGATATGGAAGATTTGAAATTAACGTTAAAGCAACAGATAATAGAGTCGCTGAACCTGCAAGGTATGACACCTGCTGATATTGATGATAATGCACCTTTATTTGGCGAAGGTTTGGGCCTGGACAGTATAGACTCATTAGAACTGATGGTGTTGCTGGAACGTAATTATGGCATTAAAATAGAAGATGCGCGTGAGGGCCGTAAAGTACTGGAATCTGTCTCTTCCATGGCTGATTATATTCAGCAACACAGAAAAATATAACTGCCGTATCACATGGCAGAAAAAATAGTTGTTACATCCATTGGCATTTTGTCTGCAATTGGCCGGGGAACCGTAGAAACGCTTCATTCTCTAAAGGAGATGAAAAGTGGATTGCATTATCCCGTTCATTTGCAAACGGTACACGCCAATGATTTTCTGCTAGGAGAGGTAAATAAGAGTAATGATGAATTAGCAACATTACTTGCCTTGCCGGTAGGTGAAAACGGATACACCCGTACTACCCTGCTTGCATTGGTAGCCATGCAAGAACTGATGCAAGGCATCGACAAAGCTCTGCTGCAGGAAGAAGGTTTTGCATTTATCAACGCCAACACGGTAGGTGGTATGTGTTCTGTAGAAAACATGTACGAGGATTTCCTGTCTGAGGATTATATTGGTGATAAAGTTCAATATATCGATACATTAGACTGTGCAGAAAGCACCCTGAATGTAGCCCGCTATTTTGGGTTAAAGCCATTTACAGCAACCATTAGTACGGCATGCTCCTCTTCTGCCAATTCCATTATTTTAGGTGCAAGGCTTATCAAACACGGCATTGTAAAGCGTGCTATCTGCGGTGGATGCGATGCTTTAAGCAGGTTTACGTTAAATGGATTTAACTCTTTAAAAAATGTAGATAAAGAGGCTTGCCGGCCATTTGATAAAAATCGCTTCGGCCTGAACCTTGGTGAAGGTGCAGGATATGTATTACTGGAGACGGAAACTGCAGCTAAAGAACGTGGTGCGGAAATATTAGCTGTATTGTCGGGGTACGGTAATACTAATGACGCTTACCATCCCACTGCCCCATCGCCAAATGGAGATGGAGCATACAACACGATGAAACTGGCCCTTGATTCTGCCAACTTAGCTCCGGCAAATATTAATTATATCAATGCACATGGCACTGCTACATTAAGTAACGATGCGGCAGAAGCAAAGGCAATCGAACGGGTGTTCGGGGAACAGGTGCCACTGTTTAGTTCTACGAAACCATATACCGGTCATACTTTAGCAGCGGCAGGTTCTATCGAGGCTATTTTCAGTATTATGGCATTGCAGCAACAATTTGCATTGCCCAATCTGAACTATCAAACGCCAATGGAAGATGTAAATGTTCAGCCTAATACAACTTTAACCAATGCTTCGATAACGCATGTGCTCAGCAATTCTTTTGGATTCGGTGGCAACAATGTCTCTTTAATATTCAGCAAAGCATGATGAACCCTGTTTACATATCAGCAGCTGCAGCCTTATCCCCGCAATATACTTTTGAGGCTGAGGGATTATTGCAGGACGTGAGAAGTTCAGACAATGGAAAGTTGTTTGTGACGGATGCTGACTATAGCAAGTTTATCAATCCCGTGGCTATACGCCGCATGAGCAGGCTACTTAAAATGGGCATCAGTACGGGTATGAAATGTATGCAGCTTGCCGGCATCCGGTCACCGGATGGCATCATTACCGGTACGGGGCGAGGCAGTATGAGGGATATGGAAATATTCCTCGGCGATATGATCCGCCTGAAAGAAGAAACACTCAATCCTACTTACTTCATACAATCTACCTACAACTCCGTAAATGGCTGGCTGGCTATGCAAACCAAATGTAATGGCTATAACCAGACTTATGTACATCGAGGGCATTCATTAGAAATGGCATTGCTGGATGCACAAATGCTGCTCAATGAAACTAACGAGCGAAAGACTTACCTGGTTGGCGCATTTGATGAAATGACAGACGAATACTTTCTTGTAAAAAGCAAAAAAGCATATTGGAAAAAGCCGGTGCCCAATAGCCTCGATCTGTTTAAACACTCAGATACTAAAGGTAGCATCGGCGGCGAAGGAGCCGCTTTCTTTACTGTCACAAACGATAAAGAAAATACAATCTGTGGTATAGAAGACATCAGGATGCTGCAGGATCCCGATGAGAATGAAATTAATAGAACGATAGAAAATGTGCTACAAAGGCATCATCTGAACATTAAGAATATTGACCTGGTGCTTTGCGGTATGAACGGCGACTCCAGGTTTCAACCTTTATATGCAAATATACTTACCGGATTTACGGCCCGTACTTCCATAACGGCCTTCAAACATTTGACGGGCGAATATGATACTTCTACCAGCTTTGCACTCTGGCTGGCAACAGAATTATTCAAACGACAGGAAATCCCGGAAATAATTACGCTGAAAAAAGGCATTCATTCAGACATCAAGAACGTGCTGATCGTCAATCATTACATCCTCAACAGCGCTAGTATCTTATTATTGAAAGGAAACTAAAAGGTTATATCGCTCCTACAACCATTACTTCTGTAGGAGTTGGGTTTCCACCTTCTTTCTCAAGGGATATGGCAAATGCCTGGCCTGCCGTAACGGTCATCGGCACCTTGTACATAGTACCTGCATTGGCCACTAACTGGTTATCGATAACCCCCATGCTTACTGGCTTACCATCCTGTATTACCCAAAGCTGGTATTGCTTGCCTTGTGGCGGCATAGGCATATTGTGTATGGCAACATAAGACTCACCCTTTGCTTTGCTCCAGAATACCATTCCTGTCATTTGCTTGCCGGCTTGCGCACTGCGCATAATAACAGTTTTCATCGCGGTATCCGCCAGCATAGCGCGCTCATGGTCGTAAGCCTCTACCTTAGCCAGCATCTGCGACTGGCTGCTGTTCATAGAATCTACTTTGGCAGCAAGTGCTTTATAGTCCTGGTTGGTTTTATTGCGTTGGGAAAGGAGAATAAAGTTCGTACCCACACTCACCAATATTGCAGCCCAAACCGCGGCACGTTGCCAGGCAGGCTTAGGTAATTGCTTAGGTGACTCAAAAGCTATCACTTTAGGTTCTTCCGTTTCCCTTGACATCGGCAAAGGCTCTACCCTATTAGCGGGCTCTTCTGTTTTAGCTTGCGATTGAATGGCATTCCATATTTGCTCCTGCATAAAGGCAGGAGGAGCTACAGATGTATTATCTGCATGCAATTGCATAGCTTCTTCAATTGCTTCCACTTCCCTGGTCAATTCAGGATACAAAGCCATGTCAGCTTCCACTGATGCACGCTCCTGTTCGGTGAGCGCCCCCAGTACGTAAGCTTCTAATATGCCCGATTCTATGTATTCCTGAATATTCACTTTAAAACCTAAATATTAATATTTTTATTTATTATAAAACTGTCTTAACAATTGCATTGCATGTCGCATACGGGTTTTTACCGTACCTAACGGTATTTCAAGTGTTTTAGCGATCTCATCCATTGTAAAGCCTTTGTAGTATGCCAGATTCACGATCACCTGGTATTCAGGTTTCAATTCTGCAACAGCATCTTTCAATCCTATAGTATCAGTAGCCACTTCCGTCTTCAAATCCTTCTGCGCATTATATACGACTTCTTCCCCACCATGGATTTTGCTTTTCATAATTTCCCCCTTCGACCGCAGCTTATCTATGGCGGCATTGCGGGCTATATTGATCATCCAGGTATATATACGTCCCTTGCCCGGATTATATTGTTCTATATTATTCCATATCTTAACGAATACATCCTGCAATACATCTTGTGCTGTTTGCTCATCACTGATCACCTTACGAATTACACCATACAACCCGGCAGAATAATTAGCATACAAATAATTGAATGCCTCCCTGCTTTGCTGGCGCAGTAACGCAATCAATTCCTCTTCGCTATATGTAAGTACGGGTGGCAAATTATAATAGTGCGCTTAAAAGTACTGTTTATTTGGAAAATACCATTCGGTAATCTGTCCTCACTTTTCCTGCGCTAATATCATCCAGTTTCTTTTTTATCAGGCGGCGCTTTAGTTGTGGCAGATAATCTATAAACAGTTTACCATCTATATGATCGTATTCATGCTGGATAACACGGGCGGTAATTCCGGTAAACTCGGCTTCATGCTCTTTAAACTGCTCATCCATATAACGTATACGTATATGCGGCTGGCGATGAATATCTTCCCTCACCTTGGGTATGCTCAGGCAACCTTCGTTATATGCCCATGGTTCACCGTGCTGGTCTACCATATGCGCGTTGATAAATGCTTGCTTTATAGGCTTCTCATTAGGATATTTTGCTTTATCCTCGTCATCAAAGTTCTCAACAATTTGTTCTGTATCTACTACAAAAAGACGTATTCCCTTGTTTATCTGGGGTGCAGCAAGTCCCACACCATTACTTGCATACATGGTTTCCCACATATCTGCTATCAGTTTTTTCAACTCAGGATAGTTCGCATCAATATCGTCACATTCCTTTCTTAAAATCGGGCTGCCGTATGCTACAATTGGTAAAATCATCACTCAAAATCTTAGAATATGCAAAAATACGTATTAAGAGCGGCTTTCAAGGTATTCCTGCAATATTATCACGGCACTTACCTGGTCTATCAGGCCTTTTTCCTCTCTGTCCTTCTTTTTTAGCCCCATCTGGCTGATGGATTGCGATGCCATTTTAGAGGTCATACGCTCGTCCCATTTCTCTACCGGCAGGTTTGGGAATACGTGCTGAAATTTGCCAATGAACTTTTCTACCAAAGGGGTTGCATCGGTCGGACTGTCATCAAAGTTCAACGGATAGCCTATGATTACTTTTTCAACCGTTTCCTGCAGAAAATATCTTTTGAGATACCCGATCAACTCATTGCTGTCAACTGTATCTAAGGCTGACGCAATGATCTGCAGGGGATCTGTTACTGCAATGCCCGTACGTTTCTTACCATAATCTAATGCCAATATCCTTGCCATGCTTAACGACCTTGCTTTACGATTACCGTTCCCATTTTCTTCAGTATCTCTGCCTCTGTCTTCTTTAATTCCAATTGCTTTTTGATCAGGGCCATCACCCTATTGTCGTCTTTTTCGGTGGCCAACCTGTTTAGTATCTCTGCTTGTACGATCTTTATCTTCTTCAATTCGAAATAGGTCATTGCACTTTCTACTTCAATAATATAGTTCAGATCGCCATGTAACCTTTCAATGCCATATTTCTGCTTCCAGTTATGGCTGATGTCTGTTTTGATGCTAAAGAATGATGCGATCTTATGTTGTACTGCTACATCAGGATTATCGGCAAAATATCTTACTTCCGGGCCTGTTCCATTTTGCGCCAGGTAGCTATAATACTCATCAAAAATCCTCCTGGCCATCTCATCTTCTATCAGATCCGGATCAATGGTATCAATGATCATATCTGCTACATGCAGATAACCCTCAATAGGTTTATTGCCAAGTTCCAGTAATACACGTATCAGTTCCCATTCCTGCTGTTCCGTACTTTTTGCCTTCGTCACATAGTCGGGCAATGGCACTTCATTGTCAGCAGGGTATTGTTCCGGTGTGGGCAGGGATGCCTCTTGCCGTTCGTGTGCCTTCCGATCGTTATCTACTCTATCGCGTATGTATTTATTTACAAGGTTTACAAGCCTTGTTTCATCTACCTGCAGCTTTCTTGCGGCTTCCCTGATGTAGAAATCCTGCAGGGCAAAATCTTCTGCCTTATTGATACGCGAAACACTTTCCGCTATTTCATTTACCAGCTTTGATTTCTTCACCGGGTCGTCTCCTACTTCTTTCATACCCACTTCCATCCGAAAGCTGATAATATCCTGCTTGTGCTCTTTTACATATTCATGAAACCTGGATGAACCTGATTTTTGAATAAAACTATCAGGGTCTTCTCCTTCAGGCAGTAATACCAGCTTTACATTAAAGCTTTGGCCCAATGCCATATCCAGTCCGCGCAAGGCAGCTTTAACGCCTGCTGCATCACCGTCGTATAGAATGGTAAGATTATGCGTGAGTTGTCCAATCAGCTTCAGCTGCCCTTCGGTGAGCGATGTACCGCTACTGGCAACCACATTCTCTACACCGCCCTGGTGCAAAGAGATCACATCGGTATACCCTTCAACAAGAAAGCATTCGTCGCTTTTGGTGATAGCGTTCCTGCTTTGGTACATGCCATAAAGCGTACGGCTTTTATTATAAAGCTCATTCTCCGGCGTGTTTATATACTTCGGCGATCGTTCATTGGCCTTCAGGATGCGGGCACCAAAACCCACTATCCTGCCGGTCATGGCTTGTATAGGGAATATCACACGACCCCGGTAAATATCAAAATGTCCTCTTCCGTTATTCTTTACAAACCCAGCCTTCTCCAACAGTTCATCGCTGTATCCCTTAGCTTTTGCGGATACATAAAACACATCTCCGCCTTCCGGGTTGTAACCCAGTCTGAATTTCTCAATAATATCTTTCCTGAAACCACGGTGTTTAAAATAGCTCAACCCGATAGTTTGCCCTTCCTCAGTATTCAATAGCGTATCATGAAAATATTGCGCAGCATATTCATTCAATATACGCAGGCCTTCCTCCGCAAGCTGATGCTGTTGCTGCTCAGGTGTACGTTCGGTCTCCTCTAGCTTTATTTTATAGAAGTCAGCAAGCCACCTGATAGATTCAGGATAAGAAAGTTTTTCATGTTCCTGTACAAACGTTACCACATTGCCGCCTTTGCCGCAGCCAAAGCATTTGAAAAGGCCTTTGGTACCGGAAACGGTAAATGAAGGTGTCTTCTCGTTGTGAAAAGGGCAATTGGCAATGTAATTAATGCCTCTCTTTTTCAAACGCACAAACTGCCCCACTACATCTACAATATCAGCACGGCTCATCACTTCTTGTATGGAAGCAGGAGAAATCATTCTGCGAAGTTAATCAAAAGAAATACGCTTGTAATTTAATATATAGGCCGGATACTAATAACTCAGTTGGGTCGTGAACTTCACCCGTTCCCTTCCTTTGGTAAACACATGCCAGTTACCGTCATATTCCAGGTATCCGGGTAGCATTTTGCCATTTGCACGGGTCATTCTCACCCTCATCCTTACATCAAAATCATATACGAGAGTTTTGTAAGATAAGGAATAATCACGCGCTACAATGCTATAGTCTGATTTGCGGAACCAGGTAGTAAATTCATTATATACCACATCATCAGCATATTCTTTTTTAGGGATCGCCTTAAATACATAACACTCTTCCCCCTGGTAATCGTCAGATGTCAGCCGGAAATCGTACATCTTTTCAACAGATGGATCAAATATGGCACTTTTATCGCCCATAAACGGAATGCCGGTCACCCGCCCACCGGGATTAAACATAAGCTGTTTCAACTTATAACTATTGCTCTCGTTTTTCCCTCCTTCTTCTCGGGCAATACCGGAACCAACTATATCGTTTTCGCCGCATTTTTTGCCTTGAGTAAAGAATAGAAAACTATATAACTCTGCCGTGTAATAATTATATCGCCTGCGGCGTGTATAAAAATCACCGGTAGTTTTCTCTTCCAATACCTGCATCGTTCTGCAACCACCCGCGTAAGTTTGTTTGGTCTTGCTATATAACGATGCTTTTATCTTTCCCTTACTATCGTATACCCTTATATCATTTATAGCATTAAAGGTAGCAATGTGCAATCCCTTGAAGGCCTTATAGAACGTGGTGTCATTCTTTACACGGCGGATAAAGCCGTTGACATCCCAGCCTTTGCGCACCGCTTTTATTACCACATCATCCATCTTTATTGGAAACTTAAAGATGCTGCTGTCTTTGTACTGGGCAGATGCCGCTGTAGTACAAAATATCAATGCAAGGAAAAGGCTACGCATTTTCTTCTCTTGCCTTTAATAAAGCTTCCGCGATGATCATATCTTCCGGTGTGGTCACTTTTATATTGCTTCTTTCCCCATCAACCAAAAATACTGTACCGCCGAAGGCCTCCACTACTGTGGCTTCATCCGTAAATGAAGATTGATATTCCTGCTGATAGGCGGGCAATAGGATATCTGACCGGAATGTCTGCGGCGTTTGTATCACCCGCATTTGCGCTCTGTCCACCGGCCTGCTATCGTCATCTTCTATGATGCGCATACTATCTGCAACCGGTATTGCAGGTATAGCACTTCCCTTTTCTACAGCCTGCTCATAACAACGGTGTATCATGGCAGAGGTCACTAGTGGCCGCACACCATCCTGTACGAATACAATGCTATTTTCTTCTACAACCTTCAGTCCGTTTTGTACACTATGAAAGCGGGTCTCTCCACCTGTAACAATAGTCATATCAATCCTGTCAGGGAATGATTGCAACACCATCTGTGCATAGCTCAACTGGTCTGCCGGTAGTACTAGCACCAGGTGCATATCTGCATAAGCATCTGCGAACGCTTTGATGGTATGATACAATATCGGATGGCCGTTTAACGGAAGGAACTGTTTGGGGACAGCGCTACCCATTCTCAAGCCTTTTCCTCCGGCTACTATAACTACATACTTTTTCATTACTCCTGCAAAAAAACAGCTTTTTTATTCCAAAGAAAAGCCCTGCCTATAGGCAGGGCTCCAAACCTGTTTTCAAATTTTATTTCACATTACCCATCATCTTCCTGATGATCGGCGATATAATGATCAAGATAATACCTGCGATGAGGGCATAAATACCCAGTTGCTTATATCCGCTGGTATAAGAAATAAGCTTTTCCGTTGCCGAGGCGTTTTCCTTAGCTACCGCCATACCCGCGCCTAATAAGCCTGCTACGTATTGGCCATAAGCGCTCGCCAGGAACCACATACCCATCATTACCCCCCAAAGCTTTTTAGGCGCCAGTTTGGTCATCAAAGAAAGCCCTATCGGCGATAAACAAAGCTCACCAAAAGTGATAATTAAATATGCCAGTGTGAACACATTCAACGACGTTTTACCATCTGCATCTGCAAAGAACCTCGTAGCAAAGAAGGTATAAAATGCGCCTGCAAGGAATAAAAAGCCTAACCCAAACTTGATTACCGAGTTAGGTTCTTTCTTTCGTTTGGAAAGCGCCAGCCATAATAAACCTACTATAGGACTGAAAATAATTACAAATACAGAGTTGAAAGAGTTATTTACGACATTAGGGTCTATATGAAATACCCCCAGCATAGTATCATGCAGGTTATACAAAGCAAACAGGCTCAATGACCCCCCGCTTTGCTCAAAGAACGCCCAAAAGAAAATGGAGAAGATAATAAACACAAGCGCTGCTACCATCTTTTTCCTTTCTTCCGCATTCAGGGTGGTCATTTCATAGAAAAGGTACACCAATGTTGCAGGGCCAATGATGTACATGAAGTAATCGGTGTACCTGGTGTTCTGAACCATTAACAACAACAAAGGCATCACTACAATAGAGCCAATAAAGGTCGCAATTTCAAAAGCTCTTCTTCTGCCAGGTGCTGCATCTTTCATTGGCGATAAGCCGATAGGGCCTAAGCTCTTTTGAGTAAAAATAAACGTTAGCAAACCTATGGCCATCACAATGCCCGCAAATCCAAATGCCAGGCTCCAGGAATAGAACTTACCAACCCATACGCAAACAATGCCACCAAGCAATGCACCTATATTAATACCTGAATAGAACAGGCCAAATCCTGCATCTCGCCTTGTATCTCCCGGATGATATAATTCCCCGACCATGGTAGAGATATTTGGCTTGAAGAAGCCTGTACCTACAATTGTAAAGCAGGTACCGATGTAAAAGAATTCCTTGGGCGATGCAGCTATAATAAAGCTACCGATGATCATCAAAATGCCCCCCCAGAACAACGATTTTCTGAAACCTAATATCTTATCGGCAAACAAGCCGCCAATAAATGTGAACGCATAGATAAATGCTTGTATTGCACCGTACTTAAGATTAGCAGACTTCTCATCTATCATCAGCTGCGTAACCATGAAAACGGTAAGCATTCCACGAAGGCCGTAGAAACAAAATCGTTCCCACATTTCTGTAAGGAACAGGTACCATATCTGTTTGGGGTATTTCCCTTCAAAATTCTGTATTTGTTCCAGAGTCAGGTCTTGAGACATAATGGATTATTAATTATAAGCTGGCAAAATAATCTTTTATTCTGATTACCTCTTTTTCTCCCCCAAAAAATAACGGCCCCACTTCAAAGCGGGGCCGTTAAAAACATTATTGATTTATTATCTAACACCATGCATCATCTTCTTCAGCCTCGGTGTTATTGCAAACAGTACTACAGATGCAATACCACACAATACCACGAATACCATAAAGAACTCGTACAGGCTATGTATGGTATAACCCGCAAATACCGGGTAATGATCAACGATCTTATTATCTGCCAATAATTTCAATTGGTCTGCTGTCGGTGTAATAGTTTTATCAAGCACACCCTGCAGGTCAATACCTAAAGATTTAGCCTTTTCAAACTTATCCCCTGTCGGAGGTAAGATAGAACCTAATGTACCCGCCAATGCATAACCCGAAGCGTTAGACAGGAAGAATACGCCATACAGCAGTGAAGCAAAACGTTTAGGAGACAATTTAGATACAAGCGACAAGCCAATAGGTGATAAGCATAACTCACCGCATGTTTGTATCAAGTACAACAATATCAGCCATTTAACACCCAGCAAACCCGTATTACCCAGATCTTTTACGTTGTGTGCAATGATAAAATAACTCAATGCTATCAATGCGAGACCAAATGCCTGCTTCATTGGTGAAATAGGCTCTGCCCCTTTGCTTCTTAATTTATCCCACAGTAAGCTAAACGGCACCGCCAGGATAATAACGAACAAACCATTAAATATCTGCACCATTGAAGGTGGTATCTGAACACCGAAGAAGTTTCTGTCTGTTTGGTTGTCTGCGATAAACGTCAGGGAAGATCCTGCCTGTTCGAAAGCTGCCCAGAAAAATATTACAAAGAAAGAAACAATGTAAATAACCAGGATCCTTTGTGTTTCTATCTTAGTCAGTGACTTATCTGAAAGGATCAAACCTGCCAGTGTGATACCGCTTGCATAAATGAATGAATAAACAACATTCTGACCAACCACGAAGAAAAACACACACCACAATGCAATGAATCCAACGCCTGCCAATCCCAGTGATTTGCTTGAGAAGTGTGCTTTAGATGACTCACCTTCTTCATAATCTGCAGCTGAGTTTTTAGACGGTAGTCCACCTATCGGCCTTCCTTCAGGCGTTACCACATATTTATTCTTCAGGAAGAGGAATATCAATGTACCCAGCATCATAGCTATAGATGCCGCCAGGAATCCCCATTTGAATGCATGAATATCGCGAATGCCATTGGCATCTTTAACGTCACCTATGATAGGGCATATAAACTGGCCAAGGAACGCACCTATATTGATACCCATATAGAATATGGTAAAGGCAGTATCCAGTTTGCTTTTCTCCTGCTTAGGATACAGGCTGCCCACCATGCTTGATATGTTAGGCTTAAAGAAACCGTTACCAAAAACGATCACACCTAATGCAGTCCACATTAGTGTAGTGGCCGTGCCTAGGTTATCGCCAAAGATGCTGGCACTTATAAAAAGTAAAAACTGACCGATAGCCATCAATGAACCGCCAAGCAAAATACAATTCCTGTTGCCCAAAAACCTATCGGCTATAAAACCACCAAGCATAGGCGTCAGGTAACACAAACCAAGAAATGCACCATATATAAGTGACACATCCCCTTCTTTCATTAATAAAGAGTTCACAAGAAACAGGGTCAGCAAAGCCCTCATCCCGTAAAAGTTGAAACGTTCCCACATTTCCGTTCCAAACAGTACCCATAATCCTTTAGGGTGTCCCTTCTTAGGATGCGCCTCCACTTCTATAGGCTGATCAATAGTTGCACCTGCAACCTGGTCTGTATGCGTTTGCGACATAGAAAATTGTTAAGTAAAAAATTGAATGACGAAAGATAATAAAATTTGTGAAGTTCAAAAGACCGTGTACCCTAAAATACCTCTGTTAGAGGTATTTTCAAGGTATTTATCCACATCCGTTATTTCATATTTATACCATAGAAACCAATTCTATTAAATACTTTTGCCGCAAGAATTACAATATGTCGTCTTATAATATACTGCTTTTAGGATCAGGTGGCCGTGAAAATGCCATCGCATGGAAATTGCGCCAAAGTAAACTGTGCAAAGAGCTGTACATAGCACCCGGCAATGCCGGCAGCATGCAGTATGGTACTAACCTGAATATTGCGGTTACAGATTTCGAATCCATTAAAAAAGCATGTATTGAATATAGGATAGACATATTACTGCCAGGCCCCGAAGATCCTTTAGTGGCGGGCATCTATGATTTTTTTAAGGGGGACGATGAATTAAAACACATTATCGTTGCTGGGCCTTCCAAAGAAGGTGCACAGTTAGAAGGCAGTAAGGCTTTTTCTAAAAAGTTCATGCAACGCCACAATATCCCTACCGCTGCATACAGGGAATTTACAGATGCGAATTTCGAAGAGGGCATTCAATATCTGAAAGACCATGCGCTACCTATAGTTTTGAAAGCTGATGGACTGGCTGCTGGTAAGGGCGTTGTTATAGCCCAAACTCATGAGGAAGCGATTGAGACTTTCCACTCTATGATCCGCGAAGCGCAATTTGGTGATGCTAGTAAAAAAGTTGTAATAGAACAATTTCTCGATGGTATAGAGCTGTCTGTATTTGCGTTTACAGATGGTATCAATTATGTACGCCTGCCGGAAGCAAAGGATTATAAAAGAATAGGCGAAGGTGACAAAGGCCCGAATACGGGTGGTATGGGTGCGGTATCCCCTGTACCATTTGCAGAGGGAGCATTCATGCAAAAAGTGATCGATCGCATCATTACCCCAACTGTAAAAGGACTCGCTGAAGAAAAGATCATCTACCAGGGTTTCATTTTCTTCGGATTGATCAAGGTAAATGATGAACCTTATGTTATAGAATACAACTGCCGTATGGGCGATCCTGAAACGGAAGTAGTAATGCCAAGGCTGGAAAACGACCTGGTTGAGCTGATATTGAAAATGGACGAGGGTAAACTGAATGAGGTGACTATACAGCACGATCCCCGTGCGGCTTGCACGGTAATGCTGGTTTCAGAAGGTTATCCCAACGCTTATCCTAAAGGGCGGGTTATGACCGGCCTCGATCAATCTAAGAACAGCATGTTATTTCATGCAGGTACTGTGGTGAAAGATGGTCAGGTTGTTACCAACGGTGGACGCGTATTAGCTATTACGTCTTACGGCAACAATATAGAAGAAGCATTGCAGGCCTCTTACGAAAACGCCAATAAAATTAACTACGAAGGAAAATACTATCGCAGGGATATCGGTTACGAATTCCGCTAAAGATTAGTAAACATATACCCCGTTAGGGTTAAACTTAGCTCTTAACGAATCTATCACATGTGCCGTATCTGCTGCCGGTGCATGTATATCCATAAGTATATAATAGGTATTAGAATCTTCTGCTTTCAACTCCACCGTATTGCCATAGCTGGTAAGTTGATTATACCTCTTCTCCGCCTTTTTGCGTGTGGAATAAGTATTCAATATCAGTTTAAACTGTATACGGCCCATACTATCTGTTATCGCCGGGGAAATATTTTCGGTAGTTGTATCTATGGGCATTTGAGACGCGACGGTATCTGCTTTTGGCAATTTTGCACTGGTAGCCGGCATTTCTGAACGGTCACCGGGCTTGGTCATATTCTTTAAAACAAAGCCAATTCCACCGATTATAGCTAACAAGATAAACACAAATAGTGCAATACGGCCCCAGCCCATTCCCTTGCTTTTTTCCGGCTCAGGATAGTCATAGGAATAATCAGGTGCAGGACGCTCCGGTTGAGGCATGTTCACCTGCGGCTCCGGTTTGCTGCTTCTCGCTTCGCTATGGCGCTTGGGCATTCCTTTCTCTGCTGTAATAGGTGCCCCTGTATTTTTAAGATATGTGTAGGTATCAAAAATCAGTTTCCCGTTAACTTCCTGCAATACTCCCAGGGATGGGATCTCCACGGTGCGACCTAGCTCCAGATCCGCGCGTGCCGCGGTGCTAAAATCTTTAACCGCCTGCGTTGCTTTGGAAATACTTATCTGCTCGTTGGTAGCAATAAAGTTGGATAGCGAATCATCAATAGTACTTGCGGCCACAACAGCTATCTCATGAGAAGGAGGCATTAGCTTACCGCTTTCATAACCTGCTGGTATACGGCGGTATTCAAGATTGCCCAGCCCGTGTATATAACAGGTGCCGTTCTTCAATAAAAAAAGTCCTATATATTTCGCTACATCCATCTATATCCGTAAATCGGGTGTAAAATAATCAATACAGCTAAATTTAGCTAATGGGCCGGATTTTAAAATTTGAACCTGATACCGCCAAATATATTAAAACCATAGGCCTGGTAGCCATACCAGCGCTCATAATGATTATTAAGTATGTTATTGATCTGTATAAATGCAGATAACCTGGGTATAAAATTATATTCAGCGCTTCCACCAAGGTCAAAAGCTCCGTCCATCTTTACGCTTCGTCCTCCATTATCCAATGCATACAACTCGTCCATAACAGACAAATAGCCTGTTACCGTCAGTTGAGGTATCGGGCGAACCATAAGGCCTGCGTTAAACCTTACACCAGGTTCCTGCCAAGCATGTTTAAAATGTTCAGGATCAAATGCCGTATAAGTACCGCTAACATCAACGGCCAGTACATTCCCTATATGGTATCTTACAGACGCAGTCAATGTCATTGCATTCACTTTATCATATACAGGCAGCATATCTTTTTTACTATAGGTTGTATCATTTACAAACATCAGCATGTTATCATACAGCCAGTAGCTTACCCTGCCGCTCAAAGCCAGGTGATTCCCAATATTCGTTTGAACGCCGCCAAATATTTCGTTAGCATGTGTTTGCTGTAAGCTATAACGGAAATAAACGTATGGGTTCCAGGTACTTAACGATTCATAGTTATTTCTGTTGAGCACGCCTTTCCAGCCTGCAAAGATGGAGAGTTGGGTATTTTTTATAGTATACCTGGCATCTATATCCGGCAATAAGTAAACATTAGTAGCGCCAACAGTGGGAGATAACCCAATTTTACTGCTAAATGAACCACTTTTATATTCTACACCGGGCGCTATCTGCAACATATTACTCTCTACGTTGTTCATAGCTGTTCTGCTTAAAACATCGTACACGCCATTAACGGCACAGTAAAAATTCAGGTCGTCCGACTGTTTATAAGTAAACGGCAGCTCTACTGATAGCATCTTTTCAGACGATCCGTAGTTATCATTATGCAATCCGAAGCCTATTTTGGGATGATAGGAAAACGCTTTTCGTTGCGAAGCTGACGGTGTAAGATCCACACCTATTTTAAAGCCCGAATAAACTTTAGACACAGCGTTGGCCGGCAGCTCGAAACCATATAGATTATACAAGTTTCTGTAACCGGTAATAGCGGCGTGCAGATCATTCTTTGCAGTATGCAATGTTCCTTCTGCGTCTATGCTTGTCAGTGCAGTCTTTTGCGCTAATGTATTACCTGCCTGCGATAAATGATGAACTTGTATGGCAGTCTCGTAATTGGAACCGTGCAACCCTGCAAAGCCCGCATCTAATAAAATGGTGGATAGATTACCTCCTCCAACTTTTATATAATTTTCATAACCTCTTTCTATCGAATCCCTACCAAGAGCTAACGGGCGTAGCGGAAGAGAGTTATAGGTATAATACATGCTTTGCGCAGGTACATTATAGGTTTGAACAGGCGTACTGATATCAACGGGCGGCAAAGATGGCGTTGCCTCAGGCTTAGCAGACAACTTCACCTCAGGCTTGTAAGACTGTAATATCTCTATGGTAGCCCCTTTTAATGTAGCACTGTCTTTTACCGCCACATCATTTCCTTTAGTTTTTATTTTGCCCTTCTTAGTCACCACATGTGTTGCCCTGGGCTGTGCTTTTTTATGTGCGGTATGAGTAGCAGAGTGTTTAACGCTCTTATGCTTCCTTCGCTGGGCAGATACACTTAATGCAAGGCCCAGGAATAAGATAGTTATATATGATACTTTCAATTTCATTCTCTTAGTCTTGCTTCAGTTTACTATTCTTGTTTTCCAATGCTTTCACTTCAGCTAGCTTATCGCTTGCCTGTTGCTTCACCTCGGCTACTTTAGAGTTGCGAACAATACTTTGCAGCAATGCTTTTGCATTAAAGAAGTCTTTCTCTGCCACCAATATATCCGCCAGTAACATATAGCTTTTCACAACCATTTTATCATCTCCGCCGGCTAGTTTTATAGCATTGTTTATGGTCTCTTCCGCTTCTTTATACTTCGCCTCTTTGTACTGCCCCTGTGCTATGTAATAGTCTGCCTCGGCAGCTATGGCAGAGCGTTTGCTACCAGCAAGCTGCTTATATATATTGATGGCAGCGTCTATATTACTATCTGCCTGCAATGCCCTTGCTTTGTATAACAGCGCTTCGTTTGTCAATTGCTCATCAACGTCCGGCAATGTACTTAGCGTGTCTGCAAAAGAGGTAGCATCACTGTATTTCTTCAGTTCATAACTGCTGCGCATCAAACCTGCGTAAGCTTCCTGCAGGTTTTGTTTTGCCAATGCCGAGCTTCTTAAAATACCATAATAAGACAGTGCCTCTTCGTAATTCTTTTGCTGATAGGCGATGTTCGCAGCCTTCGCGGCACTACGCTCCGTAAAATCACTCCAGCTACTATTCAGCACGGTTTTATATTCAGCCAGGGCTTCTTTGGTCTCTCCCATCTGCATATCCGATTCTGCTTTGTAAAAATGGGCTTTGTTCACAAAGGTTCCGTTCGGATATTTTTCCAGGTATTGATTAAATGCCTGCCTTGCATTGGCCCACTTGCCGGCAGCAAACTGTGTTTCTGCCGCACTGTAATAGGCGGAATCAAGACTGTTGTCATCTACTCCCGTAATATTATTTTCTTTCAACAGAGCTGAATACATGTCAGGCTGGTTATGCTCTATATACAAGCTCTTCAACGCATCCAATGCGCCATTTCTCTCTTCAGAACCTGCATATTCCGCCACTATGTGCTTATATGCTTCGATCGCTTTGTCATCATTGTTCATCTGCTGATAGGCAAACCCTAATTTCATCCAGGCCTTTGCTGCCAGGCGGCGGTCGCCTTTATCGTCGGTTAATGGCTGAAGCGTTGTGATCGCCTGCTGATACTTATCGTCTTCTATATAAATGAGACTTTGCTCGTAACGTGCATTTGCCGCATAGCCAGATTTGGAGCTCATCAGGGAATTCAGGATAACAGACTCTTCAGCGCGCCTGCCCAGTACACCCAGTATCAGTGCCTTTTGATATTTGGCATAATCCGCATCTGGCCCGTTCACAGCTATCACCCGGTCATACAGGGTAATCGCCCGGTTATAATCTTTTTGCATAAATACAGCATCTGCTTCACGCAGCACCGCGTTTACAGCGGTGGCAGAATCGCTTGGCTGCAACTGCACTTTATTGAAGTACGATTGTGCCGCTTTGAAATCCTTTTGCTCCATGGCAGCATAACCCATGTTTATGTATGCATTCTGCAATGTTGCTGCCGGGCTCAGCTCTTCTACCCTTCTTGCCTGCGAATATTTGTTGATGAATTTCTCAGTGTAGATCAATGCATCATCAAATCGGTGCATTTTATATGCCAGTTCACCCTTCCAGAAATCAGCCACCAGTTCATAGCGTGTATCCACACTATGTATCAGGCTCTCATTTAATAATTCTTCCGCTTTTCCATAATCTCCTTTTTGCAGCTGCAGCATAGCATAGCCAAATGCTACTTTTTGCATTACCCTGTCGTAGGCTTCATTCTTATGTGTTACTTCCTGTAACGCATCATAGGCAGTAACATAATTATTGGTCTTGATCAAAAGGTCAGACATGATGGTCTTGGCTTCATCCCTGTATTCTGTATTAGGATACGATGCTAAGAGATCATTGATCCGTCCCAGGGCCTCATCATTATAACCCATTTCGTAAGAGAGCTTTGCAGCAAGCAGCAAGGCGGCTTCTCTTTGCCCGTCATTAAATCGCATATCGGCACAAATGCCAAAAGCATTTCTTGCACTCTTCTTATCGCCTGTTTTCAGGTAGCAATCGCCCAATAGATACATTGCGGTCTGTGCAAGTGAATCCTGGGTATTGCTAAGTTGTTTAAATTTATCTATCGCCTTATTCCACTCCTTGCCATCATAATAGCAATAAGCCATTTCATAGAGATCTTCTTTACGGATACGATCTACATGCTGATAATAATATTCAAAATAGGGCAAGGCATCGCGGTACTGGTGTTTTTCAAAGAAGACTTGTGCTGCGAGTAGATGCAGCTCATTATCATAGTACAATTTATCAGGCCTCTGCAATAGGCTTTTTGCTTCGCTCAATGCTCTGTCACGCTGCCCCATGAAGTAATATATCTCCGCGATATAGTATGGTACTATATCCTTGTACTGAGGCTCATTTTGTATGCGTTCAAAACTTTGCAGCGCATTTTTATAATCGTTCTGATTATAGGCTAGCAATCCGTAGTAATAGTTACCCGGCATATAATATTTACCGTCCACTTCTTTGATGGCTTGCAGCAATGGTTCCGCCTTGTCGAAGCGCTTCATATTAAAATAGCAATAGGCAAGCTCAAACTTAGCATCCGCTATTTCCCTGTTACTCAGGTTATAGATACCGGCCATTTCATAATACTGTATGGCCTTTGCAAATTCATTCTGCCTGAAGTAATGTTGGGCAATGGCGTACGCGGTACGTTGCTTGTATGCAGGATTCGCCGTGCTGTTCAAATACCTTGTAGCATTATCCACACTAAAGCTGTCATCTGCCTTTAGAGCAGCAACAGATTTATAGTAAGAAGCTTTATCTACAGCCGTATAATTTATATGGTGCAGATCAATATCCTGCAGCGATAAATATATAGCACCCGATTGCTCCGCTACTTTATATTGCCCTTGCTGAAATTGCTCTTCCTCAATGTTCAGCCACCTGTTTACAGGCTGCTCCTTAATGGTCAATTGAGCCGAAGCCTGGTTACTCAGTAGTATCGGTACTACGAGATAAACCAGGCTCCGTGTAATACGTTTATCCTTAAATTGGGTCATTCAATTCTTTAAATTAAAAGTTCCATGCAGCCGTTAAACTTGGGAAGATAGGTAACTGGTACACTTTCACATTTTGTATCCTGTCAACATAAAAAATATTGTTTCTGTCGTACACGTTACTAATACTAAGTGTAGTTTCAATATTAGATGTTTTCGATAATTCAAATCTCTTTTTACCAGAGATATCTAACCTGTGATACGCTGACAAGCGGCCACCGTTAATATCCGTAGCATATACAACGCCGATAGGTGCGTTTTGAGTAAGTATGTTTGTTTGCGTACCGCTTTGTACTACGTTTAAATTTTCAAAATATCCCTGTGTCTGCGTGAATGGGAATGGAGATCCGTAGTTAAACCTCGCAGATAATTCCCAGTCCCTTTTCTTACCGGCTGTATAAGATGCCACCAGGTTGATGTTTACACGCCTGTCAAATGGCGGTGGGTAGGTTTGTTTTTCGATCGCGCCATTAACTTTATTTCCTTCCCTTACCAGTGTTTCATATCTAACGTTCTGATAAGATACTACTCCCCACAAATACCAACGGTGCTTATTATACCTTGCAGATAGATCTATACCATACGCTTTACCATTACCGGATACGAAATCAGCATCGCTGGTCAGATATTTGATGCGGCTTAATTCTATGTTTTGGGTGAATTTTTTCAACCATGGCTCCAGGTTAAATTCAACATTCTGAACATCTACCTCAACGCCGGCCAACACATGGTATGCCCTTTGAAGGTTGGTATTGATAACCTGCTGATCTGTATTCTGAACTTGCTGGTCAGGACTTAGCAAGAACCCTGTGAAATAGTTCACGATATCTCTATCGCTCTTCGTACTGATGATATTCTGAGAGTACAAGCCGGTAGCGGCTTTCAGGCGAACTGTATTGCTTAGGTTATACTTCAGTCCAAGTCTTGGTTCCGGAGAAATTGCATTGAGGCTCGAATAATACTGAATACGGACCCCGGGTTCAAATATTAGCTTGTCACCAAAATTCTTACGCAATAACATGTAAAATGCAGCCATGGTATTACGGCGGTCAAGCTGGGTGGTGCTGCCGGCAGCCGTGAAATAATCAAGTGAAGTATGTGTACCGCTCACTTCTATGCCATATTTGAACTCACTGTATTTTGGCAAATAGTAAGTGAAGTCGATAGCTCCTTCAAAACCATCAATACCACTGCTTCTTGGTTTAAAGCTCGCTTCGTTATAATCTATATTATATTTAGAATACGCAAAACGTCCGTTGATCAGTGCGGCGCTGGTTCCCGGTGTTACTACAAAGGTCATACCTGCACCTTTTCCATTCCAGTGCGCATCTGCTGTTGCATCATGCGTTATAGGACTAAGTACGGTTACTTTATCATCAAAGTTGAAACCGAAGAAATTGAATTTACTACCATTGTCCAGGTTAATAGTGATCTTACCATACAGATCGGCAAAGTTGTAAGGAAGGCCACTGGTATAAGGCTCACCAAACCCACTATACAATGCTTTGGATGTTTTGTCCAGGTAGCTATATTTGGCAGAGAAGAGGAAGGTAGTAACAGCACCACCCTCTTTTTTTGCTTTTATGAGCGGACCTTCCAGCATAGCCCTCGCCATTATCGGCGATGCTGATACCTTACCTGCCAGCCTGTTTTTATTACCGTCTTTGGTATGTATATCCATTATTGCCGATGTACGGTTACCATATTGAGCATTAAACCCTGCAGTTTGTATATCTGCACTACGTATCGCATCTGTTTCGAAAACAGAATATAACCCTATTGAGTGAAAAGGATTGTAAATGGTAACGCCATCTAAGAGGATACCCGTTTGTGAAGGGGCGCCACCTCTTATATATAATTGTCCACCCTGGTCGCCGGTGAACGTTACGCCGGGAACCACTTGCAGATACTGCGCAATGTCAGGCTCACCACCGGAGCTCGGCATAAGCTTCATTTCCCTTGGGGTAACGGTAATGCTACCTGCATTTACTTGTGTTGTCTTTTCTACTTTTCTGGCAGATATCTCTACACTTTTAAGCTCTTTGCTTTTTTGTCCCAGGAATAATTTCCTTTGTATCACAGCGCCCGCTTTTACCTCCACTTCTATCTTCGCGGTATCATATCCTATCAGGCTGGTAAATAATGTATAATGCCCCGGCGGCACCTGTGTGATCGTAAAATAACCATTCACATCTGTCTGGGCACCTATTTTAGTACCTAGTAGAAATACATTGGTAAATACTTCCGGTTCCCCACTTTCCTTATCATACACGAAACCTTTGATCACACCTGTTGTTGCAGGTTGCGCTTTTGCAAAAACTGCCACCAGCATTAGGGTCAAAACAAAACAAATGCGCTTTAGCGCCGGATATGGTTTCATTAATAGCATTTTAATAAATTGTCCGGAAAAATAATCTATAATAGCGGTCTTGGACAAGTGACAAAGATAGGAATTACACTATAGTGACCAAAAGCGCTGTTACAGGCAATCAAAATATAATTTACCGTAATATCTTATAAGCATCCTAACTCCGTTATGTTTTACATAACTTGCCATAAAGGTTGGTAAAAAAGCATAAATGAAAATATTTACAGCCGCGCAAATAAAGGCCTGTGATGCATATACCATACACGCATCATCAATTACTTCCATTGATCTTATGGAACGTGCGGCAGCAAGGTGTGCCGAATGGATCATGGCAAATACTGCCAAAGACACCCTATACATCATCTTGTGCGGAACCGGCAATAACGGCGGGGATGGACTCGCCATAGCACGAATGCTGCATCAGAACGGATACAGCATTAAATGCTTTTTGTTGAAAATAACAGATACCCTGTCGCATGACTGCCAGCTCAACCTGGGAAGGCTGCAGAAGATCGATAATGCCTTGGTACAGATCTTGCAGCCGGGTGCTTTTATTTCTGATATACCTGCTAATATTGTGTTGATAGATGCTATTTTAGGCACAGGGCTCAACAGGCCTGCAGAGGGTTGGGTAAAGGAGTTTATCGAACATATCAATGATACTGACAACAGGAAAATAGCGATTGATATACCTAGTGGTATGCCCGCAGATAATATTCCGCCTGCAGAAGCAGCAATCCTTAGTGTAGATCATACACTTAGCTTCCAGTTTTATAAGCGCGCTTTCCTGCATACCGAAACAGGGCGCTACGCGGGCAATGTTCACATCCTCGATATAGGCTTGCATCCTACATTTATTGCAGGTACACATACTAATTACCGGACCTTAGAAAAAGAATACATACGCAGCATTTATAAACCGCGCAATCCATTTACGCACAAGGGCAATTACGGTAATGCCATTATTATAGGTGGTAGTTATGGTATGATGGGGGCGGCAATACTTGCTTCAAGATCTTGCCTGCGTGCCGGTGCCGGCAAGGTGCATCTGCTGATACCTGAATGTGGCTATACTATTGCACAAACAGCTATTCCTGAAGTAATGTGTACTGTAAAGGGCGAAAGGGCCATCTCGGATATATGTGGCTGGACAGAAAAAGATAGCATTGGCATAGGCCCTGGGCTGGGAACGTTAGACTACACAATAGAAGCATTTGCAAATTTTATAGAGGAGGTAAAGCAACCTATAGTAATTGATGCCGATGCACTGAATATACTTGGAAAACAGCCTGAACTGCTGCACAAAATACCCGCCGACAGCATTTTAACACCCCACCCCAAAGAGTTTGAACGGATATTTGGCAAATCAGCCAATAGTATGCAGCAGTTGGAACTGGCACGTACCCAGGCCATGCGCCTAAATGTTTACATCATTCTGAAAGGGCATTATACTGCTGTTGTCACACCAGAAGGCGAGTGTTCGTACAACCTTACCGGCAATGCTGGGATGGCAACGGGCGGCAGCGGCGATGTGCTAACTGGGATACTGACAGGCTTATTAGCACAAGGCTACAACTCAGAGCAAGCCGCACTGCTGGGCGTTTACATTCATGGATTTGCAGGGGATCTTGCCGCAGAAAAGCTTTCTATGGAAGCCATGATAGCCGGCGATATCTGCGATAATATTGGCGAAGCTTACAAAGCCATCGCCGGCAAACAAACGGCGCTTTAGAATTGTTTATCAGCGAACGCAATGCCTGTATAAGCAAATCAATTGCCTGCAGGCCGTGCTAATAATGGAAAGCCTGCTAACTTTGCCACACAATTTATGATTACAGTAATATCCGGCACCAACCGGGAAGATAGTATGACGCTGAAGGTAGCCAACCTTTATTATCAACTTTTATCGGCAAAAACAGATAATGTAAAACTGCTTGACCTGAGAGGAAAGCAGGTGTGGGAACGTGGCGATGAAATGAAAGCAATAGAAAATGAATACCTGGTACCTGCAGAGAAATTTGTACTGGTAATGCCTGAATATAATGGTTCTTTCCCCGGCATACTTAAATTAATGCTTGACAACTCAGACATACGCAAGGCATGGTGGTACAAAAAAGCTATGCTGGTGGGTGTGGCGGACGGCCGCGCAGGTAACCTTCGTGGGCTCGATCATATGACTAATATACTGCACTATATGCGTATGCACATCTTATATAATAAAATACCTATCAGCCGCATCAACGAAGAAGTGGATATGCAGGGTGGGTTTATCAGGCCGGCAACATCAAAAGCTGTGGAACAGCAAATTGAAGAATTTTTGAATTTTTAACTATGGCCTTGAGGTTACTTATCTTCCTGGGAATTTTTGCACTGATAGAATATTATAGTTTTATAGTAGTTCGCTCTGCGGTTCGCACATTCCCATCCACAGCCCGCACTATTGCTTTAACTATCTATGCTTGTGTCACTATTGCAGCCTGGTCAGGAATCTTCTTGTTCCGCTTTATCAACTGGCCTTCTATACCACACCTGGTACGCAATTTCTATATTGCCTTCACCCTTGGTTTTATCGTAGGTAAGCTCCTGGTAACACTGGTAATGCTGGGCGATGAGGTGAGAAGGCTTTTTGTATGGATATTCAGTCTCTTTGCAAAAAAGAATGAAATAGTTTCTTCTACCACCATAGAAACCGGCAAGGGTATCAGCCGTTCAGTATTCATGCAGAGGGTAGCCCTTTTAATAGGTGGAACGGTATTAGGGGCCTTTGTATATGGCATTACCAACAGGTACAATTATAGGGTACACCGTATCAAATTATCTTTTAAAAATCTGCCTCCTGCGTTCAAAGGCTTACGCATTGTGCAGATATCTGACATCCATAGCGGCAGCTTTGATAGCCATCATGCGGTAGAGCGTGGCGCCCGTATTGTTATGGAAGAAAAGCCTGACCTGATTTTATTTACCGGAGACCTGGTCAATAATAAAGCGGAAGAGGTACAGCCTTACACAGACATTTTCTCACGCCTGAAAGCACCGTTAGGTGTGTACTCTACACTGGGCAATCACGATTACGGCGATTACGAACACTGGCCTTCTGCCGAAGCTAAGGCCCGAAACCTGGAATGGTTGAAACAGACGCATGGCGAAATGGGATGGCGCCTGTTAATGAACGAGCATATAATACTGGATCGGGGCGAAGATAAAATAGCGTTGATAGGTATTGAGAACTGGGGCGCGAAAGCCGGCTTCCCTAAATACGGCAGGATGGATCTTGCCTATAGCGGTTTACCCGAAAAGAATATTCCATTCAAGATACTCATGTCGCACGATCCTTCTCATTGGGATGCACAGGTAAGGCCCGAATATTCTGATATCGACCTGACGCTAAGCGGCCATACGCATGGTATGCAGCTAGGGGTAGAGATACCGGGATTCAAATGGAGCCCCGTGCAATACATATACAAAGAATGGGCAGGCTTATACCAGCAAGGCAGCCAGATGTTGTACGTCAACCGTGGATTTGGCTTCCTCGGTTATCCCGGCCGCCTGGGTATACTTCCCGAAATAACCGTGATAGAATTAGCCTAATGCCTTCTTGAATAATGCCGCTAAGGCTTCCTGTCTTGGTTGTAAAAGATCTGACTGCGCTTCCTGCAAAAACGGCTTCATTTGCTGTACCAGGTCGGTAAATTGCTCATTGCGGATCTCAATTTCGGGCATCACATCATCAGCTTTGGAAGTAAAGTAGGTAAACTGCTTAAGTAAAGGTTTTCTCATTTAGAAAAATTGTTTTGATTCTAAAACGAGGCAGTGTGCTCTTTATTGTATGTGTGTGAAAAAAATTTAACATTTTTGGGCTAACGTTTTATAATTAATACTTGTCGGCAACATTTTTGCAAATGGTGTTGTTCTTTTATCATGCAAACAATAGGCATTACAGGCGGCACAGGCTTTATAGGCCATCATCTTGCTAACCATTTGGTTTCCAATGGCTATAAGGTTATTATCTTCACAAGGGATGTTGCGGGGCATACTCCCGGCCAATTTATAGACTATGCTTTGTGGGATACCGGCTCAAAAGCTGCGGATATTAATGCTTTCAAACAGTTGGATGGTATAATACATTTAGCAGGCGCAGGCATTGCCGATAAACGATGGACCAAAGACAGAAAAAAAGAGATCAGGGATAGCCGTGTTGATGGAACGCAATACCTGGTAAGGCTTCTTAAAGAGCACGCCCCTGGCTGTAAAACCTTTATTTCTGCTTCTGCTATCGGCTACTATGGCCCCGATAATGGCAATAGCCCATTTACAGAAACTGCACCGCATTACAACGATTTTCTCTCCAATGTTTGTGTACAATGGGAACAGGCAAGTAATGATATTGAACCTGAAATGAGGCGCGTAATATTTCGCTTCGGTATTGTACTGGGTAAAGAAAGTGGTGCATTTCCCCAATTTGCCAACCCTGTAAAGTGGGGCGTAATGCCTGTACTTGGCGGTGGGCAACAAGTCATCAGTTGGATACACATTGCCGACCTAACAGGTATGATCTTATTCGCGCTGCAACAGAATGAACTGACTGGCGTTTACAACGCTGTGGCACCACAACCCGTTAGTCAAAAAGCTATGATGCAAACCATTGGTCACTCCCTCGGGGGCATCAGGATACCGGTCCCGGTACCCGCTGCCGCTTTAAAGCTTGCTATGGGTGAGATGAGCATCGAAGTATTAAAAAGCGCCACCGTCAGCTGTCAGAAAATTGTAGCTGCAGGGTTCAATTTCCAATATTCTTCGATCGAACAGGCAGTGGCAGATATATTAAAATGACCTTCTACTTGTATGCATAATCACTTAGGTATTCATATGCCGGCGTTAGCTTACCATCTTCACAAATAGTAGCTCTTCTGATCACATCACTGTTATCACTCAGTAATTCGTTCAGTACAAACTTTTCAAAATGCACACCGAAATACTGGGATGCATCCTTCGGCAATTCATTGGGTAAATTATCCACCGCCATCACATCAATTACATCCATGGTCTTCCGGAATGGTTCTGTTTTATTACCCGTTTTCCGCTCTATGCCATACACAGGATCTGCGATCGTAGAAGCGCCAACGTTAATAGGTACGGAACCATCTATATCGCAGGTAATGTCAGATATCACACTGATCCGCCAATCGTTTCTTTGTATATCAGGCTTTTCAAATAGTCTTGCAATGTCCGCATCCCAATAAATGCCATTCATCAGTATATCAGTTTGCGGTATGTACTTGCTGAACAAACATTTGTATATCGTAGGGTTTGCATGAAAATCATCCCTTGAAAAAAGATCATTATCCTTTCTTGCATACAGGTCTCCCCCTTTCAAATGCGTGTACACAGGATAATCGTACTGGTGTGTTAAAAAATCCTCCGGCTCCACGGGTTCCACATCTATATGGGTCATCACTTCTATAATGCCTGCGGCCACCTTACCGCTACCGGTTAATACTATCTTGATGTTCGGCAATTTTACCTGCTCATATACACGCACCAGGTCGGCAAAATTATCTACGCTATGTGCTGCCGGCAAATCATACAGGCCCCATTTCCTGCCATAGGTAAGCAGCCCATTATGTGCGCCTACAATACCTGCATGCAGGCCAAAGCCTAATATACGCTGTTCATCTACATGAGTAAGGCATTCATAGTCTATCATACGGATGCGCTTTTCTATCAGCGCGTACATTAGCTTTTGGTTGTAAGGCTGCTTCTTCTTGGTATGCGAGAAAAACATATAGGTCTTCCCCTCCATCAGCTTATCTACAGGCACTTCTTTGATGCCGAGTAATATATCGCATTCACTTAGGTCTTCTTGTACTGTTATCCCTGCTTCCGCATACGCACTATCGGGGAAGCACCTGTTGGGTGACGGTTCCACTATTATTTCCAGGCCGGGGTTGTTTTGCATTACTGCGGCACATTGTTCCGGTGTTAATGCTACCCTTGTATCCGGTGGCGACTTCCTTTCGCGTATCAGTCCTATTCTTATCATCGATATCAGTTTACGCGCCAAATATAACAAGGTATTTGCGGATGCACCTGTTATAACATCATTGCCAAAAGCCAAAAATACCTTTTGTGTATTCGGCAAAGAATAAATACATTTGCTGCCCCAAGCTACCACGCCCGGTAGCCCAATTGCCCAGATGGCGGAATTGGTAGACGCGCTAGACTCAAAATCTGGTTTTCGCAAGGGAGTGCAGGTTCGATTCCTGTTCTGGGCACCCAACCAATTCTTAAAGTCCCTGTAAACACTGGTTTGCAGGGGCTTTTTGTTTTGCCACTTGAAAGTTGAGTCCTCATAAAAATTCTTTACAATTTCCATCAATTACTAATAACAAATTTCACAGTTCAAATAAATGAATATCTTAAGCCCAAATTAACAGTCATGGAAGAAAGTAATTCCTTTTCCTTAAATGGATGTGAAGCACAAACAATTATTGGATTACACAATAATTCAGTTGATGACTATCTTGCGGCGAGGGTATTACTTTTAAACAAGCTATTTGAGCAGGGATGTATAATGGCAAGTCAAGCAATTGAAAAAGTACTAAAATGTTTGTGTCTTATTCACCGTGTCAGCTATGCAAAAAATCACTCCTTATACGCTATTTACAACACTTTGAAGAAAAATTTTTTAACTGAAAGTGACTCCTGGGTTCATCAAATAGATAGACCGTTTCTTCAAGCATTGGATAATATTTATCGTTCAAGGTATCTCGGGGACTGCCCTCCAGGTTACAACTTTGTTGTAATACAACTTAGATTTCTTGCAGAACTTGACTACACGTTTTGCCATCTTGAAAGAAAGATAAAAATAATCCCTAATAGCGAGAGAAATAAAGCAGATAGAAAAACCCCGCTTGAGCTATTAATCGAAAAAAATGATCAGCGACTAATGAGGAAAAATCACATTACAAATCGGATATCCAAGGAAGTTTTTCTAAACCAAAACGATTTTGTCAAAGAATTTAAAATCATGGAAGAGGGGTGTTCAATGTGGAGCGTAGAATATGCCACAGTAAACAGTTACAAAATAGAGAAACTGAATCTGAAAGGTTTCCATCTGACAGATCAAAATTCTATGGAATTTGTTATTAACCCGGAAACCGGAGAACTAAAAGAATGGGCTTAACTATTTCATGGATTCATTATATTCTTTGGCGATTTAACGACAATCTGTCAAATTCTAATTGTACAAGCGACTCAGAATTGTCCATAAAAAGTACACAGGCTTTTCCTCCCTTATTTTTCGAAGAAGGGTAAATTATTCCATCAATTTGATTTTTATTTCCAATTGGGTATAAGTATCTAAAAAATTCCGTCACGATCTGTGTTGGAACGTATTCAATATGTTCCCTGCCATCCCTCGTTATATCACTTGAAAGATCTTTAACAAAATCCTTTAAGAACTGTATTGTATAATAATGCTTGATGTTCCTGCCATCGAATATACTTGGTACAGTTGGCAATTTTGTAAAATCAATTAGGTTGAGGGCAGATCTATTGGTAAAACATGCTGAAGTCAGATACTTATTTTTGCTCTTAGAGTCTATTGTTTCAAACTTCGCCGTTGTCAAGTCAAATGCACAGTAAAACATTGAAATTCCAGCAGGGCTCATTCTATTTGAATATATCGCAGCGCTTTCCGGCGGGGAAGCAATCTTATCAGCGTCTTTTATTTTTTCAATTTTCTTATGCTGTCTACACCTATACAAGGGTGTCCCTTTCACCAGTTGGGTCTGAAGTTTGAGTCTTTTCACACAATTCCCAATATCTTCTAATATTTCAAAAGCATTTCGATTATAATAGTCTAATGTCTTGTACTGGCTTACTTGAGTAAAGAAATATCTTAGTCTGTACTTGATAAGTCTTTTAAAATAGCTCCATTGAGACGATAGTATATCGCTTGGACTACCATAATAGTCATCTGGTGATGCCCAAGCACTGTCATCGATACAAGCAGCCATATCATGGAATAGTTCATCATCGTTAACTTCTAGTCCAATAACGTCATATAATAATTCTTTGCCATCATATGTGTCCCCTAAATAACCACCTTCACCACTATCGTAACTCATAAAGTTTGCCGCATCTTCATAGAACCGGCTTATGCCGTCCATAACAAAAACCATTAGTTCTTCAAGTTCAATAACATTTCGCTTCTTTCCACAATAGGAACACTCACCCGCCATACCTTTTCTGGAAATGAATCGCCTTATTGCATAGTCGTCTATATGGGTTGAACAGACATTTGCTTCTTTGGGTTCATTCATGCCCCGAGACTCTAATTCTAACCAACGTTGTTTAGCTCCTCCCATGGTAGATTGACTTAAATTTAGAACTGCTTCCAATGCCTCATCAACATCTTTATGAATAAATAGCCTGATCTACAATTATTCGTTTTTTGTATCCATATGCCGATGAAGCTCCTGAAACATTTGGATGGCATTCAACTATTTGAAATATTGCCATTTAAAGATACAAATATTTGGTAGGACATCTTTCTGATTAACCTATGCAGAAAGACATTACACTTATCCCCCTACTGGCATGTTTTTTTCCGCTAATTACATGTGAAGATCAATCCCGCATATCACATCTCTTTGGCAGTCGCTATTCTTATGGCAGCCTCCTGCGGTAACAACAATACTTCTGCCGATAAAAACATTGATGCCCGCGCCGTACCCGGCAATGCTGATACCGTTTACAATATGAGCACCGATGCTGGCCGCACTTTGTTCGAGCAAAAATGCAAGGTATGCCATAGCATGTATGGCAATGCCGTAGATTCCAGGGCTGCCAACCTGCAGCTCACTGTTTTAGACAGTGCCACTATTGCTTATACCATCAAAAATGGCCGGAAAGACATGCCCGGCTTCCTCACAATGCCCGATTCTGAGGTCGGTGCTATTACCCGCTACGTACTAAGCATACGGAAGTAAGAGTTTATATATAATTTAGCTATCCAACTATAGTTACAAAAATAGTAAAGGACTTAACTAATTAATATAATTTTGTACCGTGGCAAAAGCAAAACATACAACTATTATTGAGTTTACCCGTAAGATCGCGTCCGTAAATATTGCTTATCGCCAGTTTATCCAAAGTAAGTTTAAAGAACATGATGTCGACCTCACATTCGAAATGCTGCAGGTACTTGCCTGCCTTTGGAACCAGGATGGCATCAATCAGCAGGAGATCGCTAACCTCACTGTGAAAGATAAAGCCAGCATGACTTACCTGATCGATAATCTTACCAAGCGCGACCTGGTGTACAGGCAGGAGGATGAGAACGATCGCCGCAACAAACTGGTACATCTTACTCCAAAAGGCAAGACCACCAAAGCCGAGGTGCAACCGTTCATTGATGAGATGTATGCTGCTGCGGGTAAAGGCCTGGATATAAATGAACTGGAACGCTGTATGTCATTGCTTCAAAAGCTGGAACAAAATCTCAAAGAACATATCTGATAAACACACACAGTTATGGATACCATATTAGTTGCAACCGATTTTTCAGAATCATCCATCAATGCGATGAACTACGCCTGTGCTTTTGCAAAAGACAATAATTGCAAAATAGTACTGGTACATATTTACACGATACCTTCTACTTACACAGGAGAAGGGCTTAGCCTGGCAACGGTAAATGATGCGCTTAGTTCAGAAAAGGACATGTTGCAGCTAGAGCTGGACCGCGTACATTCTGCATTTCCTGGTGTGCAGGTAGATGGCCAGATGATGATAGGCGGCTTCCTGGAATCGCTGCAGGAATTGAACAAAGAGCTGGGCCTGCGGGCCATAGTGATGGGCGCTAATATGGAATACTCAGACCTTACTTTATGGGATAGCGACTGGCTGAATGCTTTAATAACCGTTACCTGCCCCATCTTAGTGGTACCTCCGCATATCAGCTACAAACCTGTAAAACATATAGCCCTCGCCTGCGATTATAAAAGCCCTTGCCTGCCGGAGCAGGTTAAGACGATCAAGAACATTGTAAAAACCGCGGAAGGGCAACTATATATTGTACATGTTACTCCCAAAGCATCTTTAGTAGATACCAACAAAAATGTGGCTACCGTCAGGGAAGCTTTTAATGACATAAAGCCAGAATACCACGTCATAGAGGATAAATACGTGATCAAAGGGGTATCAGATTTTGTAAAAACTAAAGGCATCGACTTGCTGATAGTGATACCGCATAAGCATGGCCTTTGGTACAGTCTGTTCAATAAAAGCTATACCAAACAATTGGCAAATCTGAACCACTTGCCTGTATTAGCCATACACGATTAAATAATGGCTAATCTCAACTCATCTGCCAAAAATCAGCATTAATCAGGTTTTAATCCTGCTTAGGCGCAGAGGTTAATCATAGCGATGGAGATGTTCGTATTTTTATACAAACACCCGGTTTATGAAAAACTATACCCTCCTCCTTCTCTTCGTGTTAACAACAATACTTTCTGTAAATGCCCAAAGTCCTGCATGGCAATGGGTGCAAACAGATACAGCTCTTAATATTTCATCCGGCATTGGTTTGCGAAAAGAGGTAAGCGCGGCAAGTGGCACCCAGGTTTTATGGGCAACGATGAATAAAGTAAATTATAGCGTCAATCCCTATCCTTATGGTGATGTAAAACTTACCGTTTTTTCTCAGCAGGGAGTCAAACAGGCCGATACTTTTATCACCGGCAAGGTGAGCATTGTTGATATCAAATCAGATAACTTCGGCAACTGGTATTTGCTGGGTGCTTATTACGACAGCTTGCAGTATGGTAGCTTTAGCAAAATAAATACCACAGCTAACGGGCCTTTCTACTTTGTTGCAAGGCTGGATGTTGGCACACTCGCCTTGAAATGGTTCACACCTATTGGTGTCGATTATAATACGCAGGCGGCCTCCTTATTTTTCAGGGATCATTACCTGTATGTACCTACAGATTCTGCACTCTCAAACATTATTTATAAAATAGAAACAGGCACAGGAACACAAACTACTGTTGTCAGGCAGGCTCAGGCAGGCTATGTAAATTCTGTGGTGGCCGATGATGGCGGCAATATTTATGTAGCGGGATCATGCCCCGGATTTTCAATAGATACTTTTGGCAACCAGCCAATAACAATAAACAATCTATACTTTACTTATATCGTGCGCTACAGGGCAAATGGCACTTATGACTGGTCTATGTTCATGAACGACTTTACCTGCACCAGTCGCCGCCTCAATATCGCCAACAACAATACTATTTATTATACCGGCCCCATCCATGATACTATGAGTATGGATGGCAATCTCATACCTAAACCAACTGCATTCTTCAATGGTAATTATCTTGCCGCCTCACTGGATAGCGACGGCCATGTACGCTGGATACGGTCGGTAAAAGATACTGTTGTAACAAGGGTGGATATGGAAAATCCTTTTACGGCGGTAGCCACTGATAGCCAGTTGGTTTTAGTCCCGTCCGTTCACAATTATATCGATTGTGGTAATGGCATTGTCGCTAATGTAGGCACTCAAAACGCAAGTGCAGTTATTGCATATAAATATGACGGCACCCCGCTTTGGCTCAGAGCTACGAATGCTGCACTTGCCAGCGTGCAACATGCAAATACAGATGGTACTAACATCTTTATTACAGGCATGGTACGCGACGATTCTGCATTGATACTTGACACATTGAAAGTGCCCTTAGCACCCCTCAGCTACAACTATTATATTGCCAAATTAAAAACCGGCTCCTTATGCGCAGCGCCTGTTTTACACATGGGCACCGTATTAAGTTCTATCAATGTTTATTGGGATACTGTAGCTGGTGCTGCCAGCTATGAGTTTGCAGTTACTACTTCCCCCGGTACACCTAATTTTGGCACCCTGACCTCAGCTAATACAATGCTGATAAATGGTAACCCGGGCGAACATTACTATATCTGCGTACGTACCAGGTGCAAGGATGGCAGCTACTCAGATTGGTCTTGCGATACTGTTACGGCACCTGTTTCGGTTAGCACTGTACAAAGCAATAACACTGCTATCAGCATATTTCCTAACCCGGCAACAAACCGGGTATCCATTTCCGGCCTCGAGAAAATGCACACACCTGCAACAATCAAAATACTAAATGTTACAGGCAGCGTATTATATCAAAAGAATATGGAACACCCTGCAACGGAAGAAACAATCAATACAGCAGGCTTTTCACGTGGCATATACTATATAGAAGTCAGCACCGGCCCCGATAGATCCGTACAAAAGCTAGTATTACAATAACCAAAGACGCCACCTTAAAGGTGGCGTCTCTTTTATATCTATAACGTTGTAATTAAATAAGGCTTACACTCCTGGCAAGGAACTCTGTCAGGTCTTTCCCTTTCAACATTCCGTGAGAAAGCAAAGCAAGGTCAAACGCATGTTTCGCAAGTTTAGCCTGTTCCGCTTCATCTGTTGTTTTCAGTATTTTCTCTATTAGTTTATGGTTGCCATTTACAGATACTTTATAGTTGTCCGGCAGCATACCGTACATGCCCATCATACCACCGCCTGTTTTCGACATATCCTTCATGCGGCGCATAAATTCATCCGTAGTTACAGTCACAGGCATATCATCAGCACTTAAACTTTCTACAGATACATTCATATCGCCACGGCTGATAGCTTTCTCGAATATAGAAGTCACCTTCTTAGTTTCATCTTCAGTCAATACATGATCTACCTTCACATCTTTTTCTATCAGTTTATCCGCTATATCTGCGTCAATGCGTTTAAAGGCTACTTTCTCCAGCTTCTGCTCCAGGCTGCTTATAAAGTGCAAGTCTATCGGCGAATCCATCACCAATACATCATAGCCCTTGTTATTAGCTGCTTTTATGTAAGAATCGTGTCTTTCTGCATCGCTGGTATAGAGTATCACAAGTGTTCCTTCCTTATCGGTTTGCAGGTCTTGTATCTTAGTCTTGTATTCGTCTATGGTAAAGTATTCTTTACCGGTGTTTTGCAGCAAAGCATATTCTTTGGCTTTCTCGTAGAACTTCTCTTCGCTGAGCATGCCATACTTCACAAACAAACCTATATCCTGCCATTTATCTTCAAATTCTTTCCTGTCTTTTTTAAACAGTTCCGATAATTTATCTGCTACTTTCTTGGTAATATAGCTATTGATCTTCTTTACATTGCTATCCGCCTGCAGGAAGCTACGCGATACGTTCAATGGAATATCCGGTGAGTCAATAATGCCGTGCAACAGCATCAGGAACTCCGGTACAATATCCTTAACCTCATCTGTAATAAATACCTGGCGCGAATATAATTTGATCTTATTACGCTGCAGGTCCAGCTCATTCTTCACCTTAGGGAAGTACAATACACCTGTAAGGTTGAATGGATAATCTACATTCAGATGTATCCAGAACAATGGCTCTTCAGAAAATGGATACAGCTCGCGGTAGAATTTTTTATAGTCTTCGTCTGCCAGGTCCGATGGCGCTTTTGTCCATATAGGGGTAGTATCATTAATGATATTATCAACCTCTACTGATTTGTATTGGGTTTTGCCATCTGCATCTTCACCATCAGGCTGGCTTTCTGTTCTGGTTCCAAATTTTATGGGTATGGGCAAGAACTTGCAGTATTTATCCAGTATTTGTTGCAGCTTATGCTCATCGAGGAACTCTTCTGATTCTTCGTTGATATGCAGGATAATAGCCGTACCCCTTGATGTCTTGCTGCCCGCTCCTATTTCAAATTCCGTACTACCATCACATACCCATTTAGCAGGTTCAGCTCCTTCTGTGTAAGACAGGCTTTGGATCTCTACAACGTTGGCAACCATGAAGGCCGAATAAAATCCAAGGCCAAACTTACCAATGATCTCATTGGCATCTTTTGCATCCTTGAATTTCTCAACGAATTCTGTTGCGCCCGAAAAAGCTATTTGGTTGATATACTTTTTGATCTCCTCGGCCGTCATACCAATACCATTATCCGAGATGGTAATGGTTTTATTCTCTTTGTCCAGCTTTACTTCTACCTGCAGGTTACCTAATTCACCGTTATATTGCCCCAGGGATGAAAGCCTTTTCAGTTTCTGGATGGCATCCGTTGCGTTAGATACCAGTTCGCGTAGAAATATCTCATTATCTGAGTACAAAAATTTCTTAATGATCGGGAAGATATTCTCCGTGTGGATGGATATAGTACCTTTTTCCTGCATATATATTATCAATTTTTATTTTACTATGAATACTTACATCAATTCATATTCCACCGCATGGCGATTTGACAAATTGACTTAAGAACAAGAGAAAACATTAAAACAAGCTGAGCAATTATGAATTTCTGTCAGCCTAAAACAGCGTAGCCTGTCGCACTACTTCCTTACGTATGGGTTGTACCACGGGATGTTTTCCCGATACGATATGAAATACCTCTGATTGCTCATCACGGGATGCTATAGAAATACGCACATCTTCTGCATATTTATTGAAGAGGTCAGATACCAGGCGCGGGTCATTATTGTCGCGGGATAAATGCGCCAGCAATAAATGAGAAAGATGTGCTGGCCGGTGCTTAGCAAACAGCTCTAATGCCTGCAGGTTCGACAAGTGGCCATAACCACCGCGTATCCTGTTTTTAAGATGGATGGGATATCGTCCCCGTTCCAGCATAGCAGTGTCATAGTTCGCCTCCAGGAATGCAGCATGGCACAGCTTAAAATGATAGATAAGGTTTTCGCATACCCGCCCCAGGTCGGTAAACACGCCTATGGTTACTTCATTACCCTGTACTATAAAACTATGCGGCTCTGCTGCATCGTGCTGCTTGCTGAATGCAGTAATGTTTAGATCATTTATAGAAACCGGCACATTGGTTTCAAAAACCTGTAACAAGTCTTTGGGTAATAAAAGCCTGCTATGTTTTAAAGTTTGAGAAGTGATATAAACAGGTAGCGAGTATTTGGTACTGATACTCTCCAATCCTTTGATATGATCTCCATGTTCGTGCGAGATGAATACAGCGCGCACTTTGTTCATAGATAACCCAATCTTACGCATACGCTTCTCCGTTTCCCGGCACGATATGCCTGCATCTATCAATACAGCGTCCTTGTCATTACCTACGTAATAACAATTACCGTTACTGCCTGAATTGATGGATGCAATATAGAGCGACATGCTTATTTTTTAGGGGCGCGCTTTTTAGGTTTGCCGTATTTAGCCATCATCTTTTCTTTATGGCTGATCTTGATATTTACTTTCTTGTTCTTTGCTTTCTTTTCATGAAATGCAGGCCCTACGTCTTCACGTTTAGGTAGCTTTACCAGGATATCCCTCATAAAGACTTTGGGCTTCTCATCTTCAGTAAGCACATCAGATATTTCCAGGTCGGCAGGTAATTCATCTATACGGATAGCATGATTCATCAGGCTTTCAATGGCTTCCTGCTGCTCTTTTTCTTTTTCCGTAATAAAGCTGATCGCTATCCCTTTTTTATCTGCCCTGCCGGTACGGCCTATACGATGTATGTAGTCTTCCGGTACTTCAGGAAGGTCAAAGTTCACTACATGCGTCACTTCTGCTACGTCCAATCCGCGGGCTATAATATCTGTCGCTATCAGGAAACGGTATTCACCACTCTGAAATTTTCTTACGGTATTAAAACGATTGTTCTGATCCTTATTAGAATGTATCACACCAACCAAGTCGGGAAATTGCTCTGCCATTCTTTCAAACACATCATCAGCGAGCTTCCTCGTGGCTACAAACACCAATACTTTGCTCATATCCTCGTTCTGCCTCAACAGCAACTCCAGTAAATTGATCTTGGTATTGAAGTTGGGCACATAGTATGCTCTTTGCTGGATATTCTCCAATGGAGTACCCGTTGGTGCAGCTTCTATTCTTATAGGCGTATTGAAGTAAGTGTCGATCAGCCCTTCTACCTCTTCAGTAATGGTTGCAGAAAAAAGCAGGTTTTGTCTTCTTTCGGGTAGTAGATCTAAAATACTATTCAACTGGCTGCGGAAACCCAGGTTCAGCATTTCATCTACCTCGTCTATCACTAATTTCTTCAACCCTTTTGTTCTGAACGAACCATGATAAAGCAGGTCTAAAAGGCGACCCGGTGTTGCCACTACTATATCTACTCCATTTTCCAGCGCGTCTACCTGTGGCTTCATATTTACCCCACCAAACACACCTACCACTTCTATACTCATGTGGGTCGTAAGCTTCTTCGCAGCTTCTACTACTTGCATCACCAGCTCACGGGTGGGCACTATCACCAATACTTGCGGGCTTTTATCCCTGGCAAAGGACCATTGCCTGATAGCTGGCAGCAGGTAGGCAAATGTTTTACCGGTGCCGGTCTGCGCTATACCACAAACATCTTTACCGGACATGATCACGGAAAATGCCTTTTGCTGGATGGTAGTGGGCGTTGTGTACCCAAGATCGTCCAGTGCATTTAAGATCGGTTTGGTAAGATTCAGATCGCTGAATTTCATAAGAAGCTACAAAAATAGTCAATCTTTGCAGCTATTGGCCGATTATCTACCAGCCTTGGGAAGCCTTTTCCATTACCGCGCGAACTTGTTCGGTACACAGATTCCCGGTGCTGCCCTGGTGGGTATGTCTGAGCGATTGCAGGTTGTATTGGTAAGTCCCTGCTGCTACCTCATTACCCACCTGCCTATACGCATCCCTGAATGGCACACCGGCATTTACCAGCCCATTCACACTTTCTACGGTAAACAGGTACTTATATTTCTCATCTTCTAATATCCGGTCATTCACTTTCACCTGGCTGAACATGATGCAGGCCATTTCCAGGCATTGCTTCATATCTTCAATAGCCGGGAAGAGTATCTCTTTCGTCAATTGCATATCCCTGTGGTAGCCGGATGGTAGATTTACCATTATCATCGCCAGCTCGTTAGGCAATGCCTGGATGCGGTTACATTTTGCCCTTACCAGTTCCAGCACATCGGGGTTCTTTTTATGCGGCATAATACTGCTACCGGTAGTTAGTGCATCGGGGAAGGATATAAAACCAAAGTTCTGGCTCATATAAAGGCATCCATCCATGCTCAGGCGCGCAAGTGTTGCAGCAATGCTGCTCATAGCCATTGCTACAAAGCGCTCGGTCTTACCCCTGCTCATTTGAGCATATACGCTATTATAATGCATATCGCCTAAGCCCAGGGATACCGTTGTTGCAGCCCTGTCCAAAGGGAAAGACGAACCATAGCCGGCCCCGCTGCCTAAAGGGTTTTTATTGGTGATCTTATAGGCCGTATGCAACAACTCCATATCGTCAACCAGGCTTTCTGCGTACGCACCAAACCACAACCCGAATGAAGATGGCATTGCTACCTGCAAATGGGTATACCCCGGCAAAAGCACATCTTTATACGTTTCGCTTTGTTGCTGCAAAAGTGTAAACAGTTGCAATACTCCTCTCTTTATTTCCAGTAATGCATCGCGCAGGTATAGTTTAATATCCACAGCCACCTGGTCATTGCGACTGCGGCCACTATGTATTTTCTTACCGTGTTCGCCAATACGTTCCGTGAGCATTAACTCTACCTGCGAATGGATATCTTCAGAATCGTTATCGATCTCGAATTTGCCTGACTCTATATCCTTCAATATATCTTCCAGCCCCTGTTTGATAACGGGGTATTCATCAGCGGATAATAACCCTACCTGGTGCAACATCGCCACATGCGCCAACGAACCTTGTACATCATATTTCGCAAGTAACATGTCGAACTCGCGGTCCCTGCCTACAGTAAACTGCACTATATTATCTGATACATGGGTATCGTCTTTACTCCAAAGTTTCATAATACCTGGTTTAGTAATTGAATATATGTGGCAATGCCTTCTTTGATCTCGTTGATATAAATAAATTCGTCCGCCGTATGGCTTCTTGCCGAATCGCCGGGGCCCATCTTCAATGCAGGGAACGGCATCAATGATTTATCCGACAAGGTTGCAGAACCGTACACTTGCTTGCCCAAAGCTTTACCTGCAAGTATTACAGGGTGTTGTTCGTCAATAGACGTAGAACGCAATCGCATACTTCTTGGTGTGCAGGTGCAGCTCACGTGTTGCCTGATGCTATCCAGCATCTGTTCATGAGTGTAACACTCGTTTATGCGTATATCTACAGTAAAAGCACACTTTGCGGGCACCACATTATGCTGTGTACCTGCCTGTATCATGGTCACGCTCATTTTCACTGGTCCCAATAAGGGAGAAACCTCCGGGAACCTATAGGTACGGAACCATTCAATATCTTTTAATGCCTTATAGATGGCATTCTCGCCTTCTTCTCTTGCAGCATGTCCACCAACACCTTCTGCTACGCAATCTATCACTAATAACCCTTTTTCTGCTATAGCCATATCCATTAAGGTTGGTTCGCCTACTATAGCAAAAGAGATATTGCCAATAACAGGCAGCAAAGATTCTATCCCATTTACACCCGATATTTCTTCTTCAGCAGTTGCAGCAAACAACAGGTTATATTTCAGATCTTGCTTATCATAGAAGTATAAGAACGTAGCTAACAATGACACCAGGCATCCTCCCGCATCATTGCTACCCAAGCCATATAACTTACCTTCCTTCTCAGTTGGACAAAATGGATCTAATGTATATCCGGGGTTAGGCTTTACCGTATCGTGATGCGAATTCAGCAAAATGGTTGGTTTCGCAGCATCAAAATATTTATTAACCGCCCAGACATTATTTACATGCCTGTCAGCTTTAATACCTTTCGATTGCAGGTATTGCTGCAGCGCATACGCCGTACCCTGTTCCTCTTTACTGAAGGATGGTATCGATACTAATTTCTTTAACAGATCTATCGCTTCTGTTTCTAATAACTGCTGCATCCTATTTAATGATTTGTGTGCCTGCATTACCCTTCAGTAGTTCAGCCAGCTCTTCCGCCTGCCCTATGATCACTTTGCTAACACCTGCATCTATTGCTTCAAATGCATTATCCAGCTTCGGAATCATACCACCAGACACAATATTGCTTGCCTTTAGCTCTTCGTAGGATTTTCTATCAATAGTATTAATGACTGCTTCTTCATCTTCGGCATCCATTAATACGCCTTTCTTTTCAAAACAATATACAAGCTGTACTTTGGCCGTTGTTGCAAGCCCTTTTGCAGTTTCCTGTGCTATCGTATCAGCATTTGTATTCAGCATTACACCTTCACTATGCGTCAATGGTGCTATAACCAATGTAAAACCGGCATCGCTAAGCGTATTGACCAAAGAAGTATTCACACCGGTCACGTCACCAACGTATCCATAATCAACCTCACCTACGGGACGTTTTACTGCAGAGATCACATTACCATCTGCACCGGTAAGCCCAATCGCATTACAACCCAACTTTTGCAGTTGAGCTACTATCTTTTTATTTACCAATCCACCGTATACCATAGTAACCACGTCTAATGTTTCCTTATCCGTTATACGGCGGCCATTTATATAGTTCGATTGTATGCCTAACCTATCACCTATCTCTGTAGCAACTTTACCACCTCCATGCACCAATATCTTATTACCTGGTAGCGCTGCAAAATCTTTAAGGAAAGCTGCAAGCTTAGCCTCATTGTCTATGATATTACCACCTACTTTTATTACTGCTATCTCCCGCATCTTCTACCCTTTTAATATTTCAGCTAATACGGCCTGCGCCGCCCATACACGGTTTGATGCCTGCTGGGTAACAATACTGCTATTACCATTTAACACTTCATCACTCAATTCCACATTCCGCCTTACCGGCAGGCAGTGCATCACTTTTGCTCCATTGGTCACCGCAAGCTTTTCACTAGTCAGCATCCAGTCCTCGGCACCTTGCTTTACTGTACCATAATTTTCATAGCTGCTCCAGTTCTTTACATACACAAAGTCAGCATCTTTAAGAGCCTCCTGCTGATTATGTACAATGGTTGCTCCATTGGTGAATTCTTCTTTCAGATCAAACCCTTCCGGATTAGCAATAACAAAATCTGCCTCTCCCCATGCATTCACCCATTGAGCAAATGAATTGCCAACACATTGTGGTATCGGCTTTATATGCGGAGCCCACGTCAACACCACCTTCGGTTTACGTTGTTGCTGAAACAATTCAGTTATAGTAATGATATCAGTAAGACTCTGCAGCGGATGCAGTGTTGCGCTTTCCAGGCTCACCACTGGTATGCCGCTGTATGTAATAAGGCTTTGTATTAGCTGCTCTGAATAGTCTGTATCCCTATTCTCCAACTGGGGAAACGTACGTACACACAGAACATCAAAATAAGCACCGAAGACAGGAGCCGCATCCATGATATGCTCAACAGTGGTACCATTCATAATGGCTCCTTCTTCTATTTCCAGCTTCCAGCCTTCTTTGTCTATATTGAAGACTATAGCCTGCATACCAAGATTCTGCGCCGCTATTTGCGTGCTGATACGCGTACGCATACTGGGGTTCATAAATAGCATACCTATGCGTTTATTATTGCCCAGCATTTTATCGCTAAACGGATCAGCTTTGTACTGCAAAGCTTTATTAACCAGCCCTTTTATATCGGGCACATCCTTTACTGATATAAAATTTTTCATTCGGCTAAGATGCGGCTACAGCCATTTCTGATTTTACTGCATTTATAAAGACGTCTATATCCTCTTTCTGTATGTTAAGTGCGGGCAATAGGCGGATCACATTGGGCTTAGCCTCACCGGTAAACACAAAATGTTTGCTCAGCAGGTCCTTCTTCAAAGTCTTCATTTCTTCCGGCACGTCAAAACCTATCATCAAACCACGGCCGCGTATATTTTGCAGGCAACTCAAGCCTTGTAATTGCTTCACTAAGTATTCGCCTGTTTCCACCACATGTTGCAACAAATTATCTTGCTCCATTACTTCCAACACTGCCAATGCCGCCGCACAGGCAAGATGGTTGCCGCCAAAGGTGGTACCAAGCATTCCATGCTTTGGTTTAATATACGGCGCTATCAGTATGCCACCTACAGGAAATCCATTTCCCATTCCCTTAGCCATAGAATATATATCGGCCGGCACACCTGCATAGTCATGAGAAAAGAACTTACCCGAACGACCATAACCACATTGTACGCTATCGGCAATATATACCGCTCCATATTCATCGCACAGCGAACGGATAGCTTGCAGGAATTCGTCAGTAGCCACATTGATGCCACCCACACCTTGTATGCCTTCTACTATTACTGCAGCAGTTTCTTTACCATGCTCTGCAAAATACTCTTTCAATGTTTCCACATTGTTAAAAGGCAGGAAGCTGATGTTATCTGTTTCGTTAACAGGAGCAACGATACCTGGATTATCGGTAGCGGCTACAGCCAGCGATGTGCGGCCATGAAAGGATTTCTGAAATGCCACAACTTTCTTTCTACCGGTATGGAAAGATGCCAGTTTCAGCGCATTCTCGTTAGCTTCAGCACCAGAATTGCATAGGAACAATTGATAATCTTCTTTACATGATACTTTACCCAGTTTATCACCAAGCTCTTGTTGCAGAGGTATTTTAATTGAGTTAGAATAGAAGCCTATTTTATCCAGCTGATCTTTTATCCGCTGCACATAGTGAGGATGTGTATGACCAATTGATATAACGGCATGACCACCATACATGTCCAGGTATCTCTGTCCTTTATCGTCCCACACATAAGAACCACTGCCTTTTACAATGGTTACATCATTCAATGGATAAACGTCGAAAAGTTGCATTGTATAATATTTTAAAATGCGATTGATTTAAGTTTCAAGCCGGTGGTTTCCGGCAGTCCAAACATCAGGTTCATATTCTGTACCGCCTGTCCCGATGCACCTTTCAGCAGGTTATCTATAGCAGCATGTACTATCAGCTTACCATCCTCTTTCTCCAGGTAGAGCAGGCATTTATTGGTATTCACCACATGCTTCAGGTCTATCATTTGATCACTCAAATGTGTAAATGCATGGCCGGTATAATATTCTTTATACATGGCGTTAGCTTCTTCCAGAGACAAGTTACTTTCTGTATAGGCTGTTATGTAAATACCTCTTGCAAAATCACCTCTCCACGGTATAAAGTTCACTTTCTCGCATCCGGGTTGTGCTGTGTGCAAAGTCTCCATTACCTCGTTCATATGCTGGTGAGATAATGATTTATACGCTTGTATATTGTTCTGCCTCCACGAAAAATGCGAACTCAACTGCAGTTTTTGCCCTGCACCGGTAGAACCGGTAATCCCCGTTGCATGTACTTGTTGTAAAGCACCATGCTTTGCTAGCGGCAACAATGCTAATTGCAGTGCAGTGGCAAAACAGCCCGGGTTGGCTATATTGCTTGCAGCCTGTATTTGTTCTTTATTTGCCTCAGGTAATCCGTAGCTAAATGTCCTGCCATTCACAACAGCGTTAGCGTGCAACCTAAAATCCTGCGACAGGTCAATAATACGTGTATGCTCATCAACAACATTCTGGGCCATGAATTCTTTAGCTTCGCCATGCCCTACGCACAGGAACAGCACATCTACCTTGCTCATTTCAGATGCAAAACGCAGTTCTGTTTCATCTGCTAAGTCTCGGTGTATCTTGCTGACAGATTCCCCCGCATTGCTTCTGCTATGCACAAAAACTATTTCTACATTGGGATGATTCAATAATATACGTAGCATTTCGCCGCCTGTATATCCTGCGCCACCAACAATACCCGCTTTGATCTTATTGCTCATCTACTGTCAGTATTTTTTCGTCCTTATTCACCATATGGTAAATAGCCACCTGGTTACCAAATATTTTAGCAAAGCCTTTTACATCATTGCCATCCCAGCTATTGTTCATTTCCCCATACGCGCCGAACCTGTTATTCATAAGATCGTGCTCCGTGCTTACACCTGTTACAATAAAACGATGTGGCACCAGTGTAACGAATACATCACCTGTCACATGTTGTTGCGTATCTGTCATAAAGGTTTCAATGTTCCTCATCGTCGGGTCCAGCATCATACCTTCATGCAGCCAGTTGCCATACCATGTGCTCAACTGGTCTTTCCAGTAAAGCTGCCATTTGGTGAGCGTGTGCTTTTCCAGCAGGTGATGCGCTTTAATGATAATAAGTGGCGCGGCTGCTTCAAAACCTACACGCCCTTTGATGCCTATGATCGTATCGCCCACATGTATATCTCTGCCAATACCGTACGGCTGCGCCATCTGTTGCAACTCCTGTATGGCAGCAACGGGTTGCATTTCTTTTCCATTGATGGCTGTCAGTTCGCCGTTCTCAAAATGCAGCACGATATTTTCTTCCCCTGTTTTTGTAATGGGGGTTGGCCAGGCATCTTCCGGCAAATAGTCACTGCTGGTAAGTGTTTCCTTACCACCAACAGACGTGCCCCACAGGCCTTTATTGATGCTGTAAGCAGCCTTTTTAAAGTCCATAGCTACACCGTGGGCTTCCAGGTAAGCGATCTCTTCCTGCCTGCTCAGCCGCTGGTCGCGTATAGGTGTAAGTATTTGTACATCCGGTATAATGCTTTGAAACACCATATCAAAGCGCACCTGGTCGTTCCCCGCGCCGGTACTTCCATGCGCTACATAATCTGCGCCAACTTTCTTAGTGTATTCTGCGATGGTGAGTGCCTGTACCATACGTTCAGCGCTCACGCTCAGCGGATACACGTTATTTTTCAACACATTTCCATACACCAGGTATTTGATGCATTGCTCATAATATTGTTTGGTTACGTCTATTACCTCAAATGATTTCACCCCAAGGCTCAGAGCGCGCTCTTTAATGCCGCTGAGTTCTTCATCACTGAAGCCACCTGTTTGTACGGTAACGGCATGCACTTCAAGTTCCATTTGTTCCTGCAGGTATACTGCACAATAGGTTGTGTCCAGCCCTCCGCTATATGCTAATACTACCTTTTTCATTGAACTTCTTTATTTCTGTTAGTTGATGCTTTTTTTTCCTTTTATTGAATCCTAGCAAACGCAGGCGCTTAATGTTCAGTAAGCGTTCGTATGCCTTGGCTTTTTTATTGAAATTGGTCTGCGTTTCTGCAGGTGTGTAATGATCTTTAGGATCGTAGAGCATTGCTGTACAAAGGCAATTCTTACGCTCTTTACTCATCAGGATATCATAGTTCACACAGCTCTTGCATCCCTGCCAGAAATTATCGTCCTGCGTCAATTCAGAATAGGTAACCGGCTCGTAACCAAGGTCGCTGTTGATCTTCATTACGGCGAGTCCCGTAGTTAGGCCAAATATTTTAGCTTCCGGATATTTCTCGCGGCTCAGTTCAAATATCTTTTGCTTGATAAGCTTGGCAAGGCCGCTTTTACGGAATTGCGGAGATACAATAAGCCCTGAGTTGGCAACATATTCACCATGGCCCCATGTTTCTATATAACAAAAGCCTGCCCATGTGCCGTCTTGGGCAAATGCTATCACTGCTTTGCCTTCCTGCATTTTCGTTTCTAAATATTCAGGCGTACGCTTGGCTATACCCGTTCCGCGGGCTTTTGCAGACGTTGCCATTTCTTCGCAAATGGAAGCTGCGTAGCCGGCATGGCTGCCATTGGCAACCAATACCTTAAAGGCTTGATTCATCTTAAAATCGTTAAATGAAATAAATAATGCTATGCCTATGGGCTACATAGACAAACAACACGGTCGAAAGCTTGGGAAAGCTTCTTCAACAGGTAATACTGTTGGAATAGCAGAATATCAACGTCGGACCTGGAAGGAAATAGCCTGACTGCAAAAATCTGTACCTTTCAGCGATACAGCAAAAAACCCACGCCAGTCTGCATTTTGTGCAGACCTATTGAAAGGCGATGTAACAAAGGTTTTTTTCATTTCTTTATTATTCTGAAATGTCTAAATTTTTTTGACGCTGCAAAGGAAAATGTTTTTTTAATATAATCTGCAATATTTTTTTCAAATAGCGGATATTTAACATACCGATATATCACCTTGTTTTATGCATTTACAAAAAGTTGTGCCTAACAAGGTATTTGATGAACGTTCTTTTAGGTGCGTACCTGCTTTTTTAATATCTTAGAACTGTAACGCTTTTTGTTAACATTAAAGCAAGTACTATGTCATTACTGAACGGAGGAAAAAACAACAGCAAAAAAGGCGGTAAAGCCACAAAGGGAGCCGGCGGAGCAACCGCGGCCAAGCCAGTGATCAAACCGGGTAAAACGGCAAATATTTCAAGAAAACCACCTAAAACAGGCGGAACAAGGGGTAGCTAAAAGCTACCCTTTATTTTTTAAGAAAGAATATACAACCGCGTCTACAAACCTGTCATTATGATTGATGTAATCCCTGAAATAAGCATCTTTCGTAAACCCATATTTTTCCACCAACCTGCAGGAAGCGGTATTTTCAGGATTAATAACGGCCTCTACAGAATGTAATTTCATCCCTTCAAAACCATAGTCCATTACTGCCTTCAGTGCTTCCATCATAATGCCGGTACGATGATAAGCTTTGTTTAATACATAACCTATCTCTGCCCTGTGGCTATCGGGCAGCACTCGTACATAACCTATCATACCAATTAGCTTATCGCTGCCTTTTTCTGTAATAGCCCAGTTGATGCGTTCGTTGGCAGTTACAAAATCCTGCACCATTTGTATCACAGGTGTAATATCCTCCGGTGTCTTTGCTATAGGCCTGGGTATATATTTCATCGTCTCTTCATCAGAGCGAATGAGGAACAGATCATCCCGGTCGCTATGGCGCACATCCCTCAATACTAATCTCTCCGTGGTGATTATCGGGAATGGGTCAAAAGTAAATGTGAGCATTACGCTTGTTTTTTAGGAGGCAGGTCAAATGCCTTTGCTTCATGTTCAAAATGTCCTTTGTGCGATGCATCGCAGAAGGGCTTGTTTTTAGACAGTCCACAACGGCAGATAGACACCACTTCCCTTCCCTGCAGGCCATACACATTGCCGTCCTTGTCTACTATTTCAAAATCTCCTTCTACTTTCAATGAGCCATTGCTGTTAACTGTAATTCTTGTTGTTGCCATTTGTTTATAAAAATCGTTAGGGCAACAAATGTAAAGAATTAGTGTTAGCCACTTGTATTACCTTTGCAACATGTTATATTTTCTCCTTCTGATCGCATTGATAGCCGCTGTAATTGCCGTTGTAGTTTTTGTAAAGAAGGATCGCGACTAATTTATCAGAATAGGTTATCAAGCGAATATTTCCCCGCACCCGATACCGTTATCGCTGCAAGAATGCCTATTATCAGCAGATGATATTCGTATCCTTCACCCTGCTGGTTACCATACCAATTCATAAAAAAGCCATTTTTATAACAGGTGGTCACAATAGCGCCAATCATCACAGCTATTAATGCAAGCGCACATATCCTTGCGCCAAACCCTAAGACAAGAAACGCTGAGCCAAAGAATTCAGCAATAATAACCAAAAACGCTACCAGCCACGGCAATTTCATAGTGCCGGTGAAATAGGACATAGTAGCTTTATACCCGCCTCCATTAAACATGCCGAGTAACTTTTGAGCACCGTGGGGCAACATGACTCCACCTGCGCAGATACGTAAGATCAATAATGACAGGTCTGCATTTGCAAATGATAGTTTCATACTTTTTTGATAGCAAAAGGAAACTTTATCCGCAGGATGATTCTTAATATAGTTTAAGAAAACTTCGCCGCGCGTTTCCTACGCAGCATACTTAAAAATTCCGGGGTGATACCAAGATAGGACGCAATTAGTTTCTGCGATATCCGCTGTTCCAGTCCCGGGTATTTATGCTCAAACTGGCTGTAACGTTCGTCTGCGCTCAGGCTCAGATTTTGTATCACTCTTTGCTGCAAGGCTATAAATCCCTGCTGCCAGCGTTGATTCGAGAATTTTTGAAACTGTGGTATCTTCTCATGCAGACGATCATAACTCTGCTTGCTTAGCAGCAATGCTTCTGTTTCTTCAATAGCCTGTATATAATAAAAACACGGTTTGCTGTTAATAAAACTGTCCAGGTCTACCGCCCACCAATTTTCCGGAGCAAATTTCACGATGCACTCATTACCCTTATCATCGCTGTAACAAACTTTGGCACAGCCCTCTGTAATAAAATAATCATACCTGCATACATCACCTTGCCTCAGCAAAAAGTCTTTATTGCCGTACTGCCTGGTTTCCAGTAACGACAACACCAGTTCAGCCTCACTATCTGTAAGGGGAATAGATTGTCTTATATTCCGTATGATCAGCTCGTCCTGGTACATATCGCAAAAATATAGGCTTTGCTAATTTCGTCCTACTTTTACACTCTTAATTGAATAGCTTTTGAGTGCTCCCGTTTTTTTATTGACGCCGCCATTTACACAACTAAACACCCCATACCCGGCAACTGCCTACCTGAAAGGATTTCTGAACACTAAAGATATTCCTTCTTTCCAGGCAGATCTTGGTATTGAGGTAACACTGGCATTGTTCTCTAAAAAAGGCCTCACGGAGCTTTTTGCAGCAATTGATCCGGCGCATGCATTTTCAGAAAATATCAGGCGCATCATTAGCCTGCAAGATGATTACATACAAACTATTAATGATGTAGTACTTTTTCTGCAAGGCCATAACCCCACACTGGCGCACCAGATAGCGCGCCGCAATTTTCTTCCGGAAGCTAGCCGTTTCTCGCAGTTGGATGATCTAAATTGGGCATTTGGCAATATGGGGCTGCAAGATAAAGCAAAGCACCTTGCCACTATGTACCTCGAGGATCTGAGCGACCTGATAACGGAATGTATTGATCCGCATTTTGGTTTCAGCAGGTATGCCGAGAGGTTGGGCCGCTCAGCTAATAGTTTTGATGAATTATATGATGCATTACAGCGTCCGCTAAGTTTTATAGATAAAATACTGGTACAGATATTGGAAGAAAGGATGGCTACCCTGCAACCACTAATGGTGGCCATATCCGTTCCTTTCCCCGGCAATCTCTTTGCTGCATTCCGTTGCGCGCAATGGATCAGGGACCACTATAAAAATGTACCGGTGGTAATGGGTGGCGGCTTTCCTAATACAGAACTACGTTCCCTTTCAGACGAAAGAGTGTTTGAGTTCTTCAACTTTATAACGCTGGATGATGGCGAAGCACCTATAGAAAGTCTTGTACAGTATGCCCAGGGAAAATTGCAGATCGAAAACCTGAAGCGAACATTCGCACTTATCGAAGGGAACGTAAGGTATATAGATAGCCCTGCTTGCGCAGATTATAAGCAAGGCCAGGTAGGCACTCCAGATTACCGCGATCTGTGGCTGGATAAATATATATCTGCAATAGAAGTGGTAAATCCTATGCATAGCCTATGGAGCGATGGCCGCTGGAATAAGCTAACCATGGCTCATGGCTGCTACTGGGGTAAATGTACGTTCTGCGATATATCACTGCCTTATATACAGCTCTACGAACCTATAACTGCACAACTTCTTTGCGATCGAATGGAAGAGATCATTGCACAAACGGGTCAAAACGGCTTCCATTTTGTGGATGAAGCTGCGCCGCCAGCTTTGATGCGGGCACTTGCATTAGAGATTATCCGCAGAAAGCTGGTAGTTAGCTGGTGGACTAACATACGTTTTGAAAAAAGCTTCACCCGCGATCTGTGCCAGCTACTCAAAGCATCCGGCTGTATCGCAGTGTCAGGCGGACTTGAAGTAGCGTCTGACAGGCTTTTACAATTAATACAAAAGGGCATTACCGTTGTACAGGTTGCCAGGGTTAACAAGCATTTTACTGAGGCAGGTATTATGGTACATGCTTACCTGATGTATGGTTTCCCTACGCAAACAGCACAGGAAACAATTGATTCGCTGGAAATGGTGCGGCAAATGTTTGCAACAGGCATTTTGCAATCTGCATTCTGGCACCAGTTTGCTATGACGGCACATAGCCCTGTTGGACTCGAGCCGCAGAAATTCGGCGTTCGCAAAGTGAAAGATGTTGTTGGCACATTTGCTAATAATGATGTGGAGCATATTGATGATACCGGCACCGATCATGAGACTTTCAGCTACGGCTTAAAAAAATCCCTGCTCAACTATATGCATGGTGCCTGCCTAGACCATCCTTTACATAAATGGTTCGATTTTAAAGTACCTAAGACAACAGTGCCTGCCGATTACATTACTAAAGCGCTGGAAGAAGAAGAATACGCATCTACAAAGCCAACTACCAAAATCGTATGGCTGGGCAAGCAACCTCATGTAGAACATTATACCAAATCAAAGAAAGGCAACCAGTGGGAGATGACAGCTATGACTTTTCAAAGCAGGCAGGAATCTACGGTCATCAATATTAACCGTCCGCAAGGCGAATGGCTTGGGGGCTTATTTACAAAACTTTCTGTCGGCAATAACAAAACCTGGACATTACAGGAGGTGAAGGAAGACTATGAGAAAGCCGGGTTGGAAGATTTCGAATTGTTCTGGGATAATAAGCCCATTAATACGCTATACAAATTTGGTTTACTTCAGCTCTAAGTTATAGTTACTACATTTACGAACTGCGATATACTTACATGCTTAAAAAGATACTGGTTGCATTCATAGCTTTTGTCATTACCATTCTGTTAGCAGGTTTTGTGCTGGAACTGTTTAAGACGGATAAGCAACAACAGGCACGCTATATGCGTACACGCAATGTATTTCAGTATCAGCCTGGCAATGTCGTCTTCGATCCTGTTTTAGGATACATGACTTCGCCAAACCTAAATGTAAGTTTCAACAATAACGAATTCAACACAAACATCCGCACCAACGAGTTAGGCCTGCGCGATGATCATGCATCTATTAAAGAAGCCCAAACTATATTCCTGGGTGATTCTTATGTTTGGGGATGGGGCGTTGACGAACAATCGGATGTTGAAAAACAATATGAAAGCCTTACGGGCAAAAAAGTGTTGAATGCCGGTGTCCCCGGCTATGGCAATGTGCAGGAGGTTCTTTTGCTGCATAAGCTGCAGCGTTTCATCCCTCTGCAAGGCAAGCAAATCTTTCTTTTCTTCTGCGCCAATGATTTTATCGATAACCAAAACACTTCCTTCAATGCATTTCCCTACTTCATAAAATCCGGGGGTACGGTAAAACTGAGTGAGCCTTCAGTTAGCGGATTCAACGAATGGCTTGACGCTGCCAATAGTTGGACTATCCATAGCAGTCTTGCCCAACATTCTATGCTTTGGTATGATATCTGCGCCGGCGTTAAAAACATGAGTAGCAAAGATCTCTACCGCGATCATGAAACCACAAAAGATCGTGTCAATGGAATAGAAGCCTTCCTTATAACAGCTAACGATCTTTATTCCTTACAGCAAGCTTATGGCTGTTCCGTCAACCTCGTATATATTCCTCCTTACGGATATTACCAAACTAAACAGTTTGATCGCTCTTATTCTATAGTAAAAGATGCCTGTCACAGACTAAACTTTCCGTTCGTCGACCTTTCACCCGTCCTATCAGCAGAAGATTATTATCCGCTCGATTTGCACTGGAAGGCATCCGGACATCAAAAAGCGGCAGCATTTATTGCTTCACTTGCTATCAAGTAAACAATAATAATTAATTAGCAGCAGTAGGAATAAAGGGCCCAGATCATCCCTTCTTAAAAAAATATATGCCGAACCGTGAAAAACACGGGTAATAACATCGGATTGAAAGATTATTTTTGCCGTATTGTTTGTTTGTTTGTTCTATAGACCCTATCACCATGGGAACCCTAAACAAGACCGCTAACGGTCTTCAGCAATAGGTTCCACACCTATTTTCAGGGCAAACAAAGCAAGGCCGGTTCGGCTTTTAGCATTCAGCTTGCCGAACAACTTATCCCGGTACCAATCCACAGTACGCAAACTGATGCCCATCTTATCGGCAATTTCCTTATATGTATATTCTGTGCAGCAATAGCGCAGGAAATCCAGTTCCATTTTGTTCAGATCCTGCATCTTGGCTATATGGTTATCTTCCGCTACAGCTATCGTCTTTTCTGATACCAGGTCCGAATAGAAAATGCATCCGTTAATGATGGAAAGCAATGCTTCTTCCAGCTCTGCCGGGCCTGCCTCTTTAGGCAAATAACCCATGGCTCCTGCCCGCAGCATTTTTATGACGCTAAATTCATTATGATATTGAGATAACGCAAGTACGCCTATTTCAGGCCACAGTTTTTTTATTTTTTCAGTTGCTATATAGCCATTCATGCCCTGCATGTTAATGTCCATAATGCAGACGTCCGGCTTCCGCTCGGCTTTTTCTATTTTCTCTATTAATTCTGCCCCGTCAGCTGCTTCCATATCCACCCTGAATTCCGGTATGGAATTAATGATATGTGCCAACCCCGATCTTAAGATAGCATGGTCATCAGCTACAGCTACGCTGTATTTCTTCTCAACAGCCATTATCAGATTTTTATTGATAATTTGATACTTGTTCCCTTATCACCGGAGTCCACAGCCAAAGTACCCTTTATCATGCCGGCCCTGTTACGCATATTCATCAGGCCAATCCCGCTTCCGTCAGCTAAGTGCCTGGTATCAAAGCCTTTACCATTATCAGTTATGGTAATAGTAAAGTCGTTTTCATGATAATCCATTATGACGGATAGCCGGGTTGCCTGTGCATGTTTCACCACGTTATTGATAGCTTCCTGTACCATACGGAATACCAGCAATTCGCGTTCATCATCCAGGCTGTAGTAATCTCCCTGTACCTCAAAGCTACAATCTATTTTTACAGTTCTGCTAATATCCTCCAATTCTTTTTGCACAGATGCAACCAATCCATTACGTGTAATGTAGTCGCTGTTAAGCATATGGCTAATGTTGCGGGCGTCCTTGATCACCTCATCCAGCAGCACCCCAGCCTGCTTTTTCAGGTCTCTTACAGTAGCTGCATCTATAGGCATTTCAGCTGCAGACAGGTTGCGTTTAATGCTATTCAGCCGCGATCCTATACCATCGTGCAATTCCTGCGATATTTTGTTCATGGCCTGCTCCTGTACTTCCATACCCGTTCTCAGTATCTCCAGCTTTAATTCCTCCTTTTCCTGGCGAAACTTGTTTTGCTTGTTTTTCTGCACAATAAGGTATGCAATCAGGAAGAATGCAAATAGGGTGAGCAATAAAGTACCTGCGATGAAAAGTATAAGTACGGCATTATTGTTCATGAGATACATTCATTTTAGGGTAAAACAAGTAGATGAAGGCAATACCGACGTATGTAATTACATTCATAGCCAGTAAAACGGCCCTCAATATGTCAGAATCGATATGAAGTTGTCTAATCACAAAATCATATAACCCCCAAATAAAAAATGTTCCCAACCAAAACAAAAGAAAAAAAGAAGTAAACCAAAAATGCGGATACTTCATTAATTCTACCCCCTCGTCTTCTAACATCATTCTATAAAATGCATACATAGACATTCCTACAACAAGAATACTCTCTGTTAAAAGGAAATAACTATTCATCACCTTGGGACCTTGAACAAAAAAATAATTGACATACCCCAGAATACAAAAGGGTATGCCAATCTTCAATCCAATGTTCTTTTTATGAAAAAAACGGATGCTATTGTTAAAATACCATGATATTAATAACAACTGTATTGGACTAAATGCTCCATATACAATTATGCTATTATTAAAAACATGCGCACAATAATCAGCAATTCGCTCATTTAAAAATGTTAGACATAACAGAAAACCTATAATTTTCGAAGGGAAATCAACTTTCCTATATTTAAATATAAACGAAATCGTAGCTAAGGCTATAACAGTATGCCCTATAAATACACTTTCGTTATACGTAACCATAGAATCCTATTGTGTAATAGTACTGTTGGATGCTGTGCCAGACGTCGGACATTTATCTGGGCATGGAGCAGCATAATCCTCTACCCCTCCCTTTGAATCCAGTACATAATTACCGTTAGCATCATATCCTGCTATGATGAGTGTTAATGCTCCGCTTGTATAGGCAGCATTTTGGCCGCTATGCCCGCTGTTAATGTAATCCAGTGTATGTGCAAACATCAGTTTCACGTGTTTGATGCTCGGATTTTTAAGATAGTTCCTCAGGCTGCCCGCATCTACTATCAGCGAGTTCAATTGATTACTCTGGCCACTGATACTGGTAAGATAACTGCTGATCATTTTGTTGGCAGAATCTACAGGTATCGAGGTGGTTAGGGTGTCCAGCGAGTCCGCCGGCGTAGCTGCCAGTTCCATTTTGGCTTGTTCTTTTTGAGTGTTTTCCTGGTTAGCATTGTTTTGGCAGGATGCTAATGTGGCCATAGATAACAGGCCGGCTACCATCAGTTTTTGCGTGTTCATACAGTAAGATTTTGAAGAAAAATTAGGAAATAAAAGTAGGTTTAAAAACGGTGTTTCCATACAGTGTGGATTAAAAATAGCGTGGCAGTCAGTCTTTTATACACCTCGGGGCGATGACCATTGATGATACATATTTAATTTATCTACCTGAATATTGTCAGTTAAAACGCTGATTTTTGTATAGTTAATAAAACACCGGCAAAATGTTACATAAAACCAAAATTATAGCTACAGTAGGACCAGCAAGCAATACATACGATAAATTATTAGCCCTTGTAAACGCCGGTGTTAATGTATTCAGGCTCAATTTTTCGCATGGTACCCATGCCCAGCACTTAGAGGTCATCAACCATATTAACCGTATCAATCACGATTTCCCTTTTAATATAGCAATACTGGCCGATCTCCAGGGCCCTAAATTGCGAGTGGGCGACCTGGAGAATGGATCCCTGGCATTGGCGCTGGGCAGCGAGTTCTATTTCACTACCGAAAAACGCATGGGCAATGTGGATGGGGTGTATATATCCTATCCTGCATTTTATGAAGATGTTCGAGTAGGCGAAAAAATATTGCTGGATGATGGTAAGATAGAAGTAGAAGTCATGGAGATTACTCCTGACCATCGTGTAAAAGTAAAAGCGCTTACTCCCGGCATTCTCCTGCCTAAAAAAGGGGTAAACCTGCCGCAGACTAATATATCCCTGCCCTCTTTATCACAAAAAGATCTGGATGACCTGGATTTTATCATCAGCCAGAAGATAGATTGGGTGGCGCTCTCTTTTGTGCGCAAACCTGAGGATGTACACAATCTGCGTAAGATCATTAAATCGAAGAACAGCCCTGCCAAGATCATTGCAAAAATAGAGAAACCGGAAGCGCTGGAGCATTTACGGGAAATAATACTCGCGTCAGATGCTGTTATGGTGGCGCGCGGCGATCTGGGTGTAGAACTGCCGCTGGAGCAGATACCAATGATTCAAAAGAATATTATCCGCAAATGCATCCACCGCGCTAAGCCTGTGATCATAGCCACACAGATGATGGAGAGCATGATAGACAGGCCCCGCCCCAATCGTAGTGAGATCACTGACGTAGCCAACGCAGTACTGGAAGGTGCAGATGCCGTAATGCTCAGTGGTGAAACGGCCATGGGCCAATACCCTGAGCTGGTTATCAAAACAATGGTAAGCATTATAGGCGAGGTAGAAAAAGAAGAGATCGTTTATAACCGTAACCTGGTGCCACAGCCACATTCTCCGTCGTTCTTAAGTGATGCTTTGTGCTATAATGCCTGCGAAATAGCTAAGGATATCAACGCCCATGCGCTCATTGGCATGACGCAATCCGGCTATACCGGTTTTATGCTTTCGAGCTACCGTCCCCGTTCGCCTTTATTTGTGTTCACAAAAACACAGACCCTTGTAAACCAGCTGAGCCTTAGCTGGGGTGTACAGGCATTTTATTACGATAAAGAAGAGAGCATGGATGAGATCATCACAGACCAGATAAGTGTTCTTAAAGATAAAAACCTGCTGAAAAGCGGTGATATTGTGGTGAATACCGGCAGCACGCCTGTACAGGAACACTTGCCCACCAATATGTTGAAAATAACCCGCGTGGTATAGTAATTTTGAACCTTTTGTTTACTTGGTTCGTTTATTATTTAAACAATAGCTATGAGACTGAAAATATTGGCAATAATGCTTTTAACAGTTCATCTGTCCTTTGCACAACGGGCAGATGTAGAAAGCTACCGGCAATTATACGTTCATGACATGAACCTGAACAAAACCGGTATGACCATCCTGGGTAGCTGGGCAGTAGCCAATGTAGTAGGTGGCGTTACCGGCCTTGCGGTTGCTACAGATAAAGAGGCGAAAGCATTTTGGGGTATGAATGCTATCTGGGGTGCGGTAAATACAGGCTTTGCGGTAATGGGCTATTGGGGCGCTAATCGCGAAAAGAAAATGCAATATTCCTGCGATGTTTTAGTGGAAAAACATGAGTTCTACAAAAACCTGTTTCTGTTAAATGCAGGGCTTGATGTTGCCTATATAGGTACTGGCCTGGTCTTGAATTCCTATGCTAACGATTTTAATAATCCGGCTATGATCCACGGTTTTGGAAAATCGATTGCTATGCAGGGTATCGCCTTGATATTATTTGATGGCACGATGTACACACTGCATAAAAAGCAGGATAATAAATGGTATAAGCTACTGCAGGGAATATGTGTTACCGGCAACGGTATCGGCTTCCGCTATGCCTTAAACTAAAGATCATTAATAGAAAAAACTACTCCAGGTGCCTTTTTTTGATGATCGATCAAATATAGGTACTTGCGGGCTACCGCTTCGGCATCCGCCAGTTTGCCGGATTCTTTATAGTTTTCAAACTCTGCAATACGGCTAAAATCGGCTTCGTTACTGGTCCTTATCTCTTGCTGCATTTGCGTATCCACAATGCCTGGTGCTATGGATAGTATGCGGAAGCCGTTATATCTTCCCATCCCGGCCTCTTTATCTGCCACTCTTGTAAGCATGTCCAGCCCCGCTTTGGAGGCGCAGTAAGTACTCCATCCGTCAACAGGATTCTTTCCGGCGCCACTGCTGATGTTCACAACTATCTTTTCCGCGTCATAAGATGTATAAGCCTCGATGAAGTTGTTCATAAGCACTGCAGGGGCAACAAGGTTTACATGAAAATCCCTTACCAACTGGTTATTATCCAGTCTGCCAAGAGGTTTTATTTCTGAAATAGCACCTGCGTTGTTTATCAGGACGATCTTCTTTGCATCTTTGAGAGTCGCAAACTTAAAATCAGCGACAGCTTCGATATCTGTAAGATCTAATGAAACATGGTCATATCCTGCCATATCTGGCAGGGATGTCCGTGATATGCCGGTCACATGGTTCTCACTATTTTCCTGCAGGCAACTGACTAATGCGTTGCCAATTCCCCGGGACGTACCTGTAATGAAGTAATAATTCATATCAGAAACGGTTACAGCCGGTTACTCAATCAGCATATTGTCAATAAGGCGAATGCTGCCCAGCTTTGCCGCAATCAAGGCTACCTGCTTACCATTGGTATAGCTATCATTCAGTTGTAGCGTATCAGCCTCAGCTAACTCTATGTATTCCGGCTCAAAACCTTTAGCTTTTAGTATATCCTCACATTCTTTTTTCACAATCCCAAAATCACTTCCTTTTTTGGCAACAATAGATACCAGGCATTGGTAAATAACACCTGCCGCTTCCCTTTGCAGTTCATTCAGCCGGCGGTTGCGGCTGCTCATGGCAAGCCCGTCATCTTCTCTTACAGTAGGCGATACTACCATTTCAATATTGCTATGTGTCTGGCGTAGCAGGTCTTTGATCACCATGCATTGCTGGTAATCCTTTTGTCCCATATATAGCCTGTCGGGCTTTACAATATCCAGCAATCTGGCTACCACTTGCCCCACACCTTTAAAATGCCCGGGCCTGTGTGCGCCTTCCAGGATGGCTTCCAGGTATCCGAAGTTATAAGTGGGCATATTTTCTGCACCATCAGGGTACACTTCAGACACATCCGGCAAAAACAATACATCACACCCCGCTTCTATTAACATGGCAATATCAGCCTCTACAGATATAGGATAATGCTTAAAATCTTCTTTGTCGTTGAATTGCGTAGGGTTTACAAATATGCTGGCAACGGTTTTACCCCCTGCATTCCGCGCATTCTCTACCAAAAAAATATGCCCCTTATGCAGGGCGCCCATTGTAGGGATGAAGCTAATTGCCTCTCCATTGGCTTTCAAGTCAGATATAAAAGACTGAATATCAGTGACTTTTTTAAAAATAACCATGCCTATATTTTAATCAGACCAATCAAACCAAGGTTTGAATTTAATATTTTCGTAATTTTGCAGTCAATTTCCCGGCAAGTATAATTTTTTTTCTTGTTAATCTAACACTTACGCATGTCAGCAGACAAAAAACGTGTTTTAATTGTAGCTAACGAACTGTCGCCTTATATTGAGTTTACGGATTTCGCTCATATTCTTAATAAACTGGCTGTCAAAACATTTGATTCCGGACTGGAAGTGCGCGTAATTATGCCACGCTTTGGCATCATCAACGAACGCAGGCATCGCCTGCACGAAGTAGTACGCCTTTCCGGTATCAACGTCATTATCGATAAAGACGATTACCCTCTTATAATCAAAGTGGCATCCTTGCCGAATGCACGCTTACAGGTGTATTTTATGGATAATGATGACTATTTTAAACGTAAGCATGTTTTCCGCGACGATAATGATGTGTTTTTTGAAGACAATGCAGAACGCATGATCTTCTTCTGCAAAAGCGCCCTGGAAACAGTGAAAAAGTTTGGTTGGCCTCCGCATGTTATCCACTGCCACGGCTGGATGACGTCTCTCGTACCTGCTTACCTTAAGACTGCTTATAAAAAAGAACCGGTTTTTGGCTATTCCAAAGTGGTATACAGCGCTCAAAACGAGCAATTCACCGAAAAACTGGGCGATTCTTTCGTGAAGAAAGCGCTTATCAGCAATGATATTAAAGAAAAAGATCTGGATGCTTTCAAAGACGGCACAAATCTTGCCCTTACCTTAGGTGCCAGCAAATATGCGGATGTGGTAGTACATGCGTCTGATAACCTGGAAAAACCAATATTAGACGAAGTGAAGCCGAGCCGCTATAAAAAAGTGGTGAAGTATGACGAAGCCTGGAAGGAAGATGTATCAGAACTCCTGGACATGTATAAAAGCTTAACAGAGTCTTAGAATATCTTTTATCATTTTAGCGCAAAATTTGCCAGATTGAAAAACCGTTTTTTAGCATTTGCATCGCTAATCCTTTTGTATGCACTTAATACAGGATGCAAAGAGGATACTATTATTAAAGCAAATGTAACCCCGTCTTCCGACTTCATTCTCTCTAACCCAATTGGCGATACACTGACCATATACACCAAAACCGTGTATGATGATTCTATTGCTGTAAGGTATAATAACAGTAGCTATGACGTTATAAAGGGGCTTGGCACGTTGAACGATCCATTCTTTGGCAGAACCAACTGGAGCATATTTACTCAATTCATCCCCACGGCTAATACCATTACTATAGAAAGTCCGAACACGATAGACTCTGCTGTACTGATACTGCCTTATGCAGGTTTTAGCTGGGGTGATACCGATAAAACAGCTCCAAGCCGCCTGGAGAGCTTTAGCGTGTACGCCGTAACGGAAGACATGTACAAGGATAGTACGTATTACACCAAGACTTCTTTCAAATACGATCCAACGCCTATAGGAGAGGTCGTAAATGCAGATATATACAGGGTAAAAACGGATTCCATAAGAGTTGCCGGAGCCAACAGGGCGCCACACCTGCGTATAAAGCTTACCAATGCTTTTATGCAAACCTTATATGACGCCGCACATAGCACTACCGATAACGCTTCATTCCTTAGTAAAATAAAAGGCTTCTATATCGTAGCCAAGGATACTAATAACAACACGCTCCGTACAATCCCTTATTTTTACCTCAGTGGAACTGCAGATTATCAAAGATCTTCTATAGCGTTGTATTATAACAACCCCACTACCAACTCTAAGCTCGATCCCGACAGTGTGCAGACTATATTCTTTAACTTCACTGCAAACGACTGCGCGCACAATAACTACATTACACATAACTACAACGGATCGCAGCTAAATAATTACCTGTTATCAGCAAACCAGTCTGATGACCGCGTATTTCTGCAAAACGAACCCGGCGCAGCTATAGATATTCGCATACCATATATCAAATACCTGCCTAAAGGCGTTATTAATAAGGCGCAGTTAGTAATTACCCAGGTAGACTATAGTGGGAACCCGAGGAGTGCAACTGCTACAGATACCTTTAGCGCACCACCAAGGATATACCCTGTAGGCGTTGATGCTTCCGGAGGAGCTTATACCATACAGGACAGGTACCCTACTGATAATGATGGCCCGCTGGCATTTATAGATGGCAATAAGAACACTACCATCTTACCAAACGGAGCTGTTATTACCCAGTACTACATTAACATACCAAGGGAGGTGCAGAAGGCTATACTGAACCAGGTTAATGAATTACATTTGCGTATTAACGGTACGGTTACATATCCCGGCGCTTATCGCCTGATGGTGGCGGGTAAAGGAAATACCTACCGGGTAAGACTGAATATTTCGTACACTAAAATAAACTAAAATCACTCACATCTATGTGCGGTATTGTTGGCTACATTGGTAAAAGAGAAGCTTTCCCAATATTAATTAAGGGCCTCAAACGACTGGAATACCGCGGCTATGACAGCGCCGGTATTGCATTACTTAACGGCGATCTTAGTGTATATAAAAAAGCAGGTAAGGTAAGTGAGCTGGAAAAGATCACCGACGGGAAACACCTGACAGCGAATATAGGCATAGGCCATACGCGCTGGGCTACGCACGGCGAACCTAATGATACCAATGCCCACCCGCATCTTTCGCAATCAGGCAGCCTGGCTATCATTCATAATGGCATCATAGAAAACTACGCAGCTATTAAAGAAGAGCTTACCAAACGTGGTTATTCCTTCCATTCTGATACTGATACCGAAGTACTGATCAACCTGATAGAAGAAGTTTGGAAACAAGACCGTTCTACACTGGAAGATGCGGTACGTACTGCTTTGAACGAAGTAGTAGGTGCATACGCAATTGTGATCATTGATAAAAAGAACCCCGACCACCTGATAGCAGCCCGTAAAGGCAGCCCGCTGGTAATAGGCGTAGGTGAGGACGAATTTTACATAGCATCAGATGCATCCCCGATCATAGAATACACTAAAAATGTAGTGTACCTCGATGACCAGGAATATGCGGTAGTGAACCGTGACGGCAGCTTTACCATCAAGACCCTGGGCAATGTGCAGAAATCACCGGCCATCCAAAAGCTGGAGATGAGCCTGGAGAACATTGAAAAAGGTGGTTTTGAGCATTTCATGCTGAAGGAGATCTATGAGCAGCCTAAAGCGATAGCAGACAGCCTGCGCGGCCGTATGAGCGCATCACAAGGCTGGATAAAGCTGGGTGGCCTGAGCGAATACATCAACCGGATAGACAAGGCAAAACGTTTTATCGTTACCGCCTGCGGTACATCGTGGCACAGCGGCCTGATAGGCGAATACCTGATAGAAGACCTGGCAAGGGTACCTGTGGAAGTAGAATATGCTTCTGAGTTTCGCTACCGCAACCCGATCATCAATGAATCGGATGTAGTACTGGCCATCTCTCAATCGGGGGAAACGGCTGATACACTGGCAGCTATAGAACTGGCTAAAGAACGCCAGGCACTTATCTATGGCATCTGTAACGTGATAGGCTCTTCTATAGCCCGTGCATCTCATGCAGGTTCTTATACGCATGCAGGCCCTGAAATAGGTGTAGCATCTACCAAGGCCTTCTCTACACAGATAAGCATGCTGACGCTGATAGCATTACAGATAGCGCAGCAAAAAGGCACCATAGCTACCTCTAAACTTCGCGAGATACTCTATGAACTGGAGAACATCCCTAAGAAGATAGAAGAAACACTGAAGCTGGACGCACAGATAAGAGAACTGGCAGAGATATATAAAGATGCCACTAACTTCCTGTACCTGGGCCGTGGTTACAACTTCCCGGTAGCACTGGAAGGCGCCCTGAAGCTGAAGGAGATCTCTTACATACACGCTGAAGGCTACCCTGCTGCCGAGATGAAACACGGTCCGATAGCATTGATTGACGAGGAAATGCCTGTGGTATTCCTGGCTACCAACCAGAGTGCGTATGAGAAGATCGTATCGAACGTGCAGGAAGTAAAAGCGCGTAAAGGTAAGATCATAGCAGTAGTGAACAAGGGTGATACACATATCCGCCACCTGGCAGATCATATCATAGAAGTACCGGAAACAGAGGAAGTATTATCTCCGCTGATAACCATAGTACCACTGCAATTGCTGGCTTACCATATAGCGATACTCCGTGGCTGTAACGTAGACCAGCCCCGCAACCTTGCAAAATCTGTGACAGTAGAATAACATACTGAAGTATTATATTTGCTGTCTTCCTAATAACATAAAAAAGTACAACTAAACAATGCCTTATTTATTCACATCAGAGTCCGTATCAGAAGGACACCCTGATAAAGTAGCAGACCAGATATCTGACGCATTAGTAGATAACTTCCTTGCATGGGATTCACAGGCTAAGATAGCTTGCGAAACATTGGTAACCACCGGGCAGGTAGTGCTTGCAGGTGAGGTAAAATGCAATACATACATAGACGCACAAAGCATAGCACGTGATGTGATCGCGAAGATCGGTTATACCAAGAGCGAATACATGTTTGAAGCTAATTCATGCGGTGTGCTTTCTGCCATACACGAGCAATCTCCTGACATCAACCAGGGTGTAGATAAAAAGAAGAAAGAAGAACAAGGCGCCGGCGACCAGGGTATGATGTTTGGTTATGCAACCAACGAAACCGATAACTACATGCCGCTGGCACTGGATATGGCACACTTGCTGCTGCGCGAACTGTCTGCAATACGCCGCGAAGGTAAGCAGATGAAGTATCTGCGCCCGGATGCAAAGAGCCAGGTAACGCTGGAATACAGCGACGATAACAAACCTGTACGCATCGATACCATCGTTATCTCTACACAGCACGATGATTTTGCAGATGAGCAAAAGATGCAGGAAAGGATCACCAAGGATGTAAAGACCATCCTGATACCAAGGGTTATCAAAGCTTATCCTCAATACAAGCACCTGTTCAACAACAATATCAACTACCACGTAAACCCAACGGGTAAATTCGTGATAGGCGGACCGCACGGCGATACCGGGCTTACAGGCCGCAAGATCATCGTAGATACTTATGGTGGTAAGGGTGCTCACGGTGGTGGCGCTTTCAGCGGTAAAGACCCTAGTAAGGTAGACCGCTCTGCTGCATACGCTACCCGACACATAGCCAAGAACCTGGTAGCTGCAGGTGTATGTGACGAGGTGCTGGTACAGGTATCTTATGCGATAGGTGTTGCAAAGCCAATGGGTATTTATGTGAACACTTACGGCACTGCAAAGGTGAACATGACCGACGGCCAGATAGCTAAGATAGTAGACAGCGTATTTGATATGCGCCCTTACTTCATAGAGCAGCGCCTGAAACTGCGCCAGCCTATGTATAGCGAATGTGCTGCGTACGGACACATGGGCCGCAACCCGGAAACAGTTACCAAAACCTTTAAATCGGGTGATGGCAAGACCAAGAACATAAAGGTAGAACTGTTTACATGGGAGAAACTGGACTATGTAGCACAGGTGAAAAAAGCATTCGGGTTGGGTGGCGCTGCGAAAGCTGCCGGCAAGAAAGCAACAACCAAAAAGAAAGCAGTAATGGCTATGTAAGCCTAGGCTGACGAAGATAAACGTCCCTCATCCGAAAGGATGGGGGATTTTTTTGTTATGAACGTTTTGGTGGTTGTGCAGGCTGAAAATGCTAACCGTAATTAGCAAAATTGCTAACCTTTGCTAACCTTTGTTAACCGGGTGCTAACCAATGTTAGCAGGCTGAAAGTACTGATAATAAAGCGTTTTGGAGCAAATTGCTAACTTTTGCTAACCTTATTTTGGCTGGGAGTATCTTGTACGGTTGGGCACCGTGTTTTTCATAGCAATAGGTCAAAGAACTTGATACAAAATTACGTTTTTTTTCTAAAAAATAAATGAATTATTATCTAAAATCAAACTGAGTTATTTTAAGCTTTGGGGATAATTATTAGATTCAGCTAAAGGTGGGTTTGTTTCTAAAAGTAAACTCTGAGTTTGTCGAAACTCTCTTGCTTCCGCCATTTTAGTAAACTGTATCGCAGCATTTGTATGCGCTAAAACAAATTGTTCGATTTCATCAATGCTAACTCTAAAAAATTCTTTTCTATTGTTGACCTTATTTAACCTATAGCTTGCAAATTTTCTGTGAATATCGTATTCCAGTTGCGGAGCATTTTCCGAATAAATTATTGCATGTACATCAAATTGGAATGGCACTGAGGCATCACCAAGTTCTTTAACACGATCTAAAGGGTCTATTCTTCTTGTCATCCCAATTTTATATATATCCTCGCCGAAAGATCCATGATTCGAAATAACATAAATGTGGCCTACTTTTGTCATTTGCGCAAGTGAAATTGCTCTTTCTTTCTTTTCTTGCGCCTCTAATAAACTTTTCTCTAAATCCTTTATTTTCTTATTTAATTCATCTACCTCCGATTGACTGGCTGATTCTAGCTCCTTTTGTGTTTTATTGATGGCCTTCTTAAATCTTGCTTCCTCATCTTCAGCTTCCTTTTGAAGACGCTCATATTCTTTTCGCACTTTTTCTTCTTCTTTCATTTGTTCTCTAATTCTTCTTTGCTCCTCTTTTTCTTCGTGTTTTTTTAGTTCATATTCATAGGTTAGAGACAGTTCTTCAATTTTCAAAGCCAAAAATGCCTCCGTTACTTGTATGTTGTGAACTTGTCCAAGCTTATTTATGTTTTCAAAGGCTTTAATTATTCTTTCTTTTGTCTTATCAATATTGTTCCACTTGACTTTAGCAATTAGGCTATCGCATTCTCCATTAAAAGCATAAGTCATCAACTTTGTATATTGTCTCGTCAATTTGCGCCCTTCTACAACACTTCCGCTTACTGTCCATTCTGTTTTGCAAACAATTGCCAAATTATTTGATATACATATTTTCTGCTTATCGTAGTTCACCTCCAATGCAAGTCTATATTGCTCAGAGTGATCAAAATTGAACTGCGGCTTGTATAGTCCAAATTCGTATAGATCTAACGTATTTTCGTAAGCAGAGATTTCCCCTTCTAGCTTTTTGTAAATAGATAGTGATTGGACGTACTTCTCATTTAACGAATCAATATCTGCTTGTATTCGACTTAATTCATCGGCCTTTTTAGACAATTCTTCATTTTTGTCAATAAGGCTGGAGTACTCGTTTTTATACCCCTCTATTTTAGCAGTCAGTTCAGCCTTAATATTGTTTAAATCAGTTACTTTCTCTAATAACTCATCATCCTTATCAACTAATTCATTATTAATATTATTTAGCTCTGCTACTCGCTGTGATAATTCGTTATGCTTGTTAATTAATCCTGAGTATTCCTTTTGAAATTGTTTGATTCTTTCATTTAAAGAAGCTTGTTCGTCATTTTTTTCCAACTCCATTTGGTCAAATGCAGCCACGGAGTTTTCATACTTACTTTTATATCGAAACAGATATATAATAGCGATAATTGCTATTAAGCCAAATAAGAATAGAAGCATATATAGGAGGTTGTAAATCCAAACCTACAATTCTTCCTGAAAGCTATCAACTGTGAAAAACACCACTAAGAAATGTACAATCATTTCCCTTCCATCTCCAGCAGGCGCTCGAGGACGGTGAAGGTTATGGGGCAAACCGTGGCATTTTTTAAGGTAAGGGGTATGCGCTTGATGAGCACATCTTCATCGGTGTACGGATAGCGGCGGCAGTCGCTCGGGCGGTCTTCGTAGATGTCGCAGGTATTATCGGCAGCAAGAAAGGGACATGGCTTTTGCTGCAGTACATAGTCATTGTCTTTATCGAGGAAGAGATACTTCGCCACAAAATCGCCTTCCTTCATCCTCAGCAGTTTGGCGATGCGCTTGATATCGGGATTCTTAAAGCGCGGGGAATAGTTCTTGCAGCAATTGGCACATTCCAGGCAATTGATCTTTTCAAAAGCTTCTTCATGCAGTTCAGGCAAGGCTTTTAATATCTTGTTCTTATTGCCTTTCTCCAGTAGGCGTTTGTATGCCTTCTGGTGCGCTTCACTTTCTTTTTCCCAATTCGCCGGTATCATATTATGGATTGCAAATTTAGGTGTTTTTTGCGCCTGTAGTGTTTGCCGCTCTGATTCTCAGCGCGAGTGTGACCCCTCTAGCTCCCTTGAAGGGGAGGATTATCAGTGCGAATTGTGTGGTCGTGGGTTTCCGGCTCCGCGCGGGAATAGTAGATGCCTTGTCAAGCAAGGCATGACGGAAAAAAAAGACATGCAGCGAGTTGTGTGGTCGTGGGTTTCCCGCTCCGCGCGGGAATAGCAGATGCCTTGTCGGGGCCAGGCATGACGAGGGAAAAAAAGAAAGCGCGAGTGTAGCCCCTCTAGCTCCCCTGAAGGGGAGGATTACCAGTGCGAATTGTGTGGTTGTGGGTTTCCCGCTCTACGCGGGAATAGTAGATGCCTTGTCGAGGCAAGGCATGACAGGGGAAAAAAGCAAGGCATGACGAGTACTATTAACAACAAAAGAGGCTACTGTTGTAGCCTCTTTGTTATATTCTAAGTATTTTATCGTGCCTTATCAGAGATTCATCTTCTCCATGATGCGCTCGAGGTCGCTATCGTTGTAGAATTCGAGTATGATCTGTCCTTTACCGTTCTTCTTTCTATCCAGCTTTACCCGGGTGCTGAAGTGGGAGGCCATATTATCTTCTATACGCTTGTATGCAGGTGGCAGCTTGTTGGATGCCGCAGCAGATGGCGCGCTGTTTATAGCAGCGGGCTTATCGGCCGTGAGCATATTCTTTACCAGTTGCTCTACCGCACGTACTGACAGGTCTTTTTCTATCGCTTCGCGGAATACATATAGTTGTTCATCTACCTTATCAAGGCCTATGATGGCACGTGCATGGCCCATTGCTATCCTGCCATCGCGAACAGCCTTCTGTATATCAGGGGGCAGCTTCAGCAAGCGGAGGTAGTTGGTAACTGTAGTGCGATCCTTTTTCATCCGCTCTGCTACCTGCTCCTGTGTAAGATCACATTCGTCCATCAGGCGCTTGTAGCTGAGCGATATTTCTATTGCATTCAGATCCTCGCGCTGCAAGTTTTCCAGCAACGCCATTTCGAGCATTTGCTGATCGTCTGCCGTGCGGATATAAGCAGGGATATCTTTGAGTCCTGCCATCTTTGACGCGCGCAAACGGCGCTCGCCCGATATAAGCTGGTAAGATGTGGGCCCCGTTTTTACTACCGTGATAGGCTGTATGATATCGTGGAGCTTGATACTCTCTGAAAGTTCCTTTAATGCCTGCTCATCGAAATCGCGGCGGGGTTGTTTGGGGTTTACTTCTATCTGCTCTACAGGTACCCGAAGAATAGCACCGGCTGCCGGCGCCTGGCCGGAAACAGCGGGGGGAACGGGCGCATTGCCATTACCGCTTTCGGTTCCTTTCATCTCATCGTCTATGGTATTGAGCAGTGCACGGATACCCTTACCGAGTGCTTGTTTCTTATTGATCTGCGACATGGTCTCCTGTTTCAAATATTCTGTCCTCGTTCTTTATCTTGGTCAGGTTGTTTTTCTGTAATATTTCCTTTGCCAGGTTCAGGTAGTTTACCGCACCTGTGCTTTCCGCATCGTACATCAGCGCCGGGGTGCCAAAGCTTGGCGCTTCGCCCAAACGGGTATTACGGTGTACGATGGTATTAAAGACCAGTTCGCCAAAGTGGTTTTTGATCTCTTCCACTACCTGGTTGCTGAGGCGGAGGCGGCCATCGTACATGGTCATCAGTATACCTTCTATCTGCAGATCGGTATTGATGCGCGTCTGTACGATCTTGATGGTATTAAGCAATTTGCCCAAACCTTCGAGCGCGAAGTATTCGCACTGAACCGGTATCACCACGCTATCTGCAGCTGTAAGCGCATTTACCGTAATAAGACCCAGAGAAGGAGAGCAGTCTATGATGATGAAATCATAATTCTTGCGTTGCTCCTCCAGCGCATTGCGCATTACATGCTCGCGGTTGGGATGATGTATCAATTCTATCTCCGCACCTACGAGGTCGAGGTGAGAAGGTATGAGATGCAAGTTGGGTGTTTCTGTTTCCAGTATCACCTGTGCTACAGGCGTGTCATTCACCATACAATCGTACAAGCTCACCTGTATATTCTTGAGGTCGAAGCCGTTACCTGTAGTGCTGTTTGCCTGCGGATCTGCATCTACCAGCAGCGTCTTGTATTCTAACACAGCAAGACTGGCTGCCAGGTTTATAGCAGTGGTTGTTTTCCCTACTCCCCCTTTTTGGTTTGCTATCGCAATTACTTTAGCCATTTTCACTTTATATTATTCCCTATGAAAGTATAAGTTACGTTTTTTATTACAATTCTATGGTTTCGCCTATTGCAGGTAAATGTAATTCTTTTCCTGCGGCTTTAAAGGCAGCCTGTGCTTTATTGGTATCTATGTCGATGATAGGCCAGGTATTGTAATGCACCCCTACTACCCTGTTGCACTGAATAAAGTCTGACGCGATCATTGCATCCTCGGGATCCATGGTATAGTTGCCACCAACAGGCATCACCGCAAAATCGAGCTTGCCGTAGTGCGGTACCAGTTTTAGATCAGAAGTAAGGCAGGTATCACCAGTATAGTAGAAACTACCATCTGAAGTAGTAACGATGAAACCACCGGGGTTGCCACCATAGCTGCCATCGGGCAGGCTGCTGCTGTGCGCAGCAGGCACCATGCGCACCTTGCCAAAATCGAATGCTTTGGGGCCGAAGTTCATAGGATGCACGTTTTTGATACCATGCTTTTCTGCCCAATGTGCTATCTCTGCCATTGCAATGACCGTTGCGCCGGTATTTTTAGCAATAGGCACCAGGTCGGCAATATGATCTCCATGCCCATGCGACAAAAGGATATAATCGGCCTGTATGGTATTGATATCTATATGCTTTGCCTTGTCATTTCCAGAGATAAAGGGATCGAAAAGTAGTTTCTTACCCGCTGTTTCTATCATGAAGCAGGCATGGCCATAGTTTGTAAAACGCATAAATTCTATATGTAAGTCGGGTACTGTACAAAAATAATGTTCCACAGCTGTATTTCGTGAAACAATGGGTAGTTGTGGATAAAATAAAGGGATTATTATTTCGTTACCATGCGATTGAAATACAGCTATAACAATTCTTTAAATATTTCTTCCCTATTTTTCATTTATGAAACACACATTCGCCGAAGTTGATGCATACATCAGCGAGCTATTTGCACCGGAAGACGAAATATTACTATCCATTGAGCCTGCACTTGTTGCCGCAGGTTCGTCGCTGGCATTTGCCAGTGTATCGCCTGCGCAGGGAAAACTGCTGCAATTATTTGCCCACATGTGCGGAGCCAAACGCATACTGGAAGTTGGCACCTTAGGCGGGTACAGCACCATCTGGATGGCGAGGGCGCTTCCTCCTAATGGTAAAGTTGTGACCATTGAGTATGATGAAAAGCATATCGCGGTAGCCAAAAAGCATTTTGAAATGGCGGGGCTAAACGACCACATAGAAATAAAGCAAGGGAAGGCAATAGAAGTATTGCAGGAATTAAATACCAACAACACAGAACCATTTGACCTGGTTTTTATTGATGCAGATAAGCCGCCTTATGCAGAATATTTTGAAATGGCATTGAAGATGTGCAGAAAAGGAAGCATCATTATTGCAGATAATGTAGTACGTGGCGGTAAAGTACTTGACGAAACCAGTGAGGATGCGGCAGTGCAGGGCGTACAACGCTTTAACCACATGCTATCTTACAACGAAGATGTGTATGCTAATATATTGCAGACCATAGGTGTAAAAGATTGGGATGGCATGGCTATAGCCGTGGTAAAATAACAAGGGGCAGGAAAACCTGCCCCATATTACTATCTATATTTGAAAAACTATTGCTTGTAGAACTTATCATTCACAATGCCATTAGCATCTGTAATGGTGTAGAAATACATACCGGGTGTAAGGTTACCTACCTGTATTTGCACTGCTGCGCCGGGCTGCATCTTTGAAAGTTTCCTGTACACTATACTACCCTTTGCATCACATATCGTAACTGTGGCATCAGCCCCTTGCAGTGATGTGCACTTAATATTCAACACGTTAGTGGCAGGATTTGGATATACAGTGTATGCACTGTTTTCTTTCGCGATCTTTTTAATACCTGTAGAGCCGTGTACTATAGAAAGGCCGTCTATCAACAGGCTGCTTCCCACCACAGGATCTAACGGCGCACCGGAACGTGGTGCTATACCGCTCGATGAATAGAACTGTAACTGAATAGAATCGGCACCCGGAGGAAAATCTGCAGGATCTAACACGATGGAAAACTTCTGGTAAGATGTAACCGGTGGAAAGATATAGCCGTACACATAAGGCAATTGATTGCCCTGGTTATCAACAAAAACAGCATTGAGCAAGCCAGTATCAGCACCCGGAGTGCTATATTTGAAATAACCGATAATGGAGTCTGTACCGTTCTGGTTTAGTTTGATGTTTTGAGTGACAACACCTGTCTCTACAATATCATCGTTAGCATGGTCAATAGCTGTTAACAGTTGTAAGGCATAGTTGCCGGTATATTTATCTGCGCTTCGTTTGATGGTAGGTTCTATACCCCAGCTAAATCCATCGCCACGAGACCAGTTATCAGGCGTTTCAAAACTGTAGGCATTCCATGTTTCAAAATCGCCGTTAGGTATAGGATCCATCGTACCCGTGCCCTGGAACTGCAGATCGTCGAGCTCCAGCCAGCTGCCATCTTCCATAAGCGACATATTGCTGTTAAAAACATTGCTGGATGCGGCAACGATGATCACGCTATCCGGCACCATCGTCATAGGAGCGAGTGTGAAACTGAAAGACGTAAACGTTGACTGAGAACCAGTGCCTTTTATTTTGAACAAATTGTTGCTGATGATATTACCATTGTTCTTCAGGATCACCATCAAGATAGCAGTATCGTTGTTGGGAAGATCGTAGCGGTAGTAACCATTGATAGTGGTGGGAAGTGTGTGATATGGCTGTCCACCCTCGCCGCTTTCCACATCATCCAGGGTATTGGTAATAAAGCCAAAAGCATAATCGGAATTGACCTTATGCGTTTCGAGGTGGATGGCATTCGGGCTGGCATTACCGGCAACCTTAGTTGCTGTAACAGTTCGATAATCGGGAAGATCGAGGTAATTGGAGGTTATCCAATAGCTGCCCAAGGGATCCTGGTAAGGGATAATCTGCCAATTTTCAAAATCCGGGTTGGCAATAGATTGCGCATGGCTTCCTGTGGCTAATGACAGGAATGGGAGTAAGAGTAACAGTCTTTTCATAAAAGTATTTGATGTGAAAAATATTGAACGCAATAATTGTGCAAATATTCTTGCACCTGGAGGATATTTTCAAGAAATGACAATGGGTTTAACCGGCGGTTATTATTATCACAAAAGCTATAAAGTCTTTAAATACTCAATGACCACATTTCTTTCATCGTCTGTAAGGGCATCCCCAAAATAATGCCCCATATTACCATAACCGGGAAGTGTAGTATTGTAGCAATTCTTAGCTTCAGGCATCGTTAATGCGATGTATTTCAGTCCCGGCTTGTCGATATTGTATTCGTCATAACTGAAATTTCGCTGCCAGTATTGAGGGCGCAGTTTGCTATTGAGCACTGCCTCTAATGTAGGGACTGATCCATTGTGTAAATAAGGCGCAGTGATCCATACACCATCAAGGGGTGGTGCTATATAGCCATTAAAAGGAACCAACTGAGCAGGATTATCCCCCTGTACAAACCAGCTCTTGTTGAACCAATCGACAAATGGTTTGCTTTGCTGCACGCCATAACATAACAGTGAATCGGTGCCAATAATACTTAGTGGCACAAGTAAATTAGGATATTGGCCATCGGCACCATAAGTACCGTGACAGCGGCTGCAATTATCATTGAACACTACTCTGCCCTTTTCCGCTTTTACCTTATCAATTGTGCCGGGATACTTTGGCGGCTCGAGCGAACGGATGTATGCAAGAACATTACCAAAATGGCTGCTGACCTCGCGGGCTTCCAAAGTATCTGAGACAGTAAGCAGGTTGGAAAGCATCAGGAATTTAGCAAGATCGCCACGGCCGAAGCCGCTATAGAACATAGCATTCTTTTTCTTCATCAGCCACCATGCAGGCACATCAGTCGGTATCACCTGATCGGGTATCATGATCATTGGCGCATCACTCCACCTGAGACTCTGCGGATCGCGATGCGCTACCAGCACCATTGCAAGCCTGTCGGCAGGATTTACACCCCGTACTTCCGTTTCCATGTAAGGATACGTAGCAGTGAACGCATCGAAGAATGGGCGGGCTTTATTGTATTGCTTCGGCGATAAAGTGCGCAATACGTTTATCTGTGAAGAAACATCAATCTTAGAAGTATTGGAGAAATCGAGCCGGGTATTACCGAGGCCTATAATCAACTTGTCTTCAAAAGTTTCTGCATGGCATTGCAGGCAAGTAGGTATCACCATATCTACACCATCATGTGTAATGACATTATACCCCGGCCCAACGTTGGCATTACGGTCTGAACGATGGAGGTAGTTGGCTGTGTTCTTACCATTAGCCATTATAAAATAGCTGTATGGTACGCCGCTCTTTAAAAAATCACCGGTAGTGAGATATTCATAACCAAGGGCTGCATCACCCGGCTGCTGTACAGATGCCGGTACTGGTACAAGATCATCTGCCGCAGGTGTAACCTGAAGCGATAACAATATGGGTAATACTGTTAACAGGGAAAGGATGGTGCGCTTTTTCATATCAATACCGATGTAGTAAAGATACCGGAAGCTAACCGCGCTGCAAAACTCAATTGACTGCGGCTTCTGTTGTTTTGGGCTGTGCAGGTTTATTTCTCCATTCAGGATCGTAATGTACAAAGATCGCTATCCAGATGCTACGCGATAACCTTTGCAATAGCGGCTGCAACAATACAATGGTGAAAGCCCCTGCAGCGAGACACTGGAAGATAGAGCTATCCATTACAGACAGGCCAAAGACCAGGTGCCAGGCGAGGAAGAATGTAAACAGGTATGCTACTGATAAAGCATAACTGATATAGCCTGTACCAAAGAAAAAGCCGGTTTCAATCTCATACTTCTGGCCGCAGACCGGGCAATGCTCATACATGCGCATGGTAGTCTTTAGCTTGTAGGGATTAGGGTAAATGAATAAAGCGCCTTCGCGGCAGTGAGGGCAGCGACTGGTGAGAACGCTCTTTATGAGCGATGGTTTGTCCGTTTGATTGTTTTTTGCACACATGTTTCGTTTAATTTATGAGGGCTTTTAACGACTGCCTTCGAAACGCATCAGGTGTAAGGCCTGTATATTTTTTAAAGAACTTCGTGAAATAGGAATTGTCTGAAAAATGGAGTTTGGCTGCTATCTCCTCCACATTCATCTCTGCATTTACCAGCAGGCGTTTTGCTTCCAGCAGTATTCTATCTCTTATTACCTGCCCGGCAGACTTACCCAGCATATCCTTACAAATACCATTCAGGTAATTGGGAGTGATATACAGCATAGCCGCATATTCTTTAGGCAAATGCTTATGCGTATAATATTGCTCTACCAGCTTGCGGAAACTGAGGAGAAGCAACTGATTTTGTTGAGGCTGACTGTGCTGCCCTGCCGCGCCTGCATTCCTTTGTACAGTTATGAAAAGCTGCATCAGTAATGCCACCACCATATCACAATTGTTATCAGCAGGATGCTTCACTTCCTCTGTTAGCCGGCGCATTAATTTTTCAATTTCGTCAGCAGCATTGGCTGACAGTTGTAATACACTATCTTTTGCAATGCCCTTGAAGAAAAAGAAACGCTCCGGATATTGGCTGTCTATGAGCAACTCCTGGAAGACGGCTTCTGAAAAATTGATGATGTAGCCATCTGTATCATCGCTGAAACTCCAGCTATGCACCTGGCCGGGTACCATAAAATATACCTGGCCTTTTTTTACCGTAAAACGTTCGAAATCGATAGTATGATGGCCGCTGCCACCAGTAAAAAACAGCAAATGGTAAAAATCGTGCTTATGGGCTGTATTCAGATAGGGATGAATACGCGAATAAGGCGCCAGCTCATCTGCAATAATCTTTGATTGCATTTGAGTATTACCGTTTATGGTTACTATATCGTATACCGGAATGGTATTTTTTACCTTATTGGGCACGATACAAAGTTACAAACAGTACTATGCTTTTGAATGGAACAATTGTTACAATTAGTAGTATTTTTTACAGATAATACGGCGTGCAGCATATTTTTTTATTTTTGAAAACATGAGGAAACTACTCTTAATAATAGCCGGGATATCACTTATCGCCTCCTGCAAACAAGGAGAAAACGAAAACAAAAAGGCAGAGGCAAAGGATGCTGTATTGCCTTACCTGCAGGGTACTTGGGTAATGACAGATTATATCAACGAGCTGAAGTCCACGGGATCTCCGCTGCAATCGTCGGGAAAACTCACCGGGATTGTATCTATGACCATTAACAAAGATGTAGCAGAAAATGATAGCCTGCCGGTGCCGGGTAGCCTCAACAATCATGAAGGCACCAGTTTTAATATCATCCTGCAACAGGGCGCTAATGAGCATCAGTTAAAAACAGACCTGGCAGATAACAGCACCGGGAACTATTATGAAATAGGATATGATGCAGGCAAAGACACATCTGCGGTATTGATAGAATACAACAAAGATCATAAAGAAGTAGGCAAGCATTATTTTTCTAAAGTTACCGGCCCGCAAACAGATGACAGCGAACCCTACGGACTGCAGTATATGGCTAACAAGATATTGCTGGCAGGCTTGTACAATGCAACTGATGACGCAGGCAAAATCAGCACCGTGGAATTTACAGAAGATGGCCTGGTGAAAGGCGTTGAAGGGCATAAAACCTATTACATATTCACCGATTTCCTTGGGGAAGGCGATGGCTATAAGATAGATGAGCTTTGTTTTGATGAACAAACCAAGAGTCAAAAGCCATATATCTTCCAGATAAAAAAAGACACAGTACTGCTGTACCAGGCTAAGGAAAATGCGGAACGTACCAAACTGGAACAGGGTGCATTGAAATACACTCTGATCAAAAAATAATTTACGGAAACAAACGTTTTACATAAAGATTACGTCTATATTTGTGTACGACCCGTTATGCACCATATCCCGTAATATTTTGTACTTAACCTGTTTCCTTATTGCCAAATGGTAAGACTACAATTAGAGAGGAGGGCCTTCAGGCCTTCTTTTTTTATGCCCGGCAGTAAAGAAAAACGAAGGTATAAATACCTTCGTTTTGTATAATAAAGGGCGCTACGAGCGCCAATTATTAATGTCGGGTGTTATGGTCTATCCTCCTCTATATGTATTAGCTTTGAGTTGCTGTGTACACCATATTTACAGTGTATGTGCCTGCAGCATAGCGCATACCGGGATTAGCACGGTAGCGAACTGAAAACGTTTGGTTAGAACCATTGCTGCAATTGGTAAGTATGCGGGTATTACCACCATTTACATTATGATATTGCGGATAATTGTTTTGTCCGCCTGTTGCATTATCAGAAACCATCAGCGACAAAACATCTTCTACACGCATTGCCGGTGCATTGTTGGTGCTGCCGCTATAAGAAAACACTTCTGAAGCAGGCTGCATTTTTACCTCGAACTTGCGATTGCTGCGCACCACCAGCTGCTGATCTGCACTTTCCATACCAGTAGCATAGTTGCTATTATTGGCAAACGCAAGCTGAATGATACCACCATTATTACCCCCGTTGGCAAATCCTATTTCGATGCCATCGGCAAGTACTAGCTGTATTGTTTGTGAAGCGCCGGCACTTGTAGTTGATTGACTAACTGCCGGACCATCTCCTGCAAAAGTGCAGATCGCGCAGCATAACATTGTTAGAGTAGCGATGATGTTTTTCATTTTTTGTCCTTTTTTGTTAGTCAATTGTTAAGCAAATATGTAACACAAACCAGCGTTAACAATAATAAGTGTTAATCGTTAACAACCCGTTTGCAAGTCGTTAACCAGCAATTAACAAAATTTGAAAAGACATAAAAAATGCCACAGTTATAAAACTGCGGCTTCTGCTCTCTAACAATACAATCTTACGGGATTGTCTTTTAGATCTATATAGATTGCCTGTCTTACGGGCCAGGGCTTTCTTTTTTAAAATGCCTGCATTACGGTGCGGGTCTTCTTTTTTGTTTGCCTGCTTTACGGAGCAGGTATTTCGTTTGTTTGTCCGGCCTTACGGGGCCGCCTGTTCTACTATTAAAATGCTTTACGGAGCATTTTATTTCGTTTGGTTGGTGATACAAATATGCATCGCAAGTAGTGCAGAAAAAAAATTAAGCCGCATACTTAACCTTCGGTTTGCAAGTGCTTAACTAACGGTTAACAGGAATTGGCCTATTTCTTAACCGAGGTCAATCACAGGTAAAAACCATTGCAGTAATATTGTGGCCCAATTCCAATTAACCTCTCATTTATGCCCAATACCAAATTTCCATATCAACCTCATGAATTATCCGCTTTTACAGAAACCATTGGCATCTTCATCATTTCGCTTAAGAATGGAGAGATCGTAAGGCATAACCCTGAAGACAGGGAAGCCTTCTATAAATGGCTGCTGCAAAATAAAATACGCGACATCAACGCAACTTCTAAAAACTGATTATTGCCTGCGCTTTTGCTGATGTAAAGGATAGCCTTTACATTTACATATGCCCGCCCAAGCATTAAAGGATTATTATAAAATACTGGAGCTACCTGCCGAGGCAACACAAGAGCAGATCAAAAAATCTTACCGGGCACTGGCATTTCAATACCATCCCGACACCAACCCCGACAGCCAGTACGCTATAGCACACTTCCTGGAGATACAAGAAGCCTATTCTGTACTCAGCGACCATCAGAAGCGGAAAAAATATGATGAAGAACGCTGGCTCAGCGGCATGAGCAAGCGAGCGAAAGACCAGGCTGCTGTGACGCCGCAGTGGATATATAGAGAAGCAAAAAAACTGCATCAGCATATGGACATGGTGGATACCTATCGTATGAACCATCGCGCGCTTTATGATTATGTGATGCTATTGCTGCAAGACAGCCATATGGCTATATTAGAACAAGGCACCGACCGAGAGCAAAATCTGCTGATAGTGCGGGAATTACTACAAAGTACCCGCCACCTGAGATATGAATATATGCAGGCGATAGCGCCCATACTGCAACAGTTATCGCAACAGGATGAAAAAATGACGGATGCTATATTAAACCAGGTGAAAACAAGCCGGCATCGGAAGCAGTGGGCGTCTTTCCTACCCTATTTTATCGCAATAATATCTATTACACTTTGCATACTCATGTACCTGTATAGCAGACGATAATAAAATCTTCAAAATGTGGATATGTGGATATTATTATAATACCACATACATAATAAGCTGGTTATATTTACGGTATTAACCACAGGTAAATGAAAAAAATACCTTCTACCACCGAAGATATTTTTGTTCGTGAGATGATACTGCATGGCAAGCCGGTGGCTGCCGTAAAGATGGCTTTCCCCAAAATGCAGGACTATTACCTGAAAGATGCTATAGCCTATATGATGGCCGACCCGGAAATACGCCATCGGATAGATGCGGGGATCCTTTACTTCTATAAAGATTGCTTTGAAGACATTGAAATACCTGGAATGAAACCCGTAACTACAGAAGAGCAGCAAGAATTCTTATACAAGATCATCAGGGGCGAGCGAAAATACCCGATGTATGTGCGTACAGAACAGGGACTGGCGATGATCATGACCCAGCCGGAACCCGCCATTGTAAATGATGCACTATATATGGCTGAATTGCTGGAAGAAATGGAGCGGGACGCGGTTGTAAAGCAACCCTACCGGCATTAGCCATACCGTTTAATCAATGGTTAATTGCTTCACAGCCAACAAGTTTTTATCTTCATACTCCTAAATTTATACAAATGAAGCGTTTGTGGATCTTACCGCTGCTGGTGGTAACAAGTTTGATAGCCTGTAAGAAAAAAGATGTTACACCGGATGTTGTGAGCCAGTATGAAAATTATACATTTCAGAACAAAACAGGTAAGCCCATTATCATTCGCCTGACCGATACCGTTGGGCACAAAGTATCTTTGATAAACCTGCAGCCCGGCCAATTATATTATTTCCCTTACCACCAAATGAAAGATGGCGACCAGGCAGCGGGTTTCACTTATTACTGGGCGTCAACAGACTTCACGATGTCTAACTGGTATATACCCGGCTACTTTAACGTAAGGCCCAGTTTCGGCTATCTGCAAAACAGGATCAGCTATAATATACCTATTGAACCGGTGCCTACCAGCGACAGGATGCGCTATTTCCTTTTTGGTATAGATGGCTCTACACAATGGGAGGCTATTGATGCCTACGATTCTACAGGCAAAAGCGTATGGGATACATTGAACAACTCCAAGAAAAACCATGTTGTTATTATTAACTACGATAAAACCGGTACACACAGAAGATCGAACTATATAGGAGCTAATATTACAGATCATTTCTACTATGATTTTACAGATGATATTGTATTTAAGAGTATAACCGCATTCAGCACCTATTACAATTCTGCTGATACCTCTATACACGATAATTACAGACTTGTATTAACTAATGATCTTATACGGATTTCCCCTTCCTGGCCGAAACTCTCAACAAAATCGACTGATACTTTGTTTTTAGTAGCACCAGGCAATCCATCGTTTTATAAGATGATCAAACATCCGCTGGGCCTGGATTAGTACAAGGCATAGTTTTTAGGTAATTATAGAACGTGAAAAAACAGAATTATCAAAACCATATACGGTATTATATACCGCACCATTTTGTCTTTTACCCGGTAACAGGCGCCTGTATAGCGTTATGTATTTATTACATGACGCAGTATCCCGAAAAGAAATTGGAGTTTGGACTATTGGCAGGATGCTTTTTTGTAGTAGCGTGGCTCTCCTTTATGCTGCGGCAACATTACGCGTTAACTAACCAGGACCGGATAGTGCGACTGGAACTGAGACTGCGTTATTACCAGCTTACAGGCAAAAGACTGGAAGAACTGGAATCGAAACTAAGCTTTAAACAACTGGCGGCTGCAAGATTTGCAAACGACGACCAATTTGTAGAACTGTTACAGCAGGCGGTTGATAACAACCTATCGCCTGATGAGATGAAAAAGCGAATAAGAGTATGGAATGCAGATACGATGCGTGTGTAAAAACGGGCAGCCAGGAATAGCCGCCCGCAGCAGGTTGATCACAGAACACTTAATTTGATATTCTGCTCACCATTCTGAGTTTTTACCTTAATGAGGTATTTGCCTTCGGGCAGGTCTTTTACAGGAACCATTTGTTTATCGGCGATACTGGATTTAACGATGGGTGTTCCGAATTTTCCAAACATAGTTACTTCAGCAGGCGTGTTACCGTTGTTGCGGATCACGATGTTGTTATCAGACACATAAACACTACAGGCAGGTGTTGCAGTAGTGGTAGGCAGGGGTGGTTGGGGCTCTGCGGCTAAGCAAGAGATACCGGACATGAGGATTGCAAACAGGATGAGTATGTTTTTCATAACCTTTGGATTTTTTGATCAACAGTAATTTGTGGTTGTTATTAGTTAATCGCCGATTGAAAGAAAAGGTTACAAGGTTTTTTCTGTTTTGCTTTTTATTAACAGAAGGGGCTAACAAAAAAGCTCCCCATAAGGAGGAGCTTTTGTATAGCGCTGTTTAGGTTAGTTTTTACTAAAAAATCCGAGCAAGAAAGTGATGATTGCCAGGATCAAAAAAATGTGGATAAGACTACCTGAGTTGAACTGAGCGAACCCCAATAGCCAGCATACCGTTAAAACGACTGCAATCAAATAGAGGGTGTTTTTCATATATAGAAGTAAAAGTGACCATATCCCGGGGTTTATAGGAGGTTTAAAATTATCGAACCATGCGTGATTTACCTTCGTTAAGCCTGAACCTGACATCAATAGAAATGTTGGTGAGCGTATAACGGGCGTCATCAACCGGTTTATTTAAATCGTACTGATAATACATAAAACGAGTAGAACCACGTACCCCGATCGATACTTTATTCATAAATGTGCCTCCCAGGTATAATTCTCCCGCAGCATTGGGCTGAACATCGCCGCGGAACTGGCCCGCTTCCACCATCGGTACAACGGCAGCCTGCGCTGTGAGCGCTGCATTCCTTCCCCTCACAATATCCCAATTAAGCGCGGCAGAAACACCGAGGCTGCCGATGATCATGTGGTTGTAATCAGAATAATTATAATTATAGCCATTATTAACATTCCACTCGTAGTAGGTTTCGATATACGTTGTAGCCAACCTGCCGCCAACTGAGAAATACAATGGCCTTCTATGCGCATTAAAATAATGCTCGAATGCGAAAGCCACATTGAAACATGGTGCGTCTGTAGGGCCATAATAATTATTGTACACGGAACCCATCGGCCTATCGACGTGAACGGCAGTAGGGCCTATCATAAAGCCTATGCTTGTAGTTACCTTTTTCCGGGATGCATCGCCGTCATCGGCAAATACATTAATACCGGATAAGATAAAGCAAATGAGCATGCTGAATTTACGCATATAGGAGGTTTTAACACAATATAACATTTTTTGCTATAATACATGGCCATTCCTTTAGAAATAGGACAGATAAAAAAAGCAGCCCCTGTATAAATACGAAGGCTGCTTACTACAACAAAACAACATCTTTTTATGCGAAGGCGCCATTGGCTATGGCCGCTTTCTTCAACGCATTCTTTAAAGCTACCAGGTCCTGCACCATTACAGAGCTGCCGTCGGGGTAAATAAACAGCAGGTTCATCAAGTCTGTAGTGATGAGCTTGCGGGAGCGTTTAAAGAATTTGGTATAATCTTTTGAAGGATTGAAGGGCTCTTTTATGAGAACATTTGCAGTGTGCGTAACAGAGGCGTTTACTACATCTGTGGTATCGACGCCGGGGAATACTACTGCCACGGCATTAGTAAGTGCATTCATTTTCTGTGTTTTTTATGTTTTGTTTTGTCCTGCGAAAGCCGCAGGTTTGTTTGTTTGTCCTGTTTAGTACAGGTTGTGTTTGTGGTGCTAAGGTAAGGCGGTGTTTAAGTGTTTCACGAATTTCGGGGTCCGTTTAACAAGCTATTTACAAGCCATTTGCAATTAGTTAAAGGTCATACCAATCAGGTCGCGAAGATCCCTGAGCATAGACCTCATGCTATTACCATCCTCAATAAGGCTGGCAGTTCCATCGGCAAAAACAAAAAGAACATTCACATCATCTTTATGAAAAATATGCCTTGAAGGTTTAAAATACCTTTCATAATCTTTTTGCAGGCTATAAGCTTCCTGGTCTACTATATTGATGTGGTATTTTTCTGAGGCGCTGATAACATCCTGTGTTTGTGCTCCCGGAAAAAGTACTGCAACTGCATTGTGTGTAATAGCCATGGTGTTTAATTTTTTATTTGTGTTTAGCATTGCTCGTTTTGATAATGCAAATATGCGCCTGCAAACCCGCCTAATCAAAATAAAAGAGCCTACTTAACAGTGAATTTGTAAGCCGATAACAATCAGTTTACAATCAAAAATGGTACCAAAGTCAGTTGGCGGACCTACAGGCGTTTATATATACATAAGTTTTGCCTTGATGTTATTTTATTCCGCCTGGCTGACAATTGCTTTAATAAATGGAGATATTATATTCAATTTGTACAAAATTATTAGGAATGCGGTTATACCTGGTGTTGGTACTACTATTCACAGCAACACTTGAAAGCAAGGCACAATTACAAATCAACAACCTGGATGAACTATTGCAGTATGCCGATAGCCATGCGCCGGCATCTTTACAGTCAAAGATCCTGCCTAAGATGGCTAAGCAGGATATGCGGGTACAGGCATCAGGATTGTATCCGAAGATCAATGTTTTTGGCACCGCCGATTATTACCCTATCATAGCCACACAAGTAATACCGGCAGAAGTATTAGGCGGCAAGCCCGGCACCTATCTTAAGGCTCAATTTGGCCTGCCGTATATATTTACCTCCGGGGCAGAGATCAGTATGCCGCTGATAAGCTTTGATAAATGGGCCCAGGTGGCTAAGGCAAGGGCGAGCTACAGGCAGTCTGAATGGAGCTACAAAGCAGCCATGGAGCTTTTTCATATACAACTGATACAAACCTATTACCAGGCCCTAATCAGCAAAGAAGTATTGAAACTGAACCAGGAGAATACAGAAACCGCCACAGAACTAAGCCGTATCATGGAAGCACGGTATAAAAATGGCGTGGTAAACCCATCGGACTATAACCGAACCATCAACCTGAACCTTGATGTACAGGTATCAGGCATCAATGCCAGCAAGCAAGTGCAACTGTCGCATATTGCCCTCGATTCTATGCTCTACACTAAAGACTCGATAATAATAAACGAAGATATTACTGCATTCAGCTGGCCATTATTAACCGAGGCAGGGAACCCCACCGAAAGGGCAGGCTGGAAAGAAGCAGATTATAAACTGCAGGCAGCACAATATGCATTGCGTGCAAGCAAGGATAGCGTATTGCCTAAAATAGCCCTGGCAGGGAGATATGCCTATAATTTCCAGAGTAAATTCAACAATACCGGTAATGTACAATTTGATGTAGCCAATATCGGAGCTAGATTAGACTTTCCATTGTTCCAGGGGAATTATTACAGATCGGCACGCAATAAGAGCAAGCTACAATATGAACTGGCAAAGATAGATGCCGATAAAACCCGCGATGTACTTACCCAGCAACAGCAGGCATGGTACGACCAATACAATGCGGCCTTTATGAAACAAAACCTGATGAAAGAAAAAGTGAAGAATGCATCAGAGAACCTGCGCATCGCCAAGCTGAACCTTAAAGAAGGTGTGATGGAATTTGACGAATTCAACAATATATACATGGAGTATAACAGGGCCAGGATCGACTACTTACAAAACCTGGCAGACGGGATACTCTATTATCTTTTAAGCACTCAAAAATTCTAATATAGCAATGAAGCGATCACTATACTGGTTATTGCCCGCTATTGCAGCAGCAAGCTGCGGCAGCAAACAAAAAGAGGTGAAGCCGGAAATGAAGCAGCTCACATCCGCAGTTTACGCATCAGGATCTTTGGTGCCGGAAGAAGAATATAAAGTAATACCGACGGTAGATGGCTACCTGTCGCAGGCATTGGTGAAAGAAGGAGATACCGTAAAAAAAGGGCAGCTGCTATTTGTAGTAAGTAATGATGTAAGAACAGCGCAAACACTAGGAGCAGAAGCTGTGGTACAAAGAACAATACCATCTGTAGCCAATAATGCCCCTGTATTCCGTGAACTGCAAGGCAGGCTGGAAGTGGCACGCATAAAACTGCAGCAAGATAGCCTGCAGTATACAAGATATAAAAACCTGTACGAGCAAAATGCCATATCGCAAAGCAGTTATGAAAAATACTACCTGGCCTACCAGAGCTCACTGAAGGATTATCAAAATCTGAAACAGAACTATGAGCAGCAGCGTTTAACAGGTAACCTGCAACTACAGGAAGCCCAAAACCAACTGGCAATTGCAGCAGCACAAGCAGATGTTGGTAAGCTGAAAAGTTTTGTAAACGGCGTAGTGTATGATGTGTATAAGAAAGAAGGTGATCTTGTAAACCCGAACCAGCCTATTGCGTTGATAGGAGCAGGCATTATGTATGCCAAGCTGCTGGTGGATGAGGACGACCTGGACAAAGTTTATGAAGGCCAGCACGTAGTAATAACCATGGATGCCTTTCCTGACCATGTATTCAAAGCTCACATAAGCAAAATATATCCTTTGCTGAATAAAGTAGAACAGTCTTTTCGTGTAGATGCGTTGCTGGATGAACCTATACCGGTATCTATGTATGGTCTAAACCTGGAAGCAAATATTGTAGTAGCTGACAAAAAGAATGTATTGGCAATACCACGCACTGCCTTACTAAAAGGCGACAGCGTGGTGATCAAAGAAAACGGCAAAAAGAAAAAGATAAAGATAACCAAGGGCGTAGAGGATGATACCTGGGTGGAGGTTCGCAGCGGATTATCTGAATCGTCAACAGTAATCATTACAAAATGAACTGGAAACTAGCATTTACAATAGCCACTACACATCTGCTCAGCAAAAAGAAGCAGACCATCATTGCGATGCTGGGTGTAACCTTCGGGATATCGATGTTCATTATCATGATCAGCTTTATGACCGGTGTAAACCAGTTCCTGGAAGATATGGCTATGGACAATACACCCCATATCCGCATCTATAAACCCATAGAACTGCGTGAAGAAAAGATCATTGCCGAAGGACAGCCACAGACAGATAAAAACTGGTATGTGCTGGAACATCAGCGCCCAAAGAATGAACTATCTAAAATAAAGAATGGCCTCATTATGGGCCAGCGAATAGAAGAAATGCCGGAAGTGCTTGGTGTAGCGCCCGAAGTATCATCACAAGTATTCTTCAATAATGGACCGGTGCAAATACCCGGCACCATATCGGGCATAGATATACCGAGCGAGGAAAAGCTATTCAGCCTGGATAAGAAAATGGATGAAGGCTCGCTGGAAGAACTGCAAAAAGGATCGGACGTTATTGTTATAGGTAAAGGGCTGGCTAAAAAGATGAATGCTAAGGTTGGCGACAGGGTAAGTGTTACTACCCCATCCGGAAACAACCTGAACGTACGTGTAGTGGGCATATTTTCTTTTGGCATAGCCGCATGGGACGAGACCAAGAGCTATGCAACGCTGGCCACTGTACAAAAGATAATGGGTGTAGATCCATCATACATTACCGACCTGAACATGAAACTGAAGGATAAAGAAGGCGCCGTAGAGTTTAAAAAGAAACTGCAGCAAATGTATCCCGACGCGTATATGGAAGACTGGGAAACCGCGAATGCATCTATATTGGCAGGCACCAAAATACGCAACATTATGACAGGGGTGGTATGCATTACCCTGCTGGTAGTTGCAGGATTTGGCATCTACAATATCATGAATATGAACATCATCAACAAGATGAAGGATATAGCGATACTAAAAGCTACCGGGTTTGAAGGAAATGATATTACAGCGATCTTTTTGCTGCAATCGCTGATGATTGGCATAGCAGGCGGTATTGCAGGATTGGCTATAGGATGGTTCTTTAGTTACCTGCTATCGCGCACGCCGTTTCCTGCGGGTGAGTTTTTCCGCATCAGTACTTTCCCGGTAAATTTCAAGCTATTTCATTACATGTCGGGATTGTTCTTTGGATTTCTGACCACATTGTTTGCGGGATATTTTCCGTCAAAGAGAGCAGCCAAAGTAGACCCTGTACTTATAATCAGGGGGTAAAAAAAATAAGTATGTCCACAATACTGAAAGCGACCAACATAGTAAAGTACTTTTACGAACCTGAGAAATTCCAGGTGCTGAAAGGCATCAGTTTTGACGCGAACAAAGGAGAGTTCTTATCCATTATAGGTAAAAGCGGATGTGGTAAAAGTACACTGCTTTATATCCTTTCTACTATGGACACGGATTATGAAGGTACATTAGAGATAAACGGGCAAAAGACAACCGGGCAGGGACAAAACCAACTGGCACATTTCCGGAACGAGCATATGGGCTTTGTCTTCCAGTTTCACTACCTGCTGCCGGAATTTACAGCTTTGCAAAATGTGATGATGCCTGCATTGAAGCTGGCAAAATACAGCCCTGACGAGATAGAGCACCGTGCTATTGAAAAACTGCGCCTGGTAGGTATGGATGAATATGCAATGAAGCATGCATCAAAACTATCGGGAGGGCAGCAACAGCGTGTGGCTATTGCAAGAGCACTCATTAATGACCCGACCGTGATCATGGGCGATGAACCAACAGGTAATCTTGACAAAGCAAATTCTCAAAAAGTATTTGAGATATTTAAACAACTAGCTACGGAAAACCAGCAAACGATCATCACTGTTACGCATGACCCGGACTTTGCAAATGGCAGTGACCGTATCATTGAAATGGAAGATGGCCATATAATAGGTACGCATTTCCCCAACGGCGAACATTCTTAAATCTCCTTTTTTTGACGCGAGAATCAGACATATCAAACAAACCAAACTCAAAACAAAGCGGTATCAACTTTGTGCAATACCGGCTGACACCCTATGTTGTGATCATCCTGTTCACCTTCGGTATGTCTTTTGTACGCGCTTACCTGGTACCTGAATGGGGTATTGGCTATCACATATTAGGCTTCCTGGGGCAGACTACAACGATGATAGGCCTTTGGCACCTGGTGAAGGCAATAAACAAAAGGCTTGACAGAAGAATACCATTTGAAAACGGGCCGGTGAAGCGGATCGTAGCACAGGTATTGATATGCCTTAGCATCATGCTGCCGATACTGGTATTAGTTGTCACCTTTGCCAGGCCACATATACCTGTTTATGTAAACAACCAGTTTCTGGCAATTGGGTTTGTGTTGTTCACTATATTGATCTGCCTTTTTAACTTTAGTTTCTATACCGGTTATTTCTTCAAGCACTGGCAGGAAACCGTACAAGACAAAGCTGATATAGAAATAGAAGCTGCGGAGCTACAGAAAGAAAAACTGACCTTGCAATACCACCAACTGCGCAACCAGGTAAATCCTCACTACCTTTTTAATACACTGAGTTCACTGGATGGATTGATACATACTGATCCGGAGCTTGCATCAGAATTCGTGCGCCATATGGCAAAAGTATATCGGTATGTTTTGCAACATAAAGAAAGCGAAATAGTGAGCCTGGAAGAAGAATTGGATTTTATACAACACTATATAGAACTGCTGCATATAAGATATAGCAGTGGCCTTGCTATCAACGTAGATGTATCTGAAGAAGCAAAAGAAAAAGGCATAGTGATGGTAACACTACAAATGCTGATAGACAACGCCATTAAGCACAATACAGTACAGGTAAGCACACCATTGACTATTGTAATAAAAGACGAAGCAGACTTTTTAATAGTGCATAATAACAAACAACTGCGCAAACAAGTAGAAAGCTCTAACAAACATGGCCTCATCCAGCTAAGGCAGTTGTATAGCTATCTTACGAAAAAGGATATTATTGTAGAAGAAACTGATACATCATACAGTATAAAAATACCCCTTATATAAATCTGGCTTATGAGAATACTGGTATTGGAAGATGAGCATCTGGTTGCAGAAAGTCTTATGAAGCTGATAAGACAACTGGAGCCTGCCGCAGAAGTAGAAGGCCCGATAGCTAGCGTGCAGGAAGCAAAAGAAAAACTGGAAACATATACCCCTGACCTGATCATTTCCGACATACAACTGGCAGACGGCATCAGCCTGGATGTATTTACAGAGCGCAAAATCACCTACCCTATTATATTCACCACTGCCTACAACGAGTATGCTATAAGAGCATTTAAAGTAAACAGTATTGATTACCTGCTAAAGCCCATAGACAAGAAAGAACTGCAAACCGCTTTTGAAAAATACCACCAGATACAAAGCAAATTTGGCAATGAAGCCTATCTGCAACAGATCAACGAACTATTTGCCAACTTTGGCAACAGCAAAAAATATAAAGAACGGTTTACCGCCCATTACGGACGCAATACCTTGCTGGTACACATAGATGATATAGCCTGTTTTGCCAAGGAAGAAGTAATATACCTGGTGACAAGGGAAGGCAAAAAATATATTACAGATTATCGATCGCTGGACGAAATAGAAGAACTATTAGACCCTGCTGTCTTTTACAGAGCTAACAGGCAATACATTATTTCCCTGCAATATATTGATATGATGCGCAGTGATGAAACAGGCAAAATATTGCTGAAACTGAAAATGCCGTCTCCGCCGGAGATAATTATTAGCAAAGAAAAAGCAGCGCAATTCCGTAAATGGTTGGAAGGATAGGGAATGTAACCCTAATAATATCGCGTTAAGACAGTTTTAACAGAAGAGCAGAAGGTTTTATATTTTTATACCCTACTTTTTGTATCAAACCATCTGTCTAAGACAAACGTTATGACTAAACGACTGATCTATTTGGTAATGCTGATGCTGCTATACATGGGCGTTGAAGCGCAACCGATACAACCATCATTTGACGGGGTTAAAAAGATAAACGGTATTTTTTTGCATGTAACTGTTATCGGCGAGGGTAAACCTTTGCTGGTATTGCATGGCGGCCCCGGCATGAGCCATGACTATTTTCTCCCCTACCTGGAGCCATTAGCTAAGAAATATAAACTGATATTTTACGATCAGCGCGCAAGCGGCAGATCTGAGATACCTGAAGACAGCCTGGGATCGAGCTATACTAATATGATAAATGATATAGACAGCATCCGCGTAGCTTTTGGACTGAACAAAATAAATATCCTGGCACATTCCTGGGCAAGTATCCTGGCGATCAACTATGCGGAAAAACACCCTAACAGGGTTGCGTCTCTTATATTCAGCGATCCCATTAACCTGAATCATGAGTTTGACCAGCAGCAGCAGGAATCTATCAAAGACAGATGGAAGGATACAGCAGTAGCATCTAAGGCAAGGGAACTGAAAATGGCCAATTCATCTGTTGTGGAGATCCGTATGCGGCTTGCATTCGTAACCGCTATGAACGATGTAAAATATATTGACAGCGTCCATCTAATAATACCACAGAAATATGCCGATGCGCAAAACTCTCTTTACAATGGTATGATGAGTGAGATAAAAACATACGACCGGGATTATTACACGGAATTAAAGACCATAAAAGCCCCTGCACTTATCATACACGGCAAAGCTGATAATGTGCCGCTGGCAGCCAGCGAAAAGCTACAAGCAAGCCTGCCGCAATCTCGACTGGTAGTATTTGATAAATCAGGTCACTTCCCGTTTATCGAGGAAACGGATAAATACAACAGAACAGTAATGCAGTTTCTTAATGATGTAAATAAATGACGGATAAAGAGTAACGCTGAAACTATTGTGTCTTTATTAAGCTCTATCAATAAGATGTAAGCTGTGTGACAGGCTCCCTGTCTCCATACGCTACAGGCAACGGGTATCCTAAACTTACCATGATATGCTCCAGCATGGGTTCATCATCCGGATCATACCTCCTGTTCAGGTTAAACCCGTGCAGTTTGGCCCAGGCCTGCCATCTAAGGGCGTATAAAGTGCTTTTGTATTCTGATAGCTTACTGTAAATGTTGGTGGCCGATTGACGGGCTATCAGCTTTATAAGTAATACACCCTGTGTTTCATTCAACTTACTTATTTCTGCATCGAAACGTTGATGTATTATTTGTTCCTGCTCGTCCAGGTAATTCTTTCGCTGTCGTTTCGACACAGCTGGATCGCGTTCCTGCTTATCCAGCTCCGCCATCACCTTATCTGCAGCATCCAGGTAAGGAAGGATGGTGGTGACGTAATATTTCATCTGGTTGTACCTGTATCTCACGGTATCATTGCTCCAGTTACGGGTACTGTTTACATTTACCTGTGGCAATTTATACACTATCAGAGTATCTTCGTTTTGGGCAAGTGCAGCAGAGGAAACGAATAATAGAACTATAAATACCAATTTAGCCTTAGCCATACCTTGATATATCAAGCCTTATGCCAAAGAAAATAATTGTATAGCCAGAAAATGTTAAATCGCAAAAAGGGCTATCGGGTTACATAATCTTGATTAATTTTAAGTTACGGGAATGGTAAAATACTTATATGTAATTCTGGCTTGTTTCTTTGCTGCTAAGGGTGCTGCCGGCCAAAGCCTTTTTGAAGTTAATAAGGGGATTGTGCGCTTTTCGTCTGTAGCGCCACATGAACTTATCACTGCTGAATCCAAAGAGCTAAAGGGGGCATTGGACAGCAGGAAAAAGAGCTTTGCCTTTAAACTGCCTATTGCTTCTTTTAAAGGTTTCAACAGCCCGCTGCAGCGGGAGCATTTTAATGAAAATTATATGGAAACCGAGGTGTACCCTTTTGCAACTTTCAGCGGTAAGATCATCGAAGACCTGGACATTGGTAAGGAGGGAATCTATAAGGTAAGGGCAAAAGGCCGGCTACAAATACACGGCGTAGTACAGGAACGCATCATTAATGTAGAGATAAATAATAAGGGGAGAGAAATGACTTTCCGCTCCAGCTTTATTATTTCCCTGATCGACCATTCCATTAAAATTCCGCGCGTAGTTTATGATAAATTAGCACCCGATATAAAAGTATCGGTAGATGGAATACTAAACCAAACGGCTCAATAGTTGCATGCGTGTATTTTTGATCGTCATATTGCTTACATGGTGCACATCTGCAAATGCGCAGCAGCCCTTTGTACGTGATCTTTGGTATAATGATGCCTCGCTGCCGGTAAAAACGAATGCCATACTACAAGACAATAATGGCTATATATGGCTTGGAACCGATGATGGCCTTTACCGGTTTAACGGCCGCAGTTTTGCATTAATAAAAGATGATGTACATCGGCCTGTAACGGCGCTAACATTATCGGGCAACCGGGTATATGCTGGGTATAAGAATGGAAGTATCGGGACAATTGAAGGTGACCAAGTTCGTCCCATGAAGGTAATGGGAGTGGTGCCTGCAACTGCGGTTACAGACATGGCTGCTACCAGCGATAATTTGCTCTGGGTAGCAACAGAAGGGCAGGGATTCATCATGATACTGAATAATGTTGGTGTTTCTTGTAATAAACAAAAAGGCCTGTCTGATGATTATGTGTATAACCTCTTCATCTTCCCCAATAAACGTATTGTAGCCACCACAGACCAGGGGGTCAATGAAGTATATTTCAATAACAGGGATTTAACTATTACAGCCCTTAATACAGAGAACGGATTACCCGACAATATTGTGCGCGTGATAAAACCTATGCCCGACAATACCGCATGCTGGCTGGGTACTGAAGACGGCGGGCTTGCCTTTTACTGCAGAAAAGCCCGAAAAGTATGGGCCCCATATATACAAGGAGGATGGCGCTGGGGACCGGTTAACGATATTGTGACCATGCCCGGGGGTAAAGCATGGGTGGCAACAGAAGACGGTTATTTATTAAAGGTCACAACTGATGACGAAGACACATTGCACATCAAAGAATATGCCTTCCCGGGCAAGAAACTTAATAAACTTGCCCTTGGCCGATCAGGTGTAATATGGTGTGCTACCAGCCAGGGGATAAGCATGGTATCGGATGAATACATGCAATACATTCCGCTGGAACCGCCCTATAGCTTATCTGATGTGCGGGCTATGTCTATAGATAAACAAAACAATTTGTGGTATTCGCTCGATGACAAGTTTTATTGCCTTTCTCTGTGTCAGCCATCCGATCAAAAACTTGTGTACCGGGCGCAGGCGAATATTACCAGCCTTTTTACAGACCAGGAGAACAGGTTATGGATCGGGACCTTCGGGCAAGGGCTGTTCTACATTGATGCTATAAAGAAGAAAGTCATTAAAGTAACAGGTATAGCAGAACTTGAAAAAGAAAGCGTACTTGATGTAAGCGGTACGAAAAAAGACCTGTGGGTATCGGGCCTCAACGGAGTGCAGCAATTATCATACCCTACCGGCGATGACAGCCATCTGAGCCTGATAAAGCTACATAACAAGCACACCGGTGTAGGCAGCGACTATGTGTACCAGGTGTATCCTGACAAGAAAGGCAGGATATGGATGGCGACTGACGGCGGCGGCATAAGCATGTACCAGGATGGTAAATACACTAACTGGAACCCATCAAAAACTACTAATGGTAAGGTAATCTACTCTATTACCGAAGATGCTATAGGCAAAATATGGGTTGCTACCCTGAACAGCGGGCTCTATTATTATAACAATAAAGAATGGCAGCAGATATCTATACCACAAGGCTTGCAGGATGCCAATGTATATACAGTTGCCGCTAACGCTACCGGGCAGGTAGTTGCAGTACATAACAAAGGATTTGATGTATGGTATCCAAAAAGCAGGCAATTCAGAAGCTATACCAATCATCAGTCCTTTGATATAGACTCCACCTCTACTATACTGAAACTATCTGCAAACGACGCCGGCGGCAATGTATATATTCCTTTCAGAAAAGGGTTTTTAATCATCAAAAACGTACATCGTGGTTATGATATAAAACCTAACGTGATCTTACAATCCATAAAAGTATTTTTTGAACAGGTGAAACCCGGCACGACGCGATTTGGTTATAACGAAAACCAGCTAAGTTTTAAATACGAGGGCATTAATTTCGCCAACCCGGACAAATTGCATTACCGGTATAAGCTTATCGGATATAGCAATGACTGGACGGAAACAGGTGACGAGCTAGTAACCTTTCCTCAACTGCCACCAGGCAAGTATACATTCCAGGTACAGGCATCTCTTAACAATAGCTTTAACTACGCTTCAGACGCATCTTACAGCTTTACTATCGCCAGCCCCTTTTGGAGGCGTGGATGGTTCTTTGCTTTGGTAATCGGCACCATATTCGCTATCGTATATTTGTATGTGTATTTCAGAGAACGTAATCTGAAAAAACTGGCAGCATTGCAAAGCGAGCGGATGCTGTTTGAATACGAGCATCTGAAAAGCCAGGTGAACCCCCACTTTTTATTCAATAGCCTTAATACCCTGGCAAGCCTGATAGAAGAAGATAAGAAACTGGCATCTGATTATACCACGCATTTATCTGACTTTTACCGCAACATGCTGGCATACAGGAACAGGGACCTGGTAGCGCTTGGCGAAGAATGGGAGATACTGCAAAACTACCTGTATATACAGAAAAGCAGGTTTGGCGATGCCCTGATATTAGTAACCGATGTACCCGAAGGATTAATGCAAACAAAACGCATAGTACCCCTATCACTGCAGCTGTTGGTAGAAAATGCCATTAAACATAATATTGTTTCCAAAACCACACCATTGACCATATCTATAACCGCAACTGATGATAAAATAACAGTAAGAAATAACCTCAATCTAAAAATGAGTAAAGAAAAAGGCTCAGGACTGGGGCTTGTTAATATTAAAAAACGGTATAATTTGCTAACTGATAAGAATATTTACATCGGTGTTAGCGATACCGAATACATAGTGATACTACCATTGTTATGAGAATAGTAGTTATAGAAGACGAAATGCCTGCTTTTAAAAGGCTGGCCAAGCTGATTGATGAAACAATACCATCAGCTGAGATAGTGGCCCACGTAGATAGCGTTGTTGATGCCAGGAAATGGTTTGAAAATAACAAACTGGCCGACCTTGTATTCATGGACGTGCATCTGGCAGACGGATCCGCATTTGACCTGCTGAAGCTCATAAAAATAGACAGCCCAATCATATTCACAACTGCGTATGACCAGTATGCCATTGACGCGTTCAAAGCATCAAGCATTGATTACCTGATGAAACCGGTAAAAAAAGAGGAACTGAAAACAGCGCTGCAAAAGCTGAACCAGTTTAAAAAACTCTTTACTGATAAGACGGAACAGGCCACTGCAGCAACAACGCAGCCGGAATATAAAAAAAGGTTTGTGATAAGATTCGGAGAACATATTAAGACGCTGGCTGCCGAAGAAATAGCGTATTGCTATAGCGAAAACAAGGCGACACTTGCCAGGACCTTTGAAGGCAGAACTTATCCAATGGACCATAACCTTGATGCCCTGCAGGATATGCTCGATCCCTCTCAGTTTTTTAGAATTAACAGGCAGTACCTGATAAACCTGAAAGCCATAGAAGAAATGAAAACCTATACGAAAGCACGCGTGATCGTGACCTTAAAACCGGCTGTTAAAGACGCCCCGGTTGTAAGCTCTGAAAGGGCGGCTGATTTTAAGCAGTGGCTTGGAGGCGAATTACCGAACGCATAATCTACTCTTGTACCTACAATTCGTCCCTGTTTTTTCCCGTTTCATCAAATTGGGAAATGGTTCGGGTTGCAAAAATCCTACTTTTATATTAGGATTATTATACGGCAATATGAAGAAGTTATTATGGATAATACTGGCCCTTGTAGTTGCAGGAGGTATTATCGGGTATTATCAATGGAATAAGCCTCATGAAAAAGTGGAAGATATGAAGGGAGTGGCAATAGATGCATCGAAACTATGCGCAGACTTTGCCGCCGACGAAAATAAAGCCAATAGTACCTACCTTAATAAAGCATTAGAAACAAAGGGTGTTATCACAGATGTTTCTAAAAACCAGGACGGGGGTATTGTTATAGCCCTTGATGGTGGCAATGGCAGCTCTGTTCAATGCACCATGCGCGACAAAAACGTAGAAGCCGAAACCGGCAAAACTGTTATTGTCAAAGGTATCTGTACAGGATACATATTATCTGATGTTACACTTACAGATTGCGTACTGGAAAAATAAATTCATCCCGAAAGATCAAACAATACAAGACGTTTAGCGAAATAAATAACATGAGAAAAATAATAGGAGTTTTTGCCTGTGCTTTAATATTCACAGGTTGTTACTACGACAAAGCCGACCAATTATATCCGTCTCCCGTTACCACCTGCGATACCACAACGGTTACATTTGCAAAAGACATTTTACCAATTATGAATACAAAATGCGCCACTGCAGGATGCCATGACAGCCAGACCAAACAAAATGGCTATGACATGGGCACCTATAACGGCGTGAAGATGGTGGTAGATGATGGCAAGCTGATAGGCGTTACACGCCAGGATCCAGGATATCTGCCGATGCCGCAGGGTATGGCTAAGCTGGATGAATGCAGCATTAATAAGATAGTACGCTGGGTAAACCTTGGCGCTCAGAATAATTAATAATGAAACAGGAAGGAATATGAAAAGAATAATTTTAGGCGCTTTACTACTCTGCGCGACTCAAAGTTTATACGCTCAAAAATACCTGACACGTACAGGTAAAATAAGCTTTTACTCTGCTACCCCACTTGAAAACATCGAAGCCTTCAACAATGAGGCTGCCGCTGTTATGGATAGCAAATCAGGCGAGGTGATCTTCCAGGCACCGATCAAGAGCTTTAAGTTCGAGAAGGCCTTGATGCAGGAGCACTTCAATGAAAACTACATGGAAAGTGATAAATACCCCAAGGCAGAATATAAGGGTACAGTTACAGATATCTCGTCTGTAAATTTTGCCAAAGATGGATCTTACAACGTACATACTACGGGAAAACTGACGCTGCACGGCGTAACCAATACGGTAACAGTTCCGGGAACTATAGTGATTAAGGGCAATACCGCGACTATCAACTGTAAGTTCAAAGTAGTGCCACAAGACTACAAAATAGAGATACCTAAACTGGTAGAAGGTAAGATAGCTAAGCAAATTGAAGTAACGGTAAACAGTTCTTTAGACAAAAAATAAGATCAAACAAAACAACAAGCTTTTTAAATATGCGTTTTGCAAAAACCATTCTCTTTGCCGCCCTTGTTCTTACTGCCGGTGCTACTTATGCCCAGGGTAATGATTCCAAGAAAAAAGATGATAGTGATGAACTGATGAACATGCTAAATCAGCAGGATGCGGGCAAAAAAGAAAAAACATATACTACAGCTACATTTAAAACCACACGCATCATTAACGGTGCGAGTATTGAAAACGTAGCCCGGGGTGTGCTTGACTTTAAAATATCTCACCGTTTTGGAGCATTCAACACCGGGTTCAATGGCTTTTTTGGACTGGACAATGCCAATACCAGCCTGGGTTTTGATTACGGTATTAATGACCGGATCATGGTAGGTATAAGCCGCGGGACTTATGAAAAAGAGTATGAGGGCTACACCAAAATAAAACTGCTGCGCCAAACGGAAGGCGGTTCTATGCCGATAAGCCTTAGCTATCTGGGAGCTATTAGCATACAAAGCCTGCCAGCCCCAACGCTGCCGGCAGGACAGGATTACCATTTCAGCAACAGGATGTATTATGTAAACCAGTTGCTGATCGCTAAAAAAATAAGCCAGGCACTTTCTTTGCAATTAACACCAACACATATACATTACAACCTGGTATCTACTACCGCCGAGCCTAACGATCTGTTTGCAGTAGGCATTGGCGGCAGGTTGAAACTTACCAACCGTATATCATTAAATGCGGAATACTATTACCGCATTAACAAACTAGGCAATTCCAGTATCACCTATTACAACTCACTATCCCTTGGCTTTGATATAGAAACAGGGGGACACGTATTCCAGCTATTATTTACAAATGCGCCGGGCATAACTGAAAGGGTGTTTATTGGACAAACCTCTGTGAGCTGGCCTGACGGGTTGCGTTTCGGTTTCAACATCTCCAGGGTATTTACGATTGTAAAACCAAAAGAATTTGAAGGCTCGAGGAATAAAATATGGTAATGTGCTATCCGAATAAATAAAAAGAAACGGGCTGCAATTGCAGCCCGTTTCTTTTTATTTATAATCCGGGTTCGTATCCGGGATTTGGTACTTGGTTGACTTTTATATTCTCGTATGGAAGATCGGGCAACTCAAGGAAATGCCTTTGTTCTATTACATCGATAGACGCTTTGCGTTTTAGATGCTGGCTTACCAATGTTTTTATATTCTTCGCGGCAAAGCTCAGGATATTGTTTTTTAACCGGATCTGGCGCATAGCCCTTGCCAGGCCATAAAACAGCAGTGCTATGATGCCCAACAATGCATATACGCAAATAACGAATATCCGTACATCCATCCAACCCAATTTAAGGTACTCGGGCCTGTTTTGAAGATCGTCGAGTATATAAAAAGGATAGATCTTATTCATAAATACCGCGAAAGCAATACTACCGGCGCTGAGCAGGTAACAAACGATCTCTGTTATGATGAGTACTGTTTTATTGACCAACCTTTGCGCCGCCGGTTTGCTTAAAAGAGTGCCGAGGGGGTCAAATACCTCCAGCTGCTTATATATAACGTTTTTTTGCTCCTTAAAATCCTGCAATAGGTCGTCTTGCAACTTAGACATTTGTCACACTTGGTTTGAGTAGACAAAAATAAAATCTTCGGCGGTTAAGTAATACCAAAGTGGAAAATTAGGCTTAGTTATGCCTGATTATGTGTATAACTACTGAATATCGGGCCTCTTTTAGTACTTATGATGGATTACTGCAATAGTTTTCGGAAATTTGCAATCTTTTAATTTAAGTCGTGAGGGGTGAGTCATGAGTTTAGAGTTGGTTGTTCTACCGCTCAAACTACAGGATTCCTGATTCAGGACTCCTAATAATAATATGAAGTACGAAAAAGAAATCGGTAAACGCCGGACGTTCGCCATCATATCGCACCCGGATGCCGGTAAAACCACCCTGACAGAAAAACTCCTTTTGTTTGGTGGCGCCATACAAGTAGCCGGCGCGGTAAAAAGCAATAAGATAAAAAAGCACGCAACCAGCGACTTTATGGAAATAGAACGCCAAAGGGGCATCTCTGTGGCAACATCTGTAATGAGCTTTGAATACAAGGACGTGTTGATAAACCTGCTGGATACCCCCGGCCACAAAGACTTTGCAGAAGATACTTACCGTACGCTTACCGCTGTAGACAGTGTAATACTGGTGATAGACAGCGTAAACGGTGTGGAAGAGCAGACACGCCGCCTGATGGAAGTGTGCCGTATGCGCGATACCCCGGTGATCGTTTTCGTGAACAAGATGGACCGTGATGGTAAATACCCTTTTGACCTGATCGATGAGATAGAAAAAGAATTGAACATTTCGCTGCACCCTCTATCCTGGCCTATAAATATGGGCAAGGAATTTAAAGGTGTATATAACCTGTATGACCATAGCCTGAACCTCTTTACCGCCAGCCAAAAGGCCACTGATGACAATACAGTGCCGATACCAGACCTGAGCGATAGCCTTCTGGATGAAAAAATTGGCGAACGAGATGCCAACCAATTACGTGAAGATGTAGAACTATTAGAAGGAGTATATGGTGACCTGGATGTAGATGCCTATCTGAAAGGCAAGGTGGCCCCTGTATTCTTTGGGTCAGCAGTAAACAATTTTGGTGTAAAAGAATTGCTGGATACATTCATCCGTATTGCGCCCCACCCTCTTGGCCGCGCTACTGATAAACGTTTTGTAGAACCGGGCGAAGACAAATTCACCGGCTTTATCTTTAAGATACATGCCAACCTGGATCCGCGCCACCGCGACCGTATTGCCTTTTTACGCGTATGCTCCGGCAAATTTGAGCGTAATACTTATTATAAGCATACGCGCCTTGGTAAAGACGTACGATTCAGTAACCCCTACTCTTTCCTTGCTCGCGAAAAGGATGTGATAGAAGAAGCATACCCCGGCGATGTAGTTGGTTTGTTTGATACGGGCAACTTTAAAATAGGCGATACACTGACACAGGGAGAACCAATGCAGTTTACCGGTATACCTACGTTCTCCCCGGAAATATTCAAAGAGCTGGTAAACAAAGACCCGATGAAGACCAAACAATTAGAAAAGGGTATCAACCAGCTTACGGATGAGGGTGTTGCCCAGCTGTTTACCCAACATGGTGGTAACAGGAAGGTAATTGGCTGTGTAGGTGATCTGCAATTTGAAGTGATACAATATCGCCTGCTACAGGAATATGGCGCTTCCTGCGCATTTGTAACCCTGCCATTCTACAAGGCTTGCTGGATAACGGGCGATAAAAAGAAGATAGATGAATTTGTGCGCTTTAAACAAGCCAACATCATGGAAGATAAAGATGGTAACCTGGTGTACCTGGCACAGAGCGAATGGTTCCTGAATACAGAACGCCAGAACAATCCTGATATTGAATTCCACTTTACCAGCGAATTTAAAACGCAGATGGCATAACTACTTGCTTCATAAAACAGGAAAGGGATAGTATCATTACTATCCCTTTCTTTATTTATTCAACCAAAATTTATTCCTTTAATAGTTTGCCTGTAACAGTACTGTTATCATTCATCTGCACTTTGTATAAATACATTCCTTTAGAAAATGAAGACATATCGATAACCATACTGCTGCCATTTATACTGCCCTTAAAAACTTCTGTTCCTACAAGGTTATAAACCACAACCGTGTTCATTTTGTCACCAGTAGCTTGTATTGTGACTGAGCCTGAAACAGGATTAGGATACACTTTTAGGTCAGCAGTTTTGTTGACATTAACAACTGATGTTGGATTCCCGTAGCCGGGTATATTTACTGTATCAGCGCAGCCGGAATCTGCAGATTGCAGAACAGGCCAAAACGTAACTTTTCCCAAATTGAAATTGTGATAAAAATCCTGGATGCTACTTGCTATTGTTAGCGAATCGGTCGTGCCCCAATAATTGCCGGATATATCAAAATCCATTTTCGAAGATTGGAAATTGTACAATTTAGAATTTTCAATACAATTATTACGCACATACCCAATTCTTGAATATAGTGCAGGTTGTATACCAATGTCATTATATTTTAACCCATTATGCACAACATTGCCAGCCTCATAATTAATGCCAACCTTGCAATACCAAACCTGGTTATCATTGATAGTGCCACCATTACAGAGGATACCACAGACACCCGCTTTCGCGACTATGTTATCATAAACAGATGCACTATCCAGCAAATAAATACCATATCCACAGTCCAGATACAAATTGTGAGCTATTATTCCGCCCCATCCCCTGAAACCATAATCGCAATTTCTTATTTCGTTATCTGCGAATAATGCATACTTGCCAACATTGGTAGCGTAACCATCATCAATAAAGGCACAATGGGACATTTCAACATATGACTCTGCATATCCAAGGCTTTGGAATACAGTTCCATTGTAATGAAACATGCAATTAGATATTTTGACAGGATTATATGCGCTGTAAATAGTGTAGGTTGCATACTCAAAATGACAAAATTTAAATTCCATCGTGTCATTAAAACTCCTATGCCTAATCTCTATTCCCTTCCAGGTGGTATGGTACTTGGAGGTTGGAATTTTGCTACAGGTAAAAGTGATAGAGTCTGAAGATGTACCAATAGCATTAATTTTTCCATCAATGTAAATCGTGTAGTTGTCTGAGGCTATTACAGTAACGCCCGGCTCTATAGTAAGTGTGGCCGGTGTATCGATAAGAATATCCCCGGTAATAATATAGGGATTATTGGCTTTTGTCCAGGTAATGTTAGTGTTAAAATAGCCCGATACATTGGTAGCAAAAACTTTCACCAAACACAATAAACATAAGGAGGCAAGTAGAAAGGTCTTTTTCATAATTCAGTTTTTTTAGGTAGCATAAAATTACAAAGCAGACTATTAAATAATAGCCTGCTTTGTAAAATCTAAGTCAGAAATAATTAGTTCTTAATTAGCTTACCGGTAACAATATTATTGTTAGTTAAATATACACGATATAGATAAAGCCCCTGTGTAAGGGCTGATACATCTACCGAAACATTATTCTTTACAGGGTTATCAACAAAAACCTGCTTTCCTGTAATATCGTATAATATAACCCTTGAGATGGGCATTGGTGATTCTATAAAAAAGTTTGTATTGGCCGGGTTGGGATAAACCTTTACATCGTTTGCAGCGGCAGTTTCTTTTATACCTGTAGTTGGTATATCAATTGTAGCTGCGCAACCCGAATCTTCTGATTGTAACAAAGGAGTCAAAATCGTTTTGCCTTTTGAAAAATCGCTGTAATAGTCAAATATCTTCGTCATTACGGTTGCAGAATCAGAAGCTCCCCAGTAATTATTAGACATATCCATCAGGTTAACTGCAGAATTTTTAAAATTGTACTGATTATTATCTTCTATACAGTTGTATTCTACAATGCCCGGATTTTGCCACCCCACTTGTATACCAATGCCATTGTGCTTAATACCATTATGGGCAGTATAGGCGTTATGATAATAAGTAAGCCCAATGCCGTTATACCACACCTGGTTGTTAAGAATTGTTCCTCCACCAATTATCAATCCTGCGCCACTATTATAGGCAATAATATTGGATACTACGTTGGTTTGCCAGTCATTAAAACTGATTCCAGACCCGTTCTTATATATTTTGTTGTAGGTTATAGTGCCTTCAGCAGAGAAACCGTTGATATTGTAAGCGATTTCACAGTTTGTAATAACGCCCCATCTACAATAACCCAGACTATAATTAGATAAAAACTTACAGTTAATAATTTCGGCATACAATTGAGTTTCAACACCGGTTTGGTTATAATCAAACAAAGAGTTGGTAATATTTACCGGGGCATAGATGGAGATTGCTTTATCCGCATATTGCATGTGGCAATGATCAAATACCAAGGTATCTGTTGTCGACATACGCCTTACTAATATGCCTTTCCAATCGCTAACTGCAGGGTTAGGTTTGTTTGATGTAAACAGAATATTATCGGTGCCGGTACCTGCGGCATTGATGATGCCATCTACATAGATCGCATAATTGCCATCTACCTTTACTGTAACGCCGGGTTCAATTGTCAATACTACGTTAGTATCAACATCTATATCGCCTGTTACAATGTAGGGACTATTAGCTTTTGTCCAATTAGTGTTCGTTGCAATAATACCGGATACATTTGTAGCAAAATTTTGCAAAGCAGAAAATATCAGTGCTGCTGAAAGCAGGAGGGCTTTTTTCATATTGTATAGTTTTAATAATGTAGTTTAAGGTTGAGGTAAAAATAAGATTTCCCCTCTATCAAATTTTTATTGAGGCACTTTTTGTTATTCTTTTAACAATTTACTGATATGCACTTTACCATCACCCGTAACCACTTTAAGCAAATAAATACCACGTGGCAGGTCTGAAACGTTTAAGGACTTGTTTATATTGGCTCCTTGAGCAGATAAAATAAGTACCCCATCTGTACGATACAACATTGCATCTTTAATTATTGCATTAGCGCCTGTTTCAATAACAACAATATCATGGGCAGGATTAGGGTATATACGTAAATGGTCTTCCTGCACGATACCGGGAATGTGCAGAGGAATATCTGTTGTATCAGTTACATTAATGTTAGCCGAACAATAATTAGCTCCGTTTTGCAAAACGGGCAGAAAACCAACCTTACCAAGACTGAAGTTACCATCGAAAAAATCAAGGATCGTAGCTGCTATCTTAACTGAATCTGTATCGCCCCAATAATTGTTGGACATATCAGCATAACCATTCCCATTTTTAAAATTGTATTGCGCGTTGTTGCTAATCGTATTGTGATGCACTGTGGTAACGGATCCGACATTTGTGCCATCTATGCCGATATCATTAAACATAATACAATTTTCTTCCTCTCCCCCTACAGGTACGACGATGCCCGTTTTATTATGCCATATCTGGTTGTTCTTTACCAGGTAACAACTACCAATAAGCCCAACTTTATTATAAGCAATAATATTTTCCTCTACCACCCAGCCATTTAAGATACCTGTGCTATTATGATGAACCAAATTACCATATATATGTGCATGGGAACCGTGCAATCCGTTTGTATTGTAGTCTGCAACGCAATTGTATATTTCTCCATTTGCGGCGATTTCAGCACCCATCTCATTTTTCTGAAATTTACAGTCTGATACAATTGCGTAATAATATCCGCGTATACCATAATAACACTTTTCAAAAACACAATGTTCTACCTTTAGGGGAGCTGCACGTTGATTTATAGCACTTGTCATTCCATTGAAATGACAATACTGGAATTTGAACGTATCTGTAGGACTGCTATGCAGCAAGTCTATGCTTCCTCCTAAATACGTTCCTTGAGAAGATGTACTATTGCCAATAAAACTAATACTATCAGCAAGTGTGCCAATGGCACTCATTGTGCCTTCTACAAATATGGTATAATCACTGCTAAAACGGACCTGAGTGCCGGGCTCTATTGTAAGAGAAGAAAAAGTATCTATGAATACATCCCCGGTAATAATATAAGGGCTATTGGCTTTTGTCCATGTAATATTGGTGTTGAAATACCCTGAGACATTTGTTGCCATGACATGAATGCTCAGCAAGAATAAAGTCAGGAGCAGGGAAAGTTTTTTCATAAGGGGGATTTAAGTTTTTTGTAACAAACTTGGTGCCAAACATTCAATTGTCGCATATATTACAATCGCTGTACTTTGGGGTAGGTAAATTGGTGTATGAGAGTAAAAGGATATATACTTCCCATCATTGTATTGTCGCAATTTGCCGGCACATCTACCTGGTTTGCCGGAAATGCAGTTTTAAAAGACATTACCGGAGCTTTGAATATTTCGGTCGATGTACTACCTCACGTAGTATCAGCAGTTCAACTTGGGTTTATCAGCGGAACTTTACTGTTCTCCATTTTCACAATTACAGACCGCTTTTCGCCATCCAGGATATTTTTTGTTTGTTCGATACTGGGTGCATTATCTAATTTATCCCTGATCTGGGTCTGCAACCTGATGACATTACTAACCAGCCGATACATTACGGGATTTTTTCTCGCAGGCATCTACCCTGTAGGTATGAAAATAGCTGCCGATTATCATAACGAAGGTTTGGGCAAAGCACTTGGTTACCTTGTTGGCGCATTGGTATTAGGCACTGCATTCCCACACCTGCTAAACGCTACCAAAGCGGCGCTTAACTGGCACTATGTAATTATTTGTGTATCTGCGCTGTCTGGTTTAGGAGGAGCTATCATTTTATTTGCTGTGCCAGATGGGCCATATAGAACAAGAATATCTAAGCCAGATTTCTTACACGCCTTCAAACTTTTTCGTAACAGGGAATTCAGATTAGCAGCATTCGGGTATTTCGGTCATATGTGGGAACTGTATACCTTTTGGACGCTTGTACCTTCTTTAATTGCCAGTTTTGTTTCACGGCACGCATCAGGCCATGACATCAATACTTCACTAGTATCTTTTTTTGTTATTGCTACAGGAAGTGCAGGGTGCATTATAGGTGGATATATTTCATTAAAAAAAGGCAACATAATGACTGCATCCATTGCACTTTTGTCATCCGGGATTTGTTGCGTTCTTCTACCGTTCGCCTTGGCTTTACCCTTTGCTATCTTTTTACCATTTATGCTGGTGTGGGGAGTGACCGTAGTTGCAGATTCACCTCAATTCACTTCCTTAGTAGCACAATCTGTTGAGCCTTCAGTAAGAGGTACCGCCCTAACTATCGTTAACAGTATAGGCTTCGCTATTACTGTAGTAAGCATGCAGTTGGTCGCAATGCTGCAAGCAATCATGGACACGAATTATATATACTGGGTATTAGCAATAGGGCCAATGCTAGGCCTTATCTCTATTTACTGCAAAGCATTAGTACCCCGGAATATTAGTCAAGATCAATAAAGATGCTTGCCAGGATAACGTCTGCTTCTGTGATGATCATATCGTCAAATAAAAGTCCTTGTTGCATACTTATGCGCGGTTTGGAGCTCTAATTTATTGCCTTCAAAAAGCTTTGCATTATTTAAACAAGCGCTTAACCTTCGATTTGCAAACCGTTAACTACCGGTTAACAAAAAGCCGGATCAATCGTCCGGCTATTAGATTATACTGTTATTTCGAAACGCTTAGGTGGTGGCATCTCCCAATCGATTTTCCGTTTTACCAGCCATAGCTCCCTGATCTCGCTTCTATCTAATGTAAATTGAGGATAAAATTCTTCGTTGTCGCTAATGCAAACGAAAGTGTTGTTATCTTTTCTAAACAGCCGTTTTACCATAATGCGGTCTTCTGTTACCACAACATATATATAAAACTGTGCAGTAGTATTCCAAAACTCAGGCTCCACCCTCTCGCATACTACATGGAAATGTTCTTTCAGCGTCGGTTCCATACTATCTCCGCTTACTTCAAATACTCGATAGCGTTCTCCATGATAAGGAAGGTTGGGAAGCTGTATCTGCTGCAGCTCGCTACTAAAGGTAGGTTCGAGGTAATGCTGGCTGTAACCGGCCTGCGCCATAATAGGCACAATGCCAATACCCTCCGGAGCAGAGCTACCATCGCCAAATGCCTTCATAAACCTTAATGCATCTCCGGTCGTCCGGATAGAATTAGGATTATACGATCCGCCAAAAAGTCGTTCAGGTTCTATCCCTAATACCTCTGCTGCTTTTTCCTTCAGCTCAGCATCCAGAGACTCCTTTTTAAAATTGTAGTACAGTGTGCTACGGGGTACGCCCATGGCATCGGCCAGGCCGTGCACACCCAGCTTGCTGATCCTTGCCGCATTTTGCAGTGCTTCCCCTTCATGTAAATGAGCCATAGTTAAGTCTTATAATTTTTTCAAGAAAACATTTGGACATTTGTACAATTATTGTACATTTGTATAACAAAGCAGCAAATGCATATTCTTTGTTGCACAAATGTATAGAATTGTTTAAAACAAACAATCATGTTAGAGAAATTTTCTTTTAGAGAGCGTAGAAAGCTGATAGCATTGGTAAATAATAGCAATGCTATTAGGGATTGCAGTCAAAAGACCGGCTTACCTGTTAATTCGCTGCGCAATATCGCTAAAACCGGGAGCGGTGATTTCTATGCCATCGGAAAGCTAAGGGTTTACATCAATTATAAGAGATCGAAGCTGTTTATAGAAAGTGCAGCATAAAATTGTTTTGATTAAACAGACAACAAAAACACAATAAAATTAAAATGATTACAACAAAAGAACTGGACAGGGAAAATGTTGAAATGCTACTTCAAAAAGCATTCAACAACGGTATAGTTTGCTGTAAATCATGGCCTTATGGTGTTTTGCAGGTTGAAAGGCCCGTAAATAAAAATGCCCATAGTAGAAACTACGGGCCTTTCAAAACAAAAAATAAAAAACACGTGTCAAATCTAACAAAAATTATACAAATCAAAGATTATTCTACTTCTACGATCTCTGTCCTTATAGGTTATCCAACAAGCATTCCACAAAACACATGTTTACGTATCAATAGAGCAGATTTTGAATTATGGTTATACAAAACATGCAGGTTGGATTGGTGCATAACAGAATTGCCACGTAAACAACCGGATAAAAACAAATGGCCATATGACGCTTATGGCATACCAGTCACTGACCTCATGACTTTTATTATTGAACAAAACCTTTTGGACAAAATCATTTAATCAGTCACAAAAAACAGAGTTATATATGGAACAGAACATCTTTTACAATCACGTAAGTAACTGGGTAAGATCTCATCGCAACCCTGAAACGATGGAAACACTTCGCAACTTTGTGGACAAGGCTTTACAGCCTGCAGACGTTAAAGAAAAACTTTACCGGGAGATCGCCTATAAGGAATCTATCCTCAGACGCCAACCTACGTTTGTAGTAACAGAAGAGCATACCTTCCTGGCTGACGAAAGTGGCCAACCAAGGGTGTATGCTTCGAGGTTTAGCGCCGTGTGTAAACTTGCGGAACTGACACTTAAAAGTTATAGTGTAGAATTGCTGCAAAACGATCATCTTTTTTATATAGTCCTTTCAGAACCTGCCCCTGTAAATAGTATTGGTGTAGCTGCCTAGCTGCATCCAGTCCTGTCACCATTGAACAGACCTTAAAACCTGCGGGCAAACAAACGAACGAATTAAAATAAAAGGCAGGTGCCGATAATGGCACCTGCTATTAAAAAGCTTCATCAAATATAAATCTCATAATCATGAAAAACATCCTTATTACAGTAGTAGAGACTACAGAAGAAAGCTTCGCCAGAGCTATGAACATTTCAATTGACCGCGAAGCTGAAATAGATGAAATAATAGAGAACTGTTATCAGCTAACAGAAACATTTCCTGATGCATTAGCGGCAGCATCTTATAAGCTTGAAAATGCGAACGAACTGGCGTATGCCTCCTTTCACCTGGGAGCGTATGACATCTCCCGAAACCGCAGGTCGCGTGGGTGTGCGATTCACAGTTACTATTGTACTGTCTTTTCTGATACAGTTATCAAGATTGGCTTCTACATAATAAATACCACTTGCTCCATTTGTTACACCCGGGATGAAAATAGTACTGCCTGCAATACTTACGCCCTGCGGGCCGTACCAATGATACGACACACCGGGAGTTGTGTTAGCAGCCTTTAAAGCCATTGTATCCTGCTCGCACAAAATAACGTTGCCTGTAATGGTGGTTGATTCCGGCGAGTCTTTTACAACTACCTGTATGCTATCTATGCCAACACATCCATTACTACCTTTAATGTCCACTGAATAGCGTCCTGCAGATGACTGACCTACGCCGGGTATTATAATTCTTTTCTGCATAGAGCTAAAACCAGCCGGTCCATTCCATTGATATATAGCACTACTATCCTTATACTGACTTGTCACAAACAATGTATCACCTTTACAGGGATTGTTAGCAAATAACGCAGGTATTGGTATTGCCTTTACAACGACATGTATCGTATCACTTGCCGAGCATCCATTTTGAAATGTAGTTAGTATATACAGTCCGGAGTCTGCCACTAAAATATCGTGTATCGTAGTGTCTTTGGCACTATAGATATTACCTAGTGCATCTTTCCAGACCCACGAGGTACCAACTCCTGCTCCATTAAGTTGCAAAGTGCTGCCACTACAGACAGGGCTATTACTTGCACCTATGGGCCTTGCAGGTTTATTTATTACCTGTAGATTACCACTCGCATGTGCTTCGCAACCATAATTAAAAACATCTACCGTATATATCCCGGCTGCACTGGTTTTTGCATGAAATACTGTGATGGATGCTGCATGTGAATTACTAAGGTCTGGGCCATTCCAAATAGCATCTGTCAATGTTCCCGGCGTGGTTACACTTAATGTAAAAGTATCACCTTCGCATACCGGACTGGTAATATGCAGATTAGGCTGCGGTTTCCCTCCGCCAATGCCTATGCTAACATCGCTGATAGCTGACACGTAATAAGGCGAAGAGGATACTATTCTCATTCTGTACAATCCCCCTGTAACCGTAGCAACCGGGATTGTAGCTTGTATCGTTCCGGAGGAAGTAGCGGAGGCATTACCAATATTAACAGGAGAAGTAAAAGCACCTAAATTATCTGAAAGCTGTAACGTAAAAGTATTGGAGCTATTGAACGCAACAGCTGCATTAACTGTATAATCTATATTAACCTTATCGCCTGCGCAAAGTGTTGTATCGGTAACAACAAAGCTTACCGTATCGGCGGCCCTTATCGTTACAGAATCGATGTAATAATAGGATAAGCCCAATGTACCCGATGGCATATTCGTTATCTGTATGCTGCTGTTATCTTTAAATCCACCGATAACAACATGATCGTAAGCAGAATCAGCGACAAAACTTCCTTCTAGTTTCGTCCACCCTGATTTATTGGTTAACGGCCCGTAAGCAGAAAAGCTCACCTGTGGCGTAGCAGCAAGTCTATTAGTGGTAGCTATTGAGGCAGGCCCGTTTTTAAAAAAGAACACACCTAGCCCGTTTGAAGCAAAGCCTGCATTGTCTGCCAGGGAAACATACATAGATACCGTGTAAGTAGCACCTGCCTGTAATGAGCTTATGCCTCTTTCGATATATTCTTTAAAATCAATATTGCCTGCATAATCAACAATGCCGCAATAGGCATTGCCATTTGCCGGAGCCTGGGTGCCATTGATATTTACAGGTGTAGAGGCACCTGTGACGGATGCTGCGCAGCTATTATAATAATCAGGGGTGCCATTTGTATAAGATGCCCAGCCTGTACAATATCCTCCGAAAAGGGAAGTTGCTGTCGGACAGCTACTATAATTTTCAAAGCCACCGTTGGGAACAAAATTTTGTGCGCTGCCGTAAATAGCAATCGTCATTAAAAACAATATCAATACACTTCTCCTCATACTACATTAATATCTATCTACCACAAAAGGTATTGTGTACGTCTTACCATCTAACCTGATACGGAAGTTATAAACACCACTTGACAACGCATCTCTAAGTTCAAATGCCTGTTCTATATGCTTATCCTGTGTTTGCAACCATTTGGAATAAACAAGCTGGCCTGCTGCATTAACAATATGTACCAGGATTTTCTGATCGGTCTTTGCTATTGCTTTCACCCAAAAATTTCCGTTACAAGGGTTGGGATACAATACCACCATATCCGTATCTAAGGAAGAAAGAATATCTACGAAGAGCTCAGAAGAAGACTTGCACATTCCCAACAGGGCATTGACGGTATAATTACCCGAACTAAGTGTAGTTACATTCTTTATATGGGGGCTATACATAGAACTGTAAAAGTTATTGGGTCCCATCCATTTGTAATCAACACCCGGTTCCGGATCCTCAATACTAAGTATGAGCTCATCACCCTGCTTTACAGGGTTATTGTAGCTGACCTGGGGTGGGATTGGTGTGTGCATGACCTGTACATCAAAACTGTCCGTAGTCTTACAACCATCCTTCTCTGCAACAAGAATATAGGTTCCTGATTCTGTCAAGCCGATTTTCCTGATGTAATTATCTGAACCGTATAATATATCACTTGACGGCGTAGTCCAATAGTAGCTTACTGCTACTGTTGTATCAAATGCAGACAGGTGAAGATCACTTAATTCGCACAGCGGGGTGTTGAGGCTACCGTTTGGCTTATACGGTCTGGCTTTTACTGATGCATTAATAGAATCTAGTGCCTCACAACCGTTGGCTGTAATCTTAACTTTGTATGAACCACCTAATGTTGTAGTAGCATTAATAAAAGCTGTATCCCTTGCAGTAAATATAATGCTTCCCGGACCGCTCCATTCATAAGTTGCACCGGGTATATATCCGGCCGAGATACGTAACGTGTCTCCTGTGCATACATTACCGGCAAACAATACCGGTGATGGCCTTTGCTTCACTTCAATATCAACAGTATCACGACCCATACACCCATCTGCAATTGTCAGTAAAGTGTACGCTCCGCTGTCTGATAGTTTTACTGCAGGCAATGAAATCGAGTTAGAATAATATTGAGTACCTGATGGGGTCTTCCAAATATTTTGAACGTTACCGGTATCTACTTTGCTGTAAAGCCTGATGGTATCTCCCGTACACAAACTTACTGAGGATGTACCGATCGACTTAATGGGATTATCCCTGACAACAACATATACGGAGTCAAAGCTCTTACAGCCGTAATCCCTGGCCTCTACATAATACATACCCGAATCTGCAAAAACGGCATCCGGAATTTTTATGTGCTCTGATGCGAAGTTAGGGGCAGGAACACCGGGGCCGTTCCAGAAAAAATCAGAATAATGCGAGAACACGGTAGCTCCTAAAATGAATGTATCATGTAAACATACCGGGGAGGAAGCATAGGCCCTGACTGTGATTGGATTACCAATCCCTATTTTTTTATCATTTGGCTCTGATACAAGGCCTGGCTTAGATGAAACGATCCGAACACGGTATTCATCTCCCGATGTTAATCCGGACGGAACAATACCTTCGAACATGCCATTGGCAGTATCAGCTTTCGTACCCAGAATAGTAGGGTTTGCAAAGCTGCCGCTTTTGTCTGACAACTGAAAAGTAAACACATTACCGGGCAAAAAGCTACCCGTTAACTTATAGGCGATATGAATGCTATCCCCTGCGCACAACAACGTGTCTGTATAATTAACTATTGATACGGTTGTATCAAAAACAAACTGAAAGGAGAAAACGCTTCCTGCGTTTTGTATCAGGTCATATAAATCAATAGAATTTATTCCACTGCTGGCAATGGTTATTTGTGTGCTGTTATCCCGTGTTGCACTATCAAAATTTACTTTACCATTTGAGATATAACTGTGTCCGCTATTACCGCAGCCGGAAAGCGAAGACAAATTAGCTGCGTTGAGTGTAAAAAAACTACCGTTGACAAAGGTGCTGAGCTCTTCGCCATAGTCCGACGAACTGACCTTGAACCTAACCTGGCGTACCGGTACGGAAAAGCGGAACTCATATCCATTCGTCACAGGAGTTTTTCGGGCAGCAGTAGTGCCAATAAAGTAAGGGCCTACACAATAGGAAGGGTCCGGATAAACACCTGGAGAATCTATTGGTACAACTTCCACCTCAACACCTGCTATTATACGCTTGCCGCTTGTATGCGTAACGTTATAGTAACCCTGCGCATTGCCTAAATATGGTAATGCAATAAACAATAAGGCTATAAACAGGTTACGTAACACTTAATTCAAAATCGTCTTTATTCGCTAATACAATATAACTTAAATACTTCAACAGATAAAATATAATTATCTGGATAGGATATGCGCTAAAAAAACCGGCACAATGTGCCGGCGCCTTACTATACAAGATCTTACTGACTATTAACCACTACCCGCCAAACAGCGATATCATCCCCGGATCTCAATCGCAAAAGATATACGCCCGGATTTGCCTCAGGCAAGGTAATTTTTGAGCTGATCTGCTTGTTAGCCGCTGTCATTTCCCTGTTGAATATAATTTGCCCGACGCTATTAATAACCTCAACGTGGTATACACCTGCTTGTGGCAATTCACCTTTAATTACAAATTCACCTGTATTAGGATTAGGGAACAGTTGTAACTGATCTGCCAGGTTGAACTTACCAATTCCTGTTAATGAGTCTATAGCAATGGTATTAGAAAATGCCTCCTTGGGATTGGTGCAACTAAGATCGCTGATAATAGAACAGCTGATTATATCTCCGGGTTCTATTGCAAAATGCGGATCATCATAACATAAGATTACCGTATCCCTGTCGACCCCAAGCCCAGGCAAAGGAATTAATGTACCATTTTTATACCATTTGTACGTAGGATGCTGGCCACCAAATGTAGGGTGTGCCCTAAAGGTAATGCACCATGGCGGGCCACCTTTTACCGGATCTGCTGTTATTGAAACCTGCGGAGGAACAGGTGGTACCTTAACTAAGGTTATATCGACTGTATCTGCAGGACGTGTTAAACATAATTCATTAGATGTAAAAATACATCGCACGATATCGCCATTTTGACCGAACGTATCCACAAACAATGGCAAGCTGTTATTGATCAAATTACCATTAGAATACCATTGATATGTCGGATTATTACCACCATTAACGCCAACGGCAGTAAAAACAGCAGTATCATTAATACAAATCGTAATCGGGTTAGGACTTACTGTTAACGTAGGTGTGAGAGATTGCTTAACTACAATGTTTGCACTATCAGTAGAAGAACAAGCACCGAGTGTTGCTGTCGCAACGTAATATCCCGAGCTGGATGTTGTAAGATTGCCGATCTTGATATCCTGTGTAGTAGCTGTGAAAGAAGAAGGGCCTCTCCAATCGTAGGATACACCTGAAGGCCCGCTCGCAGCGCTCAACCGAATCGAATCGCCCGTGCACACTAATCTGCTACCTGTGATAACGGGGGTATCCGGCGTCCTTTTTACAGTGAGCAATATGCTATCTTTTGCTGCGCAGCCATTAAACGTGACTGTTGCGGCATAGTAACCGGTAGCGCTAACTGGCGCTTTAGCAACGAATGTAGATTGAGAATTATTAGTAAAGCCATTCGGCCCCTTCCAGCTATAGGTAATGCCACTGCCTGACGTAGTAGTCGAGGCCGAGAATGTAAGCGTATTACCGCTACATACAGGGCTGTTGGTTGTAAAAGTTGGTGTTGCCGGTTTGAGCTTTACAGAAATATTAGATCCATTATCGAAAGAAGTATTAGCAGGGCTGCTTCCAACTATCCTGATGCGATACCCTGTACCGATTGATTGTCCAACAGGAATTCTTCCGTTTACAACACCTGCTGTGGTAGAACTGAGCGTTCCCAATGTAACTGGTGTGGTAAAACTACCAGAGGCATCTGATAGCTGGAGCGTAAAACTATTGCCTGAAAGAAACGAATTAGTTACGCCATAAGGAACATGTATACTATCGCCCTGGCAATATGACAGCGGGCTAAACGGCACTACAATAAAAGCAGAGGTATCAGCTTTAAACTTACATATATACGCATCCTGGTTACCGCCTATTGCTGGTTGGTTAGCATAACGAGCGATACCACTGGAACTGCTGGTAGAACCTGTCACAAACAAATCACCCAATCTGCTATAACTGATACCAAATCCGTTGTCTACACCGGCCCCACCAAAGTACGTGGTATATGTGCGTGAACCGGACGGGCTAAACACGGCTAAGAACGCATCAGTATTGCTTCCGGTTATAGCTCCCTGAGACCATGCGTTTGCTGTGGCCAATCCGAGGCTCAGGGTAGTTCCGCTGAAACATACGTTGCCTGTCGCATCAATGGCGATATCAGCGGTTTGGTCAGCCTGATTCCCCCCAAAATAGGTAAACCAGATACGTGCACCGGAGGAATCATATTTTGTAAGAAATGACTCATCGCCACCTGCGATGGTACTCTGAAATACATTGCTGCCGTAACTTAAGTTCGCACTTTGGGTAGTGCCTGTAACATATACATTGCCGGAAATATCAGTACCTACACCTTGTGCAATATCGTAAGCCAAACCACCAAGGTAGGTGCACCATCGTACGCCACCAGTAGAGTTGAATTTAGCTATAAAAGCATCATCATTCGCGGCATAGGTACCTTGTGCAACACTACTGCTGCTAGGGTAGGCAATACCAGACGAACTACGTGTTTTACCGATTACATATGCAAAACCATTACCATCGCAGGCAACTTTTATCGCTTTGTCTTCAGCAGTACCACCATAGTAGCTACACCATTGCACAGTACCACCAGGCGAAAATTGAGTGATATACGCATCTGCTCCCCCACTTATAGATGTGTGCCCGGAGACAGTTCCTAATCCTGTGCTAACTGTATTACCAACTAGATAAACCGTATTTGTAAAATGATCCCATGCCACGCCTACCATATAGTCATCAAAGGTAGAGGCAGTGCTTTCATCTCCGGTACCGCCAAAATAAGTGGCCCACGATCTTGTACCATTTTTATTAAACTTTACAAGATAGGCATCACAATTACCCCCGCCATAAGTAGACTGGCTAACACCTGTAGAGGATGCAATAGCAGAGGTACTGGCTGTTAAACCCGCAGCATACACATGATCTAATGTATCTGTAGCCAGGTAAAAGAAAATGTCTGTATTGCTTCCTCCATAATAGGTTGCCCATTGAAGTGTACCGGAGGTATTATACATAGCAATATAAGCATCGATACTGCTATTAGTTAATGAACCCGCATATGCACCGGAAGTAGCAATACCTGTTGTGCTAATAGTTCGCCCAGCCAGATATGCATTACCGCTAGTGTCAGTAGCAACGGAATAGCCAAAATCGTCATCGTTGCCACCAAAATAAGTTGCCCAGTCAAGGCTGGGATCTATGATCAAATCATTATTCAACCCATCGTATTGGTCGATTTTAAAAGAAAGTACATTTCCATTTAACCGGTATTCTGATGATATCTTTTTACCGCCTTCCATGTAACACAATGGCGCATCTTCTTCTACATACCCAAGTGAGCTCTTAATCTTTAATGATCCTTTTGGTGTAAGATTTATAGCAGTAGTTCCGTTGTATTGCAATTGGATAACAGACGGATCGGCGCCTTTATGAACAATAAAATCGTATTTAAGCGTGTTGGCAGCGTTGATGTATAATACCCAATCGATATTGGGATAAATATTCTTGTAGGTTATCTTTTGATATGCTTCCGCGGTAATACCATCCGGGCATTGAGGCAAATAATAATTTCTATAATCTTCGGCTTTCTGCTCTTTTATTACTTGTGCATTTTTGTTTGCCCCCAGCAATTTTACATCTATACGAGCATATTTTGCTGTGATCTTTTCATTCGCTGCAACCTTTATTTTTCCATCAGCCGGCAACAGGTTTTGCATCCATTGATAGTGAAATTCTCCATTACCTACAAATATGCCCATGCCCTTTTGCTGTAATGCAAACTGTATATCTTTCCGGCTATTATTATGCTGGTCGATTAATTGCCCCTTATTTTCAATAAACGATACAGATGAATGGAAGCCTTTTCCGGGTTCAGGGCTTGCGTAACTTATGTTAATGACAAAAAATAAACATAAGTTCAATATAATGGGTATCAGAAAAGCGTTCCTTTTCATTATAGTATTATAGTATATTATATGTACTATAATAAAAATACAGAATTGTGGGATGGCAACCTGCCTATGGGATTTTTTTAATTGGATTATAATCTGATTACTAAAAACAAAATATTAGTAAACAATTAGTTAAACAGTTGATTATCAATTAAATGGATTTAATATAAATATTAATTGTATTAGTTATAATTTGCTTCATTGCATTTGTGAGGTCTTCAATGGGAGCACCAACCTCTTTTTTGTACACCTCGATAATCTTTACTGCCTTTGAGGTGAGATCTTTCTCCAGTAACTGCAATTCAGACATCAGTTCATCAAAAGATGGCCTGCCACCTTTAATTGCAGTTAGCGCTTCGATGTTATGAGAATACTGCGCAAGTACCCCCGATGCGATATTGGAAAAACTATCAATAACTTGTTGTTCGCGTGACATAAATATTGTCGCATTTAAAAAAGAATGAAAACTATTTAGTTATCACCTCTGGTCGGGCACGCCAGCTTGAAAGATTTATTCGCAAACTATGCCGGCGCGTCATTATTCTTTATTGATTGCGAAAACAAGCTCAGTATAAAAATAAAAAAATTTAGCAGAATAGAATGTATAGAAGTAAGATGTACGAAGCGGAAATTGACTTGTCTATCTTTAGCAACAAAACCATTAGTCAAGCGCTATCCGAAGATCAGGATTACTAATATAAAAGGCGAGGTGCGCGCTTAAATCCCTGCAAACCGGTTGCTGTAATGAATCATGTCCTATTAACACAACATCGTAATCCTCACCATTATAAAAAGCCAAAGCACTTGTGGCATCCTTGAAAATCTGATATTGTTTTAGGAAATAAAACTTTTCCAGCTTGCCATAAGGGCTTATTACAACGGCTTCAATATTACCGAGGTTGCGATATTCTCCGCAAAACGGCTGACCAACGAGATCTGCATACTCGCTACATATAAGTCGGGCCTCGTCTAGTTTTAGTTTCCCTTCTTTCATCGTATCAAATATATTAAAAATACTATTTGACAACCCTTTGGTCAGACTTAATTTATTAACACGATATCTACGCCATCCTGAATTGCCTGCCGCTTTTTACATAACTTAGTGAATTGACATTTTAATAGGTAGAATGAGAGTTAGCTTTATTTTAGTATTCCTTGCAATAGGAAATTTTGTACTGGCGCAAACACCCGGGCTAAAAAAATTTGATCTGAACAAAGTGGGAAGTTCATATCCCATGTATTTAACACCTTTCAATGCTGCGAACGGAGGGAAGCTTTGCTTTTTTGCAGACGAGGGTATCGGTGATGGGTTTGAGCTCTACACATGCGATGGCGCAAATCAGCCGGTGTTGGTGCTGGACCTTAACCCACTAGCCGGCAGCGCTGTTGAACAATATTCTAACCGCCCGACCATAGTGTTGAACAACAAGCTATATTTTACAGGTAACAGCGGTACTACCGGCCCTGAAATTTACGTGTTCAATGGTGCTACTATGCCCACTTTAGTGCAGGATATTGTTACAGGAAGCGAGGGAAGCGATCCTGATGAGTATGTTGCGTTGAACGGGGTATTGTACTTCCGCGCGCGCAATAGCAATATAGGTTATGAACTTTGGTCTTACGACCCTGTAGCTGCTACACCTGCTAACCAGCTTACGGACATCAATCCCGGGCCCGATAGCAGTGTGAATGGTAATCTGACGGTATTTAACAATAAAATTTACTTTACTGCAGACAGTGGTATTGGCAATAATGAGCTATTTGAATTTGACCCTGTATTTGGTAACACATCATTGCTGGCAGATATTAAAGCCGGACCAGCGGGTTCATGGCCACAAAACTTAACCGTTCTCAACGGCAAGATGTACTTCAGCGCAGCAGACACAGCTGGGCGGGAATTATGGGTATATAATGGCACAAACAATCCCACCCGCATTACCGATGCTGTAAAAGGATTTAGAGACGGAATACCATCCCGCTCAGAAACTATTATAGCATCTATGAATGGCAAAATATACTTCAATGCCAAGGATAGCAACGATAATAATTACTACCTCTTTACTTATGATGAAACAACCGGTAACTACGGTTTAGCCCCAAAAATAAAAACCACGGGCAGCCAGGATCCGCTATGGATAACGCCGTATGGCGGCAAGTTATACTTCAGCGCATATAACCAGGCTACAGGTTACGAGTTATGGTCTTATGATACAACAGAGGGTGCTAAACAGGTAATGGATCTATGTACAGGAACAAATAGCAGTGATCCCAAGGAGCTTACTGTAATAGGTAATGACTTATATTTTCGGGCACAGGAATGTGGCGGTGTGGGTACTGAATTATTTAAATTTAACTATACAGAAGTTTCAGTAAAAAATGTAACATTTGCAGGTGATCTCAAGGTGTTCCCCAACCCGGCATCGGAATATGTAAACCTATCATTAAAAGGTAAAAAGCAGGAAACGCTACACATAATATTCACCGACCAGGCAGGAAAAACTGTGAACGAATGCAATATAGGCAGCGATATGCCTGCCATTACCATCAATACAAAAAGCTGGGTACCTGGTATGTATTATTATACCGCTTATAACAAAGATGGGGTTAGGTACATGGTGGGTAAGATAGTAAAGGACTAAAACACAATATCAGCAAACAACAAGGGCCGCAGAAGCGGCCCTTGTTGTTTGTAAAGATATATTTCATCAATATCGTAATGCCCGGTAAGAAACACCGCTAAGCGTTTTATCAGCTACTACGCTACCATTATTAAAATTGACCTCCAATATACGTGGCACCGAACCACAACCAATGAAGTAAGTATTCGCAGTTTTTTGTACAGACCCCATGTACTGGCAGAAAAGACTATAGGGCAACTGCAAGGATTTAAAGGAGGAAATGGTTTTAGTAGATTCGTCTATTGCCAATTCAACTACCCTGCTATAAGGCCTTTCTGTTGCGTCTCCGTTATCCATCATCATTATATGCCCTTCGTTGTTAATTGTAGCGTCATGCTGGCGAAGGAATTTCTGATCAGCCGTCATAGGGAAATCGCCATTCTTTCCACCAAGCCTCCAAATTATATCACCTGTCTTACGGTTGATCTTAACAATTTGGTTTTGGTTTCTGAACGAACATACCAGGTTGTTATCCTTCGGGTCAATAAACATGCTATTCATGTGCATGTAATCCTGTGCATTAGTTGTGTTTGTATAATCATTCCCTTCTACGCTATTAGCATAAAACTCGGGGTAATTTGTAGCATCCCATTCCCATATAACATTCCCGTTTTGTACCTCCTGGATAATTGGCGCTACAACAGTACACCCTGCTGCAGGATGCAAAGAGCTATCGATATTGCTTACGGCTTTTTGATAATATGCCATGGCTATATAATGGTTATCGTCGAGCAATATAAAATCGTGGCCGTCCAGGGCATCAATATCAGCAGTAGTTCTGCTACCGTATGGCAATAACCTGAAGCGTTTTATTTCTTTAAGATTTTCATCTAGTAAAACGGCGCTTCCCGGGATATACCCTACGCCAGCAATGGATTTCGCATTTGGGTCATATAACTGATAGGTATATCGGATGGTACCATTGATGTTCCATCTCTGGAAATTCATTACAGCAGAACCGGTATTAATATTGCTTGCAACATTGAGTGTGCTATCCAGCAACTGAAGATTAGAAGAGGCTGTATAATCTCCCATATTAAATAACCCAACGAGGGTATGGGTGGAATTGGCAGTTGCAGATGTACCCGTATTCGTCCCTGCAGGCACAGCATCATCTTTTTTACAACTGCTATTGAAAAGCATACCCCACATGGCTATTACAGCCAATGCCAGTTTTGTTTTATTCATTGGTAAAATTTAATGGTAAATAATGGCAAGCCTTATTAGTAGTAACACTACCGTAGGCGTAAAATGTATATGGACTATTAAAAGTTGCTATTATCAGCGCTCTGGCTCATTCCTCCGCCCAAGTTACCCATACCACTACCCTGTCCCCGGCGACCTCCACCATGTCCGCCGCGCTGACCTACACCTTCTTTACGGCGCTCTTCCATTTTCTTCTTCATCTCCTCCACAGCGATTAGATACTGACTGTATTTATTGTCATCATTTAGTATTTCTTTTACGCCTGCGTCGCGCTTATTATTAATAGCATCGAGCATTTCTTTATTGGTACCTTCTGTTCTATAAGTCTGCATGTTATTTGCATACCTGGTGAACACTTGCGTTAATGCTTCTTTTTGCTCTTTTGTGACCTCAATGTTTTTCATAAGTACATTTTCCATCCGGGCTCCCCGTTCTTCGGGGCTTTTAGGCTGGCCATCCATATTTTGCGCGTTGGCATTCAAGGTTAAGCCCACCAAGGCTATCAGCAAGATATTTTTACTTATCTTATTCATCAAAAACTATGTTTTGTATTGGACACTCGTTAAGGGTAAAGGTTTAAAATGGAGAGATTATGGTGTCACCACAAAATTATTCCTCAACGATGTGATTTTTAAACCGCCAAAGATACTAATAGTGCATGGGTAACACCAGCGACAAAGAAGAATTCCTGGCAGTACTGCAACAGTTCGAATCCCTGATCTACAAGGTTTGCAATATGTATGCATCAAATACGGAAGATCTCAAAGACCTGTTCCAGGAAATAATATTACAGGCATGGACTGCGTATCCAAGATTTCGGGGTGAGTCGGCAGTAAGCACGTGGCTTTACAGGGTAGCGCTTAATACCGCCATCACCCATCAACGGAAGCAAAAAAGTCGGCCAGATACTACAAACTGCCTCCCGGCTGATCTAAAGGATAATACCCATCCGGCATTGACGGAGGAATATAAAATAATGCAACAATTAATTGGGCAACTTCCGTCGCTTGACAAAGCGCTGGTACTATTGTACATGGAAGATCGCAGCCATGCTGAGATTGCAGATATTATGGGAATAAGTGTAAGCAATGTGGGAACCAAAATAGCCCGTATAAAAGAACGCCTGCGTAAGAAGGCGGAACCATATATTAACGACAAAAAATGAGCAACGTATGGATCTGGACAAAATGAAAGAAATGTGGCAGCAGCATGATAAAATGTTGCAGAAAAACACAGCACTGAATGAACACTTGGTGAACTATATACTAAACGACAAATCTAAAAATGTAATCAGAAGGCTTATTAACCTTGAATACATTGGCATCGTTGTATGCGGACTTGTACTATTGCTGTTTGCTGTGCATGTTGCAGATAGGGACATGAATGCGTTGCTCACAGGTTGCTATGTGTTGTCGCTGGTATTTATTTTGGCCGCGATGGTCTTATGTATCTTTAAAATAAGACATCTAAACAACATTGATCTTAATGCTGGCTCCATTACAGAAACCGCAAAAAAAATAAACCAATACAGGCTCATTATCTCCATAGAGAAAACCACTTCACTAATACTTGCCCCTATATTTATTTCAGCACTATTTGCAGTAATGATGTTTTGGGTACACGGCATTGACATTTTCGAGGATATTACTTTTTTTCTGCCTCAACTTGTAACAGGCCTTATCGCCGCTACCATTGCTATGCTGTTATTGTACCGCAGGCTTTATAGCCAAAACATAAAAGAGATAACTGATAATCTTAAAGAAATAGAACGATTTAAAACAGAAGCCTGATTTATCGAACGTAAACATTTTTGTCTCTTACCTCAAGACACTGATAAATATTAGCAAGTAATTTTTTACCTGTCTTTTTGTTGTCTTTTACCTGGGTACCGGTATTACTATATAAGAAATTGAATTTATATTCCTGGGATCTGTTCATCTTGTATTCAAAAAACGGATCATCGGCAAAATTAAACTCAAAAGTTTCTCCCGGGCTCAGCTTTACATATTCGGGATAGTCGTAGCGCTTTACAAAATCGATCTTCCTAATGCGCGTTACAGCATGGCCAAAAACATCATTAACCAGGAATCTGAAGCTGCCTGAATGTATCCAAACCTGCTCTTTGCATTTGTTCTCGAAAATAAAACTATAGTTAATGTAATCTTCAAAATTAATAGTATCCTGCACCTTCATGCTCATCAATATGCATTTGCAGCGAGCATTTTCTATGACTACTTCGCGGGTTGCAGTATCAGCAACTTGCTTGTTTTTATCACCTATTACAATAGTTTTACGGTCATCAATAATAGTTTCCTGGCCTAATACTCTTTTAGGTTTGGCATGAATCGTATCGTAGATAATCGGCAGGTCTTTGAACGACTTCTTTTTATCAGCCTTTTCTATAGTTATTACTTTCTCTTTATACATCGGTACAAGCGTTCCCGATTGAGGCTTCGTTTCGTCAATAATCTTGTATTTCGGGGAAACTGTATCTCCCGCAGAGTTTTTCGTTGGTTTTTCTTCCTCGCGGCGATGCTTCTTTTGAGCAAGGCATATATTGCCATGCCCAATTGCAATGACTATTGCAAACAATAATATTTTTTGGAAGAACCTCACTTCTTGCTTTTAACTACAGCTTTTTCTGTACCACAAATGGTGTATACCGGGTCGGCTAAGTCGGGATCAAGGTTTATATGTATTTTACCTTTACCGTCTGCCCGTGGCATTTCTATATAATCTTCTACCGGCACCGGATCACCTTCGATACCCTTCCAGCTATTGACAAAGCTGGTAACGCGGCATAGCTTAACCTTGCTTTTCTGCAACAACGTGAACTTGTCGGTGTTCTTCGGAACCATAAATGCGGCCTGCAACTTTTCGGACCCTTGCAGGTATTGAAAATTATACATGTTATAATAATCAAACGCTGCCGCATCCTTAGATGTCAGTGTAACGGTGATATTACTATCAAGAGGTATTGCTGCTGTTTCGAAAAAGCTTTCCTGAGCCGTAAGCTTGCCAAACAAGAAAAGGAAGAATAAACCCGCAAATAAAATTTTAGCAACCAATTGACATCTTATTTGCTATTAAATATAATAAAACTAACGGTAATACTATCATCCTCCTATGCGAACAAGTGCGTCGTGGGCGGGCTGATATTTATCGTCAAATACAAGGGCCTGCTTATAGTCATTGATAGCTTCCTGCTTTTTGCCCATTTTTTCGAAACAAACGCCGCGATTATAGTAAGCTTCGGGGTCTGATTGGTCTATTTGCACAAGGATATCGTATTGGCGCATTGCTTTATCCAAAGAATCCTGCTGCATGTAAACGTAGGCAATGTTAAAATAGGCATCTATATATTGCCTGTCTCTCATTATAACATTCCTGTATTCTTCCTTTGCAAGTTCCAGCTCATTTCTATGCTGATAATATACGCCACGTGCAAATAGCGGAAATGCATCAGTAGTATCCAGCTTCCAGGCATTTTGAAAATACGTTAATGCTATGGGGTTTCCCCGGCTACTGTAAATACTACCTAACTGCAGCACAGCTTCTTTGTAATCAGGAGCTACCTGCACTGCCGTTTGAAAACTGGAGATAGCCTTAGCCGTATCCTTAAGGTCTTTATAAATCATTCCCTTCAGGAAATAGGCTTCGGGATTATATACATCCTGCCGCAAAACTGTGTTGATGGCTTTAAAAGCAGAAGAATATTCTTTGATGTATACAAACATCTTCGCCACCTTCAATTGTGCTTTTTTATCGCCGGGATTCAGGTCTAATGCCTTTTGCAGCCATTTTACAGAACCCGTAACGTCTTTATGTTCAAACATCAGATCGCCTACGGCGCTAAAGTACTCAGCCTTTGTAGAATCCAGCTTGGTAGCTTGTTTAAAATCGTTTAAAGCTAAAGTATCTTTCTGCAGACGATGAAGAATAATGCCACGCTGGAAGTACAGAGCCGCATCTTTGGGGTTATCATTTATTTTTTCTGTAATATTTTTCAACTCAGGGGTGGCGATAAGGGCCGGGCTGTTATTTGCGCTACCTTTATTGCCTTTACAGGAACAAAAAACAGTTATCCCGATCAATACCAGGAAAATATATGAAACACTTCTCATGCCGCTAAATTAATTCAATTGATTGATTGCAATGCATTTAGGATCTATTTGCGTTGTCCGAGGCGGTAATACAACGCCACATATATACTAGGCGTTAGCATACTACCTGCCAGCCTGGGGCTAAGCTTATAATACACATTGTTTTCATCAACAACATCTACCCTATAAGCAGTCTGCTGGTCAAAGAAATAAGTATATAATACCTGCGCGCCAACGCCTAACGCTACCGGCTTTTCTGCTGAGAAAGGAATCAGTATCTCTGCATTGATACAAGCCTGCGGGATAATACGTTTGATATATTCTGAAGAATCTATCATCACCTCGGTCAATGTGCTCTTATTGCCGCTAATGCCAACCTTATTTCCTGAAAGGTAGTTAGCCCCAATACCTACTCCAACATAAAGCTCTTTGTTGCCACCAACCTGCTTTCGCACCCTACCGCAAAGCATAGCATTGGCAGCGGCAAAATACATATTCAGCACCCTGTCTGTAGCACCCAGCCTGGTAACGGGTAGCACATAACGTGATACCGTGACATTTAATGACGGCACAAAGGTAGCTTGGGGTGGTAAATAGCTGAACCTGGCAGTAACACCCGGAGCCGCATCTGAGTGGTTATAATCCCCAACATATTTGTTGAACATTAAGGGTGCTCCAAGATCTACCCCGATACCCATATCTATCTGAGCAGAAACAGATAGTGGTATCATGAGCAACAGGACAATTCTTACAAAACCTGAAAACATGGTGCAATATACCCTTTAACCTGACATGTAAATAGAGTATCACGTTGGCATTGTTTTATTAGTTCTGCAACAAGTAATAATATATTAATTATCACTAAACATGTTCTTATGAAAAAGGGAATACTATTGTTGCTATTTACAATTAGCACTATTGCATACGGACAACCAAACTGTGGCAATCCTCACAGGATATTTAATGTGCCGGCTAACCAGACACCTAAGGTGGTAACTAAACTAGGGACTGACCCGCAGTTTCCTATAATGTGCAACCTGAAGGATGCAGACCAGTTTTATAAAAACTTACAAGCCGTTGGAGAGATCAAAGGATTTAAAAACGAGATCAATAGCCTGTTTGCATCTATAGGATATGACCAGGGTGTAAAAGACCCAAGATTTACAAGGGATAAGGTTTGGTCAGAAGATATACCATTTGGTGCTATAGGTATGTTGGGAGACGGGCAGAACAAATACATCTACAGCATATTGGCACTACCAGGACAAAATAAGATCAAAGCATGGCATGTGAAAGCAATTTCAGGTTGCGATCTCTATTTTATGAACCGCTGTGGTAATGCTTTCTACTATACTAACCCACCGGTACAGCAGGCGTTGGTTATAGAAGAAGAGCATCCTGCAATTGCGAAAGTACGTGTAAAGGTAATTGCGAGGTATGATGGGCGACAATACTGCAGCTGTAGCGATTGCGGTGAAGATGCATATATAAGAGGCGAGGTTGAAAAACAAGTATTGGAAGATAAGATCGTTGAAGTGCCTGTTGCCGATGATCCCGATTCTTACCCTGAAAAGCGCGTTTATGTAGATGTAGACAAGCAAACCTTTAAGCGCCTGCGCAAGCAAGAAGAAAAAAATGAAGAAGAGGAAGAAAATAAGTTATCAATGAACTAACCAAAACATGAAAAAGTGAAAGGGCTCCCAACAACAAAGGAGCCCTTTTCTATTCAACAAACAAAACTATGCTTTATTACATCTGCGTTGCAGTAAAGATGGCATCGACCGTATAGGTACCACCAGGATAAGAGAATTTAGGATCCGCTTTATACTTTACAGATACTGATTGGTTTCCACCATTTGAACCACCTGAAACAAGCGTTTGTATCCTTTCTGAGATAGAAGAAAACCTTGACAGCGCAAACGGAGAAGGAATGCTACCACCAGAGCCGTTCGTTGTGGGCATAATACTCAATGTTCCTGCTACCGGCATTTTAGGTGCGGGCATCACATTGCCTGAATAAGTAAAAAAAGGATTATTAGTATTTACAGAAAGATTGAACTTCTTATTGCTGCGGATCGTTAATTGATAATCAGCTGTTTGAACACCGCCGGAGTATGCAGCCGGGTTGGCGAAGGGTATCCTTACCAATTCGCCGGTTGCATTTCCCGTTGTGTTAAAAGTGATTTCTATAGCATCTGTAAGTGAAAGCGATATTGTTTGAGCTGCAGAACCGGAGTTTTGAGCTTTGGCCGCAACAGATGCGCATAGCATAGCTATAAGAATGAACTTCTTCATTGTGTTTTTCGTTGTTTTGTTTTGCTTTGTGTGTTGTGTTTGTTATTTCTTGCTAACGATACAAATATGCGACGCATTTGAGGGCTTACAAAGAAAAACGCCCCACTTAACGGAGCGTTTAAAATTGATTAACACCGGAAAATACATCTTGTTAACACCAGAAATACACTTAGTTAACAACCGGTTAGCATAGTAAAAATTAGGTTCTGATTATGAAGCAGTTATGATCTTAGCACGTATTGTCTGATTTTAGAGTACAATACCTCCGGATCAAATGGCTTACTAATAAAATCATTCATTCCAGACTCTTTAGCCTTATTCCTGGCATCCTCAAAGGCATCTGCGCTAAAGGCTATAATAGGTGTTTTTGAATCATCCATCCTTATACGCCTGCTTGTTTCAAATCCATCCATATGCGGCATGTGCAGGTCCATCAGCACTACATCATATTTCTTGCTTGCAAAAACCTTCAGGCCTTCCAGTCCGTCAGCTGCAACATCTACCTCGGCATGCATTGCATTCAATATCTTTTTTGCAACCAGTACATTCAGCTTATTGTCTTCTACCAACAATATTTTAATGCCGGCGAGATCGTGTGTTTCCACAAACTTCTGCTCCTCATCTTTTATTTCGTTGGTCTTATCCATTTTCAATTCGAAGTAGAAGTTGGATCCTTGTCCTTCCTCCGAATCGACACGAATAGCACCACCCATCATGGTAACTAGTTTGGATGATATTGCCAGCCCTAATCCCATACCATCATAGCTCCTTGTAATCTTGCTATTGATCTGGCTGAAAACATTGAATATTTCCTTGAGCCTGGCTGCTTCTATACCTACACCCGTATCTGCCAGCTTGAACATAACATAACAGGCATTATCATCCATATGGCTGACCTTTACCCAAAAATGAATGGAGCCCTTCTTAGTAAACTTAATTGCATTATTCAGGAGGTTATTGATAACTAACAATAGCTTATCGTAATCGCCCAACAAATATTGCGGTATCCTGTCATCAAAATCAAAATGCAAATCGATTTCTTTTTTTGCCGCTTCCAGTACAAAGCTATCAAGAGCATTACGACAAAATTTCCGTATGTCTAATGGCTTCTTTTCTATTACTATTTCTTTATCCTCTAGCTGGTTAAAGTATAGAATATTATCTACAATGGATTTTAATGTTTGTGCAGAGTAATGTAATAAGGAAACATCGCGCCTGATGGTTTCCGGTATTTCTTTCTCCAGCATAAGATGGCTGAGGCCTACGACTGCATTGGCAGGTGTGCGTAATTCATGGCTCATGATAGAAAGAAAATGCATTCTTTCCTGGGACGACCGCTCTGCTACGTCTTTTGCTGCAACCAATTGTTCTTCCATGTTATGGTTTACCTTGGTTACAATGCGAATGACAGCAATACTCTGTAATACTGCTATTATGGAATTGGCGACTTTAAAAACGCCTTCCAGGCCGGGCATGTGAAAATTAGCGAGTAATTTGGGTGTAAGATCAGTACAGTTGATCGCCAATAGACAAGCTACCGTAAATAGCAACATCAATAAACGCTTGCCACGTTCATCGTACCTGGTAACCACATATGTGAGCAACAGTATGGGAACGTAGTACATATATGTATTCTGCCGTTCATTTATGATCCCTGTATCAAACAGCATCAATAAAAGATCAGAAATAACAATGGCAATGCCGGCCGCAATACCAGTTTCCTCTTTATAGGCTATCAGCGAATTGATAAAAAAGCAAATGGAACCAGCGCCTAATATTAATGCAGGCAGATAAACACCGACAATGAATAGAGTTATGCAAAATAATAAGCATACAATACCTGCTGACAGGTTCAGAAATAACAGAATCCTCTTTTGCCGAAACATTGGCAGTAAAAAAATTTAATATGCATTAACAACCATCCCACAACTATTGCAGGATATTATATTGATTGTTTGTTTACTTGGGATTCTCTCTGTTATTCCGTTCCACGAAGGTAATATTTAAAACAAACATTTTTATATTAGTTTATTACATATAGCCTTCATGGAATTAACAAGCATTCCATGGTTTAGATTACCTTTGGAAGAATCTTAAAAAAAAGTCAAAATAATATGCCACTAATAGCACCTTCAATGCTTTCTGCAGATTTCCTGAACCTTGGCAGGGATATTGAAATGGTTAACAACAGCGAAGCGGATTGGTTTCACCTGGATGTGATGGACGGACGCTTTGTGCCTAACATCAGCTATGGCATGCCTATTATAGCCCAGATGAAAAAACTGGGAAAAAAGACTTTTGACGTACACCTGATGATAGAAGACCCGGAACGTTACCTGGAAGATTTCAAAAAGGCCGGAGCCGACTATCTCACAGTACATTATGAAACTGGCTATCATATTCACCGTACGCTAACATCCATTAAAGCCCTCGGAATGAAGGCCGGGCTGTCCATCAATCCGCACACTCCTGTATCTATGGTGCAGGATATTATCGGTGAAATAGACCTGCTGCTTATCATGAGCATCAACCCCGGTTTCGGGGGGCAGAAATTCTTACCCCTGACGTATAAGAAAATTCGCGAAGCCAAAGACCTGATCAATACGGCAAAAGCCGGTACCCTTATAGAGATTGATGGTGGCGTGACACTTGAAAACGCTGCGGATATAGTTGCTGCGGGTGCTGACGTATTGGTGGCAGGCAATACGGTATTCTCTGCGCCGGACCCGGCAGCAATGATAAAAAAGCTTAAAGAGGCGATAAAATAATTAGACCGCACACCCGTTATTCATCTATATGTTGGCCAAACGCATCCCTTTAATAATCACATGCTTATTGTTATCTCTATGGGTACATGCTCAAACAGCCACCCTTAGCGGTAAGGTAACAGATGAAAAAGGCCGGGCGCTTGACCCGGTAACTGTTGCCGTAGAAGGCAGTGTAAAGGGTACACTTACCAATAGCAAAGGACATTACGAACTTATATTGCCCAGTGGCGTGCCGGTGATAGTTGTCTTCTCTTATAACGGCTATAAACTGGAAAAGAGAGAGATCACTTTACTGCCATCTGAACAACGGGAGCTTGATATCAAGCTTATAAAAAAGGCTACCGAACTTGAAGGAGTAACCGTTACGGGCGACCGAAGTAACGAAGCGGGCAATATAAAACTCGATGCCACAAAAGCAGCGCTTTTACCAACAGTGGGTTTTGGCAGTGGCATAGAATCTATGATCAAGACCTTTGTTGGCAGTAATAACGAATTAACCTCTCAATATACCGTACGTGGTGGCAATTATGACGAGAACCTCGTTTATGTAGATGATTTTGAGATCTATCGCCCGTTTCTTACACGCAGCGGCCAGCAAGAAGGGATGAGTTTTGTGAACGCAGACCTTGTATCAGGGGTAAACTTCTCTGTTGGTGGCTTCCAGAGCAAGTACGGGGATAAAATGAGTAGTGTTCTGGATGTTACTTATAAACGCCCTAAAGAGTTTGGAGGCCGGGTAATGGCCAGCTTATTAGGGGCTAGCCTAGCCCTGGAAGGAGCTTCCAAGAATCAAAAACTGACTTACCTGGTAGGTGTGCGTCAGAAAAGCAATCAATACTTGCTGCAAGCACAGCCAACCAAGGGTATCTATTATCCATCGTTCACTGATGGACAGGCACAGATCAATTATAAATTCAACGACAAGTGGGAGGTAGAAGCTATTGGAAACTACGCACGCAACCGGTTTACTTTTACACCGGAAGAGCAAACCAGCAGTTTTGGCGTTGTGAACCAGGCATATCAGTTGCATGTATTTTATAACGGGCATGAGATCGATCAATTCGATTCCCGCTTCGGTGGTTTATCAACTACATTTCATCCCAATAGCAGATTGAAGCTGAAACTCCTGGCATCCGGTTTTCAAACCAACGAAAAAGAAACCTATGATATCAGCGGAGAATACCTGCTGGGAGAACTGGAAACTGATCTGGGCAAAGCCAATTTTGGACAAGTGAAGACGGCATTAGGCACGGGTATCATCCACGATTATGCCCGTAACTATCTTAAAGTGAATGTTGGTAACCTTGCCCATCGCGGGTCTTATGATGCCCATCTCCATTTTATACAATGGGGCCTTGATGCCAATGTTACCCAGATTTCTGATAAACTGTATGAATGGGAGCGCCGCGATTCTGCCGGATATACACAACCATACGACCCTAACAACCTGGAAATGACGAAATTCTATCATTCGTCAGCCGACTTTAACTATATGCGTTACAGTGGCTTCCTGCAAGATAACTTCAGGTTTAGCGACTCATCAGATTTTACGGCATCCATTGGCGTTCGTTTTAATTATAGTACACTCAACGGCGAGTTTCTTGTAAGCCCACGGGCCCAATTTTCCTATAAACCACGTAAATGGAAACGCGACTATGTCTTTAAACTGGCCGGTGGTTTGTATCAGCAACCTCCATTATACAGGGAAATGCGCGATCTGAATGGTGATATTAATACCAACCTCAAAGCCCAAAAATCGTTTCACATAGTGTTGGGTGGTGATTATAACTTTAAAGCCATCCAGCGTCCGTTTAAAATAACAACGGAGGTGTATTATAAAGGGATGTGGGATCTTGTGCCTTATGAATATGATAATGTACGCATCCGCTACTTTGGTAAAAATGACGCTGTGGGATATGCTTATGGCGGTGAAGTAAGGGTGTATGGTGATATTGTAAAAGATGCTACATCATGGATCAGTCTTGGGCTTATGAAAAGCATGGAAGATATTACGGACGACAAGATAGATATCAAAAATGTTGCCGGTGGAGATAGTATCGTAAAATATCCCGGTTATATACCCCGCCCCACAGACCAGCGCTTTATGCTGGGAATGTATTTTGAAGACTACTTCCCTAAATGGAAAAACTTTAAAATGCACCTAAACCTGATGTATGCCAGCGGATTACCTTTTGGGCCGCCGGATAATAAGCGCTATGGAGACACATTACGCCTGCCTGATTATAAAAGGGTAGATATAGGATTCTCCGCTTTATTGATAAATGGCGCTAAACATCCACACAGCAAAGTCTGGAGCAGTGTTAAAAATTCCTGGTTAAGCCTTGAGGTATTTAACCTGCTGGGCATACAAAATACCCTTTCCTATACATGGATACAAGACCAGACAAGCGGGAAAACCTACGCGGTTCCTAATCGGCTTACTTCACGATTAATCAACGTAAAGCTTATTGTGGATTTTTAGGCAACTGTTCAAAATTTGCCTTTACTGCAATATCATTGATCTTCTTTACTACGCCATCCAACTCCTGAGACGTAGTAATAATACCTTTGATTACTTCAATATTTACAGGGTCGGTAACATCTTTCTCGTTGAATAATTGACTGAGTCCCATTATAGTGCTTACATGGTTCCGAACGCTGTGCGATTGAAGCCAGGCGATCTCTTTTAATTTTTCATTCTGCTTTTGTATCTCTTGCAGGTGCTCTGCTGCAATCTGCTTCTCTTTATTGTAGATATTAAGCAGGTAATTGGTAATTACGTAAATGAAGCCGAGACAAATGATATAAGTAGTTGTGTAATCTATGTATTGAGCAAACGGGCTGGGATAGCTTAACGGCGCCAGATTGGGATAATAATATTCAGTCCAGATAAGTGTCAGGCCCACGAACAAATGCAACATAGCCCATAATAAATGCATACGTTTGGGCGTGATGGCAATCAGCAAATGGAAGCAGAGAAAAAACACCAGGAATGTAGGCCCTGCAATACCCGAGTTATAATGGAAGTTTGCTATAAGCCCTAAGTAGCTGGCTATAGCATAGATCACCACAGCAGTGTAATATTTCTTCTTTACCCTTGACAGATAATACAAAAACAGCTGAAGTATAATTAACCCAATTAACAGGTAGGTTATGTCATTCGTACCCGTGAGAAAATTTACCGGCGTTAACATCACTAACATAACGAGGGTAATAATGCTTAAGGCATTCACCGTACGGTTTTGCGAAGAGTAATCAGGAGATTGCCCTAATAAATTATTCCAAAGCTTATTGAAGCCAGCCTGTTGATTATTTTTTGTCATTTTGTTTTACGGCTTCCTAATATAATAATTTGAAGGCAATAATTACAAGTCTCCCCCTCTTTAAGCCGCCGTTAACTGTAATCTAACGTTATCGCATTGCCACACTCAGTCATATCTATGCAACCATCATTTCTTAAAGAGTGGTTAACAGTTAACATTTAAGTTGGTTAAACAGTTTTAAAGCTGTCGTTAAACGATCGTAAATACTTGGTAATGGCTTCGCATCGAGCGCATATTTGCACTATCAAAACAAAAACAAAACACTTCAAAACAAAAAATAAAAAACACACAAATGTCAAAAATATCGCTGTTCATAGCAATACTTACCTGCCTGGTTGCCGCAGTAAATATCTAATAAAAACACTACCTACAATTCAAAACAAAAAACACAAAAACATGAAATCCATTTTATTAGCACCAATCGGCTTACTACTTCGCACTTACCTCGGCGTAGCATTTATTATGATATTCATAAAAAAGCAAAAGGCGAAAAGGACAGAACGTAAAATGGCAACAGCAACATTAAAAGATGCGCAGAAACATGCACAGGCATAATTTACCATTCACCTTGACATATCGTTATTAAATCCGCCCATTAAAACATCCCCCTTCTGTGTAAGGCTGTAATAAAACAGCACGAAAGCAAATCCCCCCGAAGAACGGGGGATTATTTATTTACCAAGATATAACTGGTTGCCATCTTTGTAAGCTCCGTTTATTGAGTAGTGTGCTACTATAGACTGACAGGTAGATTTCTTGTCATTACAACGTACCAGGTCGTATCTATGTTCATCATCGAGCACTGTAGTGATCGTATAATAGTTACCCGGACCGGTAAGGATCATTACCCAATCATTATTAGGATATACACCGGTCAATGGGCCGCTTGTGGCCACATAATCCCCGAAAAACACAGTATCTTTTTTACCGGCTACTAGCGGTGTGGTTCCATTGTAAACAAAAAATGATGAATCTAACGTGTGCTCATGTCGGGTATCTGTAACGGCATATCGTTTTAAAAGCACAGTCCTGGTACTTGCCCTGTCAAACCCTGTAAAATAAATTTTAAGGGTATCAGCTGTACAATAAGTGCGTTTTTTACAGCAGGCACCTAAACCAATTATAGTCGATAATAAGCTTACAGCAATGATAAATCGTTTATATCTCATTTTACTAAAACTCGCCAAATGTACATTTTATTGATTCCCGATAATTAAGTGATTTGTCATTTCTTCTTTACCATTATCAGCTTTGATGATGTACTGGCCGGATGGAAGACCCGATATGTTAACAGATAAGGTATATTCCACTGCAGGTTCCCTTGAAACCTGGCAGACTACTTGCCCTTGCATATTGTACACCCGGATAATGGATGGGGCCATTTCATTCCAATGCAGATTTATATACACTACATCTTTTGCCGGATTAGGATACACGCGAATACCCGAAGATGCGATTTTTTGTGTCGCGATAGCATCAGGGATCAATTCATAATGGTAAAATGTTTGGGAGCCTTCACCTTCCATCGGATACCATTTTGCCGCCTGATCATCCCAGGTGTAAAAATTATGGGTCACCGGCAGCTTGTCGGTATTATAATACCATGTTTCCAGGGTATTATTTAAATAAGTCCAGCCCGAAAATGCCTTTTCCAGGGTATATGTCGGGTTTTGATTGGCGTCGTAGTTATACTGTAGCCTTTTATATGGCCCCCATGCCTGGGCAATAATATCCCATTGGTTAACCAATTCAATATCAACCAGGCCATTATTAAGATAAGTATAATAATGCTGGTAAGTACCGTCCCACCTGTCAAATGTTGCGCTCCATGAACTGTAAGTATGCTCGCCTACCCGCCCATTACTATCGTAGGCATAATACTCACGAGAGATTGGTATCAGCATAGCCGCGGCTGAATCGTAGGTATAGAGCGTATCCTCTATTAGCCTTGAAGCGGTATCGTAGCCAAAAGCCTCCCGTTGAAAGCTATCCCATGCTGCTGCCGTATCGTTCCAGATCAGTAGGTGGTGTGCAATAAGGTTGCCCGACTGGTACTCATTCAGTTCCTTTGCTTCCGGCAACCATATTCCTGCCACATTTTTTCGCCAAAATATACTGTCAAGCCGTGTTCCTGTATAATAGTACTTATAACGATTGTTGCTTAGCCATACATTGCCAACACTATCCCAATTGTCAGCGATAGTGCTATCGTAGCGTGTATTAGCATAATAGGCATATACATTTCTGCTAACGTTTTGCCAGGCTGCCCCTTTTCGTTTCGCGTAAGCTTGTGTTATAATGCGGTCGCTGTCTCCGTAAGTGCGATAATAAAGCGCTGAGAGGCCTAATGATGGCCCTGCCAACCGATAACGAAACATAGAATCATACAGGTATACCCCCGTCTTCATATTGCTCCCCCGGCCATTACTATAACTGTAGATTACAGAATCGGTAAGCTGATAATTATGGGCTGCATCGGCAGAATATGTTCCTGTAGAAAGGAGTCGATATTGACGGGTCTGCGCGTGGGCGCAAATGCCGACAACTGCCAGGAATATAAAAAGTACTAATTTCTTCATAGGCTGATGATAAAAGCTTGTTCTATTTTATTTAAGATACATTAATCCAAATTAAATCCGAAACATTTTTTCAGAGGGGGTATTTTATAAAACGCAAACTAATTATATCTTTAAACATTATGCGTACAAAACATATCATTCCAGGGCTGGTAATGGCCACTATGTTACTGGCAAGTTGTTATAGGAAACAGGATGTTGTACCCCGTCCCGAGAATCCTGTAGGTGGCAGAGGAGGAAAATCTAAAATCACGGTTACTGCCAAACACTTCGACCAGACTGTTGATACCGGCTGGGTGTTTATTAAATATGATGCAACAAGCCGTCCGTTAAACTGGATGTTTGATGACTCTATGCAAATCCGGTATCAAAATGGTACTTACCAGGCGGCTTTTGACAGCCTAAAACGAGGTAATTATTATTTCTATGCCCGTGGGTATTCTTTCGACCTAATGGATAGTGTTACCGGTGGCACTAAAGTTACCGTTATAGATACTTTTGAACGTACTTATAACATCTTTATGGACGTACGCAATTTCGACGGCAAATAGCATTCACCTTCGATAATATTAGAAGCCATCACCATCGTGATGGCTTTTTTGTTATACTAATTTTTTGTGGTTAGGCAGCAGCGCTTACCTTTGTAAAGTTGAAAACAGCGCTATCCATATTTTTGTTGCTGTGCATGTCGTTCCAGTCAGCACTAAAGTTGGGTATTGTAGCATGGTACCAGGTAAATAAAACCTATGTCGCTACTGTGCTTTGCGAAAACAAGGATAAACCCCAAATGAAGTGCTGCGGTAAATGTTACCTGCGCAAGCAACTTAATAAAACAGAAGGATCTGGCAGCCAACAATCCAAATCTTTATCTGATGACTGGGTAGAGTTTATCCCTGCAAATAAAATTGAGATAGCCCTGCATTATTTTGAACCACGTTCTGACTTCCAATCATCTTATCATGCGCCAATAGGATATGACCCTATTTCGTCTGTATTTCATCCACCCCCTGTTTGCTGATTAGTACAATTTGTGTGTCATCTAAGTTTATGCTCTATAAGGGCGTAGCTATTGGTGCGCAGTTTATCATCTAATCAAAAAACAAAAATGAAACAATCACTTTTAGCTTTTCTGCTACTATTAGGTGGCAGGGCAGCTGCTTGCGATGTATGTGGCGCATCCGGCAGCAACCAGTCCATGGGGCTTCTCTCGTTTTACAATAGCCATTTTATAGGCATTCAATATCAATATCGCAACTTTACAAGCACACATCCTACAGAGCCGGGCGAATCAAACTCCGGTACATCGGGGGCCGAATATTATAAAACAATACAGCTTTGGGGCAAAGTAAATATTTCCAGGTACATTCAATTGTTTGCTTTTGTTCCCTATCAGCAAAACACACAGCACGAATCAGGTGCTGTAAATAACTACAGCGGTTTGGGGGATGTTTCTTTATTAGCTGGAAGTTATATTCTAAAACCGAAGGCTGATAAAGCCGTTACACATGCTCTTTTTATTGCAGCAGGCGTCAAGGCTCCAACGGGTACCCGTACCGTTGCGGATGGAACAACCGGCGATGGCTTGCTCAATGTGCAACCCGGCACCGGAAGCTGGGATGCGTTATTAAATGCCAACTATTCAGTAAGCTATAAAAATACCGGCATTAATACAGAGGCCTCCTATACCATTACTACACCAAACAATGCACAGTATAAGTATGGCAACAGGCTATCTGCCGGATGGATGGTATTTCACCGATTTAATAAAAACAATCTTTCCATAGTACCACAGCTGGGCATACGTTTTGATTATACATTACACGACTATGATAATTATGAACGCAAATGGCTGAATGAGCAAACCGGGGGATTTCTTAGTTACGGTGTTGCCTCTGTTCAGGCTTATTACAAGCAAATAGGCTTCCAGGCAAGCTATTATTTGCCGGCATGGCAAAACTACGCGCAGGGATATGTAACTGCGCAGCGCCGTGCTGATCTAGGATTACTATTTCTTTTTAAATAACCGGTGTAATAAATGATATGAAAAAGCTCTTATTAATTTCAATTGCAGCAACCATTGCGGCATATACAGCTTGCCAAAAAAAAGATAGCACTCCGGTTCAACCAGATAAAATAGCTATAGACATAAAAAGCCCAACCACCGGCAGTACATTTAAAAAGGGTGACACCTTATATATAAATGCAGATATTAGCTACCCAAGCCAGCTGCACGCATACGAAGTAAGTATTAAAAACAACAATACAAACGACGTTGTTTTTGATGAATACCAACATGTTTATACTGACAAGTTCAGCATTAATACATCATGGGTAGATAGCCTGCAGGAAGAAACCGATCTGACCATGCAGGTTATTGTTCAGATAGATCATGATGGGCATCAGTCTATAAAAGAACTATCCCTTCATAGTAAACCGTAATAACCAATTCTTTAATTCAACTAATCAAAAATCATGAGATCTAAAATATCAGGAATATTAATGGCGTTTACAGCCATCGCGCTACTAACAACATCTTGTAAGAAAAAAGATGACCCGGCACCAGGGCCGGGTAACAATAATACAAATAATAACACTACCGGCATCGGAGAGGTAGGCTTTGAATTTACCAACTATGTTGGCAGCAATCAATTAGCTATCAATACAGATACCTACGTAACGCCTGCCAATGATTCGTTTATAGTCACCAAATTCAATTACTATATCAGTAACATTCACGTTGTAAAAAGCGATGGAACAGAATATATAGAACCCGAAAGCTATCACCTGGTGCAACATAACCTGGCCAGTTCGAAGCATTTTCACATAGCCAATGTTCCTACAGGTACCTATACAGCAGTTAGCTTCTTAATAGGAGTGGACAGCGCAAGAAACGAAAGTGGCGCGCAAACCGGGGCTTTGGATCCTATTAACGGAATGTTCTGGACATGGAATACCGGCTACATTATGGCCAAGCTGGAAGGTACATCTCCGCAATCAATGGGTACCGGCAAATCTTTCACCTATCATATCGGTGGCTATAAAGGCCAGTTTACCGGGGTAAGAAAAGTAACACTCACTTTCTCAGAACCAATGAAATTAGCTGCTGGCTCAGAAGGTACACTTGCTATCAAAGCAGACGCCTTGAAATGGTTTAGCCCTAATAACATCAGCATTGCGGCTAATTACCAGGTGATGAGCGCCGATGCTATATCGCACCGTATTGCGGATAATTATGCTAACATGTTTACGCTTACAAATGTGTTGGTATCTATACCTTAGCTATCGTAATACTGATAACGACAAAGCCTGCAGAATGTTGCAGGCTTTGTCATTTTAACTTCATTTTAAAACATTCTGTCCAACGAAATAAAGCCAATAGCTCGTCTATATTAGCAGAGAATGATAACTTAAAATTACCGGAAATGAAACCCGCAATACATAGGCCTAAGGTTATGACTTTTTCGTTTAGGTTTTTGAAATATAAATGGCGTTTGAAGTTTGTGTTAGTGTTTCATACGTTTGATAAATGGCATGCCTAGGTATGCCATTTATTTAAATTTTCACAAACACAGACCGTCCCAGCCGATGATCGGCAAATAGTACCTCTACTATATATGTAGCACCCGGCAGTTGCTTAATATCTATTGTATTTTTTTTGCTCTTTACATTGTCTAAACCCAGCCATACCTTCCCGTTCATATCCATGATCTTTAAACTGCAAATAAGTTCGGATGCAAATACATTGAGCATATCGCCTGTAGCTATAGGATACACTGTGAGGGTTTTATCCATAAGGTAACGATCAAGGTTACAAATATGCTACTAACCCACGGGCTTATCTATACCCATTATTGGGTATTCTTTGCAAGTGCTACCACGCATTAACACGAGTGTATTGGGTTGCTTGGGCTTAAGGAGAAATATGCTAATTATCCAGCTTTACCTCAAACAATTTAGGCCAGTTTTTTCCCGTGATAAAAAATCGGTTGGCTTCAGCGTCATAGGCGATGCCATTCATCACTTCTGGGGCGTTTTCATCAGCAGATGGCGCTGGTATCCCTGCATCACGCCTTAAAGAAGAACAGTCAACCCTGGCCACAACATTTCCTGTGTTTGGGTCAATCTTAACAATCATATCTACCTGCCACACATTGGCATAAATGTATCCGTTCACATATTCCAGCTCATTGATGTTAGTAAGCGGCCCATACTGATCCTTAACACTGATTTGCTTAACAGGTTTAAGGGATACCGGATCCATATAGGTCAAAACATCTGAGCCATCACTATAAATAAGCGATTTACCGTCATTTGTCATTCCCCAGCCTTCCTGGTTTGGGAAGGTGAATGTCTGTAACAATTTCAGTGTTTTCTGGTCATACACAAAGCCGGTGTGTTCTTTATATGTTAGCTGGTATATCTTCCCATTTAATATAGTAATCCCTTCGCCAAAATATTTAGCCTGCAATTTTTGCTGCTGCTCTACATTGCCGGTCTCCAGGGACGTCTTTCGTAAATCTGAATGGCCATATTGCCCGATACTTTCATATAAGGCTCCATCGCGAAACTCCAGGCCTTCGGTAAATGCATGGGGATCATGCGGATATTCTTTTACAATAGTATAGGATACTGTTTTAGGTACATTATTAACGTAAGAAGTAGAATCAGCTACAGTTGTACCAGATTCCTCCACCTTGTTTTTACATGAGCTTGTCAGAATAAGAATGCCTGCAGCAGCAATTAATGCATACGAGAAACGAGTCATCACCGGAAAATTTCAGCAGCTAATATAAGGGCAAAAAATTACCCCTTAGCCAAGGGGTAAAATATATAACAAATTAAATCTTGTATTTTATAAGCCTTAATATCTCCAGGAGCATATCCGGACTAAATAATTTCTTTTTACAATGAAGAATACGGCTTAGAATTTGTTGATCTGTTTTTAAATGCTGCGCTAGTTCGGCCTGTGTAACCTTACGGGTTTCCATATAATTCTGAAGTCCCTCGGCTATCACCTCGTACATATTCTTAGGTGGCTTCTTCGACGCCAATATTTCATTAACACTTGCTGCGCGGGCATATTTAAGAAATTTATCCAGGAAAGCTTGTGTAAGAGGGGTTTCTCCATTGATCACCTTTGAGTAATAATAAGGTGTCACTTTTATCTTTTCTGCCATCTCCCCTTTCGTAGCAATTTTACGGCGTTTCATAAGAACCGCCGCGGCCTGTTTTAGCTGAATAGGCTTCACATCTTTTATATGATTTGCTTTGGGTGGCATATTCTCTTTTGTTGAGCTTATAAAGTTAATAAAATATTTGTTTATTACAACATTTATGTAAAATTGATGCTATATAAACCGTGTTTCTGAACATAAACTCCTGATATACTTATCCGTATAGTGTGTTAAATTTTGGGCTATTTTGTTTCTAATATCTCTTTGCGCACCATTTGCGACTCGCTACTCTTGGCTGTGCCAGCAGTCGGCCTGCCCCCTGATGTTCTCGCGTTATTTATTACCGTAGTGGTGCCTCCGGAGGCCTGGCCGGTATTATTGCCAACGGATTGTTTACTTGTGCTACAAGCAGCAAATAGACAAACCAGTGGAAGAATTAACAATAACCTCATCAGAAAAAACTATTTTTTATAAAAACCCGAAATAATAACACGCGATGGAATTGGCTTTTGATCAAATGTATTGATCGTCAAAAGCGCTTTTTCCCCTTTATGAACTTCATAATAGACGCCCCCACCAAAGCTATAGCTTTCAGAATTGGAATATTGAGGCAACCTGTGCAAAACATTTTCCCCTTTCAAATCGGTAATCGTAAGCCCTACTGCAGGCTCCTCTTTCGATACTACATACACCTGCATTATTTCAATAACGGTTGTATTAAATCCTTCGGGAGGCGCCAATTCAAGTTTTGCAGTGATTGTGTCCATTTTGAACGGGACCTGCACTTCTTTGCTAACGGTATCATTCTTCACCTCTGCCTTCCTGGCAGCCTTGCAGGAGAAAAAGACAACACCAAGCAACATGAGTAATGCTACTTTTCTAGACATACTATCTTAAAACGTTTAGTCTTTTACCATTAGGAAATAATAATCTGAATTTGGCAGATAGGCCATTACAGAATCTTTTGACGAGCTTTTATAATCCGGCGCAACTCCTGTAGGCAACCTGCCCGTAGCCATAGAACCCAGCGTCTGCCCTTTACTGTTCATAAACTCTATATATGCTTCTTCCGTACGGTGAACTTTAAAATTCAGCGTATCTGTAACCATTGTACCCAATGCATTTTTATAAGTATAAAAAACATTGAACCCCTTAGTCACTGTTATCGTTTTGTACCGTTCGTTCTCCGACATTGTAGACCAAAAAGAATGGTATCCTTCACTTGTATCTTCCATGTAAGCATTTACTGCATGCCAGTTGCTATACAAGTCATTTGTTGCCAGGTAGGTTTTCCTTGCGTAACCTGTAAACCCCGGATCAAAATAAAACGAGCTGTTGCTGTTTGAGGGAGTAAATGCAACCTGTGTATATGGTTGCGGGAATGCATCATTAAACCAGTTATTGGTATAAAAATCGTCCGTGTACCAATCCATATAATAAGTCCGTCCACTTACAAGGCTATTTGCAGGTAAGTTCATTATTTCTCCGCCCTTTACAACTTTACGCATTACCGGATTGGTATTATTGGCATAATCCGTCATTGTTGGATAAACAGTGACGGTTACCTGCTTATCTAACCTGTTGTTAAAAGAAATAGTATCATCAGCTTTCTTTTTTTTACAACTTACAAAGGCTATTAACGCAAAAAATAAAATCAACCTTGACGTGCTCATTCCAATATTTTTAGGCTTACTAAAGTACGAAATATTTAAAAGACATGTGTTTAACCATAAGTAAATAATACTGAACGAGTTATTACTACAAGATTATCGTAAAAATAATTGATATTATACTGTTCAGCATCTTAAAATAGTTCAAACTATTTAATTTGCGCCAATGCCTATACGATCATTAACAATGGCAACTTTTGTTGCTATCACTTTTGCATCAATATCCACTCACGCACAACTTCCCCCATTACAGGAAGGCGACCTGCTTTTTCAAAACCTCGATTGTGGGCCTCTATGTGATGCAATAGAAGAAGTTACCAAAGGCTATGACGATAGTTCCTTCTCCCATATCGGGCTGGTTGTATTAAAACATGACAGCATTATGGTAGTAGAAGCTATTGGTAAGGACGTACACCTTACTACAATCAATAAATTCATAGCGCGATCACCTCATAAGATCTATGTTGGCAGGCTAAAAAAACCATATGAAACTCTCGCTCATTCTGCGGCAGCGTATGCTATATCATGTATTGGCATTCCTTACGATGATGTTTTTATTTACAACAATAATAAATATTACTGCTCTGAACTTGTGTATGATGCATTTAAGAAGGCCAATGATAATAACCCCTTCTTTCCTTTACGCCCGATGACATTCTGCAAACCACACAGCAAGAATTTTTATCCCGCGTGGATAGACTATTATAAAAAAATCGGGAGGCCAATACCACAAGGAGAACCCGGAATTAACCCGGGCGGCATTTCCCTATCTTCCAAAATTGAAATCATTAACTGATAACAAAAAGAGCCACTGTCAGTGGCTCTTTGAGGTTTTGTTTTTAGAAAATATATTAATGCACAATAGCAATCTTATGCGCCTGAATTGTGCCATTAGCCTTAATCATGAGCATATACTGCCCGGCAGCAAGAGCTGCTGTATTGAAGGTATAAACAGTAGTACCTTCATTTGTCTCCTGGGTAATTAATGTACGGCCTGTAAAATCCGCAATGGAAATAATACCATTTGAAGCCTTACTCATAGACACCGTAAGCGTCGCGTTTGCCGGGTTAGGGTAAATCTGCAGTTTTGCAGGAGTGGGCTTGGTACCAACAGAGGTTGGGAATATATCATACACCATAATGTCATCTACTGCCGCCTCTACGTTACCTTGCCCGTTAGAAACGAGATTACTGAATACATCATCGGCCGCAATAAATCGTATATAAACATATTTGCTAACAGGCAAATAATCAAAAAGTGCAAAAATTCTGCGTCTCCAGCTTTGATCTGACTGGAAAGTGGCGTCTACCGGTTTCCAAACGTTAGAGTTTTGATCCCGCACCTGCACCTGGAACATATCTGTGCGTGGATTGGAATAGCGTCCACCAAGGTCGTTAGAATACCACCTATAATATTCTATTACAGGGTAGGTAATTCCTGTTAAGTCAAGCAAAGGCGATATTACACTTGTTTTACCGTTATCAACATCTGCAGAATTATAATCATCACCTGATCTTGTTGCATTACCCGTTACCAGGCATTTACCTGTCCCTGATGTGTGATCCTTATCTGTCTGCGACATAAAGGAAAGATTTGCAGGTTTCCAGTATGCAGGTATTGGTACCGCCTGTATCCATTTGCCGGAAGTTGCATTATCACCAGAAACATTGCCGATATGCCAGTTAGTATCTATTGTTTCAAAATCGTAACGTAGCTGGGAAGGACTAATGCCTACGCCAAACTGATATGGTAGCGTAACTTGATTAGAGCTAAAATATGTATTAAAGCCTCGTGGAAAACTGGTAGCTGCATTACCGGCATAGTCGTAAGAAACAAAATAATAGTCGACAATGGCGCCGACCGGCTGAGCAGGTATTTGAATATCAAAATTGATGCCTCCAGACGCACCAGCGCCGCTATTATTCATGGTCAATGTATCCCATACCGCAGTAGCCCTGTTTCTATATACTAATTTCAATCCTTGCATTAACGGCCCATCTTTTTGCGCCGTAGTTGTTGATAGATTTGCCGTCACAGCAATTGCCTGACCTGAAGACTGATGATCTAGTTCTTTATGATCGAGATTTGCCGTACCAAAAAGATAGATCCCATGCCGCGCAAATGCTTGTATTATTTGTAAATAGTGCGGTGTGCCATTACTAAGATCTGCATCATTATCGTCATTGATTAAAGCCGATACAAGTACCTCATGATACACATCCTGCTCCGTACCCATAGGGCCATCGGGAACATCGTAATAGGTTTTGGCGAATATCTGCGACATGGTATCCGCACTGCCAATGTTCACTCCAACATCCCACCAGGCACCCGCTATCACTTCCCCATTTGCATGCTCTTCCGAAGTAATATCTAGAGGAAAAACTTTGGGGGTACCATTATAAGTGCGGATATTTCCCCCTGCTTTGTATGCCTTTTGACCTAATACCGGATCATGAGTGATACTCATCGCCCAAACATCGGAATTACCTTCGTTAAGGCCACTATTTAACATGCCCCCTCCGGTATGTTGTGTATACCATTTGTCAGTCACAAAATGCCCATATTCATGATATACGATATCGCCTATCAGTGAGAAGTCGTTGCACGAAGCATTCTCAGCATAAAAATTGATATTAGTTTTGATGGGATTATAATATGCGTTACATCCAGTTGAATTTGCAACCTGTACCAGAGTTGGCAACGATATATCTATACCAGATATGCTAGGTAACATCTTCTTTGCGTAATCATGCACCCTGTTTACATGATAATACGCATTCACCTGTCCTACAGTAGATACAACGGTTCCATCAAAAAGAAAACTATCAATATTATGAGCAATATTATAAGTATTTACGGGAGTGCTGGGTGTAGTTGGCAGCAATACGGTTGACCATTTTCCTTGCAAAGACAATGTACTTTGAACCGGTGACGTTACCGCAGTTGCCACAATTCCGCCGGTATCGTTGGTGTAATATGTATTTGCGCCTATTGTTACCAAAAGATTGGGCAATGGCTCGTTCGTTGCCGGGGAAACAAAATTGTCCTTATACACTGTACCTTTTACCTGGAAGCCAACATCTTCTTTTACGTCGTTTTTGCAGTAAAGCAGTTGACCATTTTCAGCATCAATATAACCATCTAACTGTACCGGCATATTGCTGTTACGATCATTACCCCAGACGTTAAAATGCCAGGCTGCCTTGAGCTGGTAGCCAGTATTACCGGGTACAGGGAACCATACCCAGTTATCATCAACAGTTTTGGTAATAACGTCCATAGCTCCAAGGTTGGCGGTAAGCGCCGTGGTCAACAAGATGGCATTCTTATCGAGCTTTGGAGAAACGCTGGCATCCGGTTGCCCGTAGTTATCCATCATAATACGCTGCAATTGTCCCGATGGGGTAAACCGAAAGTTCAGCCTTGCAAAAGCTACCTGGTGGCCATTTACATATTGCTGATAATAAGCAAAGGAAGCATGCGGAGCATTTGTTTCACTTACATTCTTCCAATCACCACCCGTAATCCCCAGATCTTTTAGCTGATGGCTCAACAGGTAATCTGCTTTTTCCGTAACCGTACTACCCGGTACATTTATGGTTTTACCAAAAATATCCTGTGCATAACCGGTCAGCTTATTAGTAGCAACCATAAACCCGGGGAAAGAAACGCCGGCCTTTTGTACTGTGGCCGCCGCTGTCTGTTTGTTTGCAATATCCAGTATCGAATAATTGTCGAAAACTGAGAAGTTATACGCTGCAGTTTCCTGGGCAACCGCAACAGTTGTACATACAGCAGCGCCCATTGTAAATAAAAATTTTCTCATTTGATTGTCGTGAAGCGATTTCTTTTGGAAAGAAGCAATTTACCGTATTAAACTTCAGTTAAAAATTAAAATTCATATTATGATAGTAAGATGACAATGAACTATTGAAAATATCAGGCCTTTTATTTACATAAAGATGTTTTCTATCCTTTAATAAGCTTACCAGTAAAGGATCTTAGTAAGATTCGAAAAAAAACATTAAAAATCTCTTTGCAAAAAGCAACAGAGATGTATCTTTGCGCTCCCAAAGCGGTGAAAACGAAACTGCTAAAGGAATAGAAGATAGTTCTTTTACAATAATGATTCCGTAGCTCAGTTGGTAGAGCAATACACTTTTAATGTATGGGTCTTGGGTTCGAGTCCCAACGGGATCACCATATGGGACAAGTCAAAATTCAAACGACTTGTCCCATTTTTTTTGGGCTTCAATTCCTTGTCTATTAAGGATATAATGTTGATGATTTCATTCAATCTTTTGGTTCGATGTTGGCAACC